>Ga0326727_10000006_pt1 | contig 1270573 bp, 1274 predicted proteins | sample MB2enrmetagenome_FD_207643 | JGI IMG/M metagenome (GOLD analysis project Ga0326727, IMG submission 207643) | Lab enriched peat soil microbial communities from McLean, Ithaca, NY, United States - MB29MY | ecosystem: Environmental > Terrestrial > Soil > Wetlands > Peat | place: USA: New York... | reverse complement strand
GCCAAACTGAAGGGCTCGCATCCATTAATTGTAAGCCATCATCGCTGGGGAGTAGCCAAGTACAATTCTGAAGCTTTAACGAACTGGGAGAACTTACGCTTTGCGCCCTTATTGCAGAAGTGGGCATTATAAATAATGCTACTATGAATGTGACTATGACTAATTGATACGTGGACTTTGAGGTCAATTATGTCGCCTAATAATTGATTAGACGTAATCTTGGATACTAATAATAATATAGGTGGAAATTGGTTTGAATGGATATTTTCGTTTTCTGCAAGATTTTAACTCTGTTTAGAAGTTTTTAATCTGCGCAGAGTAGAATAGGAATCTATTCCAAATTTACAGAGTAATGCTGGTAAGCCGAGAGCAAAGTTGACTTGTACTTGTTCGCATTGTTAAGCAACAAAACGTATTTCTCAGTTTCAAACGGATTGCCTAAGTCTGTGTGTTTGTTTAAGAACTTGATTTTCTTCGCATAACTCTTTTGACTTGACGGTCTAAGGTTTCTTAGCTCCCAGAGTGCTTTTACGATTTTTTCGTTGATTTGACTACGAGAGCTCTTGGTAGCCCGGGAGAGATTCGAACTCTCGTCGGCGGGTCCAAAGCCCGCTATGCTTGACCACTACACCACCGGGCTGCAACGCTTTTTAAGTTGGTGCTAGGTTTTAAGGACAGGTTTTTTCCTAATAAGCGTTCTTGCAAGTCCATACGATACCTGCATCGAATACGACAGGTAGTCACTAGCCGACCAATTTCTTGAGCCCAGGCACCTTTTTCAACCCTACAATTATCCCCAGGCTGACAAACAAAACGATGACTGTGTTAAGTGGGACGCCGATCACGGAGTTGATTTTGTTGCCGTTGATGGCGAAGCCCAAGTAGCCATACTGGATGGTTTCCAGCACCATCACATGGAACATGTACAGCGGCAAGGTGTTTACGCTAATCAGCCTAAGTAGTTTCGACCCTTTGGACGTACACGGCCCTTCTGAACATATCTCCTTTAGATTTAAATTGTTTCCATGGCTTGCGAGCGGCGCAAACGTCTGGGCGGAAGGACTCCTAAAAGCAATTAAAAGCAGAAACAGTGAACAGGCAGCCAAGATCAGCGTCGGGCTGAGATACCCTTGGAAGAAATACATTTCCGTACCCCCAACGGTGGCCGCTATGACGTAAGTGCCGATAGCTGTCAAGGTAATTCCAACCGCTGTGTAGAGTGCAAGTTTTGAGCGACTAATTTGAACAGTCAGCAAATAGGCACCCAAGATAAAGTAGCCGACATAGCCTGTAATCGTTAAAACGTTAGTGTCCAAATGAAGAGGGGTAACCAATGCGATGGTTGGCACAATTGCAGCCCCAAGGAACCAGAGAATCAGAATGTATTTGATTAGGTCTCGGCTAGCGTTCGCCATGACTACGCGCAAGATCGGCGTGATTAGATAAAGTCCCAAGAGCAGGTAGAGGTACCAAAACTGGTAGTAAGGCCCCGTCAAAATGCCTTGAATTATACTGGTTGTGGTTATCGGTTGATTGTTGATCTTATTTACAACAAGAAAGTCCCAAGCAAAGTAGATGGCACCCCAAAAAATAAATGGTAAACCTATTCGATCAAGTCTTTTCCTGAAGAATACCCCTATTGGCTCGGTGAGTTTGCTTGGTTGGAGAAGAAGGGCACCTGTCAGGAGTAGGAACAACGGAACTCCTAGCCGCCCGATGCTTTGGTAAACGGTAACGGTGTTCCATCGGATTATTTCAAACCAGTTCATTTGCTGGCTGGTCAGGTCGTTTGCGCTGTGGAGAAGGATTACTCCTACGATAGCTACGGTTCGAATTAGATCTACAGGAATAGAGAAGGCTCTCTCTTTCGACAAATTTTTCCCTTTTTCGACCTAAATACAACATTCTAGGGACGCCTTCTTCTAATAAGGATTAAGCGGCAGGCAACGGATTTAGGTGGACAGCCGTTTGAGCAGAAGACTAAGATGTCAACCCTTTTGCCGTAAAGCAGTTATATGCGGATGGGGAATAGCTTGTTCAAAGACATAAAATGAACCGCAAAACCAAACTGTTAGCCGTCGTCGTCGCCATTTTGATAGCTCTGCTAAGCGTAGAAACCTACGCTTGGCAAATAATGGATAAAAGCAGCCAGACCAACCCCATCAGGGTAGCGATGGTTGGAGACAGCATAACGGCAGAAACAAACTACGTAAATGACCTCTGGCTTATGCTTGGCTCCAAATACGATCTTGGAAACTTCGGCGTCAACGGCGCCACTATTTATCTTAAAACGGATAACCCATGGGTTTATGCACCTGCCTTTAAGGCTGCCAAGCAGTTTGAACCCCAAATCGTGATTATAATGCTTGGAACAAACGACGCAAACCCATCACTTAACGAAACAAACGCAGAATTCATTCAAGAATACGCGGGCTTGGTTGCCCAGTTTCAGGGCTTAGCCAGCAAGCCAAAGGTGTGGATTGCGAAGCCGCCGCCGATTTTCAGCAACGATTACGGATTAAGCGGAACCTATTTTGCCAAAAACATCATCCCAGACATCGAGCAAGTAGCAAACAGCACTGGGACGCCTGTCATTGACATCTATAATGCCATGCTTAGCCATTCCACCTATTTTCCTGACGGCGTTCACCCTGATGCTGACGGGTCTGTGGCAATCGCGAACGCAACTTACTCTGCCTTGACTTCTAAGGCGCAGTCCTAAACGTTGCATGACAGAAGTAAGCGTTCAGAAAACTACGTAGCCAAGCTTTTTACGTGGAGTTGAGTCTCGCGCGCGTTAAACAATTATTTACGTTATTGCCCATATGTCGATCTGCATGGCTATGGATAATCGAAATCAATATGTGCAATAGATTTATTAAGACCACAAAGCTTATATAGGTAAACGTTGAATCTGCTTTTTGCGCGGGCCGAATGTACTACTTCTAGCCCAAAATGGAAACAAATTGGACTATAGCGACGGTTATACGCGTATAAAAACCGAGGTAAAAAGAAAGTGAGTGCCAAAAAAGAAGTCCGAACACAACAGCGCTTGGTTGACAAGTGCCCAGAATGCGGAAGCGAAAATCTAGTTCACGATTATGACACGGGCGAAACCGTATGCGGCGACTGTGGACTGGTCCTTTACGAGCAAATGATGGATAAAGGACCAGAATGGCGCGCGTTCACACAGGAGGAAAAAGCATCAAGAAGCCGCGTTGGAGTCCCCACATCCTACTCTGTTCATGACAAAGGCTTATCCACAGCAATTAGTCAAGTTGATCGAGACGCATTTGGAAGAAAACTGCCGCTTTCCACGAGGCTACAGATGTGGCGTCTGAGGAAATGGCAGATACGCAGCCGCGTTCACTCGTCAATAGATCGAAACCTTGCTCAGGCAATGGCTGAACTCGACAGGCTCTCAGACAAAGTCTACATTCCGCCGCCAATCAAAGAGAAAGCCGCCGTCGTTTACCGTAAAGCACTCGACAAAGGCTTAGTCCGGGGAAGATCAATCGCTGCTATCGCCGCTGCCGCGTTGTATGCTGCTTGCCGTGGAAGCGGAACACCACGTACATTGCGGGAAATCGCTGAAGCGAGCCTTGTTGACAAGAAAGATGTCGCCAGATGCTACAGGCTATTGCTTCGTGAACTTGAGGTACACATGCCTATCGCTGACCCATTAACATACGTGTCAAAAATCGCGGAGAAAACTGGGATTTCAGGTAAGACTCAGGGTGCAGCCATCCAGATTCTGCGGGATGCAAGACGTAAACGTGCTGCGGCAGGAAAAGACCCGATGGGTTTAGCTGCTGCTGCACTATACATTGCTTGCTTGCAGAACAACGAGAAGAAGACACAGAAAGACATCGCTGAAGCCGCTGGCGTAACAGAAGTTACGGTGCGTAACCGCTACAAGACACTTAAGAAGCAGCTGAATCTCGAATTGCCCGATTAAGGGCTCTCTTCTTACTAATCAAGCGCCAGTTTCTTCTTTTTCTTTGTTTTCGTTTGCAGATTTATCTTCTTCAAGTTCCATGACTACGGTTCCGACGTAGCCGCATGCTTCGCAGTAATACTGTTTAGGAGCAAGTCCACCGATGGTCAATCCTACTGCAAGCTTGATTTTTGGGCTACCGCATTTTGGGCAGAAAATCATCGCGGGTCCACGGTGCTTTATGGATTTGAATAACTCGCGAACGTCATCTATTCTTTTCATCCAACCGCGCCTTATATTTGACCTGCGTTTTACTGTACTTCAATGTTTTCCTGTGGGTAACCGGTTTTGACGAGGAAATCGCGCACTCTGTCTCTGTGGTCTCCCTGCAGCATGATTAAACCGTTCTTGCTGGTTCCCCCGCAGGCGCAGTACGTCTTAAGTTTTTGCGCCACGTTCTGCAGGTTCGAGTTTTTGTCGTCCATGCCGTCTACTATTGTCGTTGGTCTGCCAAATTTTCGTGTTTCAAGCCGTATTCGGATTCGTTCTTGCTCTTTCTCTATTTCTCCACAAACGCATAAGTCCTTTGGGAGTCCGCATGTTGTACAAACTTCAGCCATGACACTCAAAGGAAATTACAGCTTTGAAATATATAAGAGTTTCAAGAAAAAACTGGGTTGAGGCTTTGGGATAGTGAAAGTTGACGAGCTCTTCCATTTTGTGTTGGTTTTTGTCACTAAATACTAGATCCCTTTCTTGGGATCGGCGCACCCTTAAAAAAATGAATTGGTTCGAGAGAGGCAAACCGAATAAGAGTGAAAGACAATTGAATACTATAAAGAAGAGTAAGGAGGGGTCAAAATAAAAAACAAAACTAAAAACAAACCGAAAAGCGAAGTAAAAGGACAGACAAAAAACAAAGGAAAAAAGGAATGGAAGCAACGGTAAACCGCATGCATGTGTTGTTTAATAAAAACCTGGGCAGCTAATATTTTAGCTATTTCATTTTCAGGGATTTATACTCATTTGTTGGCTTTAAGAGAGTTTGGAGCTGTTTTGTAACTGGTTGCGGTAACATTAATTATTTATTTTCCAATGGCTTAATGGCTGTTGATGCGTAATGGAAAGCGCCGTTGAAAAACTCCAGCACGTGGGCTTAACCGAGTACGAGGCTAAGGCCTACTTGGCCCTGCTGAACACGCATTTGAGCACCGCTACGAAGGCTTCGGAGAAGTCAGGTGTGCCACGCACCAAAATCTATTCGGTGCTTGAGTCACTGAGGGACAAGGGCTGGGTCCGCGTCTATTCTGGTGTACCACTGCTGTTTCGGGCTGTGGAGCCGACGGCAGTCTTCGAGAAAGTCAAAGAAGACTACTCGCAGTTCCTAGAGTCAATTCACTCGACGCTCAAAGACGAGGTGAACACAATGAAAGAAAAGTTTGTGATCAAACGGTTCGACATAGGATTGAACGGGCTTAAACAGGAAATCGAGAAAGCCAAAACCGTAGAAATAAACAACGCAACCACGGGGTTCCTCAAAAAAATAAGCGACGCCTTCAGAACAGATGCGGCGGTGAGGGTGCTGCTGTTTCCAGGCGAAACCAAAGTCAGCGAGATGCCACGTGCCGATTTCAAGGAAGCGGAAATCGCGATCGTAACCATCGTTCGAAACAGGGAGGTGCCATCGATGTCCGTCACGTTGGATGAGGAGCGCACCTTCACTGTTTTCCAAGACCCAGTCGATCACAGGTTCATCGTGGATGAGATGCTTTATGACGAGTGCCAACGTTGCTTCGCGAGCTGGAGCAACATGAGTTGGACGTCATCCAACCCTTAGGGAGGTGAAAAATTGCCTATCGTCGAAGGGAAATACGAAGCCAAAATCTCCACTGCTTACGCCACGCCGCAGGAAGGCATAGCGGAAATCAAACGTATGCTTGCCAAATCCAGAAGAATCAGAATAAGCAACTTGCCAATGCCCTTGCTCGCCGAGTTCACGCCGCTTCTTAAAGACAAAGACTTGATGGTTGTTCTGCCGCAAAACCAAACCCCAACCGAAGAAATCAAAGCCTTAGGCCCAGTCGCCACGACAAAAGCAAGAATCTACGTGGACTACATGGGTCAAGAAGCAAACTCGGGGTCAGTTAACTTTGCAAGCCGCAGCTTCAGCATCATCTGGGTAGCTAATAAAATTCTCGCGGTTTCAGCCATGGAATACACCAAATGCGCCAAATGCATGCTCGAGACTTTCGAAGGCGGCTGGCACTACGCCCAAAAATGGTAAGCTCTTTTCTATAAATCAAGGCTTGACTTTCTTTTCGCCAGCTCCGCGATTTGCAGGCTGAATTTCTCTCTCATCTTAGTGAAACGCATAGCTGCCGAGGGATGGACGACTTCAATGTACTCTATCCCTTCGAGCCGCGGAGTCTCCTTCGCCGACGCGCCGAGTAACACGATTATTTTGGGTTTGACTGCATTGATTTGGGCGGTCAAGTAGGGTAGGCAGGCGGCTACTTCGTCAGGGCAGGGTTTTCGGTTCTGGGGCGACGTATGCTTTACAATGTTGGTTATGTAGAGGTCTTCGCGTTTTATGCCATTTTGAGCAAGGATTTTGGTTAAGAACTTGCCTGCGCGCCCAACAAACGGCCTGCCTGTTTCGTCTTCTTCTGTGCCCGGGTTCTGTCCGACCAGCATGACCGTGGCGTTTGTTGGTCCTTCGCCTGGAACGGCGTGTTTTGCTCCTTGCCAAAGCCGGCATTTTCTGCATGTGTAGATTTGATAGCTGATTTCTTCAAGCGCCAAAACATGTCGCCTTGTTGTTGGCTATTGACAGGCACGCATCCTTAAAAAAATCGCGCATCATTCTTAGTTGAGTTCCCGCTTTTTCGATATAGGAAAAGATATAAGGATTTGCAAGAATAGGGTTTGTATAGGATTTTGAAGGAACTTAAATGGCTGATGAATCGGTTTATGCTTCGCTTCTTGAAAGTACTCTTCGCGTGCTTCTGAGGTTTGTTTTCGTTTTCGAACCTCTGGCGCCAACAGCCATCGTTGTTGCGGTGAATCAGCAGTTGCGCAGGTACAAAGCTTCGGGCGCAATCGGGAACTATAAGACGAAGGCTAAGCGACTTGGAAAATATCATTACCGCGTTGAGGTTGATTTGGACGCAACAGGGATGCAAGCGATTCATCTTCTGGGTAACTTATTTCCGCGTCAATTAAACAGGTTCAGGAGGTGGTTCCATGACTGAAATGAACGATAAGAAAGGCAAACTGAAAATAACGATCGAGGTTGAGGTGAACGAGGAGCTGCTGGGCTTAGCAAAGGAAGCGATGGAGAAGATGCCGATGAGGATGCAGGAGATGTGGCGTGGACACGGAATGGAAAAGAAGGAGTAAACGCTGAAAGACCCCAATTATCGTTTTAAGTCTTTTTCCTAATTTTTGAAGATTAAAGAAAACGAATTCGACTACTCTTTTCTAACTGAAGCTACTGTTCGCTAGCGCGCTGTCAAAGACCTGTTTTATCAAGTCGTCTCGTATGAGTTCTGCTTGAGACTCAGTGAAAGCTGAGTCCTTCGCCCTTAGCCTGTGCGTTTCGACGTGCGCTTCAATGGCTTCGCCCATAAGCTTGACGTCGGGAACCAACTTTATTTCAGCGCCGCAGCTACTGCATTTGATTACTGGCATCTTGTCCTTCGTTTTTTTGTTGGTTGCTTTAGTCGGCAAGTCTACAAGCCTCTTTCTAAGAGGCGTAGCGCCTCGAACGTATAAAAGTTTATTTCCGAATCGACACATTCACCCAGCAGGGGTTTGTCTGCAGAAAACGTTTCATTTTAAGTCGTGTTTCCCATTTTTGCCCTGAAAAAGACTGAAGCTCTGTTCAACGTTTCCAAAGTCCATTCTTGCTGCCTAATTTTTCCGCGGCGCAAGAAAGATTTTATACTTATAGCTTCAATTTCTCTTGGGATCAACATGAAGTTTTTAGTGATACAGAGAGTGAAACGCGAGATTCCTTTGGAACGTTGGGCTAAGCTGCTTCCGTTGCAGTTCAAATACTTTGACGCTTTAGAAAGGGAAAAGACGCTTGAGGTGTACTATCACCTCATCGGTCAGCAGGGCAGCATGTGTATCTTCAACGTGGATTCAGACGAGAAACTTTCAAAAGTCATCGGGCAAGACCCCATGTTCTTTGAAAGCGAACGGGAAATCTACCCGTTAACCACCCGCCAAACACATGAAAAGCAGATAAGAGAACTCCTCAAGCCATAGCACACTGCAGGTACCCTAAATGGTTTGCCACGGCGGATTCAACCTCAACGAAGCAACTAGGCGTTCATGGTACAGCCCAGAAGCCATTCTGCAGAAACTGCGCCCAAGCATGGTTTTCGTGGATGTAGGCTGCGGCGACGGCTTCTTCACCATTTTAGCAGCAAAAAAGGTCGGCGCAAACGGAAAGGTTTACGCGGTTGACTCTGACGCTTCAGCGATCGAAAAGCTGAACCGCAAAGCCCAAGCTGAGGGATTAACAAACATCGTCAGCAAAGTTGCAGCCGCGGAAGAAACAGTTTTCTGCCAAGGCTGCGCCGATTTCGTTTTCTTCAGCATTGTTCTTCACGACTTCGCTGACCCACAGAAAGCACTGCGAAACGCCAGAAAAATGGTTAAGCCCTCAGGACATCTGATTGATTTGGACTGGAAGAAGCAGGAGATGCCTTTCGGTCCGCCATTAAGAATCAGGTTCAGTGAAGAATATGCGTCGAGCCTCATTCAGGAAGCAGGCTTCCACGTCGACGGCGTCAAGGCTGTTGGAAACTACCATTATGTAGTAACCGCACAGGTTTCCTGTTAGCGAGGTCAGGTCTGTTCCGCTTTGGCGTAAAACTCCAGAAGGTCGCGTTTGAACAGTTGAGGTTGGCTCAGGTACGCTGAGTGCGATGCGTCTCTGTAAACTAAAAGCTTGGCGTTCGGCACCTTGTCAGCCAGCGTTCTCATTTCCTCGCCCGAAACGATGTTATCCTGCTCGCCCCAGATGATCCTGACTGGAAACCTGAACTTGCTATAGCACTCAACCAGATTTTCCGTGAGGGCGCGTGCTGGCGAAATCAATAGCAGCCCTTTGACGGGGAACTTGGCTGCGTACATAAGCGCGATGTAGCCGCCTAAGCTGGCGCCGACTAAAGCAGGAGCCGCTGAACCGAACACATTCTGGACTGCGTCAACCAAGAATGATACGTTCGCCTCTGGGTCTCTGGTTTTGGGGTGGCAGCTGGTTTTCAACCCGTACGGCATGTCCAGCGCTAAAAAAGGCACCTTTTTCTCAAGAAGCAAGTCCGTTGCGCCGATGCGCTGCCACACATCAGCTGTGTAAGAGAAGCCGGGAAGAAAAACCACCGGAACGCCAGGCACCTTGGAGTACAGCGCTTGACATTTGAAGTTGGTTAGAGTCAATGTTTTTTCCATGGTTGACAGTTGCTTCTGCCCGCTTATAACGTTTAATGAGCGCACATGTGCTTAGGCTTTATCTTCATATTTTGATTTTTCTATGTCTCTCTTTAGACGTTCGTCCTCAGTTAACGTATCGGAAGTTGGCCTCGTCTCCTCTGTTTCAGGTGTCTCCTTGAGGTTTCCGCCGAAAAATGTTTTCCCGCATTTAGGGCATTTTCTAAGCTGGGAAGAACCAACATGCACTAATGACATACCGCTACTGGGAGTGTAAACGTACCCGCAGCTGGGGCATTTAACCAGCTTAGATTTTCCCGAATTTCTTCGCATTTTGTACCACAAAGAAATAGCAACCACTACAATAGAAACAACAATCACCAAGACTAGGAGGATGTTTGCCCACGCAGGGGTTTCAACTAAGTTCAGGTTCAAAAAAGCGGTTTCCTGCTGCCCGGAGGAATCGTAGGCTACCGCCGTGATGTTGACGTGTCCAAGCGGGTAACTGTTTGTGTTAAACGCCCAGGTGAATGGGGATGAAGTGTCACTCTGCTGAAGAGTACCATTTAGGTAGAATTCGACTCGGACTACACCGCTTGAAACCTGAGCGGTGACTGTAAACTGACCGTTTATATCCGAGCCAAGGCTGTATCCATCATCTCTGTAGATTGATAAGCTAATTGTCGGCTGCGCAGAAACACGAGCAACAAAGAGGCTGCCCATTAAGAAAGCTGCCAAGAACATCAGTATGAAAGCTTGCTTTGAACGACTGTTCTTGAGCATTTGTTTTTTCAGCAATTAACCGCTTCCCAAGCTAACTTGTTTTATGTAGGTTACTTAAAAATCTGCTTTACGAGTGTGTTCTCAATCAAGTAAGCGCTATGCGAAAAACATAATAGCCTTGAAAAGTTCAGTTGTTGCGGTGATTTTTTGTCTGTTAAGGTCGGCGACAAAGCGCCAGATTTCACTCTTCCATCTCAAATGGGCGACAACGTAACCCTATCCGAGTATTTAGGCAAAAAGAACATTGTCCTCTACTTCTACCCTAAAGATGAGACTCCTGGATGCACTGCTGAAGCTTGCAGTTTCCGAGACAGCTATCAAGAGCTCGCAAGTTTAGGAGCTGAGGTTCTGGGAGTGAGCGGGCAAAGCATTGAGTCGCACAAGTCCTTCGCGACCCATTATGGCTTGCCCTTCATCTTGTTGAGCGACGAAGACAACAAAGTGCGTAAGCTCTACGGCGTCCCGTCAACGATGGGATTCCTTCCCGGAAGGGTAACCTACATAATCGATAAGCAAGGCATCGTAAGGCACATCTTCAACTCTCAGACTCAGACACGGCAGCACGTGGAAGAGGCGAAGGCAGCGCTGAAAGAACTGGAAAAAGAGGAACAAGCCAAGGCACATTAAGGGAAACCGCAGTTTGCTGAAGATATACAACACACTGACACAGAAACTTGAGCCTTTCCAGGCAGCAGAAGATAGGCAGGTCAAGATGTACACTTGCGGTCCCTCAACCTACCAGCAGCCACACATCGGAAACTATCGCACGTTCCTCTTCGAAGACACGCTGCAACGGTACTTGGAGTACCTGGGCTACAAGGTCACGCGGCTAATCACCCTGACCGACGTTGAAGACAAAGCCGTCACCCAAGCGAAAAAAGAGAACCTCACAATCGAAGAGTTAACGAGAAAAAACGAAGCCATCTTCTTCCGTGACTTCAGGCTTCTAAGGATCAAAACTCCAGACTACCCAGTCAGGGCTTCGTCAGCCATTGACCAAGCCGCCAACCTAATCACGCAACTGATTCAGAAGGGCTACGCTTACTGGTTTACGTACAAGGGCGCAAAAAACGTGTATTTCGACCCCAGGAAATTCGAAGGCTTCGGAAAACTCGCGCACCTAGATATGTCGAAGTGGCCCAAGAAGAAGCGCCGATTCCACAAAGACACGTATCCCGGCACGCCATGGAACAGGGGCGACTTCATAATCTGGGACGGCTGCAAAGAATACGCCGTCTGCTACGACACACTGATAGGGGGAGGTAGACCAGCATGGAACATTCAGGACGCCGCCATCGTGACCAAGCATTTAGGCTTCACCGTCGACGTCGCCTGCGGAGGAATCGACAACCTCGTGAGGCACCATGACTACACGCTTGCCATCGCCGAAGCCGTCAGCGGAAAACAGTTCAGCCGTTTCTGGCTCCACGGCGCCCACCTGCTGGTTAACGGCAGAAAAATGTCCAAGAGCACAGGCAACGTGGTCTATACGGGCGATGTCTTGGAAAGGGGTTTCACTGGCGAACAGTTGAGGTTTTTTCTCACTTACGCACTCTACAGGAAAAAACTGAATTTCACTTTTGAAAGCCTCAGAGAGGCCTGCGGGAAACTCAACTCGCTTAGAAGCATGGTCAGAGAGCTTCAGGAGGCTAAAGCAGACGCTTCAAATCGCGAATGCATGGCACTCATCGACCGCGTAGCTGTGGGCTTCGAAGAATACATGAACAACGATTTAGACGTTAAAGGTGCCTTTGATGGTCTCTACGAAACAATCAGACTGTTACATGGAATGCGAGAATCGTTAGGTTCAAAAGACAGGGAAAACTTGCTGGATCAGCTTCGCAGGGTTGATTCTGTGCTTCAATACATTTTCTAGCTGTATTCTACACTAAGGTGCCGACGTACTTGACGCGTTCGAGATTATCTTCTCTATGTGGCGCCGCATCCATCTCGCCAGTTAAGTCTTTGCCTGCCTGATGCATCCCCAAGTGATCGCCGTCTGCCCATAGGCCGCTGTCCGTCACGTCGTAAACTTTGCCGTTGTAGGCGAAATAGGCTGGTTTGCCATTTTTACCGTTGTTTTCTTCAAGTTCCTGCTTAGTTACTTTTCTTTCTTCAGTCATAAAAACAACTTCTCACAGGTTTAAGATTGAAGACAGGCGTTTAATAACATTTACGGATTAGCCCTTGCCCGCAAGCAAACCAAAGGCCACATGCATCACTGAAACGGGCCCGCCGAAGCAGAAAAATGACTCAAGCTGTTTGTTTGCGTCTTTCCGTCTGGCACCTTGAAGCTGAGGTTGCTGACGTTGGTTTGGTTTGCAGGACCCGCTTGGCTGGAACTCACTGGGTTAAGCATCAAGACAACAAAGACACCCGCAATCACTACTGCCGTGACAGCTAAAACTGCGATCAAAACGATTATTGGCGTTGAAATCGGGCTTTTCGATGTTGACGACGCGGCAGGCGGAGCGGGCGGCGGCGAGGCAAAGATGATTACTTGGGTTCCACACTTTTGACAGAACCTCGCGTTTTCTTCCAGGTGAGCTCCGCACCTTCGACAGTAAGGCAACCGTGAAACCTCATCGATGGATAACGGGCTGGAAAATTTAAGCCTTGCCGAAAACCTTGGTTGGGCTTACTTTTTCTTGATTTTGAGAATCACTGCGGTTGCTGAGACGGCGAAGATTGTCGTTAGAAATATCAGGGATGCGGGGAATTCAGGGGTAGAGAGAGTTGCATTCGGAGTGACGGAGGGCTCTGCATTTGATGCTAACTGAATCGTTACCGTGTGGGAGCTGTGATGATAGGTGAAGTATAGGAGCCACCAGTCGTTTTGAGATTCAGCCGTGTAGTGCACTTGGCTGTTGTCCAAATAGACTTTCAGCCCTGAGATGTCGCTGTCCAAAGATTTAGGGATGTAAACGTTGACGTAGCCTGTAGTCCCAGAGGGACCTGTGACGTTAAAGCTCAATTCATTGCTGCTTGAGTCAAAGTATATTTCCGACAATGTTGAATTTGACGTTATGGAGAAAACGTTTAGACTGGTCGAAGAGGGCTCCATCGCGAAATTCACAGTGTCGCTTGTTCCTAAATAGTTCTCGCTGCCTTGGTACACTGCCCTGAGCAGGTAGTCGCCCGTGACTGATGGGAACCACAGAGCTGAGTAGCTGCCGTCAGCAGCGGTATCTACCATCGTGAGGTCTTGCCAAGATTGGCCGCCAGTCACGCTGTAGGAAAGCAAGACGGGAGCACCTGGAATGCCTTGCTCCTTGTAAGTTAGTTGCCCGTTTATGTTGACGCTTAGGCTTGACTGAGAAATTGACCCGATGCATGAAGCAGTTAATGATGGCTGCTTTAGGTTTTGAGCTGTAATTGAGAAGTCGTCTATAATGTGGTAGTTGCTGCCCACTTCGCCTGTGGCTCCGCTGAAACCGAACCCGCTGTAAGTTCTGTTCAGTGTTCCGCTCCATTTAAGAACCAAGCTTTGGTCAACATACACAGCCACCGAAGACACACCGACCGTCACCGTTACTTGATGCCAGTTGCCATCGTCAACTCTTGGGTCGTTAACATATGCCAGATGGTCCGCAGCTGAACCTTCTATCAGCGCAATGTAGGCACTAGATGGGTCGCCTGAGGGGGGGTTTACGACGGCTCCAGCTATCTGCTGGAAATCTTCAGGTATGTTTTGCCACCCGTCAAATTCGATTCCGTATCCTGGAACAGCCATAAGCTGGGAGCCTACCGTGGAGCTAAAAGCCAAGCTTCCTCCGTTATCCGGATTTAAGTATGGCTCTTTGTAGAAGAACATGGTGAAGCCGTCGCCGTTGTAGTTTCCCCCGCCTACTCTGTAGCTGAAGCTGGCGGTGAATGACCCCTGAATCGGATAGTTGAAGAAAGCAACGCCTCCTTCCTGATAACCTGTGTCCGTTAAGACCAAATCTTGATTTGCTGGGTCCAAATGTGCGCTTCCCAAGTACTGCCATGCGCCTGAATCTGTCGTGAAATCATCTGAAAAAGTCTGGGTTGAGCCGTCTGGTTCTGTGGGCAACTGTGAATTAATCGGGGCTAATGTCGACGCTGGTGTTTGGAGCGGAGTCTGAGCGGGTGTTGGTTGGGGGCTAGGTGTGTAAGTAGGCGTTGGAGTGCCTGTGGGAGCTAAAACAGGTCCCAGAGTGATGGAGAAGTTGCTTATTATGTGCCAGTTGTCACCGACTTCACCGTTTGCCCCGCTGAAACCGAATCCGCTGTAGGTCGTGTTTAGCGTCCCGTCCCAAAGAAGGCCCAATCCGCCGTCTACGTAGACGCCTACGAAGGATTCGCCGACAACGACGGAAACCTGATGCCAGCGGCCATCGTCAACCCTAGGATCATTGACGTAAGCCAAGTGATTGCCGGCGGAATCCTGAATTAATCCGATGTAAGCGTTGGAAGGGTCTCCTTGAGAAGGCGTAATTTGTCCGCCTATGCTTTGAAAGTCTGAAGCTATATTCTGCCATCCGTCAAATTCAATCCCGTAGCCAGGTACAATTGAGTTCAGACCTGTGAAGGCTAAATCTCCGCCGTTAGCCAACGAAGAGTAATGCTGTTTGTAGAAGAACATGGTGAACCCGTCACCATTGCAATTTCCGCCGTAAACCCTGTAGCTGAAATTTGCAGTGAAAGTGCCCGTAACTGGGTAACTGAAGAAGGCGGCACCACCTTCTAAGTACCCCGAATTAGTTAAAACCATACACTGACTTGTTGAGTTCCAGTATGCACTTCCAAGATACTGCCACAAGCCCGAGTTCGTGCTAAAATTATCTGAATATGACGTGGCTGATTGCTGAGCCTTTCCAGGTTCAACGATCCAACCATAATAGACAAGACCGGAAAACAACAAGGCAAGAATCAAGAAAACTGCAGGAAGAGTCTTTTTGCTGCTGTTCACCGACTTTCACCGAGATTCATCAGCCCTTGGTTTCGATAAAAGGATTTTCGTAAAAGTTTCTTGACTAACCTTAGTCAAGGTTTCTTGACGAAAAATAAACTGTAGAAAAAGGACTTTAAATGCTCGTTGGGGCGCGGTCTAACTGGATTCATCGATGCTTTTCTTGAAGAGGGCTTTGTCGATGATTCTCGCGTCTAAGTTGTGTTTTGCCGCGGTTTTCCTTAACGCTGCAAGCAGCTTGATGTAGTTTTGGGGCGTATACAGGTTAGGTGGCGGGTTTCCAAGCAGCGGCTTCCAGATGCTTAGGCCGAAGATGCCGTATTGGTGTGGGTCAAAGAACGTTAAGATTACGCTTGCAATGACAGGGCTGACTCCTTCAAGCGTCGTCAGGCAGCAGACTTTGTAGTTGTCGTCGCCTTGTGGCAGGCTGAACACTTGGCTGGAGATGCGGGCAACTTTTTCCTCGCTGTTCCGAGAAACTAACTCGAGAAGACGGCTTTTTTTGTCGGGTTCCTCTTTGAACTCCCATTCGACTACTTGGGTCAAGTCGGCGACGGTCAGAACCTTCTGCCTTCGGAATCTTGCGCCTAACTCACGTTCCCGCTGCGCTTGCCAACCGAAGCTTTTGTCGTATTTTCGGCTCCAAGATAGGTAGTCAGGCTTGTCCATCGAGTTTCGCCCTCTTGTAAATGTGAAACAAAGGATTTTTGTTTTTCTTACGGAAAACTGAAAAATAAACAAGAAAATGGGAAAGATTTAGTTTTGGTCTACTAAGTGTGCTGTCCCGTCTGGGCAGTAAACTTTTTCGTCTTTGTTGACGCGTCTGTAGCGTTCACTGCACATGTGCAGCATCTCGCAACCGTCGCAATCTCTACTCAGCGTTTTTTTTCGCCTCCTATGGGACTTTTCACCATGTCGTTTTCCGCTTATAAGCGTATGTAACATGTATGTATATACGAGCAAGCAAGCCTATTGACGAGGTTTCTTGCGCAACGTACATGTCTTACAGACGATGCAGTCCTCCGAGCAGGAGAAGGCTGTTTTGGTTTGGCAATCCAGAACAATCGTTTTGTACACGCTTAGGCCCACCTTACTCAGGCGTTTTTATTTGGGGTTGTATGCGCGAGTTCTCAGGTGCCGTTAACGTGAAGAGCAAGGTTAACAGGCTTGCTTGCCGATTCTTGGGTTCCAAATCCAGCATGCCTTTTTCCATCCTTTTCTTAGTTTTGCTCTGAAAATCATGACGCTGTTCTGAATATAAACCGATTTGAGAAATGTTCATACTTCTTGTGAAAGATTGTTCAAATGTCTTCTTGTCTCCAGAGAAATGCACATATTTGTGAAAAATTGAGCTAAATCTAAGTACATATATACTTTTTCGCTATCGGAACCTCCTTCAAGCCATATTTGTAATCATGATTGGCGCTTAGCAAGGTTTTATAGCAGCCACAGCACAGAATTTTGAGGCATGGGAAATCAGGCAGGGAAGCAAGAGAATACTCTGCAAGCGTCTTTGCTTCCGCAAGTGGAAATCGATCCAGTTACAGACCTTAATAGAAGGCAACTTCGCATCTTGCATGTTGACGACGATGCGGCTTATCTTGAGGTTTCGAAAAATATCCTTTCTACGCTTGGCAGCTTCGAAGTTGACACAGCCAAATCTGCAGAGGACGCCTTAGTCAAGATGAGCGCAAGTTCGTATGACGCCGTAGTGTCTGATTACGAGATGCCAGGAAAGAACGGCTTAGTTTTCTTGACTGAGCTGAGAGCCCAAAAAAACGAGGTTCCCTTTATTCTGTTAACTGGGAAAGGTAGAGAAGAAATTGCTATCAACGCGTTGAATCTCGGGGCAGACGGGTATGTGAGTAAACATGGAAACCCCGAGACTGTTTACGGCGAATTAGCACATTACGTTAAGCAGGCGGTTGAAAAGAAACAGGCAAAGATTGCGCTCAGCCGCAGCGAGGAGCAGTTGGAAGCCATAATTATGAATGCTCCAATCGGGATTTCTGCTTCGCAGAACCCAAGCAGACTTTTTGAGAGGGCGAACGCCGAGTTCTGCAAGATACTAGGGTACACCAAAGACGAACTGCGAAGCTTAACCTTCAAAGAAATTACTTACCCAAAAGACCTGCAGGAAATCACTGTGAAACTTGAAGAACTCAAAGTTGGAAAAGTGCCTTCCTTCAGGCAGGAAAAAAGATTTGTGAGAAAAGACGGCAACATAATCCATGGAATAATCAACGCGAGCACCGTCAGGGATAAAGTTGACAAAAACTGCCTTTTTATTGTACAGCTTGAAGACATCACCGAACGGAAAAAAGCTGAGCAAGAACTCAAAGAAAGCGAAGAAAAGTACAAAACCCTGTTTGAGCAAGCAGGTGACTACATTCTAATCCTGGAAGTTCACAAAGACTCTGTGCCCACAATATTTGATGCCAATGCCGCAGCGCTGCAGACGCATGGGTATTCTAAGAATGAAATCATCGGCAAGCCAATCACTTTTTTGGATGAAAACAGCGGCGACGAACGAGTTATGGAGCGAACAGAAAGGCTTCTTAACGGCGAAAAACTGACTTTCTCTGCTCAGCATAAACGCAAAGATGGCTCGATAATCGACGTCGAAGTCTCGATGAAAATGGTGGTTGTCGGCTCAAAGTTCTTCTTTGTTTCAGTCGAGCGCGACATCACAGAGCGCAAAAAGATGGAGGATGCTCTCAGACAGGATCGGGACTTGCTGGAAGCAATTACGGAGAATCTTGGCGTGGGCTTTGGAATCATGAGCAGAGACTACCGTGTGTTGTGGGTAAACAGATTCATAAAGAATAACGCGGGCGACGTGGAGGGCAAGCAATGCTATTCGTCGCTTAACACCTTGGACCACATTTGCCCAGACTGCGGCGTTAGAAAAGTCTACGAAGAAGGAGTAGAGAGAGACTCACACGAGTACACTCAAATCGGCATTAACGGCAAACGCTATTATGTTGAGCTCATAGCCACTCCGCTTAAAGACAAAAACGGAAATGTGGTAGCGGCATTGGAGTTTGTAGTAGACATAACCGAGAAAAAGCAGAGAGAAAAAGAACTCAGGGAAAGCCGAGAGGAATTCAAAGCACTCTTCAACTCTAACCCGCAAGCCACCGCATATTCTGACGAAAACTTCAAAATAATCGACGTTAACCCCAAATTCACGGAAGTCTTCGGTTATACGCTAGATGAAGTCCGCGGCAAAAACCAGTTGGAAATCCTTGTTCCCGAAGAGCTGAGGCGGGAAATGAGCGAATCACTGGAAAGCGAAAAAAACGCAGCCAGCTATCAGACAATAAGGAAACGGAAAGACGGCTCAACTCTGCCAGTTTTCTTGTCACTGGCTTCCGTTTCAGTCGGAGACAAAAGAATCGGAAGCGTAACGGTCTACACGGACATGACTGACCAAGCTGATGCTGAAGAGAAAGTTGAAGCTGCGCTTAAGCAGTCGGAAATGCTCAACGAGAAGCTCAGCGTAATCGGCAGTTTCACCCGACACGACGTACGCAATAAGCTTATGGCCATTGAAGGAAACGCCTATTTAGCCAAGAAACAGGCATCCAACGACCCAAAAATGATGAATTATATTGATCAGATTCGAACAGCAACCAAGAGCATAACTCGGATTCTTGACTTTGCCAAACAATACGAGTCCCTTGGAAGCGAGCAACGGACGTTAACTGACGTGGGAAAAGCAATAGATCAAGCAGCATCCCTTTTCAGCGCCTTCAAAGGCGTTGATTTCAGTAACGAATGCAGGGGCTTCACTGTTTTAGCTGACTCCATGCTTACAACTATTTTCCACAACCTAATCGACAACTCGCTCAAATACGGCAAAAACCTGACCAAAATACGAATCTACCATCAACAGGAAGAAAACGGGTCACAAACCATAATCTACGAAGACGACGGCGGCGGAATAAACAGCGAATACAAAACACATTTATTTGCAAAAGGCTTCGGGCAAGGTACAGGCTACGGGTTGTACCTGATAAAAAGAACCTGCGACATCTACGGCTGGACAGTCAAAGAATCAGGCGAATCAGGGAAAGGTGTGAAATTCGAGTTCGGCACACCACCAAGCAACAAAGCCAAAACAGCGTAAGACCTTGGTATAAATCGATTTATGCCAAACTTGCCAGCCGGCTTCCAATTTTCTGCTAAAGGTACAATGTTGCCACAAGCTCGATTCAAGCTCAAAACCAAAAAACAAAGCGAAAAAGCCCTGATTCGCAAACCATTCCCGGGAGAGGGCATCTAGTATTTACATCCAAATCCCAACGTAAATGTAGATTTTGCTTGCAGCTTAACTGCGAAGGGGTACCCCCAATTTTACATCAAAAAACCAATGCAAAAACTGCACAAAGAAAACAGATCCAGCTTCAGCCTGTTACTTTCCCCAGGAACCGAGGGGCGGCTACTCTTTTTTGTCGGGGATAAAATCCATTGAAATAGAGTTTACGCAGTGCCGCGTGTCATTTTCAGTGAAGTGTTCGCCCACGAAAACGTGCCCCAAATGTGCTCCACAGTTGGCGCATTGAATCTCCGTTCGGACGCCATCGGGGTCTGGAAGCCGACGAACCGCGCCAGGAATCTCCTCATCGAAGCTGGGCCACCCGCAATTCGCCTCAAATTTGCTTTCGCTGCGGTAAAGCGGCGCACGGCAACGTTTGCAGACGTAGGTGCCTTTCTCCCAAAACGCGAAGTATTTGCCTGTGAAGGGAGCTTCGGTGCCTTTCCCGACGATGACACGCTCCTCCTGCGAAGTAAGCTTAGCACTTTGATTCTGAGAAGCAGACATAAGAAAACACAATCTAAGCTATATATTAGCCAAGTAAAAAGGCTTCTGCAAGCAAACGTTGCCGACAAACAAATATAGGTGCACACAAATCTTCCTAATGTGGTTTTAGTATGGTTGAAATTACACGAGTTTTCTGGAAAAAAGCTTTCACCTCCGACGCTTTCCTGTTGGGCGAGATTGAAAGCGCCGAAGTAGACACAGCCAGCTGGCAGGTGATAAGCCTCTACGTTGGGCTAACCGACGAGGCAGCAAAAGGGCTAGGCTTCAAGAGGCCGTTCCTCGGCAAAATAGTGGTTTGCCTACCCGTGTCCACGATCAAAACAATTCAGGACACTGCCATCCTAAACAAGACATTTGCGGAGCTACGCGACCTCAAACAATGCAAAGAATAGGACTCAACCGATTCTAGAGAAAAGCCAGCCGAGCTAGCGGACGCCACAGCCGTCGATAGCCCAGAACCGCTCAATAACAACGCTGCCTCCGGAAACCTGCTTCCCCCTATGCCTGCCCCAGAAAAGCGAAAGAAGCCCGCCGAACAATGCTACTAAACCTACGATGCAGGCGGCAACCAAGAAGGGCGATGGCAAAGAAGTCTTGGCGGCAAGCGATAGCTGCGACTTGGGGGCTCCAAGTTGGGAGTTGGAATGTTGGGCTATTGGGGTAAACGTCGCGCCGCTAGACGTGGTGCCGCCGTTTGACATGGTGCTTGCCTCTCGTTTTAACGAGGCGTGAACTGTCGATCCATCGACTGCCGAGAACGGGCTGATGGTTAAAAACAAAAATGACAGGGACACCGCGACCAAGAGAAAAACGAACAGGACAGCACCAGGCTTCATTTTTCCACCGATTTTTACTTGGCTGGTTCTGCTGATAAAAGCCTTGTCGTCAACATTTGTTGACTAAACCGAAACATTTTAGTCAAGGTTTCTTGACTAAACTAAGCTTTTTGATTCTGGGCTAATTGTTTTTCTGTTCTAGCAGCGTTTTGATTAGCCGCAGAAGCCAGCTGATCACGGACAGAGACTTCACTTTCAGTCACCTCTCCACTCCGCGCTTCGTCTTGTTCTTCGCTTGTTTTAAATACCCAAACATTACATCATGTTGCAACGTGTGAACGTAATGACTGAAGCTGAGGATGCCGAGAACCGAAAAGAAGACGAAGCAGAGCAGCCTGCCGAGCAGGAAGCTGAACCTGAAAAGCAGAAATACGAGTTTATAGAGGACTTGCCAGGGGTCGGTCCAGCTACAGCCCAGAAGCTGCGGGAACTCGGCTACCACACCGTGGAATCCCTCGCCATGGCGACCGCGCGTGAGCTGGATCCTGTGGGAGTAAGCGAGAAAAAAGCGTTCCAAATCATAGAGGCAGCGCGTTCAGCCATCGGAGTCTCATTCATCCGTGCAGACGAGCTTTACAAGATGCGTAAAAACGTGCTTCGGTTGACCACGGGTAGCAAAGTGTTGGATAAGGTTCTTGACGGCGGGTTGGAAACCCAGACGATAACGGAGTTTTACGGCGAGTACGGCAGTGGGAAAAGCCAGATCTGCCATCAGCTATGCGTCAACGTCCAGTTGCCGCCGGAAAGAGGCGGACTCAACGGTGCAGCCTTATACGTGGACACCGAAAACACCTTCAGGCTTGAACGCATCGTGCAGATGTCAAAGTTTCTGGGGTTGGATCCTGAAACCGTCGTGAAAAACATCATCTACGCTGAAGCCTACACTTCAGACCACCAGATGTTCCTGCTGGAAAACGCTGATGAAATCATCAAGCAAAACAACATCAAGCTTATCATCGTCGACAGCCTGACCGCGCATTTCCGAAGCGAATACATCGGAAGAGAAATGCTGGCTTCAAGGCAGCAAAAACTCAACAAGCACATGCACAAATTAATCGGGTTAGCACGCGCCTTCAACGCCGTCGCAGTTGTCACCAACCAAGTGATGGCTAAACCAGACCAATTCTTCGGTGACGCAATCCACCCCATCGGCGGAAACATAGTTGGTCACACCAGCCACACCCGCATCTACCTCAGGCGGGCACCGCACGGACCCATACGCATCGCGAGGCTGGTTTCAAGTCCGTATTTGCCCGAGGGAGAGGAAATACTTAAAGTAACCGAGAACGGAATAGAAGATGTCTCCGAAGAGGAGAAGGCAACCAAGAGCCGCGGACGCTAAAACATGCCGATTTCACAAGCTCTCGTCACAAGGTACTTCCAACTCATAGTCAGCAGGCAATTCACCGAAGCTGAACGCGAGTTGGAACGAGTGAAACAGAAAATGCAGAAAACCGAGTGGAACAGAGGCTACTTCCGCGCGCTCTACGGCATCTACCTTTCCCGAAAAAACACCGCCGACGACTACTCTTTCTTCCCAAAAATTGACTTAACAGATAAAGTCTCCCTCAACAACTACAGGAAAGAGTTCCTCGCGCACATGGGCAACGGCTTACACGGAGACTTCGACCGCGGCTACTTCTCAGCATGGGCAGACTGCATGCGCATCCTCGCTCGCATGGACATCGCGCCGCCGAATGGCAACGAAAAACCCAGCGGAGAAGAAAAAATCGAAACCTTGAAAAGTGATAAGAGCCAAGCTACAATAGCTAATTTCTTCCAGCAAAAAGAACAGCCAGAAAAAGAAGAGTAGACGCTTCAAAAAGTTTTACGCGTAGATTTTGAACAATGTAAAGAACACGACGAAGAAGAGCAGCCAAGTGAAGAAGTACATTATTATGGCCGTGGTCAATATTTTTGACGGCTTATCAATCTTCTTGGAGAAAATCGCCCGCAGTGGGTAGTAAGTTACAATGTAGAACAGCAGTGCAAACATGACGCTGTCGAGTAGGCCGCTCAAGTCAGTCAAAGGCAGGTTCAGATACAAAACAAAGGCGCCGCTTAACGCTCCAGCAACCACTCCTAACACAACTCGAAGCCAGTAAAGCTGCACAACAGGCGTCATGTCATTGTATCCTTCGGAGGAGTATATTTTGTCCTTACTTAAAAAACATGCCTAGTTATAAACTGTTTCTGCCTTCGAAAACCCGTTGTTTAGGCGTTTTCCAGCATCTGTGAAGAGGTTATTTAATAAACAAGTTAACTACTAAAAACCACGGGACAGCCATGCCCAAAAAAGAGTTCACCAGCTTCGACATCGCAGCAGCAACCAGCGAACTGAAGCCTACAATCAGCGATTCCAGAGTGAATAACATTTACCAGCTTGACGAAAAAACCCTGGTTTTCAAACTGCACAAAACCGATGCGCCGCCGATGAGGCTTATTATTGAGGCGGGCAGGCGACTGCATTCGACGGTTTATGCGCCTGAAAGCCCCGCGTCCCCGCCTGAGTTCTGCATGGCGCTAAGAAGGTATTTGCGGGGAGCATGGCTCGCAAGCATCGACCAGTACGAGTTCGAAAGAATCGTGACGGTGGCTTTCAGGACCAAAGACGGATTGCTAAAGTTGACCGCGGAGCTTTTCGGAGACGGCAACATCATCCTCACAAACGAGAAAAACCAGATCATGCAAGCAATGTTCTTCAAGCGCATGCGGGATCGTAACATCCTACGCAACGAAACCCTATTGTTCCCTCCACCGAGCGGAAAAAACCCCTTCAAAGTGACTCTCTCCGAGCTTCAGGAGAGCTTGGAAAAGGCGGGAGAAGCAGAGGTGGTGAGGGCGACGGCACGTTTCCTTGGGCTCGGCGGAGTCTACGCGGAAGAAGTCCTGCTCAGAGCCAACGTGGACAAAACCAAGCCATGCAAGAACCTGACACCTGCAGAAACCCAAGCGATTCTCGACACGCTCCAGATCCTGCTTGCGAAGCTGGGTGAATGTGGCTTGGAACCATGCATAGTTCTCGATAAGGACGAGAGCTTCCTAGATGTCGTGCCATTCAAACTTAACCGTTACGAAGGCTACAAGACACAGAACTACGGGACTTTCAACGAAGCGGCAGACGAGTTCTTCCTTCGGGTGACAGCCGCTGAAAAAGCGCTTGCAAGCGTTGAAGTGGATAAGCTCAGGTCGGAGGCTGAACGGCTCAAACGGGTCATCGCGGACCAAGAAAAATCCATAGGCGAAGAAGAGAAAAAGACTGAACGTGACAAAGCCGTCGGCAACACAATCTACGGCCACCTGAATGAACTGCAAGCCTTCGTCGAGTCACTTCTGAAGGCGAACAGAGAGGGAAAAGACTGGAACACCATTGTCTCTGAGGCTTTAGAAGCAAAGAAAGCAGGCAAATATCCAGAGGCTTACATTGAGTCTTTTGAGGGACGCAACCTCGCCCTGAACCTGTACATCGACAACTTGCAATTCAGCATCAACCTGCGGCACACGCTCTTTGACAACGCCAACGAGTACTACGAGAGAGGAAAAAAGGCGAAGCAGAAAACCGCTGGCGCCCAAGCAGCCCTTGAGGAATCGAAGAAGCGCCTGATACAAATCGAGAAAGAGCTGAGCCGAGCGGAGGAGCTGAAGAGTCTCAAGCCAACGGAGATTATGGAGGCGCTTGCCAAGCGCAAATTGGAGCGGGAGAACAGAGAATGGTACGAGAAGTTCCGTTGGTTCACGTCTTCCGACGGCTTTTTGGTGGTGGCGGGCAAAGACACAGTCAGCAACGAAGTCCTAATAAAGAAATACACAACGCAGGAAGACGTCGTCTTCCACGCTGAAATCTCAGGCGCACCGTTCACGGTGGTCAAGACAGAAGGCAAGAGCGTGCCCGAAGCCACCCTTCGTGAAGCAAGCGAGTACGCAGCGTCTTTTTCACGTGCGTGGCGAGAAAACGCCGGATCCGCCGACGTCTACTGGGTCAAAGTAGACCAACTGAGCAAGAGTGGGCCGTCAGGCGAGTTTGTGCCGCACGGAGCCTTCGCGGTCGTCGGCAAACGCAATTGGATACGCAACGTCCCGCTCAGAGCCGCCGTCGGAATAATCGCCAATGAAGAAACCAGCTTTATCGGCGGACCCGTAGAGGCAGTGAAAGCCAAAACCAAATCCTACGTGATTCTCTTGCCCGGCGATTACGCGGGGAAAGAGCTTCTGAAGCAAATTCTAAGGTTGCTGATGCTTAAGCTGCCGAAGGAGCAGAGGGAAAAAGCTGGGAAAACGTCGATTGAGCAGATTCGCGAGTTCGTGCCCTACACTAAGGGTGCGATAACCGAAAAAACGGGTTAAGCAAAGGGTGCGCTGGGACTCTAGACTCAAGGATGAAAAGGGGAAATGCAAGTGCTTCATTCACGAAAGCTATAGTTGAAATCGGTGAATCAAACCGGAGTCTTTTCAGCCCAAGAGTTCTAATGTATAAAAAATAATGTTTCCTATTTAATGTGTAGAAGGAACAAGGAAAAACCTTGTAGACACCGGGCGTTTATGGTTTACTTCGCTTTTGCCTCGGCTTCTGCGGTCTGGAACAAGCTGTTGACGGCTTTCTGTCTGTACCTCTGCGCTAACGTTTCAGCTGTGACGTAAGTTAATGCTTCTTCTGGGCACCATTTGACGCATTGCGGCTCTTTGGTTTCGTTGTCGGTGCAACTGTTGCAGGCGAAAGCTATTTTCTTGTCTGGGTGCAGGTTTATGGCTCCGAATTGGCATGCGCTGATGCACCATCCGCAGCCGTTGCATGCGTTCTCGTCGACGCGGATTATTCCTGAGTCGTCTTCTTGGCTGAGTGCGTTCCTTGGGCAAGCGGCGACGCATGCGGGTTCCTCGCAGTGTCGACAAGTGATTGCCATGTTAACGAGTGGACCCATCCTCATGGCGCGTATGCGTGACTTGGTCGGGTTGAAGGTTTTCTCGTTGACCATGCTGCAGGCGTACTCGCAGACACAGCAGCCTATGCATTTCTCTGGGTCAGCCGTAACGAATTTTCTGTCTTGTGGTCGCACCATTTTTATGCGCCGCCTTGGGCTTTCTCCGCTGCAAGCATCTTGGTGGCGTTCTCCGCGATGTATGCCAAGTCGCCGAGGCCTAGTTGTTGCAGTCTTTCTGTAGTCGGGATGCCGTCAGCGGTCCACCCACGGGAAGCATAGTAGTCGTCTAAGCCTATCTGCATTTCCTCGTCGCTGACGCAGACTCCTTTTGCTGGTCCCTCGTCTGGAACTGGGAAGTGCTTTATCTTGTAGGGGACATCGTCGTATTTGCGTGTGCCTTTGCCTTCGCGTATGTTGAATAGTCTGGCGAGGTTTTCGATTCTGTCGCCGGCTTTGATCATTTCTTCGGCGGTGATCGGGATGCCTGTTGCCAGCGTGTAGTAGTTGGTGAGGTCTTTCCAGCCGTCGTAGTATGTGCCTCTGCTGAACTTGCAGACAATGAGCGAGTCGATGATGTTGTACATGTAGCTTTCGTCAGTGATCATTTTGCCTCTGCCTTTTTCAATCTTGAAGCGGTTCACTTTGCCTTTGACATCAGGTGAGTAAGCGCCGTTGCGTAGGTGGCATGCCCCTCTAAAGCTGACGCTGAAACCCAACGCGGCAGTCTTGAGAGTTCTCAGGTCGTAACCTGGAAGCTCCAGACCTTTGATGTGGCAAGCGTACTTGTAGGCGTCTCCGCCGATGAGTTCAGCAGCTTTAGCTGTGCCTTCAGCGAGGATGTTGCCAAGCCAGCCTTCCCGTTTGCCGATCTTGTGGATTATCTGAATCAAAGCGTCTGCGTTGCCGAATTTAAGGTCAATTCCGTCAGTTTGCTCCTTAGTTATTATGCCATGTTCGTAGAGGTCCATTGCGAAAGCGACGACTACGCCGATGGATATGCCGTCCATTCCGTACTCGTTGACGATGCGCATTGCTTCGATAACGGCGTCTAATCGGTCGATGCCGCAGAGCGGTCCCATGCTCCAGAGGCACTCGAACTCAAGCCTTGACGTTGAGCCTTTGTAGGGTCCCTCTGGAACAACGGCGATGTGGTCGCAACGCATGCCGCATGTAGCGCAGCCGACGATTTTCTTGACGTAGTGTTCGTTGAAGTATTCGCCGCTGACTTTGTCTGCGCCCTCAAAAGATGCGTTCGTCCAGTTTCTCGTCGCCAAGGCTGACAGTGAATTGAGGACCAACACGTTTTCAGGTGTCCCCAGCGTCTTGTACTTCTTGGTTGCTGGACCCTTCATTCGCTCATAAATCATCTTTACAAATTCTTTGAAGCCTTCCAGGTTCGCTACGTTAACGTCGTGTGTTCCTCGGACTGCAACTGCTTTGAGGTTTTTGCTGCCCATGACTGCGCCCATGCCGCTTCTTCCGATGGCACGGAACTCGTCGTTGATGATTGCGGCGAACCTGCAGAGTTTTTCTCCTGCCTCGCCGATTGCTGAGACGCGGATGTAGAAGTCGCCGAGTTCTTCTCGGATTCTGTGATCCGTTTGGTTTACTGTTGCGTTCCTCAGGTACTCTGCATCTCGGATTTCAACTTTTTCGTCGTCAATCCATAGGTAGGACAGCTTTGGTGCTTTGCCCTTTATGACGACGGCGTCGTAGCCTGCCCGCTTTAGGTCTGGTCCGAAGAAGCCGTGGGCTTCAGCGTTGCCGATACCACCAGTGGCGGGAGACTTGGAGACGACGGCGTAGCTGTTTCCGCCTGTTGGACCCATCGTGCCGCTGAGTGGACCCGTCAAGTAAATCAGCGGGTTGTCTGGGTCAAGGGCGTCGGTTCCAGGCTTTGAATTGTCGAAAAGCAGACGGATGCCTAAGCCTATTCCGCCTATGTAGTCTTTAGCCATCTGTTCTGACAACGGCTGAGTTTTCATCTCGCCTGTTGAGAGGTTAATGTACAAGATTTTTCCTGCATAAGCAAACATGCTTTTTTGTTCCTCGAATGCTCGATTAATTAGGGGAGTAAATTGAAAACTATATTAAGTTAATGGCGAGTTTGTTTAAAAATTCCAGTCTCAAATCGAATTGTTTTTTAATGCATAACGCAACCAAATCAAGCGAAAACTTAAAGCAACCCAGCAGCCTCTTTTCCTGCAGGCACAGGCGAAAACATGAAAAGAACTGAGGCTTTGAAGCAGTCTGCGGCCCATCAAGGCTTATCCGGCAATTTTTTGATTTTCAATCCGTTCAACATAGTGTACTTTACGAGATTTTCAGGTGCAGCTGGGTTGCTGATTCCTGAACAAGGTGAAACCGTGCTTTACGTCGGTGGAGTGAACTACGAGCAGGCGAAGGCAGAGGCAAAAGGCTTAACCGTTGAACTCCTTAAGCGGGGGGAGAACCTGATGGAGAAAATCGCTAAGCAGGCGCCAGCCAAAAGATTCGCGGTGGATGCGTTGCCAATTGAAAGTTGGCGTGCCCTATCCAAAGCAGTGGGCGGAGAGGAAAAACTTGAGCCCATCAGTGGCTTAGTCCTTAAGCTTCGAAGTGTCAAAGACGCCGAGGAAGTCAAGTTGATTCGGAAGGCATGCAAATTAGCGTCTTTAGGGATGCAGGTGGCTTCTGAGGTTATCCGCCCCGGCGTGAAGGAAAAGGATGTGGCGGCTGAGGTTGAGTATGCTATGCGGAAGAAAGGGTCAGATGGAACAAGCTTCGACACAATCATCGCTTCGGGAGCCAGCTCAGCCTATCCCCACGGCTCATGCTCAAGTCGAGTGATCCACGAAGGAGAGCTGGTGGTGGTTGATTTAGGTGCATCCTACAACTTTTACCGCTCAGACATGACCAGAACTTTTACGGCAGGTAAGCCAACCGAAAAGCAGAGAAAAACCTACGAAACAGTCAAGCAGGCAAACCAAAAAGCCTTCGAAACCATAAAGCCCAAAATCCCAGCCCGCGAAGTTGACGGCACGGCTAGACGGGTAATTGAAGCGGCGGGTTTCAGCGAATTCTTTGTCCACAACCTCGGTCACGGGGTAGGCGTGGAGATTCATGAGGCACCCATCTTGGGTCCTGACAGCAAAGACGTTTTGGTGGCTGGCAACGTAGTGACAGATGAGCCTGGAATCTACTTGCCTGGCTTTGGCGGCGTGAGAATTGAAGATACGGTTCTCGTCACCGAGAAGGGCGCCGAAATACTGACGGTTGGACCGTACAGTCTGGCAACTGAGCCCTGAGGCAAAGCTAAAAAGAACCCACCTCTTCTTCTATTTTCTGAGCGTGAAGATTTGGATAGACCAGCGATCATACTCATAGACTTGCAGAACGATTTTGTGTCGGGACACATGAAGGTGGAACGCGCCAAAGAAGTGGTCGGGCCGCTGCAGAGGTTGGTGACAACAGCTCGCCTGAACAACATACCCGTCGTCTACGTTGTAGACGCGCATTTCCCGCACGACGCAGAGGTTACGATGAAGTGGGGGAAACACGCCATGAAAGGCACCGAGGGCGCGCAGGTAATCGCCGAGTTGAAGCCTGACGAAACGAAAGATTACATCGTGGAGAAACGCACCTACAGCGGCTTCTACGAGACAGGTCTAGACCCGCTTCTAAGAAGCTTCTACAAGGGTGAAGGCGTTAGAACCGTTGTTTTAGGCGGTTTGCACACCCAGCTTTGCGTGCGGCACACGGCTGCCGATGCCTTTTTCAGGGGGTACCGAATAGTGGTCGCCAAAGACGGCGTGGAAGCGTTTACCAAAGAGGAGCAAGAGCAATCCTTAAAGTATCTTGAGTACGTTTATGGGGCAAGAGTGCTCAATGTCGATGAAGTGATATGGGAACTCGTAAGGTGAGAATGTATGGCTAAAATTTTGGTTGTTTTTGATTCAAAATCAGGCAACACCGAATCCATGGCTTTAGCGGTGGCGAAGGGCGCAGAGAAAGCAGGTGACGTAGAAGTAACCGTGAAAAATGCTGAGCAGACAACAAACAGCGACCTACTCGCAGCCGACGGAATAATCATGGGTTCACCGACCTACTACGGGCTGATGTCAGCCAAACTCAAGAAGCTCATCGACGATTCAGTGCAGATTCACACGCAGCTAATGGGGAAAGTTGGCGGCGCCTTCACAAGTTGCGGTGGAACCGCTTCGGGAGCTGAAACCACTTTGCTGTCTATCGTGCAGGCCCTGCTTATCCACGGGATGATTGTTCAGGGCATGGAAGGCCAATACTACGGAGTCGCAGCGAGGGGCAAGCCAAACAAAGAAGACTTAGCCAGATGCGAGGAACTCGGCAAGAGAGTCGCCAGCCTGGTTCTAAAGTTGCGCTCCCCCTGACAAGCTACTTCAAATCAATTTCAGAATTCTGCTCAAAAAGGCAAAGCCGCCGCGCTTTTTTAGAATTGAACTCACAGGTTCAATTTCGGGCTTTTTCACTGTGGTGGCAAGGCTGAATTGGGCTTGAAACTGGAGAAACGGGTTGAAAACAGGTTCGATCGCTTTAAATTTTTGAACTTCTTGCATGGTTTTCGGCGGAGTAGTTTGAACTCTTCGCATGTTGAGCAACCACGATTTTGACGCAAATTCAATTGGTCTGTGCTTGGTTCTGAATAAGCTAGAAGAACGCGTTTTTAGGGAACTGCCGAAAAACCGCTTTGTGCTTTGCCAACCCGCCGCCTAGACGTTTTCCACGTAGCCCCATGATTTCAACAGGTAAATCACCAGCTGAAGAAGAAACTGAAGTGCACTGCTTGCTTAGGGCACCTCTTTTCGGCGAATAGCCTGCCACATTGACGATCAATGTCCTGAAGAAGAGGACATGCCAGAATCTAAGTTCAGTTGCAAGATTTCGTGTGGCTTAAAATTTGGGCTGTTCTCTTTGAGAACAGTTCGAGAGCAGAGTGTTCCCTGAGTGTTCTCAGGGGAGAATTATTAGGCTGCCGCTAACTTAAGTAAGCGGTGAAAAACCACATGATAGAGAAAAAACTGATACTTTGCGGAATACTTGCAATAGCAATCGGAGTCGCTTCAATCATACCGCTGGAATACATGATGGCAGCCCAAAAACAAGCAAACGCTGAAACAACGTTCACACCATGGTTTAACGAAAACGTCACCTATGCCTACGTCAACCTTGACCAAAGTGGCTCAAACAGCACAGCGTCATGGGACGGCGTTGAACTAAATGGACTTGCAAACTTCACTTTGACCCCTGCCGGCATGGCTCTGCAAGGTGCAGACGCCAAAATAGAATACTACCAGTTCCAAATCTCATCTGACCAAGGACCAATCGCCAACATAACCTACGCTGTCACCTTAACCATAGAGGAGCTTGGCTTTCACGGAGCCATAAACAACATTCCCGGCATACCAGGCGGAGGATTTATGGCTATAACAGGTTACGGTCCAGGCAACAGCTTCACCTTTGCAAACGGTGTCACATATAACGGCATTCCAAACTACAACGGCTACAGCGGTGGGTCTACAGGCTTAGATGTGCTCGTAGGTAACAACAGCAGTCTGCCGGAAGGAGCAACCAACCAAACCTCTACTCAAGGATTCATCGACTCATACTTAGCTGGCTACAACGGAAACCAAAGCCAAGTGGTAGCGGAACTCAGAAACGCTAAAACATTAACCATCGACGTAAGCAGAATCCTCTCAGTAAGCTACAACGGCAATGTCACCATTTCAACACCATCAAGCAACCAAGTACTTCAACACATAGTTCTCACAAAAGAAGGCAACGCATTTATTTACGGAATCTGTAACCCAACGTTTCCGGTCCCGATAGAGAGTCAATCAAATCCAACTGGAGCTATGCAAAAAACGTATCCATAGGTTGCTGCATAACTTGGCTAACGACGAGCTCGAAGGTAACACATTAAACGTCTATGCATACATCGTACACACAGCTAAGCCAGTGGGAACAAGAGACGTCACACGCGGAGCAAACCTAAGCAGCACCAGCGTCGCCTTCAGGCATCTACAGAAACTCGAAGACATGGGCTTAATCGAAAAAAACGAGTACGGCGACTACATCTTAAAGGAGAAAACAAACATCAACGGACACGTGTGGGTTGGACGAAACCTCGTGCCACGGTTGATGTTCTACTCCTTCTTTTTTCTCGGAGCTTTCGCCGCCGAGATAACCATAATACTGTTGAGCGCCCTAATAAAGGGAATAGTGATCCAGGTGAGCTTCTACTTTTTGACAGGCATGACAGGAGTAGCGATGGTACTCTTTCTAGCAGAGGGGATGTTGCTGTATCGGAAATTAAGCCCTCGTAGTCAACGAGGTGAACAAGTTGGGTAACAAGGAAATCATTGCCACGGTCGAGTTAGCCCTGAACGCATCGACTCAGTATGGACTCTTTGTTGAATATGACGTCGATGGCAACCCGATTCTTAAAGTCGTACCGCAAGCAAGAGTGACAGCAAAGCAGACGACGTTCGAGTCCAGAAAATAGTGGGCTGACTTAACCGTCTTTTAGCAAACGATTTAAGCAATTATGCTAAATAGCAATATGGGAATATAGCAATGTCGCTTAGGGTTCAAATCGATCCAAAGATAGAGAGAAAGTTCAGAGAAGCTGCCATGAAGAAGTTCGGCTACGGAAAAGGTGCTTTAAGCAAAGCTGCGGAAGAAGCTATACTTAACTGGATTTCTTCTCAAAAGGAAATGCCGATTTTTGAAGGAGACCCAGTTAAAGCAATCGAAGGCCTTCTAAAGGACTTTGATATAGATTCGGTTTCCCTTCAGCATGAAGCAAAAAAACTTTGGTCCAAGAAAGTGCTTGAAAATGTATCTAATTGATACCAACATTTTCCTAGAGGTTCTTTTGTCTCAGAATAGAAAAGGCGAATGCGAGAACTTTCTAGAACAAGTTAGAACCGGCAAGACAGTAGGAGTAGTTACCGATTTCACGGTGCACTCAATAATCGTCATCATGGACAATTCGGGAAAGCTTAAGGAACTCAGGACTTTCCTATTAAGCCTGGTCGCTTATAAAGGGCTAAAGGTGTACTACACGGCACTGAGAGAAGAACTAGAAGCACTAGATATAGCAATCAGTCAACATTTAGACATGGACGATGCCATTCAATATTCAACAGCGCTTGAACTTGGATGTGAAGCAATAATTTCGTTTGACAAACACTTTGATAATCTAAAGATTGCAAGAAAAGACCCTAAAAATGCGTTGCAATGACGCCAACGGCAGCAGATAACCCAGCTTGGCATAGCTCCTGCGGAGAGGAGTTACGCTTTTATACTCTTACGTCAATAGCCGCTTTAGTGGTTGCAAAAGGGGCAAGGGGTTTGGGGCTTCACAGCAGATTCCAAGCGGCGATTGAGAAAGCGTTTTTCCACGGCAAATCCACAAGAAAAAGCGTTTACTTGACCTTCGTCATCGGCAACGTCTTCTTGATGCTTATACTGTTTTACCTGCTGCTTAACACCGTCGCTTATGATTGGACTGGGCAACTTTACCCTGCTGGCTCAGGGTTTAGGCTTCAAACTCCCTTGGACACGGCGATTCCGTTTGTCCCTGAAATGGTCATCTTCTACCTGTACCTGTTTTACCCGCTAGTCATCTTAACAATGCTTTTCTTTGCGTTTGTCGAGTACCGCCGCGGCTACGCGCTGGGATGGTCGCTTGTGGCAATAAACGCCGTCGCAGTCCTCATCTACGTTGTCTTCCCAGTTTCAACCTACTGGTACCGCCAGCAGCTCCTCGCGAACCCGATCGTGGGCAACTTCTGGGCAACCCAAGTTTACAAGATATTTGGAAGCGACACATCCTTCAACTGTTTCCCAAGCCTCCACGCAGCTGTCTCGACAATCTGCTTCTTCACGTGGTTCCAGTACAGCAAGGCTAAACCAAGCATCGTCACGAAAACGACGGCTGCCCTGGCGCTTGTCATCGCGGCAGGCGTGATTCTTTCAACCTTATTCATCAAACAGCATTACATCGCAGATGAAATCGCTGGAATAGCACTAGCGTGGATAATCGGCGTAGTGGTGTTCAAGAAGCTCTGGAAAAGCCGATAAATGGCTAAAAGCATGGGAAAGCGTGCAACAGCGGTCCAATCAAATAAGTCAATAACCAAAAGTAACCCGCTTTGGAAGAAAAATTAAAGAATGAATCGATACAATACCGTTGTTTAGATTGGTTTGAGCAAGACTAACCAAGAGAGTCATGATATTATTGAGGCTCACATGAGAGAAGACAAATATGAAGAAGTGGAAAATACCCATAAGTGCGGTTGCACTATCCGTCATGGTTCTGGCAAGCGTTTTTGCTTTCTACACTTTTGAGCCAGCAGTCGGTTACTGGCAGGGAACGAGTTATATGTACCAAAGAGTAGGCGAAAACTGGATAACCACAGATTTTGAAGGCAACTTGGTAGCCAAAGGCTGCTTAATCACGGTTTACAGTCAGAGCATAGACGGCACCCACGCATCTTTTGATTTGGTTGTAACGCTCACAAACGCAACCTTCCCAGATAACACCCAAACAACCAAAGTATCCTACAACCTCCAAGACCAACAGGAACACAGCTCCAACATAACCTTCTCAGTGAAAGACGGCGTAAAGAGCTTTGCCATCGCACTTAGTCTGCAGCCTCATCAGCCTTTTCTGCGAGGTGAGGACAGGAACTGGGATAGCCAAAACCCCATTCCCTACTACAACTACAGCAACAATACTTACGAGCCAGCACTACTTGCCTAAAGTCAACGGAAAAACATTAAGTGCGAAAAGAGGGAAAGCGAAGGATATTCCTTAGACGCCTTTGGCGCAATGCTTCTTGGGCTCCAAAAGATACCCCGTTTTTCTAAGAACTAAGGCTATTGCTGTTATGGTTAGACACAGCACAGTCAGTGGGAGTATGCAATAAGTTAGCTCTGGAAGAACCCACAGGACAAGATTTCCGACCCAGCCTAATCTTCTGCGTTATTTGAGAGTTCAGGGTGCTGTTGGTGATAGATGCGACTGTGGATGTATAGCGAAAACGCACCTGCCGCAAAGGCCAAAAAGCTGCCTGCGTAAAGAGGCAGGACAAGCAGGTTTCCATAATTCGCGATCTGCTGTTGCCACGGCCAAAAGTACCCTAAAGTCCAAAATGGCCAAGCGCCCACGATCAGATAAGCAAAGCCGAGCGACGTCACGAGAAAAGCCGCGTGCTCCTTATTGTCAACCCTTGCCGGCTGGATATCTCTTACGCAGTACACCGACAACATCAAGGTGCCAACCAACGCCATCACAAGGAGAACAGGAAACGAAAAGGTCCATACTGTGTAGAACGGGAAGGTCTGCCAGTCAGCATACCGAACGTAGGTGCCTTGAAAGTTCGTCAGGATAAACCATGAGCCGCTAACCCCGAAGAACACAAGCAACAAGCCGATTATCAACTGGTGACCCCTGAAAAACGATGCTGCTTGACTGGCTTGACTTATTCGCTTCAGAGCACGCTTCACCCAAACGCTTGCTTTTCAGACATGGAAGATGGTGACCCGAGGAGATTTGAACCCTTGACCAACAGATTATGAGTCTGGCGACTCAATGGTGTTAACAATGTTGGTTGAGCCCCTTTTCCATTGATAACAAAAACCTGATTTGCTAATAACTATTTCGGGATTTGCTTTCTTTAGTGCCTCAATGTTTGTACTGTGCCAATTAACTATCCTTGTATCGCATTTGTAATCTCTATGGCACTTTTGGAGCAAAAAAATCCTAAAAATAAAATTAACCTATCTTCTTTTAAGACTTAAATTTTTTAATTCCTTCAGGTTTATCGTCTGGAATAAAGGCAACAGACTCCTTAGCTTTCCTTAATAAATAAGCCTCATATTGCTCAGGCGTAAAGTCCTTCCGAAACTTTTTGGCTTTACCCAAATTTTTTTCACCGATTTTTTATTACTCGAATTCTCAACTAGGCAGAGGAGCATTCTGAGAAGGGTTCTGTCATGTTTCGGATTTTCCACTTAATACGATTAACCAAAGACCAATTCCACTGAAAAGAAATCCTATAAAACCCAAAAAGGGTGGTTCTCCACCATTTATTTCATAGTAGCCTTCTGATATCGCGTATAACCCTTCAAACAGAAACGCTCCACCAATTGCTAAAATGAATGCACCCAATAATCCTACCGCAGAGTTCACGCTTTCACCGAATTTGTATTTGTTTTGACCTTGCTTAAAAAATTTTTTCAAAGGGTTTAGAAGCAATAACGCAACTATGATATTACCAGATACACCCCTAACCAGTTTAGTTGAAGACACCGTTATCTCTAGTATATGTATGCGGATTTTTTCTTATGAGATTGAGGATGGATAGCAAAAATCTCATTTTATAGTATTAGTTTTTCTAAGATGTTATAGTGGAAACATGGTCAAAAATGGGTGCAAAATAAAAGAAGAATTTAGTTGCTTTTTGTCTTAGTTTCATGTGTTGCCTCATAGTTCTCAATCCATGCCAACACATAAAAGGCAAAAATGTAAAAGACAATAACTACGAAGATAATATAGCTAGAAATGTAGTATCAAGAGAGCTATAACTGCCCTGTAACGTGCCTAGAATTAATATTATGCTAAATATTGCGCTAACAAAGAGTAACAGCGCCGTTAGTTGTCCAAACATATGTTGTCTCGACATACGCAAACCTCAGGCTAGAAACGGTCTTTTGGTGCATGTATCTTATTAGTTTTTAGGGCTTGCTAATCAATGGGCAAAAAAGCAAAAGAACAAGTTTTAAAAAGAAAAACAAACGACTAATCGGTAACATAAACGATGTGAAAAGTTATGTCATATGCATGCCCTGATGAAAAATGCGCTTATAACGGTACTCTAGAAAAAAACAAATCATGCCCCAATTGTGGAAGAACTGCACAGAAATTTGAACAGCCTGCCTTAGATAACCTATTAGCCCTTAAAGCGGAGTATCAAGAATTTAAGCGCACAAGAAAAGATACAAAACATTTTGAGGCAGCAGGATTAAAGCTTGATAGCAAAGTTGCATTTTTTTTGGGCATTGTCTTATCTGTTTCGATGCTGATAGTTTTCGTCACAAGTGGAAGTGTTTTGCAATTTGTTGCGTACGTTTTCCTTTATCTGTTCCTATGGGTTATGCTATACTATGTTAGCAGAACTGACGTTACCAAATATGATTAATCTTTAGGGGCAAAAGCGCAAGGGCAAAAAAGTTAAATCGGCATTGCATAGAAATAGGCTAAACATGAGTATGAGCGACGAAACGCAAGAGTTTAACGTGAAACGGGCACTTTGGGTTTTAGTCATTTCTTATTTCACTTTTGAAGGAATAATTTCGTATTTACAACTCTCTAATATAATCAATTTCAACGCTGGGGTAATCTTATTGTTTACAGGTTCTTTCGCGCTTATTGTAATAAGCGTTGGACTCCAAAAATACAAAAAGGAGCAAGAAGAACGCAAGAAAGAAATTGAGAGATATCGTAAGTGGTGAAAACTACCGTTGGTCCATGTAGAGTTGGATTCTCGGCTTTGTTGCCTTAGTATATTAGACGGTTAGGGCTATTAAAGAGTCATTCAAGGGTAAAGATGTCTTCAGTAGAATTTAGCAAGTTTTCATTGATGATAAGTCTTAAATTTGAATTTTACAAAAGAGAGAACTCATGGACAGAATACTTACAGGCATCGGAGTGTTGTTGTTCATAGTAGGGTTAGTTACGGGTTATGCTTCTGGAATGGGCTTACTACATAATGTATCGGTTTCCGTTACCCCAAATTGGCTTATAGAAGCAGTAATAGCTATTGCCTTTATGGTAGTCGGGGTTCTCATGGTTATTTTGGGCATCAAGAAGTTTTAGGTCTGGTCACTTTGGAAATAGCCAGCGATGGCAAAAACTTAAAAATTGAATGTAGAAAGGTGTTACTGATTACAGCAGACAGTGATTTGACCGTTGGATAAGAAAAATTATGATAAAATGATACTAATTATAGGATTCGCTTTACTGCTTACTGGAATCGGTCTGGTAATGTACAGTGCAACTACTCCTAATTGGGTATCTCTATCGACTCCACAAAATACTGTACCTGCATGGTTTGCAACTGTGATTGCCGCAACATTCATGTTTCTTGGAATTGTGCTAATTACTTATCCGTCTTGGAGCAAGGAAGTTAGGTTATCATAATTTTGATAGATTAACTTGTGCGCTAAACTCTATTTTTCAACCAATTTTAGACAAAAAAGCGCATGGCAAAAACTTAAACGCTGAATTGTTAGAATTGGTAAGCGATAATATTATGACAGTTCCGCTACCGCTACCATCAAAAAAACTTGGCAAAAGTATGATTATAGCAATTGCTGTCATAGTTGTTCTTTCTGTGGCGATAGTTGGAGCTTTTGTTTTAAATGAATCTAAAAAAAGTCCAAGCTCAGTAGTTTCCACCCCAACACCAACAGCTAGCCCAGACATCAGTGGTGTTCAAGTGGTTAACTATTCACCAAATTGGGAGCTTGTAACTGGTACCATTAGAAATAAAACAGTGACGCTTGTTAACCCATACTTAGATATAACCATCAAGAATCCTACGCAATACACAGTTTACATATGGTTGTATGGAACAGCCGATATAACAATAACAGGTCAAGGAAATGTTAAAAATGATTATTCTTGCTACGGCAGCCAAGCGTTTACTTTGACACCATATTCTGAGAACAATTATCAACTAAATATGGTTTATAGCTTGAATTACGTTGCCAATTCCTCGGACAACATAAATGTAGCTTTCAATCACTATAATGTTTCAGAAAAATATGTAGGTACTAACCTACTTGTCAACATAGAAAAAAAGCCTCAGTTTGGGCTTATTTTGACAGCGATGCAACTTAAATGGGAAGCTCAAAAAAGGCTTGTCTAGTGTTCTGGCATGGTTGACGGTTGAAGCTCACCGAACGGCAGGGAGCAAATTTTGGGCTTTTTTGGGTTATTTTTGAGCGTTTTATTGCGGTGGGCGCATGGTGTTATCAATCGTCAGAGTTTAAGTCTGTTGACTGTTAACCACATGAAGCGGAAACTCCCTATAATGTTAAACTTCCCTACAGAAGGGAAGATAGAAAAACCAACCATGCCCAAGTTATTTAAGCAAGCTACAGCTAAGTCGTAACACGTCATAATAGGTGAGATTTTGAAAAGCTATGTTGGGATAATCGGGGCTTTTCTTCTAGCAATTGGTGGAGCAATTGGATTTGAAGCCCTTAATGTATTATTTTTCGAACAAACTACTGGAGCTCTTGGACCTAGTTCTCACGCAGGAGATTTTTTGGGGTTTATTGCTTTCTTATCAATGGGTTTTGGTCTTTGGCTTATTGTTCAGAGTGGGAATTCTAAAGAGTAGATTAGATCTTTTCACGGGGTTGTGTGTGCCTACCCGCCCTCTGGTGTTCAGGTGGTTTCATAGCTTAAGGTAATTTTGTAATGTGCAAAAAAACTATTATTAATAAGTTGGTACGGCACCCCAGGCAAATTAGGTTCTAATGGTGTTTCGATATCATTAATATGCTCATAATTTCCGCTTTGTACAAGATAGGACTGCCCCGCGTTAATGGTTACATTTGTGGGTGGAATTTCAGAAGAGTTTGCTGGTAAGGTTTGGTTTTGCCACAATGTCATAGTGAAAAGGTAAGATTCTGTGCCATTAGGAAAATAGGTTTCTATAGACAAAACAATGTTCGTAGCATTGGCATGTCCCTTGTTGGTGATATTTGCGTGAACCAATAGAAATTCATTGATACCGTAGTTAACTGTACTCAATTTAGTATCTGTTATGATAAGATTAGCTCTTGGTTGGGAAGGAAAAATAGACTGAAGAAACAAGAATCCAGCTATTACAAGGATAATAATTAAGATTACATAGATTATAGCTGACTTAGAGATACGCACCATTTACTCAGCATTCAACAGTATGAATATCTAATGCTATATTCTTTTTCACGTAATAGGGAGTATACCCTCTCCCGCCCACAGAAAAAGGTAGTAAGGAAAAAGTTAGGAAAATAGTAAGCTCTTTTGTGGCCTTGTCGTATTCGCCACGTAAAACCATAATGGCATTATCCAAATAGACAGTGGCTACCACTCAATGCGACAAGTGAGAGGTTATAGCATCGACATCCTCATCATCCATGCCATGTGGTTGTTTTGGTGGGCCCGAGGAGATTTGAACTCCTGACCAACAGATTATGAGTCTGGCGCTCTACCTAACTGAGCTACGGGCCCACGTGCCTGCGTTTATTAATGCTGTTTCAAACCACATTTAAACATTTTCCGCTTCTAACTAAGCAGCCAAACTGTTTGAACAAAAACGGAGGTTTATGGCTTGCCGAACCATTTTTCGAACCATTGATCGAACATCGAGAGGCACTCTTTCCGATAAGCTTCTTCCCCTTCAATCTCTTTGAGGCAGCTTGCAGTCTCTAGACGCTGAGCGATCTCGGCTTTCGCTTCTTCAAGCGCCCCTTCAACGTCGTCGAGCATATCGTTGCCGCCTGCACTGTAATCCTTCAAAGTGCCCCTCAAAAACGCCCGTTTCTGCTTGATTAAATCTTCCAGTTTGCCGTCGCTTGCCAAACCGTCCACCAACCGTACGGCTGGGTTCATTGGCAACATTTTATTTGAAGCTTTTCGTAAGCTACGCAAGGTCAACGCCGGGTCCTTTCGAAGTGGAACAGGTACTCCTGCGCGTACCCGGCGTATCTGCCGAAGTATTCCCGTCCCCAAGCGTTAAGCCTCTCATATTGCCCGTTGCTGAGAGTAGCCTGTGAAGCTATTTTCTTTGCTAAGTCCTCAGGAAGCAGGTTGGCGTAGTGATTCATGATTATGCGCCTAACCCAGACGTCGACGGGGAAAGCCTCCATCTTTTCGAGGGAGAACAAAGAGACACAGTCAGCAACCTTCAAACCGATGCCGGGAAACTCTACAAGTGCCGTTCGCGCCCCGAGGTAGGGCAGCTTTTTCAGGCACTCAAAATCGACCTGCCCTTCAAGCACCTGCCGAGCGGTTCCCTGCACATATTTTGCCCTGTAGCCTAAGCTGCAGTCACGCAGGTCCTTCAGGTTTGCATGTGCCAGCTTCTCGGGGGCTGGGAAAGCGTACAGGTCCTGCCCTTCGAAAACCTGTTTCTCGCCGAATTTGACGGAGAGTTTGAGAAGCATCTGTTCAATGGCGGGAATGCTCTTGAAGGTGGCGCAGATGTAACTTATGAGGCATTCCCACGGGTCCTGCCTGACAAGCCGGAGTCCCTCAAAGCTGCGAAGCGCCTTGTGAATGTAAGCGTCCCGGTCCACGCAACACCTGATCTGTGCCAAGTCGTCATTCAACCCGAAGTAATGGGTTACGAATTTGTCGTCGACTCCCTTGAACTCCAGTTCGGCACCGCATTGCCGAATCTTAAGCGGATTCCCCGCGATGACGCTGTACCGCCAGCCGTCGATTTTTCGCCACCTGAAAACCTGTCCGCAGCAGAGCGTGAAATCCAAGTCGAACGGGACATCAAGGCGCATCGCGGCTACTGCTCCATGAATTTCTCTGGTTTAGGCACGTCAGGCGACAAGCCTTTCCGCCGCCGCATATCTGCTACAACCTGCGCCGCAAGTTTCTGCGGCATCTTTTCCCAGTGATCAAAGAAAGATTGCCAAAAGGCTCTGCCAGATGTGGCTGATCGAAGTTCTTTTGAGAAACCGAAGGTTTCTGAAACCGGGATTAGCCCAGTGATAACGGTTTGGAGCCCTTTCTGCTCAAAGCAGGTGACTTTCCCCCGTCTCGCTGCGAGGATTCTGGAGGATTCACCCGTCAACTCGGAGGAAACCGTCAAAATAACCTTGTAAATAGGCTCAAGAAGAACCGGCTGAGCCGAGAGAAATGAACCGAAAACAGCTTTTCCCACGCCCCGCATAACCTCGTCAGAGTCAAATTGGCTAGCAAGCTGGAAATCCACGAGACTGACCTTCAAGTGCCGGACGGGTTCACCGCATAGCGGGCCAGCCTTGCAGGCGTATTCGAAGCCGCCGATCAACGCCTCCAAGACTTCTTCTGGCAAAGACTCGGCTTTTCCGTCGCAGTCTAAAAGAGCGTTTCGATGCTCATCAATCGAGAGAACGCTCATTTGAGCCTCAAGTTCTCCGCCATCGGGAGCAACCTGTACCCAGAAGCCACTTTGCTTGTCGGGGCTCTTCGCTAAGGCCACAGCGCCGATAGATTCGACACTTTCCATGTAAACGACCCGCGGCGAAGAAACCGTCACTTCCAACCCGCTACTGCTTTTGAGTTGGTTAATTGAGACTTCCAAGTGCAGTTCGCCCATGCCGCTGAGCAGGCATTCGCCTGTTTCCTGGTCGGTTGTCACCTTCAGGTTTGGGTCTTCGCTTGCAAGCCTCTCCAGTGCCTCCAGCAAGCGGGAAACCTCCTTAGGATTTTTCGGCTCCACAGCCAACGTGACGACGGCCTCTGACACGTAGCTTATGCCCTCAAAAGGAACCATGTCAGCCTTTGATCGTGAGTCAACAAGAGTTTCGCCCGCCTTAACCTCGCCAGAAAGGGTCAGCGATGCCAAATTGCCTGCCGAAACCCATTCAACCTCCTCCCTCAGGGAGCCCATATCAACAAAAACCCCATTGACAGCGGTTTCAGCCAAAGCCTCAACAAGATGCAGCCGTTCACCCTTCGCAACCTTGCCGGCGAATAACCGTCCTGTCGCCACGGTGCCTCCGTTGTCGTCAGAGTGGACATTGGTCACACAGAAGACGGCAGGTCCATCGTCACTGCATTCAACAAGGGCTTTGCCAACGTGGGAGCTGATTTTCCCGTCCCAAATCTCCTCGATTCTGTATGCTTGTGCTTCCTTTGGGTCAGGGATTTTCTTTGTTGCCATTTCAAAGATAGCTTCGTGGACGGGCAGGTTCCTCTGCAGTTTCCCGTTTTCGCCCCTTTTGCAGGCTTGCATTATATCCGAAAACTTTACGCTCCGCTGCTTAGCCATGGCAACGGTGAAGCCCCAGCCGTGCAATGCAGCTCCGAAAGCCACGTTACCCAGCTTAGCATCGACCTTCCATCGACTCCGAAATGGCTCTTGAGCATAGAGTTCGATTAGGTCGTTAAAGCCGTTGATGATGTGGTCGAACTTCTTTTGGATCTGTTCCTCGCTTAACTGCAGCTCGGTTATGAGCCTGTCAACCTTGTTGATGAAGAGAACTGGGCAGACCCGCTCCTCAAGCGCCTGCCGCGTGACAATCTCGGTCTGAGCCATAATCTCCTCCACAGCATCGACAACAACAACAGCGCCGTCGATGACGCGCAGAGCCCTCGTCACCTTGCCCGTGAAATCCACATGCCCCGGCGTATCAACTAGATTGATGATGAAGGAAGCTTCAGATGTTTTGTGGAGAAGGGTTATGTTTGCGGTCTTGATTGTGATTTTGCGTTTCTGCTCTTCCTCAAGATAATCCAGCACCCTAGCGGAGCCAGCCATAGCCGGCGAAAGCAAACCTGCACCGGCCAACAGCGAGTCAGCGAGGGTGGTTTTGCCGTGGTCGATGTGGGCGATTATGCCTATGTTTCGGATGAGCTCTTTTCTGCTCATCAGCTGTTGGATTTCGCTGATTTGTTTGAACCGCGGCATCGCATACACTTTAGGATAGCTTTAATTTGCCACCGATGTTCCTATTAAGTTTATAACCCAAACCTTGTGACGAAATCTCCCGCACTAACAATCCCCTTTTCTTTTTTGTGTATGTGCACTAAATTTTAGTCTTTCTCTCTCTCTCTCGTGCTCACGCACGCTTACGACTACGTACTCACTCCCACGCATGCCCCCGTGAATCGTGTCTGTCTGTCACTCTGTCACTCGCGAACAAAGCAGAAGGGGATCAGTTTCCTCTGACATGCGGGTGCGATATGTAGTAAATAACAACAGAATCGTCAGTTTAGTAAAATATCCTGAGTCTCTTTTTATACCTATTTGTTGTCTAAGCAATGTAGACCATATCCATATGCTTAAGTACGAAGTATAGAGAATAGTATCCTATGGCTTTGAAATGTCAAAAATAGAGAAGAAAAAAGAAAAAAAGACCGAGTCTGACTCCTTAATTAAATCTACAGATAATGCGATAGATAAAGATGCGCTAAGTAAACTTAAGGAAGAGTTATTTGCTGATATCATACCTGTGGAATCAATAAAGACCACAAGGAAAGGAAAGGAACCTAAATACTCTAATCTAGCTACGGCTATAAAGCTAGTAGGTAAGATGTCAAGGAATGCTTACAGACTAAACCTTGAGAAAGTGTTCCAATTAGAGAACTTTAGTAATCTAAATCCGAAAGAGAAGAAAGCATTGGTAAGAAAGGTCTATCCAATACTTGATCGATATTTAAAGGAATTTGCACGTACACATGGCTATGATCTATCTAAGAAAGAAGTAAAGAAGACTAAAGAAGGAAAAGAGATCATTATTAAGGGAGTTAAGATGGCTACACTTCCAGAGTACACTAAATTTAAAAAAGAAACTATCAGTATGAGACTAGTTGGATCTGACATCTATCTAATTAAGCAGAGTGATATACCAATTGAATAAATATATTAGATGGCTTTAGTCATATACTGCATGAGCAGAGAATGTCTAACGACGAAAGCACTGACTTACTGCTAGGCTTGGGTTTGAGTCTTAATCAGGCAAGAGTGTACTTAGCAATACTTAAACTGGAAAAGACAACAGTAGGACAGACAGCAAAGTTCTCAAAAGTGCGCAGAGAAGACGTTTATAGAATCATGCCAACCCTCGAAAAAATGGGTCTGGTAGAGAGATTAATGGGCAAACCAACTGTGATCAGGGCTACCCCTATCTCTGATGCCTTAAGCTTTCTGGTGGCGGAAGAAAAAACCAAATCTGATGATCGTTTAACGGGGATGCGGAGTAAAGTCCAGAAGTTATCTCTTAAGGATTGGAAGCAGCCGCTTCCTGGAGAAGAAAGCATCTACATACTGATAGCGGAAAAGAAAGCGATTCTGGCTAAAACTTCAGAACTGATTAGAAACTCAAGAAAAGAAGTGTCTTTGATTGCAGATAAGGCAAGAATCATTCCGACTTTGTCTCAGTTTTCAGAAGAATGCAGGCAGGCAATAAAGAAAGGCAGTCAGATTTGCCTGATTTTTGAAGGAGACGACCCTGACGTTTTGCTCAAAGAAAAAGTGAATAAACTCATCGATGGCGCGTCTGTTCACATCAAATTCCATCGCGAGTCTTTGAATCATTTCATAATGTCCGATGACAAGGAAGCGTTGATTACTACCTCTAAAGAAAGCGGGTTGGGAGAGAGTCCTTCTCTTTGGACAAACAACAGCAACCTCATAGGCGTCATAAGAAAAAGTTTTGAATCCGACTGGAAAGAAGCTGAAGACTAACCTGAAGCAATCATTTCTTTTCTATTTATATTCGCTATTCCAAAATTCCTATTCTTGGAATCAAGTCTTTCTTTTCGTTTCTCAAATATTTTGCAAACAGTAGAGCCTCTTCACTAATCAACGTCTCAAAAGTCTGTCTTTGACCTACCTTCATTCTTGGAATTTCTACCATCGTCTCGAAATAATCGATTAGCTCAGACATCAAACCTTTTGAGTCATTATCGTTGAGGAACGCTCTTTTGCCTGCCTTGCACCTTGCCAAACGTTCTCTAATGATTAATTACTCGCAAACCAAAGAAGTTCAAAGCATTGCAATAAGTTGACCAAAAAAGTGCCTATTGCTTTAAAACTATGCTCATTAAGTTTATAATATCGCTGACTAAGGTAATTTCGCATCCGTGAAGGAAATTGCAGTGAATGACCCCATAATTGTTCCAGTTGACCAGCTATCACAGAAGCCTTTCGCCTTGGTGCTTTGCTTCCCCAAACCCACTGAAGTGGAGTTGCAAAGCCGTGTACAAGAGCTCCAAACCGTCGGCGTTACAGCTTTTGAATTTTCGGGAAATGCCAGCCTCTTCGGAGTGGGGCTGCCAGTTTTGGGCAAGGGCTTCGTCGGCATCGTCGTTATCGCGCACCTGAACGGGGAGAGGGTCGCTGTGAAAATCCGCAGGACAGACGCGGACCGAGCCGACCTGCTCCACGAAGCTCGTATGCTGTCGGTGGCAAACTCTGTAGACGTTGCCACAAGACTGATAGCAGCGAGTAAGAATTTTCTTTTCATGCAACTCATTGATGGCAGCTTGCTTCCAAATTGGCTGGAAACAAACAGGGACCCATCGAAAGTTAAGCTGGTTCTGGGGGAAATCATGGAGCAATGCTTCAGGCTAGACCAAGCTGGGTTGGACCACGGTGAACTAAGCAAGGCGCCTAAGCATCTACTAGTCGACAAAGATGGGAAACCATTCATAATCGACTATGAGACCTCCAGCGTTCAACGGCGTGTGGCAAATGTTACCTCAGTCTGCCAATACCTGTTCGCGGGAAACAGCAAGGCATCGAAGATCCTTGCTGAAATGCTAGGAGAAAAAGACAGATTTAGACTGATTGATGTTTTGGCAGTTTACAAGAAAAACAAAACCCGAAGCAACTTTGAAGAGTTACTCAAAGTGTGCCTTACATAAAGGGCTTAGGCCAAGATTTCGAGAAGCCTCTTGGTCTCTCTTGCCTGCTTTATCTCCATGGCTATGCGTCTTCCCATGTACATGTTTTCGCCGTATTTGAGGTAGGCGTAGGGTGAGGTGCCGATGCCGACATTGGTTCCTGCGACGATGCGGGCTGAGATTTCGAAGGTGTAGATCTTAAGATCATCGGTTATGACAGTTTCCAAGCAGAAGGGCCCGATGATTCCAGGAGGCGCAAGCTCTTTGGCTTTTTTCTGCACATTGTCACCCATCCGCATCATTTCAGGTAGCAACGATTCGCGGAGCACAATGGGGAAGTTGCCGACGACTGTGTAGGTTGGGTTTACATCGATTTCGAGTTGTTCCGCAGCGGGGATTTTGCCGATGGAGTCCACTGCGGATTCGTAGCGCCGATCCATCGCCAGCAGCTCGACGTCGCCGTTGAGTATGGAGCTGAAGAAGCTTGGGTAAACGTTGACGCCGAGCGCGTATTCCTGCAGGTGAATCGCCGCCAAATCCTCTTCCTTGAGTAAGCCGCGTTTTACGAGTTCGCTAAATTTTTTGTGGAATGCTTTGGTCGAGTTGGCGAGGAAGTAGCCTCGTCCGCCTTTGGCTCCTGGTAGCTTCGCGATGACGAGGCGGTCGATGTCTTCTGGCGACTTGAACGTCACGGGCAACCGCAGCCCTGCCTGCCGTAGCCATTCCTCCTGAGATTTGCGGTTAGCTTCCCAGTGGAGCAGTTGGCGGTTACCGAACATGGGCACGTAGAGGCTATCGGTTAACTCTTCGGTGCTGAGGTAAGCGGTGAATGACCCGTGCGGAATCAAGACAACATTTAATTTGCGCAGCTTCTGCTGCAGCTGCTCGCTGAGGAGTTCGGTAAAATCTTTCACTATGATTAGTTCATCGACGAGCGGGTATTTCTTGTACATTAGCGCGTCTTTTTCTTTACAGATGCAAACCGTGCGGAACCCCTCTTCCTTGGCGCCCTTGAAAATGTTGAGCGAACTATGGGAGCCCAAGGTGCCGATGGCAAGTTTTGTTGTGTCGTATTTCGCGAGGATTTTGTCAATGTCGCCGCTGGTTATCACGTAACCACATCTCCGAGCTTGCCTTCCTTGACGGCACGATTGACTTCCATCGCAACGCGCCTTCCAGGACCGACTTCCATGCCGTACTTGTACTTCATGTAGGGCGACGTGGGCTCCACGCAGGGACAACCTGGCACGCGGGGACTAACGTCGAAAACGTAAAACTCCAGATCCTTCGTGACCGCCCCCTGCAGAGCGAACAAGCCAATCATGCCCGGCGGATACTCTTTCTTGCATGTCGCAACAAATTTTTCTGCGGCTTCAAACACCTTTTCAATCTGGCTTTCCCGCATCGTTGCGCCCATATGCCCGATCTCTATGTTCTGAGTTGGAATGTTCAATTCAAGCTGCTCCTGTGCAGGCAGGTCCAAAACGCCGTCTAGGTCTGTCTGGATGCGTCTGTCGAATCCCAGCAGGTCGATTTCGTCGGTTAGCGGGGACCAGAACAGGTTAGCGTTAAATTTCGCGCCGATAACGTACTCTTCGATAACTGAGTTTTTCAGTGCTTCCGCGGTGATTATGCCCTGCTTGATGCGTTTCTGCGCTGTCTTCTCAAACTCTTCAGGCGATGAAGCATAGAAGAAGGCCCTTTCGATGGCGCGCTGCTTCTCTGGGACTTTGACGATGGCTAAGCGGTCTATTTCGCTGGGCGACTTGAAGATTTTCGGCGTCGCTATTCCAGCCTTCTGAAGTAGGTACAGCTGGTTCTTCGGCGTGTTACGCTCCTCTGTGCGAAGCATGGCGCGGTTTCCCAACATAGGCACGGCGAATTTGTTCTCTATTGCCTCGTAGCCTGCGTAGACTGAAAAGGATCGGTTCGGGACAAAAACCGTGTTCAGGTCGGTGAGTTGCTTCACGGTTGCCTCAGCGGTTATTTCCGAAAACTTGTCCAGCATGATGACGTTGTCGAATATGTTTCGGTAGTATTTCGTGTAGGTTCTGTCTCTTCCTTTTTGGCAGACAACGATGGTTTCTAAGCCTTCCTGTTTGGCGCCTGAAGCAATCTCAAGCGCAGAGTGCGAACCTAAAACGCCTATGCGGACCTTCTTGGAATCGTACTTGCTTATTGTCCGCTTGATGTCGTCGCCCATCATCCTTACCCCTTCGTGTAAGTTTTGTAATCGTCGATGACCTGCGAAAGCAACGGCGAGTTAAACAGTTTGTAACCAGTCATCTCGTTTGCCGCCGCCATGTACATTTCGCTGATGATTGCCTTCAGTTTGGGGTCAAGCTTCGGCGGCTGCGACTGACATAGCGATTGCCAATCCTGCATGCCCTTTACCTCAGCCTCCTTTTTGCATTGCTCCAAATCGGAGTACCAAGCTGTCTTTTTGTAGAATTGCCGAGCGATCTCCTTGCTTACATGCATGTCGTTGTAGGTGAATCTGCATTCGTCAAGTGTACCGACGACGTCGACAACCATGAGTTCCCGATTGTCGTCGAAGGCTAACTCGATTTTTCCATCCTCATTCCTCAAACCAGCCCGCGAAGCCATTTCGCTTATTGCCTCGTCTGCTTTGAGGAGGATAGCTTTGATTTTTTCGAGTTCCTCGTCAGTTAATGAAGCGATTTTCTGGGCTTCCTTCCATGTCACGTAACGGTCGGTTTCCTCCAGTTTTGTGCTGACGTCGAAAATGGGTTTGCTTAGTTGCTCTCCAGGCTTTGGGTAGTGGTCCAACCCTAAATCTTGAAGGGTTAGTCTCCCCTGTTCAAGCCGCTTAAAAACCGAGGATCCCTCGGGCAACCCATTGCGGTAGATTATTTCCAGCGGAATCAGGCAGTTCTTCAGATGGGGCGTATACATGCCGTAGTCATGTATGAGCTTACCTTTTGTAACGCTTGTAGTTGGCGGGTAAACGTTGACTAAGCCGATTTCCATGATGCTCGAGGGTTGGTTGAGCTCTTTGATTTTGACGGCTTTGCCGTTCAGATCCACTAGGCCACGATAGTGGCTTTTGACTCCTTTCTTCTCCAGCTGCTCAAAGCAGTACCCACCCATAAGGCAAAGGGCGGCTCCTTTGGCGGCGATGTGATCGGGCATTTCGCCCCAGTCGAAAACGCTGTAACGATCTGAAAAATGGAATCTGCCCAAACCCATAGAGTCAGCTGTGGGCTTCTTGATAACTTCGAGGTCCTTGACGCTACCCATCCACTTCGCCACTTGTCTTTGGCTAGCAGTGTTATTCTATATTGCCTTATATCGTTTTATCTGGGAGAACGACGCTTTCAGACGGGCTACCAGGACCTTCTCACGCTCACCCAGCCACGGAGCACAACCAAAACAAGTCTTAAGCGTACTTTTCCATCTGAACAGATGCCAACCGGTCTTGTGGGATTTTGTTTTTTGGCGGCTGAAGCGCTTTTCCAATTTGATTTGGACTTTAAACCAAGAAAGCAACAAGAAGCAAGCCCAAGCCTCTGTGCCCCCGAGGGGGAAGGGGTCTAGAATTTACCTCAATTTTCCATTGTAAATATGGGTTTATCAGGTAGCCAACCGAAAAGAGGTACCTCCATTTTTACATCAAAAACCCAACGTAAAAATTGGTTTCCCAGAACGGATAGGGGTACCCTACTTTTTGAAACGAAAAATCAATTCAAAAAGCGAAGGGCTAAGATCACTTTAGTTTCTTGACGGATTCGTTGGCTTTCTCAAGCTCCTTCTTCTTCTGAGCCTGATACTCCTTGATGTTTCCAGCTATCACGGGGTCTTCCAAAGCCAGCATCTTCGCAGCGGCTATCGCGGCGCCTTCAGGTTCTATGGTAACAACCGAACCTATGCCGCTTGGCACCCGCAGGGACGAGTAGATGTCGACTCCGCTGAAGGTTTCCGAGTAGGGTGGGCACGCGATGACGGGCTTAGAGGAGTTGCCATCGATGAAGCCGCTAAGAGCGTTACTGCGTCCCGCCACGGTAACGTAGACTACTTTTTCAGCCTCGAATTCCTTGATTATATCCAGCACCTTCTCGGGCGTTTTGTGCGCGGAGGCGACGCGGAACTCGTAGGCGACACCCAGCATCTTGAGATACTTGGCTATCCCACGGCTGAAATCCAAATCCCTCTCTGAACCCATAACGATAACTGCCTTTCCAACCATAACTAACTCCTCCCACGGGAAATTAACGGAAAACACTCTAATTAACGTAGCTTGCCCGCTTCAAAAGAAAAGGACCTAACCGAGCAAGTCTGCCAAAACTCTGGACAACCTGTCCGCAGCGGTTTCGACTTCTTTCGTTAAGCCTTCTCCGAACTCCATGCTCTGGGGCTCGATGAACAACAAAGCAATTTTTGCGCCAGTCGACTGCTTTACTACTTCGCAGAAAATCCGAAGAGGCAGCAAATGCGTTGTGACGGCTGAGGAAACCGCGATTTTTTCGGCATCCACCAGGCTCGCTGTTCCTGGCTTTCCACCTTGAACTGCAGCGTCAATCAGGAGAACATGAGTCGGCTGGAACTCCTCTATGTCGGACAAGTAGCTTTCGGGAACGGTTTCTGCTTCTACGAGAAGAACGGTTGAGGGCAGTCTGCCTTTGAGGTCTTCGACAATTTTCAAGCCGACGTAGTCGTCTGTACGGATGGGGTTGCCTATTCCAGCAACGACAACTTTCTCAGCGTCCACAAGCCACTTCTTGAGCTCGGTCGCGACAGAGTCAGCCATCAAAGCACCAAATAGTAGAAAACAGTGTCAAAGCTTGAAAAACCTTGTCGTACATCTTAAGCGGCCTTTTTCGCTAGTTTGGGTGGTTTTCGATGGCTGTCCCATGCGTGGTGTAGCGCCAAGGTTGGGTGGTGGAGGAGCATCCGTGGGCCCGAGTAACGCATGACGGTTTTGACTTTTAATTTCATGTCTGGGCGGTAGCAGTGGATGAGGCATTTGCCGCAGGTGCTCTTCTTGTCTTGAAAAGGGCATTTGTCCAGCCGCATGAAGGCGTATTCCTTGAATTCTTTGCATTCTGGGCAGAGTTCGCCGTTGGTTCCATGGTGCCCTTTGCAGTAGATGTCAACCATGTAGGCGATGGTTTTCTTTTCCCGTTTCATTCGTTTGTGTTCTGGGTTTGGAGGCTGCGGCTGCATTTCAAATCAGCACTCGAAATAGCATGTGCACCACAAATAAGGGTTTACCCTAAAAGGTAAGGGACAAATAGGCAAACCAAACATGCCATGGAAACAATCAAGATAGGAGCGTTCTGCACCAGTCTGAGATTTCCTTTTCGCATCCCTCTTTGTTCTCTAAGGGACTAATAAGCGACAGGACGCCGAGATAGTTTGAGATGGAAAGCAGCGTCTTCATTTGCTCAAGACCTTGAGACTTGTTTTTTCCGCCTTGGACAAAGAAAACTGCCACCTGCTTATCTGCAAGGTTGTTCTTTTTAATCCAAGTAGTTATGGCAGGGGTTGCCCGCCCCGCCCAGATAGGCGACCCAATAACTATCAAATCATAGTCAGCGGGGGATCTCTTTGTGGGCTCTATTTCGGTTTTTTTGCCGCGTCTGGCGTCTGAGCCGCCACCAAGGTAACCCAGCACGCCGCCCCTCTTTTTCTTGTCAACTATCTCTTCGGTGTCTGCGCCGATTTGAGCCGCTACGGTTTCAGCGACCCAGCGGGCGTTACCTGTTCGAGAATAGAACACGACTAGACTCTTCAAATTCTGCACCAGCCAAGTTAGCTTTAACGATAGTGAACGCTTATAAAATTTGCCGCGAAAGCTTCCGCTGAGGAAAAACAAAGAAAAATGCTTGCCCTTAAAGAAGAAAGGGCGATTTAGCGGCTGACTGAACTGACCAAATGTTTGTCAGCGTTGTAGACTTCGACTGTCAGCGGCATTTGTCCGAAAGCTGCGTGTGTTGCGCATCCGAAGCAGGGATCGTAAGCGCGAAACGCCATTTCAACCATGTTCAGTATGCCTTGGTCGACTTTGCCTTGGTGGATTAAGCCTTTGGCTGCGTCGCGTATGCTCATGCAGATGGCTGGGTAATTGTTGGTTGTTGCGACGATCATGTTGACGTCTTTAACCATTGCGTCTTTGTCCAGTACGTAGTGGTGAATCAATGTGCCTCTTGCAGCTTCAACTATGCCGACGCCTTCGCCTGGTTCGCCTGGTTTGTTGCGAACGTTTGTGCTTGTGATTTCTGGGTCTTTGACGAGTTCCATCGTTCTCTCTGTTGCGTAGAGCAGTTCGATTAGCCGTGCCCAGTGGAATGCGAGTGTGCTGTGGACTGGTTTGCCGCCGAGAGTCTTGTACATCACTTCGTATTCTGCCTGCGCCAAGGGTGTTGCCATGCCGTCTGAAGCGTTCAGCCTTCCCAACGGTCCTACGCGGTAGACTCCGCTGTCTTTGCCCGGAACCTGTCCTTTCCAGCCGATTGCTTTGAGGTACGGGAATTTGCTGTATGTCCATTCTTCGACGTGTTCAGCGATGTGTTTGAGATAATCTTGTGAGTCAAACTTTACAAATTCTTTTCCGGTTGGGTCAACGACGCGGATTTTGCCATCGTAGAAGTTGACTTTGTTATTTCCGTCAACAGTTCCCATGTAGTAGGTAGGCATTGTGTAGGCTTGGCTCTTGATCAGGTCAACGTATTTGCTGTTTCCCAGAACGATTTGATGGAAGCGTTCCAGCGTCCTCTGCGCGAAGCCCACGCATGATGAAGCCATTTCCTCGATTTGCTTGCGGTTTTCTTCGCTAAGTGGCTTGCTGATTCCGCCTGGCAATCCGCAGACCGGGTGGGTTGCTTTTCCACCGATGATTTCAGTTATCTTCTGTCCGTAAGCCCTGTGCTTTATCACGTCTTGGGCGACGGGCATTCCCACTTTTTCGATGACGCCTAGAATGTTGCGTTTCTCTGGCGGTGCATCTGGTCCGACTATAAAGTCGGGTCCGCCGAGGTAATAGAAGTGAAGTGTGTGGTCGTAGATGAAGTATGCATCGTACATGAGTTCCCGAAGCTTCTTCGCTGCAGATGGAGGCTCAACGTGGAATGCTGCATCCAAAGCTTTGGTCGCTGCAAAGTGGTGGGCAACTGGGCAAACACCGCAAATCCTTGTTGTTAGCTGCGGCATGAGCTCGGCTTTTCTGCCGATGCAGAATTTCTCGAATCCTCGGAGCTCTGGGACTTTTAAGTATGCGTTCTCGACTTCGCCTTTGTCGTTGAGGAAAATGGATACGTTTCCGTGTCCTTCAAGCCGTGTAATGGGGTCTATAACTATTTCTTTCATTTCTTAATCACCTTTCGTTTCAGTATGGATGCTGGTAAACTATACATGTAGAATGTTCCGACTTTGTCTTGCACTTGGCTGAGCAGTTCCTCGATCTCTTTCTCGGTGTATTTGGTCTTGCCTGGTTCGCCGTTGTAGCCAAGAATTGAAGCCAAAGCAGAAATCATCGCTGCACCTTGCTCAGGCACGTTGGGTGCTGGTCCGCCGCAGCCTGTGCAGGGCATGTCAACGTTTAAGCATTGGGCGCCACAGCCGCTTCTGGTTGCAAGTCCCATGCAAAGAATGCCTTGTTCAAGCAGGCATTTTTCTGGTTCTGGAGTTTTCTCGTAGACGCGGTATATTTTATCGATTTTCTTGTTATCGCGTTTTCTTGGACATTCGTCGCAGACCGCTTTGAGCGGGGCAAGCACAGAACCTTTAGGCGGTAATTTGCCACTTGCGATTGCATCTATTGCGCTCGCAATAAGTTTGACTGGTGGTGGGCAACCTGGCAGGTAATAATCCACGTCGACGGTTTGTGCCAAGGTCTTCACTGTATCGTAGAACTCTGGGATTTTGAGTGTGCCTTCCTTAACTTGGGTCTGAGTTTTAGGCATGACTTTCTGCGGATTAACGTTTGACTTGTCTTTCACATAGACTTGGTCGAAGATTTCGTTCTTGTCGTTGAGGTTCGCTAGCCCAGGTATGCTTCCTTGGTGAGCACAGGAGCCAAATGCGACGAGGGTTTTGGATTTTTGCCTCAGAAGCTTCGCCATGTGTTCCTGCTCGCTGTTGCGTATTGAACCGTTGAAGAACGTGATGTCAATGTACTTGTCCGCCATAGCTTCGACATCTTTGTATTTGACGTCTAAGGCTACTGGCCAGAACACTATGTCGGCTAATTGTACCACGTCAAGGATTTTTTCGTTGATGTCTAAGACTGCTATTTCGCAGCCGCCGCAGCTTGCAGCCCAGTAAAAGGCTATTTTCAACTTGTTTTTGCTCATTGTTTGTTCACACACTCAGTTACTTGCTTTATTATTTTTGATGCGTTTACTCGGAGTTCGCTTAAGGCTAATTCCTCAGGCGTCAAGCCCATCGCCAACCCGAGTAGTTGCGGGTAATGGAGTATGGGAATCCCATAGGTTTCATTAAAGGTTTTTTCTATTCTAAGCTCGTTTGTATCGTACATTATATGGCAAAACGGGCAAATCGTGATCAGTGCCTGCGCGTCAACCATTTTAATGTGGTTCAACTTGTCGCGTGCAAGCTCCAAGGCGACTTTGTCGCTGACTCCCACGCTCGGAGCCCCACAGCATTCAGTCTCATCCATATAGTCCAGACACGTCGCACCCGTAGCTTCCACAAGAAGCTTCAACGTCTGCGGGTCCTCTGGATCATCAAATCCGATATATTCCTTGGGCCTCAGAATGTGACAGCCGTTGTGCTCAGCAACCTTAAGCATGCTAAGAGGCTTGGTGACAGAGGCTTTGATTTTGTCCAAGCCGACGTCTTCCCTTAACATTTGAAGAAGATGCTTAGCCTCAACTGTCCCTTTGAATTCCAAGCCGACTTCTTTAAGGTGACAATTAATCTGCTCCCGCAGAGCCTTGTCTTCCTTGAGAATTTTGTTAGTCTTCTTCAGCGAGCCAGCGCAGCCTGGACAAAGCGTCAAAATGTTCAACCCCTTCTGTTCTGCCAAAGCCAAGTTCTTCGCCGCCAAAATAAGCATCGTCTCATGGCTGACTGGGTCAAACGGCAAGCCGCAGCAGTTAAACTCAGGCATCTCAACAAGCTCGACGCCGAGTTTCGAAAGAACCTTACGGGCAGAAATCTCGTACGCAGAAACACGGTATGGTATAGCGCAGCCCAGAAAAATCAGGAATTTATTGCCCAACGACTGGTCCTCCCGTTGGCGTGGGCTTCTGGTTGGCGTCAATAAACTTGACCCCTTTCAGCACTTTCTTAACGTTCTCGCAGTTGCCTTTCGGCAGAGGCGGAAGACCCTGGCTTTCGCGTTTTTTAATTCTTAAATCGGGAATCTTGTAGGCGTAGCCTGACTCAAGGAGACTAGCAGTCTGATCCTTGAAAACCTGCGGCACGCAGCCGTTCTCCACCGCCAAGTTGCGGAAAACGCGGATTACGCTGGCGACTTCTACATCCTGCGGACAGTGGTCTGTGCAGGTAAAGCAGGCAGCGCACAGCCACAACGTATCGCTTTTGAGGACGCGGTCTTTTAGCCCTAGTTGAGCCATGTGAATCAGGGTTCTTGGGCGGTAACTATCGCTGTACCTTGCAACTGGACAGTCTGAGGTGCAAGTGCCGCATTGGAAGCATTTGAGGATTTTTTCGCTTCCATGGATATGAAGAAGCTCATACTTGAATTTCGGGTCTAACTCAGAAGCTTTAATCGGTTCTCTACCCGAAGGACTTACCACAGCGGTCTCAGTCATGCACATTCACCCAAAACGGTGAGCAAGCAGCACCATGATGCTTAGTTACCCAAAAAGCCCAACTCAGCCTTTTAAAGGTTCAGTAAACCATGAGGCTATTCGTCCATGTTTCCAATCTTGCTCTTAAGCAGCGTCCCACTTTGCATTTGCGTGCTTGAATCGCATAAAAGGCAGATAAATGGAGTTTTCATGTTTTGACAGTATGAAAGTGACGAAAAGAAAGCATCAAAGCGCCGATTACTATTGAGTTGGCGGCGTTTTCATTTTCGGCGGTGAGGCACGTCCTGCGGGTTTCTTTTTGGTTCGGGGTTTAGTTACGGTTTTAGGGCTGGTTCTTTTTCTTATGGTTAGAATGATTAAGGCTGCAAGCAGCAGGGCTACGACGACTAACGCGATTAGGGTGGCGAGTTGAATCAGGTTGGAACTGCCAAGTTGTGATAGAATCGGGTTTTGCACCGCGTTCTGCGTCGTCACGGGGCGAGTACTCGAGGAAGGCGTGGCAGTGGAGGTGGCTGTTGAGTTTGTGGGGTTTGTTTGGCTGTGCTGCGAGGACGTAGTGGAGGCTGGAGCGGTGATGTTGATGGTCGGGCTGGTCGGCGCACCAGAACTTGGCGCGTTGAGGACCGGGGTGAAGTTTACGACCCCCAGTGTGAAGTCGTCCTTGAAATCCCAGATCGTCTGGTTAATCGCGTTTATGTCGGTTGTTCCCCACCAGTTGTTTGGGACGTTGGCATTGCTGCTGATTGTGATGTTGGCGCTGTATCGTGTGCTGCCGACTATGCTGTTGTCGATGAAGCCTGAGGCGGAGGACCAGAGCATTACGCCTACCTGGTTGTTGACGAGGGTGTTGTCATGAACGTTTCCGCTACCGAAGCTTATTCCGACTTGGCTGTTGCTGATGTAGTTCTGCTGGATCGTTGCTGACCCTTGACTTACTATTCCACATTCAATGCAGTTCTCGATCACGTTGCCTTCTATTGTTCCTGACCCGTCGGACATGACTCCTCTGTAGAAGCCGAGGATTTGGTTGCCTGAGACATATGCGTTCTCATGTGCCACAATCGCCGTTGCCCATCCAGTGGTGATATTGAACAGGTTACCTGTGACGGTCGAGGAGCCGCCGACCGATATTCCTTCGTCGAACACATTCTGGAAAACGTTTCCGCTGATTGTAGCTGTAGCGCCGTTTGTGCATTGGATTGCCAACCTCTGTGGATTTTCAAATAAGTTGTCTGAAATCGTTAACGAACAGCCTTTAGCGAGTATGGATACTTGGTCCGCATCTGCGTTTTGGATAATGCTATTGGTGTTTGACGGATTGAACTGAATTTGCTGGGAGTAAGTGCCGCTTGCGGGGTTAGCAGCTGTCAAAGTGATTTTGTTGTTGCTAGTGCCGTCGGCGATTAGGGTGCCGTTCACCAGCATGTAGTAGCTGCCGAAGTCGACTGTGACCCCAGGCTGGATGGTCAGGGTCGCGCCTGTCATGACGCAGACTGGACCCGTTAACTCGTATGGGCTGTTGGCGGCGCTCCATGTAACGTTAGATGCAATCAGTCCAGAGACGGGTGTTGAAGCGTGAGCCTGCTGGAGGAACAGGCATGCGCTAAGAAGCATGATTGTAACTATGAGCAGGCAGGGGAGCTTTTTCATGGTTCCACCACTACTGAGGTGGTCGCCTCAGTGGATATAAAACTAACGTAAACAGGGTCAAAAAGAGAAGAAGCGAAGTAAAACTTGCTTGTCTGCGGCCACGTTTGCTAGGTTGCTTCTTGGCTCGTCTTGCAGGCGCCGTCTGATTCAACGTCCTCTTCCTAATGACGACTATGATTAAGACCGATGCAACCAAAGCTACCACGATTAAGGCGACAACTGCTGCAAAATGAGTTAAGTTAGACCCGCTAATCGGGTTTGTGATTTGGTTCAGCGGAGGCGGAGGAGGCTCTGTCGGGTTTTGAGTGGGAAATTCTGTCGGAGTGGATAGCGGGGTAGGTTGAGTTGTTTCTGCGGGGGTTGTTGAATTTTCAGCCGTGGGAGCCGGTGAGGTTGAGATGAGCGGTGAATCTATGGTTGTTCTTGGCGCCGAAGGCGCCGCTGAATTCGGTTGGGTCAGGAATGGGGTAAAGGTAACTACGCCTAGGTTGAAGTTGTTTTTGAAGTCGTGGATTGTCTGGTTTATGGCTTGGGTTTCTGTTGTGCCCCACCAGTTATTTGTGGCGTCCACGTTGTCGTCGGTTGTCAATATTATGTTCCCTTGGCTGTTATCATGAATATTGTTGCCCGTGATGGTTGCTGGGCCAGTCAACGAAATCCCCACTTTGTTGCCTACAATGGTGTTGTCTTGGAATGTTCCGGAGCCACTTATTCCACAGCTATTATTGTATATGTAGTTCTGCTGAACCAATCCTGAAGTTGAACACAGAATACCGGTGCCGTCGATGACGGTGTTTCCCACAAAGCTTGCCTGCCAGTCCAAAGACACCGAAATTCCACCGCCCACAACTATATTATTCGATACGTAGGCTGAGCCTTGAGCGTAGATTCCATAGCAGCCTCCGTTCACCACGTTATTCGATACCGTCGGGTTACTGTGGGCAACGATGCCGTTTTGGCCAGTTGATCCGCTGTTTACTGTGTTGTTTAGGATAGCTGGAGAGCCACCCATGATGTCGATTGCAGTGGTGAAAGGATGGTTAAAGGTGCTCGAGCTTATGATGGGAGAGCCGCCGCAGACGAAGAGTGAGGCGATATTGAAGTTAGCGTACTCGATTGTGCCGCTGCTTCCCGTTTCAAACTGGATTGCTTGGTATTGGGGGGTTGTTGGATAATAGCTCTGTGATCCTTGCGTGTTTGAGGTCACGCTGGTGGTGAAGGTTATTCCGTTGCTGCTTGTTCCCACAGCATTCAGGGTTCCGTTGACGTCGATGTAGTTCCCAGCCAAGTCTACCGTTACACCCGGGTTAATGGTCAATGTAACGCCAGTTTCAACTCCAAGGTCTCCTGTAAGTTGATATGGGCTGTGAGTGGCATCCCAAGTAGTGTCTGAACCCAACAAGCCGCCCACAGGCGTGGAAGCGTGGGCTTTACCGACAAACAAGCAAAAGCCAAACAGGATTAACGCGACTAGCAGCAGGCAAGAGAGCTTCTTCACGGTGCCATCACTAACTGAGAAGGGGCGACTCATGTATAGATAAGATTAACTTAAAATCTTCTCCGCAGCGCTCCCCGCGGCAAGAACCTGCTACCTTATGGCTTCATCAATCCTTGAGTCGCGTCTAGTCCGCGTGACTTCTTTGAAGAGCTCCAGGCACTCTCGCTTGGTCGGTGCCTCGATGCAGATGCTTCCGTAAGCGCCTATGTCAATACGGTACTTCCTTGCTTCAACCTCATCGCCTCGGACCATAATTCCTCACTCTCTTCCTCCAGGCTCCAGACTGACGTTTGCTCCATTCAGCTGGGTACCTTATAAGCTTAATTCACATGCATCAGTATATCGGAACCAATATAGCGCCAAAACGAATCCTCTTGCCAATTCGACACACTCCCAAATTTTGAAGAAAACAAAAAGTGTTTATAAAATCGCTTCCCAATACCTAGAGGCGGAGAAGCGGGTTAGTATGAAGAAAAAAGAGTCCTGTGAAAACACAGATTACACATCTGGCTTCGAGATTTCTCATGAAAAAGACGGCTCGTTCGTCGCCGTCAAAGGCGAATACAAGCTCAAGGCTAAATCAGCAAAAGAAATCAACGAAATGATAAAGAACTTCCGCGAGCCTGCGAAGGCAGTAGAGAAATCTGAACCGGCAGAAAACCACGACAAATGCGTCAGAACAATAGCCGAAGACCTCAAAAAAGACAACTGGTTGGTAAAGGCGAACGTGCAAGGCTACGAAAAACCCTCGGAAATCAGCGGAGTCGTCCCCGACGTACTAGCGCACAAAGGCTGCCTAAAACGGATCTGCCACGTAGTAACCGAGAAAGACTTTGAAGGCGACAAATCACGCTACAGAGATTTCAAGAATTATTGCAGGGAATACGACTTTCATCTTTACGTCGTAGACCAAAACGGAAAACCAAGACCCGTTGAAACCTGAAAAAGCACTTCGCTCTTAGACTCTTCAGAAACGCAGCCTCCTGCAAAGTATTTCTTTCAGGCAGGCCACCTTGACTTTTCAGATAATCATTTTAACCCTTTCACGAACTATTGGACAGGAAAACACAACTTGAAAAGCATCTGCGCGACTTGCGTTGCACTCTTTCTGCTCTTAGCCACGGCAACAGCAAGTAGCCTTCAGCAGTCGACCGCTTCCGGTCAAGCCGTCGACAACTCGACGATGATCAACGGCGTTTTGGCGCATCAAATGAACGCGACACAAGCTCAACTGCTCGCAAACTCCAACATCAACTGGGTCAGCTGCGACGTAACCTTCAACCCAAGCGACCTCAGCCAATGGAGCCAAGTCTATACTCTGGCGAAACAGTACCATCTCTCCGTGATGGGCATCCTCGACCAGCACCTCATGAACTACAGCTCTTTCACATTGGCTGACTGGGATGCAGCAGTAAAGCAAGCTGTCAAAACTTATGGCGACGTGGTTAAGACTTGGGAGATATGGAACGAACCGAGTTTACCAGACGCTGCTTTAGGCTACTTCAACGGCTCTGCTCAAACCTACGTAACCATGCTCCAAATCGCTTACAACGACATAAAAGCCACTGCGCCAGCAGACATTGTCATCGGCTTAGGTGGCTTACCTCTGTACACCGCTGATAACCCAACCCTCAGCGACCCGTATTCCCAGCAGGCACTCGTTTGGGCAAATCAAACCGTACTGCTAGGCGCCATGAATTACTGCGACGCTATAGCCGTCCATGCCTACCCCTACGGCCAATACAACCCCATAGCACAAGCGTTCTTCACCAGCAACTTGCAACAGTACAGCCTAATGTGCAACAAACCCATCTGGGTGACCGAGGTTGGTCAAGAATCCGCCAGCACCACCTGGGATGCAACTGAAAGTCAACAATCAACCTTCCTCGCCGAAAGCTACTCCCTCTTTCAACGCTTAGGCGTCAAAGCGTACATATGGTACGAGCTCTGCGACAACTACACATCAATGCCAGACTCCAATTTCGGGCTCTTCGACAACAATGGAAACCCTAAACCCGCGTTCAGCACATACGTTGATGAAGTCAACGGCGCGACATTCCCCACTGACACGCCCACGGCGTCGCCAACAAGCTCAACTGCGCCTGTCTTAACAGCGACCCCTTCGGCGTCTCCTCAGCCGTCATTATCTCCAACGCAGTCTCCGACAACCCCGCCTACCTCAACACCTGCTCCCTCTGGCTCAGCAAAACCCATTCCCGAAGAAAACTACACAGTTGTCCTGACTGCTGCGGTTGCAACATCAATTGTTGCTACAATCTCGATTTATCTGAAGAGCATTCGACTGAAAAAGGCGGTTCCATAGCCCAGTTTGCAGTTGCTTGAGGCCTTCCTTTGGGCAGGATTGGCGACAGGTTTGAGGGTTATTATATCATTTCTTGGTTGTCTTTGAGATTTAATGGTAGTTTTGTTCTTGATGTCTGATTTTTCTCCGGAAATTAGCCATTTTTCTTAAAAATCTGCTTGTTCTGTGGTTGGCTTTTGAGTCTTCCTAAGCGATTAATCTTTAATGTGCTTGCCAGCTACGTTTCACTTCTCTGATGCGAGAACATGTCGGATTCGAAAGCGACCGATGAACAGGCTAAGGCAGTAGCCGCCAAACTAAAGGACGCGATGACCTACCGAAGTGCCCGCAAATACGAGAGCGCTTTGAGGACCATTGACGAGGCTTTGTCGATTCAGCCAGATTCCCCGGTTACTTGGCTCACGAAAGGCGTGGTGCTTGCTGAGCTTGGTCGATGCAACGAATCGCTCGCCTGCTACGACAAACTGCTTGAGCTCGACCCGTCTTCTTCGGTTGCATATCGACTGAAAGGCGCAACGTTTGAGTTGCAGGGCTCCTATGCGAAAGCCGCTGAGTGCTTCACGAAGGCTATTGAATTGGAGCCTAGCAACATGGAATTGTATGTGAACCTGGCAAACTCGTACAAGAAGCAGAAGAAATTCGCGGAAGCGCTCCAGTGCTATCAGCAGATCCTTGAGCGTGAACCAATGAATCACAAGGTCCACTACTGCATCGGAGTCACGCTTGGAGATATGGGCAATTACGAAGCGGCGATAGGCTTCTTCGATGAAGCTCTTAGGCTGAAACCCGACTTCGACGACGCCACCCTCGCCAAGGGGTTCGTGCTGACGAAGCTTGGAAGAAAAGACGAAGCAAAACAATGCACCGACAAACTGCTGGAAACAAAAAAGGAGCAGGGCAACCCTAAAGACTCTGATTACGCTTCCCTGAACGATTCATGCAGGCAAGATTACGAGGCAGCTCAGAGGAGGTTCAAAGACACCTTTTCTCCGCCGCCTTAGCTCAAGCCGCTTCGCCGCGGATCGCCGTTGGCTACTCGATTTTTGCGCTGATCCAAACGAACATGGGTCCGACTACTTCTATGGTCTTCTTGTTTGACCGCAGGAACCTTCTTACTGCGTCGTCGATTTCCATGTTTACGTCGGTGAGGCTTCGAATCATCTTCGATTCAACCAGAACTTCCTTCGCGCCTTTTTCGACGGCGTGCTCCACCTCGTACGCAGCCTTGTTGGCTAAGCCCTGCATGTAACTGAACGACGTTTTCAGCGAGCCTTCGGGAATCTTGTTGGGCATAGCTCCAATAATATTTGAGTCTTTCACAACGATGGGGTTGAGTGCTGCCGGACCAAGGAGCTTCTTGTTCTCTTCGTTCTTAACGATCCTCACAGTCAGCTTCTTGCCGAGGAAATCCCCTTCGAACGCCGTGACCTTCGCAGGTGTCGGATCGTTGGCATGAGCCTGCGCGGTTTCGTAGATGATTTTAGCCAAGCTTTTGCCTTGCTCAGATTTGGGAGTTTCGATGTACCTTAATGAGTTGGCTACTTCTTGCGAACTGAAAACTTTGGTCTGGTACAGGTATGGGTAAACCACTTTTCTTATGTCGTTTTCTCCGCTCAGAATCATCAGCATCCGCTCTAAGCCGAAGCCGAAGTTCCAAACAGGATGCGTTATCTTGTATTTGGCAAGCGGCACGGGGCTGTAGAATCCTGCGTCGCCGATTTCCAGCATCTTGTCCATGCGGGGATGCTTTACGAAGATCTCGTACTCAGTTTGCGGTGCATAATACTTTGAGGTAGCGGTTTTCCGTGTGAAGCTGACCTGAGTAAACCCGAGTTTCGCAAAAATCTGCCTCACCACTTCAAGCCCGTCCTGCACGCTGAATTCATCTGCCATAATGACGATGGAGGCGGTCTGCGAGTCGTACAGATGTGTCGCGTCGAGCTTCTGTTCGCGTCGGTATTTAGGTCCGATGGAAAACAGCTGAATGGGCAAGGGCTCGCGGTTCTGGTATTCGGAGAGAACGCCGAACCAGCCTGCAGTCGTGTGGCTACGCAGTGTCATGCTAAGCGGCACCGGCTTTAGGTCTTTAAGCTCTTTGAATACGTCGTTCAGAAGCCTTGTTGCCTGCTCTTCCTTGACCTTCAGTTCATTAACCATTACTTCAACGAGGTCGTCTGAGGCGATTTTGCCCTTCTTGTACTTGCGGAAAACGGTCTGCAGCTTATCGGTCGCAGCGAAGTTAGGGACCACGCTCCTGATTTCTTCAAGTCGCTTTTCGCTAATGCCGATGTCGGGGCGGTCGAGGCCTGCCAAAAAGAAAATCCTGTCCAAAATCACGGGTGCTTCTGGCCCATATTGCTGGTAAACCTCGCCTTTCTCTATAATTACGGGCACGATGGCTTCTGTGAACCCAATTTCCAGCAGGGCGTTTCTGACCTTGTAGATGAGGCTGACAAGGTCGTTTTCTTTCCTCTTGTTCTGAAGGGTGAAGTAGCGCCCATCCTGCTTCAGCAAGCCCGCCGTTTCAAGCCAAGTCTTTTCGTAATCGGCTTCGGCGTCCTTCTTGATCTTGTGAACATTAAATTTTACCAAACAAGCATCCCCAATGTCGAATTGTCAAACGAGTTAGAGATTTTTCGCTCTGACTCTGAAAATAGGGAGTTTAGATAATTATAAAAGCGTATCTGACAAGCTAGCATATGATTGTTATGGCTGAGCCCTATGATTTCTCCAAGTTGAAGAACATCTGCCGCGAACGGGAAGGCTTCATCAACATTGACCCACTACAGACCGGTGGCAGACTCTACCCAGACTCTAAAGTGGCGCTTCAGAATTGGGGTGACGGCTACTCTGTATGCGACTTCTGCGGCGGCAGACTCGACGAAATCAAGAATCCACCCATCTTCGACTTCGTACATAACTTCCTGCCGAAATTCCTCGACATCGACATCGCAAGGGTTACTAACGGCGCACGGGAAGGCATAGACATAATTATGCATTCGATGAGCAGCCCTGGAGACACAGTGGTCATCGACAAAAACGCGCATTACACGACGTACGTGGCGGCTGAAAGGAACAACCTAAACATCAAAGAAGTACTCAACAGCGGATACCCAGAATTCAAGATTGACCCAGAAAAATACGCTACAGCCATAGAAGAAGTCAAAGCAGCCACCGGCAAACTGCCATGCTTAACGGCGCTCACGTACCCTGACGGAGCATATGGCAACATAGTGAACGCGAAACGGGTCGCTGAAATCTCCCATCAATACGGCGTCCCACTCTTGCTTAACGGCGCCTACGCGGTCGGAAGAATGCCTGTTTCCGCCAAAGAGTTGGGCTGCGACTTCATCGTCGGCTCAGGTCATAAAAGCATGGCGGCTTCTGGGCCGATCGGCATCTTGGGCTTAAAAAGTGAGTATGAAGCGAAGGTCCTCCGTAAGTCAAAGTTCTACAAAGTCAAAGAGCTGGAGTTGCTGGGCTGCACATCAAGAGGCGCACCCCTGATTACGCTAATGACAAGCTTCCCATCTGTAGTGGAACGAGTCAATCATTGGGATGAGGAAGTCGCTAAGGCAAGGTGGTTCAGCCAAGAAGTCGAGAATTTAGGCTTCAAGCAACTTGGCGAAAAACCGCATAACCACGATTTAATGTTCGTTGAAACGCCGAAGCTCTTTGAAATCTCACAGAAGCATCCAAAGCGCGGGTACTTCCTGCACAGCGACCTCAAGGACCGTGGCATCGTAGGCATAAAGCCCGGGCTAACTAAGAACTTCAAAGTGTCAACGTACCAGCTGAGTGAAGAAGAACTCAAGAAAGTAGTGAACGCATTCAAAGAAATACTGCAGCAATACGGCGCTTGATTTATTCGAAACATCAAACTTTTTCTTTACGCCATCTCACACCTTGCGCCGTGTCCTCAAGGACAATACCCATCGCCTTCAGCTGCGTCCTTATCGCATCAGCTTCTTTCCAGTTCTTCGCCTTCCGCGCCTCCTCTCGCTTCTGCACCAAGGCGTCGATGTCCGCAGGCAAGACCTCTCGAACTTCGACCTTCCCGATAACGCCCAAGACCTCGTCGATTCGCATCATTAAGCCACCGACGTCCGCCGCCTCCTGCTTGCTCACCCTGCCCGCATCAAGAAGATTGTTAACCTCTCGGACAAAATCAAACAGGGACGCGATTGCCGTGCCGATGTCGAGGTCGTCGTCCAGTGAGCCACCGAAGCAGGCTTCCAGCTTCCCGCTTAAAATGGCGACCTTGCCGTTGCTGCTCTTGCCGCCTTCGACTTCATGGAGCCGCCTGACGAAGTTGCGGAGCCTCTCAACCGCGCTTTTCGCCGAATCCAAGGCTTCAAACGTGAAGTTGAATTGCTCCCGATAATGAACCGACATTAGCAGGTACCGAATCGCAATCGGGTCGCATCCCTTCGCCAGCAGGTCACGCAGCGTGTAGAAGTTGCCGAAGCGCTTGGACATTTTTTTGCCTTCCACCAGTAGATGCTCGTTGTGCATCCAGTAGTTGACGAATTTTTTGCCTGTTGCCGCCTCGCTCTGTGCGATCTCGTTCTCGTGGTGCGGGAACATGTTGTCGACGCCGCCGCAGTGAATGTCGAAAGTTTCGCCCAGATACTTCATGGACATTGCGGAGCACTCGATATGCCAGCCTGGCCTGCCCTTGCCGAGCTCAGTCTCCCAGTAGACGCCGCCGTCCTCGGGCGTCCAAGCCTTCCACAACGCAAAGTCCTGCGCTTCCTCCTTGGTGTATTCGTCTTGGCTGACCCTTGCGCCAGCCTTAAGCTCGCCAGTCTTGATTTTTGAGAGTTGACCATAGTCGGGGAACTTGCTGATGGCATAGTAGATTGAGCCGTCTTCGCCGCGGTAAGCGTAGCCCTTTGCCATCAACGCTTTGATCAAGGCAGTCATTTCGGGGATGTGGTCGGTGGCTCGGGGGTAGACATCGGCGGCTTGGATGTTTAAAGTTTTGATGTCTTCGAAGAAGGCTTTTATGTAGAAGTCGGTGAATTGCCTGAGCGGCAAACCCTGCTTCTGGCTGCCACGAATCGTCTTGTCATCGACGTCCGTGAGGTTCATGACATGGGTAACTTTGAACCCGCGGTACAGAAACCAACGTTTCAGCAGGTCCTCGAAGAGGAATGCGCGGAAGTTCCCGATGTGAGCGTAATCGTAGACGGTGGGTCCACATGTGTACATTTTGACTTTGCCTGCTTCGACCGGTTTGAACGCTTCTTTTGTGCGGGTTAATGTGTTGAAAAGGCGGATACTTGGTTGATCGGTCATTTTTGGCACTTGAAGAAGTACTGGGCAAAAATTATTTAAGTGTTTAGTAATCTTTATAACAATGTTATACTGTGAGTAACTTGCAAATGCAAAAATCAGCCTCAACATTTTAATGAGGGCGCAAAAAATATAATCCAATGCTGGGGTAGCCGAAACGCTCAGGCGGCAGCCTGCAGAGCTGCTCTATGTGGGTTCAAATCCCACCCCCAGCTCCATTCTCAAAGTCTATGCCGTGAATGTTCTAGAAGCAACTTGTATTAGACGACTCGTAGCCAACTCGCCGAGCACAGCAAGATCCTCGGTCGGCAAATAGCTACTTGCTGATGCGTCGTAGAGTATATGGGCGGTCGCCGGGAACTCATCTGCCTTCCACAGGATGTAAGTCAACGGGATTCCCTTCAAAGCTTCAAAATGCGCTGAGACGTCGCCGAATCTTGCTGGCTTCCCGTTAAGCTTGGCAGTTGCTTTCAGCAACTCCTGAGGTCTGTTGCCAAAGAATCCCGCGATAGGAGCCACAGCCCTTGCTATGAAGGCACCCTCGTAAGCTCGGCCGCCTGGAATCTCGCTGAACTTAACGAGTTTTCCAGTCAGAGGGGAGGGGCTGGAGCATGCATAATGCGAGAGAAGAACAGAGAGTGCAAAGGTCGCTTTTTTGTTCAATTCGACAGCCCCGATGTTATCTGTGATTTCGCCTTTACCTAGGTTGAGTGTAAAGCCCAAGAATTCATAGGTGCAACAGCCGACTAATCGCTGAAGCCCTCCTTTTGTCTTTTCTGACAGATCAAGTTTCATAACAAGCAAATGAAAGGGGATAAGAAAGCCTTATGCTTTACCGCGCGCCTGACTGTTCGCTCCATTAAGGAACCTATTTTGACAGCAAGAAAAAACTGTATTCAGCCAGAAGGTTCGGTAGGAAACGCACCTGTCGGTTTCCCGATTTGAAGAAAGAATGTTCGATCCGGATGTTCTTGTTTTTACAGTAGTCTTTGAAGTCAGCTATGCTGAGGAAATGCAAGTTCGGCGTGTCGTACCATTGGAAAGGAAGCGCTGCGGTGACAGGGACGCGCCCCTTGAAGAATATTCTGGCTCTGGCCTTGTAGTAGGCGAAGTTTGGGATGCCCACGATGGTTTTCTTCCCCACGCGAAGCGCCTCCTGCAGGGCGAAATCTGGTTTCCTCACCTGCTGAAGCGTCTGGTTGAGGATGACGTAGTCAAATGAGGCGTCAGTGTACTCTGAAAGCCCTGTGTCGATGTCCTGCTGGAAAACGCTCAAGCCTTCGGCGACGCAGCGGAGAATCGCCTGCTCGCTTAGCTCTATGCCTTGAGCACGCACATTCTTCTGCCGTATCAGCGATGACAAGAGATCGCCGTCTCCGCAGCCGAGGTCCAGCACGGATGCACCGTCAAAAATCCATTCGGCGAAGGCATTGTACTCAATCGTGTCAGTGGTTTTAGTCATCGTTGTGTTGCTTCCTTGCCGTTGTTGTAGACGCTTTTCAGGAAGTTGCTGATTAAATGGGCTTCTTGCTCGGTTTCCAGTAGGAAGGCGTCGTGGCCGTAAGTTGAGTTTACTTCGCAGTAGCTGGCGTCTACGCCTGCGAGTTTGCATGCCTTGGCGATTTCCTGAGACTGATAAGCTGGGTAAAGCCAATCTGACTTAAAGGCGATAACCAGAACTTTTGCCTGCAGCCCGCGGAAGATGTCGCTGAGGCTGTGTCCGTTTAGGATGTTGAAGTAGTCAATGGCTTTGGTTATGTAGAGGTAGCTGTTTGCGTCGAAGCGTTTAACGAAGTTGTCTCCTCGGTAATGCAGGTAGTTTTCAACTTCGAAGTCTACGCCAAACTTGAATGGTGTTCTGTCCTGCCTGAATTTGCGGCCGAACTTCTCCGCCATCGAAGCATCGCTCATGTATGTTATGTGTCCAATCATTCTTGCGATAGCCAGCCCCTTGGCGGGGACGCTTACGCCGTAGTAATTTCCTCCATGCCAGCCCTCGTCAGCCATAATCGCTTGCCGACCTACCTCGTTGAAGGCTATCTGTTGGGGAGTGTGCTTCATTGTTGTCGCGATAGGTATCGCGCTGCGGATCCTGTTTGGGTACGCGGTCATCCACTGAAGGACCTGCATGCCGCCCATTGAGCCGCCGATTACTGACAGCAGCTTTTCTATACCTAAATGGTCAATAAGATAACGTTGAGCATGGACCATGTCACCAACTGTAATTAGCGGGAAGTCTATGCCGTAGGGCTTGCCTGTTTTCGGGTTAATGGCTGATGGACCAGTAGACCCCTTGCAACCGCCCAAAACATTGCTACAAATTACAAAGTACTTGTTGGTGTCGATGCCTTTGCCTTCGCCGACTAGGTTGTCCCACCAGCCGCCAACTCCAGCAACGTGTGTATCACCGGTTAGAGCGTGCAGAATCAAAACAGCGTTTGATTTGTCTTTGTTGAGTTTTCCAAAGGTTTCGTAGGCAAGCGTAACTGGGCTGAGCGCTTCGCCTGATTCGAGGCTAAGCTTCGCTGGTGACTCGGCAAAAGTGAATGTTTGCACGTGGGGATTTTCCGTTTTATCTATTTCTGTGAATCGGTTTGCCTCCGAAAAAAGAAAAGATGCAGCGTGATGCTGCAGGTTTTAGGGTTTCGCTGACACTCTCAATGCTTGATCCAAGTCTTCGATTATGTCCTCTGGGTCCTCTATGCCGACTGAAAGTCTAATGTAGTCCTCTGTAACTCCTGTTGCCTTCTGCTCCTCCGGCGTCAACTGTTGATGAGTGGTTGAAGCTGGATGCACGATGAGGCTTTTCGCGTCGCCGATGTTTACGAGATGGGACAGCAGCTTCACTGACTCGATAAGTTTGCGTCCAGATTCTTTACCGCCTTTGATTCCGAAGCCGATTAAGCCGCCGTAGGTACCTTTAAGGTATTTTTCGGCGATTTTGTGGTTCGGGTTGTCAGGCAAACCAGGATAGATTACCCAGCTTACCAACGGGTGCTGTTTGAGGAACTGTGCGACTTTAAGGGCGTTTTCTGAGTGCTTACGTTGCCTAAGCGGAAGCGTTTCTAAGCCTTGCAGGAACAACCATGAATTGAATGGGCTCAACGCTGGCCCTAAATCTCTCAGAAGCTGCACGCGTACTTTGAAAATGAACGCGACATTGCCAAAGCCTGGGAAGTTTCCGAAGGCATCCCAGTATTTGACGCCGTGGTAGCTTGGGTCTGGTTCGGTGAATTCTGGGAATTTTCCGTTGTTCCATTTGAATTTGCCGGCGTCTACGATTATGCCGCCGACGCTGGTTCCGTGTCCGCCGACGTATTTTGTGGCTGATGTAGCTAGTATGTCTGCTCCGTAGTCGATTGGTCTTACGATGCCTATCCCGACAGTGTTATCGACCACAAACGGGAGCTCATCATCGTGAGCTATTTTCGCTAAAGCCTCAAAGTCAGGCACGTCAAGTTTAGGGTTGCCTATTGTTTCAGCGTAGATTGCCCTTGTTTTCGGGGTTATTGCTTTTTTGAATTCTTCGGGTTTTTGTGAGTCGACGAATATTACTTTTCGTCCTAGCTTGGCGAATGTATAGTGCAGCAAGCTGTAGGTTCCGCCGTAGAGGTTATTGGCTGCGACGATTTCGTCTCCAACCTGTGTTATAGTCAGTAAAGATAACGAGATGGCTGCTTGTCCTGAGGCTACGGCTAATGCGCCTGTTCCGCCTTCGAGGGCTGCCACTCTTTTTTCGAAAACGTCGTTGGTTGGGTTCATGATTCGGGTGTAGATGTTTCCTAATTCTTTTAGGGCGAAAAGATTTGCCGCGTGGTCTGTGTTCTTGAACACGTAAGAAGTTGTCTGGTAGATCGGGACTGCACGCGATCCGGTGGTTGGGTCGGGCGTTTCTTGACCTGCGTGGACGGCTATTGTGTCCACCCTTTTCTTAGTCATTTCTTATTGGTTCTCCTTTGGTTTTTGTTGACAGGACAACCTCATAACGGCGTTATATGGGTTCTTGCAAAAAATATTCCAAAAGTAATACGGAAGCTGCAATTCATGAATGAACTTAGGGTTCAGAAAGGCACGTTTAAAACGGTTCTTACAAATAGAGAAGATCTAGATGTAGTAATCAGGCTTAGAAGATTCAGGGGTTGTTTTATCCTTCGCACAAAAAGTAACACAGAGGTGACAGAAATTGGGCGTTATGTCTTTTGTGCTAATCTCTTTGTTGACCAGTTTTTTGGCTGTTTCCTGCGCCATTTCTTGGATTTGGGGCATGAATTCCTCAACGTGCTCGATGCCTTTGTAAGCTCGTTTAGAACTTAGGTACTGGCTTACTGCGGCTTGGGTTGTTCCCAGCTTTTTGGCTGCTTCAGTCTGCGACAGGTTGTATTTCTGCACGAGTTCCTTCGCGAGCATCGACCTGAAAATTGGCAAAACATATTTGCCTATAATTTCACACTGCGGGTCCATTGCTACCGCTCCATTATAACACACTTATACTTATAAAACATTTCAAGTTTAACTGATCGTTTCAACGGGCTCAATGACAACCACAAAATTCGATAGAACCTTCTCAACGTCAAATTCTCAAGTTGTATTCCAAAAAGAATATAACACCGTTATCGGTCAAAATAAACAATGTTTCCCGACCTAAAAGACATCGCAAAACGCCGCAGGCAGCTGGGCCTAAAACAATCAGAACTAGCCAGAGCAGCTGGCGTAAGCCAATCGCTGATAGCCAAATTAGAAGCAGGAACCATCGACTCATCTTATACAAAAGTAAAAACAATCTTTGACGTCCTTGAGCGTTTGGAATTCAAAACCAAAGTACAAGCTGAAAAAATCGTCCACAACGAAGTCGTAAGCGTCCAAAGAACCGAGCCGGTCTCAGAAGTTGTTAGAATCATGAAAGAGCACGGCTACTCGCAGATTCCCGTGTTCGACGGAAAACACTCTGTCGGAAGCATTTCGGAAAAAGCGATTTTACGTCAGATATTGGCGGGAAAAGACCTAGATGAAATCTCCAGATTGTCGACTGAGAAAATCATGGAGGAAGCGTTTCCGCAAATCAATGAGGATGCACCTTTATCTCTGATCACCAGCCTGTTGCAGAATTACTCAGCGGTTTTGGTAGCCAGAAAAGGAGCAATCGTTGGAATTATAACAAAAGCGGATTTGCTCCGAATGCTGTAGGGTTGCAGTTTGGTCATGCGGTCTTTTCCTGCGCCATGATTTTTTCTTGTTTTGGCTTGTTAGGCACCATAAAGCCTTTAAGGAGCGACTGTAAACTTTATTATAACAGCGTTATAAGAGCTGAACTATATGACAATAAACGACAACGTATTAGAAACAATCGGCAAAACGCCGCTCGTACGCCTAAACAGATTAACAGAAGGCTTAAACGCAACCGTCGTCGGCAAACTGGAATCAAGAAACCCCGGTGGAAGCGTCAAAGACCGCATATGCCAAAGCATGATTGCAGAAGCAGAAAAACAAGGACTAATCAAAGCAGGCGCAACAATAATTGAACCCACCTCGGGCAACACAGGCATAGGCTTAGCCATGGTAGCGGCAGTAAAAGGCTACAAACTCATCCTGACCATGCCCGAAACCATGAGCGTTGAAAGACGAGCGCTGCTAAAAGCTTACGGAGCCCAGCTTGTTCTCACGCCAGGACCAGACGGCATGGGCGGCGCCATCAAAAAGGCAGAAGAGATAGCAGCTCAGACACCCAACAGCTTCGTCCCACAGCAATTCAAGAATTTAGCCAACCCAAAAGTGCACAGAGAAACTACGGGACCAGAAATCTGGGAAGACACAGACGGAAAAGTAGACATCTTGGTCGCAGGAGTCGGCACAGGAGGCACAATAACGGGTGTGGCGCAGTACATTAAGCCGCTGAAACCCAGCTTCAAAGCCATGGCTGTTGAGCCAGCAGCTTCCCCAGTACTGAGCGGCGGACAGAAGGGACCCCACAAGATTCAGGGAATAGGCGCAGGCTTCAAACCCGACGTGCTAAAGCTTGATTTGGTTGATGAAATATTCAAAGTAACAGACGACGACGCACTCAAAACGGCTAGGCAAATGGCGCAGAAAGAAGGCTTATTGGTTGGAATATCCTCCGGTGCAGCAGCCTACGCCGCGATTGAAATCGCCAAGAGACCGGAAAACAAAGGCAAACTCATCGTTGCCATTTTGCCAGACACAGGCGAACGTTACTTAAGCACGGTGCTGTTCCAAGAGCCACCGGCAACCCCTGTCATTTAGGAACTGATAATAAAGCATCTTCCTTAAATCAATCCTTTTTTATTTGTGAAGGGAAGGCGAGAAAAGAAATGACGCAAGAAGCAGAAAAACCCCTCAAAAAACGCAGTCAAGTCCCTAAAGCGGAAGATTCATGGACTCCTGAGCGAGTGCTGGAGGCTTTGATGGGCAATCAGGGCGAAGTTGAAGAGGATTGGGTTGAGAAAGGCCTTCCGAAGTTAGTTGACGAAATGTTAGCTAATTACGAGAAATTCGGTGGCATGGATCACCTTACTGGACGCGACCTTCCATCAAAAAAAGTCGTCATCGATGTTTTGGAAGACCTATTCACCATTCTTTTCCCAGGCTACCTGGGCAATGAAGAAATCACTAAAGGCAACATAAAATATTATCTTGGCACAAAACTGACGTCGGTTTACGCCAGGCTCACGGGCGAAGTTGAAAAAAGCCTGAAGTACATCTGCCGAAAAGTGGCTACTTGCCCCCAGGATGTATGCCAGAAACGGGCGCATTTCGTTGTCAAGGGGCTTCTTGAAAAACTGCCTGAAATCAGATCAATGCTGGCTGGGGATGTCCATGCAGCTTACGCGGGAGACCCGGCGGCTATAAGCACCGACGAAGTCATCTTAAGTTACCCCTGTGTGCTGGCGATTACAACTTACAGGATAGCGCATGTGCTTTACCTCGACGGAATCCCGCTGATACCCAGAATAATGAGCGAACACATCCACTCAGTAACGGGCATAGACATCCATCCAGGCGCAACCATCGGCAAAAACTTCTTCATCGACCACGGCACAGGAGTCGTCATAGGCGAAACCACGGAAATAGGCGACAACGTGAAACTCTATCAAGGTGTAACCTTGGGCGCTCTGAGTTTTCTGAAAGACGAGGAAGGCAACATTATCAAGGGACGAAAAAGGCACCCCACGATTGGAAACAACGTGGTTATCTATTCGGGAGCCACGATTCTGGGACCATGCGCGATAATCGGCGACGACGTAGTAATCGGCGGGAACGCTTGGGTGACTACCCCTGTCGCTTCAGGGACAAAAATAATTGTAGCCCCAGAACAGAACCACAAGAAAGGTAATCCGTGAAAAACTTGCCCTTCTCCACCGAAATAGGGTTGCTGATGGTTAAATGAACATTTCTCCTTCATGAAACATGTTGGATTTCAGCCTAGCATAGCTTAAATAAAAGGTTGAGAAAGGATTTGATGCGCAGGCGCCTAGGTGGCCGAGTCGCATAAGCAATCGCCTGCAGAGCGATTTTACAGGGGTTCAATTCCCCTCCTAGGCTCCAAAATACCTTGTCCACAGTATTGTTGCCTGGTTCAGCGGGGTTTGGTTTGTCTTTTATTTCTCAGAGCACGATACTTTTCTTTTACGAGTTAAGGTGACTTTTTATAGTTTTTATGTTATTTTACCTTGACTTAACCTGAAGTGAGTGAAGCCTATGCAGCCTTTGCCAAAAGAATACAACTATCTCGAAATCGAGAGTAAATGGCAGCAGAAATGGGATGAAACGGGTATTTTCCGCTACGACTGGAACGACAGGAGCCGAGTCCCATTCAGCATAGATACTCCGCCGCCCTACCCGTCGGGTGAACTGCATATGGGCAACGTCCTCAACTGGACTTACTTCGACGTCGTCGCAAGGTACAAACGCATGCGCGGCTTCAACGTGCTCTTTCCACAGGGCTGGGACTGTCACGGCTTAGGCATAGAAATTCAAGTTGAAAAAACAAACAACATCCGAAAGCGGGACCTGCCACCTGACCAGTTCCGAAAAATGTGCATCGCACTCGTTGACAAGTATATTGCGATGATGAAGGAAGGCATCTTAAAGCTGGGCTGCAGCATCGATTGGACTACGGAGTACCGAACGATGGACCCAGACTACTGGCGACGAACCCAGCTGAGCTTCATTCTGCTTCATAAAAAGGGTTACATGTACCGTGGAACCCACCCTGTGAACTGGTGCCCCCACGATGAAACAGCCATAGCCGACGCCGAAGTCGATTATGTCAAAAAAGATGGCACCCTTCATTACATACGCTTCCAAATCGCAGGCACACAAGATTACCTAATGATTGCCACCTCACGTCCCGAATTCATTCCAGCATGCGTCGCAATTGAAATTAACCCGAACGACGAACGCTACGCCAAATTCGTCGGCAAAACCATCACAATACCCATTGTAAACCGTGATGTGAAAGTCATCGCTGACGAATGCGTGGATCCAACATTCGGTACAGGCGTAGTGATGATTTGCACTTACGGCGACAAAGAAGATGTCAAAACCGTCATCAAACACAAACTCCCCGTCATCACCCTATTGACAGAAAACGGGCGGATCACTGAGAATGGCGGCAAATATCAAGGCTTAACCATAAATCAGGCTCGCGCCGCAATCGTTCAAGACCTGCAAAGTGCTGGGCTGCTGGAAAAAATTGAGAAGATAAGTCAAGAGGTTGGCGTCTGTGATCGATGCAAGGCTCAAGTGGAAATTCTCGAGCGGAAGCAGTGGTTCATGGAAACACGAAAGCTAACCGATGCAGTTGAGAAAACGGCAAATGAAATCGTATGGTTCCCCGATTACATGCGTAACCGCCTGGTGGACTGGGCGAAATCGCTCGACTGGGACTGGGTCATCAGCCGCCAGAGGCTATTTGCAACGCCTATCCCCGGTTGGTACTGCAAAAAATGCGGGGAACTCATCCTTGCTGAAGAAAGCTGGGTTCCAATCGACCCGAAGCTGGAAGGCCCCCGCGTTGAGAAGTGCCCGAAATGCGGCGGCAAAGAATTCATTGGCGAAACCGACGTTTTCGACACATGGATGGACAGTTCAATCACCTGCGCAGTGCACGCTGGCTGGCCGGACCGAGCGGACTGGCACAGGCTGTTCCCCGCAAGCATGCACCCGTCAGGCACAGACATCATCCGAACGTGGGCTTACTACCTCATGGTCAGGCACCTTGCACTCTTCGACGAAACGCCTTTCCACAGCGTCCTAATCAATGGGATGGTGCTGGGCGGCGACGGCAGAAAAATGAGCAAGTCGCTGAAGAATTACGTGGCAGCGCCTGAAGCCCTCAACAAGTACGGAGCAGACGCGATTCGCCAGTGGGCTGCAAGCGGCGGCGCAACAGGCTCGGATATACCGTACCGCGTTCAAGACGTCGAGTACGGCCGAAGATTCCTCGTTAAACTGTGGAACGCGTCGGGCTTCGCCAGCAAACTCTTGGCGGATTACCAGCCAAGTAGCGAGGCGCCTGCGGAGCTTCAGCTTCTTGACAGGTGGATGCTCAGTCAAGCGGAAAATGTAACCAAACGGGTGACTGAGGCTTACGAGAAATGCCAGTTCAACATCGCCCTTGAAGAAACCCGCAACTTCACGTGGCACATGCTCTGCGACAGCTACGTTGAAGCCGTCAAAGACAGACTCTACAAAACCGAAGCGACAGAGCAAACCAAGAAAGCCGCTGCCCAATACACGCTTTACCATGTGCTTTACCGAGTCCTGCAGCTTCTCGCCCCAGCGATTCCCCACCTGACGGAAGAAATCTACCAGCATCTATACGCCGGCGCCAAGGACATCGGCAGCCTCCACGTTTCACGCTGGCCTCAGCCTGACGAGTCAAGAGTTGACGAGCAAGCAGAGAAACAAGGCAATCTTGTGCTGGCTCTGATCAGCGAGGTTCGACGGGAAAAAGCAGAAAAGCGGATGCCGCTCAACACGCCCATCGCGACGCTTACGGTTTATGCGGGTGAAAACTCGATGGTTGAAGCCATCGACGAGGGCTTAATTGACATTTGCGGCGCATGCAAAATCGACAAACTCGTCGTTTCGCCCACTGAAGGCGCAGGAAGAGGATTGGCGGAGTTTCCAACAGTGCATTTCGTCACTGAATATCAGGCGCCAGCTAACCGCTAAAATGGTTGAAACCCCGCCTTTCAAGTCTTTTTTGTTGCGTTTTTTAGTTCGGAAGCCGTTGCGTGCAGCTGCTTCAGCATGACATCCATGTTTTCCCGGTTCGCTTGCACTATGTTTACGAAGGCGCTTCCGACAATGGCACCGTCCGCCCCGGCGGCGATCAGGCTTTTGACGTGTTCAGGCTTGGATACGCCGAAACCCACCGCCAACGGAATCTTCTCAGCGGCGAAGGGGAGAACCCGCTTGACAAGCTGAATAGATGAGTCTTCAACAGCTGTCTTCGCTCCTGTGACGCCAAAGTGGGAGACAAGGTAAAGGAAACCCGACGAACAAGCAACAATCGCTTTTAGCCTTTCATTGCTGGTGGAGGGCGCCGCCAAGAAAATCGTGTCTAGCCCGAATTTGGCTGCTGCCTGCCTGTAGTCATCTGCTTCTTCCACGGGTAAATCGGGGACGATAACGCCGTCGACCATGCATTCCCTTGCTAAGCTGCAGAATTTTTCTAGTCCCATCCTGAACACGGGGTTGTAATAGGTCATGATAACAATCGGCGTCCGGTGGCTACGCCTAATCTCCTTGGCAATCTGCAGGACTTTAATCGGGGTGGTTCCCGCAGCCAACGCACGGACGCTTGCCGCCTGAATCGTTGGTCCATCAGCTATTGGGTCAGAAAACGGAAGCCCCAACTCCAGAACGTCAACGCCGCCTCGGATTAAGGCGTCAGCGATTTTCGGCGTCAACACTGGCGCAGGATCTCCTGCGGTTACGTAGCCGACGAGCGCGCCGTTTCCCTTCTCCTTGGCCTTTGCAAATGCCTCAGCAATCGCGCTCATATCTTCGCCCCCATGTAATCGGCGATTGTCTCAACGTCTTTGTCGCCGCGTCCCGAAAGCGTCACCACGACGGATTGAGCCTTCTGCATTTTGGGCGCGAGTTTCATGGCGTAGGCAACGGCGTGGGCTGACTCCAGGGCAGGCAGAATCCCCTCTTCCCTTGACAACGTCAGGAAAGCCTCCACCGCCTCTTTGTCCGTCGCTGAAACGTACTGTGCCCGCTTGATTGTTTTGAGGAAGCTGTGTTCGGGTCCAACGCCTGGGTAGTCTAAGCCTGCCGAAACGCTACTTGTGTTCTGGATTTGCCCGTTGCTGTCTTGCAGGACGTAGGTTAACATACCGTGGAAGACACCCTCAGCTCCAGCGCCAAGAGAAGCTGCATGCTTGCCCGTTTCTAACCCTTCGCCTGCCGCTTCGACGCCGTACAACGCCACTGCATCGTTGTCTTCGAAGGGGTAAAACGTGCCCATCGCGTTGCTTCCGCCGCCTACGCAGGCAACCAACGCGTCGGGAAGCCGCCCCTCCTTTTGCTGGAACTGCATTTTGAGCTCCACACCGATTATACTTTGGAAATCGCGTACTATCATCGGGTACGGGTGAGGGCCAACGACGCTTCCGATAAGGTAGTAGGTGGTTTCAATGTTGGTTACCCAGTCGCGGAACGCCTCGTTAATCGAGTCCTTAAGCGTCTTCGAGCCTGCATCGACGGGACGCACCTCGGCACCGAGGAGTTTCATGCGGAAAACGTTCAGCCGCTGTCTCTCGCAGTCTTCGGTGCCCATATAAACCTCGGCTTTCAAACCCAACGCTGCGCAAGCAATCGCCGTGGCTACCCCGTGCTGCCCTGCGCCTGTCTCAGCGATGACGCGGGTCTTGCCCATTCGTTTAGCAAGCAGTGCCTGACCTATGGTGTTGTTGATTTTGTGTGCGCCGCCGTGGGCTAGGTCTTCGCGTTTAAGGTAGATTTTGGCGCCGCCCAGCTTGCGTGTGAGGTTCTCGGCGTAGTAGAGCGGGGTTGGTCTGCCGACGAAGTCGAAGAGGTAGTCCTCCAGTTGCTTCTGGAACGCTGGGTCTTTTCTGGCTTGCACGTAAGCTTCTTCAAGTTCCTTGATTGCGCTCATAAGCACTTCGGGGACGAACCGTCCGCCGTACTTGCCGTATTTTCCATATACTGGGTAGCTGCTTAACTTCATTTTGCATTCACGAACTCCCTGACTTTTTCTTCGATATCTGTGCTTGCCATCAAGGCTGAGCCGACAAGAAAGGCGCTGGCACCGCTTTCACGTAGGAATCTTATGTCCTGTGGCGTTTTTATTCCGCTTTCGCTGACCACAAGCTTGTCTCCGGCATCTTTCTTGGCTAAAACGCGCTTTGTCACTTTCAAATCCACCTTCATCGTCTTGAGGTCTCGGTTGTTGATGCCGACTAGGTCAGCCTCCGTCTTTACGGCTTCCTCGAACTCTGCCTCAGTGTGGATTTCAAGAAGAACCTCAAGCCCCAGCGCGTGAGCCCCCACGATCATTTCGTCAACCGTTTTCTCGCCGTATCCGCGGTCAAAAAGCGCCTTGATCAGCAGAACGGCGTCTGCACCCATTTTTTGTGCCGCATAGAGTTGGCTTGGGCTGAGAATGATATCTTTCATTAGGATAGGCAGGCTGACTGCTTCTCTCGCGACGGCTAAGGCTTCCAAAGAGCCGCCAAACTGTTTGGGCTCAGTCAGAACCGACAAGCCTACCGCACCGCCTTTCTGCATCGCGGAAGCAATCTCAGCTGCATCGAAATCTCTCCTTATCAATCCTGCTGAGGGGGAAGCAGCTTTGATTTCAGCTATTATCGGTGCAGTTTTGCAGCGTACGATTGCCTCTTTGAGGCTGGCACGCGAATTTTCAGCACGCTTAGCCGCTTCGTAGTATTCGCTTTCCACCGTTATTCGGGCAACACGTGCCAACACGTCAAGGTAGTCACTCATACTTTGCCTCTAACTCCTCAAGTTTCCGTAGACTTCCGCCTGATTCCACAATGAGCGCTTTGAGTTTACTGTATGCCGCGCCGCTTTCGATCGATTCGCGGGCTAACTCCATGCCCCTTAAGAAATCTTCCGCTTTTCCACCTACGATAATCCCCGCCGCGCTGTTAACGAGCGCAAACTCCATTTTCGGGTCGTCAGAAGCTACGTTGCCGCTCAATATCCTAAAGAAAGTCTCAACGCTTTCCTCAGCCGACCCAGCTTTCAAATCAGAAGCATTCGCCAACTTGATGCCGAAATCGCGTGGGGCAACCTCGAATTTCGTTACGTCGCAATCTTTCAGCCACGCAACCGCCGTCTTTCCAACTGTGGAAATCTCATCTAATCCGTCTAGCCCGTGGACAACCATGGCTTCCTCGCAGCCCAGCCTATCTAAGGCGTAAGCCATCGGTGAAGTCAACTTGGGATCGTAGACACCGAGCAGTTGAGCGTTGGCGGAGGCGGGGTTTGTCAAGGGTCCGAGAAGGTTGAATACGGTTCGGATGCCTATTTCCCGTCGGGGTTCAGCGGCGTACTTCATAGCCGGATGGAAAGCTGGCGCGAACATGAAGCCTATCCCAACTTTCTCAATTGTTGCCTCCACTGTTTCAGACGCTAAATACAGGTTTAACCCGAGCTTTTCCAGTACGTCGGCGCTTCCGCTCTTGCTGGTCACTGACCTGTTACCATGCTTAGCCACTGGAACACCTGCGCCTGCGACGACGAAGGCTGCCGCCGTACTCACGTTGAAGGTTTTTATTTTATCTCCGCCTGTTCCGCAAGTGTCGACGAGGCGACCTCTGACTCGAGGGTGGATTTGGCTGCTGTGTTCCCGCATGACCGAGGCGAAGGCGATAAGCTCCTCTACTGCTTCGCCCTTCATCCGAAGCGCGGTCAAGAAGGCTGCTGTCTGTGAGTTCGTCGCTTTCCCAGACATGACTTCACGCATGATTTCGCCCGACTCGTCGTCGGTTAGGCTGTTGCCTTCGATAAGTTTCTGTATTCCTTCCCGAATCATCGGCGCGCGCCCTCCAAGAAGTTTCTGATGATGAGTTTGCCGTCTTCGCACAGGATGGATTCGGGGTGGAACTGGACGCCCTCGATTGGGTACTTAACGTGGCGTGTGCCCATAATTTCTCCGTCGTCTATGCTTTCCGCCGAAATCTCCAAGCATGCAGGAATGGAGGAGCGTTCGCCTACTAGAGAATGATAGCGCATGCCAGTGAAGGGGTTGCGGACGCCCGAGAAGACGCCTTTTTGGTCGTGCTTTATCCTGCAGGTTTTTCCATGCATTAGCCGTTTGGCATGGACGATTTTTCCGCCGTAAGCGTGGATTATTCCTTGGTGCCCCAAGCAGACGCCCAATGTAGGAGTGGTGTGGCTTACGGTTTGTAGGATTTTTGTGCAGATACCAAAGTACCTTTCGTCCTCGGGGGTTCCCGGACCCGGCGAAATCACGATTCTGCCAGGCTTAAGCCCAGCGATTCGCTCGAGTGTTATTTTGTCGTTTCGGTAAACGATGGGGTCGCCGCCGAGTTCGCCGATGTACTGGACAAGGTTGTAGACGAACGAGTCGTAATTGTCAATGACGAGCACCTTCATTGCGCTGCGCCTCCTGCCTGCTCCAGCGCCTGCATTAGCGCCTTCGCCTTTTGCTCGGTTTCAAACCATTCCTTCTCGGGAACTGAGTCAGCGACGATGCCGCCTCCAGCTTGAATATTCGCTTGGTTCTTGTCGGCGAAGAGCGTGCGGATGGTGATGGCGAAGTCCGCGTTCCCGTTGTAGCTAAAGTAGCCGACGCAGCCAGCGTAAGGACCACGTCTAACGGGCTCCAACTCATCTATGATTTCCATTGCACGCACCTTAGGCGCTCCAGAAACGGTGCCTGCTGGGAAAACCGCCCGCAGCGCATCGTAGCTTTGCAAGCCATCTATCAGTTGACCGACAACTCGGGAGACGATGTGTTGCACGTGGCTGTACTGGTGGACCTTCATGAACTCGGGCACATGCACGGTTCCGTACTTGCTGATTCTTCCAACATCGTTGCGGGCCAAATCAACAAGCATTACGTGTTCGGCGCGTTCTTTAGGGTCGGCAAGCAACTCGGCGACTAACCTGCTGTTCTCTTCAGGGTATTGAGCGACGGGTCTGGTGCCCGCGATCGGAAACGTTTCAACACATCTGTTCTCAACCCTGACCAACATCTCTGGGCTAGCGCCAACGATTTGCCTTTCCCCAGACGCGTAATAAAACATGTAGGGAGAAGGGTTGATGGTTCTAAGCGCCTCGTAGAACGGGATGAGACTGCCTTTTATTTGGAACTGGAACCGTTTGGACGGGACAACTTGGAAGATGTCTCCAGCGGTTATGTACTCTTTCGCTTTTTCCACGGCTGCCTCGTAGGCGTCCTTCTTAAAGTTCACTTTCGGCTGCGAATAAGAAAGCTGACATTCCTCGATGGGCTGCCTCAAGAGGCTCTTGACTTCGGATAGGCGGTCTTCACCACGGTAATAGTAGAACGCCTGCTTCTTCACATGATTGAAGATGAAGCCGTCGTCGAATATGCCCATTTCCAAGTCGGGGAAGCCGAGGTCATCTACGCTGTTGCTTGGCAGATGTTCCCAGTTGCGGACTGCGTCGTAGGAGACGTAGCCTAATGCTCCGCCGACGAATCGGAAATCGCTGTTTGGAACTGCTTGGTCTCTGAGGAGGCGCTCCAAAATCTGGAGAGGGTCGCTGGTTTTTTCAGCCGAGGTTTGGCCAGTTCTTTCGTCTTTTATGTGGGCTTTTCCGTTTTTGGTTTGTATGGTTATTTTCGGGTCGAAACCGATGAACGAGTACTGGGCGAGTTTTTTTGGTCCTTCGATTGATTCGAGAAGGTAGGCTGTTTGGAATTTCTTTCGGAGTTTCGAGAAGATTTCGAGGGGCTGTTGGGCGGCACTGATTTTTTTGATCTTCAGGGGCTTAGCTGGTTGGGTCTGTGTGGATGTTGTGCCAAAGGCGATTCCCCATGTTGTCGATTCTCCGTACGGTTCAGAAGCATACGTAAACGTATTATTTAAGGCTTATTTGCACATAAATGTACATTACGCCTTGGGCTTAAGAACAACACTCATCCAATCCAAATAAGCCTTCGAACACTCCACAACCGGAACCGCCAAAACCTCAGGAACCTCATAACTGTGCAGCCGCTTAACGTGCGCCGCAACCTCGTTGAACAAGTCCCTGCGAGACTTCATAACAACCAAGCATTCCTCAGCCATCTCAACGCGACCAACCCAGTGGAAAAACGATGTGACGGGGCTAACGATGTTGGCACAAGCGATTATGCGCTCCTCCAGAAGCAACTGCGAGATTTTTTCCGCTTCCCGCTTATCCTTCGCCGTAACAAATACCACGATGTATTCACTCAACGAATTCACCCAGCTAAACGGTTGTTTCCCAACGATAAAAAGCTGCATACATCGAGAAAAAGCAACTCTGCAAAATCCGCTGGCAAAAGGGCCCAGACAGCTTGTTCAGGGTGCTATGCACTCTGGCGGTTATTCTTCTACCGAGTAGCAGGTTGTTAGTTCAGATATGATAATTCTTATGTCATCTTGTCTGGAGGTTTTCACTTTTTTTGCGATGATCTTGGTTTCAGAGCCCCCATGGATTTGGGCTGGCAAATTACACATTTTTTGCGTCTCCCTATTCTTGATTTTAAGAAGGCGCTGACGCATTTTTAGGGATAACGAGCATATTCTATATAGAGGTTATTTCTTTAGGTATCCCTGAAAAAGATGATGCCAGCATCGCTAAAAAGACCATGTTTTCACTTGCATATAAATCAAACTGATGGTTGCTCCCGAGCATATGCTTAAGAGATTTATCTCGGTTAGATAATACTTCCAGATGAGGGAACGGTCTTGAAGGACGAACAAGTAAGAGTTTTAAAAACATTCAACGAGGCCACTAGCCGCATGGACCTTAACGCTTTTGCGGAAAAAGTTAATCTCACTGCGAACCAGACGATTCACCAGATCCAAGAATTGGCGAAAGAGGGGTTTTTGCAGCGGGTCGGAGCAGGATACAGCATAACTCAGAAGGGAAAAACAGCGCTCAAAGCCTTTGCATCTGTTGCGAAAGAGCAGGATTTTCATTTTTACTTCGGGCTCGATCAGCCGTCAGAGTTCAAAGCTGATTCTCTTGAACAATTCTATTGTGCCATCAAACAAATCGGCGTGGGCTCCTTGGAGTTTCACCTTTACAGGGGAGACTTCCAAAACTGGCTAAGAGACGTCTTCAAAGAACCCGATGTGACAGACGAATTTGAACGCGTCAAGGCATCGGAATTGAAGGGTGAAGACCTCAGAGCCGAAATTTTGAAGATCCTTAACGAAAAATACGGGATAGAAGAGCTGCTTTAGCGTCGGCTACTGGTTTAGCCTGATCCACCAGTCTGGAACGCGTGGGTTCTGCGCTTGATCCCAAGAGTCAAAGGGCTTGATGTCCAAGACAGGAGTGCCATTGTAAGCGTCTAAGCCGCGAACCGTCAAGTTGGTGTCTTCGACCTTTAGCAGTTCAACCAACGTCAAGCCGATGGGGTTTGGCCGCTGGTTGGTTCTCAAAGCGAAAACTCCGAGCAGCGGCATGTCCAGCCTGCCTCTTGGATGAAACTTCAATTCCCGATTTTGCCTGTTTACCTCGTTTAGCCAGAATAGCACGAAGACGTGAGAGAAACCGTTTAGACCGTCTAAGGCTTCAACGAGGTCCGAGTTGATCATGATTCTTGAAATTCTCGTTTTGTCCTTGACTTCATCGCCGACCGCGTCTGTTTCGACATGGCCTATTGGGTTCATTACAATTGGCTGTTGAGATAACATGGGTTATTCACTTGGATACTTTAGAAGGCAGAAGCTATATAAGCGTTGGACAATTTATGACGAAATGGTGACGTCTGCTTGCCCTTCCTTGAAGGCATGTCCAAACTGCCAACCAATGTAATAATGATCTACATGCTGGCTTTCTTTCTCTCGTTCGGGTTGATCTCCAACCTCATCGACAACTACGGCGTGCTGTACAACATCTTGCAGGGCGTGTTCATTTCACTGGTAACTGGCGGCACGCTGTTCTTCGTCAGGTACCTAAGCAGGCGAAGAATTACGAACAGGGTTTAACTGCAACATTTTTGAGACTTATGCTAAAATTGTAAGAATTGCAGATTGTTAATCCAACTTGCGTTTGTTCTAAAAACTGAAAAGTCGTGCGTGAATTTGTGTGTTAAGGGTTCAGCAAGCCATTCTAAAATTTAGAACACTTGTTCGCGAAACTGGCATAAAATAAGAGTCTTGCATTGTCAACGCAACTCGAAGGGTTAAAAAAGGTGTACCATAGATGTCACGCGCCAAACTAGTAATAGCAGTTGCAATTGCAATTGTAATGATATTGTGCATTAGCATTTTTTGCTTTTTTCCAATACCAGTCAAAGACCCATTCAGCAATCACACTGGAGATGGCTTTAGCATTATACAAATAACAGATACTCAATTCCTAAGTGAATCGTATCCCCAATTGTATAATAATCTAACCCGATGGATAGTAGCCAACAGCGCCGCAACAAACTTGCTGATGGTGATTCACACAGGTGATGTCGTGGACATCGCTAACTCTACGCAGCAGTGGACAAACGCAAACAACGCGATGATGTTCCTGTACAACAACAGTGTCCCATATTGCTGGGATGCGGGGAATCATGACCTAATAAATGATTTAACAGGCAAAGCTCCCAACAGTTATCAGTACTTAGGAAAAAACTACCCTGCATTCAATCCAGCAATAATGAGCGCAAAGCCATATTGGGTAAACAGCAGCTATGACGGCACAAGCACAGCCGTAAAATTCAGTTATAAAAATTACAAATTCATGGTCATTAATGTTCAATATGATGGCAATAGTTCAGTTTTAGCTTGGATGGAAAACCTCATAACAGCCAACCCAACAGTTAACATCATAGTCGCGACGCACAATTACCTAAACGGCTGTGCCAACTATGGATTTTGGAACAATCCGATTGATATCGCATGGGCAAAAAGCTTTGAAGCGGTCTTGAACAAGTATCCAAATGTTTTCATGACATTAAACGGGCATGATATTGGAGAGTCCCCATCCGCCCAAAAAAGTGTTCAAATTGGAAAGACGGGGATAAGCCGCGAAGAAATATTCTTCAACATGCAAGGTCAATACAGCAAGCAAGGAGCTGCAATTGCGAGGATCTACACATTCAACGTGGGTAATCCGTCAAAGCCAACTATAACAGCTTATGAATACGCTACTGCAGGGCTGCCTGTGTACGTTCACGGATTCGTAAAGATCCTCCACCTTCAAGGAGACGTAGAACTTTATAATGCAGCACCGCAATACTTGGCTGAGAAGTTTTCGTTTTCTCCGCACCTTATTGCCTCATAAATACTCCAAAGACGGAAAGCTCGTTTAAGATCAATGCGTAAGGCGGGGCGCTTTCAAAACTTGCTCAATCTTCTCAGCTTCATCGCGGCTCTCACTATTGAGCGGCGTCAGACTTATTTCAGCGGTGGACTTAACTCCGAAACCCAGCTCCGCCGCACGCTTGAGTTGGTCCTGCTCGAAAACGGTTGCTTCGCTGACTTTGCCTTTGGCGCCATAGAGCTTAAGGATTGTCACGCCGACTGCGTCGATGGCTACGCGGTCATGGCTTGCAAGCAGAAGATTCGGCTCAACTAACGTTCCCCTGTCTGGTCCGCCCGTTACGAACGCTTTTATCCCATCCATCAACACGAAGTCCACGGTGTAGTTGTTGTTTACTTCAGCTATCATCTTGCGCTGGTTCGGTGAACTATGCAACTCCCACATATAATCGTACATGCCACCGGGCACCTTCTTAGCCACCAAACCGACCGAATTCTTAAGCGAAAGGGTGAAATGACCACCGAACCTGTGCGTCTTCAAGCAGCATGTTTGTACAACCTTGTCAGCGTCACGAAAAACCTTCGCAATAAAAAAGCCCCTCAACCAATGTGTGCCCTCTTTGCCCACCTTTATCCAATCATCCTTGCTCACATCATCCAAAACAACTACTTTGAAGCCCAGTTCCTTTGCGAGGGCGAAAACGCCCATTTCCTGCAGAACCTGCTCGGTGTCGCCCATGCCACTGCGCTCAGCCATAGTTATCTCGCTTACCCCAGCAACCTTTAAACTCTGCACGAGGGCGCTGAGCGTGTCAATGTGGGTTGATGCTGGAAACGCGTCGGAGCTGTTATAATTCGCCTTTAAAGCTACCTCTTTCCCCGAGTAATCGCCTAAGCCAATTTTTTCCAGTAACGCCGGAACACCTGTTGCCCTGTCCGTCGTTTTCAGAATAAAAACTTCGCCTAATGGACCTGCCATAAAAATCGCCCCACGAAAGTATAAATTGATTGCTTCATTTTTAGTTTTTGATTGCTTCAGGCTGCAGCAACAAGACCGCAAGCTCTATATTTGCCTGTGGAACTTTTTCAAAAGCAAACCAACGCGGGCCCGTAGCTCAGTCAGGCCAGAGCGGCGGACTCTTAATCCGTAGGTCGCGGGTTCAATTCCCGTCGGGCCCGCCAAACGCTACTTGTTTAAGTTTGTGGTGTTGTTGGTTGAGTCACGGGCGCTGATACCTGAATGTGCTACCTCTCGGTTGTTTGAATTCTTCCCGCGTTTGCATCTGACGCCGCTTCAGGTTGTAGCCAAGTGAGAAATTGTGTGCTGCATCGCGGATTCGGCGTAGCAAAAGCATCATGCGGCTGTTCTTGTCAAAGACTTTTGGCGTCGGGTCGTCTGGCAAGTAGATTTCTTCATGCTCCTTTGCCAACCCGACAATGGGGACCGTTATGCTGAGTGCTTGCAGAGCCGCTTTTGCCGCGCTGACTTGTCCTGGTCCGCCGTCGATGAGAACAAGGTCGGGCAACGGGTTTTTTTCTTCGATCAGGCGCTTGTAGCGCCGCGTTACCACTTCGTTCATGGAGGCGAAGTCGTCTTGCCCCGTGAAAGTTTTGATTTTGAATCGACGGTAGTTTTTCTTGTCTGGCTTCGCGTCTCTGAAGCTGACCATACCTGAAACCACATGTTCCCGCCCCAAATTTGAGATGTCGAAGCACTCGATTAAACGAGGCAACGCGGGCAAACCAAGCGTCGTTTGCAAATCAACCAGTGCGCTGTTAACTTCCAAGGTGGATTCAAGGTTTTTCTCTGCCAGCTTAACAAGCGCGAGCTTGCCGGCTTTCCTAGGTATCGTCAGGGAAACTGGCGCACCCCTTTTTTCCGTCAGGAATTCTTCGAGGGCTTTTTTCTCTTCAGGTTCCTGCCAGCAGGGTTTGTTCAGAAGGATTTCCCGCGGGATTCTGTTGCTTGCGTAATATGCTTTTAGGAGTTCCTGTTCGACTTGTGGCTGAAGGTCGACGGTAAATTGTTTCTTGCCGAGGAGGACGCCTTTTCTGACGCCCATTTGGACCGCGAGCATTTTGTCGCCGACTTGTTTGAAGACTAAGATGTCTTGGTCGAATCGGCGTTCGCTGTCGACGATTTGACGTTGAGTTACGAGTCTAATGGAGTCAATTTGATTGCGGAGGTCGATAGCAGTTTCGTACTTCTGTCGAGCTGAGGCTTGCTGCATCTGAGAAGTGAGCTCTTGGATTGTCTGAAGGTAGTTCCCGTTCAGAAAGGACCGGGCTCCCCTGATTTGCTCAGAGTACTGTTCGGCCGTAACCTTTCCGATGCATGGCGCCGTGCAGAGGTGGATATGGTAGTTTAGGCAGGCGCGCTTAGGTATCTTTCTGCATGTGCGCAGCTTGAATACCCGCTGAACCAAACGCTGCAAATCTTGCCGTATAAAGCCTTCTGTGTACGGTCCGAACGATTCCAGTTTACGCGAGGTTTTGCGGCTCATCATTATCCTCGGGAATGGCTCCCGGGTAAGCGATATGTAAGCGTAACTTTTGGCGTCTTTGAGGTCGATGTTGTACTTGGGGTTATGCTGCTTGATGAGTTTGTTCTCCAGCAGCAGAGCTTCAACCTCGTTGTTGACGATGATCCAGTCGATGCCTCGGACCCGCGAAACCAGCTGCCGAGTCTTAATAGGCTGATCCTTGTTTAGAAAATAGCTTTTGACGCGGCTGCGCAGGTTTTTAGCTTTACCAACATAAAGAATTTCGCCTGCCTCGTCCCGGTACAGGTAAACGCCCGGCTCTGCAGGTATGCCGCTGCTTTTGAATTCTGAAGCGTCTGCTATCTTGATCATGAATGTTGTCGCTATTTATTTGACTCCGCGTAGAATGCATTAAGCATTTCCTTAGAGTTCTTTAATTTCCCGTTTTGGAGTATCTTGCAATCTTATTTGTTGCCGCGGTCGGCTAGTATTGCCTTTGTGGATTGCTGCCACGCTTGTCTTAAATCGTCACTTTGCACACCTAAAATCGAGCTTGCCCTAATGCCTAGATAAAGCGCTAGTAAGCTTACTGCTTGATAGCGACTTTTTTCCGTTTTTTGTTTATCTTTGTTAGCTAAGAAATCTGTGAGTGCATTCAGGTTTTGCTGGTAAGCTTCCGAAACGGCCTTGTGGGTTTCGGGGTTTCTTGCTCCTTCGGCGATAAAGTCAAAAATAAGGCTTCTTCTTTGCCTATTTGGTTCATTCATGTCGTTGTTAAAGACATCGTCTAATCGTTTGCTTAAATCGTTGGTTTCAAGTAGGGATAGCAGGAATTTTCTTACGCTCTGTTCGGTCGCTTTGATGACTTCGTTTAATATTTCGTCTTTGCTCTTGAAATATAAGTATAGGGCGCCTTTGCTTACGCCTAATTTCTTGGCTACGTCATCCATTGTGACTTGGTTGGGTCCTTTTTCCGAATAGATTTCCAGTGCTGCCTGTATTATTCGTTCTTTTGCTTCTTCTTTGTATTGTGGGACGACTTTTGGCATTTTTTGTCAACTCGTCAACTTATTGAATTGTGTTGGAGCCTGCTTTTAAACTTGACTTTATTGTTCAATATTATGACTGCATAGTCAGTTACCACAACACATATAAATGTGACTATTAAGTCATTATACTGACTACTAAGTCAGTTAAAGGTGGTTTAAAGCATGGTTCAATACAAATGGGTTGCACTCTCAAACACGACCTTAGGCACACTCATGGCAGCCATAGACGGCACCATAGTGATGATTGCGCTACCCGCAATTTTCCGAGGCATAAACATCAACCCCCTAAACAGCCTCCAATATCTCCTATGGATAATGTTCGGCTACAGCATAGTCGTAGCAACACTGCTGGTAACATTTGGCAGAATAAGCGACATGTTCGGCAGAGTTCGCCTCTACAACATAGGCTTTGCTATCTTCGCCTCCGGCTCAATAATGCTTTTCCTAACGCCCAGCAAAGGCGACTTAGGAGCAATGGAACTCATAATTTTCAGGATAATTCAAGGCATAGGCGCAGCATTCATTCTCTCGAACAGCGCAGCAATAATAACAGATGCATTCCCCGAAAATGAAAGAGGCAAAGCCTTAAGCATAAACCAAGTCGCCTACCTAACTGGAACTGTGCTTGGCATAGTTTTAGGCGGAGTGCTAGCAACCTACAGTTGGCGATACGTATTTCTCGTGAGCGTCCCCGTCAGTTTAACGGGCACCGTATGGTCTTACCTAAAACTGAAAGAGCAGTGTGAACCTCAAAAAGGTCAAAAACTGGACCTGTGGGGCAACATCACTTTTGGAGCAGCCCTCACGCTAATACTGGTAGGCATAACTTATGGGTTGACGCCTTACGGCACTTCTTCGATGGGTTGGAGCAGCCCATGGGTCATAGCATCCTTAACTTGCGGAGCAGCATTATTCATTGCCTTTCCGTTCATAGAGAGCCATGTAACTTGCCCAATGTTTAGACTAGAACTGTTTAAAAACCGCATGTTCAGCATGGGCAACATCGCTGGCTCACTTGGCTCAGTAGCACGTGGAGGCCTGCTCATTATGCTTATTATTCTGCTACAGGGCATCTGGCTGCCCCTTCACGGCGTAAGCTACTCCGACGCGCCGTTCTGGGCGGGCATATACATATTGCCGTTAGCCTTGACAATTGCTCTAATTGCACCAGTTAGCGGTTTGCTCTGCGATAAATATGGTTCAAGAACGTTAGCAACCGCTGGCATGTTCATCATGGGCGCCGCCTTCTTAGCATTAACTTTTCTTTCAGCCAACTTCGCCTACTCCACCTTCGCGTTGGCGCTAATCCTGATGGGAATCGGAAACGGGCTTTTCCTATCGCCTAACACAACCTCAATCATGAATTCGGTTCCACCTGCCCACCGAGGCGCAGCTTCGGGCATGCGGCAAACGCTACAGAACTCAGGATTAACCATCGGCCAAGGGTTGTTTTTTGCCATCGTTATATCCTCACTAAACACTAGCCTGCCAACAGCACTAACCTCGGCGGTCATTGCCCTAGGAGCGCCTGCACAGTTGGGACACGCCCTAGCCGCCACCCCCGCCTCCAGCGCAATCTTCGCCGCCTTTCTAGGATACAACCCAATGCAAGCCGTACTCCATGCACTGCCCACTACTCTGATCTCAGCAATGCCCAAAGCCATAGTCACATATCTCACAGGCTCCGCCTTCTTCCCCACGGCCTTCTCGTCGCCATTCATGACTGCACTGAGAGAAACGTTCTACATAGGCGCCATACTGTGTTTCATAGCTGCGTTTTGCTCAGCACTCAGAGGAGGAAAAAGCCCTCCTCGAGAACATGAAGCCAGATGAACCTGCTTGTCAAACAGTAACAAAGACTGCTATGAAAAGCGATGCGCCACTACCCTTCGGTTAAACGTTCTCTGAAACAACAATAGAACGCGCAAGTGGGCTTGTCTGCTCTGGTCTGTGGAGCATTTTCTTTAAGAATTGTCCAGTATGGGAGCTTTCAATTTCCGAAACCTCTTCAGGCGTCCCCTTAGCTAACAGTTCGCCACCTGCCGCCCCACCTTCAGGACCCAAGTCAATGAGGTAGTCGCAGCTTTTAATTACGTCGAGATTGTGTTCGATAATGTAAACGGTGTTGCCGCTGTCGACCAAGCGGTTGAGCACGCGGATGAGACGTTTGGTGTCGTCGAAGTGCAAGCCCGTGGTTGGTTCGTCAAGCATGTAGACGACGTGTCCAGACTTGTGTTTGCTGAGTTCACGGGTGATTTTGATGCGTTGGCTTTCGCCGCCGGAGAGTTGTGTGGAGCTCTGCCCCAGCTTGATGTAGCCTAAGCCTACGTCGAGGAGCGTCTGGAGTTTGCGTGAAACCCGAGGAGTGTTTTCGAAGAATTTGGCTGCTTCCTCTACGGTCATGTCTAAGACTTCGGCGATGTTTTTGCCTTTGTAGAGGACGCTGAGGGTTTCCTTGTTGTAGCGTTTGCCTTTGCAGTCGCTGCATTGGACGTAGACGTCGGGTAGGAAGTTCATTTCTATACGCAATACGCCGTCGCCTTGGCAGGTTTCGCATCTGCCGCCTTTGACGTTGAAGCTGAATCGGCCTTCCTTGTAGCCGCGGGCTTTCGCCTCCTTGGTTGAAGCGAAGATGCGTCTGATTTCGTCGAAAAGTTTCGTGTATGTGGCTGGGTTGCTTCGTGGGGTCCTGCCGATGGGGTCTTGGTCGATTACGATAACGTTGCGAACTTCTGAGGGGATGTCGATTGATTCGTGTTTGCCGACTTTGTCGATTTGTTCCCCGAACATCTGCTTCAGTACGGGAATGACGGTCAAATTCATCAGAGTGCTTTTGCCCGAACCTGAAACGCCTGTAACGCCGCAGAGCACGCCGAGAGGCAATTGAAGGCTTAGATGTTTAAGGTTGTTTTCTTCGGCGCCCTTGACGTCGATGTAGCCGACGGGTTTGCGCCTGACGTCGGGCACCTCGATTTTGAGTTCGCCGCTTAGATATTTGCCTGTGAGGCTGCGTTTGTTAGCCATGATTTCTTGAGGTGGGCCTTCGGCGACGATGTGTCCGCCGTGAATGCCTGCGCCTGGACCCATGTCAACGATGTAATCGGCTTTCCGAATTGTTTCCTCGTCATGTTCCACGACAATTAGGGTGTTGCCAAGGTCTCGTAGGCGGTGAAGTGTGCTTATGAGTTTGGCGTTGTCTCGCTGGTGGAGACCGATACTGGGTTCGTCAAGAATGTAGAGTACACCCATGAGGTTGCTGCCGATTTGCGTGGCTAGGCGAATTCTCTGCGCCTCGCCGCCGCTGAGCGTCCGCGCCGCTCTGGAAAGCGACAAGTAGCCTAAGCCGACATTCTTGAGGAAACCGAGGCGCTCATTGATTTCCTTGAGGACCTGCTTGGCGATTGACAACTCTTTTTCTCCCAGTTGCGCTGGCAGGTTATGGAAGAAGTCGACTGCCGCCTCAATAGACAAGTCTGTTACGTCGATGATGCTTTTGTCCATTATCTTGACGGCGAGGACGACTGGCTGAAGCTTCTTGCCGTTGCAGGAGTTGCAGGGGCGGCTGGTCATGAATTTCTCGATGTCTTCTTTGCGCCATTCGCTCTCGGTCTGGCGGTAGAGCCTTGCGGTTTGCGGGATGACGCCTTCCCAGCCATCGCGCATCCACATGGTTGCGCCGTTCGACCAGTGACCGTTGAGTGGCTCGCGGTCGCCGTAGAGGAGCACGTGCAGCTGTTGTTCAGTGAAATCTTTTATCGGCGTGAAAACATCGAACCCGTGTTTTTTGCCCACTGTCGCTAGCTGCTGGGCGCGCCAGCTCAGGTCCATGCTACCGTAAATTGCTAAGGCGCCATCCATAATGGACAAGTTTTTGTTTGGGATTACTTTTTCTGGGGATATCTCGGTTATTTCCCCTAAGCCGTGGCACGTTGGGCATGCGCCGAACGGGCTGTTGAAGGAAAACATGCGGGGCTCGAGGCTTTCGAAGACGATTTCGGGGTGGTTTGGGCACGCTCCGAAGGTGCTGTAAATGGTTTCTTCTTCGAACCGCTCAAGCTCCTTCTTCTCAGTGTAAGCCTTATCAGCGTCGACGACAATCATAGTTCCCTTGCCGACTTGCAACGCTTGCTCAACCGCTTCGCTTATGCGGCTGTGCTCTTCGTCGACGATTTTCACGGTATCGATGACGGCTTCAATCCAGTGTTTCTCATAGCGCACTAGCTTGACTTCTTCCTTGATGGTGTCGGATTCGTAAATTTTCTGGTCCACGCGGATTTTAGTGTACCCCTGCTTCTTGAGGTCGTCGAAGACTTGCTCGTGAGTGCCTTTGATGCCGCGGATAACGGGAGCAAGGAAAGTGAGGGTTTTGCTTTTTTCAGCCATGATTAGGCTAGTGATGTTTTCTGGGCTCTGCGGGTGGATGCTGCTGCCACAGATGGGACAGTGGTGTGTGCCGATGCGCGCGAATAGAAGCCTCAGGTAATCGTAAATCTCTGTGACTGTGCCCACGGTTGAACGGGGGTTTTTGCTGGTGCTTTTCTGCTCAATCGATATGGCTGGCGACAGCCCTTCAATCGAGTCCACGTCAGGTTTATCCATTAAGCCGAGGAATTGCCTTGCGTAGGCGGATAGGCTTTCAACGTAGCGACGCTGCCCTTCAGCGTAAATGGTGTCGAAGGCAAGTGTGGATTTTCCTGAGCCTGAAAGCCCAGTTATAACTATGAATTTGTTTCGAGGCAACTCTACGTCAATGTTTTTGAGGTTGTGTTCCCTTGCGCCCCTTACTGAGATTGAGTCTCTCATGATCTAACCGTTTCCTTCTCCGATTCCTCGTGAACTTAACCTGTTTGAACTGGACAGATTAGAACCTTTTTGCGTCAAACCCCTCATTTTCTGGGCTAGCTTTCGCTTTCCATCTTCCTCTGCAACGCCAAATTCAACTCTGCAATCGCATCACGAAGCTCGATTGCGCGTTCGAAATCGAGTTTTTCAGCGGCTTCCCTCATCTTGGCGTCAAGCTCAATGATCTGCCGCCTCATGTCCGACTTCGGCAAGTGTTTGACACCTTTAATTTTGCCTTCCTTCGTCGAGACGCCCTTCACGATGGTTTTCGGAGTGATACCGTGGACTTGGTTGTAGCGTTTCTGGAAGTCGCGGCGGTAATTGGTGATTTCTATTGCCCGCTTGATTGAGGCGGTTTCTACATCAGCGTAGAGGATGACTCTACCGTTGACGTTTCTAGCGGCACGTCCGATGGTTTGGATAAGGCTTCGCTCGTCACGCAGGAAACCTTCTTTGTCAGCATCTAAGATGAAGATGGTGGCGACTTCTGGGATGTCTAAGCCTTCACGTAGCAGGTTTATGCCGACTAAAATATCGAATTCGCCGACTCGCAGTTGCCGCACGAGTTCAATACGGTCCAGGCTTTCAATGTCTGAGTGCATGTAGCGAACGCGGAAACCTTCCTTGACAAGGTAGTCGGCGAGGTCTTCAGCCATCCGCTTGGTCAAAGTTGTGATTAGAATGCGGTCTCCGCGTTCTATGGTTTTCTTTGCCTCAGCCATCAGATGCTGCATCTGCCCGGCGATTGGATGAATCTCAACTTCGGGATCCAGCAGCCCGGTCGGTCGCGTGATTAACTCGACGGGCGAACCACTCTTTTCCAGCTCGTATTCGGCGGGGGTCGCTGAGGCGAAGAGGACTTTTCCCATTTTGCCTTCGAACTCCTCGAACCGCAGGGGTCTGTTGTCTAGGGCGCTGGGAAGGCGGAAGCCAAAGTCGACGAGGTTCTTTTTCCTCGAGTAGTCGCCGTTGTACATTGCGCGTGCCTGAGGGATCGTCTGGTGGCTTTCGTCGATGATGAGCAGGTAATCCTTCGGGAAGTAATCTATCAGCGTGAACGGCGGCTCGCCGGGTCTGCGTCCGTCGAAGTGGCGGCTGTAGTTCTCCATGCCTGCACAGTACCCGATTTCCCGGATCATCTCCAAGTCGTAGTTCGTCCTTTGCTTGAGCCTCTGCGCTTCAAGCGGCGGCAACTCGGGCAGTCTGTGCTCTAGCTCCTGTGATATGCGCTCAAGCGCGAGGGCGTGTTTTTCTTCGGGAACTACGTATTGCCGCGCCGGATACAATGTGAGCTTATCAACCGCGACTTTGACGTTGCCTGTTATATGGTCAACTTCTTTGAGTTTGCCGACTCTGTCTCCTTCCAACTCGATCCGCAGGATGTCGTTTTCGTACGATGGGACGACGTCTACGACGCTGCCACGTACACGGAATCTTCCTGGCTCAAGCACCATGTCGTTGCGGTCATACTGCATGTCTACTAGCGTGCGGATGAGACCCTGCCTTGAAATCTGCTTGCCGACAAATAGGTCAAGCGCCATGGTTCTGAAGTCGTCTGGGTTGCCCAAGCTGTAGATGCAGCTGATGCTGGCGACGATTATGGTGTCGTTTCTGCTGACGAGGCTGCTGACGGCGTGCATGCGCATCTTCTCGATTTCCTCGTTGACGTAGGAGTCTTTTTCAATGTACATGTCCTGCGCTGGCAAGTAGGATTCGGGTTGGTAGAAGTCGTAGAAGCTGATGAAGTACTCAACGCGGTTGTTGGGGAAGAACCCTTTGAGTTCGCCATAGAGTTGAGCGGCCAAAATCTTGTTGTGTGAGATTATCAGCGTCGGCTTTTGGAGACGGTTGATGACGTTTGCCATCACGAAGGTTTTGCCGCTCCCAGTCAACCCCAATAGTGTTTGCTTGTTTTTTGTGGAAAAGTTGTTCACTAGTTGGTCGACTGCTTTCTCTTGGCCGGGCGAAATCTTAAAAGGCGAGTTTAGCTCGAACTGCATTGTTCTTCTCCACAAATTGACATGAATGACCCTACCTATTTGGTTAATAAGGTTTTTTCTGAAGGATCGCTGTTGTCAATGACACGCGTCATATGAACGAGAACATAACAAAACCACTGGACCAAGAAGTCACTTACTCCCACGCAACTTCGTCTGCCGCAGAAGCCTTCGGGAAAAAACCACATAGACGACACCTAAAACAACCACGAGCACGCTGACGCCGTCATAAATCAAGAGCCGGCTGCTCGAAATCTTGCCCAAACCGTAGAGGACAAACGTGACAACTATGAAGAAAAACCCAATAGCGAGGATTGCGTATCCTTGCCAAGCCGTCCGCGTCGTCTCCATTTCTAAACCTCCATCGAGCAGCAGCATTGCAATATGGCTGTTTTCGATTTATATGTCTACCTTCCCCCGCCTTTTAAAAACTATGCAGTTCATAACAAAACGGATGGTCGATTGAGGCTGTAGAGAACAATCAATTGAGTTCTAATCCTTCGCTGATTTTTTACGATGGCTTTACTAAAGTGTTAACCATTGGCGGCCAAGCCATTGTGAGCAACCGATCTGTACTGTCAAAGTGTACCGTCTTTCCGTATAGGCTTTACCCTACCCTCGAAGCCTCCCTCTACTCAGACGCAAAAACTTGTTTAGAAACAATTAAATCGCAATCCGTTTCCTATTGTACCCATGAACTCTTTTCTTAGTTTTCTGAAAGAGGAAAACATGAGTTTATTCACGGATTTTTACGAGTTAACAATGTGTGCAAGCTACTTCGACAACAAGAACTTTGAACCCGCGACATTCGACCTGTTCATCAGGAGGCTGCCTGAAAACCGCAGCTACATCCTCTTCACGGGGCTGGAACAGTGCCTCAAATACCTGCAAACCATCAAATTCACCGACAAACACCTAGATTACCTCAAGACACAAGGCTTCAACCGCGAATTCTTGGACTTTCTACGGGACTTTCGATTCACAGGTGAAGTCTGGGCAATCCCAGAAGGCTCGCTTGCTTTCCCAAATGAACCCTTAATCCGCGTTACTGCCCCAATAATTGAGGCACAGCTTGTCGAGACTTTCCTGCTTAACACGGTCAACTTGCAAACCATGATAGCCACCAAAGCCTCGCGCGTGGTGCATGCCGCAGAGGGGAAACCCGTGATTGAATTCGGGCTGAGAAGGGAGCAGGGGATCGATGCAGGCATGAAGGTTGCCCGCAGCAGCTACATCGCTGGTTGCCAAGGCACAAGCAACGTTTTGGCAGGGCAGGTCTACGGAATCCCAGTCTTCGGAACCATGGCGCACTCCTTCGTCATGTCTTACCCTAAGGAAATTGACGCCTTCCGGGCTTTCACCGAAACGTTCCCCGACAAATCAACGCTTCTCATCGACACCTACGACGACATCTCAGGCGCAGAAAAAGCCGCCGCCATAGCCAAGGAGCTTGAAGCGAAGGGCTGCGCGCTGGGCGGCGTCCGATTGGACAGCGGCGACCTCGTGCGAGACAGCAAGAAAATCCGAAAGTACCTTGACGCCCAAGGCTTGGGTTACGTGAAGATTTTCGCCAGCGGCGACCTGGACGAGTTCAAAGTGGAAGAGCTTCTCAGCAGGGGCGCGCGGATTGACTCGTTCGGAGTAGGCACCAAAATGGGCACATCCGCCGACAGACCCTACCTTGACGTGATCTACAAGCTCTGCGAAACGGGCGCCTCCGACGGCAGCTTCTCGCCGATTATGAAGCTCAGCAAAGACAAAATCACTTTGCCTGGAAGAAAGCAGGTTTACCGTTGCAGCGACGCAGAAGGCAACTTCCAGAAAGACATAATCGCCTTGGCCAACGAATTAGTGGAGGGCGAACCGCTGCTTGTCAAAGTTATGGAAAAAGGCAAATTAACCTGCAAGCTTCCTTCGCTTGAGCAGATCCGAGCCGACGCAGCAAAGAACTTATCCAAGCTTCCCGAGGAGCACAAAGCCCTGAGCGACGCACCTGTCTACCCCGTTGAGTTGAGCAGAAATTTGCTGAACCTCGTCAAAACCCTAAAGCGGCAGTTAACTCTAAACGAAATAAACCGCGGCTCCTAAAGGGAGATGTTTGACACCATTTTCGTTCTTAGCTTTCCTGTTACCTGATTAGTACATTAGCTAATGGTCTTTTCCGGCGTTTTCCCTGCGAAATATGGCAAACCCTTAATAGCCTTTCCCGAAAGTTAAATTCTACAGATCAGGGAAGGCAACATCTTGCAGAATCGACCAGCGATAGTTGCTGTTGGGAGAACAAAGTTTGGGGAGCATTACGGCAAAGAGCCCGAGAAGCTTATTGAGGAAGCTTGGCTCGCCGCGTCGAACGAGTGCAACCTTGAACGCAAGAACCTTGAAGCCTGCTACATCGCCGACTGCTTTTTGCCGATCACCAACAAGCTAGGTTTAGAAGAGGGATTCGTCTCGGAACTCACCGAGCTTCATGTTCCGATGGAGACCACCCGCTCATTCAGCGCCGCCCTGTCTACGGCTTGCCACGCGATTCAGGCTGGAGTCTACAACACCGTCCTCGTCGGCGGCATAGAAAAGATGACTGACCGCTGGGACAAAATCCGCGACGACCTCATGATGCTAGAGGACCCGTGGAGCTACTACGCGGGCGGAACTCCGGAATCAAACCATGAACTTCTTCTCAGAGCTTACATAAAGAAGCATAATGTAACGGGCGAGAACCTCGAGAAACTCAACGTTGCCTTGGCGCAGGTTTCAGTCAAGAACCATGCGAACGCAACCAAAAACAAGTACGCGCAATACCAGAGGGCAATAACGGTTGACCAAGTCATTCAGGCGCGGAAAGCAGCGCACAAACCGCTGGGACTCTACGATTTCGCCCCGATCTCCGACGGCGCATCCGCGTTGATTCTAACAAGCGAAGCCTCAGCCCAAAAGCTGTGCGAAAAACCAGTTTACGTTTTAGCATGCACTTCCGCCACAGACTACCTGAACTACACTGCACGTGAGGACCTGGCTTGTTTCGTAGCGGCTCAAATCGCAATGAAAAACGCGTTGCAGACGGCTAAAACCGCGGTCTCAGACATGCAGGTTGTCGAAGTAAACGATCAGTCAACCATGATGGAGCTTGTTTCCTTGGAAGAGTTAGGCTTCCTCAAGCCGGGAACAGCTTGGAAAACCATTTACGAAAGCTACCAGAGCAACAGGAATTTCTATGAAGCGGATGGCAAGAAGCTTTTCGTCAACACCGACGGCGGCTTGAAGGCAGACGGAAATCCGTTCGGCGCGACAGGCGGGGCAGAGGTTTTCGAGGTTTTCCGTCAGTTGAAAGGTCAAGCGGGTGAGCGTCAAGTCACTGTTGATAGCGGCATTCCGAAGAAGGGCTGTGTTTCAGAGTTTGAAGGCTTCGGGACAAAGGCGTACGTCACCATATTGGGGGAGAAGAAAGATTGAGCAGTGAACCAATAGAGCGACGTGTTTCTTATCTTGGTGACAGGTTACGCGCAAGCAGATGTCAAAGCTGCGGCAAAGAATACTTTGAGGTACGCGACTACTGTAGCAACTGCGGCAGAAAAAGCTACGGGAAAATGGACAACATCGACTTGTTCTACGACAAGGGAAAACTCGAGTTATGTACCTTTGTAAATGAACCAACTAACAAGTTTATGAAGCTTTCAAGCTTCGTGTACGGCATCGTATCCTTCCACGGCGGCAAAATTCGTGTGCCTGCACGATTGACTGACCAGTTAATCTGCGACGGCAAAGACGTTGACTTGGCAAGCCTTGAGGGGCGAGAGGTTGTGCCCCGTTTTCGGAGGCGGTACTCGGTTGGGAAAAGCGAAGTCGTCCCAACGATTTCTCTAGCGTTCACATTAGCAGACGAGTATTATCCCCATCAGGAATACCGTGTAGTCGCGCCTAAGAAAGAGTACGACGTGCCTGGAATCGTCGGCTACGGCATCTACACGTCAAGGTTCCGAATAAAAGAAGGCGGGTTGGAACGTTCCGTCCCATTCGCGGACGAAGACTCGATCACGGCAGCTGTTGAAGCTGGTAAGTTGTCGCTGATTCACTCAGGCGTTGACAGCAGCCTCGTCGGCAAAGTCTACGTGGGCTCAGAATCAAACCCCTACGCGGTTAAGCCCATCGCGTCGAAGGTGGCTCAGGTTCTGAAGCTCGGAGAAGAAGAAGGCGACATCCAAGGAGTCGACGCAGTTGACACGGAGTTCGCCTGCAAAGCGGCGACCAGCACGTTCAAGGATGCCTGTTCGCTGGTGAATTACCCGCGGTCAGGCATAAAATACGCCATGTCCATAGGCACAGACAACTCTCAAGCAGCGCCCAAAGGCTGCCCAGGCGGTGAACTGGACACATATGTCGGGTACGGCGCAGGCGCTTTCATCTTCGGCAAGAGCGACGTGGTAGCCCAGGTGGAAGGGTGGTACAGCTGCACTTCAGACACGCCCGACTTCTGGCGCAGAGACGGCGAACCCTTCCCCATGCATGGAGGACGCTTCACGGGAGACCCTGCTTACTTCAAGCACGTCCGCAAAGCTGCCTGCAAACTCATGGAACGCTTCAACCTCAAGGCAAGTGACATAGGCTACTTTGTTCCGCATCAGCCTAACCCGCAATTCCCAGCCAGAATCGCCAAGGAACTCGGTTTCAAAGAAGAGCAGTATTCGCCTGCGCTCATGATTAACAAGTTCGGAAACACCTATTCGGGCTGCGTGCCCTTAGGGTTAGCCTCAGTGCTCGATGTCGCAAGGCCCGAAGAACTCATCTTGGTCGGAAGCTACGGTTCAGGCGCCGGAAGTGACGCATATCTGCTCAGAACCACAAGCCAACTTGTCGACAATCGGAGTCGACAGAAAGCAAACGTTAAGTTCCAAGCTGAAAACCCATTTATCGAATACGTTGATTACACGACTTACCGCCGACTCAAACTCGGGATGTAAACAATCAACAAATACTTTAAATAACCACCGTGAAACTGACTTAGCGAGAGGAGCCAACAAGATTGTTTCTTGACGACCTAGCCCAAGTAATTTACGCGCCCACAAAAGCCTTCAAAAAAATCATTGAAAACCCAAAATACCTTGGCGTAATTCTCGTTCTCGTTCTCTTTGTTGGTTTGATTGTCGGGTTTGAGTTTGTGCAGTTCTCGAAGATCTACGTCGAAAACACAACGCCTGAAGTCGGGAACATGCAGGCATATCTTAACTCAACAGTTTGGCGCAGCAGTTCAAACGTCACCCTAACCGACAACTACGCCGACCCGTTCAACTACAGCATATTCGTCGCAGCTGTAGGCGGCGACTACAGCATTTTCGGAAACAGCAGTCTAGAAATGGACGCTGCAAACACGAACTCCATAACGGCGGCACTGAGCAACCAATTCGCTATAAATTGCAGTGGTCCTTCAGCCTTCCAAAACCTTTCAATGACTATAAAGCAGGTGGAGCCTTCTGTTCCGCCTAATAGCGCAAAGTTGATTCTGTATTCCAGAACCGACACCGACTTCTTCACCTATGACTTGACGTCGTCGCTGTCAAACGTGGCGACTGGAACCTGGAACAACCTAACCATACCTCTCGGATCTAAAGCTTCAGGCTGGACCAGTTCGGGTACGCCGACATGGGGCAACATAACCGCCCTGCGGCTGAGCGTGACCTACCCAACCGACTCAAACATTACCTTACGCATTGGCGCCCTATTCTTCCGTGGCCAATACGAGTCTCCAGTGCAGACCAGCAGTTTAGGGCTTCTTGAACAGTTCCTTCCGTCATGGGCGTTTTGGTTCATCATGGCTTGGTTCGTGTTAACAGGCGTGATTTACGCGTTCTTCTACGGGCTGAAGACAGCGCGGGTCTGGAAACCCATCTTTGTAGCCACAGGTTTCGGTTTGATCGTTATGGTCATCAGGGCAGCGGTTGATCTTATCGCAGCGGCTGCGCTTCCTGTGCTTTATTATCCGTATGACATTACCTTGGGTGTCCGATTCAACTTCTTTGGAGCAACAACGTACTCGGGAACAGCAAGTAGCTTGACAACGCTGTCCCAAGCTATACTGAGCAACATAAACTCCGCCACCACGGGATTCGGTTACGTCTTGTTGGCTATGTTCATTATCTCTTACATCTGGGTCGGCGCCTTAGCCACTACGATCGTGGGAACATTGAAGCCTGAGTTCTCGGTGCCGAAGAGAATGGGAATAGCCATCGTCAGCGTGGTAGTGACACTTTTGGTTGCGCTTTTGCTGATAGGATTTATTTGAGCGGCGCCAAAACATCATTTTTCCTTGTTTTGCCTAATTTCTCTTCTTCTCAACGCGCAAACCGGTGTTTAGGCAAGATTTATATGATTGAAATTCACCTTTGCAATTGAAACTCTGGCAGAGAACATAATTTGGGGGATTTAGGTTGACGGCGATTAAAGATTTGCAGAATGGGATGAAGCGGGTTAGCGTTGAAGCGAAAGTTGTTGAAAAAGGCGATGCGCGTGAGGTTAAGGCACGTTTTAAGGATGAAACTTACCGTATCGTTGACGCCGTAGTTGCAGACGAGACAGGCAGCATCAAGATGACTTTGTGGAACGAGCAGATTGAAATGGTCAACGTCGGCGACAACGTAAAGATCGACAACGGATACATAACCAGTTTTAAAGGCGAAATCCAACTTAACGTAGGCAAATTCGGCTCATTAAAAGTCGTCTAAGAACAATCGCCGGCTCATTTTAACTGTGTAAAGCCAATTTTGTCCTTCAGCGGTTTCTATTTTGTCAAGTTTTTTGTGTTTGTGTAGAGGGAGGCTTCGAGGGTAGGGTAAAGCCTATACGGAAAGACGGTACACTTTGACGGTACAGAGCGGTTACTTATGCCCAAAGCCAGAAAAGGATTCAGGTTCAACTCTCAACTCTACGACAGCTTCAAGGATTTAGCGTCAAGAAACGGCTACACTGTGACGGGTGCGCTTGAAAAGTTCATGGCGGACTCGGTTCGGCATGGGCTTGTTTTTCCTTCAGGCGAGAATGAGGCTGCAGAAGCCGAGGCGCGAGTCATGTTGGCGTGGCTTCAAGCTGGCAAATACTGGGTTAATCTAGGCGGCAAAACTGAAACAAGCACCAGAGGTCGACTGCTGGAGTTGCTGCCTAAAATAGAAGATGCCGGTCTGAGAAAAGATGTCGAGGAAACACTCGGAAAAATGCCTTAGCATAGGTTTCTTGCTTTTTGACGCGTCGAGCAGCGGCGGTTCCAGCATTGGAGGATTAAGTGGAAGTGGAGACCTGGCTTACTCCTCAGGCGCCTTCCAAGCTGGGTATGTTACCCTAAGACTTTTATTGCACTGGACACCTTTCCTAAAATTCTAAGCTGAACCGCTATGACCCTCATCCAGCTACTCTACTCCATAATAATCGGAATCATACAGGGCATTTCAGAGTGGCTTCCAATCAGCAGCAAAACCCAAATCATCGTTTCATCGGGTTACCTCTTGAAGTTAACCTATCAGCAGGCCTACAGTTTCGGCTTATTCATGGAGGTAGGCACGTTGGCGGCTGCAGTGATCTACTTCAGGAAAGACCTGCTTAACCTCGTGCAGGTTCTGGCAGGTTCAAAGGATGCGTTAAAACGCAAACTTTTCCTCTACATTTTGGTCGTCACATTGATCACGGCTGTGATCGCTGCGCCGCTGTACCTTATCGCTGATTCGATTAAGGGCATAGCTCTCGGTGTGCCAATGCTCATCATAGGCTTAGTCCTAATCGGCGACGCCGCGCTCATAAGGTACTCAAAAGAGAGACTTGAAAAAGGAGCAGCAGCAAGGAAACTCGAGAACCTCACCATAAAAGACTACGTTCTAATCGGCATCACTCAGGGAATCTCCGCCTTGCCCGGCGTCAGCAGATCAGGAATCACTACGAGCACCATGCTGCTGCTGGGAATTGAACCAGACGAGGCATTCAGATTATCCTTCAACGCTGGAATCTTCGCCGCCGCCGGAGCCTTCGGATTGACGTTGATAGCAAGCAAACAGAACGTTTCAACATCGATTGCTGGAATAGGGGTCACGGGGTTGATTGTAGCGATAGTCACTTCGACCATAGTCAGCTTGTTTCTGATAGATTTCCTGATTAAAGTGGCTGGGAAACAGAAGATTACTTACCTCACGGCTGCGCTTGGAGTAATCGCAATAGCCAGCGGCTTACTGTACTTGGTTCTCGGCTTGTAGGTCTCCTGAGGCTAAGGCGGGATTACTCCCATTCTTGAAAGTTCTTCTTTTAGGCTGTCTTTCACATGCTTCAGCGTCTGCCGTTTTTGTACGAAGTCGTCGCCGTTTATCCTGCCTTCTTTGAAGTCCCTATCCACCGCCTCAAGTTCTTCGTTTAGCTCGATGATTCTTGCCTTGAGTTGATCGACGTAGGAATGAGCCGTCTCATCAACGATAACTTCAGAAGGGGCTAAGGAGGTTTTTATTAGGCCGTCTTCGATGCGGAGAATTCTATCCGACGCTCTGGCGACGCTGGGGTCGTGAGTAACCATAAGTATAGTTTTACCCAGTTCACGGTTAATCTTACTGAGATATTCAACCACAATTTTAGCGTTTTGCGTGTCTAATTCTCCTGTCGGCTCGTCAGCTAGAAGGACAGGGGGGTCATTTGCCAACGCGGCTGCCATCGCGATTCTCTGCTGTTCACCGCCGCTTAGCTCCTCAGGCTTGTGGTCTGCCCTGTTCAGCAAGCCGACGGTTCCCAGGAGTTCTCGCACCCGATCTTTTCTCTTCGACCTCGAAGCAGCCGCGGCAACCATGGATAACTCGACGTTTTCACGCGCCGTCAGGGTTGGAATAAGGTTAAGGTTTTGGAATATGTGGCCAACGGTCTTTCTCCTGTAATCGACGAGTTGGCTAACTGACAGAGATGTTACGGTTTTGTCGCCGACTGTAACTGTGCCTGCGGTTGCTTTGTCCAATCCTCCGATGATGTTGAGAAGCGTGGTTTTTCCGCTTCCGCTGGGGCCGATGATGGAGACCAGTTCTCCTGAGGATATGTCTAGGCTTAATCCGCGTAGTGCTTGGACCTCGATTTTTCCTGTGTTGTGTATCTTTACTAGGTTTCTTACTCTGATATCTAGTCCGCTCATCTCGTTCTAACCATCCTTTCAAGTTTGGTTACGTATCGTCTTGACATAACTAGAATTGCCAATATTGTGGAGGCATAGATCAAACCTACATAGTAGGCAATTGTTTTTAGTGTGCTTGTTGGGAAGATGACATGCGGATAAACGAGTTGCAATGTGCCTACGTTGGCTGCCAATATTGTGCCGCGGTCGATTACGTATCCGCCTGCCAAGCCAAGCAGTACTGCGAAGGTTATTATTGCTATGTTCTCGGCGAGAAACATCCATACTAGCTGACCGTACGAAACGCCTCTGACGCTCATCAACGTGGCTTCACGGCTTCTCTCACTTAAACTGACAATCGCTATCAAGACCATTCCCACAGAGGCGGAGAGCACCGCGAAGATGACGCTCAGATTCTGGAAATCGAGGACTTGCAAGGTGTAGAATGTGCTTTGGTCCTGGGAGTTCTGTGATTGTCGCCATTGCTCGTCAAAAGATGTGACGCCGTCGATGTCCAGCTTCATGTTTCGGATTTCATTGGCCACGACTGTTCCGTTGACTCCTGGATTCAGCTTAAGCAGTATGTTTGTGTCGAAGCCTTCGGCTTGGTAGATGCCGCTTCCATACGTCATGTTGAAGAGGTTTCTGGGAACGTACGACCAAAGCTGATAGTAGTAAGGAATGGTTATCTCGGTGGGGATAAACGCACCATTTGAACTAGTGATTGTAGACGTGGAAAGCTCGTTTGCAGGCAGCTTAGGTCCGAAGAACCCGACTATGCGAAGCGTTCTTGCGCCTGAGACGAAGTTTAAGGCTATGGTATCGCCTACCTTGAGGTTCTCCTGTTGGGCTATACTTTGCTCCAAAATAATTGTTTGGTTATCTGTTTCAAGCTCATGAAACATCTGCTGGACACTGGCTCCGCTGAACCAGTCGCTCTCGTAGTAAGCAGTGCTGAGAAAGGACTGGGGATCAATTGTCTCCACGACTGTGTCCGTCTGCGGCTGCTGAAGAGTGCAGACCATTGTGGAGCTTTTGATGCCTGTAACATTAGCCAAAATGTCTTGCAGTATCCGCGGTGAATCCGAGGAATTAGATACCCCGATTGATATGTCTGCGCCGACGCTGTACTTCACTTGCCTAACGAGATAGTCTTGTTGGCTTGCAGTTTGTCCAGTGACCTGTACTCCGTAAGCGACGATGAATGCAATGAGGAAAAATATTGCTGCGACACGCGCTGGGTTCCGCCTCACGTTCTTTGCAGCTAACGCGCCGAATTCACCCATTGCGCGGGAAAACTGAATTGCCAGCTTTTCGAACAGATGTGAGTTCTGAGTTAGCAGTTTTGCGACTCCCCAGAAGAACAGTATTGGTCCAATGTAAGTCATGATTTGGTCGAAGTAGGTGAGCGGTTTTTGAAGAATTGCTAGGTAGAATTCTCCGGAGGAAAAGTTTGATAGGGCCAAAGGAACGTTTACTGCGAATAATAGCACGATGATTTTGTAGGCTCCCAGTGCAGTGGCCACCCACGGCAGCACTTTGTGGTAGGACTGGTTTGAGGTATCCATGTATTCTCGCAGTGCCACAACGGTTGGTATGCGCGATGCTTTTCGTGCGGACCAAAACATCGCCACTAAACTTATTGCGATACCGAATACAACCGTGAAGACCATGGTGTAGGGGCTGAATATTTGTGGATTGAATAATGTGTTAAGATTGAATTTGCCAATGAATACTTGGTTTAGGATTAACCCACCGATTACCCCCGCTACTCCGCCGATAAACCCGACTGTTATTGCTTCGCCGAGGAACATTCTTTGTATTTGACCGCTTGACAAGCCTTTAGTTGACAGTAAACCGATTTCGCGTCTCCTCATGTCAAAAGAAACGTCGCTGACTGTTGACCCGAGGTACCACGCGACAATGAAGATTGGGATCGAAAGGACAACGAATTCGAGCAGAGTTGATTGGAAGTTGTCGTTGAAGTCTTCTAAGGCGTAGTAGATGTTGTTGCTTAAGCCGCCTAAGATGTGGTATTTGGAAAGAACATTTTCTTGTATGTTGTTGCCGACGGTGTTCACATTGTTGATGGAGGCTTGAACGTTCCAAGGGCTGATTAGCTTATCGCGGTCAACGTTAATCATGAATGTGGTTTCAACGGTTCTGTTCCCCATCGCGGACCATATATTGAGGAAAGTGCTGTTCCAACCCACTATCAAGGCGTTTGAGCGGGTTTCGTAAATCTGTTGAGAACTTAATATGGTGCCGGGGGAAGTCAGGAACGAGTTACCTGACGCTAACGAGTAGCCTTCATCAGTCAAGTCGGCAAAGCCTGCCACGGTCAAGTTAACCCAAAACGTGTTCCAGTTGCCTTGATTCGGGGTTGGAAAAGACATTTGCGCCGTGATGTTATCTCCGATTTTAACCATTGATGCCATGGGGGTTCCTGAGATAACGTATGTTTGGTTTTCTCCAATTCCGCCTGCTGGTCTGTCGATCCAATCACTATAGATAGGGGAGGAATCTGGGAAAGAAATGAGTTGTAGATACGATGTGTAGTTGGTGTCGTAGTCCATCATTGGGGCGTAGTTGGATCTGACTATTGTATCGACGTTTTTTACCCCATTAATGTTTACGATGTTGCTGACTGTCTGATTTAGCTGGGTAGAGTTAAGCCACGCCGTAAACTCCAAATCCGGGTTTACCGAGCTCAGTTGCTGGTTAAGCGACTGCTCAGCTGCAATGTTTGCTTTGATGTCAATACACGCGAAAAACGTGGCCGCTAGTGCGATGCCTATGAGAAATGCAGCGAAGAGTTTCCAGCTACGGAAAACTCTTTTGATAGGGTACACTATCGACATCTGGCATCATGGTTTCTTCGCTTAAACTGAATTTAAATCTACTTGTTAGAACACCAAGCAGGGAAGCGCAAGAATAAGAATAGAATGGCATAGATGATAGGGGATTCTCAGAGCATCGGCAACAGTCCAGCGACGCCAATTAACCCGCCCACAACCACTATGGCCACGGCGATCCAGAACGCGATTTTTTCATATTTCTTGTATTGGTTTCCGTTCATAACTTCTTTCTTCGTCACAAGCTTGCCCAGAAAGTACAGTGAGGGGATGAGCACTATTGGGAAGACGAACATCATGTTAAGCATCAACTGAATATAGCCGCTTACAACTGCCACGATGATGAGTGCTGGAACGCTTTCAGCGGCGTATATCGCAAGGAAATCAACTCTTGATCTGGGTCCACTTGAACGTCCCGTAGCTTCCAAGACGCCCCATGCCGAGCCAAGTGAAACCACTACGAGGGCAAGAAATCCCGCGAAGAGGAAACCCAAACCCATTATCGGCACAGCGTACTTACCGAACACGGGCAACGCTTTTGCCAGTTCGTTAACGTTGATTAGACCGCCGTTGCTGAACACGTTGAGTCCTGCAACGACAAGGATTATCATGAGGACCTCCGAAACAACCGCGCCAATCAGCGTTTCCAACCGCTCATTCTTGAGGTCTTTGACTTCTTTGTGTCTTCGGGAATCTGCGCCAGAGTGGAAGTACAGCATCCACGGCATTATGACCGCGCCCACGCTGGCTGCAAGCAGGTAAGCAAAAGACGGGTTACCATAGGGTTGTATAGGCGACAGACCCAGCGAAACGAAGGATCCCCAGTTAACATGGAAGACGAAGGTTGAACCGATGATCGCAATCATTAGCAGGAAACTGACTGGTATGAGCACTCGCTCAGCTTGTTGGTACTGCCGCCCGAACACGATCATTGTGTGAATTGCGAAAACGATGAGGAGTCCCAAGATCACGGGGAACCCTATGAGGCTGAAGCCGATTGCGATGCCGGCGTACTGAGCAATGTACTCGAGAAGGTCAGCTACGCCCATCGGTATCGCTGCGAATGCGGCGGCTTTCTTTCCGTAGTTGTTCCTTATCTGTTCGCCGAGTCCTTTGCCTGAGGCGATTCCGAGGCGGCCTGCGGCGTCCTGTATTATGAAGAGTGGGAAGATGAGGATTATGAGTATGAAAATCATGTGGTAGCCCCAGCTTGCACCTGATTGGAGCCCGGTGATGATGGAGGCGACGTCTACGTCTGCTATCATTACGATCCATGCTGGCCCGAAGTTTTTGAGCCAGTCGCTTACTTTTTGGTTCGTGTCACTCGCCTCATTTAGGTTAACCTAAGTTGGAACCTAGAATATTAACATTTAGGCATACCTAAGTTATTCGCTCCAACAAACATTCAAAATCAACCTGCCCGAGTCAAACCTTATATGGCGATAAATAAATACTCCTAATAACGAGACCCCATGTGCGTTTCTGAAAGCGTCGAAGAATACCTAGAAACCCTCTGGATATCTGAGGAACTGGGAAAAAAGATTGCCCACCTCACTTGGATAGCTAACCACTTGGGAATAGCCGCACCCAGCGCACTTGAAATGCTTAAAAAGTTGGAAAAAGAAGGGCTGGTGAACTACAAGGTTAGAATGGGCATCGAGCTTACCAACAAGGGTAGAGAAATTGCCAGAAGAATCATTCGGGCTCACAGATTAACCGAAGTTTTAATGAAAGAGACACTTAAGACTGACATTCAGGAGCAGGTGGTCTGCGGGATGGAGCATCACATGGACGAACAATTCATGGATGCCCTCTGCACGCTGCTTAAACACCCTACGAAATGTCCGCATGGACACCCCATTCCCAAAGGCAAATGCTGCCCTTAAGTTCGGCATATCTACGTTTACGCCAGATTGACTAAAAATGAAGGAAAAGAAGCGGTCGCTGGAATCACAAATGTTTTCCCTTTTTTATCTGATTACTTTTCTGAACTGGTAGAGCGTAGCTGCGAAGGCAATGACCGCGATTACCCCTATAACCGCGTAGGCGGAAGCGAAGGTTTCCAATGTCAAGCCCCCACTTATCAGGTCCCTTGTCACGTTCGAAGCGTAACTTAACGGATTGTACTTGGAAACCGTCTGCGCCCAAGAGGGCATAATCGCCGTTGGAAAAAGCGCGCTGCTAACGAAGAGAAGCGGGAAAGCCAAGAGGTTTCCGATTGCGGACACAGTCTCTGCCTTTCGTGTTTTCAACCCGACGAAAAGTAGCAGCCCTGACCATGCCAGATCGAAGAAGGCTAAGGTTACAAAGATCAGCAGAAGCCCAGGAATACCAGTTACGATGTTCAAACCAATCAGCATCGCCACGCCGATGATTATACCTGACTGGATTACCATTATCAGAAGGTCATTTAACAGTCTGCCAAGCAAAATAGCCGATCGGCTTGCGGGAGTCAGAAGCATTTTCTGCAGAAAACCTGAGTTCATGTCGTTAACGATTGCCATGCCTGAGAGGAATGAGCCTGTCACCGCGTTGAGTACCAGAATCCCAGGCGTAAGATAAGTCAGGTAGCTGCCTGAGAGTCCTGGCAGACTGGTGAGTTTCTGAAGCAGTTGCGAGAAAAGCAGCAGAAACAGCAGTGGCGTGAACAAGTTCACAAACAGCAGCGTTGGGTTCCTCGCAACTTTCGTCAAAGCCCTGGTAAACAGGGACCTTATGTCGTAGAACAGAGTCATCTTTCATCGCCTCACATAAGGAAAGCTTCAGTGGTTTTGCGGACAAGCTCTTCCGGTCTTATCCTCCGTCCCGTGTAATGCAGGAAAACGTCATCCAGAGTCGGAGAGGACATATTTAGTGATGCGGGACGCATTTTGTTTCGGTCAAGCGCCGCTACAACATCGGTTATAATTTCGGCGCCGTTTTTTGCGTGGACAACGATGCCGCCGTCTGACTCGCTTACCTCAGCTACTCCTTCGATGGCCTGCAGAACCCTCTTCATTTCTGCCCGTAACGCCTCGTCTTTGGGGTTCTTAAGGGTAAGAGTTATGGTGTCATGTCCGATGGTTTGCTTAAGCTGCGTTGGAGAGCCGCCCGTGACGATTTTGCCGTGGTCGACGATCTGGAGTTGGCGGCAGAGCCTGTCGGCTTCTTCCAGGTACTGTGTCGTCAAGAATATGGTGATACCCTCATCCCTGTTCAACTCTTCAAGGTAATCCCAAATAGACGCCCGGGACTGCGGGTCAAGCCCTGTTGTAGGCTCGTCCAAGAAAAGCAGCTTGGGCTTGTGGATCAGCGCGGAAGCCAAATCAAGCCTCTTTCTCATTCCACCCGAGTACACTCCCGCCTGTTTATTCGCGAATTCTTCAAGCTGAACCATTTTCAGCAGTTCATTTACGCGGTTTTCAAGGGCGTCTCCATGCATCTGTTCGAGGCGACCCTGCAGTCGCAGGTTTTCTTTGCCGGTCAAGTCAACGTCTACGGTTGTGTCTTGGGTTAGGACACCTATGACCTTGCGGATTTCTTTAGGCGATTTGTCCAAGTCGTAACCCGCAACCGACACCTTCCCGGAGGTTTTCTTAAGAAGTGTCGTCAGAACCTTGATGGTTGTGCTCTTTCCAGCGCCGTTGGGCCCTAGGAACCCGAAGAACTCGCCGTCCCTCACATTGAAGCTGATTCCGTCAAGAGCTCTTATGCCGCCGGAGTACACCTCGACAAGGTTTTCGACAGAGATTATGTTTGAGTCTGAGTTTGTCATTATTTCATCTTCTTTTGAGCGATTTAGGAAGACCTAATTAGGTCTTCCTAAATGGATAACAGCAAAACCACGTTCAATATAAACATTTAGGTGGGACCTAAGTTCAATTCACCAAGAGGCAAGCCAAAAAAAAGTCAATACCCATTCGCCAACAAATGCATGGCACTGAAAAAAAGAGAGAATGTTAATTATTTTGGCTGGATTTTTCGTCTGGGTTTAGGAGCTTTTTTGGGAAGCGTTATTTCTAAGACCCCATCGCACAGGTTCGCGTTTACCTCGTCAATCTTTACTTCTTCCGGCAGATCCACGTAGCGATAAAATGTTTTACATTCTCTCTCTTTACAGATGTAGTCTTTATCTTTTTTGTCGTATTTCCATCCGGACGTGCCTGTTATTTCAACACCGTCGTCTCGAACGTTGATTTCGATGTCTCCTTTTTTAAATCCTGGCATTTCAGCCTTTAAAAGAAAGTCTTTCTCGCGATCTTCAAGGTCTATTGCCGGCACTCTTGATTCGGGCACGTTTGTGAGCACATCTGGAAGCGGAAAGAAAAGGCTCTCCATGTCATCTCTAAATCTTTCGAAGGTTTCATCCATTGCCTGTTCCAGCTCTCTGGGTCGGGGTTTGGCTATTGCAGTGTGCTTTTTTGCTATTTTTCTTGGAGTTTTCTTTTTAGATATTGCTAAATCTGTTGTTTTAGAGGCACTTTCCGCAGGAGCTTTTTTATTTTCTGACATTAAGAATTTCTCCTTGTTTATTTGAAACGGAGGACGTCTAAGTGTGGATTTGATTGGGGCGTGCGCAGTAAAAGTTGCCGTTGATTTTGGTAAGTGCTGGGCATTTTCCTGAGCGGCAATTCTCAAGCCATTGACACGGCGAACGCACGTCATGGACTCTTGGCATGTAGTCTAAAGAACTGAGGGGTTTTTGGTATTTGATGGTTTTTTCTACAATTGTTTGCATGTAATACCCTTCAAAATCTGCTTGAAAATATTCTTCCCTTTTTGCACTTTTAAGAATATGTTACATCATGAACGCAACAGCAAAAACTTATAAGGGCTAAGTTGGCAAAAAGTCGTTCAGCTGACTTGCATGGGACTAAATTGTTTTTTGCCTGGAAAAATGATCCTAATTGACGCTTCAGGATGGAGCGATCTCTTGCTAGGCGCTGTTGTTGGGGCAATTAAGCCGCCAAATCCCATGCTTATGGAACGCAGAATTCCCACGGCATCCTTTCAGCCGCCAAATTTCAAGAATAAGAAGTACTTAGCTGACGCAATAAAAATCGCTGAGGAAATAGTTTCTGTTATGCAGCCGGACGCTGAAACTTGCTTTAAAGTCTGTTCAGAATACCTCCTAAACGGCGTGGCAGTTTACTTGAGTGATCAAGGGTACAGGGTTGACCGGGTTCAGTCAAGCGGGGAACTTAAGCAGATGGTTGAGCAAGCTTACGTTAGGTGGTGCCTTGAAAAAGGCGTGCCGAAAAAAATCCTTGAAGACAAGCGACGATTTTGGAGTTTTTTAGATTGGGTGGCAGAAAACCCTCATTTGAGGGAAAGCCTTGTTAAGACTGGCTGGGCAAGCTGGGAGGCTAGGTGGCAGGAAGAAATATTCAAAAAGCATAACGAACTGAAAAACAAAGAAACGATTCTTGGAGGAAATGGTATTTTTAGAAGCTGACAGTCACGCATAGCTTTCACCATTTTGCTGTAACGTCTTAAAATCTCTTTTTCTGCTTTGACATTTGTTCAGCGTCTGCCGTGTTTCAGAATAGTTTAGCGAGGCGGAGCAATTTTTTGTCATGGGTCAAAGACGATTGTTTGGTTACTGGGCATTTTCACAGCTGTTTTTGTCAGAAGAGCCACTTGTTACAAACACTTAAGACATGTTACGTCTGAATCTTGTTTCACAGAATAAAGGAGAAAAAAATAAAATGCAAACCAAAAAAATGCTTTTAGCTTTAGCCCTCATGCTCGTGCTAATAGCTCCAATGATAATGATGATAGGAAAAGCATCTGCAGCTACTTCATCTTCGGTGGGCCTTCCAACTTTCCTGTACATAAACGCATCGCCTAGCCCAGTCGGCGTTGGCCAAACAGTGTACATAACGCTCTTCTTCACCAAACCAGTACCAACACTAACCGGCGGCTACTCCCTCGGACAAGACTTCTTTGGCCTTAAAATCAACATCATAAAGCCAGATGGAACAAACATGACGCTCGGACCATACGAATCAGACACCACAGGAGGAGTCCCCGCAGTAATATTCCAGCCCACAGCAACTGGAAACTACACCCTGCAAGGAATATACCCAGGACAATTCTTGGGAAACGACCCGAACAACGGATTAAACTACAATATGGACCCTACAATGAGCCCAGCGGTCACACTTGTCGTGCAATCAACTCCGGTAGGCTACTGGTCTAGCACTCCTATGCCGACTAGTTACTGGACAACACCGATCTACGCGTCAAACTACTATTGGGCGCAGTCAGTCGGGGGAAACTGGTACGGCTTAGGCAGACCAGGCTTTGACAACACAGGCGGATACGACGGTTCAGGAAACAACTATCAACCATACAGCACCGCACCAACCACAGCACACGTACTCTGGACAAAGTCCATCACCACAGGAGGTCAACCAGGCGGCGAAACCGCAGCCAACGAGATGAGCTCGTTCGCGGCCAACTCTCCACTCTACCACACCTTCGAACCCATAATCCTCGACGGCGTCCTCTACTACGGCTGGTACCCGGCGCAGACCGACTACGCAGGCATCGTCGCAGTCGACCTCTTCAACGGGCAAACCCTCTGGTACAGGAACACAACAGACACGTTGGTCTATGGTCAAGTGCTTACGTTCCACACGGTTGAAGAATTTGGCTCGCAAGCATTCCTGTGGGTAGCGCATGAAGTTAGCGTGGAAGGATCAGGTCTGTATGCTGTAGCCACTTACGATTATGACATAGTGGATCCAGTAACTGGAAATACGATGGCATCAGTAACTAATATACCTCAAAGCATCGCAAGCCTCTTCGGGACATCTCCAAACGCTTTGATAGACTCTAACGAACCTAACTGCATAGGATCAATACTAATTCCCTATACAAACGAGAGTTACGATCAATACGGAGATGTCACTGGTGAATCTCTGACCCTGTGGAATTCATCACTCTGCCTTGCTGGTCCAAATTCAGGCGGCACTAACGCTGAATTTGACACAGGTGACTTCAAGCCAACCGGAACTTACGACTGGAACACAGGCATCGAGTGGTCAGTTCCCATTCCAGTAGTGAATCCGAACTTCGCCATCACCGAACAAACCAACCAAGCAGTACTTTTGACTTCACAACCGAAAAGCGTCTTCGCAAGCCCGTTCGGAGAGGAGTTCTCACAGTGGAGTGGATCGTATGAAACTGACATGGCATTCAATCCCGTCACAGGCGCAGTTATTTTCGGACCAGTAAACCAGACATTAACAGAAAATCATGACTTTGCTATCATTGCAGCAGGCGACGGCGTGTACGTGAGTCAGGACAAAGACACAGATCAAGTATACGGCTACTCTCTGTCGACTGGCACCAAACTCTGGGGACCAACTCAACTGGTAGGAAACGGACTAAGCACTATCTACTCAGGTGGAGCCATCGCTTACGGCCAAGTATACGTCTGGGACATCGGCGGCTACGTGAACGCTGTGAACCTCACAACCGGAAAAGTATCGTGGACATGGAGTGCAGGAAGCGCAGGATACAACACGCCCTACGGCGTCTATCCACTTTGGGTCTTCGGCTCGCAGAGCATCGCTGACAACATGTTGTTCCTCTCTGAAGGACGCTGCTACGACCCACCATTGTTCCCAGGCGGGGAGAAAGTCGCAATAGACTGCACCACTGGCAAGCTAGTGTGGGCAATCAACGGCGCGTTCCAAAGAGATGTCTCGCCCATCGCTGACGGCGAACTGATGGGATGGAACGGCTATGATGGACAAATCTACGCGTTCGGCATCGGCCCCAGCAAGACAACGGTCACGGCATCCAATGCGGTCACGACAATGGGTTCGGCAGTCGTTCTCACGGGTATGGTTACTGACATTTCTGTAGGCGCATCACAACAGGCAGTTGCAGCAAACTTCCCCAACGGCTTACCATGCGTGTCTGACGCGAGTATGCAAGCGTTCATGCAGGCGGTCTACGAGCAGCAGCCAATGCCAACCAACATAACAGGCGTACCGGTCACCATCATGGTCACCGACTCCAACCACAACACAAGAGTAATCGGCACTACAACCACAAACGCAAACGGCTTCTACAGTCTCTCATGGCAACCTGACATCACAGGCAACTTCACTGTCACCGCAGTCTTCGCAGGCACACAATCATACTACTCATCAACCGCGAACACGGCCTTCTACGTTGGCGCCGCAGCCCCAACACAAGCACCGACGGCTACACCGGTCGGCAACCTGGCTTCCAACACCACAGTCGAATACGGAATCGTCGCCATCATAATCGTCATCGTCATCATCGGCGTCGTACTTGCAATGCTGACCGTCAGAAAAAGACCATAAAAGAAAACAAACATACCAAACAACTTCCCCCTTTCTTTTTTCTTTTCTTAACCAATTCAGCAAAAACATACGTCAGAAAAAACCCTTTTTTACGGCAAGCAGTTTCAAGAACTGAATAGTCTCTTACCTGATTTTCTGGTTGGTCAACCCTGACCCGATTGGCATCTTAACTTACGAATGGGTGCAGGGGTGAGGTTTACATTCACGTTTAAATTTCACGCTTGAAAGCCCTTGAAATCTAATCAGTTATCCGGTTCTAACTGTTTAAGCAATTTTGATATTGCAGAAAAGTTATAGTTGAACCGCAGGAACTATTGGAAGACGGTGCAGATGTGGAAAGTGACTCTGAAAGACGGCAGAGAAGTAATGCTTAGATTTCTGACGGCAAATGATAAGGAGAGTCTTTTTGGAATGTTTTCTTCAATGTCTGAGAAGGCTCTTGAATGGAGTATGGCTCCTTATGCCATGGACGATATCGAGCGATGGACCAGCAGCCTTCCAACTAGGATTGCAATAGTTGCTGAATATCAAGGCAAGATTGTCGGTTGGGCAAGTGTCTACAAGCTTCCTCGTCAACGCAGGAAGGGAGTGGGAGATTTGGCAATCTATCTGCATCAGAATTTCCACAATGTTGGATTAGGAACCGCAATGACTGAACTACTCCTTCAACTCGCAAAGAGTGAGAAGATGCATAGAATAGAGTTAACTGTCGTTGCGGAAAACAAGATTGCGTTGCGTCTATACGAGAAGTTTGGCTTCCATATTGAAGGAGTGAGCAAAGAAGCGTTCTACGGTCAGGACAGTGAATACCACGATATTGTCAACATGGGGTTGATACTACCTCAACGTTGAATGCCCATTTGACACTTCTGTTAAACTCTCAATGAATACCGTGATGATTTTGAATTCTTGGTCAAGAAACTTTGACTCAGCTTAGTCAAGAAAGATTGACGAATATCCTTTTATCGCTTTCAAGGCGACATAGCTAAGTATGGGTAAAATCGGCAAAGCTTTAGCATTATTCTTTACACTAATTGCTGCTATGACGTGTCTGACCTCGAACGCAAAATTGGTAAATGCACAAACCGTAGCCAAGCCATCTATTCCCCAATTCACATTATCCTTTCAGTATGAATTTGCTAGTCCAGCAGTACAGCGCTCGACAGGGGAATATCTAGCAAACGCTTACATAACCGTAAGAGTAAGAAATCAACCGTTCACGCCCTATCTGAACGCAAGTAAATACCCGATACAATTGTATTATGATGTCAGATGGAAGTACTATTTTACAAGTTACTGGGAAGGCAGCCTTTTCGCTCTATACATATTTCCTATCCAAGATTTAGGTAGTGGCTACACCGACATACATATTGGTTTCAATGGAAGTGCATACTTGCCGCTTCATGATACCGATACCTCAATCAACATACCTTTTGGCTTAAATGGCTTAGAGGATATTCAAGTGGAAGCAGGCATAGGATACGTTACTCGGAACTTTTCCTTTCCAAATGCTGCCTCTTTTGATGACTCATATTTCGTAGGTCAAACAAGCGGTTGGAGCAACACGCAAACAATAAACATAAGCATCGCTCCATCACCAACGCCTACTCCAACTGCACCTATTCCAGAACTATCTCGGTTCGCCATTGTTCCTTTGCTTCTTTCCGTGTTCTCTGTTGCTTTGGTAGTTAGGCATCGAAAAGCAACTAAACTAAATCAACAGACCTTTTCACGGATGAGCAGTTTACGGTGAAAACCTTCCTCCGCACATGGGGCATTTCAACGGTAGACTCTTTTGGGTGTACATGTACTCGATCATGCATAGGAAGCAGAAGTAGATGTTGCATTTTAGGCAGTGTGCTCCACCGCCAACTGGTGTTACTCCACAAGCATCGCAGGGTCTAGAGAGGTCAACTCGCTCAACTACCATAAAATGTGTAACTAAACACTGGGGTTGATAAATAAACTGTTGAAACTACACCTCAGAACAGGGGAGACGTGGATGAAAGTGTTTTCAGTAGACCTTAACAATGTAGTTGTCAGCGCGTCGCGCGTGCTTATTCGTGGTGGCAGGGGGTGGGACTTGAACCCACACTCCTGTGGAGACCTCACCCGCATTCCCCTTTTTTTCTTAAAGTCAGTCGTGTCTGGTAAGTGCGTTATGTCTCTAAACAAGTCTTTACCGTGTTCTACCTATTGACGCACTTTTGCGGAAAGAAGAAATAGCCGTACCGCTTGCTTGTTTCTATGCCACGTCATGGATTAGGTTCTGAAAACCCCATCAACGATAGGGCACAAGTCGTGTTTGTGCTTGTCTTCTTGATAGTCTGGGGATTAGACTCCTTCTTACTGCGCTTCGGACTAAACCAATTGGGGTTAATATCGCTCTTAGTCTCAGTTCCCATCGGAGTCATCTCATTCATCAGTGGGGTCTACTTCGTGAGGAAATCTGAAGCTGTTGTCTTTAGCAACACAGAAGGTAAAGTCATTGATACAGGGGTTTACGGAAGGGTGAGACACCCAATGTATCTGGGAGAACTGCTTATATTGTTAGGCTTCTCGATAGCGACACTCTCAATCCTGTCATTCGTAGTGTGGATTGTATTCTTCATCTTCATGGATAGGATGGCAACCTATGAAGAGAAAGACCTAACACGAATACTGGGTCAGCAATACGTTGAGTACCAGAGAAGAGTTCACAAGTGGAGTCCTTTTTAGAATAAAGTCATGCTCCAAATCTTCCACCGCACATGGGACACTTCAACGGTAGCTCCTTGACATAATACATGTACTCGATCATGCAAAGGAAGCAGAAGTAGATGTTGCATTTTAGGCAGTGTGCTCCACCGCCAACTGGTGTTTCTCCACAAGCATCGCAGGGTCTAGAGAGGTCAACTTGTTCAACTACCATAAATGTGTAACTAAACACATGTGGTTGATAAATAAACTGTTGAAACTGCACCTTAGAACAGGGGAGACGTAGATGAAAGTGTTTTCAGTGGACCTAACCATGCAGTTGTTAGCGCGCAGTTACTCACTAATCGTGCAAGGGGCGGGATTTGAACCCACTAACGCCTGGCGATATCGCCAATTCTGCTTTCTACGCAGCCACTTTCTCCTTTTTTGGTCGTTCTTCATAATAATCGGCGAGTCCGCTGGGACTCGAACCCCACGGGCGAATATGTACTAGCGCGCTCGGCAAAGTAATTTTTGGCTTTTTCTGCTCCAAAATCGCTCAGTAACTGCATATTTTTTCTCATTCAACCAATAGCTAATTTTTCTTTAAACCTAAACGTTACCATATAAAGTAAAACAGATTGCTAAACTGTCAGTTCTCCATACAAGCCTCCTATGTTAGAATAGGTTGTTGCTATTTTGAAATGTGCTTCGGTTGCAACCAGCCGTCATGAAAGCTTTTATAAACCGTGCCCTCAAATAGCTTCTTAGCGGTTGATTTATTGTGAAAATGACACAAAAAGCTCTATTTCTCCTAATGTCCACTCTCCTTGTCGTATCTTTAGGCACACAAGTTTACACTGCCTCATCCAGTTCTTCCACGGTTGATGACTGGACCATGTTTCACCATGACCTCAGCCACACGGGGACCTCCACATCAACTGGGCCAAACACAAATAGCGTCGCATGGAAATATGCAACAGGTGGCGGTGTTTCTTCTCCTGCAATAGCAAACGGAATGCTATACGTAGGTGCTGACAACGGCAGCATCTATTGTTTGAATGCTGCAAACGGGGCTTTTATCTGGAACTTCTCAACAGGGTCGGAGCCCGTGTTGACTTCTCCTGCCGTCGATAATGGCATGGTCTACATAGAATCATATTCTGGAATAGTCTATTGTTTGAGTGCCACAAATGGCGCACTAATCTGGAAGGTAGGACAAGGAGAGTACCCACCAATGTCTTCTCCCGTCGTCGCTAATGGCTTACTTTACATAAAGTTTTCCTATTACAGGGGAATCTCTTGTTTGAATGCTACGGATGGAGATCTTATCTGGGGCGATGAACTCGGAGGACTCGGCTTGGAAGCTGATTCCACCCCTGCCGTTGCTGATGGCATGGTATACGTTGGCATAGATCAGAATAATGTGGTTTTTTGCCTGAACGCTGCAAACGGCGACCAAATCTGGAACCGCACAATGGATGTTGCTGCGGACCCTTCTGCTACAGTCGCCAGCGACACGGTGTACAAAGTAGCCAACGGGAGAGAATATTCTTTGGACGCTGTGGGCGGAGGAGCGATGAAAAATGGGATGTCTTCTCCTGCAGTCTTTAACGGTATGTTATACATTGAAGGTGCCAACGGAGTAGTTTATTGTCTGAATGCTGCAAACGGAGCCTCCGTCTGGAACTATACAACCACTAATTCGGGTGGGGATTTGGAGTCTTCACCCGCAGTCGCTAACGGCATGGTCTACGTAGGTTCCGATGATAACAATGTCTATTGTTTGAGCGCTGCCAGTGGCTCTCTTGTCTGGAAGTACACAACAGGGAATATTGTGATTTCATCTCCTGCGGTTGCAGACGGGATGGTGTACGTGGGCTCCGAGGACAACAATACCTATTGCTTGAATGCTGCAAACGGAGACCTTGTCTGGAAGTACCAAACGGGTTCTGTGTGGTCTTCTCCCGCTATCGCTAACGGCTTGGTCTACATAAACGGCGAAGATGGGAACGTTTACGCATTCGGGCCTCTAACAAATACAACATCAACTTCGTTCCCATCTGCACCTCCACCATCTTCAAGCGCCCCATCACCATATATCATGATAATAATTGTTGTAATTATAGTCATAGCGATTATCACATTGATAGCAATCTTTGCCCGCAGGAAATCCGCTAAAGAAAAAAAGACAGCCAAGTAAATTAAAAATCGCACAAGATATACGCGACCCATTGGCGTTTAGACATCAAAGTGACAATCCCTAACACATAAACCTTTTTTTGCCTGTCAGTCTGTCTTAAATGTACTAAAAGGAGCTAGCCAAAGGTATTTCACCAACGGCATCATTATCCCAGTATTTACTAACATAATTCTCTAATCAGTACCGAATATTCCCTGATAATTATTAAGACAACTGTACCAACCTCTTGGGCACAGCTTAGGTTTCGTTTGAGTGCAAACTAAATTTTAGGAGATTTACGTTTAATCAAAGCTACTGTAAACAGCATCATTAGCGCAAATGGAAGCAGAATTATCGTTGAGAATTCTGGAGTTGCCGGCGTGGTTGACGCTGGTGGCGTTGTGTTGGTGGGGCTAGATGCGGCAGTTGCTGTCGACGGTGTGTAGAGGATTGCGAACACGTTGTAAGTCGTATTGCCCATAGTGAAAGTTGTCAGAGGAGTCTGACTTGAACTGTAAATTGCGCGGAAGCTCCCAATGCCTGAAACTTGAGTGTCTAAACTTGATGTTCCCTGAGCTTTGTAGTACGATGACCCAGTGTAGGTTACAGTTTGAACTGTACCGTCAGTGCTGATGGCTATGGCGTTGTAAATATCGTAGTCTACAAGCTGCGTTGTAAAAATCTGACTTGAAGCCGGTAAATTTTCTAGGGTCGCCAAGAATTCTGGCGTGACCGCACTAGCTATGCTTGGATTGCTAGCGCTTTGAATATCTACTAATACCTGGTAAACGCTATCGTTACCATAGCCCGCGTTCGTTAATTTTACTATGGAGTTCCCAGGGAATTCGTTACTTAGAACAACTGTTTCTGCGCTTGTCTGGGCTTTAGCCGGCAAATCCGAAACGGTCACGATAAGAATAATTGATAAGATTAAAGCAAATGAATAAAATATGCTTCTTGATTTTTTCAGCGTCAAACAACCCCTAATACGCTTATGGTAACTAATATTAATTCATATTTTAGTTTTTTGGACGCCCACGCTTTCGGGGTGCGCGCCAGCATGATGTCACCTGCTATTAGGTTTTAATGGATTTATTCTAGAAGCCATGGGTGTTTCTTTTTTCTTCTATGAATCGCTGCATTTCTTTGAGTGTAAGTTTAGTTTTTGCTTCTATAAACTCCAGGAGTTTAATTGCGATCTTAGTGGCTAGCACTGTTCCAAGGCGAATGCGAGTACATCTCAAAAGTTGCCAAAAATGAAAAAGAAATTTGCGCTCTAGTCGAGGCAGGATTTGAATATGTCACCGAGTTTGAAGGAGCAAAAATCTTCAAGAAGAGGAAACTTTAACATGAAAAAAACTGTTTACGTCGCCACGGGGGACTCCCTGCTTATTTCTTTATATTGGTGCAGGGGGTGGGATTTGAACCCACGAACTTGCACGCAGGGTCCCGGCGTTTTATGAATATGCCGATTAACGCAGATTATTCCTAAAGCTGTTGCCTTAATTTCGGCTTCTACGGAGGAAATGCAGCGAGAGGGCCAGGCGGAGGTGCTCTTCCTGCGTCGCGGCAAGCTAACGCCAAAGCCATCAATTGGTCGTCATGCCTTCCCTGTGGGTGCCAAAACTTGAGGTGAATCCGCTCCTGCGCAGTCTTCGGCTGCAAGTATTCGTACTGCTGCTCGTTCACCTGCGCAATCAGCAACTTGTCGTCACCTGCGATTTTGAGCTGTTTCTTCTCCATCAGCAGCTTGAGGTTGTTTAGAATGGCTTCTTTTTCTGTTTCAGTGAAGAATACGCCTTTGACTCCTCGAACGCCGATGCGGCATAGCTCGTCGACAACGGCGTCGCCTATTCCGCCTTTGTCAACGTGCAAGCCTTCAAAATCGAAAACCTGTTGCGCCCTTGCCACGTAGCCGATGACGTCTGGGTAGCTTGTGCCAAGGGGAAACTGCCGTTTATGTACCAAGCGTATTTCTCCGTTTCGGCTTTGCTGAACGACCGCAAGCACACTGTAGTCCATCTGCTTTCCTAAATCCAGACCTGCAAAGTATGGTCCGATGAGTTTCTGTTTGGGCGTGACCTTCTCGATGTCTTCGATGTACGCCTTGGTTGAGTCGGGGTTGCCGAGTTCGGGGTCGATGCAGGACATGATTAGGTCCATTGGGAAGAATGTCTGCATGGCTTCAACCCACAGTCCCTCAACTTCTCTTTGCCACTCTTCGTGGGTCATGACTTCCTTCCATTCGTCAAGCTGGGCGGCGCTAACAAGCGGACTTTGGTAGCTGGCGTAGTGGTGTACGCTGTATCGTTTGGCGTCGAGGAATGCTTTTCGGAAAACGTGGTCGCTGCCCATAGGCGTTCCACTCATCGCCAAGCATGCGCCAGACTTTGTGAGCATCATCATGATTTCGCTCGTTATCATTTCGCTTGGGACGATTGATGCTTCGTCGATGAAGACGTAGTCGGGGTGGTAGCCTCTGAGCTTGTCTTTGGAGCATGGCAGGGCAACAATACTCCCGCCTAGTGGTTGTTTGAGTTTTATGGTTGTTCGGTTTGTTCCCGGTCGCTGGATCATCTGCCGCAAGAGGGGGTTGGCTTGGATGGTGAAGTAGCAGTAGTCGAACATGATCATTGATTGGCGCTGGGTGCTGCTGACGATGAGGCTTTCCACTTTGGGTTTGGTGAAGAGCAGCCAAAGGTTTTTTCTGCTGAACACGAGGCTTTTGCCCCATCCTCGTCCGCAGACAGCCACCTGTCGTGGGCTTGAATCGCGGAGAAGCTTCTGGTGTTCGGGTGCGTTGACCAGCCATTTGTCGCCGCACATCAGTACCGCAAAGAAAACGGGATCTTCGACGAGTTTGCCTATCACTTCCTGGTGGGATATCAGTTCCCTTAGGGCTTTGGGTTTACGAGTAAGGTCTTCGCCTACCGAGGCAGTGAACTCTAAGTCAGAGGTTACTTTTGATATGAAAGCCGTCTCTTCCAAATTCGAAAGTCTCTCCTGACGATTCTGGCGACCCTCCTCTGGGCATAGTGCTCAATGTATTGGCCAAGTGATTCTTCATCAAATTCGTCTTCATCACCTTTTTGGGCTAGCAACTTGTTTATGACTAGGGAGTGATATGCGATGGCATTGGCGACACGGATTTTCTCGCTGTTAGAAAGCGAAGGGTCAGCCAGCATCTTCCGAAGATCAGCCATCAGTTTCCATTCTTGGCGGACAAGCTCATCAACGCTTATTTCGATACTCATCTCTTCCTTATCGGCGCTCATGCAGCATCTTCTCGGAACTTTTTGAGTGGGCACCGTTTGCTTTTTAACTCGTCGGAGAAACGACTGTTCAGAACAGGGGAGAGCTGGGTGAAAGTGATTAGACCATGTAATCCTTTCTTTTTGTTGCGAATCCTTTTTGTTTACGTAGTCAGCAATACATAATTCAAGGGAAATTTGTGCCTTTAATCTCAAGGTTTGACCCCTGGCAGAGTGGATTGTGCACTTGCCCGCCTAAGCTTACGTTTAACCCTTACACGGGCTGCGACCACCAGTGCCTCTACTGCTACGCGTCCAGCTACATCCCGAACTTCAAGGATTGCAGACCCAAAAAGGACCTGCTTGCCACTTTGAAACGGGAAGCTGCCACGCTTAAGGGCGAAACAATTTCGTTATGCAACTCCTCAGACCCCTACCCGCGTATTGAGGCTTCCGAAGGCTTGACCAGGCGATGCCTCGAAATCCTCTCCGAAAGCAATTGCAGAATTCAAGTCATCACCAAAAGCAACCTTGTTGTCAGGGATGACGATTTGCTTAGCAAGTTGCCTTCGGCGGTTGCGTTAACCATAACGACTGAGGACGACGAACTAGCCAGGGTGATTGAGCCGTTCGCGCCCCCGCCTCCTCAGCGTCTCAGAGCAGCGCAAGACTTGGTCAAGGCTGGCATACCCGTGGCGGCGCGGATCGACCCTGTCATACCCTTCGTCAACGACCAGGCGCAGGAGCTCATCGCGGAGCTGGCATCCGTCGGCGTCAAGCATGTTACCTGTTCAACTTACAAGGCTAAGCCAGACAACTGGCGACGGCTAAGCCAAGCCATGCCCAACGCGGCGGAGAAGCTGAAGCCGCTGTTTTTCCAGCAGGGAGAAAAAGTCGGCGGCAACACGCTTTTGCCAAGGGAGGTGAGGTTCAAGATTCTTAAGAACATTCGAGACTTGGCTGTGGTTCATGGGATGAAGTTTGGGGTTTGCAGGGAAGGCTTAGCTGAGCTGAACACGGCTTCGTGCGATGGGTCATGGCTAATGCCTACGGCAAAGGAGGCTTAGCGGGTGCAGAACCGTGTGATTATGCTGGTGGACTTCGATTACTTCTTCGCGCAGTGCGAAGAGCTCCGCAACCCAGCCATCAAAGACAAACCTGTCGTTGTAGGCGTGTATTCGGGGCGCACTGAGGACAGCGGAGCCGTCAGCACAAGCAACTACATCGCCAGAGGGTACGGTGTGAAGTCGGGTCTGCCACTTTTCCAAGCTAAGCATAAGCTTGAGGGCAGGGACGCGGTTTTTCTTCCAGTTGACCACGAATACTACGAGCAGATAAGCGACCGAATTATGCAGATTCTGCGGCGGTACGCGTCAAGCCTTGAGCAGGTCAGCGTCGACGAGGCTTACTTGGACGTTACGGAGCAGGTGCAGGGCAGTTTTGAGGCGGCGAAGGATTACGCTGTCAAGATTAAGGCGGAAGTCAAAAGCCAAGTGGGGATCATGTTCTCGGTGGGAGTGGGACCCAACAAGCTTGTCGCCAAGATTGCTTGCGACAGCCAGAAACCCGACGGCTTAACCGTCGTGAAGCCTGAGGAAGCGAAGGGTTTTCTTGCGCCGTTGCCCGTCGATCGGCTTTTGGGCGTGGGGAAAAAGACGTCGGTTGTCATGGAGTCCTTAGGGATCAAAACCATCGGCGACTTGGCAAGGTTCGACGTGCAGCGGCTCGTTGCCATCTGGGGCAGGATCCTAGGCGTCTACTTCCATAACTCGGCGAACGCCGTTGACATGGAGCCCGTTCAGGAGCAGGGCGAAGCTGAATCCATCAGCAGAATAGGCACACTGAAGCAGGATTCCCGCGACTTGGAGTTTATCCTGCAGAAGACGGATGAGTTGACGGAAGACGTTGTGAAAGACGTTACAGCGCGGAACGTGAGTTTCCGTCAGGTGGCGATTTACGTTGTACTGACTGACTTGACGGGGAGAAGCAGGTCGGTGACGCTTGAGCAGCCAGCCAAGGATGCGGCGACAATCAAGAGAAACGTCAGGGATCTGCTTGAGAAATTCTTGGGTGAGTCACCGCTTGAAGTACGCAGAGTCGGCGTCAGGGTCTCAGGCTTTAGCAGAGAGGAGCAGAGGCAAAAACAGTTGACAAGCTTCTTCCAACCAAGCTAGCGTTTAAGTAAACTTTTAGTCCACGTGCGCCGCTTAAGTATTTAGGGGTAGAGTGTGTTGTCCGAGTCGAACAAGCGAAAGCTACCTCCCAACCAACAAGCCACTAGCCGACTGCTGCGTTGGGGCATTGACCACCCAGGAATAACTTCGGCTAACCCTCAGATTAAACTCGAAACCTACACGTTGACTATAGACGGCGAAGTCGAGAACCCAGTGGTGCTTGGCTGGAACGACTTCATGAAGCTGCCCAAAACGGTTTCAGTCAGCGATTTCCACTGCGTCGAAGGCTGGAGCGTTCTTGACTGCAAATGGGAAGGCGTCCGAATCAGCGAAATAGAGAAACTCGTCAAGCCGAAGGATACGGCAAAAGCCGTGACTTTCGAGTCAGCTGACTCATATACTACTTCGCTTTTCCGCGGGGAACTCAGCGGCGACGACGTGCTTTTAGCCTACAAGCTTAACGACCAAGTGCTTGAAGAGGGCTACGGCTTCCCATTGCGGTTGGTGGTGCCGAGCAAATACGCTTACAAGAGCGCCCTGTGGGTGGTTCATGTTCAGTTCACCCGCGGCAAAGCGTTGGGCTTCTGGGAGAAGCGAGGGTACAGCGACAACGCCGACGTCTGGAAAAATGACCGCTTCAGACGGTAACGTCACACGTTTGCAGAAACAAAATACTCATCAAAAAAAGGGATTGTTACAGAAGAGGAATATGAAAAACGCATCAAGCAACGAGTGAAAATAAAATAGAAAAAATGTTTTACTGTGGTTGGCTTTCCATGATTTTTCTCTCTGCGTCAGTTATGTTATATATTTTGTAAATTGCATCATCAATTTCTGAGTCGAGTTTCGCTCTTTGCTCTTCTATTTGTTTCCTTTCGTCTGTTTTTTTGTCACCTATTCTATTCAAGCGGTCATTAAGAATCATTATTTTATCCACAAGAACTGAGACACTTCTTTGCTCTGCTTCAGAAGCTTTTACAATTGGAAGAACCCTGAGTTGAGGGGCCTGAATCTGGAAATAGCCTCCACTCATTCTCAACCCAGAAAATAGCTCCGAATATACAAATCTCATTAGATTAGAATTTATTACGCCCGCCAAATACTTCAGGGAATATCCATGTTTAGGAGAATGAATGCAATTTGTGTTTATCGAAGAATATTCTCCTTTAGTATCCAGAAATCCCTCTATTCTAAGCGCCAATTTTGAAATGATAATTTTTGGATGTGCGTATAGGGTTCTTCTATTTTCAGATACCTTCGATATATCCAAGAAAGGTCGAGCTATTCTTTTCCCTTTATTAACAAATTTGGTTAATCCATACGTTGTTCGGTATCGGTCTATAGTTCCTGTATTTATTATGAAGATGCCCTGATTATCTTCGTTTATGTATCTAGAATATTCATCTGCCTCAGATGCAGTACTGGTGGCTTGTGCTGTAGCCACGTCTGGATCAAGAGGTTTGCTTTCATCGAAAATCTTTTCTATAATTCCAACGTTTTCAGATAACACTATTCCCCAGTTATAGTCAGGTAGAAGGGTTAGGTTTCTTGAGGATATTTCAAATATTTCCTTATCATTTACCACATCTTCTGAGAATATTCTCTCAGTGAAAATCTTGTAAAGTTTAATCGGCTTAGTTTTTTGTATTATGGTTATAACTGGGTAAACGCTTGGGTCATTGAAAACTTTTACTTTTGACAAATCTAAGATTTTGATTACTTTGTAATTCTTGGCTATAAATTCTCTTAAAGCAACAGCGTAAGGGGAAGAAAGATACTTGTTAGGCGTGATAAAGGAAACAAATCCATCTTCTTTACATACTTTTAATGACTGCTCAAAGAAGAGTATGAAAATATCGTAAGCACCTTTTGCAGAAGTGTATTTTTGTCTCCAATAATCCCTTACTTCTTTGCTTTCTGTCTTTGAAAGTTGTATTGCGTTGATATAAGGGGGGTTTCCGCAAACAACATCAAACCCGCCTTCATCTAGAATTTCTTTGAACTTATCTTCCCACTTGAAAAATGTGGTTTCTGCGAGTACTTCATCATCGATTAATGAATCGCCCTTCTGAATATTCTGTTCCAGTAAAGGCAAGCGATGACCTTTTTCTGCAATCTTAAGCAAAAGATTCAATTGCGCTATTTCAACTGCTTTTTTGTCTAAGTCCACACCGAATATATTGTTCTTCAAAATTCTGCTTTTTGTTTTAAACGGAATGGCTATGTTAAGATGGTCTAGTTGTGACTGCTTATAATTTTCATCATTTTCCTTGTAATAATCATTGAACAAGTCAAAAGCCTTAATCAGAAAACTTCCAGACCCGCAAGCAGGGTCTAAAAATCTTACTTGCTCAATTTCAATTTTTTTGTTTTTCAATTTTTCTCCAAGTGTGCTTCTCATAATATATTCAACGATGTATGGTGGCGTGTAGTAGATTCCTTGCTCCCTTCTGTGAAGGGAGCTTTCAGTAAGTTTTGCCCTTTTCTCTGTTTTCTTCAGAATATGACTCAAATACTGCTCGTAAATAGCTCCTAAAACATCTGCGTCAATTATTGCAAAATCGTATGATTCTTTATCCTTAGTGTGATACAATCCCTCTATGATTTCATGTAGGACTTCGTTGTCAATGTCCAAGCTATCGCACAAGTGATTAGCGAATAATTTGCTGTTATATTCGTCATCAAAGTGAGCGAATGTGTCTCTGAGGCTTTTTATTAGATGCCCTTTACCCTTGCTTTCCCATTCTCTATAATTGGCAATGAGTGCTTTTGGGTCAAGGTCTCGATCTTCACAGTTCCTAATGAAGATTAACCTGTCAAGAACTCTTTGAACTGATTCATCTAATTCCTCTTCGCTCAAATTATTGATTGTGTTAAGTTTAGTTATGCTTTTGGATAAAATATCTCTGAAATGGGTAAAGTCGGTTAGGAGTTGTTTATCTATAGGCATCTTTTTTGTTTTCTTGCCGTATCTTTCAGCAATTTCATCTAACTTGCCTAATGTGAATGCTTCTTTGGATAAGAGCCAAAGGTCGTCAAATTTTGTTTCAAACTCCCATTGTTCAAGAGTTAAAAAATGGCTTTGCAGATAATTTTCTGCTTTCCATTCAGCATTAAGAATCTTAACCCTTGCAAAGTTAGTAAGAACTGCCCATGTACATCCTTTATGCCATGCATAACTAACTGCTTGCTCGAAAAACCTCGGGTTATCCAAATCTTCTTTTAACGATTTAGCTTCTAAGAAGAATTTTGGAATACCGCTAATCCTAAATCCATAATCTACTCTTTTCTTCGATATTGTTTCTTCTGCCGATACTTCCCTTGAATCAGAAGTTTTCCATCCTAAAGCCTCAAACAGTGGAAGAATGAAATCTTTCTTAGTCATTTCCTCATTATACTTTGAAACTCTTCCATCCCTTACAACCTCTTGATACTTTTCTAAAAGTGCTTTGATGGTATTCAAGGGTAAGATCTTGTCCATATCCAACTCAGTTTATTGGTTCTTAAAATAAAGTTTGCTATCGAATCAGGTTATCGCCAAAAACTTCATGGGTAACTTAACAGTGTCGAAGCGCGATAACGTTTATAAGTTTGGTTTGAGTCCGTTTGGGACATTAAAGAGGTTATATTATGTCTCAAGAAAACCCAGATGCGAGCCACCAGAAATGCAAGCTGCTAACGGACAGTATCCCCGAGGGATGCGCCGTCATCTCAACGGAAAGTAGCAAGTCGCAGGTGCCTCCGCAGAAAAGGAAAGAAGAAACAAAAGAAACATTTTACATTGACAGAATCTAAGCGCCGCAGAAATTACCTTAATTAGCAATCAAGCAGCTGTCAGCACCGTTTTCTGGAAGCGGTCAACGCATTTTCGTCACTGTATCCTCGACTCTTCAGGTAGGAATGAGACTTGAGGGTTGCTTTTGTTTCAATTGTTATCTTAAAGAAGGGAAATTGAAAAGTTTTATTTTCCCATTTCTCACCGCTGATTGATGTAGCTGGAAACTCGCTTTGGAGTTAGCCAAGCATGTACGAATCAGAAAATTCAATATATCGGGTACGCAGTGCTGCTATCGGGGCTTCTCTGGATTAGCTGGCGAAGAATCATTGATTTTTTCAAAGCGCTCTTTAAGCCAGTGCATAATTGGATAACGTCGAAGAACGCCCAAGCCCAAATCAAAAGGTAACCCTTAATACCTGATTGCCTAACCGATTCAGTTGGACGGCAAAAACTATGGATTTCACTGAAGCTAAACTTGGAAGAGTCTTCATTCTGCGTCTCCGCCAAGGCGAACGCATCCACGAAGTCGTAGAGAAATTCGCGTTGGAAAAGCGGGTTTCCAGTGCCTTATGCTTCTTTGTTGGCGGCGCGGAGGACAAAAGCAAAGTCGTTGTGGGACCAAAAGATGGAACCGCCCTCCCGCCTGATCCAATGGTGACTCTGCTTAAGGGCGTCCACGAGGGCTGCGGAGTAGGAACAATTTTTGTTGACGAACAGAGCAAACCTAAACTTCACATGCACGCGAGCTTCGGGCGGAACGACAACTCGGTGACGGGCTGCGTGCGTTTAGGAGTGGATGTTTGGCAGATAGGTGAAGTCGTAATTTTAGAGCTTGCAAGTGCCTCAGCTAGAAGAGCCAAAGATAAGAAAACTGGTTTTGAGCTTTTAGAGGTCGGCTAAGGCTTCAGGTTTGGGTTTGGTTGAAGCGTACTAGGAAGAGCCTGTGCGGCATCTGACCGAAGAAAGGCTGATCTGTTGGGACACCGAACCTTCCTGTGCTGTAAACCAGCTGCAGAATGTCTGCGTAGGTTACGGTTGTGTTGTAGAACGGGGTGTATGAGCCGTAGTCGTAGAGAATTATGTATTTGACGTTGTGTTGTTCGCAGAGGCTTAGGAACTGGGTTACGTTAAAGTTGGGTGTGTAGGCGTCGACTGGCAGCTCTGGGTACTGCCAAATCTGGTTTTGAGACATTTTGGCGGGCATGTAGAACCAGAACATCTCTTCGTAGAAGCTGTTGGAGGCGCATACAATCACCGCGGACTGGTTCTGGCTCAGGTGGCTTGCGAGGTAGTTGGTGGTCTCCTGAATTGGAATACTCATCTCGTCCCTTGCAGTCATCTCATAGGCGTTATAGCTGCTGTAAGCCACTGCAGATGCGGCTAAAAAGACGAAGAATCCCGCCGCGAATTTCTTGGATCGAACCCCGCTCAGATCAATAGGCTTAGGCTTCCAACGGCTGATTTTCCCATAGACGAAAGCAATGAAGCTGGCGGCTGAAATCGCTAAGATTGGAAATAGCACGTCGACGTAGCGCCACTGCTTGTCGGGAATGGCGGTGAAGAAAGCGTAGATCGTTATGAACCACGTAAACAAGAAGACGTCTTGTTTCCGCCTCCTGTAGGCGAAAAGTCCTAGACCGCATAGTCCCAGCGCCATTATGGGTATGGAGACTGGGTTGACGGGGATGTTGGTGAAGGGTGAACTCATCTCAATCAGGTAGAAAACGGGCAGGAAGAATCGGTTGCTGTAGGTGGGTCGGTTTTCTCCGCCGACCTGCACCACGTAGAGGATCGTTTGAAACTTCGAGGAACCACTGATTTCGTAGACCATGATGAACCATGGCGCCACCACCACGACCGCTATCAAAACGATCACCAACAGCTTTGTCAAACTGATCTTCAGCCGTTTCCTGCAAAGAAACAGGATGCTTACCAGCATCGCCAGCGCCGCGACCAGAACCTGATATTTGGCGAGGATGCCGATGCCTAAAGCTAAACCGCTCAGAACAAGCGCCTTGTTGCTGTTGTTGGTGATCCACGTGTAAAAAAGAAACATAACGAGCGAGAAGAAGAAAATCAGCACCGTCTCCAGCAGCGTTACTCTTGAAACCCAGAAGAAGCCAGGCATCGTGGCAAGCAAAACACTCGCCAACAAAGCGTTTTTCACGCCGTAAGCCCGTTTTGAAAACTCGAAAACAACCCACAGCGCAAGCAACGCGAAGGTTACGGAGACCAGCCTACCCGCGGTGGTGCTGACGCCGAAAATCTTCAAGTAGCCTGCCGTTATGAGGTCAAAAAACGGCGGGTAATACCCGTTCACAGACAAGTAGTTCCCCGTCTGCCCCCGCGTCAGAAGCAAGCCGCCGTAGAGATGAGGCATCTCGTCCCACTGCGGTGACATGTACCCCAAGCTCAGCGTTACGAGATAAGCGTAGACCACGATGAATGCGAGGAAGACTAGCCGCCACTTGTTGGCCTTCACCGCAAGCTTCAGCCGCGAGAATGCGGAGATGCTGCCGAACTGCTGATTTTTCACCTGCGACGGGTTTTGTTCTTGAATTGCCAGCCCCTCTCCCACGTCAAACCACTATTTCAACCGAGATAAAAAAGCGTTTGTTAAATCCGATCTTACGCAGACTTCTTAGGCTAAGCTGCAAAAAACATCGCACAGTGCCGCGTTACCTGATTCTTTAAGTTACGCCGGAAAGCAGGCGCAAGCGTTCGCCAATTTATTTAAATGATCGCCGTCAGTCTCTCCTATAGTCTTTTATACTGGGCTTTTAGTAGTGCACAATGATGTCTCCCGAGAAACTTGAGACGGAGGTTCATTTTGTCTCAGAAGGATAATAGACGCCTGCAACTGGAAAAAGTCCTAAAAGAGCACAACTTTGAAGAGAGTGCTCTTTTGGAAATTCTTCATCGAGCCCAAGAAATCTACGGGTACCTTAACAGGGATTTGCTCGTCGACATCTCGCAGTCGCTTAAACTGCCCCCGAGTCACGTGTACGGCGTGGCAACTTTCTACAGCTTCTTCAAATTCAAGCAGCAAGGTCAACACATCGTCACAGGTTGCCTAGGAACTGCCTGCTACGTGAAGGATGTTGAGCAGATCTTTGAAGCAGTCGAAAAAGAATTCAACGTCAAACGCGGAGGATCAACCGCCGACGGAAAACTTTCTCTTCTCGTTACACGCTGCATCGGCGCATGCGCCATGGCTCCCAACATCGTGGTAGATGAAGAGGTCGTAGGCAAAGCCACCAAAGAAATCGTCATCGCAAGAATAAAAGACGCGCTTGGAGGAACTAAACTTGAAAGCAACTGACATACAACAGATACAGGAACATGAACATGAGTTCCAAAGAGCGTACAAGTATCGAATTAACGTGTGCTGCTCAAGCGGCTGCGTGCCCTTCGGAGCCCTCAAAGTCCTAAAGGCGTTCGAAGACGCCGTTAAGGAGCTTGGCGTAGACAAAGAATGCAAGGTTGCCCGCACAGGCTGCATCGGCACATGCTCTGTCGGTCCCGCGGTATTGATTGAGCCAGGCGACTACCTCTATCAAAGCGTGACCCCCGAATCGGTACGCCAGATAGTCCGCGACCACATAGTTCTCGGGTTACCCGTCAAAGAGATGCTCTACAAGAACGAAGATTACTTCAAGAAACAGCATCGTCTCGTCCTGAAGAACGCGGGAAAAATCGACCCCCTGAGAATCCAAGATTATATCTCTGCGGGCGGCTACGGCGCAATCGCCAAATGCCTAACGTCCATGACCCCGCAAGCCGTCATCGCCGAGGTCGTGGCAAGCGGTCTTCGAGGCAGAGGCGGCGCAGGTTTTCCAACGGGACAAAAATGGACCCTAGTTTCACGCTCCCAGAACAAACCCAAATACATCGTTGCCAACCTTGACGAAGGAGACCCAGGTGTCTTCGCTAATAGGACGCTGGCGGAAGCTGACCCCCACGCAATCATCGAAGGCATGCTTATCGGCGCCTATGCGATCGGCGCAGAAAAAGGCTACATCTACATCCGGTCCGAGTACCCCTTAGGCATCCAAACCCTGATTAAAGCCATCGCTCAAGCGAAAGCGATGTCTCTGCTCGGCGATAACATCCTGGAAACCAACTTCAAATTCGACCTTGAACTCCGCTTCGGCGCAGGCGCATTCGTCGCAGGCGAGGAAACCGCAATTCTTGCATCGGTCGAGGGGCAAAGAGCCATGCCTCGTCCCCGTCCGCCGTACCCAGCCAACTCAGGGCTGTGGAAGAAGCCGACGCTTATCCAGAACGTTGAAACCTTCGCAAACATACCGCAGATCGTCGTGAACGGAGGCGCATGGTTCGCCAAGACGGGCACGCCTAAGTGTTCTGGAACTAAGTGTTTCTCGCTGACCGGAAAGGTCACTAACCCAGGGTTGATTGAGGTGCCGATGGGAATCACCCTCCGAGAAGTCGTGTTCGACATCGGAGGCGGCGTAGCTGACGGACGCAAATTCAAAGCTGTCCTTGTCGGCGGACCCTCAGGCGGCTGCCTCCCCGACACCCTGCTGGACCTCCCAATCGACTATGAATCGCTGACGAAGGCTGGAGCCATCATGGGCTCAGGCGGCATCGTCGTGCTTGACGATGAATCCTGCATGGTGGACACCGCGCGGTTCTTCACCGACTTCTGCGTTGACGAATCCTGCGGCAAATGCACTCCCTGCAGAGCAGGCCTAGCACGCATCAAAGAAATCTATGACCAAATCACCTCAGGCAATGGGAAAATGGATGACCTAGCCACGCTGGAGAAATCAGGCGTCTACATCAGAGACGCAAGCCTCTGTGGCCTGGGGCAAACAGCGCCAAACCCAGTTTTAACCACTCTTCGGTACTTCAAAGACGAATACGTCACACACATTGTCGAGAAAAAATGTGAAGCGGGCAAATGCTTCAAACAGCATGAGGGAGAGCGATAAACATGGCAACGCCAAACATTCTTAAACTCAAAATCGACGGCCTCGAAGTCTCAGTGCCCGAAGGAACCACCATCCTGAATGCAGCAAAGGCAAACGGCATCACTATTCCGACACTGTGCTCCATTGAAGGCTTGACTCCTTACGGCGGCTGCCGACTCTGCCTTGTCGAAATCGCGGGTTCACCCAAGCTTTTCCCCGCCTGCACCACGCCCGTCGGATCGAACATGGAGATAACAACCAACTCCGAACGCCTCAAGGATTACCGCAGGATGGCTGTACAGATGCTTATGGCGGAAAGAGTTCACATCTGCTCGGTCTGCGTCGCCAACGACCACTGTGAACTGCAGGCTCTGGCAAAGGACCTCGGCGTGGATCACGTGATGTTTGAACGGGCCTGGACCCATGAAGCCGTTGACTCCACCCACGATTTTCTAGTCATTGACCGAAACCGATGCATCCTCTGCACCCGGTGCATACGCGTCTGCGACCAAATCGAAGGCGTCCACACACTCGACCTCAAGCTACGGGGAAAAGACACCCAGGTAATCATGGATCTCGACCAGTTGTGGGCTGACTCTTGCAGCTGCACAAGCTGCCGGAAATGCGCGAAGATTTGCCCAGTAGGCGCGATCTACGTTGAGGGAGAACCGATTGACCACACCAAGCGCAAAGACATCGCGGAGTTTATTTTGACGAGGAGGCAACGCAAATGAGCACGAAAGTTAGGGTCGCCACGGTTTGGCTTAGCGGCTGCTCAGGCTGCCACATGTCGTTCCTCGACCAGGACGAGCGGCTCGTCGACTTAGCACAGAAGATACAGCTTGTTTACAGCCCGATTGCCGACGTGAAGGAATTCCCCGAGAACGTTGACGTCACGCTGATTGAAGGCGCAATAGCCAATGAGGAGCAACTGCACATGCTTCAAAAAGTGCGGGCTCGCACGAAAGTTCTGATTTCGCTCGGTGACTGCGCGGTCACTGGAAACGTGACTGCCCTGAGGAATTCGTGGCAACACAGTGACCGAGAAGTGCTGGGTCGCGCGTACAAGCAGAAGTCTGATTTGCATGCTGCAATCCCGACGGATGTGCCTAAACTCCTGATTAAGGCTCGTCCGCTGCATGAAGCCGTCAAAGTTGACTTCTACATCCCAGGGTGCCCACCCCACGCAGACCTCATCAACTACGTGTTAACCGAGCTGCTGGCTGGGCGGACGCCGAATATGGAGGGTAAAACAGAGTATGGTTAAAGAAGACAGAAACGTCAAGCAAATCGTGATCAGCCCAGTCACTAGGATTGAGGGGCACGCTCAAGTATCCATCTGTCTAAATCCTGACGATACAGTGAAAGAAGCGAGATTCCAAGTTGTCGACTTCAGAGGCTTCGAAAAGTTCACTGAAGGCAGACCCTTCTACGAGATGCCCAGCATAACTTCGAGAGCATGCGGAATCTGCCCAGTCAGCCACCTCTTAGCGTCGGCGAAGGCATGCGACGCAATCGTCGGAGTCACGCCGCCGCCAACCGCCATCAAGCTGCGCCGTTTAATGCACATGGGACAATTGATTCAGTCGCACGCGTTGAACTTCTACCACCTCTCGGCGCCCGACCTACTCCTCGGGTTCGACTCTGACCCATCGACGAGGAACATCTTCGGCTTGATTGAGCGGGACCCGCAGCTGGCTCTGCAGGGTGTGAAGCTGCGTAAGTTCGGTCAAGAAGTCATTGAGAAAGTCGCTGGAAAGAAGATTCACTCAAGCGAGTGGATTCTGCCAGGCGGAGCCAAATGGCCGCTGACTAAGGAAAGAGCCGACTACCTCAGGGGGAACCTGCCTGAAGCGTTGAACGGCGCAAGGAAGACGCTGGCGATGTACAAGAAGTGGCTGGTGGACTTCGATGAGGAAGCGGAGAACTTCGGCAACTTCCCCAGCTACTACATGGGCTTGGTGACGCCTGACGGCGGCTTGGAGCATTACGACGGCACCCTGACAATCATGGACAACGACGGCGCGGTTGTTGGCCGCTGCGTTGACCCAGCCACCTACGGCGACTTCATCGGGGAAGCCGTGGAGCCTTACTCGTTCATGAAGTTCCCGTACTTCAAAGCCGTCGGCTACCCGCAAGGCTTCTACCGAGTCGGCCCGCTGGCGCGGCTCAACGTTGCCTCCCATTGTGGCACGCCTCTTGCAGACGCGGAGCTGAAGGAGTTCAAGAAGCTCGGCAAGAACGGCGTCGTCCAAAGCACCTTCCACTACCACTACGCGCGGCTTATCGAGTTGCTGTTCTGCGTGGAGAAGGCTAAGGAGCTGCTAGATGACCCTGAAATCACCTCTGAGCACGTTTTGTCAAGGGCGTTGGTGAACAATTACGAGGGCGTCGGCGTCGCTGAAGCCCCACGAGGCACGTTAATCCACCACTACAAAGTCGACAAAGAAGGCTTAATCACCTGGAACAACATGATCATCGCGACGGAGCACAACAACATCGCCTACAACAAAGCCATCACGCAGGTCGCCAAGAAATACGTCAAGGCAAAGGAGCTGCAGGAAGGCATGCTGAACCGTGTTGAAGCCGTCATCCGCGCCTTCGACCCGTGCCTGAGCTGCGCAACCCACGCCGTCGGGCAAATGCCGCTGGACATACGGCTCTACGACACAAACGGAAAGCTGCTGGACCGCAAAACAAGATAGCCGCCTCGCCCTTCTTTTCCAACCCATTTTTACAATGGATTTTTGTTGTAAATAGTAGACCCCCTCCCTGTAGGTCAATTTTTGTCAGGACACGTTTTGTGTTGCTTTTTTGGTTTTGGCTAAAATTCTTTTAGATGCTGAGGCGCTGGAAAAGCGAAAAAAGGTGAGTTTTTTCAGTTATTTTTGGAATATTCCAAAAGTTCAAACGGCATTCGGAACGTGTCCATCGCGCGTTGCATTAAAGCTTTTAAGCGTACAGCTCACAGTAATTGCCGATGTGCTATGGGATTCCTCAAGAAGCTAGAAGGGCACCTAATCGCGCCCAAAGCCGACGTCAACCTGCAACTCCCAGACGCATACGCCGTCTTAGGCAACAACTTGGAAGGCACCTTCACCGTAACCCCACACGAAGACATCCAAGCTGAAGATATACGCTGCGAAATCAAATGCCTCGAAACCGTGCAGGTTAACAGAACAGAGTATGACCCCGCCCTCAAAATGCCAGTTAACAGGCAAGTCACTGAAAACCGCGTCCTCTACCAAGCAAAGCCGCCATGCAACCCAGCCATAAACTTAACCAACGGCGTTACACAAACCTTCAAATTCAGCATTCCCATCCCCGCAGGCACCCGACCCACCTTTATGTCCGCCGTCGACAATGTCCAATGGCAAATCAAAGGCGTCGTCGCCGTCCACGGAAGACCCGACGTAACCACCAAAGAAATCATACTGCAGGTTGTCCCGCCAAGCGAAAGACCAGCCAACGAGCCGCCCAAGGTCCGCCTCGTAAATTGTCAGTACTGCCAAGCGGCAATGCCTGAAGACGCGCTGGTTTGCCCCAACTGCGGCGCAAGAAGAACTGCACAATAAACCCAAGTCTCTAACCAACCTGTCTCGGAAGGAAGTATCATGAAGAATTCTGAATGTACAATTTACATTATGTTCAAGGGGAAGTGGATGCAGAAGTTCCGCAGGGAAGAGGACGGCTGGAAAGAGTACAGCCGAAACGGAACCGTCCGCCCATGCACCGCCGAGCAGTTCATTTCGCATCTCCTTCCGCCGCTGGCTGGAATCAAGGGACCCGACGTCACTGTCAAAGTTGAACCTGACAAACCGGAAAAAACCTGAATTAAAACGCCCAATCTGCGAAACTTTTAAACATTCATCTGCGCCTTACACCTTCGGCGGTGGATCTTAGGCGGTGGGGTAGGGGTCCATTGAAACCGTAAACCCTCTATATGACGGGCTGACACCTGCGGGTGAGGCGTAAAAGGCCGCCTGGATCTATATTCCCGAAACATTGACTATCCGTCCTTTGGGGCTGGCGGTCAACGGGCAGTTTCCGTAGGGGAGCTGTTTCGTTGTTAACCAGGCGAACCCGGCTAGGCTCGGGAGAGAGCAACCTAAGTTTGGACGCTGTGCGCTCAAGGGGGCGCGGGTAAGAGCGTAGGGCTTAATGAGACAGGCGGAGTCTAGACGTCGAACCGCAGCGGTCCACCGCTACTTTCTGCCTCGGAAAACCCAAACTAAAAAAGGGGTTTTTACCGATAAATTGAAAAACCCAAATGCACTAACAACAAGAAAAAGCATGAGGGAAAACAGGTATGGCCAAACTGAACAAAACCGACGAAAAAGTTGTGAATGCTCTTATAGCGGAAAACAAAGAACTTACCCTGCAGGAGCTCACGGACAAAACAGGCGAATCATCGAAGAAAATCTTCCGTTCGCTGCGTAAACTATTCGAAAACGAAATCGTCTCCACCCAAGCCCGCAAGTACAAGCTGACGATGACGGATCCTAAAGTGATCAAAGCCAAACTTGCCGCTAAAGGAGACGAAGAAGAACCGGAAGCTTAAAGGAAAGTTTTGGAGCCTCGAGCGGGCCTTGCTCCCGCGGCCTGCTGCTTACAAGGCAGCCGCTCTACTGGGCTGAGCTATCGAGGCACACGTGCTGATTTACTCAGTTTTACATCATCACATAAAAGGTTAACCAAATAAAAGTTACTGCCGCATCAAGGCGGATGCGAAAGATAAACGCGGCTTCCGGAAGCTGGCGGCGTCGAAAGCGGGCGAGGACAAGATTTTTTAACGTGCCTAACAGAGTTGCTGGTAGGTGACTTATTTGGCAAAGCCGCAGAAGTATTTAGCTATGATCAGGATAAGCCCCAACATGGCTGCGAAACTGTATGAGCCGCTGATGGAGTTCAGCGAAAACCCGATTAAAGGCGTAACGCTCGAGGAAGCTTATCAAGTGTTCGGCAAATGGGACTACGCCGTCCTGTTTCAGGCAGACACAAACGAGAACGCCCTGCACTTCGTCGGGGACAGAATCCGCCTCGTCGAAGGAGTAATCGAAACCTACACTATCCCGCTGACTCCGATAAAGAACTACCGTAAACAGTAAACCGCCAAACCCAGCCTGCGCAACAGGGATCTGCCGCTTGAATACTCAAGAAGTCAGGCGGGAGTAAATTGAACTTCTCATAGCGGCCTAACAGGAATAGGCAGCGTACCATTTTCTTCTGCTGCTCACATTTCACTTGTTATAATCTGCGTTCTTGGGAATAAACTTGGGTAGATTTTGGAAATTTGGTTAAGTAATTGACAAGTCAATACAATTTCGATCGGAACACTTGCCAAGACGCTCAACCATAGCCATAATTCTTGTACTTTTCGTAGCTAATGCACTCTACTATTACTGGATCATGGCTCGCACGTTTGTCATACCATCCATCGACGGCCCCTTCTACTACATCCAAGTAAACAGCATACTACACACAGGCACCATCGTGTATCAGGATCCGCCGCTAACCTTCTACGTTTTTACACTCTTCACGTTAGCAGCCCGCAATACGGTGGTAGGCGTCATGGCAGGTTCAGCTGCTTTTGCAGCGGCCGCCTCAGTCGCGGTCTACATGCTCTTTAAGCGCATGTTCAAGTCGAATGTCCCGGCCATAGCTGCAGCGGTTGTTTGCGCCCTGTCCGCCGAACACATTGCGATGGCGACAAATGTAATGAAGAATTCTTTTGGCGTTGTCTTCATCGTTGGAGCCATCTTCTTCCTGCAGAGAATCCTTGACGCGGACAAACCAGCAAAATGGAACGTCGTCGGGGCTGTCGGGTTCTTTCTGTTGGCGATGTTCACCCATGTACTCGACCAAGGGATAGTGCTTATCTTCATGGCTTTTTACTTGGTTTTAAGCTTGTTGTTTGCGGACAGAAGAAAACTGCTCTTCAGGTACGGAACGATTCTGCTCTTGGCGATAGGCGTTTCCGTGGCTGGTTTTCTTCTTTTGCCTGAGTACTTCGGCACTTTCCAGAAGGGATTGGATTTCTTGTCGATTGTAAGCGCCTCTGGCGCGACGGCAAGTAACGCTGGGGGAGTCGGCGCAGGGGTGGCTGTCTACGATCCGCTGCTCTATGTCACACTTATCCTGGGCGTTGCGCTGTCAGTTTACGAGTGGTTCAGGGGTGACAGGAAAAAGCTTGTTCTTCTCGTTTCCGCAACCGCAGTTGGAATCCTGTTGGTGCTGCCTTTTATTCCATCGGATTTCGCTTGGCGGTTCGAACTGATGGAGCTTATCCCCGTGTCGATAATCACCGGCTACGCTTTCGCAGCGATAAGAGGAAAGGAGGAACTCCTTACTGCTTTGGCTGTTTTGGTCCTTATTGTGCCTGTGGCTGTGGTTGGGTTCCAGTCGGGAACCACCTTGACACCCAGCATTTCTCAACAAGCATACGCTGACCTTGTCCACATGTCAACGTTGGTTTCGACTAATCATGCGGTCCTTCTTGTTAACGCTGCAGGAGCAAACTCAGAATATTGGCCAGAGTACGTCTTGAACCTTCAAGTGGTTTCGAATTCAACCACGTGGCTTCAAAAGGGGTACACCGTTTACGAACTCGTAGGCGGACAAAGCCAAGGCGGGGCACAGAACACTCTGAACGGCGGGTTCGGAGGAGGACCCAACGGAAGCAACCCAGGAGCGCCTGGCCAACAGAACAACATACCGGGAACACCAGGCGGAGGCGCGCCAACAAACGGAGCCACAGGAAACCAAAATGCTGAAACCCTAAACCTAACAAACGCGACATTAGTCTACAGCGGAAACACCTACACACTCTACAAACTCGGAAACTCAACTAAGTGACTGGAACAAACCCCTTGTTCCTTGAAGATAATACCCGTAAACCCCTCTTTTCTTACTTAATTAGACTTAATAATAACTTAAGACGAATATCGGCTAGGTAAGACATGAGCTTTCCAAAAGATTTTCTGTGGGGCGCCTCAAATAGTGGATTCCAGTTCGAGATGGGTGACCCTTCTGGAGAAAACATCGATCCAAACACTGACTGGTATGTTTGGGTACATGATCCCTCTAACATACGGAAGGGCATCGTCAGCGGCGATCTTCCGGAAAAGGGCGCAGACTATTGGAGTCTCTACAAGCAAGACCACGCCATTGCCAAGAAACTTGGCCTGAACGCCTACCGGATAGGGGTTGAATGGAGCAGAATTTTTCCCAAAAGCACCTCTGCCGTCGAAGTCGGGGTGGAAAAAGCATCTGATGGAAACATCGCTAGGATAGAAATTGAAGAGGCTGCTCTGGAAAATCTTGAAAAAATCGCTAACAAAGACGCTTTAAGTCACTATCGAGACGTGATAGAGGATTTGCGGGCTAATAACTTTGAGGTGTTTGTTTGCCTGAACCATTTCACCCTGCCTTTGTGGATTCATGATCCAATCACCGTTCGCAAAACGAAACTGCTCGCCGGTCCGAAAGGATGGGTTGACGACCGTACAATAGTCGAGTTCACAAAGTATGCAGCGTATGTGGCTTGGAAGTTGGGGAATATAGTTGATAATTGGGCGACCTTCAATGAACCTGCGGTAATAGCTGAAACCGGTTACTTGATAAGGGAATCTGGGTTTCCGCCAGGGTTAATTAACTTCAGAGTCTCAAGGAAAGTTGCCCGCAATTTAGTCGTTGCTCATGCCCGTGCTTACGATGCCATCAAAAAGTTCGACGCTGTGAAAGCCGATGAAAAAAGCTGCTGTGCTGCAAACGTTGGTTTGATACACAATGTAATCCCGGCAAAACCTTTCTCATCAAAAGAGTCCGACGTAAAAGCTGCAGAACTCATGAATACCATGCATAACAAATTCTTTGTCCAGTCTCTTTGTGACGGAAGATTGGACGAAAACCTTAGCGGAGAGAAAGGAGAAATAAAGAACTATCTTGCGCAACGCCTCGACTGGATAGGCGTGAACTACTACAGCAGGATTGTAGTGAAGGGAAGAGCACCGATATTAGCCAAGATCTTTGCAGGAATATCTGCAATTCCACAGATTGTTCCCAACTACGGAGTCGCATGCCAACCCGATTCCAAGTCAGCCGACGGATTGCAAACATCTGACATAGGATGGGAAATCTACCCAGAAGGAATGCTTGACGCCCTAAAGGCGATGAAAACCTACGGAAAGCCACTTTTTGTGACAGAAAACGGCGTCGCGGACAAAGAGGATGCGCTTAGACCCAGTTTCATAATCGAGCATTTAAAGGTCTTAGAAAAAGCTGTTTACGAAGAAAAAATTGATGTTCGCGGCTACTTTCATTGGTCTTTGACAGACAACTATGAATGGGCTAAAGGCTTTCGCCAGAAATTTGGATTGTACGCCGTTGATTTTGGTACAAAGGCGCGGAAAAGTAGGAAAAGCGCCGAGGTCTTAGAAGGGATAATAAAAGCGGCATAAATCAAAACCCATTCTTACCTTTTTCATAGACACAGCTAAGAAAACAAAAAAAGGCAAAATGGCACCGCTTTCTGCTACTTCTTGAGCATTGCCAAGAAATCATCGATGGGTTTGGCAGGCATACTCTCGATTTGTACGGTTCCGCGGGAACCTAGCTCAATTGAGACACGCAAAATAGCTTCGTTATTGGGAGCCTCAACAATATTTACGAAATCGTATTTTCCTATAACAGCGTATTGCTGGAGAACTTTTGCGCCGAAAGCTTCGATTTCTTTGTCGACTTCTCTTATTCTCTCTGGCCTTTCTTTGATGGTTTTTCTTCCTTCCGAAGTCAGCTTGGACAAAAGAATATAGATTGGCACAAAATCGCCGACTTAAACTATGTCTTAATTGCGATTTAAAATTTTTGGGGGATGCAGCTCATTACTCAAACGGTTTCAAAACCTAAGCGTGAAATCCGCAGATTCTTGCTGTAAAGGCGCTTAAGAAAATGCCCCGGCTGCATTAGGGGCGCCTTCAGGAATGAATTGGGTGATGTCCCAATACTCTACTATTTTGTCGCCTTCGAAACGGAAAAGATGAATTTGCCGCAACCCACCTGCTAGTGGATTAGAACTTGACAACGTAGTGTGCACCGCTACAAGGTCCCCTTCAGCGAGCACCTGCCGTACAGATAGTTTAAAGTCCGCTGTTGAGCCCTTCACTACTCCTGCGCTACCCGATTTCTGGACCGCAATCATCGCATCAGTTAACGCATCCATGTCGCCGGCAGTATAGGGGTTATGGGTTATGCAGTCAGGGGTGAAGAAGACTAAACCATCTTTGGGTCTTCCAGCTCCAATTAAGCTTAGAAACCTAACTGCAGCCTCCTTCCGGAGCCTATGCGCATCGTTTTCAGGCACCTCAAAAAGCAGTTCATAATCCATGCTTATCACACTAAAAAATGTGCCATCAAACATAGTTAAGTATTCCTAACAAAAATTCCTTTGGCCCTCCTTTTGGAGCCTGGCTTTCTTAGCCCCCATGTTGTCAGTGTACCAAAAGGTCAGAAATTGTCAAGCAAGTTCCACTCGGATACAATACCAAATACAGGATCACGACTCCTCCTGCGCCCACAAGTGCCATGGGACCTATACTCATGTACAAGTTCACGACCAAGGCGACAGCTGTGCTCGCGCAGAAACCAAAGAAAGTCCACTTCTTCCACAAGAACAGAATTGGGTGCGTTACCGTTTCTTGCCTTTGAGAGGAAGCTGCTGTCTCATCTGTTTCTTTTTTGCTTCTTTTTCGCGCTCCATTTTCTTACGCTGTTCATTTTGGGTATTTTTTGCTTTACGTCTTGCTACACTTGGCATAAATCTCAACAGCTAATTGGGAGCTTTCAAGTTATAACATTTTCGCATTTGTAGATCCTGATTACGGAAATTTGCTGGGTCAATTTTGCGTAATGCTTAAGCAGTTCGAGACACTAAATAAAGCAGCAGATTAAGAAAGGAGAGAATTTCCGATCAGTCCTAAAAAAAGAAGCCCAAGAAATGCCAAGAATAAACGCCATAGAGGGGATTGCCCAGTCGCAATTGGCAATGAGTATGAGGTTGAAATCACTGAGATGATGCCGAACGGTGAGGGTTTGGCAACCATTAAGGGCTTCTGGATTTTTGTACCTAATGTTAAGGTGGGGGACAAGGTAAAGGTTAAGGTCAGAAATATTGATTCGGTGAGTGCGGACGCTGAAGTAATCAGCCGAGCATAGTGCTTCACAAACTTTCAGTAACCCCAAAAAGGAGCAAACTTAAACGGTCACTAATCTTTCAAAAAGAAAACTAGCTCATAACGGCAGATATGGCAAAGCTAGAACATGCCGAAAATGCAAAAAAGTCATCCAGCGCTATGAGCCCTATTTTCGCAAGTACCATGAAAGATGTTACAACAGCCTGTTGATTGGCGACTAACATATTAGGTTGGCTTAACACCTTCTAGTACTCTTTACGTGTTGGTCTTATGGATTGCAGATTGCAGGTTTTCAAGCATGAGAAGGAAAGCAGAAATTCAGCGGTGACTTACCGATTTGCCGTAGTGGATTATAGCAGATCTAGGAGTTTTCCAGAAAATTTTGTTTGCATGTTACCTGCAAAAGTTGATTTGGTTAACGGAAAAAGCGCAAATGTGTTTGGGGGACTCTTTGGAGACAAAAGCGTAGATTTTGCAAAAGAGCTACTAAATAAAGCGCTAATGAGCGAGAAAGACGACGAAGTTAAAACGGAGATAGAGAGAAGACTTAAGCTTCTTGACTCCAAACAAGCTGGAACCTTTAAGTGCAGCGAATGCAAGAAAACCTTCCAACCGACCAAAATGAGAAAGTACAAACAACACTTCTGCCGAGAATGCTACCGAAAAAGATTTGGCCGCCAATATTGAGCGCATTAAATTCAAAAACAAGCTCTTAAGATGTCTGCATCCTTAGCTTTTAAAGCAAATGTTTAAATCAGCTGTAGGCTCATTGCCACAAGTTAATTGACAGCTATTCTTCATAGCTTAAAATAACAGGTCTAACAAGGTTATGTCTCAACAACCATCAACCGAAATAAAATGCACTGATTGTGGAAAGACTGCCACTGTCCCTTTCAAGCCGACAGCTGGTAAACCAGTTTATTGCCGTGAATGTTTGGCTAAGCATAGAACCACGCGGACAGGCACTGGAAGGCAAATGGAAACAATAAGTCAAAAACCAGCTAATGAAAAGCAAGCTTGGTCACGGCGAAGGGAAAATTGGAAAAGCTAAGTTGAGAAAGCATGAAAGACGAAAATAGTGTTTCCAAGCAAAAATGTGCGTACTGCGGCAGCACTAACACTGAAGCAGACGAAAACATGGTCAGGTGCATTGATTGTGGAATGGGCAATTATAAGAAAGGCAAGCATAAGGGTGCTAGATAACTGCTTAGTCTTGATCCTGACGTCAAGATATGAAACGCCACGCAACTAGATCTTTTGGTGGCCTGATGTGCGGCTGCTTCCTCGGTTGCGCCTCCCTTTGACCTATAGGCTACGAGAGTTTTGTTTGAGGGCATTTCCAGATAAATCTCCGTTATGTCTTGTATTTTCTTGTTCGCTTTTTACCCTTTTGCAGCCGCCCTCCAATTCGTGACAGGTGTTTAGCCCGCCCAGCTTCTCAAATTAGCGCATTTTGGTTCTCAAGAATGCTCAAAAGCTACCTGACTCGATAAGCTGTTTTTGATGACCAATATGGAGTCCAACGATAGTCACGGTCGGTTTGAAGCGTCAGTTAGCATTTTTGTTGATCCATCTCAGAAGGCACAAGTTATAGATGCTCTCGAAAAGGTTGAAAACATCGAGGAGATTTATGACGTTAAAGGGGAATTTGACATTGTTTCGATAGTTTCAGCTTCGAGCGTGGAAGAGTTCCGCAATGTCGTGCATAAGAAAATTATGAAGATCAAAGGTGTCCAAAGCACCATAATCTCCGTCGTGCTCAAATCTCACAAACACGCCTTGAACAATATTCACATCCGCTAAACCGTTACCAATGCCTTCAAAAATCTGGGGGTATAGAGGGAGCTGGGTCTTCCGCCTAAAAGCTATTCTTCAGAACATAAAAAAATCAATAAAATAATTTAGGGCTTGGCTCTTCCTATGGCGCCCAATTCGTGGAAAGCCTTTGCTTTCGGAACTTACAATATCCCAAATATTGCCGGTAAATTTTGACTAAAAATACTCCCATTCAGGTATTATTTCTGTTTTGGGAACTTTCTTTTTTAGAGGAGACAGCGGCTTCTATTTTCTGGGATAAGCTTGCTAGTAATAAAATGTGAATGTAGCTACAAAATTCTCTTAGTTCCCGATCTGCAAGCTATGAACCAAGCTATCGAAAAACATGTTTTAGCGCACAAAAATAAAGGCGCCAACAATGCTGAAGCTATCAGAATTGAAGACGCACTGATTTCCCAAGTTTTTGACAAAGCCGCTGAACCAAAAAATTAGATTGGGTTCCGAGTAAGACCTTGACGGATGCCCGCGCAGTGTACGCTGTATTTGGGCAAACCGGCATAGCGGCGATTTCATGAATTCTGGATGCGCAAGGTTTAAAAAAAGTAAATCATATGCTTGATTGGGTGGGTTCGGAGGGAAATGCTGGATGGTTCGCCATCTTCACGCGTTTCCGCAAACTCTAACCCTCCCTTTGACCTTCTGCAAAGCCGTCCAAAATCTGGGGGAAGCGAGGTCGGGACTTGTCGAAAAAACTATTCTTCAGAAAAACAAAACAGATTAAATAGAATTTGACTCATTTGTGACAGCTATTTCAAAAAAGCCTTCTTTCCAGTAAGATTTCTTTCGGAAGCAAAGGGAGAGGAAAAAATCTGTTTGGTGCCCATTTACTCTTGTCTGGCTAATTGCCTGCTTCGGCAATTGTCGCTTTCATTTTTGCGGCGGATTCCACTATGAGGTTCAATCCTGCGGTCATCTGTTGTCGTTGCTGTGGGGATGCTGCTTGGACCACGGCTCCCAACGGTCCTCCGCCAAGTACCTCTAGCATTTGCGGAATGAGTTCTGCCACCCATTGGGCGTACCAATCAATAGCGAGCTCAACCTTAGCAGTTTTAACTTTGGCCATATAAATCAACAATTATTTCATATGATAGGAATTGCTATTTAATACTTTGCAATGAAAATAACTGCGATTAGAACATTTTTAAAGGCTCCAAGTCGGCGGTTTTCCCTCGGGCTCTGGGAGGCGCCGACATGTTTCTTTCTCGAGTTGATTTTACGGTAGGGGGTTATCGGTTAGGAATTTGATCATCTTGGCAGCTAATGTTTCACCGATGTCTTCCTGTATGAAATGCCCCGCATCAAAACGCTCGTGAGGCTGGCCCCTGGCGCCCGGAATATGCCCAGTTAATCTTTTCTGGTTGGCTTCCGACCCTTGATTGTCATCTTTGTTTCCTGCTAAGAACAAAAAGGGTTTTTTGAACTTGCCTAGAGTTTTCCAAGCAGAAGAATTCTGATCTTCTACTGCAGCGATCATTGAGGGAAATGTGCGCACCGCGGCCTTGTAAACAATGCTTGGGTATGGCGCATCGTAAGCTGCTGCCTCGTCATCTGTCAATTTGTTGATTGCCATGGCGTTGACGACTTGGCTGGGTTTAAAATTGGGTGCTGTCAGAGCATAGAGAATCCATTTCTGGAAATTGGGTATGAAAGTCGGTCGAGCGAGCGCGTGTTCTTTTGGCGTTTCAAAGTCTCCGAGTTCGCAGTTTATCTTTGCAGGGTTTGGTACCCGGAAGGGATTCATGCCTTTGGGGATTATGGGAAGTGTAGTGTTGGCTGCTATGACTCGGGCAAAAAGGTCTGGCTGTTCTCCGACGACTCGTAGTCCCATTAAGCCGCCCCAGTCTTGGCAGAAAAGTGTAATATTCTTTAGGTTTAAGGTCGTGATGAGTTTTTTGAGACGTTTAACATGGAGTTCGTAGGTGTGGAATGAGAGATCTATGGGTTTGTCGGATTTGCCCATTCCGATGTGGTCGGCTGCAATCGTTCGGTAGCCAGCAGCGACCAATGGAGGGATCATTTTGCGGTAGAGATACGACCAAGTTGGCTGGCCGTGAAGCATCAAGACTGCTTCGCCTTCCTTTGGTCCTTCGTCTACATAATGCATCCTTAGTCCATCTATGAGTGCATAGTGGGGCTCAAAGGGAAATGGGGGAAGATTCTTGAATCGTTCTTCAGGAGTGCGAACAAAGCGAATACCCGTTTCTGTTTCTTGAATTACTACAGCCTTGTCCTTGGGAACACAATCTGGCCAATCTGAATCCGTGAGCCTCCAATTTGGTTTGCCTGCCGGCGAATCGCCTATGCTCTGATCGATTCCCCGGCTAATCCACCATCTTACAAGCTTGCTCATATGCAATTTTTAGCGTCGAGGTGCAACTTAAGTTTTGCAGCATATATGAGCGCAGAGGTGTCACCTTGCTTTATCGTACGGTATAATCACTGGAAATTGAGAAGTAGGGACTCTCGTTCTCTCTTCTTTCAGCAGTGGCTTTCATCTCTTCAACGGCTTGGCCGATACTTGTCTCGGGCAACAAGTTCCCCAAAACGATTGACCGTGATAATAGCTCAATTTTTTCTTTAACTGCGCTGACTTTAATCTCAAAAATTGTCATTTCTTTGTCTGTCACGTAGAGTTCTACAACACAGTCCTTAGGATGCTCTTCGGGGATTCCTCGGACAAGAATTGCATAGTAATCGTGTTTTCCCCTTGAAAAGAGGCTTCCATCTGCGTCAACGGTTGTCCATTTTAATGATGCCAATTGCTTTCTCTCCATTGCCTCCTGCATTCTTTGGGTTGAGTTTTGAAGTCTTTCCGCTTCCCTCAGCTCATCTGCTTACTTATGATATAGGCGTTTTTCTTTTTAAGTTAAACAGAATTAACCGCATCATTAAAATCACGATTAGACTTTGACACTGTAACTCGTTCGTAAAGCCTTCCAAAATCTGGACCCATAGAGGCAGGCAAAACGAAACGCGCTGATCAGAGGAACGTCTTCAAAGCGCCAAAAGAGATTGTTTCCGAAATCTCTTCCACGAATCTAATGTGCTCTGCGTTATCCGATGCAAGAGAACCTTTCAATATTATGGGTTTGAAGTCGAGATTTTCGGCACCTCTGTAGGTGGATAAGACGCAAAACTCTGCGCAAAAACCTGACAAAATGACGGTGTCAACCCCGAGTCCTTTTAGTTTTTCCGCGAGTCCTGTCTTGTTGAAAGAGTTACCGTATGCCTTGACTATGCGTATGTCTTGAGGCGCAACCTTCACATCCTGATGCACATCAAAACCTGTGTTACCTGGCACGAGGCCCTGTTCCTCATCTTTATGCTGTACGATGACAATGGGAAAATTCTTCTTCCTGAAAAGGTCCATGGCCGCGTTTATGTACTCTATGGCAGACTTCAGGGAATCTGAGCAACCCTGATTGTAGTCAAAGAACTTTTTCTGTACGTCTATAACGAGTAAAGCCGGTTTCATTCGTGCTCTCCTTCTGCGGAAAACATACGAAATCTCTTGAAAATTGTGGGTGATTCGCCTAAATAAACACGTTGCCGATATGCACTAAATAAGGAAACGTTTACCCTGCTAAGGCAGAGATTGGTTCATTTGGTCAACGGTTAATGATGACCCACAGAAGGCAGAATTAAGCTCTAAAGTAAAATCAATGGCGGGCGGGGAGCGATTTGAACCCTTGACCCCCCAACTCAGGCAACAGTGTTTATCTTGTCTCGCATTTTTGGTTGGAAAAGTTTTTATGTTATGTGCGTTTGTTATGTGCAATGAACACGTGCAAAAGTGTTGTGCATGAGTAACGTAACAGTCAGAGTTCCCGACGAGCTAAAGTGTCGTATGAAGCGATTCAAAAGCGTTAATTGGAGCGAGGTGGCGAGGAAGGCTTTTGAAGATGCCGCCCGTAAAGAAGAGATACAATGCGCTGCAGAGGCAATCAAGAACCTTCGATTAGGCAGCAAAGCTGAATGGGACGGCGCTAAGGAGATACGAAGATGGCGAGATGCCGCGAGATAGTGCTCGACTCATCGGTCGTTGTCAAATGGTTTAGCACAGAAACAAAATCAAATGAAGCGCTAAAACTCCTAGATGACTATACCCAAGGAACAGTTGAGTTGACTATTTCCGAAATTCTAATTTGCGAGGTTGGCAATGCACTAAGATATAAACCAGATTATGACGCCCAAAAATGGAAAGCAGCCCTTGCCCAACTATTCAACCTTCACATGAACACGACTCACCTAAACGAGGACCTCACAACTAGGACAGGCGAGATAGCATACGAAGGAAAAGTAACGTTTTATGATGCCCTTCCAGTTGCCATTGCTGAACACAAAAAAACCGTCTGCATAACTGCAGATGAAGAGACGCAATATAGAAAACTTCAGCCAAAAGGCTACCCTATCGAACTCCTGTAAGCTGTGGCAGGCGGGGAGGGATTTGATCCTGCGCCCTGCAAGAGATTTCACTCGCAAAATTCCCCGCCTTTTCTTATTTTAGCTTAAAAAAAATAGTTGCAATGAGAACACAAATAATCCGATATTATTCTCTCATCCCATTGTCTAATCCTTTTATGGCGCAACGTACGCGATTATTTTTATTTGGCAGCTTGCATTAGAGAATGTTGCCTGTGAAGAAAAACACGTTAGTCGGAGAAAGGATTAGTTGTCCTATTGATGATGTTGGGAACAAATTCTGAGGCACCCGAAACGGGCAAATTCAGACTTACGTGTGCCAAGATTGCGGTCGCAGGTTTTTATAGCGATCAGAGATGGGGATTTGACCCTCCTGAGCCGTGGAGATGTCACCCGAATTTCCCTTTTCTTGCTTCCAGTAAAAATCTCTTGACTTAAATTAGTCAAATTCTTTTGACTAACCGCTGTCTTTACGTGACTTCGTGCGCTACCCATTCCTCGTCTATCCAAAGACCGAGGGTTTCCGCTCTAAGACCCCATGATCGAACTGTCCATATCGACTCTAGAATTTGTTTGAGCTGCGTTGCTTTTTCTACGGGATTTCCGGCACAGTCATGATGGCCAACAATTACGATATGAACCGAACCATGTTTCCCTGTAGAGATTTCAACTCTTCGTTTGATAGATTCAAGCGTCGGCTCATCCGTGTTTTCAGCTAAAACCTTGATTGGGCCAGGCTCCGTAATCATATCAACGTAGTCTACATTGTATTTTTTACGGATGTAGTCGATAACTGGAATCTGCGTTCGTCCATCCATGCAGTTAATAGCGGTAGCAAAACTTCCATGGCCCATACTTATTTCGCCTCATACATTCCATGGTTAATACTTAAGTTAAATTTAACTATTGTATGGGTCTAAAAACCACTGCCAGATATACAAACAAGAAAATGCAGTCCAGAAAAATTGGACACATCTGTAGTAGGCTTGCAAATTACGCTTCAGGCAGAGATTTTCTTTGGTCGCGCGCTAGGCAGGGAAAAAATAAGCATTTATGGTAATTAAGCAGATTCTAATGTTCCCATTACTCTCCCTGATATTTTGCTTATATTGGTGGCGGGCGGGGATAACTATAAGCCCTCGTTTGAACCCTCGGGTTATCGTGACTAATCAAGCCTAAGTAGCAAGACCGGACTTACTCCAAACGGGTTCAAAACTTTTGGGGAAGCACGCGCTTCTTCAAGCATAACGGAGTTGTCGGGTTTAGCTTTTCGGTTGGTCCTTTATTAGTCGTCGCTTATGCATTCTTGCTACCCAGACTAAAACCAAAGGAATCACCCAAATCAAGAATCGGAACGGGATTTCATTAATCTGGATCACCCAAAATATCGGAATGGCTGAAACGAAGAAAAAAGCAGCTGACAACAACCACATGTTTCTTTCTAATCTAAACGTCTCATTTAGGTCTATTGGAACTAGTTTTCTGTCTTTCGTGGCAATCTCGTTGCAGAAAAGCCCCAGCATTAACATCATTCCGCCGACATCCAAGGCGAAGAGAGTGGATGCCGTACCAAGAAAAGAGGAGGTTTCAACGCCCGCTAAAGGTCTTTGAAGCAAGTTGAACAAGAACGGCTCAATAGCCACGCAAAACAGGAGCAGAGCATTCACAAAAGTGGTTCTGCGTCTTTCCAGCGGCAGCACCGACATAATTCTAGTGTAACGCAGCCAAATCGAAATGAGAATGTAGAAGCTAACTGCAAAAGTCCCGACGTCCTGATATATTGCAAGGCTCGTCTGAGGCGGGTCCTCTACAAGAGTGATTGCACCGATGGATAACGCGAGTCCAAACACCAGATCCGAAAGACCCTCAATCCTAGGTTTAGGTCTGGGCGGTTGCTTCTCATTCTCAGACAGACTGACACCCAATAAATCTGGGGACTCGCACTTATATCAAAATTGTGCCAGCATGCGCAGGTGACTGGTAAGGTCCCTATGTTGGACTGCAGGGTTTTCCTTTGTCCCAGTAGTAAAGAAAAACGTCTCTTGCCCAGTTCACGAACATTTGATCTTTGCCGTAGAAGGCAGCGTAGTCCATTCTTCTTTCGGTTGAAGGTAAGCATATGCAGGCTTCCTTTTCTGTGTAAACTATTGTTATTGGGGCGTCGGTTAGAGTTCTGAGTTCAATATGTTGCGCTTCTCCATGAACATGATTGAAGTTGGGAAGCCTGTTTTCGCAACCCATGAACCTGAATTTGACTCCTTTGGAGATTGGGTCCGTCATCGCTGGACCTAACGATTCTAGGAGTCTTTCGCCCATCGCCCACGCATGCTTCTCGGCTTCGCTAAACAGGTGACTTGCTCTGTTCATGTTCTCAATCGTGTCCAAGCAAAGTGTGCCCTTCGAAAGTTCGCCTATCCTGTTAACAAACTGGTATGGAAGTCGCCAAACGTCATGATTTACAAAGTACTCTTTATGCTCGAAAGTGAATTCGAGTGATTGAAGAAGCTGCAGAGTCAGTTTACCGTAGTTTGTAATAGCATATGTTCCATCAGGCAGCCTATGAACTATGCACGCTTCGGTTAGGTGCTGTAGCTGTCTGAAAGCTTCGGTGGCTGTTAGCTCCAGTTTTCCGCCTAATTCGTTATTTTTGAGATTTTCTTCTTTCAACTCGCGTATTATGGCAAGTCTGCTTTCACTTGCAAGATCAAAAAACAGTTTTTCTATTCCTTCGCTTTTTTCCAAGCTGCCTCACCGATGTTAACGCGTACACACTGCTGTAAACGAGTATACATACTCGTCAAATAAAACTAATGGGTATTAGTAGCGTATTTGTATTTTGAAGGAAACAAAAATGGCTAATGAGTCGATAATCGAAGTTAAGCACCTTACGAAAATATTTAACAAGTTCACCGCTGTAGACGATATATCATTCGACGTAAAAAAAGGCACAATCTTCGGCTTACTGGGACCTAACGGAGCAGGCAAAAGCACAACTCTGCGTATGCTCTCCACCTTAGCCAGACCCACAAAAGGAACGGCAACAATAGCAGGCTACGATATCGTTAAAGACGATACGAAAGTACGCCAACTCATTGGCATCGTATCCGAAAAAATGATAATGTACAACCGCCTAACCGCCAAAGAAAACCTCTGGTTCTTCGGTTGCCTCTTTGACATCCCCCAAGAAGTCTTAACCAAACGCATCGATGAACTTTTGGACCTAGTGCAGTTGACTCAGTGGAAGAATGCCCAAGTGGGTACGTTTTCAACTGGCATGCGTCAAAGAATGAACGTGATTCGAGCGTTACTTAACACGCCTCAGGTGCTTTATTTGGATGAGCCTACATTGGGTTTGGATCCTCAATCGTCCGTTGAAATCAGAGAATTCATAAAGAAACTCAATCGGGAAAACGGGACAACCGTAGTCTTAACCACCCACATGATGGTGGACGCTGACCTAATGTGCGACCGAATAGCCATTGTCGACCACGGAAAAATCGTGGCGTTGGATACTTCAGCCAACTTGAAAAAAACGATTTCAGGATCGGACACATCCATAGTAAAACTCACAATACCTAATCTCTCGTCAACTCTTTTGGAAAAACTTCAGGTGCTCAAATGCGCGGACGCCGTAACCCAAGAGAGTGAGATCGAACTTAAGGTTTTGGTTCATGGAGATGACGCGTTAGATAACATAATTGATGCCACAAGAGCAAACGGCGGGAAAATAAGCTCCATGGAAAACCTTCAACCAACCCTTGAGGATGTATTTCTCCACATTACAGGTCATCAGGTACGTGACAGTGCAGACCAGAAAATTCCAATGGCGAATAGTCGTTTTGGGGCGCCGCAAGGGAGAATCAGGTGAGCAGTATGGCCGCAAAAGATCTTTCACACGCTCTCAGAATTGCTTGGAAAGACCTAACTGACCTGTTCAGAAACCACTTGGGCATGGTTCTGCTAATCTTGATGCCTCTGTTCATGATGGTTATGGTTAGTTTGATTTATCCATCCAGTGGTGCAGTGACTAACCTGCAAGTCGGACTGGTTAATGACGATTCAGGCTTTCACAATTCAACATATTTGAGCCAAAGTCTCGTAACGGGGCTCCAGCAGATTAACAGCCAAACTCACATTCTCGTACTTTCCAACGTTTCCAGCGTAACGAATATACGCGATATGATTAAAAAGGGAGAACTTGAAGGCGGAATCATTATCCCTAGTAATTTCTCTACAAGCATGATGACTGGACAGCAAGGAACCCTCATAATCATTAGCGATGAGTCTAACCCGCAAGTATCAGCAGCACTTCAGGGTGAATTGAAAACTGTGTTCGATGACATGGGTACCGCTTTGGCACAGCAAAGAGTTCAGCCTCTTAATGCAACAAACACTTTAGCAGTCGTTCAACCTTACAGCGTACAAACTCAAGGTGTCGTCCAAGGTAACCCCAGCTATTTTAGCTTTATCGCTCCAGGAATAATGGCTCTGACTGTCACAATGAGTGTCATGACGGGGCTACCGGTCGCTATCTCGGAGGAGAAAGAGCTTGGCACAATGGACGGCATATTGGTGGCGCCAATCAACAGGTTCTCCATAATCTTCGGTAAGGCACTTGGGCAAACTGCAAGAGGAATGATTCAAGGAACCATTGTACTCATATTGGCTGTGGGCTTGTTTGGAGTTACGATCCAAGGAAACATACTCCTTGTATATGCGCTGCTTTTACTGGGAGTGTTCGCCTTCGTCGGTTTAGGTATTGTAATAACCTCAATTGCAAAAGACCAACAAACCGCGCTGATGCTACTGATGACAATAAGTTTTCCAATGATGTTTCTCAGCGGAGTCTTCTTCCCAATCCAGCAAATGCCCTGGTACATGCAAGACGTCTCAAAAGTGCTTCCACTTACCTACGAGGCGCAAGCCCTCAGGCAAGTCATGGTGCTAGGAGCAGGAATATCCGACATAACCACTCAACTATTAGTATTAATAATATTCGGAACAGTTATGATGGCGGTTGCAGTGCCAGTGTTCAGAAGACTGATGACCCGATAAGGAGGTGAACTAAGCAATGGAGAATATGTTGGTGGTAGTTTTTGAAAACGAGTTAAAGGCATATGACGGATCTAGAGCGCTAGCTGACCTTGAATCCGAAGGCAGTATTTCCGTTCATGCCGAAGTTGTTATAGAGAAAAATGATGACGGCACTGTCACGATAAAGCAGAAAGGAGACGATTTTCCGATTCGCACGGTCGGTGGAACGGCAGTCGGCGCTTTAATCGGACTTCTGGGTGGACCAATCGGATTGGCTCTTGGCGCTGTAGTTGGAACTGCCGCTGGAAGTATATGGGATATGAACCGAGCTGGCGTCAACGCAGATTTCCTCAATGAAGTATCTGCTAAACTTACACCTGGCAAATGGGCAATAGTTTCAGATGTCAGCGAAGACTGGATTACTACCCCAGTGGATAGCCGAATGGAAGCACTAGGCGGCACCGTATTTCGCGCTGCCAGAGAAAACGTTGACCACGAACAGTTTGCAAAAGATGTTGCAGCTATCAAAAAGGACATTGCTCAATTAAAGGTAGAGCAATCCAAGTCGCGCGCAAACCAAAAAGTAAAGCTCCAATTAAAAATTGACAACTTGAACGAAGAATTACGTACCAAGTTAGAGGCTGCAAAGCTAAGATCGATGGAACAAGAAAAGGAAACCAAAGCAAAAGTAGAGGCCCTAGAAAAGAAAGCCGCAAAAGCGACGGGTGAAGCAAAAGCTAAAATTGAAACTCGAATCTACGAAATAAAAGAGAAATACAAAAGAGACGAAGAAGCCTTTGAAAGATGGTCTAAAAAGAACGAGGAAGACGTTGAAAAGTCGATGACCGGGGAAGCCGACGCATGATCCTATTAAATCGGCAAAGTTAGATTGGCGGGCTTAGCAATGTTAAAAGGCAATAGAATTAGGGGTCGCAGATTTAGGCATAAGCAGTGTGTCTTATCCACCTTAATCACAGGCTCATCCTTGTCTCTTTCATCAACCTTTTTCTCTATGATTTTCTGATTATTACCAGATACAAGAAGAAAACAAGACAAGTTACAGCAAAGTTCCGTTCATCCATGCTTTCTCTTGTCGCAACTTTACCAGTATGCTTGTAAGCCGCTCAACATCTTCGGGTTTGTTTGCTTCACTGCTTTGATTTATCCTTCTTTCGAATTCTGCATCATTAAGATAGCCAAAAAGATATTCTTCAGGACTCATTTGCTGTATTTCGGTTGCACGATTTTTTTCCTTTCTTTTTTCCGCTTCTTTGGCCTCTTTTTCCTTATTTGTCACTAGCCATTTGTTGAGCCATTCGCAGTCCTCTTTTCCTAACAATTCTTTGAGAGCCAAGGAAAGCTCTTTGCGGAACTTTTTCTCAGAGTTTGCCATCCTCATTTCTTTCTCTTTTTTCATTTTTTCCTCGATTTTTGTACTCGTCTCTGATTTGGCTCCTTCTTTTTTCAAACCTTTCCTTTATTTCTTTAAGAATCGATTTGTTTTGATATAATAATCACTCACTTAGCGCGTCACTCTGCATCCTTTTCCTTGCCAAAGTTAATAAGTTTGAAAGGCTTTTTTTTACTTTATCCAATTCTTCTAGAAAAGGAATGGCAAGCGCGGGATTTCCATGCGTGCGCTTATCGATGTTAACGCGTACACATTCCTGTATCCTAGTACACATACTTGTCAAATAAAACTAATGGGTATTAGTAGCGTATTTGTATTTTGAAGGAAATAAAAATGGTGAATGAAAAAGCGATGGAAGAAGAACGTTCTTTTTCCATTGAATTGAAATCAAAAACCAGCCTCAAAAACATAACTCTAAACAATGACTCGCGGGAAAAGGCGCTCATCGAAGGAACAATTGGCAGACTGGAACGCGTCGAATTCGTCGAGGACACGGTTCTGGAAGTCATGGGTGAAAAAGGCGTTTTAAGAATTGACATCAGCGAAAACGAAATCAAAGAAAAAGGAGCAAATGCTCCAGCTAACAAAATACAAAGGGAGGTGAGTTAGAAATGGATAAAATGTTGGTAGTAGTTTTTGAAAACGAGCTAAAAGCATATGACGGATCTAAAGCATTGAAGGCTCTTGATTCTGAAGGGAGCATTTCAATTCACGCCGAAGCAGTAATAAAGAAAAATGATGACGGCACGATTACCGTAAAGCAGGAAGGAGACGATTTTCCGATTCGCACGGTCGGTGGAACGGCAGTCGGCGCTTTAATCGGACTTCTGGGAGGACCAATCGGCGTAGTCGTGGGTGCCGTAGGCGGAACGCTTGCTGGAGGAGCGTGGGACATAAGCCGAGCTGGAGTCGACGCAGGTTTCCTTAATGAGGTATCAGCTAAGCTTACACCTGGCAAATGGGCGGTAGTTTCAGAAATTAGCGAAGAGTGGGTGACTCCTGTTGATTCCAGTATGGCCGCTCTTGGCGGCACTGTGTTTCGCGTCGCCAGGTCAAATGTTGAACACGAACAATACGCCAAAGATGTGGCTGCAACTAAAGCGGAAATTGCTAAGTTGAAAACAAAGCAAGCTAAGTCGCGGGCAGACCAAAAAACTAAGCTTCAAACTAAGATTGACGACTTGAATAAGAAGCTGAAAGCTAAGTTAGAACGAGCAAAGCAGAGGTCGGAGCAGGAAGAAAAAGAGGCCAAAGCAAAAGTGGAAGCCTTAGAAAAGAAAGTTGCAAAGGCGAAGGGCGATGCAAAAGCGAAAATTGAAGAACGAATCGCCGATATCAAAGAGAGATCGAAACAAACCCAAGACGACTTTGAAAAGCTGAATGAGGACGTTACCTGAACCTGTTGAAACAGCCGGGTTGGCTCCGAGCATTAGAGGAGGTAGCGGCGGGCTTGTCAACGTTTGGAGTTTTAAGAAACAAGCGATGCTGCTTCTATTTTGAGTGCTCGCTAAAGTCACCCGTACGCTTACCTACGTCATCAACAATATGGGAGGTGAAAAAGTTTGACTGATATGGTCGTGCTTGCTTTTGAGAATGAAGGTGGGGCAGATATGGGAAGACAGAAGCTAGTAGAGCTGAACGATGAATACGTGCTTAACCTCGTTGATGCAGTTGAAGTTATCAGGCACACGAATGGCAAAATTAAAGTAAAAGATATCCGCAGCCTAACCGGCATCGGAGCAATAGGCGGAGCTTTCTGGGGAACACTCTTCGGTCTATTGTTTTTCGTTCCAGCAGTCGGATTTGCCGTCGGCGCAGTCTCAGGCGCTATCGCAGGCCACTTTACGCACCTCGGCGTTAGCGAAGACTACTTAAAGCAAATCGAAACCTCAGTAACACCGGGAACCTCAGCCCTTGCAATCCTAGCTACAAACGTCACCGTTGACAAGGTAGTTCAGGCACTCACCCCACTGCATCCGAAAGTTATCCGCAGCTCACTATCAACGGAACAGGAAGCAAAACTCAAAGAAGAATTCGGCGAAATCCCCAAGTAACACAACCCAGAAAATCTTAAACTCCAAGAAATCAAGCTTCTTGGGGTCCCCTTTTCTTTGCAGTTAAATCGGATAAGATATCGACATTGGAGCGTTCCGTATGCGTAGACGAGTTTCAAGCGAAACTAAAATAATCAATACCTATATTCAGAAAGTATACCTATGGATGTTTGTGGGTTTAATAATAACGAGCATTACCGCGTACTTTGTCTCGCAGAATCCAGACCTCTACAACGTGATTTTGGGTAACGATGTTATTTTTTACGGGTTATTAATTGTACAGTTTTTAGCTATCGTGGGTATAACTGCTTTTATAAAGAGAATACCTGATAATCTTGCGGAAGCTACTTTTGTAGTGTATTGCTTCCTCACTGGCCTGACGCTTTCAATTATTTTTTTGGATTTTTCCATAAGCTCCATAGCCTACGTAATTTTGATTGCAGCAGCTATGTTTGGCTTTATGAGTCTTTACGGGTATGTAACAAAAACAGATCTTACCTCGTTAGGCAGCATTTTAACAATGTGTTTATTTGGGATTATTTTAGCATTAGTGGTTAATTTGTTTATTGTGAATTCTCTTCTTGACATGATACTTAGTGTTTTAGGCGTCCTCGTTTTTTCTGGTTTTTCAGCACATGACACGCAAAACATCAAGAATACCCTGATGGATAGCGATGGTGACCTTATAAAGAAAGAAATACTAGGCGCCCTCAATCTCTATTTGGATTTTGTGAATCTCTTCTTGGACCTCCTCGATTTATTTGGAAAAAGGAGGGACGACTAAATGCTTTCTCAAGAAGAAGCATTCAGCTTAAAGTTGAGGAGTAAGAGAACATGAAAATAATGAGTTGGGTAATTATAGCAATTGGCGTGGGGATTGTAGCGGATGGAGTGGGAAGCATTTTGTTACCTGAGAACAATCACGGGTTTTGGTTGGATTTGGAAAGGGGCGTGAGGATAATAGCGGGGCTTGCTTTAGTTGGAATTGCAGTGTTTATGTGAATGAAAAAGAAAAAGCGGGCAACACTTTTCACGATTCTGGGAACCGTTTAGCCCTCAACGCAACTAACGATCTTTCCCATGGCAGGGAAAATTAGATATCGGTGGTTGAACACGTATTTGATCTTGGGGTACTTTGATATTACAGCTGATTTTGCTAATATCGTTAAAGACGATGCTCTATCGTTGATGGACAGAAGAAAGAGGGGTGAGCGACCGCAGTTTAAACCAGACGTGTTAGTTAATCCCCGCAAGTATGCCAAACCCATTGCCATTGACAAAATAATTGCCGATACGAAAGTTTCTAGGGAAGGCGTCGAATATTACAAGAAAAAAATCGAGGCGAACGAACCCATCGACCCTGTAGTTGTTGTTAAGCATCCTCGTCTAGATGTATATGCAGTTTTGGATGGTCATCACAGGTATTGGGCGTGTAAGGAACTAGGCAAAGAAACGGTTGATTGTGCATTGGCTGAGGACTACTCAAGCGTTATCTTTTATCTGACAGAACACGGCTATCTTCAGCCAAGCGCTCAGGCAACGGAGCATTTGAGGTTGCCTGCCAAAAAAATGCATGAAAACTTGAAGCAGTTCTTAGAGGATTTCCTTGATGAGGAAAAGATCAAACAGGAGCTAGAAAAGAGGAAAGCCGATTTAGCAACGCGAAAAAAGAGGTTGATTGCAAAACGCGATCACCTTAAGCAAAAATAAAGGTCCAAGATCTTAGCTTTAGCGGAGCCATTAGCCAAATTAGTCACGCACACCAGGTAGCGTGAGCTATTCTGTCAACTAATTAAATCCAGTTTTGAGTTTGTTTGCGACTTTAACGGGTAGCAAAGTTTTCCGAAAACGCAAATAAGCCCAGTTTAGAAAACACATCAAAAACGTGTGGGGATCAGCTGTGGCGGGCGGGGATAGCGTTGAGCCCTCGTTTGAACCCTCGGGTCGTCATAGCTCAGTAAGCCAGAATACTCAACCGGCATAGCGCGTCAAGCGCGAGAAATTCAAATAGTAACTTTTCAGGGTAGCATTTTTTCTCTTCTAATAAGCCTGCTCGACAGCAAAAGCAACCCGGCTGATAGGCCACCTGCCAAGATGCAAAGTGACAGGACAACGATGAGTTCTGGGACAAATCCAATAAAAGAAAGATAAAAGATTGGAAAAATGAACGGGACCCCAAGCACCATACCAAGAGGAGTGTTAGCACCTACCCGTTGCTTCTGTAACGAGCTAAAAGCCATCATACCCACACTAACCAAAGAAACCACAGAAAAACCCAAGAACGCCGTAAGAAACACCATCAACAAATCCAAGAGAAAGACACCCATTGACCCCGAAATAGCACCCGCGATCAAAATTGCGACACCTTCGCCTGTGAAGAGGATCAGTGCAAGGACGAGAGCGGCTTTCAAATATTGCTTGAAGACGTCGCTCTGGTTCCAACCAAGCGAAAGCAAATACTCCAAGACCCCGTTGTTCTTGTCATACACATAGAGCAACATGACGGGCATAGTAAAAATTAGAAGGCCAAGAGACATGAACGAGACGGGAAGGAAAAAGACCGCCGCGCTTGAACTTCCTGTAAGAAGCGACAGGGCAAATATCACAAAAATCCCAAAGGCTGCAAGACCCAGCCCCAACCCCGCCAGTATTTTACTTAGGTTGAGGCTACGTTTAGCAAAAACCAAAATATTACTTTGCATTCTTCGAGCCCTCCTGAGCTTTTTCAGCGCCCGATGTCTCAAACAGTTCCTGCAACGGATTATCCAGCTGGCGCATTTCCGTAACCAGGACGCCTCTTTCGACAATTTTTTTGAGAGCAAGTCCAGCTTCTTCAGGGCTGGATACACTTAAGGCGTAATAATCGCCCTCATGTTTGGCGTCCACAATCCCAGTTATGTCGGTTGAGGTTTTAATGCCTACTCGATAATTTTTGGGTTTAATGTTTGAGATTCTATCAAGCATTGTTACCGAGCCATTTTTAATCAGAATTAGATAGGTGCCAATGTCGGTGGCTTCATAGAGGTTATGAGAAGAGTAGAGAATCATTTTATCCTTGCTCAATCGCACGATAATATCTCGTATTTCTTTTGACACAGCAGGATCTAAATTTGCGGTGGGCTCATCCAACAAGTAGAGATCTCTTTCGCTCAAGAAAACCTTGGCGATGGCAGCTCTCTTCTTTTGTCCTTGAGAAAGATCAGAGAACCGCTTGTTTTTCAGTTCATCAAGCTCCAGCAGGCCAATGGCTTTGTCAGGATCGCCGCCCTCTATTTTAGAGTAAAATTTCAGCGCTTCATAAACGGTCATCTCTTCAGGCATTGCGTTGTATTGTGAGAGATAGTTTATTCTCGTTCTTGCTTGGGCTGATGCGGTTATGTTCTCACCATCAAAAAGAAGCCCACCGCTGAAGGGCTCCAAGATGCCAGCGATTGTTCTAAACAAGGTTGTTTTGCCAGCGCCGTTTGGCCCCAAAACGACGTATATTGATGCTTCTTGAAGTTTAAAGCTAATATCATGCAATACAACCTGCTTATTATAGCCGGAAGAAACATTGTTCAGTTCTAAAGCAGGCACTTTGTCTTCATCTACTATTGCTTACGGAATGTCAGCTATGTTCCAGTATTTAAGCCTAAATTTGCAAAGCTCTAGCCGTTGAAGATGTAGATGCCGAGGAACATCGCTGGCGCCATATTAATTCGTTGAGGGTCTGAGGTTCAAATACGAAAAGAGACTCTAATGACAATCAGAACCGCAAAGGAGAAATTAACCTCAACTTTGGTCGTAATTGTCAAAATTAGCTTCTGACGGGCGGGGAGGAATTTGAACCCTCGACGTTTAGTCTCTACTCTCTTTGATGAGAGGTTAAAATTGTGACATTTGAAATCTCATTGGGGATTGTTATAATAAAACGCACACCTTGTCCATACACGCCTTTCTCCTGAACCGACCACCCATACATCTCGCATATGCGGCGAATCAGCCAAAGCCCATACCCTGTTCCTTTGGTGGTAACGCCCTTTTCAAAGAGCCTGTCTTTAATTTGAGGGTCAATCCCGTTCCCGTTATCCTCATAGATTAGTTCGGTTGCGCCTTCCGGATTGATCTGTGCGTGTATTTTAATTTCGGTGATTTTCGGCGGCCCATACTTCAAGGAGTTATCAATCATGTTGTGAAAAAGCTCAAGCAGCATCGAGCTAGCTTTAACCTCAACCTCTTGGCATTCGTTAATCACTGTGACGCCTTTGAGGTCCACAAACAGGGAGGCAGCCTCTTCAACTATTTTGCCGACGTTTCTGTATGTTAGTTCTTCTGTGCCTAGTAGCTCGTAGGTTTTGGCGAAATCGAGTAATCTGGCTATATTCTTGCTGATGGCTTCAATATCCGTGAGGCAATTGAGGACTTCAGGGTTGTCTTTTGAAAGTTTTTTAGCTACATAGGCCTTCAACGTTAAGGCTGTGAGCTTGTTTCGTATGTCGTGTCTGGTTAAGCCGCTAGTTACACTTAACTGCTCATTTAGCACTCTGGCTTTTCCCAGTGACAGATTCTGTTCTTCAATTAGTATGTTTAGTTCTTCTCTGACAGCCATTACCTCCGTGTTGTCTTGAAAAATCAGAACAAACCCTATGACGTTCCCGTCTAAGGAAGTGGCTGCACCATATAAGGAGACATTGATCTCTTGTTGGTCTGGTCTTTGACGTTTGGTTTGGCACGTCACGTGTCCCGATAGGAGCTGTTGTTTTATCCAATTATTTTCCGCCATGTGGTTTTTGGGCGTAAACATGTTTATTGCATCTTGGCCTTTTATGGCGGTAGCGGAGCAACCGAATAAGGCGGCAAAACTCGGATTAACCTCTACCACACCAAAGTTTTTGTCACATATAGCGATGGCTTGAGGGTTTTCAGAAAACAAAATCGTGTACTCACGAGATTTTTCTTGGGTTTTCTGCATTTCCCGTCTTGTCCTAGTAAGGTCAACTATGCTTTCAACAATGTATTCTTCACCTGAAACCAAGACTTTTCTAGCGAGTCTAAGGATCGGGATTTGTCTGCCGTTGTTTCTAGAGATAACTTGCTCTTCTTCCGAGACTATTAGGTTTCGGTCTATGATTGGGCATTGGCCTGTTGGGGCGTAACATATTGCTATTTGACATATTGTTCCGATAAGTTGATCCTTTGTGGCGCTAAACAAACTTAGGGCGGCTTTATTGGCGGCAACTACCCTGCGTGTGGCAACTCGAATGACTATTATTCCTATTGCCCCGTTTTCATAAACTTCTTTTAGTAAATCTACGTTTTCAAGCAGACGATCCTTGCAGGGAGCATTTGGGTCTTGTGAGGTTGAAGTAGCCATTGTTTTCACTAGTGAATGGTATTGGGAACTGATTGAATTAGAAATTAGACAGGTAAATTATTTGTGAATTCAGAATCTATCTCTAAAAAGTTAATTTTGGAGCATGGCGAGCTTGTCAGCAGGTTTTTGACTTTTCCAGGCAGTTATTTTTTCAAGGTGTTCCGAAAATGCGATCGCCAAAGAGAATTATTTGTCCAATCTGCGGAATCGAGGGACACCTACAGTTTAGAGGCAATTCCCAGCGCATAGGCACTACAGAGGCTATATGGCAGGACCAGAATCACAGAATGGCATCGTTTAAATGGTAAACAATCGATGGTAAACAAAACCGCTATTCTAAGCCTAAATCGGAAAAGATGGCGGGCGGGAAGGGATTTGATCCTACGCTCTGCAAGAGATTTCACCCGCATTTTCTCCTTAATTTTAGCTTACAAAGAATTGGTTGCAATGAGAACACAAAAATCTTCCCCTCAAGCCGCCATTGTCTAATCGTTTTATGGTGCAACGTGCGTGATTTTTTTATTTAACAGCTTGCATTAGAACATGTTGCCTGTGAAGAAAACACGTTAGTCGGAGAAAGGATTAGTTGTCCTATTGATGATGTCGGGAACAAATTCTGAGGCACCCGAAACGGGCAAATTCAGTATTCAAATATGCCAACTGCTGCCAAAGGTTTTCATGATTTGAACCCCTACAAAGTCGAGCAGGTTTGATTTCACGGGAACCCTCTTTTCTCAATGTCTCTGCTGGGCTAGCAAACTATAAGGTTTTTGGAGGAGATTGTTTGACAAATTATCAGCAAACACTCAACGAAAACAGGGTGTCCTAATCGACCAGTACCTTAGGACCTAACTTTGCCCTTAAGGCAAGGGGTATCGACTGAAGCCTGCGTTCTAATGGCCTTGAATTGTTCATGATTTGAAAATATTGATTCGTACGCTGTTAGGTTTTTATTCTTACATATAGTCTCGTAAGTAACAATATACTGGAGATATTGAACATGAGCATGAACAATTCAAAATTCATTGTTGTATTCGCCCTCTTCTGCACAGCGGGTTTGTTCACTGCGGTTGGCGTGGGACTGATGGCTTCCCACCAGGGACCCGCCAACCAAACATCATCAGCACCGACCGCAACCCCGACCACCGTTCCAACAGTTAGCCCCACGCCGTCATCAGAAACAATATCGCCAACACAATCGCCTACACCAACACCTACAACAGGGCCGTCAACTACGCAGACGCCTACAGCTACACCAGCACCCACGAATTCACCCACACCTACTCCCACACCAGACACCACCGCAATCCAAAATGCAACCTTTACTTACACTCAACAGAACGTTTGGGTACTTAGCGGAAACCTTGTTGACAACATCACCGATTCAGGCATACCCAACCAAACAATCACCATAGTGAATCCAGTTGACAACAGCACGGTTGTGAGCTGCACGACAAACTCAAGCGGGTACTTTCAAGCAACCCTACCAGCAGACGTGCGAGCAACAGAAGTACAAGCAGTCTTCGCAGGCAACAGCCAATACCAAGCCTGCGTCAGCGACCGAGAAATCCTGTAAGCTCGCCGTAACATTGCCAATTCAGCCCTACGGCAATGTATTTTTCTATTTTTTTACTTATAGCCTAAAACTAAGATAGCTAAATGAAGTTGACTGCTTTCTACATTTATGGCGGGCGGGGAGGGATTTGAACCCTCGACCCCCAACTTAGGAGGCTGGTGCTCTCTGCGGGGAAATATCAGAACAAAGCGGGAAACCCCTCTTTGTAGAGAACTCTCCAATCCGTACTGAGCTACTCGCCCACGACATAGCTAAGGTCAACTTAGCTAAACAAATACCTATCGACAAGCTTCTCAAAATTGAGAAAGTAGCTATTTATTTAGAGGGAAAAGGGCAGCCCCCTCGCACCTAAGGACTCTGTTTTTGCACAACAAACCACAACGAAAGAATGGTAATGAACTAAGGTGATAACTCGTTATGTGAACTCCTTTCTCTTAACTCAACGAATAGTAAAGCCACGAGAGCAGGAAAGAATAATTCAAAAGCACGACTAAGCAGTCCTGAAATATCAGAAATATATGCTTCAGTAGAGGCAATCCATGAAAAACCTCCACTGAAAATATAAAATGATGTAACTGTTATTAAGTCACCTACTAATAATCCTAGTAACAATCCAATAAACAAAGCCAGTGTAATAGATTTGACAACATTAATTTTAATTTTCTTTCCTAAAAAATAAAACAATGCAAAAGCAGCAAAAACATTAACAAAAAAATAAACCAAACTAAACGCTTGACTTTCTGCATTAAGAAAGGATGGATAACCTAAAATCGATGAGGACGATGTGGAAGACGCAATCATTATGAAAAACCCAAGCAAATAAAGCAAGGCAAGAACCATAGGTAACGCAAAGGCAACGGCAAAGATTATTAGAGATTTCTTCAATGCACACTCTCCCAAATAATTTGATTTTAATTTACATTCTTTAATTTTGTTTAAAAGACTTGCCGAACTTGCTTGCTTTGCGAATATTATATTCTCATAGACACACACGAGTCACCAAAAACCCTCCAACAAACTCTGTTTTTGACCGAAGTCCCCAAAGTTTTAAACCTTTGCAAGCAGATTAGTCAATGCAAGTTTACAGTGGTAGGTTTGACTTTAAATTACCATTACATGCAGCTTCCACGCGAGGTCATCATCGGCAAAGGGACCCTACAGCGCATTCCAGAAGTAACTAAGCGTTTGCACCTGAAGGGAAGAGCTCTGGTAATGTCAGATGCAATATGCTACGACCTCGCTGGAAAAGATGTTTCCGATTTCCTCTCCGAAGCAGGATTATCAGTCGATTTTCTCCTGGTCAAAACCATGACCGCCAAAGACATCGCTGACATTCAAGAACAGATAAAGGATCTGAAGCCGCAGGTGCTTTTCGGAGTTGGCGGCGGAACCATAATTGACTCGGCAAAGGTAAGCTCGAAAAGCCAAAACATACCTTTCATAAGCGTGCCAACCACGGTTTCGCATGACGGCATCGCAAGCCCGCTTGCTTCAATAAAGGGTTCAGACAAGCCTTACTCGGTGATGGCGCAGGCACCACTAGCCATAATCGCAGACACAGAAGTCATTTCCAAAGCACCATGGCGTTTCGTGATAAGCGGGTGCGGAGACATAATAGCAAAGTTTACAGCTGTCAAAGATTGGAAACTGGCACATCTGGACCATGAAGAGTATTACGGTGAGTACGCAGCCAGCTTGGCGTTGATGAGCGCGAAACTCTTGATCCAGAACGCCAAATTAATCGTCGAACATCGGGAAGAGGGCTTGCGGCTTCTGCTTGAAGCTTTGATTAGCTGCGGCGTCGCCATGAGCATTGCCGGAAGCAGCCGTCCATGCAGCGGCTCTGAGCACCTGTTCAGCCACGCATTAGACATGGTGAATTCACATCACGCTATGCATGGTGAACAGTGCGGTGTAGGGTCAATCATGTCAGCTTACCTTTACAAGGCAAACTGGCAGCGAATCAGAAGCACTCTTAAGCTGATTGGTGCACCGACAACCGCCAAGGAACTGGGCGTCAGCGAAGCGGACGTCGTTAAGGCTCTGCAGCTGGCTGCGAAAATAAGGCCCGAACGCTACACGATCCTTCAAAAGTTAAACCTTGATTTTGAGTCGTGTGAAAAAACGGCAAGAGCGACAGGAATAATCGACTAATCCACCATTCAAGCCTGATGCCTGCTAAGAATAAACGGGAACAGTGAGATTTAGAAAAAAGGAATGAAGTGTCTTTCTTATTGGGTAGTCGGCGCTTTTGTCTCTGGTTCTGCTGCTGGGGTCGGCGTTGGCGCTGCTACGGGTGCTGGCTTTGGTTCAGACTTGAAGGATTCGACGAATTTGGTTTCAATTAGGTCGGGTAAGAATTTTTGTATGTCCAATGCGATGCCGCGTTTGGCGATTTGTACCCCCTCGATGTAGAATGCTACTTCAGGCATGTCGATAGTCAACGTTTTGTCTTGCAGTGTTATTTTGAATTTGTTTTCTTCCACTTGGGGGATTCGTCGGTGAACAAGCGCACTGATTTTCTCTTCATTGCCTTCGAGTTTTTTGTCGACGGTTACCTCGTAAATCAGTGTTTTCCCCGCTAATGCTGGGTTATAGTCTAACAGCACCCTTCCTGCGCCGATTGCGCGTACGCTTGCCATTTTGCCTTGGTACTCTATGCGTGCTCCGACAACTGGGTTTATGTCTTTCGCCAGCAGTTGCCTGAGGGGTACTCTTTTGACTTTTTCAGGGTCCCTTTGACCGAATCCTTTTTCAGGTGAAATTTCAACGGTTGAGGGTTTGCCTAGTTCCATGTTTGTCAGGCTTTCGTCTAAGGCTTTCAGAACCCAGCCTTCTCCGACAACAACCAGTTTAGGCTCGTAGATTTCTCCTTCTTTGTGTAGGTGCTCTTTTTTGGCGACATCCTCATGTGTGGTGTCGAAAAACTCGTTTGTTTCCTTAACCTTTGCTGAGTAGTTGATTATGATAAAGTCTGCTTTTTGAAAGGTCATCTTTAATCATCCATTGTTCTTAACGGCGGGAACTTTAAGTTTCAAACGCTAATAAAAACTTTGTCCAGCCTTAATTACCTGTCTATTATGTATTTAACACTGCATTTCTTACGTGTTTCGGTTTCGACCATCTGAGAACAAACAAAGTAGAGCCACAAACCTACTTCAAAAATTCTCTAATTCATACAAAAAGAACAGGCGAATTGCAGATGTTCAATGGAGTAGTCCAGCGATTATCGAACCTATGAAGAGCACGACAATGCCAACGACTATGATTTTTTTGGTTAGAGACTTCATTCGGCATCCTTAGCAATATAAAATACATGGTTTCGTTTGGATTTGAACTTTATGAATTGGAGATGTAAAAGGAGGTTTCCCAGAACATTGCCGGGATTTTTATGGGATCTATAAAAACGATACTGTTAAGTTAAGTTACCCAACAAGTTTTATAACATTTTAGTTCCTTTTATACCAGTGAGGAAAAGTCTTTTGGTTATTTGCCCAAAATGCAAAAATAAGTTACAAACCTTCAAAGCCCTTTCATTAAGTATCAATAATACAGTAACTTGCCAAGTATGTTCCTCACGGCTAAGGATTAAAGAAAAAGGTATTACTGGGGGTATCGGTTTTATATTAGGTTGGTTGCCCTTTGGTATCGGAGTGGTTCTTGGCATCGAATATGATGTTATCTACTTTTTATTTGCTGTAATATTGACAATTTTAGATTTTTTCTTACTTGTGTTTTTGATTGACAAATCCACAAAGGTAACATTGGCGGAATAATTCAAAGACTTTAAGTTTCAATAAACAAAATTTATAAAAACTGCAGCAGCGATCAAGCAAATAAAACAATTAACCCATTTAACCCTTAAGGCTTGCTGCCTTAAAAAATGGCAGAGATCGTTCAGATAAAGCTTTAAATCATGCAGAATTAGAGAAATGTGACAACTCTGCAGAAGCCTGCAGTTTGCCGGGGTCTCCTAGCCAGGCAGGGAGCAAGCCTGGAGATGTCTGCCGATGGCAGGCACCAAGCAGCTTGTGGCCTCTCGGGGCCGCGGGGGTTCAAATCCCCCTCCCGGCGCCAATTTACCATTTAGAGCCAACAATTAACTCATTATACCAAAATAACGCATATACTGCCTTATTTACTCATTGCTTCAGCATTTTCAATGGCACGCTCGCTATCTGAATTCCCTGCGAATAAGCAAATTTTATATAAAGGCACAATTTAAGAAGAAAGAAAGATAAACCCGAAAATCAGGTAGAGAAAAATTTTTCTAAAAAAATGCATCCATTGAAGGTTAAATCATGATCTCAGACATTTCCAAAGGAACAAGAACAAAACTCTCCAGAAACGCGATAATACTTGCCATAGTGATGATTGTGAACGTCGTGATAATCATCCTCTTAACTCCAATCGGCTTTGAGACCCGCCCGACATCCGCCTTGAAGCCTCTCGGCTACATCGCGATTACCACTATTTTTGTCGGTCTCGCACTGGATCTGACCTCAATCATCCTCCTTCTCTTCAAGAGAGCCAGAGTTAGATTAGCTTCGAGTCTGGCGATCATCAGCTCGATCCTCTTCTTCCTGATCATTTCGATAGATCGAACCGGGTCCTTCTTCTCGGTACCAACCCCTCCTGCAATTAACACCCTCGAATACCTCTTCACTGCCGTACTAATCGTAACTCTCATTATAGCGTCATTGGTCTACAGAGGGAGTAAACCCGCTTCAAACTAATGAATTCTGTCGAACCCAAACACAAAACCCAGACAGGCTTACACAGAGCCAATATCCATCGAGCGACATTGTAAAATGCATAAATTTTCGCCATTTTTAACTCTCCTGTAATTACTGACTTTGGCCAAATTATTGACGACTGCTGACTAATCATTTAATAGCTAGCAAATACAATTGACGTTAGAGAAGATTTTTTTGTTAAGACCTATAGACATAATTCGTTGTTTTCATAACGCATTCCGTCGAGACATATCCCAAATCGACACCTCAACGCTTAACATCGCACGTGAGGGGGGAGACTTGGCGCCCATTTTTGATCGACTTCAAATCGTGACCGAAATCTTGGATTATCACGCAAGAGGTGAGGAGGCAGCGGTTTTCCCAGCTGTCGACAACATCGCGCCTCTTGTAGCCAAAGCCTACATCATGGATCACCGTGAACTTGACAACATGGTTCAGGGGTTAGAAGCAATCCGCAAAGCACCTGACCCTTTAACGGCAGTTAGAGCAACAGCTGTTTTAAACTCGCATCTACGAATTCATTTAGACAAGGAAGACGCACATCTCTATCCAATTCTCGGAGAACGAACAACAGACGACGAGCAAGTCTCAATTGTTAGAAACATGGCAAGTAAAACACCTCCAGAACGGATCCCTACTCAGTTTCAATGGCTATTCCCTCTACTCGACCCTGATGACCAAGTGAGAGCTACAAGATTATTTATGTCGATAATGCCTCCGCCAGTTTTCACTACGGTCAAGCCACTAATAAAAAAGAGCGTTTCCGCAAACTGGGTTATGTTAACTGAGCAGATCCCAGAACTATCTGACAAGTAAGCCCTTCATAACTCTCCAAGATTTAGGTTGGTGGTGAGGCCGCTGGAACCTGAACTCAAAAGGGGCTGGAACTAGATTTTTCCATGTTGTAATTTTTAGCTGTTGCCTCAGTACTCGATGTGACGATTTGCAAAGATTTTGTTTCAGGCAGTTCTCCTGCTTAGCGAAGTATGCGTGAAATTTAAACGTGGGTTTAGACCTACCTCCCGGCGCCAATTTACCAGTTAAAGTACTTTCAGTTTTTCTGAAAAAAATGAGCGCAATTAAACATAATTTGCACCAAGATTGGCATACGCAAGTGCAACAATGTTTTTATCATCGATATGGCATTCGTATTACGAGTTGATGAACGATGGAAACAGTTACCGTATCGAAGAAATATCAAATCGTTATCCCCGAGAAGCTACGCAAGCAGTCAGGAATCAAACCAGGAGATAAGATGGTTGCTATCACTAAACATGGAATTATCCAGTACATACCTGTTCGCCCCATAAAAGAAACAGAAGGATTTATCCCCGGACTTGACACAAAAGGCTTGCGCGAAGAGTCTGACAGAATTGATTAGTATAGACAGCTTTGGATGGATTGAACGGTTCACTAAAGGACCGAAGGCGCGACAATACAAACAGATAATTGAATCAACGCAGCCTAAAGAGATAATCACTTCGGTTGTTGTACTCTACGAAGTCTACAAAAAGATTAAGAAAGTAAAGGGAGAAGAAGAAGCGTTGTTGGCAGTTGCCGCTCTTAGCCAGACGACGATTGTGCCAGTTGACCAATCGATCTCGCTTGAGGCAGCAGATTACAGCCTTGAACATAATCTACACTTTGCAGACGCTCTTGTTTATGCCACTGCTCGCCATTGGAAGGCCAAACTCTACACGAGCGATGACGATCTGAAGGCATCAAAAGACGTGTGTTTTGTGTAGCTTGCGAGAATATACGCTTTACCAACGCCTTGCGAGATATTGTTCTTGCGGGCAATTTAAACGCGGGTTTAAACCTATCTTCCAGCGCTATTTCACTGTTCAGAACTTATTATCAGGTTGTTAAGAATAGATAAGTTTAATCCAATCTTACTATTTTGATCGATTTCTGGCGTTTGCCAATGTTTTTTCAAAATCAACTCGAAGTAATTCCACTTCAACAGAAAGTAGATTCGAATTAGCGCTTTAATTGGATACTTCAACTAAAAATCTGCGACACGTACTAAAGGTTCATAAGTCATTTAAGTTCATTTTGACCCCTTTAGTTGAAGTTCACATGGCGTCGCTAGAAACTGAACAAATTAGATGCATAATCGATTCCAAAATGATTCCAGTAAGTATCCTGCACGTTGACGACGATCCGGGCTTTCTTAAGGTTGCAAGAGCCATTCTTTGCTCAGATGAAAACTACAGAATTGAAGGCGCCACCTCAGTTGCCGAAGCCAAAAAAAAGCTCGCTATCCAGCATTTTGACGTAATCATCTCTGATTACGAGATGCCGCAAAAAGACGGACTGCAATTTCTTAAAGAACTAAAAGAACAGAAGAACCAAACTCCTTTCATACTTTTTACTGGAAAAGGAAGAGAAGAAGTAGCAATTAAGGCGTTGAATCTAGGTGCAGCCGGCTACGTGAACAAGCAAGGTGACACTGAAACAGTTTATGGAGAACTTCGGCACTGTATAAAACGTGCAGTAACCACAAAGAGGGCCATCATAGCTCTACAAGAATCTGAGGAGAAACTAAAAAGAATATTCGATATGTCACTCGTCGGCATAACAGTATTCAACCTTGAACGGAACTGTTATACTGACTGTAATGCTGCCTTTGAGAGAATGCTTGGTTATAGCCGAGAAGATATCTTTGGAAAAAACCCTATTGACCTTGGACTGTACAAACATCCGCGTGATCGTGAAGAAATAGTAAGAACACTCCTTAATGAGGGACTAATAGAAAAAAAACACGTGGAATTTGTAGCGAAGTCAGGAGACACAAAGCTCGCAGAAGTCTCCATCGCTATCGTTGAAATTAACGGAGAAGTCAACTATGTCTCTAACATTTTAGATTTAACCGATAAGCACTGCGCGGAGTCAATTGCTGCAGTGCATGTTTGATAGCATCTCAGTCGCCGATTTTTCCACAGACAAAAACTATCGATACGCCCGATTCAATTCTGCTCGTTATTGAAGGTAGTTTGGTAAAGGACAAGGGCGGGCATATTTGCTCATTTTTAGAGCGCTTAATCTCTTCGATTTTCAGGGCAGAATCGTTTGCTGCAACAATCACCGCCGGAGAACGCATCGCAGACAAACATCATTTAGGCTTTTTTTCTGGCAGTAAATTTTTTGGCAACTTTGCAACGACTGTGAACAGTGGATCTACAATTTGTGCGACTCTCAATTTTGCAGTTAAGCTCAGAAACATGTAGGCATCGTACCTTTCAAAACCGTAGTCTGACTCTAACCAACGCACCAATTCGAGAAAAGCCAGTCTAACCGCATCTTCGAGAGGCTTAGCACTACAAACAGCCATGATTTCATCCTTCGACTCGATACGTGGCCACTCGAGTTTTTTGTTTTTCTGCAGCCCGAACCTCAGTGTGACTGCTGCCGCAACTTCCGCCGCGGTTCCGCAGATTTCTCCGTCTCCTTGAACTGCGTGAACGTCGCCTATCCCGAAAAGGGCTCCGTCAACGGCCACAGGAAGGTACAGCGTGTTGCCTTCGCAGACGTCGGGAACATCCATGTTTCCTCCGTGTTTTCCAGGCACGATTGTAGATATGGCCTCAAGTTCTGGTGAAACACCAATTGTTCCGATAAAGGGTTCAGCGGGGATTTCAAGAGTTCTGCCGTCTTTGAGCTCGTAGGCAATTTTTGAGTGGCTAATCTTTGAAAACTTGGTAATAGGCGGGGATAGTTGAAGCCAGCCTTCTAGTCCGCCAAAGCCGGGGATGATAGCCGTCCAAGCGGTTTCTGGAAGTTTGACGTCGATTATCTCGATCTTCAAAACATCGCCTGGCTCCGCGCCCTCCACATAGACGGGACCTGTGATGGGATTTTCGTATCCGCTGATGCCTCTTTGAGCTACGTCCGCAGGAGTTTGACCGGCAACCAAAATGCCGCCTCTTGCATCCCACGTTTCTATCTCGACCGTTTCGCCGGGCGCAACCGTTGCAACCGGCTTGTTTTGTGGTCCTAATGTACAATTCTGTTTCAGCGACATTTTTTCCTTAGAAGTTCTTTTTATTGTTCTAACTGGCACGCCGCTTCCTCGCTTGTTCTTTTGGAATTCACTTATAGTTCGATAGAGGCGTTTAATCTTTTGGTTGCGCTAAGAGAACGACGGAAATGGCCAGCAGCGAACTGGCGCCCTGCTAAAGTTTCAAACATTGGGGAGAGCTCTTTCAAGAAGCCTAATCCAGTTTTCTCCCATCAGATTCGAGACCTCGGAGTTTGAAAATCCCCGTTTGCTTAACGCTCCCCCAACTTTCTGAAGGTCAGCTACTGTTTCAATGCCTTGCGGGATTGATTCTGCTCCGAAGCCTCCGTCAAGGTCTGAGCCGATGCCGCAGTGAAGGGAATCTCCTGATAATTCACACACATTTTTCATGTGTTTCACGACCATTGAGAGAGCGACTTCGTTTTTTCCTTTGCCTTTCCTCCAGCCGGGATCTAGAAAACCGTTATACAAGACTGTCCCGATAACGCCGTTTCTCGAAACTAACGCCTTTATCATTTCGTCGGTTAACTGCCTGTCTGTTGGAACATATCTGCGGCTGTTTGAATGACTAGCAATCACTTCGCCGTGGAACAAGTCAAGCGCGTCGAAGAAGCTTTCATCCGCCATGTGTGAAACATCCAAAATTAGGCTTGAAGTCTCCATGGCAGCCAGTAGCTCTTTGCCCATTTTCGTTAGTGGACCAGGCGCGCCTGTGCCTCCGCTATATCTCGTTCGGTGCCAAGCCGGAGCCACAATACGCACTCCACCATTGAACCAGTCCTTTACGTCTTTGGGCGAAAGAATCGGGTTTGCACCTTCCATCAAAATCACTAGGCCGACTTTTGTTTCAAATGAAAGGCGCTGTTTAAGTTGAGTCTTCGATCGGATAATGTTGACAAATCCTTGACGTTCCAGTGTCAGGTAATAGTCCAGTTGAGCTTTCGCTTCCACACACGCTGTCATAGAATTTTTTAATGAGAATCTTTTAGACGAAGGATTCCTTAAATATGGAGACACCCAGATTGTGGCGAATACAATCCGGACATTTCCCTTTTCTAATTCTGGAAGCGAAACAGTCGGGGTTCCTTCCTTCTTGTTTTGGTCTGACGCTCGTATTGCAGAGATATTATCCAGAAAATTTCGATGAAAAGAGAGAGCGTTGAACGCTATGTCTTCGTGTCCATCAACGATAATGTATCTTGACATTTTTCTCAACCTGTTTGGTTATGTTATTTTAATCTTTGAAATGGTTAAGATTATTCGAAGTCCCACACCAATAAACTTACACAGTGGCCTTCTTTTGCCCATCCATTCTTTGGATTAGCCCGATTTCTGATTTTTCTAAGACACGCCTCTCAGAAAGTACGCCGACAATCTGCCCTTCCATGACGACCACTAATCGGCGGATGTCGGCTGACTTCATGAGTTCCAAAGCTTCCAAGAGATTTCTTTCGCCGCCGATCGTAATCAATGGAGAAGACATGAGTTCTTCCGCCGTCGTTTTCAAGGGGTCCCGCTGGATGTTCGCTAGCCGGTTCAAGATGTCTTTCTCTGTTATTATTCCAACAGGTTTACTGTCTTTGACCACGATGACTGAGCCAATGTTGTTGGCTATCATTGAGTCTATGACTTTGGACGCCGTGGACTCCGCAGGAATGGTTATCGGCGGAGACCTCATTGCTGCCTCCACCTTCATATCGGAGAGATCGAGTGATTTGCTCCATAAATCGTTAAGCAGGTTCCTCATGCTTCGAAGGTAATCGGTGTCGTTAGTGTACAGCAGGTGATCGAAGTAAGCCGAAGGATCGGTTTTTGTCTTTGTTGATTGGGGCGCTTTAAACATGAACATTTGAGAGCCATCTACAATCGCTATGCTTGAGTAGACAGCGTCAGAGTACTTCACTTGATATTGCTCAGCCAGTGTTTCTGCGGCTGCTAAATTTTCGAAGTCCAACGACACAAGGACGCGCAATTTAAGCGTTTTCTGTGGGATTCTGTTTAGAAGATTCGAAAGCATCGTCGTGAAACCTTTCGAGGTGGAAACCAACATTAATTCTTCTCTTACATCTCGGATTGACTGGCAGAATTTCTGGTAGGCTTCCTCAGCGTCCTTGATAATGACCGTTTCTGGAGCCGCCGCGCCCGTTTCAATCTCGTTTATTCGTATTCCAAGGTCCGTCGCTTCATCCCATATTCTTTCAAAGAAGATCTTGATTGCTGAAACAATTTCGCGGCTATTCGTCCACAGAACGGTTTCTTCAAGTTGAGATGACGAGGGCTCATTTGAGGGGGTAAGGAAAAAAGCGATTTCGTCATTATCCCTGATAACGAAGCGCGGGTATGGTTTTGCTCCCAGATCCTTGTGGCGACTCTCAATTTCAAAGCGTTTCGCTAGGGTTTTCTGCAGAACCGCCTTCACGAACCGATAGTTGTCTTTTTTGATGTTGGTTAGAATTCTAAACCTTATGTCGCGATTTTCCGTTAAGTCGAATATTCCAGCTTGCTCCGACCTGATTATGCCTATACTGTCCGCCATAGACAAAACCTCAGTGTTTGCTTGCTCAATCATCTCAAGAATCCGCGAGTAAATGTTCTCTCGCCCTTTGATAACTGTGAATTTTGCCTGCTGCAGCGACGGCTTGCTGGGTATTATCGACTCCCATCGGGCAAGCAACTTGCTTTTTCTACTTTCAAGATTGAAGGTTTCTTCCCTTTTTGCCATTATAGTCATGTCAAGAAAATGCTCGAATGAAACGGGCACAAAACGAGCGGGAAACTCAAGAGTCGCCTCAGCCAACCCCTTGCTTTGCAGGACCTCCAATATGCGGTATACCTGAGCCTTGTGCATTTTGAGGCGTTTTGCAACTTCACCTGCCCGCTGCACACCGGTCTTCGCTAGAAAAAGGTAGACTTCTGCTTCTTTTTCTGTTAAGCCGAAGTCTCTCAGAACTGAGACTATCTCGTTTTCGGTCACTACAATCACTAACTTTTGTGACTAACTAGCTATTTTATAGAACAAGCTAATAGATGTTACGTGTAGAAGCAGCAAAGAAGAAACAGCTTTTTTTCGGTTTTTTGTCGGAGGACACCATATGACCCTGTTAGAAAACAGAATTCCCGAATGTGACGAATCTGTGGAAGAGCGTCAGAGGAAAAAAAGTTCAGGGATACTCGACGATTTGGAGCTCGTTCAAAGCCAAAGCGATTCGTACCAAAGCATTTTGGCCAAGGATCCTTACAGTGAACTGAGGTTCTTTAGGAAGTAGACAGCAGGGCTGGCTTTAAAATATAATTCGGGATTCCTGAAGACGGATTAGTTTCGAATAACACCAGCCTCCTTAGGATTTATTGCACTGGATCTTTAGGAAAAACGGTCAATGGTAAAAAGACTGCCCGAGCTAATTCAGTGCTCATTTTGCAGCTTCGGAACAAGAATCTTCGAAAACACTTTGAACTTGTCGCCTCAACCGATTTATTAGCAGTTTTCTCGTTGATTTTCGCTATCAAATCTGTAATGAAAAAGCGCCGACCAGCCTACAGCAAGCTTTAAACCGCACTTCAAAACAACAACACAGCCAATTCATTTCGGGGATTACGTGGGCTTGCAGTACAAGTGGCTAGTCTTAACGGTGACTACGATCGGCGTTCTGATGGCTGGGATCGACGCGCGAATCGTCATCATCGGTCTACCTCAAGTAATCCATGCATTGGGCGCTGACGCTGAGCAAGGTATTTGGATCAGCCAAGCCTACATGTTGGGAACCATCACGATTTTGCTTTTGGTGGGGCGGTTCGCAGATGTTTTCGGCAGCAAACGTGTCTACACAAGCGGGTTCCTCATATTTACCGTTGGCTCGGCGCTCACCAGCCTCGCTTTGACGCCGATGCAGGTTATCGTGTTCCGCATCCTCCAAGGAATGGGCGCTGGAATCATTTTTACCACCAGCGTTGCCATAATCACCGACGCCACGCCTTCAAACGAACTTGGCTACTCGCTGGGCATAAACAACTTGGGCTTCCGATTCGGCGCAATGGCTGGGCTGACTCTGAGCGGTGTAATTTTGTCATTCATCGGCGACTGGCGCGCCCTATTCTACATAAACATACCAATCGGCATCGTGGGCACGGTGTGGTCGCAGCTAGCCATAAGAGAAACACCTCACACGCAGTTTAATGACGGCAAGAAAGGACTTTCATGCGTCGACTGGACGGGTTTCGCGGCTTTCGCTGTCTCTATATCGGCTCTTCTTTTGGCACTGACTTTCGCGGCTTACGGCATAGGCAGCCATGCACTCACCGCAGCAGCCGCAACAACAAGCATTGCCAGCTTCATCTTCTTCGTTTATCATGAACGTAAGTGCACCAGTCCTCTGCTGAACTTTAGTCTTCTGAGAATTCGGCAGTACACTGGAGGCTTGCTTGCTCAGTTGATAAACGCGATAGCCTGGGGCGCCGTACTTCTGCTGTTAAGCTTCTACTTCCAACTCGTTTTGGGCATGAGCCCGCTGGAAGCGGGAATACGCATCATACCATTCGACATTGCATTTCTCGCCTTCGGACCGATAAGCGGCAAACTCAGCGACCGCTACGGACACCTGCCTTTCACCACCATCGGCATAATGCTGTCCAGTCTCTCGCTGTTTCTGTTCTCAACTATCACGGCGACGACTCCTTATGCAGTAACGGTGGTTTTCATGGCTATGTTCGGGGCATCAAACGGCATATTCGCCAGCCCAAACATGAGCGCAGTCATGGGTGCGTGTCCGAAGGATCAACGCGGCGTCGGCTCAGCGTTGAGAGCCACTTTCTTCAATGTCGGCTTCGCTATCAGCCTTAACCTCGCCATATTAATCATGAGCTTCACCATTCCCTACGCGGTCCTGACCCAGATAGCAGCGGGATACGTTACGACGCTGAGCGCTGGCAAAGAGATGTTTCTGCAGGGCTTGAAGACAGCGTATCTGTGGCTTGCCGTCCTGAACACCTTCGCGTTAATCCCCTCGGTTCTGCGGGGACAAAACAAAATCAAAGAGCCATGTGAAAACCCAGTGGCACTCGCAGAGTAAACCTCAGTTTTCAAGGAGGCATTTGCTTGATTGCTTTCCTCGCATTGAACTTTGCCGAGAGAAGCGGCATCAGCTTCACTGCAACCAAGAAAGCCACGGTGGCGTATAGTATTCCGCCTAATATGTCGGTGAAGTAGTGTTCGCCCAAATAGACTGCGCTGAACCATGTTCCGACTGGGATAACCAGCACTGGAAGAGCCTTTCTCTTCCAAATCTTGAATGCAAAAAGAAAGACGAGCCACGGCAATGCTGAGTGGAGGCTTGGGAAGGCCGCGTAGAGATTTGGCCCCAGAAAATCGTAGAGTGTTTTGTAGGCGGGTACTCCGAGACTTTTGTCAACTGAGCTGGAGAGGATGCGAGTGAGTCCTTGGCTTGTCAGCGTGCTGTTGAGCCATGGTGGAGCAACTGGATACAGAAGAAAGGTTACGAGGCAGCTGTATACGAGTATCGCCAGCGAGGCGGTGTATTTCCAGTAGTCTTTGTGGCTTCCCAACCAGACGGCGAAGCCGAATACTGTGGGGACGAAGAAGTAGATTGTGTAGAAAAAGGCACCTGTGAAATTTAAGACGGGTGTTTTCAGGTACTCCTGAAGAATCAGATTAGGGCTGTTTCCGCCGAAGAGCGCCAAGTCGAAGTAGTACGGTCCATAATGCACGTTAAATTTAGAGACAGTTCCAACGACGCCGTTGAGTGTTTCATACGAAACGAAAATCAGGAGGAATGGAACCCAATCCTTGACGAACCGCCAAATCTTCTTGCTGTAAGCCGCATAGACTAAGAGAACCAATATGGCGAATTCTGGTCCAGGAATGATCTCGTTTGTGAGTTCGAGGACAGCTACGACGACAACAAGAAAGGCGCATAACGCCACGGCAAGGATCCTTAAAACATCATGGTCGTTTCTGGAGTCTCCATTGCTTTTCCTTCCTTCCTTTGCGCTGGTCAACTTGGAAATTCCCCTTGCCCAATCGAAACGAGGTTTGTGTTACACTCTAATGCTGGTTTTCCGTATCAACCTTCCGCAGGCGAGCTAAATTTCTCTGTTCGTTTCCTTTTGAATTGAACCAACTCTTTGCGTTTTTGGACGATGATTTTGGGAATTCCATCGTTCTGAAGGTGTATGCGTGTTCAACGCATCTCTGTATAATCTATTAATACATAATATACTTAAGCAACTTACCATTGAAAATTAACCAAAAACCGAACTCAAATCAGCATTCGTGATCATCCACGCGATGAGAACCAAGAATGCCATCAGTAGATGAAGAAAAATGCTCAGAAAAACAAAAACCATTATCATAGCGCTTATAATTACTATTTCATTTCTAGCGGCAGTTAGTCAGCACGCTGGGTGTGCGTCGACAAACAGTCCTGCCAGCCTCAAGATCTACTTAGGGCCCACAAGCGTGCCCGCAGACAACGGTTCGTACAACTGCATTTTTGTCCAGTTGCTGGATGCAAGCGGAAAACCAGCCAGGGCATCGCAGGACATAACCGTCGGCCTCTCCTCGTCCGAGACGAACATAGGGACAGTCCAGCCCTCAATCACCATTCCCAAAGACGAAACGTATGCGCAAACTAGCTTCCAGACGACGTTTAGCCCGGGAACCACCACGATAGCTGCCTCAGCAACCGGGTTCGCAACGGTAACGTCAACCATGACCACCGTGGCGCCGATCCCCGCCCAAGTCGCTGTCTACGGATTCCCATCCACCCTCCCAGCTGACGGCAAAACCTACAACGCCATCCTGGTCCAACTGCAGGATTCAAGCGGCAACCCAGCCAAGGCACCCAAGGGAGGAGTGCAAGTTACACTTTCGTGCTCAGACACCAGCGTCGGATCAGTCACACCCAGCGTAACCATTCCTGAAGGGGTAACCTACGTTACCGCCAACTTCACAACAGTAGCAGGAACCACCAAAACATTGAGCGCATCAGTCGGGGGCATTGCCCAAGATTACACTTCCGTTCCTCTAACTGTTACCACCACGCCAGTCGGGTCAAACCCGAATCAAATCAAAATATTCACTGGGCCATCAGAGATCCCAGCAGATAACAACAAGTATTCGATAGTTGCCCTCGAACTGCAGAACTCAACTGGTTTCGTCTGCGAGCTCCCATCTGCCACCACCGTCGCTCTGTCATCATCAAAGCAGACTGTAGCACAAATTGGCTCGCAGGTAACCATTCTCTCTGAGAGAGCTTACACAGTTGCAACCTTAACTACAACCTACGAGCCGGGAACAACGACCATAACAGCGATGACTAACGGCACTTCCTTGGCCACACAGTCCTTAACCACAACAGGCTTCACGCCCTCGAGGCTAGCCGTCTTCTGCGTCCCATCTATCTTGCCTTCGGACAACGCAACCTACAGCGCAATCCAGGTTCAGCTACAAGACGCAAACGGGGACCCGGCAAAGAACCCGACGTCCGATGTGACTGTAGACCTGTTCTCTTCGGAGCCGACTGTCGCAACAGTCTCCCCGACCCTGACGATCCCGTTCGGACAGACAGAAGCCACTGGGACCATCACTGTGACGAACTCGCCTGGCACAACCCAAATCACCGCGCAGGCTTCAAGCTACCAGAATGGGCAGGCAAGCATGACCACTTACGTTATTGACTTCATGCCGCTCCAAATAACATTGACGCCTGACTCTTCAACCCTCAACAACGGAGCCCAAACAAACATCACCACCTACGTAGCCAACAACGGTGTTCCCGTCTCGGGTGTCACCCTCCAGTTCACGTCGGACAGCGGCGGATCATTCACGACAACAACCGACAAAGGAAACGGCTACTACACCACAACCTTCACAGCCGCCAGCTTCACAAAAACAACAACCTGCACCATCACTGTCACCGCCGCGAAGACAGGCTATGCAAGCAACCAGGCAACAGCTCAGATTACTGTGGGACCCTCAGGCTCCACATCGTCCACGACGAATTCAACTCAAACCTCAAACGCCAACGTAAACGCCCCAGTTACCATACAGTTCTGCATCAAAGACGGCAGCGGAAATCCGCTCAGCAGCGTCTCCGTCAACTCCACAGCCCAGCCAGCAGGCACAGATCCACTTTCAGCCGCGACCAACTCAACAGGCTATGTCGTCTTCAAGGACGCCCCGGCGGGAAACTACACCTTCAAAATAATCAAATCGGGGTACTATCAGTTGTACGAGCCTATTAAGACGAAAGGTTTGCCTATTGCGTTGACGCTGACGCTCACAAGCGACGGGGCAAGCTCCAAAGGCGGCGGAGGTTTTCCCACTACCATAGTAATCATCGTGGTCGCAGTCGTGGTGGTAGTAATCGTCGTCATCTTGTTGCTCAAACGCGCAGCATCAAGTGAAACCGAACCGCAATTGTCAAACTTCTGACAAAAACAGCAGCCGTAATCCCAGGCCCCAAATCAGCAGACAACAAGAAGCAGTTTTTAAGTTGATAGCCAAGCTCACGCTGGAACCTTGTAGTTGGCTTCAGCGTTCTTGCTAATTTTGGGAATAGTGATGACAAACCTCGCGCCTTTGCCAGACTCACCTTCTTCGCTTATTTTCCAACCGTAGACCTCCACCATTCGCCTGACCAATTTTAATCCGAAACCTGAACCATTGCCTACAGTAAACCCTTCAGTGAAAAGCCTGGGCTTGTTAACATCCGAAATACCAATTCCATCATCTTCATAGACAAGCTTCGTCCCATGGTCACTTTTTTCATAGCTCAGTCGTATTTTGGAAACTTTTTCACCATGTTTTAATGAATTGTCAATAAGATTGTAGAAGACTTGCCTAAGTAGCGAATCAGCCATGACATAAAGGTCCTTGCATTCATTGAGTACCTTTATTCTTCCTTTTAGAATAGGGAAAAGCGCAACAGATTCGTTAAAGCATGCTTCAACATTTACGCTTGAAGTTTGTTCGGAACCTATTTTCTCGTAAGTGCGGATGAACTCAAAAAGAGTGTCTGCATCATTAGCAGCAGAATTTATTCCTTCCAAGTATTTTCTCACCTTGGGATTGTCGCCAATTTCCTTCCCGAGCAAATACGCTGTGGTTTTTATGACCGCCAGTTTGTTGCCGACATCATGCCTTATCAGTGCTTCGGCAACCCTTAGCTCCTCAATTAAAGCCTTCAATTTCTCGTAATCGCTCTTCGCGTCTGATATGTTGACCATGACACCTCTCAATCCAATCTTCCCGCTTTCAACATTAATCCTCTCCGAAAACACCATAGTAGGAAATATACTGCCATCTTTTCTTTGCAGAATATACTCGTTGCATCCTGTTTTTTCGCCCCGCATTAGCTTCTGAATATTCTCCTTGGCTCTAAGACGATCCTCAGGAACCAAAAAATCAAATATAGTCATTTTCGAGATTTCATCCACAGAATAGCCCGTAATTTCAACAGCCTTTTTGTTCACAAAGGTTGGCTTCCCCGCACTGTCAGCCTCAAACACTATTTCAGGAAGTGAATCAGCAAAATCACGATACTTAGCCTCACTTTCGACAAGAGCCGCAACTGCCTTTTTGCGTTCAGTGATGTCGCGGATAATTGATATTGCGCCAATAACAGTGCCATGCGAATCCCTCTGAGCAACAACTGATATCATGGCATCAAAGCACTCACCATTCTTTTTCTTGAAAGCAACTTCATAATCTCTCGCAAAGCCTTTCTGAATTAAGAGTTCAAACATAACTTGTCTATCCAATGGATTCGCATAATGCGCAACCGCAGGCACAGTCAATAATTCTTCTACACTATCGTACCCAAGAATTGACGCCAAAGCTGGATTTGCGGAAACTACAAAACCCTCGATGGTAGCAACCATTATTCCATCTATAACAGTCTCAAACAAAACCCGATAACGCTGTTCAGATCGAATCAGGTTCTCTTCGGCCCGTTTCTCTTCGGTAACATCTCGGATCAGGGCTTGAAAGTACTTTTCGCCACCTAATTCCATAGTTTCTGCAGCGGCTATTCCGATTTTAATTTCTCCATTTTTCATGAGGTAGGTAATCTCAAAATTCTCTACTTTGCCATTTTCGTTAAGCAGTTTGTAGAATCGTTGACGTTCTGTGGGATTAACCCATAATTTTAGTTCTAAAGAACTGTAACCGACCATCTCATCTATCGTGTAACCCCACAATTTTTCTGCAGCCTTGTTTGCCTCGACAACTTTCTGGTCCGAAAGCGTACAGAGGAAAATTGCATCGGGGCTATTCCTAAATGCCTTTGAAAACTTCTCCTCAGAATATCTAAGTTTGTTTCTCACTTGACTACGATCAGAAATAAGGCTTATCCCATGTGCGAGTTCCCCAAAAACTGTCTCCGGTGAGCCCTGCTTGTTGTAGTAGCCTTCAGCGCCGAGATTAAGTGCTTTTATGGCTACCTCTTCTCTACCCTTCCCAGTAAATAAAATAAACGGGATTTCATACCTCTGTGCTTCGAGTTCTTTGAGAAAATCTAAGCCATTCTTTAGAGGCATTTCGTAGTCGGAAATAACTATATCATACCGATGTGTCTTCAATTTTTTAAAGGCTTCATCAACGCTAGTGGCTTGCTCAATTTCGAAATTGCCCCACAGCGTCAGAATCTTCTTTGAGACTTCGAGAAAATCGAGGTCATCATCAACATGCAAAACCTGAATTGCCCTGTTCTCATTGTGCAGTCCCAAATTATCCATTAACAAGCCCCAGACTAACATTGGCATATGTTATTCTGAATATATAAAATGATTTCTCAATTTGAATCGCACAAACAGATTTCTTCAGAATAGAGCAAAAAATGAAGCAAACGCAAACTACGAAGTGTGTCAAACAACAGAGACTCACAAAGCAGAGAAATAACTATTGTCAACCAGATAACATGCTAGGAAAAGAACGTCAAGAGAAATTGCAAATGTATTCCAAAGAGAAGCCTTTTATGCAATAAACAGCTAACAACTTAATTGTCAGTGAAAACCTCATGAACTATTATTTGTTCATTGGTACTGTCAGTCTAGCTTTACAGTTAGCTGTTTTGGCTTTACTAATAATCGGCTTTGAATTCAAACGACAGCAGAGGTTTCGAACGCATGGCTTCATTATGCTGGCAGCGCTCGCGGTCCACCTCACAGTTATCGGGGTTGTTATGGTGCCGTCATTCGTGGCCGGTTTAGTTCCGAAAATCTTAGAGAAACCAACAAGCGTTGCTGCCTTGTTATCGGCTTTTCATGCTGCCGCAGGAACAGTGACTGTCATCTTGAGTTTCTGGATTATTGGTGGATGGCGCATGAGACAGTCAACCAATTTTTGTGCGCCTAAGAGAAAATTTATGCGCACCACCTTCATCCTGTGGTTAGTAACTCTGTCCTTGGGTGTAATGTTATATTTTGTTCTTAACTGGTCAGTCTTGTTTGGTTAAATCCGAGGAAAGCTTTTGAAAAGAACGTGGAAGTAAACGAATGAAGCCACATCTGAGTAAAAGCTATAGTTAGTTTTTGAATAGAGAATAATTAAATAGAATGATCACTGAAACTTGAATACTAAGCGAAGGCTCCGGTGATAGAAGCGTCAGCTAAGAAAGAAAACCCTCGTTTCTTCGTAACGACTCATCATACTTTTACTGTGTCGGATTCTTTAGCTCTCAGAGTTTTTTCCAATACTAATCCACAAAACATGAAAATAGCCGACTTACAGAAGGGCTTAGTTCTTTTATGTAATGGGACCGACGTTATCGGAGAAGGAACAGGGTTTGGAGTCCCGATTGCCAAATACTCTGATGAAACAGTCTTTTCAGGCTCATCTTTCCTTTATGTTCGTAGGCAGGAAAACGGTGTCGAAATTCAAAAGGAGTTTCTTATGGATTTGGTGGCTAGAGATAGATTCCGAAATCTCAAACTTGAAAACCCGAGAATTCGAAAGTTATTTGACCGCATTTCTCTTTTGTCTCAGAGACATAAGCGTCTTGCTCATTCGATTCTAGTTGTGAAAGGTTTGCTTTTCAAATTTGGAGTAGGATCTAGTTTTATAAGAAGTACGCATAAAGGCTCAGTTATTGTCACATATATAATGGATCGAAACCGAATACTGGTAAAACTGAACTTAAGTCAACTTAAGCGAACTAATCTTGGGAAAGTTTTTGTTTTAAACGAACAAGGAGCACATTTCTTCAGGGCTTATTCGGATTCAGAAGGCTTGAGGCTGGTCGATGGGGAAATCGGTGTTTGGGATAATGTCACAGCACAATCGGCAAAAATAGCAAACGGACAAAACAAAATTGGGTTTTGTCTGAAGAGTGTGGAAGGAAGCATGTTGCATCGGGGAAGGGAAGTGATTGAAGGTTCTTTAGACTGGATCGGTCTAGATTACGAAATTAGCTCTAACAGTTGTCATTTTGAGTATGAAATTGAACTTTTTGGGTGACTATTTCAGATGACAATGGTGACTCTGGTTTATCCATACTTCCATCCTCGTACTGACACATCGATCTTCAGGTTTCCGCCATTAGGATTAGGCTACATAGCAGCATATCTTAGACAACAAGGCATTTCAGTTGAAATTGTAGATTGCACTTTTATCAAACAGAAAGAAGCGCTCAGAAAAATCATCGATTCGAAGCCAAGGATAATTGGAATACAATCAATGTATTCGATGAAAGAAAAATCGTTAGAAATAGCTGAACTGCTGAAGGGTCATTGTGAGCTGCTTGTTGCAGGAGGGGCGCTCCCGACTATTGAACCAGAGGCGTTTCTTGAGAATTTTGATGTCGTAGTCGTAGGTGAAGGAGAGCAAACTATGTTAGAGATCGTTAAGCAGTTCAAGATGGGCGGCGCTTTTTTTCAAGTTAAAGGAATCGTTTACCGCGACAGAGACACCGGTCAAATAAGGAGGACTCCCCATAGGGACTTGAATAGAGATCTGGATGAGTTTCCCAATCCTCCAAGAGAATTATTTGATAACGATGCCTACAAAAAATATTATTCTAAAAAGTTTGGTTATACAACAACGGCAATCATGAGCTCAAGAGGCTGCCCCTTTTCTTGCGATTTCTGCAGTAAACCTGTCTTTGGCAATGACTTTAGGGCAAGAGCAGCCTCTAAAGTGGCTGATGAAATTGAAGAAGTTATTTCTTTAGGGTACGGCAGGATATGGTTTGCTGATGATTGCTTTACACTAGATCGCGAACGCCTCACAGGAATTTGCGATGAAATTATTAAACGTGGATTGAAAATAGGTTGGGAGTGTCTTTCAAGGGTTGACACGCTGGATCCAGAAACGGTTGACAAAATGAAACGCGCTGGATGCGTGAGAATGTTCTTTGGAATTGAATCTGGAAACGACTCCATCCTTGCTTTGATGAAAAAACAAATAACAATCAGACAAGTGCGTGAAGCTCTTTTTTTGTGTAAGAATAGCGGGATTAAAACCGGAGCTTTTTTCATTGTAGGTTATCCCGGAGAGAACGACAATACCGTCTTACAAACAATTAGGTTTGCTTCTTCGCTTCCTCTTGACTATCTTTCGTTCACTATGCCTTATCCAATTCCCGGGACTCCTCTTTATGAAAGGCTAAATGGAGAAATGATTTCTGATGAGTGGGCAGAGCCCAAAAACATTCAGTTGGTGAAACACAAATTGCTTTTCGCCTCGAAGCTGTCTGAAAGAAAACTTAAGTTTGCAATAGCCAAGGGCATGATTCAGTTCTACATTCGAAAATACACGGGAAAAAACGGTTACAAATTGCTGGGCACACCTTTTGAAAGCTTAACAGATACGCTTTACAATAAATTACATTAATCAGCCGCCAACTTTTCACTTGATTTCGCATTTTTATTTGGTAAAAAGTAATTGGTCAGTGTCGTTTGCATTTCTGGGCTTGAATAGTTCCAGTAGTGATGCCCTTTAACCTCAGGTGGGGTTTTTTAGTCTGATGACGTATTCAAAGATTGAAAGCTGCGGGGGCAAAGAATAGCTCAGCCCCGTCCAAGCGAAGCGTCCCCTTGTCTTTTCCCATCCTCTGAAAAGCAAACTGCCATCTCTCTTTTCCAAACCAAACTCTAAAGAACCTGTCATATGCGAGAGAGAAGCATCTTTAGCTCTCACCTCAGCCCATGCTCCGATCTTCGCATCAAATAGTCTTAGCCCTTCAGAATCCGCGTATTCTCTAAAGAAAGTAGAACCCTGCTCATTGAGAACGAGAATCTCCTCACAGCCTGCCTTATCCAAGCCGGACAAATCAACTTGAACTTCTATGGAACTCGGCTGGATTGAGAATTTCACCGCGATCGCGCCCTTGGGCTCAACCTTGATGAATCTCGTTTGAACCCCCATCACTTGTCTTAGCTCCATAACCTTGCTAAAAAAGGGCAAAAACCGCTTGCTGCTAAGATAGGCTTTTTCAAAGAGTTTGTGAAAAAAACGATACGATCCATCGTTGACGTACGAGGATTTGCCTACACGCATGCGCGATATCGTATCCAAAACAAAGAGCTTTGTAACGCTGAAACCACATCCATTCTCATATATCGAACAACAAGCTGAGCTTGAAAAATAGGTTTTATTCCTGTATTTGACAACTGGCACTCCGAAACCAACCCCTTCCTCAATTAGTTCCGCGCCATCAAGCACTAGAACAAGCCCTTTTTGAAGAGGAGCCACTTCCAAGCAGCAAGGACGAGAATCTTGATATAATCTAAATAGAACTCGATCGTTCATTTTAACACTGAACGGTGCCACTGAACCATTAGCCTTTTGCACCTCAAACTGCCGATTAACAGAATTTGGCATCAAAAAACATCCTATTCGCAAGGAATAGACTAAAGTCCCCGGCGTCTTTGATCTTTGACATCTCTATTTATTGTTCGGGCGTTCTCGGGTAAAAAAGTTTGTGACCGCTCCCATACAACGTATAGATGAAATGATGAGACACAAAAATTTTTCGTATGCAATTGTTTTATTGTGCAGCCCACCGAATGTGGAATGAATGAGTATTAGTCCCCAGAATATTCGTGCAATGCAGTTTTCAAAGACCGCGCCCTCCGTACGCAGTCGAATACAGGAGCAGGAGAAAAAACGCCGAAGATGTTAATGTATATCATCTTGATTATGAACGCCTGAATAACATCAGTGAGCTATTCTGTATAATCAAGAAGGCCCCGTTTTGTAAGAAATCGCTTGATACCATCTTTTGCCGTTGAAAGCTTTTGCCTACTTGGCAAGTAGAGAAGAACGTATGCTGCGCCTAGAAGGACCTTCGTTATTGAGTTTAGCGGGAACGCTAAGGCATGTGGGTTGTCGATGATTATTCTTGGCCAAGCAAAGACATAAAGCGTTTGTGGAAAAGCGTATTGTGGGAACCCGATTGTTATCCAGAAAATCCATAAAATCGTCATGGCGATTAGCACAAGCCAGAACCACCTGCTGGTTTTCATGTATTTGTAACCGGACAGGGCGGTTAGGGAGATTATTCCGTAATTGAGGAAGAGCGTGTTTCCGTTTAGAAGAAAGTATGGAGGGTTGCCGTAATTCCAAGAATTCCAGAAGGAGAAATGATAGAGAATTTCGTAGAGCCAGATCATTGAGACCGCGCTGGTCAAAGAGATAATAAAGCTCTCAGCGGCAGATACGCCGTTTATTCGAAGAAAAACAGCGATTCCTAAATAAACGAAGGCGAACGTCATCCAAGAACTCCAAAAAATGCCGCCCAAGCCCCATACATTTGAGGTGTACAGCCACATTGCCAGAGAATAAGCAAATAAAAGGACCATCGAGCCTATAGCCACGTCATGCAGAATTTCAACAACGGCATTCGGGCTTGGTTTCTTTAAACGACTTAACAAGCTTTTTTCTCGTCCAATTTAATGTATGTGTTAGTTTATTCTTAATTTTTTTGTTTTTCTTAATCGGTGATAGCGCGCTTTTTAATTACGTCAAATGTTTTCGGTCTACTAACAAGGGCAATTATAGGCGTAGTACACTCTAGCAAGCCTATTGCAACCGAAGATACTAGAGCCAAGAAATGGAAGCTTATTCTCTTTTTCAAAGGAAGATATGCGCCGTTTAGAAAAGCACCAATTTGGTAAGAAGACAACCACATAAGGCTTGTTATGAAAAAGAAGATTCTGAGGAGGGGAACGTTGAAGACGGGAACCCAAGGTGGGATTGCCTGAGGAATAAAAAATGCGATAATAGCAATTATCCCCGAAAATAAACCGGAGGCCCAAATTAAAGCTCTAAGGCTTTGTCTAATTTGCTCTCCAAAACAAAAATATTTAAAATTCTGAATTAAACCATAAAACCATCTTCTGCGCTGTCTAAACAAATCCTTCAGAGTTAACGGACTTTTCTCCTCAACTACTCCGCCATGCCAACCAAAAGCTTCTGATCCATATTTGATTTCAGCCTTAATAGCGAAGAGCGTGTCCTCAGCCAAAGTTTTTCCATTCTCCCAACTAACTGCTTCTTCAACGTCACTTCTCACCAGAAGGTTTGATCCGTGAATGTAAGCAGGATTTCCACTAGCCATCATATCCAAGCATTCAAAACAACAAAATGGCCTAAGAGTATCCATAAGATTTGAAATTTTAATGGCTTCTTTTTCACGCACTGGATAAACTATTAAGCCTTCACTTATTGGTTTAGGATTACCCTCCAAATATGAAAGAATGCTGCAGAGAGTTTGTTTTGTTATTAAACTTTCATCATCAAGATGAAAAATGTAAAGGTCCTTGCTGCTTATTTGTTCTTTTCTGCGAATTTCAACTGCGTACTGCAGTGCTCTGCCTTTATAAATAGCGTTGCACGAATAATTTTGGGGAACGATCAGGGTTCTGCACCCTTTAAATTCTTCTTGTGCGTCAGTAACAACCCATATATCGTATTTCGTGTAGCTTATGCTTTTGCAAACAGTGTTTATTTGGTCAACGGTATCCTGAACAATTCCAATGTTGCCCTTTGTAGTCACTTGAAAAAGAATTTTGGGTGTTCCAAACCTTTCTTTTACTGGTTTTGCAATTAGTTTCGAGTGATGAGCCAAAAGGTAAATGTAAAATCTAATGAACAAGAGGGAAGATAGAACCCATATTAACCATAGGTAATCCCAAAACACCAGCTTTGACTCCGTCCGCCACTAATGACTCTAAATTAATAATATATATAATCTTGGGTCTCAAAAAAGCCTGAATACTGTTACCTAATCGAGTGTTCAGTGCCAGTTTTTTTTCCAATTAAGAAACCCAAAACGTTAGAAACCGCCAATGCGAATTAACCGACACCGTGAAACCGCACAGATTAGAGCAGTTAGCAGTTTTTAGATTCACCTTAAACAGGCAATTTTCTTGATGTATTCTTTACCCTGAAATCATTTGCGAGGGTTGCCGCGTAATTTCTTGACTACTACCTTCCAAGATAGAATCTGCCAGGGTATTACCACCACGAATCGAGCCCACAGCCTTACATTGCGGATTTGCTGGTCCACCTGAGCTATAGCGGTGAGGACAGACGGATAAACGAGGAAAAACAGCTGAGAAAATGAAGTGTTGAGAAACAGGAAAACGAAGGGGATTATCCATGCGAAATGAAAACTGCGAAGATTTAGTTCCTTGGGGGTTGCTGCAAGCAGCATTAGCGGAAGGATTAGGTTGATATTAGGCTCTGAAAGCCATGAGCGTGTAAGAAAAAAAATCAAAGTTAGCCCTACAGCTTTCGAAAACAACTCGTTTACAGAGTTTGGTCGATTCCGATAGACTGAGTAGTAACCTACAATCAGGGCTGGCACCCATAGATATCCAAGCAATTGAAAGGGTTTGGGAAGCACGGTGGAATTCAGAAAGATTTCAGTCAGATTAAAAAGTGTTAATCCGCCCGCATTCTGGAACTGAGCGCCTAATTCATGTGGTGCCCATGGCAAAGACCAATTTTCGAGAAAAAATGGTGCAAAATAAAAAGCACAGAAACTTACGCAAAAAACCAGTAAGTAAAGAAGGCTTTTTCTTTTTGAGTTACTAAAAAGAAAAGGAAGCCCTATGAGTGGGAGTGCTATTGGTTTTAGAGCAACAGCTAACGCAAGGAAAAAAGCAGATTCTTTCGTTTTGCCCTTGCTTAGCAAGTATATAGAAGCAACGCAGAATAGCGCCACGACTGTGTCGAACTCTCCCCACGCCGCAGAAGTCAATAGAATGAAGGGATTGAAGAGAATAAAGAGCCAGGCAAATTGAGCCTTTTTCTTGTCACCATTTATCTTTAAAACTAGGCTTTTCACCAAATAAGCCAAGCAGATGTTCCCTATGATTACTGGAATTTTGATGGCAAAGTTGTAGAGAAAAAGATTTGGCGTCAGATTATAAGACACGTCGTAGATGAAACCCAAAAGAAGGGGCCACGGGGGAGGGTATCCAATACTGGGGATTACTCCTGCAAATAGAGGGCTGTGAAAAATGTTCACAACCGTATGTGGTTGGTATGGATTTAAACCCGAAGCAACCAAATACCCTGTAGTCATGAAAACTTTTTCATCATACTGATGACCCAGAAATATGCCTAGAGGTACCTGGATAAGAAGACTAAGAAATACAAACGTAGTGTTCCGGTTGATATGTAAGTTAGGAATAAAGAGGGTCCTTGCCGTTTCTATTCAGCCCTGATATTGCTTAAATCGCCCAGTAGCAATATTCGGTCCGATTTGTTATAGATTCTTCGATTATCTGCTGTTATAGATATTCCCGACGTTTTCTCAGAGCGGCGCTCGCCATTTTTAGCTCGATTGGAAAGCGGAAGAACCTTTTTTTCCATCTGTACTTAGCCATATTGTTCAATACTCCGTAGGCCATTCGGTATGGTATCCCGCGTTCCTTGATTCTCGCATCCGGATAAAATGCATACATCGATATTAACGAAATATCCTGAATCTTCTGCACGTATTTTCTAGAGTGCCAAGGTGGACTGAAGTGAAACATCTCAGCTTTTCCCCACTCATCAAAGGTCTTAGGCGGACTAAAGGTGGGTCCTAGAGAGTCCAAGATTGGACTTGGAAAAGGCGTGTACAGAAAAATTCCGTAGTGCTGGGTCTTGGGATTGATTTCACGCATTTTGTCCATTAAGTCGCAAGTTCTCTTTACGTCCTCTTCGGTCTCAGTTGGAAGACCACTCATCCATGATACAAATGGTTCGATGGAAGGCCCCCAGTTCCTCAGGTTTTCCACCGACTTGATTATTTGGCTTGTTGTGACTTCCTTGTTAATCAATGCTTGAAGTCTGTCGGAACCTGTCTCACCGCCAAAATCAACTTCTACACAACCGGATTTTACCAAGAGTTCGATGAATTCTTTGCTATATTGAGACATGTAGTCGAAACGGCAGTTTGCTCGCCACCGAACGCTAATCCCCCGTTCTATTATTCCTCGGCAGATGTCTTCGACTCTTTTTGCATCGACAAAAAAGTTGTCGTCTATCGGATCAATGATGTTAACGTTTGGAAATTTTTCCAGGACATACTCAATTTCATCAACAACTCGGGCTGCGCTCTTCCCTCTCCACGAACGCTTGTTATAAACTGTGTTGTAGCAGAAACCGCACGTGTGTGGGCATCCCCTGCTAGTTTGGATGTGAAATCGCCCTGCTTTCAGTGTAGGATACCTATCCAAGTGAAGCAAGTCAAACGGTAACTCAATCGGAATAGTGTCTAAATTAATCAGCGGACGATCAGGGGTACTTTTTGTTGTTTCTCCCTCTTTGTAAGTAAGGCCTTTCACAGAATCTAACGGCTGACCAGCCTTGAGCTTTTGGGCCAGTTCAACAATTGTTGATTCACCTTCACCTCGCACAACGATATCTACGAACTTGCTTGATGCTGTTTGTTCCGGTAGAAGGGTGGGATGTACTCCTCCCCACACAATTGGAATTAAAGGATCTGAAACTCTTACCTTTCTTGCGAATTCCAGACCGAAGCGGATTTGGGAACTATGTATAGAACTTATTCCCACGAAAAATGGATTTCCTATATTCGTTTCGTCGACTTTCTCAAGACGCAAATCAAGGAGTCTTGCTCGAAACCCATCGCGCAAAAGGAAACTTGCTAAATGCAGCAGAGAAAGTGGAACCTGCGGGTTTGGAGACTTGAACTTACCAGGAAAGACAAGCAGCACTTCTTCACTTTTGTCATTTGACATTGCCCTTCAAATGCTCCTTTTCAATTGTGCTAATAACAACAACTGATTCTGAACGTAAGTCTTTAAACAGGTGTAACTGTAACAGAACAGCTACAAAACTGTAAATACAAGTTACTATGTTGCTTTGTGCCAAATAGCCTTTATCACCAAGTCCCTTAATGAATTGATGAAGTTTTTTCTCTCCAACTAATAGAAGCACTTCTCCAAGAGAAAAACTTTGAGCTGAATCACCTCTACATTCTTAAAGCATCTGAAGAGCAAAATGTAATCACGCTGTTTCTTACCTATTTAGGTAGTAATTACTTGACTACGGTTTGTATGGAGCGCCACCAGTAATGACGCCACAATCACTACGAATAAAGCAACCCGAAAGAGCACAAGATTTGAAACATTCCATATTGTCTAAACTCAAATGCTTTTCCGGCACGTTTATGCTTTGAACTGGCTTTGTAGTACGCTGATTATCGCAGTTTTTCCAAGACGCACCTGTTTTTCGCCTTTGAATGTGGAAACCGAAGCGTTTTTAATCTGTACAGTATCGCCCACTGTGACGCGGTCTGCTTGTTCATTCCAGAGGCAAAGCTTAATTTTTCCTGTATCGTCAGCTATCCAAGCATTCGTCACTCTCGCGTTATTTCCATACCATGTTCGAACCGTTGAGGGCTTTGCCGTTTCAAGAACTTTAACTTCAAGGTTAACCTTTTTCATGCCATGCCGAAGGTCTTGAACCATCATTGATAGGCTGGGGGATGTATTTTGTCTGTTCAATTGCCGACGTATTTTGTCGGTGTTCATCCAGTTTTCAAAGCAGATATTTTTTCTCAGAAGAATTTCCTCAGCAAGTCGAAACTGCGCTATTGCTTTGGTGTCTTTGGTAATTAGAAAGATGGCTTCGTCTTTTAGACTACCACGGTATTCGACCATTAGATTTTGGCAGGTTGCTTTATTTTTTTCCTTAGCTGCAACCACGGCACGGTAGAGTTCTGGCAGGTAGATACCTTCTTTTACGGAAAGAAATACAAGGTACTTCATCATTGTTGGCTTTTTCTGATTCAATTTTTCAGCTCATGATGACGTTTGCCAGAGATTGTGCTGAAAAAGTAAGTTAGCGTAGTTACTCTTTCTTAGATAATTCTGGCAATATGCGCTTATGCGCTGTTTTAGTATATAGACTAGTGATCGGTAAAAGGCTATTTCTCCATGCAATTTAACTGCGCGGTGTTTTGTTTTATTTTCATACATGGTCACTTAGGTGCTAGTCGATTTGGTCTTTGACAATAAAAGAAGAGCCTTTGAACAAACTAACAAATAGCGAAGTGGAAGGATAAGTGAAGCTGAACAGGCAAAAATATCTTCAGAGTATTTCTGCGAAGCTAAAACTGAGGCTTTCGCAATCGATTGGTTGAAAAAACCCGAATGGAACGACTACATAAGAAGTAGTTTTATTGAACATTCCACAGGTTGAATGGGCAATGATTCCAGCAATAAGAGCTCTCTTTATAGATGCAACCCTTGCATTCTGTCCTGTCGAAGCGTATCTGTGCAGAGTTTGCTCAAAATGGCTCCGGCGTCAAAAATACTTAATGACTTGATTCGTTCTTTCTGGTTGTATCTACATAGTTTTTCTTGCTGTTTTTCTTTCTATAGGGGCAATTGAGTCGAACAGACGATTTGCATCTACGACAATTTTTGACTAAACCTGCCCGTAACGTACACATGCTCTTGTTCCCTCTCTTAATTTTTGGGTTTTTTAGAAAAGAATCAATTATTCGATTAGAGCTAAATCCAACAGGATAAGAGAAACTCTTCAGAGCTATCATAAGCACGCTTCTTACTAATAAAGATTAGAAAAAAAAGGAAGTTTTACGAAAAACAAAAATAAAATTCTTCTTTTTTCAAGAAACACTGTAAAAATAAATTCTTTCGTAGATTTAAGCAAGAAAACGGCTTTTTCAGGCGCATACCCTAATATAGTTCCCAACACCATTAATAAGTCATTAGAATTCTTTAGAGGAAGAGCCAAACCAAAAGAACAGGCGGTTTTTTCTCCGATTTATTCTGAGTGGATAGTTGGCTTGCACCTAAGACGTGTGTAAAAAATGGGTAAAAGAAAAATTACAAATGAGGGCAACCTTGAAAGTATGGTTTTACCTTCCTCGAATGATGTCTTAGGCATGGCTGTAAAAATGCTTGGTGCCGAGAGAATTATGGTGAAATGCCAGGATGGAAAAGAACGGTTATGCCGAATCAGGGGAAAACTAAAACGGCGTGTTTGGATAAGGGAAGGAGATATAGTTTTGGTTTCACCGTGGGATTTCCAGCAAGAAACTAGAGGAGACATTTTCTGGCGATACAGGAAAAACCAGTCAGATTGGCTTAGAAGCCACAATCTCCTTAAAATGTAAAAGAGGGCTAAGAAGATTATCCTGAAATGTACAGAATGCGGAAACACCTTTCTAAGAGAACGTCTACTCGATGGTCAAGTGGTTACCTGTCCAGTTTGTGACGCTAGTTACAGAGCGGTGATAAAAGATGGAAAATTGCGCCTAGAAGACTTCGTCTTCGAAGAAAAAGACCTTGGCGAGCTCTAAATAACAAAAATCAAAAGTGAAAAAACATGAGTGAAAATAAAACCAATCTCATAATTGCCGTTCGCGGTTATAAAAGCATAAAAAAGGAGAAAACCGCCAACTGCACCGATGTAACAGCATTGGATAATTTGAATAATAAAGTGCTATTGCGAATAATAGATCCGGTAGGTAACGAATGCGTTGACACCCGTGATGTCAGAACCATGACCCAGTTAATCAAGCATGAGGCTTACCATTCGGCGATCCTAATAAGCAAGAAGTTTACGGATCCAGCAGTTGACGAGATGGCTAAACAAAAAATTGAGCATGTTTCTGATGACTACATGCCTCCTTTTGCAATTGAACAGTTGTACTCAGCAATAATTGATTGCGTAAACAACCAATGTATGAAAAAGTGTGGGGACGCTTCAATAGATAGATCTAGTTGTGCGGAAAAAAAGTCTGACTTCTGCAGATTAAAAGGACTCACCGATACTGCTAAAGGCCACTTTGAACAGGGATTGATAGGTTTACTGAAAAATGATCTTAAGATAGCCCTAGCATTAAAAAAATAGGCGATTCTTACATTCATAAGCCATGCAAACGTTTAAGTCAATCGGAACCTCTATGGTCAAGTTAATCGTTAGCTATTTTTTAATAGCTTAAAATTAACAGGACCAAGCAAGGTATGTCTCAACAAAAAATGACAGAGATAAAATGTTCTGATTGCGGCAAAACTGCCACTGTTCCTTTTAAGCCCACAGCAGGTAAGCCAGTTTATTGCCGTGAATGCTTAGCCAAGCACAGAACTAACCGAACGGATACTAGAAATGAAAGCTCAAACAACGAGAAGCAAGCCTGGTCCAGACGAAGAGAAAACTGGAAACAATAACAGGCTCTTCAGATAAAAGAACCCCACACATCAACACTTCTCTTACATCAAACAGTAATAGCAGTTAGCTTATTAGTTGAACCATAGTACCTATCGCGTGACCTGGAACTGGACGCCTAAACCTTACCCTAACCATGCCGTTTCTACCATGCACCCCAACAACCTTCCCAATAAACCTGCACTTACCACCCGCCCAAACCACCTTCTGACCAATAAGCCTCCCCGCCAAAGAAGCAGAACCGACATTCTCCAACTCAACCAGGCATTCCTTAGACTGCTGCGAACTAAGCCCAACCCGATAATTAGTAATCCGCCCACAAACATTCTGTGACAAAATACTCACCAAACTAGTGCCTCTTCTTAAGGCGCACTAGCATTTAAAGCTGCGGCATCGCATCCGATTGCGCCAACGAAGGATTCCGACTTCAAAGAATTCAAGTCTCTATGCTGCTTAAACCCGAAACGGTTCAAAAACTCTTGGTCGGACTGCCCGTCCCCATACTCAAACCCCTCAAAACCATTTGCAATTTAGTCTTTAGACTATGCAGTTTTCGCAAAAGAAAAGTTGGGCCAATTTCATATTTTCAATTTGAAGACACTTAATTTGTTAAGCAATCAAGCGATAAGTTTAAATCAAAAACAGGCGTTCCCATGGGGAGATGGCAACTTTAGGGGAGTGTATGTATGAAAGCTCAAGTTTTGAAGTTTTTAGTTTTTATATCCATTATGGTCTTTGTCTTGTCTGCGGCAAATATGGTTCACGCTGTTACGCAGCTGTCGGTACCATCCACAATAGGCGTCGGAAGTAGTCCAGAATATGCGGCTTATGATTCTGGCAAAGGTGAAATATTCGTTACTAATCAGGAAGATGGCTCGGTCTCAGTTATATCCGATAGCTCTAACTCGGTGACTCATACGATTACAGGGGTGGGACAGTATCCTACCGGCATCGCTTATGATTCAAAGATGGGTGAGATATTCGTAACTGATGAGGGTGACGGCACAAACAACGGTTCAGTAGCCGTCATATCGGACGGCTCATATTCTGTGATTCAAACTATTACCGTAGGCGTAGGCCCTGAAGGCATTGCTTATGATTCTGGAAAAGGCGAAATGTTCGTAGCTAATACTAATTATAATGCAGCCAGTTCAGAAGGCAGTGCAGCCCCAGCATCAACCGTCTCGGTCATTTCAGATAGCACAAATAATGTGGTAGGAACCATAACTGTAGGAGTCGGCCCAATCGGCGTTGCCTATGATCAAGGTAAAAACGAAATATTTGTATCTAACGAGTTGTCCTCCACTGTCTCAGTAATATCAGATAGCAACAACCAAGTGGTCGCAACAGTGAACGCGGGAAGCGGTCCTGAAGGGTTAGCCTACGATTCTGCTAAAGGCGAAATATACGTAGCCGACGAGGTAAGCGGCGGATTCCAAGTAATATCCGATAGCAACCACAAGGTTGTAGCCACTAACACCATGGCATCGGCAACATACTGGGGAAATCCTACTGATTTAACTTATGATTCTAACAAAGCTGAAATATTCGAAGAAACTGGCACCTACATCGTTGTGATATCTGATAAAAACAACGACGTGACTGCGTACGCTCCACTTGTTCAGTTACCAATAAGTGTGGATTCCTATGGACCCTTGGCAGAAGGGGTAGCTTACGATTCTGTCAAAGGAGAGATATTCGTGGTCAACAGCGGCGACAATGATGTCTCGGTTTTATCAGATTCCAGTACGTCCACTTCTACTAGCCCAAGCGCATCTGCGTCCGCGCCTTCATCAACTCAAACAACTTTGTCTTCAGCACCTTCTTCAGGATCCGATAATTTGATATTCATCATTATTGGCGTGATAGCAATCGTGGTTGTCGTCGCCATAGTGGGCTTCAAATTTACTCGGAGAAAAGCAGAATCAAAAGGACCAGTAGCAATTCCAGCAGGTTCTGCAAGTGTAGACCGCTCGGGAGCATCGAAAAATGATGATGGTGGAAGCGGCTCAGGAGACGAAAGCAAAGCCAGTTCAACTGCTCCTAACGTTACCGCCCAAGAATCAAATAGCCAGGCGCAAACGACCCGATCTACTCAACAGGTTCAACAGAGACCACTCAATCAGCAAGAGCGCGCAGAGCGATTTCGCCGGCTTGTCAGCACGTTCCAGCAGAAAGGAGCAAACAGCCCAGAAAAAGCAATGACAGCTGAGCAACTCGGTTTACCTCCAAGATTCGAGGAGTTCATAAAGGAAAGAAACGAAGGGCAAACACAAGTTTTCAAGGAACTTAACGGAAAATACTATCTCGATCAAAAGGCCCTTAAAGAAGTCAGAGAGCAATGGGCAAAACAAAAGAAACCTTAGACGGCAGTAAACGATTTTTGTGAGCAGACGAAACCCAGCAAACAACTAAACATCATTTTTCTCTTTGTAATCTCGGCTCCTTTGTAACTAATTAGATTTCAGCTTCAATAATTACAGTCTCTATGGCCCCGCATATCTAAAAAATCCGAAACCATATGGTGGGGCTGTCCGTCTCCATACTCAAACGGGTTCAAAACCTTTTTCAAATACGAAGAGATATTAAGGCTTAGCACGCGCAAAAGTATTTGAGAAACAGCTTTCGATTTGTTTGTAATTGCGCTTGCATCGTTTAAGCGGGACGTTTGCATATGAGCGAGATGAAAGGGAAAATCTGCGTTGTAACGGGCAGCAACTCTGGAATTGGGAAAGAAACTGCCTCAAGCTTGGCGAAGATGGGTGCCCACGTCGTTATGGTTGTTCGCAACCAAGAGCGAGGCGAAAAAGCACGGTTGGAAATAGCAAAGCAAACCGGAAACAACTCCATCGATTTAATGATCTGCGACTTATCTTCTATGGATTCAATCAGGCGCTTCGCGCAGGAATTTAAGAGAAACTACGACAGACTAGATGTGCTGGTTAATAATGCTGGAGCGATGTTCAATAAGCGAGAGGTTACACCGGAAGGTTTTGAGCGCACCTTGGCTGTCAATTATCTAGGACCGTTTTTGCTGACGCATGAGTTGATGGATTTGCTAAAATCTAGCGCGCCTTCCAGAATAATCAACCTAAGCTCAGGACTAGCCAAAGACGGCAAGGTAGATCTTGACGATCTTCAAAGTGAAAAGAACTATATGGGAACAAAGGCTTACTCTCGTGTGCGTGCACCAGTTTATGCTAGCACTAAACTGATGCTAATGATGTTTACGTATGAATTGGCAAGGCGACTGAAAGGTTCAGGAGCCACCGCAAATGTGCTCATGCCTGGTTTTGTCGCGACTAATCTTGGAAAGAACAGCGGCAGCCCAAGTTCGTCCATCATGTTTAAAATGGTGCGTCCACTGCAGGTCACTGCCAAGAAAGGAGCAGAAACATCCGTTTATTTGGCCTCCTCAAATGACTTGAAGGATGTAACGGGGAAATGCTTCGCTAAGAAAAAAGAAGTAACGACCTGTCCAGCATCATACGACGAGGAACTGCAGAAACGCTTATGGGATAAGACGGAGAGCATGCTTGGTCTAATGTCAGAATAGAAAGAGAAAGGTGAGGACTTGCACGGCACAATTTTAAGTGCGCAAACAGTGACCCCTCTTTTTCTAAAGAGGCTCCGTGCGTTCAGGATTGCTTTTTAATCTTTAAAGGCTTTCAGGTGATTTGTTCTATTTCGACTGCAACCTCGTTTCTTCGCAGGAATCCCGGGATGAACGGCGGGTTGTAGAGCATTGTGAATACGTTACCTTTTGTTTTAATATTTGCCTCATTCAATGTTTTCAGTAGTTCCTGGGTTTCTTTTTCAAAATGGGCTTCTGACCAACCGCCAGAGAAACATATGGCCGCAATTAGTCTTGCTGGAATTTCCACAATTTTCACATCGCTGTTCAAGGGTTCAGGGGTGGTTTCAAGAGTGTATTCTTTAGGCATTACAAACGCCATGGAACCTGTTTCCGAAAGTACAGGTGAAGTCATTTCAACTTTTTGGGAAACTACAGGAGAAGTCATTTTCACTTTTGCTTTTTGCTTGTTCTCTCCCGTTATGAACCTGTAGAGGAGATTGAACGCATCTGGAGAGTCTTCGACTTTAGCTACCGACAATTTTGGGGTAGTTACGTATCTCAACGTTGCCTATTTCACGCACGACTTCATACTTTATTGTTTCAACCATACTTTCACACTCATTTCGACAAGTTTTTTCTTTAGTTGGTTCGCGCGTTATTTTCTCCTTAAAAAAAGGAAGAAGGTTTTAGTGTCTAGAATGGTCTGAATAAACCTACAAACACTAACCAAACAAGAAACGTTTTTGCAACGAAGCTAAGGATGATGTATGCTCTTTCACCGTACAAGTAGTCTTTCCAGCGTCCGACGCCTTTGTACTGTAGAACCATATTGACCGCGAAGCTCATGAACAGTATCAGGTATATGATGAATATTACATAGACGAATTTTGGTATACTATTATCGCTGGCTATGATGTCACCAGTAAAGTACGCAAAAAGCACAACCCACGGGAAAGCTCCTGAAATACTGCCTAAAATGAAAGCTGACCAGTTTGTTTTCTCTGTTTTCTGATTTATGATCTCCATCAAGTAGCCGAACATTATCATCAACGCGTTCAAGACAAATATCATTGCTAAGGACCAGAAGTCCCAGACTCCCACGAAAGTCGAGATAACCCAGATCATTATTGAACTGGAAAACGCATATTCGAACCATCGATAGGGGTTCATACCTTTTCTCAAGTTTTCATTGTATGAGTTGTTTCTTGGGAAAGCAACCAGAAAGTGGTCAATCGCGGAGATCAATGGAAAAGCGGCCAGAAGCACACCCAAATGACTGATGGTGAAGAGCACTTGAGGGTTTGGAAATGCTGTAATTGCGGGATTTGTTGGACTAACGTGTTGGAATTGAAGATAGAAAGTGTAGATTTTTTGTCCAACGGGCCATTTTAAGAGGAATGTCAGCGACAGAATTGCAATGCCATTTATCAGTTGCAGAATGCCTGCACCAATATTGAATCTTTTCAGATAACTGAAAGATATTGGCGATTTAGCTATTATTTCCTGTCTTTCTTTGTAGTTTATAATTATTCCTCCTTTCTCCTCTTCTCTTTGGCAATTTTGAATTAATTAGTCTAACGGTCGAATCTGAGCCTGAAGTGTGCCTTAATGGATAATTTTATATTTGACATGGTTCCTTGTGATTATGGTGTAAATTTTGTCGAAAGCTCAACCTCACCCTGGACATGAAAAACATCTCTGCAAGATGGTAGAAGACAAAGTGCCCATAGAAAAGATAAAGCCACTTGTAAAAGACGCGAAGTACATCTGCAAAGGATGCATGCGCTCAGCCGCCAAAGCAGAAAATCTATGCGCCCCTGAGAAGCTCTAACCCTCTTTTCTTTTTTTCTTTTTGAGATCAAGTAAAAATAACAAATCCGCAGGCGAAAATTTCTTCTTTTGAAGCAATTTGAGAAAGGAAAATCTCATTAGTCGGACTAAAGCAGATTTTCTAGAAAAAATAAGGGCTGTTTAAGACCTCTGTTGTTCTACTTTGGTAATAGGACTTTGTCGATGACGTGAATTACGCCGTTGTCTGCCTCGACGTCTGCTTTGATGATGTTAGCGTCGTTGACTTTGACTGACTTGTGCATGTGCCATTTTGTTGCGTCAATCTTTATGTCTTGGCCTTGAAGTGTTGTTATTTTTTTGTGTTGCACTACGTCTGATGCTGGGACTGCTCCGTCCACGACATGGTATGTTAGGACTGCTTTGAGTTTTGGTATGTCTTTTAAGAGTCCATCGACTGTGCCTTTGGGCAGTTTAGCGAAAGCATCGTCGTTTGGCGCAAAAACTGTAAATGGGCCCTCGCCTTTTAAAGTTTCAACCAGTCCTGCTGCTGTGACGGCTGCGACAAGTGTTTTGAAGGAACCTGCCGCAACAGCGGTATCAACTATATCAGCCATAAAATTCACCTCCGATCTAGCAGTTTAGGTATTTTTTACTTAATATTTAAAGAAGTGTGATTGCTTGTGTACAGCAACAATTTTGAAGCGTGTGCTGAGCTATTCGAGCCTATAGCGGGTCCTTCTCAACGGGTAATGCACTTCAGACAGGCTTTTTTCACCTTTTAGAAATGTAGTTTTGAGTCAAACAAGATTGCGATTCAGATGAGAAGCCCCTAACCCGAACAGGTTCAGAACTATTCTACACAAATGAGAAAAGCAGGTTTTCTCTCAGAGTAAATAGACCTAATGGAAGGCAGAATAGGCAAAAGCATATTCCTAATGCATTACTTTAAAGAGAACCCTAAGTTGTTAAGTGATAAGATTATAGAGCTACTGCCAAAATTAGAGCTAACCTTACTTGCTCCAAAGATGGAAATGGCAATTTAACTTAATTCTCTTTTTTCTTATCTCAGACAATCCTTTAATTTTAAATAGTTAGAGTTTCAAACAAGCGGTTGGTAATTAGATTGCATGAAACTGACAAGATTATTGTGATAGGGCTCATATTGCTACTTGCTAGTGGTATCTTTTACTTTGAGTTGATAAACAATTACACTTATGGACTTGCATATTCAGAATCATATCCAGTTGACTTTCAATATTCAGGTCTACAATATTCTCTGCAAACACAGACTTACAACAATCAAACATACGTAGTTTATTTCTTTACACAATTTATTATAGCTCACCCTCAAGATGAGGTTGCAATAATCACAACGCCAACAAGAAATAATAGTGGGAATTGGGCTACTTGCTTTATCTCAGCAAATGAAGTAGGTTACGGAAACTATTCTCCCCTGAACTATGTGGAGGAAACTTTCAGTGTAAAGCAGTATCCAACCTATTCAGGTTTAGTAGAACAAACTCTTGGTGCCAATCCAAGTAACAGTTATGGAGTCAGTTTTGGAGTCAACTTAACCTTTCCTGTGAATGAAAGAAATTCCCCTTCTCTTGCTAGTTTGGGCGCTTATAATGTGACGATTAATGTTTACTCCAGAGGCGCTAATCAAATATACTTGATGCTTTTTGCTGTGTCCATAGTGGATGGTTTCATAGCGGTAATTATAGGAAGTGTAATGAAGAGGAGATATACGAAATCAAAGCTTGCTCAACCTGTTGCAGGGTAGAATTCCAGTTAGTGTTTTCTGTATGCACTACTTAGGTCAAGACATGAAAGCACTTGGAAATATAGTTTTAGGAATAGAGGATAGCTTAGAGCAAACTTTGCTTAACCCAAATATGGAAATGGCAACAGCAATCTAGAAACCCTGCTATCCTCATCTTCCTTTGGGTGTCCTCTTAATTATTGCCGCTGTAGTAAAAATTCTACTTTGCTCTTAAGGTAGCATGCTTGATAGATGCCTTTGTGGGAGTCTATCCTGTGTACTCTTAGTTGCTCTGGGTCATTACATGCTTTACTACAAATCGGGCATTGGAGCTGGAGTAGTTTCTGCACATCAAAACCTTACAGGCATGTATCGGTTGATTAACTATAAGAAATAGTGTGACTGTATCTCCACAGTAACAACGAGCATAGCTTTTGGCGTTTTCAATTACTGTACACTTAGAAGTTCAAAAGAAAATAGCGGTATCTTTGAGCCAGTATTCTTGCGGGCAAGATACCGAAATCAGTCTTTACTAGGCATTATTTAAGGCGAGACGTGAAGACATTTGGAGCTATTGTGTTATGGATAGAAGAGAACTTGAAGAAAACTTTGCTGTCATCCCGTGCATTCTGAAATTTCTGGGTGCCTGCTTAATTCGTCAAGAGACTTGTTTAACAAAACATTGTCTCCAATTTTAGAAACTAATGAGATAGGCACGCATACTGTTGAGCTTCTGAATCTCTTTTTGAATCCAAGGTCTTCGGATGCTGATTTGGACAGCTTCACATGCAAATTGGTAACTTGCCAAGTATTAGTGTCCAAGTCTATCCCATTAATCTCTCCAAGGTCAAAACCGCCAGCACAGATAACAAACATCCCAGAAAGTTTATCAAAACTAACCAAATCAAATCACCACTTTATCGTTACCAAATCAAAAATATAATTCTTTCTGCAATTATAGGATTAGGTCCAAGAATGTCCAACAGTATTTTTCTTCATGTTTAGTCTATTTTAAGCCGTACAGATTCAAGATTTAAGGCGTCAAAGATGGAAAACGAGTTTATTTCTACCATAAGATCAAAGGGATAGAAGTAAATGGAAGTAAAAGAGTGGAAGTAAACAACGATTATTCAACGCTAAAAACAAGAACGATGGTGGGGCTGCCCGGATTTGAACCGGAGTCTATAGAGCCCAAGTCTACAAGCCTAGACCAAGCTAGCCGACAGCCCCGTGTGTTTGCTTGGAAGATAATTTATGTTGCTTCATAAAAACCTTAGCCATGGGCTGGGGTACCCTGCTCATTACAGTAAAAAACAGCGGTAAAGAGATCGCGCCCACAAACCGCACCCACAGGGTACTCTGCCATTTTTAACAAATTCCCAAACGCAAAAAGCCAAACGCCGAGGGCTCTGGCTATTGGCGGTGGAAAATCAGAGATGCGCTCTTCTTAACTGCGCTACCTAAGCCTTCCTGCTTGATTACCCGTTTGAGTTTGGATGCGGCGGATTTCTGGCTTCGACGCTGGTAGTCACGTTGAATCTTGGTGAGCATGTCGTAGTCGAACTCGGGAGTTTTGACCCGCGCCAAGTAATCGTAGAACTCGTCGTAAAGGTGGTCGCGTATGACTTCGTCGTAGAGTTGGCTACCCGGGCATGCGATGTAGATGTTGAATTGGCACCAGTCCGCCTTCAACCTACGGGAAAACTCGAAAGACAGATTCATGTCATCCACGGTTTCGCCGGGAATCCCAACCATAAAAGACGTCACCGTCTGTATCCCCGTCTGCCTGCACAGCTCAAAGGCTTTCACTACGTCCTGCAGGTCGATGCCCTTGTTGAGTTTCTGCTGGATTCTGGGCGAGCCTGACTCGACGCCGAAGAACATAGTCTCGCAGCCGGCAGACTTCAGTTCAGAGAGCAGTTCTTTATTGAGGAGGTCGGCTCGGGTCTCGCAGGTCCACCTCACATCGAGTCCATTGCTCTTGATTAGGCGGCAGATTTCGATGGTGCGTTTCTTGTTGATAGTGAAGTTGTCGCCGACGAAGTAGATGCCACGTGTCCCGTAGGATTCCGTCATGTGCCTGATTTCGTCAATGACCCGCTGAGGCGAAAACGCACGACAGGCTGAACCCCAGAGCTCACGGGTTTCACAGTAAACGCAACGATAAGGACAGCCGCGGTGCACGCTCATCGTGTCAACGGGCTTCACACTCAGGTAACTCAACTCGCGAACGTACATCCGCATCGGCAACAGATGACGCGCGGGAAACGGCACAGTATCCAAGTCACCGATAAAATGGGGCGGAGTCTTGACTATGGCTCCGTTGATTTTGCATGCGACGCCAGCGATTCGCGCGGATGAGGATGCTTCTTCGCTCTTCTTGATGCTGGAGACGAGTTGAAGCATCGCTTGCTCGCCCTCGCCGACGACCACGAAATCTACTTCCGGGTGATCCAGCAGCGTTTGAGGCATATAGGAGGCATGTGGGCCTCCGACGACGACGCGGCTGGCTGGGCAGGCCTCCTTGACGGCCTTTGCCATCTCCACAACGCGTCCGTAGGACAGGGAATTGCAGGTTAAGCCGACGATTTCAGGCGACAGCTTCTTAATTTCAGATTTGACTTCTTCGATGGGTCGCTCAAGAAGGTAATTGTCGTAGACTTCAACTTGATGTCCGTTCTTCTCCAGCACGGCGGCGACGTATGCCAAGCCTAGCGGAGGAAGCCTTCCAGCGACGCCCCAAGGAGACCTCAGCGGCGGAGCAGTAGTCATCAACAAAATCATTTAGTGTCCCCCCAAGCGGAAGTGCTCTACTTCATGCCGCCATTTACTTTAGACATGATGGCTCTTCTTGCATGCGCCAGAATCAGCCGGGTTGCGCCTAAACCCCACATCTTGCCTTTTCTGAACATGCCCAAGGCGCTGACGAAGTAGGCCGGGCTGAGGTAGAAGCTTTGGAACGCCTGCTCACGGATTTCAGTCAGTTCCTGCATGGACATGCCTGGAATCTCAAAGGTAGGCGTTGCCGTGTCGTACTTGTCGAAGTCAGTTATCTTCAGTGAACCGTTGGCTTTGACTTCCTCGTACATCGGCGTGCCAGGGTAGGGTGTCGCTATGTAGAAGCCGACGTCGTTGGGGTTCAGCTCCTTAACGAATCGGATTGTTTCCCAAGCACTCTCTTTGGTTTCGCCGGGAAAGCCCAAGATGACGCCTGCCACCGTCATTAAGCCCGCTTCTTTCGCCCATTTGAAAGCGCGCCTGGTCTGGGTAAGAGAGAAGCCCTTTCCCATGCTGTTGAGCTGCTTCTTTGAGCCTGACTCGACGCCGAACCAGACTGCTATGCAACCTGCCTCGCGCATCTTGACGAATAGCTCTTTGGAAACCATGTCAACGCGGGTTTCGCAGTCCCACTTGATCCTTAAGCCTCGGCGTAGGATTTCATCGCAGATTTCGGCGGTTCTTGCCTGGTCCACGGTGAAGGCGTCGTCGTAGAACGTGAATTGAGTTGCGTAGTAGTTCTTTTGTAGGAATTCGAGTTCGTCGACGACGTTCTTGGCACTGCGCATGCGGTATCTTCTGCCGAACATTCGGACGGCAGTGCAGAAGTTGCACCAGTAAACACAGCCGCGGCTCGTCATGACTGGGTAAGGTATGGTTCCGTACTTGCGCAGGTTCTCGGTGTGCTGCCAAAGATGAAGCGCGGGAAATGGAAGGCTGTCAAGGTTCTCAAGGAAAGGTCTATCCGCGTTCTTTACGATGTCTGTGCCCTTCCTGCATGTTGTGCCTATAACATCGGTGTAGGGCTGGGCGTTTTCTATCCGCTGTGTCAGCTCAAGCATCGTTTCTTCCCCTTCTCGTCTGACGACGACGTCCAACTCTGGGCACTCTTGTAGCGCCTTGTCATCCCAGAAGGTGACGTGGGGACCGCCCAATACGGTTATGCAATTAGGCCAAACTTCTTTAGCCACTTTGACGATTTTGAGGGCTGACTTGTAGGTAAGCGTGGTGCAGGTGACCCCAACTATGTCAGGTTTGACTTTTCCAATTTCCTGCCTGAACTGCTGATAATTGATTTTTTGCGCTTGGCAGTCAATCACGTTAACGTCAAAATGATTCTTGTACAACACAGCACCCATGTACCCGATGCCCAGCGGCATGAAGGGCGGATGCTGATGTGAACCGACGGGGTATGGCGGGTTGACAAGAGTTACGTGAGTCTTCATGCTGATTTCTTCCCTGAAACAATAGAGACTATCTTTTGTGGTTCATTTACTTTATGCAAAATAGGCGAGTTTAAGGAGAAAACATGGTTTTCCAGAACTAACCAAAAAATAGGGCTGCAGAACCAGGTGGGAGCGGTCACTTCGGCGTTTTCTTGGGCGTTAAATGGCATTCTTTGATGTCCATGTAGAGCCAGTTTCTTTTCCAGTTCTTCGCTTTTTCCTTGTACCGTTTGGCTTTATACTTGGTAACTTCGACGCGCTGATTGTAGAAGGGTGCGTCGATGACTTCGCTGTGGTAACCCTGTCCGTCTTCGCTGCAAACGTCGATGCCCTTCTCGTCGGCTAACGACTTGAGGTCTTTGATTGTGTCATTGTCGACTACGCGTCCAAGCCAGTTTTCAGAGAAGAAATCAGTGTTGATGCAGTTCAGCATGGGACGCAGCCCCGCGTCGATGACTTCCTCTTTGAGCACGTCGTACGTGTCACCCGAGGGATTCTCGTTGGGCATCATGAAGGCTAAGCCTAACTGTTTAGCCATGCTTTCGTAGTAGCTTGAGTGTACAATGGCGCATCCTGCCCCAACTATGTCGCCGGTGACGATGCCTTCGATGCCATCCTTATCTTTCAGCGAAGACAAGGCGCCGAGGATGTCTTCGTATGGTTTCTTGATTCTGACAATTTTGAGGGGTGTCCCCAAGGTCTGGGATTGAAGCTGCATCAGGGAGAAGCTATGGAACACGTAGGGACGCATGTACTCGAAGCTGAGTAGATAGGCAACCTGATGTCCCTGCTTGATGACTTTGTGGTAGGCTAAACAGCATTCTTTTCCGCCGCTCCAGTGGACGACAACTTTCATGTTAACCCTCTTGTCTTCTGGAAAGGCGATTGGAAGGGCTATAAACCTTTTCATAAACGCCTGCTTCCACTGGTTTCTGCTTCCGGAACTTGCCGTCAAGGAAAAAAGCCGTTTTTGTACGGGGTTCTTTAGGTCTTGGTCGCATCTATAAGGGCATCTAAACTTTGCATCTGCGTTTATTGAAGTTTTACGTCTGAAATCAGCAGGAAGTCACTATAAGGAGACCCATGTATCAGATTCAGTTAAAGCTATTAACTCGAGAACAATCAGAGTAAGCGAATGTTCCAAGGGGGACAAACTGCTGTTTAGCTCAGGGAAACTAGAGAGGGAAAAGCTGACTTGATTCTTTTGATGACTACCGCCCCGCCCGCGAACGGTACATGGTACCTCGGCAAACGGTTGCCCCCAATCGGTTTGATGTACGTTGCCGCCGCACTTGAAAAAGCTGGTTTTGAAGTGCAGATGCTCGATAATTATCTAATGAAGAAACCCCTTGACGAAGTCAAGCAGTTAGTGTCCAAACTTAGCCCGCAAATCGTGGGAATCACCTGCGGGTCAGCAACTTACTCACGCTGCATAGAGACCGCGAAAGCGATCAAGGAGACGCTGCCTGACTGCAGAATAGTCGTTGGCGGCTGGCATGCCTCCTACGTTCCTGACAGCCTACTGGGTAATCCCGAAATAGACTATGTTGTCATGGGCGAAGGCGAAAGGGCGATGACAGAGCTTGCAGCATGCATCACAAACGGTAATGAAACCGCCGCTATGTCGATACCTGGCGTGGCCTGCAGGCATCAAGGCGTAAACATCAAAAACCCGCCGAAGTTCATCGAAAACATGGATGAAATCCCGTATCCCGCGAGGCATCTGTTACCGCTTGAACTTTACGACAGAACCGTGGAGTACTTGAACACCAAACCTGCAGACATCATGAGCATCTCGCGTGGATGCGTCTTTAACTGCGGCTTCTGCGAGACGAAGAAGCTGTGGGGAAACATCTGCCGCGGCTTCAGTCCGAAGCGGGTCATTGGCGAGATAAAGGATTTGCAGAGCAAGTACGGCACGAAGGGAGTTTATTTCATCAACGACAACTTCACGCTCAGAAAGAAAGAAACCGTTGAACTCTGCAACCTGATGATCGAGAACAAGCTGAATCTGGAGTGGGTCTGCGACACCCGCGTGGATTTGGTCAATCAGGAACTCCTGGAGACAATGGACAAGGCGGGATGCAAAACAATCTGGTTCGGAGTAGAGTCAGGCTCACAGAGAATTCTTCAGCGCATCGGCAGAAACACCACCCTTGAGCAGATCGAAAGAGCGTTTAAGCTTTGCAGCAAAATCGGCATTCAGACAGCGTGTTCATTTATGCTCGGCGTGCCCGACGAAACGCTGAAGGAGATGGAAGAATCGCTTAAATTTGCTAAGAAGCTGGATCCAGACTGGTGCATATTCAACATATTCATCGCTAACCCTGACAGCAGAATGTACCAAGAGGTTTTGGATTCAGGCAACTACGACAAGCTTGACGACTTCTTGCTCGCCGTAAAGTCAAAAGAGTGGGATTACAAGTCTCTGCTGGCTGTTCAACGAAGGTTTTTCAGGGACTTTCACAGGTCACCTAAACAGATAATGAAGCGGATTAAACGTGAAGGCGCCATAAACTTTGCGAAACGGAGGCTGAACCCGGGTGCCTACAAAAACGTCGGAATCGCCTGATTTACTTCTTGGCTACCCAACAGCTCATTTCCGGACTGCACAGGAGCCGATAGACTATGGAAAGCGGGTTTGGAATCCAGGTGCTTATTTCATAGTAGTCGGTGCGTTCGTAGGATTCGTAGTTTTCTTCTTTGAACACGTTTCGTAATCTGCTGTGATCTAGCGCATGCTCTTTCTTGTGCCAGTAATCTGAGAGTTCATAGTCGATTGACGGGACCTTTAAACCTGTGAATTGAAAGTAGATGCTGTTGAGCAATGGGTTTGAATGCAAGTAGAAAGCTTTTATGAGTTCCGAGAGGCTGTTCGCCTCGTTTTTCCAGTAAAAGGGCGATGCTTCATGGTCAAGATAGATGACGCCGCCTTTCTTGAGGAAAACTGAGAGACGACGAAGTGCACTAATATAGTCGGGCAGGTGATGTAGCACTGAATAACACGTTACCACGTCAAATTTGCCTGCTTCAAAATCCAGTTGCTCGATGGGCGAACAAATCACAGCTAGCTTCTTGTCCGCAAGATGACTCTGGTATTTTCGTTTGAGAATAGCGCACATCTCAGGCGAGATGTCAACGGCTGTTACCGCATAACCCATCTGCAGGAGTTTCTCAGTCAGGTTGCCTGTTCCTGCCCCGACGTCAAGGGCGTTCTTCTGGTTGTCAGCTACAAGTTTGTCAATCGCCTGGAGTTTGGCATTTGTTCTTTTTTGCTCCTGCTTGGAATACACTTCTGGATGAAGCTGCTCGTAATATTGCGCTTCAAGTCGGTGAACTATAACGTTTGCCTCATGAATTCTTTCTTGAAAGGTTGGATTCTGAAGCACCGTGCAGTCCCATCCGTGCGAGTTAGCCTTGCCAATAAAATGCAATTTAACATTTAAATAATTTGAAAGATAGGCTTGCTAAAGTTAAAAAGAAAAGAGGGGGAAATTGGTTTTTCCCTTTTTGGTTTATGGGTGTTTTCTTGTTGTTAGGATTGCGAGGACTGCGCCGATGATGACGATGACGATGATGATTGCTACGACTCCGTATTCGAGTGCTGCGGTTGAAGCTAAGCCGGTGACTGGTGTTGCTGTTGGCGGTGCTGCTGTTGGTGCCGGGCCTGCGACGAAGCTTGTTTCACTTGATGATGGCCAGTATCCTTGTGTACCTGCGAAGTTGGCGTAGACCGTGAAGTTGCCTGCGATTTTGGGTGTGTAGCTGAGTGTGAACATGCCGCTTTGGTCAGTCATTGCTGTTCCGACGACGTAGTGGTTGCCGTTAGAGTCTAAAACGCTGATCGTCACTGGTACGCCTGTGAAGTTGGTTGGTTCTGCTTGTTGCTGGTAGACGTAGCCCATCCACGCCGTCATGCTTGCATCAGATGCAACTGGGACACCGTTGGGGAAGTCGCCTTTCTGCTGTGTTTGCTGTGTGCCTGAAGAAACATCGTAGACGAATCCACGTATAACTATGGGCGTTCCGACTGTTGTGGCTGTGTTTGGTGCTGAGACTGTGGTTTGGCTTGGTCCTCTGCCCACGACATAAATTGAGTTGTCGTAGCCGTTGAACCAGGTGTTATAACCATCTGACATAGCATATGAAACGCCGAAGAATTCACCAGTGTAGTCTGACTCAGTCCATATGAGTTGGCCAGTTGTTGCGTTGACAGCGCATGCAATTCCGCCTTTGAATAGTGGCGTTTCAATGGTGTGCTCAGTAGTGACCATGTATACTGCGTCGCTGCCGATGGCGTTGATCTGCATCGGGTAGACACCGAAGGGCGTGTTGAAGCCAGCGAATGAACTGTTGCTCGAGCCGATTGGGCCATTACCCCAAGTCCACAGTAGTTTTCCAGTTGAAATGTCCCAACAGTAGAGTATTCCCGCGTAGCCTGTGGTATAGAGGTTTCCGTAAGCAGCAACTCCTCCGATGATCGGAACCGCTGGGTTGCCGTAGTAGTCAAGAGCCGCAATAGTCGCCGTTGGACCCCAAATCTTCTGGCCTGTCGCCATGCTGTAGCCTACCCATTGCATAGTTTCTTTGTATGCTTCTGTGAAGACACCGTGACCGCCGTCAGCTGTTGGATCTGCTGGACCTGCTACCACAGAGATGTTGCCTGCTGGTGCCTGAACCGTGTTGGACCACAGAACAGTGCCGATGCTGCCTGCTGCCATGTTGATGCCATAGTAGGTGTATGGTGCCTCTGACCAAGGTGGAGATGCAGCGAAGTCGCCTGGTCCTGGAAAGCTGCCGGTGTTTACGATCAACATATCGTTGTAGAAAGCATCATCTATCGATGGTACGGTTTTCAAAGTTGGTATCGAGATGTTAAAGTCCAATACAGACGGGTCGCTTCCGCTGATTGGCGGCTGTAGCGCGGGCACTGTTGAAGGACCGGAATATGTGCTGTCCCAAAGTCTGGATGAGTTCCATTCTTGCAGGTACACTTTTTCTGGTCCTGTAGCAATAGTAACTGGTCCGTATCCAGGTATAATCATAGTTGTTGTTGGTCCGTAGTTTACGAAGCTAAGTATCAGAACTTCACCTGATGGTCCCAGAATAACTGTACCAGAGGGAATACCTGTTACGTTGAAAATCGATTGTCCTGTGAAGGCGTCAAAACCATACCAGTCGCCTGGTTGACCTGTTGCAAAGAGACCTGAGCTGACAGTTGATTGAACCAAGACTGGCGGCCAGACTCCGTGCTGGTTAGGGTCTTCAGCGTCATATACGTAGGCGAATGTTATGGCTCCCATGTTTGGGTTAACCCAAAGTGTTTTTCCTGTTTGCAGGTCAACGCATGTTGTTGGTCCGGACGCGGTGCTGCCCAATCCTCCAGGGACACCAGACCATCCGAGCGGTGGGTTGTAGATGAGCATTCCATCGACGATTATCGGGTTCATATATCTTTGGCTGTAGGCTGATCCTTCGAAGTATGTGTTTGCTTCAATAGCGGTCTTGTTTCCTCCGACAACTCCGCCACTTTGAATTTGCTCAGTCCACATTATGTGGCTGGTTAATGATCCGACTGCGTCACCTGGGAATGATTCTTGATTCGCAGTAAATGTGTCCCAAGCTCCGTAACCGGGGACGCCTGATCCCAGCCAGTTTGACGCGAGGGTGTACCAGTAGGTGTTTTCGCCGTATATTGGTCGAGTCCAGTAAGCCGTTGGTAATGGTCCGCTTGCTGTCGCTGCTGGAATTGGTGAAGACTGAACGGTGAGAGTTGTTGACGCAGTGCTTGGCAGGTAGGTGTCGTTGACGAATGCGTCACCTGGTGCGGCGTTGGAAGTGGTTACTGTCTGTCCGGGGAAGATGAATGTCAGAGTGTAGGTTCCAGTTGCGGTCGGAGTAAACGGATAGTCTGCCGCGGATGTTGTGTCGTAGACGATTGGGAAGTTTTCTGTAGTGTTTGCGCCGTCGGGTGCTGTGATGACTAGCTGGTAGTTATGGAATCGATAGGTGTTAGACGTGTACGCGTTTTCGTAGAGTTTGTCAAGCCACATGATGATGTACGTTTGCTGACCGACACCGACTGGATTAGGACCCACATTAATGTAAGCGAATGTTGGAATTTTATAAGCCGGCGTGTGTGCGTTAGCAGTTGGAATTAGCATCATTGAAGCCGTCATTGAAAAAGCTAAGAGTATCGAAATTGCAATAGCTACATTTCTACTTTTCCTAATGTTCATTTTTCTTCTTTCTCCTTAAAATTGGTGTTAATTATCTACTGGCAATTTACTTATAAGCTTATTGTCGATCACTCAAACAGGCGCTTTCTTTAACAGAAAAAAGTCTTGTTTTATTACGTTCCAGTTAAACATTTGTGCTCATCAAAAACCCTGCGCCGTTTTGTGGTCAAAATACGAAATGTTTAAGCATCGAACGACTCCTTTTGAGGGGGTAAACAGAGAAGCGGGAAGAAGAAATGAAGACGCATGTGACCTTAGTCAACCCTGCGGCTCCAGCTCAGGCTGTAATGCACTTGCCCTTTGCACTTTTAGGCTTAGGGTACTTAGGCGCGGTTTTAGAAAAGAACCAGTTTACCGTTGACGTGATTGACTGCCAAGTGCTCAAACTTTCGCTGGAAGATTTCAGAAGTGAGATTGCCAAGCGCCAGCCTGACATCGTTGGAGTTACCTCTTCCACACTGACCTACAAGACTGCAATGAAGCTGGTTAAGATTGCAAAGGAAACCTGCCCCAACTGCTTAACGGTCGCTGGCGGAGCGCACGTCACGTTCTGGGATGACAAGGCGCTACAAGAGTGCCCAGAGTTGGACGTCGTCGTCAGACGAGAAGGCGAAAACACAATACTGGAGCTGGCGCAGCGAGTAGAATCTGGACAAACGTGGGACGACGTGATCGGTACAACCTGCCGGAAAGACGGAAAAATCGTCAGGAACCCCGACAGACCCTACATTGAAGACTTGGATTCGCTTCCGTTTCCAGCTCGTCATCTTTGGCCCATGGAACGGTTCCGCGAACTAGAAGACATACTCTACTTAGCAACTAGCCGCGGCTGCGTATACTGGTGCGAGTTCTGCTCGACCGTTCGGATGCATGGACGCAAGTATCGTATGCGCAGCCCAAAAAACGTCGTAGACGAGCTAGAGTATCTGCATAAGACGTATAACATCAGCAAATTTACGTTTTGCGACGACGCCTTCACCGTGGACCAGGCAAGAACCGAGGAGCTATGCAACGAAATAATGAAGCGCGACTTGAAGATCGAGTGGAACTGCGGGACAAGAGTTGACATGCTAACGCGAGACCTGCTTGTCAAAATGAAGAATGCAGGCTGTATCACGGTTTGGTTCGGCGTCGAATCAGGGTCGCAGCAAGTTTTAGACGCAATGAAGAAGGGAATCAGCCCCGAATTGACCATGAAGGTCCTTGGCTGGGTAAAAGAGTTGGAAATGACGCCTATCCCGAATGTCATTTTGGGTTTCCCAGGCGAAACTAACGAAAGCGCTTGGAAAACCATTCATTTCGTTGAAAAAATTTCTCCTCATGATACAGGATTCTACAATGTTGCAACGCCCTTTCCTGGGACACCGATGTACGATACGGTTAAGGAGAAAGGTTGGCTTAAGGTGACTGACTTCGATCAATACGATACTTGCCACCCTATCTTTGAGACGCCGACGATGAGCATGAAGGATCTTGCAAAACTACGCCAAGCCGCTTACATGCACTTCTACCTGCAGAGAGGCTACTTCTTCGACAAAAGACGAAGGCTCAAGCTGAATACAGCGATGGTCGTAGGCTACAACTTGATCGCCTACATCAAACTTAAACTGAGCAAATAAGCACTTGCCCAGCAATAAAAGGTCCTTTAGCCCTTGAATTCTTGGCGTAGGCAAGCGAAAGTCGCGTTGACCGTAATTGATATTAGTTTTTGACGCGATGTTTAGCGTGACTCTCAGTTGGTGTCAAACGTCCTCAACATAATAGTTGCCGTAGCTGTCCTCGTTCTAGCCATAGCTTTAGATTTGGTTGTTGGTGACCCCTCCCCGAATTACCCTGACAAATGGGCTTTCAAGCTACATCCAACCGTGGTTATGGGCAAGTTCACCAAGAAAATCGAGCCTTACTTTAAGAGCCCTGACCCGAAAATCGAGAAGCTTCTTGGCGTTCTCTTGGGGCTAACGGTGATCTGCACGTTTGCGGTTCCAGCCTACTTTGGGATGTGGGCAATCTACACCTACGTCAGCATATTCGTCTACGCCTTCGTCGGCATTATACTGGTTAAGATGACCATCTGCATAAAGCTTGAAACTGACTGGGCGAAGGCAGCCGCCAAGGCGATTCAGGCAGACCAGGTTGAAGAAGCCAAGAAGTACAGTCATTTCTCAAGACGTGACTCGACAAACCTTAACGGTCCACAGATGGGCAGCGCAGTCATCGAGTCGATGGCTGAAAACCTCATAGACTTCAAGCTGTCGCCTATGATTTCCTTCGCGTTGTTCGGTGTCACGGGCGCAATCGCCTTCCGCGCGATCAACACCCTCGACGGCATGGTCGGCTTCAAAGACAAAGAGCACATTAACACAGGATGGTTCAGCGCTAACCTCGACACCGTCGTCAACTACATACCCACTCGACTGACAGCTTTGCTCATGGTCGCGTCGGCATGGATTCTACGGTTGGACGCAAAGAACGCTTGGAGAATCGCCCGCAGAGACCATAAGAAAACGCCGAGCCGAAACCACGGCTGGCCGATGGCTGCAGTGGCCGGAGCGCTACGCATTCAGCTGGAGAAGCCCGGGCAATACATCCTTGGAGACAGCCAAGAGCCGTTGACGGGGGACAAGATTCTTGGTGCGCTCCGCATCAGGGATATGACGATTGTTCTGTGGCTTCTTATCTGCCTAGGCGTCCTTGTTTTGGTGCGTTTGTACTTTTTGCCGTTTTAGTGCAAAGTTTTAATGAAAGCCTCTTGGTATGTATGGCTTAAGAGTGCTTGGCATGCGTGTTTGCTTGATTAACCCGCCGAGGATCCAGCCTAAAGCGTGGGGAAAACCAAACGTGTTTCCACCGATTGTTTTGGCTTCGGTCGCCGCCGTGCTGGAGAAGAAGCATGCTGTCTCCATCATTGATGCGCCGACGGAGGGCTGGCGAGACGTCACAGACATGGATGAAAGCAAGTACCGTGTCGGCTTGAGCGCTCAAACCATCGCTGAGCGGCTCGGCGCTTGGAAACCTGATGTTGTCGTCATTGAGATTCCATTTTCAGGCTGGTCAAGAACCGCTTTCGAGGTTGTGCACACGTCCAAGGGAGTAAACAAAGGCATCGTTACGGTCCTGATGGGTCAGCATCCCTCCGCCAGACCTGAAGCTTGCCTTTCAGATTCGGACGTTGAATTCGTCGTGATCGGAGAGCCTGAAATGACTATTTCCGAGCTTGTGGATGCATTAGAGACGGGCAAGCGGGATTTCAGCGGCGTCAACGGCTTAGCCTACATGAAGGATGGGAAGCCGACGCTTACAACACGACGTGCAATCATCGAGGATTTGGATTCGCTGCCTTTTCCCGCTAGGCACCTATTGCCAATGAAGGTTTACAACGAGGCAGTCAAGGAAAACCCGTTGCGTGGCGAGATAAGCAAGCCCTGGACCATCGTGACGACGAGCCGCGGGTGCCCCTACAACTGCGTCTTCTGCACGAACTTCATCGTATGGGGCAGAACGTGGCGTGGCAGAAGCCCCAAGAACGTGGTCGACGAGCTTGAACACGTGGTCAAAACCTACGGGGTGAAGCAGGTTGACTTCTACGACGAGAACATGACGTTGGACCGCAAGCGTATGGCAGTCATCTGCGACCTCATCGTGGAGCGCGGCCTGCACATTGAATGGTTCACGCCCAACGGTATCAGAGCCGACACCTTGAACGAGACGCTACTTCGCAAAATGAAGCGGGCAGGCTGCAAGAAGATTCGTGTGGCGCCAGAGTCAGGCGTCCAACGGGTCGTGAACGAAGTCATCGGCAAAAGCTTGGACTTGAAGGCTGTGGAGCAAGCCGTCATCCTGTGTAAGAAAGTCGGCGTCAAAGTGGGCTGCTTCTTCGTCCTCGGCTTAATCGGCGAAACCAAAGCGGACATCGAAGAAACCATTCGCTTCGCCTACAAACTCCGCAGCCTTGGCGCAGACAGCCTCATCTTCAGCATAGCCATGCCCATCTACGGCACTGTGCTCTACGAGCAGGCTAAGGCGGGCGGGTTCCTGCGGGAGGGCTTCTGCGACGACGCGTTGGCGGCGACGGAGCCGCTGATTGAGACGCCTGAGTTCACGGCGGAGGACCTGCAGGTCCTGTGTATGAAGGCAAATATGGCGAACCCAACGTTTACCAGGGACAAAATCGTAAGGGCAATGCGTCACCCCAAAAAAACCGCAAAGATACTCCTCAAGATGAAGTAGTAAAGAGCTTGCAACACGGCTCATTTTATACCTTTCTTGCGCTAGTTTTCAATCAAAGATAGCAGGGTATCATGGTGACCGGTTGCATGAATTAACCCATATTTACAATGGAGTTTTGATGTAAATACTAGACCCTTCCCCCTCGGGTGACTCGTCTACGTCAGAGCGTATCCCGAGTTGCCTTTCTGGTTTAGAGGTTAAATCAAGCTCTAATCAACGTTGTTTCTCGATACAGCAAATGAAAAAGGCGTCTTGTTTTCAGTTATCAGAAGTTGCCATCGCTCGTCAGAAGGCTCAGTCAAACATAAACGCTGCAGGATAGTTCCTGCTCGGAACTTTTATTACACCGCTCAAAATTACTAATAAAACATGAATCCCTCAGCCAACCGACTAATGCTCGTCGTCAAAGTCATAGGTCAAACGCTGTTCCTTTTCGCTTTGCTGGCTTGGCTCGACGGCGTAGCCATCCAGTTAACCCATCCCGACTGGCTGCCCATTCGAGTCTCACACCTCCTAAACGTACGAACCGACACCTTCACAATCATCATGTTCTTCGTCAGCGCCCTCGGGTTCCTCATGTGGAGACTAAGCGCAGAGTTCCTCAGGGCTGACCGAGAAAAATCGCAAGCAAATTAGGAATTAAGCAACTGGTCAAAAACCACTTTTCCGTTTATAACGGTCATTTCAACCCTGATATCCTTGATTTTGCCTGCCTCCACAGCCAACGGGTCTTGGGACAACACTGTTAAATCTGCAAGCTTCCCCTCTGCGATGGACCCCTTCGCGTCTTCGTCACTGGAGCAATAAGCCGCGTCGACCGTGTACATCCGCAGAGCCTCCTCAACCGACAAACGCTGCTCCGGGAAGCTAGCTCTGTTCACGGCTTCATGCACACCGAGCATCGGATACAAAGGCTCCATGGGACAGTCTGAGCCACCTGCAACCTTGATGCCCTCGTCCAAGAGTGTTTTAAGCGGGTGAAGCAGCTTGGCGCGTTCATCTCCGAGCCGCGTAGTAGCTGACCAAACCGCGAATTCGGTGGCGATGACCGTTGGCTGAACTGAAACTATGACGCCCAGCGCCTTCAACCGCGTGATCAAGTGTCTATTCAAAACTGCTGCTTGCTCCATTCTGAAGCGGACAGCCGCTTTGAATTCTGCTTTTTCAATGACTTTTAACGCCGTGGCGATGGCTTTGTCGCCCATTGCGTGTATGACTGGTTGAAGACCCAAGGTCACGGCTTGGTCAACTGAAGCCGCCAACTTTTGCTGAGTGAGGAGCATTTTGCCACTGTTGGCTGAGTCGTCGCTGTAAGGCTGCGTCAGAGCGGCCGTCTTAGAATCCAAGTATCCATCGGTCGTGATGAAGACCCCGCCGAGATGCAGCATCGATTCGCCATTCGACTTGAACCCTGTGGCTGCATTCAAGAACTCTTGGGGGACAATCACGTTGACCCTGATGGGGAGCTTTCCCTCGGCTTGGAGCCGCTTGGCGAGTTCAAGCTCACTCTGCGAGATAAGTATCCAGTGGATGCTCGTTATTCCTGCCTCAGCGATTTTTCGGCAGGCAAGCGCCGCCGCATCCACCAGTTCGTCGACGGTTGGTTCAGGGACAGCTTGCCAGACGAGGCTGGTGGCGGTGTCCCTAAAAATCCCTGTGAGCTTGCCCACATGCGCGTCTTTGTCGACGGATCCGCCTGCAGGAACAATGGTTTGTTCCGAGACACCAGCCAAGCTTATGGCTTTGCCGTTCACCGCGCAGACCATCGCTGCTTCACGGTACAGAATCAGAGGGTTATTGGGTGCGGCGTGATCCAAATCTGCGGAGTTGGGTAACCGTTTTTCTTTGAAGCGGGTTTCGTTCCATCCGCAGCCTATGATCCATTTGCCAGTTGGCGTCTGCTTTGCCTTCTCGCGTATTAGGCGCTGCATTTCCGTGATGGAGTCAGCGGCGGTTAAATCAAGCCACATGAGGCACCTGCCGAAGTCCGCCACGTGAACGTGAGTGTCAATCAAGCCTGGGACCACCGTTCTGCCGTGCAGATCGATTATCTTGGTTTTCTTGCCGACTGCCTTTCTGACCTCTTGGTTCGTTCCTACAAGGATTATTTTGCCGTTCCTTACAGCTACTGCCTGAGCAATTGGGAGTTGCGGATTCATAGTTCGGATGTTTGCGTTGATGATGGCTAAGTCGGCTGACAACCTGCTGTTCTCTCCAGTTACCAGTACTTCGCCTATTGAGAACATTCCATAAAAACCCTTCTTCAGCACCAACATGATAATCGCCTACTCGGGTAAAGCTATCTTTCTTAACTTGAATTTCAGATTTAGACCCTTTTGCATAACACATAATAGCTTGCAGAACCGTTTTTGATGTCATCAAACCTCGGGGAAGCAGCGTGAAGGCTCACGTAGTATTTGCAAATCCACCTTATCCAGAGGATGTGCCGCAAGCCGTCTTCATTCCCCTCGGCATCAGTTATTTGGCGGCGGTTCTGGAGCGGGACGGCTACCAGGTTGACGTTGTGGACTGCCAAGTTGCCAAGTTCAGCCAGAAAGACTTGGAAGACAAGTTTAGAAGCCTAACCCCCGACATTGTCGGCGTCACAGCCGCGACGGTAACTTATTTTCCAGCGTTGGAGGTCTTGAAAGCTGCCAAGGCCGCGTTGCCCAACTGCGTCACGATGATTGGTGGACCACACGTTACGGTTCTGGATGAAAGGACCTTTACCGACAGTCAAGATGTAGACATTGTGGTTCGGGGCGAAGGCGAACAAACCATGCTGGAGCTTGCACGCCTCGTATCTGAAGGCAACTTAAATGCCCTCGGCGACGTTTTAGGCATCACTTTCAAGCGGAACGGCAAGGTGTTCCGTACGACTGACCGCCCATTCCTGGAAGACATCGACACCCTTCCCTATCCAGCTCACAAGCATTTCGACGTGAGCAGGTACAGAATCAACGGAAAACTGTACATGCCCATCATAACCAGCCGCGGGTGCCCATTCAACTGTGCCTTCTGCTTGGCGTCCAAGATGTGTGGAAGAGGATTCAGAGCAAGGAACCCGCACAAAGTCGTCGATGAACTTGAATGGCTCAGAGATACCTTTGGCGCCGGTGCATTCGCCTTCTACGACGACACCTTCACGGACGACATGAAACGGGCGATTGCAATCTGTGACGAAATGAAAGCACGCGGATTCGACATGCCGTGGGACTGCCGAACCAGAGTCGACAAGATCTCTAAAGAGCTATTCACCAAGCTAAGAAGCACAAACTGTCAGCTTATCCACTTCGGCGTCGAGTCAGGCAGCCAGCAGATGCTCAACATCATGCGCAAGGGCACGACCGTAGAGCAGAACGCCAACGCAATCAAGCTAGCGAAGGAATCGGACATCCTTGTCGCCATCAGCCTCGTCATCGGCTACCCCAACGAGACACCCGAGATGCTTCAGCAAACAGTCGACTTCATCCGCAAGAACAAGCCCGACTACGTTTACATGTGCGAAGCCGTTCCGTACCCGGGCACGCAGCTTTACGACTACGTGAAGGAGCTTGGGCTTGAGCTTTCGGAGAACTGGAACCTGTACCATGAGCAGATGCAGGTCTTCAAGAACACGCTTCTGCCGCTTGAGAAGCTTGAGCAAGCCAAAAAATCAGTTTACGACAGCATTTTCACGCCGACTTATTACCTGCGGATGAGGCGGAGAGGCGACTTCCACAGTCAAATAATGGCTCGCATGGCTCTCAACCACCTGGTCTGGAAATACCGCACTTCGAGGTGGGCTTTCCGCCAACTGGGCAAAGTGAGACCCGTAAAGCAAAGCCCCGGGGGACACAGCACCCCCATTAAGGACCAAGAAGAATAGTTTGGAGCAGAAGTTTTTCCCGTGGCGGTTTAGGGTTTTTCAGGCTTCGTTCTTCTGTAATAGCTAACAGTAAACATTGCAGCAACGGCAGCGATTGCTATTGCAGCGACCACTATGATTAGGTCGTGTCCTATAGTGACGTAGTTTGATGTTGCAGAGGAAGATTGGGCTGTGGTGCCTTCGCTGAAGCAGTAGATGTTCCAGTCGTTGCAGCCGATGTATAGCATACCGTTTGCGATGGCTGGCGATGACCAACTGCTTGATGCTGTGTAGCCAGTGGCGATTTTCGTGCCGTTCTCCGCAGTGTCTAAGACGTAGATGTGGCGTTCGCTGGTTGCAACGTAGATTTTGCCGTCAGCGTACGATGGCGAAACATAGAGTTCGTCTCCCGTGTAGGCGCTCCACAGCTCATGGCCGTTTGCGGCATTGAGGCAGGTAATGTCGAATATGTCGATGATGTAGAGGTCGCCGTTCACGTAGATAGGCGAGGAAACGATGAATTCTGTGGCTACCGTGTTGATGAATTTCCATACAAGCTGCCCCGTCGCTACGTTAACCGCGTAGTAGGCTCCCCAGTCTGATGACGCGAAAACCATGCCTGCAGCGACCGAGGGGGAACCAAGCATTTCGGTGCCGCCTAAGAACGAGTGCTGGTAGGGAATCGTGAAGTTCCACTCGACTGCGCCGGAGGTGGCGTCGATTTTGAAGAGCATGCCTGTCGCTGGCTGCTGAGAGGTGAAGTAGACGGCGCCGTCTGAGTATGCGGGTGAACATTCGATTGGTCCGCCAGCGGGAGTCTTCCAGACAACTGTGCCAGTTGAAGCGTTAACAGCGTAAAGGTACCCGTCCAAGGAGCCGATGTAAACCATGCCGCCTGAAACTACTGGCGACGAAGTCAACATTAGGTTGGCGTATGTGAATTGGATGTTGCTGCCGATGTAGGTGTGCCAGCTCAGCGTGCCTGTTGTTGCGTTAAGGCAGTAGAGGTAGCCGTCGTCGGCTTCGATGTAGAGCATTCCGTTGGCGATTGCGGGTGAATCCTCGATGGAGCCGCCTGTAGCGTATTTCCAGATGAGTTGGCCGTTGGTTGCGTCGAGGGCGTAGACGTTTTTGTCCTGTGAACCCGCGTAGACAATGCCGTTTACGACGCTGGGTGAAGAGATAACTGAGCCGCCAGTTGTGAATTTCCATGCAACCGTGAGGTTTGAGGGACCGACGGTGGCGGTTGATGAGTGCGCTGGGTCAGCCCTGAACATTGGCCAGTCGCTGACTGTTGAAGACGCAATCGGAGTCAGAGTAGTCGGCATGGGCGTCGGCGATGGAGTAGCAGTTGGAGGTAGAGTCGGGGCCGTGCCGCTACCGCCTATAGCCCACAATTGGTTGTTCGTTGAGTACTCTGTTCCCGATGTTGTGTCAACCGCTGCGGTCACGTTGCCTGGAATGATGTAGAGGTTGCCGTAGGCGACGATTGCGGACTCCCGCGGAGCTAGCGCCTCAATCGGAAGCGTCCATATGGTTTGCCCCGTGTAAGCGTTTATGCACGCGTACTGCGAGGGCTGGGCTGGGCCGTTGTAGGCTGTGTACTGGCTTGTGGTAACATAGATTTTGCCGTCCGCGACCGTGGGCATACCAGGCCACATGAAGTCGGTGTCGGGTGTTCGGTACTTCCACTGCAGCGTGCCTGTTTTTTCGTTCAGGGCGTAGAGGTAGCCGTCTTTGTTCATTTCGTAGACGGTTCCGTAGGCTATGGCTGGCCCCGTGGTGAAGTAGCCTATTGGGTCGTCTGGAGGAGTGTAGGTCCAAACGATTTGCCCAGTGAGTGCGTTAAAGGCGTACATTGTGTTGTCGTCTGTCCCGCCCCTGAAGAACAAACCGTCCGAGTAGGCACCGTCAAAAATCATCGGTCCCTTCGTGAGTGTGTCCCACATGATTTTTCCCGTGGTTGCGTTCAACCCGAGCTGCTGGTTTGCAAAGGAGCCTGCGAAGACGACGCCATCGCCATATGTTGTACCTATGCCCGCTTGTCCTCCGCCGGGAATGTATGTTCTCCACGCCACGGTGGGCGGCTTCGATGGATCTGCGAAGTTCCAAGCGACGATGTAAGAGTTTTCTTTAGTGTAAAACATCTTGGTTTCTGGGCTGTAAACGTTAGATGTGAATATTCCAGTGTCCTCACTAAACGAGGTGCTACTCCAAAGGATTTTGCCCGTGGTCGGGTCGAGGCAGGTGCCCTCCGCTACGAGATGTGACGAGTCGATTTCGTAGGCTATCGGCCAAGTCCTGTTCATCGGGATGACCGTACTCCAGGCAATCTGCCCCTGCTGGTTTACAGCGACGATTGAGTTAGTTGTCCCTACGAAAATGTAGCCATCGAAGGCGGTAAGGTCGGGTTGTATCCCTGTCACATTAGCTTTCCAAAGGATGTTTGATGTGCGGGGGGCAGGTCCCGCGGAGTAACGGGTGAAGGATTCACCCCCCTGGAACTGGGGCCAATCGTACTGATTCAAGTTAGTGTTAGAAACCACTGTGCTGGTCTGCGCTCTCGCACCCATCTGAAACGTTAAAACTGAAGCGAAAACTGAAAGAACAAACACTGCTAAAACAGCCGTAGCCAAGATTTTTTTATTGTTCAAGAGTATCCCACCTTTTAATCGTACGGGCGTTTTTGATTAAGAGGTTTACGCTTTGCCACCCGACCGTCTATGATTGTTGATTTCACTATAAACCTTGCGGAAACATCCAGTTTCCCAAAATGCCGCCGTAATAAGCAGAAGAATGCTTTTTCAGCGGAAAATGGGAAAGGGGAAGCAACCGCATAATCTTTTTTAGGTTGAAGGGAAGCTCTTAGGTACAATAATGACTGGTGAAGAGAGGGTTTTGGCTTGGCTGATAAAGGTCCATTACTCATGACTTCTTGGCGGGCAACAGGCGCCTGCAACGCCCGATGCAAATACTGCAACGTAGACGCCACCGGCGCCAAAGGTCCGCATGAACTTACGACGCAGGAAGCCTTCCACCTTGTCGACGAGGTTGCAAAGTTCGGCGTCCGCTGGTTTGGCATCAAAGGTGGCGAACCGCTCACGCGCCCGGACATCTTTGAAATCACCAAATACGCCAAAGGCAAAGGCCTCAACGTTTGCCTCCTCACCAACGGCGCCTTTGTTGACGGCTCCATCTACGACAACCTTGTCAGAGACCAGATCTGGACTAGCGTCAGCATCGATGGGCCTGAAGAGATCAACGATCAACTGCGGGGCAAAGGCAGCTACAAGAAAGCCCTCGCCGCCATCGAGAAACTCAGTAAAGGCAAAATCCTCAACGGCTTAGCCTGCGCCATAACTACAGTTAACCTATACCACCTTGACCACGTGTGCGAACTGGCGGAAAAGTACCACGCCAACTTCGTCTGGTTCAACCACCTTGTCCCCAGCGGGCGAGCGAAAGAAATGATGGCGCTCACGCCTACGCCAGAGCAGTACGAGAAGGTTCTCAACCATATTTGGGATTTAACGGAGAAGTACAGGGGTAAATTTGAAATTCACGTGCATTGCCCTCACTTTGCACGGGTTGTCAAGCAACGTAACATCAAAAACTTCGACGAGTGGTATGAACACGAATTCCACGGAAAATGTACCTACTTCGCTTTTGGCGGCTACGTCAGCGTCACGGAGAACGGCGACCTCATCCCATGCTTCTACACAGACCTCACGCCCACTGAGCATCAGCGACTAGGCAACATCCGAAATAAGACGCTGCAGGACGCTTGGAAAGAAGTCAAAGCCTCACCGTTCTACAGCAGCTTCCAAGACCGTAACCTACTCAAGGGCAAATGCGGAGTGTGCGAATACAGGGAGCTCTGCGGAGGATGCAGAAACCGCGCGTACGCCTACACGGGCGACATGTACGCTGAAGACCCAGCCTGCGCCTACGTGCCTGAAGCGCTGCGCAAGAAGTAACCCAGAATTTCCGTGCTTCTTAAAGAAAACCTCTTTATCTCATAAACGCCGAAGGTAAACAGGAGCAATAATGAAAGTAGCCACAGCAACCGCACTTGTTCTGTCTGCGCTGTTTTTGGCTTCAACGGTCTTAGCAAGCGTTGCCTATGCAAGCCAGCAAAACCCAAACGAGTGGTCCATGTTTCGCGGCGACCTTTCGCATTCTGGCTACACTGACTCTCCTGCGCCGTTGACTAATCAGACCCTGTGGAAATTCAACACAGGCGGACAAGTGGATTCACCCACCGTAGTCAGTGGCGTAGCATACGTTGGTTCATTTGACCACAAAATCTTCGCTTTCAACGTTTCCGACGGCTCAGTCCTGTGGAGCTACCTCACGGGCGCAGTAGTGATTTCCCGCCCTGCTGTTGTAAACGGCATAGTTTACGTCGGGTCCGAAGATCACAACTTATACGCCTTAGACGCTGCTACGGGCGCTAAGCTGTGGAACTTCTCGACGGGTTACTACGTGGATAGTGACCCAGCGGTTGTCAACGGAGTAGTATACTTCGGCTCGGAAGACTACAACGTGTACGCCCTCAACGCCGCCACAGGCGCTAAAATTTGGAATTTCAGCACAGGCTACAAAATCATGTTGTCCTCTCCGACCATCAGCAACGGCATCGTCTACATCGGGTCGGAGGACGATAAAATCTACGCTCTGAACGCTTCTTCGGGAACCCTTGTTTGGAGTTACAAAACAGGGAATCAAGTGGTCTCTTCTCCTGCAGTCAGCGGCGGCATCATATACATCGGCTCAAACGACGGCAAACTCTACGCTTTAGACGCTTTCAGCGGAGACTCGGTTTGGAACTACACGACGGCGGGAGCAATCTATTCGTCCCCCTGTGCCAACGGCGGTTTGGTTTATGTTGGGTCAACAGACGGCAAACTTTACGCGGTCGACGCAGAAAGTGGAAAACTTGTTTGGAGCTTTACGACAGGCGCCGCCGTGGCTTCTTCCCCGGATGTTTCAAATGGCATGGTCTACGTTGGGTCGGAAAACAACAAAGTCTACGCACTAAACGCCCTGAACGGTGATCTGCTGTGGAATTTCACTGCTGGCGACATCATTATTTCTCGTCCTGAGGTGGCTCAAAACACGGTTTACATTGGCGGGTGGGACGGAAAACTCTACGCTTTGAACTCTGCAGACGGCAAGCTCGTTTGGAGTTTTGCAACTGGCGGCGAAGTCGATTCATCTCCGATCATCTCTGGTGGCTTAGTCTACGTGGGTTCGCATGATGGCTCAGTTTACGCCCTGAACGCTTCCACTGGGATGGTGGGCTACAACGTGGAGATGCATAACAACGTTGTCTGGAGCTACTCGACGGGCGGAATGGTCATGTTCTCTTCCCCAGCAGTTGCAAGCGGGGTTGTATACGTGGGTTCATACGATGGCGAACTCTACGCCCTTAACGCTTCGACGGGTGCTTTCCTTTGGAGCTTTGCGACGGGCGGTCCTGTTGTCTCTTCTCCTTCGGTGACTGGCGGCGTGGTATACGTGGGCTCCGAAGACGGAAAGGTCTATGCGCTGAACGCACTCAACGGGGCTCTCAAATGGCAGTTCACCACAGGAGGACAAATCACCGTCTCTTCCCCAGCAGTCGCCGACGGCAAGGTGTACATCGGGTCAAACGACGGCTACGTCTATTGCTTAGATGCCTCAGACGGCGGTTTAGTGTGGAAGTATGCGACAGGTGGCTACGTCGTTTCTTCCCCAGCGGTGGCAAACGGTGAAGTGTACGTGGGCTCCTACGACCAATCAGTTTACGCTTTGAACGCAGTGACTGGAAAGCTTGTATGGAAGTATGAAACAGGTGGCAGCGTCGCATCGTCGCCGGCAATCGCCGATGGTTTGGTCATCTTTGGGTCAGATGATGACAAAGTGTATGCGTTGCATGCAGACGATGGCAAACTTAGCTGGAGCTACATGACTGGTGGAAAAGTAGATTCTTCACCTGCGGTTTCAAACGGCATAGTCTACGTGGGTTCATACGACGGAAAACTCTACGCTTTAGAGGTTAGTACAGGTGCATTGGTTTGGAGCTACATGACCCAAGGCATAGTGGTTTCCTCACCCGCTGTAGCCGAAGGAAACGTCTACGTGGGCTCATATGACAACTGCGTCTACGCCTTCGGACCAGCTTCTATGCCTATGTCTTTCAATTCCGAGTGGCCTGAAATAGTGGTGGCTGCTCTGGTCTTGGCAATAGTGGCTGTGGTAGGTCCGCTTTTAGTAGCAAGATGGTACAGGCTGAAGCGCAAGTCAGCTGCTGTTTAGTGCTGGGGCTATGCTTCTATTTTTCGATGAGTTCAGCTTTCTTGATGTCGAGAACTGAGAAGCCTTTCCTGTGGACCTTGCCAGCGTCGACAATTTTGAGGCGTTTCTTGAACAGCGGGGCATCGGTCACGAGGGTGTGAAACTCGATGTTGCTTACCGCGGTGCCAGTCTCTTTGCTTTTGCGCCGGATAGTCTCCAAGAATTCTGTGTTTACTTTCTTTCCCAGCCAGTCTTCGCTTAGGTATTCGGTGTCGACGACTATGATTGTGGCTTCGTAGCCTTCCTTGGTAAAAGCCGCGACGTTCGCGTCTTCGCCGAGACCCTTCAGCGGAAAAATCATTTTGACGCCGAGTTCATCGCAGATTGGCTTAAGCATGCCCATGTGGACGGCGGCTTGGTCCTCTTCGGCGCCCCAAGCGATGCCTCCGATAGGAGGCTGAAGTCCGCTGATGGTTGATTTGAAGCCGTCGACAAACCCCATCATCGAAACTTCCGGCTGCAAAATGGGCAACCCCAACGCTTTCGCCTGCAGGGCGATGATTTCAGGGTTAACTTCATGCGGAACATCCTTGTATGGCTTCATCCCGGAAACCTTCATCAGAACCCGCCCCGCCAAAGCTTTGATGGGGTTGGGTTTTGGATGCGGAGGCTCTTGGAATATGAAGTTTATGAGTGTGGTAACTTGGTTTCCTTCTGAAACAGCACCTGAAAGGGCTAAATAGCTGTCTTTTCCACCAGTCCACATTGAGGCAACACGCAAAATTCTCCCCTCGAAAGAAGCCACAACCGCACCTTATAAAAACATAACGGTAAAACGTGGTCCTAACCCGTTTCCAGACAAGCGCACGGCTTTAGCAAAAGGTTAAAATTCAAAAGGCAATATGCTTAAGAACACCCGTCCAGAATGAACCTGTTTCATTCTAACTAGCAGCCAAACGTGTAAGCCATGAACGCAACTAAAACGAAGATAGCCCTCGTCAACACTCCGCTTCTTGAAGGAGCAGGCGACCACCCACTTTTTGCACCTCTCGGCTTAGCATACATGGCTGCTGTTTTAGAGCAGAATAATTTTGAAGTGAAAGTTTTCGACTGCCCCATCTACGGGATTGACCATGAAAATCTAAAGAAGGAGCTAAGCGCTTACCAACCCAACATAGTAGGGGTCGGCGCCATGACTCAGACCTACGAGTCAGCCCTCAAAACCGCCTACGCTGCAAAGGAAGTTTGTCCTGACGCCAAAATCGTGATGGGCGGACCACACGCAACCTTCCAAGACAAAGAAATCCTCACACAAGAGAAGGTTGTCGACATCATTGTCCGAGGCGAAGGCGAAGAAACCTTACTCGAACTCGCAAAGCAACCCGACCTGCAAAACATCGGCGACATCAAAGGCATAACTTACCGAAACGGCGGCGAAATCGTTCAGACGCCTACCAGACCGTTCATAAAGGACTTAGACGCCCTGCCGCGCCCAGACTACAAGCAGATTCCTATCGAGAAGTACCGCATCAACGGCAAACGGATTCTACCCATAATCTCAAGCAGGGGATGCCCTTTCCAATGCTCCTTCTGCGTCGCATCTGAGATGTTCGGCCGAACCTTCCGAGCCAGAAGCCCCAAAAACGTGCTCGACGAAATCGAGTGGCTCAAGAACGATTACGGCGCCGAAGGCATCCAGTTTCAGGACGACACGTTCAGCTTCGACAAGAAACGCGCCATGGACATCTGCGACGGCATGATTGAACGGAAAATCAACCTGAAGTGGGGCTGCGGAACCCGCGCGGACGTGACGACGAAAGAACTTTTAGAGAAGATGCACAAAGCGGGCTGCGATGAAATCTGCTTCGGCGTCGAATCTGGCTGCCAAAGAATCCGCGACTCACTCAAGAAGAAAGTAACCACCGAGCAGTGCGAGAACGCGATCAAGTGGTCAAAGGAAACAGGCATATTCACCACTGTGTCGATAATCTTGGGGTACCCAGGCGAAACAAGGGAAACCGTGCAGGAAAGCCTCGACTTCGTCCGCAAGGTGGAGCCCGACAGCGTCTGGCTCAACATACCCACACCTTACCCAGGCACGGAGTTGCGTGCCATAGTTCAGAGCAAAGGCTGGAAGATGACTGATGACTGGAACCGCTACAACACAATGAACCCCATCTTCGAAGACCCCGACCTACCTGCGGAAGAAGTTCTCAAGGCAAGAATGGAGTTCTACAACAAATTCTACTCATTCAGGTACTTCCTACGCCAAGCCGTCAAAGGCTATCTGCATGGCAGCGTCTACAGCAAGATAATGGCTCGAACAGCCGCAAACTACATCATCATGCGGACCATGAGTAGAAAGTAGAAGAGCTTTTTGCGGCCTGCATGGGGCGCTTGCCTTTTTAACGATACGTTTATTATGTGTTTGAGCCGTTTTACAGGTAATTCATGGGGAATTTGGGATGACTAAAGCGGTTGCTCTCAAAGAAGGCAAGTCAGGCGGCTACGAGGAACGGGAAAACTGGCCACCCTACACGTACAGGGATTACCCAGACATCAAACCTGAAACCTACAGCGCATTCATGAAGTTTCTGGACACTGAAAACAAGTCAGGCAGGCTCATGGAGCTTCAGCCGTGGATCAGCGTCTGCGACTCACGGTGCGCGTTCTGCTATTTCCCCACGACACCGACGAGCAAAGTGAAGATTGAACCCTACCTTGAACTGCTCAAAAAAGAACTGTTGATGTACGCCAAGACTAAATATGTGAAGACCAGCTGCTTCGACGAAATCGTCTTAGGCGGCGGAACGCCCAGCGTCTTGGCGGCGGAGCAGATGATTGACCTCATCGACTTCTGCAAAGCCAACTTCAACATCAACAAAGAATACTTCATCAAAGTCACAGGCAGCAGCAAGACCCTGGCGCTCCCAAAAATCAACAAGCTCGCTGAATACGGCGTCTACCAGATGGACATGGGCGCCCAAACCTTCGACGACAAACTCCGCAAGCTGCTTTGCCTACCCGATTCAGCGGCAGACGTGGAAAAAGCCGTCCGCCACGCACGCAAGCTTGGGCTGTGCGTCTGTGTCGATTTGATGTACAACCTTCCGGGGCAAACCATGGAAAGCTGGGTTGACACACTTAAAAAAGTCATCGAGCTCGACGTGGAAGTCGACACTTACTCGTTGCACGTTGACCCCGGCACCACGCTGGAAAAGATGATTAAGACAGGCGTTTCGCCTCCGGTCGGTGACTCAGAATACGAGACCCAACTCTATTTGACTGCTTACCAGATGCTTACAAAAGCAGGCTACAAAGCCGTCGGTCACGACCGCTTCAGCCGCGTCGAGTGGCATATGCGTGAGAACTGCCTCAACGGTTGGCCGTGGGGAGGCATCTTAACCACGGGCGCAGGCTGCTTCATGGGTTACCTGCAGCAGTTCAGCTACTCTAACATCGAAAACATCAACGACTACATGACAACGGTCAAATCTGGGAAACTGCCGATCAGCAGGCTGTCCGAGAGCACAACCGAGGACATGATGAGACGCACCATGACCAGGCTGTACCTGCGTTTGCCCGTCAGTAAGAAAGAGTTCATGGAGAAATTCGGCACGACGCCCGAGAAGGTCTTCCCCAAGCAGCTTCAGAAACTTAAGGAGAAGGGCCTTATCGAAATCGACGACAAAGAAGTCCGCATCACAAAGCAGGGTGAAATCTGGAAAGGCAACATCGCCTGGGAATTCGCCCCGAACACAGCCTAAATCTTTTCTCAACTCTTTCATTTTAAGCGAAAAACATTTTGAGTAACGTCAGAATCTACAAAACAAAAGTAAAAGGGGATTTTGAAAAGAAAGTTCGGATTTGCTGCAAGTTATGCATTGGGGTTTTGGTTAAGCTGGTACAGAGCGCGTAACCTTTTGGTCATGTTGGGGTGCGTTGAGAAGGCCTCTGCAACTTTGTCGCCTGTTGTCAGTTTCTTGTTCATGAGTGCTTGAACCATGTAGCTTGCGTCGAGGTTGCTTGAAACTTGGGATGTGTTACCTGGGTCGGTGATGAAGAGGCATTTGAAGGCGCTAACGCCGTTCCCTTGTCCCTTCATAGGCTTCTTCCAGTTGGAGATTTTTGCCAAGGCCGTCGAAAGTTTCCATGCGCCGTTGTCTACGACTTGGACGCTGTTTCGGTCAGCATAGTATTCGCGTATCCTGCTAAGCCACAGCGTGAAAAAGGTAAGCAAGTAAGAGAATGCCATCAGGGCGATTCCGATGATTGCTCCGTTGCCGTTGCCGCCGCCGCTTTTCGCTCGTCCACCGCTTGATGAAGCGGAACCTGACCACATAAGCGAGTAGCCGAGGAACATGAACACTGAGGGCAAGCAGGAAACCGCCATCATGACTTGAACGTCCTTGTGCCTGAGGTGCCCAAGTTCATGTCCAAGAACAGCTTCAACCTCGTCGGTGTTCAGCGTTGTCAGCAGACCTGGCGTTACCGCAACGCGGCTGCCTGAAATAGGTGAACCGTACGCGAAAGCGTTAGGCACAGGAATCTGTGCGAGCATCAGCTGAGGAGTTGAGATGCCACATTTTTTGCTTAGGTTGTTGACGATTTGGTGAAGTTGCGCGTTTTCTGTCGGTGCAATCTTTCGAATGTGGTACACTGCGCCCAGTAGGTAGGGTGCGAAGAGCCATTCAATAACATTTATGGCTACTACTAATACGCCAACGAAGATGATGTTGAAGACGCCTGCGTACAGCAGGACGGCTGTCAGGACTAGCGTGGTCAACCCGATGATTATCGTCATGGTTGCCAGCATTGAGAGTCTAAGTTCCGTTAAACCCATATTTGGTCAACTATGGGCATGCGTAAGACGCGCTTATATTTTTTACCCAAATTTAAACCCATTTCCTAAGGAATTAAAGCGGATTTCCTTAACCATGGTCAACGGGCAGGACTTGCAGTTTTTGTGGCTGCAACCTAAAGAGACAAGTTATCGATAATGTTTAATATTAAATTGGCTGCATCTACTACTCAACAAAAGCCGCGGAATGGTGAAATTTGGGATGAGCGAAAGTGACTCAAACACTTTGGAAATCGAAATTGACCCGAAAGCCCTTGAATACCTGAAGAAAAAAGGCGATGTTTTCATCCTAACCGACGTCCAAAACCCGCAGTATTCGTACTACAAGATCAAGGGTTACGAAGCTGACCTAAAAATCAAGTTTGAAGAGTTCGTTGAATTCTGCACAGAGTATCCTGAACCTCAGCCTAACGTGGATACATCAAAGCCGGAGTTAGTCGTCAATATATTCAACGTAAACAACCCGTTAAACTCGTTGCCTTCGAACTTGGGGTTCTACGTTGCTCGGTCAGGCTTCACCACGGTGGATGACTGGCTAAAGACGTTGAAGCGGGATGAAATCCCAGAGTGCCAGTCCGGACAGAAGAAAACGTATTACCTGTACCACATCCAAACCTCGTAAAATTATCTGCAGAATTTTTCTTTTCCATCGAACTTGGCGTAAGCCAGAATACAGGTGAATGGGATACTGCCAAGTAAGCATACTGGAAGTATTGATATTAATTAGACCGTAGCCGAGAACGTAAAGTTTTGAATGTACTCGTTATCAGCTCTAACGGTTAAACGCACTTTGCTGAACGGAAAAAACAACGTAAAGTCTTAGTGCTTGCGTTTCTTGAAGTAGACCCATAAACCAGCAACCACCACAATGGCTACCGGCCCCGAAACAGCAGCAACAGGTGCGGCTGGAAAAGGCTCTGGTTTCGCTACGGTAAAGTTGACTGTTGAAGCACCAATATTTCCAAACGTGCCATTGACGTAGACTGTAATTCTATGCAAGCCATTAGGAATGTCAATTAGGGTATCGTTGCCGCTTATTGTTATATTTTGTCTTCCATCAAGACTGTAGCCTGACCAGTAAACAGGGTTATGTACCGAGAAAATTAAAGGAACTGCAGATTCATTGTACTTCTGGTTTATTGGCGATAAAAGCATTATTTTTGGCGGATTTGTGTTGAAGGGTTCCATGAGCGGATAGTAGTCAGTGTTATTTTCGTATGCTGCATCTACCGCACTCCAGTAACTCTTTGCTTCACTCGTCGTAACGCTTGAAGGAGAAACATAGTTAAACGGCTTCACAAAATATGGCGTGTTTCCTATTCCCGAATTATCAATCTCGACGGCATTAGGGTATAATGTCTTGTAGTTACTCCAGTAGTTTCCGCCGCCAGGATAGCCATCATCCCAAATGTTTACAGAGATTGACACATCTCCACTAGCACCATAATACCCGTCATCTTCCAATAGATATGTATTGTTGATGAAGTTGTTATGGTAAAAGGTATTATGTGAAGCCCCCGAAAAGCTCAGCGCGGTGGTAATTAATTCTGTAAATATAGGATTGGATGTGTCTGTTATGTTGTTTTCAACAATTAAGTTATTTTTGGTGTCACTGAATGACAGGCCAAAGTAGTTGTTTACCACATTATTTCCAATTATGATGTTTGAACTCCCGCCCGAGACTTCGATTGCACCGGTGTTGGCGCCATTAAGTAGAAAATACCACTCGATGGATGTGTTTGATACTGTATTATTGGCTACTACGGAATTTGATGTATCATCTAATTCAATGCCAACTGCGGTATCTGTAATGGTCAAATTTTTCAGGGTCACATTTGACACGTCGTTCAAAGAAAATTCGCCTTTAAGAGTGTCTCCGTTTCCGTCAAATACGGTGTTATTTCTTTCCAATGTTATGCTTCCAGTCACGTTGCTTGTCAAGATGTAGATGTTGCCCACTTGCTGAATGGGTGCTGTTAAGGGAGACATGCTGCCGTCAGCATTGATAGTAATGTTCCCTTGATATTGAGCCTTAACGGGTTGAATGCAAACTACGCTTAAAGCAATCATGCAAACGAGGATTAAGGCAAGAACGATAGTATTTTTCATTCGTTTTCCAAGTTGTTGTTTGGTTGCTAAAGCGATAAAAGGGTTTTTGTTATGGTTTCTGGACTAAGTAATTATTTTTTAGTCAACATTTCTTGACTAAACACAATTAGTCGAATGGGCGGGTTTAGTAAAGGTTCTTTAAAGAAGTTGGGCAACTTAGCAATAGTCATAGAACAGGTTTGCATATTGCTAAGTCTCTCTAGTTAACATCAATACTTTCAGTATTTTTACTGTTAAATTACCAACATAAAAAGGATAAAAGGTATCTTTCCTTATTCATGAAAATGGAATCCTTTCATGGTCACTAACCATTTTTACAGTATGCGGTCATTGGTTTCTTCGAATGAGCCAAATAATAAATGAAAAAGCAGCTAACAAGAAACAAAGAATGGAAAAAATTGTGAAGAAATTCAATTTTTTAATGAAGCCGAACTCGAAATCAAGAAATAAAAGAACCACTCCAAAAATCACAAACAATACCGAGACTTCAAGGTATTCTGTTGGATCTCGCGTTGTTGCCATGCTGATCATTTAGCGATGCTTTGATTAAAAAACTTCCTTCAATCGATACTGTTAAGTTAAGTTACCTAACATAAAATTAAAAATCCAGAAAGTCCGTTAGATCGGGGTTTGACTCTCTCACTTTTTCTTGTTCGGGCGGCTTGGAAGTCAATTCTTTTAAGATGTTGCCTGCTTTTTCGTCTTTGAAAACGATTTTGGTGTTCAATAATGTGTCGATATTCTGGTTTTCAAGAAAGTATTCTGATTGAGCGCTAAACTCAGCATTCAGTTTTGCAGCATTTAGAGAAACATATTTTCTAGGGGAGAACAACCTCTCATCTGTTGTCTTGACATAGTAGTACGTTTCCCTGCTAAATATTCTGGCCTTATGGCTTGGATCGACTTCTTTGGGAACTCTGATTGTTTCATCTTCTTTTCCAGATTTGTTATTGTTTTTTGGTTGGTATTTTGGCGGTTCTCTATTTACTCCAACAAGATTAGCACCAGCAACAGCGCTAAGCGCATCGGATGCGACACTTGTCAATTCGTTGGAATTTGAAAGCACCTCTCTTCTGATGTTGGTAAAATATGATAACGTGTTTCCGAAATTCTCACTTTTCTTAAGCAAATCAAAAACATGTCTCAACTTGCCTATTGCCCGTTCATTTATTGGTTGACCTTCAAAATCAAACCAGAAGTAAAAGTATTGTCGCTTTAAGTAATGTTGAATCAATTCGGTAAGCTTTCGAATGCCTAGGTACTTCATGGAAATGGGAACAAAAATGGGCTTGTTATTCTTGTCATCAAGAATTTTATAGGCAGAATCGACAAAAGTCATGTAGTCTTCAAAACTTATTATTTGAACTGGTTTGTGTTCGTATGTGCATTTCATCCTGATATTAGGAACTGTTAGTATGAAGCGAGCGTAGGGATAGTATTGATTAAAGAACCAACTCATCTTTTCGATGTTGGCTATGTAGGAAAATGGATTAAATTGAAAAGTGAAGTTTATCACGTTGGGTTGCTTAGAGAGCCAGTCTCTCTTGCAGAAGAACTTGTCTATGCCTTCTCCATCATCTTCATTGTACAAGTTCAAGAGGTTCTTGTATCTTACAATCTTGGAAACTTCATAAAACTTGAAGCCGTCTCTTAGGTTACGATAAGCATCTTGTTCAAGCGTCTTAATGTCAAGGCATTTCTCAGGTTTTTCAAAAGGAATGCCGTTGATCTTGCACCGCTTAATATTAAACCATGATTTCTTATCTTCGATGGTTTCAAATATGTCGATACTAGACCCCATTCTTATCTACTTTCTATTTTAGCGAGTACTTCCCTTATAACTTCTGCTGATACTCGAAACGTTGATTCACCAATTGCAACCACGAGTATATATGCTTCATTCTTTCCGAAAACAAGATAGTCGTAGTAACATTCACCGACAAAACCGACTGTCCCAACCATAAATTTCTCCAAGTACGCGAGATTTTGTGCTATGAATAACCGAGGCTCTTTATCATCCAAGATAAACTTCTTTGGATCTTTGTTGGCATAGTATTGGTACGCCAGTTCTATTATCTCAGTTTCTCCTTTCTCTATTTGTTTCTTGCTGAAGAACGGTTTTAGGGCTTGCCCCAGATTTTCCTTTTGAACCAAGGTAATCTTCGGATGTTTTTGAATGTGATTAAAATTATCAGACTTACTTACTTCTCGGTAAACTATGGGTGTTATCAGAAAATCGAACCTATCCAAAATCCGAAGTAAAACTTGGGGTTGTTCTATATCTTCCAAGAAACACAAATAGAAACTACTATCTGCCAAAAGTTGCCTATCACTGTTTGGCATCTATGCGAGAAGCTCCTTGTATCTCTCCTCGGTAATCAGACCTTTTTTCAGCAAACTTTGCGAAAGTTGTAATTTTTTTTCTGGATTCTTGATTAATCGGTCTGATACGTTGGAAAACTCTGTGTAGTCAGGATAAGTTATGTAAACTAGAAATAGAAGTTCCTCTTTTGACAACTTTTCATAAATCGATCTAAGTAGTTTGAAAGAGTTTAACAGGTGAGTAAATCTCTGGTCGTTTTCATGTTTTCTTTTAATTTCTTCAAAAACTTTCTTTCCTTGCTCACTTAGACAAATCTCTCCATTCTTTTTTATGGCAAAGGCGTCCTCATAAAACATCGGTTCTTTTACTGATTCTTGAAGTATCTGAGAATAAGGTCCCTCATAATGCTTAACAAAGTTGAATAACTGCTTCGCTTTCGGGTTCATTTTAGTGAAGACAAAAATCTCCTTCTGCAAATGCCAATCAGTTGGACAAGATTTGTCTTCAGTACCGAGTAAGGTGACTATGTACTCCTCAACTATTTTCGCAGCATCACTACTCATCTCGATCACTTTCCTCGGTTGCGGGCTCAAGAAGTATTACTTTAACCGCTTTGTCAACCCATTCTTTTGGTAAATATATTCGTCCTGACGAGCCTTCTTTTCCCGTTCTTGTCACTTTTCTTTCTAATACTTGGTAACCCTGAACCTTCACTATCATTTCAGTGTGCATAGAGGGTAGCTATGTCATAGCTTATTTATATGCTTTTTTAGCCATAAAATGGCTACTGCATGGCTATTTTATAGCTGAAACATTGCTTTAGTTGACTTACTGATTGAGAAAAGCATCATAACTGAAGGGGAATATGAAAAGAGAATAAAGCAAAGAGTGAAAGCCAGCTAAACTCAATTTACAGTTTTGCACTCGCCTATTACTTTTCCAAGCACTTTTGCAACTTTATGCAGGACAACTTGTCCACCTTGGTTGACCAAATCCTTATTAATCATTCCCGATACCTCAACTGTTCCGCCTTTAACTATCAAACAACCGTTTATCATTCCAGTAACATTTAGATTGCTTCCATCCTCAGTTACTGTGTCTCCGCAAACCATTCCTCTTAATGTTACTTGCGCACCTTTTTTTACTTCGAAAGACCCTGTAATCATGCCAGTAATTACAAAGACCCCGTTTTCTGCGTAGGCATCATCCTCTATTTTTCCTTTAAATACAGTTCCGCTTACTAAATTTTGCATTCAATCACCTCATTAAGATTTATGAGCTAAGCGACAGCATTTAAAACTTTGGAAGTCTATGTATGTTGGGTAACTTAACAGTATCCGCCAAGGGAAAATTTTAAAAGCGCTTTGTGTTTTATGTAACCGTCTAAAAATTTGTCGAGGACGAGTAAAATGAAGCGAACTTTTTCTGTGATTCTCCTTGGACTGTTATGTTTATCCATGTTTGTTGCTTTCGCGCCGAAATCGGAGGCGCAGGCAACGGTTGATTGGTGGAGCTCATTCCGCCATGATCCTGCACACTTGGGCGTCTCAACTTCGACGGGCCCCACTACAAACAGCGTTCTGTGGAGTTACGAGGCAGGCAAATCCATAGATTACAGTTCTCCAGCCGTCGTAAATGGGGTAGTGTACGTCGGCTCAGACGACCACTACCTTTACGCGTTGAATGCAGCGACTGGAGCGTACATTTGGAGTTACAAGACAGGCTCATCCATCGACTCTTCCCCGGCAGTTGCCAATGGCATCGTCTACATTGGTTCGGAAGACCACAAAGTCTACGCGATAAACGCTACTTCAGGCCAAAAAATATGGAGCTACACCACAGGCGACCAAGTGGAGTCATCCCCAGCGGTCGTGAACGGTGTTGTCTACGTAGGTTCAGATGACCACAAAGTCTACGCTTTGAACGCTCAAACTGGAACCAAAGAGTGGAGTTACAGCACCGGCGACGCCGTTGTTTCTTCTCCAGCAGTTGCAAACGGAGTAGTTTACGTTGGTTCAGAGGATCACAGCGTGTACGCTTTGGACACATCGACGGGCACTAAGATTTGGAGTTACGCAACTGGGGATTCAGTTGATAGTTCCCCCGCGGTCTACAACGGAAACGTGTACATCGGATCAGATGACGACAGCGTCTACGCCTTAAGCGTCCAAACTGGCACAAGGGACTGGAGCTTCGCAACAGGCGACTACGTGGATTCATGCCCCGCCATCGCTAACGGCGTCGTCTACGTGGGCTCAGAAGATAACAATGTTTACGCTTTGAACGCAACGAATGGCAGCGAAATCTGGAAGTACAGCACTGGGAACCAAGTGGAGTCATCCCCCGCCGTCGCCAACGGCATAGTTTACGTTGGTTCAGACGACAACGACGTGTATGCATTGAACGCTGGAACCGGCAGTACAGTGTGGACTTACGGAACAACCGACGTCGTTGATTCTTCGCCTGCAGTCGCTAACGGTGTAGTGTACGCTGGTTCAGACAACAACTACGTTTACGCTTTCGGCACAGTCACAGTTCCCCAACCCACGCCATATCAACCGTCGCCAACGCCCATACCAGAGTTCCCAACCCAAGCACTGACCTTCGCGCTAATAGTCATCATGGCATGCGCCACCTTCGCTGTTGTTGTTCAAAAGAGAGGAATAAGGAAAAACCAGTAATAGGAAACAAGCGCTTATTCCATACTTTCTCCATTTTTCAGCAAAATGCATTTCTATCCAATGTATGTCTTCTGCAGGTTGCCTGAATAATCGAAGTAGACAGTTTTCAGCTCAGTAAATTCTCTCATGCCTTCAGGTCCGTCTTCACGGGTGTTTCCCGAATATTTCACGCCGCCGAATGGAAGGTGGCATTCCGCGCCGATCGTCGGACTGTTAACGTATGTTAAGCCAGTTTGCAGCTTGTTGATAGCAACGAAAGCTTTGCCGATGTCCCTCGTGTAGATGGAGGAGCTTAAGCCATACTCAACAGAATTCGCGATTTCTATTGCTTCGTTAAGATCACGCGCGGAGAAAATCGAGATGACGGGCCCAAAAATCTCTTCTTGGGCAATCCGCATGCTTGCCACGCAGTCAGTGAAAACCGTCGGCTCAAAAAAGTACCCCTTCAGCTCTTTTGGCACGTTGCCTCCGACAAGCAGTTTGGCGCCTTCATTTTTGCCGATCTCAACGTATCTAGCCACTTTGTCCTGCGCTGCCTTATTCACTAAGGGGCCAAGGTCCGTTTTAGGGTCTAAACCGTTTCCAAGCTTGAGCTTGCTGACTCGTTCGACGAGCATTGTTTCAAAGGTTTGCTTGATTTTCTCATGGACAATTACCCTGGACGCTGCTGTGCATCGCTGCCCTGAAGTTTCAAAGCCGCCCCAGAGGACGCCGTCAACCGCGAGCCTCAAGTCGGCGTCATCCATGACGATAATCGGGTTTTTTCCGCCCATCTCAAGGTTCACCCGTTTAAGCCCAGCCTCCTTCAAAATTGCGGCACCCGTGTCTTTGTGCCCTGTAAAACTGACCACTCGCACTCGCTTATCTCTGATCAAAGCCATCCCAGCGGTTTCGCCTGGTCCAGTAACCAAGTTTATGACTCCCCTTGGGACACCTGCCTTCTCCAGCATCTCCACCAGCTTGGTTGCACATAGAGGCGTGTCTGACGCGGGCTTGAGCACAGCGGTGTTTCCACAGACAAGTGAGTAGAAGACTTTTTTGGCAGGTATCGCTATGGGGAAGTTCCATGGCGAAATCAGTCCTGCAACTCCGATGGGCAACCGCATGGTCATCGCGAACTTGTCAGGCTTCTCTGACGGCGCCGTATAGCCGAAGAGCCTTTTGCCTTCGCCTGCCGCATAGAACCCCACGTTAATTGCCTCTTGAACATCAGCGCCAGCGTCGACAAGTGTTTTTCCCATCTCCCGCGTCATAATTTTGGTCAGTTCATCCTTGTTCTCGCTGAGCAACTGGGCCGCCCGAAAAAGAATTTCGGCCCGTTTCGGCGCGGGCGTATCCGACCAAGTAGGAAAAGCTGCTTCAGCTGCATCAACGGCCTTCTCAGCATCAAGCGTGCTTCCTTTTTGGAATTCACCTATTACCTCATCTGGGTCTGCAGGGTTCACTCTGACAAAGGTTTCACCCGACTCCGAGTTTATCCATTCACCGTCAATGAATAACTGATATTTTGATACCATAATTGACGCCTTTTTTATCTCGAACAAGAATTGGAAAACTATGCTAATGGACCTGTGCTTGATCGTCCACTTCAATAATAGTTTGAGAGAACTACGTTATTAACCTCTTGGTAATAGAAAACTCAAAAAGAAAAGCCTTTGTAATGCCCTGAGTTTAGCTAACACAGGTTGAGTTGAGCGTTAATGTCGGATTCTTACTGTTGGGATTCAGATTATTCGACGGGTAACTTTAGGCACTGGGAGCCGAACCTTTCATCGCCAGAACTCGCCGCCTTGATAGCAGCAGGGTTTTTCAGAGAGAACACAAAGATTTTGGATGTGGGCTGCGGAGGCGGTTTGGACGCGATTTTCATCGCGAAATACGGCTTTGACGTAACAGGTGTGGATTTAAGCAAAGAAGCTGTTAAAATCGCCAAAAATAGAGCAGACGACGCAGAAGTTCAGGTCGACTGGTTAATCGGCAGTGTTTTTGATTTGCCAATTGAAACTGAAACATTTGATTTCATTGTTGACCGCGGCTTGTTCCATGTGATCGAAGACGTTGATAGACCACGGTACAGTTCTGAGGTTTTCCGCATCCTGAAGCCTTCCGGCTGTGCGGTGATTAGAGGAGCAGGAGAGGAAGTTGGCCGAGACCGTTTTAACCCCTTAACTGAGCAGGCCATCGACAAGTTCTTTCCAAAAACCAAGTGGGAAAGAGGCGAAGTTGTTCCCATCCCACTTTACTCTACAGCCGGGTCGATTGATGCCAGAATCCTATTCTTAAGGAAGTCTGCCAAGCTTCAGCGGCAATATTTATATTAAGATACCGATTAACCGATGTCGATTATTATACGTAAGGGCGACTCTGCATGGCGGAAGATTTTGTGATCGAGACGAAGGCGCTTAAGAAAACCTTCATCTCCAAAGATAGAAGTGGTAAGAAAGAAGTAGAGGCGGTTAAGGGGATAGACCTCACCGTCCGGAGAGGCGAAATTTTCGGTTTTCTGGGTCCAAACGGCGCGGGCAAATCTACCACTCAGAAGATGCTTTCTACATTGCTTTGTCCAACAGGCGGGGAAGCCAAGGTCTTAGGGTATGATTTGGCTGAACAGCAGGAGCAGATTCGACAGAACGTTGGATGCGTGAGCCAAGCGGGTGGAGCCGATTTGTCTTCGACTGGAATAGAGAACTTGGTCCTTCAAGCCCAACTCTACGGCTTGGACACTTTGACCGCCAAGAAATACGCGTCCGAATTCATAGAGCGTTTCCAAATGAGCTCCTTCATAGATAGACCAGCCCAGTCATATTCAGGCGGCCAAAAGCGCCGTTTAGACATTGCACTTGGGATGATTCATCACCCACAACTTCTCCTTCTTGACGAGCCGACGACGGGGCTTGACCCGCAGAGTAGAGCTTACCTGTGGGGAGAAATCAAGAAGTTGAAAGCGGACGGTGTCACCATCTTACTGACAACACAATACATGGATGAGGCGGACAAGCTCTGTGACAGGATAGCGATTATTGACAACGGGACAATCGTGGTGACGGGAACTCCGGGAGAGTTGAAGAGCTCCGTCGGAGGCGACACCATAGTTTTCACCTTTGCATCTGAGGAAACCGCCTGTCAGGCTGAAACATTCCTAAACAAGAGTTTTCAAGCAGAAAGAATTCAAACTAAAGAAAACACAGTTCATTTAACGCTTAAGGATGGGGAGAAAACGATGCCTGACCTTTTGCGTTCACTCGACGCCCAGAACTTGGTAGCGCAAAGCGTCACTTTGTCTAGGCCCAGCTTAGATGATGTTTTTCTGAAATACACTGGTCGTTCACTCAGGGAGGATCAGATAAAATGAGCATGAAACTTTTTCACGACACGAAGCTGATGTTTATCCGTAACATGCAGCACACGCTCAGGAGCCCTATCTTTATCTTCGTAAGCATGTTCCAACCCCTCATGTACCTCGTTCTGTTCATGCCTCTTCTGAACGGTTTAGGAGGAGTCCCAGGTCTTCCCGCCGGAAAAACCGTGGACATCTTCATTCCAGGGCTCCTAGTTCTGCAAGCGCTCTTCGGAACAGCCTTCGTCGGGTTCTCGCTCATCGACGACATCCGAACAGGAGTCATCGAGCGGTTTCTTGTGACACCCGTGAAGCGCCCAGCAATCCTCTTGGGCAGAGTTCTGAGGGACGCAATCATCCTGCTCATTCAATGCACCTTAATCACGTTAGTCGCAATTCCGTTCGGACTGAGCGTAAACCTCTACGGATTCTTGCTTTCGCTTCTGCTGTACGCTCTGATAGGAATAACCATGGCGTCTATTTCATACGGGTTCGCACTCATCTACAAGATTGAAGATCCCCTTGCCCCCACGTTAAACACGATAACACTTCCTGTTTCCTTGCTTTCAGGCATCATCCTTCCACTTGCGCTGGCACCGCTCTGGCTTCAGGACTTGGCTAAGATCAACCCCTTCTCTTACACGGTTACAGCAACGCGTGCATTGTTTGCTGGGAACTTCCAAAACCTCGGGATAGCGGAAGGGTTTGTCGTCATCTGCGCACTTGCAGTCATCGTGTTCATTTGGGGTCTCAGGTCACTTGAGAAAATGGCTTCCTAAAAACTGGTTAAGCAAAAAACTGCTTGATTTGTGTGCGTCAAGTTGTCTTTCTGGTAACCTTATCCCATTCTTCTATTTTGGGGTGGTACCATTTCCAAATCGTGTCTGTCGCGCCCTCGGAGTAGCCTGATTTGGATAGGCGCCTCTTGAACGTGTGTTTCGACGGTGGATACACTTTTTCAACAGGGTGCCGCTGACGCATACCATTCTTGTAATGGAAAAAATTATAAACCTTCCGAATTTTGAATCATAGTTGTAGGTTTGTACAACACAGATACAGAAGGTAGCTCAAGCCTTGCTCGTGTCCTCTGCCGCTTCAGCGAGTTCCCAGATCATCCTGTCTGCAAGCTGATGGCGTTGCGAGACTGCTGTTGATTTTAAACAGCGGCTGGTTTTCATTTCTAAGAAAACCTATGGCCCGAACATAAGGTGAATCCTTGCATGTTTCCCTATCAAGCAAGCCTTAAATAATACATTATTCTCGTATTTTGTTTGAGGTTTTTGTAGTGTTCGTCTCAGATTTTAGCATAGCTGGCCATAGTGTGACACTCACAGGCTTGCTTGTCACATTAGTAGGTCTAATCATTCTGTGGATAATTGTCTCAATCCCGGTGTGGCTTGCAGGAAAAGCAGTAACAGGCGGGAAAGGATCTTTCGGCGACGCTTTGCTGGCGACTCTTGCCGGACCAATCGTCTACTTCATAGTGCTGTTCTTAGTGTCGTTTTTCCTCAGCGCGGCTATTGGGTCAACTGTAGCTTTCATCTTCGCATACCTTCTGGCGCTCTTAGCTTGGATTTGGGTTTACAAAGCAAGTTTCCACACGGGTTGGCTTCAGGGAATCGCAATCGCCATCTTGGCATGGGTAATCTTCATCATACTGAGCATCGTTGTAAGCGCGTTGTTCGGAATAATGTACCCCGCGCCGTTCTTCCCGAAAATCTAACAAGTTCCACGGTATGCCTAAATTTTATAGAGTTCTGCAGCGAAGCTTATGCCTGCCGCAGGAAACTGAAAAATTGGAGGCTTAAGCTACCACATTTTCCAGGGGAGGTCGTCCATGTACTCGTTTAGGCTGCGGATGCTGTTGCCGTTGTGGGCTTTCCTCTTGAGCACGTCGACAAGTGCCTCGGCGAGCTGCAGGTTCGTTATGACTGGTACGTTGAATTCTACGGCTTGGCGGCGGATGATGTAGCCGTCTGTTAAGATGTCGCTGAAGCTGGTCTGCCTGTTATCCATCGGAACGTTGATAACAAGGTCGATTTTGCGTTCCTGCAGGTAATCCAGAACGTTGGGTGTGGCACCTGCCTCTTTGACTTTGAAGAGTTTAATTGCATTGATTCCTGCCTCGTTAAGCACGTCGCAGGTGTGGTCGGTAGCGTAGATTTTGAAGCCCAAGTCGACGAAGGCTTGTGCGGTGGGGACGACGCGCATCTTGCGTTCTTTGCTTCCGCCGACGCTGATGAAGACTGAGCCGTCCCTGTCTGGGATGCTGAACTCGGCTGAACGCAGCGCCTTGGAGAAAGCGTCTGAAAAGTTCTCGCCTAGGCATGCGACTTCGCCGGTGCTGAGCATTTCTACGCCGAGGACGGGGTCTGCGCCGCTAAGACGCATGAAGCTAAACTGGGGGACCTTTACTCCTACGTGTTTCGCCGTAATCATCGGTGACAGCTTTATGAAATCGATTTTCTTGCCAAGCATCGCCAGCGTCGCAAGCTCGATGAGGTTTACTCCACGAGTTTTGCTGACGAACGGCATTGAACGTGACGCACGCAAGTTGCATTCGATGACGTTGACGACATCGTTCTTAACGAGGTACTGGATGTTGTATGGTCCATGGATGTTGAGGGCTTTGACTATGCGTTCTGTGCAGTTAGCGATGTCGCGTTGGACCTCAGGTTTCAAGGCTTGCGGCGGGATGGTCATAGTTGCGTCACCACTGTGGACGCCTGCGTATTCGACGTGTTCCATGATGGCACCGATCAATACGTCCTCGCCGTCTGAGACTCCGTCCACCTCAACCTCTTTGGCGTGATTGATGAATTTGCTGATAACAACTGGGTGGTCACGCGAAACCTTCGCTGCAAGCTTGAGAAAGTTCTCCAAGGCAGTTTCGTTGTAGGCTACACGCATCGCCGAACCCGACAGCACGTAGCTAGGGCGAACGAGAACGGGGTAACCGATTTTCTCCGCGAACTTCTTTGCCTCAGCCACTGACAGCAGCTTGCTCCAGCGGGGTTGGCAGATCTGGAGTTGGTCGAGGAGCTCACTGAATTTTGAGCGGTCTTCCGCCAAGTCGACGTTTTCAGCTGACGTGCCCAGCAACTTCACGCCTGCTTTGCTGAGACCCATGGCGAGGTTGTTTGGGATCTGTCCGCCGACGCTAGTGATAACGCCCATCGGGTTCTCTTTCTCGTAGATGTCCAAGATACGTTCGTTGGTGAGTTCTTCGAAGTAGAGTTTGTCGGAGACGTCGTAGTCGGTGCTAACGGTTTCTGGGTTATAGTTGACCATAATGGCTTCTTGAATGCCGTTTTTCTTGAGCGCCCAAATCGTGTTGACGCCACACCAGTCGAACTCGACGCTGGAACCGATTCGGAAGACGCCTGCGCCGAGCACGATGACTTTGCTTATGCCGTTTTTGAGTTCGATGTCGTCTTCGTCTCCGCCGTAAGTCATGTATAGATAGTTGGTTTTCGCTGGCCACTCTGCCGCCAGCGTGTCGATCTGCTTGATAACTGGCAAGATATTGGCGGTTTTACGGTATGACCTGATGGCTTGTTCATCGGTTTTCTGGCAGACAGCGATCTGTTCGTCCGAGAAACCTATGCGTTTAGCTTCACGGATAACATCCGCGGCTTCTGGGTCAGCTAGGTTGAGCGTCTTGAGTTGCTCTTCCATATTGATGATGTTCTGAATCTTGTGAAGGAAGAAGGGATCGACGCCGCTTAAGCGGTAGATTTCGTCGACGGATATGCCCATTTTGAGGGCTTTGACTATTTTGTAGAGCCGCTCGTCGGTTGGGTTGGCTATTGCATCGCGTATTTTGGCTTCGGTTTCAGGCTCCGAGTCTTCTTGGTTGCACACTAAACCTATTTTGCCCGTGTCAAGCATGCGGACTGCTTTCTGCAACGCCTCTTCGAAGCAGCGGCCTATCGCCATGACTTCACCTACGCTGCGCATCTGAGGGCCTACGTGGCGGTCAGCGTTCTTGAATTTCTGCAGATCCCACCGCGGGATTTTAACAGTAATGTAGTCCAACGCAGGCTCGAAGCAAGCGGTAGTGACTTCCGTAACTTTGTTGACAAGTTCAGGCAACAAGTAGCCCAACGTCAGCTTCGTGGCGATGTACGCCAACGGGTAGCCTGTGACTTTGCTAGCTAAGGCTGAACTGCGTGACATGCGGCTGTTGACTTCGATGACGCGGTACTCCTCAGATTTGGGGTGCAATGCCCACTGAATGTTGCATTCGCCCACGATGCCCAACGCGCGGATGGCGTTTATCGACGTGCTGCGGATTAGGTGGTACTCGCGGTTGGTCATGGTCTGCGACGGCGCGACGACGATTGAGTCACCTGTGTGGACACCCATCGGGTCGAAGTTCTCCATGTTGCAGACTGTCAGGCAGTTGTCGGCGTAGTCCCGCATGACCTCGTACTCAACTTCTTTCCAGTGACCAACGTATTCTTCAATCAGAATTTGGTTGATGCGGCTCTGCGCAAGACCGATGGTGGCTGTTTCCTTCAGTTGCTCGGGATTATGGGCAACGCCTGCGCCTTTGCCACCTAAAGTGAATGCGACGCGGACTATAACGGGGTAGCCGATTTGATCGGCTATTTCTAGGGCTTCTTTGACGCTGACAGCTGACTTGCTGTTCAGCGGCGGAACCTCTGCCTTAAGCATTGCTTGGCGGAACCGTTCCCGATCGCCAGTGTCTTCGATCGAGTGGATTGGGGTGCCGAGGACCTTGACGTTGTATTTCTGTAGAATACCCCGCTTGTCAAGTTCGACTCCGCAGTTAAGCGCCGTTTGTCCGCCGAAGCCCAGTAGGATGCCGTCCGGCCGTTCTTTTTCGATGACTTTCTCAACGTATTCTGGCGTAACTGGGAGCAGGTAGACTTTGCCGGACAGCCGCGGGTCGGTTTGAATTGTGGCGATGTTAGGGTTAACGAGAACAGTATCGATTCCTTCTTCCCGCAGCGCCTTAAGGCATTGGCTCCCTGAATAGTCGAATTCTGCTGCTTCACCGATCTTGATGGCGCCGCTGCCCAGCACGAGGACTTTCTTGATCCAGTCGAACTTCGGCATCTTTAGGGCGCCTCCAGTGTCTTCGCAAATTTGTCAAACAGCAGTTCCGTGTCGTATGGTCCCGGCGATGCTTCTGGGTGCCACTGCACGGCGAAAACGGGTTTGTTCTTGTGCTTAATGCCTTCGGTTGTTTTATCGTTAGCGTTAATGAACCAGCATTCAAGCGGTGTGTTCTTAAGGGACGGGATGTCCACCGCGTAGCCGTGGTTCTGGGTGGTTATGTAGCACCGTTGGCTGTTCAAGTCACGCGCAGGTTGGTTCTGTGCACGGTGACCGTACTTCAGCTTGTATGTGTCTCCGCCCATCGCCAGCGCGAGGATTTGTGCACCGAGGCAGATGCCCATGAACGGCACTTTATCGACGACTTCTCGGACGCAGTCGATGGTTTTGACGCATTTCTTAGGGTCGCCTGGGCCGTTGCTGAGGAATACGCCGTCTGGGTTATAGCCTAAAACTTCGTTGGCTGAGGTGTCGTAGGGGACGCGGACGACGTTTATGCCGCGTTTAAGCAGGTTGCGGATAATGCTGTATTTGACGCCGCAGTCGATTAGGACCACTGTTTTCTTGGCGCTGTCCACGCAGTATTTGACGGGTTTCTTTACCGAGACTTCCTTTACGAGGTCGGTTAAGTTGGGGTCGGCGATGTCTTTGGCTTTTTTGAGCATCGGTTCTAAGTCGGGTTTTTCGCCTTCGTCGAAGACCTGCAGGATGCCCAGCATGACTCCGTGGGTCCTCAGTTTCTTGGTTAAGCGGCGTGTGTCGACGCCGTAGATTCCTGGAACACCCTCGTCGAGAAGCCACTTGTCTAAGGTGCGGGTTGAAGCCCAATGGAACGGCTCATGGCAGAGCTCGTGGATAACTAAGCCTTGAACTTGGATGTGGTCTGACTCGAAGTAGAGTGGCAAACCGAGGTTCTGCTCGTTTGATGGAACGCCGTAGTTTCCTATCAAAGGGTAAGTTAACGTTAAAATCTGGCCTTTATACGATGGATCTGTTAGCGCCTCAGGGTAGCCGACCATCTGGGTCGAGAAAACCACTTCGCCCGAAATTTTTGCTGTTGCGCCAAAACCGTTGCCGAGAAATGACGTTCCGTCTTCGAGAAGCAGAATCGCTTGTTTACTTTTTGCGGACGTGCTATGTTGTGGGACCAAAGCCCTATTCAACCTATAAGTTTAGATTTTTAAATCTTACGTTTTCAGTTTCGACGCTGAAGAGGCGTAAGATTCAACTACGCTGTCGAGTTTCCTTTGTGCATCTGCAGTGTGGTTCTTAAGGTTAACTATGTTGGTTTTTGCTTCCGCCATGCTTCTCTTCCCTGTTTTGATTGCTCGTCCCACTTCGACTGGCGATGGACCACCCAGCGCTTTATGAGTTTCCACCAGCTTGCGCGGGTCAACGCAGCTAACGATGTCTTCCTTTTTGACCGCTAATTTCACGCCTGCTGCTTCCAGAGCAGTCTTCTGTAGTAGTTCAGGCGTTGCATCCAGCAGCGTCTTTTTTGAATCAACCAACGACTTGACCAGCGCGCCGATTATCTTGTGGGAGGTTCGGAAAGCAACCTTGTATTTCCGCACCAGCATGTTAGCAAGCTCGGTTGCGCCGACGAAACCCGCCGCTGCTTTGCCTTCAACATTCGAAGACACTTTCAGGTTTGGGATGAGCGCAGCAAAGATGCTGAGTGAACTGGAAAGGTTGTCGATTGAAGCCCAGAGCTTAGGTGTGACCTCTTGGAAGTCCAGGTTGTAAACGGTCGGCAAGCTTTTGACGGCGGCGGCGGATGCTACGAAGTCGCCGAGTGCGTAGCTGGCTCTTGCGCGGATGACCTCCAATGCTTCAGGGTTCTTTTTCTGCGGCATGATGCTGCTTGTAGACGTGAATTCGTCGGGCAACTCAACTGTGCCGAATTCTTGGGAACTCCAAATGATTAAATCTTCAGCCATGCGGCTTAAGTTCACCGCAAGCAATGCAAGGGCTGATTGGGTTTCCAGTATGAAGTCTCGGCTGCCCACTGCGTCAATCGAATTCTCTAACACTGCATCAAAGCCTAAAAGCTCGGCTGTTCTTTCGCGGTCAACAGGGAAACTTGTGGTTGCCAAAGCGCCTGAACCGAGAGGACACAAGTTGACCCTAGCATAAACTCCTTGAAGTCTGCCTAGATCGCGGGTCAAAGCCTGAACATGCGACAGCAGATAATGCGCGAACGTCACTGGCTGCGCGGCTTGAAGATGAGTGTACTCTAATATGACCGTATCAACATGTTTCGCTGCGGTTTCTAAGAGGCTTTCCTGCATCAGAAGAACTTGAAGCATCAAACCAGCGAGTTCCTTTCGGAGCTGCATGCGGATAGCTGTTGTGACTTGGTCGTTGCGGCTCTTGGCAATGTGCAAGTTGCCGCCGACTTCTGGCCCTGTCTCTTTGAGGACAGCTTCTTCAACCGCCATGTGCACGTCTTCAGCGGTGGGATCCAGCGGGGCGCCTGTGAGTTTCTGGAGCACCTTGAGGATTTTTGCCCCGTCCTGCAACGGAATTATTTTCTGCTCGATAAGCATTGCAACGTGGGCTTTGTTGATGTCGACCACTGCGGCGGCTAAGCGTTCGTCGTCTTTTCGGGAAGAAGTAAACTTCGCTACGTCCTCTCGGACAACCTTCAGCCGCCCGCCGTGCAGTATTTTTGACATTCAGCTTAGCCCTCCGTTGTCCACGGTCATTTTGTGGTTTTCTTTGTCTTCGCGGCGGGTTTCTTGCTGCTCATCTTAAGCGCGTTGTACATCCGTGTCTGCAAGCCCCAGAGCTCGATGAAGCCATGGCTGAGCGACTGATCGAAGCTAGTTTTGATGTTGTAGTTTGCAAGGTTCTTGTCGTAGAGCGAGTAAGGCGAACTGCGTCCCACAACCAGCATGCTGCCCTTGTACAGCTTTAGTTTGACTTCTCCGGTGACGTTTTCCTGCGACTTGTTGATAAAGGCATCGAGGTCATCTTTAAGCGGGTCAACCCACAAGCCCGCGTAGGCGAGGAAAACCCATTCCGCGTCGATTTGTTGCTTGAAGAGAACCTGGTGGCGGGTCATGACCATTTTTTCGAGGTCCTTGTGTGCCTCCAAAATGACGGTGGCGGCTGGACACTCGTACACTTCCCGCGACTTTATACCGACGAGGCGGTCTTCGATGTGGTCGATGCGACCGACGCCGTTTCTGCCAGCAATTTTGTTCATTTCTTCAATGAGCTCAAGCGGCAACATGGCTTTGCCGTTAACTGCAACAGGGACACCTGCCTCGAACTGTATCGTGACGAATTCTGGTTTGTTCGGGGCTTTTTCAGCTGAAACCGTCCACTCGTACGCGTCGTCAGGCGGAATTTGGCTCGCATCCTCCAGCAAGCCGCACTCGATTGCCCTTCCCCAGACACTTGCGTCGATGCTGTATTTCTTAGCTGCATCGGAGACTGGGATGCCCTTGGTTTTTGCGTAAGCGATTTCTTCCTCGCGGGTCATTCCCCACTCCCGCACGGGCGCAATGACCTTTTTGCCAGGAGCCAAAGAGCCGAGCGTCACGTCGAAGCGGACTTGGTCGTTGCCTCTTCCCGTGCAGCCATGCGCCAATGCTGTTGCACCTTCTTTTTCGGCGACTTCAACCATCTTCAACGCTATGAGCGGGCGTGAAAGGCTCGTGCTTATCGGGTACTTCCCCTCGTAGAGCGCGTTGGCTTTTATAGCTGGAAAAATGTAGTCCTTCGCGAATTCGTCCTTTGCGTCAATCGAATAATGCTTTAGGACGCCGAGTTTCTTGGCTTTTTCTTCGGCTGCCTTTAGGTCTTCTTGTTGACCGACGTCAACGGTTACTGTTATTACTTGTGCGTTGAGTTTTTCTTGTAGGTACTTGATGAGGACGGATGTATCCAGTCCGCCTGAGTACGCTAACACTATTTTTTCGCTTATTTCTTATCCCCCATTTTTTAGCTTGAACTGTTTCGCTTACCTCGAACCCTGTCTTCTTAAACCTTGTGACTTTTTTGTTACTTAACAAAACTTAAATGTCCCATTTGATACATCTGCAATCCATGAGCATCGCTCAAAGCGTAAGGAATTATCTGCGAAACAAACCGTACCTGCTTGAAGCCCTTGAAAAAGGCATAGTGAACCTCAGCGAGTTGGCAAGGCAGATACAGAAGGAACTGAAAGCCGAAGATCCAAGCGCGATAAAAGCCGCGTTGCGCCGTTACTCGGAAGAACTGCAGAAGCACAAGCAGAAAAGAGAGGAAAAAGTCCTTCACCTGCTCAAGAAAAGCAGCATCGCCGTCTACGACCGCAAATCCGTCATGATAACGGGGAAAGAACTCAACTCGAAGACGGGTATGAAGGTAGATTTGCTTGACAAGTTTATCTATCTTTTCGACAGAAGCGACCTGCCCGAACGCGTCAACGCCCTCGTGAAGCATGACAACTGCACGATGATCGTAGTTCACTCGCCAGAGGAACTGGAGGCAACACCGGGAGTTGTTGCCTTCATAGCCACTTTGCTGGCGGAGCAGAGCGTCAACATCGTTGAATTCATTTCATGCTGGACGGAAACCATCATAGTCATCGAGAAAAAAGACAGCCTAAAAGTCTACGAAACCCTGTCCAACCTTGTGGGTTAAACACAGTCGCGAAGCAACAAAATTAATAATGCTCAGGTGACAATCAACCTAAAGTCTTAATGAACAGTTCGCTTTAAGAAGGACTAAACAATGGTACATCAAGAATGTATAAACTGCAAAACAAGATACGATATCGATGAAATCGTATATTTCTGCAAGAAATGCGGAGATATACTGGAAATAAAACTCGACTTCAAAGAGCTAACCCAAACCCTCACAACAAGCGACTGGAAAACACGGCCCCTCTCCGTCTGGCGGTACCGTGAATTCATGCCCATCCACGAAGCCGCGCACATCGTCACCCTCAACGAAGGCGGCACTGGGCTTCACCGCTCCCCGAGGCTAGGCGAAGAGGTAGGTTTGAAGGAAATTTACGTCAAAAACGAGGGCGAAAACCCCACTGGCAGCTTCAAAGACCGCGGCATGACCGTCGGAGTCACCAAAGCGGTTGAACTCGGCGCCCGCCACGTGATTTGCGCTTCAACAGGGAACACCAGCGCCAGCCTAGCGGCATACGCGGCAAGAGCAGGAATCAAATGCACTGTGCTCATCCCATCGGGAAAGATTGCTTACGGCAAGCTGGCTCAAGCCATGATTCACGGCGCCAAAGTCCTGCAGGTACGCGGAAACTTCGACCAAGCCCTCGAATTCGTCCTCAAGCTTGCTGAAAAACATAAGAGCATTTACCTGCTTAACTCGATTAACCCCTTCCGCATAGAAGGGCAGAAGTCTCTAGGCTACGAAATCTGCGAGCAACTTGGCAACGAAGCCCCAGACAGAATCATCATACCAGTTGGAAACGCAGGCAACATAAGCGCCGTCTGGAAAGGCTTAACCGAATTCCACAAACTCGGCTACATCAAGAAGCTGCCAAAGATGACGGGCATACAGGCGGCGGGCTCTGCGCCCATTGCGCAAGCAATCAAGACCAACAGCGACAAAATCATCCCTGTCGAGCATCCAGAAACCGTCGCGACAGCCATACGCATCGGCGCACCCGTAAGCTGGAAAAAGGCCGTGAACGCCATCCGCGAATCCCACGGCACAGCGGAAACAGTCACCGACGAGGAAATCTTGGATGCACAGAAGATGCTGGCGCAGATTGAAGGAATATTCGTTGAGCCTGCAAGCGCCTCATCCATCGCTGGGCTGAAGAAGCTTGTCAAGAACGGCGTCATACGAAAAGACGAACGCGTCGTCTGCATAACCACGGGACACGGGCTCAAGGACCCTGACACCGCGATTAAGCAGTGCGAAAAGCCAATAGAGGTCGACGCGGAAATATCAGTTATCGAGCAGGCTCTCGGTTTGAAACAGGCAAAAGTTGTACTTGCTAGGTGAAAGAGAAAATGAGGATAATCTTAGTCGGATTCGGAGTAGTCGGCAAAAGCGTCTCCACGGTTCTCGCGAAAAGATACGTGGAAAAGGTAAAGGACTACGGGTTCAACCCGAAAATCGTCGCCATAGCCGACATAGACGGCGCAGTCATAAACCCGAGGGGGCTGAGCCCTGAAAAACTCGCTGAAATCAGGCAACGGGGTTTCCCGATTTCCAAGGACCCAGAGTTCGGTCACCCAGACATGTCAGTGTCAGACGTCATCGACTCCGTCGAGGCGGAAGTTGTCGTTGAAGTAACACCAGTCAACATCAAAAACGCGGAGCCCGCCCTGACACACATCACTAAGGCGTTCAAGACGGGAAAACACGTAGTCACCACCAACAAGGGACCATTAGCCCTCGCTATGCCAGCCCTCACAGAACTGGCAGAGTACAACAACGTTTACCTGCGTTTCAGCGGAACCGTCGGCGGAGGAACACCCGTACTCGAATTCGCGAAGCGATGCCTCGCAGGAGACAGAATCCTAGCCATAAAAGGCATACTCAACGGCACAACCAACTACATCTTGAGTGAGATGGCTCAAAACCGCATAACCTTTCAGGAAGCGTTGGCGACGGCGCAGAAACTCGGGTACGCCGAGAGAGAGCCATCCATGGACGTTGACGGTTTTGACGCTGCCTGCAAAGTAGTCATATTAGCGAACTGGATACTGGGCAAGAAGATAACTTTGAAGGACGTTGACATAACGGGCATCCGCGACGTATCCCTACGAATGCTTGATGAAGCTTCAAAGAGGGGAAACACAATCAAGCTCATCGGATCCATCGACGGCGATGGCAAACCCTCAGTGAAACCCACGGAAATCCCCAAGAGCAGCCCAATGTGCGTGAGCGGAGTCCTCAACGCCGTAACATTCTACACTGAATACGCCGGCGAACAAACCGTCATCGGCAAAGGCGCGGGCGGAATGGAGACTGCCAGTGCAGTTTTAAGAGACCTCCTAGATATTAGGCATAGGCTAGCAGACAGAATGCTACATGAAAACGTGGAGTCCTAAAAAATGAAAATCGTCATGAAGTTTGGCGGAAGCAGCGTAGCCACAGGAGAAAACATACGCCACGTCAGCGACATAGTAACCAAATACGCCAAAGACAACAGGGTAGCTGTCGTGGTCTCAGCGCTTATGGGTGTGACCAACAGCCTACTGGAAGTGGCTGAGCGGGCAAAGAAAAACGACGAAAAACACGTTCAAGCGTTCACCAAGGAGCTCCTTAAGAAGCATCTGACCGCGATTGAGACAGCCATAACCAGCAAAGTCATACAGAAGGAAGTAACACAAATCACGGAGAATACCATCACCGAGCTGGAAAAGGTCCTTACAGGCATATGCTACGTGGGCGAACTTACGCCGAAATCGAAAGACTACGTCCTGTCATTCGGCGAACGGCTGTCGGCCCCCATCGTTTGGGGAGCTATTAAAGACCACAAACTGGAAACCCAGTGCTTCACAGGCAAAGAAGCAGGCATCGTAACGGACTCCAACTTCGGCGAAGCAGACCCGCTGATGAACTTCACCACGCACCTGATCCACGAGAGGCTCAGCCCACTTCTGGAGAAAGGCGTTATCCCCGTTGTCACAGGATACATCGCGGCTGACCAAAACGGCGTCGTCACCACCGTCGGACGCGGCGGCTCAGACTACACCGCAACAATCTTGGCCGTTGCCTTAGGCGCTAACGAAGTTTGGATATGGACCGACGTCGACGGCATAATGACCACTGACCCCAAGCTGGTTCCTTCAGCAAAGATGCTGCCGCAACTCAGCTATCAGGAGGCGGCGGAAATGGCGATTTTCGGCGCAAAAGCCATGCACCCTCGCGCCTTGGGACCAGTCACCAAAGAAAACATCCCCGTTAGGATAAGAAGCGTCTTCCACCCCGAAAACCCCGGCACGCTGATAACCAGGGAGCCCGATGCAAACGCCAAGGAAGTCGTCAAAGCCGTGGCCATGATAAAGGATGTCGCCATGCTAAACGTTAGCGGCGCAGGAATGGTTGGAGCACCAGGCAGCTACGCGAAAGTCTTCGACGTGCTAGGCAAAAACGGCATCAACGTCATGATGATTTCAACCGCCGCGTCAGAAGCCAACATATCCATGATTATAAAGCGAAGCCTCCTTGGCAGAGCAACAAGCAGCCTCGAAATCGCGTTGCTAGATAGGGGCGGCCTAGTCAGCGACATCTCCTCTGAAGACGACGTGGCAGTCATAGCGGTCATGGGCGCAAACATGAAAGGCACCTTGGGTGTTGCCTCTAAGATTTTCGCGACTGTAGCAAAGAAAGGCATTAACATCCGCATGATCGCGCAGGGCTCATCGGAACTGAACATTTCGTTCGTAGTCAAGGAAGAAAACGGAGCAGCAGTCGTCAAATCCATCCACGAAACATTCAACCTGAACAAAATCTAAAAAATATCCGGGGTTTTTCCCCAATTCTGTTTTTTGTCTTATAGTTACCTATTTTGCCAGTTTTCCCGCCGGTATTTTCTTCTTTCATTCCAGAACAACATGCGAACCACAAACAAAACCAGCATAACAACAAGCAGGATAATGATGATCTCGCCTGGAGAGTATCCGCCGCCGTTATAAACAAAGAAGTAAAGCCAAAGAAAAGCAACGACGATGATCCCGATGGGCAGCATCAGCAGAAGCCCGCCGTAACGCAGCCAGCCTGGGGGACCCTGCCTGCCGTAGCCACCGCCTGACCCTGTTCCTCCACGTTGGGCACGCTGCTCTTGGATTTGCCTGAGCCGTTCTTCATTCAAGTAGTATTTTCCATTTACTTCGACGAAGATGCCTGTTTGGCCGAGCCTTCGATGCATGGCTTCTTCGAAGCGGGGCGGTAAACCTAGCTCTTGAATTGTCATCGCTTTCTCCGGGCTTGTGGCGCCTTTCTCCCTGAATTTCTGAATTATTTCTCGTAGCCACTGCCGATTCTGTTCTCCGTTTCTAAACATTTTGTTTTCCTCCAAAGTCGTTTTAGGCTACTTTAAAGTGTCGCAAAGGTGGACCTGCTTTCTTTCAGTCATATAAAGACACTTTTCCCTCAATTCATACAAATATAAAACAATATTTGAGGATTTGCCAAAATCACGGACGCACCATCTCGGCCAAAACAGAAAAACAGTCAATACTCATACGTGTCAGCCCGCGGAACGGGAAGAACGGTATCAAACGGGAAGGGACGCTAAGGGACGGGAAAGAACGGGAAAAGACGCTAAAAGACGCAACCTGCAAACGCACCTGACCCCGAAACAAAAAAGCAATCAGAAACACAAAGAACAAAAATTTAGGCCACGAAAGTTAAGCACACATTTGAGATAACAGCTAAAAAAACAAATATGGATTAGTCAAACCTGCATCTGCTAAGTTTTCGGGACAGCAACGATTATAGCCTAACAATCCATTGGTGAATTGAGGCTCCCTCAATGAGTACGTCGAGTACCTCCGGATCAGCTGAAGTGCGAAGGAAAAAACAAACTGTCGGAGCCATCGCCATAGCGCTAGTTGCGCTGTTTGCGATTCTTCTGTTCTTTAAGGTTCTCAACCTAATCTATTTCTTCATCGCAGACCTGGTCGTATACTTAGCCGCCAACTATATCTTCCGCAGGCTCGACAGGCAAATCAGCCGTTGAAGCGAAAATGCAGCGCGCCTTGCCTCTGCTTTTCAGGCAGACATTTAGGCAAATTATTTATTCCCGAACAGGTTGAAAATAATAGCGAAGTGACCCCTAATGAACCCTGTTTTGTTGAGAGGCAAAAAAGTCGTCGGGACGGAAGGCTACATTCTCGGCGAAATGAACGACCTTCACGTTGACTTCAACACTTGGCAAGCCACGGCGTTCTATGTCATTCTCAGCGACGAAGCCGCCGCCGAACTCAACCTGAAGAAGCCGTTCCTACGCAAAATAATCGTCGCCCTGCCCATCAGCCTAGTCAAAGCCGTCGGCGACGTGATCACGCTCAAAGCACCCATACGCGGCCTCAAAGACATCGCGGAACGGGAGATGCAGGTAACCACCCACAGAGTCGAGGGCAAGAAGGTGATAAACCAGTCGGGAAGGACATTCGGAGTTGTTGAAGGCTTAGATGTTGACGTCGACGACTGGAAAGTCACTGGCTTGGAGGTCGCGCTGAACAGTGAGGCAGCATCGGAGCTCGGATACAAGCCCCAAGTCACAAGCAAAGTAATCGTTGTTGTCCCCGGCATGGCAGTGGGCGCCATCGAGAACTTCGTCACCCTGGACAAATCCGTGCAAGACCTCAAGTCACTGGTCGAATGCATACAGTCCTGCCAACTTCAAAAATAAAGCGCAGCCAGCCCAATCTTATTCGTAACTGATGAAGAGTTTGCTCTTACGAATCACTTCTTCCAGCAAGAAGCCTATCCCAATCGCCGCGATGGCTTCGCCGACAAAAACGCCCAAGAAGCTTATTTCAAACGGTACTTGGAAAATGAGTGCTAAGTAGCCTCCAACGATCAAAGTGACGGCGACTGCGATTGCGACGGCTCCGCCTAGCCGCTTAGCCACGCCTCCTTTTCGACCGATGTACCACGCCAGAGTGCAAGCTACAAGGTTTGCGGCTGCTCCGCCCACGATGTCGATTACGCCCAGCCCGCCATAGACGTTTGAGACCACACAGCCTAAGCCGAAACCTAAGGCACTTGGCAACCCAAAAATCATCGAAAGCGGCAGCATCGCATCTGCTATTCTTACCTGAACAATTCCGAAACTTATGGGCGCGAGGACAATTACGCCGACGGCGTACAAGGCTGCGAAGATAGCCATCACAGCTAATTTTTTGGCGTTTAGTTTCATTTCATCAACCCGGGTTTTTTAAGGTAGGTTATATACGGGGAACTACCGAAGAAAACCAGTTTTCCTTGACCTATATTAAAGTAACCCCGAACAGGGAGGCTTTGCCCATCGCAAACGTGGATGCCGTTCGCTTTCACGCTTGTCGAGATAGAATTATGTCAGCGATGCTTGTCTGCGCATCCATCTCTAAGTGGGCATTCGAAACTGCGATGTTTCTTACAGTACTCGAGGTTTAACCGCACCAGCTGAGATTCGTAACGCTCAACGTCTTCCTTTGCCAAGCCGATTCTTCTTGCAAAGGCCACGGCGATTGCAGAAGGCTCTGGCTTTGCTTTATCCCACACGCCTCTGAGCTCCCTGAGGAAGATGTTCACGCAAACTGGGCCAACGCCCCTGAAGTCTTGCAGTCGCCGCTCCAAATCCTTCGGGCTGCTGGATTCCTCGTGAAGTTTCTCGAGGTCACCGTAGTTCTCTTTCAGCGTCTTGGCCATTGCCAAAAGGTTGGTGGCTGTGGAGAAGTCATATCTTGTGTAGCCACTCGAATCGAGGACTTCAACGAGACGGCTCCATCCCGCGGCCAAAATCGCGTCTGGAGTTGCCAAATCCTCCTGTTCGAAATAGCGGTAGGTCTCCTTGGCGGTTTCTGCCGATATTCTCTTGGCGAAAAGCACCGAAGCCAAGAACCATTTGAACCTGTCCTCAGCCTTGGATAAGTCAAGGTCAAGCTCGCTTGAGTAACTCTGCAGTTTAGACAGGGCTTCCTTCACACTCATGAAGAGACCAGAATAAAAGTTGTTTTCTTCAGCAATAAACCTGCTGAAAAGATGCCACAAACGTCCGCCTTTGCCCTATCACCGAGGCTTTTCGAAAAAGCTAAATTTCATCAGCGCCATAATTATTCTGGGGCATTTGTCATGTGTTTAGGGAAAGTAACTGTTGTTTGCCCTAACTGCAGACAGCCACTTCGACTTGTCAGACCAGACAGTTTGCACCAGTATTGTACTCTTGAAAAGCCAGCTGAGGACGAAGTTAACAGCGATGTTATCGAGCAGTTGTATACTTGTAATAATCCCTTATGTGGCGCTAAATTGAAGCTTTACTGGTACGACGTTCAAATGTACCTCGCCAGAGCCTAGGTAAAGAAACACAAGCTTTCCTCTCTTTTTTCTATCTTAAATTTACAAAATTGAGAACGTGGTTTTTGGATTCATAAAGGTTAAGTTTCAAAAGCTGAGAATCAGAGGAGCAGGGACGAAAACCCGTTGAGCAGCCGGTCTCTTGGCGTATATCTTGCGTTTGTCGGGTTCTTGATTGTGGTTTTAGGCATCTTTCTCTGCTGGTCTTCGGCAGGCGCGACTCAACAGACCTCTTTTGATTCGCCTCCTTCGGCGTTCTCAGGCTCGGGTTTTGAACTGCTTGTGGGGGCCTTCGTCATATTAATCGGTGCAATGCTTCTGTTGTCCGGGCTCTTATCGGGAACGCACAGACGAAGAATCCCGTATTCCTATTGAAGATTGCCCCCTAATTGTTAATAGATACACCGAACTTATACTGCAATCAGGAAGCAAGTTTCTATGCAGCCAAAACAGGAAACCAAACCTAACAGGCTCATCAATGAAAAGAGCCCTTACCTTCTCCAGCATGCATACAATCCAGTGGACTGGTACCCTTGGAGTCAAGAAGCCCTCGACAAAGCCAAAGCAGAAGATAAGCCCCTCTTCGTCAGCATCGGTTATTCCACCTGTCACTGGTGTCATGTCATGGAGATGGAATGCTTCAGCGACATGCAAGTTGCTGAGCTGCTTAACCAAGCGTTTGTCTGCATCAAGGTTGACCGCGAAGAAAGACCAGACTTGGACGCGACGTACATGGCTGTTTGTCAAGCCATGGGCAGAAACTGTGGTTGGCCCCTAAACGTCGTAATGACGCCTAAACTTAACCCGTTCTATGCCCAAAGCTACATCTCCAAATATAGCCGACCCGGCGTAATGGGTATGCTTGACCTTGTGCCCCAAATCACGCAAATATGGAAAACCCAGCGTTCGCAGATGGAGATGATTGGCGCCGACATCAGAGCACGCGTAGAATCCATGGAGAAACGCACACCGCAACAGCAACTAGGCGCTGATGTTCTGCAGGACGCGGTTGACCGCCTCAAACTTGACTATGACAAGGAAAACGGCGGGTTCGGCGTGGCACCCAAGTTTCCGACGCCTCACAGGCTCCTCTACCTGATGCGTCGCTACGCGCACACTGGGGATAAAACCGCGCTTTCGATGGCTGAGAACACCCTGCGTCAGATGCGTTTAGGCGGAATCTTCGACCAAGTCGGCAACGGCTTCCACAGGTACAGCACCGACCCGCAGTGGCTGGTTCCCCACTTTGAGAAAACGCTTTACGACCAAGCGCTGCTAACGCTGGCGTATGTTGAGGCGTATCAGGCGACGGGCGCCCCCAAATTCAAGGTAACTGCGAAAGAAGTTTTGGCTTATGTACTTAGGGATTTGGCAGTGGGTGCGGAAGGCGGATTCTACTCGGGGCAGGACGCTGACTCGGAGGGGGAAGAAGGCAAATTTTACGTTTGGACCCTAAACGAAGCCTTCGATGCATTGCCAACGGCTGACGCAGAGTTGGCCGCTCACCTCTACGGGTTGGCGGCTCAAGGTAACTACCCAGCCGAGCAAAGGCGACCAAACGGCAAAAACATACTGCACATTGCCGAACCCCTAGACGAGCTTGCTGCGTACAGGGGGCTGACCCTCGACGAGTTAATCATGCAGATGGGCAAAATTCAAAACAGCCTATTCAAAGCAAGACAGAAAAGGGTAGCCCCCGCCGTGGACGACAAGGTCCTTGCTGACTGGAACGGGTTGATGATTGCGGCGTTAGCCAAAGCGGGCAGTGCTCTAAACGAGACAAGGTACCTCAAATCTGCAGCCCAAACCGCCGACTTCATCCTCAGCCACATGCGTAGCGGCGAGGTGCTGTATCACCGGTACGCGAAAGGCGAAGTAGCCATCGAAGGCTTCCTAGACGACTACGCGTTTACGGCGTACGGACTAATCATGCTTTACGAGGCAACTTTCGTAGAAAAATACCTGCAGGCCGCAGCAGACTTAGCTAAAACCATGGCGGTCAAGTTTTGGGACCAGCAAAACGGCGGATTCTTCCAGACGCAGAGGGCGCCGGCGGGCATGCCAAGAATTAAGCAGCTCTATGACGGAGCAGCCCCGTCGGGTAACTCTGTGGCGCTGTATGTTCTGCTGTGGCTCAGCCGCTTAACCAATGAACCCAGCTACGAGCAGATGGCAACCCAGATGACCAAAACCTTCGCGGAAGAGTTAGAAGGTGCACCTGAAGCTTTCACGTTCTTTCTCTGCGGAGTAGACTTCCAGAAGGGTCCATCCTACATGGTAACCGTCGTCGGCGACATCGAGGCAGAAGACACCAAAGAACTGCTGGAACCGCTGAGGCGACATTACCTGCCGACCACTGTAGTTGCCCTCAAAAGCCCAGACAAGGCAGGGTTGGGTTTTCAGCAAATCGACGGCAAAGCAACCGCCTACGTGTGCCGCGACCAAACATGCCTCCCAGCCACGACCATCCCCGCAACGATGGTTCAACAATTAGACATAAAGACATGAGTTTGCAGTAGATATCCGAAGAACAAACAAGGCTGAGGCTGACTGCTTGAAAGGCGTCTACGTGCTCGTTATCCAAGTGAACAAGCCTGTTTGCGTAGGCGTCGGCGCCTTGGGTAAACTCAGCTTCAAACGAGGCTTGTACGCGTACGTCGGTTCAGCGCAGAACAACTTGGAGCTGCGCGTCGCTAGGCACAAAAAGAGAGATAAGCCGCTGCACTGGCACATCGACTACCTGCTCCAAAATCCTCATGGGAAGGTGATTAAGGTCTTCTACAGGCTCGACGGCAAAGCTGAAGAATGCCGAATCGCGGATCTGCTCTCACGAAGTGGCGCGGAGCCAAAAGACGGGTTCGGATGCTCAGACTGTCACTGCCTAAGCCACCTTTTCCATGCCGAGAGCTTTGATTTTCTCAGCGAAAACATGCAACAGCTAAAGTGAAATCGGGCAGCCTTGAGTAGACAAGCAGCTTTTCAGTCAATCGTTTCTCTTATCGAAGCAATGTTTTATGAGTTGATGCCCGCAATAGGTGTAGAGGCGTGAAACTCGTTTGCTGTACAAGACTGTAACGTTGAAGAACGGGCAAGATGCTTCGCTGAGTTGGCTAACAGAAGCAGATCTTCCCGAGATATTGCCTCCGGTGAACAGCGTCATCCGCGAAGACAAGTACCTGCTCATCGTCGACGAGATAACGGATCTGGATGCTGAGTGTCAATGGTTCAGGCAAGCGGCGACCGCAGGGATGCGGTATCTCGTTGCCCGAATAGGCGGAAAAGTCGTCGGCGGAGCAAGTCTTGAACCCCACAATGGCAAACGAGCGCACATCGCCGAGTTCGGCATCTTCATCACCGAAAGCTACCGCAACATGGGCTTGGGAACGGCTTTGACTTTGGAATTCATCGAAATCGCACGGAAAAGCGGGTTCCAAATCGTTCAGCTATCAGCCTTCGGCACTAACAAAAGAGCCATCCATGTTTACAGAAAATGCGGCTACAAAAAATGTGGAAAACTGACCCGTGACATAAGATTCGCTGACGGAACCTACACAGACAGAATCCTGATGGAGTGACTTCTGTCAACTTAGAAAAAGACGACTGCCGTGTCTTCATGTGAGACTCACCGCTGAGGGGACCAGCCGTGGCTGAAGACGATGGGCTGCCTACTTTCCCAGTCTTTGTAGAAGATTTCTGATCAATCATTCACCATTATTTTTCCCATTTGGAGTCCTCTTTTTGCAAGCACAGAGAGGCGAATAGCGAATTTTAGTGTACGTTTAGTTCAAGACGTAATCACATTTAACGCGCGTCATTGGTTTTTGCGATTTTTGCGCAAAAAATATATCCTTGCTGGACCTTTTCGATTGGCATCTGAAAGGTAAGGCTAATTGTCCAAACAAGGTAAAACTCGAACGGTAGAAAAGATTAACGAGAAAATCCGCAAGGGCGACGCGCAGATCTTAACCGCTGAAGAAATGAAGAAGCGGGTAGAAAGCAGCGGCGTAGAAGTCGCATTCAAAGAAGTCGACGTAGTCACCACGGGGACTTTCGGAGCCATGTGCAGTTCAGGCGCCGTAGTCAATCTCGGGCACTCTGACCCGCCCATCAAGATTGATCATGCATGGATGAACGACGTTGAGGTCTGCCACCCAGGCGCCGCAGTTGACCTGTACATTGGCGCAACCAACATGTCCGTGAAACAACCCTTCGAGTACGGAGGCGGACACGTCATCCAAGACCTTGTTGCGGGCAAAGAGATTGAGTTGCGGGCAACGGCTTACGGAACTGATTGTTACCCGCGAACCCAGCTTAAGACAAACATCACGAAGGACGACCTGAACCAGTTTTGCCTCCTGAATTTTAGAAACTGCTACCAGCGCTACAACTGCGCCTTAAACACCAGCGATGAGACAATCTACACTTACATGAGCAAACTGTTGCCCCGCATGAGGAACGCCACGTTTTCAGGCGCGGGTGAACTGAACCCGCTGATGAACGACCCCGACTACGAGACAATAGGCATGGGCACTCGCATCTTCCTCGGAGGCGGGCAAGGCTACGTCATCGGCGAAGGAACACAGCATAGCCCCAAAAACCTGAACGGCACCCTCATGGTAAAGGGCGACGCCAAAAAGATGTCACCTGAGTTTTTGCAGGGCGCCGCTTTCACGCGTTATGGCACCTCAATGTACATTGGCTTAGGCATCCCCATACCGATTCTGAACGAAGGCTTAGCCAAGAAAACCGCGATTCGCGACAGCGAAATCTTCACCGACGTAGTTGACTATAGCGTGCCACGCCGTGACCGCCCGAAATTGAAGAAGGTAAGTTACGAGGAGTTGAAGTCGGGTTCAATAACGGTCAACGATAAAAAAGTCAGGGTAAGCAGTCTGTCGAGCCTGAAGATGGCTAAGAAAGTTTCTCAGACCCTCAAGAGCTGGATTGAAGACGGCTCGTTCCTGTTGACTTCGCCGGTAGAACGCTTGCCTACAGACAGCGTGTTCAAGCCGATGCGCCAAACCGAGGATATTCCCTTCGTCGTCGCCGTAATGCATCCCGCTGTCACGTGCACAGAAGACGAAAACATACGTGCCATCGCAGAACGCATCGTGACTAAATCAGTTAACCACATCGTTGTCATCGACGCGGCTGGAAAACTGCGGGGCATCGTTACCTCATGGGACGTAACCAGAGCCATGGCTGAAGGCAAGAAAGCATTGGCTGACATCGAAACCCACAACGTCATCACCGCTAGACTCGATGAGCCGCTGGAAGTCGCTTCAAAACGGATGGCACAACATAACATCTCAGCCCTGCCCGTAATTGACGTCGAGAAGAAGGTTTTGGGCATCGTGACTTCAGAGGACGTCTCTAAACTGTTAGGAAGGGGTAATCCATGGTGAGACTTCTACTCAGGTTTTCGGAAGAACAAGTGCCTCAGCCGATCACTAGCCAAATCATAATGGAGTACAAAGTGCCCATCGCCATCTTGGTTGCTCATGTGAACTCGAAAGGTGGAGAGATCCTCGTTGAAGTGCCAGACGAGGCTCAGGAAAAAATCGTGAAAGCTTTCAGGAAAAGGGGTGTAAGCGTCACCATCCCCAAACTGGTCGAAGTTGATTCGGACAAATGCTTCAGCTGCGGCTCATGCGTTGCCCTCTGCCCCGTCGAAGCCATAAGCGTTGAAAAAGACTCAACAGTGAAGTTCAACCGGGAGAAATGCCTCGGCAGCACATGCAGCATCTGCGTCGACGCTTGCCCAGCGAGAGCCATAAGGTCAGTCAAACAGACTAACGGCGACCAGTCGGCAGGCGTCAGGAAAAAATAAGTTGACAAGAAACCTAATCAAAGAACACTTCGTCCTGAAAGAGACCCAGTGCACCATAATTTCTGATAAGCAGGCGGGCGTCCAAGCTGCCGTCGAATCCATCAGACTCAATAGACAAGAACTTGAAGCATATATGAAAACAAACCCCAAGTTTCTCTACACGCTGAAACCGTACCCGCCGCCCAAGAAACCCCTTGTCGCCAAGTTGATGGCTGAAGCCAGTGAGAAGGCAGGCGTCGGACCCATGGCTGCAGTTGCAGGCGTGATCGCGGATTTAGCCGTCGGCGAAATGACCTATGCGGGTTGTGAAGTGGCGGTAGTGGAGGACGGCGGAGAAATCTCAGCAGTCTCGGACGTGCCCGTTGACGTAGCGGTTGCGGCTGGAGACGAACCTCTTTCGCGTAGGTTCGGTTTCAGACTGACTGAGTTCCCCGTCGGCATCGCCACGAGCTCTGGGCGGTTCAGTCACGCATTGAGTTTCGGCGACGCGGAGGCAGCCACAGTTTTCTGCAAAAACGCAGGTTTAGCGGACGCAGTCGCCACAGCCGTCGGCAACATGGTTAAGGGGGAAGATACCGATGCAGGAATCAAAGCTGGCATCAGGAAAGGAACTTCTGTTAAAGGCGTTGACGGCGTGATGATAATCTACAAGGGCAAAGTTGGAATGGCGGGTAAAATCCCCGAAATAATCAAAGTGCATTCCTAACGTGGCCCGTAACGAATTATCTATTGATGTTTGTTCTTTGCGAGGTTTGACGGAGAAAAACACAAGCTTAAAGAGCATTGAAGCTAAGTTGGGCTTAACCAGTTGAAGCGTATGCCCAAGAAGACTCTAAGCTCAGCGCAAATTGCTGGCTTATGCCTTACGGTAATTCTCATAATCAGCTGCTTCGCTGGCTTCGCACGTTCCACCAACGGACAAACAGCTGTTTTTTCGACGCAGCCTACTGGGTCGGCATCTGAAATCGCTGCCTTGGAAAACAGCGTTGAAGAAAACGGGGGCTGGAACAGCAGCCTGCAAACGATCTATGATGGAATTGCTCTAGGAGAAACCACAGTCAACGAGCTCCAAAACGCAGTGGACGCTATCAACGTGACTTCTACATCCGCTGCGGAAACTGTGTTCTACTGGTATCATGAACTCAGCAAGTTTGGAGTCGGCATCAACGCGACGACTATTAAGGCAGCGTTGAATGAAGCAGCGATGCTGCCGAATGTTGGCGGGTTACCTGATGATTATGACAACATTAACGTCAGCCCTAGCGTCCCCTCTTTCCTCGTCTACTTCAGGTACGATTTATACGCATATCAGTGGGCTGCACAACTAAACTATGAGACTTCTAAATGGAATATCTCACAGGCTTACACCGTGTTTAACAACGCAGTCACGGAAAACGGTGAACCTGTCCTGTGCGTGGGATCGAATGGAAAAGGCTGGGAAATAGGCTACGGACCCAGATACTACGACGAATGCGCAGAGACAATTGATATGTACATCATCTTTTGGCAGCTTGGTATACCAGGAGCACTGGCACAGGCTGAAGACTGGTGGAACTGGGCCAACTCGAACCTTTGGGAGATTGACAGTTCCACGGGCACAGGCTACTATGAATATGCCTTGCAGTGGAACACTTTCGAGTGCGAAACCGGTGGATTCGACCAGATCATTTGGGACCTTTACAATTGCGACCCATCAATATCAAACGTAGGTAACTTGTTGACTGACTTGTCAACCCGATTTCTCAGCCAAGGATGGAACAGCCCGCAATGGAATGACTACGTGGTTCAGCATGCGGCTGACAACTCACAAGAGCGTTTGGAGAACACAATAATGGCGTGGTCTTCCCTGCTTGGGTTCTACAACGATATGACTGGCCCGATGCAGGGTCAAGTGCAAGCCTTGTTGGATGGTGAAGCGGGGCCTGCTCCGGCGTGGAGTCTGATGTTGAGCAGTGAGTTGTATGATAACTCGACGGGCATGTTTAGGATGCTCTCCAATTATTCGCCCAGCGTTGAGTCAACAGCCGACGCCGCTGTCTTGATGGTGCTGCTGTCAACGGTTCCGTTGAACGGGTCGGTGGCTGTGCCCATGGACGACACTGTTTATGAGGACACTAACAACGTAATCGACGGCGGCATCAGCAACGTAAACATAACAAATAGAACTGTCACTGTAAGCGTCGGTGAGCCAGGAACTTTCATGTCGATGTTTGGAACAAACATTTTCCAGTACGATTTAAACAGCACTGGCGTTTGGCAGCTGACTTTCGCGAGCGACTGGAACAGCATCGCCAATGAGACTCTTGTGTCACCGCTTCCCACCTCAAGAATGTACCTTGGCCAAATCCTAAATCAGACAACTTACGCGATTTCTGCCTCAAGCGGAGACAACTGCATAATGAGCCCTTCAGGCTTAGTCCTTGTAGCAAACGGAGACAATCAAACGTTCACTTACTCTGCTGCCGACGGCTATACGATTTATCAAGTATTAGTCGACAACGTGTCTGTCCCAATCACAGGTAGCTACACCTTCACTAACGTCCAAGAATCCCACAACATAACAGTCGTTGGCTCAATCTTGGAGACACCAAGTCCAACGCCAACTCCGACACCAACTGCGATGATGCTCCCTCCTCCAACACCGTACACGCCTCCCACCGCTCCTCCGACTTCGAATCCCCACCCCGAGGCAACTCCAACTGCATCGCCTACTCCAACCCAAAATCCATCTGCAAGTCCGGTGCCAACGCCATCGGCGTCTCCCTCAAACCGCAGTTCTCCGTCAGCCTCAATTCGCTTGACTTATATTCTAGGAGCGTCAGCTTTTGTGGCTGTACTAATGGTTGCCTCGCTGGCGTTGTCCCTTTACAGCAAAAAACACCGAAAGTCCAGCAAGACGCCGTCACCCTGCAAGAGCAAGCATCCTGAAACAGAACAGCCCACGCGTCAATTAGCGCCGAAAAAACGGGGAAACCCCCTTTGGGTTATGAAAACTCTTAAATCATACAATTCCCACCAGAATGCAAGGTCGCTTTCATGTCATCAGACACTAACAAGCTTGAAATTCAAAGCTACGACGACAAAGAAAAAATGTTCCTCGTCAAGTCGTACAACGGAAACGTAGTGAAAGTTCAAGACACATTCGCAGAGATGTTCCCGCTTTGGGTAGGACGAGTCTTAATCACAGCCCAGAACGAAAAATGGGCAATGATCGCCGGAACCGTTACAACGGGTTTCGCCACAAGCGTCATCGAAGCAACCGCAGAAGCAGCGGTCGAAAGACTTGTGCCAGCGGACCAGACCCCTGACAAGCGGCCAGGCGTCCTCATTCAAATCTACAATCGCGACCGCTTCGAACTTAAACAGCAACTCATGCAGCGCATCGGCCAATGCACCCTGACTTGCCCGACAACCGCAGCCTTCAATGGCTTAGTCGGCAAACGCACACTAGACGTTGGCGACAGCCTTCGGTACTTCGGCGACGGCTGGCAACGAAAAGCCATGGTCGGCGGCAGAAAATGCTGGAAAATCCCAGTTATGGAAGGCGAGTTCATAGTCGAAAACGGCTTCGGCGCCACAGAGGCAGTTGCAGGCGGCAACTTCATGATTTTCGCGCAGGACCAGCCGTCAGGCTTGAAGGCGGCTGAAGCAGCGGCAGACGCGATCCGCGCCAACGCTCCAGACGTCATCATGCAGTTTCCAGGCGGAGTCTGCCGTTCGGGAAGCAAAGCAGGCAGCCTCAAATACAAGCTGAAGGCTTCAACTAACCACCCATACTGCCCGACCCTCCGGACACTAGTGCCAGAAACCGTGGTTCCAGAAGGCGTTAACTGCGTTTACGAAATCGTCATGAACGGCTTAACATTAGACGCAGTGAAGAACGGCATGAAAGCCGGCGTGACAGCCGCATGTTCAGTGCCCGGCGTCGTAAAGATTTCTTCAGGCAACTACGGCGGCAAGCTGGGTCCCTTCAAGGCTTACCTGCGAGAAGCCATCGGCGCGCCTATGCCAGAGCCAACTCAGGCGCCGCCTGCCAAGGCAAAAGCCTAACGTTCCGTTTTCTTCAGTCGGAACTTTTATTTGACTCCTTTTAACGTTAGTAATCCCGATTAAAGATAGAATCCAGTTGAAGTTGTTTGAGCACCGCAAAGAAATCGTCCCTTGAGCTGTTCCGACTGCGGAAGATGATCAATTCCTTAGCGAGCAAAGAAGGCAGCCACACCGAACTAATCACCATCTACGTGCCGCCTGGCAAACAAATCAGCGATGCGTTGAACCTGCTCAGAGACGAGTACGGCACCGCAAGCAACATCAAGTCAAACGTCACCCGCAAAAACGTCCTCGACGCCATCGTCAAAGCACAACAGAAGCTAAAGTTATTCAAGGATCCAGGTGAAAAGGGAATTGTTGTTTTCACTGGTGCCCTGCTACCAGATGGCGCTGCGCCTGGCACAGAACGCATGGAATCCTACGTCATCGTGCCACCGGAGCCGATCAGGATTTTCCTTTACCGATGCGACAGCCGATTCCACACCGAACACCTACAAGAAATGCTCCGCGAAAAGGAAACCTACGGCATCCTGCTACTAGACAACAACGACGCGACCATTGCAACGTTGCAAGGCAAGCGACTGGACATAGTACGCGAAATGCACAGTGGTGTCACTGGCAAAACACGCGCTGGCGGTCAATCAGCAAGACGTTACGAGCGTCTCCGCGACATGCAGCTAAACGAGTACTACACCCGAGTCGGCAAACACGCGGACGAAATTTTCCTCCCTATAGAAACGCTAAAAGGCATAATAATTGGCGGTCCAGGACCAACCAAATACGATTTCGAAAAAGGCGACTACCTAAACTACCAGCTTAAAAACAAAATCTTGGACACCGTTGACACTGCTTACGTAGAGGAGCAAGGCGTTAAAGAAGTCGTTGACAAAGCGCCTGAAATCATGCGCAAAGTCCGATACATCGAAGAAAAAGAAATCATGCAAAAGTTCCTCTACGAAGTAGGACACGACAGCGGCATGATAACCTACGGTGAAGCTGAAGTGCGCAGGTTGCTACAAGCGGGCGCTGTCCGCACACTCATCATGTCTGAAAGCTTGGACCTTGTTCGCGTCAAAGTGAAGTGCAACGCCTGCGGCTACGAGGAAGAACACACCGTGAAAACGCAGGACTTAACGGCTTTTGAGCAAGGCCTCGTCGGCAAGCCCTGCGCCGGATGCGGCGCGCCTTCTCTAATCGTGCTTGACAAGAAAGACGTTGTGGACGACTTAGCGGAACTGGCGGAGCTCGCTAACACCGACGTCGAGATTATTTCAGGCGAGACAGAGGAAGGACAAATGCTCAAGAACGCCTTCGGCGGCATAGCCGCGATGCTCCGGTTTAAACTCCAAGGATAAACAAACACTTCAACGTGGTTCAGCTCAGTTTCGACCCTGCTTCTCGCTTGCCTGAGTTACCATTTTGTTTTGAAGATTCGGAAGCATAGAGACGTCTTCGCTGTTTCGGCTTGTTCTTTCTGTTTGAATAGTTATTTGAAATCTTTCGCCTTTTTCAGGCGTAGCCTACCAATTCAGGTAGGCTACCGTATAGAACAAATACCCATTATGAATTTGAAATAAACAAGCTCTCTCTAGTAGGAAGAAACACAAATACTTTGCAAGAAATATTTGAGGTAAAATCGGGATCAAGCGTCTTTGTTTGGTGGGTGAGGTAAGAGGGTCAGCCCCTTCCTCTTTAAGTACAACTCTTTCCACCATTTCTTGGGGAGATTTGGTTTAAAAGGGATATTTCAGTTTCCGTAATATACAAGCAACAAGTCTGCGGATTACACCGATTCTGTGGAAGGTCTAATAAACCAGAAACCGAGATTTAATTGATGATTTTTCTCGCCTTGAATCCTTCCAACGCCAGCGAAGAACCAAACAAGACCGCGCCCAAACTCCCAAACACGCAGAGGTACATAGAGTATATTCCGAATGCCAACTGAGTTGTTTGATACCAGCCGAAAAGGCCGAAGGCTAAGGCTGGCAGACCAAAGATTATTGACGCGAATCCAACAACAAATTTCGTTGCCCAAAACTCATTTATTCTGTCCATTTCCACGAATCTCCATCTTTTCTAGAAGCCGCTCTGTGGCAACGGAGTGTTCTGGAAGGTTATGGGTATCTGAGTGTTTTGGCTTTGAAGGTCATAGGAATAAGTCACTTGGATGATGTAGTATGCTGTCGTTGAAAGTGCCTGATGAATATAAGCGGCGTCCCCTGCGGTTAATCCGTCAACGTAAGGTTTGGTCGTCGTTCCAGTTGAGACTGCGTAAAGCGTTTCATTGCTCCATGCTCCTCCAGTTGAGGACAAAACTGTAATTTGAAATTCAGAGAAAAGAGTGTTATTCATTGTTGTCGGGAGTTCGACTTACGGCACAAACCCTGTAGGAATCGGTCACGACCTTAAAGGAGTAAGTGGTAGAATCCGCTGTGTTCAGTGTGGGTTCCGAAAAGCCCCTGGCAGGTACCTAACCTAGTTCACCTCATTTACATAAATCGTCCATGAGGCAGTTGTCTCCCCGACGCTGAGCTGTATGGTCGGGCTAATCGTCACCTGATTTGAGTAGGTGACCAGAGCAAAACCAATAGCATAGAAATGATGTTGAAAATCATTGGATTTCATGTGAATCAATCAGATTCTAAAAAGCATTTGGAAGTATGTTGATTAAATGTTTGGGCACTAATAGAAGCATCTGGTGGACCAAGGGGTAGAGAACGCACACAAACACAAAGCGGATTCAGGTATCTCCTGTTTGAATTGAGCCTTAAATGCAAATACGGCTTCGCCAAAAGCCCTCCCGCATGATACCCTGCTGTTTTGAAGAACCTCCAGCTCAAAGAGCGTTTCCTAAGGGGCTTTCAGAGCCACAACCAGTCAAAACTAAAGCTAAAAGTTTATATTTCCGTTGACTTTTTGCTTATTTCCGATATAATAAAAACAAGTTCTACTAAAGATGTGGTAACATATGGCGTATTTAACAACAACAGGTTCAGGACAGCCAGTCCTCATCCTCAAAGAAGGAACAACCCGTAGCAGAGGCAAAGAAGCCCAGAGAAACAACATAATGGCAGCACGAGTAATCGGCGAAGTGCTCAAAACCACCCTAGGCCCAAGAGGCATGGACAAGATGCTCATCGACAGCCTAGGTGACATCACCATAACAAACGACGGCGCCGCAATCCTGAAAGAAATCGACGTTGAACACCCAGCAGCCAAAATGATGGTTGAAATCGCAAAAACCCAAGACGACATGGTCGGCGACGGAACAACCACCGCCGTGGTGTTGGCCAGTGAACTTCTCAAGAAAGCAGAAGAACTCCTCGATCAAAACATTCACCCAACAATCCTGGTCAGCGGCTACCGTAAAGCCAGTCAGAAAGCCATCGAAGTCATAGGCAAAATCGCAACGCCCCTAGACGTCAACGACAAAGAAACGCTTCTCAATATTTCCCTCACAAGCATGAGCAGCAAAGCTGTAGGCAGTGCACGCGACCACCTAGCAGAAATCAGCATAGAAGCCGTCAAACAAATCGCTGAGCAACGTGGAGACAAAACTATAGCTGACATCGACAACATCCAACTCGTAAAGAAAACAGGCAAAAGCCTCCTTGAAACGCAGCTCATCAGAGGCATAATCATCGACAAAGAAGTCGTCAACCCAGGAATGCCCAAAGTCAAAGAAAACGCTAAGATCGCCCTGCTGGACGCCGCACTCGAAATCGAGAAAACAGAAATAAGCGCAGAAATCCGCATCAAGGACCCGTCACAGATGAAAGCCTTCCTCGACCAAGAAAATGACATGATGCAGAAGATGGTCACCAAAGTCAAAGCTTCAGGTGCAGACATCGTTTTCTGCCAGAAAGGCATCGACGACATTGTCCAGCACTTCCTAAGCAAAGAAGGAATCATGGCGGCGCGGCGCGTCAAAGAATCCGACATGGAGAAACTCTCCCGGGCAACTGGCGCACGCATTATCAGCGACCTCGATGACCTCAAACCCGCAGACTTAGGCATGGCAGGACACGTTGAAGAACGCAAGATCGGCGACGACAAAATGATCTTCGTCGAAAAATGCAAGGATCCTCACAGCGTAGCCATACTCATCCGCGCAGGCTTAGAGCGACTCGTCGACGAAGCAGAAAGAGCCATGGTTGACTCATTATCCGTCGTATCAGACGTCATAGAAAACAACAAAATCGTCCCAGGCGCCGGAGCAGTAGAAATCGAGATAGCCAAGGAACTGCGAAAGTACGCGACCAAAGTCGGTGGAAGGGAACAACTTGCCGTCGAGGCATTCGCAGACGCAGTTGAAGTCATCCCACGCACATTGGCTGAAAACGCAGGTCTGGAACCCATTGACATCCTCGTTGAACTGCGCTCAAAACACGACACGGCAGACGGCAAAAACATCGGCATCAACGTATTCACAGGCAAACTGCAGGACAGCATCGCGTCAGGAGTCATCGAGCCAATCGTAGTTAAAGAACAAGCCATCAAGTCAGCAGCCGAATCAGCAGCCATGATACTGCGCATAGACGACGTCATAACAGCAAAGGCACCTAAAGGCGCACCTCCAGGACCAGGCGGTCCCGGTGGACCCGAAGGCGAAGAATAAACAAACACCCAACTTTTCTTTTTAGTTTTTTAAGTCAATCAACTTTTCACTGTAAATTTCAACACAGGCATTTTGCTTTCAAAGGTTCTCCGAGCTGAATCGCTTAGTTTTCAATTTGCACCTTAGGGCTCATCCTGAATCGAATCGCAGTCACGAGAAAAAGCACGGCTGAAACGACAGTCGTAACAATCCAAAGCCAAAATGCCTCCTCAATCGAGGACCCCAAAAGGAGATGAGGAATAAGGAGCGCAATTTCCGCGATGAGTATCCCTACAAAAATGAATCCGAAGATAATGAAGCTGGGCATCAGGTTTTTTCCGATCCAGATGTACCCTCTCATGTTTGCCTTCTCTTGTACTACATAGTTGCTGTATTCGTCCTTAACGACTAAGCCTAAATCCACTAGTTTCTGGAGGTTTCTGTAGGCGACGCTGGGGCTGCTCAGGTTGGCGCCACGCATAACATCTCTTGGACCCACAGGTTTCCCAACCTTAACGAGATACATGTAAGTTTGGAAAGTCGAAGCGTTAAAGTCCCCGTTCGGCTCCAAGTTTGCGATACCCCTTCAACCATCTATATTGGTCTACCTTAAAAACCCAGCTAAGCAGCATCCAAAAAACCTTTTCGTCTAGTTACGTCGCTTACGTTTCTGGCGCCTGCTATTTTGCTTAACCCGCTGCCCTTTGCCCGTTGGAGAGGGGCTTGGCTGGGTAGGAAACAAAGCGGAATCCAAGCTTCAAACGGACTGATACCTGCTTCTTCTGTGCAAGCGGCTGCGGTTTTAGCTTTTTCCAGCAAAAACAACATTTTTGCAGAAAAACCAGACAACTATATAAACACCAAAACTCAATTAGACTAAAACATCACAAATTTAGGGAACCCCCAAATGAAAACTCACATAACCCTTGTCAACCCACCATACCCAGGCCACTCTTTCCCTCATCCGCCTTTCCCGCCGCTGGGCATCGGTTACGTCGCCGCCGTCTTGGAACAGCATAAGTTCAATGTGGACGTCGCTGACTGCCTTGTCCTAGGCACAGGTTACGAAGGGCTAAAAGCGGAAATCAGCAAGCGCAAACCAGACATCGTCGGCTGCACTTGCAACACGCTCACTTACAAGTCGGCGCTTCAATGTCTGAAGGTCGCCAAAGAAGCCCTGCCCAACTGCGTAACCGTCATTGGGGGACACCACGTTACCTTCGAGGATGAACAAGCCTTCAAAGATTTACCGACGCTGGATGTGGTCGTCCGCAATGAGGGCGAATACACAATGCTAGAGGTCACTGAACGGGTGGAAGCAGGCAAGGATTACGGCGACATAATCGGCACAACCGTCAAGAAGCCAGATGGCACAGTTGTGAGAAACCCAAAACGAGCTCACATAGAGAACCTGGATGAGTTACCCTTCCCAGCCCGCCACCTTTGGCCTCTCGAAGCCACATCGCAATACGGCAAAATAATGTTCGACATCATCGCAAGCCGCGGTTGCTCCTTCGCGTGTGACTTCTGCATCGAAGTCCGAATGCATGGGCAGAAATTTCGCAAACGCAGCTTAGCAAACGTGTGCGACGAACTGGAAGAATGTAAGAAAAAATACGGCGCCGACTGGTTCAGCTTCGTCGACGCAGCATTCACAGTCGACCAGCAGTTCACCTCTGACTTGTGCGACGAAATCATCAAGCGAAACTTGAACATCAACTGGGTTGCTGGAACCCGCGTCGACATGGTCACCAAAGAACTCCTGCAGAAGATGGCTAAGGCAGGCTGCAAGTCCATGTGGTACGGCGTCGAATCTGGCGCACAGAACGTCCTCAACGAAATGCGAAAAGGCATCACTCTGGAGCAAACCAAGAAAGCGTTCCAGTGGACTGCAGAGGCAGGAATGAAACCCGACCCCAACGTCGTCTTGGGCTTCCCAGGCGAAACCAAAGAATCCGCGTGGGCAACCATAAAGTTATGCCAAGAAATCGCCCCCACCTACATGGCTTCCTACACAATAGCCACGCCATACCCAGGCACGCCCCTCTACTACTTAGTTAAAGAGAAGGGTTGGCTCAAAGACACAGACTTCGACCATTACGACACCGCCACGCCAACATTTGAAACCCCGACGATGACTATTCAGGAACTCCGCAAGCTCCGTGCAAAAGCGTGGTCAAGCTTCTACGAACGACCAAGCTACATACGGGCAATGTTCAAAAAAAGCTTCATCTACGGGTTAGCCGCCGTGAAAGCAGCCGCCACATTCAGAATCATCGACCTCAGAATGGCGCTGCAACCTAACAAGGTACCGCCGAAGCCGCCGTCAAAAAGCCACTTCTAAGCGCATAGAAGCGACTAATCCTTATTCAATCCCCCGCTTTCGTCACACTTTTTGTATTTGTCAACTTGTCAAAAAGAAGCGACTAAGGCCCTAAACTGTTAAGTTGATTGCTCGAAGGATGTCTTTGTACGCTTTGATAGGGGTTTCTTTGTCGTGCACGTTTTTGATGAGCATTCGTCCTCCGTCAAAGAGGCTTACGTCAAGCTTCATGTAGTCAAACATGAGAACCATTTGGGATTTGACGCGGATTTTGCAGTTTTTCTTAATCTTGTCGCAGGCGTCGTTCATGTTGAACTTCAAGGGTTGCGCTGGAGTTATATCCGCAGTTGCGCCGCCACAGAGCCAAATGACACTCAGGTCACCGATGACTTCTTTTTCAACCATCCAGCTTCGTCTCCAGCCTTAGACTGTTTTTAAGGGCATAATTGCTTAATCAACATTGCCATAAAACGGCAGAGAGACTGGATATCTCAGGAAAAGCTGCTTGAGTCCTTCGGCTTAAGGACAGCTTCTTCAACATCCATGAAGAGGAAGTTGCCTTCACGGAACGGAGAGCCACCGAAATCAATTACCCTGCTCTGCTTGGTGAACTTAGTGATTTCGACGCGTTGCTTAAATAGCGGCGCATCAAGGCTGGTCGAGTGGTACTCGCCAGGCTCACCTGAAACGTCTATGCCTTTGCCTGGCGGACCAACCAAGGGCTGCATATCCTCGATGCATTTGCGGTCGATGGATCTTCCCAGCCATTCGGGGGTGAAGTAGCGTTGGTCGATGCAGCTTAGGATTGCTTTGACACCTGTGGTTTGTTCGAGTTCCATAATGCGTTTGCGGCGTCGGTTGCCCGGAATCAGGTTCAGCGGGCGATCCCAAAGCGGCATGATCAGCTGCATATCTAGTTTTTTGCAGGCGTCTTTCCAGACTCGGCGGTGGTGAACGTTGTCGATATCACCTGTGACGATGGCTTTAGCGTTTTCCTCTTTGTGAAGACGCTCAAGGGTGCCCATGATGTCGTCGTAGCGGTTGTCAGTGATTTTGACGAATTGATGCGGCATCGCCAAGGCTTTGACCTGTTGCTCGATGACTTTGAAGCTGTGAAAAGCGTAGGGCTCCATGTAAATGTACGTGACCAGCGACGCAACTTCGTGGCCCTGCTCAACAATCTTGTGCAGCGCGGTGCAGCTGTCTTTGCCGCCGCTCCAGTGAACAATAACTTTCATCTGACTAGACATCCAGCGCCGAGTTTGACTTATTGGTTGATGGATAAACAGTTGACCTAATAAGCATTTACAGAAAGCTCTCTGTGCCCCTAATCGTCTGGGTTGCAGAAGGTTTCTGCCAGCCAAGCACATAACCCTCAAGAAAATTTAAGAGTTACAAAAGATTAACATGCTCGGGCTAACCAAAAATGCAGGTCCGAACAGCAATCTTCATTGTCAACTACGTTGTTTTATGGGCAACATGCACCGAAGGCTTCAAATCCCTGCCGTTTGGATTTGCCGCCACCGCTGTTTCATACTTGGGTATAGCCCTCTCGGTTGTGATTTTTTCCGTAGCTGCTGTTTTGCATTATCGCTTCCCCAAAAAGCATGAAACCGCTTCTGACTTTGGTGAGCTTAACACTTCAGGCTTGTACAGTTATGTTCGGCACCCCTTTTACGCCGCCATACTCGCACTCAACTACACCGTTTCCCTTGCAGCCCTCAGCGGCTATGCCGTTGTAGCCTGCACGGTTATGCTTCCGATGTGGTGGTATCTGGTGCACATGGAAGAGGCTGATTTGGTGCGCGTTTGGGGACAAAAATACCTCAATTACCAGAAAAATGTGCCCATGTTCCTGCCACGGCTAAGGCACAAGAGGACGTCCGTGGTTTAGCAGCGTTGTGCGTTTAGTATTTCTGTGAATCAAGTTGGAAACCCTCTCGCCTGTTTAAGCAAATTTGTTAATGGAGAGTTTGTTTTATAGTTTGGACGAGTTTTTGGTTGTCCTTGGCTGAGCGCACTGTGACCCTGAAGTACGTGTCGTCCATGCCCATAAAGGTGCAGCAGTCGCGGATGAGCATGCGCTGCTTAGCCAATGCCTCCTTCAGCTTGGTAGAGGTGATTTTCCCATTTGTGATTTTGACAAGCAAGAAGTTAGTGACCGACGGATGAACATGTAAGCCCGGGATTTCGCTGAGGCTTCTGGCAAGCGCCTCCCGCTCAGCAGCGATTGTGGTTTTGGTGTTCTTGATGAATTCTGTGTCGCCGAATGCCGCAAGCGTGGCGCAGCTTGCGAGGCTGTTAATGCTCCAAGGCAAACGGACGTTCTCCAACTTCTCAACCATGCCGGGAGCAGCTAACCCGTAACCCAAGCGGATGCCAGCCATCCCGTAAAACTTCGTCACTGACCTAATCACAAAGAGGTTGTCATATTCCTTGACCATTCCAGCCAACGTGGTTTCCTCGCCTTTCTCGGCGAATTCGATGTAGTTTTCGTCCACGCTGAAGACGACGTCTCTGCGATGGCAGAAATCGACCAAGTCCAAGACTTCTTCTTTGCTGTAAAGCCTACCAGAGGGGCTGTGGGGGTTGCAGATGGAGAGGATTTTTGTTTCAGGTGTTATTGCTCGCTTGATTTTTTCGTTGTCCATGGCGAAGTCTTCTGGCAGTTGCAGGAAAATGACTTCGCTGCCTACCCGCAACGCTGCCTTCTCGTATTCGCTGAACGAAGGCACCGGAATCAACGCTTTGAACCCTCGCGGCAGAATCTCGGTGATGGCGTAGATGAGCTCGATAGAGCCGTCGCCTAAGACTACGTTTTCCTCACCGACGCCGTGACCCACGTACTTGGCTATCTGCACCTTGAACTCGACGGGGTTCGGGTCCGGATAAAACTTTATGAGTTTCGCCTGCTGCTTCACGGCTTCAACGGCTTTGGGCGAAGGACCAAGGAAGTTTATGGGTCCGCTGAACTCCAACACTTCTTCCAAGGGCACGTTGTATTTTCTGCTGAAACCCCAAATGTCGCCGCCATGGCTGACGAACCTGCGTTCCCTACATTGACCCGCCATCTTTCTCTTCCTCCATCATCCTCGCGATTTCTTTCTCAACCTGCGCCTGAGCCTTATAGTGGGCGTTGTAGAGGTTAACTACTTTGTACAGCCAGTAGATCCCGCCGACGCCCAACGTGCAAACTGTAATCAAGACATAAGTTCTTATCGGTATTGTCTGTATCATGAAGATTCGCTCTGGAAAAGCAGATGCCAAAAAAGCGTCTTGGTTCCGCTCGTGCACCAGCAGGTCCCTTGATAGCAAGTATGTGATGACGAAGGCTGGAATGACCAGAATGATGCTAGCTGCCCATGCCTTCGCGTTTCTTTGTGGCGGAACAGCGCTGAGCGGCGGCGACTGCTTCCCGCGGCTTTTCAAGTAATCCGCAACTTGTTTTTCCATTTCGGCTTCATGGCTAAAATGCCTGTTTCTGCCTTCGAGCAGCCGATGGAACATGGGGAAAAACGCCACGCCGAAAGTCACGACGGCGGATAGAAACCACATAGAAAACCACACTTTTCTGTCTACGTAGGCTTTGCTTTGGGGGGTTGTGGTTTCCATACTGGGCGACTTTCCATTCAGCTGCTTGAAAGGTTGGAGCACCCAAACTTTATAAGTTCTTCCATTGGAGGTTAAGATTAAATTGAGCGAGAGGAAATGCTGCTTTCCATCATAATTCCCGTGTACAACGAGGAATTGACAATAGGCAACATAATCGACCGCGTGAAAGCAGCAGCAAAGCAGACAGGTTTTCAGACGGAAATCATTGTTGTGGATGATCACTCATATGACAAGTCGCTCCTCGTCGCCGAGAAACGCGGCGTCAAACTGTACTCGCTTAATCAGCATTTAGGCAAAGGCTACGCATTGCGTGCGGGTTTCGCCAAAGCAAGCGGCGACATAGTTGTCACCATCGACTCAGACGGGTCCCACAAGCCTGAGGAGCTGTCCGAAGTTTTGGCGCCGATCCTCGGTGACCAAGCGGATCTTGTCATCGGCTCAAGATACATGAATCATAATCATGTAGCTACTCGAAGGCTGAACGCGTTCGGCGTTCGCTTATTCAACTATTTCATTGAGCTGTTTACGGGTGTAGTCATCACTGATTCACAGTCGGGCTACCGAGCTATGAAGCGGGAAGTGCTCAGAAGCCAAAAGCTCTACTCAGGCGAGTACGAAATAGAATCTGAAATGTTGGTCAAAACCGCCAGAAGGAAATTCCGCATAGCTGAGGTGCCCATCAGCTTTGAGCAGCGAACCTATGGCAGATCAGGCGTTGATCCCCTGCTTGACGGCTCCAAAATCCTGTTCTGGATAGTAATGGCAAGTGCGAAGGGTTAGCCGTGGGTGACGACGAAGCTTTACCTAAAGTTTCAATCATAGTTGCCTCATACAATAATGAGCGAACCATAGAGAAGTGCCTGCGCTCGATTTTGGCGCTTGACTACCCCGAGGGCTACTTCGAAGTCATCGTTATGGACGGAGCCTCCAAAGACGCCACAGTGCAGAAAGCACAGCAGTTCTCAACGGTCAAAGTCGTCTCGATCCGCATGAACTGCCCCGCAGCCTATAACTATGCCATGAAAAACGTCACATCGCACGAAATCTTGGGTTTCATCGACTCCGACGCAAAAGTCGAGCCTCAGTGGCTGCGAAAGCTTGTGCCACGCCTAAGCGAATCCAAGGTGGCAGGCGTCAGCGGCAGCATCGAAACCTGGAACACCGACAATCCATGGGCGAAAAGCATCGGCTACGAAATCAAAAACCGCTACGCCCGCATCGGCAAGTACACAGGGCGAATAGCCACCATGAACTTACTCCTAAAGAAGGCGGTCATAGAGGAGGCAGGCGGATGGGACGAGAACCTGCCAAGCCAATACGACACGGATCTGGGCTTCCGAGTCAGCGCCAAAGGTTACAGAATCGCCTACGAGCCAACTGCAGTCTGCTATCACTACAACAGACCCACGTTGAAGGCTTACTACCGCCAGCAATTGCAGTACGGCAAGAACACTCTTAAGCTCTACTTCAAGCACGGAAGCTTGGCAAGGGGCGATGAAATCACCGATTTCGGCATGAACGTTCAGCCCGTGTTGATTCTGGCTTTTTTCGCCTCATTGCTGATTGGCATCGTGCCCGAGCTGAGGCTGCTGTGGTACGTTTCAGCCGCGATTCTTGCGTTCATGCTTATCTACTTCGCCTACACAGCAGGCAAAATCGCAGTCAAGTACCATGACCGAGGTGCCTTGCGGCTGGTCGCCCTGTACTTCGTGCGGTCTTTAGCCTGGTTTGACGGCGCATTGATTACAACCGCCCACTACTTAACGGGGAGGCACAGATGATACCGCCAAAAGTTTGCTTTATCTCGCCCGAGTATTGGCCGCTTACAGGAGGCACGGGTAGCTACGTTTACTACCTCAGCAACGAATTACTCAGAAACGGGTACAAAATCCACGTCGTCACCGGCGCCAACCAAAACCAAGACGTCAGAGTTAATCCGCAGCTGGACGTGTCCTTCCTCAAAATCCCTAAGACTCCCATCGTCAAGTCGTTCATGCTGGCGGGCGCAAGCCACCGTAAGCTCCAAAGCGTCCGCGAAACCGCAGCCGTCGACGTCACCCATCCGCAGCTACCACTTACGCCGAATTTAGCGGTCCCACCAAACTATGGCAGGACCCTTGTCTGCACCGTGCACTCCACATGGAAAGGCGAGGCGGAGGCCATCCGAAGCGAACCCTACTCACGGCTGAATGCCAACGAAAAATTCCTCGTCAGCTTCAACCGGTTCCTCAGATTTTTCGAGGAGGGCATGCTGCATCGGGCACGCAGGATCATCGCCGTCAGCCACTTCACTAAGCGCGAACTGACAGGCTACTACAATATTCCCGCGGAAAAAATCAAAGTCATCCATAATGGCGTCGATACCCGCAAGTTCCAGCCAGCCACCGACAAGCGACGCGCTAAGCAGGAACTGGGCTTTAATCCCGACGACGTCGCCATCGTCTCGGTGGGCAGGCTTTATGCGCGGAAGGGTCTGTTCACGCTGATAGAAAGCATGCCAGCCGTCGTCAAACTCTTTCCCAGTGCGAAGTTCATCGTTTCAGGAAAAGGGCAGAGCGGCGAAATGCACAAACTCATCGCCCACGCCCAGCGCATAGGCGTCAAAGACAGCATCGTCTTCACAGGCTACACCCCCGACAAAGAACTCCCCAAGCTCTATCAGGCTGCGGACGTGTTCGCATTCAGCACCTTCTACGAGCACCACCCTTTCGCCGTCCTGGAAGCCCTCGCAACCGGGCTGCCTGTGGTGACGACTTGGGTCGGCGGCATCCCTGAGACGATTCAGAGCGGCAAAAACGGGTTTCTAGTCGAACCATTCAACGCAGGGCAGTTCGCCGACAAAATCCTTTACCTGCTTGAACACCCCGTTCAGGCTGAGGAGATGGGTGTGCTGGCAAGAAAAACCGTGCTGGAGCAGCTTGATTGGCGCGTAGTCGTCAAAGACGCCATGAAAGTCTATGATGAAGCTTTGAGCTAGGCGATTTGGACGGGTTCTCGTCTGTATGCCTTAGTGATTTTTTGGAACAGCTTCACTACGTCAAGCGAGCAGAACAGCAGCTTCGTGAGGTACTCGTGCTGATAGATTTCCATCTGAGCTTTCACGGGCAAATCGATTCGCGGCAACTCAAAACGGCGTGCAACCTCATTGACTTGTAATCCTTCGACTGCAATGTCACTTTCCTTCAGCGACGTTTTCTTGGCGATGTAGCCGAGGTAGGTTTGTTGCCAGTCAAGTTTCATGATTTTGGCAGCTGTGACGTCGATGGCTAGGGCATCATTACTGGTTAGCATCAGGTCCATTTTGACTGGGTTGCCTTTAGTGGGTCCGTTGCCTTCGATGCCGACGCGTGCATCCATCACCATCAGCTGCGGCTTCAGCGCGACGTAGAGGCGGTAGAAAACTTCGGGCAGGTACGGGTGTAGGTAGATTCGACGATTGCTAGGCAGGCAACCAAAGAGGTTCTTTATGGCGCCACTGTACACGGCGAATTCATGGGTCTTCATGAGGGGCAAATCGACGATTGCGTCGGCTTCCATGACGGTTCTGGGCATGAACAACTCTTTCGGCGGCATTTGGGTGTCTGGAAATTTGACTTTAACAACTTTGTCTTCTGACAGGTTGATGACCGCTCCGCCAGCCCGCTCCACGGCTGCCTTGATGCCCGTCTTGTCGAAAGCTGTCCAGCAGGGATAGTTGAAGCCGTTAGATTCGCCCACGATGACTTCACTAGAGCTGTCTCGCAGCAAACCGACGAGTTCGCCGAGCAGTTCGGGGCAGGTCACGACGCCTGACACGTATTCGGGGTGGCTCATGTTAGGCTTTACGTAAATCTTCTTTTTGCCGCGTAAGCTCGAGTCTGAAACTGCATGCCGCAGAATATCACTTATGCCGTCTTTAACGCGGAAGATTTTGACGGTTTTTGGCTGCTCAGGCATTCTTGGTATCTCCCGTTTGCTGCCCCATTATGCAGCCTGGATCCGAATCCAGCATGTCACCGTTATGGTAAGCCGCTGAGCGTGCTCGGCATCCCCCGCAGATGTACTTGTAACTGCATTTCCCGCAAGCACCCTTGAGGTTTGCTCTGTTACGGAACGCCTTGAAAAGTGGCGCGTTCAGCCAGATGTCCTCAAACCGCTGGGTTTTAAGGTTGCCCACCGTCTCTGGCAGAAACACGCAGGGGTGAACGTCGCCTTGAGGTGAAATCGAGCAGTACAGTCTGCCTGCTCCGCAACCGCCTATGAAGTCCGCCAGCGGCACGGCTTTTTTCGTGACTTTTACGGTTTGCATGTGCGCCATGGACATAGTGACTTCGCCTGTTCCGCCAGGACCCTGACACTGAATTCCGACGCGGGCCAGCTGGGGCGCCGTGGTTAAAATGGTTGTTTTGCAGCCCTTGGACATCCGCGCCAGCAGGTAGCGCATATGCTTTTCCCGCTGCTCAGCTGTTAGGTCTTGGTCATAGTGGCTTTTTCCTCTTCCTGCAGGAATGAAGTTGAAGTAGGTGAATCTCTCAGCGCCGACGTCTTCGGCTAAGCTGATAATGGCTGGCAACTCCTCATAGTTGTCTCTGGTGGCTGTCGTAGCTATGCACACGCATAGGTCGGCCTCCACACAGTTCTTTAAGCCCTGCACGGCTTTGTCAAACGCACCTGCTAAGCCGCGGAATTCGTCGTGGGTTTTCGCTGAGGCGCCATCGATACTAATGTCCAGATAGTTTACGCCTGCCTGCTTGAGCTTGACCACGTTTTCCTTAGTCAGTAGAATGCCGTTTGTGGCGACTGAAACATAGAGGCCACGGTCCGCCGCGTGCCGTGCAACCTCAAAGAAATCCTTCCGCGTCAATGGCTCGCCGCCGCTGAAAGCCAGTGCCGTCACGCCCGCGTCCGCCAGCTGGTCAACGACCTCAAGGGCCTGCGCAGTTGTGAGTTCTTCTTCTCGGATGGCGCCGCTGTTTGAGTAGCAGTGCTTGCAACTGAGGTTGCATTTGTGGGTGAAGTCCCACACGACAAGGAATGGCGTGTAAAGCGAGATTGGTTTCTTGATACCCATGTAAGTGAAGCTTCTTGCGAGGTTTAGGACTGCACGCCGCGCGTAGGGGTCGGCGAGGAGCTTCTCGACTTTTTCCCGTTTAAAGTTGAGGCTGCGACGGAGAAACTCAATCCAGAACCCGATAATCTGCGAGTAGAGGACGCTACATTTCGGGCAGTGGCGGTCAGTTTTTCCCGCGTAATCATCCAACGCCGCTTCAAGCACGGTTCTGCCGCATTCTGGGCATTTCTGCAGCGACAGCTTAAGCATCCGCTTAGTCATCGGCATCGTTATCACTGCATTCCAGAACGTGTCGTGGCTAAGCAGACTCATCCAAAGCGGTCTCCTTATTTGCGATGGAATAGAGTAGGATACGTCGCCATGTTAAATATTTCCCTGAAACCTAAGTTTTGGTTTGCACCATTTTCTCTGCTATTTCTAAGTCTTTGAGCGTGTTGATGTTAAGTAGGACTTCCAGTTCATCCGTGACGAGGGCGTAGGTTTCGATTTTGTCTTCAGTTTGGCTTTTTGCGCCGTTGATGACGTTTATTCCTGAGACAGCATACCAAATGCCCCTGTACTCGTCGGTTGAGTCGATTGAAAGCCCAAGCTTTTGGCGGGCAACTATAGGCACGAAAACCGCGTAGAAATCCATTTTGCACTCTTCAAACAAGGCAATGACTTTGTCGAGGAATCTGCCTGTCAAGGCTGGGGAATCAGCGGGAACGGTCAGAACTGGACCCATCAGGTTGGCTTTGCGTGTTGCCTGCTTAAGGTCGGTGTGATAGCCTTTCGCGTCGGTTCGAATAACTCTCCAGCCCATCTGTCGGCAGTGCTTCTCGGTTTCAGGCGTGTTCGGGCTAGTAACAACGTAAAACTCAGAGACCATCTCGGCGTCTGCAACTGCGTCTGCAACCCAGTTAATCAGCGGCTTCTCCAAAAAGGGCAACAGCGGCTTTTCCACTGGCAACCCGATGCGTTTGCCTTTGCCGCCAGCCATAATCAAGGCAGGAACCTTCATATCAACACCAGCACAACTGCAGACAAGATAAGCGTAACAGCCCGTGCAACCTCGTTTGTCGCCCCGATCATGTCGCCTGAAACGCCGCCGAAAACACGCTCGGCAACCTTCTCCATCGTGAACGCGACGGGGATGCTAACGAGGACCAGCCCGACAGCTGCTAAACCCAAGTAGAGGTTGCCTGCCAAAGTGAAGAATAGGAATCCAATCAGGATCGAGATGACGTAGGCGACGACGTTGAGTTTAGTCTTGGCTTTCTGCAGAAAAATCGAGCCGAGACCCTTATGCGTCGGCTTCCCAACCCAGACGATGGTGACCATAGAAAGCTTTGCTGAGAGTTCAGCGGCTAATATGGCTCCGAAGGCAAAGAGCGGGTTGATCGATGGATTAAACAGGAATAAGCCTGAGAAAGCAGCGAACTCCACAGCCAATGCAACCAGGGCTCCCCAGTAAGTGACGGTCCAAGCGTGCGCAACCATCTTGCGGTCATGCAGGTTACGCTGACCAAATGCGTTGCCCAAATCGATTAAGCCGTCGAAATGCTGAAGACCCGTAAGCACCAGCAGAAAAGCCACTGTCATCGCAGCAACCGCAATCCTTGAAAGCAGACTGACAGGCAAGGCGAAAACCGAGTTGGCTAAACCCAGCAGGAACTGTACGAGCTTTCCTACACCGAGAAAATAGCCGCCTGCCAAGGCGCCGATTAGTGCGCCGATGACTGGGAAGAGGTAAACGTGCTCCGCTGTGGTGAAGATGAAGTCTTCTTTTGTCCCTGTGGGGATAATCGTCAGGAAAGACAGCAAATCCCTAAAAGTTTTTATAGTTTTCACAGGCGACATATACTCTACAACTGACTGAAAGGGAATATAGGTTTTGTCGTGGTAGCCATGGGGGAAATAAAGGGGCAAAAAATACTTGTTACGGGCGGAGCAGGCTTCATCGGATTTCACCTCTGCAAACGCCTCAACAAATTAACGTCGAACTTGACAATTTACGATAACCTGTCAAGCGGCAAAATGGAAAATGTTAAGGATACAGGAAAAGTCAAGTTTATCGAAGGCGACATACTCGACCTTAAGAAGCTGCAGTCCGTCCCGAAAGCTGACTTAATCTACCATTTGGCCGCCCAAGTCGTTGTTCCATATTCCATGGAGAACCCACTTATCGACTTCGAAACCAACGCCAAAGGCACCATGCACGTTCTCGAAAAAGCCAGAAAAGACGACGCCAAACTCGTTTTTGCATCCAGCGCCGCCGTCTACGGCAATCCAACTCAGTTACCAACAAAGGAAGAGTACGGTTTCCACCCTGTCTCATGCTACGGCATGTCTAAGGTTGTTGGCGAAGAATACTGCAGCATGTACAGAGACCAATACGGCTTGGACGTCACAATAGTCAGGTTCGCCAACGTCTACGGCTTAAGATGCCACGGCGTAATCCACGACTTCCTCGACAAAATCGCCAAAGACCCGACCAGACTCGAAATAATCGGCACAGGTCTGCAGTCACGAGACCTAGTTAACGTCGCCGACGTAGTTGACGCACTCTTAACTGTGGGTTCAGAGGAATCCACTAACGGTGAAACATATAACATCGGCATCGGAAAAACGACAAAGATAATTGACCTCGCGAAACTCATGCTTCAAATCCTCAACTTGCAAGACAAAACCAAAATAACGACAACCGGCGTCTCTTGGCAAGGCGACATCGACACAATCTGGTTTGACAATTCTAAAGCCAAGAAAGCGCTGCGTTGGAACCCGAAAATAACCCTTGAAGACAGCATCAAAGAAGTCATCGCTGACAGGAAGCTCAAATGACCACTCCAGCCCCAGCCAGAGGATTAATCGCTCTTCTGCGACTTCCCTACTGGCTGATGACTGGCGGCTTATCACTCTTAACATCTTTCGCCATCACAAAAAACCCCCTCGACCTAAGCGTGCAGACGGTTCTGCTGATTTTCTTCTCGATGGCGTTCATCACGTCCGCGGGATTCGCGATAAACGATTATTTCGACAAGGAAAGCGACGCCGTAATCAAACCGAAAAGACCCATACCCTCAGGAGCCCTCAGCCTGCGTCAAGTCGTGGCGGTTTCCAGCGTGCTCTTCGCCGCGGGACTTGCCTTGTCCATCTTCATCAACTGGCTTAGCTTTGCGATAATCGCAGCTGACTCAGCTCTGCTGCTTGTTTACTCGATGCTTGTGAAACGCAAATCAGGGTTCGCAGCCAACGCTCTGGTGGGAATCTTGACAGGCACGGCTTTCCTGTATGGGGAAGCCACAATCTCCATCCCGCCCACCATAAGCATAATATCGCTCAGCCTCTACCCCATAGCGTTAGGCACCGTCGGCGGCAACGTGCTACGAGACGTCCTCAGCCTAGAAGGCGACTCAAAAAGTGGGTACCCCACCCTTCCCCAGAAAATCGGCACTGAAAACTCGGCGAGAGTGGCGGCTGGCTTCTTTTTGTTGACTGGCTTGCTTGCGCCTTTGCCTTTTTTCGTAGGCAACTTTAACTTTTACTATTTAGTACCCATCCTGGCTTGGAGTGCCCTCTTGATTTACTCGTCTATCCGCCTCGCAAATGTTTCGTCAACGCTTGCTAACGTGAAAAAGTATGAACGAGTAGTCACGATGTCCATGATTCTGCTACCGTTAGCGCTGATTCTCCAAGCAGCAAGCCACGTCGTCGGAGGACTCTAAGCATGAGTGAAACAAAAAGCATCTGCCCCGAATGCCAAAAGAAAATCGATGCACAGCTAACTCAAACAAAAGACAAAATCAAAATCACCAAGCAATGCCCAGAGCATGGCAGTTTCGAAGCAACACACTGGCAAAGCCCCAAAGTCTTCAACCACATGCAAAACTACGATCAATACCAGTACCTCGGCGACCTCAACGCCCCCAAAAACCCCGAAGGCTGCCCCTACGTCTGCGAAACCTGCAGCAACCACGCGTCTGGTACAGTCATCGGAGTCATAGACGTAACCAAACGCTGCAACTTTAAGTGCGCAGTGTGCTTCTCCACTTTTCCCGGTCAAGAAACAACAGACTACGAACCCACCAAAGAAGCACTCATAGATATACTTGAGTTCGCTGCAAAAGCAACCCCCAAGCCCCCTGCCATTCTCTTCTCAGGCGGCGAACCGCTGGAACGGGAAGACATGCCTGAAATTATTGCTGCCGCCCATAGGCTCAAGTTCATGACTATTCTTGCCACCAATGGGACGCATCTGGTTGACACGCCGGGGCTAGCTCAGAAGCTGAAGAACAGCGGGTTAAACATCGTTTATTTGTCGTTTGACAGCTTCCATGAAGATTTCAACAAGAAGGTTCGAGGTCGAGAGCTCCTAGACATGAAGCTCAAAGCCATCGAGGTCTGCCGCCGATACGACATGGAAATCATCCTCGTCAACACGTTGATGAAGAGTCTCAACGACAAGGAAGTCGGCGACATGATACGGTTCGCCGCAAAGAACACAGACATCGTCCGCGGCTTGATCTTCCAGCCCATCGCCTTCACTGGAAGAGCCACCGAAAACCCGTTCCGTGAAAACTTCCGCGAATGGTCCTTTGCAGAAGATGTTGAAAAACAGACAAACGGCGAAATAAAAGTCACCGACCTGTTCCCTATGTCCGTCATGACTTCCCCAATCAAGATTATGCGGAAGTTCATGCAGAAGCCATGGCCGCTTTTCAGCTGCAGCCCCCAATGCGGCATCGTCAACTGGATTTACGTTGACAAAAAAGGTAAAATGTACCCGATTAACCGCTTTGTTAACTTCGAGAAATTCTTTAACCATATTCGACGAACCGCTGAAAACGCGGAATCAAAAGGAAAGCTCTCCTTGCTCTCGTCACTGTTTATGGCGTCTATGCTTTCGATGAATATGCTTCTGGTCACTCGAAAAGTCGGCGCATTGACCCTGACCAACTCGATTATGCGAATGCATCTGTCGCCTTCGTATCAGTCGCTTGGCAAAATTCGCCGACGCATCTTCCTGCTCGGCTGCATGGCGTTTATGGATTCTTACAACTTTGACGTGAACCGCGTCCGCCGCTGCGTCGTCCACTACATAACGCCTGACAAGAAAATCATTCCTTTCTGTGCTTACAACAACATCCACAGAGTTGCCATCGAAAAAGGGTATGCAGAGCGCCAAAAGAAAGCTTAGGCTTTGCTTACCACTTGAATTGGTAGAACGCAGTAGTTGTAGGTGAATTGGTAAGCATTTGTACTTGGGTCGTACGTGTAAAGCTCAAACACGACCCAGTAGTTGCCAGGCTGGTTCTCTGTGACGCTGGCCGTTTTCTGCCAAGTATCCCCGTTCGTTACGGTCGCGTTGTAAATAGCGGTTGGCGCAACGTTGACTGGGTAAGAGACGAGATTGTTAGTTATTTTGATTTGAACCTGGTACTGCACGGTCCAGCCCATGTTGTTGACAACGGCGATTGGCACGGTGAAGGTGCTGTTTTGACCTGCAATTAGAAGCTGTGGGTAATCAACCGCTTTGTCTTGTGAATCAAGCAGGTAAATGGTGCTGTATCCGTGTGGCGCTGGATGATACAGCAAGTAGTAGCCTGTAAGAAGGAATACGATGATGATTAGGGCGAAGAAGATGGCTACCATATAGCCTTTGTCATCGTTTATGCCGATTTTCTCGCCAATGCTTTTGACACGTTCTAACTGTATCCGCATCCAAGAATCCCTTGAATATGGTGCTGAATATCTCGACACCTGACTTAAATGGTTTAAGCTTAGTCTTGCCGTAATGCCGGGGCTTGTAGGTTGTGGGGATTTCAACCATATTGTAGCCGACTTTAGCGAACTGCACCAACATCTCTGTGGCGAAAGCCATGTCGCCCTCCTTGAGGGGCACATTGTCGATTTTGTCGTGCGCTATTGCTCGGAAACCAGACTGGGTGTCGCTTAGCAGTTGACTGTAGAAGAAGTCGTAGACGAAAGTGATGAGCTTGTTCCCGAGGAAATTGGTGAAGCCCATGGCTTTCGTGGGGTCAAACATCCGGGTGGCGAGTACCATGTCGGCGTCTTTCTCAAGCATCCTCTCGATTAACCGGTTGATGTGCCTGACCTCGTAGGTTCCGTCGCCGTCAACCATAACGATGATGTTGCCCTTCGCCGCCTTCATACCCGTCCTCAGAGCGATGCCATATCCGCGGCGTGGCTCAATAATCAGTTTGCAGAAATCAGTATCTTTGACAAGTTCCATTGTACCGTCGGTGGAGTTCCCGTCGACAACGATGATTTCATGTGGGTATGCCACCTGCTTCTCGATGGTATTTACGGTTTCGACTATGTTACCTGCTTCGTTGAGCGTCGGAATAACGATCGAGACCATCTCAACCTTCGATGTCACCATAAACCCCCGTCTTTGAAGGCGATATATTCATGCAAATGGTTAGATAAGCTCTTCGTATATTTCCACCAACGTATCAACGTTTCGTTCCCAGCTGTACTTTTCTTCAACCGCTTGCCGAAGCTCCAATCGTCTATGTGACAAGTCGGTACGTGAATATTCAAAGATTGCCTTAGCCATTGCCTCAGGCTGGTTAGGAGGCACCAAGACACCATAGTTGCCTAGCAGAATTTCCTTGATTCCGCCGACATCTGTCGCTACAACTGGTAAGCCGCACGCCATTGCTTCAAGCGCAACCAGTGGCAACCCTTCGCCAGACTTTGACGGCAACACAAAAAAGTCTGCCGCGTTGTAGCAAGCTGGCAAATCCGCGTCGCTTACGAAGCCTACAAGTTTGAAGTTGGCTTCTATGCCTAGCTGTCGAGTTCGTTCTTGAACGCTGTTCTGGTCGGGTCCTTTTCCGACGACGAGGAAAACTACGTTCGGGTTCTTCTTGACGGCTATAGCTGCGCTTTCTATAAGGATGTCGACGCCGTTCTTGTAAACGAGTCGCCTCACCGTCAACGCCACGATTGCCTTGGGTGAAATTCCAAACTTCCGCCGCATCGCCTCCCTCTTGCCTGGTATAGGCTTGAAATGGTCGATGTCGACGCCGTTGTGGAGGACTCTGATTTTTTGTGGTTTCGCGCCTAAGCTGAGCACGTATTGTCTGGTGGCTTCGCTGACGGCGATTATTCTGTCCGCGTCATTAAGAGTCTCCTTTCCGACCGCCAAGTCGTTGAGGCGTTCAACGTTGTCGAACATGCTATCGTACTGGATGAACGTGTTATGCTGCGTGAGAACGAAAGGCTTGTGGTACCGCTTGGCAAGTTTAGCCGCAAGAAGCGAAGTCAAGTAGGGGTGTCCGTGTGCGTGGACTATGTCGCTTGCCTTCACGGCGCTGAGGAAGGTTTCAAGACTAGTCGGCGTTGGAATTGAATAAGGTATGCCCAAACGGAAACCCGTGTTCAGCGATTCATAACATTGTACAGGTATGCCATCGACTTCGTAGGTTTTGGGCGTGTCAATGCGGTTAGTCACCACAGTGGGTTCAAAGTTTCGCTTCATCAGCCGTTTGCTTTGCTCGTAAACAACTTTCTCTATCCCGCCGACGTGGGGCAGAAAAGTGTGGGTTACAATGCAAAGCCTTGTTTGAACCATGGAAGCCCAACCGCGTGAACTCCTCAACCAACAAACAATAATAAGCATTATGGTTAAGTGCGCGCACGACAAAGAACCACCTAAAAAGTAGACCCTTAAAGAGATTTTAGCTGAACTAATCGTCTCGAAACTTGATGAGATTAAAAATGCGTAATACTTATATGAAAAGGGCTGGATAAACCATCCAAACACACACGATGTTTAAGAAAGATTAAGTGGAGGACAAAACGAAATGCAAGTTGTTGCTGCTTGGAGCGGAGGGAAAGACAGCGCCTACGCTGAGTATCTGGCGACCCAGCAAGGCCACGAGGTCGTCAGCCTCTTAACAATGATGATGAGCAAAGAGAAATCGAACTTCCATCGAATACCGGTCGGCGTCATTGAAGCACAGGCGAATGCAGTGGGCATCCCGATCGTGAAACAGGTGACAACTCACGGAACCTACGAAGAAGACTTCAAATCCGCGTTGCGGAAGCTCAAAGCGCAGGGCGCCGAAGGCTTGGTCACAGGCGACATCTACGAGGTGGTGGGTCACGAGCAGGGTTGGCTTGGACGCGTCCTCGGCGAAGTCGGGCTTAAACCTGTTAAACCGCTGTGGATGCTTGACACGAAACAGATATACCTCGACTACTTGAAAACAGGTTTCAAGGCCACCGTGGTCCGTACGAACCTCGAAAAGCTCAGCGTAGACTGGCTCGGACGCGTTTTGGACCGCAAATTCTACGACGACATCCTCAAAGTCAGCGGCGTAGACCCATGCGGAGAAGGCGGAGAATACCACACCGTTGTCACGGATGGACCGACTTTCAAGAAGAATATTGAAATTCTAGAAACGGCAAAGCTCAAGCTAGACGGCGGATTCGGATGCCTCGAAATCAAAAAGTTTGAAGTCAAGCCGAAAGGCAAGGGCAAGAAATAGCATGAATCAGCAGCTTGATGTGTTAATCGCGAATAACGAGTTGAAAGCGAAGGCTTTTCTCGACGAAATTTCGGGAAAAAAACCGCTTTTCATCTGTACAATCGGCACCACGGAAACGGGCAAAATCGCAGGCATCTCCGCGGCAGGAGCAAACCCAGAATTCACGGATTATACTCCGCCCGCCGACGCTGAACTGCTGTTACTCGGCAAGTGCAAGTCTATTGCAGGCGTACCGATTACGCCCGACGGAATACCTACGCCTGGGTTGATCACGCGGTCGGCCCTGCAGTTGGCTGACATTCCAGTGCTTGTTGCGAACGGAGGCGTCCGTGTAAAACCACAAATCCCCTTTCTCGATTTAGGCGGAAGCCCTGGCAGGAACATCATAAGTGGTAACGCAGTTGACAACGTTGCGGAAGTTATTGAACGCGCCAAAGTGGCAGGTGGACAACTTGCCAAATCCGTGGATTACGTAGTGATCGGCGAAAGCATTCCGGGCGGAACAACAACCGCACTCGGCGTTCTCTCAGCTATGGGCGTCAAAGCGGAAGGCAAAGTAAGCAGTACACTACCGCAGAACCCGCATAGCCTTAAAGGTGAAGTGGTCCACGCTGGCTTGGCAGCGGCGGGCGAAAAATTCGGCAGCTTAGCGAAAAAACCAGTTAAGGCGGTTTCATGCGTGGGCGACCCTATGATGGCGGCTTTCTCAGGCTTAGTGATTGGCGCGGCTGGACAAGTTCCTGTTTTAATGGCTGGCGGAACCCAGATGAGCGCTGTCCTTGCGGTGGTGAACGGCCTTGAACCAGATGTCTTATGCAATGTGGCAGTTGGTACGACGCGGTGGGTTGCAAAAGACAAGTCATCCGACCTCAGAGGCATTGTGAAACAGTTCTGTGACGTGCCTATTTTGGCAGCTGACCTAAACTTCGGCAAATCCCGCTTCCCAGGCTTGCAAATTTACGAGACAGGCTTAGTGAAGGAGGGCGTCGGCGCAGGCGGCGCTTCAATTGCTGCGATGGCGAAGCTAAACGGCGCGGTGACGGCTGACCTATTGCTTAAAGAGATAGAGCGCAATTACTCTTTGCTCATGGGTTTGAAGTAGGATGGCCCTTAAGGAACTCAAGAACCTGCTGTCCTTCCTCACGATCTTACCCGTCGCAATGGACAAGGACATGCTCAGTGACTGCGCCACGGGCATGTGGGCTTTCTCGCTGATCGGCGCATTCATCGGCTTAATAGCAGGCGTCTTCGGCTGGGTCATCTACCATTTTGTGCCGGGCATCGTGGTCGGTGCCTTGGTGCTTGCAGTTCTGCTTCTCCTGACTGGACTTCACCACACTGACGGGCTACTAGATTTCGGTGATGGTATCATGGCGCACGGTACACCAGATCACAAAATCGAGGTTATGCATGACCAGCTGACGGGCGCAGGAGGCTTATCGTTAGGCATAATGACCATGCTAATCAGCGCCTTGGGGTTTGGGCAACTTTACACGTTTGGGCCTAGTCGAATCGGCTTATTGATCGGCGGAGTAATCGCCGTTGAGGCTTCCGCGAAACTTTCGATGGTAGTTATGGCTTGGGCGGGAAAATCCGTCCATGAAGGCATGAATTCACCTTTTCTTGAGGCAATGCACGGCGGCAAAGGAACCCTGCGCCTGCTTGTTGGGCTACTTCTGTGCTTAGCGGTGGCTTTACCTCTGCTGGGTTGGGCGGGCGCCTTCGTCGTTTTGGCGGCTATAATTACAAGTTTAGTCATGACTGCAGTCGCTCACAGACACCTCAATGGCGTCACTGGCGACGTTTTTGGGGCAACAAACGAGATAACCCGAATGGTCTGCGTCATTGTGCTTTTGGCGGTGGCTGCATGGGCATAACCGCGCTGGTAATGGCTGGTGGAAAAGGAACCCGCATGCAACTCGCCCAAGAAAAACCGCTGATTAAGGTCTGCGGCAAGCCCGTCATCGAATACGTACTTGAGGCGCTACGGAACGCCAAGAAAATCGACCACATCATCGTCGCCACAAGCACCTCCACACCCAAAACCGCAAAGTACCTGAGCCAATTCCCCGTCCAAGTGGTAGAAACGCCCGGGAAAGACTACGTGTCCGACATGGGATACGCAAGCCAAACGCTGGGGTTGGAAGTCTTCTTAGCCATCGCGGCTGACCTGCCTTTGGTGACGGGTGAAGTTTTGGATAAGATTGTCGAACGCTACGAATGTTGCGGGAAACCAGCGTTGACAGTTGCGGTACCTTTGAGCACAAAGGAGAAGCTTGGCATGTGCATCGAGTACTCTTTCAAGATGGACGACAAAGATGTGGTGCCCGTCGGCATCAACGTCATCGACGGACGCAAACGCTACGGCGACGAATGGCTCGACCAAGACATTTTCCTGCTCGACCACGAGGAACTTGCCGTCAACATCAACACCGTGCAGGAACTGCAGTTGGCAGAACGTCTGCTCGACGATTGTAAAAAGTGATTAGGCTTTTGGCTGCCTGCTTGCAAGCACCTGCTGCAGGGTTGCTTTCATTTTCCTAGCGTCCACGTCGAGGATAGGCGACTCGCATATCATAGTTGGATGCATGCCAAAGTCAGCGATGACTTCTGCGAGGGTGCGGAATTCTGGGCCGAACCTTTCCTCATCGAGGGTGTGATGCTTCTTTTCGCCGAGTACCGTGTACTCTATTTTGCTGAAGTGGCAGTGCATGCTCCGCATTGCCTCGGTGCCCAACTGCTCCTCGACGTGTTCGGCGATTGCCCTGAAATCCTCGGGCTTCTTTAGACTTCCTTGGCGAATCGCATAGAGGTGCGCCCAGTCAACGACAAGCTGCGTGTTTTCCAGTTCTTGGTTGAGCATAAGAATTTCGTCTAAGCTTCCGACTTGGAATTTTCTGCCCATGGTTTCTGGACCAAGCTTCACTTTGAGCCCAAGGCTGCGCATTTCAGCGCTGACTTCGCGGAGCGCTTGGAGGCATGTTTTAAAAGCAAAATCCTTCTCGAATTTGCCGTAGAAGCCTGTGTGGAATACCATAACGTACGCGCCCATCCAGTCTGCCGCAGTTGCTGAGGCGATTAGGCGGCGTTTGCTGGCTTCGACAACTTCTAGTTTGCCTGAGAGGTTGATGTAATATGAGCCGTGGAGGCTGAGCCGCACGTCATTTTCTTTGGCTGCCACGCCCAGCTTCTCTGCGTGTTCCTGCGTTATCTGCGGTTTTGGACCCCAACGAACAGCTTCGTACTCTAAGGCGTCCAAGCCTTCTTCGCGTAGCAGTCGTGGCACATCGGGCAAGTCTGCTCCCATAAGCCGAAACATCGGCGGGACGCCTGCGGGTCCAAAACGTGTACGTTCAGCCATCAAATCCCACATTGTCTACGCTAAACATTCGGTGAACAATTAGAAAAAGGTAATTGGCCTACAGGTGAAGCAGGTGAACTATAGTCGGAATCGGCACGTACAGGCGAATGTAAACGGAGGCAACGATTATACCTATCGTGATTGCCAGCAGCACGTAGTCGCCTTTGTGCAGCTTGAGCGAGTAGAGGTTGGTGCGCTTCTTTGTGGCACCCCATGCCCGAGACTCCATCGCCTCCGCCAACTCAAGGCTTCGTCGGATGGCGCTGACGATGAGTGGGATAAGCACGGGCACGTAGTTTCTGATGCGTTTCATCAAGCCGCCCTTCTCCAGCTCCAGCCCCCGAGCTTTCTGTGCATCCATGATTGTCTGGGCTTCCTCGGCGAGGACTGGCACGAAACGAACGGCGGTTGTGAAGGCGAAGGCGAACTCGTAGGGCACGTGGGATTCTTCCAGCGCCAAGCCTAAGTGGTCAGGCGAGGTGGTTAGGAAAAACACTGAAAAGGATTCTACCAGCACGACGAAACGCAGAGTTAGTGCGACAGCGTTCTCCACCGCTGGCGGAGTCACCTTGTAGCCCGCATAGAAGAATGATGTTCCAACGTTAACGGCGAAAATGACCGCAGCCAAAAAAGCCGCGCCGCGCAACGAGCGTAGCCACTGCCGCTGGACACGCGCCAACAATACGAACGGAACCTGCAGAACAAACAAGAATAACAGGGGAATGATTTGGTAGAAGATGATGGCGACAGCAAATACAGCTATGACGTAGACGAATTTTATTCTGGGGTCTAAGTCGTGTATTGGAGAGTAGACCTTGCGGAACTTTAACCCGTCGAAAACGCTCATCTGCCCAGTCTGCTCTCCTTGGCTTTGAGAATTATCTGTTCTGCCTCGTAGATGTCGATGACGTTTTTGGGGAAGCCAAGCGGCGAAAGCTTCGTGAATACCTGCGCTATCTGAGGCAGCACGATGGATGACCGCTCGAGGAGGAACGGATCCGTGAGGATATCTTTTCCCATGCCCTCCGCGATAATGCGCCCCTCCTTCATCAGGACGACGCGGGGGTTGCATTCAGCCACGAACTCAACGTCATGCGTCACCATCACGACGGTTTTGCCCTGCTCCTGCATCTGCAATATGAACTGCTCCAGCTTCTCCTTCTGTTCGTGGTCCTGCCCGATGGTGGGTTCATCAAGAATAAGCATCTGCGGGTTCCAAGCCAGCACCGACGCCAAAGCAACCCGTTTCCGTTCGCCGCCGCTCAACAGGAAAGGTGATGTCTTGCGGTACTGGCTGAGCGAAAGTAGTTCGAGAGCCCACGTGACTCGTTTTTCGACGATGTCGGGTTCGAAGCCGAAGTTTTTGAGGGCAAAAGCGATTTCGTCTTCAACTGTTTCGCTGAACAGCTGGTGGTCAGGGTTCTGGAAGACGAAGCCGACGTCTCTGGCTAAAGTTGCGACGCTTGTTTTGATTGTTTGGACGCCGTTGACTAACACGGTTCCCGACGTGGGTTTGAGCAAGCCGTTGAAGTGTTTGACGAATGTGGATTTTCCAGCGCCGTTCTGTCCCATAATCGCAAGGAACTCGCCGTCCTTGACGGTCAACGAGACGCCTTTTAGCGCTTCCACGCCGCTCAGGTACGAGTAATGGACATCTCTTGCCTCAATCATTTAGCATCGAACGCCTCCAACAGTTCGTCAGCAAGCTCTTCAGATGACAGCGGGGTTTTGCTGCCGACGTCGAAGCCGCCTTTCTTCAGCATTTGATAAAGCAAGGTCGCCTTGGGGATTCCGACGCCGATGAGACGCGTCTCTTCTGTGTTGAGGATTTCCCGGGGGTTGCCCTCGTAGCGTACTTTGCCTTCCTGCATGACGATGAGGTGGTCCGTATACTTCGCCGTCAAATCAAGTCGGTGCTCGACCAGAACAACTGTTATCCCTTGCTTTCGGTTTAAATCGTAGATTACGTCGAAGATTTTTTGTGCACTCAACGGGTCAAGGAAAGAAGTCGGCTCATCCAAAACGATGACTTCAGGCTCCATCGCCAGCACCGCAGCAATCGCCACTCGCTGCTGCTGCCCACCGCTAATTTCATGTGGAGACCTTTCACGCAGGTCGTAGATGCCTGTCTGGTTCATAGCACAATCGACTTTTCTGCGGATTTCTTCTCTGGGGAAACCGAGGTTTTCCAGCCCGAAAGCCACGTCCTTCTCCACGCTTAGGGCGAACAGCTGGTTTTCTGGGTTTTGGAACACCAAGCCGACGTGTTTGGCCATTTCGTAGGTGTGTCGTTTGAGGACTTCCTCGCCTGCCACGGTGATTTCGCCCTTGAGTTCGCCCTGATAAAAGTGGGGAACAAGGCCGTTGAAGCATCGGCACAAAGTTGTTTTTCCGCAGCCGCTTGGGCCAGTGATGAGGACGAATTCGCCCTTCTCAACTTTGATGGAGACGTCTGAAATCGACGGCTTCGTGGCGCCTGGGTAAGTGTAAGTGAGATTTTTGGTTTCGATTATAGCCATGGCTCTGTGCCTGCAACCAATAAGCGTTAACGACTGCTCATTTAAGCGTAACTACCCATTTTTGGCTATTCTCTGTTTAAAAAGAACGAGGCACTGCTTCAGAGTCGGGTCAATTTCGCCTGTGCCGCTAACTCCAGCCGCCATTGCGTGACCCCCGCCGACGCCGTTGAGGAATTCGCCGAGCGGCGCCGCTATATCTTTTCCCAAGTTGATGCCTGCCTGCTCGCTGAACTGCCGTGTGCAACGGAGGCTAACTTCGATTTTCCCGCCTTTGTCGCCTGCCACCGCGGCGGCGTGTGCGCCCAAATCGACAAGGCTTTTGGCTGCTGGGGCTTGGTAGGCGCTGACGTGTGAGAGGGCGATTATCCAGCCGTTGACACGTTCGATTCTTGCCCGTTTGCAGGCTTTCAGCTTCGCCAGACGCTCAGACGTGTCAATGGGCAACGCGAACTCCTGCAGGGTCGCCTGTACATCTATGTCTCTTTCTACGAGGCTGGCGACGATGTTGAAGGTTGATGCATTGGCGAGGGCGAAGTGACGCGTGTCGAAGGCGATGCCGATGAACAACGCTTTGGCTTCGCTGGCGTCGGGTTTCACTTTGGCTTGCTTGAACAAGCGGTAGACGATTTCGCAGTTGGCGGCTGCGTCATGGTCGATGATGCAGAGCTTGCAGATTTTGTCTGTATCGGGGCTCGGGTAATGGTGGTCAACGATTATTTTTGGTGCAGGCGACTTCCTTATGGCGTTCGCCACTTGGTCCAGCTGGTCGAACGTGTTCAGGTCTAGGAAAATGATGACTTCAGCCGATTCAATGTTGGGTTTCATGTTGACGGTTATGGGCATGCGTTCCAGAAGCAACTTAGACGGCTTGTTAACGCCCTGTGGACAGCCGACCTCGAAAACGGCGTCTGGCAAGAAACGCTTCAGCAGGCACTGCAGGGCGTAGGCTGAGCAGATGGCGTCAGCGTCGGCGCTACGGTGGCACAATAACAGAATGAAGGATGCTTTGCTGTCGCGGAGAATTTTGAGAAGCTTTTGGAAATCATTCATTTCAGTTTTCTCAGGTAGTTTTCAACGGCTTTATGCGCGGCTCTCGTGGCTTCGGCGACAAGCGCCTCAGAATCCACGTCTTTGGCTTCGGGCGAGAGTTGCAGGTCTATTTCGACGGTGACGTTTACGGGTTTTGAGCCTTCAGCTTCAACGCTGATGTCGAGGTAATCAATTTTTTTAGAAGAAACCTTGGAGAAAACGTGCCTTCGGGCTGCGTTCTCCGCGGTGGCGCATAGTGTTTCGGTTTGCTCGGTGGATAACTCGGGTATCCCCAGTTCATCCAACCTGCGTTCACCTAAGAAGTAGGCGGCTGATTAACTGGGTTGAGGTCTTCCTGAAGCTTCGTCTGCGCATCTTTTATTTGGCTGCGCATGCGTTCTTCTTGTCTGTTCAGAACGGTGCTTCTTGTTTCAAGCAGTTCTTTGCGTTCCACGAGTTCCTCGGTGACCTTTGGTTTCTCAGCTTTGACCAGCAGTGAACCCACCGTCTTGTAGATGACGGCAGTGTCAGCGGTCTTCTGCAGTTCAGCAATGGTTTGCTCAACCTCGCTTTTCTCCATGTCAACCTGCTGTTTCTGAGCCAAAATCGACTGCAGGGTCTGCTGTAGCTGTTGCAGCCGCAGAAGCCTCTCTTGAACGTTAGGAGGTAACCTTGAAAGTTCATCACTCAAATTTTATCCTTCCGTACCCAGCAATAAGAGAAGCCCTTAATTAAGTATTTTCCAAGGGGCACAGAATTTGCCCGATTCAGCCTAGATGTCCGTTTGGTTCCAGTAGTAGACGTGGCGGTACCCTACATCTGCGATAGGATACTGTGGGTCGGCGTAGACGATGTCTAGGCTGACTCCATACTGTGACAGAAGTGTGCCTGTGGTTTTTGCTATTTGGAAGGTTTTGTTGTCGGGTGGCCAGAAGCCCCAGATTGTGTCGTTTGGGCTGCGCATTCCCCAGCCGTAGTTTTGGGGCAGAACCAGAGCGGCATCTGGTTGGCTGAAGTTGGGGAAGTTCTGTTGGTGGATATCGTTCCAGAACTTCTGCAGAGTGAAAAACTGGTTGTCGGTTAATATTCCGTAGGCGCTGCCGTTGTATGGGTAGTCGAAGACCGCGATGTACTTTGCGCCTGCCTCGTACGAAGTCAGCATCTGGTTATAGATTTGATCGTAACTGTCCAAATAGGGTGTCTGGTTGTATGTCCAAGTGATCATTGCCCCCCACTGCTTATCCTGCATTCTTGCAGCGCCCTTCACAAGGTCGATTTGCTCTGCGACGCTGCAGTTCCAACCAAGCTCAGCAAACATCACGTTGTACCCGCCTTTGTAGTCCCACCAGTATAAGCCGTAGTCGGAGGTGAACGTGGTTACCCCGTTGGTTTTCAGAGTGCTGAACCCGTCGTCGCCTTTGATGACGTCGTTGACGAAAAAGTTGGCTTCTAAATTGTAGTTTGGGGGGCTTGTCCCGTTCATGTAAGTGACCATCTTGTCGTAAATCTGGTTGAGGTCTTCCATCGAGTTTACGAAACGCTGGTAATCTGCTGAACTGGTGAAGTTGCCCCTTGTGCTGTTGTTGGAAAGTGCCTGCGTTATCCGAGGGTAGATGAGGAACCAGTCTGACCAGTTCCCGTCCAGTTGAATCCCGCCTGGCTCATCGTTGTAGTACATGCCCAAGAACTTGTCGCCCCACATCTCCCTCCACTGTCCAGTCACACTCTGGGAGTTGTTCCAAAACCAATAGCGGCTAGCGTCACCTGTCTGTCTTACGCCGACGTTCACGATGACGCTTAATCCGTTGGCGACTGCGTAGCTGCAGATTTCGTTCACTGCTGATTCATTCTGGGTAAGCGCGTTTCTTCCCGCGTCCAGTATGAACAGGTTCGTGTAGCCTTTCACTTTGTTGATTAACGCCTTGGCTTCTGCGGTGGTGTTTCCGCCGAAGGCTATCCCCACGTAGACACTCGGGTTAGGCTTAGGCTGGCTCCCAATCGAAAAAGATTCGTAGACGCCCACCGAAACCAGCAGCACAGCGATTAACAGAGCTGGAAGCAAGTATTTCCCAACTCGTTTGAGGCTGATCATGGCTAAACCTGTAGGAGAATGTTAACTTGTTCCATCCTTAATGTCTTGCTGTAAATCTGTTTTTCAGCTTGAGGCGACAAAGTGAGCAGCGTTTAATTTCTGAACATAGATCATAAAGGGATGCTGATCTTGCGAATGATTGTACCTGGCTTGTTTTAACCTAAATTTTTGTTCTTTGTGTTTCTGGTTGCGTTCTTGTTTTTGGGTTGGGAGCGTTTGGGGGTTGCGTCTTTTAGCGTCTTTTCCCGTTCCTACGCGTCCCTTAGCGTTCCCTTTCGTTCTTTGCCGTTCCTCAGTTTTTTTGTTGTTTATTCGTTGAAAAAAGTTGCTACCCGTCTTGAAGGTCTGACACTGGAAACATTTACTAGTCACGATCAAATTGAACGGGAAGGGATGTTTGCCGCTAAAAATGCGTCAGAAACCTAAAAAAAGCCAAGTCTTAAGCCCCATGAAACAATCGCTAGATACGTGCTTGTGAAGTTTTTTAAGCAGTATAGTCATTAACCAACCATAAAAGGGAGCGTAAAGGGTTTGGAGCGCGCCAAAGTCACAAAGGAAGAGATTCAGCAGCAGGACAATCGGTTCCTGGCGGTTTACGTTGAGTCGAAGAACTCATGCATGGTTATGCTCAGCGAAAAGGAAGACAAGCTCGGAACCATGGCGATAGCAGTTCCTAAACCAAAGGACACATTGGGCACGGTTACTTCCTCTGTGCTGCTGGGCGACAAAAACGTCATTTCCGCAAGAATGTTCGCTGAATACGTCGCGTCAAAAAAAGGAAAAATCGCGGTTGTCTCAGTCTACTTGGAGAGAGCAAGTGAAATCCAAGCGCAGGAGTTCTTTATGCACCTCATCGACAAAGTCCTCAAGGGCGAAGGCTCAAAGGAGCCGACCCCAGCTTAGAAAGAGCGCAGTTTTCACAGTGAAAACCTCCATGATTTGCCGATTAACCGATGCTGACACCCCAGCGATTTTAGATGTGATTAACGGCGCCGCAGTTGCTTACAAAGGAAAAATTCCAAGCGACGTTTGGAAAGAGCCCTACATGCCGCTTGAAGAACTTGAGGAGGAAATTGGGAGCGGCGTGCAGTTTTACGGGTGGAGACAACACGGTGCTTTGACGGCGGTTATGGGCATTCAATCCGTTGCGGATGTCACGTTGATCAGACATGCTTATGTCTTGCCCACGGAGCAGCGGAAGGGGCTAGGTCGGAAACTGCTTATGCATCTGCTGGGTTTAGCCATGACACCGAGTGTTTATGTTGGAACGTGGGAAGCGGCAGACTGGGCAGTAAGGTTCTACGAGAAAAACGGGTTTGAATTTGTTTCAACGACAGAGAAGAACAGGCTGCTAAGGAAGTATTGGCGGATTCCGGAGCGGCAGGTTGAAACGTCGGTGGTACTCAAATTAAAAAGGCAACCCTGAATGAAAACGACTCTTATGCTCAAAGTGGATTCGGAAGACCCAGACCCCGCCAAAATCGAGGTGGCGGCAGACTTAATCCGCAAGGGCGGATTGGTTGCTTTCCCAACGGAAACAGTTTACGGCTTAGGCGCAGACGCCCTCAACTCTGACGCTGTTCTGGCGCTTTTTGCGGCTAAGAAACGCCCGTTGGACAATCCGCCGATCGTTCACGTCGCGGACCCACACGAAGTTTACAGGCTTGTTGAGGAGGTCCCGAAGAAGGCGGCGAAGTTGATGGAGCGGTTCTGGCCTGGACCGTTAACGCTGGTTTTTAAGCGTTCAAACATAGTGCCAAGCGTGACGGTTGCGGGCTTAGATACAGTTGCAATCCGTATGCCCATGCACAAGGTTGCTCTGGCTTTGATCAGGCAAAGCGGCTGTCCGATTGCGGCTCCAAGCGCGAACCTCGCAGGGAAGCCTAGCCCGACTACCGCCATGCACGTTTACGAGGATTTGAACGGCAGAATCGATGTTATCTTGGACGGAGGCGCCACAAACATCGGGGTTGAATCCACCGTGGTTGACTTAAGTGTTGATCCACCGATGGTTCTTCGCCCAGGTGGGACGCCTTTTGAAGCGCTCAGGAAGGTTTTCAGCGACATTACGCTTCACCCGTTCGTTGAGGCTGAGGCGGAGGTGCCGGTGGAGAAGGCGCGTTCTCCCGGGATGAGGCATAAGCATTATGCGCCCAAAGCTGAAGTTGTACTTGTCGAGGGCGATGTGCCAGCCATCGTCGCCAAAGTAAAGGAGCTGTCGGACTCCTACAAGCGCATAGGGGTCAAAGTGGGCGTTTTAGCCACTGACGAAACCCAGAGCAACTACAGCGCGGACGTCGTTAGATCTCTGGGAAGCCGCTTTAACTTGACGCTGGTTGCGCACAGCCTTTTCCGTCTGCTTCGTGAGGTGGATGCTGAAGGAGTCGGCGTAATAATAGCGGAGGGAGTTCCTTCTGAAGGGCTCGGGCTGGCAGTCATGAACAGGCTTCGCAAAGCATCAGGCTACCACATCATCAGAGCGAAATAACCGTTCTTATCTGTGGATCAGCGAGAGCAGATCAGCCATTGATTTTGTCGCGGCCACTAATAATTTGTGGATTTATGGGTGAAGCACTAACAAATTAGTTTATCTGTTGCTTGAAAGTGGCGTCACCAAAAGTGACAGTAAAGTTAAATGAGTTTTTCGTGTTCATAGCCACTTGAATATTGTGTATTCTTTGTTCTATAGTTGGATGAATATGCGGCATCAATTTAGAAAGCCAACTTGTTTTTTGTGGACGAAGCCGCGCCAATGCAGATATCATGGCAGCTCCATTAACGAACTCGACGGCACTAAGATCAGATTCAGTTTCTTGTTTCCTAAACCATCTAGCGTTAACATAATACGAACCAAACAAAAAGAAAAGGAAAAACAGAACCACTGCCGATGCAATGAACAGAAGTGAGGCAGAGTTAATAAAAAACAGGTAACCTATCACAACAGCAAGCACTGAAGCGGGAAGAACCGTTCGAGGCAACCTCTTTGCAATATGCCTTTTTGCCATGTGATTAAATTCGTGTGCGCCAATAGCAAGAACCTCATCAGGCGAAAGCATTTGGTAATAATTTGAGTTAAAGACAAGCGCGTCAGAGTAGGCTAAGCAAGGAATGGGAAGAATACTCGATTTATAATAGCGGTGGAACCTATCTTTTTTGAGGATTGAAGTTGCTTTCATACTCTCTGCTAATGTGTCAAGTGCTTGCATTTCAAATGCTTGTGCTCTAAGTAGCCGTACCATAATGGAGCTAATCAACCCCATTTTCTATCATCCAAACGATTGATGGTTACTATAAAGGGGCTTGACTTTTAAGAGGTGCGTGTGTTGCAACCTTTTCTGTGCTCATAAGCTGTTCTATATAATTTACGCCCCTTCATCCAAAACATCCTTGGTTACGCACTTGGAAAGTCTTATATTTGTATAAAGTAGAAAAAGGAAACTAGTGGTTACGCATGAGTGAAGCCAAGTGTTATAATTGCGGTAAGTTGGTAGCTGAGCAGGATATGACGGTCAAGAATGTTTCAACGGGTATGTTTAGCTCTGAAAGAAAAATATTTCATAGTACATGTTGGAAAACCTACCGCGCCAACAAAATAAAAAGGGACGCTATTGAATATGCTGCAATCGCTGATGGCGGGTTCATGGTAATGGGCATTTATTTGGTTGCTGTTTTCGCTGGTCTGGCTTCATATATGATATTGGGTTGTACCATTGCAGTCATGACTGGTTTGGGATATGCATGGTTCAAGGTTGCGGGAAGATAGAACCAGCACTTTCCATTCTTCTTGCACACCACTATTGCACACTTTTCCATGCTCTTAGGGGTTTATCATAAAATCCAGAGCTCCCACGTTAGTTGCAATTTTAATAATACTCATCGCAACTTCATTGGTTCAATATTAAAGAAAGGATTCTGGCTTTAACTTCATTTTGGGAAATTTACGACTTTCTGCGAAAGAAAATAAGTTGCTGTAGAAGCAAGAGATTGAAATGGAGAAAGAAAAATCACTATGAATCCTTCTTTGGGAACTTAGCCTGTTACAGGATTATTCAACTTTCCCATATGGGAGGTTGATGGAATCTAAACCGGTTAAGTGTTTCTTTCTATTAGGACATTTACTCGTAAACTCGTAAATCTTAAATATGTGTAAATACTTAAGTATTTACTCGACCCTGAAATGTCGCCGACTTGCACCTTAACCTCTCCACTTAGCCAAAAACAAAAAACAGTCTGGTCACTGATAAGCAAAGGTTTTTCCATCGCCGCCATAGCAGACAAACTAAACACCACCCGCCAATTCGTAAACCAAACCAAACTAGTCGCAGAAGCCAAACTATCCACAACCCTCCTAGACGTAGCCCAAGCCAACGACCTCCAAATCACAAAACTTTACCCAAAAGAAGGCATACTACTAGGATACCATCCAGCTCTAAAACGCAAAGCCATCATCACCTACAGCACCAACCACGGCTTAAAAGTATGGTACTGGCACGACAACCCGGAAGAAGTAACCAACCAAGAATTCCTAAAACAAACCCAAACCTACCTGCTTGACCTCGCAAAAGAAAAAAGCATAGAAATACCCAACGCAGCAGCACTTCACCCGGCACGGCTGGCGCACATTATTTTTTGTAAACTTGTTCCGGAGATAGAAACATGAACTCTCTGTATTACTTGAAAGAGCGTATTCGAGGCTGGCTTCCCCAAGAGCCTCAACAACCCGAAAAAAGAGCCAATGTAAATCTCGTAAACCCTACTGCAAAAGCGCCAATTGTCATCCGTGTTAGCGGTCTGCTGTTATCCACAGTTGGAGTCTTTCTACTAGCCATTGTTGTTTTTGGCGCCTTAGAACTTTCTTCGAGCGGCTTCAACCTCAACCAAAATTTGTTTCCAACATCATTTGTTGCTGGTATTGCTTTGATGGTCGCTGGTATGACGTTAAGTGCTCATGCTGAACAATTTAATGGCGGATTTCTGAGAAGACCCTGCCTGACCGTTGGATTGACATTGTTAACCGTTAGCATTTCCGCCTTCCTCTCCGAATATTTATTGGCAACGCGAATGACAGCACACCAGTACGGTTTACTCGTTACGCCTTATCCAACATTTTTTGGGTTTTTGGCTTCTGCAGGCGGGCTCATACTGTTTCTAGGTCTGTCCAAATGGTCAACATTGCCTAGTTTAGCTAAAAAGTCATTTTGTGCTTTGGCTTTCGGCGCAGCAACCAGCCTAACGACGGCTCTTTTTTCCCAGTTTAAATTTTACCCCCCAATTCCTTCCCTGTCTTTAATTTCTGTCTGGGGCAGTCCCTATCTGCTGTTTTTGTCTATTCTGAACCCTGTTGGAATTATTTGCTTAGTTTTGGGGTGGGCTGGTCTGTTTTCAATTAGCATGAAAAAGCGACCATTCCTGCTTCCGAGCCTGTTCACGTTAATGTTAGCTATTGGAATATTCTTAATGTCAGCAATTGGAATCTTAATTCCTGTTTAGACTTGGAGCTTTCTTCGAATTCGAAATAACTAGAAAGAGATTGAAATACTAAGCTGACGAGTAAGCATCGAAAAACCGCTAACTTGAAGCAATGACCTTTTTCCACAGCTAATTGGATCCCGCTCTCTGTTAGTCCAGAAAGTTTGACTAAGGTTAGTCAAGGAAGTTTTACGAATACCCTTTTATCGCTATCCATTTCAAATACTAATTATGAGTAGTATCAGCAAGAGTTTCTCATTACTTTTTATTCTTATCTTAGCCGTTTCAAGTCTAACTGCGATATTCGCAACGTTACCTTTTGGGTTGGCTCAAAGCGGCACAAACGTAAGTTACATAATAAGTCAAGATTCTACATGGACGCCTGCAGGTAGTCCGTACACGCTTACGGGTAATACTCTTGTGTATCAAGGGGTTACATTAACTATCGAGGCAGGCGTGACAGTGAATCTTGGAAGCTACTATATCGAAGTAAACGGCACCTTGAGTGCAATCGGCACTCCGTCTGATAAGATAAACTTCAACAGAGGACAAGTCATCTTCACAACTGTTAGCAACGGGTGGAATGAACAAACCAATTCTGGCTGCTTAATCGAAAACTCCATTATCAGTCAAACTTCAATCTCCAGTAGCAACCCCATAAAAATTGACAACTGCATCATCAATAGCAGTGTCACAGTTACTTCGTCAATAATATCAAACAACGTAGTAACTGGAAACATCAACAGCCAGTCAGCAACACCAACATTGGGTCAGACTAATGCCCCCGTAGATACATCTGTAATTTCAAACAATAACGTCAAAGGTAATATCGTTATTGGGGCACTCTATTCAACTGTGATAACAGCACCTTCCGAAGCTTGTACAGTTTCCGGCAACACAGTTGAAGGTTCAATTATTTCGGGCAGTCCACAAGGTACGCCCCAAATATTCAATAACACTGTGACTACAGGAGGAATTGGGTGTACTGGTTATTGTTCAATCTTTAACAATTACGTCTACGGGTGCCAAGAAGGTATCAGCCTATACACAGTGAGAGTCTTCGGCGGTGAGTTTCCCTGCACCGCGACAGTGGAAAACAATCTGATAGTCGATAACACTCAAGGCATCGACATTGAGCTCACTTCCGTTTTTGAACCCGGCACCGTATGCCCCACAATTCTTAATAACACAATTTCCGAGAATTCGGTTGGAATATACCTATCTGAAAGCTATTACAACTCAACACCAACAATTCAAAATAACAATCTTCAAAACAACTCCAACTACAACTTTGACTTAGCCGCACCCAACAACATCAATGCGACTTATAATTGGTGGGGAACAACCGACCGACAGACAATCAATCAAACGATTTATGATTTTAAAAACGACTTTAACGTAGGAACAGTAAACTTTGTTCCCTTCTTGACGGCACCAAACCCTCAAGCACCAAGTTTAAACACGCCAATACCAACACCTAACCCATCGCCTTCTCCAACCTCAACACCTCCTTCTACTGCAGCAACACCCACTCTTACATCCAGCTCGTCGCCTTCACCTTCGCCATCTTTACTGCCTATAGAACTCACAGTAACTGTGGTAGTGACAATAGTGATTGTAGCAGCTGCTGTCGGAGCATTCTTGTTAGGGAAGAAAGCAGAGCGAAACAGTAAACTTACGGCAGACTATCAGATATGAACTTAAAACGCATGAGGCTCAAGGCTTTTTGTAATGAGTTCATGGAGTCTGTAACAACCGTTGTTATCTTATAAGACGGCGATTGTTTCTGATATTACTTAAACGTTGAGAGCTTTTTCTATAGCTAACTTTTTGGTTAACAGGAACAGTTTAGGTCACTTAAATTGAGGGATTTCTTTGAATAATTCTTAAAACTCCAAATCGACCACACTATTTTGAGGCTGACTGCATGGAATTTGAGGTTATGGTTGCTGGAATTGAACCCAAAATTACTAAGTTCGAATATGTGGAGGGTAGTTGGGTCGCTACCTGCAATGGCTATGACTTTGATGTTTTCTAATTCGACCATCCGATAACCCACAAAGTTGAATACTTAGCATTCGGAGACAGATATTCAAGGTACGTAAATAGAATAGTAAAAGTTAGTCAATCAAAGCTAGATTTCATTAATGGTTTGATTGTCCCAGAGGGTAAACCAAATGTCGTTGCGATTAATCTAAGAATGAATGATGAAACGATTGGGAACCGTGTCTGGTATACTTCTGTCAAAACGCTTGTTACCCACTCCTCAACAGTGGAATTTACTGAAGAGAAGTCGCCAAGGGTAAAGAGACTCATAATTGAAGACAAGATTCTATGCAATGGCTACGATTGCAAGCATATTTGTTATTGCAAATATTTTAACCAGTCAAGAACTGCCATATCTAAAGCAGCTTCAAAACAATTATCGTACGTCAGATAATTAAACACTCAAAACAGAAGAAAAATAAGAAGAAAAAGAATATACTAAGTTTGCCTCGCTCGTTTTGTGCAGAAGGCTTTGGTTCAGAAATAGAAGCTCAGGGTTAGAAAGAGGGATAAGTATGGCTAAGGACTTTGGAGATGTTGAGGTAAGAGAATCAGGAATTAAACAATTTCTTGATGGACTTGGAGTCTTTGCTAAGAAGGACTTCAAGAAAGGAGCAATTGTGGTAAAATGGAAACTCAGAATCATAACAAGAGAGGAATATGAAAAGCTTCCAAAAGAAGAGAGGTATCAATTTACACATAAGCGTAATAATCAGATAATCTTTTATCCAGAACCAGAAAGGCACGTGAATAGGCATGAAAACCCAAACGTGTATCCTGATTTTGATAAAGAAGCTGACGTTGCTTTAAGAGATATTAAAAAGGGAGAAGAACTATCAATTCCTAAAAATGTAACAGAAGATTTTGGGAATAAATAAATGAGAACTGACGAAATGCGACACTTAAACAAAACTGATGATTATGTAACAACACCAGACCTTTCGATTGAATTAGCGCGCATGAGCAAATAATCCTTAGGTAGAATTTTTTAAAACAGAGTTGTTGGGAGGATTTCGTAAAAGACGCACAAGTTAGGGTTAGTGGGTCTCTTAGTTAACAAAACCATTTTTCCTTTGGCAAACGCATACCCTAATTCTAATGTGGTACCGACTCCGCAATACTCTTCGCCGTTCTTTTCGTTCTTTATGATAACAATATCTGCCTCATCAATTTGCTTGAAATAGTTGATCATAAGCTCCGAACGAAGAGCTACCGTTTTCGGGACTCTCTCGTTTTGTTAAGTGATGCGAGATGATGCACGGTTGTGATTTCTTTAAATGCTCTTCATCAGGAAAGACATTTGCATACCCAAATCTCTCGCGAGTCAAGCGTAACAATTCAATAAAGCTACTCATATCCCATAGCACGTGCATGTCTGGCTGCAGAGTGAGAATGTCTTTCGATTATGGGGACGTTGCCATTGCAAACCCGAAATGCAAAGGTCCTTATCACATCCCAACAAAGGGCTTAACATGAAAGTTGTTGTTTGTGGCAGCTATGGCAAGAAGCACGTTTAAGAGCATTAGCGATTAACAGTATATGAAAAGCAGATGATTATCACGAAAAATTTATATTTAAATATCTGATTGTTGAATTCCGTTTATAATTCAAAAATTGGAAAAATTGGTGAATATTATGTCTACAGGTGGAGGAACTGTTCCAGTTCTAGTATTAAAAGAAGGCACAGGCCGAACTACTGGCCGCGAAGCACAGAAGAACAACATTATGGCTGCAAAGATTGTGGCTGAAGCAGTGAAGTCAACGCTTGGCCCATGCGGCATGGATAAGATGCTCGTGAACAGCATAGGCGACGTTGCCATAACCAACGACGGCGCAACCATCATGAAGGAGCTTGACATTCAGCATCCAGCAGCAAAGATGCTTGTTGAAGTCGCCAAGGCTCAAGACAACGAGGTAGGCGACGGAACAACGACAGCAGTGATTTTGGCTGGAGAGTTGCTTTCGAAGGCTGAAGGCTTGCTTGATAAAAACGTGCATCCGACAGTTATAATTGATGGCTACAAGAAGGCAAGTGAGAAAGCCCAGGAAATTTTGGATTCAATAGCCATTCCTATTTCGATAGATGACGATAAAACATTGAGGGATATAGCAATTACATCCTTGGCAAGCAAAGGCATCAACGTTGCTGAAGACCACTTCGCAAAAATCATCGTCGAATCCGTCAAACAGGTTTCCGAAAAAATCGACGGCAAATACAAGGCTGACATCGACCTCATTAAAGTCGTTAAGAAACATGGCAAAAGCCTCGACGAAACCGAACTCGTCAAAGGCATGGTCATCGACAAGGAAGTCGCCAGTTCACAGATGCCCAAAGTTATCGACGGCGCCAAAATCGCCCTGCTAGATGCAAAGATGGAAATCGAGAAGACAGAATTCGACGCTAAAATCAACATTGAAAGCCCCGACCAAATGCAGCTTTTCCTCGACGAAGAAGAACGCATGCTCAAAGACATGGTGACCTCAGTCCAGAAATCCGGCGCAAACGTTGTCTTCTGCGAAAAAGGCATCGACGACATGGCACTTCACTTCCTCGGTAAAGCAGGAATCCTAGCGGTTAAAAGCGTCAGCAGCAGCGACTTCGAAAAACTGTCCAAGGCAACAGGCGCAACCATAGTTGCGAGCGTAAAAGATCTCAAAGCAGACGTACTCGGCAAAGCGAAGCGTGTTGAAGAAGTCAAAATCGGCGACGACAAACTCATTTACGTCAGAGAAGCCAAAAACCCCAAGGCAGTAACCATCGTAATTCGAGGCGCATCAACACACGTAATCGACGAAGCAGAACGCAGCTTACACGACGGCTTATGCGTTGTCCGAAACGCAATTGAAGACGGCAAAATAGTCGCAGGCGGCGGCGCACCCGAAGCAGAACTCGCCAAAGGCTTACGCGCATACGCAGTCAAAGTCGGCGGACGAGAACAGCTTGCAGTTGAAGCCTACGCTGAAGCAGTCGAAGCCATACCGTTGACACTGGCAGAAAACGCAGGTTTAGACCCAATTGACATCATGGTCGCACTGAGGTCAGCACACGAAAAAGCTGACAGCAAATACATGGGAATCGAAGTTACCACGGGCAAAATCAAGAACATGCTTGACCTACTTGTCATTGAGCCGCTCCGCGTGAAGCAGCAGGTCATCAAATCAGCCACCGAAGCCACCAACATGATCCTGAAAATTGACGACCTCATCAGCGTCAAAGGCGGCGGAAAAATGCCTCCGATGCCTCCAGGCGGGATGGGCGGCATGGGTGGAATGGGTGGCATGGGCGGTATGGGTGGAATGCCCTACTAAGACCCACAACCTTTCTTTCTTTTGTAATTGTTTTTTAGAAAAATTTTCTGTTTTACAGATGCAGCGAGAATTCGTTCTTTTTGGCTGTAAACTTATATTAAGAATCGTTAGACATTATCGGTGTCTGGAGATTCGTGTGTATGAAGCATGTCAATGTCGAGGCGTTCGATTGTCCAGACGCCTGGTTTAAGACGCTTAGTCGCATCTGGAGTGAGGGTGACGTTTTCAAGGTTGGCTTTGGCTCGGAAGAAACCGAGACGAAGAAGCTGAATCTGTCCATTGAAATTGCGCACCCCGAAAACCGCCCGCTAGTTAGTGACAAGGCGCCTTGCGACATTAAGTACGTGCAGGGCTACGCTTTGGAGTACTTGTGGTGTGGGGAGAAGCAGGATGAGACCTATACTTACGGCAGTCGATTGAACGACCCTTTAGGCGACGGCAGCCTCAACCAGATTGAGGAAGCCATAAAACGCTATGTGCAGGAGCAGAACGACCGCCAAGTTACCATGGTCATCCGTCTTCCAAGCGACATCCTCAAATTCGACAAGCAACACCGCAAGTCCGAGCCGCCGTGCCTGAGCCTGATCGACACGGAAATCCTCGATGGGCAAATGCATTTGACATGTTACTTTCGCAGTTGGGACGCCTTCGGGGGGCTGCCGGCGAACATCGCTGGACTCCAGCTTTTCAACGAGGCATTTGTCAAGGAAATCAACGAACGCGGTAACCTTTCTCTGAAGACGGGTAAGCTGATTTTCCACAGCAAAAACTGCCACATCTACAAGCGTCAGTACAGTCTTGTTCAGGAGCTGCTGGAGCCCAAAGACAAGCTGAGCCGAATGGCGAAGGCGATGGTTAAGGAAAAAGAAGAGTAAAGGCGAAAGCGGCTTAATCTTTCTCTGTCAGGCAACCATGAGAATGGCGCCTAGCCAATTGTCAGCTAGCCTTCCACTGGCACGCGTCTAGCATGGCGCCGAGTTGCTCCTTGTTAAGCTGCCATTTTCGAACTTCATGATGCCCTTATCTTTCGATAAAAATGTAGCCTCTGCAAGTATAACAAAAAAAGATTCCAGGTTTGTTTTTTTCTGAGTGAAGAAAGCAACGTTTTAAAAGGTTACAGTCCCCTAGTTTGCTGTGGGGAAACTCATGGGTTACAGTGCCAAATGGAAGGTTCTTGAGGACCTGATTCTGGAACTGCGGAAGAAGGGCTTCGAGACGCCACCAAACGTCATTTACGATTTGAGAAGCGCCAAATCCATGATTAAAATAACCGAGACAGAGGGAGGCAAAGGAGACACAACTCTAAAACTGGAAGAAATCCTCGGCAACGTCGAATCAGAGCTTATCAATGACTCCCAGAACGTTCTGAGCGCCCAAGAAACCGACGAGTGGCTCAAGCGCCTAAACGAAGCCACCCTCTCAACATGTGAAGCAAAAAGCGAAGCCAAAAGCACCCTTGTAACTGGGGTGCCGCGAGACCAGAAATGGATAAGGGTCGAACCCATGCCCAACCTTCCCGCTGTGAAGCTGACGCAGATCGCCAAAGAAAACACACTTTCAGTACTCAAGCAGAATGACGGGCGGCTGGTTGTTTACGGGAAGCAGGAAAGCATCAAAGCGTTCCTCAGAAGAATGACAGAAGAAGCGTAGCTCAAGAGCAAAGTAACGAGCTAGTCAGCGTTTTCCCTTTCGATACGTTTTTTACGTGATGCCGCTTAGTGCTCTGTGTGTGGGACCGTTTTGGTGAAGCTTAAAGGATTCCAGAAAATAACGTTAACAGATAAAGCCCTGCAAACTTGGCTTACCACGCTGCAGATTGGGAAGCCCAAAGCGGAGGCGGTGTCTTTGCAGGATTCTTTGGGTCGCGTCTTAGCCGAAGATTTGATTGCACAGGAGAATCTGCCGCGGTTTGACAGGTCAACCATGGATGGGTACGCGTTGAGCTCGGCTGATTCCGCTGGCTCTTCCCAGTCTAAACCCGCTGTTTTCGAGTTGGTCGACAGCCAGACGGTGGGCGCCCAGCAAGCCAAGCAGATTTGGACTGGAAACCCCATTCCGAAAGGCGCAGACGCCGTAATCATGCTTGAAAACACTGAGAGAAAAAAAGGCAAGCTCGAGGTTTGGAGCCAGTTGGCGCCAGGCGAAAACATCTGCAAAATTGGAGAAGACCTCAAAAAAGGCACCCTCATCGCCAAGACAGGAAACAGACTGACACCATACCACATCGGGCTCGCAGCCGCGCAGGGCTACAGCAAACTGAAAGTCGCCCTAAAACCCAAAATCGGGATAATAGCAACGGGCAACGAACTAGCTGAGCCAGGCTCAAAGCTCAGCGGCAGCCTAATTTACGACTCAAACAAAGTCATGATTTCAGCCGTATGCAGAGAACTCGGCGCCGAACCAACCGACTATGGCATAGCAAAAGACGAAGAAGAAGAAATCTCGCAGAAAATCCGTGAGGCGCTGAAAAACGAGGACGCCGTCGTCACCACGGGCGGCACAAGCGTCGGCGGCTTAGACTTGGTGCCAGACGCCGTCAACAAGCTGGGAAAACCAGGTGTCATCGTCCACGGTGTAGCCTTGAGACCTGCCATGCCTACCGCCCTCGGCATGCTGGAAAGCAAACCCGTGTTGATTCTGTCAGGCAACCCTGTTGCAGCAATCATCGGCTTCGAAGTTTTCGGGCGCCCATTGGTCTGTAGGCTGCTCGGCATGGCTGAAACCGAGCCGAGACCGATGCTCAAGGCGGTTTTGGCGAGGCGGGTTGTGAGCGCCTTGGGAAGAAAAACGTATGTTCGTGTCCGCGTAACCTTGAAGGATGGCGAGTTCTGCGCTGAACCAGTCAGCGCTAAGGGTTCAGGCTCAATCTCTACAATGACCCAGAGTAACGGCTTCGTCGTTGTCCCCGAAAACCGCGAGGGCATAAGTGAAGGCGAAACCGTTACAGTGCACATGTTTGCTCCGTTGGAGGTTACGCAGTAGTGTTCCGCAAACTCATGACGTTTGAAGAAGCACAGCAAACCATCCAATCACACTTCAAACTCCCAGCACTAGGCGTGGAGGAAGCGGTGCTGCTTGAAGCCTACAACCGCGTCCTAGCCGAAGACATCGTTTCAACGCTTGATATTCCGCCGTTCAGCCGCTCCACCGTCGACGGCTACGCCGTAAAAGCCCAAGACACCTTCGGAGCAGACGAAAACCAGCCTGCAACCCTCAAGGTCTCAGGCGCAGTGAGCGTTGGAGAGCAACCGCTGGTTAAGGTTAACGAAGGCGAAGCAGTGGAAATCGTCACTGGAGCCCCTATTCCAGATGGCGCCGACGCCGTGGTCATGTTTGAAGACACTGAGCGTGAAGACGATGAACTCCGCGTTTACAGCGGCGTCACCGCGAACGAGAACGTCATGAAACGCGGCTCCGACATTAAGAAGGGTGAGACCGTGCTTAAGAAAGGGCAGCTTATGGGTTCTTCTGAAATCGGCGTCTTGGCGGCTCTAGGTTTAACAAAAGTCAAAGTCTCAAGGATTCCGATGGTTGCAGTTTTGTCCACGGGCGGCGAGGTAACGGAGCCCGGCAAGCCTTTGCCCCCGGGAAAAATCTACGACATAAACGCATACAGCATCAGCACGGCGGTGACGGAGAGCGGCGGCAAACCCGTCTACTTCGGCGTAGTAGCCGACGACAAAGCGGCTCTTTCGAAGGCACTTAACACGGCTTTGGCTTCTGCTGACATGGTTATCACTTCAGGCGGCGTCTCGGTGGGTCCACGCGACTACACTCCGCAAATCGTGGATTCCCTCGGAAAACCAGGCATAGTGGTTTACGGCGTCGCTGTCAAGCCTGGCAAGCCGACCACCGTCGGGTTCGTCGGTGACAAACCTGTTTTCTCGCTGCCTGGGCACCCAACCTCGGCGCTGCTGATTTTCTATTTGCTTGCGAGACCGCTTATCCAGCAGCTGGCTGGGAGACCCGTGTCACCGATGAAGACGGTTAAAGCAGCTGCGGGCGCACGAATGTTCAGCGCTAAAGGCAGGAGAACATTTGTCATGGTGCGGTTGATGTTTGACACGAGCTGCCGCCTAATAGCTGAACCCGTCGAATCAGGCGCTTCAGGAGCGATTACAACGTTGGCTAAGGCTGACGGGTTCGTGGAGATTCCTGAAAACCAGCAGTTCGTGGACGCGGACGAGGAAGTCTTGGTTTCGATATTCCGAAACGCGCCAGGCAAGGCCTAGACCTTATTTTCTTGCTTCGGCGACGAGAACGAGAAAATTCTCCTTTCAGCCTAATTGAGGCTTAAGTGGGTTTTCTTCTTATGAGCAGGAGGTAAAGTGCGAAAACCCAGGTGAGCACGACGTAGCCGACCATGCTCAGGCCCAGGAACAGGTTGCTGAATCCCGCGATGACCAGTGTGTACAGCGAGAAGGTTGTTGCTGCGACGAAGAGGATGAATATGAGCCATTGAGCCCAACCACGATTCGTGAAGACGCCGTAGGCTACGACGAAGCTCACTATGCCCAGCAAGCCAAGCTGGGGCGCATACGCCGTAAGCGGCAGGAAAACCAGCAGGATTATTCCGCTGAGCACGTAGAAGGACATGGATACCAGTTCGATGCGGTTGAAGTTCTTCAGTCTAGTCGCCAATTGCAGTGACACTTGTCTCTCGCCTTTACCTAATGCATTAAGCCTATAACTAATAAGTTTTTGCAGTAAGGTTCGCAGTTTATGGTTTCTTCGATGCATGGCGCTTATCGAAAAGATTTAGAGCAGGCTTCAGATGCATTATCGGCAGCAAAGGACTGAACTGTAAAATGAGTTATCTTGAACTGTTCGCTTCTCAGACAAACGTTTTCAGCGGGGTTCAGAAGCCGTTTGACCGAGCGAAATACGTGGTTTTCGGCGTGCCCTTCGACGCAACCAGCACCTACCGAAACGGCGCCAAATTTGCTCCTCAGGCGATTAGGCAAGCTTCGTTGAACATTGAAACGTACAGTTTCCGCAGCGGAGTCGACGTTGAAGACTTAGCGCTACATGACGTAGGCGACCTGGATGTTTCGTTGGAGGCGGCGAAGACAGTGGATATGACTCGGCTTGTCGCTGAGGAGATTTTCGCGGCTGGCAAGGTTCCTGTGGCTTTAGGCGGGGAACACACGGTTACGCTTGGGATGGCGAAGGGGTTGGGTGCAAGGGCGGGAAAAACTGCGGTCGTCAGCTTCGACGCCCACTTGGACCTGCGCTGCGAATACATAGGTTTGAGCCTTTGCCACACCACCTTTATGCAGCTCATCAACGAGGAAGTGAAGCCGGCGAAAATCGTAGAGGTTGGTACCCGCTCAGCCTGCAAGGAAGAACTGGCGTACGCGAAAAAGGCAGGCATAGAATTCTTCTCGACTCAGGAAATCCTCAAGCAAGGCTCACTGCTCATTCGTGAACTGCTCAAGGAGAAGCTTCTGCCATACGACAACCTGTACTTGACAGTGGACATGGACGTGCTTGACCCCGCGTTTGCGCCAGCGGTCCAGAACCCCGAGCCCGAAGGCATAAGCACGACCCAACTCATCGACCTCGCTTGCAGTCTATGCGACAAACGAGCAGTCGGCTTCGACGTGGTGGAGGTTGCTCCGACCTTCGACCAGGGAATCTCTGCGGTTGCGGCGGCTAAAGTTGTCTTCGAAATGCTGTGTCAGCTGGAGAAGAGCCGTCGGTCGTAACGCGCGTTTTGGTTGCTGTTCTCGGGGCGGAACAACTTGTTCTTTGGGGAGAGCTAAGAGCGGGCGCTTCGTTTATGGCTTCGGCGAAAAAAGATGATAAAGCGCATGGTTGTGGCGGCGTTTCTCGTTTTTATATGCGCAGCCAGTTTGGTGTCTTTTGGCAGCGTCAGAGCTCAGTCAGTTACCACCATTTTCATCAACGCTGACGGGTCAGTTTCAGGCACAAACGCCATTCAACGCGTGGGCAACCACTACGACCTGACAGAAAGCCTCTACAACACATCCATAGTCGTGTTATGCAACAACATTGTTCTTGACGGCGGAGGCTTCACACTTCAGGGACCAAACGGCTGGCCTACCCCTGCAGCCATAAACCTCACATGCACAGGCGTCACGGTTCAAAATTTCGTCATCAAATGTTGGGAGGTAGGCATCCTCGGTGCATACGATGGCAACACCATCTCAAATAACAGCATAATCAACAACGAGAGAGGCATAGCAATCTACGCCGACAACTACCAAGTTGAGGGCAACTACATCGCGCAGGCTGACTACTGCATCCGCGTCACAGGAAACAACAACACCTTCACCCGCAACAACATCGATAACTGGGGCTTCGCCTTCTGGATAACCGACAGTTCAGACATCCTCATAACGGAAAACAACGTAACCTCACACGATCAGATGGTTTTCCAAACTGATTGTGGGAACTTCCAAGTCTACCACAACAACTTCTACAACATGGGGGATCGATTGCAAAACACGAACGTCTTATGTATTTATGCGAACGCGACAGATACGACATTTCTGCCTTGGGACAATGGCTACCCCTCAGGCGGGAACTACTGGAGCGACTACATAGACAGGTATCCAAACGCCACCGAGATAGACGATTCAGGGATAGGCGACATTCCATACAACGTCACAGCCGATTCTTTCATGTCAAACTTGACGGTGCTGGACAGGTACCCGCTCATGTCGCCCGTCAACATCCCAAACCTCCCTTCTGCGCCAAACAGCCAGTCCCAACCTACCCCGTCGCCCACGCCGTCTCCTGCGCCCACCAACTCACCGATCGCGACCGCCGCTGCCTCAAGCAATCCCCAGAAGTTTCCCCATCAAAACGAGGTGGTGCTGACAATAGCGGCCGTGATCGGTACAATTGCGGCAATTGCAATAGTGGCTTTCGTGATTCTAAGACGTAACCGTGCAACGTCTCAGATAAACTGAAGATAAACTGACCCGACAATCAATCTGTGGAGCTTTCAAGGTGGGTCGGATTCTTATATTTTGACCTGCAATAGCCTAATGCACTGGTGGCGCGTGGTTGGCGAAGGAGCAGGAGTTAACTGTCTTCACGATTGGGCATTCAACCCGTACGCTGGAAGAATTCATCCAGTTGCTCAAAACTTACGGCGTCACCTTGCTCGTCGACGTGAGGACGGTTCCACGGAGCAGGCATAACCCACAGTTCAACAAGGAAAACCTGCCTGCAAGCCTCAAGCCCGAAGGCGTAAGGTACATTCACATGCCCGAAATCGGCGGCCTGAGGCGACCTCAACGCGACTCAGTTAACATAGCTTGGAAAGACGCGGGGTTCCGCGGCTATGCCGACTACATGCAGACCAAAGAGTTCACTGACAACCTGCTCAAAATCATCGCTTTGGCGCGTGAAAACTGCCTTGCGTTGATGTGCGCTGAAGCCCTGCCCTGGCGGTGTCACCGAAGCCTCATCAGCGACGCCCTTGTTGTACGCCACATCAAAGTTCTCCACATCATATCGGAAACCAATACAATCACTCACGAACTCAGCGAGTTTGCGAATGTGGAAGGAACAAAAATAACCTACCCACTTTACAGCAAAGAAACACCGCAGAGAACACTAGGCGACTTTGGAGCGAAATAAACCATGGATATCCCAAGGAAACGCGAGACCTACGTGACTGCGTGGCTGCTTCTCATGATCGTAGTAAATGTTTTAGTGGTCTCTTTCTACGTTTTTCTGTTGGCTTCTCCATCGCTGAGTGACTTCTTTGGCTCCATGTTTCCCCTTTGGTCAGCTTACGTCTTCAGCGGCTTCGCATCCCTCAACATTGCCTCGGTATGTTTTTTGTTGCTGTGGAAAAAATGGGCGTTCTACCTTCTCTGTGGATCGGCAGCGGGAATCCTGGCGGTAAACCTTTTCTTAGGCGTGGGACCTCAAGCTTTCTTAGGATTAGGCGAATTGGCTGTCACGTATCTGGTTATCCACAAGCAATGGAGCCAATTCGACAGTTTCTAACTTCAAACTGCGTTTTTCTTCAGTTTTGCGATAAAAAAGCCATTGCATTGGTGGATGTGTGGGTACAGCCGCTGGCACTCCGTCAGCCCGTGCAGTCCCGGCAGCCCGATCTTCGGCGTTATTTCAGCCAAGCGGAATTCAACGTGCTCCTTTAGGAACCGCTCAACAATCGCCTCGTTCTCCTCAACCGTTATGCTGCAGGTTGAATAGATCAAAACGCCGCCCGCCGCCACCTTTTCGGCGCAGTTGTTGATCATGCTCCATTGAATTTCCGCCATTTTGCCGATGGATTTCGGTGTGATGCGCCATTTGGCCGAGGGCTGCTTGGCGAAGATGCCTGTGCCCGTGCACGGCGGGTCTAAAACAACCAAGTCTGCTTCACACGCAAACGGCAGGGAAACGCATGCATCGGCGAGTACCGGTTCAGCAATCTGGGTTTTCATGCGGGCGGTTTCCCGTTTCCAAGTCTGCATGCGCCGAGCTGAAAAATCAACCGAGTAGACCGCGCCTTCGCCGTGCATCAGTTGGGCGAGGTAGGTGGTTTTGGCGCCTGGAGCTGCGCAGACATCGAAAACTGTGGTGCCTGGCTTAGGGTCGGCAACTTCCGTGGCGAAGCAGCTGGCTTTGTCCTGCACATAAATGAGACCATCCTTGTAGCTAGGCAGCGCGTTCAGCGGTTGCTTCGTCTCCAGAACCTTGTATGTAAACTTGAGCGGCGCTGCCTTCTCCATTTTGACGCCTTCGGCTTCAAGTTTTTTGAGGATTTCTTCTTCCGTCGCTGCAAGTATGTTAACGCGGACGTACGCTGGCGGCGGGTTCATGCTACCCTGCAGGAACACGATGGCTTCGTTTCGTCCCATAAGGTTGAAGCAGTATTTGACGAACCACGACGGGTGAAATGTTTCCAAGCTGACGCGTTCCTCGTCGTCTGCAGACTCCAGAAGCGGCGCCAATGGCCGCGTCAACAGGAAACCCAAGTGCTGTTCGACTTCCCGCAGTGTTTGCCAACCCAAGATTGCTCTGCCGAGGCTAGCGACATGCTGTGCCTCTTGAAGGTTGATTTTCCTCCAGTTCTTCGAGACGCGGGTCTGGTAAACGTATAGCCGCAGGAAGGATTGGACGCCGAGGTTGAAGTCGCCCATTGTTTTGGGTGCCACGACGGCGTCGACGAATTTGTCGATAAGATTCCTTCGCCGTGTTGTTTCAACGACTAAGCCGTAGGCGTAGCGGATTGCGTTCGGGTCCTTCACGCCAAGCTGCTTGATGGTTTTCACGAGTGCAAGGTGTTCACTAAGTTTCTGCAGTTCCATCCAGCTTAGAGTTTCAATGGCTACGGTCCAAGCTTCTTTCAACAAGGCAATGACACGCAAAGAACAGATTGCAGCGGCTCTAAATAACGATTAGGTTAAGCGGGGACTGCTGACCGTGTATATGCCCAAGATGGCTCATGAGATACATGCGGCTCAACATTCGGCACGTAAATAGTCACAGTTTCCTCTGAAAACTCTATTTTCGGCTTAACATTCAAGACGTTATCAAAGATTGTGTACAGCATTTCAGAGATGTATACGCTCCAGTTTTCACCGAGGTAATGCCGCAAATGCAAAACTGTTCTGTCTTTCCTATAAGTAACGGTGCAAACAAACAAGTTTAGATGCCGACTTAGAAATTCCCTGACAAAGTATATGATGCTCTCTTGGTTCGGTTCAAGTCCTAAAATGTTAGCGATGTCCTGAAAATTCTTGGCGCCGACTTCCTTGCCTAGAGCTCTCAATTTTTCTTTTGGACTGGCTGCAAGTATCTGTGCGAAAAGTTTTTGGGATATTGATACAGTCGGAAGGTTCTTGTCGATCCTGCCAAAAGTGCAGTAGTCTTGAAGAATTCTATTCACCAAGCCATTTGGGCTAGTTCTTTCTCTTTCAGCTTCTTCTTTCAGAATATCCAGCCATCTTTCGTCTACTCTGAACGAGCGCCCTATAGTTCTACCTTTGTGGTTAAACAAGGCAGAAATCCCCAACCCTATATAATAATACAACGTGTTACAATAAAACTCTTTCTAATTTAAACTAATACATTGTTTACTGAATATTATTATATCGCTGACCCGAATCCGTAACGAACCGCAAGTATAGCATAGAAGGGGAGAAGGGAGAAATTAAGTCTCTTGGCAACTTTTAACCGAAGTCTCTTCAGATTAGGGAAAAAATACCTGAAGATTCAGACTACTCTCTGCATAAAGAATGTACCTCCAAACGAGAAAACAGTGGCAAGGATTAGAGAATTCCCACCCGACGCAAGTGGTCAAGGGGTCAACTATGGCAGGCGCCAACTTTACTGACACGTTGAACCTTTTTAGAATTTTGTACGTGGATGACGATCTCTCGTTTTTAGAGGTTTCACAGAAAATTCTGACAGACATGGATTGCCGCTTTGAAATTGGCATGGCGCGCTGCGTCGAAGATGCAATGAAAAAATTAGAGGAAGAGCAATTTGACGTTGTCGTTTCTGATTATGAAATGCCTGGGAAAAACGGGTTAGACTTTCTTAAAAAGTTCAAAGAAAAAAAGATTGGATTACCCTTCATCTTGTTCACTGGCAAAGGAAGAGAAGAAGTCGCTATACAGGCGTTGAACCTTGGAGCCGACGGCTACTACAACAAGCAGGGTGATCCTGAAACAGTTTACGGCGAGTTGGCACACGGGATCAAGTCAGCAGTTATTTCAAACAAGACTAAAGTGGCCTTGAACGAGAGTGAAGAGAAATTTGAGAAAACATTTAATTTTTCTACTGTAGGCATAACAGTTTTTGATTTAGTCGGTGACAAGTTTGTTGACTGCAACCAGTGTTTTGAACGGCTAAGCGGGTACCGCAGAGAAGAAATTATTGGTAAGCATCCTTTTGACCTCAACTTGTACAAGCAGCGATCTGACAGAGATCAATTGATGTGTGTACTTTTGCATGATGGACATGCGGAGAAAAAAGGGCTTGAATTATTAAATAAATCAGGTGAAACAGTGGCAGTGGATGCTTCTTTTGTCGTTGTTGAAATTAATGGTAAGCCCCATTTTATCTCTAACCTCATAGACTCCACTGAAAAGAATAATGCTGAGAAAGCAGTTTTACGTGCAAAAGAGGATTGGGAACGAACTTTTGACAATGTTCCAGATTACATTGCGATTCTAGACAACAATCATAAAATCACCCGCGTGAACCAACCAATGGCAAAACAGCTGGGAGTCACACCGGAACAAGCCATTGGGCTGTATTGCTATGAATGCGTTCATGGCATGCACCAACCGAGCGATTCCTGCCCGTATGCGCAAACGATGGCTGACGGAAAAGAGCACATTGCCGAAGTGCACGAACCACGACTGGGTGGAGACTTCATAGTGAGTACTACGCCTCTTAAAGACGCTAATGGAAACATGATAGGCTCGGTTCACGTCGCCAGAAACATCACAGAACGTAAACAAGCTGAAGAAGCCCTAGCGAAGAGCGAATTTCAGCATCGTTTACTTGCCAATAGTGCGCCTCATGTCATTTGGCAGATGAACGTGGACGGCAATGTCACCTACGTCAGCCCATCAGTTTTTCAGCTTAGAGGTTATACGCCGGAAGAAGTAAGGAAGCAATCCATAACAGAAGCGTTGACTCCCAAGTCGGCCCAAATAATTCTTGAAGCTCTCAAACGTTTCCATGAAACAGGCGAAATTCCTTCACACGGCTTCGAGTTGGAGCAGCCTTGCAAGAATGGCTCAACTGTTTGGACCGAGGCGAACTTCACCGTTTTACGGAACAAAAGCGGTGAACCTGAATCCATTATAGGCGTGAGCCGAGACATTACCGACCGCAAGAAAATGGAAGATGCATTATGCAAGAGCAGAGATGAGTACCGTCAACTGGTTGATAACGTACAAGCGGGTATATGGGTAATAGATAAGGAAACCAAAACAACATTCGTTAATTCCAATATGGCCAAAATGCTGGGATATACTCAAGAAGAAATCGTCGGAAAACACCTGTCTCTCTTCATGGACCAAGACGATGCAGACATACCTTATAAAATGCTGGAGAACCACACGGACGGAGACTTAAGCGTGTCTTCATACGACTTAGAGTTTAGAGCGAAGAGCGGAAAAAAAGTTTATGCAACCCTCGAGACCAAACCTCTCTTAGACAAAGAAGGCCATTTTAAGGAGTTAATGGGAACTGTAACCCCTGGTACCAAAGGAAAAGGGTTAGATGGAACGCTTAGAGAAGGTGAAGACCGACTCTATTTAGCTCTGAAAAACACACCAAGCGAACTTGTGGAAGACAGCAGTGAGCAAAATTTAGACGAACTTAGAGAGAAGTTTGCTCTTTTGGAAAGCGTAGGCGAAAACATTGATGCTGGCTTGGCGATTATCGATGAGGATTACAGGGTCGTTTGGGCGAACAAAATGCTTAGGCATCTGGTAACCGACGATCAAAAGCATTGTTATCAAACCTTCAATCAGGTCGAGGCTGTCTGCCCTGATTGTGGGGTTAAAAAGGTTCTTGAACAAAATGCTCAAGTTGACATTCATGAGTTTAAGTCAACTAACTCAAACGGTGAAACTTTCTGGGTTGAGCTTAGGGTAACTCCAATAAAAGATGAAGCTGGACGGGTAATAGCAGTCTTGGAACTCGCTATTCCAATTACTGAGCGTAAAAAAGCTGAAGAAGAACTAAAGCTAAGTCATTCAAAACTTGAGGCAATGAACGAAAAGCTTCAGGTCGTAGGCAGCTTAACAAGGCATGATGTCAAGAACAAGCTCATGACAGCAAGATCTAACATTTACTTACTCAAGAAAAAAGCGAAAAATAGACGCGACTTAATCAAGTACATTGAAGGAATTGAGTTAGCAATTAATCAATCTGACAAGCTCTTCGAGTTTTCCCGTTTGTATCAAAAGATTGGCGTTGAAGAACTGACACAAATAAACGTGGCAGACTGCTTCAATCAAGCAGCCTCCTTAATCCAAGATATCCAACTAGAGATAATCAACCAAACCAGCGGGTTAACGGTTTTAGCAGACACAATGTTGAGGCAACTCTTCTATACTCTTATAGACAACTCGCTTCGACACGGGAAAAAAGTAACCCAAATACGATTACACTACACGCAAAACGACAAAAAAATAACGTTATTCTATGAAGATAATGGTGTTGGAATCCCCGAAGAGAACAAGGCAAAAATCTTTTCCGAAGGATTCACGACTGGGAGCGGTTCAGGGTTAGGACTAAAATTAGTCAAGAAAATGATCCAGACTTATGGATGGGCGATACAGGAAGACGGTGTTCCAGGTGAAGGTGTAAAGTTTTCAATTTTCATTCCCAAAACAAATGTGCGACCATGATTTAGAAGAGGAAAGCATATGAGCAAAAAAGACTTCGAGAAAACATTTTGTGCAAGCAAGGAGAGGGCTCGAATTCTTGTTGTCGACGATGATGAAGCAGGAAGAAGAGCCCTCGCAGAAGTTCTCAGGGTTAACGGCTACGTTACAACGGAGGCAGCAACCGGAAAAGAAGCCATAGAAAAGATAAGAAAGGACAGACTTAATGTAGCCCTGCTTGATATCAAGTTGCCGGACATGGAAGGCACACAAGTTTTGTCAATTATCCGAAATATTTCGCCCAGAACAATTGTCATAATGATAACAGGTTTTCCAACTGTAGAAAACGCTTCAACCGCCCTGAATATAGGGGCTGATTCTTACTTTGTCAAGCCTTTTGCAATTGAGGACATACTCAATACAATCAAAAGGAAACTGCATGAACGTGAAGAAACAAGGCAAAGGCATGTTGTTGAGTTCGCAAAGTTACGTCTTAGTCAGTCGCAACTCGGGGAATACGGGGAGTTTTCTGAGAAAATTGCTAACAAACTCGTACCTTTTGGAATAAATAAGACACAAGCAAAAGTTTACTTAGCCGCTAGTGTTCTTGGGTCAGCACTTGCTTCAGAAATTTCCGAACTGTCAGGAATCCGCAGAGAAGAAGTCTACAGGACCTTAAATGCTTTAAAATATAAAGGGTTAGTTACCAGCAATTACAATGTTCACAATAGATTTTCAGCCACCAACCCAAGCTTAGCACTAACAAGCTTGGCTAAATCGAGAATTAGAGAATTGAAGAAACAAGCTAAAGAACTCTTAGAGACAAGAAAAGAAGTGCTATCTAATTTAGATAAGACATTCTTTGAGTTTGCCTCGGAACCAACCATTGAGCCAGTTTACCAAATAGACTACATGAAAGAAAAACTTGTTCGCGCCGTAAAGCAGACTCGAGAATCCATTTTGATAGCCATGTCCACGGAGGAATTTGGGCTAGATATCCTTAGGTTGATCAGCAAGCAAATTAAGTCAATACACAACAGTGTAAGAGTAAAAATCATGTTAAACAAAACTGAAATGAGCGAAGCGACGCGCCTTAAGACCCAGAATTGGATAGATTCATTCAAGACAGGCACGACAAATAATATGATTGAACTCAGACAAGCGAATTTCTTACCATTCAAAATGGTCATTATTGACGACAGCAAAGCCATGTGGGGCGAATTCCTACCTGACGACTCGTCTAAAGTTTTTTGGACTAATGATCCAATGCAATTATACATTTTAGAGGTTGCGTTCGATAGACTATGGTGGCAATCACAAGTTTTTTTGACCGCCAAAAATGTGAGTGTGTAGACACACTCACATAATTATTATTAACAAAATAGGCATATGGCTTCTCTAAGCGGGCGTTCAGTTATTGGGCATCCCTGACGACGCTGCAAAAGAGAGAGGGCTTCACAGAAGTGTTGAAAAAAAATCGAGGAAAAGGAGAAAATCGTACAGCATTAATGAATATGTCTAAATTGGAAAGGCTTTTGGAGATTCTAAGACTGATGTCTGAAAAGCAACCGAGTACAAGCACTGCGAAAAACCCATTGAAAGTCATGTGCAGAGAGTATCCAGAATTGACCGGTGACATAGATTTTCTTGTCGAACAAAAAATGATTAAGAAGAAAATCGCTGAAAAGCAAACATTATACGAAATGACTACTAAAGGTACGAAGGTCTTGAACTACTTTGACTTGAAGTCACAAACAGTCAATTGCTTATACTCCGAAGACGCTAAGCCGAATGATCTAATCGAAGACATAGTTGATCCAAAACCGCTCGCCGCGATAATCAAAGATGACATGGAGAACTAGCGGCGACTCCTCTTTTTATGAGTTGATCTTCCTTGGAATTCCATGAAAGAACCCGCAAAAAAGAGCCATGCCTCGATTCTATGATTAACCCAATTTCTCCAAGACACATATGAAATACCTCTTATTGGGTCCTTTCCCATTTTTTGTATCTTATTCTGAGCATAAACTGTTTCTGAACCTTAGAACGTCCCAAAGTAAGAAAGCTCTATCAAAGAGTGAATTTTAGGCGACTACCCGCTGTTTTCGAACTTTATATTTGCATCAAGAATTCAAGTTAAAAATGACTTTCGCAGAGGAAAGAACATCAAGAGCGAGTGTGTAATATATGTTTAGCACACAGCGGTTTATTCTACTTGCGCGCTCTGTTTTTGAGAAGTGAATTCATGACTCAAGTTATGAAACGCAGGAGCACGCCGAAGACGAAAGCAGGTCAATACATGTGCCACGAATGCGGCAGAATCTTCGACGACAAGAAAGCAGTTGACAGGCACATCCGCATGGAACACGAACCCTACGAGAGAACAATCTACGGGTACTCAAACGAATACTAAGCTCGTTTTTGATGTTTCTTCATTTTTCTTTTCACGGATGAAACCAAAATTTTCTGTCACTAAACATTTTAGAGTCTAATGTGCATAGGAGATTGTAGGTTGAAGAGAAGGGATGGCGCGTACCCTCTTAGATTACTTTATCAATGAACCAGCTAAGCCCCTGCCAAAAGCCGAGGCAAAAGCGGAAGCAATGCTTCCAACGCAGGAAGCAAAAAAAACTGAAGTAACTAAAAAGATGAAGGTACCCCATGCTTACCCGCCCGTTGCGCCTGACAATCTTCCGCCATCCTACTTCGTATCGGCAACCTATGACGGCAAACTGAAGAAGGCGGTTATCAAACTATACGAGCCCGAATCGGGACAAATCTACTTTTGGTACGATAACACGGGGCACAAACCTTACTGCCTGACTAATTTGCCTAAGGCTGACCTGGAAAAAATAGACCGTTTAATCAAACATGAAGGCTTTGACCACATCGAAACCTGCAAGAAAACAGACCCTTTTCAAGACCAGGAAATTGAAGTCTCAAAAATAGTTGCGGATGACCCGTTAGCTATCGGGGGCAAACCCTACGGAACTATAAGAGACATTATTCCTCAAGATTTTCCGAAAGTCTCCGATTTGCCAGTTGCGAAGGAAGACATTAAGGTCTGGGAATCAAGCATAAAATATTATCAATCGTACATTTACGACCACCAGCTTTTACCAGGTATGATTTACGAGGTAAAAAATGGCACTCTTGTTGAAAAGGTAGTGGAAGAATCTGCACAGAACCTAAGCTTGATTCGGGAATTATTCAAGGACTGTTCTAAGGAGGAGCAGAACTATGCTGAAATGTGGGCGAAGCTGCTTGAGTATCCAGCACCGAAGTTTCGAAGGGCAGCCATCGACATTGAAGTGTTATCGTCAATAGCGACAAGAATGCCTAACCCAGACGAAGCGGAGGGACGGGTAATTGCCGTGTCAGTGTACAGTTCAGACGACGAAAAAAGGGTTCTCGTTTTAAAGCGGGAAGGCACAGTCGAAGGCATCCATCGGCTCAAAGAAGACGTCGAAGTAGAATACTGCGAGAAAGAGGAAGAACTCCTCAAAAAAACCTTCGAGGTTCTGTGGGATTACCCGTTCATTTTGACCTTTAACGGGGACGACTTCGACTTGCGCTACCTCAGCAACAGAGCGTTGAAGTTGGGAATAAAGCCAAATGAAATCCCTATACAGGTGCTGGACAGGGTTTGCCTGCTCAAATACGGAGTTCACATAGACCTCTACAAGTTCTTCTTTAACCGTTCAATCCAAATCTACGCTTACAGCAACCGTTACAAGGATGTGAGCCTTGACGACGTAGGCAGCGCTCTTTTAGGCGAACAAAAAATCCATTTGGAAAAGACTTTTGGGGACTTGAATTATTCTGAACTTGCCGCCTATTGTCTGAGAGACTCAGAAATTACCTACAAATTGACGAGTTTCGATAATGATTCGGCTATGAAACTTCTGCTGGTTTTGGCTCGAATAGCAAGCATGCCCATGGAAGATGTCAGCCGCCAAGGAGTAAGCCGATGGATACGCAACTTTATGCATCGTGAACACCGCAAACGCAACATACTGATCCCAAACGCTGAAGACATCTTGACGAAGAAAGGCAAAACATCAACAACCGCCGTTATCAAAGGCAAAAAATACAAGGGCGCAATAGTTGTTGAACCCACTCCTGGCGTGCACTTTAACGTTGCTGTCATGGATTTTCCCAGTCTGTACCCATCAATAATCAAGGTTTGGAATTTAGGCTACCAATCTATCCGCTGCAACCATCCAGGATGCAGGGTACACAGCATTCCCGACACTCAACACTGGGTCTGCACCGAAAAGCGGGCGCTGGAAAGCCTGCTTATAGGGTCACTTAGAGATTTGCGCGTAAAATGGTACAAGAGCCGAGCCAAAGACAAAACTCTGCCTCCCGAACTGAGAAGCTGGTACAGTATTACTCAAGGAGCACTCAAAGTCATTTTAAACGCAAGTTACGGAGTGTTCGGCGCCGACAGCTTTGACCTTTACTGTCCGCCCGTCGCTGAAGCCACAGCGGCCATCGGACGCTACTCCATCACCCAAATACTTAAGCATGCGGAGTCCGTGGGCATCCAAGTTCTGTATGGTGACACAGACAGCCTTTTCCTCAAGAACCCTTCCAAGGAGCAGATCGAAGATGTCGTGCAATACACTGAGCATGAATTGAACATGGGCATAGACGTCGACAAAGTCTACCGTTATGCAGTGTTCAGCTCCCGAAAGAAAAACTACCTCGGCGTCTTAGAAGACGGCACCGTCGACGTCAAAGGGTTAACGGGAAAAAAGAAACACATACCTGTATTCATTAAACAAGCATTCAACCAAATGAAAGATGCCTTGGCAAAAGTTAAGAACCCTGCTGACTTTGAGAGAGCCAGAAAAGAGATTGCTGAAATAATTCGCCAACGCTACACGCAGCTTAAACGGCGCGAATGGGCGGACATAAACGACCTTGCTTTCCATGTAGTTTTAGGTGATGAATTATCAAGTTACACTAAAACTACACCTCAGCATGTTAAAGCCGCTCGGATTCTTCAGAAAAGCGGCAAGGAGTTGAAGGCGGGAGACTTGATTAGTTTTGTTAAAGTAATTCGTTCATCTCGCGGCGGTCTTGTTGATGATTCAAACGCAGGTGTGAAACCCGTTGAGTTGACGTCGAGGAACGAGGTGGACGTGGACAAGTACGTCGCTTATTTGCAGTCAACCTTTGACCAGGTTCTTGACGCTTTGGGCTTAAGTTTCGAGGAAATCATCGGGTTAACGAAGCTTGAAAGCTTCCTTGCTTAGTCAATAAAGTTGACTGGCGATCGCTAGCACCGTGAAGACGAAGACGATCAAAGCGATTATACTAACAACTTTCTTCTCGGTCATGGGGCGATGGTAAGTTATCAACGTGATGAGGCTTCTTCGATGTTCAGAGCACAATTTGGTGCCGTCAAACGCTACTGCGGCTTTCTGGCGCGTGAAGAAAACCGTCAGAAGAATCAGTGATGAATTAAAGATGTACGGCAGAATCGCTATGAGCAGGCTCATCTTGAGGTCTGAAATGACCGCGAAGGAGGCGATAGTCATTCCGATGGCGAAGGAGCCGGAGTTACCCACGAAAATTTTTCCGTTGAAGTTGAGGTAAGCTAGAACCAGCCAGAAAAGCAGGGGTCCAACCATCAAAAGATAAGACGGCGAAAGCGCCATCAGCCCCGCTATGACAATGGCTGGGCAAACCGTTTCTAAGCCGTTCAAGCCGCCGAGCATGTTCACGGTGTTTGTGACTATCATGACGATAACTGGGATGATGACGTAGAAGTATATTGAGCTCAGATGAAGCGTGGCGATGTAGGGCAGCAGAAGCGTTGTTCTTGCACCAATCGCCTTGGCGTAGTAGATAAGTGGTAAAGCGGCGATCAGCGGCATGAACGCCTTGTAGCGCCATTTGAGGTCCATCCAGTCGTCAAGCAGCCCCATGAAGCCGCCGAAGAGGATGCATGAAGCCAAAATCAACGGGGCAGAAATCGGCGCTGAGACGCCCGCAGGGTTCTTCACTAACCCCATGAAGTAGAGGAGAAAAAGGTACACTGTGGTGAATAGGACGTAGAATACGCCTATTCCGTTTGAGACTAAGGGTTTTCCGGGTTTGTGTTGGTCTGGAACCTTTGGGAACACCGGTTCGCTTCCTGCCTGTTAAGGGCGTTTTTAGCTGGCTTTGGTGACGCCTGTGCCTGTTGCGCCTGTTGCTGCGTAGTATGCGCCGTAGTTGACTTGGTAGAGGGCTACGAGCGGTACTAATCCACCGTACTGACTTGGTGACGTGTCTAAACCGAAGATCTGTACTTTATTGAAGTACGTTGGCGTTGAGGCGGTCCAGCTTGGTGAGATGGTCATTCCCGCCGCTTCTAGTTGTTGGCAGTACTGTGACGCGGCGCTGTACATTATCTCGTTCATGGTGCAGTTTTCGCCTTGGCTGTTCCATGTCCACGCACCGCTTGAGCTGTAGTTGCCGAAGGATGTTTCATCTTTCCACTCGGTTAATCCGTTGGTCGTGCCCATGTAGCCATCCTTTATGTACATTTGCTCGTAGGTTCCTGAAATCCGAGCCATCCACACGAATTTACCTTCGTCGCCGTAGCCGGCAGGCACCGCTTCGTATGTTGAGCTGCCGCTGCTTGTCTGCTCAATCGCTAAGACGAGGAACACCAATATGTAATTGACGCGCCCTGGATTGTTATAGTCTTCGTAGTGGTTAAGCATCATCAACGACTGGTTTTCGTTGCCCATCATAATGAGACCCACGTTTCCTATCTGTGTGGCGTTGTAGGTTGTGTTGTCGCAGAGCGTAGTCACGTTTCCGATGTCACTTAGCCAGTCGCCGTAGTCCCACCACGCGACAACGACGCTGTTGGCTGGAAGACCGCTTTTCATCCACGCTAACGCGTCGGTCCATGGCGTGACTGACGAGCTCAGGGTTGCGCCGCCGATTGGAAGGCTTGAAGCGCTGAGCGCTGTGGGAATGAAGGATTGCTGTACGGCTCTTGGGACTCCGCCTGCCTGCTGCGGAGAGAAAGCCACCTCCGTGACGAGGACGATGAATATGAGGAAGATCGCGACGCCGCTGTATTCTTTGCTGACGCGCATCAGTTTCCGCTTCGTCTTGGCAAGCTGACGAGGTGACTCCTTGAGCAGCGTGTAGAATGGTTTAAGCACTCCCATGACACCTACTGCTGCGACCACGGCGAACGCGGGAGCGAAGATTGCGAGAAGCCGAATCATTGATGCGGCGAAGAACAGCGAGGTGACCCCGAAAACTATGAAGAAAACGTTTTTGGTAGAGGGGTTCTTGAGGACGAAGTACATGCCGATGAGGAAGAACAGTAAACCGACGCCTAATTCAACGTAGATGTTTCCCCAAGCAGTAAGCTGCTGCTCAGCCACAGAGTTGATGATAGGTGAAGACGCTCTAATAAAGGGGTTAATCACCGTATCGAATTTTCCACTGAGTCCGCTACCACTGACAAGTCCACTTGCAAATAGCCCCACGAAGCTTCCGATGATTACAACCAACAGACCTATCGACACTGTCAGTTTGGTCCTTAAAGATATGTTGTTGCGCAGGAGCTCCGCAATTAGAAGCAGCACGAATCCGAACGCGACCGGAAGAACGGCACCGGAGGTTAAGTAGACGAGACCCATGTATGGCACCTTGGTCGCGATCATTAATGCCAAGCCGAAGGTTATGCTGTAGCTGACGAGGAGTCGTTGGTTATACCGCTTGAGCACAAGCAGAGCGAACACGAACAGGACTGTGGCGTCGATCATGTAGTAGGCTCCTCCCCAGCCCGCGATGAAGTAGGCTAACGTGAGTGCTGAGCCTATCGAGTAAAGAATTGATGCGCGAAGTGACTTGTTGTTGTCGATTGATCTTAGGAAGAAGAAGACAAATAGTATCAGGCCGATGGTGCCTGGAACCTGCGTGTCGAAGAACCCGAGTGACGTTCTCTCAATGATTGAGGGCTCCAGCGCGATGAACAGCGCGGAGAATAAGCCAACTGCTCTTCCGCCGATGTCTTTGCCCAGCAGATACATAACGTAAACCGCGATTACACCGATGACTGGCGGAATCAAAGCACACAGCGTAATCATGTTGACGTTTGCGCCTAACGCGTGGATTACGTCGTAGACCGCCGCGCCGGTGATGGGTATCGAGGGCAGGGCTGTCGCCATGTTTAGCCCGAAAGGATACCAAAGTTGAGTGTTTATCCAGTGCGTAGGCCAGTACGGGGAGAACAAACCATGGGTAACCATGTACTGGGTAACAGTGAACTGGTAGTAAGGGTCGAACTCGTTGAGGGTCGTTACTCCAGACGAGAGGTTTTCCCAGCGCAATGGTAGAATGCGCACGACGAACGCTACAAACAATATTAGCGCCAGAGAAGAAAATGCGAGGATTGTGCCGTGACTTACTTCGATGCGCAGCCTGCTGAAAGGCGCTAGCCTCTTTCCTAGACGGTCTTTAATTCCTTCCCCCACGTTAAGCCATCCTTCATCATCGATTAGTTCTGTATTTGTTAATTCTTAACTTATCTACATTGGACGTTTATTTATGGCTTTCCAAAATACAGCAAAGCGGTTTACCGACGAATCAGCGTCAAAAGTTCAGTGCAAAATACATGGTCAGTTAGTTATGCGCTGCGGTTCTTGCGTTGATGCAGGTTAGGTTTCGTTTTAGAGAGAGCAAAGAGTCGTTTGAGGGGGCTGTTATCAGTGCCTGCTTACGGGTTTGACTTCAACATCTATAGGCAGCAGCGAGAGTTTTCTGTTGCATTTTGGACATTTTCCGCCGTTTTGAGAAATAATCTCGTCTGGCGGCTTCAACTCAAACCCTTCATATAGAACGTAGTTGCACCCATGACAAATTACTCGCTGCGGCATTCCCAACCCCAGTAGTTACATGGTCATGGGATATTTAATGATTGCTGGAAAACTGATCGTCGAAGACTAAGCTTGAATGCAGGGTATTGCAAACGTTTATTTTAAGAGCGAAGATTCAGTGAAGTTGAACAGGCTGGCTTAACGGCTTGGGAAAATACACATTGATCATTACTGAAAAACCTGATGCAGCAAGCAGGATAGCCGCCGCTTTAGATGTCGATGGAAACGGGGAAAGAACTGTTGATTCAGGAGTTCCTTTTTATTGGGTTCGACGAAACGGAGAACTGGTGGTTGTTCCCGCTCTGGGGCATCTGTACACGGTTGCAGGCAAGAAAGGAAATCAACGTGGTTACCCAGTTTTCGATTACGAGTGGGTTCCAAGATACCAAGCCGAAAGAAACGTTTCCAAGATCCGTGTTTGGCTGAAAGTAATCGCTAAACTGGCGGAAAACGCCGATGCCTTCGTTGACGCCTGTGACTACGACATCGAAGGAAGCCTGATTGGTTACTCCATACTAAAGTTCGCCTGCGGCGGCAAAGAGCAAACTGCCAAACGCATGAAATATTCAACGCTTACCAACGAGGAACTGCAGGAGTCCTATTCAAATCTCCTGCCGCATTTGGATTTCGCTTTGGTTCAGGCAGGCTTAGCAAGGCACGAAGTAGACTGGCTTTACGGGATAAACCTTTCAAGGGCGTTAACCTCAGCGACGAAGAAGACGGGCGGACTGTACGCTTTGCTCAGCACTGGTCGCGTGCAGGGTCCAACTCTTAAGTTTCTTGAAGAACGGGAAAAAACCGTCAAGTGCTTCGTGCCTACGCCTTACTGGAACTTAGCGGCCAAGATAAACATTGACGGCACAGATTTCAAGGCTGAATACGAAAAAACACTTGAGACAAAGCAAGAGGCGGAACTGGTGCGGGCTACATGCAAAACAGGAAGCGGGCAAATAGAAATCGTGACGATTGAGCAATTCGCTCAGAAGCCGCCTTTCCCTTTTGATTTGGGAAATCTGCAGAGTGAAGCCTACCGAATCTTCAGGTATACGCCTATGCGCACTTCAAGCATTGCGCAGCGCCTCTACTTGGACGCGTTAATCTCTTACCCGAGGACAAGCAGCCAGAAGCTGCCTCCAACAATCAATTATAAGAGCATATTGAGGAAGCTGGCAAAGATGCCCTCTTACTCAGAACAAGCGGCTGAACTGCTTTCTAAATCGGTTCTGAAGCCGAATGAAGGCGAAAAAAGCGACCCAGCGCATCCAGCCATTTACCCAACTGGAAATTTGCCTAGAAAAAACCTTGACGTAGCCGAAAGGAACGTTTTCGACCTTGTCGCGAGAAGGTTCATGGCTTCCTTCGGGGAGACAGCAATCCGCCAAAGCGTAAAGGCAACGTTGAGCATAGGCGGAAACAAGTTCTTCCTCGGCGGTTTGCGCACGTTAAGTGAAGGATGGATTCACCTCTACAAGCCGTACGCTCAAACGAAGGATGTGTTATTGCCGCCTTTGAAGCAGGGACAGACTGTAACCGTCAAGCGGGTAACCCTTAAAGAGAAGTTCACCGAGCCGCCTGCCAGATACAATCCTCGCAGTCTACTTTGGAAAATGGAGAGGGAAAACATAGGGACCAAAGCGACCAGGGCAGCGATTATTCAAACGTTAAGCAATCGAAAGTACCTTTGCGGAACAGACAGGTTTGCCGTTTCCAACCTTGGCTTCGAAGTCGCTGAGATTCTGACTGAATTCTGCCCAACCGTTATTTCATCTGAACTGACTAGAAGCCTCGAGCAGGACATGGATGCTATTCAGGAAGGAAGAGAAACAAAGGAAGCCGTGTTGCAGAGGGCGATGTCAATCTTGAAACCCGTTATGTCAGAGCTCAAGGCGAAAGAATCCGTGATCGGTCAACGATTACACAAGACTTTAAGCGAAGCTCAGCTTGAAAAGAGAACGGTTGGCAAGTGCCCAAAATGCGTTGAGGGCAAACTGGTAATTCTACGTTCTAAAAAAACTGGCAAACGTTTTGTCGGCTGCACAAACTACTTTGAAGGCAAATGCGACGTCACTTTTCCGTTGCCCCAAAAAGGCACTGTAAAACCGACAAACAGCCAATGCAGAAGCTGCGGTTACCCACTGGTAAATGTTTGGCTGGGGGGCAAGCATCCATGGAAGCTGTGCCTAAACCCCAACTGCCCCTCGAAAGGAGTGAGCAAAAGCGTTGAAATGTAAAGCATGTGACAGGGAAGCGGCTACGGACGGCTTTTGCCTTTGGCATTTGGAAGCTTACCGAAACATTCTGGAGAAGTATGAAGCATGGCGGAAAGCGTCAGGGGCTGTTTGGATGGAGTATTTGGTTGAGATTCAGAAAAATTCATTAACTGGAGAATGGGCTAAAGATGTGGTAAAGCAGTTAATCAAGGAAGAGGATGGAAATGTCAAATAAACTAAAGAAGCGGTCTTCAGACGTCTCGTTTTCACTTAGCCGATGGTTCGAAAGAATCTCAACAACAACTCCGAAGGAGCTTATACTAACAATCGTAGGAGTCGGCTACTCGATTTTCCTCTTCGCAGGAGGCTTGTACACCCTCATCACAAAGCCCGCCACAGCTTACTTAGGCACAACCCAGATTTACTTCCTGTACCCAAACATTAGCCAACAATTCGTTTCGGATACAATCATCGCCGCCATATTGTACGCTTTAGGCTTCGCCGGTCTGCTTGCGATTTACCAGAGCACTAAAAGCGCCTACAAGCCCAGGCAGGCATACATGCTGCTTATCATAGGCGTAACTTTCCTGGTGTTGTCGTACGTATTCCTTGAGGGCGCCATCTCATTCAAGTCTCAAAGCACTTAAAACTCCTCTATTTTTTCAATTGATCAAAATGCTGTCTAACCTTGTTCGAAGGGGCAGCCTTGCTTTTTTAGACGCCACAGTTGACTAAACTGTTATTTGAATGTCAGGAACTGGTTCCAAACAACGGATTCTTTGCTGAATCATTGAAACCTGACCTTCGTTTTCTACCAGGGATTCTTTTTCAGCTTCAGCCTGTACGCCAAGTAATTCGTGAACAAGTGAATAGGCGGCGTAATCAGCAGAACCACAACTGCCAGCTGCCAGCTAACCATCCCCAGCGGAATAGAGAACAGGATGGCGCCGACTACGAAGTCAACTTGGTCAACGATGGGTAGTAGACCGCCGGGTGCAATCCCGATTCTTCTCTTCAAGAAGGCGCCAGTCAAGTCGCCTAGCAACGCGCCCAGAGGAATAAGAAAGGCGAACAAGACTGGAAAGTGAAAGGCTACGACTTCCATCAGCCCCACCATTATACCGATAGCGAAGCCGAAGAAGAAGCCTCTGAAGGTTTTGTTGTCGCCGAAGACTCGTTTGCCGTCGACGAAGTTTCTGCCGAAATCCATCTTGGCGCCGCCGCCGGCAAGCACGGGCGTGGCGTTTGCGCAATAAGCTGGAAAGATGAATTTCAACGCATCAACGACTAGCAGGGCTACACTCATGTCTTCAACCGTCATTATTCTCGGAATTGTGTATCTTGTATTCCAGATTCGAGTATTTGTACATAACAGGTTGTTTCCTGCGGGCTTTCCCGTGATTTCTCGACGACGGCTTTTATGGTTTGCGGGTAATCAGTCGGCTTCAACGCGATGATTGTGTCAGCCCAAAACTTCAAGACCCTCTGAGCCACCGGCGCGACACTGACGTTCGGGTTGTCAAAGACGCTGCGGACCTGACTTGTCACTATAACGGGGATTTTGCGGGTTTTCGTCGCCTGCGCCAAGATAGCCAGTTGCCGGTTCAATTCGCGGTTCACGCTGAAGGCTTTACCCGAATACTCGGCGACTTCCGCGCCGTACAGAGACGTCAAAGTGTCAATGACAATCAGGCCAAACCCCTTAGCCGTATAATCCTCGATTCTATCCACCACCGCCGCTTGCTCGCGAAAGTCTTTGGGTCTAATCAGAATGATCCGTTCAGCTATCTGCTCAAACCTGTCCTTAGCAATCTGCGCCATCCTCTTCGTGGAGAAAGTGTCATCGCAGTCGACGAATAAGACTTTGAGGTTCTGCAACGCGCAGTTGACGGCGCACTGCATCGCAAGTGTGGTTTTTCCCGTTTCAGGTTCACCGTAGATTAAGACGACGCTTTCAGCCGAGATGCCGCCGATGACGTCGTCGATGCATTTGCAGCCCGTGCCGAACGTAACCATCGTTTATACCCAAGTTTTATTAAACTTGAAATCTAGTATTGTGTTTTGCACTTAAACGTATACGCTACTAAGGTTGATTAAGTGAAGGAAAAAGTTGCGGTTGCAACGGTCGAGGGCAAAGCGTACTTTCTTATCATAAATGCCCTGCGAGAGCAACGCATCCCGTTCCTGAGCGTTGTCCCAGGCGAACCTGTGCCCAGCCAAGTCAAAGTCGTGATAACTACTCCACAGGAGAGCAGCCTCGTCAGCCACGAAAAAACCCTGATTTTCCACGACGAAACAGAATTGAACAGCCTGATAGGTGAGGCTAAGCGGATTCTTCTAGGGAAAGAGGCGTACGACGAAATCGTAGTCGGCGTCGACCCGGGCGAAGCGATTGGGCTGGCGATAATAGCCGACGGCAAAGTCATTGATGAAGACAACTGCTTCAGCACCAGCGATTTGGTCAAGAGCATAGCCAAGGCGATGGCGGACATCGATTTCTCCTTGACGAGCGTCCGAGTCAAGATAGGCGACGGCGTACCTGTCTACAGAGAAATAGTTGAGGGCTTAGACTCCGAGTTGCCGCCACAGGTTGAGCTTGAAGTGGTAGGCGAAGAGGGCACCAATAAGCCCCTGAAAGAGAAAGGGCACACCAGAAAAATCAGGCACATTTCCTCAGCTATCCGCATAGCAGCAAGGACAGGATATGTCGTTCCGAGAGGCGGGGCGGTTGCTGCAAACAGTTGAACCCAATAAGACGCTGCTCGTGGACGGCCCCGCATCGGTGATGCTTGCCGCTGGAAGGGCAGAGGTTTTCGGCTGCCAAGTTAAGCAAGCTCAAAGGATTGTTGTCCGCGAGGGGAAGCGGCTTCCATTTTACGTCGCAGAAAAAGCCACGTTTGATCTATCGCTGGGGCCTAACGCGGGCTTAAACGAAGTATCTGGGACCACGATTCCTAGTTCGTGGGGTGCGCCTCTTGAATCGATTCAGAACACGCAGAAGAAGCCCGTTGTCATCCTTGTTTTTGGCAAAGGGGATTCTGGAAAAAGCAGTTACTGCACTTACTTGGTGAACAGCCTCGTAGACGGCAAATGCAGAGTCGCGGTTTTAGACGGCGACTTAGGCCAATCGGACATCGGCTCCTCGGGCACGGTCGGTTACGCCCTAATCTCAAAGCAGGTGCCTGAACTCTACGACTTAAAGCTTGAGAACGCCTTCTTCGTCGGCGTCACCTCTCCAATGACGGCGATGGCCAAGACAATCGAAGCCGCCGCTGCCATGCGCGCGGAAATTCTGCAGAGGGCGACTGATTTCGTGGTTATCAACGCGGACGGCTGGATTGAAGGCGACATCGCAGTGCATTACAAGGCGGCGCTGATTAAGAAGCTCAGCCCCGACGTTATAGTCGGGGTCCAAGCAGCGGGCGAACTCGACGAGTTAATCGCCAACATAGACCAAAAAGTGCTCAAGGTGGAGGCTTCGTCGTCGCTGAGTCCGCGGACCGCTGAGAAACGCAAAGCCCTAAGAGAAATGACCTATGTAAGGTACCTGAAGGATTCAAAACTTCAGAGCTACCCAATCAACCAGCTTACTATCGAACCCCACGACGCGCTCCCAAAGGAGCAGAAGCCAGAACAAGGGCTTCTTGTCGGGTTCTACGGCTCAGGAACTAAGTTCCTCGGCATCGGCGTCCTGCGTGAAATCAACCACGCCCGGAGGACGCTGAAGGTGCAGACAGCAGTCGCGGCTAAACCCACAAGAATCGTGCTGGGTCAAGTCCGCCTAGACGAGAAGCTGCGGGAAATTCAGGATTGAGCCTTGAAGAAACTGCTGATTTCCTCGGCCAAAACTCCTTCCTCGTTCGGCAGCGTCTTCATGCCGTTGGTTATCCACGAAGGCAGAAATCCCCGGCAGTAACTCGTTGAGAAACGATAATCCAAGAAGACTATTGCGCCCCTGTCCTCCAGTGTTCTTATGGGTCTCCCCGCCGCCTGAGACGCCTTCTTCATCGCAGGCAAAACGTAGCCGTACTCGCGTCCCAACCCTGGAAAACGCTTGTCATAGTATTCTATCTGCGCCTTCACACGGGGCGTCGGCTCAGCGTACGGCACACCCACAACCACCACCGAGTTCATCTGGTTACCTGGGAAATCCACGCCCTCCGACGTCCTGCCGCCCTGCACACCGAGGAGCACGGCGCCGCCCTTGCCTCCGCACGCCTTAAAGTTCGAAACCATCTTCTCGTTCTGCTCCGACGTCATCTCCCGCTTCTCATGAAAAAGAGGCTTCCTGAGGGCTTCTTCCAACCCCTCGGAAAGCAAGGCGTTCAGCACCTCGAATGAAGCTGCGAAAATCCCCGTGCTGGTCGGCGTGTTCTCCGCCACCTCGTTTATCCGCTTAATCATTGTCTTGTACATCTGCGGTGTTCTCTTCTCCATCGAAGTGGTTAAGCCGCAGAGGACAGCCGAGTAGACGTGCTCTTTGGGGAAGGGCGAGGGCACAACACACTCTGCTGTGTTCATCGGCAACCTCGTGATTTGCTCGTAAGCCTGCAGCGGCTGAAGTGTACCAGACATTATGACGTTGGCGTAAGTGGACGAGAAAACTGGCTCCGTGACCTTCGCAGGGTCCAACGCGACTATCTCCAGTCTCGTCGTCCTGTTCTTCTCGCGGCTGAGATAGCTGCTTGCCACGTTCACGAAGGAGTCGTCGTGCGCCGTCTCCAGCCACCGCAACAGGAAATCGCCCATCGAATGCACGTACGACCGCGGATTCTTCCCCTCAGCCAGCAGACGCTTCTTTATGGCGTTGCCCGCCTCACACATCCCCTCAAAGAACTCTTCAGGGTTGTCCACGCCTGACTTCTCGATGTCCCCGATGACTTCGTCGGGCGAAATTATCTTCTCTCGGGTCACCCCTTCGGTTAGCTTCTCCACCGTATCCTTGAAGGAATGCGCGAATTTCTCAACTTCCTTGTTCCCGAACTTGTTGGCTTCCAACTCCGCCTGTTTGACGGCGAAGGAAGACAGGCTGCTACTTGAGATGTCAATGGCAGTTTCGGGCAGGTTATGCGCCTCGTCCACAATGAGTATGATTTTTGAAAGCTCAGTTTCCAAGTTTTTCATGAAAGCCATTCGAATGTTAGGGTCGAAGACATAAAGGTAGCTCAACGCGATTACGCGGGCTTCTGACACCGCCGACTTAACCAGCTCGTAGGGGCAAATCTCCCGCTTCATGCAAATCGACAGGATATCGCTTGCCAAGTAGGGACGGACAGACACCGCGCGGCTAAGCTCATAGTACTCGGGCGACTTCTTCTGGACGTTAAGGTAATATGGGCACCTGCCCTTTGCCTTGAGCAATTCGCAGACCTCCATCATCGACTTCGAGTCAAAGCCGCCGCCCTGCGCAAAGGCGTTGAGACACATTTCGTTGCGTCCGCGAATGGAGACGCCGACGACGGGCTGCTTGCGGTGGATGGCTTTGAGTTCTTCTATGACGCGGTCGTGTTGCCGATGGGTTCTGGCAACGTAGAGTATCTTGAGGTTCTTCTCCATGGCAACGGGTATGCAGGCGGATAGGGACGAAATGGTTTTTCCCAGACCGTTGCTGCCTTCGATGAGAACCGAACGCCTGTCGTGCACAGCCTTGTAGATTGTGCTGATGAATTCGTCTTGGTAGGGTCGCACGCTCAAGTAGGGAAAGTACTTCTGCACTTGAGCAGGCAGCTGCCTAATCATGGTTTATCTCCCAAACCGTTTGACGGACAGTAATCGTAGACTGGGCACTCGGGGCAAAGCGGATGCCGCGCCCTGCAGTATCTTCGGCCGTGCGCAATTAGCAGCAGATGAACAGCCAAGTAGTCTTTCTGCTCAAAAAGCCGCTGAAGACTCACCCGCACAGCTTCGTAATCGCCGTCGGCTGGGGCGAAGCCGAGCCTTTTTGAAACGCGTTCAACATGCGTGTCCACGGGGATAGTTGGTTGCCCTGCAGAGAAGAGCAGCACTACATCGGCTGTTTTCGGTCCTACCCCAGGCAGCTCCATCAGCCGTTTTCTGGCTTCATCCAAGGGCAAAGCAAAGATGGGCTCGAGCGAGCCGCCGAACTGCTCCTGAACGATTTTGGAAACAGACTGTATTGCCTTTGCTTTGTTCTGGTACAAGCCTGCGACGCGAAGGCAGGCTTCAATTTCAGCCGTTTCCGCTTTCGCCAGCGCCTCAGAAGTTATTTCGAAGTGCTTCGAGAGGGATTCGAAGGCTCTTTCGGTGTTGACGTCGGCGGTGTTCTGTGAAATAATTGTGACTACGAGTGTTTCGAAAGGGTCGCTTTTCGGCTTAACCAGCCGCGGCAAAGAGTCAGTTGCCTGCAACATACGCAAAACTGTTGCCGCACGGGTTTTTGTCGCCAACTTGCCCAGCCTTCTCTCCTCTAAAAGTTATGCAGAATATTGACCTGCGAAGCTATAAAGGTCATCCAATTGAAGGGCTAATTGACCCGACCAAGTAACCGTAGTTTACTACGAACTTTCGATTGGCGGAAGCCGTTGAGCAGGTAACAATCGGCTGGTACCTGAATATTCAGGAGTTTTATTTTCTGTGCAGGGGCATGGTTTGTATAAGTTCGATTTGAGCTCTGAATCAAAAAAGCAACCAGAGGCAAGCCCTGAAACAGACACGCCTGCCCGTGGGGAAGGGGTCTACAATTTACAACAAAAATCCAATTTAAAATTGGTCTCCCAAGACCTACAGAGGTACCCTACTCATAACATCAAGAAACAAAGGCAAAGAGACGACAGTTGCAAACGGGCACCGTGCGCGGTACCATGCATTTGCAAGAGATTTCAAACACAAAAAAGCGAGTTTGTTATGCTGAAAAACGAAGAAAACAAAAGTTGAAAAAGGAGAGGGGTTGTTTTAGTCGGTTTTTTCTTCGGCTGCTGGTTCGGCTGCGGCGGAGGCTTTCGCGGCTTCCTTGGTGACTTCCTCTAGTGGCAGGCCTTTGGCTGCACGTCTCGCTACTGCGCCCAGTTTCGTCGCTGGTGTGTATGCGCCGCCTGCAAACGTGAAGTTGCATTTGCCGCATTTCCAGATGCCGACGCTTTCACGGTGCACACGCACGAACCCGCAGTTGGGGCACTTGTGCGGACGCTTAAGTTCCGTGACTACTTTGACGTAGCGTTTGCGGACGGTTGCGCCGTAACGTGTTCCTAAGCCTCTTGTTGGACCGACTTTCTTGGTTTTAGGCACTTAACTCACCAATCAAGCTTCTTGCGTAATTCGACTGATTTCTCCTGAGCAATCTTTGAAGCCTCTAAAATCTGTTGCGGTGTAAAGTACCCTGACCCGCCCTTCTGAATCGCGCAGATGTTGCCCTCGTTGTTGATCGCCATGCTTATGCGCGAGTCCATCACCTTCTCCTCTTCAAGCCATGGGTCAACAACCAACACGTTGTTGATCTTGCCGACGGTGACGGTGATGGGGTGACTCTTCATGGGCAACGGGGTGTACCCCTGCTTCAGCTTGAGTTCGCCATCTTTGACTTCGTAATTAGGCATCTTGGTGTTCATCAGCGCAGCCATCGCTGCGAGTGCGGAGCAGTCAATCAGGTTGCCGTCGTGGTTGAGAACGTAGACGTCGACGAAGACTACGAAGACCTTCTTGCCTGGCTCTATGCAGAGTTTCTCGGTGTCGATTGCGTGTGATTCACGGATGCCTCGGTCGACGACGCGCGCCAACTCGATGCTGTTTTCGTCAGGTGGACCCGGCTCAAAGTTCGGTGAAGCCAACGGGACAAGCTCAGCGTTCACGGTCATGACGCCTTCGTTAGGCGTGTCGGCGAACGGCTCGCCTGTCTCAACCTTTACACCAACGAGAACCTCACTTTTTCCAAGGTAGCATCTTGCTGAACCTTCAGCTTTCTCAATGAGGCCCTGTTCGATCTTGATTTCCCGGTAGTCGTGTAAGCCGCGGTCGTCTAGGCGTTTGCCTTTTTCAAGTAAGCCTTCAATCTGCTTTAGTCGTACTTTAGTTACGAGCGATGACATTACTCTTCACCTGCCTCCTTAACAACCATGTATTTTGTTTTTAACGCTTCCTTCTGTATCTCGTAGATTTTCTTGCATCCGTCTATTGCCATGCTCATGGCTTTCTCAAACTCCTCCGCGGTCAAGATGCCATCCATCTGCAGCAGAGTAACAGCGTTCAGGTTAGGCATGTAGGCTACTGGTACGTCTGCGGCGCCCAACTTGTCCTCGGCGTCGTACAGGTCCAAGACAACTGTGTCCTCGACTTTGCCTGCGGCGCATGCTACGACCAAGTCGCGCATCGGCACGCCTGCGTCGGCGATAGCCAGTGCGGCGGCGGTTATGCTTGCACAGCGGGTTCCTCCGTCAGCTTGCAAAACCTCAACGAAGACGTCGACGCCTGTCCGCGGATAAAGCTCTAGAAACAGTGCTGGCTCCAAGGATTCTTTAATGACTTTGCTGAGTTCAACTTCTCTTCTTGACGGCGCGGGTGACTTGCGTTCCTGCACGGAGAACGGCGCCATGTGGTAGCGGCAACGCAGAACCATGCGGTCTGGCATAGCCAGGTGCTTCGGGTGCATTTCTCTGGGGCCGAATGCTGCGGCTAAAATCTTGTTTTTGCCATGTTCAATGTACGCTGAGCCGTCAGCGTTTGATAATACGCCGACTTGAAGCTTTAACGGTCGAAGCTCGTCTACTTTTCTGCCATCCGACCTGATGCCTTTCTTGTCGATTAGTTTTTCTGGTTTTTCATTCATTCTTTCTTTTCCTCCACTTTCTGTTCAACTTCAACTTTACCTTTACGTTCTTTAAGCAACTGTGTTATGCGATCTGTGAGACCACTCGTATGGGACTCCTGCTCGATCTTTCGGATTGCCTCAATCGCAAGTTCTTCATCCTCGGGGCTTTTGCCAGTGACCAAGATGACACCGTTGAGTCCCAGAATAATCTGGCATTCTGTTTCCTGCTTTATCATGGAAATCATAGAACCTTTTCTTCCGATAACCCGAGGAATCTTCGTCGGTGTCACATGGAGAATCTGCCCGCGAGTGATCTTTCCCAGCCCCGGTTCTCCAACCGTGAGCTGCGGGTCGTGGGCTCGGTCGTACGAAGCGATTTTAGCAACAATCAAGTCGCCTGCGTTAAGGACTGCAGATAACTCGTCGTTCTGAGGCTTAAAGGGCCTGCTTAGTACGTCTGAGGCACGTAGGAGCGCTGAGTAGGGTGCTTTAATGTCGATTGTCCAGCCGTTGAATCCAACTTCCAGGACTGTCCCTATCACGATGTCGCCTGTCTTGGGCACATAAAAAGCCCGCAGTGCCACAACGTCTACTTTCTTGTTATCGGTATCCACGAGTCCGATTCTTGAGGCGTAGATCTTGTTTTGCTCCATGTAGGTGTTTTCGCCAGGCAAGTATTCGCCTTCAGCAAGCATTTCGCCCGGCGTAACAAGCTGTTTCTTTTCAAAGAATATTGGCATAAAACATTCACCATCCATTTTTATGAGATTATTTTTGCTTCTCCACTTCCTTTAGTTACGTCGCCAAGTTTACTCAGCAACGAGGCGTAGGATCCAGCGGGCAACTCTATTTCGCCGTACCATGAGCCGTCTCCACGCCATTCTTCACGTTTTATGGTGCCCAACGTTTTGATTGACCCATATGCTCTTGCGGAATGTTGAGCGGGCACCTTCACCGCCACTATGACTTGCTCGATTTTCAGCGGCAAAATAGGCCGCAAGAGTTTAACAATGTCCCTTGCCTGCTCCTCAACCGGCTTGTAAGGGTCGATTGGGTAACGGATCTGCTCCATCGCGTTTTCGATGCGCATAGGAGGATGCGGCAGGTTTGTCTTGGGGTCAACTGCCTGTCTCGCGATGAAGTCGATTACTTGTCTTCTCTTGTCTTCAACCATTTTCCGTCTCTGTTCTGTGGTGAGTTGGAGTGTACCTTTCTTGAGGATGACGTCGGCGATTTTGAGTGCGTCTACGGTTCCGAAAGCTTTGCGCATCGCTTCCTCGGAGACCTTGGTTCCTTTGTTTGCGTCGGAAAATATTAGTTCTGCGGCTAAGACTTCAGTTATCGCTGAAAGTTTCCCGTTACGGTAGTCGAGTGCTTTGTTGGGTTTGACTAAGATTTCAAAATGCTCGCTTTCTTTTGTTAGGCGTGCAACGGTAAACTTTTCACTCATTACGTTGTCACTTGCTTGAACCCAGCTCTTTGATGTAGCCTTCTACTTTGTCGTCTGCAAGCATTTCCATCTTCTTTGTCGCTACGGGTATGACCGCGATCTTGATTCTTGGTGGCAACTGCCGTGCGTCTAAGGCTTTGATGAGGCACTTCACCGTGAGTTTAATGCCTTGTTCGAGTGTCAGGTCTTCTTTGTATTCTTCTTTGAGTACAGAAAGTACTGTTTCTCGCCCTGCGCCTAGTGCTGTGGCTTTGTATCCTCGGTAGGTTCCGCTTGGGTGTGTTCCAAAGACACGTGTGCCTGTTTTGTCGACTCCTCCGAAGATTATGGATACTCCGAAGGGTCTTACTCCTGCGTGCTGCGTGTACATCTGTTGGATGTCACATATGCGTTTGGTTACGACTTCTACATCTATGGGTTCGTCGTAGGTTAGCTTGTTGCTTTGAGCGTAAATCCTAGCTTGGTCGATTAGTATTCTGGCGTCGCTGCTTAAGCCGACTATTGCGGCGCCGATGTGATCGTCCACCCTGAAGATTTTCCAACTGTATCCAGCTTCTTCAAGGACCTCGATGTTTTCTTCTGAGCCTAGGATTAAGCCTTCTGGGCACTGTATGCCTAGGATTGTGGCTCCGCGGTTGACTAGTTCCATGGCGTATTCGACTTGGAAGAGCCTTCCGTCTGGTGAGAAAACGGTTATTGCACGGTCATATGCTCCTGGTGCTGCAAACACTGACATAACTTAACCTCACTTTACACTATTCACTTTTTCACAGATGGATATAAAGACTACACTAAAAACCTTTCCTAGCTTGAAAAAAATTAGTTATTGCCTTTTCGAGGTGTTGTTTCATTGAGTTTTTCTAAGTTGAGACTGTTAGCGTGGTGAAAGCTGAGACTAATTCTCAGCGATTTTCAGGCTAATGAGAGAAATCGAAGGCACTATAGACCAAGGCTGTTAATCACGCTGCCAGAGTTCGCATCGATAACCAGCACTATTTTGTTTCCCTTATGGTCAAACTTTGAGAACCACACAGGAGCATGAAGCAATTCAACGTCGCCTACGTCTGAGTCAGTGTGAATTGACTGGATCATGTGGTACTTTTCATGTGCCTTCTGTGACTGAAGTTGATCAACCAGCGTCTTTGCCTGAGATTTAGCAACTTCCTCGCTGATGTCGCCGTTGAGTATCTTGACGTCTTTTGGCAGCTTGGAGATGTCGAATAGTTCTCTTCCATCAAGGTTGAATTGGTAGTCCCGAGGCTGATAGTCCGTGAGGGCTTTCAGCGCTATCACTGGGAAGTTATAATTCATATCCATCTGCTCTGACTTGTGCATTCCTCCGCCGCCATACCCCATCCCCATGCCCCAAGCCATGATTCTTAATCTCTTCAAGCCCAAAATACCTGCAAACGGGTTATTCATCGACAGCTCACCTGGAAAAGCACGTCTTCCACCAAATCCACCGCGCCTTCCGCCGCCTCCGCCGAACCCTCCGCCCATGCCGCCAAAGATTACCCCCATCAACGCAGCTGTTGTTGCGGTCTGGGCGATTTGGGCGGTTTCATTCGCCGCGACAATGCTGGTTCTGGCAGAGACGCTGACAATCCAGTATGGGACGTAGGTAAGGCTCATCTCTTCTTGTTTTGAGTCTTCATGAAGATGTCTGTGCAGTAGCCCCTTGTCCATCATAGGGACAATTATCGAATTCACTTGGTCAACCGTGGCAACCTTCAGAGAAAGCATGGTCTGCTTCTGAATGTTAGTCCAGCCTTGGCTTCCCAAAGTGACGCCTGTGCCGCAGTACTCGCAGGTTATAACCATCTCCCCGAATTTGGGGGCAATGGGTGCTCCGCAACTAGGGCATTTCAGTGAAGCGACGCCTGAAGGGGCAAGAATTGGTCCGCTCGGAGCCGCTGCGGCTGGTTTGGCCGTGTTTATTCCTGTGCTTGTTCCACATTTAACACAGAAAGCTGCATCATCTGGAAGTTGGGCACCACAGTTATGACAATACAATGTTTCCACCGATTCTCTAAGTAAATCTTCTTTCTCTTAAATTTACCTCAAATGGCACCCTTTCTGCTAAAAGGCAGATGGATTTTCTGCGAAAAGGACCATTTCAACCGTGGACTGCAGGTTTTGGGAAAAAACTAAATACCGGACTACAATACTCATGTTTCCATGTATGCTAAGAAGAAGAAAGGGGTAAACAAGAAAGTAGTTTTTGCTATTGCCCTTTTGGTTTTGATAGTTGTGGTAGCTGTTGCGGTTGCGCTATATCCAAAACCTAGGCAGTCCGTGTTGACTACGAAGGTGGGGGTTAAAGTCGGCGACTACTTCACCTATTCTCTCAGCGGGTGGGCCTCTGGACCCGTTCCTAGCACAATAAGCACAGATTTCTCCATCTACAACGACACATCATACTACAAAGTAACGGTGACAGCCATAAACGGCACGAAGGTGACGCTTGACACAGATTGGGTCTTGAATAATGGAACAAGCATCGACAACCCACAGACTATAGATTTGGCATCGGGCATCCTGAGTGACCAAAATGGGTTCTATGCTCTTTACCCAGCAGGCATGAACGCAAACCAGACGATTTACCCGCACGTATACCAAGACGTCTGGGTCAACGGCACTGATCACATACCGTACACAAGCGGCACAAGAGCCTCAAACTACTACTCAGTAACGTTCCCCATATATTACACTCAGGATCCAACCCACAGCACGATGGGTTACACGTCCGACCAGATCAATTTTGACAGAGATACGGGGATGCTGACGGACTTGTATTCTGCGACAGACTACAACAACCCGGAAATCGAAACCAAAGTTGTCTGGGAACTCACCGGCACAAACGCTTGGACATTCTAAGCCCAGCTTCGCCCTCTTCTAAACCAATTCTTTCACGCTTCCAAGAGAACAGTATGCGAAAAAAAGAAATAGCTAAGAGCTCAAACAAAGTAGCAGCTAGAGGCGTGCGCGTTGTCGTTTAAGGCAAAGATTGAGGAGTCAGCTAAAAGCAAGAATTCACGAATTGTTTTGGCGTTGGATTTTCCCTATGAAGCCCCAGATAACAGAGGCAAAGTCTTGACGAAGGCCCAAGACGTTTTGAAAGCGGTCCATCCTTACGTGTGCGCGGTAAAAATCAATCATCATCTTGTTCTTCCGCTGGGCACGTTTGACGGGGTAGAGGAGCTTGTTGAGGAAATCCGTGGGCAAGGATTGCTTGCCATCATGGATGCGAAGGTCAACGACATCGGAGCCACCAACCAGACCATAGCACAATACTACTTCGCCGCGGGTTTCGACGCTTTGATCGCTAACCCCTTCATCGGCTGGGAAGAAGGGTTGAAACCGCTGTTTGAGGTTTCGCAGCGGCTCCACAGAGGTATGATTCTGCTCTGCTACATGAGCCATAAAGGGGCATGCGAGGGCTACGGACAAACCATAATCGACGCTGAGACAGGTGAAAAAACCCTTCAGTACACCGCTTTCGCCAGAAAAGCGGTGAAGTACAGCGCTGACGGAGTGGTCGTGGGTGCAACTTACCCGCAGAAAATCACCGAGGTAAAGCAGATCGTCGGCGACAACGTAGCCATTTACTCGCCGGGTGTAGGCACTCAAGGCGGCGCTGCAGAAGAAGCAGTCAAGGCAGGCGCCGACTACATCATTGTTGGACGAGAAATCACGATGGCGGCTGACCCAGCTAAAGCGGCAAGCTGGCTTAGAGATTCAATAAAAGGGGTATGAAGCGGATTATCTTCCGCGTTTGTTTTCCCAAAGCTCTTTCTTAAGCAGGTCACGGACAGCTGAGCGTATGACGCTGCTTCTGCTCGGGTACATGTTGGCTCGAACCAACTCGTCTAAACCTTCCAGATAGGCCTCTGGCAACAACACAGTTACAAGTTTCACTTTGTCTTTCTTCCTCCCTCAAACTATGTTATGCTTATAACATGCGCCAAATATAAGAGTTAACTAGAGAACACCTACCTTATCACAAACGCCTTAGCTGGTTCAAAGTGCCCAAGTATGTACCGTCAAGCAAGTAAAGCTCTGAGTCATCCACGTTCACGGCTTCTGAACGCAGCACTGGTCCAATCAACGCTTCGCCGCCGAGTTCTTTTCTGGGCCGGGTCTCGTTGACCGGTCTGCCACCGAGGAAGTCGTTGAAGCTGGGCATCACAAAAAGCTCCTTCGCCCTGAGCCTCACGCCATAGTGTTTTTTGAGCGTTTCAGCGGCTGAACCCTCCACCTTCACGTTGTGCTTCTTCAAAAGAACCCTCGCTAACGCCTCCGCGTCGAACGTTGCCCTCATCCACACTTGCCGCGTAACCTTGAAGCCCGCTGGGTCGCGGAACACCACGACGGGGTGCAGGTGCCCCATGACCAGCGTCCTGCAGCTCAGCAGGGCGGGTGAAGGCCACTTGTGTCCGTGGAAGACGGCCACATCGCCGAACTCCGCGCCCGTGGCTGGAAGAAGCTTTACGTTTTGTGGTAGAAGCGGCTCAATGTTTGCGTCGTGGTTGCCGCGGACGACTTCGATATCGCCTATGATGCTTTGCAGTTTATCGAAGAAGTCTGGGACGTCGTGCCACTCGCCCAGCTCGGTTGAAACAACTGTGTACTTGACGTCGCCGAGGATAACCAACTTCTGTGGCTTGTACTCCAGAAGAATCGCCGTAAGCTTACTGAGTAGCTTGGGCATCTGGCTGGGTACGTGTATGCCTTTTTTCTGCAGTTCCACTTCCCAGCCGATGTGCGGGTCAGCAATCAGGAGAGTCTTGGTTTTCTCGGTTTTAACCATAGCCGCGGGGTTAGGCCAAAGCAGAGTCAACATGCGTTTCTGATCAGACTCAAGATTTTTTCGTGGATTTGTCTGTTGCCTGAAGCGATGAAGCTTAGTGTTCGCGTGGGGTCCAATTCAGCTTTCACGGGCTGATTGTCGGTTGAGGTGACTATCCCGCCTGCCTCTTTTAATATGAGGAACGCAGCGGCGACGTCGGTTGTGCGCAGTTTCCCGCGGAGATCAACGAAGGCGTCGGTGGAGCCGTCGGCGACATAGCAGAGTTCCAGCGCGTTGGCGCCGAAGTGGCGGATATGCTTGGTTTTCTCGATAAGGTCTGTGACTCTTGGGGCGACCGCACGAACTTTGTAGGTGTTCAAGTCCAAGCCGATCAGAGCGTCATCCAGCGTTGCCGTTTTGGATGGCTCAATTTGATGTCCGTCGCGGAAGGCACCGTCCCCTTTGAACGCAGTGTAAGCCACATCGCGAAACAGATCTGCCACCATACCTGCGTAGACAGCGTCCAACTGCGGCTTGTCGGAGACAGCGACGGAGCAAGCGTAGAAGGGCAAGCCATGCATGAAGTTGGTGCTCCCGTCCACGGGGTCAATTGTGACGAAACAGGCGTCGGCTGCGGCCCCGAATTTTTTGACGCCAGATTCCTCGCTGACCAATGTGAAGGAGACTCCGTTTCTAGTCAGGGTGTCGACGATAGCTTTCTCGGCTGCTAAGTCCATCGGCTTCATGAGGTCGCCGCCGGCGCCTAAGCCCAGGTTGGGCTGAGGTTCCCTGATGGTGGCGAGGAAGGGTTGAATGTTGGTTAGAACGGTATTTTTGCATTCGAGAAGGATACGCTGCCAGTGGTTCTGCGTTTTCATCTTTGGATTCCTGAGTTTTATTGCGCGGTCAGGTTGATAAGAATATGCGCTAGCAAATGCGGGAAGTTGGACCCAAGCGGCTGCTTAGGGACCCATCGGACGCTCGATGCGCTTTTTCGACCAGAAAATGGGCAGGAAACACTTTTCAGCCGCTGCTACAGGAGGCTTGACTGTATTCTAAATCCGAAATGCTTATATTTTCTGGGCGATGACTCATTTGGCAGGTTCGAAGCTACAATGTCTAACTTGCAGAGCAAAAAAGCGAACGTTGCATCATGGTTCCAGAGCTTCGGCTATTTCTCTTATTTCTATTATCGGTAAGCCCAGAACTACCAAATTTTTGAGTAATGTTCTGGGCAAATCATGGGTGTAAAAATGACTAAAAATACCTCTAACAAGAAAATTGTGGTTAAATTCGGCGGTTCAAGCCTAGCGGACCACGAAAGGCTTCTGAAAGCCGTGGTTTCTGTGGTTAGCGAAGCCAAACGGGGCACGCGGGTCGCTGTTGTAGTGTCCGCTATGGGTAAAACCACCGATGTTCTATTGAACACGGCGAAGAACGCCTCCAACGGAAAACTGGAAAAGAAGGATTTGGACGACATCCTCTCGATGGGCGAAAGGACAAGCATCAGAATTTTCTCCACTGCACTACGGACAAACGGGGCAGAATCCTGCTACTTCGATCCCATCGACAGCAACTGGCCAATAATCACGGACGCAGCATTCCAAAACGCGAACCCCATACTCAAAGACTGCGAAAAAAACATCCGCGAATGCGTCCAGCCCCTGATGGACAAAGGCGTAATTCCAGTCGTTGCGGGTTTCCTCGGTAAAACCAAAGACGGCAAAATCACTACGTTGGGGAGAGGCGGCAGCGACACAACCGCGTTTCTCCTCGCTGAGGCACTTGAAGCAGATGAAATCGTGTTGGTAACCGACGCCGACGGCATAATGACGGGAGACCCCAAAATCCTAAGTAACGTCGAGCGCCTCAAAGAAATCGACGTAAACACTCTGGTGGGCCTCGCCGATTCAGGAGCCAAATTCATCCACAGCAAAGCCCTAAAGTACAAACCTAAAAACATCAACGTCCGCGTCATCAACCATGCCCGCGGCGATTTATCTCAGGAAGGCACAGTCATCAAGGGCGGATTAGCTGCTGAGCTTGACGCGGAAATAGCGCATCCTTTCCCAGTCGCTGAAATCACGGTGATCGGAAACGGCATCTCAGCCAATTCGCAAATCATTCAGGAAATGATCGGCAAAACTAAGCAGCACTCACAACTGCTGGGCATGTCTATGAACACCAACTCAGTCATACTGTATGCTTCACAGGAAAAAAACCTCGACACACTCTTCAACGACATTCACAACATAACAAAAAACAACAAAGAAACCATCGCCATGGCCGTAAAAAGAGACCTCGTCCTCATCAAGACAAGCGGCGTCGGCCTAGAAGAAACACACGGCATCATCGGCAAAATAAGCGAAGACCTAAGGCTCAGCGGCATAAACATCTCAGGCATCTTGACCATCACGTCGAGCATCCTGCTCTTCGTAGATTGGAACGAGCGCGAAAAAGCGCTCAAGCTAATTAAAAACTCTTTAAGGAACGCTAAGTAAGGTGAAACCATGAATCAAGGAAAAAACCGTAGAATAAGAAGAATCATGCAGAAAGACCACAAAACAGTAATTGTTCCCATGGACCACGGCGTCACCATCGGACCCGTGCAAGGCATAACCAACATGCAGCAGACCATCAACAGCCTCATCAGAGGAGGAGTCGACGCCGTCCTCGTCCACAAAGGCATCGCCAAGAACGCCGATATAGACGATGTGGGCTTAATCGTAATGTTGTCAGGCATGTCCAACCTCAGTCCCAACGTAAACGCAAAAGTTCAAGTTTGCAGCGTACAGGAAGCCATACGCTTGGGGGCCGACGCGGTTTCAGTGCACGTTAACATTGGGGCACAGGACGAGGACAAAATGCTGGCTAACCTCGGCGCGGTCGCCGACGAATGCGACGTCTACGGGATGCCGCTTCTCGCCATGATGTATCCGCGGGGACCCAAAATCCAGAACGAACACGCCGTCGAAGTGGTTGCTCACGCGGCACGTATCGGCGCTGAACTCGGCGCAGACATAATCAAAGCCAACTTTACAGGTAGCACAGAAACTTTCAAGACAGTGGTTGAAAGCTGCCCAGTCCCAGTGGTAATTGCTGGTGGACCAAAATGCAAAACTTCCGCTGAAGTTCTCCAGACCACTCATGACGCGCTTAAAGCGGGAGCCGCAGGGCTCTCAATTGGGCGCAACGTTTTCCAGCATGAAAACCCAACCTTGATGGTGAAAGCGCTGTCAGCGCTGGTTCACAGCGGCGCCAGCGTTGAGCAGGCGCTCAAGATCCTCGGTGAAAAAGCTTGAAACAACTCTGGCTTGAACCATCACGGGAAAAGAAGCCCGCTTTAGAGTCGGTCATCAGCCAGTACGGTGATTGGCTGGTTGAAGGAACCAAAGCCACTTTCTTTGTAAACAAGAAACCAGTTATTTTCGATGTCTTTTCTCCGAAAAAGGGACAGAAGCTCGAGAAGGCCGAGGTACAGAAAAAAATCGTCAGGATTTGCGTTAGTGACAAGGAAAGTGAAGACCAAATCGTCGAAGCAGCGAAGCTTGGAGCAAGCTACTTAGTCATCGGCTGCGAAAACTGGCGAGTGATTCCTCTTGAAAACCTAATAGCCCGCATAAGAGGCAAAAGCAAACTAATCGCGGAAGTCACTAGCGCCGAAGAGGCAAAGGTAGCGGTTGAAACCCTTGAATTGGGAACAGACGGCGTCCTGCTGAAGACTTCTGACCGCGACGAAGTCCTCAAAACCGTCGCGGTTGTGAAGCCTGAGGCGTTGAAGCTTGAGATGGCAGTGGCAAAAATAGTTTCGACAAAGCCCATCAGCACAGGTGCCCGCGTCTGCGTGGACACATGCGAACTGATGACACACGGTGAAGGCATGTTGGTAGGAAGCCAAAGCGCAGGTCTGTTTCTCGTGGAGGCGGAGGTCACCGAGAATCCCTACGTCGCGTCAAGGCCGTTCAGGGTGAACGCTGGGTCCGTATCCATGTACACTCTAGGCACGTTGCAGACCACCCTTTACCTGCAGGAGTTCAAGGCAGGTGACGAAGTCATTATAGTAACCCGCGAAGGCAAAACACGCAAGACCAACGTGGGACGAGTAAAAATCGAAATCAGACCCCTGATCCTTGTTGAAGCGCAAGTTGAAGGCAAAATCATTAAGGTAATCCTACAAAACGCAGAGACCATCCGCCTAGTTATGCCTCAAGCGTCTAAACCCGTCACCGAGTTAAAGCCAAACGACGAAGTTGTAGTGTATTTAGCCGCGAAAGGCGGCAGACATTTCGGGGTATCCGTGCCCGATGAAACGGTGATTGAAAAGTGACGCCAAGAATCTGCGTCTCGATTCTCCCAAAAAACATGCAAGAAGCATCAATGCTCATCAAGAAAGCGGAAGAGTCGAAAGCGGACCTCATCGAAATTCGTCTGGACTTCCTTGAAGCAAACGCAAGCCTGAAAGACCTCGTGCAAAAAAAGAAAACTCCGTTGATCGCTACACGGAAGTTGACGAGCGAGAGAGGCTTCTTCTCAGGAACCGAATCTGAACGCCAGCAGAGTTTGCTGAACGCGGCTCAAAGCGGTTTCGAATACGTAGACGTTGACCTGTCAAGCCCAAGCCTGCAGGAGACAATCGTAAAACTCAAGCAACTCGGGGCAAAACCAATAGTGTCCTACCACAAATTCGACGGCACTTTAAGGAGAGCAGCCATGGAAAGGGTTCTGGAACAGGAAATCGCAGGGGGCGCAAACGTCTGCAAAATTGTTACGTCAGCGAAGAAGATGGAGGACAACTTGGCGTTGCTGGACTTTGTTGCTTCGCAGTCGGGCAAGACAAAGCTGGTCTGTTTCTGCATGGGCGAGGCAGGAAAGGTTTCAAGACTTCTTTCTCCAATGTTCGGCGCGTTCTTCACGTTTGCTTCGCTTGAACAGGGCGACGAAACCTCGCCGGGGCAGATGACCATCGGCGAGATGCAGACAATCTATGACTGTTTAGGGGCACCTTAACGATGGCTGTTTCGGGGAAAACCAAGGTTTACGGTGTAATCGGCGACCCAATAGAGCACAGCCTTAGCCCAGTTATGCAGAACGCGGCTTTTGCGGCTGCCGAACTTGACTGTGTGTTCCTTGCGTTCAAGGTGAAACCCGAAGAAGTCGGGAAAGCCTTGGGTGGCATGAGGGCACTGGATATTCAGGGACTTAACGTTACGATGCCCTACAAGAACACAGTCATAGGCTTCCTCGACGAAGTCGACGAAAACACGAAGCTGCTTGGCGCAGTTAACACAGTCAAGAACATAGGCGGCAAGCTCTGCGGGTTCAACACAGACGGCGTCGGCGCACTCAGGGCTCTCCGCGAAAATGGCGTGGACACCAAAGGCAAAAAAGTCACGTTGCTTGGAGCAGGCGGCGCAGCAAGGGCAATAGCTTGCGCTATAGCACCCGAAGCGGAAGAGTTCTGCATAGTCAATCGCACATTGAACTCAGCCGCCGAACTGGCTAACCTGCTGAACCAGAAATTCAAATCAAAAGTTTACGCCTATACGCTTTCGCCTCTGACGGTCAAGGCGAACTTCGCGGAAACCGATGTGCTAATCAACGCGACGTCAGTCGGCATGAAGCCCAACGCCAGCCAGTCGCTGGTGCCGCGTCGATGGCTCAAACCCAGCTTAGCCGTCATGGACATAATCTACAACCCAGTAGAAACCAAGCTTGCCCAAGATGCCAAGGCAGCAGGCGCCAAAGTCGTGAGCGGCGTTGAAATGCTGATTTACCAAGGTGCTGCATCCTTCGAAATCTGGACAGGCAAGAAGGCACCAGTAGAAGTTATGAGGAAGGCAGCGCTTAATCACTTGCGAAAGGTGCGGAAGAGTTGACGGGAAAGGCAACGGCGGTGGCGCACGGCGCCGCAACGATAGTGAACGCGATGGCGACTGGCAAAGGCGCGGCTTTCGGCGTCGACCTCTACACCAAAGCCGAAGTAAAACTGACCGATGAACCAGGAGTCATCGAGGCAAAGATACTTTCTGAACCCGCAGAAAGCACCGTCCTCGCAGAAAAAGCCGTGATGCGAATCTTTCAACGCTTCAAAGTTGAAAAGAGATTCGGCGCCACGGTTGAGACTTCTTCGAATATCCCCATCGCCAAGGGACTAAAAAGCAGCAGCGCCGCAGCCAACGCTGTAGCCCTAGCTACTGCGGCGGTTTTGGGGGAAACGCTGGATGACATAGAAATCGTCAGGTTGGGGGTGGACGCGGCATTCGATGCGAAGGTGACCGTTACGGGGGCTTTCGACGACGCCTGTGCATCGTACTTCGGAGGCGTGGTTGTCACAGACAACTTGAAGCGGGAAATCGTCAAGCAGTCGCCGCTTGAGGAGGATTTAACTGTGCTTTTCCACGTGCCCACCCAGAAGGCTTACTCGGCTGACTCGGACGTCAACAGGCTCAAAGCAGTGATGCCGCTTGTTCAACTCGCCTACAACGAGGCAGTGGCAGGCAAGTTCTGGATGGCTTTGACGCTTAACGGCTTAGCTTACACGTCGGCTTGGGGATACGACGCTTCAATCGCGGTTGACGCGTTGCAGTCTGGCGCCGTCGCGGCTGGCTTATGCGGTAAGGGACCAGCAGTAACAGCCGTTACACCGAAAGACTGTGTTGACGCGGTGAAGGTTGCGTTGCAGAAGCACGGAGGCGAAGTACTTCAGGCCAAGCTCAATAAGGAGAAAGCAAGGTCGTATAACGATGGTTGACGTAGTCGTAAAGAAAACTGAAAAGTTAAACGGTGAAGTTTACGCTTCACCCTCAAAATCTTACACGCAACGAATGCTCATAGCTGCTGCGCTTTCAAACGGCGCAGGAAAAATATCCAACCCGCTTCTCAGTGATGACACAGAAGCGACTCTTCGCGCGGTGGCGGCGTTGGGTGCAGAGACGACCTTCGAAGAGAACCGCTGGGTCATCAAGGGCGTTGTGCCAGTTCAGAACGCTAAGGCACCCGTAGACTGCGGCGAATCAGGGGCTACTCTGCGTTTCATGATACCTGTGGCTGCCTTGGCGGCTGACTCGTCGATGCTCGTTTTCAGAGGCTCCCTAGAGCATAGACCGATTGAACCGCTAATCAAAAGCTTAGACGATTTGGGGGCGAAGGTCCGCCGCAAAAAATTTGGTGACAAAGACGCTTTAGTCGTTGAGGGCGGCGGCATATTGGGCGGCGAAACCTCCCTCCGCGGCGACATCAGCTCCCAATTCATTTCGGGGCTTATGTTTGCTTGCCCCTTGGCGAAGGTTGACACCGAAATCGCAGTTACGACGCCGCTGGAGTCGGTTGACTACGCCAAGATGACGATGGAAGTGCTCGCTCAGCATGAAATAAGAGTTGACGTTTACGGCGACTTTGAACGCATCGTCATCCCAGCAAACCAGACGTACAAGCCCTTCGACAGCAGAGTACCTGGCGACTTTTCTTCGGCGGCCTTCCTGCTGGCTGCGGCAGCGGTAACCAACTCGAAGGTGCAGGTTAACGACTTGGACCGCGAAAGCGTTCAAGGCGACAAAGCGATTCTTGGCATCCTAAAGAAGATGGGCGTCGTGGGCAAAGTGTGCGATAACAGCGTTGAAATCGACGGCTCAGGTAACCCACTTGAGGCTTTGAGTTTTGACGCAAAAAACATCCCTGACCTCGTCCCAGTCTGCACAGCCCTTGCATGCTACACGAAAGGCATCTCCAAAATAACTGGTACGCAGCGGCTCAAACTCAAGGAGTCAGACAGGCTGCAGTCTATTCACAGTGAACTCACCAAGATGGGCGCCCAACTGGAAGTAGACTCAGACTCGATAACCGTAAACGCGCCCTTCGCCCTGCACGGCGCCTCAATTGACCCACACAACGACCACCGAATAGCGATGGCTGCGGCGGTTGCAGCGCTGTACGCAGAGGGACAAACCACTATTCGAAACGCTGAGTGCGTCAGAAAATCTTATCCCCAGTTCTTCACTCATCTAAAACAGTTAGGAGCGGAAATCGTTGGCGGGAAATTCGACAGGTAAAGAGTTCACGGTCACAACGTTCGGCGAAAGCCACGGCAAAGTCGTAGGCGTAATCGTAGATGGCTGCCCTGCAGGCTTACCTCTCACGGAAGCGGACATCCAAGCGGAGTTGGACAAGCGCATCCCAGCCGACCCCAAAATCGTTTCTGCGAGAGTCGAGAAAGACCAGCCGAAGATTCTTTCAGGTGTCTTCAACGGGTTCACTACTGGCTCGCCCATAGCCATGATAGTAGAAAACAAAGAGGCAGATTCCGCCGACTACGAAGCAATCAAGAACTTGCCAAGACCGGGACACGCGGATTACCCTGCCCGCGTCAAGCACGGCGGCTTCAACGATTACCGAGGCGGTGGACGCTTCAGCGGTAGAGTCACCGTTGCGCTCATAATGGCTGGAGCAATCGCGAAGAAGCTACTGAGCCAGTTCGACGTCGACGTCTTAGCCTACACCAGAGCCATCGGCAAAGTCAGAAGCGACAAAAAATTCAGCACAGAAGAAATACGCAGAAACCGCTACGCCGCGTCAACACGATGCCCAGACTTGGCATACAAAGAGAAAATGGAGGAGACCATCGTCAAAGCCCGAGCGGAAGGCGACAGCGTAGGCGGCGTAGTTGAATGCGTCGTGCTAAATGTTCCAATCGGAGTCGGAGAGCCGTCGTTTGATTCTCTAGACGCTGACCTTGCCAAGGCATTGTTCAACGTTCCCGCCGTCAAGGGAATTGAGTTCGGATTGGGCTTCGAGATAGCCGAGTTGAAAGGCTCAGAAAGCAACGACGCCTACAAGATGAAAAACGGGAAAGTCACGATGGAAACCAACAACATGGGCGGAGTCTTAGGCGGCTTATCTAATGGCATGCCAATCCAGATGCGGGTAGCTGTTAAACCCACGCCCTCCATCGGTGCGAAGCAGAAAACCGTTGACCTTTCTACGATGAAAAACGCCGAGTTAAGCGTCAAGGGCAGACATGACCCATGCGTTGTTCCTAAAGCTGTGCCAGCGGTGGAAGCCGCCGTCGCTGTAACTTTGGCTGACCACATGATTCGCGCTGGTTTCATACCGAAAGTCTTGGAGAGAAATAAATGATGGGTGAACTTGAACGGTACCGAAAGAAAGTTGATGAAGTCGACGATTTAATTTTAAAAGCGTTGACTGAAAGAGTCAAGATATGCATGGCCATCGGCTTAGTGAAGAAGAAAAGAGGTATGCAGGTAAAGGATGCCTCCAGAGAAAACGAGGTTTACAAGCGTGTCAAAGAGAGATCTGCTGAATTGGGTTTAGACACCCAGCAGGTTGAAGCAGTTTATCGCGAAATAGTTAATATGTGCAGTGCCGTTCAAGAGTAGGAAACACCAAAAAAGGATGTGACAGTAACGCTTTATGAAATAAACGAGAAAGCGCTGAAACTGGAAAGTGAAGGAAAAAAGATAATCCGTTTGAACCTCGGCGACCCAGACATGGCTACTCCGCCTGAAATAGTGGAAGCGGCCTATTCATCCATGAAAGCAGGCAAAACAAAGTACTCATCTTCCTACGGCGAACCTAATCTGCGCCAGAAAGTTGCGGATGAACACGGTGTCAAAATGGAAAACGTGGTCATCACCCCTGGCTCTAAGTGGGGCATATTCGCCACAATGTTCCTCATGCTAAAGAACGGCGGCAACGTCATCATTCCCACGCCTTATTGGACTGCTTACGAATTAATAGCCAAAAATCTCGGCGCAAAAACCAAGCTACTGCGAACTGAGATGGAAACAGGTTGGAAAGTCGACCTCGACCAGCTCCACGAATTGATTGACCCCGAGACAAAGATGATTATCCTAAACAATCCCAATAACCCGACAAGCAAAATTGTGGACGCCAAAACGCTCGACGGCATCGTGGAATTAGCAAACGGCCATGGCGTAACTGTTCTTTCCGATGAGGTTTACGGCGCAATCAGCTTTGTCAAGACCAAAAGCATACTGGACTACGGCACAGAAAGCAGACATATTCTCTCCAACGGGTTCTCCAAAACCTTCACGATGACGGGCTGGCGCATAGGCTACTTAGTCGCCAACAAAACGTTCATTGACAACGTCACAAGACTGAACCAAATCACCATCAACAACGTTCCCGTCTTCATCCAAGACGCGGCGCTCAGAGGCTTAGAACTGCACAGGAAAATCGCCTCGGCAATCAAAGCAAAATACAAAAAACGAGCAGACATTGCAAGCCGCAAACTCTCTGCGGCCGGCTTCAAATTCACTAGACCCGAAGCGCCCTTCTATTTGTTTCCCAAACTTGACGGCTTAGACAGCGAAAAATACACACTTAAGCTCTTGGACAAAGGCGTAGCTGTGGCTCCAGGCACATCCTTCGGAGATTACCGCGAACACTTCCGCATATCCTTAACTGCACCAGACGACGAAATAGAGGTTGCCTTAAATAAAATCTGTGGGGCTGCTAAATGAAAACCGCGGTTCTCGGCGCGGGAAAAATGGGTGTTTGGTTCGCAAAGTTCTGCAAAGGGAAAGGCGACGACGTAATCCTCTCCGACCGAAAAGCGGAGAAACTGGCTAAGATAGGGAAAGAGCTTGGTGTTGAAACCACAGCTGATTTCGCGGAGGCTATAGAGAAAGCAGACCGCGTTATGATCTGCGTGTCCATCAGCAGCTTCGAAGAAGCCGTCAGAAAAATCGCCCCTGCAGTCCGCAATGGGCAAGCAGTCATGGATATCTGCTCAATCAAAGAATACCCGGTCAAAGTGATGCATGAGAACATCAAGCGCGGCTTGGTCCTAGGGACACATCCCGTTTTCGGACCCGGCAGCAAAGGCGTCGCACATAAAGCCTACGTGCTCACCCCAACCAACGACGCCGAAGCCAAATACGCAGAAGGCTTCAAGCAGTGGCTGGAGAAAGAAGAAGCCCATGTCTTCATCATGACGCCGCAGAAGCACGATCAACTCATGTCCGTTGTCCTCGGATTGCCGCATTTCCTTGGTCTGGCTGCCTGCGAAACGCTTCTTGAGCAGAAGGACTTGAAGGAGTCAAAGCAGGTGGCTGGGACAACGTACCGCATGCTCTTCACGTTGGCGGAGGCGACTGCGCTGGAGACCCCTGACCTTTACGCGAACCTGCAGATGAAGCTGCCTGAAATGTGCAAGATTGAGGAGGCCTACATCGCTAAGGCGCAGGAGTGGCTGGACCTTGTAAAGCGAAAGAATCCGCAGGCGATCGTTGAGCGGATGCAGAAGTTGAAGGCGGAGCTACTCAAAGCCGACCCCGACTTTGCACAGTCATATGAAATCATGTACAGGATGCTTGAAGCAACAGAGAAGTAACCAATATGACGAAAACACTAGTCGTCAACTGCTCTTTGAAGACGAAGAGCGAGGCGTTAGTCGAAGCCGTCGGCAAATTCAGCGAGTGTAGAGTTGTCAATTTTGGTGAAGTCGAGCGAGATTTCCATTTTGAACCCAGCGTTGACGCCGTCGTAATCAGCGGTTCAGCAGCTCGAATAGTGACGCCGGCCGACAGGGACATGTTTAGAGGAGTCGGGAACCTGATTAGAAACTGCGAGCTGCCCATTTTAGGCATTTGCTATGGACATCAACTGCTTTGCTGGACGTTCGGCGCTAAAGTGGGTTCACTCAATAAACCCGCCCTTGAATGCTTCGAAAGAGTCCACGTGACCAAAACCGACGTGCTATTTAGCGGGTTCGAAAAGGCGGATGGAATCCCGCTTTCCGAGAACCATTACGATTACGTTTTGAAAGATGGCTTGTCAGAGGCAGGCTTCTTGCTGCTGGCGGATTCTGCTTCATGCGAGGTTGAGGCAGTTAGGCATGGAAGCAAGCCGTTCTACGGCGTTCAGTTCCACCCCGAAAGGGTAACCGTAAAGGGCAAAACACATGTCGAGGGCCATAAGGTCATCGAGAACTTCTTCAGCAACGTAGTTAAGCGATAGCTGAAAATACGCGGTGAAATCCGCTTAAGTCGTCTCTTCAGAGCGCTCAAGTATCAAACGCTCCTCTGAAAAGCCGAACTTTGTGTATAATCTACGCGCTTTCACATTGGCAGGCTCGGTTGAAACATGAAGTTCAACAAGATGCTGCTCGTCGGCTTTCTTGATGAGCGCCTGAAGGAGCCGTGAGCCAACTCCGTTGCCTTGATAGCTTGGATGGACAAAGAAGTCAGCGATTAACCCCTGCTTCTGGCACTCCCAAAAAGATGGAAACACAGCGCAATCAACAAAACCCACAATTGAAGAGTTGCATTCAGCCACCAGAACAATGAGCCCTCCGTTCTGCAAAGCCGTTTGGAGGTTGCCAGCCACGAACGCTTCTTTGTCTTCCCACGCTTCTCCATCGAGCCTCGTGGCCGACAAGACTTTGATTAATCCGTCAGCGTCTCGGCTTGTTGCTTCACGAACAAAAACTTTTTCTTTAGCCACCATGAAGACACAGCTTTTTCTTGCTTGTCGCTTTTCAAAAAGTAGTTCTATTCAAGATAAAAGCTTATTCGACATGCCTTCTGCGAAAACGCATGCAAGAGACAGTTTAGATGACCCTAGGGTAGGAGCCGAGAATCTTTACGAACGTCGCATATTTTTCCAGAGCCTGCAGGGCTTCTGCGCATCGTTTTTCGGTTCGGTGCCCCTCGAAGTCAAGGTAGAAGTTGTACTGCCATGCCGTGGTTTTGGTCGGTCGCGACTCGATTCGGGTCAGGTTGATGTTTCTAGACGCGAACTCGCCCAGTGCGTGGTAAAGCGTGCCAGGCGCATGTTTGGCTGAAAAGATGATAGAGGTTTTGTCGTCTCCAGTCGGCGCCGCGTCTTCATGTGAAAGCACAAGAAAGCGGGTGTAGTTTGACGTGTTGTCGGCTATGTCTCTGGCGAGGATCTTCATGCCGTAGAGGTCAGCGGCTTTTTCGCTGGCGATAGCTGCGGCGTTCAGGAAGTTCTTTTCTTTGATAAGTTTTACGCTGCCGGCGGTGTCGTATACTGGGATGATTTCCCACTTTTGTTTTTCAAGATATTTCCGGCACTGCGCCAAGGCTTGGGGATGCGAGTAGACCGTTTCGATGTCTTCGAGTTTGGTTTGGAGATTAGCTATTAGGACATGCGCAAGCTTTACCGCGACTTCTCCGCAAACTTTGAGGTCGTAAGCGAGGAACAGGTCGTAGTTCTGGTTGACGCTGCCCTCAATGGAGTTCTCGATCGGGATGACACCATTCGGAACCGTACCTTTGTTTACGGATTCGAAGACGTCACGGAACTCTTTACATGGCAACGGCTCAACTTTGCTACCGAAGAACTTGTACACGGCCATTTCGCTGTAGGCGCCGCTTTCTCCTTGGAAGGCAACTTTCACGGTTTCTTTCCCTGCTGGTGACTCTTAAGCAATAGCTTGTTTATACCGTTTATCATCGCTTCAACGCTTGCCATCACGATGTCTTCCCGAGCTGCACGAGCCGAGACGACGTTGCCTTTCTCATCCTCGACTTTTATTATGACTTCCGCCACGGCGTTTGAGCCGCCGGTGATTGCTTCCAGCCGATACTCGCGGAGGCGGATTTTTTCTTGGTTGCTGATTAGCTTCTGGATGGCTTTGAGAACCGCGTCGACTGGACCAACGCCTGTCTCTGCAGCAATGTACTCTTTCCCGTCCAAACTCAGCCGCACTGAAGCCGTCGGGATAACTTTGATGCCGGTCACCACAGCCAAGTCGCATAAGTCAACGATTTTCTGTTCTCCTAGAACCTCGCCCATGACTGCTGAGGTCAACGCTAACAGGTCCGCGTCGGTTACCATTTTTCCTTTGTCGCCCAGCTCTTTGACTCGCTGCACGATTTCTTTCAGCTGCTCTTCGCTCGGGTGGATGCCCACTTCCTCCAGCTCAGCTTTGATGCCGCGTGTCCCAGCCAGTTTCCCTGCTACAAGCTTTCTTATTCTGCCAACCAACGCTGGGTCGATGGGCTCAAAGGTCAGGGGTTTCTCCGTAACGCCGCGAGTGTGGATGCCGCTTTCATGTGCGAATGCATTTTCGCCAACTAACGCCTTGTTAGCCTGCACAGCGATACCCGTTAGCGATGAGACCATGCGTGAGGTGCTGTAGAGTAGTCGGCTTTTCACGCCTGTCTTGTACTTGTAGATGACCTGCAAGGCCATCACAACTTCTTCCAGCGAAGCGTTGCCGGCCCGTTCGCCCAATCCGTTTACCGCTGTATGCACCTGTACGGCACCAGCCTCTACGGCGGCCAACGAGTTTGCAACGGCTAAGCCGAAGTCATCGTGGCAATGAATGCTGATCGGCGTCTTCACGACTGATTTGATTTCCTCCACGAATTTAATGGTTGATCTGGGAATCATGATGCCGACGGTGTCGGGTAGGTTTAGGCTGTCCATTCCTGCTTTTTCCGCGGCTCGGCAAACCTGCTTGAGAAAGGGCATTTCGCTGCGTGTGGCGTCCATTGGTGAGAACTCGCATTTTACCCCATGCTTCTTCACGTATTCAATTGAGTCGACTGCAGAAGCCACAACTTGCTCAGGGGTCAAGTTGACGGCGTACTTCATCTGCACAGGTGAAGTTGGTATGAAAACGTGAATTAAATCGGGATCGCAACCCAGCGCTGCATCGATGTCGCCTCTAGTGGCACGTGACAATGCGCAGATTTTTGATTCTAAGCCTAACTTTTTGATTTCTTTGACAACCTTTTTTTCGCCGTCGGAAGAGCTTGGGAAGCCTGCTTCGATGATATCGACGCCCAATTTGTCCAGTTGCCGTGCAATTTCGATTTTGTCTTCAGGGGTCAACGATACCCCAGGGGTTTGTTCCCCGTCTCTGAGGGTAGTGTCCAATATTCGGATGTATTTTGAGGTCATTTTCTTCAGCCAGTTTTCGCTGTTAAGGCTGCAGCAATGGCTTCCGCCATTCCAACGGTCGTGGTGTTACCGCCGCAGTCTGGAACAGTTTGACCGTTACGTAAGGCGTAAACCACCCCGTTCTCAATCGCTGTGCCTGCCCTGATGCATTTCTTGTCGTTGTACTTTTCTCCGAGCCACTCTAGCATCATCTTTGCGCTCAGAATCATGGAGATCGGGTTGGCAGTGTGCTTTCCAGCACGGTTCGGCGCTGATCCGTGAATGGGTTCAAACAGGGCGAAGTTGTCGCCTATGTTTGCGCCAGGAGCCATGCCTAAGCCGCCGATCTGCTGCGCTGCCTCATCTGAGAGGATATCGCCGAACATATTGCAGGTGCAGAACACGTCGAATACCTGCGGTTCCTTGATCAGCCGCATTGACGCTGCGTCAACGTACAATTCGTTGAATGCGATGTCAGGGTATTGTTTGGCGGTTTCGCGGCATACGCTGGCGAATAACCCGTCGGTTACCCGCATTACGTTAGCTTTGTGGATGGCTGTCACTTTTTTCTTGCCGTTTCTCAGCCTAGCCATCTCGAAGGCTTTTTTGGCTATGCGCTCGCAGGCTTTGCGTGTTATGACCCTAATGCAGATGGTTGTGTTTGGGTCCAAGATGTGTTCTAAGCCTCTGTAAACATCCTCGGTGTTTTCCCTTACGAAGAGCATGTCGATGTCGGGTCGCGCCACAGGCACGTTTGGGTAAGCTTTCAGCGGACGCAGGTTAGCGTACAAATCGAACATTAAGCGGAGTTTGACGATGACGTCTGCCGCAGTTTCGCCGACGGGTCCTTTGAGGCATGCGTGGGACGCCTTGATTTTCTCGACGCTGTCCACCGGCAACGCGGCTCCTCGTTTCGAGAGGGTGTCGTCGCCTGCTTCTGCGACGACGAATTTCAGTTTGATGCCGAATTTCTTCTGGGCGGCGTCCAGCACTTTCATGGTTGCTTCTGTCAATTCTGGGCCGATCCCGTCTCCAGGAATCACTGAAATCACGTATTCAGTCATTTCTTCTTCATTCTCCTTCGCAAATTCTCGATTAATCCGCCGTCAACTAAGATTTCCAGCATGAAAGCGGGCAACTTTTCTACCTGAAACTTTTTGCCGTTGGATTTGTTTTCCACTTTGCCGGCTTCAAGATCCACAGTAACCACATCGCCTGTCTCTACGGCAGCTGATATTCCTTTGCACTCAACTACTGGCAAGCCGATGTTGATTGCGTTTCGGTAGAAGATGCGGGCGAAAGATTCCGCCAACACGCATTTCACGCCGGCGTACTTCAGAGCCAACGGTGCCTGTTCGCGGCTTGATCCGCACCCGAAGTTTCTTCCGCCGACGACGATGACGCCGTCTTTGGCTTTATGGGGAAACGCTGGATCCAAACTTTCCATCGCGTGCTTAGCCAGCTCATTCGGGTCAACGAGCACAAGGTATATTCCTGGCAGTATGACATCTGTGTCAACGTTGCTTCCGAACTTGATAGCTTTTCCTTCGATTTTCATGTTCATGCTTTGGCCTCCAGTTTCCTTGGGTCGGTTATTTTGCCCGTGACTGCTGAAGCTGCAACTGTGGCTGGGGAAGCGAGGAACACGTTGGCTTGTGTGCTGCCCATTCTTCCTATGAAGTTGCGGTTTGAGGTGCTGACGCATGTTTCGCCAGCCGCCAACAATCCGATGTGTCCGCCGAGACATGGTCCGCAGGCTGAACCGCAGACTATCGCTCCAGCATCGGTGAATATCTCCAGCAAGCCTTCGTCCATAGCTTGGCGGTAAACTTCCTGCGAAGCTGGAATCACGATTGCCCTGACGCCGTCTTTGACGCGTTTGCCCTTCAGCACTTGAGCTGCCAGGCGCAGGTCTTCGATTCTGCCGTTGGTACATGAGCCGATGAACGCCTGTTCAACTGTGACGTCGCCGACTTCTGAGACGGGTTTCACGTTGTCCACGGATGAGGGGCAGGCAACCTGCGGCTCCATCTTGGAGACGCCGAATTCGACGGTGCGTTCGTAAACCGCGTCTTTGTCGCTTTTCAACGCGGCGAAATCTGGCAGCGATTTGACTCTACCGACCAGGAATTTGCGCGTTGTCTCATCGGGTTCAATTATTCCGTTCTTGGCGCCCATCTCCACCGCCATGTTGCACAGCGTCATTCTTCCTGCTATGCTCATTGTCTTGATGGTTGGACCCGTGAATTCTGCGGTTCCGTAGGTAACGCCGTCCACGCTGACGCGACCGATTATGGAGAGAATCAAGTCTTTGGGGGTGACAAATTTCGGGAATTCACCTGTCACCACGAATTTGACGGCTTTCGGTACCTTCAGCCAGATTTTTCCCGTAGCCATAACCGCCGCCGCTTCAGTTGAGCCTATCCCTGTCGCAAATGCGCCGAAGGCTCCGTAGGTGCAGGTGTGGGAGTCAGCTCCGACGATCACGGTACCTGGGACAACGTGTCCTTGCTCTGGCATGACTTGATGACAGATTCCGCCTCTGCCCACGTCGTAGATGCGCAGCTTCTGTTCTTTGGCGAATTGACGCAAGGTCTTATGCAGTTCCGCCGCCTTCACGGATTCAGCTGGAACCTGATGGTCCAGTATCAACACTACTTTTTCGTTATCCCAAACTTTCTTTACGCCTATCTTCTTGAAGGCTTCAACTGCTAAAGGCCCGGTTAAATCGTGCACCATTACCACGTCAACGTTGGCGTCGACGATTTCGCCTGGCTCCACGGCTTTTTTTCCTGCGGCTTTAGCCAATATCTTTTCTGTTATGTTCATCTTCATTCTCTTCTTTCAGTTACTGTTCTTGTTGACTACAACTGTGACAAGTTTGTCACTTTAAGAAAACTTGAAGTTAAGGGTTTCCATCGACGTAGCCGATTTACTCGTCTATTCTGATGGATTTTGCTCCTCTGCCCAGTGCAGTTATGCCTGTTCTCGCCAATTCAATGATTCCTGTGGCTTTCATGAGGTTAAGGAACGCATCGATCTTGTCAGGTGTACCGGTGATTTCCACTGTTAAGCTGTCGGTTGAGACATCTATGATTCGGCTTCTGAAGACCTCGGCGCAGTTTATTACGTCTGAGCGTTCCTTGGGTGTGGGTGCACTGATTTTTATGAGCGCCAGTTCTCGCATGACTAGGTGGCCTCTCTCGAGTTCCTCGACTTTGAGGACGTCGATTAGCTTTGCCAGTTGCTTCACGACCTGTTCAATGGTTCTTTCATCTTCGTTGACGGTTATGGTCATTCGAGCGGTATCCGGTTGCTCTGTTGGACCGACAGTGATGCTTTCGATGTTGAAGTTTCGGCGTCTGAAAAGGTTGGCGACTCCGTGCAGGACACCTGGTTTGTTTTCAACGAGCACCGAGATTATTTTTGTTCTTGCAGCTTCCATATTAGTAATCTCCTCTCTGCTGAGGTAATCCGCATCCTGGAGGAACGAAGGGAACAACGTCCTCCTCTGAGCCGATGGGCACGTCGATTACGGTTGTAACCTTATTGGTTAGCGCTGTCTTAACTGCTTTTTGGAAGTCCTCCATCGAGTTGACGCGGATGCCTTCTGCGCCGTATGCCTGAGCGAGCTTGACGAAGTCCGGCGTCTTGCCGAGGTTGACTGCCATGTAGCGACGTTTGTAGAGCATTCTCTGCCACTGAGCGACCATACCCAGCACTGAATTGTTTAGCACTATAACGATTACTGGTATGTTCTCGGTTACCGAACATGCGAGTTCCTGCTCTGTCATTATGAAGCTTCCGTCGCCAGCTATATCCACGACGGCTCTGTCTGGACAAGCGACTTTGGCGCCAATCGCAGCTGGGAAACCGAAACCCATCGTTCCAAGCCCACCTGAACTAATGAAGGTCCTCGGCTTCAACGCCTGGAAGTAAAGCGCCGACCACATTTGGTTCTGACCGACCTCGGTGGTGACGATTGTATCCGCGGGTAGCAGTTGCCTAAGCTCCATCAACAGGTTCTTGGGCACGACATCTCTCGGGCGGTCTTTCAACAGCGGGCTCAACTGCTCCTTAGCTTCTTTAACCCGCTTGGACCACGCGCTGACCTTCATCCTCGGCAGCTTCTTGCGTAAAGCGGCATGCAGCAACTTCAGCGACACTTTTGCGTCGCCCACAATTGGGACATCAACGTCGATGTTCTTGCCGATTTCAGCCGCATCAATGTCGATATGAATCTTCTTGGCGTTAGGGGCAAAAGTATCTAGGTTTGCTGTGGCGCGGTCAGAGAACCTTGTCCCGACTGCCAAGAGCACTTCGGCTTCGCTTATCAACTTGTTCGCAGCCGGGTTCCCATGCATCCCAATGCAGCCCAGCGACAGCGGGTGTCCTTCTGGGAATGCACCTTTGCCCATGAACGTCGTGGCGACAGGAGCCATGAGCATGTCGGATATCTGCACCAGCTCGTCAGATGCGTTTGCAGTTATGACCCCACCGCCGGCTAAAATCAACGGCTCAGTGGTCTCAGCCAGCAAATCGGCAGCTTCGCTTATTTTGCTTAGGTCCGGATTCAACGCGGGTTTATAGCCGCGGGCTTCCGTCTTTATCTTCAGCCCCGTCTCGACGTCTTCCACATCTGATTGGACGTTCTTTGGTAAGTCAATCAGGACTGGCCCTGGTCTGCCCGAGCATGCTATATAGAAAGCGGCGTTAACCATGGGCTGAATTTCGGAGACTGCTCGCGGCTGATAATTATGTTTGGTTATAGGTGTTGTGATGCCGATTATGTCAGCTTCCTGGAAGGCGTCTCTGCCGATCATGTAGGAAGTGTTAACTCCAGACGCGGGAACCTGTCCAGTTATAGCTATCATAGGCGAGGAGTCCAAGTAAGCATTTGCTATTCCGGTGACTAAATTCGTGGCTCCTGGCCCAGACGTTGCAATGCAGACTCCGACGCGTCCACTGGCTCTAGCATAACCTTCGGCTTCGTGTGCCGCGCACTGTTCGTGCCTTGCGAGAATGTGACGTATTTTCTCGTTCCCGCACAGCACGTCGTAAACTGGCAGTACGGCTCCGCCTAGGATTCCGAATATTGTGTCAACGTTTTGTTGTTCAAGGGATTCTATGAGCGCTTTTGCACCAGACATTTTAGTCAATTTTCTGCGTCTCCTTTATGATTAACAGACTCACGTATGGAAGAAAAATTCCAAGAGAACTTTTTGCTTGGTTTAGAGGCTTCCCTGGGAGAGTCAAAGAATAAATACCCAACGATCCCAGCTATTGAGGTGTCGATCCCTCATTTTCAAACCTCTTAAACTCCACGTACCCATAAGGGTAATTAAAGTATCCATAAAAAGTTTACGGTGTAGCAGCGAATCCTTTACACTGCCGCTCCTGTTCATTTAACTTAGTAAACAGCCGCCCTGCAAGTTCTTAGGCGCCCACCTACCTGTTCACCGCAAAGACTTATTACAAACAATTTGTTTTTGGTAGCCTGTGAAATTTCATGTGTGAATTCAACGTCATCCTGAATGGAAAAACTCAGTTCAAAGACGCAATCTACGCTAAAGTTGAAGGCGAAAATGTCACAGTCAAAAACATCCTCGGCGAAACAAAAGAGTTCAAAGGCTACAAGATCATCGACGTTGATGTCCCCAACACGAGAATGGTTCTCGCACCCGTAAAGGCATGACCGCTAAGAACATCCGCCTTATTTTTTTGCCTCCATCAGCCAGAAGGTAGCCTTAGTAGCAAACCTGCGCACCGGTGATTGCGTTGTCAATTCGTCTTAGGGTTTCGATTGGCCATTCATCGGAGGATTATTTTCTGGCTTTATTAGTGTGCGACCAAATAGTTTAAGTGTGCATGACTCGTGAAGTTGGAAAGGAAGCGTAGATGAGCAGCAGGCAAGAGTTCGAAGAAGATTTAACGGCTCTATTAACAAGGATGACAACCGACTCTGACGAACGCGTCAAGAACAGACTCAACATACTCAAGGACTCCTTGGTGAACTTGCGGAAAGAAAACATCGTGAAAATCAACCATTCAGTCATCGAGCTTGCCTGTGCAAAGTATCTGATTGAGAAGAGCTACGAGGTCCAGATTGAACACCCACTGAACGACCTTTTGACATGCGACCTCTTCGCCACCAAAGGCCTAGGCAATCTTATCGTGGAAGTTGAAACTGGTTTTATCCCGCCTGAAAACGCGTTGGCGCCTCTGACTTACACTTCCGCGCGGCTTGCGAGCAAAATCATCCGTTACAGCAGTTTCGCCGGAAAATTCGCGCTCGGCGTCCCGCCACACTACATTTTGCCTTTTCCGCGTGCATTGGCTAAGCCGCCTAGGAACCGGGAAGACTGGGAGATTCAGAAGATAAAGAGGCTCGTGGATGCTTACTACCAGAAACCGCCCGTCACGTTCGACGAGATAAAAAACGCTCGGATACATGAAATCTACATCATCGACGTCGATCACGCGAAGGTCCAGGAAATCGACCCTGAAGCCTACCTGAAAAGAGCCATGCAACGCGGCATCGTCTATGATTACATGCCGACAGAGGTCAGGGGGCAGTAGGGCAAAGTGTCTTTCTGCGTCTACATTTTGCTCTGCAGCGATGGAAGCTTCTACACTGGCTACACGAAGGATTTGGAGGCGCGAACAAGGCTACATCTGAACGGCAACGGCGCAAAATACACCAAATCGCACAAACCGCTGAAACTTGCATACACAGAGGCGTACGCCTCTAGAAGCGAAGCCATGCGGCGAGAAAGAGAAATCAAAAAGCTCAGCCACCAGCAGAAACTTGACCTATTGAAGTCTCAACGCAAAACAAGTTCTTCGTTGCCGTAATGTGCCGACGTGTTATCTTTGTAGAGGCTGTACCCTTTATTTGAGTCTTCATTTGGGCGTATGGCACTGAGCTGTTCCATAAATCGTCATAATAGATTTCAGCTAGCTTCAAAATCGGTGCGCTGTTTGACCACAGGCTGGGCACTGGACCACTTCTGGACACGCACAGGGTCACTTCTTTCCTATCGAACAGGTGCATCCCAAACCACAGCATCTCGACTGGATTAATTTTAGGCAAGTACCTAATCTCCATGACAGAATCTTCATCCACGACTTCTTGCTCGCTAAATTTTGATTGTCGCCTGCTTTCTTGTACAATCAGCCTGATTTTTACGCCTCTTTTCACTGCCCGCTTTAAATGATATAAGTTGAGCTTAGAATGTACTGCAAATGCTCCGCTTGAAACGAGAATATCTATGTTGCTTTGTGATCTATCAATTAATTGTTGGTGCATTTTGAAGAGAAGAGTTTCTTCTGATGTAATTCTGAACTGCGGTTCGCCTTGCAGAGTTTCACTTGGTTCCAGCGCAGAATCAAAAGTTCGCCTTAATAAGTTGGCTTGTCTCAGCACTTCATCGTTTTCTTTTTTTCTCTTCCGAAGCAAAATTGAAACGCCTTCCTTTATAGGAGTGGCTTTGTATGTAGTCGGCGTCGTCAAGATTTTTTCCGCGAGACCGAATTTTTCCAGCACGGGTATAATCCGATAGACATCCTGCCTGGCCAAATTCGAAGCCTTTGAAATCATCCCTACGTTGGCTTCCCCCAGCTTAGCAAGTGCAAGGTAGGTTTTTGACTGCAGGACGGTGAGCCCAATGTCGTTTAACGCTTGGATTTGGTCTTCATGTATCATGCAGGTCTTCTCGCAAAAGCTACCTCTTTCCGCTTTTGCTTTAAATAACTTATGGCTAAGATTGACAATATCGTACAAAATCAATCATTTTTCCCTTTTGCATGTGACGGAATAGCAAAAACTTAAATTAAATCGCAAGCAATACCAACACAGAGGTTGCTTTACGACTGGACAATTAGATAGAGTCAACTCACAGATCATTGGTCTGTTGTTTGAGGACTCTCGCAGAAATTTTGCGGAAATTGGAGAAGAGGTAGGCATCTCGGGGAACGCTGTTTGGAGCCGCTATTTAAAAATGAAGCGAGCAGGCGCAATCACTGGAGCTACTGTTCAGGTAAACTACAAGAAGTTAGGCTACGACGCACTGGGAACTCTACTTCTGGATATTGAGCTTTCACAGTTAGAAAAACTAAACAAATATGTTAGAGCACAGATACCAGACGCATTCGGCCCAGTCTTAGCTGCTACAAAGTATAATGCAATACTAGTGATGCCGATAAGAAACATAAGTGAATTAGGCAAAATAAAAGAAGACTTAAGCAGAAAAATAACCGTTGCAGAGATAAATTCTTCACTTTGGACCGACGTCTGGTTTGTTCCTGAAAACTTGACGCTTATTCCTGTTCGACCTGTACGCACTTATGGACCAGAATCAGCGGGCAGCAGCGTCTTTCATGCTGACGAAACTGACTTAACTTTGATAGAGGCATTCGCAAAGGACAGCAGAACCTCTTTCAGAGCATTGGCAAGGCAATTGGACGTTTCAATTGACACGGTCGCAAGAAGATATCGAAGACTAATGAAGGAAAACGTCATAGTTCCGAGAATTACGATTGATCCAAAGAAAATAGGATACAGCGCATTAGCCCATTCCTACCTTAAAATAACTGCCAAGCATAACATGGATGCTATCCTTAACGAGATACTGCAATGCTCCGACGTTTTTTACGTTATGAGGTTTAGAGGAGACAACAGCGTGGGAGCGATGTTCATGGTTAAGAACATTCAGGATATGTTCGAAAAAGAGGAGCATATTGCAAGAATTGAAGGAGTCAAAAGAATAGAAACCGTAGTAAGCCAAGTTACGGAAAAATGGCCGCTTCCCCGAACGTACACGTCAGTTGTTGGTAGGAATATCATCGCTACCTAAGGCGCTCCATAAAAATAATTTTTGAATTCAGCTTCAAAAATTGAAGCGTCAATTTCACACTCAAAAGAGGAACATGTGGTCCAAGGACAACTCAACAGATTAAACGAGACTCGTGATTCTCATTAGCTGCAATTGAAAAAATCCATTTGTCTTTTCTCCTCAGTTCTAGAGCCTAAGCAAACTCAATTCACAGTAGCAGCCAAATCATAAGGCGTTGAGGTCACCGAAAATTTCAATTGAGAAGACAAACCATAATGTTCTGAAGGTGTGTCCCGTGCCTAAGAAGTTGACTTGGCAGGAAAAACTGCGTGACAGCAAAGGCTACCCGAAGGTTGAGCAACTCACAGGCAAGATGTCGGCTAAATGGGGCAAGGGCACCATGGTCATCCCAGCACCGATGGAGGTTGACGAGCTGATGAGGATGGTTCCCAGAGGCAAGTTGACTACAATCAACGAGGTACGTGCTGCGCTAGCGAGGAAGCATGGCGTTACAATCAGCTGTCCCTTGACGACTGGGATTTTCTCGTGGGTAGCGGCTCACGCGGCTGAAGAGCGGAAGCAGCAGGGCACTGCTGATGTTACTCCTTACTGGCGAACCCTGAAGACAGGCGGCTTATTGAACGAGAAGTATCCCGGCGGAGCGGAAAACCAGAAGCGGCTTCTGGAGCAGGAAGGACACAAAGTGTCCAAGCGGGGCAAGAAATACGTCGTGAAGGATTACCTGAAAGTCTTGGCAATTTTAGAGGAGCAGGGTTAAGGCTGCCCCCGTGACTATTGGAATGAGAACGTTGTCGTTGATTGGCAACGGTAAGACCTCAACGGTCATGGCGATGACTGCCCCGACGAAAGCGATAAGCGGCTTCCCAGGCAAAAAGAACATGCCAGCCAGAAACGCGAACAACACGCCCGCCAACGAACCCTCCAAAGTTTTCCCCTTGTTGAACGGCAGAGAAGTTGAAATCAACCCTCCGAAGAGCGATGCTGTGCTGTCGCCGAGGCAGAACATGGCTATTGCCGCGTAGTTTGCAGGATGAGGAAAAACAACCAGAGTGAACAGGATGCCGCCAGCGAAGTACAAAGGCGCTGCGGCGAAGCCATACAGTTCGGACTGCGAAGCCGCGTGGCGGGTGACTGCTGAAACGAAGGTCAGTTCTTTTCCTTCTAGACGCCAAAGCTCAGAAATTGTGTACACTACAGCTATGAAGAAGATTATAGTGCCGACTGCAGGGACGCCGATTAGGCTAGCGATGACGGGGATGAAAACGCCAGAAGCGTGGATGTCTTCCCTCACAAGGTCATTAGTCGATGGAAACGAACGCTTCCGCGGCTTGCCGTCGATTATAGGGATGATGCTGGAGAGTTTGCCGGACACTACCTTGTCCGCTTTGACGCGTATGATGAAGTCAGGGTTGAACCCGATTTTTAGCATCCCAGGCAGGAACATACAACGGTTGTTGCGGTCGTCGGCCACCACCACGCAATCGCGGAGACGCAGGCCCTCAGCGGTCAATATCTTTGTCAGAATCTTCAGTTTACCAGCGGGCTCGATAGTGTCGCCCCAGATCTTCCCCGTCAACCTGCCTCCTTCAGTTTCAACCTCAACGCCGAAAGCGTAATCAGCACTCAACTCGTCAGCCAAAGTCTTAACCGCACAAATAGGCAACCCTGAGCTGACCAGGGCAATCTTGTAGTTTCTTGATTTCAACTGCGAAAAAATCCCTTTCAAATGGCTTGTCGAAGAAATCTTCTTCAAAACAGCATCCAAAAACTCAAATTCAGCCCCTTTCAGCTCCCCGTAGAGGCGCCTCAGCGCCGACTCCAGCTTCAGGATGCCTGCTTCATAGAGGAAACCGAAGAACAGCAGCCTAATCAGCCTGGCGGCGCCTAAGGTTTTTCCAATTTCGAAAATGAAGCGGTTCTTCGGAATCAGTACTCCTTCAACGTCGAACACGACAAGCCTAGGTTTCTCTGACTCCGCCATTTCGCTCTAAACTCGCAAGAAGCCTCGCTGCACTAAGAAGCAAGAGGTAACTTGTAAAAGATAAAATTATCCTGTCCAGCCGCAAAAAGCGGCAAAAGGCCTTTTGAAAAAAGGATGCTCAGGGCTCTCTGAATTTCGCCGCGCGATTAGCAATCAGCGTTGCCATCGCACCAGCGGCGACCCCCGCGTCGATGTTGACGACGGCTAGGCCAAGCGAGCATGACTGTAACATAGCCATCAACGTCGCCACGCCCTTCTCGCCAAAGCCGTAACTGTTCGACGTCGGAACCCCTATAACGGGAACGTTGACCATGCCCGCGACGACCGAGCAGAGCGCACCCTCCCTGCCCGCCACTACGACGATGACGTCGACGTCCTTCATGATTAGGTCCTTCAGCGGCGGAAGAAGACGGTGGATGCCAGCCACGCCCAAATCGTAGGAAGCGTAAACTTCGCAGCCCATCTCCTGGGCAATCACCTTCGCCTCTTCAGCAACTGGAATGTCAGAGGTGCCCGCCGTCAAAATCCCGACTTTCCCGCCAGTTCCATTGACTGTAAAATCCTTGGTTTTCACCAATGCCATCCTTGCCTTCTCATTAACTTGGAAAACGGCTTCCCGCGGCACTGCCTCTTTGAGCGCTTGAAGATGCTCTTGGCTGCATCGGCTGACGATGACTCTGCCGCATTCACGCATCATCCGAACCGTAATTTCCGCTACGTCGGCTGGCACCTTGTTCTCAGCCAAAATCACTTCCGGAATGCCCTTCCGTTGCTCGCGATTGAAGTCGATTTTCGCAACGCCCTCGAGTTCGGCGACTGCTTGCAGGCGGATAAGCTTCTCAGCCTTGTCGACGGTTAACTCGCCCCGAGCAGTCTTTTCCAAAATATCCTTCAAAGCACTCATGGCTCAGTCACTTGCCTAGAAACCACAAGTAATATATCGTTTTTGCCTTTTTTAGTATTAGCAAGCGGTCGAAGCCCCATGACTGAATTTTCCCAAATTGTAATCATTGACTGCCAAGTCGCTGGCGTCTCCGGAGACATGATGCTGGGCGCCCTGCTGGACCTCGGCGCAAACCAGAAGAAAGTCACTACAGCCATAAAAAGTCTTGAAGGCGCCGAATTCGGCTACAAAAACGTGAAAGTTGACATAAAGCAGGTCATGCGCAGGGAGTTTCGAGCCACCAAAGTCAACGTGACAGCCGAAGGGAAAACAAGAAAAGACGCTAAACAACTAATCGCCACCGTTGAAAAAACCACGGAGAAGCTTGATCTATCCACGAAGGCAAAGCAGTACGCCTCAAACGTTATCCACTCGCTGGTGGACGCTGAAGCGAACTTGCATGGACGCCACTTGGCTGACGCGCACCTGCACGAGGTCGGGCTTGTCGACACGGCAGCGGAAATCATCGGTTCAGCCGTCGCGATGGACGATCTCGGGTTCTTCAACGCTAAAATCGTCGCGACCCCAGTTTCGGTGGGCGGAGGCTTGTTCCAGTTCAGCCACGGCACAGTTTCAAGTCCTTCCCCAGCGGCGCTGGCAATTTTCCAATCAAAGAATTTTCCCATTAAAGGCGGACCCGTCGAGTCGGAGTTAGCCACCCCCACTGGTGCCTCCTTGATAGTGAATTTGGCTCAGGATGTCGATGGCTTCTACCCTGCGATGGCTCCGCTGAAGGTCGGCTACGGCGCAGGTGACAAAGACTTCGCTGAAATCCCTAACGTTCTCCGCATTATAGTTGGCAAATCTTCAGCCTCATGTTTGATGAAGGACCAAATCGCCGTTCTGGAGACCAACGTTGATGATGTTTCAGGAGAAATCGTCGGGCACGCTGCTGAAAGGCTTCTCGCCGAAGGAGCCAAAGACGTATGTGTCATCCCCATGTTCACCAAGAAGAACAGACCAGGACAAATAATCAAAGTGGTCGCCGACCAAAAAGACGCTGCGCGGCTTTCGCGTTTGCTAATTGAAGAGACAGGCACGTTAGGCGTCAGAGTGTACCTCTGCGAAAGACATATTGCAAATCGGGAATCGTTCACCGTCGACATCTTGGTCGGCGGAGAAAAGGAAACGGTCAAAGTGAAAATCGCGAAAGACGCAGACGGGAAGGTAATCAGGATAAAGCCCGAGTACGACGATCTCAAAAGGCTGGCAGAAAAAACCCGCAGACCCCTCAGGGAACTCGCCGAGATGACTGCTTCAAAGGCGCAGGAGACCTTCTTAGAAAAAAGGTAGGTTTGCATGGAAAAGCTGAACGGCAAGCTTGATCGTCTTAGAAGCTTCATCAGGGAAACAGGGAAAGACGGAGTCGTCATAGCGTTTTCAGGAGGCGTCGACAGCTCAACTTTAGCCGCTGTCACCTACGAAGTTGTCGGCGGCAAAGCCGTGGCGGTGACCGCCAAGTCACCAACATACACGCCTGAGGAACTGGAAGACGCCAGAAAAATCGCCAAAGAAATAGGCATCAAACTCTTCATCGTCGAAACCAACGAGTTAGCCAACGAAAACTTCGCCAAAAACCCAGAAAACCGCTGCTACCACTGCAAGAAAGAACTCCTTAAGACGCTGTCGGACTTCGCACGTGAACTCGGGTTCAAAGCCGTCTACGAAGGCACCAACTTCAGCGACCTAAGCGACCACCGACCAGGATTCAAAGCCGTCAAAGAAGCCGAAAACGTGTACAGCCCATGGATGGCTAACGAGTTCACCAAAGACGAGATTCGTCAAGTCGCAAAATCCATCTGCCTCAGCGTCCATGATAAACCCCCGTTGGCTTGCCTAGCCTCGAGGATTCCCTACAACGAAAGAATCACCGCTGAAAAACTGGAACGTATAGGAAAAGCGGAACAGACAGTGAAGACGTTAGCTGGAGTAAAGCAGGTTCGCGTGCGGGACCACGGAGGCTTGGCGCGGATAGAGGTGGCAAAAGCTGAGCGCACACTTTTCTGCAACGTCGAAGTCATGGATAGGGTGGCTGAAAGCCTCAAGAAACTGGGCTTCAAGTACGTCGCCTTCGACTTGGAAGGTTACCGTTCAGGAAGCATGCTCAAGACGCTAGATTCGCAGAACTGAAAACAACAGTTTTTTTGTCATCTTAATTCCTACGGAATCGGAGGAGATTTGTATAATTTATATATTAATGGTACATAATCAAGATACCGAGGACAGCTTGGCATGGCTTGGTACGACGACCCAGTAACAGTCACGGCAGTCGCGGTAATAATTATCGCCGCGTGCGGAGTCGTGATTTTCGCCATGCGACGCCTCGGCACACCGAAAAGCCCGCGGACTAAGAAACCGCTGAAAACCCAGTCGACGACTGGCGTCTTAAGCCTCGACTCAGCTGGCATGCCCTTCAGAATTTCTAAGAGCGTACAAGCATCAACTGCCTCCTCAGCAAAAGACGAGCTGAGGATGCTTGATTTGGAGCGGGAAATCCTAAGCGACGCAATACGCCGCCTCTACGAGGCACAGGGTGAAGGGAAAATCACCGAGGCTGAACGCGAAAAACTCGCAGCCACCTACACTTCAAGGATGGCCGCCATCAAAGAATCCATCTCAAAAGACGAATCCATCGTCGCACTGCACGACTTGGAAAGTATGCAGGAAGACCTGATGAAGCTCTTCAGCGAACGATTCAGTGATTTAACCTCCAAAGTTGAAGAGTTGCGAACCCGAATCGACGTCAAACCTATAAGGGAAATCCCCGTCAAAATGCCGACTCCGACGGCCACCACTCAGATGGAGAAAACTGAGGAGGAAGAGGAAGAAGAGGAGACGGAAGAGCCCGAAGCCGAGGCAGGCGAGGAGAAACAGAAGCGGAAGCGCAAGCCTCCTGAAGAGAAAACCGACCAGAAAACTGAGGCTGAAAAGCGTATTGAGACGATTCGCAGTGAAGTTGAGAAGGTTTTAGATAAACTGGGGCAGATGGAAATTGAAACCTAGCCTGGACTCAATCCAAGAAGCAAAACGCAACGCAGCGTTAGCCGCGGTGAAACACGTCGAAGACGGCTTTGTCGTCGGTTTAGGCAGCGGGTCCACGGCGGCTTTCGCCATCGAAGCCCTCGGCGAAAAAATAAAAAAGGAAAACATTCGCGTCCTGGGCATCCCGACCTCGTATCAAGCGTTTCTGCTGGCAGTCCAATGCGGCATCCCTATCACCACTTTGGACGAGCACCCTGAAGTTAACGTGACAATTGACGGCGCAGACCAAGTAACTCCGGAACTGTACCTAATCAAGGGCATGGGTGCAGCGTTGGCAAGGGAAAAAATCGTTGCCGCAGCCTCAAAACTCAACGTTATCATCGCCGACGAACAGAAAAAGGTCAAGGTGCTCGGCGAAAAAGGCCAAGTCGTTCCCGTCGAGGTTCTGCCATTCGCCATCTCGCTGGCCAAACGAAAAATCGAAGCCGTAGGCGGCAAACCCACGTTGAGGGAAGGCAAAGGCAAACTCGGACCAACAATCACCGATAACGGCAACGCGATCTTGGACTCTTATTTCGGCGAAATGCCAGCGCCCGCTGAGATTGATGTCAGGGTAAAAATGATTCCAGGTGTGGTTGAAACTGGGTTTTTTGTCAGGCTAACGGATATCGCCTATATTGGAACAGTTGCAGGCGCCGTGCAGAAAATTGAAAAGTTGCGGCTCAAGTAGTTTTTTAGCAAGCGGCTATCTGATCAAGCCATTCTTGTTATGGCTTTTCGGCGGCTTTGATGTGGGTTATGTGTGAGTGGACGAACTCCTGTTCAGAGAGCGCTTTGCTCATGAGGTCTTGTATGGCACCGTTCAGGTTGTCGCCGTAGTAGGGCCTTACGATTTCCTCGACGAACTGGGTGACAAGGGAGGCTGGAACGCCGTGGAGGGTCATGTTGACTTCGAGGTCTTCCTGCTGGGCTAAGAGGGTTGTCTTCTTTTTCACGCTGATCACACTTCACTCACGTAACCGTAAATGGCAGTTAAAAGGGAGTCTGCGAAACTGAAGTGACACACAGCAGAGAGGTAACTGAAAGTGGAGAGAATCGCATGAGGTTTTGGAATATCCCAAAAATCAAACCGAAAACCCTGCTTTTCCACGCCGTCCAGCGTTTTACATCTCAAAGAATTCAACCCCAAACCAAAAAAGCAACGCAAATCAAGCCCTGCGCAGAATCTGCCTACGTAGAGGGGGTCTACTTTTTACATCAAAATCCCATTGTAAAAATGGGTCATGCAGCCAAACCGATAGGGGGTACCCCCAATTTTACATCAAAAACCCAATGTAAAAATTGTTTCGGGAAGCCGCCTTATTCAGCGGGGGTTTTATTGTTGTGAATTTCTGAGAGACGCAGAAGGGTTTCTTTGTAGACTTGGATGGCGGTTAAGTACTCGGCGATTTCGATGTTTTCGTCCAAGGTATGGTCGAGGCGTGAGTTGCCAGGTCCGTAAGTGACGATTGGCAGGTTCATCGCTTTGCCCAATATGTTCATGTCGCCCGTGCCCGTCTTATGCAGCAACGTCGCAGGCTTGTTCAGTACCTTGCGGACAGAGCTGGAGAAGACGTGCACCAGCGGTGAGGCTTTGTTGACTTCGAAGGGTTCCACCGTGTCTTGCACGGTGGCTTTGACGTCGACTTTCGGGTTTGCAGTTCGGTATTTGACGATGATCTTCTCGATCTGCTCGAAAACCTGAGCGGTCGTGAACTGGATGGGCACCCGGACATCGATGTTCATCTCGGCTTCGAAGGGTACGACGGACATGGCGCGTCCACCGACTACTTTGACGAGGCAAGCGGTGACGGCGTTAAACGGGCTCTCCGACGGGTCCAGCGACGGGTAGGACGAGGCGTTCTTGATGTGTTGCCAGACCTCGTAAGCCTTCTCCAACGCGTTGTCGTAGAGCCATGGCGTGGAGCTGTGTCCCGTCTCGGTTTTGCAGACGATTTTCAACTGGATTTGACCTTTGTATCCGACGGTTATGTTTTCGACCCCGCTGGGTTCGCCGAAAATGGCGTAGTCAGCGTTGATGCCCTGCGTTATGAGATGTTTGACGCCGCGGCTAGTCGCCTCCTCCTCAACAACGCTGGCGACCAAGATTTTACCTTTGAAACCAGGCTCCTTCGCTGCGGACATCGCAGCCACAATCATCGCAGCAAGCGGGCCCTTCGCATCGACGGCGCCACGGGCGAAAATCTTTCCCTCTTCAATCCGAAGCGGCAGGTGTCCAGCAACGGTGTCCATGTGCCCGCAAAGCAGGATGACTGGTGCGCCTTCGCCGACGACGCCGATGACGTTGCCTATTGCGTCTTTACCGACTTCGAAACCCATCTTTCGCATTTCTGCGGCTAAGAAGTTGGCTGCGTCCTCCTCTTTTCCGGAGGGGCTGTAAATGCCCAGCAGGTTAGTTAGAAACCTGACTGCTTGCTGCTCGCTCATTCTCCTCTTCACCTAAGACTTCGTCTAAGACCGCGATTACTCGGTCAATCTGCGCTTTCTCAATCACGAGCGGCGGTAATAGACGTACCACCGTCCTTCCGGCGTCCAAAACCAGTACGCCTTTCTCAGCTGCCTTCAGAATCACGTTCAAGACGTCGTAGCGCAGCTCCATGCCAAGCATAAAGCCTAATCCACGGACTTCCTTTATGATTCTGTGCTTAGCCTGTAGCCGTTCAAGCTCAGACTTGAAATAGGCACCCATCTCCGCTGCTCTTTGCACCAAGTTGTCCTCGACCAACGCGTCGATGGCGGCGCATCCGGCGGCGCAAACGAGTGGGCTGCCGCTGAAAGTGGTAGAGTGTTCGCCCATTTTGAAGGCGGACATGACATTTTCTTTGGCGACGGTTATGCCGACCGGCAATCCGCCTGCAAACGGCTTCGCCAAACACATCACGTCAGGCGTAACGCCCCAGTTTTGGCAGGCAAACAGTTTGCCCGTACGCCCGAAACTTGACTGGACTTCGTCAAGAATAAGCAAGACATGTTTTTCGTCGCATATTTCTCGAACAGCTTGCAGGTAACCTTCTGGTGGAACGCGGATACCGCCTTCCCCGCGGATAGGCTCCATCAAGACAGCCGCGGTTTTCTCGCTGATGGCCTCACGGATCTTGTCAGGGTTGTCGGGCGCGACATGCTTGAATTCTGGTACGAGCGGCATGAAGGGCTCACGGTATTTCTTGTCCCAAGTTGCAGAGAGCGCGCCCATGGTTTTGCCGTGGAAGGCACCCATCAAAGCAATGATTTCGGGTTTGCCCGTGTACTTACGGGCGAGTTTGATGGCACATTCGACTGATTCGGCGCCGCTATTGGATAGAAAGACCTTGGTTAAGCCCGTCGGCGTGATGTGGATAAGTTTGTCTACAAATTCGGCGCGTTTGTCGTTATAGTAGCAGCTGTGGCAGGTGATAAGTTGCTCTGCCTGAGCACGGACTGCGGCGACAACTTTGGGGTGGCAGTGTCCCAGCAATGCTACGCCGTAGCTGGTTGAACAGTCAACGTATTCTTTACCGTTAATATCCCAGACCAAGGCGCCTTTCCCTTTCGTCAGGACGACTGGTTTCTTGCTGAAGACGTTCGCCATGAACCTTGTTTCGATGTCTTTTATTTCTTGTTCATTCACCGGTTATCACTGTTCCAACCTTGTGAGCCAAAGCTGAGCTTATGGGTGCAGTCCCCGTGCCAGCCGTGACCAAAACTTCTTTTACGCCGCCGTTCAACGCCTCAAGCGCCGCATGAACCTTGGTGCTCATGCCTTGCCCGACGCTCGAAAGGACCTCTTTTACTTCTGTCGCTGCGATTTTTGGGACGCATTCCCCCTTGAGCATGAGACCTTTTACGTCTGTGAGAAGAACTAGGCGGTCAGCCTTCAACGCGGCTGCAACAATGGCGGCTGTGCGGTCGCCGTCCACGTTGAGCGGTTCGCAGTCTTGGCTAAGCGCAATAGGCGTGACAATCGGCACATACCCCTTCTCAAGCAGAATGCTAAGCAATTCACTGTTCACTTGCGTTATCTTGCCAGTGTAGCCTCCGTCGATGACTTTCTTGCGTCCCCGCTCGTCCACCGCTATAAGTTTGGTTTTGCGTTCAGCCTTCAATGTTGACGCATCCAGCCCGGTTATGCCGACAGCCGGAACACCTTGGCTCAGCAAAGCAAGGACGATTTGCTTGTTGATTTTGCCCGCCATGACCATGGTGTAGATTTCGATGGTTTCTTTGTCCGTATAGCGGCTTCTGAATCCTTCGGGTGAAACGATGAATTTCTGTTCTTTTCCAAGTTTCGAGGCGATTTCAGTGACTTCGACGCCGCCGCCGTGGATGAGGACGACCTTGTTGGTCTTCGCTACTTCTTTGATGTCGGCGACTATGTCTTGGGATGCGCCTTCTTTGAGTATGCTTCCACCTATCTTTATTACAAGCAGCATATTGGTCACATCGGATGGAATCCTGTGCTCTTCAAGCCAGCTGTCTCGTCGATGCCGAGTTGTATGTTCATGCATTGCACGGCTTGACCTGCGGCACCTTTGGTCATGTTGTCTAACGCGGAGAAGAGCAGAAGCCGATTCGCGTGCTCGTCGATTTCGAAGCCGACATCGCAGAAGTTTGTTCCCACGGTGACTTTCGGGTCAGGCAGTTGGTAAGGTCCCTTCTGATATTTCACCAAACGCACGAAGGGTTCGTTCGCATACATGCCGCGGTATGCTCGCCAGATGTCTTTGTTTTCCAACTTCTGCTTGGGAAACGTGTGAATGGTAGCAAGGATCCCGCGGATCATGTTGACCGCGTGCGGAGTGAATGAGATTTTCACTGGTTCGCTGCTTAAGGCGTCAAGTTCCTGCTCGACTTCGGCGATGTGGCGGTGACCAACTACTTTGTATGGTCTTACTCCGCTGGCGCGTTCTGGATGATGCGAAGACACCGAGGGTTTGCTGCCGCCCCCTGATGACCCAACCTTCAGGTCAACTATAATTTTTTCTTTGTCAACCAGACCTGCCTTCGCTATGGGTGCCAAACCCAAGATTGCCGCTGTTGCCTCGCATCCTGGGCAGGCGACGAGTTTGGCGTTTTTTATTTTTTCACGGTGCAGTTCAGGCAGCCCATATACGGCGTCTTTAAGCATTTCGGGGTGGGCGTGTTTCCAGCCGTAGTAGGTTTCGTAGTCGGCCGGATTTTTAAGGCGGAAGTCAGCGCTCATATCGATCACTTTTAAGCCCGCCTCTAGGAGTTTAGGCACAAGGTTGACTGAGCCTCCGTGCGGCGTTGCAGTGAAGAGCAAATCGCAGTTCTTCTGTAGCTCAGCGATGTCCAAAGGAACAAATTTCAGCTGTGTTAAGCCTCGTAGGTTCGGGTGAGCATTGAATATGTATTCGCCTGCGCTCTGCCGCGACGTAACCATCGTTACATCTGCGTTTGGGTGAAGAAGCAGCAGCCGCAGAAGTTCGCTGCCGACGTACCCTGAACCGCCGATTATTCCAATTCGTACTTTTTCCATATTTCTTTCCTCATGCTGATTAATTGTCGATTAAGCTTTGAGCGCTCTCCAATAGGGGAACTGCAACGTTGAGACCAGTTGCGAGGCGAGTGTTCTCCCAGAACTCTGGACATGAATTTGATTCATGAAACACGAGGGCGCTCTTATTTTTTTCCACATTTTCCTCTATGATGCCTCTGACATTTTGGTAGCTGTCACTGTTAGCGTAGATCTGGAACGCCTTCTCCAGCTTGGTGGTCCAGGCTGGGAAATCAGTTAAGCGAAGATCCGCCTTTTTGACCTTTTGAACAGGTAGAAATGCTAGTCCTGCTTTTTCAAGCTGCCCCTTAAGGTAAGCATCATCCACGGTTTTGTTTTCTTTAACGTTCACCATCGCATCCAAAGCGAAAATCCAGGCTTCGCTGCCCTTGCCTAAGGTTCTGCCACATTTGACTGCAAGTTCTTGGATGCTTCTAGGCAGTTTAGCGCCAAATACCAAGTTGCCCAGGAAGGTGTTTGTCCTGAAATCCTTGAATCCTGCCCGCGCCATCGCAGTCGAGTAGCAAACAGGTTTTTTGCCTTTTTCTTTGTGGACGATTATTCGCAGGTCATAGAACCACTTTTCAATTAGTTCCTGTGCGACTACGCCAACGGGGTTTATGATTGACGGCTTCGTTTCCTTTATGCTGGCGATGAGTTCTTCGCTGTTTTTGGCAAGCATAATCATCTTGCCATGGGTTCCAGCGTCAGCCTTTATCACTATGCCGTCTGACAGAGGGATTTCTTGCTGGAAGAGTTCAGCTATGTCCTTCTCGTTGTGGATTTCATGCCCGTTCTTGAGGGTGTCTGTTGAGTCGCAGGGAACGTAGATTGTCTTCGGAATCGGTATGCCTGCTCTCCAAAGGTTCAGAAGCGTGCGCAGTTTGCTGTAGCAGACAAACTCGACTTGCGATGTGTTCAAGGTTTTCTTGCCGAGCTGCTCCATCATGTATGAAGCTTGGAGACGACGGTTCTTGCTTTGTGCGCGGTTGAGAACGACGGCTACGTCCTTGACTATGCTCGTGTAGTCTTTGCCTTTGGTTTTGGCGTCGAAACCGTCTCTGGAAATTGAAAAAGCGATTTTTCGGAACGGCAGAAAGACTAAGTCGAGGCCCATTTGCTGCGCGGTTGCTTTGATTCCGTTTTCGTCGTTTTCTGACCGCTCATACAAAAGGGCAATGCTCATCGCTTATCTTCATCCACCAAAAAATGCTCAAAAAACTCCGGCTAAGTGTAGGCTCGGCTGAAACTGTTTATTCGCCCCAGTCTTCTCCTTCGATGGTTAGCTCTTGGAGATCCACGCATCCGCCTTTGACTTGTTTGACTTCAAGTTCAAGCCCGCAGCCAGGGCAACTGAGGATTTCTCCTTGCTCTATGTCTGCTGGGACATCAAGTTCTGCGTCACAGTCTGGGCATCTTGCTTTCATGTTTTGGACGTTTGAGTTTACAGGTTTGATCATTTTGTTTTTTCACTTTGTTTTAGTCGGAAATGACTTTTTGATTAATTCAATTTCTAATTTAAACGTTGTGACTAATTTGTTACAAGTTGAACCGCTAATGTTCCATTTGGTGCATCACTGGAACGCTCAAGGCTAAAGAAACGGTCAATTAATGTGTAAACTTTAACGGAAAACGTACCTTACTTAGGGCTGCAACAGGGGAAAACGTTAAATCTGTGACAAATCAATACACCTACGACTAGTTATGGACGAAAAAGACAAGGAGATAGTGAAGCTTCTGAAGGAGGATGCCCGCGCAGGATACGGAGAAATAGGCTCAAGAATCAGCTTGTCAGAAGGAGCAGTCCGGAAAAGAATCAAAACGCTAACCGACGCAGGCATCATCCGCAAATTCACCGTGAAGGTCAGCCTTGCTGAGGGTGCTCAAGCCATAACTTTGCTTACTGCTAACCCTGCTCATCCAACGCAGGAGGTTTCGAGGAAGATCCAGGCGATTCCAAACGTGGAGACAACCTACGAGGTAAGCGGCGAATATGACATCGTTGCGGTGATCAGCGGCATGAACATGGCTGAGGTCAACGAGTGCATCGAAAAGATCCGCATGGTCGAGGGCATAGTCAAAACCAACACCATGATTGTCCTACGCAGCTCTTAGCGGTGGCTGCTGCTCAATTGCTCGAAATGCTTGGTCTGTAGTTTTGTTGAACAGACAGGAAGTTGGAGACAAAATCAATAATACTTATTAAGATTCCCTATACACCTTTGCTGGGAAGAGAGCGGAATGAACGAGAAACTTCAAGAAAGTGCTCATCTCCTCAAGTGCTTCAGCAACTTAGAAGTTGAGGCTTTCCGCGTGTACGAGGCGTTGTCAAAGAAGATCAATCAGCCCGAAAGCAGCTTTGTCCTAGGCTTAGCATATGACAGCCTCAAATGCTCAAAAATCATGGTTGCGATTCTTAGCCACGTCGACCCGTCCGAGACCAAAGACCAAGAATGCAAAAAGGAAATCGTTGAGTTGGCAGCGGAGATTTCCGGGTTCACGAAGATAATTTCCGGTATCAACAATCTGAGTCCGCTTGTTACCTGTGAAATCCTCAGCGAACTCATAAATATGGAGGATTTGCTGAACGAAACCTACACTGAATATCTTCAGGGCTCGGCGACCAAGTTCGTCGCAGATGAGTTCTCCGCTCTTAATCCACAGAGCTCCAACAACTTCAAGCACCTCTTTGAATGCTTCGTCGCCGAGAAGGAGGCTCATCGCCAGACCCTCATCGAGGTAATCTACAACCTCGAATCCAAAGAAGCCGAACGCATGCGTCATGTAACGCCAGTCGTCAAGTACCAGAACCCCGACGCATGGTACCACGAATCGACCATCCACGCCTTCACCAGAATCCCAGCCAGAGCCAAAAACCAACCCTAACGGCCATCGCTCTCGGGTTTGTGGACCCGTTTCTTGTGCTGGATTCCGTTACGAATAGCAGGGTACCCTGTTGCGTGAGGCTTGTGGACACCATCTCTTTACTGCTGTTTCTTGATGTAATGAGCAGGGCACTTCCTATCGGTCCTAGAAAACCAAAATTTTTACAATGGAAATTCGATGTAAAAATGGGGGTACCCCTTTTCGGTTTTGGCTGCATGGAAAACCCATATATACATTGAAATTTTGATGTAAATAGTAGACCCCTACCCCCTCGTAAGCGCGTCTTCTTAAGGGCTTGTTTCTGGTTGATTTTTTGATTTAGAGCCCAAATCAAGCAGAAAAAATCTGGCTTTAAACGCGGCAAACGAGAAACAGCTTAAGTTTGGGATAACTGATTCATGCGCATCGCTCATAGGCTTTCCTTGGAAAAAGCATTTCTCAAAAACAGCCTCAGTTGAAAGGCGGCTTCATTTCTTCGTCTGCCGCGATTTCTTCGTCCTAACGTACACAACTGTCGCAGTAGCCGTCGCCGCCAACGCAGCCGCTGCAGCGTACAGCGTGAAGTTTGGGTTAGCTGTGTTGACTGTGGGCTTCTGGGTGCCGCTTGGCTGCTGGGTGCCTTGGTTCTGGGTTTGGATTGTCACGTTTTTTAGCGCTATAGCTGTGTCTTCGTTGTTTCCTATCAGCAACACAGTCTGGTTGCCGCTGTTTTGGCTGCCTACGCTGGCGATTAGGGTGCCGTTGAGGTAGCTCAGTCTGGTTGTTGATCCGTTGCCGTCGACGCTTGCGGTAACCTGGTACCAGGTGTTTTGTTTTACGTTTTCGGTTTCGTTCGCGATCGATGCGTGTGCCTGCATGTCTGACAGATCCTCTTGGCTTAGTCCCTTAAAGTTCAGGCTGTAGTTGCCTTCGTTATTTTGGAGGATAAAGCTGAACTGGTTATCTATGGTTTGGTTGAAGTCGTCGGGTAACCTGAGGGGCTCCAAACCGTTTGGAACGTTGACTGGCACTGTTTGGTTGTAGGCTGGTATCTGTACCGTCTTGATTTTGCCGTTTGGCAGCATTACTTTTTCTGTGAAGGCAGAAACGCTGACGTTTGCGGTTGGAACGTTAGAGATGATTTGGCCTGCTTGCATCACGATGAACTCGTAGCTTAACGAGACGTTTGTGCCTAAGGGCAAGGTGAGAAAGCCATTGGCGCCCTGCATGGGTGTTGTGGCGAATGCTGCTAAGCCAGGTATCCCAAAAATGTAGTTGTAGTCGATTGTACTGAATTGGAAATACGATTGCGGTCCGATAAAAACTGGGATTGTCTGGCTGTCTGCTCCAGCGTAATTTGATGCGCCGCTCCAGCTTGCTGTGATGTAGTACGTGCCCGACGCGGTGAAATTCCATGTTAAGTTGTATTCGCCATCGTTGTCAGTTGTCGCCGTAAGGAAGTTAACTTCTGGGTTATCGCCAGTGTTGCTGCTTATGTACACGTTGACTGGTTGATCGGGGATTGCGGGGGTTATTGCACCTGAAATGTTAAGTGACCTCACACCGCCTACGTCGTTGTTTATTGACCTCTCGCTCGGGATGATTGTTATGGTGGATGGAACCAAGTTGGTGTTCAGGCTGGCTGCGACCTGACCAAAAGAGAGTGACTGCGACGCCCCAGAGAGGGGAATTATGTTGGCTTTTGCTGTGGAAAGAGCGGAGGATTGGTCGCCGACTTTCCAGTTGCCTTCGGGTGTGGCTTCCGCAGTCCAGTAGGTTTTGTTGTCGTAAGTGAAGCTTGTGGGCGTCATCAGTGGGGTGTGGTAGACTGGAGTGTACGGTAAGTACACGCCTACGTTCATGTGCTGCGGGTTTATGTTGGTGTAGAGGATTAGAACCACGTTTAAGCCGCCTGCCTCCATTATTGAAGCGGCGAGAAGTGACAGATCGACGCAGTCGCCCATGTTGTCCGCAAGTGTTTCAACTGGGTACTGAGGATTCGTAACATTATACGGAATCTGATGAACCAGCGCCAACACTGCGTCTGCGAACTGCTCGTCAGGGTTTGGCAGCTTTTCCGTGACTTTAAGGATGTTGTCGGCGATGGGTTCCACTGCCTTCGGCGTCACGAGTTGGGCATAGTCACTGTTGTCGTTTATGGTGTGGGTTAGATTGCCGTAGTAATTTATGAGCGAGGCAGGTATGGAAACGTAGAGTTTTTGGCTACGACTGCTGAAAAGACGCGGTTGCCCGTTAATAATTCCGTATTGGTGGCTGACGTTCGACGGAGGGTGAACCGTAAATGTCTTTTCGATGTTGCCCATCCCCGTCGCAGGCATTACACAAGCAATTAGGAAAGTAACAAGTAGAAAAATGCTGACTTTTCGATAATTCAAAAAACTCATATTGTCCCTGCGACATCGAGTGGTTGTTGAACCGACTACAGTATTGGAAACATAGATGGATTTATGTTTTTTGTGGATTTATCCTCCAGCAGTCCCTCTGTTGGTTAGTGCAAAATTGTGTGGTTGCGTCACGTTTAGGCAAGGTTTTTGAGCTTCCATGCGACTTCTACTTCGAAGGCGTCCGCTTGGCGATAACTGTTTTTGTCCCCTCAATCAAAGACAGAGAGCTTGAGGAAGGCAAAATGAAAGCCGTTCGGCTCAAGGGCAAGCCTATCTTGCTGCTCAGGGTGAGCGGCGACGTTTACGCTGTTTCAAACGTTTGCCCGCACGAAGGCTGCTCCTTTCAGGGCGGCATCCTGACGGGCTACACCTTGATGTGTCCATGCCACGGCTGGAAATTCGACGTGCGAAACGGACAGTACCAAGAAATCCCGCAGGTTAAGCTGGACTTTTTCCGCTGCAAAAGCGAAAACGGCAGAATATTCGTTGAAGTCCACAATAAAGCAGGACACACAGGTTTTTTGCTTTAACATGCGATAAGAAAGATGCCTTTGGCCAAAAAAGAAAAGGAAATAGGGTTTATTGGTGCCTCATTGGCTGGAGCCCATACCACGACATTACTTTGGCAAGAATCGGGACGATTACTCCTAAAGCAATGTTGGGGATGAATTGCAATACGAAGCCGTACAACCCTGGTACAAGGTACTGTGTTGATGCCCACATGTTGTGGTTCATTGTCCGCGCTGGTGAAAGTGAAACGGTGTAGTTGAGGTACGCTTGAATTGTTGCAGTAATGATTGCTGATGTCAATCCTGCCCCGAGCAAGCGTTTGAAGTTCATGGAGCCGTTAGCTAAAGCGCCCGCCATGTAGCCAATGATTACAGCCATTATGAGATAACCCAGCATACTCATGTCGCCGTAGAAGTTGTATTTGAAAGTGTTATAGGCCGCATAAGATCCGTTAGAATAGCCTGCTTCGGCTAAATAATACAGGCCTCCTGTAATGAAGCCAGCCGCGCCGCCTGCCCATTTGTTCCACAGTAAACCCAGTATCATTGGGACGCCGAGAATGATCATTTGCGCAAAGCCCTGAGTGAGAATGATGCCGATTGTGACGTTGCCGTTTCCGAGTATGTGCGAAGGCCCAGTCGGGTTGATGTATATTGCCAGGAAGTAGATCAAGGCCACTAGAATAATGGGTATAACTATGCCATTGAATATGTCAGCCAGTTTGAATTTGTTTTCTTCCAATTTTAATCCCTTGGAACTATTTACGTGGTGGCATGTTTATAAGCTTAATGCTTGGAAGCGTGACATGCCAAAAATGCAAACAGCAAAACGCAAGAAACAGGCACCGAAATAACAACCTGCCGCGTGGCAATGGGTCTGCTGTAGAGAAGAGAAAATAAAAGAAAGGGTTAAGGAAATTGGTTTTACTCTTGTTGCTTGAGCATTCCTTTAGATTGCAGCACAGCTTTTCTGAGGTCGATCCTTGATGGGCAAACGAATGTGCAGTGACCGCAGCCAGTGCAGTAGTCAGCGTGTAACTTCATCATTTGGTCAAAGTTCATCTTGTCGAATGCGTTCTTAATCAGTATCGGGCTAAGTCCGTGGCAGCAAACTTTCATGCATGCACCGCAACGCATACACTGGTACTCTTTGACTTTTTCAGGGGCGAATGATTGTTTCTTAGGTAGCTTTGGCTCTTTGCTTTCTGTTGTAGGCTTCATTCTTCCGATTTTGTCTAGTGCAGGCACCGTTAGGTTCATTATTACTAGCGCCACGAAAGATGCTCCGAAGAACTGCATGTAGGTAATCATGAGCACTGTCAGGACTGCTGTGCCGACTCCGAAGATTATTTGTCCCATATATGTTAGTGGCGTCGTTGCAGGATCTGTCGCCATAAAGAATGCCAAGAACACTGAGCTGCCGATGAACATCAAGAAGAGGAATCTGACCAAGTAGCCTGAATCGCCTAAAGCTGCTGAGAAGATAAGGGACAGCACTGCTACGGTGACAAAGTAACTTAGAGTGATTCTCCATTTCACGTATTTTCGCGCAACAACAAAGAAACCGATGCCCACAGCAATCACTGCGATTGTTGATGCGCCACCAGGCCAACCGTGGAATTTGTCTAGGAACATTACTGAAAGCAAGTTGTTGGTGTTTACGGCCAAAGGATGTTTAAGACTGGCATTTTCGAAGCAGGTTATCATGTAGGTGCCAAACCCAGCTAAGCCGTTTTTGTTTATTGCACTTGTTAGACCTATTGGACCAGACAATGCAGGTACACCGAGCATGCCGCTCTTCATGTGGTCAATGGCAAGCAGCAATGTTTGTATGAAGGGTATCATGACGACAAGTTTTGCAGCTGCAGCGGGGTTAACGTATTTTCTACCGGTTACACCCATCAACTTCTTGAAGAGAACAATGCCTACGAGGGATATCAAAGCGATAAACACGAAGCATTGGGGCGCTTCAAGTGGAAACAGGTCGAAACCCGCCGTAGTCATGCTGGGAACACCAAGAACGTAGCAGTCGGTAACGATCAAGCCGAAAACAGCGGCAGACATAATGTTAAGTGGACTGTCAACAGCGATTTTGTTAAAGAAAACGTCAATTCCGACTGCGATACCTACTGCGATCAACGCATTGATCACCAATGTTAAGCCAAGATTCCATTTTGACGGCGTCGTCTCTTGAGACCAGAAAGCAGCTGTTATAACGAGGAGTATAATTAATGCAAAAAACGTGTAAGTCATCAGTTTATCTTTAGTCATCCATGAATATTCTTTAGGTTTAGACATTAACTTCTCACTTTCTCCTTTTGAATTGCTGAGTTCAATTTAGCGCTGGTTGGTTTAATAAGACTTTCTCAACATATCACTAAACTCCGATACCTTTTAATGAGAAAACCGAGTAATGCAGACACTCCCCTGCTTTCTGATCACTGAAATAAGTAACCAATCAATTTAGCAAACGCAAAAATCAAAGAGACAAAAAAAGTCCAAAGCTCAAATTGCATAGGTCATTCTCCTACGAATGAAAACCCTGAAAGGCGCTGTTCAGTTGAGTAAAGCTAATACGGATAAACCTCTACAGTTTGATTTTAATTGAGGCTTGACCATGAGCAAGACCAAAGACGGGGAGTTGGAGGGCTTAACTTTAGACGTGTACTTGCACGTGTTAAAGATTGGCAAGCCTGTTGGGCCCAGAGAAGTCATGAAAGCCGCGAATCTCAGCAGCCCCAGCGTCGCATATAGACACTTGCAGAAACTGGAGGACCTTGGTTACCTCCAAAAAAATTCGTACGGCGAATACGTGCCGAAGAATAAGGCTCATGTCTCTGGTTACGTTTGGTTCGGAAAACGCTTGATGCCCAAAATGTGGCGTTACTCAATTGTCTTTCTGGCAATTCTAATTACAGAAGCCATAGTTTTAGACATTCACTACGCAGTCGAAACCTACGAATTCAAGGTCTTCTTTCTACTTCTAATCCTGATAACTGTACTAGCGTTAAGCGTCTTCACAGCCGAAGGGTTGAGGCAAATAAGACAAACGCATTACGCCCAGCATGAGAAACCAGTGGAGACAACACCGCTACCCCAGTAAAAGAGAAAACAAAGAAGGCACCTCGTGGCTAAACCGCGCTCTGCATTTTTGCCAGTTGAATCAAATAGTGCCTTCTAGGAGTAAGTTTTATATCATAACAGCGTTTTTATTGTCAATGTTTGGGGGATACCTAGTGGCTTCAAATAAGTCACCATTGTTCATGGTGGTTTGGCGGTGTACCAGAAACTGCGTCGGCAACTGCATGTACTGCAGCTACACCAAAGACTATGCAGCAGACACGGAGCTGGACACCAAAGACGCCAAGAAAATGGTCGACGAGATTCACGATTTCGGCGCGCCGTGGTTTGGGATCAGCGGCGGAGAGCCTTTGGTTAGAAAAGACATTTTTGACGTTATTGCTTATGCCGAAGAGAAGTATGACATGAATGTCAGCCTCATAACAAGCGGCTTCGCTTGGGATGAACGGCGATACGACCTGCTCCGCAAATATAACGTCCACACTGCAATCAGCCTCGACGGAAACAAGGAATCAAACGACATTATCAGACGCGAAGGCAGCTACAACAAAGCATTAAACGCAATGAAGAAGCTGTCTGATGTCGGGTTGCTCGACTGCATAGTCACAACAATGACCAAATACAACATCAAGCACATGGCGCATCCAGCAGCATTGGCGGAAGAGTACAAAGCCCGCATGGTAGTCTACCACAACCTTGTTCCAGTCGGCAGAGCAGGAAGCAACATGCCCGACTTAGCGCCTACGCCAGAGCAGTACGAAGAAGCCTTCGACGAAATCTACGACATCCAACGTAAACTTTACGGTAAAGTCAAAGTCAATGTTTACTCGCCTTTCTATGCGAGAATCGTCCGCCAAAAGAACCCTGTTGACTTCTGGGACTGGTACCACGAAGGCTATCTTGGCAGATGCACAATCGGCGGCAACTACGTCGGCATAACTGAGAACGGCGACTACCGAAGCTGCGGATTCCACGAAGGCTACCGCTTGGGAAACGTCAAAGACAAGAAACTAACCCAAGTCTGGGAAGACCTGCAACACAGCGAACTACACCTTAAGCTACGTGACAAAAGCAACATCAAAGGCAGATGCGGAATCTGCGAATACCGAGAAATCTGCGGCGGATGCAGAACACGCGCTGAATACTACACAGGCGACTTGTTCGAGTCGGATCCAGCGTGCAAGTACATTCCGAAGGTTCTGCAAGAAGACCCGAACTTCTTCAAGAGACAATAAACCATCTTTCTTTTATTTTTCATGATTTCTTTTTTTGAACGGCGAATAAATTGTCACTGGGTTTGGTTATAGTCGGGGAGAATCTTGAAAATTACGTATCGATCATTTGAGTAGATTTGCTGTAGAAATCGGCATCGTGAAATGTTTGGGTCAAGCGTGTTTTTGTCGTAGACGATGAATTGTATGTTATCTGTCGCTATGTAATCTTGGAAGCTGCGGGTTGAGATCCTGAAGGGCGGTGTTTTGTAGCTCAACAGGCTTTCAAGGTTACTGGGCTGCAGAGCGGTGAAGTTGTCCTTTGAAAGGCAAAGAACCTGGTACTGTCTGGAAACGTTCTGGTTCACGTTAAGTTGGTCGAACTGGTACTCGAACCTGACCGCATCGATTTGGCCACCGCCCAAGGCGCCGATGTTTCCCCAATTGGGCCAGTCAGTGAAGTTAAATGCGTATCCGACTTGGTTTTTCTCGTCGTAGACGCCGACGTAGTTACCTGGGGCTGAACTGGGAAAGTTGACGACAGTCCAAAGTTTCCCATTCGGTTGGTTTGAAGTTACGTTCCATGGGTTGACCCAGTTCATGAAGCCTGGAATCTGCGCCTTGTCAAAGGAGAATTGAAGGTCAAAATAGTTTGTCAAGTAAAGCGTCACGTTGGAGAGGACGCCGTTCAAAGCTGACACCGTCCAGGATACATCGGCGGGGTAAGTGTCGTTTTGAACCTGAAGCGTTTCCGTCAACGCAACGTAGCTGTTGGAGAATTGGAACTGCATCTGTTTTGGATAAGTGTTCTCGTTGAAGAAGACGTCCCGCGTCAGGTTGGTCAAGGAGAAATCGTAGTACTTGCCATCTTGAGTAAAAGAGATGAAGTCTCCGGCAGTTGACGAATAGGACACACGGTACCAAACACCGTTTAGTGAAATGTAGTTCTCCAAGAAGGTGTCGCCGTAAGCTTCGTAGCCTTGGAAAATGTTTTGAGGATCCTGAAGGGCATAAGCCAATGTTAGAACAGACCAGGCGATATCGTTGGTTTCCACAGTTGCTGAGGTTTGGGCTGTGACGTTTTTGCCTGAAAACACTGAAAACCAATAGCCTGGAATCTCGGTGTCAACGACCGTAGCGTTGTTTGGGTAGTTCTGCGCGAGCCAGACGCCTGCGTCGAGCGCCTTCACATCTGTCGTTGAGTAGAAAACACTTGCTTGCATCATTTTCCCGTAGACTACATCTGAACGATAGACCAGCAATCCGCACATCAGAATTACAAGGGAAAACGCGAGGATCTTGAGCCAATTCCTGCGTAATGGGTAAAGCAGACGTTTTCTGAAAGCGCTTGCAAGCTTGGCGCCTGAACTTGTGGGTCCGCCGGTGACTGCTGACGGTGCAGTTTCCAGAGATCCGCGGTAGGCAAAGACACCGTTGCTTCTACGTGTGTAAAACCCCGAAAACTTTTCTTGAATAAAAACGACGCATGCACCGGCGAATATTGCGACCGACGGCGTCAAGTAATAGTTGAACCATTGGAACGGCATGAAGAAGCCGAAGAGGTAAGATTCAGCGAAGAAAAGCGGCACGAAGAAGCTTATCAGCAAGATTGCGTAGAAGAACCCTTTTTTCTGTTTCCTAAGAAGGAAAAACGAGGTAATTATTCCTCCGAGTGCGAGGAAGAAAATGAAGTTGAAGTTAGCCATGAAGGCTGAGAAGCTGACCGAAGGGATCTGGTAAGCGTAGGTTTTAACGGCGAAGAACACGTATTCGACGACGAGGCCGATGTAGCGGAACATGGCTTGAAAATAGTAGAGAAACGCAATTCCAGCTCCGATAATCAACGCCAGCACTACCTTGAGCGAGCGACCTCTTGATTTAATGACCATGTAAAGCAATATCGGAGGTAGCATGAAAGCAGCTACGAAAGCGGAAAGCTGATGCGACAAAACCAATGCAAAAGCGCCGAGGAAAGTAACCACAAGGTAACCGAACTGATCTATCGCCTTAGTCAAGTAGAGAAGCACAAAAAAAATAAACGCAATACCGAGCACCGTTGTGTAGCCGCCGAACTGGTTCGCCTCAAACACTGGAAAACACAACAGCAACAGAACCGCGCTGACCGCCCCTACCTTCTTTGTAAAGAACTTGCTTGCAATCAAATAGACAGCCATAAATAACAACCAGTCACAGACGGCAGCTAGAGCCTTCACCAGAAAAATCATTTGCCCGATGCTTGTTGCGCCGCTGATGGAAATAAGCATAGCCAGCAGCAACTCGTACAGCGGAGGCGTCCACCCCAAGTTAACCAAAGGTATCTTGCCTGTCTGCAGGAAAATCTGCGCCTTAGCCAAGTGGACGGCGGGGTCGTTTCCCAGCACAACACCGTTCATCGATATGACTGTGTAGAAGATGAGCAAGACGAGCACGGAAAAAATCGTTATGAATGCGACTTCAAGCTGCCTCTCTTTCGTCAATTTATCCGTCAAAGAGTCAGTTATCCTCCAGTCAGAGTGGTGTTTGCTCTAACTTTGAAGATGGCAACTTCATTGTTAATAAATACGAGGCTAAACTGTGGGTCGTTAACGAATTTGGCGTTCACTTCAAAATCGCGGTTGGCTATGTAAGAAATTGAGTTTGACTGCAACGCCTCTCTGTAATCGAAAGTGGTCATCGGCAAGTTGGCAACAGGTTTCTGCGCGGTTTGAACGTTACTCAGCAACGTTTCACTGAGACTTTTTGGGTTAGCCACATCGTTCTCTGTAACCTGAAAGATTCCGACCAAAATCTGAATTTCTGCTGATGATTTGCCCTGCAAGTTGTAGGAAAGCGTTGTTATACAGGGATTTTGCCAGTTGAGTGTGGAGACCTGAGGCTGGTTTTCAACGAAAATGAGCTGCCCCGCCTCTTTCATGCCAGTATCCAACGTTGCAATGGTGTTGTTTGCGGGCTGCAGGAATTCTCCGTCTGCGTTGAGCACGAAGTTGATCCAGTCCAATGAAACGTTAGGGTTGCTGCTCTGGATCTTTATGGTCATGTTGGCGAAGGCGACGCCTTGGGAAACAGTCAAGATTTCTGAGTAGCTTAAATCGCCGTTTGCTTTGTCAACGACAATTGAAGGGCTGCCGCTTTGTGCGTTAACTAGTTGCATGTTGGTTACGGGTACCTGGGTTATATCAGTGGATTGGACAGAGCCAGCATTCTGTGTGAACAATGTGATTTCGCTGTCGTTAAACTGGAAGAATGGAAATGGGAAAGGCGTCCAGCTGAGGTCGGCTAGGAACTGGGGATTATGTCTCCCGATGTAGCCTCCGTCTTCCCTTACTTGAATGTAACCATTATCGATTATGTAGTCTGTGTCAAGCAGATTAGAGGCAACAGTCGCAGGCGCCAGCTCGCTGTCAACCGTCAGGTACTGAGGGGGAACCGCACTCCAAGTCGGCCGCTGAGCAAAGCCTCCGAGCCACCATCCATACAGGGCGTCAGAAACAAATATCGACGTTGGCGGAGTGTTTTGTTCGGCCCATTGGATTGCTTGGTAACCAGGTTTATCCATTGTTTGATAGAAACTCTGAATGGTGACGCCTTGCCAAGGAGGTAGAAAGATCGGAAGCGTCATGAGAAATATGAGTATGAAGCCCAAGACGAAAATGGCGTAAACCCGTTTTTTTGTTACGCCTGACGAGATTCGATTTGCTAAGTTGTTGGCGTTTGCTGCGGTCTTCTGTATTTTGTTTGTTAAAGAGTGATAGGTAACTGTTAGGTGTGCAAAATACGTTGAACCATGATCAATCATCATAGCGAAAAGGATGATAACGGGCAGCACAAGGAAGTAGAGAAAACGGTTGTAGTCAACTATGAGCCCGAACAGGAAGCCCTGCGTAAGGATCAAAGGGACAAACAGCCAAATGATCAGTAGGAAAGTCGGTAGTGAAATAAACCGACGCTTGTATTTCTTGGACAGCAGCAGCAATGGCAGAAGACAACCGAAGAGCGCCAGCACTTCATCCATAGGAAGCACTCTCGTCGCAATTATCGCTCGGTTAATCTCGTTTACCGCCGAAAACGACGAGTTCGCACTCAGGTAAGCAGGGATTGCGCTCGCCAGAAAAGGCGAAACCAGAATCGCGCCGCCAACGATTGGAAGCAACCAAGTGAGAACTGTTTTTCTCGTTGTTCCGAACGTTTTAGGAGCGATCACAGCGCAAAACACTGTTACTCCTGTTATGGCGATGAAAATCGCGGCGCTCAGCGAATGCGTCAAGAAAATGGATCCTGTTAAGATTGAAGTTGAAACAAGAAAAGGTGCCAGCGTGAACCGTTCTCTCTGCAGAAATAAGTAGAAAGTCAGGGGAATCAGAAACAGGGTTATCACGTTTGGGTAGCCTGCCCACATCAACATTTCAACGTCGAAACGTGAAACTGCAACCAAGAACGCGACGATTATAGCGGCGGATTCAGACCACACCGCCCGCGTCACCAAGTAGGCAGCCAAAACAATAAGCGAAGAGAACAGCGCAACAATAAGCGCTTGCGCCACGTAGTCGGTTATCCCAGTCACAAGAATCAAGGCTGCGGCGAAAATGTGAAAGCCCGGAAAAGTTAGGGATTGACCCCCGCCCATCTGGTAATAGTCATAGAGGAAATTGGTATGACCAGAACCCGTTATTGAGTTGATGACGCTTGCGTGTAAGCCGATGTCAGCGCCCGGCGGGAAGCCTTGCCAAAACATCAGAACAACACGGTAGATGAAGGAAAAGACGAAAATCAACATCAGAAGCACGTATTGCTTGTTTGCTTTGAACATTGACTGCCCCTCTCTTTTCCGTCGTCTATCTTTTATGTTTCATGAAATATTAAAGTCAAAGCTTAAATATGAAGCTCGAGTATAAAAAGCCCTGAGTAAACAAAAAGGAAAAAAGGTGTTTAAATGTCGTGGCTTAAATCTATGATGGAGAAGGAGCCTCCCGAACCAGAGAATCCAATCGGCGTTGTCGTCATCGGCAATATTGAACCTGACATGCACGACACAGCAAAAGAAGCAGTCAGACGGTCACTGAAACGCGCTGGCTTCAAGACAATTGACGTCGGTAAAAGCGTTGCCCCGCAAGTTTTCGTTGACAAAGCAAGAGAGAACAACGCAAACCTCATTGCCATCTCAGTGAACACGGTGCCTGCAAAGAACAACCTGCCGAAACTAGACGAAGCATTGAAGGCAGCAGGACTCAAAGGCAAAATCGCCATAATCATGGGCGGTGCAGCAGTCAAGAAAGAAGACGCTGACGCTATGGGTGCACTCTTTGGCAAGAACAAGGAAGAAGCTCCTGAACTCGCAAAGAAAGCAATTGGCAAAAAATAAATCCATTAGATGAGGAAAAATGTCCTTTAAATTCAACACTGAACAGAATATCTACACTGTTGGAAGAGCAAAAGTAGGCGGTCAACCAGGAGAACTACCCACTTTTCTGATTGGTTCCATATTTTGGCTCGGCCAGAAAATGGTCCAAGACGCGAACAAGGGTATTTTTGACGCTAAAGCTGCCGAAGACATCATTAACACGATGCAGACCCAAAGCGACATTACAGGTGTACAGTTTGCACTCGACATCGTTGGGACCACAGAAATGGCTTTTGAGAAGTACATTGACTTCGTTTCAAAGCACAGCGACGCACCACTCATGCTTGACGCAATGAGCCCGAAGACACGCATGGTAGCCGCAACAATGGCCAAGAAAATGGGTCTATCTGACAGATGCTTGTACAACTCTGTCTACAAAGGCGTCACCGAAGCTGAACTCGCGAACCTGAAAGAAAGCGGCGTCAAAATGTCAATAGTGCTCGCTGACGACCCCAAAGACAACAGCTTAGAAGGCAAAATGAAGGTCATCGAGGAAGCATTGGCATTGGCAGCGAAAGGCGGAATCACTAAGCCGCTTATCGACACAGCCATACCCGCATTCGCACCGGACATGGGCACTGCAGTCAGAACCATACCGATTATGAAGGAGAAGTATGGTCATCCTGTTGGGTTAGGCAGCGGTAACGTTGTCACAACCATGGGTTGGGTAAAGGCAAACATTGCTAAAGAGTTCAGGCCTGGATGCAGAACCTCAACGAACTCGATAATGCAGGTAGCAGGCGCAAACTGGTTAATGATTGGTCCAGCAGAGCAGGCAGAATGGGTATTCCCAGCAGTTGCAGTAACCGACACATACATTGCATCAGCCGCAGGCGACCTTGGAACAAGACCGGTAGACGAAACCCACCCGATCTACAAGATGTTCATGTAGAAAAACCCCTTTCCTTTATTTTTTATTTGTTAAAAACTTTGAAGCGCGAAAATCTGAACCCCTTTAGATGGCTTGAACTCATCGTTGCCTTCACCGTTCTAACGTTAGCTGTAACTTACCTTGTGCCCAGTGATTCGTTTTTTGCCTTTCTGCGTTATGCTTTTGGTTTTGTTTTTGTCGTTTTTCTGCCCGGATACTGCTTAGTCAACGTCCTCTTCACGGGCAAGAACAAGATTGACGCGGTAGAGCAGGCTGTGCTCTCTGTGGCTTTGAGCTTCGGTCTAGCTGGGCTGGCAGGCTTGCTGCTGGGTCTTTCCCCTGTGGGCATCAACTTTACTTCGATAAACGTTTCACTCGGCGCTATAGTGCTGGTTTTTGCCGCAGTTGCATGGGTTAGGAAGCTAAGAGAGCCTGATGTGCAGAGCCCGCAGCAGGTAAGCGCCTGAAGTCTTCACCGCTGATTTTCCGTAGGTTCCGCCGCGGCGCATCATATGCAGCACGTAACCAGGACGCAGATAGAACTGCTGGTAGGCTTTGTAGCGGATTTCTGCGAGTTTCTCCATGCTGAGCCAAGGCGTCTCGAAGGTTGGTGCCGCTGTGTCGTATTTGTCGAAGTCGGTGACTCGGAGCCAGCCGTTGGCTTTGACTTGTTCATACATGGGTGTGCCTGGGTAGGGTGTGGCGACGTAGAAGCCGACGTCGTCTGGGTTCAGTTCCTTAACGAAGCGGATGGTTTCCTTCGCCGTCTGCTCCGTCTCGCCTGGGAAGCCCAACACAACGTTGGCGATGGTCATTAAGCCAACATCCTGTGCCGTCTTGTATGCGACGCGGGTCTGGTCAAGCTTGATTTTCTTGTTCATCTTACCTAAGATGGCCTCTGAGCCTGATTCTACGCCCATCCAAACGGCTATGCATCCTGCGTCACGCATGGTCTTTAGCATTTCGCGGTCAACCATGTCCACTCGTGTGCCGCAGTCCCAAATCAGGTTCAGCTTCCGCGCGTGTAGTTCCTCGCAGATTTTGAGGACGCGGTCTCTGCTGACTGAGAAGGCGTCGTCGTAGAACGTTACTTGGTCAACGCCGTATTGGTCGTGGACAAGCTGCATCTCGTCGACAACATTTTTGGGACTCCGCCAGCGGTAGCCTCTGCCGAACATGCGCACGGTGCTGCAGAAGTCGCACCAGTACACGCAGCCTCGACTAGTGATAAGCGGGAACAGAATCTTGCCCATCCGCTTGAGCGACTCCAAAGGCAGCAGGTGATGCGCTGGGAAAGGCAGCGAATCCAAATCCTGTAGGAAAGGTCGGTCTTCGGTGCGGACGATTTTGCCGTCTTTGGTTCGGAACGTGACGCCGAGGACGCTGCCTAGGCTTTCGCCCGTTTTGAGTTTGTCTAATAGCTCGATGAATGTGATTTCGCCTTCGCGTCGGACGACGACGTCGAGGCTTGGGTACTCCGCGAGGGCGTTTTCGTCCCAGAAGGTTCCGTGGCTGCCGCCCAGCATCGTGACTGCCTCTGGGTGCACCTCCTTGGCGATGTTGACAAGTCGCATCGCTGACTTGTAGAGGAGCGTGGTGGCTGTGACGCCGACGACGTCTGGCTTCACGGTGCTGATGCGTTGGCGGAACCCGTCGTAAGTTAAGTGTTCAGCTTGGCAGTCGATGATTGTGACCTCATGCCCCGCCCGCTCCGCCACGGCGCCCAGATACGCGAGCCCCAAGGGGATGAACGGCGGATGCGAATGCACATGCAGCGGGTAAGGAGGATTAACCAAAGTGACCTTCAAAGCTGTGTCGCCCACTCTCAAGTACCAGCAAACTACGCACAAACCAATAATATAGTTTTCCCAACCGAGCCTAAAAACGCATAAGCCGCCGTCGAAAGGAGCAAGGCGGTTTTTTCAGCCATTTTTACAATGGGATTTTGATGTAAAAATTAGGCCCCCCCTCTATCGGTGCGTCGGAGGCAGGGCTTGATTTGCGTTGTATTTTTGGTTTGGGGTTGAATTCTTTGAGATGTAAAACGCTGGAAGGCGTGGAAAAGGAGGGTTTTCGGTTTGATTTTTGGAATATTCCAAAACCTTAAGTCGCAGAGAAGCCTTTCCAGTAAGCGCAAGAAGACGCATATTTTTGCGGGGACCCACTCAAAACAGAAGAGGAAAACAAACAGACAACCTTCTACTCCAAACAGCCATAATGCAGCCAGGACTCTCCCAGTACGAAATTGCAAAGCAACTCGGCTGGCCAAGCGGCAAAGTCGACGGCGCCGTAAGACGCCTCGTCAACCAAAAACTCATCACCATCACTCGCACCGAAAGAAACGGCAGAACAACCAACCTAATCCACCCAAAAGACACGCTCTACCCAGCCGACACCAAACCACAAGACACCATCGAAGTACCAGCCAACCTCTTGCGGCTCGAAAACGGCGAATGGCAAAATATCGCCTTCGTCTATGCATTAGGCAGCAACACCATCGGCATAGCGAGCCATGAAAAGCCAGAATGGAAAGAAATTGCCCCCTTCACCGCAGAAATCACGGTAAGAAAGGAAAAGCGAACGTTGATTTTGAAGATTCCAGAGAAATTCACCCGCTTCTACAATATCGGCAAGCAACAAACAGCGGTAACAGTCAACGACAACTCGATCGTAATAGCCATCTCTGGAAACATCGTAGAAGCAAAGAAATACCCAGCTTGATTAAGCTTTAATGAGCTGGGTTTGGGGATTAAATTTTAGTCCCACACACACAAATTACGGTTAAATGGCTTTGGGAATAGATTGGTAAGGTGTTTACTCGGTTCAGGTGTCATCGTAGAATAAGGGAAATGTAATAGTATGGATGATATCGGAATCCAGTAAACACTCTTGATGAAAAAATATAAGAATCAAAAAGCATAGAAGTGCGCGCTTAACGACTAGTGACCTATTTTCCAGAGAATCCATTGGACTTTTGAGAACTCTTTTTTCTTGAGGTTTTTTCCTTCTTCCATCTTTTTGACAATTTTTACAAATTCTTTGTTGTTTTGCCAGTTTGCCTGATTTTTTCTCAGTGTTTCAAGGAATCTATCGGTTATTGGTTCATGCGCCAGAAGCTCTTTTTGGTAGTTATCTATCATGTTAACGTTCTCCTGTGATTTCTTATGTCTTAATAATGATTATTTGCAAAATAAACCCTTGCACATAACTTAGGCATACCAAGCGCTGCTTCTGTTGAACAGAAAAGCAGTTGATTATGCAAAATATGTGTTAAAAACAAATATTTCAATACTTGATTGTGCTTGGAAAGAACTGTGCAACAGATAAACAGAAAACTGTGGTGGATTAAATTTTAATCCCCAAACCCAAACTGCGACTAACTTATTTCTACTTACACTTACTCCCCCTCTAACAAATACAATTACAATTACATACAGTTACAATTACAGCAAAACACAACACAACAAAAAAACTTTTAAACGAAACAAAATAACTGAGCGTCTATGCCAAAAATAGATGCTATTGACGAAGCCATTATAGATGCCCCGCTTAAGGCAGTCTATAAAGCTGTTATGAACGAGTACTCAGGGGTGACAAAACTTTGGACTCCTTTTCTTGAGTGCAAGCCAAGAGGAGATGCGCCAATGGATAGAGAGGGCGAAATTTGCGACATTACAATTCGTAAATATGGAATGAAGCCCAAGTTTTCTGACAAATTTATTAAAACTAACGAAGGCAAGTCAATAGAACTGGAACTTACAGGTGACCTTATAGGAAACGAAACATGGACATTTGAGCCGATAGATGGAAAAACAAAGGTTCGAATTCATTGGAAAGGTGGAACAAATAGACTACTATTTTCGCTTATGTCGGCATTTATGAGCGCTGAAAAAGTACATTCAGACATTTGCACAAGAGCATTCAACGCATTAAACACTTATCTGAGTAAAAACGAATCTGACGAAACACAAGCGCGCGCTCCTAAAATAAGAAATGAATTCCAAATTCATATATTTTATATTTAGTTCAGGTCAACAGTATGCCTAGTGAAGAAGCGACTATCAATGAGTTGCCAAGTTGAGAAACATACAAAGTCTCTATCAGATGACGAACGACACTTCATGATGCAACATCTGGAACAAGCAGAAGAGCTAAGAATAATCGTTGAATTTGCTTCTTTGAACGACATACCTCTGGTGGAGAGAAAGAAAGCAGCCAAAAAACCCTTATACTTGATAAGGTACGAGTAGCTCACTAGTCTTCTTCAATACATAATTTCTGGAGAGCGCGCGCACATGAACTATTTACAAAAAGCCCTGAAAATCGTGTCTTTTCTTATAAAAGCTGAAAAAAACACAAAGCGAGCTATTTTTGGGGTATTCTCTTTCTGATAAATACAGTTGATAGCAGTATTGCTAGTGCAAAAAGTAGCGGAGTTGTCCATGTTGGAAACTCTGGAATAATAGGCGTTGGAGAAGACGAAGGAGCAGGCGTAGGTGAAGGAGTGGGTGCTGAGCTAAGGTCTACCGTTATCGTGTGAGTGCTGTGTGTGTATGTAAAGTACAAAAGCCATGAGTCAGATGTGGCTGTTGCGGTATAGTCTAAGTTGTTGCCGTCCAAGTACACTTTGAGGTTTGCTATGTTTCCAACTAAACTCTTAGCAACTTGCATATCGACAAAACCAGTGGTTCCGAATGGACCGCTGACGGTGAAGCTCAGTTCATTGCTCGTCGAGTTAAAGGCTAATGCAGATATGGTTGAGTTCGATGTTACGGAGAAGACATATTGGTCATTGAATGAGGTCACTGAAAGCGCCCTCGAAAGTTCCGTTGATTGAAAGGTATCGTTACCAGCCCAGCTGGCCTTCACGAGGTACGTGCCAGTGGCAGAAGGAATCCAAACGGCCGAGTAGCTCCCATCGGAAGAAGTATTAACCGACGTGATTTCATTCCAAGTTTGTCCTCCTGTTACGCTATAGGATAATAGGATTGAAGCCCCTGTTATTCCCACGTCTTTATACCCCAACACACCGCTTATCGTAACTTGAAACCCAAGATAATTGACCGCAGAACTAAGATCGAGAGTAAGAGTTGGATTCTCAAATATTGCTACACTAACTGCACCTGTTCCAAAAGCATAAACATAGCTACCGGAGCTAACATACAGATTGCCATCCGCCACAACTGGAGAAGAACGCACCCCATTCGGGGTGTTCTGTTTCCATATCAAAGCGCCTGATGTTTCATTTAGAGCATAGAGACCGTTAAAGTTGTCTCCAACCGAATCTATTTCAGAACCGATAAATACCTTACCGTCTGCTGCCGCTGGGGAAGATAATATTGTACTGTTTGTGTCATAGCTCCACATCAAACTTCCTGTTGTGGCATTAAAGCTGTAAATTTTCTTATCGAGCAATCCAATAAAGATCCTGCCATCAGCGAAAGCAGGGGAAGACTGAGCTCCACCTCCTAGAGTATAATTCCACATCAAAGCTCCTGTTGTCTCATTCAACGCGTATACTGCTCCATTATCATGTGAGGCAATGAAAACTTCATTCTCTCCAACTGTAGGGGATGAATATATGAAAGAGCTTGTTTTATAGCTCCAAATCAAGCTTCCAGTTGTATCGTTCAAAGCATAAACATTTCCATTCTCTGAGCCAATGAATACTTTACCATCAGCTACAGCGGGAGAAGTGTACAATACAGAATACGGCTCAATTAAATAATTCCACATAAGATTTCCCGTGGTCGCATTCAAACAATACACACAACCGTTAGACTCGTCTGTTCCACCTATGAATACCATTCCTTCACTGACAGCAGGAGAATTGATGACTCCTCCTAGAGTTTGATAGCACCATATCAAGCCTCCCGTGACCTCGTTCAAGGCATATATGTTAGAGCCAGCAGCGATGAACACCTTACCATCCACGACTGCGGGAGAAGAACTCACTTCGAAACCTGTCTGATATTCCCAAATCAAACTTCCATTAGTAGCATTGAGACTATACACAATGCCATTACTGCCTCCAATAGGATTACTTTCAGAAGCGATGAATACGCTGTCATTAACCACCGCAGGAGAATTATAGTTCACTTGACCTCCCAGTTGGTAGAGCCAGAGACCTGTGTTCGTATCAGGAGCAACGGATAAGGCGTTTCCGGAATGGCTGGGATCATGGCCGAACATTGGCCAGTCTTCAGAAGTACCGCTTTGAGCCGTGCCAAAATGCACCGTGTCAAATAGAGCCATCGTGGATACTAAAAGTGCCAAGATGAATGTTAGTGCTAATGCTGTTCTTTTCATAAGCACCAACTATAACAAGTTCCGCTATACAGATTTAAGACTTTTGAACAGGTCTAAAATTGTTGGTAATAGCGTGTGACAGAATGAATCAGTGACTGACTGAGTGAGTGTGATTAACTTCAGTGACTACCAGCATCGAGTAATTGTGTTTTGCTGTAATTGTAACTGTATGTAATTGTAATTGTATTTGTTAGAGGGGGAGTAAGTGTAAGTAGAAATAAGTTAGTCGCAGTTTGGGTTTGGGTTTGGGGATTAAAATTTAATCCCCACACACACACCTTTTAACGGTTGATGGGTGTTGGCATTAATTTTTCTTAGGTTGCATGGTGGATAAACAATGTATGGGTGGATGGTATGTGGTAGGTAGTAGTATACTTTCTTGTTTGACACGTACATTTAATTGAGACATACATTTCATTGACACATACATTATTTTGAGAAAAATAGATGTGTCGCACGCTATTTTGAAAAATATCGCGCGTCAAATGAAACAGGGGGGTGCATGCACTAAAAAATCCCGAGTCACGCTAACCATTTCAAACTACCGTTTAGTTTCGTAAATTCGGCTTTGTATTTCAAAGATTCTCTTTAAGAAAGCCTTCTGTCCTTCCTGTATTTCTTCACTATTTGGTGGTCGATTGCGAGATTGCCGAACAAAGTCGTAAAGGAAGCGCTCGTATTGTCCCCATATAGAACCAAACACAGCGTCGTCAACATTTCTTACCGCTGGCTTTAATGTTTCAAACAGTTCTCGGCTACTAGAGAGACAGCAATATGAGAGGAAACTGTCAAGAATTTTCTCCAACCTTCCTCTCAGCTCGAACAGCCAATTGGCATCATCATTTATGACCATTTATTTTTCACCTTTCTTCTGCCGACAGTCTATTTTTGTTTACGAAAACTACCGAGGTCCAGCTCTTCATCTATATTCATCGTAGCTATCAATGACACGAATTATTGTTTGTTTCTTTGTATGGCGAGGATGATGAATTTTACCTTTTCGTTTTAGTGGATGCAGTGGTCGATATTGTTGTTTAACCCAATAATTTTCGGACATTTTCAACCCTCAATGAGCTAAAGAATTATTTCCAGCTATTTAAGCATCTGAATCATATTAATCATTATAGCGTCAAAGTTTTTAATTTGCTAGTTTACTGTTGCTAGTTTCCATCAGTTTAGTCATTGTAGCGCCAAAGTTTCAAATCTGCTAGTTTGTGTTGCTAGTTGTTGCTAGAACGAAAAAAGGGAATGCGCGCGCTGAGGAGGAAGGGATTAAAAACTTAAAACGCGCTTGCTCTTATCGCTAAGACTTAACTCAGTTCCTTGAGGTATCGTGTAGCTTTGCTGTGGACACTCCCGGCGAAATTACCGCCTTTCCGAGAACTATAGTCTGCTATGTAAGTTAAGGCCATGGTACATCGCTTCTTTCGAAGTCTGTCCAAAGCGACGTTGGCATTTTCTATCATTTTATCATGAAAGAAAGTATTTGGAACTCTATCGAGCGCATCAATAACGATATTCAAAAGTTGAGTGCATTCTGGAGTAGTTGATGGCTTGGATGCCGTTTTTTCACCAATAGCAGGTTATAGGTTGGTATTCCTTAAAAAACTGACTCTAATCGCGCTGTTGATGTTATATTACTCGCGTGGAGGTCGTGACAATTAAAATTCAAATACACGCGCGAAAGGGACTAGATTTTTGGAATAGTGTCCGATTTTTCTTTTATGCACCGTGCCAACTTGGGAGTAAGGAGGCGAGAACCAAAAATGGGACACGGACATCAACATACTCCAAATGAAGACAGGTCAATATCTCTAAACCCGAACAACCAAGCATATCAAGCAAGCCTAGACAACCGTTCAGTACAGATTGCAGAAACTAAATCCAAAGAGTAAGAGTTGAAGCGCGCTAAAGCGCGCAAAACTCCTTTTTTCATTATACCCATCAGTATTAACAATAAAGTAACCTTAAGGGCTCATCCTGCGTTGCAATATGAGTCATAAACACTGAAAAAGAAGCGGCGTTAATTGACAGAGTCAGAATCAGAAGAAGCACGGATTGATGAGTTTGTTAGCCGCCCAAGTTTTCAGTTAACGTTTCGTCATGCGCTCTGCGCTGCCCATAAAATGAAAGAAGCTAGCAACCCTAACGAGTTAATAGCAATACTGTTTCAATTCGTTAATGAGAGGGGCTTTTTGTTCAAATACTCGATGGATTACGGCTTTTTCAGAACTGTAAAAAAGAATGAAGCGAAAACTGCCCTCTATTGGAATAAGTTAAGAGAACTGAGCTATCTAGTCCTTTTAGATTTATTGCATCCTGATAAAGCAACGCCCTCAAACGCAGAAAAAAAATTAAAACAAGTTCAAACAAAGACTAATGGGTTTGAGAACAGTTGGGTGCCAATAAAGAACTTCCAAAGGATCAGGAGAACGTATCCAGAAGTATTCTTTAATCCAAATAAACTTACAAGCAACTCGAAAAGTTACAAGAGAAGACATCCCGATAGAAGACCAAAACGTTATTCAACAATATTTAGCGAAATGCCAAACGTCAATAAAACCGATAGAAATCAAGCATTTTTACTAATGATGTTAGAGGATATTGCAGTTTTTTCTAAACTGGAGGACCTAAGGGACCGAGAGGAATTCATCTCAAATCTATGGATAGTTGACCCAGAAGACTTAGCGTCTAGGGAAAAATTCTTTGAATTGCTAAAGCATTGTTTGGAGGTAATTACCGGTAACTATGGGCAGCCGACTGCTAATTTGTGGTTAATACCTCACATTAAAAACCGCTGGCAAACGAAAATTGTTGTAGCTCTTTACCACTATATTGATACGGCGATTGCATTAAGAATAGCGAAGACCATTAAATCAAATGATAAGATTTGGCGTTTGGCGTCTGAAAAATACGAGATTCATTACTCTTCAGAAGATGCCAAAAAAACTGTTGATTTATTGGTTAAATTGACAGATAACCCGATTGAAATTCTTAACGCTGTTTTTAACGGAGCAATGTCTTATGCGTTAATGGGAAATTATGAAGCTGCCCTTTGTCTCTACAGTGAATGTTTCAAGAAGACTCGCGTCGATGGTAAACTGCTAGGTTTATACTACCGCAATCTCGGTGGCATTTACCGCGAAAAAAAAATGTATAAGAAAAGCATAGGCTACATTGAAAAGGCTTTAGACATTTATAAAAAACTGAAAAGCCCCTACGACGAGGCAATAACTTGGTCATGTATCGCCTTGCCTTATTTTCAAATTGGCAAAAAACAAGAATTCACAAAGGCTGTTCTTCAAAGCAAAAAATTGCTTCTGTCAGCGAACGAAAACGAGTCAGAACTTGCTAAAGCGTTTCTGTGGTTTGCTGATTGCGCTCGAAACATTGGAGATAGAGAATGGGAGAGAGAATCAGTCATATTCGGCTTTCGTTCTGGTGCAAAAGTGGATGATGCAGAATACGCTGATTATTTTTGGCATCGATTAACGATCTTGAATGGTAGATACCAACATCTTACTGAAGAGCAAATGATTAGGAAGCTCAAGCGGCCTTTAGGCTCTGATACATTTTAAATATTTATCGAGCAAGTTTTACAAAATGTGACTGTGAACATATTCCGAAGTATTCCCTATGATTCCGTTTCAAATGTTATTGGAGATTGTTGCTGCCATTGTCTCGTAGAGTAATTCCATTCGAATGCAACTTGCCACGCGTTGTAGTTGATCATATCTAACACGCTTACCGAAGGAATTTCAATTGATAATGTTTGATAAGGCGTTCCTCCGTTTTCCAAGTAAATTGTGAGGTCTATGGTTCCATGGTATGCAAAGACAGTTTCACCGTGACAAGCGCTATCAGTCTGATCTGCACAAGTTACAGCCTCGTTGCCCGTAACAATCGTTGAGGGCAAATCTGTTATGTTAGCGGGATTAGAGGTTGTTGTTGGTTCATTGAAAATAAAGTCGATTGGAATGTTTGGTTGAAATACGGGTAAAAACATCAAAACACCAATTACTGAGGCACAAACTAAAATGCCTATAACAAATGGGACGACAAACTTTATTTTGGTATGTTTTTTGTTTTCCGTCAAGTCTTAGCACCTTTTTATTACTTGAAATCTACTCCTAACGCCATTTTATTTGAAGCATCTATGCTCCATAAGTGAGCCGTCAACTACATAAAAGCTTTTAACAAATCCATGTCAGAGGATGGCCGTGCCGAAGCGTTACGTTAACGTGAAATTGCCTGTTGAGCTTGCCGACGAGGTAGACAAGATTTTAGAGAAAAAGTTACTCGGATACCGCAGCCGAGGAGAATTCGTCGCGGAAGCAGTCAGAGACAAGCTTATTCAAGTCAAAAAATAGTTAAAGGCATGAGAGGATAATCTGTCCCCCTTGCACTTTTCCAATGTTTCAGCGCCATGCTCACGCTGGAAAGTTAATCGCTTTTTCGGAACTTATGAAACCGATATTTGGAATCGCAAGTTTAGAGATCGTTCAAAAAGTCTCACAAAATATGCAGAAAGAACAAATCCATTTCAGGCTGGAACCAAACGTTCGAAAAAGAATATCTGAGAAATAGGAAAAAACCGTTGGAGTTCCATGACGAAGATTCGGTAGCTGTAGATACAACGCCTAACAAAGAACTCGAAAAAGATGTTCTTAGCGAAAAAGTGCATGATAAAATTTAAAACAGAATTCATTCCATATTCACTGAACTGGTGGGTTCATTGTCCGTTATATTAACGCAAGAGAACAAAGACAAGCTTCATTCATATGGGGCTGAGTTTAAAAATTGGCTAACTACACCAACAGGCACAGAAGAGGTTAAGGAACACAGAGAACATGAACGATTCTTTAAGGAAAGATTAAGCCCTCAAGCAATTAGCAACCTGACTGAAGAAAGTTTCAGAGAAGTATACAAAACACTTTGGGCATCAAGACTCTGGACAAACAAGGATTGGTACATTGACAACAAACTTCTTTCTCCAAATGGCATTGAAAAAATAAAGCAAGAGTTAAAGAAACTGCTTTACGATAACAAACCAATCGACAGCAGGTTTGATGAATTTAGAAAAAACGTCAAAGGCTTTGGCATCTCATCTATAAGTGAAATACTGAATATGGTATTCGCAGAGAAATGCTGTCTTTGGAATGAAAAGCCTAAAACTGTTTTGCCCTTTCTTAGACTAAACATACTTCCAGAAGAATATTTCAAGTATCAAATTAACACAGGTCAAGAGTATTTACAATGCATTTCCGCTTTACAAACAATCAAGAATGAACTTGCAGAAAGCGGAGTAATAGACTTTGTTGACCTTGACCTTTTCTTCTGGTATCTATTTGACTATGTAATTCCTAACCAAATACCAGAGAAACCAAAACCACCGAGGCCACCACGAATTTTCGAACCAGAGAAACAGCAACTAATCATTAATTCACATGAAGGAGCAGAGTATTATTTACTTGAATTAGGAAAAATGATGGGCTACTATCCATACACAGTTGACCAATCTAAGTCCTTCGAAGATAAAGTTCTTGGAGACATAGCAATTCAAAAAATAATTCCGCCGTTTGCCGGTCAAGGATTAATGAATACTGTTAAAGAAATAGATATAATTTGGTTTGATGAGTATGAAAATCCTAAATTGTGTTTTGAGGTTGAGCACACGACTGATATTGTTCACGGACTTGATAGACTAATTCAACTGCAACACGTCTATGCAAAATTCTTCATTGTGGCTGCGGAGGAAAGAAGGACTAAGTTTGAGGACCTAGTAAAAAACAGGTTTCCATACAGAAAGTTTGGAAATAGGTTTAGGTTCATCTCTTATGACGAACTCGCTGAATTATATCTTGCAGCAAGACCGTTTAATGAACTCAGAAACCGACTGTTAGGGGAATAACCCAAAGAAAGGAGAAGCTAAATTTTTCATTTCCGATAAGCTTTAGTTCAAATTAAGCATACTTATGACAGGCTCAAGATGACCTATAATCACGTGAGAATTAAGAAAAATAATTCTCCTCGATGGATATTCGAGTTTGACCTAACAAGAAAACAACTTGAAGATAAAATACTCTCGCCATTCAAAAAACAAGAACCATTTATGTGTGGAACGCATTTAGTCAGATTTTCCGAAATTGACTCCTTTGGAATAAACGAGACTGAATTATCTTCTTCACAAATCCTAAAGAAAACCAAAGCTAAACGTATCTTTGAAAGATTCACGTCTATGGATGCCAAAACCCTCTATTTAATAGATTCAGATGCAGTTGTTTACTCTGGAAAAGACGTTACACAAGAGTTAATTGCTGAGTTAGGCTTGTCCGAGCAAAGAATTCCTAAACTTGATTCTCCAAAAGTTAGCTCTCTAAAGAAAGACCAAGTGTTTATTGTTCATGGTAGAGACGACCGACAAGCACTTCTTCTTCAAAAATATCTTAAAGAAAAACTCAAGCTCAAAGCAATCATGTTCGATGACCTTCCTGACAAAGGAAAAACCATAATTGAGCAAATCGAGTATATCCAAAACAATATTTTTTACGCTTTCGTAATTGTAACCCCGGATGACGTTGGTTGTCTTCGGCAAGACGTGGAAAAAGTTGCTACGATGATTGCAGGGCTAAAGACGGTGCCCAAGGATACTCTAACTAAGATATTTGAGCTTCTTCATGAAAGGGCAAGGCAGAATGTAGTTTTTGAACTTGGTTTGTTTATCGGGGCTTTAGGAAGAGAAAACGTTTGTTGCCTCAAACAATTGAGCATTAAAGAAAATCCAAGTGACATCGATGGAATATTATACAAGGAATTTGACAAAGAAGTAAAAGAGATATTTCATGAATTGTCCGATGAGATATTCCAAAAAACCTAACTGTCACCTATTTCATTTTTTCCAATTTAGGTTGTATTTTCATCTTCGTAAATAGAGTTTGGATTATTTTTTCATTGTAAAACTTATATTGATTACATTACAACATAAAACAGGTTATGTCGGATGGTTCCAGCCATTCGACGTGTATCTTTCTCTTGCCATAGAAAACTATAGACTCTCGATTACCCGCGCGGGGATTAAATTTTAATACCCAAGAGGAAATTTCTCTGGTGGATCTGTGGTGCCACTACCAGCAACGGGATCAACAATTGTGTGGTGGAGAAGTCATGATAAAGTCAAATAATTGGAGCCTTCAAGCACAAATCTGCTTTAGGGTTTCATTAGCCATTTTTCATCAAATGCAAACATCTACCAAAATCACTTTCTAAACCAAAGGATGAAACTGTTTAATGCTAACTCTCTCGTAGAGGCGTTATCTTCATGTCTTTTCCGTCAATGTTCATAACTGCATAACACTTGTGGGAAAGACCGTACCATTTGTCTACACTAATGACTACAATCTCGCCAGGTTTTATTCTACTTGGGTTTGATTCTCGTATCTGTCTATTTACGGTCTTGCTATTAGCTAGATCGATGTTTAGAGGCAATGAGCTAAAGGAGTTTCTTCCGTGCTTTTCTTTGCGCATATATGATCTAACTATCCTCCAAATTATTATGAAGTTTCACCTGATCCAGCGCTAAAGTCAGATACTCAGATTTCCGAGCATTGTTAGGAGTTATTCGTCCAGACCAAGTAGTTTCTTTGTGATTCTTAATCCTTCTTCGCTCAATTTTGAAACTTGCGGAAGCAGTTCCTTATATTGAGGTTGATGTTCCTTAACTGCCCTAGCAGCTAACATTCTGATTCCTTGGTCAATGTCTTTTGCCATATGAAGGGAAACTAACGCAGAAGCGACATCGTCTACAGATAACGACCCTTCTGACTGCGCCCTTTTCCATTTTTTGACCTCAGGCCACTTAGCGCCATCGTGTTTGACCAGCCCTTGCCTGCAGAGAGCGTGCAATGAAGGCCCTAATGCCATAGATAAAACTGTGATTTCTCCATTGTAAGGAGCTTTGTTAAATTCCTTATTGTACCTATCGGAAATGGACTCTGCCAGTTTCTTAGAAGTTGTCCAATCAGGACCTATTATTTCCATGATGCATTTCTGCAAATCCATACTACCTTACCAACCTTTCTACCTATTTAGATTAAAAGGTAATCTGATTATTAAAACATTCTTCACAGAAAGATTTTGCATATACGGTTTGCAGAAATCGCTCTTCGTCTAGCGCGCGATAAACGCTTGCTTGGAGTCAACTTTATTTTTACTTTTGTCTCCGTGGGTAAGGCGTTGAGCGCGCTTTAGCGATCTACAAGTGCAAATTTATTGACAATTCGATTTTGTTTTTTCCGTCTCTTGATACAAATTTCTTGCCGTCGAAGGAGTACTCGTTGATATGTATATGCAGAAGCTTATGGTGGTAAACACGGACAGTGATAAGATTCTTGTAGTGATCAATATCAAAGTCAGCGCTATCTTGCTGTTCAGTCGCTTCGATATTGCGGACTTCGTTGAAGCCTTTAATGTGATGGACCTCGACGTAGTTTATCCCATTCTTCATTGGTATACTAGGAATATCCGTTGATTTTGACGAGCACAATTGGCACCGATAGTCATAGAGTCTTTTCAGTTCCTCGAGGAGTTCTCTGTTTCTCTTATAGCGTGAAATCATGCTAGTTTCTTTTGCAAGCGTCGTTTGGATTTCCGCAATATGCTTTAATCTATCTTCAACTGATTCTCTTGCATCCTCTCCCAAATTTCGAGCCGAAATCGTTTCATTACTTCGAACAAAGTCCTGATTTGAGATATTTGCCCAGATTTCTTGATCGCGTGCTCGATCACTTTGAATTCTTCGAAGAGTGTTCTGAAATTCTATCATTGGGATTAGCTTGCGATTTTCGTATTCGTATTCTATGAGCCATTTGACAGGCCTAACGTGATCAAAAAATTCTTCTTCAGTCTTGTAAGCTAAATTGAAAAAATGAGGACCGATTACTTCTCCCACGCACTCATCATTTTCTTGTTGGACACAATATGAATTGCTTTGATTCATGGATAGAATTTTGAATAAAGCGCGAGCTTGAAATAATTCCAGAGGGAAAGGACTTAACGTTTCGAGTTAGCTTGAAATCGAACAAAATGAACTTCTATGTAAGGGTGAGTAACTCATGAAAATGTTGGGAGAACAATACTTTTAGGTTCACTTGCTCTCCTATCTTATCTTTTTCATGTAGCAAATGCTTAAAACCTTTTAGATATAATTACAGTTGAGGGCAAGGGAACGTTTGGCTGAGCAGAAAAAGCTCCCAATGAACAAGGTCGTCGATGCACTTGAAAAAAACATCGTCGACGTTCCACTCGGTAAGCCTTCTTTCAGTGATAAGAGATATAATTCAATAGATTTGAGCACTGATTTTTTCTCGCCTCTACCTAAGCTTAGCGGCAATAAACGAATTGCTTTTGTTGATGGAGGAAACACAGAATTAATTAGTGCTCCAAACTTTGCAGTCGGGTTTAACAGGTTATATTTCGGTCTCTTTGAGGGCAATAAGAGGGTAGAATCTACTACAATCCCTCAGAAGATTGAGTTTTATGTCGTCTGCTACGCAACAATCGTTGGGGACAAAATTTATTACAAAACAGAATTAGTGCCTGTAAAAGATGAATGGAGCAAATATCTACCAAGCGCCTCCCATTTGGAGTTCAACTCATTCGACAGGACGATAATGCTGGGAAGTCAAAGAGCCCCGATAAGCCGTGTTCTTAGTGTAGCGAGAGTATTTTCTGAATGGCGCTTTTCAAGTTTCATAGCAAGAGGGGAATTAAGAGAAGGAGACGTTCTTGTTAGGGACGGAACCCTACAAACCTCTGTAACAAACGAGCGAAAATATGCTAATGAAGCGTACGATTCCGCCTTGGAAAGGAGCGTCTATTTTACATCATTATCAAAGACTTCAACACTTTTCACATCAACCGGATTGCCGCTTTTTCCAGTTATCGATGTCCTCTCTGAATCTTCCTCTATGAAAGGGGATTCATGGTATTATCACCCGATTGTTGAGATAACGCAACCTGACCATAGAGCAGAAATTTTTGCTGTAAAACTTCATCACCAATCAGATTATGTTTTCAGGTTTGAAGTATTGAAAGACCAAGTGACTAAAGCAAAGTTTGGCGAAATTGAACTTATTATTTCTGCGTTAGCTGAAAACTCAAAAGACATCGGTTTCCCAGGTTATCCTTACGGTTTAATAGATGCCGATCGATTTGCCCGTGTAAGCGCAACCGACCAATCAGTAAACGAATTCCAGTTCAGGGCTTCAATTGCACAAAAGGAGATTTGGGAAAAAATCTCCAAGTTCGTAAAGGCATCAGATGCACATGAGATACTAAACAAACTAATTAGGTGATTGAAGAATGCAAGTCGCAGGAAGTATAGTTTACGGAAAACATGGTAGTATAATGATCCGTCAGAAGGCAGAATCAGAAATTGAATTAGGCGATCTTTTAGTTATCGATCAAGCAGAGGGCAACTATTCGATTCTACAAGTATATGACCTCAAATATGCTAGCCAAATTCCAGATAAGAACTTAGAAATGATAAGCGGAATGAAACTTGAAGGCTTCAACGCTGATCTTGACTTCATGGATCCAGCGTTAAGAAACTATATTCTTGCTGAAGTAAAATCGATTGCTAACATTAAGAAGGAGGATAGCAAGAAGAAAATCTTCATCCCAAAGACGTTGCCTCAATTTATGAGCAATGCGAGACCTATTGAAAAATCTGATTTAGATTTTATTGAATCGCCCAAAAACCCCATTTATCTAGGAAACGTTAGAAGTGGCTCAAAAATGCTTGACGTGGGCGTTCACTTAAACGGTGAAGATGTCTTTACTCACCATATCTTAATTCCAGCTACCACTGGACGGGGAAAAAGCAATTTATTAAAAGTAATTTTGTGGAGCATTCTTAGCAAAGATTTTTGTGGCATTTTAGTTCTCGATCCGCACGATGAATATTTCGGTCGGCACACAAAGGGATTAAAAGATCATCCTAATGCGAAAGAAAATCTTATTTATTATTCGCTTAATCCAGTCAGCGGATCACCATCGCTTGTTTTTGACTTCAAATCAATTAAGCCCTGGCATTTCAAGGGAGTAATAGATTTTACTCAAGCTCAACACGAAGCAATGATAATTGCATATCACCTTTACAGAAGTGATTGGCTTTGTCAATTAGTCCAAGCACAACAAATAGCGGGTGTAAACGATGCAACATTAGCGGTTTTAAAAAGAAAGCTTGATGCAGCGCTGGGAATATACCTTGACGATCTTGGAAAAATACAATGCCGAACAGCAATATTCAGTGACTCTTTAGGTTCAAGAACAATCAAAGATATCCAAGAAGCATTGGAATCAGGTAAAAAAGTCATCATAGATACCTCAAGATTCGCCGATGAAATTGAACTTCTAATCGGCAGCATTATTCTAAATGAAGTTTTCAACAGCTATAAAAAGTACAAGTTAGAGGGAACGATCGATCAAAAACCAGTTATATCCATAGTGGTAGAAGAAGCCCCCCGTGTTCTTAGCCAAGATGTTCTAAAATCCGGCGACAATATCTTTAGTACAATAGCTAGAGAAGGACGCAAGTTCAAGGTTGGCTTAACAGCCTGCACTCAACTAACAAGCATCATTCCAAAAACTGTTCTTGCTAACATGAACACGAAAATTATCCTTGGAAACGAGCTATCGTCTGAAAGAAGTGCGATAATCGATAGTGCATCGCAAGATTTGTCTTCAGACGATCAAAGCATTGCCAGCCTTGATAAGGGAGAAGCCATAATTAGCTCTAACTTTACAAAATTTGCCATTCCAATTCAGATTCCATTATTCGAAGAATACATAAAGGATAAAGAAAACGACTCAAAAACGAAGGAAAAAACTCGAGTAGTGTTGTAAATGGGCAGGTTTGCGCATCTTGGAGATTGTCATATTGGTGCTTGGCGTGATCAAAAACTAAAGGAAATCAACTTTGACACGTTCATTAAAGCTCTTGATGCCTGCATAAAAGAGAAAGTAGATTTCATTATTATTTCGGGCGACTTATTTGACACAACTTTACCCGATCTTAATCTTGTTGGAAAAGCCGTAGATAAGATAAAAGAGGTAAAAGACACGGGCATTGAAGTCTATCTAATTTATGGTTCACATGATTTCGCACCAAATTCTACTTCAATGATTGACATACTGAACAAAACTGGACTATTTAGGAAAGTTGTCGAAGCTGAGACCAATAATGAACGCATAAAACTTAACTTCGTAATAGATCCAAAAACCAAAGCAAAGATAACAGGCTTATCTGGAAGAACACTGGGTTTAGACAAGAAATATTTTCAAATGCTTGATTTAGAGAAACTTGAAAATGAAAAAGGCTTTAGAATTTTTGTTTTCCATAATTCAATTGTAGAGCTTAGGTCTCCATATGCTTCCTATTCAGAAGGAATCCCAATTTCGTGCTTCCCAAAGCATCTAGACTATTATGCAGGCGGTCATGTCCACGAGAGAATAAGATATGAATTCAAAGATTATGGCTTATTCGAGTTTCCCGGTTGCCTATTTGGATCAAGCTTCACGGATTTAGAAATAACTGCAAAAGGGGAAAAACGTGGTTTTCTAATCGTTGATTTCGAAGAAAAAGTAACAGAAGTAAAATTTGTTGAAATAAAACTTACTGAAACTCTCCTCAAAGAAGTAACTGCAACTAAAAAAACAGCTAAACAAGTCTATGAGACTTTAATAAAAATCGCCAATGAAGCCGACGTAAAAGGTAAAATCGCATTGCTTAAAGTTACAGGTGAGCTATTGAGTGGCAAACCATCTGACATTAATTTTAATGAAATAAAGCAGATTCTATATGCTCGTGGAGCAATAGTTGCAAGCATCAACCATTATGGAGTCTCAACGGAAGAGAAATCTAATTCTGGACAAGTTCAGGGTGCGAATAGACGAGAGATAGAGGAAAAAATTCTTTACGACATGGTAAACTCATTCAAAATTGATCCATCCATAAAAGGTTCTCTGAAGTTAAAACTAGAGAAAATATTGACCTCTGAAAACGGAATGAAATTATCAACTGATTTACTTGATTCTCTCAAGCTTGAGAAACAGGAAGGCGAAAGCAAGAGAGATTTTGAGGCAAGGGTTCTCAAGAATACAATGCATTTACTCGATCTGGAGGAATTGATTTGATCATTACTAGCATAACTCTGAACAACATAAGAAGCTACACCTCGCCACCTCCGATTGAACTTAGCACTGGTGTCACATTGTTTGAGGGAGACGTCGGTTGCGGTAAATCAACAATTCTTACAGCAATAGAGTTTGCCTTGTTTGGTTTGGGTGAACTTGATGGGTCATATTTGCTTAGACATGGTGAGAAGACTGGTTCAGTTCTTCTGGAGTTCTCTGTTAAAGACAGAAAATATAAGGTATTTAGATCCATAGAAAGAAAACGAACTAGTATTTCTCAAAAAGACGGATATTTGGTAGAAGACGGGGTAAGAACTGACTATTCAGTTACAGAAATGAAGTTAAGAGTCTTGGAGATACTTGATTTTAATGAAAATCCGCGACCAAAAACAAGTTCTTTGATATACCGGTATGCCATTTTCACGCCACAAGAAATGATGAAAGAAGTTCTTTTTCAACCAGTTGAAAGAAGGCTAGAAACTCTTAGACGAGCATTCAGGATAGAGGACTATAGCATAATAAACAATAACGCTTCAATTTTGCTAACTCGTTTAGAAAGCGAAGGCAAAATTTTACAGGCGCAAACAAGTGACATTGCTGAAAAAAGGAATAGCCTTAAGCAAGAAAACGGAAAGCTGAAAAATTGCCAAATGGAAGCCTCAAAAATTGTTGAGGATTTCAACACATTAAAGAATCAACGTCAGCAAGTCACAAAAGAACTGGAAAGCTTACAAGACAAAAAACAGCAACTCCTAAGCCTACAAGTGGAAATTCCATCGTTGGAAAGAGAAATACGTCAAATAAGCAACTCTCACGAAGAAAATGTTGAAAGAAAAAAGCAGTTAATTAATGAATTATCTGTAATAACAGAATCGGAAGAAACGTTGGCCCAAATAGCCCCATTGTATGAGGAGTACACATCCAAAAACTCCAAGCTTGAACAATTAGAGCCCATAATCACAGAAAATCAAGAATTGAATAGCAAAAAGAATAGCTTGCTCACTGCTATTGACAAAGAAAAACAGCATGTCTCAAAGCAGATAACAGATTCTGAACAAGAAAACACACAAGAAAGAGCACGGATCAACAAAGAGAAGGCGAAAATCCAGAAAATCCCTGAATTAGAGAAAGAAGAAGCGACACTCACAAGTGACATTCAATCCCTTGATGAACTCTCAAATTTGCTCATTACCCTTAATCAAGAGAATTCTGCAGCCAAGCAGAATAAACAGAACAAGGAAGAACGTTCAAAAGAGTTAAGAAATGAATTAATTGAACTAAGAAAGATCGGCATAGGCGCGCCTTGCCCCAAGTGCAAACAAGAGCTTACTCAAACGCATTTTAAAAAAGTTGAACAAGATTATCTGAAGGAAATAGCTGATATTGAAAAATCTGTTTCTACACTCGTGGAAGAAGTTACTAAACGGGATTCGGAGATTTCCGAAATTTCACTTAGAGAGAAAGCTGCAAAAAAAGCGGACAAGAGACTAAGTATAGTAAAGCAAGAATTAGCTAAATTGAAACAACAAGAAGAAAGAATTACTGAAGACGAGGAAAAGCTTGCTCAAAAATCGAAGATCTTAGAAAATAATAAAGTAGTCCTCACGAAAGAACTATTTGGTTCAAAAGAAAGAGAACAGCTATCCGAAATACTATCAAAACTCAGCAAACTTCAACCAGACCTAAGAGAACATGAATCAATAAAATTAAGGCTTAGAGAACTGGAAAAATTAAAGGTGAAAGAACAGTTTGTTTCGTGTACAGAAAAGATCAGCAGGAAAGATCAAATTAACCACGAGTTAAAGCAAAAAGAAGAAAAAATACTTGGTTTACTTGAAGAAATTGCAAGCGCTCAAATTGCTTTAAATTCAAAGAAACTCGCCTATGACAAGGAGAAGAAAGTCTTAGAAATAATAAAAGGTCTTGAAACCAAGAAAGACGCTCTCACCGAACAATGCGAAGAAATGAATGGTAAGAATATTGGAAAACAAAAAGACATTGAGCGATGTAATGAAGAGATACGACGCATTCAAGAAGAAATAAATACCAAAGAAGCGCAGCTTCAAAAGTTTGACGAGTTAAATCAATTTCAGTTGTGGCTCTCAGAATTCTTCATGCCTGCAGTCAAACTGATAGAAACAAATGTTCTATCGAGCATTAATGTAGAGTTCAACATGCTTTTCCAAAAATGGTTAAATCAACTTCTCGAAGCAGGCGATATAACAGTGAGAGTTGACGAAAACTTTACGCCCGTTATTGAGCAAAATGGTTATGAAATGGAAGTTGGAAGCTTAAGCGGTGGAGAAAAAACGTCTGTAGCCTTAGCCTATAGACTCGCGCTGAATGTAATGGTTAAAAAGGTTTGCGAGGCAATGCAAAGCAACTTGCTAATTCTTGATGAACCGACCGATGGATTTAGCAGAGAGCAACTCTTCCGACTTAGAGACATTTTGAATGAGTTAAAGTGTGAACAAGTGATAACTGTTTCTCATGAAAATGAATTAGAAGGCTTCGTAGATAAAATCTATAAGATAACAAAAGAAGCAGGGGAGTCCAAAATTAGTCAATAAGATGACTCTATCACGTTTAACTTGTTGCTTTCGCTAAACAATGATCTAAACATGTTATAATTTGAACAGGGATTTCTGGAATCGTAATAGCTTTTGCTATCGCTTCTCCAGCATCCGGTTTCGTTATTCTATTTCGGTAGCCTCTCTGTAAGAGGCTAAATAGATTGTCACAGAATGTTGCTCCTCTTATGGCAGTGAAATCAGCAGCAGTCCATGATGTGCCATCATTTTTTGGCCAATTTGCATTTGCTGTCCTTGCATAAAGATCATCGCTGAATAAATCTTCATATTCAACATTCCCCACAAAGAAAACCTGCTTTCTAATGTTAAAACCGTCTGCTTGAAGTTGCGCTTGAGTAAATTGACCTTTAGAACTGGGTCTTGTTTTTGCATCCGTGTCAACTAAAAAAACGACATTACGTTTGTTGTCATTTAAGAATTTTGCAAGCGATTTTACTCCGCTGCAGCCCCCTGCGTTAATGAGCCGTATTCCACCAGCTTGTAAAGAATATTGTTTTAATTTTTGAAAAATTATCGGCAGAGATAGAAACTCGGTATCGCCTTCAACTACCAAAAAGCATCTCTCGTTAAGTAGAATACTATTTTTTAAACCCATGCTATCGCTGAGTTCATATAGAAACATATCAATTAGAGTAGGATCTTCAGTTTTCATTGAGTCAATAAATATTTTATTTTTCTTTTTCTTAAAATGAATAATATTTGTTATGGGTACCCTGTCAATCAAGTTAAGCGAATGGGTGCATATTATTACATAATTTTTTGGGTTATCTGCAATAGTCTTTATTTGATCGAGTATCTCTCGCTGCGATGAGTAATCTAAGTGTGTGTCCGGTTCGTCAAAGGCAATAATGACTTGTTTATCGACGTCTGTGCTGCTTGTGGTCAAAATTTTCTTTCGCCACTCGTAGACTGCCAAAGTGAGCCTTCTTTTTTGTCCTTCACCCTCATTATTGACATCGATTTTTGTTCCATTCTTTTTCTGTATTTGAAGTCTTGAGGTTCTAAAACCATTCTTAAAATCAAATGTCGGAGCAATGTCAATATCTGCTATTCCGATACAATATTTTTTTACACTTTCTTTTAGCTCTGCCAAGCTTGCAACCATATCTTTTTCAATTTGATTTTGAATTGTTTTTAGTTTTCCCGAGTATTTCGGATCAGAAATACGTTCACTGAAAACATTTGTAAGTGTCTGATTTACTTCCTGCGCCGGATCCAAGGCGTCTGCTGATTTGAAAATTAGTATTGAAGGAAAGAATTCAAAAAAGTTGGACGACAATTCAAGGTTACCTTCTTGTAGTTGCTGGTGAGGTAACCACACCTTGATTGCTTCAACCATTGGTGCTTTTAATCTTCTGTCCGATACTTCAATTTTATATTTGTCTAAGATTTCTTTTAGTTCTTCGGAAGAGAGTGCCTGTAAATCCCTCTGTAACAGAGGGTCTGGATGAACCATTGATTTGTAAAAATATTTTGATGACCCATCCAATGAACGAACATTTAGAATTTCTATCTCTTCATTTGGCCAACTAAGCTTTTCTTGTTCATTCGGAGAAAGGTCAAACACGCCCTCAATTCTTATCTCTTTGCTGCAACTTTTTCCATCTAATTTAAAGAAATCCTCAGAAGCAACTTGCGACTTTTTGTCCAAAAAGACTCTTAACGCTTCCAAAGATGAGGTTTTGCCTCCATCATTCTGACCTGTGAATATCGAAAGTTTCAAAGCGCTTTTCAGTTCTATCCAAGAATCTGTATTCAAACAACGAAAATTTAAAGCCCTAAATCGAATCAATCTCATTATAGGTCCATAGTTGGTTGCTTCTTTACGTATATAATTTTTGTCAAACGTTAAGAGCTGCGTAGACTGTGGTTAAAAGGCGCCGTTTTGAACACGATAGAAGTTAAACTTAAAAAGGGAAAAGGGGAACTAAATTGTGAAGTGCCGTATGATTTCGTTAATTGATGCATGAATTAAGGCAGCCGTGGAGCACCAGACAATAGAAATTATATATCAAAGTGAGAAGAACGAGATTACAACTAGAGAGGTTGAACCTGACTATTATGGTTGGTCGACAAATGGCAAAAACTTTGGGTGCTTTGGGTTTTGTAGACTGAGAGGAGGTTGTATTCGATGCTTCAAACCGCAAAATGTTTTAAGGTGGAAGTATGTTGGAAACCCATTTTCGCCTAATTCTCAAGGAAGATGGCGGGATTTGATCTCTATTTATCAGCAGAAGGATTTGGGAAGCCTCAAATTCTAATAATCCATGCCAGCACGCGTCCCAAAACTGTTTGAAGCAAAGACATAATAGCAATATCATTTGCATTAATCAAGCATTAACTTACGCGGTTAAGTACATAGACCGTCAAGAGCATGGGTGAAAGAATTGACTGCAGACAAGCCCAATCAACTTCAACTTGAAAGCTGGACCGGCGCAAAAACGATTCCTATTCCGTCTAAGCAGCTCAAGTGTTACATATCAGGAGATCTAGTTCGTGATACCGAGCACGAGAGAAATCTTCAAAGAATGGCTCAACGTCTTGTTCAAGAGTACGATTTCGAGTTTGAGCAACTTGATCGTTACTTTTCTGTGCAATTGGGATCAAGGCACTATTACCCAGACATTGTTGCCTACGAGAAGAATGTTCCTAGAAAAAAAGAGGCGATTCGTCTCGCAGTAGAGATTGAAACGCCCGATATCGATCCAACCGATCCAACTCATGGGATCGGACAAGTTCTTTCTTATATGCAGATGCTTCCTCAATGCAAATATGGAATTTGGTATAATGGGCTTCTTCAAAGCGCCTTCTATAAAGAGAAGGATGGAGAACAGCCTGTAGAGATTAACGATATCCCGCCTTATGGAATGTACATTGAGGATATTGAAAGACCAAACTTCGGTCAATTGAGGGCTGCATCTGAACTAAGGAGCGTTTTCAAGAGAAGCCATAACTATATAGCTGGAAATCAGGGTCTAAGAAAAGAGGCTGCTTTTCAAGAACTGTTGAAATTGATATTTTGTAAGGCTCTAGATGAAAAATACTCATCTGCCATTCAGTTCTACGTTACAAATAATGAGAGAAAGGAACGACCTGAACGTTGCGCCTCCAGAATAAACACTCTCTTTGATAGGGTAAAAACTATTCACACCACAATTTTTGACAAAGAAGAAAACATAAAGCTCAATCCAAGCGTCTTAGCGTTTGTCGTATCTCAATTACAGCATTATACTCTACTAAATACTGATACAGATGTTAAAGGAGAAGCTTATGAAGAGATAGTTGGAGGAAACCTAAGGGGAGACCGAGGTGAGTTTTTTACTCCACGAAATGTATGTAGAGCCGCTGTGGAGATGGTTTTCTACACTTTTCCGAAAGATAAATGGGATGATTTGTGCGCTATTGACCCAGCATGCGGAACTGGCGGCTTTCTAATCGCTACCATTAACTTTCTCAGACGGTATTATTACAGAATTGAATCAGAAAAATGGGAAGAAGTCCAAGTGGTGCTTGCTCGAGTGGAAGAGCGAATCAAGAGTTATTGTGAGAGAAATCTTCATGGGACAGACATAAATCCGACGCTAGCGAGAGCCACTCAAATGAATGAGGTGATGAACGGCAATGGTCATGGAAATGTTTTCCCTGCAAACAGCCTTAAGATGCCTTCAGAATGGAATCAAGAAAAATCTAAAATTGAACTGGGAATGTTTGACGTTCTTTTTGCAAATCCTCCGTTTGGAACAAAGATCAGGGTTATAGAGCCATCCATTTTAGAAAACTATGATATCGGGCATATCTGGGAAAAGAAAGACGGAAGTTGGGTGCAGACAACACGACTTAGAAAGAGTGTTCCGCCCGAGCAACTTTTCATGGAAAGATCAGTCCAATTGCTTAAGCCTGGAGGGAGACTTGGAATGATCGTGGCAGATCACATCTTAACAAACCCAGGTCTTGAATTTATCCGACAGTGGCTCTTAGAGAACACGAAAGTTATAGCGCGCATAGCACTTCCGACAGATACGTTTCAACCTTTCACAGGAACAAAATCGCATCTTGTTTTAATGGAACGAAAGAAGAATTCTGAAAAAGGATTTGGAACGGTAGAATATCAAAGCTTCGGGGCAATAGCACAAAAAGTAGGTCATGATCAACGTGGTAGCCCAATTTATCTAAAAACCCCTGAAGGTGATGAGCTTCTTGTTGAAATCGAGAAAAATATCATAAAGGTCACTCAAGGAGTAAGAACTGAGGAGAGAGAAAAAGTCCTTGAAAAAGTCGTGAACGACGATATGCCTGCTATAACAGAAACCTTCAAAAAATGGTGGGATGACAATGCCCGTTAGAGAAGATGTTCCAAACATCCTCCTGCAGAAAAAAGTAGCAACGATGTCTGACAAGGTTCAATTCCTTGAGCGCGAGCTAAGGCTTGATGCTCCATACTATTCAAGCCAGTTTCTCGTAGCAAAAAACTTTGTTGAAGAATCTCAATATGAAAAAGTCCCCCTGATTGAATTATGTGACGACATTTTCCGATTGTCCCAATTCAAGAGAATATGGAGCGACGAAGCCCATGGAACACCCTACATGGCTTCAACTGATCTAATATATTTCAAACCCTTTAGATCACGTGAGAATCTTGATAAAGCCTTTGTAGCTAAAGGCAAACACGCTGATATGGCTAAAATAATGTCTGTTCTGGGCAAGAAAAGTCCAACTCTTGCAAAAAAGGGTGAAGAAAGATTCTTTCTAGAAGAAGGATGGATTCTGGTAACTTGCTCAGGGAGTCTTGGGCGTGTTGTTCTTGCTACAAAGAGTTTAACTAAATTTTTCTTTTCTCACGACCTAATTAGAATAGTTCCTAAGAAAGAAACGTTGAATGGATACTTGTATGCTTACCTCAATTCTTGGATAGGTCAAACTTTCTTAGGGCGAGATCAATACGGTGGTTGGATAAAACATATTGAACCAAAACAAATCAGAGATATACCTGTAATACTTCCGCCAAGAGAAGTCCAGATTGAGATTCACAAAAAAATGATAGATGGATACACTTTTTTGGAAGAATTTCGAAAAAGAGAGATCGAGAGTATAAATAGCTTGGACTCACTTTTTATGAAAAAGAGCAAGTAAAAGTTTGCGCGCGCGGCGACATTTTTATTGTTAAATTTAGGTAACTTTGCTATTTAAGAAACCGACTAGCATAGGTGTTTGCCTCTTTTTCTTCAGCTCTTGTTTCAAGTTCAAATCCTTTAGAAGCAACTAAATGATGATATAGTTCATGTAATACAATCCGTTTTTTTAAACCTACTTTTTTAAAATAAGCACAATTTTCAAGATAAAATCCAAGCAAGCTCTTGCCTACTTTTTGGCCATTAAGAAAAATCCTCATACTTTTGACGCCATAATATTTGGTTAAGTAGTTCACACCTTTTTGGCATCCTTCGAGCTCATAAATAATTAAGAATTTTTCTCGAATTCTTTTTGGAGGGAGCTTTACACTTAGCGGAACTGAAGAAGACTTTCGAGTCTTCCGCACAGCGGACACCTACTTTAGCTCTGCAATTCTTGGTATCCAAGTCGTTCGTTCGCCTCTCAGATATTTGGCGAATAGGAATGCTTCTTCGTTGATTAGCGTCTCAATTTCTTGTTTCTTGCCCACTTTCATTCGTGGTATTTCGACTGTACTCTGAAAGAATAGGTCTAATTTTTTGGTGAATTCTTTTGTCAGATTGTTATTCAGGTATTGTCTTTTTCCTTTTTTGTTAGAGTGCTGTTCGGTTTTAAAAATGAAATCTTTGACTTTTGCGTCTTTGCAAAAGGAGATAATGAAGTCGTCCATGAGATATCGGTAAATTTCCATGAAGTCGCATACGAGTGAGGGTTTACCGTGCTGCATTGAGTGTAAGTAACCCAAGTATGGCTCAAGGTGGCTTCTTAGCAGTGCTACGTGAATTTTCCATCTCAAAATCTCATAAGCTAAATTAAACGTGTTGTTGAGTCCGTCATACGCTAAAAATGTACTTCTTCCTTCCGGTCTAATATCTTCGCTGAACAATTGAAATATTTGAGAAAAATAACGCTTCGAAAACATTGCTTCGTAGTTCATCAGCTTTCGTTTGAATGTCAAAGGGTCATTTGCAGTGATAGCGTTAAGGTCATCTTTGATGAAGCCGACAAGTTTTAGTCCGTATTTTTTCAGGACTTGGTCGTATCCTTGAGCTTTTGCAATGACTAATGTTTTTGCTATTTCTGTGCTTTTCTGGTTCTCTAATGCTTTGTATTGGCAGACTCGTGTTTTGACGTGGCTGTCGTCGTCAAGGCTTTTCAAGACAGCAACAGGATTTCCTCTTTGCGTAAGCACGAGAATGTTTATTCCCCAGAAACCGCATGTCGCGAGTGCTCCAGAGCTTATTGTGTTTCCACTTTTGATTTGTATTTCTCCAATCTTGTTCTCAAACAAGGGGTAATGAGTGTTCTTTCCAGTTCTGTTCTTTATGACTAAAGCTCCTTTTTCTTTTCCTAAGAAAGAGCCGTAGTCGTCTACGATTATGTTCAAAGTTTTTGTTCCATGCATGTTCAATTCAGTCTCCACTACCGTTTGTCTATTTTGCGTTCAAAAGTCGCTCAATTGCGAGAGTTCGCCTAAATAGGCTTATTTATTGAGTATTATTCCAAAATAAGCTCAAATAACGCTTATTTTAGACGCTTAATTTAAGCGTAGAGCATACATATAAACATTAAGTTGTCATAACATCGTTATAACAGTGTCAGAAAATCAAACTATCCATAGCAAAATGAGGAAAAAAAGAGAGATTTCAAATCAGTTCCTTTTAGGGAACTTTTTGCATCTCTTAACCGTCCAAATCTGCTTTTAGCTCGCCTAAGTCTTTGCAGGCTTTTCTGAACTTTTCAAACTCCAAGATTCCTGTCATATCGCCGAGATTGTAGACTGCGACGACTTTAGGTGGTGGAGTCTTATCGTTTTTTGCGTTTACTCGAATTGTAATGTATCCGAATGCTCTTAGGTTCAAGAAAGCGCGTTCTATCATTCCAAGCCTTCTGCATTCTTTTAGGTGCCAAAGTATTTCTTGCCAACTAAGGATTTTACCAAATATTACTGCGTATTTGCTTAGCTTGCTTCCAAAGAGATCGACCTGATGGCTGTCTGACGTCTTAATCAGCAGCGCTCCGCCCAATTTATGAAATCTGGAATAGCACTTGCTAAACTTCTCAGCAGCTGCCTCGGTATGCAAATCTAAGTCAAGCATCAAAATTGTATTAGAGCAGAAACCGACCACAACGTTGCCTCGTTGCATGTGTGAGTTATTTGGTTTCTTTCCGTCGAGAGAAAGCTGTTGATTAACCATATGCCATTCCTACTTTATACTGCAAAATGCTTCTCACTCGAACCCATTGGGTATGATGATAAAGCTCATGAAAGCTGAAGACTTGACCTGGCTCGTGCAAGGGAATTTTATTTTGAAGAATAGTGTTGCAGATATGGCTGATAATGCTGTATTTTTCCCAACCCCTCGTATCAGGGTCCAGGGCTACTTGAAAACTAAATCGTCTGATTTTTCCTAGTGATGTAGCATATTCCCCATAGAAGCGAGCGTAGGTTTCTGTTGGTGCAAAGTATTGTCGTAGTTTTTCAATTTGCTTGGGCAGAGGATTAAGCTTAGGTAGTTTTCTTTGATTCTTTGGATGATGTTTCTTCATTTTTTTCACCCCCGTCTCAATTGTTTAGCAAGTTTTTCGAGATTCAAAAAGAGAGTCTGAATCATGTAACAGCAAATATCATTCAGCATCGGCTTGCGTTTCGAATTAAGAAACATGGCTTACGCTAACTCCTTGGTATAATTGATTTAGAATTAAATTTCTTAGACAGATTCTGCTTCGTCTATTTTATTGAAATCATAATTCATCCAGTGAAATAGGCGCATGAACTCAAGATAATCACTTTTCTCTACGATTCGGCGGCCATGATAGAGTGCTATGGATTTTAGCAAAGTCATGAAATTCTCTTTGGCTCGAATTCCAATTAGGCTTCCGTTCATCTTGCTTATGGGGTCTCGTCTTGAGAACCTTTCAAGTTCTCTTGCTAAAAGAATTGCGGGTCTAGTTAGCTTCTTTGCGTATCTTCGGTCTAATATGACTGTGACTTTTTTGTTTCTTTTGAAGTCCTTCCTTTGCAGTTTATAGTGCTCTTCCTCTTCGATGAAATCAAGAATCTGGACTTTCAAGTCATCGCTGATTTCGAAAGTAAACGGAATGCATCTTGACTGCCATGATAGTGAGCGAAAGACGCTTCTTTTGTCGCCTATGTCTTCTGGCGTTGTGCACATTAGGAAACCTAGCTTGATAGGTTTTTTCAGTTCTAACGTGTCTCTTGCTGTGCACACCCGTTGAAGACCTTCATCCATTAGTATGCGCTGTTTTGAAAGCAGTTCTTCTCTAACGCTTCGGTTTCTGGCGCCGATTTTTTCTAAGTCAGGTATGACAATGTGGTGGAAGAGTTTACGTTCATCATCGTTTAGTTTTAAGATGAATTGGTCAATGCCGAAGGAAGTTGCATCTTGCATCAGTACTATGCCTAGTCCTTCGTAGCGTTGGGCTTCTGTGGATTTCCCCCTTTCAGGCGGAGCTACTATTAAGCCGGATACTGGTCTGACAGCATTCTTTACAAGTCCAGAGTATAGCACATACTTGGTGAAGTCTTTGAGTGGCGCTAATCCAATAGTTTTTGTCATTTTCTTCGGCGTCTCCTTCCTCCAACTGGAGCTTTATCAAGTTCTTCATCGGTGGCATTGTTAATCACGCGTCGCCATTTTGCGAGCAGTCTGGTTTTCGTTTTCTTATCTAAGCCTCTAAAGCTGAGGTCAAATGTGGGTTTGTTGTGGGTTTCAAAGTACACTATTTTGCTAGAGTTCTTCGATGAACTCTTCTGTTTTGGTTTTTTCATTTTTTCAAAATTCTCCTTTTTTGTTTTTGACTCAAAATTTAGAGAATCCTCTATGTGAGGAATTTTTTTCTAAAAATTAAGCCATCTTTCTTCCGATTTAGCGCTTCGCGCTTACGAGACTTTGTTGTTCCTTTTGGTATAAAAGCCTTATTTGCGCGGCTTTTGAAGATAAAACCACTTCAAAAAAACGCTAAAAACCAAAACTAAGGGTATATAAAACTTTTCAGTGAACAGCAAATCAAGCATTGAAGCCGTGAATGAAGCCTAAATCGTAAATAAGCCTTAAAATCAGGTTGTTTCTTTGCCCTAAAACAACATTTTCTAGTTAACATTTTTCTGCAAAATCAAAGAAAACTACTCTATTTGCGGCGAGCAAAAACAGACAGATTTTCAAAAACTATTTAATCCAAGTTAACATTCAAATTTTTGTAGCACGTCTTTCTTGAAATTAAATGTACGTGTCATTGAAATGTATGTCTTAACTAAATGTACGTGTCAAACAAGAAAGTATACTATTACCTACCACATACCATCCACCCATACATTGTTTATCCACCATGCAACCTAAGAAAAATTAATGCCAACACCCATCAACCGTTAAAAGGTGTGTGTGTGTGTGGGATTAAAATTTAATCCAACCAATCAACTCAAAGAATGCACAGGACATCACCGATGGGATAAACGGGTGATGCCCCCAAAAAGTCCTTTAAGAGAGCGGAGTTAATGTGGCGCTAACATTTCGCCTTTTCTTCATTAACGCAATCTTCTTTCGCCGTTTAGTATTTGATTTTGTTCGAAAAACGTTTCCATGAGTGTTTTGATAAAACTTTTTTCCTTTATTTCTCAAGATATTTTCAACCCTTTAATTTATTGAACGTTTGGTTATTTGAGTATACCTATGGGTTTCAATTTCTTCCTCAAGCGACAATGACTAAGAGCTAAAAAGTGAACACGGGGATTAAAATTCAGTTCCCCTTTCTCGTGGCATTGAACTAAAAGAGAAAATAATTCGTCAAACAAGAACGTTAATTGAGTACAATGTTTACTTATTCAAAAGAGGACAAGCGATGTCTGAAACTTCAAATATAAAAAGGGTAGGTTCAGCAGAGGTAATAAGCAAAGATGGCGATGATCTATGGGTTCGCATTCGGCTAAGCGCCGCTCCGAACGCGGAATGGTTACAATATTTTAGAGACCCTACGAGTTGCCAAACAAACAAAACTCATCCATCAAATGCCAGATTAATGTCCGATAACATGCTTGATTTTGCGGCAACGATGGGCGGGCTTGAAAATGACATCAAGTGGATGGACAAATACATAGAGCAAGCCAACGCTGCCTGCATGGCCAAGAGAGCCAAGGAACTGTCAGATAGAAAACGAAAGGAAGAATTGGAAGCAAAGAAGATAGAAGAACTAAAGAAGATAAATGAATCTATCAAAGACATATAGGTGTGTGCGGGATTAAATTTTAGTCCACAAACTCAAACTTGTTCACGCATACGCATACCCCCATATACGTGTGTGAAGATAATATAATTTACAAAACATTTTCAATTATCATATGTACAATGACCTCGTCATTGAAACCCTTCAGGTCTATGGTCACGCCCGCGTATCTTTTGTAGAGAGGTAGCCTTTCCTCAAAGAGTTTTTCCAGTCCTTTTTCCTTCAGGCCCACAATTCCCCTTCCTGAAAAATCTACAGTACGCCTCTTGATTTCCTCCAATGACGCGTTAAGGAAGACTATTTTGGAGATGCTTTTCAAAAAATTCATGGCTCTCTCCGAATATATGGAGCTACCTCCTGGAGAAATAACAGAATTGCTTATCTTTCCTATGCCCAGTATAGCGTCCTCCTCTAGTTTCAGAAATTTTTCATCGCCCAAACAATCTAAAATATCCTGCAGTTTTTTGCTATGGCCATTCTCAATTATCCTGTCGATGTCTATGAAGCCATAATTCAACTTGTTTGACAGAAGCTTTCCTATCCGACTTTTTCCTACACCAGACATTCCTATGAGGGTTATATTCATAATGACAAATATTATTGTCATGTACTGTTATTTTTCGTTTTGTGTACTATCTTCAAGTGTTTTTTGAAGAGAAAGATTAAAATCTAGTTTTTTTTCTCTTGCATGCTATTACTACTAAATAGCGCACGCGTAGCATACACTAAATTTAATAGCTCAGCAAATCTACCCTATTTTGATCGGTTTGAAGAAAATTGGACTGGCTCTAAGCATATTTGTGGTTTCGCTTTTGCTAAGTTCCATCCTATTGTCCGTTGCAGCCGAGATCACTGTTGACTTAAATGGAGTTTACCCTTTGGCATGGGAGAGAGAGTACGGTGATGGCAACACTGATTTTGGAAGATTATCGAATATAATTCAGACCAGCGATGGAGGATATGTTTTTGCGGATTTAGGGTGGAAAAACCAAACTTACGTCTCTCCGCTGGTGTTCTACAAGGTTAATTCCACTGGAGATCTAGAATGGAAAAAAACAATCGACCTGTTCGGCGGGTATGGCTTCGTTCAGACAGGCGACGGCGGATACTTGATTCTTGGCGGGTGGAACTGGGATCCCAACGACAATTTTCCAACTGTGCCTGCAATCATCAAAATCGATTCTGAAGGAAACTTGCTTTGGGTTAAGAATGACACCGAATACACTGGACAAAGCATCTTCCCCTCTATCGACGGGGGATTTGTAATCCTTAATCACGGAATCACAGACCTGCAAGTCGGATCTGTCCGCGGCTCAATCCTCACAAAAGTAGACTCCAGCGGAACGATACAGTGGAGCAAAACCTACAGTGAACCGGCAAAATTTAGCTATGTCAACGCATTGACGCAAACAAAGATGGAGGCTACGTTTTGGTTGGTAGCACAAGCTACAACGGCACAACAGACACCCCGAACCTTTATTTCTGGCTTTTGAAGACCGATTCAAACGGCACCCTTATTTGGAGCAAAGAGTACGGAAACGGCCCCTCCACAGTCAACACGAATGTTGATGAAAACCCCGGCGCCCGCTTGGGACTTAACAGAGGAACAGCGGGGGACAATGAAGGCGATTCGATTGTTCAAGCGGCAGACGGCGACTATGTTTTCTTGGGAACCGCCTATTCTCCAGGCCTTGCCACTTCAATCCTGGTTAAGACCGACACAAATGGCAACGTGATTTGGAACAGCACGTTCCAACGCCCATTTTCCAGTTCACTAGTTGCTACAAGCGACGACGGTTTTGCTCTTCTAGGCGACGGCTTTGCAGTTGAGAAAACAGATCCATATGGACACGTGGAAGAACAAGACCTCCGCAACATAACTTCAAACTTGCCTGTGCAATTTTATTTCTCCTCTTTGATAGAAACTTCGGATCGAGGCTTTTTGATGCTGGGAGCTGGAGAAAACGGGACAAACATGTCTTACAACAATTGGGCGGGAAACATCTACTTGATCAGGACACAACCGTTCATACCTTCACCTACCAGCACGCCAACGCTAGCAGCGAAAGCACCCGACGCCTTGATTCCGATTGTGGCAGTCATCGCATTTTTGGCCGCAGCGTTAACATTGGTCACCTATGAATCCAAAAAAAGAAGCGCGCCCGCGTGATTTTAAATGTTGTACGATTCTAAGCTAAAAGAAAGAATGGTAAAAGACCATAGAAAAAGAACGCAATCAGTAGTAATAGAATCCACGAAAAAATAAAATCTAATCTTTCTCTCAGAAATCCTGAATTTCTAATTTTCCTCTTACTTTTCTTCGAAGCAGACACAAAACTACGTGCTCGTTATGTTCTAACCGACAGGTATGTCTTATAGGGCTTGAAGCCGACGCTTGTGTATGCTCTGACGGCTGGGATATTGTCTGCTATTACATGAATCAAGGCAGCGGGTGATCTGTGAAGGATTTCTTGGACAAAGACAGACACGATTGAAGTCGCGTAACCTTTGCCTCTGTAGTGTTCGTCAGTGGCTATAATGCTAATGTTAGTCGCAAAAGCCACGTCGAAATGAACATCACCGATCGAGGCTAACTTGTTTTCGCGCATTATCCCCAGCCAGTAATTTTTTTGCCACTCTTGCCTTAACCGCTCCGACGTAACTTCACTCCACCGTTCCGGGTTGCATCGTCTCAACAGAGAAGCAACCTCCTCAGCGTATTCAACATCGAGCCGAGTGGGAGTATCAACAATTCGAAGGCGTTCCTCTCCCCGATTCAAGCGCATCAACATCATATGCTCGCTAACACGAGGCTTAAACTTCCTACAAACAATATCTTCGCAGTCAACTGGAGCTTGTAAATCCACCTTGTCAAATTCGACGCACTCAACCAGATGCTGCACTGCTTCGCGGCTGCCTCTGAGCTGAACAATGAAATTATCAAAAACCAACAGCGACCCAGAGACTTCCTTTCCGTCAATTGCCAACCATATCTTTGTTTTTTCTCGACGTTGAGTCCAGTCGATTATGAAGAAAAAATAGTTCAGCTGGTCGCGGTTCACATAGTTCCAGAACATTTGTTCATTTTCGTTAGTTACTGGGATGGTTTCCACTGGATAGCCTCCAAGCAGATAATTGGTGCAAATTGAGAAGATAAGTATAGCTTGTGCCAGCTTAAACCTCTCATCGGTGAATAAACACTGGTGTTTGCAAGAGTTTCTGATAGAACAGTAAAAGAATTGATTTTGCAACTAAAGGAACTATGCAAAAGCCGCTATCACGGTCGCATTAGTCCTTATCCACACTAAATACTACCAATCTGCAACCCTTAAATAAAAATCAGTAACAAGTTGATTCCCAATGTCAAATGATGCTAACCCTATTCAAATTTTCCATTTACAAAATAGGCGCAGAATCAATCAATCGATTAGGAATTAGCCGAACAGGCCACAGTTGAGGATGGCTCCTTGAAAGAAAACACAACAGCCAAAATCTTGATCCTTGCACTGCTAGTCGCGGGTGCCATCGTTGCAACTGTGACAACGTCCGCCTTCTTTCAAACCAGCAGCATAAAAAACAACCAAGAACCTCCACATTCACATCCACTTATTCCCCTGTTAACCCCAACGCCCCTGCCTTCTACGTCACCTCCAACAGCCACGCCAGCACCAACACCAACTCCAGTAGCAACGACAACTTCAACCGCGACCCCAACGCCTTCACCCATAGCGACTCCAACACCAACGCCTACTTCGTCCCCAACTCCTACTCCAACACCAACCCCTTCCCCGACCCCCTCGCCCATCCTAACTCCCACGCCATCGCCTACTCCAACTCCTACACCTGCACCATCACCCACGCCCACTGCTACTCCAACTTCTTTGCCAACTCCAACCCCAACACCGACACCTTCCCAAACACCCACACCAACCCCAACGCCGTCTCCTTCACCGGTGCCCAGCCAAATAGACTCTACTAACTGGGCAGGCTACGCAGTTACTTCTAACAGGCAAAAGCCTCAAGCCACAGTAACGGGAGTCAGCGGTTCATGGATAGTTCCCACGGTCACACCTTCCACAAACGACACGTTCTCCTCAGTCTGGATTGGCATAGGAGGTCTAGAAGACCAAACCCTCATTCAATGCGGCACCGAACAAGACTCAATAAGTGGACAAGCAGAATACCAAGCCTGGTACGAACTCTTACCAGCCTATTCCACACCAATCTACTCCATAACTGTTTCAGCCGGAGACAAAATGCAAGCTCAAATCCAACTTGTGAACGCAACTACAAATCACTGGACAATAAACATAACCGACACAACATCCAAGGAATCATTCCAAATAGCAGTAACCTACAAATCCAGCCAGTTGTCAGCAGAATGGATAATTGAGAGACCAACTGTCAATGAAGACCTTTCGCAACTAGCAGATTTCGGAAACGCAACCTTCACAAACTGCACTGCAACCGTCGGCCCCACTACTGGAGCAATCAACTATTTCCAATCAAGCGAAATAATCATGTACTCTTCTCCATCTTCAGGAAATTCCCCTGTTCAACTGACCGATGTCTCAAACCTTACCCCAGACGGCGAAGAGTTTACAGTGACGTATTTAGCATCTGTATAAAGCGACTGCGACTATCGTCATTCTATCTTACGAGCGCTTGCTCCCCAAAAATATCCCTGATGTCTCTAAAACCGCGGAAACTTCAGTTTTCCAACGTATTGAAGTATCCATTTTACCAAGTTGTTATACGTCTCTATTCCAAGCTGGGTCAAAGTTACGTTGCCTTCGGCGTCGATCTTGAGTAAGCCTTGTTCACTCATCCAATCAACGTACTTAGACAGCCGGTCATAGGCGACCCCTGTAAATGTGGCAAGCTCAGTTCTCTTTGCACTGCCCTTATCCTTCAGTACACTGATTATCCTTGCGACCACGTAGAGGTCAGGCTTGGAATTCGGCTGATTTGAACTCACTGTTGAACCACCGAAGCTCCCATAACAAAGCATCTAGAGAACTTATTTGCCGATACTTTTTCTGAAGATCCTTCCTGCTAAAGACAAACACAAAAGGCAAGGAAATAAACGCTAACAAGTAGAAATTAAAGTCTGTATGAATCAGGTTCAAAGCAACCGAATAAGGAAAACCTAGAATTACCATTACAAATACCCAATAACAGATTATTCTTATGACGGCGTACAATCCATATGCTAAGGCGGAAATACGGATGTCATCAAAAACCGTATCCCAATTCAATTCTTGCAAAAGCTTTAATGCTCCAGCAAAGCCTTCGTTTATTGTGCTTTTCCATTCCTCGAGCTTAACCCGTTTGAGTTTACGGTCAACCCAGAATATACCTACAATTATGCCTACTGCGATAATGCCCAAAGCTGGAAGAGTGTCAGAGGATATTGCTCCCGCCGATGGAGTAACGACAGACAAAATGTTTGGATAAGAAAAATAACTTTGAAAATTGCCTGTCAAGTAATAAAAATTGAAGATAAGCTCCAAAGAGAATAAAGCGACAAAAGAAAACAAGACAATAACCAAGAAGTCAACCATTAGTCGAGCTAGCGCTTTGTATTTTTTAACCTGGTCAAGCGTGATCATTAACTCTTCAACTTTAGCGACTACTTCTTTTTCGCTCATAACGCCACTCCGTAATAGCCACTAACTGAAATTGTTGCAGCACCATAAATCATGAAAGTTGAAATCTGCATGGTTTGCTCAGGCTCAGAAGGTAAAACGTAACTTTGAGGATCATTTACATTAAACTTGACAGAAACAACTAAAGGTTCATCTTGAGACAGCAAAACGGAATTATTTCCGTTTGAGACGCCCCCGCCGTAGTTACCAAAGCTATCACCAGTTCGTGGAAAGCCAAAAGTTTTAGTGTAGACTTTCCATGCGGAGGTCAAATTTAACGTAGTTCCATCGGGAAAAACAATTTCAACACAGCTTTCATTTGTGCTACCCGTCGTAGGCATGGGGAGGATTGTTATGGTAACCCTTGCGTCTACATAATTCAATTTTGCGATGGTGATAACAGCATTCGAATTTGAAAAGCCTTGCTGCTCATTTACTTCATGAAATGAAGACAAAACTATCAATTGACCTGCAACGATCAAGACTAACGCAAGGGCTATCCAAGTTGTTTTCATGAGTAAGCATTTATGATCCATGCAATATAAGGCAAGCTCACACGGTGTGAGTCGGATCGGACCATCTAATCTTAATCGACGGCAGCTCATCTGCGTGGCAACGCTTAAAAAACGTTAAGTACAACCAGTTAAGCGGTCGCTTCATGAAAGACACGTACAAGGCATTGCTAATCGGCTTGGGCTCGCGCATACTGGTTGTAGCGGTTGTCGTGTTAGCGAGCGTCCTTATTGCGTCAAACGGAAACCTCGCGGCTGACCACTCCCGCGTTCCGATAATCAGCCTGTTCGACAGATGGGATTCAGGCTACTACGTAAGCATAGCCAAGAACGGTTACCCAGCCGGCTACCCAAGCCACAACTTCTGGACTGACAAACACTTCAACGCCTACATGCCCAATCCGCCTCTGGCGATGCCACAATGGGCTTTCTTCCCACTGTATCCAGCCGCGATGAGAGTCGTGTCGCAACTGTTCTTCCCGTTTCGCTCTGCAGTCAACGGGTTAGACGTGGCAGGCTTCATCGTAAGCAACGTAGCCTTCTTCTTTGCCATTTACTTCTTTTATAAATTGACAAACAAAATCTTCGAGTCACCGCAGATAGCGCTTCTCGCCACAGCGTTCTTCTCTTTTTGGGGCGGCGCCTTGTTCTACTCAGCCGTATACAGTGAATCGCTGTTTATGGCATTAACTTTAGCAGCCTTCTACTACCTTGAAGCGGACGAAGTGCCAATCGCAGCGCTGTTTGGGTTTTTAGCGGCGTTCACCAGAAGCGACGGATTCTTGATATTCATCCCTTTCCTTGTCTACGGGCTGCAATCGATGAAAAACAAGCCCAAGATGCTTCAGCTCCTTGCGTGTTCAGCGTTTGTGGCTTCTCCGTTTCTTAATTTCCAGCTTATAGGCTACGAGGTTGCGGGAAGAGTTTTCCCAATCACTCTTTTGGCGCGTAACCTGAACTGGCAGGTGTACCCGGTCCTGTGGAAGCAGCTTGCAACAATTAATCCCGGCTACAGCCTGTTCTACAGCGTCGGTCTACTGCTAATTCTCATGCCCGCAATCTACCTTACCGTGCATAAGCTGTCAGGGTCAAATGGAGACGACCCGAAGACAGAAGCGGACCTGCTGAAGTACTGGTTTTTCTACGCCGCAACGCTGCTTGTAATCCTGTTCGACTCAAACGTCTACAGCACCATCCGCTACGCCGTACCGATGCTGCCCATCTACTGGGTATCAGCAGTAGTCTACAAGAAGAACCGCTATGCTGGAGGAGCGATTCTCTGGGTTACGACGGGAATGCTGATAATCGGGTGCGTGCTGTTCGAAACAAGAGGATACTTCATGTGAAAGGATCCGCGAAAAAATCAGAGAAGCAGGGCTAAAGCTTTTGCAAAAGGCGTTATGAAGAAAAATAGGAAAAGGGAAGAACTACAGTTTTTCCCAGCGGTTGAAGAGCTCAAGGACTTCGTCTCCGCCGTAGCCTTCGAGTTCCTTGCGCCATTCTTTGTCGGCGACGACTTTCTTCTGGAACTCGCGGATGTAGTCGGCTTTTTCGGCAAGGAAGATGACGCCGTCGATGCCGGTTCTGGCTGCGCGCACTGCAACAGTCATGATTTGCCTGTGAGGCGCTACGGTTTCCCAAGTTTCGTTGGGTCCGCGAACGTAGAAGTTCACGAACATCGGCTTCTTGAGAAAGCTCTTGTAGCCGCGTGCGATGGTTTCCCAGTACCACGGGGTCGGGTAAGCCTTGCTGAACATGGGTATGACGAAGTAGTCAGCGTACTCTGCCATGGCTTCGAAGTCGTAGCCAAACCGCATCTTACCCAGCAACGGGTCAGGGAGGCAGTTTACGAAGAGCGGCTTATTCTTGACGACGTCTCGGACTTCGCTGAGGAATTCGGTGACGGTTTTTGCTCGCCACTCTATCCAACTGAGGCCGCTTTGGCGCCATTTTTCGACGCATCGTGGGCAGGTGCAGAAGTCGCGTTCGGCGAAGTGTTGGCTGCTGATGCTGATGCCCGGCGTCTGTTTGGCGGCGTCGGCGATGATTTTGAGGTTGTACTCTCTCGCCTCTGGGTTGGTCATGCAAACGATGTCCCAGCGCAGGCTGTAATACTTGTTCGTGCGCAGGGCTGGTCCGTGGGCGCTTGTGGAAACCCAGTCTGGGCGCTTTGCAGCCATATTATTGTCGCCGAAGACGGCGATGTTAGTGTACATCTTGGGGTTGGCTTTGCCAACGATTCCTGACTCAGATTTTAGTCGGTAAAAGTTGTAGTCGACGCCTTCAACAGGCTCGGGTTGATAGAGAAACACGCCGAATTTCACTTTTGATACACCATCGTAACCTTTGATTTACCCAACGAATAAAAGTGCAAGTTATTTAAGTATTTCCAACTTTCTGCGTTCAGGCAGAAGAATCCTTTTTGGGATGCTCTGTTCCATCAGTGCCGGTTGGAGGCGTTTGGTATCTTCGATGTTCTTTGAGAATGCGTACCAATGAGTGTTTGAGGAAAGGAGGAAGATCGACCAAATCGTAACCTCCTAATTTGGAGTAGCCTGCTCCGGCTGGACCACCAAAGTGCTTTGTCAACTCGGTTGGATCCCCAAGCTCAGGAGGCAACAGGTCCTTTTCAAGGTCGTCATCCATCTTCGCTGCCTCTAACAACAGCGCAAGGGCTGCTTGGTTGCCCTTGAGGATTTCAGCCAACCCCTCAGCGGTAACACTTAAGCCTTCGACTTTGGATACTTCAGCTGCCAGCTTCTCCAGCGGCAGGTGCCTCTCGCTGAGCCTGTCCAGCACGGTTCGGCTTGCCCAGAACGGCTCCTGCTTGACAAGGGCTTCGGCGACGGCTTTCCGCGTGCAGTATCCAACGGCTTTGCCCAGCTTCGAGGCGGGACCAGCGTAGTTAATGGCCTTGCCCTTGCCCGACGTGACCACCGTGACGCTGTCGGTGATTGATCCGGTTGCTGAGTCGCCTGTGTAGAGGCTGCGGACGTCGAAGTCTCGGAGCACAGCGGATTTCGCCTCTGTCGCCGTGATGACGGACGCCACCATGCAGCTATCCGACGGGTCGGCGTCGATGAAGACGATTACGTTTATGGTGCCGCCTCCGATTTCTTTGACGTTCATTTCTTCGCCACTGGATTCTCCGTGTTTGCAACCTGCCGTCGCAGCGACGCTTACTGAGAAGTCTTCGAGTTTTCTGGTGACGAGGCTGTAATTGCTGATTTTTGCGGCTGTAACCATGGCAAGGTAATCTTGGGTTAAGCCCAGTTTAGCCGCGGAAGAAGTTATGAGTTCCAGCGGGTCAAGGTGCAAGGAACGGTCACTGTATCCGTCCGGCACCCCTACATTGAGGACAGCTTTAAGCTGGTTATGCCCGCCTTGATAGAATGCTGAACTAACTGTCTTTAAAGGACTATCACAAATTACGGCTAGTACGTTCTCTTTGACGACGAGTCTCACGTTGTCTGCAAGGTTGAACTGCTCCAAACCAGCATGCCGCCTACCCAACCTGTTACGGTTTGCTTATAGTAATGGCTTTTGCTGGACAAAGGTTCACGCAGACGCCGCATCGGGTACACTCGACAACGTCGATGAGCTGTGGCTTGCGGTTTTTGCCCTCTTCTAAAGCGCCTTGCGGGCAGACGCCGATGCATATTAGCCCCGCGCAGGGGGTGCATTTGGCGGTGTCGATGACGACTGGTGGTTTCTGCTGTTTAACCATGCGGGTCAAAGGTTAAGCAAGCGCCAAGAATATATGGTTTACGCGCAATAGATAGGGAACTATGCAGATTGGGTTAGTAACATACAAGCCCGAGCACGTCGACGGCTACGAACTTCACGTTTACTACTCGAAGTGGTCTGACGGGCAGGTTTTTCCAGCGGCGAAGGGCATGCAGAACGACGTCACCGTTTTCTGTGACGCGAAAGCCATCCGAGAGGACCCCCGCTTGGTCGCTGTGTCTAATGCGGGTCCAGCGCTACGGAAGAACAGGCGGTCCAATTTAGCTTTTGACTTCGTCTGCCCTACTCACCCTGAGTACAGAAAGAAAGCTTTAAACTACATCAGGGAACTAAGCAAAACTGACATTTTGGGCGTGACGTTGAACCTTTACCATTTCCCCGACCAAGAATACTGCGTCTGTCCCCGATGCGTGGAGCTATGGAAGCAGAGCGGATTGAACTGGACGCAGTGGAGAGCCAAAACGATCACAGACTTCCTGCTGGAAGCCAAAGCGAAAGTGAAGGGAACTTTCGCGGTTGAGATTTACCCTGACCCCGTGCTTGCCAAGGAGCGTTATGGCCTGGACCTTGACGCCATCACTGGTTTGGTTGATTACTTCCATGTGCCGCTTTCGTCAAGGGATTACTTTACAAACTACTGGGCGGTCATGCTAGCACGGGACTTTGCCGCGTCGCTGAAGAAGCCCGTCGTAGTTGAGTTAAGCGCTGAAATGCCAACCGACGAAAAACTTGACGCTCTGCTGAAGACGGTGGCTTACATTTCAAGGCACAAAATAGATGCGGTTCTGCTCTTGGTGCATGACTCCGAGAACGCGCGGCAAGTCTGCAAATACGCCGTTCAGAACCGTGACTTGCGGGATTGGCTACAGAAATACGAGTTTACAGAAATGAAGCGAATCGTCGACGGCTGGGCTAAGCTGTACTGAGCATGCCGCTTATTTGACGCCGTAGAAACCCGCCTGCATGCAGGAGTACCAGAGCATCTCAACCGTTGAGAAGCCGGCTTTTCTTAAGAGTAAAAGGTGCTCCTCCACAGTTATGGGATGGTAGTCAACGTCGAATCTCTGCAGATGCTCCTCTACGTCGACGGGGGCTCTTCCTTGGCTGAGTTGAAAGCGCTTCCAGTTTTCTTTGGCGGCTGCGACGCCTCTGCTGGTGAAGGGGCGGATGTTTTCAAACGTCACGTAGACGCCGCCTGAGGCGAGCAGGCTGAAGCAGACGGCTGTTGCCTTGGCTCTTTCGCGGGGTGAAACGTAGTGGTGGGATTGGATTGCTGTGATTACCTGTGGGTTGGGCAAGCTTTTTTGGGGCAGGTTCTGTGTGTCTGAGGGCTCCAGAAACTGGACTCGACCGCCGGCGCCTGCCAGCTTTCCTTTAGCGGTTTTCAGCATTTCCGGAGAGGGATCGGCTAATATGAACTCGGTGTTTGGAAAGAGCGGCAGGGCTTTCTGGGCAAGTGTGCCTGTTCCGCATCCCGTGTCTAACCAGAGTTTGGGCTCCAAGCGCAGGGCTTTTATCAGGTTAAAGGTCTCTTCGTGGAAAACGTTGTAGTAAGGGATTGTTCTGCGGACCTGTTCATCGTAGACCGTGGCTGAGTAGGGTGTGGCGTTGTCTGACTTTGCCATTTGCGACTCCGCAAGCAAAATGAAAGGGATTCTGTTTAAACTTTACCACACAGACCAAAAGCGCCGTTAAGCCTGTTTTTTGAGGTTTTTTCTGTATTCTCTTAGCCGTTGCATGTCCAATTCTCGGCTTAAGGTGGAATCCTCAGGGGCATCGGTTACTTCTCCCAGTATTCCCCAAGGTGCGATAATGGCGCTTCTTCCGCCACGCATGTTCGAGCAGACGTTGCCCACCTTAAGCAAGAACAAGCCATAGTTCCGCGCGATTCCCTCGGTCAACGGGTGGCCTTTCACGATTGGATGCGTGCCCATGGCTGCCACTGGGAGGGAAACGATTTCCGCGCCTAAGTCAGCTACTTTCTTCACGAGGTCGGGGTCGAATGAGTCGGCGCATACGAGCAAGCCGATTCTGCCGATGTCTGTGTCCACCACGACGGGTTGGCTGCCTCTGGCGACGCCTGCCTGGATTTCGGCTCGGATCGGGTTCACCTTCTTGTACTTTGCCAGCAAGGAGCCGTTCTTCCACAGGGTGCTGGTGTTGTAGTATTGTCCGCCTTCTTCTTCGAGGACTGAGCCACCGAGAAGGTAGATGCCCCCGATTTGCTTTGATTCTTCTTGGAGGAAGCGAAGGGTTTCTTTGCAGGTTTCTTGGGATATTTTTTTTGCGTCGGTGAAGTCGCCCATGCAGTTTGGAACGGAGAAGTATTCGGGAAGCGCGATTATGGCTGGTTTTTGCCGTGCGGCTTTCTGGACTGCTGCCTTGGCTGCGGCTAGGTTGGCGTCTAGAGTGTCTCGTATTGCCATATGGAGCAGGCTTGCTTTCAAGGTTTTTTCCTCTGGCGTGTTGGGGTTGACGTATTGACTGACATTTTTTGACTTTTAAATGTGATGTTTTATCAGGCATAACTATGGTGATGCATGTTAGACCTCACCTGTTCAGTATTTTTCTCACTTTTAACACAGATGTTTAAATTTTCCCCTCTTTTGTATGCAGTCGGTAGGCTTAAATACCCGTTGAGTAAAAAACAATGTATTGCGAGGGAAAATTATGGCACTAGACCCTTCAGAAGTTAACAAGCTTTTGCCGCAAGTCAGAACCTTAGTGAACAAGTGTGTCAAGAGAAACATGGCTGACGGTTTCCTCTTCTCAGCTGGAACCGACACCCAGATAATCGCTTATGAAGCAGTGAAATACAAACCCGACATTCCATGCCTCACGCTGGCGTTCAAGCACGGCAACCCCAAAGACACCGAGTACGTGAAACGGATGGTTGAGCTACTACATCTGAAGCAGGAAACATACCAGTTCGGCAAAGAAGACGTCCTCACATATTACCCCAAAGTCGTAGAAGCACTCAAGAAATTCGACCCCATGGAAATCAGAAACAGCCTACCCGTCTACATTGGCTTAACCCTGCTGAAACCCAAGAAAATCAAATCGGTGTTCACAGGCGACGCACTCGACGAACTCTTCGGCTACCCGTGGCAGTTCCACCTTTCCGAGGCTGAATTCGCGGTGAAGCAGCAGGAAATGTGGGCGGAGATGGGTTTCTCATCGTTCCCGATGGCTGAGTCGCTCGGCATGGAAATCAAGGCGCCATACCGTGATCCAGAATTCATGGATTGGGCCATGAAGCTACCCATCAAGTACAAGATAAACATCTACAACGGCGTCAAGTACAGCAAGTGGATATTGCGTAAGGCTTACGAAGACGTGATTCCCAAAGACGTAATCTGGAGACCCAAAGCGCCATTGGAACAGGGAACTGGAACCGAGACGCTGAGAACGTACTTCAACGACATGATAACCGACAAAGAGTTTGCGGAGAAAAAGGCAGCCATCAAGAAGGCAGACGACGTTGAAATCCAAGACAAAGAGCAACTACTCTACTACGAGCACTTCCGGAAGAAATTCGGCAAACCCAAAGATGTCTTCCCCAAAGTCAAAGGCGGCGTCGAATGTCCCAAATGCCACAGCTACATCCAAACAAAGATACAGTTCTGCAAAGTCTGCGGAGCCTACCCCATCTAAATTTTTCTTCCATTTTTTTGAAACTTTCTCCAGCGCGTGTATTTCTAAGAAAACGCCCAGTTGCCTGAAATTCGTGACTACAAAATTCACAAAAATCAAATAATACGACACAGTAGTTTAATTTAGAGGAATTTACAGCGATTGTTTAGAGGCTGAATCAGGAATGGTCACGAAGAATCTCGACAAAATTTTCAACCCGCAAAGCGTCGCAATCATCGGGGCAAGCGACGTTGAAGGCTCAGTCGGCTACTTAATACTCAAGAACATCACGCAGCTGGGGTACGCGGGAAAATACTATTTCGTGAACATCCGCAAACCCGAGCTCTTCGGCGTCAAAACATACAAGTCCGTTGACCAGATTTCTGAACCCATCGACTTAGCCATCATCGCCACCCCCGCCAAAGCCGTGCAGGAAGTCATGGAGCAGTGTGGAAAAGCACACGTCAAAGCAGCCATCATCGTTTCCGCGGGCTTCAAGGAGACAGGTCTCGAAGGAGTAAATCTTGAGAGAGCAGTGCAGGAAACGGCGGAGAAATATGACATTCGCGTCGTCGGCCCCAACTGCATCGGCGTCATCTGTCCTCGGACAAACCTGAACGCTAGTTTTCTAGATAAGATGCCCAAAGCAGGCAACATCGCATTCATATCTCACAGCGGAGCGTTGGGCTCTGCGATTCTTGACTGGGCAATCCACGAGAACATCGGGTTAAGCAACTTCGTGTCTGTCGGTTCGATGGTTGACGTTGACTTCGGCGACTTGATCGATTACTTCGGTTCTGACCCGAAAACCAAGAGCATCATCATGTACGTGGAAGGGATAACTGACGCCCGAAAATTCATGAGCGCCGCTAGACACTTCTCCAGATCCAAACCAATAATCGTGGTGAAAGCAGGTAAGTACCCAGAGAGCGCCAAGGCAGCCGCCTCCCACACGGGGTCGATTTCAGGAGACGACGGCGTCTACGACGCAGCTTTCAAACGCGCTGGCATAGTGAGAGTTGAAGAAATAAACGATCTGTTTAATGCCGCTCAGGTTCTGGGGACCCAGCCATTGCCAAAGGGGCCAAGGCTCGCAATCATAACCAACGCTGGCGGAGCAGGAGTAATGGCCACAGACGCTTTGATTGCCCGCGGCGGCAAGCTGGCTAAGCTCAGCGACAAAACGATGTGCTTACTGGACAAGGTTTTGCCGCCATTCTGGAGCAAGGGCAACCCGATCGATGTGGTAGGCGACGCAAAAGCTGACTATTACAAGGCCGCAGTGAAAGCTTGCCTAGACGACGAAACGGTTGACGGCGTCTTGATTATTTTCACTCAGCAAGCAGGTTCAGAACCCGATGAAATAGCCAAAAGCATTGTTGACCTCGTTGACAGCCAACCCTACAAGAACAAAACCATCTTGACGTCTTTCATGGGATTTGAGGCGGTGATGCATGCTAACAAAATCTTCAACGCCAACAACATACCGACTTACTCCACGCCTGAGCAAGCCACGAAAACTTACATGTACATGTACAACTACCAGAGGAACTTAGAGCTTCTCTACGAAGCTCCTGAGGAACTAGCACTAGACGCTACGCCGCCAAAACGGCCTGTCATGGCGACCATAAGGAACGCAGCCTTCGAGAACCGCGACATCCTAACCGACGAAGAAGCCATAAACATACTCAAATACTACAACTTCCCGATCATCAAAAGCCTCGTCGCCAAAAACGCCGATGAGGCAGCAGCCATGGCGCAAGAACTCGGGTTCCCAGTGGTTCTGAAGATTCTTTCGCCCCAAATTATCAACAAGCGGGCGGCTGGCGGAGTGATTTTGAACGTTAATTCTCCAGGCGAAGTGCGTGAAGTCTTCAACGGTATAATTCAGAGGGCCAAGGCATACAATCCTGATGCGCAAATCACAGGCGTCACCGTTCAGCACATGATTGGGGAGAAAGGCTATGAAATAGTGATTGGCGGAAAAACCGACCCAGTTTTCGGGCCCGTCATCTTATTCGGCATGTCCGGAATAGGCATGACACTCTTCAAGGATTACTCAATCGGGTTGCCGCCGTTGAACCCCACGTTGGCGCGCCGCATGATGGAGGAAACCAAGGTTTACCAGCTACTGAAGGGTTCCTTCAATTCTCCCCCTGTTGACATTAAAAAAGTGGTTGAGACGTTGCTGTTGTTCTCGAAGTTGCTGATTGATTTCCCCCAGATAAAAGAGATCCGCATCAACCCATTGCTGGTCAGCGAGAAGGACGCATTCATCATAGACGCAAGTATCGCCATCGACAAGGATCAGGTCTGCCGAAGGCTTGAGCCACATGAACACATGGTGATTTCCCCTTACCCAAAAAAGTACGAGATGATCTGGACCCTTAACGATGGGCAAGAGGTTCTTCTGAGGCCAATAAAGCCTGAGGATGAGCCGCTTTGGCTTGACATGTTCCAGGGATTTTCTGAGGAGTCGATTCGGTACAGGTTTTTTGAGATTCTTCGGGACACGCCACATGAAGTCGTGGTGAGGTACTGCAACATAGATTACGACCGTGAAATAGCAATCGTAGCAGAACTCGTCAAGAGCGCGCCCAAAAAAATCCTCGGTGTCGCACGCGTAAGCATTGAATCTGACGGCAAAAACGGCGAGGTTGCTTTCATCGTGCGTGACCAGTACCAAGGCTTAGGTTTGGGCACGAAACTCGTTGATTACGTTCTTGACATCGCCAAAGAGAAGAGTCTGGAAGAGATCTACGCCATTGTGCTTCCTGACAACGCACGAGCAATGGACTTGATGAAGAAAATGGGTTTCAGGTTCGAATACGTCAGCGAGGACACGGTCAGGGGAACACTGAACCTGAAGGATGAAGGGTATGATACAACATGTTTGGCGCGATCGACGAATCCAGTCAAAACCGAACCGGAAGCCCCAAGTCCGCCCAGCCCGTCCGCTGAGCCGACAGCCAAGAAGAAAACAAAGGCATTAACTGCCTGAAAACTAGCAAGCCGCCACAGTCTATTTTCAAGTAATGTTTTGATAAAAGAAAAGAAGCTTGATTCCTAAAAAAGGAAAATGGATTATTTGGTGAGCTGCTTTCGCAGTTCGTTGTATGTTGCTTTGATGTCTTCGATTGAGCCTTCGTCTTCGATGGTTGATGTGTCACCGAGCGGTGCTCCGGTCAGGACTGCTTTGAGTAGTCGCCGCATAATTTTGCCGCTTCTTGTTTTCGGCAGCCTGTTGACGAACACGACTGCTTCGGGCGTGGCGATTGGACCAATGGCTGTTCGGACGTGTTTTATCAGTTCAGCTCTGAGCTCATCTGATGGCGAGAAGCCGCTGCGGAGTACGACGAATGCAACTGGGACTTCTCCCTTAACTGCGTCTTCTTTGCCCATGACTGCTGCTTCTGATACTGCTTTGTGAGCGACCAATGCGCTTTCCAGTTCGACGGTTCCGATTCTGTGGCCTGCGACTTTGAGGACTTCGTCTGATCTTCCTAGTAGCCAGAAGTAGCCTTGAGAGTCGCGTACGGCGTAGTCACCTGAGAAGTAGACGCCTGGCCACCTGCCGAAGTACGTCTGCTTGAACCTTTCTGGATCTTTCCAGATTGTCTGCAGCATGCCTGGCCAAGGTGACTTGATTACGAGGACGCCTTTGTTGCCTGTTGTGACTGGTTGACCCTTCTCGTCGAAGATGTCTGCGTTGACGCTGGGCATCGGGAATGTTGCGCTGCCCGGTTTAAAGGGTGTGAGCTCGATTCCTGAGGCGGGTGCAATCATGAAGCCGCCGGTTTCGGTTTGCCACCAAGTGTCGATGATTGGGAGTTTTTCTTTGCCTATGACGCGGTAGTACCATTTCCACGCTTCGGGGTTGATTGGTTCGCCGACTGAACCCAACAAGCGCAGCGTGCTGAGGTTGTGTTTGTTGACCCATTCCTCCCCGAACTTCATGAACATCCTGACTGCAGTCGGAGTGCCGTAGAGGATAGTTATGCCATGGTTTTCGATCATCTGCCACCAGCGGTCTTGAGCGGGATAGTCTGGTGTGCCTTCAAAGAGGAAGGCGGTGACGCCGTGGCTGAGTGGCGCGTAAACGTTGTAGGTGTGACCTGTGATCCAGCCGATGTCTGCGACACACCAGTAAATGTCCTCGTCAGTCGGGTTGAATGCCCATTTGAATGTCCAATATGCCCAGACCAGGTATCCGCCTGTTCCGTGTTGGACGCCTTTCGGCTTGCCTGTGGTTCCCGAAGTGTAGAGGATGAAAAGTGGGTCGGTCGACTTCATGCTTTCAGGTTCAACGTAAGCGTCTGCGCCTGCCGCTGCGAGAGCGTCGCTGTACCATACATCGCGTCCCTCTTTCATCTGGACAGGTTGACCAGTCCGTTTTACAACGATGACTTTCTGGATGTTCGGCATATTTGGAAGGGCGCGGTCTGCGTTGTCTTTGATGGCGACGGGTTTGCCTCTGCGGAAGGAACCGTCAGCGGTTATTAAGACCTTGGCACCTGAATCGTTTACGCGGTCAGCTAAAGCCTCCGCGCTGAATCCTGAGAAGACTACTGCATGAACACCGCCTATTCGGACGGTTGCCAAAAGCGCGATTGGAAGTTCAGGGATAACGGGCAGGAAGACTGCGACTCGGTCGCCTTTTTGGATACCAGCGTCTTTCAGAACCTTTGCGAGCTTGTTTACTTCACGGTAGAGCTGGTAGTAAGTGTAGGTTTTTACTTCGCCCATCTCGCCTTCCCAGATGTAGGCAAGCTTGTTCTTTCGTGGACCCGAGATGTGCCTGTCAAGGGCGTTGTAGGAGATATTTAGTTCTCCGTCGGGGAACCACTTGAAAAAGGGCGGGTTAGAATCATCAAGCACCTTGCTGAACGGCTTAAACCAGTCGATGGCTTTAGCCTTTTCTGCCCAGTACTCCTGCGGATTCTTTATTGATTGTTCCCAATCTTGTTTTCTTTTTTCTCCAGAAGAAATTTTTGCGATATTTGGAAAATATTTTTCATCGAAGGGCAAGCTTGCTTCAGACATAAACTCAACCTTTTATCGGTGGAATACCATGGGAAATCAATATAAGCTTTTGCCTGTGAAATCGAGAAAAGAAGAAAAGAAGATAGCGATTTTTAGCTTGTTGGAAAGATAGGCAGTACAGTCTTTTTGTATGATTCATTGAGGACTTCCGCGATACCCAGGTAGACTGCGCTTGCTCCGCAGATTATTCCTTCGACGCCTGTGACCTTAGTCAAGGTTGCGTTTCCCGCGAGCTTCGACGCGGCCAGCATGAAGAACAGCACGAATAGGGTACCGAAGACGACTTGCAAACCGCGGTTTGCTTTCAGTGTGCCGAAGAACATTGCGAACGTGAAGATGCCCCACATTATGAAGTAGGCAGCCAGCGATGTTGTTGACGGCGCAGAAATACCAGGGAATTTAGGCAGTACAAAAAGCAGAACGAGACTCCACCAGAACAAGCCGTAAGACGAGAATGCGACTGTGCCGAAGGTGTTGCCCTTCTTGAACTCCATGGCGCCGACGACGATCTGTGCGATGCCTCCGTAAGCGATGCCCATAGCCAGAATCATTGTGTCCACAGAGAAGACCCCTGCGTTGGCGAGGTTAAGCAGAATAGTTGTCAAGCCGAAGCCCAGCAGCCCGAGAGGTGCCGGATTCGCTAGTTTGGTTAATGCTTCACCACTCATTTTTCATTACCTTATTTGGGATGTTACCCTTGCAATAGTTTCAATTTGTTATAAAAGCTTTTTGAGAACCGCAAATTCTGTGTCGATTGAAATGGTGCTCTTCAAGCACGTTCGTGCTTAAATAGATAAATAGCAGAAGAGGGAGATGTCTTGTAAGGACTTGATTATTACGTCTGTTCCTGAAGACCTCAAAGGAATTCTTGGACCCAACGAGACTGTTGAAATGTACATCCAACAGAAGATTTACCATCCCAAAATCAACATTGACTCTGTCGTAATCACGAATGAACGGATAATCCTGCGGCATCCACATGCTCTCGGACTAAAAAAGGACTACACAGACTTCAACTACAAAGATTTCGCGAACGTGATTTTGGATAAGGGGGTTTTGCGGTCAACAATCAAGTGCATACTAAGGTTTGGAGGAGAGCCTTTGTCTTTGAATGATTTGCCCAATTCAGACGCGGAGAAAGCTTACGGAATAATCAGAGAAAACATTGGCAGGTCCGGCGCTTCTGTGGCTGGACCATCATAGAACATCGCGTGTTAGCGGCAAACAGATTCAGGTTTTCTCGTTAGGCAAGCTATGTGAGGTAACTTTACGACTTTCAGTTTTTTCTGTTCAATATTGAGAGCGAAAATAACGTTGTAGAACAAGCGAAGATTCGTGAAACTAAGCGAAGACTAATATCTTTGAGCGAGCGATTTAGCTATAAAAGTGCAAAAAGAGCAGTCGGAAAATGGTGAATTACTGTCCAGAATGCGGCGGAGAAATGCAGTACATCTCTTTAACGAAACACTACGTCTGCAAGAGCTGCGGTCTGTCATGTACGGGACAGGAACTGAACGATTTGCACGACAAAAACAGGCCAGCGGAAGAAACAGAGGAAGAGCAGAGGCAGAACCGCCGCAAGGAATACCTCAAGTGGTATCTTAGCAGCAAGAAGAAGTAAGTGGAAATTGGATAAGGCAGCCTGCCTTTTGGTAGCTGAGACTATATTCTTTGGACACTGATGTTTTTGGGTTGATTAAGTAAACGGTATAAAGGATAACTTCCTTAACTTCTAAGTCGCAAGGCTGAAGATCGATGACTGTAGACATGGAAATAATCTGCGTTGGCAATGAGCTTCTAATCGGCAAAACAGCCAACACCAACGCCTACTGGATGGGAAAGCAGGCAACAAGCTTGGGAGCCAACGTTAGGAGAATAACCGTCGTGCAAGACATAATCGAGGAAATCGCCGGCGTCATACGCGAAGTCCTGGCGCGGAAACCGGGGTTCATAGTCACAACCGGCGGGTTAGGACCAACATTTGACGACAAAACCTTAGCAGGCATCGCAACTGGCTTAAACCGCAAGCTAGAGGTAAACCAGAATGCGCTAGAAATGGTGAAAGCACGTTACATCGAATACGCCAAAAAAAGGAACCAGCCGTTGACCGAAATGACCCCAGCAAGAATCAAGATGGCGACGTTTCCAGAAAAAACCGAGCCGGTTATCAACCCAGTAGGAACGGCCCCAGCAATGCGCGTAGAACTGGACGGCACGGTTCTGTTTGCGTTGCCTGGCGTACCCGGTGAGATGGAGGCGATTTTCACGGAGTCCGTCGCGCCGATGCTGAAGGAAGCTGTGGGCGACAGGGTCTTCTGCGAAGAAAGCCTGTTTTTGGAGGACATCATGGAGTCGCATTTAGCGCCCCTGATTGACAAGGTGATGAACGCCAACAAAGGCGTCTACATCAAGTCGCATCCGATGGGCGCGGAAAGTAGACCCCACATAGAAATCCACTTGACCGCCGCCGCAGCTAAAGAAGAAAAACCAATGGAGAAACTTGAAAAAGCGAAGCGGCAGCTTGCCAGCTTAGTTGAGGAAAACGGTGGAAAAGCCTGGTCGAAAGAGGCGTGGGAAAAAGGAAAATAAGTTTAGGCTTTTTTGGCGCTTTCGAATTCTTTCCGCAGTTCGTCAGCTTTGTCGGTTCTTTCCCAGGTGAATTCGGGTTCTTCTCTTCCGAAGTGCCCGAAGCAAGCGGTTTTCTTGTAGATGGGCCGCAGCAGGTTCAGTTCGTCGATGATTGCTTTAGGTCGCATGTCGAAGTGTTTCTTGATGATTTCTAGAATCTGCGAATCGGGAAGTTTCCCAGTTTCGTACGTGTTCACCAGCACGGAGATGGGTTGGGCGACGCCGATGGCGTAGGAAATCTGGATTTCACATTGGTCAGCCAACCCCGCCGCAACGATGTTTTTGGCGATGTAGCGTGCCATGTAGCAGCCTGAACGGTCAACCTTCGACGGGTCCTTGCCGCTGAAGCATCCGCCGCCGTGGCTTCCGACTCCGCCGTAAGTGTCAACGATGATTTTTCTTCCCGTCAACCCTGAATCAGCGAGGGTTCCGCCGATGACGAATCGCCCTGTGCCGTTGATAACGTAGTTGACGTCTGGCGCCAGCATGTCAGCGGGGATGACGTATTTGATGACTTTCTCGATGATTTCCTTCTTCAAGGCTGCGTCATCAAGTGAACCGTTGTTCTGGGCGGCGATAACCACGGTCTTGACACATTTCGGCTTTCCGTTAGCGTATTCGACGGTAACTTGCGACTTGCAGTCCGGACGCAGACATGGAATAATCTTCTGTTTTCTGCAGTCTGCTAAACGTTTAACAAGTTTATGCGATAGCATGATGGGCAGCGGCATAAGCTCCTTTGTCTCGTTGGAGGCGTAGCCGAAAACCATGCCTTGGTCGCCTGCACCCTGCTCGTGACATTCAGACTCGTTCACGCCCATGGCGATGTCGGGTGACTGAGCCGTCAACGACACCAATATGCCGCAGGTTTCCCAGTCCAACCCGTCCTTGGCGTTGTCGAACCCGATTTCTTTGAGGGTGCCGCGGACAATCTTGGGGATGTCAACGTAGGTGCAGGTGGTAATTTGACCAGTAATCATCACTGTTCCCTGCATAACAAGCGTTTCACAGTCAACTCTTGCCTTCGTATCTTTCGCGAAAATTGCGTCTAAAACGCTGTCTGAAATTTGGTCGGCCACTTTGTCTGGGTGACCTTCTCCAACCGATTCAGAAGTGAACAAATACTTCCCATTAATCCTCATTGGAATTTCCCTCTATCCAAATTACTTTAGGAACATAAGATACTTGCCGTTTTTCTTAAAAATCTTTCTACCCCGCCAACAAATAGCAAACAAGCACTTAACAAGCAGCTTAGCAAAAAACAATTTTAACCACGGAACAACACAACAAGAAGAAGGCTCAACATGAAGCAAAAAGTGTTCACTCCGAAAGCTCCAAAACCGGTCGGTCCATACAGCCAAGCTGTAAAAGCAGAAAAGTTCCTGTATGTCTCAGGGCAACTGCCGATTAGCCCAAAAGAAGGCAAGATAGTCGCCACAGACATCGCTTCGCAGACAAGGCAGGTCATGGAGAACATCAAAGCCATCTTGGAAGCCGCAGACTACAAGATGAAAGACATCATTTCGACCACGGCGTATCTTTCTTCAATGGCGCTTTTCGACCAGTTCAACACAGAGTACAGCAAGTTCTTTGAGGAAGAATTCCCCGCCCGCACAACAGTCGCCTGCGAATTGAAATCTGGCGCTTTCGTCGAGGTGTCAGTCGTTGCCTACAAAGACGAAGCCGTCTAGGCATTTGACAAATTATAAAAACCCAAGCCACTCTATCTAACAGCAGGGCAAAACATGGCTGCATCCCTGAAGAAATTTATACAGGAAATCGCGGGCAAAAAAGCTCCTGGTCCGTCCACTAGCTTCACAGTCTTCCACATTTTCTACGCGTTGGAGCTGATGTCGGAGAAGTCTCTGGGAAGAAATAGACTGGCAAAGGAACTCAGCGTCGGCGACGGAGCCGTACGCACCATAATAAGCAGACTAAGAGATGCCGACCTAATCGAAACAAGCAAAGGCGGCTGCAACCTAACAAAAAAAGGCCAAGAGACGTGGCGGCAATTCGAGCAGGTTTTCCCCAAACGCAGCGAAATTTCAAAATCCGAATTAAGCACTGCTGACTTCAACTTTGCCTTCTTAGTTAAGAACAGCGGGGACAAAGTGAAGTCTGGAATCGACCAGAGAGACGCAGCCATCATCGCTGGCGCAAGGAAAGCACTCGTCGCAGTCTACAGGGATGGTCACCTGCGGATTCAGTCGGTCAGCGACTGCATCGAAAAAGATTATCCTAAAGCGGCAAAGCAGGTTCTTGACCAATTGGCGCCCGATGACAACGACGTCATAATCATTGCGGGGGCCGATTCACTTTTGAGGGCAAAGAGGGGCGCGTTCGCCGCCAGCTGGACGCTGCTTCCGCCGTAGTTTAGGTAGTGTATTTTTCGCCTTCGTTAAGAATGCGTTCAAGCGTGGTGTTGATGTTGGTCATGCCTTCGTTTGTTTTGGAGGAAACAGGCATCAAAAGAAAAGTTAAGCCGAGCCTGTTAATCGCTTGCATCATGTTCCGGCTAAAGAGTCGTTTTGTCCCCTCCAGCTTCTCCTCAATCGCGTCCTCAAGCGCTCTTGGGTTAGCTGACCAAGAGGCAATCGACTGCACATCCTTCTTAGGAATTAAATCAGTCTTGGAGAGCACGTGCAGCTGCGGGTGGAAGAATCGGTTGTAAACTGCGGCGGATAGAAACATGTTTGAAACATAATTCATCGGGTTAATCGAGAATACGGCGTCGAAGAGGTAAATCAAAGCTTTAGGCTCTTTAGTCAACTCGTCAACAATGTATGGTCCACTCGCCCTGAAAGCAAACAGCTCCATCTGACCAGGCGTATCCACCAAAACGATGTCGGCGTGGGCTTCCTCGATGTCACGGTTCAGGTTTTCGATCTCGTCGGCAATCAAATCAGCCGCCATAATCAATGCGCCGTTGGGTCCTAACCCATATTTCTCCATCAAGTCGCCAACGTCAACATAGTTGCGCACATCCACATCAGGTTGATATGGAAGCTTCAACGCACCAGGATCCAAGTTCACGACAGCAACGTCTTGCTTAGACATCTTCAACCAATCGCTGAAGGCGGCCGCGAAAAGGGATTTTCCTGAGCCGGCAGTTCCGATGATAAATGCAAGAGGCATATGGATCACTCGCTCAACCAGTGAAGTTACTCCTAAAAGTAATAACCTTTCTCCTTCCACTAGTGAACCCGCAAGTTACTTAACTGCCGACGGAATGGACTGCGAACTAAAATTGAACCTAACAGTTCAAAAACCTCGTTTTTTTAAAGTAAAATAAGCTTGAAAAAGGATTAAATTGAGAAATCAGTCTGAAAACGCCATATCAGCAAACGAAAATTGAACTCCGGCAACATAGTTTTGTGGGCGAATTGAACTAAATTGACGCTTTTTTGCATGTTTCTGCCCTGTTACTCCTCAGGTTGTTGCAAGCGTTAGCTATATAGAAGCAATTTCTGTCCGTAAACTATGAAACTAACTTTTATCTTGCTAAAAAGACTAACAGCAAATTATGATAACGTCAATCATGCGCGAAACTCCATGCAAGAAATGCGGCGGAAGATGGTTTAGAAGCGACGCAGCCGGCAAAGACGTATGCGTCAAATGTGGAGAACGAAAATAAAACCTCTGGCAGAAAGCGGGACTGGTTTCACCGACGCTCAGGACTCAACTTGTCAACGACGCGCGAATGACCTTTTGGTAGATGTACATGAAGTAGAGAGCTGCAAACGCCGTCAAGACTATTTCGACGGTGAGGATGCTTGAGTTTGTTTCAACGGCCCGGAAATAGCCCTGCAGAAGAATGTTCGAGAAGACTAGGATTTGGAGAAAGATCGCGCCGCCCAGACAGCTTAGGCCTAGACTGTTGACGAGTAGGCTGATTCGGTGGTTTATTTTTGGGTCGATTGTCATTTGTATCCTAAAAAATATCAGTGATTATTAAGACTTAAGATTTATGCACAGCCAAGCAGAATTCAAAATACACAAACAAATCACGCTACCCGAACTGACCAGCAATGTAATTGTGCGTCAATTCGCTTTTCGGATTCTCAAAAAGCTCCTTAGTATCACCGAATTCAATCAATTGACCCACATACATGAAAGCTGTAAAATCTGACACTCTAGCCGCCTGTTGCAAATTATGCGTCACAATAATAACAGTGTATTTCTGCTTTAGCTCGATTGCAAGGGATTCAATGCGGGCCGTTGAGGCAGGATCCAAAGCGCTGCATGGCTCATCCATAAGAATAAGTTCAGGCTCCGCCGCCAACGCTCGGGCTATGCAGAGTCGCTGCTGCTGACCACCTGAAAGGGATAGAGCGCTGTCATCAAGTCGATCCTTAACTTCGTCCCATAAGGCCGCCCCTCTGAGGCTATTCTCAACAAGCGCTTTGAGTTCTTCACCCTTCGCCATACTGTGAATTCTGGGTCCAAAAGCCACGTTCTCGAAAATCGATTTGGGGAACGGATTTGGCTTTTGAAACACCATTCCAATCCTTCGCCTCAATTCGTAAACGTTGCTACCCTCGGAATAGATGTCTCGGCCGTCGAACATTATTTCGCCCTGAGTGCGGCAGCCGTTAATAAGGTCGTTCATGCGGTTTATCGAACGCAGAAGAGTTGATTTGCCGCAGCCTGAAGGCCCCATTATAGCTGTTACTGCGTTTTCTCTTATTTCAATATCTACGTCTTTTAGCACGTGATTGTTCTTGAACCAAAGGTTAAATTTCTTGGTTTGAACCTTCCCCAAATCTTTTCCTGTCCCTTGACTTTTATTTACTCTTTGGAGGAAAACGCTGTCTTCCTACGGGACTCATGGCGAAGCGACAGGTTATATCGGTTTCCACAATAGCCGTCATAGACTATAACTTACTATATACTTTCGTTAGACAACGGATTTATTATGTAACTTACCCGTAGGACATGTAGATAGTTGCCTTAGGGCAGAAGGGATGGTTGTTGTTAGATGCTAAGCAGCAGGAGGAGGAAACGAGGAAAGTTCAGTTCACAGGCGGCTCAACCTACATAATTTCGTTGCCTAAGAAGTGGATTTGTGAAAATCAGCTGAAAAAAGGCAGTTTCATAAGGCTCCGTGCAGAAGATGGTGGGTTGTTGACGATTGTTCCTCCCGATTCAACGGTGCAGAAGAGGACAGATGAAGCCATCATTAAAGTGACACAAAACGAGGACACCGAGACAATCACCAGAAAAATCGTTTCCGCCTATCTATCTGGGTACAATTCGATCCAGATTAGAGCAGACAAACAGCAGTTATCAGCCTGGCAGAGGCATGAAATGAAGAATTTTGTTCGACGCATGCTTGTGGGAACCGAAATCGTTACTGACACCGCGTTCCAGCTGATTCTGCAGGTTCTCCTGAGCTACCCCGAATTGACCGTTCAGAACGCCTTGAGGCGTATGAGCATCATAACAACGTCAATGCATAAAGACGCAATAACTTGCCTAAGAACAAACGACAACTTGTTAGCTAAAGAGGTAATTTCAAACGACAACGAAGTGGACCGTTTCGACCTCTATGTGACAAGACTCTTGAAGACAGCGATACAGAACCCCCGAATGTCAAAGGAGCTTGGACTTGTAAGCGGCAAAGACAGCTCAGGCTACCGCCTAATAACCAAGTCAGTGGAGCGAACTGCGGATCACGCTGTCAACATTGCAGAAAACGTGTTGGCGCTCAAACAAAGCCTAAGCAAAGAGATGCTGGACAAGATTGAAGAGATGAGTTCCATGGCCATTAAGATGTTTGACGTTTCAATAGAGTCGCTTTTCCGCCAAGACTACAAGTCAGCTGACACGATAATAGAAACCATCAAACAGATCTGCGCTTTGGAAAAAGAAGCGGTTGCCTCGTCCCAGATGTGTGTTGAAGACGCTGCAAATCTTCGGTTGATTATCGAAAGCATCAGAAGGACCGCTGAGTACTCATGCGACATAGCTGAAATCGTTCTGAACTTGACAGTTGATTCTATCCTTGTGTGAAAGATATGTCCAAAATTATCAGGGATTATTTGTCTCCAGTTACAAACTCGACAAATAAGCTTCGCAAATACTTGTTTGACCGCGTACTTATAACGGACCTCGTCGCCAAACTGGTCATTACATTCGGGGTTGTCTTAATCGCGGGTGGACTCTACCTGATGCTAACACAGGCAAGCATGTCTGCTCAATCAATTGTTTCCGCAGTTAGTTGGGTACCAGGGATTCCATTTTATGTCGGTGTACTTTCCAATGTTGGTTCTTCCACCGTCGGGTTAGTTGTATGGCTTATTGGCTTGGACCTTCTGGTTGTCGGTTTGGGGCTTTGGGTGAGGCACGTGCTCGCTCGGTTCACGGCATTGACCGTATTTGCACTGGCCTCTTGCTTCCAGTTTGTCCAATGCGTAGAACTCGGCATCTTGGGCGCGCCAGCGTCGGCAGCAAGCCTATGCGTTGATGCAGTCTTAGCTTATTTCCTTTTTTCACGATTCGACTCCGTGGCAGTAGCGAAGAGTCATTTGACTGCCCAGGTAGCGTCGTGAAACCAGCTTTTTTCCGATTTCGCTTTGCAACAGAAACTAAGTTAAATGCGGTCTCAGATTCGTAAATTATTCAAAATAGAGTGCCCGGCGGACCAGACTTCCAGGTGATGAGAATTTGGGAGACCTCATCTCGAGGTTAACATGTGGTGATTTGTTGAAGCTGATTCGCTGGACTTTCTAGACTATTGCGGTTTGCTGCTTCGCGAGTCTCGAAAAGTTTACTCCTTAATGGCCTTAAGAGTTTTTCACAAATAATCTTTAAGCTAAAAAGAAAAACTATAGCCTAAAGAGACAACCAGAAACGGTTTGTCTATTAGCAAGCAAAGTCTATTCCGTCATCGTCTAAGTTCGCTGCGTGGGCGTCCTATGTTAAGGGAATCTTGTGATTGTTATCTTTCGCCTCATGGCAGAATATTAAAGTGCGCCACGGCTTGCGGAGCTAAAGGTATGCTGGAAGTTGAATTAGCAAGTAAACAAAGATACACCGTTGCAGTTCCAGTGAACGCCCAAGAGGGGATGGCCATGGCTGAGTCTACCACGGTGATGTTTTGCATCTGCTGGGTCACTATCAAAGTTGAGGAGCCTATGGGGACGCCTGCTTGGTCAAACAATGTGATGCATAACTTTGACCAACGCGTCGAAAGAACCTGATTATCTATTATCAACTGAATAGGCATGTTTTCGCCGCAGTGGACACTTTGGGGAACGACCACGTTTTCGATGGCGTTCACATAGTTGAAATCAAAAGTTGTTGTATCGTTTACCGTAACGCCTAGAACGTTGACTAAGGCAGTTATGGACCAAGTTCCAATGCCTGTCTTGTTAGAACCAAAGTTGGGATTAGGAAGCCTGAAGCCGGGCTGGATTGTTGCGATGCCAGTTTCGTTTGTGACTCCTGTTCTCAAGAAAGACGTGCCGTTAGCGTCATATATACTGAACACGACGCTTTCATCAGACAACGGAGTACCGTCGGAAGTAACTAATGCAAACGCTTGCACCACTTCAAGAGGACCATATGACCCGCAGCTTACGCCCTCGCCTACACCGCCCTTGTCGGTGAACACATCAATTTTGGGCGATTGAAGGCTTGAAACCACGTTGACAACAGCGCTTGAACTACCTGTGCTGTCATAACTCGGGTTAGAGGGGTTTTGGACGTCGTTCGCAGTTACGATAAGGATTATTCTAAACGAGCCCAAGACTGTTGCATCAAAAGTTGCGGTTTCACCTGTTAAAGAGACAAATGTTGTCCCGTTTAGATATTCAACGCTCCAGACATAGGAAGTGATGTTGCAGGTTTGCCCGTCAAAGCCTGGTTGAGACAAGCTTGCAACTAATGTAATGGGCGATCCTATCTTGAATATTGACCCATCTGTGGGAGTAAAGATAGCCGTTGGACCATGGACCGAGGAACCAGCTGGGGACCCGTAAGTCGCATTCACCGTATTTGCCTCCGTGACGCTCGCGCTCCCGCCTTTTCCATTAGGACATTTAAAGTATGAAACACCGGACGCGCTCGGCTCAAGACCAAGAACGCATGAACCTGCAGATGCCACTTGAAATGTAAATGTAACTGTCACACTAGAAGTGGTGGTGCAGGCTGACGCATTTGCGAGGTCGAAGGCGATTTGACCTATTGTCACAGTTCCGTTAGCGATGTTGTATGTCAGGTCGCCCAGATTTGATTGGCTGGGCAGCCAGGTGTTATCCGTTTTACTTACATACGTCAGAACCGTAGGGTCCCACGTTAATGTATAGCTGACAGAGTCAACGCCGGGTGTTACAGTGCTGAGGTCATCAGCTCGGACATCAACTTTGAAAGTTGATCCAACTGATTGTGTGGGAATTGAATATGTCTTTGTTGTACCAGAAAGGACCACGCTTAGCACTGGCCCAGTTGAGGCGTCTATGAAACGGGAAGTTACGGCAAAAACGGAGAAGATTACAACAGCAATCAAAACTAGACTGAGCAGCCATTTATGCGTCAGTTGCTTTGATTTGTGTGCTCGCATTTTCTCTCTCCTACGAGGTTATTTGGAAAGGTGCCTGTTGCTCTGGGCAAACTGGAACTCCGTCCAAAGAAGGATTGGCAGTTAAGATGTTCACGTAAATGGTACCGGTCCCCACAAAAGCCCATGATGGAATCGTAAGTGAGGTTGAAACCACTGTTCCGCTTGCTACGGCGCCGATGGGGGTCAGAGAAGAAGCCACAGGCACGTCGTTATTGTCGTAAATCGTGATAGTCATAACTGCGGATGATGGGAGAACAGCGGTATCTTGAAGAGTGACCTTCACCGTCATCGATGACCCTCTGCTTACACTTGAAGGGAACGAAATTCCGTTGACAGTGACTATGGTGACGTAGTTGTACTGGTAGGTGATTGTGTCACTTACCACCACAGAAGCAATCTCTACCGAAGCAGTTACGGTCCAGGTTCCAAAATTCGTGTTTCCCAAGTCAGGCGTCCGGTAATCCACGTATGCGTAACCCGTAGAATTGGTGGGCTGTACCCGCGTGAAGGATGTGCCGTTCGGGCTTGTAACCGTAAACGCAACCAGGTAACCAGACTCAGGAGCGTTGTTGTATGTTACGTAAGCGTACAGTCTAACCAGTTCGTCTGGCGCAAAAGAGCCACCGGATGCGTGCGATCCCTGACCGCTTTTGTTAGTAAATAAATCAAGTTTTATTGATTGCTGGGGAGATTCAACTTTTATCCAGATGCTGGTGATGGAAGTGTTCGTGTATTGAGGGTTAGGTGCAGTATTCACGTCTTTTGCGGTCGCAATCAATGTTACCTGTAGCCACGTAACGGTGCTTACAGACATTGAAATGATGGAACCACTGTATACGGCAAATACAGAATAATTCTGGTATTGGATAAGCCAAGCCCAATTTGTTATCGGGCATGACTCTGAGCTTTTAGCGTCGTAGCCCGCAGTGGAGGAGCTGCCGTCAAGGATTATTTGGTCACCTATCTGGAAGGTTGTCCCATTTTGAATGGAGATAACAGCAGTCGGACCGTAAGTTGACGAACTGAGTGTTGGAGACGACGTTGGCGAAGGACTAGGAGTTGGAGTCGAGGTAGGAGTAGGTGTTGGAGTAGGAGTTGGAGAAGAAGTAGGCGTAATTGTGATTGTAGGGGTCGGCGTAGGAGTAGGCGAAGCGGATGAACCGTATTGGGCGGCCACCGTAATTGTTCCCGGTACTTCGCCTGAGGAAGCAGCTACATTGGTGCTTGTAGGAGCTTCAAGAAATGGAACTCCTGTGCTGCTGGGTTGAATCGAGATGGCGGTTGATCCTGAAGAAAGCACAGTGAATTCTATGGTCGTGGATACTGAACCGGCTGCGTTGCTGGCAACTGCCTGCTTGGTTGCTGTGTCGAAGGCAATTTGATTAATTATCAACTGCCCATTCGCGGTGCCGGTAGCAATGTCAGTGTCCATTTCGTCAGGCAACCAGCCCGGATCGTTGTTGGATACGAACCCAAGCACGGTTGGATCCCACGTTATCATATAGCTGGCTGAGCTGACACCGTTTTTTGATCCGCCAATGTTTACAGTGGAGTAGTCGTCAACCCGAACATCTACGGAGAAGGTTGTACCGACTCCTTGGGTAGAAATAACAGTTGTGCCGGTGGCTCCACTTTGACCAGTCGGCACAATGCTTATTATTGGATTTGTCTGCGCGTCGATGAAATGCGTCACCACGGAAAAAACGGAAAGAGCGATCATTAAGATTAAGGCTAAACAGAGTAAGGTTTTATATTTCATTCAGTCCACACCTTTCGTTGAGGCAGAGCGGTTGCGTAATTTTAGATGATGCGGAATAGGCATAGACACTTTTTTGTGAAACACGAAACGCTCTTCTCCAGCGGAATACAAAGACTGATATCTTTTTTACTTTAGCCAAATAGATTATGTAATGAATATAGTTGATTTCAAAAAATATATAAAAACGGTTAATCGCGCTTCTGAAATAGAGAAACATCAGGTAAGATTAACTCCTCGGTCTAATGCAACATTGATAAGGAAAACGCACGTTAAGATTCTGCGAGTAGAAAGAGAAATTAGCTTTCACCAAAAAAGAAAGCTTTTTTCTGTGGGTTGTTCTAGCTTTTTTGAGCACCAGCGTTGAAATTGTCGACGCAATGATGAGCACAATCAAGACTGAGAACAACGGGAACTCGGGCGCTTGCGCTGATGTTGGCGAAGGCGAATCGCCGAGAGCGGATGAACTACTAGGAAAAGTACGTGTTGCTGATGGCGCATCGGAGCTGGTGGAGGTAGGTGACGATGCATGCGTGGAAGTTGGGGTAGACGTTGGTGTGCCTGTGGATGCGCTGGGACCGACCACTATGTTCGCGTTGATTGTGGTACAGGGTATTAGTTTGTAGTTGGGATCCGAAATCGTGCCCAAGTTTGTTGAGCTTTCTAGGGTTGTCTGGTTAAATGCAATTTGGGACTCTCCAAGGGCTAATACCTTGAAAGTTAAAGTTGCAAGAACCCCACTCCCGCTCGCAGTGGAATACTCAAGCAGGGTGTCTGATATGTCTGGAATGTAACCTTTAGCAAAAGCAAGGGTGGACTCTGAAGTCCATATGAACAGGTCTTGTCCTGAAGCTTTAAGAAATGGACCTTCGGCAACGTCTGTTATGTTCAAATAAGCTGGGTTAAATGTTAAGTCAGATACGTCCCATGCCCAGAGACCTTGGACGTTGCTTATTTCAATGTTGACTTGAATGGTGGATCCAACGGTTGCTGACGGAAATTGCTGAGTAGATGAATCAATGCTTATGGTTGTTGTATCATTTGCGTGCGAAGTGTTGATGGCTGTGGCACTTGCCAAAGCGATTGCGATGAGAAAGAACGCTATCACTATTCTTTTCATATAACCTCTCTCCCTTATCTGCTCTTTATCTTTGGACTAAGATTATTTAGCCTATCCAAAATATAATATTGAGAACAACGTTATCTATATAGAGAGGCTACGGAGCAGAGCATAAAAGGCGCGAGAGGGCTGGTCTTAACTTTTCCGTTATACTCGTTTTCTCAACCAAAGTGTTGACCCGGCTAAAGCCAAGAAAGTGGTGATTATCACAATCGCCAAGACATCTGCTGGAAGACTTCCACCAGAGTCATAGGTCATTGAAGTTGGAGTTGAAGTTGCAGTTGAAGATGACCCTGTCGGAGTAGGACCCGATGACGACGTTGGTTCAGTCGTTGGCGGCGGGGTCGGCGTGCTTGAACCGGCTCCGACGGTAAGCGGATAAACCGCCGTGTCATTCATGCCGGTGACATCCGTGACTGTTAAAGTTACGTTGAACGTGCCTGCGACAGTGTAAGCGTAGGTTACGGTTTGGTTTGCACTCGTGAAGGCGGTCCCCATGTTCCATAGATAGCGTAACGTTCCGTTGACCGACGCTGAGCTTCCTGTGCCGTTGAAAATCAGGGACTGCCCCACTTTGGCAGACTGTCCAGCATTGAAGCCTTCGATAACGATTTTCGCGGTAGGCTGGGGTCCTTGAACGGTTATGGTTACCGTAGCCGGATTGCTGGTTCCTATTGAGTCGGTGACTATTAGGGTTATGACGTAGACGCCCGGGATGTTGAAAGTGAAGGTGGGGTTGACGCCGGTGAGGTTTTGGATTACGCCGTTATATGTGAATGACCAGGAGTAAGTGGGATTAGTGCCTGAATATTTTGTTTTTGACCCGTCGAACTGCACGAGTTGCCCCTCTTTGACGATCTTATTCGAACCAGCGTTGGCTGCGGGTGCGCCCTGAGAAAAGTTGATTGTTGTTGTCAAAGAAGTTGACGAGAGGCTTATCGTGGGGTGTGGAGTACCTGTTACTGCTCCAGAAGGAAGCGGCTGCTCAAGTGTGACGTTGCTGATCTGAATGGAGGTGGTTGAATTTTGACTTGTCATCTCGAACTCGATGCTTGCTAATTCTCCGCTGCCGCTTACTCCATTCGAAGAGATTAAGGCGTCCGTCATTTCTACCCATGACGTGACGTTTGCTAAAGGGGGTACGGCAGCAAAAATAGTGGTGCCGCCTTGAGCCAAGAAAGCGCCTTCTTGCGGGGTACCGACCAAAGATAGCGCTGTTGGGTCCCAAGTTATGTTTAGGTCCCATAGAAAAAGATTCGAAACTCCCGATATGTTGATGTCCAATGTAAAAGTTTCGCCAGGCTGCGTGAGGGAAACCGTGGAGGGCAAAATAGATAAGGTGGCAGTTGAGCTATTTTGAGCCTTAGTGTTGGCAGTTAACGAGAAAGCGGAGACTGTCAACGCGGCGATGATTAGCAGGCACAATGTTTTTTGTTTCATTAATTTTAAGAACTCCAATATTCGATGTAGTACGTCACAAACAGGACGACGTCGTTGAAGTTTATCGAGCCTGTTTGGAGATAGTCTATCTTTGAACTGTATGTATGGCTTGCGAAGTAGGCTATGTACATTGTGACGAAGGCCGATATGTCGTTGAAGTTAACAACTCCGTCCCCGTTTACATCAGCAAGCAATGCCACAGCAAACTGTGTGGTTTGTGAAGCTTGGCTACCTTGGTAGTCAGTGGAAGAGTAAGCAGTGTATGTTCCAGGAACCGAATTTTTCGGTAGCCTGAAAGTCATGTTGAAGTTGTGATAGTACCCGTTTAAGCTGTATGTCGTTGGCGGGGTTCCTTGAAACGGACTTCCTCCCGAAATTGTGAATTGAAAGGGTTTTTCCTCTCCAAGAGGTACGCCACCTTGATTGGGCCAAGTATTGTAGATATTCATGAATGCGTAGGCTGTTCCGTAGTGGACCCACGATGGGATAGAGAAGTCGATAATGTACTCTTGAGAGGAATCAGCTGCTGCGCCTATTTGTTGGGAGGCCACGGCAAAGGGTACGCCGTTGCTATCATAAACGTTAAGAGTAACGATCATTGATTGAGGCGAGTTCAAGTTGTTGCTGACGCTGCAGTAAACCGTTGGGACAACCGGATTTGATTCGGTTGGTATCGAAATGCTGCTGAGTTGGTTTCCTGAACCGTCACAGAGGTAAGCTTGATTTATGGTTGCTGGTATGCTGTACGGAATTGTGGGACCTGTTGAAAGCGTTCTGATTACTACGTTTTGGCCGGTTGGGTTCTGGATTTGTACTCCCACGAGGCCATCGGTGGGGTAACTTACAGTTAGGTAGTTATTGTACGCCAGCGTTTCATTTAACGTAAGTGTTGAATACACATCGTAGGGGAATTTCACTGAATTGCTTTGATCAGTGTTAACCGTTAAGGTCGCTATTGATTGGTTGATCTGTGCTTTGACTTCCACAATAGCGGTTGCCAAAGTGAGGGCTATGAGAAAAAATGCTAGTGCCCATCCTTTTTTCATATAAACTCTCCCTTTTTCCTAATGTTACTCTTTAGATGAAATTATTTAGCCCTATCCAAAATATAATATTGAGAGAAGCGATTTCTATATAGAAACAACTTCAAGGTTTCGTTTTCAGCGCGTGGTTTCTAAATGTGGTAAATTAGTTGTGGCACGTTGAGAAAGAATTATCGGAGATTCTTCAGCTAAAAAATGTTAACAAGAAGCAGATACCTGTTTCTTAAGTTTCGCCGAAGAGAAACAGAATAGACCAGCTTGCGAAAGATTAGTTAAGCAAAATTTGGTAGATACAAAAAAGAAAAGATAGGGATGGTTTTTGGGATTTACCATCTTATTTATTGGCCGTAGGGTATCGATATTGTGAAGGTTGCTGAGCTTTCTGGACAGTATGGAACTGCGTTGTTTGTTGCTACGAGTGGGTTGGCGTCGAATACGTTAACGTTTATTGTTGCAGTGCCGACGAATGCGTATGTTGGGATGGTGAAGGTTATTGATGATGTGGTATATGTGCCTGGAGTAACTGTGAATGTGCCTGTTGCATCTTGTGCGCCTGTGCCTGAGTATGTTGCTGCTGCTAATGTACCGCTGACCATTCCTGTTGCAACTGGGACGCTTCCTGAGTCAACCACTGTGTAGGTGATGTAGTAAGGTTGTGTTTGGGCAGATATTCCTGAGAGGCTGACTGTGAAGCTTTGAGTTGTTGTTGTGGTTGATGTGCTTCTTGGGAGTGACTGCGCGGCTGGTGTTACGGCGGTTATGCTGATTATGTCACCGAAGTCGAATGGCATTGTGTCACTAACGAGGGTTTGCTGAACGAGTGCTGTTGCGTATACGTGCCATATGCCGAATTCGCTCGTTGGACCGTTTTGTGTAGTCGCATCGTACCATGGAAGTCTTTGGCTGATTGAGGCAATTCCGTTGTCTCCTGTGGTTGCGGTGAGGGTTGCGATCACGTTGCCGTGATTGTCAACTATTTGGAAGGTAACCTCTTTCTCAGCGACTGGCGCACCGTTGTATGTTACGAGCGCCTGCAGATTCATTTGTTCCTGTGGACCGAAGGCATCGCATGGAGCATTAGGAACATATGCGCTGGTTCCGTAGGCGAGCGGGTTGCCGTTGTTACCGTTCGGGCTGTAGTATGGCTGGGTTGTTGTGGCTGTTGAGACGACGTTGTTGACGTATACATCAACTAATGCGCCGGCGGTTGTCGGGGCATAGGATGCAGGTTGAACGGTGAAGGAAATCGTCACTGGGGCACTGCTTGGGTTGTAGGCTGCGTCGCCTAGGTTTGATGCAGTTGTCACGACGAGTTGGATGGTGAATGTTTCGAGGCTTGAGACTGTCGGTACTGTGAAGCTTATTGCTTCAGATGTTGGGTTTGCGATGGTCAAGAGGCTTGCTCCTTGTGCAACGGTCCATGAGTAGCTTGTGATGAGGAAGTTCGAGTTTTGTGGGCTTGGTACGACATCGGTTCCTCCGACTGAGTGGATTGCGCTTAAGTCAATGGTGCCTGTGTTTGAAGTGAATGCTGGTGTGATTGTGAATCCGTTCGAGTAGTCAGTGATTGGGTTGGTGTCTGGGTTGGATATTACTGCAACTGGGCTGACAGGTGCTGGTGGTGAGGGGGTTATGTATTCTGCATTGTTCAATATGGGCAGTGTTGAAAGTTCAACAGGCTGGTTGTTTGCATTAAGGGTCATAACTGACTGGATTTGTCCGCTGTTCTGGACCAAGTTTATGTTACTGTCGGCGTAGTTGATGACAGTGAAGGTCAATGTTGCAAGGACGCCTGAGGCTGCAGTAGTTGTGACGTACGAGCTGCCTATGTATACGTCGCTGATTCCTTGTGGGATGTCGCCTACAGTGTTGTCGATTGCGCCGGGAACGAATATTGTGTCAGCGCCCGACGTGCCGGTAGTTCCAGTTGGCTTCATGTATGATCCTTCAGTGATACCTGTCAGTTGGACTGCCGCTGGATTCCAGGTTACGCCTAGGTTCCATCCCCAGATTGGGACAGCTAACGGGTTGTTGATGTATATGTCTACTTGGAAGGTTTGATCGATTGGGTTCTGACTTCCCGTGAAGGGCTGGATTTGGTTGCTTACGTCGTTTGGTGCCCAGAGGAGGCTGACCGTAGTTTGCGGGTTGTAGAGTGCACCGTAGACGAGGGTTCCGGGTACATATCCTGATGGTGCGGCTTGGGCTGTGGTTGTTGGGGCGCTGAGGTATCCGACTCCTGTGCCGCTGGGTTGGATCTGGAGGGCTGTTGTACCTGCTGAGAGGACCTGGAATGTAATTTGTTCGGAAACTGATCCAGTTGCACTGGTGGCGACCGATTGTTTGGTGCTTGTAAAGGCAATTTGGTTGACCGTCATTTGTCCGCTCGCGACACTGGTGGTAGTATCAACGTCGGTTTCTTTGGGTAACCATCCGGGGTCGACGTTGCTTACGTACTCGAGCACTGCTGGGTTCCAGACCACGTTGTAGCTTGCTCCACTGACACCGTTGTTTGATCCGCCAAGGTTTACGTCTGCATAGTTGTCAACTCGGACATCAACTGTGAATTGAGTCCCGACTGCTTGCACTGGAATGTTGGTTATGCTAGTAGATGTTGCGCCGCCGGTTGGCACTATATCGAGATATGGTGCGGTCCCGGAGCCAGGGTAAGTCCCTGAGGCACGGACATTTATAGCTAGCATCGGCATGACCATAAAAAGGGCCAATGCCAAAGCTATTAGGTGTTTGGCTTTGGGGGTTTTAATTTTCATGATTTATTTCTCCTTTCATTGGTGTTTCAATAACAGGTTGGTTTAGTAGGCTGAGTAGTACGCTATGTAGTCTGTGACGAAGAGGCTGATGTCGTTGAAGTTGATGTTTCCGTTAGCATCCAAGTCTGCGTACGGGTTGTAGATGTGGTTTGCGTAGTATGCAATGTATGCAGTCACGAAGTAGCTTATGTCGTTGAAGTTTACTTGGCCTGTTGGGAACGTTTGAGTCTGACCTGCTTCAGGTGTGTATGCTGTCAGAGTAGAGTCGAGTACTTTGCCTCCTGCCATGTCGTCTCGGTCAAGTGGTATGTAGTTTTGGTCTGCAGCAAAGTTGCTGGTACCTGTACCAATGCCGCTTGCAGTGTTCCACGTTGGAGTCTCGCCTGTGTTAGTCGTGCCGTGTGCCATCATGTAAGCAATCCAAACGCCTGCGACCAAGCATGGACCTGAAGAGGGTATCTGACCTGGTGTAACTTCCCATAGCCATCTCCACGCCTCATATGCGCCCGTTGCGACACCATATGGACTCGTAGAACTGCCTTTGTAGCCTGAGTAGGCGTAGATAACGTTAGCGTCGGTTGGAACAATGAATGCTCCCCAGCTTGGAAGGTTAGCTGATCCTGAGGGGAAGCCTATTCCAGTGCCGTAGTAAGTTATGATTGGAGATGCGGTTTTGCCTGATGGCGGAGACGCCATGTTGAATGCAATGTTGACGCCGATCATCTTAGTTCCGGTTGGGTATTGTGCGCTGCCGGGTTGAGATCCGCCTTGGCTGATTAAGTAGCCCAGTGAGATGAAGCCAATGTAGTTGGTTCCTGTGCTGACCGTTGTGAAAATATCTTGATTCTCAGGGCATAGGGTGAATGGTGCCATTTGAGTTGTGCCGTCAACGGTTTTCTGGTTGGGGCTTGCAGTAGTATATCCCTTGTGTTCAAACTGGTAACCGTTTGGTACTGCGAAGTAGTTGTCGAAGCAGTCGAATGTTCCGGATGTTGGGTCTCTTACTGCACGTTGAATTGTGCTGCTAGCATCTGACGAGTATGCTGTGGGTATAGTCCATCCTTGAGCTGTGAAGAATGCTGCCCAAGTGGTGTATAACGGTGTAGAATCTGTAACGCCTGTGAGACCTTGGTTACCGTCAGTTGCGGCAGTTGTGTCAGCGAACAGGTTTGCTACCTGAAGGGTGGTAAGACCGGTCACGCCTTGAGTTTGGAGGTAGGATATTAACCAAGTCATGTCAGGGCTGAGAACGATTGCGACACTGTCGACGCCGACTGCGTATTGCTGCAGATTGTTCAATGCAGTATTCTGCCATTCAGCGGTTTGAAGTGGTCTTGACATTTCGCCAACATCGGCTGGTGGAGAGTTGTTGTTAGTCAATGCTGGAGCTGCAGTTCCGCTGCCTAGTGTTGCCAAGTTAACTTGGGTGATTGTGCTTGAGTCTAAGCCAGCAGCTATGCTGTTCCAGTAGGCCACGAAGCCGCCTTGGTTGATCTCTTCGGAGGCTATTGGGCCGACAGTGCTTGAGCCTGCGACCGTTAATTGACCTGTAGTAACCAGTGTGTTGGTACTCCAGGGAAGCGAACTGTAAGACGCCCATGTTGCTGCGTGTGCTAAGGATGCGCTTGCTGAAAAAGTCATTATTGCTATCACTAACATAGATACTATTGCTTTTTGTATTTTATTCAATTTGTATTTCTCCTTTCTCTAAGGAACGATTTCTCGTTCTGATCATAAGTTCAGGGCAAGCAGATATCTAGCTTCTCGAAGTAGTTTATAGTTAACAATTTAGGCTATAGTGAAAGGGGAAGGGTGTCTTGTCAGAACCCCGATTCTAATTAGACTATTAATTATAAATAGAAAAGCGTTATCTTGACAGCTTCCTGCTTTTTTCACGAACAGCTCTGAGAAAAAAGGGGGGAAAAGATGGACAGCAAGCACTTTGAAGAGATTTTAGTAAAGTATAGCCTGTTCATCTGCGCTGGTATTTCGACAATTATAGTGTTTTTCATAGTCTTTTTTTTGGTTTATAACGGCTATCATGCGGTAGTGGGTTTCTTCTTACAAGGACTCAATTACTTTGATCAGAACTCCATCTACGCCAATGGACAAGCCGGCACTGGTCTCGCCATTTTATCAAACGTTGACTCTACAGTATATCTTGCGGCAGGCGCAACCGTGCTAGCAGTGTGCATAGGGCTTCCATGTGCAATCTACATGGCAGAATTTTCCGACATGCGGATAAGAAACTTTACGAAAACAACCCTAGAAGTATTAGATGGTTTCCCCTCAATAGTAATAGGACTAGTGGGCTTCACCCTCCTAGTTGAACCGAAAAACAGCTACTCCTTTAGCGGTTTCCTACATTCTCAAGCGGGTTGGGTTTTTCAAGGCTGCGATCTATATGGCTGGCTCATTCTTATGATTATGGCATTTCCAGTCATTGCCACTATCTCAGAAGATGCGCTAAGAGCCGTTCCCCAAGACTTGCGAGAAGCCTCCCTTGGGATAGGCGCCACAAAATGGCAGACAACAAGGGAAGTCTTGATTCCGTCTGCATGGCCAAGAATTATCACATCAATCCTTCTGGCACTTGCAGCCTCGATGGGAGAAATGGTGGCAGTCTTCTTTGTACTTAAAGGAACAGTTCCCACGTCACTCTTGAGATCACCGTTGACAATTCTTAATCCTCTGATAACAAGCCAGACGTTGTCCATAAATATGGAAAACTCCTACACCAGTGCACTAGATGGTCTGGGTTTGCCAGGACCAAGCGTGTATTTTCTGGGAGTTGCGCTGTTTGTGATGGTAGGCGCAGTGAATATTGCAATAAGAGTTATTTTGGCTAGGAGATCAACAACGGTAGGAGAAAGCTAAAATGGCCTTGAGGATGAGGCTGACAAGACTAATCGATTCTTTGAGGAAGAAGAAAAGGGAAAACTTGTTAGCTGGAAGCCTTCTCTTGATTTCCGCGGTTGTTTCCTTAGCCCCAGGCACGATACATCTTATAAAAGGAACAAGCACTTTGCCCCTTTCAATATTCACTCTAAACGAGTATGTTTCGATGTTTTTATTTACTCTGCTCATTATGCTGCCCAGTCTTGTCCCGTTTTCTGCGGGGTATCTAATTTGGGAGGGACATTCATTAGGCTGGAAACTGTCGGTCGCAACCTGCGGAATAGCGCTATTTTTAAGTGTTGCAACACCGGAGTCACTGTACTTCACGCTTCCGATAGCCTTTTTAAGCGGCCTGGCGGCTTCACTTGAAATCCTAAACCAAAGGAGACTCGGAAATCAAACAAAGGATTCGCCGATAGCAACAGAAAATGTGGTGAAGCTTGGCCTTCGCCTCTCAGTAGCTTTATGCTTAGGAATAGTAGCAGCTATGATAGTTTACATCGTCATAATAGCTTCGCCTTTCCTATCGGTGCAGTTTTTCACCTCCATGAATCTTAACATACTGAACGTACAAAGAATATGCCAAGGGTTGCCTACTGTTGGGTCAACAGGAGGAGTGTTGGCGTACGCGCTTGGGTCCTTGCTCTTAGTGGGTGTCTGCGAGTTAATAGCTATTCCAATCGGCATCGCAGCAGCAATTTATCTTGCAGAATACTCATCACAAGGTAAAATAGTAAACACCATTCGCTTTTTCATCGAGATCCTTGCAGGCGCACCATCAATCGTAATCGCGGTAATCGGCTTTACTGTTTTTTCTGCAACCTTAAACTGGGGCTCGAGCTTATTGGGTACCGCAATAGCGTTGTCGTTCATGGCGCTCCCTTGGAATATTCGAGTGGCTGAAGGAGCCATTAAAGCCGTACCTAGATCTTACAGAGAGGCGTCGTTCGCTCTTGGAGCCACTCAATGGCAAACTGCAAGAAAAGTAATGTTATACGCCGCAATGCCGGGCATTATTACGGGGTTTCTATTAGGAATAGGAGTTGCCCTTGGCGAAACACTTGTTCTCCTTTTTAACTATTCAGGTATGAGCACTGTAAGTTTCCCCACGCCATGGTGGCATATATTTAACACACATCAACAACTGCCATCGTTAACAGTCTTCATCTTCAACGCTGTCGGCTCGCTGGCGAACACCTACTCCGGCAGTCAAACTCTTCCAGGCGGAAATCCAACAAACAAAATGTTCTTTGACTGGAGCTTAGCGTTAGCTGCAGCTGTCGTTCTCATGGTGATTTACCTTATTCTATGTGTCGGGGCATTACTGCTAAGGAACTATCTAAATAAGCGAATGAAAGGAAGCTAAAAAAACAAAAAGGGAGAAAAGTTGCGAAAACAAAAAACCGGAAAAATATCCAAGCAGCTACTTTACGTCTTGCTAATTCTACTTCTATCGTTATCACTCACTCAAACAGTCCATATAACACACGCAGCAACAGTTTCGAGCAATCCATGGGGAATAAAGCTTCAGATTCTGAACTGGCAAGATCAACCGGCAAATGTGTTTAGCCCATTTGATTTTGTTCAACTGTGCGCAAACGTAACTTACGATAACGCGTCGCAGCCCGATGTACTCGTGGCCTTCAACGTAATAGGACCCTCCCCGAACCCGATCAACATCTCGGCAATACAACCAACACAAGCGAATGGCGGCGCCGAATTTTCCTTCAGGCTCCCCATAGAAGCACAAAGCCAAGATTCAATAAATGGAACATGGAACGCCACTGCAACCATAAGCGGAGCCCCATCACAAAGCGAAAGCTTCACCACACAATGGACCTTCGAAACCGCGACGATAAAACTACTGAACCCGCAGAATCATAACCAAACCAGTTTCTACCCAGGAAACAACGTGGCAGTTCAGGTCGAAATCAAAAACAACGGTCCAGCAGAACCCGCAAACATCACACTTGACATGCAAGACTCCGCTGGCCGCATCATCAACCAAACAGAAATCTTGAACACTCAAATCGCAAATTCCAATCAAACTCAAGTACAAACCACATTGCAGATACCTCAAGACACTATTGCAGGTAAAGCCGCAATTAACGTTACAATATTTAACGGAGATTACAACGGGAGAGACATACCGGCAGCCGAGAACCAAACGGCGTACTTTACAATAATAAGCAACAAAACCACCACTCAAAACCCCACAACCTCACCAACCCCCTCACCCAACATTCTTCAAAACAGTGTCAGCCTATTCTCATGGCTCTTGGTTGCAACAGGACTCTTCACATTCACAATGCTCTACATGTTCCTGAGAAGAAAACCGACCGACTTGGGGAGCTCGACGCCAAACATTCCGCCCGTAATGCCCAGTCCAGCAATTCCAACCGTAACACCGACTGAGTCGACTACATTACAAACAACCGCAAAGCAGCCTCCACCGCCGAAAACACCTACGACCAACACAGCGCCACAAAACATAGCCCAAGCAACAATGCATGAACAAGGACCGACAATCTACGACACAGTGCAAAGCCAAAACCGCGCGGATTCATACGCACCAAACAAGCCAGACTCAAAGCCGTTTACGTCCCAAGAATCGGCAGAAGCAATAGCGGCTCATTTGGGCAGAATTGCGGAAACTGGAACGAAAGTTCAAGCATTAGAAGCTACTCTAAAAGGCGAAAGAGACCGGCTCGATAAAGAGGTAGCAGATCTCAACAAGATACTTGAAGAGCAAGAGAAAGCGATAAAAAGCTACTTTGACTCGATACGACAAGCAGTGGCAACGGCAACGAACACCCAACTCAGACAAGTTAAGGATGCCCACAATACGCAGCCACCACAAAAAGCTAAGGATGAAGAAAACTCTTTGCCAACAGAAGCTAGAGACAAAAATGACAATCAACCGACCCAGAATTTCGAAAGCCCCCAAGGCAGTAATAAACAATCAACTAATGAAGCAGGATAGCACGGTTCAGAATCCAGCGATAAACGCAAAACCGAAAGTGCTCAGCGCCGAAAGGTATGCTACTATCACTTTGAAGGTTGAAACATATTCGGTCGCAAATCGAGGGATCTTTTCTGCATCTTTTCATATCTTTTTCTATCTTTTTTCACCCTTTCCTATCTTTCTGCACCCTAACCTAAACGCGGAAACAAGCCTAAACTAAAAAAGCAACCCAAAACGCAAAAATCAAAAACCGATCCCTACCCTAATATTTACGACAAAGCGCCGACCAAACAAAGGAAGATCAAGCCACAAAGAAGCGTCTTCTATATAGTTACTAAATTCTATTAAGGCATTTCTTAAGTCTGCGATGGACACATCAATTACCTTATGGGAGTTGGAGCGCACATGTTGAAGATAAAATGCACAGGCTGCGAAAGGAAATTTGAAGTTCACCCTGAAAACTTTTCAAATTTCGAAGTGATTTTCTGCCCAGTATGCGGTCTCGACCACCAAATAATCAAAAAGACAAACCATGTCACGGTAAAATCGATGCAGTACGCATAAAGACGAACATTCCCGGACCTAAACCAACTTTCCGCAGGAAGCAATTTCCGACCTTGCAAACATCTTTATAACTTCCGCGTTCTTCACTCGTTCTTATGCAGGAAACTGAAGTCAAAATTCTGGAAGTAAACAGAGAAAAGATTGAGAAAACACTCACCGAGTTAGGCGCAAAAAAAGTGTTTGACGGCGACATCCAGACGTTCTTCTTTGACTTTGAAGACGGCAGAATAGTTAAGGCTAAGGATGTGCTGCGCCTTAGAAGAGAGGCGGAAAAGGCCGAGTTGACCTACAAGAAGGTCCGTTTCACCGAAAGCACCAAAATCGCAGAAGAATATTCTGTTGACATCTCGAACCTGGAGACTATGAAGGTAATATTGAAAAACCTCGGCTTAACTGTGACGGAAAGCATGGAGAAGCACCGAGTCAGCTATGTCCTTGACGATGCACGCTTTGACATAGACCGCTACTTCGGAAGCTACGCCTTCATCCCAGAATTTATGGAGATAGAAGCTGAAAACATCGAAGCCATCCGAAAACACGCCAAAAAGTTAGGCTTCAAAGCTGAAGACTGCTTGCCATGGTCAACTGTAGAATTGATCCAGCATTACTCAGGTAGCCAAGACAGGACTCGAAAACAGGACTGCTAAGCGTTCGGCGACGCGGCTTTTGTGGGTTTGCGAGCAGGTTTTGAGTTTTGGGTTTTCTTTGAAGCGGTCCAAGATGGGTATTCGCCGTGTTCTTTCTTGAAGCTTCCAAGGAGTTCTTTCTGTGCTAGTTTCGGATTGTCTGTGAGCATCCAGCTTACTGCGACTTTTTCGATGCAGCCGTCGCCGAGCAGTTTTGAACTGATTTTCTTGGTGGTTTTGCCGCCCTATCCTGATAGATAGCCGCTGAATATCCGTTTCATCGGTTTCTTTGATTTGCCGATGTAGAGTATGGCTGAAGTGGGTTTGCTGACTACTGTGATGTCTGAGAGAACGAAGATGCTGCTTTTGTTGAAGGGAAGGCTGGAGAATGGTAGCCCTTTTAGCGGAAGGGTTTCGGAGAAGCCTTTTTCTTTTAGAGTTGAAGAATTGATGTGTTCTACTAATTCGGTGCTGAATTTAACCTTCCCTATATAAACTATATAGACTATTTACACAGCCCTTTAATGGCATCTGCCGAATAATAACATGCAGGATGATTAATTTGGATAAGAAAACGCCACTTTTCGAGTTCGAAACATTCAGCGTTCGCAGAGCAAGATGCGTTGAAACCAAAGATTTCTCAAGGAAGCAGGACCGCTGAAAACCCGTCGCGCCATTCCGCAGAAGAATTGGCGATTTAGATTACTTGATAAAGCACAAGCTGCATTAGTTTTGTTGTATGACTAACGAGACAGTAGCCGTTGAAAAAATGTCTGGTGAAAGGCTTTCGACACCTGCAAGCAGTGATGCAGACCAAAAAGTTGCCTCTAACCAGAAAAAACTTGATAACCCAAGCTATTTCCTTAACCGGGAAATAAGTTGGATAAGATTCAACCTTCGCGTGCTTGAGGAAGCAAAGGATCTCAGGCATCCCCTACTGGAAAGGGTCAAATTCATGGCTATATGCGGCAGCAACCTCGACGAATTCTTCATGACGCGGGTTCCACGGCTTATGAAGAAAAACAAGGCAGGATCCCAAGAAAAATCAATGGATGGAATGACGCCCCTCGAGCAGATTGAAGCCACAAGAAAAGAAATTGTTCCCCTAATCAAAGAGCATGCAGCGTGCTGGAGAAACGAGCTTCTGCCAGCGCTTGCTAAACAGAAAATCTTCATCTGGAAATTCCACGACTTAGGATTAAAAGACAAGGAAAACCTGCGGGAATTCCTAAATTTATCGATTCTTCCTCTCGTCAAGACCAAAGATGGCTTCGACGGCACATCAATCGAGAACCTTCACATAACCCTCTACGTGACGGATTTCGCCAAACAAGACGCTTACTGCTTAGTTGACGTTCCCACCGAAGAGTTCGGAAGACTCATAAGAATCCCCAAAAGCGTTTACAGTCAAGAAGTGGAGTACAACTTTGTCTTCGTCGAAGACCTAATTGCGAGTAACCTTGACCTGATTTTCCCCAATGAAAAAAACCTGACCGCCTACCAGTTTAGGCTCACACGCAACGGGGAAATAGCTATCTTGATGGAGGAAGCCACAGACTTCCTTTATTCTGTGAAGAAAAGCTTGTCCAAGAGGAAATTTGGGTTTCCAAGCAGACTTGAATTCGAAAGGAAAGTGCCTGAAGCCATCAAAGAGAAAATAGCCGAGGCGTTGGGCTTACCAGAGTACCTAACTTACGAGTTCGATGGGCCACTGGGGCTCGTGGATTTGTGGCAATTGCTGAAGATAAATCGCCCCGACCTAAAAGACAAGCCGTTCGCCCCATGCATTACGCCGCTTCTGGCTCACGAAGGCAAAATGCTTGCAACAGTCGACAAACAAGACTTCGTTTTGTATCATCCCTACGACAGCTTCGACGTTATCGTTAACTTACTAAGAGAAGCTGCTTTGGACCCAGACGTGAGAGAAATCTGCATAACGATGTACCGAATGGACCACAACTCTCCAGTCGTTGCCGCGTTGATAGAGGCGGCGGAAAAAGGCAAAAAAGTGACGGCTATAATCGAACTTAAAGCTAAATTCGACGAGGATAACAATATCCGTCTAGTTTCAAAGCTCAGAGAAGGCGGAATAAACGCCGTCTACAACTTTCCCAACTTTAAAGTCCATGCAAAACTTTGCCTAATTGTCAAGAAAAAAGATGGCAAAACTGTAAGGTACTCGCACATCGGGTCAGGCAACTACAACTCGGTGACCGCGAGAATTTACGGCGACATCGGATACCTCACGGCGAACCCTGAAGTGGGAGCGGAACTTGACGAGCTTTTCAACATCATCATAAATGGGCTTCAAGAAAAAGAATTCAAAAGACTGCTGGTGGCGCCTAAAACGCTTAAAAAAGAGATTTTGAGCCGAATAGACAAAGAAATTAGCTATCACCAGAAAACGGGAAAGGGATACATAGCCCTCAAACTGAACAACCTTGAGGAAACAGAGATTATTCAAGCGTTTTACAAGGCGTCCATGGCGGGAATCAAACTTGACCTCAACGTACGCGGGTTATGCTGTTTAAGGCCTGGAATAAAAGGGGTAAGTGACAACATTTCGGTTATTTCTATCGTGGGACGCTTCCTTGAGCATGCACGGATCTACTATTTCCGCGGTGAACCCGAAGACGAGGTCCTTATCGGCAGCTCTGACATGATGTTCAGAAACCTCAACGAAAGGATCGAAGTTCTCATGTCCGTGCCTGACCCAGTCCTGCGCCGCGCGCTCCTTGAAAAAATGCTTAACATCCACCTCTCCGACAACGTTAAGGCAAGAAGACTGCTGCCAGACGGAACCTACGAGAGGGTGAAACCCAAGAGCGGGGAGGAAGTCATTGATTCGCAAGCTTGGCTTATCAAGAACAGGGGCGTCTGGAATGAGCGACCCAGTTAACGGCCATGCATGCGAAGTGGACACGAGCTACTGCAAATTCGGCTGCCAAACAATCGTTAATTTGCTTGCGGGTTTTGAGGAAAACATCGACGGCGTAATAAGAAACGAGGATGTGGAATACGTCCACAAAGCACGCGTAATCTCGCGGAGATTAAGAGCAGCCCTACCCGTGTTTCAGCCCTGCTTTCCACGCAAGAAGTACAGGAGATGGACAAAAGAAATAAAGAAAGCCACTCGGCTACTCGGCGAGGCAAGAGACCTTGACGTCCAGATAATTTTCGTGCAAAAATACCTGAAAAATCTTGATCCTTCCCAGAAAAAATCTCTAAACGTCTTGCTTACAGATCGCATAAACAAAAGAAACATTATTCAAAACAGGGTTATTCGGGGAATAAACAAGCTTAAAGCATCGAAGGTTCTAGAGAAGGCCAGCAGTTTCTGCATGGAAGCCGTCGCGTCGCAGGAGAACACAGTTTTTGACTCCAACCCAGTCTTAGAGAAAGCTCAATGGCATATCTCCTTCAAGCTTGACGATTTTCTATCGCTTGAACAGTACGTCCACACTGAAGACGCGAATCAAAAACATCACGAGATGCGGATAAAAGCGAAGAAGCTCCGTTACACCATGGAGTTTTTCGCGCCATTGTACAAAAACAAGCTTCAAACCGAAATCGACGACGTAAAATCCTACCAAGACATACTTGGCGAAAAACACGACTTTGAAGTGTGGATCAACTTTTTACCTAAATTCATCGAGGACACCAAAACAAAAGCCAACCAGAAAAAAGACGCCAATGAATTTGAGAAGGCGCTAGACAATTTTGCAGCTTACATAAGATACCAGAGAAAAGAACGTTATGAGAGGTTCGTTCAGCTTTGGGAAGAAAACCAAAAGCAAAATTTTTTCGACAAGCTTAGGGAAACAACCAAGGTCGAATCAACAATGACTGAGGAAAAAGCATGTCAGCTGCTTGACAAAGCTGACGTTAAAGTCGGGTTGCTGTCTGATGTCCACGCGAACCTTCAAGCTTTGCAGGCAGTCATCAACCATGCAGAAGAGCGAGGCGTCGATTTCTTCCTAAACGCCGGAGACTCAATAGGGTTCGGCGCTTACCCAGACCAGGTTTTGGAGTTACTCTGCGAAAAAAACGTTCTAAGCGTGATTGGAAACTATGACTTAGAAGTCCTTCAGAGCAAACCAAACGCCAAGGGCGAAAAGAGAGCTGCCTTCGAGTTCACCAAAAAAGAGCTAGCTAAATCATGCCAACGATACCTTTACTCCCTGCCGAGGGAGCTCAGGCTTCAAGCTCCTGGCGTAAAACTACTCGTGACCCATGGAAGCCCCGAATCAATCGACGAACACATCCAAAATGATACGCCCATTGAAAGATTAAGAAAACTTGCCGAAGCAGCAAAAGCAGACGTGATAATCGTAGGTCACTCCCATAAGCAGTTGTGGCGACAGGTAAACGGGACATCCTTCATCAACCCTGGAAGCGTGGGAAGACCAAGCGACGGAAACCCGCAAGCCGCTTACGCGATTCTGAAGTTAAATCCTTTAAATGTTGAATTGATTCGGGTGGACTACAACGTTGAAGCCGCGGCGGAGGCACTTAGGAGAAAAGGCTTACCTGAAGGCTTATCACAGATGCTGCTTCGAGGAGTCTCCCTCGACACAATAGTCGAGGAAGACAAGGCAAGAGAAAAAGCAGCGCTTCAAAACTGCAAAGTCAAAGTCAACGCTTCCCAAAAGTTTGCCAAGAGCCGCGTCCTAGACGCGGAACACTACAGACAGGTTACTAAACTTGCTTTAGAGTTCTTCGACGGCCTGGCCAAACTGCACGGTTTAGGCAAGTTAGAAAGGTGCTGGCTGGAATGCGCCTCAGTCATGCATGACGTAGGCTTGTCAGAAACAGCTACCGCTCACCACAAGAGATCAGCCAAATTAATCCTTGACGCGGTGGAGTTGCCCTTGGCGTCCCTAGAAAGACGGATAGTAGCAAGCACCGCACGGTACCATCGAAAAGGCTTGCCAAAACAGAAGCATTACAACCTCAAGGCACTCGACAGAAAAACGGTGAAAACAATAATGGTTCTCTCCTGTCTTTTGAGGGTCGCTGACGCTTTAGACTGCACCCATGAATCAAACGTTAAATCAGTTAACCTCAAGGTGGGAAACAAAAAGGTAACTGCCGAATGCACATGTGAAGCTAAATCACCCCTTGAGGAGTTCGCTTTTAATAAGAAGAAAGATTTGTTTGAAGAGATCTTCGCGAAGAAATTGGTGCTGGTATGGAAGCAACAGTCAAAACCGCTGAGAAAGTAGTTGCATTCATCGACATCGGCACGAATGCTGTGCGTCTCCTAGTTGTAAGAATAAACCCTAATTTCTCGTATACTACCATCAGCCAAGAAAAAGAGGTTGTCCGCCTAGGCGAAGACGAATTCAAAGACAGCTTACTCAAGCCCGAAGCCATGGAACGTACCATCTTCATCTGCGGAAAATTCGTTGATTTAGCCAAAACCTACGGCGCCACCGAAATAATCGCCGTTGGAACCTCAGCTATCCGAGAAGCCCAAAACCGAACTGAATTTCTCCAGGAGCTCTTCGATGCAACAGGACTTAAAGTAAGAGTGATTTCGGGTGAGGAGGAAGCCCGTTTGATTTGTCTAGGCGCGTCGAGCGGCGTAGACATCGGCGAAGAAAAAGCCATCTTCATCGACCTCGGAGGAGGCAGCACCGAAATCTGCATCGGAAACCAGTACCAATGCTTCTACGTGAACAGCCTTAGACTGGGAGCAATCAGACTGACAGCCCAATTCATAGGTGAAGGGTGGACTGGCCCTGTCGCGCCCAGCACCTACCGGAAAATAAAGAATTACGCCTGCAACAAAATCAGCGTGGTAAAATCAAAAGTCCAAGAGTTCGGCGTAAGGCTGGCCTGGGGATCATCAGGCACAGTTATAAACCTCGCCGAAATCGCAAGCAAACAATTCAAGAAGAACGCCGATACGAACGGATCGGTGCTGTCGAGGAGACACCTTAAGAAGTTAGCGCCCCTTCTCTGCTTCTTGCCGCTTGATGAAAGAAGAAAAATGCCAGCCATCAACCCCGACCGAGCCGACATAATAATCGCTGGAGCAGCCATAATGGAGGCGCTCATGGAGGAACTGGGGCTGGAAGAAATCCGCATCAGCCGCAGAGAACTACGCGACGGGCTACTCGTTGATTACCTCTCGAAGTACGAGGGTTTCCGTAAACTCCAGAGGACCCCGATGCGGGACAGAAGCGTTTTGCATCTTGGGAGGTCCTGCAACTTCGACGAAAAACACTCCGAAACAGTTGCCGCGCTAGCGATGCAGCTTTTTGACAGCGCCAAACAAATCGGTCTACACGATTTGGGCGACGACGAAAAGGAACTACTCAAGTATGCCGCCATTCTGCACGACGTCGGCGACTTTCTCTCATTCAACAACCATCAGTTTCATTCTCAATATATCATCTGCAACGCAGAACTACTGGGCTTCGAACCGAAAGAAATCCAGATAATGGGCAACATCGCGAGGTTCCACAGGAAGAAGCTGCCTTCAAAAAAGGCTCTGAAGGCTTCGGGGCTGGACGATAAAACCAAGGATTGCATATCCGTGCTCTCGACTTTTCTGCGGTTCGCGGAAAAACTTGACAGAAGCCACACTGGACTGGTCAAGAAAGCCGAGTTTGTCAAAGTCAACAAGGATCAAGCCAGGCTCACGTTCTACTCAGACTCGGACTGCAGTTTCGAGGAGTGGAGCGTCATTCAGAACAAGCAGGCATTCTACGAAGCCTTCAAGAAACAGCTAGATGTCCACTGCGTCATCACAAACCCCTAGACGGCAACGAAGACATCTATTCTTTTTCGAGTTCAGCCTTTGCCTGCTCCAAAGCCGCCATCTGATCCTTGCTCAGGACTGGGTACTTTAAATTGAGCTTCTTGATTTGCGAAACAATTATCTCAGAGATACAGGCGTGGGCAACCCACTTCTCGTCCGCCGGGATAATGTACCACGGCGCCCAGTCAGTGCTTGTCATGTTAAGCATCTCCTCGTATGCGTCCATGTATTCGTCCCACTTGCCGCGTTCGGAGAGGTCGTTGAACGAAAACTTCCAGTATTTGTCAGGGTCACCCAGCCGCTTGAGAAAACGCTGTTTCTGTTGATCTTTCGAAAGATTCAGGTAAAACTTCAAAATCACCGTGCCACTCCGAACCAGATGGCGCTCGAACATGTTTATGTCTTCGTACCGCTGGTTCCAGAACTGCTTTCCTTCCAGATCCTGAGGCAACTTCTCTTTCTGAAGAACTTCTGGGCGGACCTTGACGATGAGCACGTCCTCGTAGTATGAACGGTTAAAGATGCCTATGATTCCCCTTTCAGGAAGAGCCTTCGTGTTCCGCCACAGAAAATCATGCATCAACTCGTCCTCGCATGGCGCTTTGAAGCCTGTCACTTGGCAGCCTTGAGGGTTAACTCCCGACATCACATGTTGTATAGTGCCGTCCTTCCCAGCTGCATCCATACCCTGCAGGACGATAAGCATCGCGTAGGTGCCGTTTGCCCAAAACAGCTCCTGCAGTTCAACCAGTTTCTGATTATTCTCGGTTAGGATAGCCATAGCCTGTTCTTTCACGGCTTTCTTACCCTCTTTTTCTTCTTTCGCCGCAGCCCACTTTGGAACCCAACCTGGATCATAATCCTTAAGGCTGATCTTCTTGCCAGATGGAACTTTAAAGACTTCCTCATCCATCAACATTGAAGGCATCTCACAAAATAAGGGGCAGCGCTGCCTAATAGGCACTGCTCTTCTTAAGGAAACTGACGCAGCAAACAAAAATGAATGCCGCGCGAACGTCTAAAAAAACAACATGGACTTATTTGGCAAGATTGAGAGAAGACGAAAAACCCCAAGTTTGAACCTTTTAAGGAGAAGAAAAATATGAACAAAAAACTAATTCCTTTTTAGACAAACTTGATTAAATAAGAAAAAGGGAGGAATGAAATCTCCTCGTTTTCATCAGGTTGTCACAGGGCTGCTGAGGGACCTGCCTTTTCTGAGGCTCCCGTGCCAGTTTCCTCTTTTTTTGGCGTCTCTGCTTTAGCTGCCGTTTCCATGCTTGCAGCGGGTTTCCTCGCCAAAGCAGCTTTCGGTTTCCGAGCAGCCTTATTGGTGGTTGCAGCTTTCGGGGCGGTCGCCAACTTTGTCTTTAGAGCTGGAGCACGCTTACGTTTGAAGGCTGGGGCTTCTTTGGGTTTCGCTTCAGGTTTCTTTTTGCGGTTCCAGATTGGAAGTTGACCATGCTCTGCCTTATATTTTTCAAGTAACGTTTCTTGCATGATGCGTGGCTTGTCAGTTGCCATCCAGCTTATTGCAACCTTTTCCAGATAGCCTCCGTCGAGTAGCATCTTGTTAATCTTCTTAGTGTTTTTTCCTCCGTAGCCGCCAAGGTATCCGCCGAATATTCTTTTCACAGGTTTTTTTGTGCGTCCAATGTATAAAATGTCAGATTCTGGTTTTCCAGAGAGTTCCTTGTCTACTATTATTAGAACGATTGCTTTATCTGAAGGCAAATTTGACGGTGTCAACGCTTTGATCGAAAAGCATTCGGAGAAGCCTGTTTCCATTAAATTTTTAGAATTCATAGTTCAATAAGATTTACCAGAAGGATTTAACTATTTCTGCGTCTTGAAACTAGCGCCGTGTGTCCAAAATGGATACTTGCTTCGTATCTGACCGCGATGTTGTAGATGCCAGTTACTGCCGTTTTGGCGCTGAAGCCCTTCAAAAACTTCTTCAAACGATGGAGGCGCAAGTAGAGGGTGTGGAGAAAAACGAAGACGTAGAATTTGTCCATAAGATGCGGGTGACTTCGCGTAGAATAAGAGCCGCCATGTCTCTCTTCAAAGAATGCTTCCAAAAGAAGCATTACAAAAGATGTTTGAACGAAATCAAGCAAGTAACGCGGTTTCTCGGCGCAGCACGAGACTTAGACGTGCAGGTCCTTTTCATAAAAGATTACATCAATCAACTTCCACCTATTGAGGACAAAACTGGGATGAAAGTACTGCTCAAGCGGCACATCGACCAAAGAGCAAACTTGCAGCCGAGCGTCGCCAACGGATTGCAGGAGCTTGAAACGTCAGGAGTTCTTGAGCAGGCAGCAAGCTACTGCAAACGAATCATCAAGGAAGCAGCCAGAACCACCTTCAACTTGCATGCAGTTCGCGAAAGAGCCTTCGTGCAAATGTCTTCTAGACTCGACGATTTTTTAGCGTTAGAAGGCTACGTCCACAAGGAAAACGAGATTCTAAAACACCATGAAATGCGGATAAAAGCCAAGTGGCTACGATACACCATGGAAGCGTTCGCGCCGCTTTATCCAGAAGAACTCGCTGAAGAGATAAAGATGATGAAGAATTTTCAGGACGTCCTCGGCGAAGTTCACGACTGCGACGTCTGGATCGACTGCATACCGAAATTCATTGAGGAAATAGGAAAAGAAAACATCAATGCCTCAGAAAACGAGAAAGTGACGACTGAGGGTAACCAATGCCTCCTCAATTTTCTAAACTACATTAAAGAAAAAAGAAAAGACCAGTACGCAAAATTCGTGAAGTACTGGGATGAAAACAAAGGCAAAAACGCCTTTGAAGAATTAAGGAACACCGCGAGCGCAGGGTTTACAGCCGCTGAAAACCGCACGAAAGCAGAACTTGCAAACCCAAACGTCAAAATCGGGGTGATTGCGGACGTTCACGCAAACCTTGACGCTCTCCAAGCGGTGCTGCTTGAAGCGGCACAGAGAGGCATAACTGTCTTTCTAAACGCGGGCGACACTGTGGGGTTCGGAGCTTTTCCGAATGAGGTCATTGAGGCGCTTTACTCGAAAAATACCCTAAGCGTGATTGGCAACTTGGACCTTGAAGTATTGGATAAGAGCAAGCAGGGAAAAGGTTCCAAGAAATTTGCTGTAGAATACTCCAGAAAGGCGTTGAAGAAATCGGTCGAGACCTATCTGCGCACATTACCTTTGAAACTTGAGCTTGAAATCGCCAGAAAGAAACTGCTCATGGTGCATGGAACGCCCAGCTCGATTGAGGAACAACTAAGCCAGAACACGCCAGAGGAAAGATTCCAGGAAATTGCCAAAGCAGCAGGCGCTGACATCATCATCTTTGGCCATTCGCATGAGCAGTTCACAAAAAAAGTTGGCGACACCTTATTCATTAATCCAGGCAGCGTTGGGAGACCAGGAGACGGCAACCCTCAAGCCGCCTTCGCATCGATCACAGTTAACCCTTTTTCTGTTGAGTTAATAAGGGTCAACTATGATGTGGAAGCGGCTGCAGACGCCTTGAGAAGGCGGAGTGCTCCTGAAAGTTACGCTCAGATGCTTCTTCGCGGACTATCCTTGGAGAAAATTGTTTCGGAAGACAAAGCCAAAGAGCATGACATGGAAGAAAAATGTGTCCAGATTACGGAAAGCGTCAAGACTATTGCACAAACATACTGGCCTGATTTAGCGCATGCTGAACAAGTGGAAAGGCTGTCTCTGGAACTCTACGATTCCTTGCAAGACCTGCATAAATTCGGCTGCAGGGAGCGGTGCTGGCTGGAGTGTGCCGCGATCCTACATGATATAGGCTTAGCGAAAGGAGCCAAAGCGCATCAGAAGAGCACGCTCAAACTTGTACTGAATGACACCCGTTTCCCGTTTACAACGGTCGAAAGGCAGGTCATCGCGAACATAGCTCGCTATCACCGCAAGAGTTGCCCAAAGACTAAAGACTACAGCTTCATGTCTCTTGGCGTTGAATTAAGGCGTGAAGTCGGGGCTTTAGCTGGGATTTTGCGGTTGGCTGACGCCTTGGATTTCTCGCATCAGTCGGTGGTTCAGAGGATAGAAGCCAACGTGGCTTTTGAGTACGTGACTGTTGAAGGAATCGTTAGTCTAAACCCAGTCTTGGAAGAGTACGCGATAAACAAGAAAAAGGATTTGTTCGAAGAGGCTTTCAAAAAGAAAGTGGTAGTTGCATGGAAGCAAACCCAACCCACAGCAAAACAAAAAGTGGAACAAACCGAAAAATCTGAACCGCTGACCTCTGCAACCGAACCTGAAAAAGCTATTAGTGGTTTGCCGCCTGCTCCGTAGGCTTCTGCTGGCTGTTTTCGACAGGCTGTTTTTTGCCGCATTCAGGGCAGAACTTGGCTCGGGCGGGGATCCGCGTGTTGCATCGCGGGCAGATTTTGAGCAGAACGGGTTGATGCAGGGCTGCGCCGCAGAAGTTGCAGTAGTTCGAGTTCGCCGTGACTTGGGACCCGCAGTTTGGGCACCTCACGTACTGTTGCGGTGAGTATGATGGGACTGGAACCATAAGGTAACCTGAAAGAATGATGCAGCACCTACAATTATGCAGAAGAAAGTCCCTTTTTTGTCTTTTGCTGAAAACGCGTTTTGGGCGAAGTGGTGTGGGTGAAGGGGGCGCGTCAATTTTTGAGTGCGTCGACTACCCGCCTATAGGGGGTCAACTGTCGATACGGAAAGACGGTACAATTCGTCGATACACTTTAAGTGAAGCCGTGTCCACTTGCAAATTTGGTTTGGTGCGGTAACCGGGATTTGAATCCGGGTTGTCAGGTTGGGAAACTTGTCGTACGTGGCTAAAAGCAAAATATGCTCCTCATTACGCTGACCTTTTGCTCTGTTACTCCAAGAGATATTTCAGACTTCTATCAGATGTCAAAGGCATCGCTTTGATATCTCAGTCAAATAGGAACAACGTGATAGATCCGCTAACGGCACTTAGCAAGTTCATGGGTCAATATGAGCAATTTAAGAGCAGCCTAAAGAATTACGACATTAAGAAGCATAAAACAAACAGCATTGAGTCTTTCAGAATATTAAGTGCCAGCAATTCCGATATTCTTGATTGGTATGGAAAAGCCCATAATGCTGTCAGGGATAACGAAAAGCTTTACCTTGAATTAATGATGGTAACTGGTGTTCGATGCACTGAAGGAATTTTGGCGTTTAACAAGATTATAGAATTGGCAGGAAACGGTAAAACTTGCAGAATATTACGGTGCTAATCTCACTTGCCTGATGCACTTTAAGTATCCTAAAATGTTCATCAGAATAAAAAAGAATGTTTTCATCAGTTTTGTTCCTGAAGACCTAATCAAAAGAATTGCTAAAAGCCAACCACTAACATACTCACAAATAAGAAAGAGGCTAAAGCCACTTTAAACTAAAAAGCAGAATCCAAGAACTGAGAGATTATTTCGGAACTTATCTTCTGCAACATGGAATACTGGAGCAAGAAGTTAATCTCCTTCAAGGAAGAATCCCAGTAAGCATTTTCATTAGACACTATTGGAGTCCGAAACTCAAAGAAATGGGTGAAAAAGTGTTCAAGGCACTGGAAAACTCAAACAAGCTGAATAGAGACAAGCTCTAATCAATTCTGCCCAAACTTTTTTTTGTTAGCTTCCTTCCCACAGTATTTCTCTGAATCGTTGAGGGTTCCCTAGCTGGGTTATTTTTGGCAGAAATGTCGTGCCTTCAAAATCTTCTTTCCCCATAAAATCTTATATACAAAAAGAACTGAAACAGAAAAAGGGCTTTCAATATGAAGAGAATTTCCGACAAAATCAACACAACCACGGTAACCTTGGCAGTAACATGCGTAATATTATTAGTTGCTCTTATAGTGGCAGTTGCTTACTGGGACAGTTCAAACTCAGCCTATATCAATCTGCAATCTCAGAATTCTGCTTACGTTGATGACCATTCTCACACAAATGAAGAATTTGAAAGTCTAAAGAGTAACTTTGAAAATGCTGAGACCCAACTTTCAACTTCAAATAATCAATCAACTGTAAGCAAACTGCAGAATCAGGTTAATAACCTAACAAGCATAGTAAACCTGTGGAATATCATAACACTAGTATCAAACAAAACTTTGAATCTAAATGCTAATGGCAATTCACAGTTTCAATTCACGGCCAATTATTCTGGATATATCACTGTGACTCTTTTCAATCCAAATCCAGTCAAAAATTGGTATGTGGAAACAACGTATAGTTTTGAGGGTCTTAGCTACAACACAACGGTAATGCTTAGTCCTGCATATGGTTATAACTCAATGCAAGCAGGATTCTCAATTCTGGGGTCGCCAGTGTCTTCAAATCCAATTCAAATAATAGTAGGAAACACAAATCCGTCAAGTGGAGCAACTGCAACTGCAGAGATAACTTATACCTACTAAGCCCCTCTTTCTGTCTTGAATTAGTGTAGCTGTTCTATGAATCGTTGGAGTTCCCTAGCCGATTTGGTTTGTAGAAATGCAATGGCTTAGAAATGTTTAGCTAAAAATATAAGGGATTTACTCTATTCTGCCAAGTTTCTAAGGGCTTAAAATATTTAGTAAGTTTTCGTTTGTAGGTGTTTTTGAGGTCCGATTTTCATTAATTAAAGCTACCATGTGTTTGTGTACTGCATAGCCGATTAGACAGGATAAACCAACTATTCCTAATCCTATCAAGCCACTGATAATTAAGTTAGTGCCAAGCACGTTGTTGTGTACGTTTTGTATTTGAAGAATAATTGTGTTATATTGGTTTGCTAATGTTTTGTTAGTTGCATATCCTATACTTATGAGGCTTTTGGGATTATATACAGGGTTAGGTTCAGTACCATTCTGGATAGCAATTTGAGTTGGAAACCCTGACGCTTGAAGCCAATGTAATCCAGCGTTACTTGCTGTTTGATTAAGTAAAAGTATTTGCTTTGTTAGGTTGCTAATTTGATTGGGTGTAGACTGTTTTATTGTCATTCCTGTAATGACTAAAGATGCGCTTATTCCAGAACCTAAAGCAATCAATACTTTGTAAATTTTGTTCAATTTTTTCAAAACCCCTTAAGGGATTCTGTAATTAGCTTATTTTTATGCTCCCCAGATTTAAGACTTGTTCTGCTTTCAAAGAATCAGAAAATTGACTTTGTTTGAAATTCAGGGCTTTGTAGAAGGCTAAAAAAACTTCAAAATAGTTGATTTACCTTAACTATCGGTCTCTCGCCAATTATTTCAACCTTGGAACCCTATTTCTTAATCTGATAATTATTGCCATCAACAGGAGAACTGCTCCCATAGTCCCTATGAAGACAGAGGGTTCAAAAATACTTGGTGTAGTAGGAGAAGCAATCAAATACATAAAGAAAGCAAGAAGTATCAAGCCTCCGCCAGAACCGCCAAAACCACCAACTAACTGGTCTCTGGGTTTTTTATCCATGCCTTTCCCCTTTATCCTCTATTTCAACGCTTAACAGATTTAAGATTTGTTGGCTCCGAAATAAACCAAGAGGCCACCAGCGACCAAAAAAGCAATCGCAATAGCAGCCACTATCAAGTAACCATAGATAGGAGAAGACATGTTTGTTATAGTAACATTGGTTATTAGTGCCCTTCCAGCAAAGTAAGCTACAATTAAACCATCCAATAATAGCAATATTCCCAGACCAATGAGTACTGCCTTGTTCATTTCAACTCAATTTATTCTATGATATGCAGATTTAAGACTTGTCAAAAAGACATGTAAGCCTTTAGAGCTATAGTACTAGAAATAAAGAGAGTTTAGTGAAAACTTTGCTCTCTTAGCTTCTTTTGCTTCAGTTTCTGTCTTTGGACTTTAGCTGCATTTCTTCTCCTAACATGAATTGCCCTACACTTATTTGAATGGTACATTTTTTTTGGATCATACGTTTCAAATACGATACCACAGGAGCAGGTTACACTGAAAACTCCATTACTTAATTTTTCCAAGTTTTCCATTTCGTTCTACCCAACAATTTTTACATCCAAAGAAATAGTCAGCTTTTAATCAGAGGAGCATGTGCCCTTTATGTTCAACCATACTGTGCATTCTCAACTCATAAGGATCGGACAAACAGGTTTTACACATTCTACACTTAAAAGATACAAACACCATTTGATTATTCTTGCTGTAAATCAACATTCTATTCATTCCCCAAAAAGCCGTTTCTAAATCCTCTAATATATAATGGTCTCGACACTAATAAACCACAGAGCATTAACCAAAGGATTCTTGGAACTATATCAGAGTAATTCACTACGAGTATCAAAATGGAAAACGTACCTTGTTAAGCATCTTTTAAATGGGAACAGTATCAGGGGAACAATGGGAACAGAAAAGGCTAGTAAAACCCTAATGGTGATTTGTTGGTGCGGTCACCGGGATTTGAACCCGGGTTGTCAGGTTGGGAACCTGATGTCCTAACCAAGCTAGACTACGACCGCGAGCGTCTTTTTCAAGTATATGCTAATCTCTGCCTTATTCTTTACCATTAACTCTTTACCATTCTTTACCAAGAAATCTTTTCCAGCACTATGCCATTGAATTATTGAAGTACCGTCTTTGAATCCAATGTAATGACCTATTCTAACAGAATTACCTCTTTGTTGTACCGAACCTATAACTCCATAGACTGGACATTGGGATTTCATGCGGTTTTTCGATGCCTAAGCATTACAGCAATTGATAACATGGAGAGAAACAAAGGCAACATTGCTAACCATGAAAACTCAGGAACGGCAGGTGTTGAGGTAGGAGTTGATGTAGGCGTAGAGTTTGGACCACCTGTTGGACTTGGAGCTGGGGTTGAAGTGGTTGTTGATGTTGGAGTTGCGGTTGGTGAAGGGGTTGGTGCCGGAGTAAGTGCAAATGCGGCAGAGATTGTTGTTGCTCCGTTAACGTTTTGGATGTTGTAGGTGCTAACTGCGCCAACTGATGTTCCATTCACCAAAACAGCCGATATATAATAGCCATTATTGGGCGTAATAGTAAAACTTTGACTGCCACCATAGTTAGCGCTTATAACTCCACTTGGAGAAATAGAACCGCCAGTACCAGCAGTGGCATTTATGTAAGTTGGGGCTTGGTTATTAGGGGCAGTTAAGAAGGGAACAAAGGTGACGTTGCCCAAATTATAATTGTCTTTATAGTCATAGATTGTTTGATTAATTGCCTGAGTGCCAGTTATCCCCCACCAATTATTTGCCAGAGACACATTATAGTATAGTTGGTTGAGATAAACATTGTATTTTTGGTTGCCGTAGATATTATTGTTAGTGATTACTGGTTGAATATTCTGTCCGCTTGCTGGGTCAGCTAAAGTTATTCCAGCATTGTTGTTAGTAATTGTATTGTACTGAATTTCTGGGGTAATCTGAATATTTGCATAATTGTTGCCATTTTGGATCACTATACCTCCCTGAGGCATAACGCCGTTCCAACCCATATTTCCAATAACTAAGTTCCCTTGAATTGTTGGACTACCGGAAACAATGTCAATACCACCCCATACTGCTCCAGTAACTATGTTGTTTACCACTGAAGCATTCCCACCGACACCTATGCCATTGCCATAAGAAGCAGTCACAAAATTATTCGATATCACCCCACAGGTACCGCCGACTACAGAAGACATTAGGATGTTTCCTGAAAGTATATTATGGTCAATTTTAGCTGGCGATTCCAAACCAATAGAGGCTCCGGTGACATTGGCATATTGAATTATGCTTCCAGAGTTTGTTTGTTCGCTCCAACCGTTACTGACTGATGTAAAATCGATGACGGCAAAGCTCTGTCCTCCACCATTAATTTCTATATAATTGGTACTTGTGCCTATTGCGACCAATGTGCCATTAACTTGCAGTGTGTTACTCCCCATATTTATGGTAACGCCAGGCTGAATGGTGAGAGTTACGCCAGCGTAAACTGCAACTGGTCCAGTAAAGGTATACGGACTACCTGCCTGTGTCCAAGTTGTGTTAGTAGTTAATACTCCATTAACGTTTGTGCCACTTTGTGCCCTGCCTGATTGAATGGCGTTAATTAAAACTAATGAGCAAACTATAACCAACAATAAGAATATGGTTAAAGCTGATTTCTTCACCCGTCTTTCTCCATACGTATTACAGTTTATTCGGCTGTTTCCTTTTTAAAACTTGCTTGCATAATGCATGGAACCGGAAACAACCGTTGAAAAGCAGAGTGAGTGAGACTTCATTTCAAAAGAGTACTGAGATGCTGAAGTCAAAATTCTGTAATTGATTCATTTTTTCATCTGCTTAGCGCATCAGGCAGGCTTAATTTAGAGTTTATTCAGTTTTTCCTTTAACTTTGGGTCTAAATTAACGTGGCCCTATTCTTAGTCAAGAAACTTTGACTTAACTTAGTCTATGCTTGGCACTTTTTTCCGGACAGGTCATCCCGCACCCATATTTGCATCGTATTATGATTATTATGGAGAAAATAGCAGTTGGAGTAACTCACAGGACGATTTCTGTGCCTGCGAATGTTCCTCTAAGTGTGACATCAACTTCACCTTCTCCAACTTCAACGTCAACTTCCACGTTAACCTCAACTACTTCAAGTAGTTCTCCTTCAACTTCCCTTTTGTTAATCACCAATACCATGTCCTTGATTGTAATTGCAATCTTGTTAGCCGTAATCATTGCCCTAGTACTCTATTTCAAAAGGCGTAAACCCTAAAGTTAGATGGTAGGCGTTAATCAGATTTGCCAGCGCATGCTTTGATATATGAGCTTCATATGTGCTATACGCACTTGCTAAATGCGTAGAGAAACGCTTTATAAACAAAGGTAAACTCACAAGTTTAGTAGCCGTGCAGGCATAATCGTTATCTCTAACGTGTCAGAAAGAATACCGAGGAGAAAGCTATCTTGCCAAGGAACTACACTTACACTGACGCAGGCGTAAACCGTCAACAGCGGGTTGAATCGAAGAAAGCCCTGAAAAACTTGCAGGAAACTTACAAGTACAGTCACTTCGGCAACGTGATGTGCCTGCCGTACGGCAACATCTTTCCTGTGGGAGAAAACACCTTTCTCGACCTCGTCATCGAAGGCGTAGGCACAAAAGTTCTGTTGGCGCAGATGGCAGATAAGTACGACACGATCGGCGTCGACGCCGTAGCCATGGCGGTCAACGACGTGATCCGTTCGGGAGCAAGACCGCTCGCAATAGCCGACAACATCCACGCGCAAGCCAGTCAACCACGCTTAGTAAGTGAGTGGCTTAAAGGAATCATCGTGGGCGCCGAAGAATCAGAGTGCCCAGTCACTGGCGGCGAAACAGGCGACGTGGCTGAAATCATCAAAGGCTTAGTTCAAAACGCTGGTTTCGACATGGTAGTCGCCTCAGTCGGCACAGTGGAAAAGCAAGAAATTATAACTGGTGAAAACATCAAACCTGAAGACCCAGTTATCGGCTTGCCAAGCAGCGGGCTGCACAGCAACGGTTTGACGATGGTCAGGAAAATTCTGTTTAAGCAATGGGGAGGAAAATACGAACCCACAGACATCCCAGAGGGCTTGAACAGAGAAGTTGTACTTGAAGCGTTAGAACCGACGAAAATCTACGTTAAGCCGCTCCTTAAAGTAGCCAAGCAAGTCAAAGTGAAGGCAGCAGTCCACATTACAGGCGACGCATACACGAAATTCAAGAACCTCTTCGATTACTCGCCAGGAATAGGTTTCGAATTCAACAACTTCAGGCCGCAACCCATTTTCGAACTCATCCAGAAGACCGCTGCTGAACTGGGACTGAAGATTTCTGACGAGGAAATGTTCAAGACGTTCAACATGGGCTGGGGATTCGGCATAATCGTCGACAAATCAGAAGCAGACAAAGCGATGAGCGTCTTGGCAAAGGCGGAGGCGAAGCCTGAAATCATCGGCAAGGTGACTGGCAAGCAAGGGGTTGTAGTAGAGCATAAAGGTAAGCGGTTGGTTTTAACGTAAAGCTTTGCACTTTTTATGACAAAAGCGTTTAAATTCTCTAGCGATATTTTAGGGTTTTATGAAATACCTCGCGAAAATCGAAGTCAGTCTGAAGCCAGGCCATAGCAACCCCGAAGGCGAAACAACAGCCCATCTTCTGAAGGAACTCGGCTACAAAGTTGAAGCCGTAGACGTAAGCAAAGTCTACACCGTCATGCTTGACGCCGCATCAGTCAAGGAAGCAAAAGCTAAAGCCGAAGAAATGTGCAAACGTCTCCTTGCAAACCCCACCAAAGACAACTACACAATCGCCGTTGAGGCACAAAAATGAAATCAAGCCTCTACAAACCGCGCAAAACCAGCTACGCTATCCTCGAAGCCGCTTTAGCCAAGGTCAGCGACGGAAAACTCAAGGAAGCCAGCGACGAACTCGCCCTTGGTCTTAGCCTGGAAGAGATGAAGAGCATTCAAGCCTACTTCGGGCGAGAAGGCAGAAACCCGACCGACGTGGAGTTACAGACCATCAGCCAGACCTGGAGCGAACACTGCTACCACAAAACCTTCAAAGGAAAAATCCTTCTCGACGACAAAGAGATTGACAGCCTCTTCAAAACATACATCGCCAAAGCCACCATGCAGATCAAGGCGCCATGGTGTTTCAGCGTCTTCGAAGACAACGCAGGCATCGTCAAATTCGACAAAGGCTACGGCATAGCAGCCAAAGTTGAAACTCACAATCACCCGTCCGCGGTGGAGCCGTTCGGCGGCGCAGCCACAGGCGTCGGCGGCGTAATTAGGGACATCTTGGGCGTTTGGGCTGACCCGATCGCGTGCACAGACGTTTTAGGCTTCGGACCTTTAGATTTCGACTACAAGAAGCTTCCCGCAGGCGTGAAGCATCCGAAGTACGTCTACATGGGCGTCACGGCGGGCATCAGTGCCTACGGAAACAACATGGGCATCCCAACAGTCAACGGCGCAATCTACTTCGACGAAAGCTACACAGGCAACGTAACCGTGTACTGCGGATGCATCGGGCTTCTGCCGCTTTCGAAATTTACCAAGAACGCCAAGCCAGGACACATCATTGTGATAGCAGGCGGCAAAACTGGGCGCGACGGAATCCACGGCGTAACCTTCGCCTCAGCTGAACTCACCGAGAAATCGGAGGAGATTTCCCGCCCGGCCGTGCAGATTGCTGACCCGATCGAAGAGGAAAAAGTTAAGCGGGCAATAGTTGAAATTCGCGACCTGCAGCTGGCTTCGGCGACCACCGACCTGGGCGGCGGTGGCTTGTCATCAGCCGTGGGCGAAACCGCAGAGAAGTTTGATTGCGGCGTAACAGTCGAGCTCGGCAAGATTCCGTTGAAACATCACGGTTTGGCTCCTTGGGAAATTTACATTTCAGAGTCACAGGAAAGAATGCTCATAACCGTCCCTCCTGAAAACCTAGAGCGGGTCATGGAGATTTTTTCAAAGGAAGAGGTACAGGCAACGGCGATAGGTACACTCACATCCGAACGAAGGCTTGTCCTCAAATTCAACGGAGATACAGTTGCCGACATGGACATGGCGTTCCTTTTCAGCCCATGCAAAAGCATGAAAACGGCAACCATCGAAAACCAAACCTTCACAGAACCCACGTTCCCCGAACCGAAAAACCTCACCGAAACCCTGCTTCAGCTTCTTGCGGCACCAAACATCGCTAGCAAAGAAAGTGTAGTGCGCACCTATGATCACGAGGTCAAGGGCAACACGACGCTTAAGCCTCTTCAGGGCGAATATGCAGGTCCAAACGACGCCGCAGTTCTGAAGCCGCTGGATGATTCGTGGAAGGGCTTGGTGATTTCCTGCGGCATGAACCCAACCTACGGCAAGATTGACCCGTATTGGATGGCGGCTTCAGCCATCGACGAGGCAATCCGCAACAACGTCGCCGTCGGCGGAAGAAGAATCGCGCTGCTGGACAACTTCACGTGGGGAAACCCAGAGAAGCCGGAGCGACTGGGCTCGCTGGTGCAGGCGTGCCAGGCGTGCTACGACTTCTCCGTCGCGTTCAAGACACCTTTCATCTCGGGAAAAGACAGCCTATACAATGAGTCGCCGATGGGTCCAGTCACGCCGACGCTGCTCATCACGGCGGTAGGCATCGTCCCCAACATCCAAGTCGTCACATCAATGGACCTGAAGGCACCAGGCAACCTGCTCTACCTCGCAGGCGAAACTTTCAACGAGCTCGGCGGCTCAGAATACTACAAGCTTAAAGGCTTCCTCGGCGCAAACGTACCCAAAGTCAAGGGAGCAAAGGCCAAACGCACCTTCAAAGCAATAACCAAAGCCATCGACATTGGCTTAGTCAAGTCTTGCCACGACGTCTCCGAAGGCGGATTGGCGGTGGCTGCCGCGGAAATGGCGTTTGCAGGCGGCTACGGTTTACAACTTGACTTGACCAAGGCGGCAAGCAAAGGGTTGGAACGCAATGATTGCGCGTTGTTCTCAGAGTCAAACAGCCGTTTTCTCATTGAGGTCCCTTCGCAGGATCGCCGGGACTTTGAATCACTAATGAAAGGCAAACCGTGCAGCCAAATTGGATTTGTAACTAAGGACGAGCGGCTGGTCATCAACGGGTTGAACAAGAAAGCCGTCGTTGACGCAACGCTTACAGAGCTTCGCAGAAGCTGGAAGAAAACGCTTGGAGGCGAAGCATAGATGCAGCTGGAGGAAATCAAGGTCTGCGTCATGCGGGTCGGCGGAACCAACTGCGACGCGGAAACCCAGCGTGCTTTTCAAGAACTCGGCGTCCAAGCCAACGTAATGCACGTCAACGAACTCGCTAAACTGCATAGTCTGCTGGATTATCAGGTGCTGGTTTTCCCAGGCGGCTTCTCCTTCGGTGACTACGTACGGTCAGGCGTCATTTTCGCACGGCACCTCAGCGCTAAACTTGGTAAGGAAATGGAAATCTTCATCGACGAAGGACGTCCGATTCTGGGCATATGCAACGGCTTCCAGATACTGGTTGAATACGGGTTGCTGCCTGGTTTTGACGGCGTCAGCGAGTATCCAGAAGCTTCACTTGCCTCAAACAGCCAAGGCTACAAGTGCCGCTGGATCAAAATGAAAAGCGAAAACAAAGGCAAATGCATCTTCACCAGCATGGTTCCACACGACAAAGTCTTACGTATGCCCATCGCGCATGGTGAAGGCAGATTCCTGTTTCCCAAAGAAAAAGAAGCCAAACTGCTCCACCGCCTATACGATGAGGACATGATGGTTTTCCGCTACTGCGACGAAAACGGCAACTTTGCAAACGACCAGTACCCTGCAAACCCCAACGGCAGCTTCCACGACATCGCAGGCATATGCAACCGCGAAGGCAACGTCTTTGGGCTTATGCCGCATCCTGAACGGGCGATGTACTGGTGGCAGCAACCCGACTGGACACGCCAGCAGCAGATGATTCAGTACGGCGACGGAAAACTCGTCTTTCAAAGCATCATCGACAACTTAACCAAGAAAAGCCGCTAAATCCTTGGCGTAAGGCAAACCTGCGCGGGCGCCCATCGTCATGACGCACCGTGAAGCTACGAAGTTGCCGAGCCGACCGCACTCCGCGAGGCTTTTTCCGTTGAGCAGCCCGTAGAGGAAGCCAGCGTTGAATGCGTCTCCAGCGCCCGTTGTGTCAACAACTTTTACTTTGAAGGCTTCAACCGTGTGTTTTTCTTTGCCGTCGGTGAGGTAGCAGCCTTTGTCGCCCAGCTTCACAGCCACGATTTTGACGCCAAGCCCCAATATGACTTCGGCGCCCTTCTTGTAATCCGATTCGCTTGTTAGCTGTTCAAGTTCGCCCGCGTTAGGCATAAACACGTATGAGTTCTGAATCATTGGCTCAATGGCTGCAAAGCCTCTTTGAGCATACACCGAGCCTGGGTCAAAGCTTATTTTTATCGTGTGAGGTAAAGAAGAAAGGAGCTTTTTTTGTGCTCGAAAAGATTTCTCGCCCACAAATGAGGACAGATGCAAATACTGCGTTTGGGAAACGTATTGCCACTTGATTTCTCTGGGCTCTACTTGACCGTTGACGCCAGTGTTGATGTAAAGTGCTCGCGCACCCTTCTTGTCGACGAACCCGAGAGCCGCTCCGCTTCTGCCCTTCTGCGCCACCGTAATGCCTTCTGTGTCGACGCCTTCGGCTTTGAAGCAGTCGAGCTGCAGTTTACCTTCATGATCGCTTGCCACCTTGCCGATGAAGCCGACCTTGCAGCCGAGCCTCGCCAATCCGACCATGGTATTTGCTGCAGAGCCGCCGCAGGCTTCAGTGTAGTCTTGGATGAAGCTTTCTTCTTCGGCCGCCGCGAGCTTGTCCACTTTCAAAAGCGTGTCAACGTTTAATGCACCGAAGCCGATTACGTCAAACTTAGTCATGGAAACAGCTCACGCAAGCTTATTTTGTAATCGCCGAGTTTGCCGCCGTAGTTGCCGGCCGAAACCTTAACGACGCCGTCGACGCTCAGCACTGCCTCGATGCCCGCCTTCGTGGCTTGCTTCATGGCATCAAGCGACACGCCGTCGTAGACTATCTCAGCGATGTAGCCTACGCCTGCGGGAACGCGGGATTCCTTACCCAACCGCGCCTTCAGTGAGGGACAGTACAGATGGTTTGTTGTCGGCCCGATTTTGGGAAAGTGGGTTTCAGGTTTGGAGCCTGCCGAGCAAATGTCGAAGGGCGTGACTACGCCTGGCACTTTGTGGATTGCATCTAAGGCTTTTTCGCCCGCCTCTTTGAGGGCTTGCTTGGTTTTGCATAGGACCCAGAAGTTGCCGCCCATAACGCCGCGGCTGTAGCCTAAATGCCTCTCGATAACGAAGTCGGGAACCATCAGCGGGACAACGATGACTTCTCTGCCATGCCGCTTCTCGACCCATTCGTAGCCGTCGCCACAGTGACCAACCGTCTCCATCATGTCCAGCTTGCCCTCGGCGTTTGGTAGCGCGTCGTAGACGGCGGTGAATGGCTTGACGAGGATGTCTTGGCGGATGCGGTAGGATAGCTCCGATTCGAATTTGCTTAGTGACTGCTCGAAGGTTTTCTTAGGGTTTATTTCTCCCCAGAACTGCAGCAGCGCCCCTAACCGTTTGTCTGGGGTTTCCTTTGGGGCAAGGTATCTTTCTGCTCCGCCTTCGGTTCTGCCGATCACGATGGACGGCGTCGCAGTGGAGTCTTCGGCAGCTTTATGCAGAGTTTCCTCGTCATCGGCGGTGACGATCACACGACAAAAAAGACCCCTGAACGCTTCAGCATAAGTGTCCTCTATCTCTGCCTTCGCCATTTTAACCAAGCCTCCCGACGACTCCTCGTACTTTGCCCCTGAACTCGCTGCTTTCCTTCGCGAGCGAATCCATATTTTGGTCTGTAACTATTTTAGCTTTAGGCAACCCGTCTGGGTAGAGACGCTCGATTTTGCCAAGCAGAGAAGAATCGACGCCGCTGTCACGCAGGGTCTCAAGGCTCCAGTTCTCGATTGTGTCAATGGCTTTTCCTGTCCCTGACCTGCAGAACACGTCAGCGATCGCCGCTGTCACGAGGCTGCTTTCCGAGAGCACTGCTACTTCGGCGGTTCTGACGGCGTAGCCGTTGCCGTTGAATGACAGTGTCAATCCGCCGTTGGCGCGAACCAGCTTGAAGGCTTCGGCGTCTGTTATGCTGTCGCCGACGTACATGACGTCTGAGAGTTCCGCGCCCAACCGCTTGACGGCGTCGCGGATCGCTTCGGCCTTCTGTTCCCCGCCCACAGTGACCACGTCGACGAGAAATTTGCCCACAAACATCTTTGGGATTAAGCTCCAGAATATTTCATCTAGCCGTTGGATAAGAGCTTGGTCATCGCGTGAGAAGTCTGCCTCCGCTCTCGCCGACTTTGGAATTATGATGCAGGGCATCTGCGCGATTTCCTGCGCCACCTCTCTCAGCCGTTCTTTCTCATGCGGGGTGATAGCAGTTTTGTCGAGGCTCACCTTAGTGCAATAGGTGTTACGGAACGGGAACTCAGTGGCTTTGCAGAGGGCTCTGATGTAGTGTTCGTAGCTTGTACTAACGATGAAGGCTTCGGCGACTGTTTGCACGTGTCGCAGGGTGGTTTGGCTGTCGGCGATTAGGATGATGTTTTGGGCTGAGAATTCGTCCATCTGCTTGTCCGTGATGCCGTACGCCTTGAAGAAGGGCAAAATAAGCTTCAACGTTGCACCAGCGGAGTACCCAGGCTTGTGAAGTATGTCGGCGAGTACATCGTCGTAGCGGCTGATGTTGGTGAAAAGCTTGTCCCCGTTCGGGATGAAGTTCTGCGCAAGCTCGAACGCGTTGTCGTTCTTGCTGATGGGCCCCTCGCAGTCGGAGATGAAGAGCCGCTTCACGCTTTGCGCCTCAAACGATCCATATGGTTGACTGCCTTGGCAATGTGAGACTTCGACGCGACGTCGCCGCGGTTCCACAGTCCGCCGCCGCTTATCGCGTTTGCTCCTTCAAGGCTTATTCCGCGGGCTTCCTCGATGGTTTTGCCGATGCCCAGTACGCCTACGGCTCGGGATTTGAGGGCGTAGTTTTTGCCGTCTCGTATCTCTATTGAGCCAGGGTAAATGCGTATATGGCTACCGTATTTCTTGGTGAGGGCTTGAGCTCTTGAGAGGTCAACAGGAGTGTTGGCGGCTGCTCTGTAGGCTTTGACGGAGAATTCGTCTGCGTAGCCGCCGTAGTCAAGCGGCACCTTGTAGGTTAAGACGGACGCGGCTTTCTCCATTTTGACGCCGCCGAGGTTGCCTTCAACCATTTTGTAACAGACGTCAACGAAGTCGTCTTGGATCAGCGCGAGAAGGTTGATTATTTCGGGGTCGCCGGGACGGCTATTAATTTCCAGAACCTTGATGCCGCTGCCCGTGTGCATGTAAGCGAGGTAGAGCGGTATTCCTCTGAGTGCGGTTGCATCGTGGATTTTTTTGCTCCATCCCGTGAAGATTTTGTTGCCCAGCGCCAGTTCAGCCTCGCGGTCAGCCGCGATTAGGAAGGGCAGTTTGTCATCTGCGTCTTTGTAGGAGCCCATGCCGCCGGTATTTGGTCCGCGGTCGTCGTCGAAGGCCCGTTTGTAGTCCCGTGTGTCTGGCAAGGGAACAAAGTGTTTGCCGTCGCAGAAAGCCATGAAGCTGGATTCTTCTCCGTCGACTTTCTCCTCGATGATGACGCTGCCGTACTGGAAGTTGGACATGAAATGGTCGAAGAGCTGTTCGCGGTTTGCGAAGTGGTCGCCCCAGACGCCGACGCCCTTGCCCAACGCAGGCTTGTCAGGCTTCACTACCGCTTGGTTATCAAGTTCGTCAAGCCAGCGGTAAACGTCAGCCTTGACGTCGCCTTGCTTTTTGTAGTCTGCTGGGTCAAAGACCTTGAAGCGTGGGTTTGCATCTGGCGCGATGTCGGCGAATAGCACTCGCTGCGCCACTTTGCTTTCTTCTATGGCGTACTTCTGTTTCGGGCAGATTGTGGGGATGCCTGTGCGTTTCTCAAGTTGGTCTCGGATGCCTTCTATGATGGGCTTCTCTGAGCCGACTAATGCGAAGTCGATTTTGTCTTGGTTTGCCTCCGCGAACCTGCAGATTTCGCCGACGTCGAGGCTGGGGATGACAACGTGTTTCGCGGCTTTTTCCGCGTTGAAGGGGTTGCGTTGCTTGTCAGCGATGTAGAGTTCCACCTGGTACTTTGTGCTTTGCAGGAGCGCGTCGACCATGGCGACTTCTCTTGCACCGTACGAAACGACGAATACGCCGATTTTCTGCATGTAAACCACCGTTAACGCAAAGATATCTCAGTCGACGCTTTCCGCTACGTCAGGGCTAAGGCTGAACCTCTTCGGACTCGTAGATACGAGTTTTTTCCTGGTAGCCCTCGAAGAAACGCTGTTTCATGGCGTCAGCCATTTTCTGAGCACAGGGCGTAGGGTACTTCCCCGTGATGCAGGCCATGCAAAGCTCGTTTTCCGATTGTCCCGTCGCTTTCACCAGTGCTTCAATTGACTGGTAGCATACACCGTCGGCGCCGATGATTTTGGCGATTTCCGCTGCGCTGTGTTTGCTGCCAACGAGTTGCCCGTAAGTTGACATGTCAATGCCGTAGAAGCATGGACCGATGATTCTTGGGAAGGTTACGAACACGAAGACCTTCTTGGCTCCAGCTCTGCGGAGCTTGTCGATTATGACTTTTGTTGTGTCTCCTCGGACGATGCTGTCCTCGGTTATGATGACGCGTTTTCCGTCGACTTTAGGACCTAAAATGTTGATTTTCTTGTCGATGGTGGAAAAGCGTTCAGTGTTCAGAAGAATGAAGGCTCGTTCTGTTACGTAGCGGTGGCGTCTAGACGCGCGTTCCCACCGCAGACCCGACGCTTCATGAACACCCATAGCTGGGTCGTCGCCTGTTTCAGGCACCGACATTATGATGTCGCTGTCCCTGACGACGTCGGGGTACTCATGGACGATATTTCTTCCGAAGTCCTCGCGGATTTCATACACGTATTTCCCGTCAAACCTTGAGTCTGGCCTCGCAAAGTATGCGTACTCAAAAGCGCAGAACGCTTTGCGAGGGTTCTGGATGATTTGGACCCGTTTGAAACCGTCTTTTGAAGCGGTTACCAGTTCACCCGGATGCAGCTCGAAGTCTCTTACGAAGCCGTTCATGTCCAACCCGACGGTTTCAGAGCAGAACGCGTAAGTTGCTGATTCAGGATCATGCCCAGCGACGAGAGGTTTTATTCCATGTGGGTCTTTGAAAGCAAAGAAGTCGCCGTCGCCCGTTAGCCCCGTTACTGAAAATGCGCCGTCAAGGCTTTCCATGACGCCCCGGACCGCAGACGCCAAGTCGTTGCCTTGCTTAAGCCCAAGGAGCAGTTTGTGGCAGACGATGTCTGAGTCGCAGTTGAAGTAGAAGTCTGAGAAGTTCTCCACCATCTCCTTTTTGAGTGGGAGGGTGTTAACAATGTTGCCGTTGAAGGACAAGGCGAGTTTGATGTTGCCTGCAGATGCGTAGACTGGCTGGGTTCCTTCGATGATTGATTTGTCGTCGCATTTCCCCGACGTGGTGTAGCGGACGTTGCCGATGCCGACGAAGCCGGGTAGACGGTCGAACCATTCATGTAAAGCCTCGTTTCTGAGGCGGGGAACCAAATCCAAGCTCTTGTAAGTGTGAAACTGATCGTTGTCGTAGGTGAGGAAACCGTGGCTTTGGTGTCCTCGATGGTTCTGGGCGCGGAGACCCCAATACACGTATGGGAAGACCGTTTGGCCTTCAAAGTTTTTTGCTCCGAAGATACCGCAGCCTATGCTTTGTCCCTTCTCACCGCTGAATGGGGATGTAGTGAAAAAGCTGGTTTATCAATTTTTAGTACATATTTAACTCAAAAGCATGGCATTTTTGACATTTTAGGCTCCAAAGACAACGATGCTTTGAGGAGCGCCTTTTGTGCCCCAAATTATTTACAAATGACAGGACACGCTGCAGCGCCATCTTGGAGCGATCTCTTTGCTTCCGCTTTTTGATGTAATGAGCAGGGTACCCCATATCGGTGATAGGAAACCAATTTTACAACGAAAATTTGATGTAAAATTGGGGTACCCCTCTCGTCCCGGCGCTGCTCTGTTAGGATTCAAATATGCTATTTCTATTTCTGCTTGTACTCCAGCATGCCGAATTTATTGCCTTCCGGATCCACGGCGAGCGCCCACCAGCCGATGCCCGGAATCTCCATCTTTGGCACGAGAATCTTGCCGCCCAACGCCGTCACCTTCTTGCTGTACTGCTCCACTGATTCAACCGAAATGTAGTTAATGGCGATGGCGAGGTCAGGCGAGGTAGCATTCTTTTTCTCGTACATACCTCCGTTAACACCCGGACGGGTCGGCGTCATAGTCTTCTCGTCTACGGGAACGGTACCCACAAGATAGTAGGTTGTCGGCCCAGGGTACTTATTCATGCTCCAACCGAACAAATCCTTGTAGAACTTCGCAAGTTTCTCGATGTCCTCGGCTGGAATCTCAAAATGCACAATCGTATGATCCAAAACAAATCACCACTATCTCGGCTCTCAGCCGAAAATAAAAACATATCGAACCACAGATACTGTTAACTCTTTTGCTTGGCTTGTCTGAACGAAATCAGAAAGCATGGTTGTTTTGAGTCCACAAACGCTTAAGGGCAAAAAGAAGTCTCAAGATATGTCATGGTAAAGATAACTCTTGAAGACTTGAAAAGAAACTGGTCGGAGCAAATAACCAAGATAGAGAATCAACCTTTAGATAAAGAAGCCATGCTCAAGGTGAGTCTGCTTCTCTATCAAAGGCTCTAGCAAAACGGAGAGCTACATCTAAGTTTTCGCTTACCTTATCGAAAGCTCCTAAAAGTCTAGTTTCTTCGGCTATTTTTTTGGCTAACTGATAGTCATGAAAGTCAGCGTTTATTTCCAAGTCATACATTGCACAGCTAACTCTGCCAATGAAACCCTCTTTTGCAACATTCCAAAGCCAGTAACGAATTAACCCTCGTGGAAATCGCTTTATCCTGAGAAGGAAATTGAACAGTCCCTCAAGACCCGTGTATTCATAGTTTCCTTTCACGTATTCCGGGCTTTCACATTTTACAACAACCCGCAAGAACCTCACCTCTCTTTTCCTATGAAGCTAACAAGAGTACCCTTCTTAATTTAAGTTATTTAGGTCACAACAAAAGAGTTAACAGTATCCGAACCACAACAAAAAAAGGATTCAACGAGCCCTCGAAGTGGCTTGCTCAATGACTTTTCCGAACAGAACGCGTTGCATCAGAGGCAACCCGGGAACTTTAAGATTGATCCCTATATTTCTTGATTCGCCGCTACCTCTGAACACATTGAAGGCTTCTTTATCGTCTATTATCATGAGGCAAGAAGCTCCATGCATAATGGACAGCAATGGCATACGGAATTCAGCGAAGAAATCGTCATTATTAGAATCTAAAAGTCGTGGCGAGACTCGTCTGTACTCGATGAAATCTTCGCCTGGGCGCTTCTCCAGGTGTAGCCCTATCTGAAGCACGCAGACCGCGCGCACCTTGATTTTTTTCTTAATTGCAGCACGTAGTATGGCGCCTAAACTACGGATCAACTTGGGAGGGTAATGCTCCACTACCAGAATGCTGGTTTTTGCCGACGCAAGCGTCAAAGAGGCTTTCTGTCTGATAGCGACATCGCCTTTGACGGTCCATGCGAGGTCGTCGCTGGTGTTTCTTCCAAGCTGAGACGTTTCAGTAAGAAGGCGTGTGGCGTCGTTTGCGGCAGTCGTGTAGGAGTCCCTCATGCGGTCGACGAACAGTTCAGGTGACAGGACATCGTAGATTACGGGTCGTCCCGATTGAAACTGAACAGCCCCCATCTCCACCAGCTGCTCCAATATTTCGTAGATTTTTGTCCTCGGCACTCCAGATGTTCTCTGGATTTCTGAAACGCCTGAGGGACCCAGGTTTGCTAGTGCAGTGAAGACTTTGGCTTGGTACTCGCTTAGACCTAGCTTGCAGAGGGATTCTTTGAGCTGTTCTTTCTGCTCTAACATAAACTATGTCACTCCCTTGGTAACAACAAAATTATATGCTTTTTTCGACCTAATAGTTTTTCGGGGTAAACACAAACCACACTGGAGGATGGTTGTGACGGCGAGTGAGCAACACAAGGAAGCTCAGTCAACACCTAACGACACTGAAGAACTTGCCATAGAAGTTTCCAGTCTAGTCAAAGTTTACAAGGAAGGGCAAATCAGAGCCGTAGACGGACTCAACCTGAAAATCCGCAGAGGCGAAATCTACGCCTTAATCGGCGCCAACGGTTCAGGCAAAACCACCGCCATCAACCTAATAACAGGCAGCCTCTTCCCAACCAGCGGGTCCATCAAGGTGCTAGGATTTGAAGTCCCGCACAAACGACGCATCGTCGCCTCCCAAATCGGCGTAGCCCCACAAGAATACGCGGTCTATAACGACTTGACAGTGGAACAGAACTCTTGGTTCTTCGCACGCTTACAGGGGATGAGCCGTGGTCTCTTTGAGAAGAGGTTGGATGAATTGCTTCCCCTTTTTCGGCTGGATGACCGTAGGAAAACCACAGTGTCTAATCTTTCAGGGGGCATGAAGCGACGGGTCAGCGTAGTATGCGCTCTTGTGCACGACCCAAAAGTGGTGTTTCTAGACGAAGCTACAGTGGGTATCGATCCTGTTTTGCGTGCTTTCTTCTGGGAGCACTTCAGAGCCTTAGCCAACTATGGCTTAACAATCATCGTGACTTCGCATGTGATGGATGAGGCGGAACGGGCGGACAGAATCGGGTTGATGCGTGCTGGAAAACTGATTGAAGAAGGCACGCCACTGGAGCTCAAGCAAAGGTACTCTGTCGCTTCTATTGAAGAGGTTTTCATAAAGCTGAGCAAAGGAGTGGTCATAGACGGGTAGGACGAAGAGGTTCTCTCCGTCACGGGTCGCCGCTGTGAGCTGGCGCGTTCTTAGGCAGATTTCCCGTGACCGAAGAACGCTGTTAATGATGATTGTCATGCCCGCAGTCATCATGCTTATTTTCGGGTTTGCGTTGGGCGGGCAAGTCAAGAACGTTCCAGTCTTAGTCGATAACCAAGACGCAGGTTACAAAATTCCCGCAACGGCTACCCAGACGAGCTTACACTTCGGGAGTACTCTTCTCGCGTCGCTGAAAGCGGACAGTCGAGTCAGCATCTCGACAGGCAGTTTTGCTGCTGGAAAAACTGGAGTGGACAACGGCACGTATTTTGCAGCCGTTGACATCCCGTCAAATTTCTCTGAAACGGTGTCCATGAAGAACCATGGAGAAAACGTGAACGCAACAATCTCCATCTACATTGACAGTACGAGTCCAACCACGGAAGCCAGCGTTATGGGGGCACTCCAATCGGCTCTGCAGAGCACCTTCGGCTCGGGCCCAGTCGCCTTAAGCGAGCAGTATGCGTTCGGCGGAACACAGTTTTCGGGGCTCGACATCAGTATCCCGGCTGTTATTGCTTTTGTTTTGACGTTTCTTGTCTTGCTTATCTCGCTGATTATCGTTTCGCGGGAGTCCACGTCGGGTACGCTGCCGAGGCTGTACACGACGCCGCTGTCGGCGCTGGAGAGGCTACTCGGCTACGCGGTTGCTCTCTTATTTCTAGGTATTCTTATGGTGGCTGTTGTGCTTGCCATCGGCATAGGCGTTTTCGGCGCAGTCGTTCAGGGTAACTTCGGTTTGCTTTTCGGCGCCGCCGTGCTCTACGCCTTAGTCCACGTGTTCCTAGCGATTTTCTTGTCGAACTTTGCGAAGAACGAGTTGCAGGCGGTTCAGTTGGCGCCACTGATTGCTTTACCAAGCATGGCGTTGAGCGGGATGCTGATTCCAGTCAGCAGTTTTCCAGGCTGGGTGCAGGATGTCGCCAAGTTCGTTCCGATGTACTATGGCGTAAAGCTGTTTGAGGGCATCATGCTAAAGGGGTACGGCTTCGCTAATTTGACCCTTGAGTTTTCCGTCATCTCAGCTATGACCTTACTCTTCTTCGCGCTCGCATGCATTACGGTGAAAGACAGAATCACAGATTAGAATGTAAGCATGAAGGAAAGTAGTAGAAATAGATCAAAAAGAAGAAAAGCGGCTTATGGCTGCCATTTCTCTATGAGGTACTTGGGGATTTCGCTGCTGTCTCTCGGACCGACGAGGACTTTCCAGCCGCTGAGTTCTTCGATTTCACCGCTGATTCGTGACGCTTTGCCTGGGATGATGAGTTTGCGGTGTTTGACTTTGCTTTCTATGCCGCTGGCTTTGATGGCGTCTGCCACACGTTCGGCTGTGAGTTTTCGTCCTGCGACGCCGCTGTCGATTGCGCTGCCTTCGGTTTCGACCACGATGAGGTACGCGTTGAGTTTGCTGCTCTCGATGTCTGAGGCGACGGTGTAGTATGTCAAGGCGAAGTTTGTGGTGAACATGACCGGCGAGTTTTCGTCTGGTGTTCCGAACACTTTAAGTCCAGGTGCGACTGCGACGGGTTTCCGTGGGTCAGTGTAGATGTTCTGTCGCAGTACTGTGTCTGGCAGAAGTGACCAGCCGCTTACACTGTGCATAACGAGCAAGTCTGCGTAGCGTACGATAAGCATGCCTGCTAAGTAAGCTTCACGCCACTTCAGCAGGTCTTCAGCCGTGTCTGCGTCGTTCCATGCGACCATCGGGACACCCATCAGCGGGAATCCTGCGAGTTCTTCTCCGGCTTTGCATGCTGCTCTGCGTAGCATGGTGAAGTTGTTTATTGTGTCGGGTAAGCCTTCGTTCGGGAACGTGCCTGGGTCCAAGACCAAGTCGGTTACGCCGTAAGCTATCAGCGTCTTTGCGAGTGAAACCAGTGTGTTCATGTCGTTGGGCGCGGAAGCTACGAGTGGGCAATCGTACATTAAGGCAAGTTCCGCCATCTCTTTCCAGTTGCTCTGTGTCGCCGCGTAAATCAAGGGTCGAGCTTTTGGCGCCGCCATTATGCCTGCTTCAGCGATTGCTGGGTTCAACGTGCACAGAATCAGGGGGAGCGTTGTTGTTTCTGAGACTTTTTTGACGACTGTCTTGAATTTGTCTGCGTCGCCTGAGGTGCATCTGACTGCAATCATGTCCAGTCTCAGCGTGTTGCCGATGTATTCGAAAGTGAAGTTATCGGTGTACTGCACTCGGCTTACGACTTCTTCCGTTGGCATTTCGTCAGTCACGTCGATTGCTATGGCTGTCGGGTTTTTGTAGGTGAATTCGTGGCGGTACATGACTAGTTTTCCGCCGATTTTCTTGGCTTTGTCGCCTACGCCGACTACGACTTCTTTGACTGCGGGTTTAAGCAGGTCTTTGAGTTTGGCGTATGCTTTTGCGTATTCTGGTTTGAACAGTGGTTTGCAGCTGTCCAGTTCTACCTCGCGGTTAACGATTTTTGTTGCGAAAGCCATGCAGTTTTCTTGGCCGCATTCTTTGCAGTTGATTTTTGGAAGTAGCTTGTAAATGTCGATGGGGCTAAGTTCTTTTACTCCAGCTTTCTTTTTCTCGCTCATTGCTTGCCAGCTCCTTGAGCCTTCATTGTCACCCAGTCAGCGAATTTGGATGCGTCTGCCTTCTTGCCGCTGGTAAGGTAGTTCGTGACGTCTTTCAGCGTCTTGACTGCTGCGGGGTGCATCATCATAAACAGATCGACGCCTGCAAGCAGCAGTGTCAGGGCTGTGGTTACTTCCCAAAGTGGCCCTCGGAGCTCGCGTGGTTCCCATTCAGCTGACATCTTTAGCCATGCTTCACGGGCAGCCCAAGCGTTGGTTGTTCCCGAGGACATTGGGTGAGCAAGTTCCGTGTCGCCCATTAATCCGCCGAGTCTTGCGCGTTCCATGTTGGTGAATGCGTAGTCTAAGCCGTAGCCTAACGCTGCGGTGGTTAAGTCCATGACGATGTCTTCTCTTCCGAGATAGTCGTATAGGCGCCTGTTTAGTTCCCGAGCTAGGTTCATGTCCATCGGAGTAAATGACAAGACCGCGTGTCCGTTCTTCTTGATGTATTTTGCGCAGCGTTCAACATCCATATCGCGGGTTACTGAGCTGATTAGGAAGCGTTCGCCTGGGAAAGTGTTGCAGATTTCCTCGAAGACGTCTGCGTCTTTAACTGGGTCACCGCAGCCGCCGATTACTAATGGGACATCGACGGCTTGAAGGACCTTTTCAACGGTTTTGACAGCATCTCGTGGTTTGGCGTCTTTTAGTAGTGGGTCAATGCTGATGAGGTGAATGGTAACCATGTCTGCCTTGAACTGGTCAACTGCGAGTTTCGCCCATGCCGCTGGGTCTCCGACGACGTCTCTAACGTGCATCTTGACCGCTTTGCTCAGTGGGACTTCCATATCGAAAACGTCTAAGGTGATGACTGGCTTGTGGGTAGTTGGCTTCTCAAAATTGTAGTAGGCAGGTGAGACTTCGCCGCCTATTGTGAGTGATCTGCCGCGTGTTCCGCCCTCGCTTCGAGTTGCGCCAAGTTTGACTTCGGTGATTTTGTTCGGGTAGGTTTCAACTGGCGGTACGAATGGCAACTGAAGCATCGTCGTTGGTTTTCCGCCTAGCATCGCGCCAGGTACTTGTGGAAGCTTCAGCTTGGGCATTACTTGCCCCGCCATTCCGGGTTCAAAGATCAACTCGAGCTCTTTGACGTCGATTTGGAAGTCTTCAAGCTCGATTTGCTTGAACTTGGCTAGGGCGTCCAGCAAGTCTTGGCTGAGCCTTAGTCCTTCGTCGTCTTTTTTCTTGTCGCCGTCTGTGGGCAACGTGGTCACCGCTTGTCTTTGTCGTCTTTGACCGTTTGGATTATGACTTTGTTGGCGTAGATTTTCGCGTCTTTGAGGATGATCCTAAATCCGCCTGCCATAATTGGCAGTGTACCTGCTGTTGCAACTGGCATCATCGTGGCTGCTGCTTCCTCAGTGACTTGTACTGCCTGAGCTTCTGGTGCTGCTGGCGCTTCTTCAGCTGCCCATCTTGCGACTACCGGGTGGTTCTTTGCCTTCAGGAAAGCTTTGAGTTCATCGACGGTCTTGACATCTTCTTCAGTGGCAACTTTGTCCACGAGGTCTTTGGGAATGAAGTCTTTGACACGTTCCTTCACTTCTTTGGGCACCCAAACGATGCGGTTCCATCCGCCGTCGGCTGCAAAGAACTTCTTGCTTCTCATGTACTCGATTGACATACCGTGGAATCCGTCGATTTGCCGTCCGCCTGCTGCTGAGTCCGCGAGGGTGCTGAATGGTAAGCCGTTTACTGTTTGTCCTTTGAAGCTTCGGTTGACGACGCCCAAGCCGTCGACTTCTGGGATGTAGAAGGCTACTGCTTCGAAGCATCCGCATGAAGTGTGCGGGTGGTCAAATGCCGTGTAGAGCCAGACCTGTGTGACTTCGCCCATGCTGCGTTTCTTTGCTGTTTCGTCAACGCCGGTGAATTCGCCTTTCTCCGGGTTGATCATTTCGCCTCTGGGTATCGCGAAGACTGGGCCTTTGGGGTCGATGCTTGCTGAGGCTTTTGCGTCGAACCAGCTGATTGCGCCGCAGTTGCTGTATCTTTGGGGTGTGATTACACAGACGTGGGTTGGCGCGAATGATTGGCACAGTGCGCAGCCGTAGAATGTATCGACGTCTTTGTCTTCTAAGCCTCTTGCTTTGGCGTCGCGTGCTTCGTATGCGGCTACTGCTTCTGGGTACATTTCATCAAGCTTCGCAGTGTCAGTGATGAAGGTGATTTGGACTTTCTCGATGATTGGCAGCTCACTCTTGAAGAGTCTGCAGAGAACTTTACCGATTGGTTCAAAGCTGTTTAGGCCTTTCTGGAATGATTTCTTGCTCAGGCGTATCCAGATATCGTAGCGCTGGTTAAGGTGCATGAAGCCTTCGATGTAGTTAAGGTAGCCGTGGATGCGTCGTTCGATGACTCCTTCGAGTCCTTGGTCAAGTTTTGCGCCCGCTGCTTCGACGAGGATGCCAAGGGGGTATGCGCCGCCCTCTTTGAGGTCTTTGATGTCGGGTCCGATTATTGTGATTTTTCCGTCTTCTATTTCATCCATGGGTTTTACTTTTGCTAGTTCAAATTTCTGTTTGACTGTTGGTCCGCCGAGTTCAACTTGCATGTCGTTTCTTCTGATGCGTTCGCCTTCGTAGATTACGCCTACTTCGACTGGTATATCTTTAAACATTGACATTTTTCTTATTGTCCTCCTTCAAATTTTGAAGTCATGACTTTGAGGTTTGCAGCCCAATCTTCAAGGGTTGCGTTGGGGAAAGACCAGCTTGCATGCACGTGGAACAGGTTGTCCAGCGTCATGGTTTTCAGGTCAGGCGCGAAATGCTTGAGTCCTGCAAGGATTAAGGCTTCCATGTAGTATGGCAACCCGATGAACATAACTAGGTCAGGGTGTCCTTTGCCGTCTAAGCCTTGCCAAGATGGGTCTCCTACGCGTTGTCCGATTTCCATGGCGTTCATGAATGCTGCGGGTTCGTAGCCGCGTTTGATGAACTCGCCGACCATATGTGCTGTTGCGACGACTGGCACTTTAGATGCTTTTGCGAAGTCAATGAGGTATTCGATTAACTGCTTGCCTTCCATCCATCTCTCGGTGGCGTTGCTGCCAACGATGAGGAGGGGGTGGCAGGCTTTCTTTATCATTGCTACTGCAACTTCAGGTTTCATTATTGGGTTTGCTTTCTTGCTTGTTGCTATTTCTGCACATTGCCAAGGTTCACAGGACATGTTTTATCACTCCTTCATTTTTCGGACCATTCTCGGAAGCAAAGTTGGGTCCGGAATTACGGTTTCTTTCCAGTCGTGTGCTTCCAATATCTTTGCGAATTCGTCTTTCATGGTCATTGGAACATCAGCCATCGTTCTCACGAACAAGTGTAGGTCGTTCGGCATTACGCCCATGTAGCGTTTGCTGAGGTCAACGTAGTGGCTAAGTTTGATGCTGCGTCCTTTCCACGTGTCGTTTGGTCTAATGTTGAGTTTTGCGATTGCAACCATGCATTCCTCTTTAGTTTCTACCGTGTTGAAGAGGTGCTCTGGTGCTGGACCAACGTTTACTTTATTGCCTGTTCTTGCATCGTAGACTTCCCAGTTTGATGGATCCTCTTTTCTGCCAAGGAGCATACGTCTGTATTTGCTACCGTGCGGACCGACTATGACTGGTACACCGAGGCGCCAGAATCCTGCGCCGATCGCTGCAGCTTTCTGTGAGTATGCGCCCCAAGCTAGGCCGACTGCGCCGAGGCGGTTGTGGATGTAGTCTGCGATTTCTTCGTAGTTGCCTCTGAGTGGGCGTTTGGCGAAGATGTTTGCAACTTTGATTGCTGCGCCTGCGATATGGCTGTTGGCTACGCATGAGCCGACGTTGAGGACGCCGCCTGCTTCAAAGCCGCCCGGGAATTCTTCCCAGATTGTTTGACCTTCGCTGTTGCGGTAGCTGCCTGCTGACATGGCTGAGCAGCCTGAGAGTGCAACGATGTACCGTCTAAGCGCGAATTCTCTTGCGATGTCGTAGACATCTTTGCCGCCTTTCGGATAGTTGCTGCAGCCGACGATTGCGACTATGCCCGGGATTTCTCCGAGGACAATTGGGCTGCCGACGTTGCGGATTTCGACGTCTTGGACTGGGCCTCTGCCGACACGGCATAGGTTGTTTTCTGCAAGTAGGGCTTTTTCGCCTGCTTTAACGATGAGGCTGTGTATCATGATTTTCTGTGGGCATGCTTCTTCGCATCTTCCGCATCCGATGCATTCTTCGTAGAGGTCTTCCAGTAGGCTAATGTCGCCTGCTGCTGCGGCTTTCATGGCTGCTGGAATCGCGTAGTCTTGTGGGCAGTTGCGTTGACAACTCTTGCATTGGGTGCATGCCTTCGCGATTTTCTGGATTTCCTCTCTTGAAGCTGGTAGGCTGGTCATGCGTTTGCGGATTGGTGCAACTTGCATTGCGACGCGGACTGCGACTTCGCCGACTTTATCTGGGTCAAGAATAAGTACGCCTTGAACTTTGCCGCTGACGAGGTCAGAGACGATTTCGTCGACTGGGTCGTTTGTGCGGTTCTTGAAACCGACGCAGTTCTTTTCTGAAGCCGCGATAACTGGGGCATGGACTTTTTGTGCTTCGTCGGAGACGTCTGTGCGGATGCATTGCTCGTCGAGAACTACGACGTCTGCTAATCCTGCGCGGATGAACCTGAGTTCCCAGCTGATTGGTCCGATGATTCTGGCGCGGCTGTAGTACCGTGTCATATCGTGTGATGTGCAGCATAAGCCGACTACTTCGATTTTTTCGTCGACTTTTGTGTCTTTTGCGTAATCGATGATTCCGACTGAGGGCACAACGTTGTGGCCGATGCACATGATGACTGGTTTAGTGCGGTCAACGCTTGACATTCCAAGTTTCACGAGTGGTGTATCTGCGTCTCCTTTCGGGTAGCCTAAGGTGGAAATCTGCGCGATGTCGCCTACTTCCATACCTACGTGGTCGATCATGCCGACGTGGAATGCTTTGGATTCAAAATCTAAGTTGTTGGCTTCTTGACCCGTGTGTGCTACTGCAAGGACCTGAGTGATTTGTTCTTCAACGTAAGATAGCACATCTTCAAGGTCGCCGAGCGTCTGAGGTTTTATGCCGGTGACGAGACGAGTGATTGGTGCTTCAACTTTGATGTTTAAGCCGCCGACATCCAAGGGGTACCTGCGACCATATTTCTCAATCAGGTGGTGGACCAAGTGGCGTGAGTGTGCTGAGTGGCATGCCGCTCCGATTGCGCATGCAATCATAACGATACGGGATGATTGGGCAGCTATGTCTATTCCGCACGCGCCGCGTTTTCCAGCCGTCAAGTCGCATTTGCCAAAAGTGCAGAGACAGCAGGAGTCACAGTCGGGCATGTAGAAGGGCTTGTATTTGTTGAGTAGCTTCAAGTCCCAGTCTCGGAGGGTAGTCATGGATGGCATTGGCGTCGGACCCATCGGTTCTTCACTGTAGTTGTCGTTTACAACTTTGCCGATGGAAACCTCAAGGTTTTTTATGAGACCGCTGTTGGTCTTCATTTCGTCAATTTTTACGTTAACGTTTTTAGCTGTCAAATTAACGGAACCTCTGTAAAGGTTTAGGCTAGAACCGTCTTACAATGTTTTTAAACCTTTCCAGTTTTCAAGGCAAAAGTCATGTTGAAACTGCGAAATGTTAAGGTTCTGAAAAATTGTGTAAAGAAAGCGGTTTAGAATGTAAACATGCGGCTACAAGTAGCCAAGAGTCTTCATTATCGCCTTGACCGAGAGGTACGCTTCGCTGTCATTTGGCAAATTAAGCAGTGACTTGCCGTTGAGAACGTAGTCGTCCAAGGTTTCGTCATCCGCGATTTTCCCCAAGAACTTGAAGCCCAAGTCAGCCTCAGCTTGCTTGCCGAGTTCAGCGGGAAAACGGTATCCGCCGATGAGGTAGAAGTTGTCGAATTTCATGTCAACTTCTTTAGCGATTTTGTAGGCTCGCCTTACGTGGTCCTGAGATTTTTTAGAGTGATCGAGAATGTCGAAGATGTCGTTGACGTTTGATGTGATTCGACGGTTGAGGTTTTCCAAGCCCGCAGGCGAGTCAACAAGGATGTACTTGTAGTTCTTAGTCAATGATTCTAGGGCGCCTTTCAACGCTGAGTTAGGCATGCAGTAGCAGCCTTCAACCCATTTGGTTCCGACCGCCATGAAGTCGAAGTTCTTGCTTTCGTAAAGACCGTTTTCCCAGATGCGGCTCTCGATGCGTTCAGTGGGGGAGACGCCTACGGTTGTACCTCCCTGCTCGATGAATGTGCTGACGAGGAGTTCGGCGATGGTTGATTTTCCCGCTTCTTTGAGGTCGACGCCAAGCATTTCAGCGAGGTTCTGGTCGGGATCAGCGTCAACCAGCAGGAGCGGCGACTGCGCTGACTCGATAAGTGCCTTCGTCATCAACGCTGTGAAACTGGATTTTCCCGTTCCACCGCGGCCGATAGTTACCAAAGTTTTCATGTTCTTAAACCTCGAAGCAGCTATGCTGGCTTCTTTAGCAGAAGCTCGCATATATCATCTATGGTTTTGACGGCGTCGATTTCCATGTTATTTAGCGGCGTTTCGCCCATCATGTCGGCTTCGATAACTTTCTGGTCAAAGGGCACAAAGGTGAGCATTGGCAAACCGTTTTTTTCGGCGAATCCTTTAACTGCTTCCCGCTGGGTTTCGTTCATGACGCGGTTTCCCACGAGGTAAAGCCGCTTCATTCCAGCGGCTTTAGCCATGTCGTAAATGTGCTTGGCGATCTCCAGGGATTTGAGGTTGGAATCCGCAACGATGAGTAGGGCGTCCACTTGCCGCGCGGTGCCTCTGCCGATATGCTCCACGCCAGCCTCCAAATCAAGAACCACAGCCTCATCGCGTTCAACAACCAAATGCCTCAGCAACTCACGTATCACGGCGTTTGGCGCGCACATGCAACCTGAACCCATCGATTGCACGGTGCCCATTACGATGAGGTCCGGACCGAGCGGCGTGGGAATTGCGTAGTCTCTGACAATGTCGTCGACGCTAAAGTGAAGCCGATAGATACCTGAGTAGCCTGTGTCAGTTTTGGATTCAAGCAGAGGTTTATTCTCGGAAATCGGGACGATTTTCCGCGTTTCATCGGTCGACAACCCAAGAGTTAAGCCTAGATTCGGAGAAGAGTCGGCGTCGATCGCTATAGTTTTCAAGCCACGCTTGAAAAAACCGCGAGCTAAGCCGCCTGCGATGAGCGTCTTCCCGACACCCCCTTTACCAGAAACAGCTACCTTCATAAACATCACACCTAAAACAGAATCTTTAGGGTTAATTTACGTTTCCTCGCCAGCTTCCAATTGAAGATGAACGTGAACCGATAAAAATAACTGAAACCACCCTTGATGGATGAATCATCTGAAGGTTCCGTATTGGCTGAAGAGAAGTGGCGTGGCATTCCAAGAAACAAGATACCATGGTACCCAAGCATCGATTATGAGAAATGCGTAGGCTGCGGAAGATGCATTGACTACTGCAAACTCGGTGTTTACGAGTTGGATGAGAAAAACGGGAAGCAGCGCCCCGTCGTGAAGAATCCGTACAACTGTGTTGTGCTGTGTTCGGGATGCGACAGCATATGTCCCGCAGGCGCAATTAAGCACCCGTCCAATAAGGTGAGCCGCGAAACCATTGGCAACTTGAGGAAGGCTTACTCGTTTAGACGGCGAAAGGGTGAGAAGTCGGAATGAGTGATGGACACGTCAGGGTTAAAAGCTGGGGTGAATTCAAGCGTCTGGTCAGAGAGAAGAAGCCAGGTTCAATCGTATACGTTTTGGAGCAAAACGGTTTTTCACCCAACAAGGAACTGTCAACGCTCAGAGTCTTCATGCTGCACGACAAACGCTACTACATATTCCTCGACTTCCCAAAAGGAGAAGTGCTGAGAGAGACAGGAATCCAACTGCACAAAGACAAGAAGGGCCTTCTCAACCTCGACGAGGACGAAGTAAAGGAAATTTTGAAGAAGGAATTTGAAAAAGAGAAAGTAAACGTTTTCTCGTTCTGGACGGCTTGACCGTTCAACGGCGCGCCCGCAACTGTCTATGAGACACTAGGAAATAACGTTTGATTCTCGGCTACTTGGAACATTTATGTTCAAGTTTCACATATTCCTAAACTCAGTCGTTTTTGACAGGTAAGCGAAGATGCCCCAAGGAAGCACAGCTGCCGACAAAGAGCACTCAGACTACTCGCTGAATGAAGACGCGGCGAGGGGCTTGAGTTCCCTCGAGGTCAAAGAAAGGCTTCGGCAGTTTGGACGCAACGAGGTGACGGAGAAGCAGCCGAACGCAGCAGCGGCTTTTGCCCGTAAGTTTTGGGGTTTAGCTGCGTGGATGCTTGAAGTGGCGATTGTTCTCTCCTACGTGTTGGGCAAATACCTCGACGTCTACATAATTGCTGCCCTGCTGCTTGTGAACGCAGTGTTGGGGTTCATACAGGAGCGCCAAGCAACCCGGGCGGTGAGGGCTCTCAAGCAGAAGCTTCAGTTGCAAGCAAGAGTCTTACGTGACGGCGTCTGGCAAACCATGAACGCCGCCGAAGTTGTCCCCGGCGACGTCATCAGGGTTAGGTCGGGCGATTTCGTGCCTGCAGACTTCAAAATTGTCGATTCTGAGGCAACAATGGATCAATCAGCGATTACTGGCGAGTCTCTTCCCATTGACAAGAAAGCAGGCGACCTCGTGTATTCTGGCTCCCTCGTTAAGAAGGGCGAGGTCACAGGCGTCATTACGGCAACTGGAACCCACACGGTGTTCGGCAAGACCGCCCAGCTTGTTCAGCTCGCGAGACCGAAGCTGCATATGGAAGGAGTCATCTCGAACCTGATGAAGTGGCTGCTTGTCATGGTAATTTCCCTGCTTCTCGTCACGGCAGCAGTCTCGTGGGCGCGTGGGATCAACCTTTTGGATGTATTGTCTTTGGCGCTAGTTCTACTTGTGGCGGCGATACCCGTCGCGTTGCCTACGATGTTCACGATAACCATGGCACTCGGCTCCTACGAACTTGCAAGAAAAGGGGTGCTGGTCACTCGTTTGAGCGCCTCCGAAGACGCCGCCCTCATGGATGTCTTATGCGTGGACAAGACGGGAACGATAACGGAGAACAAGCTGTCGATAGCTGAAGTTGCCGAAATGGGGGGTTACGGGAAGGAGGAAGCCGTCGTCTTCGGAGCGTTAGCGTCGCAGAAGGCAAATCAGGATCCAATAGATCTCGCTTTCTTTGGCGCTGTGGAAGAGAAAAAACTCAGGCTTGACGATTACAATCAGAAGAAATTCGTTCCTTTTGACCCGTCGACGCGGCGAACTGAGGCGACAGTGGAGAAGCAGGGGCAGACATTACGGGTCGTCAAAGGCGCGGTTTCCGCAGTGTCAGAGCTCTGCCAGCCAACTAAGGAAGAGCAGGTGGAAATTGATACCAAAATGAACGCGTTAGCCGACAAAGGCTACAGAGTGATCGCCGTGGCGGCGGGCAAGGAATCAGCGTGCATGGACATAGTGGGGCTGGTGGCGCTTTATGACAAGCCGAGGCCTGACTCGTCAGGTCTGATCGCCAAGATTCGGTCCCTCGGGATAGCCGTCAAAATGTTAACGGGTGATTCCCAGCCGATTGCAAAGCAGGTTGCCAAAGAAGTAGGCATAGGCGAAAGAGTAACGCGGATGGCTGACGTTGAAAAAAGCGGCGAGAATGCTGTTGCAATGGCGGAGATTGTGGATCAAAGCGACGGCTTCGCAGAGATCTACCCTGAGGGCAAGTACCGCATCGTCAAGGGCTTGCAGGCTGAAGAACACGTTGTCGGGATGACTGGCGACGGCATAAACGACGCTGCCGCACTTAAACAGGCTGAAGTCGGGATAGCGGTGAGCAACGCGACGGATGTCGCGAAGGGTTCAGCCAGCGTTGTCTTGACGCAAGAAGGCTTATCCAACGTGGTGGATTTGATCCAGACAGGCAGGATGATCTACCAGAGGATTATAACTTGGATATTCAATAAGATTGTCAAGACCTTCCAAGTAATCCTCTTCGTCATCGTGGCTTTTCTGCTTACGGGATTGTTCGTGGTCGGCGCCTTCCAAGTGGTCCTGCTTCTTTTCCTGGTGGACTTCGTAACGATATCGCTCTCCACCGACAACGTGCGACCTTCAGAAAAGCCTGAAACATGGAACATCACGCCTCTCCTCAAAGGAGCAACGTTACTCGGCGTAGCCACGGTAATTGAGTCTCTGGGGCTGCTTTACTTAGGCCGCAGGTTCCTGGACTTGTCCAGCATCGCCACGCTGAACACGTTCTCGTTTGACATGCTCCTCTTCGGCGGATTATTCACCATCTTTGTGGTGCGTGAAAGAGGCAACTTCTGGAAGTCAAAACCGAGCCGACCGCTCCTTATCGCAATCGCAGCGGACATGGTCATTTCATCAGCGGTCTCAATTCTCGGCATCCCTGGTTTAGCCCCGATTCCGCCGCTTTACGTAGCCATCGCTTTGGGATGGTTCTTCCTGTTCGGGCTTCTAGTAAACGACCAAGTGAAGACTCGCCTGCTGCCGCTTACAAACACAAAATAACAGGCGAAAACTGTAAATTTTGCAAATGCGGCGCCGCGACTTCAATAAGGTTTTTTCGTTTAAAATTTAAATAGAATCACTTTCATACACTATCGGCATGAGCGCCAAGAAAACTGGTTTTGAAAACTCTCTTTTGAGCGAAGTCGTTGAAACTGGAAAATGCGCAAGCTGCGGAACATGTGTGGTTGTCTGCCCGTTTGGCACACTTGAATTTGCCAAGGGAAAACCTAAGATGGTTAAAGAATGCAAGCTCTGCGGTATCTGCGCTCAAGCCTGCCCAAGATACAATTGGACGATGGCTAAAGCTGAACAGTTCACCTTCGGCAAAGTCAGAAACCCCCAAGAAGAATTCGGAGTCTACCGCCGAATAGCAGCCGCCCAAGCAAAGCCAAACGACATCTTGGCAGTTCGTCAAGATGGAGGAGCCGCCACCGCGATGCTGGTCGCTGCTCTCAAAAGCGGGTTAATCGACGGCGCCGTGGTCTCAGGGAAAAGCCAGGAAAAGCCGTTCCTGCCCGTGCCGATTCTTGCGACGACCCCTGAAAAAATTGTGGAGTCGGCGGGGACAAAATATACGTGTGCCTCGGCGCTTTTGGCTCTGCCTGAAGTTATCAAGCAGAAGAAGACTCAGGTTGCCTTGGTCGGCACGCCCTGCCAGATTCAGGCGGTCCGAAAGATGCAGATGAACAACGTGAAGAAGATGAGCGCACCAATCAAGTACCTCGTCGGGCTTATGTGCTCAGAATGCTTCGACTACGAGGGACTCATGGAGAACCACATCAAAGGCAAACTCGGCATCAACTTAGGCGACATAACAAAAATGAACATCAAAGGAAAAATGCTGGTAACCACACCAGCTGGAACCACAGCTATCCCGCTTGCAGACATCAAACAGTACGTTAGGACGAGTTGCGCAGTATGCGAAGACTTCAGTTCGGAGCTCGCAGATGTTTCCGTTGGCGGCTTAGGCTTAGACGGATGGACATTCACGATAATCCGCACGGAAAAAGGCGAAGAACTCTTCACCAACGCGGAGAAAACAGGGTTCCTGGAGTCGAAGCCGATTGAAGAAACCTCGTTTTCCAAGGGACTGCTACTTAAGCTTACAAAAAAGAAACATGACGCGCAGATTCCAAAAACCCAGCCGAAGCCGTAGCAACGCAGCAAACGGGAACTTGGGAACGGTCGCTTATAGGTATTTTTCCGTTGTTTAGACAACTCGCCGATGGCTTGTCCTACATGCAACAGCGTCGCAGGATATGCAAAAGATTTTTTAATGCTGACCCATTTAGCCTTTAGCCGAGATGAAATCTCCATGAAAATACTAAACGAATTCGTCCCAACACGCAAATTTCTGAAGCTTGCAGACGAAATCAAGGACCTAGTCGACGGATGGAACGTAACTGACAGCGCAGCAGGCTTTCCAGCGCCCAGCGGCGTCGTCGTAAGCTGCATCCTAAAGAACAAGTACCCAGAAAAGTACGTTTGCCCCATATTCATTCTGCACTATAAAGGACCCGTGGAAGTCGGAGGCTTGGCCTTAGCAGCCGACGTCATAGGCTTAGACGGCCTTGCAGTCACGATGGGCGACAAACCAGCGTACGGCGAACCCATAAAGATGCTACCTTCATCCGAGGCTGCAAGAGACTTCATACGCACCACAGTCAAAACAAAAAACCTCAAACTCGGCTGTCTCCTCACAGCAAGAGTCTCCGCTGAAGACGCCATAAAACGCGCCCAGGAACCATGGGACTTCATTTACTTCATGAGGCTCGAAGACAAATCCTTCCCAATCCTGCAGCAAGTAGCAGCTGAATGCAAAAAGATGAACAAGCCAATCTACGCGTACTTCCTAGTCGGGACATCTAAAAACACCGAGATAGTCAAGAGAATCGGGTGGCCGACAGCTGCAACGATGGACACAGTCGAAGAGAAAGCGTCAAGACTCGTCGGCTTAGTCGACGGAATCATCGCCACATGCGCCGGAGACGCTGAAGGCGACAAAGAAATGCTTCAGAAACTCCAGAAATTCAGAAGCTAAAAGTCCTGAATTTCTCATCCCTCATTATTTTTTCATCCTTTTTGTTTGGTCCAGCTTTTTCCTTCAAAAGCTGCTTTTGAGATAAGGTTTTAATGTGTTGACCCATGTACTATTAGCCTTTAAAGCGTCGGGACGGAATTGAATGGAGCCGATTAAGGTAATTGCTGTTGAGAATCTTCCGCTAATAAAGAAGGGAGACAACTTAGGGCAACTGATTGCACAAGCAGCAGAAAAACAGGGAACCCCGATTCAGGACAAAGACGTCATCGTAGTGACCCATGTGGTTGTTTCCAAATCTGAAGGAAACGTCGTAAACCTCGACGAAGTTATTGCTTCCCCGAAAGCCAAAGAAATAGCGGCAAAAACAGGCAAAGAACCAGCCATGGTGGAGGTTGTACTTCAAGAAACCAAAGAAGTCGTCCGGTTGGGCAACAACAGCATAATCACGGAGACCAAAAGCGGGATAGTCTGCGCCAACGCGGGCGTCGACAGATCCAACGTTTCAGGCGACCGAAACGTCGTGCCCCTGCCTAGAGATCCCGACGCCTCCGCCCAGAGAATCAGGCAGAAGATAAAACAGCTAACCGGCGCAGATGTGGCTGTGATTGTTTCCGACACGCATGGGAGGCCGTTCCGCATGGGCGAAATAAACGTGGCAGTCGGCGTGGCGGGAATTAACCCGATTCGCGATAGGCGCGGAGAGAAAGACCTGTTCGGCTACGTTCTCAGGATAAAGCAGACGGCTATAGCCGACGAGTTGTCCTCAGCCGCGGAGCTGGTGATTGGTCAGGCTAACGAGGGAATCCCAGCCGCCATCATCAGAGGATACCGCTATCAAACCGTCAAGAAAGCGTCCGCAACTTCCCTGACGAGACCCAAAGAAAAAGACCTCTTCAGGCAGAATGAAAACATTTGAGTCTGATGCATCATGGAAGCTAAAACTCCTAAACAGTTTCTGGAAGAAGTTCTGCCGAGCAGGTTCAAACCCGAGAAAGCAAAGGATTTTGATGTTGTCGCACAGCTGAACGTGACTGGACCGAACGGTGGCAACTGGGTGTTTACACTGAAAAAACAAAAGTTAACGCTGACGCAGGGAACCCATCCGTCGCCCACGTTGACGCTGACAGTCTCCGACACCAACTTCATGGATCTGGTAAACGGAAAACTGGACACGATGCAGGCGTTTTTCAGCGGAAAAATCCATCTGAGCGGCAATCTTGGCTTAGCCTTAAAGCTGAAGGATGCAGGCTTACTAGATTTCGGAGCATAACAAACCTTCAGATGCCTTCGTTCAATCGTGACGAAAAGGGTATAAATGGCATAATTTTAAAACGGGCAAGCGTCAAATAATTGAGAACAATTCAATCCTGTTTGAACATTTAAAGTTGATTGGACATGTCGACTTTCGCCGTAGTGCCTGTGAAAACCCTACTCAAATCGAAGACGAGACTATCCAACATCTTCACGATTCAAGAACGGCGCCTCTTCACTCTCGCAATGCTTGAAGACGTCCTGAACGCTTTGAAGACATCCAAAGTTGACGAAACCGTCGTCGTCAGCTCGGACTCCGCCGTAGAAACGGTCGTGAAAGGCTTCGGCATGACCTTCCTTAAGGAGACGCGAGAAGGCCTAAACCAAGCGCTCAACCAAGCCACAAGATGGTGCATACGGAACCATGCGGAGACGGTTTTGACCTTGCCTGCAGATGTGCCGCTCATAGCGCCCAAAGACTTAGAATCGCTTGCGAAGATGGCGATGAAGGATTGCGTAGTCATTTCTCCTTCGCGAAACGGAGGAACCAACGTGTTGCTACAGACACCGCCCAAAGTCGTAGCGCCCAGTTTCGGACATGACAGCTTCAAGAAACACTTCTGCAAAGCGCAAGCCAAACACGTTCGAACCAAAATCTACGTTTCAGCCAGTGTCATGCTGGACATCGACTCTGAATCAGACTTGGAGCAGCTTCTCAAAGCCGGACAGCAAACGGCGTCCCACCGTTTTTTGAAACAAAGCTCGTGGATCAGCAGCCGAGGCGCCGTCTGATTCAGTCGTCGGATGACAACTTCTTTTTGAGTTTTCTCAGAACCGCGATAGGCAGGTCGTCCTCCCCGATTTTGAATGTCTCAGGTTCAGGAATCTTCACGATGACCTTGAGTTCTTCGGGGTCAAGTTCGCAGATTAGCTGGGTTAATTGTTGCTTCGCCACGTCGAAGTGCTTCTTGAAGGCTTCTTTGTCGCCGTACAGCTTCCCAGCGTAAGTGCAGATTTCGTTCTTCTTCAGGAACCATTCCACCTTGCCAGTTGAGAAGTTTATGTCAAACGTGACTGGACCAGCTCCGCATGTTTCAGGTTTAACAGGGTGCACGATGCATTTCCCAGTTTTTTTGGCGTAAAAAACGCAGAAAACCCGATCGTCAACCGCAGGGTAAGAATATCCCAATTTGGCAAATGGGTTTTGAATGCTGATTTTTTGCTCTTTCAAGTATTGTCTTATGATTTTTTTGCGTTTTTCACTCAGTGGAGGCTTAGCATCTTGGCAACAGCTGCTTCCGCATCTGCAACAGACATCAAACGAGTAGGTTACGCCTTTGTCCCGCTCATCCATGACGTTTCCGCCTTTCCTTTAGAAGAAGGGTTCATTATCGCAGAGGCATTTAATAAGTGTTGAATAAACATTCACGATTGCTTCATGGAAATCCGTCTTTTCCGCGCGCCGCGAGACCCTTTCTAGGAGGAGTTCGGATAAGCTGCCAGCCTCCAGCCGCTTCTCGACCAGCCACAAGTACCGTTTCTCATCTGCATCGGCGTATTCCCGTGCTAAATCAAGGTATTTTTGGCAGACTTGCCTTGCGGTCTTACCGTGGGGGTTTGAGACCTTTGCGTTCAAACCCTTCTTAATGACTGCGTTGAAGTCGCAGACCAGAAGGTCATGCGGCAACAGTTCAGCGTCCCCAGCCATTAAACCCCTGAGCGCGGCGCGGATGAAGCAACTGAGCGCCACGTCGGATTTGACGCACTCCTGCTCGTCCATCACCCGCACTTCAATCGCGGCGCGGTCAAAACGGAAAATCACGCCCCGCGAGTTCACCCATTCCCGCCACAGAATCGTTTTCCCAGCACCCGCCCTCGCCAAGTCCTCGCTGTACTGCACGATAAAGTCGTTTCTATATCGGCTGAACGAGTTGGCGTACTCTGGAATCACATCAGCAGTTATAGATGGAATTTCCTTCTGGTTCACCTTGTAAAACTGTAAGCGGTTATCAACGTCTCCTCCAGCCTTGCCCTCATAGATCGGCGACGAAGCAGTAATTGCTGGGAGGTATGCGCAGATATTGGCGAGCAAATTGTGAATTTGGACGCCGTCCTGCTCCTTCTCATAGGGCAGGTTCAGGTGAAAGCTTTGGATGTTGAGCCAGCCGTGCTGGTTCAGGTTGAAAATCTTGCCCATTTCATCGTAGATTTTTTTGTGGTAATGCGGCCAGACGGCTGTCTCTTCAAGCTTCAGTAGAGGATGCATCCCTGTGCCGAGAAGCTGGGCGCCGTTCTTCTGGACGATTTCGCCAAGTGTTGAAACCGCGTTCTGCATGGTTTCTTCAAATTCGATTGGGGATTTGAAGGGCGCGTTGGCCTTCAGCTCCATCACGTGCATCTGCAGTTCTTTGCCGAAGGTGAAGGCGGGCAGTTCAACGAAGTTGACGATTTTTCCGCAGTAATCCTTGATGATTTTATCGGAGATAGGCAGAGGTTTCAGTTCCCGGTTTACTAGTGCAAGTTCATGTTCGGGACCCATGACTTCAAGCGGTTTGTACGTGCGGTTGTGCCTCTTTCTGTTTAGCGTTAACTTAAGATGCGAATATAGCGGGGGTTAATCTTAAATATAACTGCACGAATAACGGGATTCAATTAAACCTGGTGTCTCATGACCGTGTTGGTCGTCTCAAACATCGACCTACCCACAAAATTGCAAGTAATGAAGCCTGCAACGTTTCTAGATTCCACAATCAATGAGCCCACGCTTAACATCAACAATGAATACCGCTACCTCAAAACAGGCTACTACGTTTCTATGCACGCTGAAATCTTGGGTAACCCCGTTATTCCCTCATGCGAAAACATAATTGACTCAAGCAGGACGCCGGTTTTCCTTCTGCGAGCCTCCAAAGCAGGCGTGCCGACCCTGCCCGTCATGGTCACGGATTCCGTAAAGAAAATAATGAATGAAGTCGGCTTTCCAGTGCTTCTGTTCGCGGTTAACCCCTTCATCTACGGAGGCTACAGGGTAGCCAGCAACAAAAGCGCGCTGTACCGCGCCATGAAAAGTCTCGGCATGAACTACAAATTTGCTGTATGCGCCCAGCCGCTGAAGGGCGAACTCGTCGCTGTCAAAACGTATTTTGGCAAAATTGCGAGTCAAGACCCCGCGGTGGAGAGAATCTCGGAAAAAGTTTATGAAATCTTCCGAATCCCACTGTGCAAACTCTACATACAAAAAACTGTTGACAAAGCTTATCTTTGTGGATTGCAACCCGTAACTAAAGAGGAGCTTTCCGAACAAGACTTGAAGTTAATATCCAAAGAGGTCTCGCTCATTTCTGAGCAAGGTGAACCCTTCGGTGTCTAACATCGCGTGCTTTGTCGAGAAATATAATTTTACCGATCCGCGGGAAGAAGGCGCCCTCCAAAACTTCAAGACAGCCGCAGAGAAGCAGGGAAGCGAATTCCATTTCCTTTTCCGCGAAGACATCAGCGAGGTTCCGAAGTACGACGCTGTCTTCATCAGGGCAACAACCGACCCCTTGAACACCGCGTACGTCGTGTCGAAAACCGCTTGGGAACTGGGCAAAAAAGTTATCGACGACCCCGAATCCATAACAATCTGCGGCAACAAGATCCACCAGTACGCCCTCTTTGAAAAACACGACGTGCCGCGCATACCAACAATGTTTCTCAACAAAGAGGAACTGCACCACAAAAAAATCGAGGAAATCTTCGACGCGTTGGGAAAGCCCGTCGTCATAAAGGCGCCCTACACAAGCTTCAGCCGCTACGTCGAAAAGGCAGCGTGCGAAACAAGCTTCCGCGAAGTTGCGAAAAGGTTCTTCAGAAAATCAGACGTCTTAGCCATCCAAAAATTCACGCCCACAGCCTTCGATTGGCGCGTCGGCGTCCTCAACAACGACGTGCTCTACGTCTGCAAATACATGATTCCCAAGGGCAAATGGAAACACGGCGCCAAACTGCGGGGCAAACCCACCGTGATTTGGGGCAGGACAGTCAGCCTTAGGAAACAAGAGATGCCGTCTAGGCTCCGCGAGGTAGCGTTGAAAGCCTGCAGCGTCGTTGGGAAAGGCTTGTACGGCGTGGATATCAAAGAAGTAGGCGGCGACTTCGTCGTCGTCGAAGTCAACGACAACCCCAGCATCTACGCGGGCTACGAAGACAGCGCCGACCACGACATTTATCAAAGAATCATCCAATACTTATCAGAATAGCTTCGGCCGCCTCGACACCTATTTATTGTAACATTCATTTATCCAATGGCATCGGAGATCAGCAAACATGGCTAAAATGCCGCGTAAAATAGCAGTGAAGGATTACGAATTCACAGAAAAAATGTCAGTGAACGAACTTGTTAACCAAATGGACAAGGCATGGGGTTTCACCGCTGGCAAGATTGCTACAGGCGTCGACATCATAGCGTCAATGATAAACGCGAAAGGCTGTGTAAAGTTCCTCTCTTTCCCCGCTGACATAGTCGCCACCGGCACACGCGGTGTCATCAAAGAACTCGTCAAGCGCAAACTTGTCGACGTCGTCATAACAACCTGCGGCACGTTGGACCATGACGTAGCGCGCTGCTGGAAGGACTACTACAAGGGCAGCTTCGTAATGAACGACTCCAAGCTGCACCAGGAAGGTGTAAACCGCCTTGGAAACGTACTGGTCCCCAACGACAGCTACGGCATAATTCTGGAGAAGAAAATCATTGGACTACTCGAGGAGCTGTACAATGAGGGCAAACGTGAACTCTCCACCACTGAACTTTGCCGCGAAATAGGGTTGCGCTGCTGCAACGAAAGCTCGATTCTTTACTGGGCAGCCAAAAACAACATCCCAGTCTTCGTGCCGGGCATAACTGACGGCTCTGTAGGCTATCAGCTGTGGTTCTTCAGCCAGGATCACCACGACTTCCGCATCAACCTTCTCAAAGACGAAGGCGACCTAAACAACATCGTTTTCGACGCTAAAAAGAGCGGCGCCTTAATCGTCGGCGGAGGCATCAGCAAACACCACACGATCTGGTGGAACCAGTTCAAAGACGGCTTAGACTACGTCGTCTACATCAGCACCGCAGACGAGTGGGACGGAAGCCTCAGCGGCGCACGTCCACGTGAAGCCGTGAGCTGGGGAAAAATCAGCGAAAAAGCAAAGCGAATAATGATTGAAGGCGACGCCACAGTAATCATGCCCATAATGACTAGCGCGCTTCTGGATAGACTGAGTTAGGCCACAGCGCTGGTTGCTAACAAAAAAAGAAACGAACAAAAGAAATGGCGTTTATTGGACGCCTTTGAATAGCCAACTCATGTCTGGTCCCTTGCGTTTTTCGGGCATGCGCTCGCACAATGCGTGGGCAATGAGTGGCAGCGCGATGGTTGCGTCGCAGTAGCATACGGCTCTGGTGCCTTCTTGGCTGTTGATTTTACCCCAGCTGATGGCTTCCTCCAGTGTGCAGCCTGAGAGGCCGCCCCATTGCTGGCTGTCGGTCGTGATTTGTATGGCGTATTTATGCGGGTAGTAGTATTCCTGCAGGCCTTGGCGTAAGCCGCCTTTTCTGCCTTTTACGCCTTGGTCTTCGGTGAGCGGTGAAACTGAAATGGCGATGAGTTGTGTGAGGTCTTTGGGTACGCCGCCGCCGATGTAGACTACGCCGACGTCCTTGGTTTTTGTGCCTATGCTGATGAATTCGTCGAATTCGCGGACTGAGTCGATGTGGACTGGGTGACCTTGATTCTTCGCCATGAGGAAGGTTTCGCCGTAGGCGCTGTCAACCATGGCTGGACTGAAGATTGGAACGCCGTTCGCCGCGGCGACTGCGCTGATGGCTGGAATCTTTTTCTTGCCCAAGTACTTGCCAAGCAGGTACAGGAACTCTGCTGAGGTGTAGTTGTAGTCGGTTTTGCAGGTCATGACGAAGTCGGTGACGAGTTCCTCCATTTTGCGGTAGTCGGTTTCTTTGCCGAATACGTCGTAGTACCTGTTTACGTCGGCTTTGAGCAGGGCTGCGTCGTCGACCATGTGGCTTCCCTGCCAATAGCCGAGACCCATTGCGTCAACGATGTCTTCTGAAACGTTTGCGCCTGTGGAGACCAAGACGTCGATGAAGCGGTTCTCCATAAGCCAGTTTATGATTGTCCACTGTCCCGCCGTGCTCATGGATCCTGCGAAGCCCATGGCGATGGTGAGGTCTTTCTCCTTAAGCATTTTCTCCCAGACGTCAACCGCCTCGCCGAGTTTGCGTCCCTGATAAGCGGTTTTGCTCATTTCTGAGAGAAGTTGTGAAATGCTTTTCTGTTTGACTTTGATTGGTTCAAGTTTCTTTTTGAAGTATGGTTCGCTCATTAGTGTGCACCTCGTTTTAGGTTGTTTGGGTTGTATATGAAATTTGCCATGCCCGAAACGGTGGCTATGATGCAGAGGCAGCAGCTGGTTGAACCTCCCCCCGGCAGCCCGCTAAACAAATCTTCAAGGGGCGTGTCCGCTAAATACCTCAAAATCTGGTGCAACTATGGCATAACCGAGCTTAAACGCAGTTTTCGGCAAGACCAAGATAGAAAGAATCGTCCATCAGCACCGCGTTTTTCCCCATAAAAACCATGGCTTTCTTGGGTAACGCATAAAAGGTAATGCTGTACACTTATTCTTTACATCTAAAAAGGGTTTGGTCGTAAAAATGCAAGTTGCCGAAACTGAACAGAAGAGGAAATTCATCTCCGTGGACCCAGGCAAATGCATAGGATGCGGAATCTGCGAGTACGCCTGCACCGTGGAAAAGGGCGAGGCAGTCTGGAACCCGATGCGGTCGAGAATCCGAGTTGTCCGCATGACACCCGTCTTCAACTTTGCATTATCATGCCGAGGCTGCAAAGACGCCCGATGCGTCAAAGCATGCCCAGAAAGAGCAATCACACAATCAGAAGATACAGGCTTACTGAACATCGACGACCTCAAATGCAAAGGTTGCGACTGGTGCGTCCAGGCCTGCGAACACGGCGGCATCACCATCAACCCAGAAACAGGAAAAGCCATCGCCTGCGACCTATGCAAGGGCGAACCCAAATGCAAGGAAGCATGCCCCGAAGAAGCGCTCGATATCGTTGAATCAGACGAAGCTGCAGACAAACGCTTCAACGAAGCCTTATCAAAGCTGCCCGAGCAATGCGAGCAGATGACAACCATTGCGAAGAACAAGGACTGGAAAAAGCTCTTAGCAACAGCCGAGAAGAGATCCGAAAAAGTTTCCCAAACACTTGAAAAACTGAACAAGAAAACCATGGAGATTCGGCAAAAGCAGAAGGCTTAGTTTCCTTCCGTTTTTACTTGTTTTCTTCGTAGCCCCTCAGCAAACTGTCGATGTCTAAGCCGAGATTTTTTCCTACGTAGCCGCCTTCCAAAACAAAAAAAGTAGGCTTATGCAAGCCCGCGACTCTTCTGCCGATTTCTCGGTAATCAGGTTCACTCAAGCCCAGAGATGCTAAGTCAGCGTCATGCGTGTCAAAACCGCATGAGACCGCAACGACCTCAACCCCGCCCAAATCAATCATGTGCAGGGCTTTATCCAGCGTCTCCAAATACAGTTTTCCTCCAGCATCTGGAGGCAGAGCAAAGTTGATGCAGTTCCCTTCGGTGACAGCGCCTGTTCCCGGGTAGTTGGGCGATTGGTGCAGAGACAGATAGTTAACTTTGGCATCGCCTTGAAAGACCTCTTGGGTTCCGTTGCCGTGATGTCCATCTACGTCTAGAATCAGGGTTTTCTTGCCCAGCTTCTTGACTGCAATCGCCATGTTGTTTAGATAGCAGAAGCCACGTGTTGGCACTCCTAGGGCTGCGCCCCATCTGCCGACATGGTGCCCCGGCGGCCGCATTAGGGAAAAACCGTTTATTTGACTGGCCAGCAGCGCCCCGCCGACTGATAGGCTTGCGTATTCGAAAATGTTGCTGTAAGCGGGAGTGTCTGCGTCTTCAACTAAGCCTTTCTTCAGCTTCCAAATGTAGTCTGCGTCGTGGACGGTCAAGATGTCGTCTTCGCTTGCGGGTTCAGGCTTGACGAACTCGTAGCCTTTCTCCTTCAAGATTTCGGCTGCAACCTTGACTCTCTGCGGTCCCTCGACATGCCATGTGCCGTACCCTAAACATTTTTCTGAATAGACTATTTTGGTTTTCATCGGCGACTGCATCCATTAGACAGATAAGTAACGGTTTAAACTTTAAAACATAACTAAGCAAGTTTGTATCCGATCAGAAAGAGTGGAACAATATGGTCTCAGAGAACCCGTTCGAACAGTTTCGCCGTGAATGCCAGACCACGTTAGCTGAAGCACTTAAGAAGGCTCTACCCGAAGTCAAGACGCTGACTATAACATTGAATAAGACGCCCAACATCGAGTACGGCCAGTTGGCTTCATCATTGTGCTTCGAGCTTGCGAAGAGACTGAATCAGAGGCCGCTTGCAGTGGCTGAGCACCTCGTCGCTGCCGTTGACACGTCAAGCTTCAACCTGATCGAGAAAGTTACTTGCGCCGGTGCAGGCTACATCAACTTCCACGCCAACTTCGCCAAGTTCTCAGCCTTAACGCTGGAATCCGTTAACAAACTACGGTACAATTACGGCTTCCTGAAGACGGATAAGCCGACTAAGACTATTGTGGAGCACACCAGTGTTAACCCGCTTCATCCCATTCACATCGGGCAGGCTCGAAACCCAATGCTCGGCGACGCCCTAGCACGAATCTTACAATGCAGAGGGCACGAGGTCTCCCGCCATTACTACATTGACGACGTCGGCAGGCAGTCGTCAGTCATAGCGTACGGCTACGACAAGCTGGGCAGGCCTAAGCCCACCGAGAAACCTGATCTCTTCGTCGGCAAAATCTACACTGTCACCAGTTGCCTTGTTGAAATAAACAGGCTTAAGCGGGCGCGAGACCTCGCAGTCGCAATCAACTCAGTGGACGACCTGGCAAAGGTGAATAAGGACATTGACGAGTGGGTGTCGATCGCCGCCGAACTGAAACAGAAGTACCCCGTGCTCTTCGAGGAATTGACGGAGAAAATCAGCGCAGACGAGAACCCTGAAGAAGAAATCAACAGGCTCAACCGCAAATACGAAGACGGAGAACCCAAAGCCAAGCAGCTTATCCGCGAAGTCAGCGACCTGTGCCTTGAAGGCTTCCGCGAAACCATGAAACGCGTCGCAGTCACTTATGACAGTTGGGACTGGGAAAGCGACTTTGTCTGGAGTAGTCAGGTCAGCGAGGTCATGCAGAAGCTTAAGATGTCGCCGTTTGTCTTCAGTGAGAAAGACGTGCTAGAGTTCGACGCCGAAAAGGTTGCGCAGGTTCTTAGCCTAAAACGGAAGCTTGGTTTGAGCGAGAATAATGAGGTGCCGCCTTTGACGCTTGGGCGAGCCGACGGCACGACGTTGTATACGACCCGCGACATCGCCTACACTTTGTGGAAGTTCAAGCGGGCACAGAAAGTCATCAACGTCATAGGCATGGAGCAATCGTTGGCGCAGTTGCAGCTTAAACTGGCGTTGTACGCGCTCGGCTACGGCGAACACGCAGACAACTTGGTGCACTTCGCCTACAACCTGGTGACGCTACCGGGTTACAAGATGAGCAGCCGCCGCGGACACTACATCACTTTCGATCAGGTTCTTGACGAAGCAGTGGAGCGGGCGTACCAAGAAGTTTCGAAGCGCAGTCCACAGCTGTCCGAGGAGGAGAAACGTAAAATCGCCGAGTTCGTGGGGTTAGGCGCGGTTCGCTACGCGCTCGTTGACGTGGACTCATCCAAGCCCGTGGTTTTCACGTGGGAACGCGTGCTTAACTTCGAAACCAACAGCGCCCCCTACGTCCAGTACACTCATGCACGCGCCTGCAGCATATTGCGGAAGGCGGGCCGCGAGCCGGAGCACCCGGGGTACGAGTTGCTTTCTGAGAGGCTTGAACGCGAGTTGGTGCTGAACCTTGCCGGGTGGCCAGACACGTTCGTCGAAGCCGCCGAGTACCTGAAGCCCAACCTCATCGCCGACTACGCGAACGCGCTCGCCGACAAATTCAACACGTTCTACAACGCCCTGCCAGTGTTGAAGGCGGATTCGCAGGCGCTCATCGACGCCCGCTTAAATCTGACGCAAGCCATCGAAATAGTCCTGCATAATGCCCTCACCCTGATCGGCGTCGTGGCGCCAGAAAAAATGTAGATCACCGTTTAAGGTTCGCCACAAGTTATTTTGGTGGACTCCAAGCCATTTTTACATTGGTTTTTTGATGTAAAAATGGGGATACCCCTATCGGTTCGGTTGCATAGAAATCAGCTATTTACACGGAGATTTTGATGTAAATAATAGATACCCTTTCCCCTCGGCTTAGGTTGGAGTTCAACCACAAGGCAGTCACCTTCTCTGGTCTGACCCAGAAGAAATCTCTTTACAACTGTTTCTTGATGTAAAGAGTAGACCCCCTCCCCCCGCAGGCAGCTCCGCCTCAGAGCATGATTTAAGTTGCAATCTTGATTTAGCGTTTGTTCAGGCATTCGTTTGACTTTTGATCTGTTTTCATGCTGGATTTTCTCTGCTTCGGCGAGTTCACTCGCTATATTGAATGGTTGATCCAGCAATAACGCCATTTAAGCATAAAGCCAACAGGCCAGTTAACCCGCCTGTCAGCAAAGTGATGCCGATACTTAGACTGTAGCCAATGCCAAGCAGATAGCATCCCGCCACAACTACGATTGAGTAGAGGACGGCTAAGACGGCTGAAAACAAGTTTTTAATCCTTTCACCCACCGCGCAGTGTTCCTCAGCGTCTAAGAGTAGGCATTTTATTAATCGATTTTTCCATTTTCTGACTAATTGTCTACCAAATTACACCCAACAGGACTTTGCATATGTCAATCGATTTATGCTTGTTGACGTGGTTGCGACTTTTAGGCGGCAGTTTCGCTTCGAGACGGAAGTGCCTGGAGGCGGAAACCTTAAATCTCCGTAAATAGCTAACTGTTTACATGTGAGCGTTATGCCCCTAAACTGCTCCATCTCATCCCCCCTCACAGAAAGCCAAAAAACCATCTGGAAACTCGTCAGCACAGGCCTCAGCATAGCAAACATCGCCGCCAAACTCAAAACCACCCGCCAATACGTCAACCAAACCCGCCTAACCGCCGAAGCCAAACTCCAAACCACACTCCTCGAAGTCGCCTCCGTCAACGACCTCCAAGTCACCAAACTCTACCCCAAACAAGCCATCCTCCTCGGCTACCACCCCGACCTGAAACGCCAAGCCATCATCACCTACACTACAACCCACGGCCTAAAAGTTTGGTACTGGCACGACAACCCCGAAGAAGTCACCGACCAAGCCTTCCTCAACCAAACAAGACAGTACTTAATCGACATTGCCAAAGAAAGAGGCGTAACCATAGAAAACGCGGCAAACATTCACCCAGCCAAACTCGCACACATAGTTTTCAGCCAGCTTATACCGGAGTTGAAAGCATGACCAATAAAAAGAGAAAGAACACACACGGATGGCTACCCGAAGACCCCATTCGACCCCAGAAGACTTACAGTAAACCAACCCTTCCTACACCACTCAATCACACATTTGCCAGAATCGGAGGCACGGTTCTATCAGCCATAGGAGTATTCTTAATCAGTGTCTACAGTTTTGGATATTTCTTCTTTGGCTATTCTAATTCTGGCTTGGACACGCGATTGCTGTTTTATGGAACTTACGTCCTTGGCATAGGAATAACAATTACAGGTTTAACGTTGCGGCAACGCTTCACCGGCCAAAGTTATCTCATCATAAAAAAACCGTCTTTTCTAGCAGGCGGCATAGCGTGCCTTAGCGTCAGCGTGGTTGGAAGTTTAATCAGCGCAGAAATGATCATCCAATTCGCTATGACACATACTGTTGAACAGTATTATGGTGCATCTTGGTGGAATCATCCTTTTTCGGGCGCTGTTAGTTTTTGGGTTGTTGGCTTTGCAGGATGGATAATTCTGCTGTGGGAACGAAAGGGGGCGGAATGGTCGCCCAGGGTGAAGGCAATGTTTAACGTTTTGTCTGCAGGTGTGCTGCTCCTATTTGTCAACGCGTTGACTCAAGCGTTGATCTTAGCAGCACAAAGTGCAAATCCAATTCCCGCGCAATTAGTTTCCTTCAATAATTTTCTAGCGGTCCCCATAGGAACGTTACTCTTGACATGTGGATGGATTTTCCTCCTCATAACTAGCCTAAAGATCAAAACAAAAAGCGGCGACGGCAAAAGTATTTGATCACGAAAAAACAAGTTGAGAAAAGTATTCGCGGTTGGCTTCCTAAAGAACCAGTTTTCCCAAGTCCTTCAAACCCAAAACGATCTATGCCAGAAGCAAAGGATGAAAAACAGAAGGACGGTAAACGCATAGGCCGAATAATTTACGTTACCATTTTAGCGGGGGGAATTTTAGAAGGCCTTTTCTCAGCAATGGGGTTTGGGTTTTATGCAGCAATCCCAATCGGAGTCGCCATACCTCTTGTTGTGGCAGTGGCTGAGAGACGCTTGAAACTTCCAAAGAAAGATTTAATGCAGACCCAAAGAAAATGCATCAAAATGATTGCCATAGCCAATTCAGCTGTTGTGGGGCTTTTCACATCGTTTATTTTCTTGATTCCCATCATCAAAAATGATGAAGTTGCCTTAGCTTTTGGGATAGCCCTAGTTGCGTCATGGTTTTTGATTAACCGTTTGCTTCTTAGAAACTACAATAAGCAGACGAGAACTGAGGAAACGAGAATATGACTCTAAGGAAAAGGGTGGTTAATTACATTCGAGGATGGCTTCCAAAAGAGCCACATCTGCCACCTAGAAAGATAGGTGCAACAGGGCTCCGTACAACACTTATCGTCATACTTTCTATTTCACTAATTGCTGCTTCATCCATTGGGGCTTATGTTATCCTTCAGCCGCCTGCGTCTCCGCAGGTACCTGCGCCTGCTATAAATCCACCTACAACGCTAGGGCTAACCTTACATGACCTCATTTACATAATGCCAGATGGAAGTTTGTCCCCCTCTGGAGCCTCAAATGTCTTAACAAGGAATGGCGATGTATTCAGCTTCAACGAGAACATATCAAATAGTATATTGATAGAGAGAAATAACACAATTTTGGATGGCTCGGGGCATTCACTTCAAGGACCAGGGCAAGTAATGGGGGTAGGTGTTAGTATTTGGGCTAACAACTGCACAGTAAAAAACATAAATATTATCGCCTGGAATACAGGCATTGAGGGCTTAGAGGACAATAATTCCATTGTAGCAAACAATATAATTGCGGTTCACGGAATGCTCGTTTACGCAAGTAACTTCACAATTTATGATAATACGTTAACTGGGAAATTGATTGGGACATCGCATGTTGAAGACTTAACGGGTATTGACCTTTACGGTAATTTCTCATCTATTAAGGATAATAGGATTCAGGATTTTTATGCTGGATTGATAACATCCAGCGATTTGGGTGTCACTGTGGTGGGTAATCAAATTAACAATAATTCCGAAGGACTGACTCTTACGTGGCCAGTGCCCAGCTATACCAGCAACGCCACCTCAACGCTTGATGTGTTTTATGGGAATGAAATTTCAAACTGCAATAAGTATGGAGTGTCAATCAGCGGATTCAACAGCATTTTGTTGTTCGGTAACGATTTCATCAATAATACTAAGCAAGCAGTTGATGGCAATAAAGCCATAGGCTTGTCCACAGCTATTGACAAATGGGATAATGGTACAGTAGGTAACTATTGGAGCAACTACCAATCACTGTATCCCAAAGCGACAGCGATAGGGAACTCAACGATAGAGAATACACCATACAAAATTTACACAAACAACACAGACAACTACCCGCTTACCCAGCCAACATACAGCTGCAAACCAAGCGGTGGTTAACTATGGAATTAAAGAAAAGTTTAGAAAAACGAATTCGAGGATGGTTTCCGAAAGAACCAAACCTATCTAAGCATATTCAGGAATACACTCAGCCGACAGCAATTAACCAAAAAAACATAACTATAGAGCCAGGCGCAAGAAAGCAAAGAACTGCTTTTCTATTTCTTATTTTCTTCTTGTTTCTCCTGATTCTGGGTTTGGCATATTTTCAGGTTGGCGTTGGATTCCCTTGGGAAGTGTTAGCTATTTCGCTGGTTTCAGGTTTAGTCGCAGGTTCGCTTGCTAGTTCACCCATCCACAAGAGGGAACTTAAACTATTGTTGCAGCAAGGAGAAATTGGCCCCAAGGAAATGGTTCTGTCGTTGTTGGCGCTTGTTGCTTTTTGGGCCATTTACTATTTGATGTACCCGTTTTTTTCGTGGCAGATACGAGGCATTTTCATTGACTTAATCTTAGGTGGTGTTCTAGGAACTTTCTGCTCAATAGCTGTTCTCTCTATCAGATGGGAAAACACTTACAAAAAACGCATCTACCTACGATTTTGGGGCGGATTCTACGCTCTTCCTCAAAACTGGCAGGCTAACGTATCCAACGTGACATTTACTTATACTCAACCGAACAAAATTGCACAAGATCAGCCAAGGGGGCGCATAGGTTTCTAAACCCGTTCCCGAGTTGAAAACATGAACATCAAGAAAAGCTTGCAAAACCGAATTAGAGGCTGGCTCCCGAAAACGCCAAACCCTACCTAATATTGAAAACCAAGAAACTTGTTGCGGAATGGGTTAAGGGTTGGTTGCCTAGAGAACCCGAGTCGTCAAATTCTTCGATAGCTGTTATTTCTTAAGTCCCTTTGCCATTGCTTTCGCCAGAAGCTTCCATGCGGCTGAGTCTTCCGTGCGTAACCTAGTGGCAAGCGACTGAGTGTCTTCCTTGCCTTCATAATCTAAATGCAGACCGGTAAACTCCAAAGTTGAAGCCGAGTTGCCCCTGGGTGAAATCTTGTACAAGAACTGCGAGTACTGGTTTGGCCCCGTCAAGTGCGTGGACACCCATGAAAGCTTGTCGGGGTAGAGTTGAACAAGCTTCTGTTTTTCAACTTTGCCCGCCTTTGATGGAAAGACGTCTTGTAGGATGATCGTACCTTTGGTGACTAAGGTTATTCGTCGCTCGGCACCCTTATCACCCATTAACTCGTGGTCTTGCGGGTCAAAGCTGGTGCACCATTCAAAAGCTTTCTGAGCGGAGACAGCGAAACGCTGGCTAAACTTGTACCTAACGGATAACGGCATATTGGTCGCCAACTAGAGTTGTTGAACTATCCTTATATTTTGTTTGTTTCTCGAACCTGTAAAAAATAAAGAGTCAAGTTCTAATACCGCGTTGACCGTCAGCCTCTCTAAATGTTGCCTCAAGCAATGGTGACCCAGCGCCAACTTGGAAAGGTCAGGCTATTTCTCGCTGGAAACCCAGTCTTGAACGTTCTTCCGCTGGGCGACTGTTATCAGCCCCTCCTCAAAGTGAGTAAGCTTCTGGGCGCCTACGAGGGAGCCAAAGTCGCCGGAGCCTGCTCAGTCTATTATGGGTTCTCGAAGCCCAGCGTAGTTCTTTCCTTAGCGTCAACCGAAACCAAGAAGGCTCTGCTCGGCGCCGCCATGGAAATGGTCACCGGCGAATTCACTACGCTGTGCAGCAGAGATGAGCTGGAATTATTCAAAGAACACGCGGCGGTTCTGAACGCCGAAGTCGAGTACCAAATGATTGCTAACCCGCCGAAAAACTCGAGCCCCAACCGAATCAAAGCGAGACGTGTCCGCAAGAAGGAACTAAATGTGCTTGACACGTTCTACTGCGAACACCGTTCCGAGGCTTGGACTCCGCTGCAGTTCAAAGTGGGACCATTCTACTGCGTGAAGATGAACGGCAGAATAGTAAGTGCGGCTGGAACCCATGTGGCATCTCCCCAAATAGCGCATATGGGAAGCGTCGTGACGGATGAAGCCTTTCGAAGACGAGGCTTCGCTATGGCATGCACAAGCCGTGTTGCTGAACATCTCTCGTTGAAGGGACGGCGCATGGTCAGCTTGTTTGTGAGAACTGAAAATGGAAATGCGATAAGCATGTACGAAAGGCTCGGCTTCAAGATAACACGGGAAATCACCTTAGCCGCCTGCAAAAAATTAGTTTGAAGTCGAAATCAGCTCGGAATACGGGATTGAATCAGAAAAAAGAAAGCTCTAAGGTTGCAGCTGTTTTCCACAATGACTGCAGTAAGCTGAGTCTGCTAAGACAGGTGCACCGCAGTAAGAGCAGTATCGGGTTGGCTGCTGGGGTTGTATTGTGGGTTGTGTGGGTGGCGGGGAGTACAGCGGCGAAGTGTTGGGTTGGGGCTTCATGGTGAAGAAGCCTATTACTGCGAATATCCAGGCAACTAATATCAGCAGCAAGCCGACGACCAGTATCGTGAACACTGAACCCCACCAGAGCAGCGTGCCGGCGGTGGCGAAGTTTTGCTCTCCTGACTTCTGCGCAAGCGTGTCGAAGGTTTTTCTCAGATGCGAAGCCGCAACTATATAGAATATGAAAGCGATGACGACGGCACCTATGAATACTGCTATGCCTGCTGCGAGCCCGACGGTTCCGAAGCCCGTGGTGAAGGATCCTATGCCTATGCTAGACGCGATTCCGACCACTATTCCAGCGCTAGCGACGCCGGCGGCGATTAGGGCAACGATGTAATATTTGACGCCTGTCAGCGAGTTCTGGTAGATTGAGTTGTCTTGATAGTAAATTGCAAGTTCTTTGATTCCTTTCATTAATAGGATAATTCCGATGATGCCCAAAACCCAGCCCACGTATGGAACTATGGCGAGACACATCAGTATTGAGCCTTCGCAGGTCAAGGTTTTGCTGTATTGGAAGTTAGTTCCCATCTGTTTTTCCTCATCTGTTTTTGTTTTCTGGCTTCCTTACAAGTCATGAGTGGGATATAGCCCTAACAGTTAGAGTACCGCCACTAAAGCCGCGAACGTATCCTTTAAGACATAGAGTCATAAGCAGACGGGCAGTGTTCAATGGAATTGTGGCATGAAAACTGTGGTAGAGCTTATCTTTACCTTAGTCGAATAGAAGAGGCGTGGATACAGGTGTCGAAGCCCCGCGGAATAAGCGCTGACTTTCAGTCACCAAGAGTCAAACTGCTGTACTTCATGTACTCTGCCTCAAACAGCAGAATCAAAGCGGAGCCAGGGGTGAAATCTAACATCTGCAGCGCGCTGGGCTACAAGTCTGACGGCCACTTCCACTACGACTGGAACTACCTGTTAACGGCGGGCATGATAGAGGAAAAACAGGGCTACTACCTTGTGACTGACCTTGGAAAGAAAGAGTTCGCATTGCATTCAACAGCTTCACGAAGCAACACGATAATGGTTGTTTTCGGGTTAGCGGTTATTCTTCTTTCTCTGGTGCTTCAGTTGGGGATTTTTCAGATAATAGGCTTCGCGGTATTGGGGGCAGTCCTAATTGTGATAGGCACCTTGTTTCTGTTCCTGGGAAAAAGAAACATGCCAGAGCTTCCCAAGGAAGCCCGAGTCCTACTAAAAGAAATAAATAAATAGACAACAGGCCACGCGTTTTCTTGCCAACAAGGAAATATGGCTGGTGTTGAGAAGCCGATTTAAAGCCACGACCCTCTGCAGGACAGGAGCCTTAGCCACAGTTCCACGTCTCAGCGATGTCAATCCATCGCAATAAAAGCATTTACAGGAGACCTAAAAAGCGAAACTTTTTTACTTCTTCACGCATATCTTGTATAGTGTGATAGCATATGATAGATAAAATTGTGGTGATCACAGTCGTAGTTTTCGACCAAGATGAAGCATTACAATGGTACACTGAGAAACTCGGCTTCGAAAAGCGAGCAGACCAAAAGGTAGGGCAAAACTTTAGATGGGTCACCGTTGCGCCCCCTAACCAGAAAGAGGTCGAGATAGCGCTTGCACACTGGTCGTGGTACGGCGAATGCACAAAAGATCCAATAGGCAAAAACACCGTGGCGGTTCTGTCAAGCTCAAACTGCAGAGAAGACTATGAAACATTGAAAGCAAGAGGAGTCAAATTCACAGCAAAACCAAAGGAGGAGTCAATGGCGATATCAGCTGTCTTCGTGGATCTCTATGGAAACCCATATAACCTGAGAGAACCAAAGAAACCCGTTTAAAAACTAAATCTGACAATCCTTCAGCCCGAATAAAAATAACTCTTCTCTATTCAAGATTTTCCGATGCAGTGAAAAGGGGCAAAGTGCGGAGGGTGGGACATCAACCCTATTTTACCGGTAAATAAACGACGAGAATTCGAATCTTTTCTCTCAAGCGGGTGTGGGGCGGACCGGGCTTACCCCCAAACAAGTCTGAGTCCCTTTAACTTGATTAAGGGATTTTCGAGTTTAAGGCGGAGCCCTAAAGTAAATCAAAATGAAGACCTGTTTGAAAAAACTTCAAACCCTATATTGCTGAACAAAGACGTTTGGCACTAACCAAGTTTACTTTAGAATCTTGGGGAGAATAGCGAAAAAGACTGACTTAAGAATATTCTATCGAATTTTGTTTGTCCATTTATCAGAATCTGAAAAAGGGTGTTTTTGCATCTATTTTAGATATTCATATATACATTCTCTGAGAAAGAGAGGGTAACCAAAATTCTTGGGTAGGGACTACATTAATGACGGCGCTAAAGAGACGAAATTTGATAGTCTTAGCGGTTATAATCTTGGTTGTAGCCATTGTTTTAAGCTCATTTGTTTACCTCGATTCACAAAAATCTTATGCGGGTAATATCGAATCAATCACTTTCGGATCTCTTCCTAACGAAACTAACTCGTTAGTTTACATAGCTAATGACCAGAAATACTTCGCCGATAACGGCCTGAACATAATCTTCAAAAACTACACATCGGGTGTAGCCGACGCAGGAGCATTGCTGAATGGCCAGGTAAACATAGCGATCGCAACCGAGTTCATTGTCGCAGAAGAAGCATTAAGTAATGCGAGCCTTTACACATTCGGATCCAATTGCAAATTCTTAAGCTTCAATATGGTCGCCAGAACAGACGAAGGAATTAATAGTATTTCAGATTTAAAAGGTAAAACAATAGGAGTTGCGTTTGGAACTATAGCCCAATTCTATCTTGGCACATTCCTTGAACAAAACAACTTGAACTTGAGCAACATTACCCTTGTTAATGTTCCCTTTGCGCAGTCACAGAATGCTTTAGCAAACGGTACCATAAATGCAGTTTTAGTGCTTCAACCATATGTTAATCAAATCGAAAGCTTTTTTGGAAGCAAAGTTGTTGTGTGGCAAGCGCAATCCAATCAGTTTGGTTATAACGACTTAATCTGTACAAGAAGTTGGGCACAACAAAATCCTAACTTAATTGCAAGATTCTTGAAATCACTTATTCAAGCCCAAAACTTCATCATAAATCATCAAAACCAATCAATTGACATAGTAACAAAGACGCTAAATTATGCAAGTACCTATTTACCGAGTGTTTGGTCAAATTACCAGTTCTCAGTTACTCTTGACCAGTCTCAAATTTTAGCAATGCAAGATGAAGCTCAATGGCTAATAAGCAACAATCTAACCAATACAACGACTATTCCAAACTTTCTAAATTATGTTTATACCAATGGCTTAGAAACTGTAAATCCTAACGCTGTAAATATCATCGGATAAAGTGCACAAAAAATGAAGATTAGAAGCCAATATATCGTTAGCATTGTCATCTTCGGGATTGTCTTGGCAATTATTTCTGCCTCAGTTGTCATCACAAATCAGCAGGTAACACAAATCAATAATGAAGCACAAATAGCCGGAAAAATTCAGACTGGAGCTAGCAACCTTGCATATTTTTCGAATGATTATTTCCTTTATCAGCAGAGCGCACAGCTGTCCCAATGGCAAAATCAGTTTTCTTCTCTTTCAAGTGACATTCCTAAACTAACCACTACCTCTCTTCAACAGCAATCACAAATAAACACGGTTAACACTGATTTACAGAATTTGGGTTCAGTATTTAACAGTTCAGTATTGTTTATTCAGAGTGTCTCTCGGAATGAGAATATTAGGGTTCTTCCTGCTTTTCAGGCTGATTGGAACCGATTGGCCGTGCAAAACCAAGCTTTAGCGTTCGACGCCTCGGTTTTGTCAAATTCTTTTGGAAACCAAGCCAATCAACTGAAACAAACAAGCACTATACTTATTTTTGCCACATTAGGCGTGTTTGGAGCGTATTTCATTTCAGTTTATTTCCTCGTTTACAGACGCACATTAAGTTCAATAGCAAAACTTCAAAAAGGGACAGAAATAATCGGTTCAGGCAATCTTGACTACTCTATTGCCTCTAAAAGTGATGATGAAATTGGTGAATTATCCCGCTCCTTCAACCAGATGACAACTAACTTGAAAACTGTAACTGCCTCTAAAACAGACTTAGAACGTGCTCAAGCGTCTCTTAGAGAAAGTGAGCAACGCTGGTCAACTACTTTGGCAAGCATCGGGGACGCAGTAATTGCCACTGACAATTCCGGCAAAATCACTTTTATGAATACGGAAGCTGAAGATCTGACCGGTTGGACACTAAACGAAGCTTCACTGAAGTCTGTAAAAGAAGTTTTCAACATTGTTAATGAACAAACCCGCATTGAGGTTGAAGACCCAGTAAGCAAAGTCCTTGAAAAAGGCATCATTGTAGGTTTAGCTAACCACACGGTATTGATTCGAAAAAACAAGACCGAAGTGGCAATTGACGACAGCGGCGCACCAATAAAAGACAAGGAAGGTAAAACCACAGGTGTTGTTCTAATATTCCGAGACATTACCGAACGGAAGAAAGCTGAAGAAGCGCTTAGGTTAAGTGAGGAGCGGTTCTCTAAAGCATTTAGTCTAAGTCCCGTTGCCGTAATCATTACTCGTTACACTGATGGTTACTATGTCGATGTGAACGACACTTTCTTAAAGATTTTCGGGTACGTCCGAAGCGAAGTAATAGGGCACTCATCAAATGAACTCCGGATTTACGCAAAACCTGATGGACGAGCCGAGTATTTGGCTGCCTTTAAGAATGGACGGGTAACGGATTTAGAGTTAGATTTGCAGTCAAAAACAGGCAAACCAGTAAAAGGATTACTTTTTTCTGAAACGCTGAACGTTAATGGGCAAGAGCTTATACTCAGTACACTTGTTGACATTACTGGGCGCAAGCAGGCTGAAGAGAAGCTTGAAGAATACCGAAATAACTTGGAGAGGCTTGTTGAAGAACGTACAAAGCAGCTGAAAGATTCCGAACGCTTAGCAGCTATCGGCGCCACTGCAGGCATGGTTGGTCACGATATACGCAACCCGTTACAGGCTATAACGGGCGATTTGTACTTAGCTAAAACAGACTTAGCTTCAATTCCAGAAAGCGAAGAAAAACAAACCATCCAAGAAAGTCTAACAGAGATTGAAAAGAACATCGATTATATTAATAAAATCGTTCAGGACCTGCAAGACTACGCCAGACCGCTTAATCCTAATCCAGGAGAAGCCGACCTAAAACTCATAATCGAAAAGATGCTACAAAAAAACAGCATACCAGAGAACGTTAAGATAAGCGTTAAGGTTGAGGATCAGGCAAGGAGAATTGTTGCTGACGCTGATTACCTCAATCGTATTCTCTACAATTTGGTGATTAACGCTGTTCAAGCGATGCCAAAGGGCGGCAAGCTAACAATTCATGTCTTCAAAGAAGAAAAGGATGTTATAATAAGCGTTAAGGACACCGGTGTAGGCATACCTGAAGCTGTAAAGGGTAAATTGTTTACGCCAATGTTCACAACTAAATCGAAGGGTCAAGGTTTTGGTTTGCCTGTCATTAAGCGCATGACTGAATCATTAGGTGGTACCGTAAGTTTTGAGAGCCAAGAAGGCAAAGGAACAACTTTCAAAGTGCGTCTGCCCCAAAAGCATTGATCAGAAAACCATTAGTTAGTAGCGAAGTTGAAAGATCGCTTATTTGAATTAAAATACGAAAAAGTTAAGTACGTTCCCCCCCCCCAAGGAGCTAAACGGTAAATTGGTCTACAAGTGAGCATAGATATTTTTTAAGAAAGACGTTATATCTTTTGCGCAAAAACTCTTGGCGGGGGAGCACTTGCTCCAGGTTATTCTGAGTTCGCCCCCTTCATCCAAAAGTTGCGGTGAGCGGCTTTCTAGCATGACGCAAACGAGATCCACAAAACCATAAATTGAGTTTATTTTGTCAAATTAAGCTTATAACAAGCTTGAATTTAGGCGCGGAGAGTGGGATTTGAACCCATGAACCCCTGCGGGAAATCGATTTATAAAACTAGGAGTTCTTCTCATAAGAGTTTTACATTAGGTCATAGATAAATACAAACGAGCGCTTGAATTGCTGAAAGCGGCAAGACAAATCAAAAGGAGACGATGGAATCTTTACAGAAACAAAACCCAATCGAGACAATAGCCCTCTTCGAGTGCTTCGAAACCGCAACTTTTCGCTTCTCTTCTACGCGGGCGCTGCTTCCACGGGCGGGTTTTTCCTTGGGCAGGTTGCTCTTACTTGGCTGGTTTACGTTACTACTAAGTCAGCGCTTGATGTGGCTTATGTCGCTTTGTCGAGTACAATCGCGTCGATTTTGCTGAGTGTGATCGGCGGCACCCTGGTCGATAGGCAGAACCGTCAAAGGCTAATGATATTGTCTGATTTGTTGAGAGCGCTTAGTCTTGCCATACTTGCGGCGTACCTGTATTTCGCTGGATTCAGCCTGCCCCTTGTTCTGATTGTTGCATTCATTCTCGGCACTTTTTCCACGATCTTTAACCCAGCTCAAAGAGCTGTGATTCCATTGGTTCTGAACCCTGATGAAGTGGCTGACGCCAACGGCGTGGTTCAGGTGGCGGCTTCGCTTTTCCAGTCTGTGGCGAGCGCGGTTGGCGGCGCTGTTGTGGCAGTTATAGGTGTCGTAGCTGCTCTGGGCATTAACTCAGCGACATTTGCCATCTCTGGATCGCTCATCGCATCCATGGCTCTTGGAAACTTGGTGAAGCCAAACTTGACAGCAGTAGGTGGTGCTTCTCGTAAAGGCTTTGTTTCCGACGCCGCCGATGGGGTCAGATACATCTCTTCCAACAGGGGACTGCTGTACCTGACTGTTTCTGCTGGTTTTATCAACTTATTCTTTGCCATGCTGGCACCATTTGTTGTTGTGTACGCATCCAACGCTTTGAACGGAGGCGCAGTCGTCTATGGCTCTTTGCTTGCTGCTTTAGCCATAGGGATGGGGCCTGGCGCCCTTCTTGTAGGAAGGACAAAAGCGGTCGCCTACGCCGGCATCATCTGGGCAGTCACGGGGCTTTTGGTAGGGGCGGCAATCCTTTTGTTGGCGTTTACCAGAAGCTTCATCGTCGCGTTAGTGCTATTCTTCATCCTCGGCGTCATTTCTGGATATGCGAACGTAACTTGGCTCTCGGCAGTTCAACTGATTGTACCCTCAGAGATGCAGGGCAGATATTTTGGTGTTGATCAGCTGGGAAGTTTTGCGGTTATGCCAGTCGGGCAGGTCATTGGCGCCTTCATTATTCAAAGTTTGAGCATTCAGGCGGACATTATAGTCGCAGGCGTAGGAATGTGTGTAACTTCTTTGGTGTTCTTCCTATCGAAGGATATGCGGGCTGTCGGCTACTCTGCAGAGAAACAAAAACTCTGATGACTGAAACGGTTGGTGCGGAGGGTGAGGTTTACATCCACGTTTAGATTTCACGCAAAAAGCCAAGACCTTAAAATGCAATTATTAGAAAACTGAAAACAGCTTGGAGCTAGCGCTCGCCCAGAATATCTGGCTCAGTAGGCATGATTACCTCTTAAAAAACCATCTGCTCAGATTCTTTTTCGCTTGAAAACCCGTTTACCGTTTAGCTATTGGGGGCAAACGCACTATGAACGTTGTTCCTTTGCCTTCTTGACTCTCAAAAGAGACAGCGCCGCCTAACGCTTCAGTCATACGTTTGATCACTGGTAAGCCGAAGCCCTGGCCTTTCGCTTTAGTTGTGAACATTGGCGTGAATAATTTGTTTTTCAAAGCTTCAGGAATGCCAACGCCAGTATCCTTAACGGTTATGATAACGTCGTTTACTTCTTTGTAAGCATGTATCGATAAGACGCCTCCATTTGGCATGGCTTGAACAGCATTGTTAACTAAATTGGACATGATGCGAGTTATGAAGGTGGAGTCAGTCATGATTTTATCCTTGGCTTCAACGTTAACGCTTACGTTAATGTTCTCTGGCAACCCGTTCTTCGATAGCAAGTCATCGATTATGAGTTTTAAGTCAGTTTCTTCCACATTTGGTGTAAGCGGTCGGGCAAAGTCTTGCAGATCCGCCACGATCTTATTGATGTAATGAATGTTCTTTTCAATTTCTTGCAAACTCTCTAACGCACTTTTTTTCTCGTCGCTCTCAGGCGTCGAATCTAATTCCATTTTAAGCAAATACAAATTGCCTGTTATCGCCTGCAGCGGATTGCGAATATCATGCCCCACCATACCAGCTGTAGCGCCGATGGCGGCCAAACGTTCAGCGTCTTTAAGTTTCTTTGCGCTTTCCTGAGCCTGTTCTTCAGCTCTCTTGCGTTCAGTAATGTCTCTTGCCGCTGCAAAAACACCCTGTACCTCGCCGGCTGCACCTCTGTAAACGGTAGCATTGTACAAAACGTCAGTGATTTTTCCAGATTTATCTCTAATCGCCAATGGATAATCCCTAACGAACCCCTCCGTGAAAGCCCGCTTGTACCCAATCTCCGCTTTTTCGGGTTCAGTAAAGTAATACGAGAATTCGCTGCCAATCAACTGTTCTCTAGAGCAACCAGTTGCAAGTTCTGTAGCTTTGTTGACGTCTGTAATTTTGCCTTCAACGCTGATGGTGACTAATGGGTCAAGGCTTGCTTCTATGAGATTGCGAGAATACAATGAACTGAGCTCAAGTTTCCTTGTGCGCTCTGCAACAAGCTTTTCCATATGTTCGGAGTGCTTCCTTAGCTCTTTTTCGTTTTCTTCCAGCATCTCAAGCATTTTACTGTTGGATAGAGCAACCGAGGCAAGCTCTCCAAATGCCATTGCCATTTCGGCATCACGTTTAACGAAGCCACCCGGTTTATTAGCTAACCCGATTACTCCTACCGGTCTCCGTTCGATTGTCAATGGTGCAAACAAAACACTCTTGAGTTGCACATGACCCTCAGGCATGAATTTCGTCCAGTCACTTGTGTTAAAGTCATTTTCAACTACCACTTTCCCCGAGTTATACGCTTCAGCACGGAGCCCCCGAATAGGCATCGGCAACGAAGGGTCAACTGTGCAAGGAAGCCCGCCCGCATCCAAAAACAAGACCTCGTTTTCTTTTCCGTTATCACTCAAGAGGGCAACATAACCGGCTGTGGCTCCAATTAGTTCTTTAGCAGCGTCAAATATTGCTCGTGCCGAATCCGGGAATTCTTTGTTTTGCAGAACCGTTCTTGATGCCTTCAATAGTGCTGAAATCTCAGACTCACGCCGCCGCGAGTCTCCGAGAGAGACAGATAACTCTACCTCACTTTTCCTTAGAGCCTTGTAAGCTTGTTTACGTTCAGTTATGTCGGTGAATGATAAGACCGCGCCGTCAATCCTTTTCTCTTCAGTTAAATACGGTCGAATCCGCATCTCATACCAACGATCTTCAGCGCCTGCAACCTCTTGGTTGAGAGCCGACAGTTTTGTGATTACCTGTGCGATTGTCTTTTCTAAATCTGCAACAGTTACCCCCAACTTGATGTTAGCGATTGACCGCCCAACATCAGACGGCGAAAGTCGCAAAAGCCCCTGAGCCGAATACGTAAAACGCCTAATCTTCAAATCGTTATCAACAATAACTACTGGGATGTCAAGGTTCATTTGCAGATTGGTCAAGTCATCATTCAAGCGACCGAGAGCCTGATTGCGGTTCTTAAGCTCTTCATTTAGAGTCTGTAGCTCCTCGTTGCCTGACTGCAACTCCTCTTTTGCCGTCTCCAACTCCTCATTAGTACTCATCAATTCTTCATTGCTGGATTGAATCTCCTCCATAGACGAACGAAGTTCCTCGTTGGTTGCCTCCTGCCCCTCAACAAGTGACTGCAAAGACTCCTTAGTAGCCGCCAAATCCTCCCGAAGCTCCCGAATCTGTCGGTCCTTAACATTCTCCATTTCACCAGACGAAACTGCAGATTCAAAAACCTCAGGCCGATTCTGCGAAGAGGCTTCAGTAAATAACACCAAATAAAACGGTTCGTCGTATTCAGTTGTCTTTAGTGGTCTTATTTCAAGGTTAACAGTTTTAGATTGCCCATTTTGTTTGAAGTGAACAGTATCCTTGAAGGCTTTATTTTCTTTTCTTGCTCTAAAAACGGCAGTCTGAACTTGCGATCGCAGTTCTTTTTGAATAATCTTGCTCACGTTAAGGCTCGCCGCTCCTGACTCTGGTGAAAGATAAGGCGCAACGTCCCCTCGAAAAACAAGAATGTCCAAGCCACCATTCACCAACAAAGTCGCTGGACCATACTCGGCAATTATCAAGTGGTCAACTTTCTCACCTAAAACAGCCAGCGTATCCGTCTTTTCAATGGGTTTAGCAGTACTGCTGGCAACGTGAGTAACAAAAGCCCCTTCACCAAACACAGCCTGGGGTTGGGCCTGCTTCTTTCTGTAAATTAAGCCTTTTGGGACAATTGGTTCAAACAGTTTTTGAAATTTGCCGATGCTTTCAGATTCACCCAAAACGAGAAAACCATTCCTCTTTAACCCATAATGAAAAATAGGCAAAATTTTTTCGTGAAGGTATTCGTCGAAATAGATGAGTACGTTTCGGCAAATAATGAGGTCTACGTTAGAGAAAGGCGGATCAGTTGTTATGTCCTGCTTAGCAAATATACACATGTCGCGGATAGATTTTGTTATTCGGTAATGCCCATTTTCAGAAGAAAAGAATCGTCTTAGCCTGCTTTCTGAGACCCTGTCCTCTATATTTTTTGGGTAGGTTCCTTGTCGGGCTTTCTCAATATTTTTCTGATTTGCATCAGTGCCAAAAATTTGTATTCGCATATCTGTCAGGTTTTTTTGTTCTAGAAATTCTCGAATGACTATCGCGAGGGAATAGACTTCTTCACCTGTTGAACAACCCGGAACCCAAACGCGTATCGACTTGTCAACAGAGTGGTTCTTGATAAGTTCTGGAAAAACCTTTTCTTTCAAAGCTGTGAAAGTGCTGGGTTCTCTGAAGAAGCTTGTTACGCCGATTAGCATGTCATCGAACAATGCTTGCTGCTCACTCGGATGCGTACGCAAATACTCGATGTAAGTCTTGATGTTGTCGGTTTTGTTGATGACCATGCGGCGTGTGATGCGCCGGTTTACGGTAGTTTCTCTGTAATGGGAAAAATCAACGCCGAGAGAAGATTTTAGCAGCGCTGCTATTTTTTTCAATTCTGTCTGAGGTTTTTCTTGCTCCGGCACTTTTTTTTCAAGAGGAATAACTTGAGGAAATTTAGCAATTATGGCTAGTTCTTTTGCTATCTGTTCGGGTGAAAGAACAAAATCAGGAACTTCCGCGGCGATGGCGTTCTTGGGCATGTCGGGATATTGTGCTGTATCGGGATCTTGCGCGAAGGTTATTCCACCTTCAGCTTTGACGGCTTTGAGCCCTTCAGATCCATCACTTCCCGTACCGGATAGAATTATTCCTATTGCTCGTGTCTTTTGCTCGAAAGCTAAGGATAATAGAAAGTCATTGATGGGTCTGAAAACTGGCTTCTTAGGACCAAGCTTGATGCGCCCGTTCTTTAAAGTCAAGGTTGTTCCTGGAGCGATGACGTAAACATGATCTTTTTCCACTTGCATTTTATCTCTAGCTTGCTGGACTTTCATTTTGGTCGATCTAGAGAGTATTTCGGGTAACATGCTTTCTTGGCCTGCGGCCAAATGTTGGATAATAACGAAGGACAACCCCGTCTGAACCGGTAAATTATTAAGCAATTTCGTAATGGGGTCTAATCCGCCTGCAGAAGCACCAATCCCAACAATCGAAAAATCATTTTCCACATTGGCTTCAGAAGAGCTTTTCAGGTTTGACCCTGCTTTTTTTGACCTCACTTACAAACCTCACAGCTGATAACACAAAATAATTCTTGACAAAAGTTATGGGTAAGCTGCAATTTATAATTTTACTAAAGCACTGAAAATACCTGAAGCGAACATCATTTTGGAGCGCTGTTACATTAAACATTGAGAAGAAAGAGAACAAGCGCATAGAGAGGTTTCTGATGGTGAAGAGAAAAAGAATGCAATTGAAAGTCTTGGTGAGATTGAGAAGAACATTGATTACATTAACAAAATTGTTCAGGATCTGCAGGATTATGCCAGACCGCTTAATCCACGAGCTCAAGAAACAAACGTAAAAGCGTTATTCAGTGAAATACTGGCTAAAAACGGGGTTCCAAAAAACATTAAGGTAGTTGTTAAAGTGGAGGAAGCCGCGGAAAAAATTATGTCGGACCCTGACTATCTCAAGCGCATTATCTCGAATTTAACTTTGAATGCTGTCCAAGCTATGCCCGAAGGCGGTAAACTTACTATGCACGCATATGCCGACAAGCAAACTCGGGATGTTTTGATAACTGTTAAAGATACTGGAGTAGGCATCCCCGAGGACATCAAGCCCAAGCTGTTTACGCCTATGATGACGACTAAATCGAAAGGTCAAGGCTTCGGTTTAGCCGTGGTTAAGCGTATGACTGAAGCCTTAGGGGGCACAGTCGCGTTTGAGAGCCAACACGGAAAAGGCACAGAGTTTATTGTTCGTTTGCCCCCCCCCAAGGAACTAAACGGTAAATTGGTCTTCAAGTAAATACGGGGTTGGCATAAATTAACTGTCATGGCTTTGAGATGATGCAATAACCTTTTTCCTTGTTCTCTTCCATCTCTAGTTTTCTTTCAGCTATAAATTGCCTTAATGCTTGAGTATCATAATCGCCCTTCAAGATGAGGGCAAATTTTCCATGCTTGTTCGGCTCAAGGTCAACTAAAGACGGCAGGGCTAAATTGAGAACTAGCAATTCCTTTAATAGCGCTACCGCTTCTGACCTTTCCAAGTGTACGCACCCTTAAACACCTTGGCGGTTGTCAGGCAATATACGGTTTGCGAAAGACATTTAACAGTATCAGTTATCAACCGAAGAAGAACAAGAACTTAAATCTCTTCTAAAAGAACGAGCATATGGTAAAGTATGAATTAGCCTAAAAAAGGTAATTGGGTTTTTAGTTCGGTTATGCGTTTTTGAACAGTTTTCACGAGTTGCTTTCTAAGCTTTTCACCAGAAATATTGGGTTGAATGAAGCACATGCGGTTTGCTAATTCCTCGTCGCCAAGCGTATCTTGTATCCACTTTTGAAAATCCCCACGCGGATAATGGAACAAAACAGAATTTTCATCAATTATTTCCAGTTTCGTCGCGAAGTCAGGTAGACTTGTGGCAGTGATCCCAGTATAAACGCCTTTTTCGGTTGTAAAATGGAAACCTTTATCGAAGGGAACAGTTCCCAAAATTCTTGAGGCTTCGGTTTTAAAAGTAATTTGGCTCATATTGCTCATAGCCTAACTCGGTTATAAGGTGTTTGGCTCAGAGTTGATATATGGGTTTGTGGTAGTTAGAAAACAACCACATTTCATAGTTTACTCTATTTTTCTGTTTTTTTACTTGCCCATGTGTTGATTGGTTCTCAAGATACGAGACCCGAGTTCTATTAGTTGGCGTTTCAATTTAGAGACAAGCCAGCGCACACTTATAATTACTTAAATAATAGGGTTACTCCTTCAAAAAAAGGAGCTTTCTATTGTTTAGAGGTGTATGTTTTGGGATTAGGTGAATCAATAAAAAGAGATCATGATGGATACCAGACGATTTTTTGCTAAAATGGCGAAAACTAAGCCGGAAAATGCTCAGGTTCGGGAAGCTTCGCTTAAGGATTTTATGCGAAACCTTTATGCTCACCATGAAGCCGAAGAACTAACGATTATTCCAGAGATGCTGCAGATTCCTGAGCTTAGAGGTTCAGCATTTGAAATTCAAGTGGAACATGCAAACATGAAAGCTCTTTTTGAAGCGCTCCTAAAAGACCGCGCTAACACTGAAATTTGGCGTTACAAACTCGTACCAATGTACGACATTATGCATGCCCATTGGCTGAAGGAAGAAGAAGATTTGATACCTTTCAGTCTTGACTATTTTTCTGAGAGCGAATGGACGGATTTTGGCAAACGTTTCGATGAAATAGTTGCAAAATACCTGAACACCCATTAAGCAGCATCTTTCCATCATACTCGAAAGTTCAACCAGTGCTTGAATCTATTTATAATAAAGCGGCTCTAAAACGCGCGCTTAACGACTGTGGCTGCTAAGGCAGCTCATTATAGACAAAAGTATCAGACTTATTGGAGAATGAATGCGAATCAATCAATGTGATATATTCGCTTGTAAAGTTGAACCTTTAGGAAGTCGGTAACTATGAACATTGCTAATGCATATCCCCACACTATGGCAGCAAGACCCCAGCCCATCGCGGGCAGAAGAATTCCGTAGACCGTTAGAAGGGTAGCAGTCAACTGCGTACCTATTATTGCGAACAGCAAAATTTTTGCCGGTCTAACTGTCCAAAAGTGTCCTCTAGTTCGAGCAGCCAGCAAAACAGTATGGCCCGCGACAGAGAGTTTCAAATACATGAAAGATTGTAGAATTAATGGACTCAGGTTTAAAACATCCCGGCCAATTAAGAAAAGACCAAACGATGAAAAAACCCCTATGATTCCTATGAATGTTGCTATGCCTAGCACTCTCCGCATATTCCATTTTTCTGGAAAGTCAGAGTATTTGACGTTGTCATACGCTATTGTTATGACTGGCAAATCATTCAAGATCGCCAGTAAAACTATCATAAGAGCAGTAACAGGGTAAACCTGGAATGCTATGATTGTAGCCGTAATAAAAAACAATACGCGTATAGTCTCAGAAATCCTGTAAATAGCATAGTTGTTCATTCGCTGGAAGATTTTTCGGCTCTGCTTGATAGCATCTATAATCACTGATAGACCTGGTTTAGTCAAAACTATGGCCGCGGCAGACTTAGCAGCGTCAGTAGCGCCAGCAACGGCAATTCCCGCGTCTGCCTTCTTCAAGGCTGGTGCATCGTTTACCCCGTCACCGGTCATTCCAACGATATGACCGCCTTTTTGCAGTTGTTCCACAATGTAGTATTTGTGTTCAGGGAAAACTTCTGCAAACCCATCAGCATTTTCGACCTCATTATGAGCTATGGCTTCTGGCTTGTTCACAAAGGAGGAGGGTAAGGCGATGTTAGTTTTCAGATTAACTTCTCCTGCAATCTGTTTGGCTATGGCTATGTGGTCCCCAGTGACCATTTTTACAGTAATTCCCATGGACTGAGCAGTTCGTATTGTCTCCGCCGAATCTTCGCGAGGCGGATCATAAAGAGCGATGACTCCGACGAGTTCCCATTTATTTTCTGAGTCTGTTCTGGCAACTCCGAGAGCACGGTATCCTTTACTTGCAAAATAATTAACTGTTTCATCAACTTTGGTGCTAGTTTCGGCTTTTGCACCCGCGAGCACTAATATTGCTTGGGGTGCGCCTTTCGAAACCTTAAACTGAGCTTCATTTTCATGGTTCAGGGTGGCTTCTGTTCTTTTTGAAACAGGATCAAAAGGTTTGAAACTGGTAACAGCGTAACTTGAAATGTCATCAGTCGGAGCTTTGAGGGATTTTGCTTTTTCGATTATTGCAATGTCAATCGGGTCTCTGTCTTCTTCTTTTGAGGCTAATACCGCATAAATCAGCAATTCGTTTTCTGTGAATCTTTCAAACGGTTTCAGTTCGGCGACTGTTAGTTCGTTCTTGGTTATGGTTCCAGTTTTGTCTGCGCATAGCACGTCCATTCCGGCCATTTCTTCAATCGCTACTAGTTTGCTGACTATGGCTTCCTTGGCTGCAAGTGCAATCGCGCCTATTGCCATTGTGACTGAAAGGACCGTTGGTAAGGCGGCAGGTATGGCAGCGACTATCAAGACGAGAGCAAACTGGATAATCTGTAATGGGGGCACGTAACGGAGTAGTTCAACGATGACAAGTACAATCACGAGAGCGACTGCGAGGAAAATTAGGTAGTCGCCGATTTTGGTTATGGCTTTTTGGAAGTGACTTTGAGTCTTGGCTTGCTCCACAAGTTTGGTAGTTTTTCCGAAGTAGGTACTTGCTCCCGTGGTGATAACTAGTCCATTCATTTCTCCTTGCCGAGCTATGGAGCCAGCGTAGGCAACATCTGACAAATGTTTTTCAATAGGCAGGGATTCTCCGGTTAACGCTGATTCGTCCGCAAGCAGATAGTCGCCTTCTAAGAGCTTGATGTCTGCGGGGACGATGTCGCCTAAACGAACACGTACTATATCCCCAGGTACGAGTTCGCGTGCAGCTATTTCTTGCCACTTGCCGTCTCTTAGTGCGCGTGCTTTGAGGGCCAGTTTTTGCTTGAGTAGCTCTATGGCGTTGCCTGCTTGATGTTCACGAGTGAAACCAACCACAGCGTTTGACAGGAGCAAGGCAAGGATGATTGCAAAGTCTTCCCAGTGTTGAATGATCGCCGACATTATGACAGCGGCTTCAATCATAAATGGGATTGGCCCCCAAAAATAGGACAACAATTTTACTATGGGGTTGATTTTTTTCTCCGGAATCTCGTTTGATCCATATTGCTTGAGCCGCTCTTCTGCCTGCGAGGATGAAAAACCAGCTCGGCTTGCCGAAAGTTTTCCTAGTAATTCATCGATTGTTGCTTTCTTAGCGTTTTCCGTGTTTAAAACATCTTGAGCCATTTGATGTTGTTCTACTCCTCTAGCGTGCCGCGCAACTTGCGGGGAAGTCGGTTTAATCACAATATTTCTTTAAAAACTCGTTCGAAATTTTAATTGTATAATGCCATATTTAAATTAATATACTGGACTCTTCAGTCGGTAGAAAGGCACGCGCTCCCACCTCATAAGCAATTTATGGCGTTGCAAGGCAGTCAACAAGAAGTGTCATGCCGACTACCTGTTATCGGAATCTACGCTTACAATTTTTTTAGATTTTGCCGTTTCAATAAAGAAAATATTATCGGAAAACGTGTCGGCATGCCGAAACCCCCTCGGTAACCCAATAAAAAACAAGCAATCAGTCCAAATCGATGAACTGTGATGGTGGCTCAGCAGAAATTATAAAATATTTCTCACTAGTAAACTTGTGATCAAGTCTTAGCCTACTTTAGAAAACTGTAAATTGAGCTTATTTTATCAAATTAATCGTATAATAAGCCTGAATTATGGTGCGAAGGGTGGGATTTGAACCCACGAAACCCTGCGGGATAGGAGCCTCAGTCCTACGCCTTCGCCTTGGTTTGACTTAGAAAGGTTTATCTGATTACTTCAAAAGTAAAATCCAAAGGACTAGCGAATGAGCGATAGTCTGAACAGAACCCTACCGTCAAAAAGAATGGTGCTTCAATACGGCAGAGACTCCAATCAGTTTGCCGAGTTGCAGTTTCCCTTGGGAGAAGGGCCTTTTCCGCTGCTCTTTGTGATACATGGCGGATTCTGGTTAGCCGCCTATAACCTACAGCATATATCGCCTCTTTGCGATAAACTAACGACATGCGGAATCGTTACATGCAGTCTTGAATACCGGAGAGTCGGACAAGAAGGCGGAGGCTGGCCAGGAACCTTTCTAGATATAGCAAACGGGACGGAATACTTCAGGCAGCTGTTGATCCGAGACAGAAGGGTAGACATGGGAAGAGCCGCAGTAATGGGACATTCGGCAGGTGGACACCTCGCGCTTTGGTTAGGAGGAAGTCATAGGTTGCCGAAAAGCTCCGCGCTGCACGTGGACCAGAAGCCTTGGCTTACCGCTGTGATTTCTCTTGCAGGAGTTGCAGATCTTCGCAACGCATGGGACCTGCGTCTTGGCTATGGAGCAGTCGACAGGTTGATCTGCGGGAGCCCCAACCAGTACCCTGAACGGTACTCGGAGGCTTCGCCAATAGAACTCTTGCCTATGGGGCTAAGGCAAGTTCTCATTCACGGCAGAGAGGACGACAATGTTCCAATCATTCAGAGCGAACGTTTTGTTCAGAAAGCGCGCGCTGTGGGGGATAAGGCAGCTCTGGTTCCTCTCGACAGGGTCGGTCATTTCGAACTTATCGACCCGGAGTCCGAAGCATGGGACGCGGTAGCTGGCTCTGCCCTCGAAGTTTTAGAGATCAGATAGGCTCTATCCAAAAAACAGAGGTTTGGTCTGGTGCAGAGGGCGAGGTTTACATTTCACATTTAAATTTAACGCATGCAACCCTTGCCTTAGATGAGAATTTGGCGCTGAAATGTGATCCTATCCATATTCACCGGTAAAAATACTTTGGAAAGAGTTCATAAGATGCGTTAGTCAGAGTGTTTTGGTCTCCCAAAGTCTTCCCTCAAATCAAAAATAACACTTATAACAACTTTAGACCAATAAGGGGACAAGTCAGCAAGCCATCTGGCATTTGTTACTAATCTTTCGCGCCTATGACGATTGCGAAGTTGGGAAGTAGCGACTTCAATATCTCTTGCCTGCCGAAACCAGCATCTTTCAGAACACTTGTCATCTCGGTCTGAGAGACAGGGTATTCCTTCGGGTGTTCTTCGCCGTAATTCTTGGTCATCCCCTCCAATGCCCTCTGCCAACTTTTGTCAAACTTGCTCGCAATTCTTGGCCTCTCTGCCCTTAGCTTGCTTATCTCCTGCTCATACCGCTCATCCGGTTCGAACCAGTCACCAATCACCAGCTTCCCGCCTTTCGCCAGCTTGGCATAGAGGTTTGAAATCACCCTTTTCTTGTTCTCGATGTGGTGGAAGGCCAGCGCGGATACGACGAAATCAAACTTTCCGGTTCTCAGCTCCTCGATGGAGCCGACTCTGAAACATATGTTCGTGATACCCATACTACGGCACTTGGTCTTCGCCTCGTTGATCATTCCATTGGAAACGTCAACACCCAGGATTCGCGACCTTGGGTATTTCATGGCAAGCCTGACGGCGAGATTGCCCGTTCCCATTCCGACATCCAAGATGTCACAGTCTTCTTTGTCGATTTGCTTGATGATGTTTTTGATAATCCAACGGTAAAACAGATACCTATACCTGTCCTGCAGATCGTATTCTCGCGAGAACTTGTCGAAGAAAGCAGCTGTTTTCATTTCATTGTTTCCTTTCAAATTGACCTTGAGTATTGATGGCCCTTTCGTTATAGGGTTTTTGAGCCCTTTCGGCATTATTGGAATTTGATGGGGTCTCCCTTTAGCCAGAAGTTTAATTCTGCTTCTTGTTTGCTGCCTTTTTCGCTAGCGGTTGAGTAATAGTTGCTGAAGGCTTTGATGAACGGAAAATAGGGGCAAAGTGCGGAGGGTGGGATTTGAACCCACGAACCCCTGCGGGATAGGAGCCTCAGTCCTACGCCTTTGGCCATGCTGGGCGACCTCCGCACGCTGATTAACGCTACCTGAGGCTGGTGCGGAATATAGAATTAGCTATGTCATTTAAAGGCTTTACCTTGACGGGTATATTCCCGCCGCCAACGCAAAATGAAAAGGGGTGATTAGAGCAGCCGGAAGTTTTCCTTCACCGAAGCCAGAACTACATGGGTGTTTGTCCGCTCGATGAAGGGTAGCGCCAGCAGCTTTTTGGTGAAGTGTCCGAGGTCTTCTCTGCTTTTGAATTTGGCGACGATGATGGCGTCGGTCAAGCCAGTCACGTCGTAAACACTGCACACGTTTTGGATCTTCGCTATCTCGTTTTCTGTTTCCACGAGTTTGCCTTTGGAAACGGTTATTTCGGTGACAACGGTCAGTTGGTAACCCAGTTTTTCGTGATCGATCAAAACGGAGTAGCCTTTGATGAGTCCTTCGTCTTCCATCTTTTTGATTCTTGACAAAACAGTTCCGACGGATACGCCTACGTTCTTGGCTATTTGCCTGCTTGAAAACCTCGCGTCTTCTAAGAGGGCTTTCAAGATTTTCTGGTCAGTTTCATTCAAATCCATCATGACACCATCTTGCACGTTCTTTCAATTAAACCCTTATTTTTGAAACGATATTTTAATTATCGTATGATTATATTAATAAAAGTTTAGTTTTTCACCTGCCGTAATGGATGAAGCACTTAACAAGACGCCGTCTTGAAACCCACGTCGCCCTGGGTTTTTGACGGCTAACAGATAGCAATGTTAAATTACTAGCTTAAGCCAGATTTGTCTTGACCCGTTAAGATGCAGGCAAAATACGACACCATCCTGGTTCTGGATTTCGGGGGGCAATACTGCCACCTAATCGGCAGAAGAGTCAGGGAAAACGGCGTTTACTCGGAAATAGTCGCTTGCGACATATCCCCCGAGGAAGTCAAGGCGCTTAACGAGAAATTCAACGTCAAAGGCTTGATCCTTTCAGGCGGGCCATCAAGCGTCTACGAGCCGAACGCACCCAAGATGGACCCGCGTATTTTGGAGTTGAACCTACCTATTCTGGGTTTATGCTATGGACATCAGCTTCTTGCGCAGTTGTCCCATGGCAAAGTTGAGCCCGCCGCATGCAAGGAATACGGGACCGCGCAGGTGGCCATCGACAAGCCTGTGGGCGTGTTGGAGGGTTTGGGCGAAAAAGAGAAGGTTTGGATGAGCCATGGAGACACGGTTTATTCGTTGCCAGCGGAGTTCGAGCAGTTGGCACACACCGAGAGTTGCCCAGTCGCCGCGTTCAGGCACAAAACTAAGCCGATTTATGGGTTGCAGTGGCATCCAGAAGTCATCCACACAGCGAACGGCGCTAGGATGCTGCACAACTTCATATTCCACGTTTGCGGGTGCCAAGCCAACTGGCAAATGGAAAACCTAATCGGCAAAATGGTTGCAGAGATCAAGTCAGACGTGGGCGAGGGCAGAGCCATAATTGGGCTGAGCGGCGGAATAGATTCAAGCGTGGCGACGGCACTTGCGGCGCAGGCACTCGGCGACAGGTTAACCGCGGTTTTCGTCGACCATGGCTTCATGCGGGAAGGCGAACCCGAAGCCATCTGCGAGACGTTCCAGAAGATGCCCATCAACTTCGTCATGGCAACCGCGCAAGAACGCTTCATGAAAAAAATCAGAGGCATAGTCGACCCCGAGTTGAAACGCAAAGCAATCGGCGAGGAATTCATCAGGGTTTTCGAGGAGGAAGCTGAGAAATCAGGCGCCCAATTCCTGCTTCAAGGAACGATTTACCCTGACAGGATCGAGTCAGGCATTCGGAAAAACTCGGACGTGATAAAATCCCATCACAACGTCGCTGGGCTCCCCAAGAATATCAAATTCAAAAAAATCGTCGAACCTCTCCGTGACCTGTACAAGGACGAGGTACGCAAAGTCGCAAAGATGCTCGGGTTGCCCAAGGAACTGGTTAACCGGCAACCGTTCCCAGGTCCGGGTTTGGCGGTTCGCATCATAGGCGAACTGACGCCTGAAAAGGTCAGCATCACCAAAAAGGCTGACCTCGTCGTTCGGCAGGAAATCGAGAAAAGCGGCTTGGACGAACGCCTCTGGCAGTACTTCGCCGTGTTAACCGATACGAAAGCCACGGGTGTGAAAGGCGATTCAAGAGCGTACGGGTACGTGGTTGCGGTTCGGGCGATGGAGAGCCAGGAAGCCATGACCGCCAACTTCGCGCAGATTCCCTACCCTGTGCTAGAGAGGATTTCGACCCGGATTTCAAACGAGATTCCGCAGGTTACCCGAATAGTCTACGACATCACTCACAAGCCGCCCGCAACTATCGAGTGGGAATAGGAAAACGAGATAACTGTTTATATTAAAAATTGGCAATACATTACTAACTCAGGTGACCCCCATTGAAAGCGCTAATCTTAGCTGGCGGATTCGCGACGCGACTGCGCCCCTTGAGCTGCAGTAGACCTAAAACGCTTTTCCCAATAGTTAACAAGCCGTTGCTGGAGTGGATTTTCGAAAAGTTGGCTAAAGACGGCTGCGAAGAAGCCGTTTTAGGAGTGAACGCGCTGACCCAATTCTACATAAGGCAGCAGCAGCCGAAAAGGCACGGCTTGAAGATTCGCTTCTCGATTGATCCACCGAGGATGCCTCTAGGAACCGCTGGACCTGTGAAGAAGGCTGAGAGGCTCTTGGGTCACGATGAACCATTTATTGTTTTGAACGGCGACATCTTTGCCGATTTTAGCTACAGGGAACTATACGATGCACATCTGAAAACAGGCGCTTCCGCGACAATTGCCCTCTGCGAAGTGGCGGAGCCATCCAGGTACGGAGTCGCCGAAGTCGATGGGGACAACCGAATAAGGAGATTCGTTGAGAAGCCGCCCAAAGGCAAGGCGCCAAGCAACCTCATCAACGCTGGCGCGTACGTCCTGAGCCCAAAGGTTTTTGAGTACATCCCAGCGGCGAAGCATGTTTCCATGGAGCGAGAGGTTTTCCCCAAGCTAGTCGACGAAGGAAAGCTCTACGGACACTTCACCAAGGGGTTGTGGATCGATATAGGCAAGCCAGAAGAGTACCTTCAAACAAACAAGGTGATTCTTGACTCTTTAGGTGGCGTCCTGAAACAGAAGAAAACGAAAACGTTTGAGGTGAAGAACCCAGTCGCCTTCGACGTGGGCGTTTCAGTAGGCGAAGGGTCAGTTGTCGGTCCATACGCGATTCTTGGGAAAAACGTCACAGTAGGCAAGAACGTGCACATAAGCAACTCTGTTGTTTTTTCACACGCATCAATCGGGGATTCCTGCGTTATCGACGGCGTGATAATCGGCGAGGCAGCGCACATCGGAAAACAAGTCACTGCTACTCGCGGATGCATCGTCGGCGACCACGCAAAAATCAGGGATAACCTGCGTCTTTCAGGGGCATGTTCTGTCTGCCCTGCCAAAGAAGTCGCTGAAAACATTTAAAACCCCAATGTTAACTCTTAACAAGAAGTGTGTGAAGTTTATGAGTGAAAGAAAGCTTTTCGGGACAAACGGCATTCGAGGCTTAGTAAACGTTGAGTTGACACCTGAAATGGCCATTAAAGCTGGCTGTGCAATCGGAACTTTTTTCGGCAGAAAAAGCCTGCTTGTTGGGCACGACGCCAGAACCAGCGGCAGCTTGCTTTCTAAAGCGGTGATTTCAGGTTTAGCCGCCACTGGATGTCACGTGTACTTCGCAGGGATGGCTCCAACGCCTGCCCTTCAATTCGCCGTGAAAAACCACAAGATGGACGGAGGCGTCATAATCACTGCATCACATAACCCGCCTGAATACAACGGTATCAAGGTCATCTGGAGCGACGGCATCGAAACGTCGCATGAACAGGAAGTTGAGATAGAGAACATTTACTTCGACAATAAAATCGTCTTCGCGGAATGGGACAAGCTGGGCACGGTGCAGGACTTACCTGGCGTAAACGACGAGTACATCCAAGCCATAAAGAAACATGTTAACGCGCAGAAAATAGCTCAAAAACACTTTCACGTCGTAGTAGACGCAGCCAACAGCGTAGGAGGCTTGACTGGCCCACAGCTGCTTCGGGAACTGGGCTGCAAAGTGACCAGCTTAAACGCCAACATCGACGGCACCTTCCCCGGGAGAATGCCCGAGCCAAGACCCGAGAACTTGACCGAGTTATCTACAATTGTGAAAGCCATCGGCGCAGACATGGGCGTCGCCTTCGACGGAGACGCTGACCGATCCATCTTTGCAGGTCATGATGGAACGATTTACTGGGGAGACAAAACCTTCGCGATAGTAATCAAACAGTTCCTATCTAAGAACCGCGGCGCAAAAATCGTCACTCCAGTCAGTTCCTCTACCCTCATCAAGGACACGGTTGAAGCTTACAAGGGTGAGTTGCTCTGGACTAAAGTTGGAAGCGTAACGGTTTCCCAGAAAATGAAAGAGGTGAACGCCAAACTCGGCGGGGAAGAAAACGGCGGCGTCTTTTACGGTCCACACCAAGCCGTCCGTGACGGAGCGATGACAACGGCGTTGCTGCTTGATATCATGGCGCAGACAGGCAAGAGCCTTGCTGAGTTGGTGGCTGAACAACCGCAGTACTTCATCGAAAAGGGCAAAGTCGAGTGCCCAGACGAGAAAAAAGAAGTTCTCCTGCAGAAAACCCTCGAGCAACTTAAAGGCGAAAACATCAGCACCATCGACGGAGTTAAGATATGGTTCAGCGACAAAAGCGCCATCCTCATCAGGCCAAGCGGCACCGAACCCGTCTTCAGGCTCTACGCTGAGGCAAAAAACCAAGAAAAAGCATTAAAGCTAGTTAAAGACTACAGTCAAAAGCTTGAAAAAACCCTGAAAAGCCTCTAGCAAGCCTGTTTCGCGGAGAACCCCCACTTATGCCCAACGTTCTAATTTTAAAACCAGACGAGATAGATTCAGCCGAGAAGCGCTCAAAACTTAGCATTAGCGTCGTAGGATGCGGACGCAAGGGAATTCTCTATGCCTACGCCTTCGCCAAAGCAGGATTCAAAGTCTCATGCGTCGACCCCGACGCGAACGTCATAAGGAAGCTGGCAAGAGGCAAAACGCCGTTCAGAGAGCAGGAAATCGAGGGAAAACTGAAAAGCTTGATCAGCGCGGGACAGCTTAGCGTCACAGGTGAGTTGAAGAAGACGGTTTCCCGAAGCGACGTTGTAATCGTGGCGGTTCCTGCCAACGTGGATGAAAAGAAAAAAATCGACTACACGGAAGCCACGAGTATTCTCAAGCAGGTTGGAGCCGCGTTGCACAGCGGTATGCTGGTGATTTACGGAGAAGTTGCAGGCTTGGGTTTCATGGAGGGAGTAGCAAAGGAGATTTTGGAGGATACGTCGGGGTTGAAGGCGGGGGTGGATTTTGGCTTGGCTTACGTTCCAATCCATAACTCGCAGGTTAAGCAGCTTGATGATCCTGCAATCTATTTGGAGTTGAAGGTCGCAGTGTTCGGAAAATCGGGTCAAGATGCGACTCTGAACTTGGCTAAAACAGTTGCCAAGAGCGTAGGGCAACTAAGCAACATGAAGACAGCTGAAATAGCCACACTTTTTACGGCTACAAAGCAAGACATCAGCGCTGCTTTAGGGGGTGAACTAGCTATTTTCTGCGAGGACGCAGGCATCGATTACTTTGAAGTCTTGAAATCTTTGGGGTTCAACGACCCAAGTTTTTGGCCTGCAGTTGACGACCAAGAAAACAGGAACGAAGCGTACCTACTGCTTGAAGCCGCAGAAAACATTAATGCAAAATTGAGGCTGCCAGAGTTGGCTCGCCAAGTAAACGAGGAAATGGTGAAGCATGCTGTTAACTTGACGCAGGATGCTTTGCGAAGCTGCGACAAGACGCTGAGGAGAGCCAGAATAGCCGTGTTAGGCAGAGTTAGCCCGAATACCAACAGTGCAGTCTACGTTAAATCGCTGTTGCTGAAGGGCGCCAAAGCTAGCCTTTACGACCCTGTCTCGAAAAGCGACGCGTCGGATGTAGGAGTGGCAAAGACCAGCTTGAATGAGACTGTGGAGGGCGCAGACTGCTTAGTGGTGCTTACAGGGGAAGAACAGTTTAAGCGCTTGAACCTTAGGAAGTTAAAGGCTTTGATGAAGACGCCTTCGGTGATTGTGGATTTGGCGGGGGCGTTCGAGCGAAGCGCAGTGGAAGCAGAAGGCTTCATATACCGTGGATTAGGAAGAGGAACAGGATAAGACATGAAAAAACTCGGAGTAGCAGTAATTGGCACAGGCTTCTGGGGGAAAAACCACGCAAGAGTCTACAAAGAACTCCCATCCACAGAGCTAATCGCGATCTGCGATGTTAACCCGGAGCGGGCAAAAGCCGTCGCCGACCAGTACGGCGTAAAAGCCTACACAAGTAGTTCACGAATGTTGAAAAACAATGAAATAGAGGCAATTAGTATCTGCACGTGGTCGACGGTTCTCGCCAAAGAAGCGCTCAAGGGACTGCGGGCTGGCAAGCACGTTTTGGTTGAAAAACCCATGGCCACCAACACGAAGCAGGCGGAGAAACTGTGCTTGACGGCAGAGCAGAATGGACTTGTCCTAACCGTCGGCTTCCTCATGAGGTTCATACCAGGATTGCAGATCATCCGTGAAGCCGTTGAAAAAAGAAAAATCGGCGAGTTAGTCTGCGCCAACGCTAAGAGGGTTTCACAGTGGCCTGAACGCATCGGCGACGTCGGAGTCGTCAAGGACACCGCAATCCATGACATAGACGTCATGCGGTTCATCTCCCAGCAGAACCCCGTCACGGTTTACGCTAAGATGGGAAGCATGAAACACCGCAAGTTCGAAGACTACGCACACATAATGCTCACCTACCGAAACGGAGAGAGCGCCTTCATAGAATCCAACTGGCTGACACCGTACAAGACGCGGACCTTAACCGTCACGGGAAGCGATGCCATAATGAGGCTCGACTACATCACTCAGGACGTGTGGATTGAGCAGCAGAAAGAAACATTGCAGCCCAGATACCCATTCCAAGAACCGCTTAAATGTGAACTGGAGCACTTCGCACAGTGCGTGCTTGAAAAGAAGAAGCCGCTGATAACCGGCGAGGATGGAGTAAAAGCACTGGAAGTCGCCGAAGCCGCCATGCTGTCCTCTGCCAAGAACAGGGCAATAAACCTGAGAAATTAGTTGGGCTACTTTAAGCTGAAGGGTTTTCCCTCAGTAACAATTTTCTCTGGAACCTTAGCCTTCCACTTCTTCAAGAAGGGCAGGTCTTCAATCTCTTTTCTCAGCTCGTCAGGAAGCATCTCTGGAATCTCGTCCCTGATGGGGTACCAGCGTAGGCATTTGGGGCACACGATGAGGCCTTCGACGATTTCTTCTTTCTCTTCGAAGACGTGGAGTTCAAGAGGATGATACTTGTCTATTGGGCAAGCCAAGATTTCCATGAGTTTACGCTTCAAGGTTACGTCACAAAACACATAGTCGATGTTTGTGCTTTTAAGACTTGCTTAGCGCTCCTTGACCAAGATGTCAAGGACTGTTTGGTACCAGTTGGGGCCTGTGCTTCTGACTACACGGGAGAAAACAAAACTGTAACCCAGACGAAGGCTGTCGAGTTTCAGCGCCACTTTCTGCTTGGTCTTGTCAAGAGGGTCTTCGTTTCCTGTGGCATGCTGGAAATCGTAGATGTGAACCCAGCCGCCTGACGGCTTAAGCGCCAGAACAGCGTAGGGCAGGTACTCCAACGCTTTTTCGGGCAGTGGCATCAAGACCCTGTCAGCCACATGCTGTAGTTGCGTGTTGATGACGTCTTTTGAGTCGCCGAGCACTGGAATAACTTTCCCGTAGACTCTGTTGATTCTGACGTTTTCCTCCATGTATCTGACCGCCGTTGGGTTAACGTCGATCGAGAAAACTCTGGTTTCGGGGGCAGCTTTAGCGATTAGCACGCTGAAGCAGCCTACGCCTGCAAACATGTTCACGACTGTTTCGCCGTTTCCGACAAGCCGCGCAATCCGCGACCGCTCATGCGAAAGCCGAGGAGAAAAATAGCATTTCTCGACATCAACCGCGAAAACTGAACCCGACTCCCTGTACCTCGTCGCTGTCTTGTTTTCTCCTGCCAGCAACTTTAACGTTCTAACCCTGAAGTCTCCCGTGACTGGACTGGTTTGGGCAAAAACCGTCTTCACGCTTCTATGGATAGCCATTATCTGTTTGGCTACTGCCTGGGCGTCAGCGACATCGTCATTTGCAGTTTTGAGGATCGCTATTTCGCCTACAATGTCGAAGGAATTGTAGATTTTAGTCAGTTCAGACTGCTGCAGGTCAGCAGCCAACCTTTCTTTTAAGCGACGTCTCAACTGCTTATCCTCTTAAAGACAATTTAGCTTGGAAACCTTTAAAAGCAAAATACTTTTCTTTGTAGGGCAGGCGTTTCTGATGGAGAAATCAGGGATTGTTTACGAATGCATGAGATGCGGAGCACGCGTCCCCTCTGAAGAACTTGACCTCCGCGGCGGAGAAACCAAATGCATCATCTGCGGCTACAGGATTCTGAAGAAAATCAAGCCGCCCGTAGTTAAACGCGTTCAGGCAAAATAAGAAAAGGGTACTCGTGTTTTTTGGCACGAGCCACTCGGTTTTTGTCTCTTTTTATCTTTAGTAGTATTCTTCGTCTCCGAGTTTCCGCAAAGCTTTTCCTTTGAGCCTTATTGCTTCGCCCAGGTAGTCGTCGTCTATGTCCTTCTCAACGGTTTGTCGCTTGACGGTTTCGCCGCAAACTCCTCCCGGCAGCAACCGTCTCTTCACGCACATCGAGTATGTGCAGCTTGCAACGTTGCATTGTTCCTCGGTCAACCGGCACCAGACAGAGTTTCGCTGGTAGAAGGCAGAGTTTTTGCCGCACTTAAAGGCGCTGCATGTTGGAGAACAAGGTTTTGATTGAGCCAACAGATACACCTCAACAAATCAAAATCTAAGCTGATGTTTTTGTTTCGTCCCTTGTTTTTTCTATTTCCCGTAGAATAAATATAAACTTTGTTCTTATCAGGTGAAAAATGGGTGTTTAGCTTTCGGTGGTGTGGCGTCTTCTTCTCATCAGGAACAGCTCAACGACAACCAACAGTACCACTGCGACTATGACTGCGATCAATGTAAACAGTGCAGTTGTCGGAATCAGCAGCGACCCGAAAGCTACGTAATTGCTCATTTGTATCTGCACTGACGTCGGCTGGTTAACGTTCATCGAAACGGCTTGGTAGCTGTCTTCGGCGCCTTTGGCGAACGCGACTATTTGCAGGTTGCCGCCGACGATGTCGCTGAAGGTTGTCTTTCCATCGCTTTGGGTCGTGGCGGAGTAGCGTTCTTGGGAGGGCCCGTTCACGGTGACGTTGGCGTCCGAGATGGGTTGCCCGAAGTAGTCGACCACTGAAACCGACACTTCGATGCCGTAGAGCGTGCAGCGGATGGGGTATGTTTCTGCAGCGAATGCCTTGATGGTGGTTTCGTTGATGAGAATGCCGTTTTGGTAAATCTGAAGTTTGTATTCCCCAAAAGTCAGCGGAGCAGAGGCTGAGCCTGAACTGTCGGTTGTCGCAGTGTAGAATAAGCCGTTTGTCAATTCAACGAGCCTCAGGTCCGCGCCTGAGATTGGGTCATCGTTGTAGCCGACCACGTTGAAAGTTGCCTGTTCAGTGGGGCATATTATCGTGAACCGGTAGGTTGCCTGTGCAGGTAGACTGGTTATTGTGTTGTTGCCCACGTTGAACACTCGGCCGTACATTGAAGCGTTAATGACGTAGCTTACGCCGCTCAGAGTTGAGTTCAAAGCGTAGGTACCCCCAGAGCCTGTCTCAGCTGTGACGGATGCTGTCTTCGACCCATAGTTGTAGCTGATCGACAAAGTGACGAACGACATGGCTGTTCCGTTTTCATTTTGAACAAGGATTTGCAGGTTGGTTAATTGGCATTCAAAGTTGAAGCTACCTGCGCCCGTGACGGTAATGTTCGTATTTCCGACGGTGACGCCCTCATAATACGCAGTCAGCAAACAGGGTCCCACTTCCAGCATGAAGTTTGCGTGGCCGTTGCTATTGCTTGTGGCGTTGGAGAAGGTGTTCGCGTTTTGGTCCTGCACTTTGACTAGGATTTTGGAAACGGCTTGACCGTCAAGGTTCAACGTCGTGATTGTCACGGAGTAACCGGGAACCAAGAAAATCTGCACGTCCTGCATTAACTTGGCGCTGCCGCTTGTCGTGGTGATTGTTGCCTTGCAGTTTCCGACTGCGGTGTTGCTGGGAATTGCGAATGATGCAGTCATTACGCCGTTGGAGTTCGCTGTCATCGACTGCGAGACAAGGCTTGTACCTGTGACGACGCTGGTTACGCTTAGTGTTGCGGTCTGCCCAGCGGCGTACCCTGGCGCGGCAACAGTTGCTGTTTGACCTCTGTGGTAAGACGCGGCGTCAAGGAACCCGACGATAAACTGGTTCGTACTCAAACCTTGGGACATGTTGAAGTACAGAGTATAGTTGCCTGCGAAATCAGTGGGCGACAGCCCGCCTAGTTGCAGCGAGTCACCAGCTTGGAAGCTGCTGCTTGGAAAATCGAGTTGCGCACTGGCAGTTCCCAAAGAATTCGCCGTCATGGTGACGACATCCGAATAGTTTCCGTTGAGCGGGCTTGGAAGCACAACAGTTATGTTGGCGGCGTATGTTACCTTCGCGGAGCCCCCCGTTATCTCTGCATTCAAAGCTACCGTGCTGCCTTCCTGATTGTACGAGTTGACGGAGCTGATGATGTAGTTGGGTAGGATTAGGAACTCTACAGGCGTATTACCCGTTGAGTTCAAGTTTTGCTGCTTTATGTCTTCTATCACGAAGGCGTAGTCGCCGCCTGGAAGCTGAGGCACAGTGAAGTTGACGTTAACGTAGTAGTCGTTGGCTGTGCCGCTTGCGACGATTGTGTTACCCATTATTATGTTGTAGGTTCCGTAGCCGGTGTATATGGTTCCTTGGACGTTGTACAGTTCTCCAGCGGTTCCGTTGTCGACGCTTGGAACAGACGTAACCGCGTTTGCCTCACTTGCGGGAGTAACCCGTATGATTTCTACGCCGAGGCTGTTCTGACCGTGCACATTAAGGAACGGTGTTAGAGCGACCGCTAAAGACATGAAGACTAGAAGGGTAATTGCAACAATTTTCTTGTTCAAACCACTCAGCTCTCCGGAAAGATAGATACTCACATCAGTAGTTGCTCATTGATTAATTAAGGGAGGATTTTAAACTTTGCCATTTAACCCTTGAATGAGAGGCTCGTACAGCCTGAGACAAGCCTGCCCAAAGAGATTTTAGGCTCAAAACGGTCCTGTGCAGCGGGATTCTTAAAAGAACGAACTTTCTACTGTACCCTGAATTTCGGTGCATAAGTTGGAAGAAAACACTGCGGCGACGCTTCTAAGCGCATTGAAAAAACAGAAGTATCATCTGGTAGGCGCTCACTCAGCCGTCAAACGATGCAAGTGGCTCTACGAATCCATAGTTAACAACAGACCCTGTTATAAACAGAAGTTTTACGGTGTAAAATCTCACAGATGCATCCAGATGACGCCCAGCCTCTACTACTGCACTCAACAGTGCCTGTTCTGCTGGCGTGCGCAGAGCGGCGACCTGCAGGTCACCTGGGACGAAATGAAGATGCCCAAAGCGGACCCGCCCGAGGCAATCGTTGAAGGCTGCTTCAAAGCGCAGGAAAGAATCCTGACAGGGTACAAAGGCAACTTGAAGGCGAACTGGCGCAAATTCCAAGAGGCGCTGTCGCCTAAGCAGGTTGCCATAAGCTTGACGGGGGAACCGACGCTTTATGAGCCGCTCGGAGACTTGATTCGGACTTTTCACCAGAAAGGCTTAACAACGTTTCTCGTGTCCAACGGCACTCTTCCCAACAGGCTTTCAAAACTCAGCCAAGAGCCAACCCAACTCTACATTTCACTGTGCGCGCCCAACGAGCAAGTGTACAAGCGGGTATGCCGACCAGAGTTCCCAGGCGCATGGGAGAAGCTGAACGAGACCCTGAGTTTGCTGCAGAGTTTTCGTTGCCCTACCGTTCTGCGAACGACACTGGTGAAGGATCTCAACATGAACAACGTAGATGAATACGCTAAGTTGGTTGAGAAGGCAAACCCGACTTACATCGAAGCGAAAGCGTACATGCACATCGGCTTCTCAGGTCTACGTTTAGGGTTTGAACGCATGCCCATGCACGCCGAAGTCAAAGAGTTCGCTCAGCAGCTGTCGGAGAAGACGGGCTACAGGATCCTTGACGAAGCGCCAGAAAGCAGAGTCGTTCTCCTAAGCAGGCTAAAAAAGCCCATCCAAGTCAGCGCCGACTAACCTAAACGGCTTTTTCTCGCATGCGACGCTTAAGAAATTGAAATAAGCCACCAGACGATTCATCTATTCTTTGATGATGCCTTTGTCTTCGTTGGAAACCGTTCTTCAAGAAGTAAAAACCGAGCTCATGCAGAAAAACAGCATCCGCGAAGAAACCCATGAAAGTATGCGCAAGGCAACTAGCCTCTCAAAACAAGCCATACTTCTAATTCACCAGAAAAAGTACGAGGAAGCAGAAAAATGCATCGCGGAAGCCAAAGAAAAGATTTCAAGCCTCCAGAAACAGTCGGAGATCTACCCAGACATAATCTACGGCGGCATGTTCAGCGCGGCGCTTCAGGAGTATTCGGAAGCACGCATATTCGCTGTTCTGGTCAAGGAATCGCGTTTCGTTACCCCCGCCGAGATAAACGTGCCCTGCACCGACTACGTGCTCGGGTTAGCCGACGTCGTAGGCGAATACCGACGCTTAGCACTCGACAACCTGCGCGATGGCGAAGTCAAAAAAGGGGAAGAATGCCTCGAAAACATGGATCAAATCTTCATCCAACTGCTCGCCCTTGACGAAGCATACATGCTTGTCCCAGGACTAAGGCACAAATCCGACATCGCGAGAAGAATAATCGAAACGACACGCGGAGACGTCACGCTTGAAATTCGCAGAAAATCGCTGGAAGACATCCTGAGGAAGTTTGAGCCGCCTAAAGCAGCGTCTAAACGTCGGTCAAGAAAGGACAAAAGTTGAGTCAACAACAGGAATTAGCGAAGAACTTCTCCGTTGAAAAGGCGCATGCGACTCAGGTTTGCCTTTCAAAGAAGATAATTCTTGAGGACAGGCTACCGCGGAAAATCAAGACCGTTGCGGGAATTGACGTTTCCTACGTTGGTGGCGTAGGTGTCGGAGCCGTGGCGGTTTTGGATTATGAATCGCTCAAGCTTGTGGAAGCCCAAGTTGCTACATGCAAAGTAAAGATGCCATATATCCCGACTCTGCTTTCTTTCCGAGAGACTCCACCTGCAATGGCAGCGATTAGGAAATTGAAGATTCACCCCGACGTTTTCCTCGTTGATGCTCAAGGCTGGGCGCACCCGTACAGATGCGGATTCGCAAGCCATCTTGGATTGGCTCTGGGAAAGCCGACGATTGGTGTAGCTAAAACCCCTTTGATTGGCGAGCCCGCAGAAATTAACGGACAAACTTTTCTCGTTGATGGAGGTGAAGTCATAGGCGCCGTCGTCACCACGAAGCAGAGCACAAAACCAGTCTTCGTGAGTGTTGGACACATGGTTTCACTTAAAACAGCAATGGAAATCGCCAAGCGTTGCAGCAAGACGCGGGTTCCCGAACCGATCCTGCAGGCGCATAAGCTGGCGACACAGGAGAGAAAGAGGTTGGCGGTGGAAAGCAAAATAAATATCGCCGAAGAGTGAACTATCGCTATAGCGAGCGTGAAACGGTTTGGCTGAAGAAGTAACCTTTGCAGACTTCCAAAAATTTGATTTCCGAATAGGCAAAATAGTTGAGGCAACACAGGTTCCAGCATCCAAGAAACTCATCAAGTTAACGGTGGATTTCGGCTCGGAGAAGAGGACCGCAGTTGCAGGGCTGCTAAAGTACTACACGCCAGAGCAACTGCTGGGCAAAAAATGCGTTTTCCTGCTGAACCTTCAGCGGCGGGTTTTGGCTGGCATCGAATCTCAATGCATGATTCTGGCGGCGGAAGACAGCGAAGACCACGTATCCGTGCTAATGCCCGAAAAAGACATCGTTGAAGGCAGCAAAATCGGCTAACAGAACCCGTTCACATCCTCGACCGGTCGAGCTTCTAGCTGCTGGGGAAAACTTAAATGGGTATGCCCCAACACGTATTGGTGTAATTTGTTGTACAAGGTGTTTGCTTAATGGCGGTTAACGAAGAAACGCTTATGTGGGTCGAAAAGTACCGACCTAAAAACCTCAACGAAGTCGTCGACCTCAAGGACATAGTTGAAAGCCTAAAAGCCTTTATGAAAAAACCCAAAACGATGCCCCACCTAATGTTCGCAGGCATACCAGGAACAGGCAAAACCACACTGGCAATATGCATCGCACACGAGCTTTTCGGCGAAAAATGGAGAAGCTTCACGCTGGAACTCAACGCATCCGACGAAAGAGGCATCGACACCGTACGCGAAAGAATCAAGGATTTCTCACGTTACAGCCGCGCAGGCTTCGAAAACGTGCCTTTTTCGCTTATAGTCCTCGACGAATGCGACCAGATGACTGGCCCGGCGCAGACAGCGTTGAGGAGAATAATGGAGACGAGCTCGCGTACATCGAGGTTCATCCTCATCTGTAACCAGTCAAGCAAGATTATTGAGCCGATTCAGAGCCGATGCGCAATTTTCCGCTTTTCAAGGCTTGACAGGCAAGCGATGAAGGAGCACTTGCAGCACATCGCTAAAAAAGAGGGCGTCGACCTGCAGCCTGAGGCAGCGGAAAGAATCGTTGATTTCTCCGAAGGCGACCTGCGGCACGCCATTAACGCTTTGCAGACCGCTTCAGCCTACAAGGAAGGGTGCGTAGATGAGAAAACCGTGGCGTTAGTCATTGGGGAAGCGAGTCCAGCGCAGGTGCAGCAGATGATTCGCAAAGCCCTGTTCGGCGATTTCATCGACGCACGCAAAAAAATGTACGACATTATGGGTTCCTACGGGTTCTCAGGCTCGGAAATCATACGGCAAATCCAGCGGGAAATCTTCAAGATGTCGGATCTGACGCCTGAACAGAAAGCCGAAATCTCCAACGTCATCGGCGAATACGATTACCGCCTGACCCAGGGCGCAAACAGCGACATACAGCTGAGTGCGCTTCTTGCACAGTTCGCTAAATTCGGCAGAGGCATAATGGAAACCTATGAGAAATGACCTTCTGTGGGTTGAGAAGTACCGCCCCAAAAAGATAGAGGATATAGTCGGCAACGAAGAAGCGAAAGCCACGTTCATCGACTGGATAAAGGGCAAAAGCAGAAGCAAAAAGAAGGCTGTGCTACTTTACGGTCCGCCAGGGGTTGGGAAAACGGCGCTGGTTAATGCTGCGGCAAGGGAGTTCGGGTTCACAATCATCGAGATGAATGCCAGTGACACACGGTCGGAAAAGGCCATTAACGCGGTTGCGAAACCCGCCACTTCTTACGTAGCCTTGGACGCTTTTTCAACTCAGAGCAAAGGCAACCTGCTTTTCCTCGACGAAGTCGACGGCATAGCAGGCAACGAGGATAGAGGAGGAGTAAGCGCCATAATCGAGATCGTTGAGAAATCCCTAGTCCCCGTAATCATGGCGGCAAACGATCCTGACATTGACAAGCTTAGACCGCTCAAGAAGGTCTGTCTGCTTATACGGTTCCAGCAGATAAGGATCCCGCTTCTCATCGCCTTGCTCCAAAAAATCTGCTTGCTGGAGCACGTCAAAGCAGAGTTCGAAGCGCTTGAACACATCGCGCAGAACAGCAGAGGAGACGTGCGGTCAGCCATAAACGACCTGCAGAGCTTGAGCGAAGAAAACCATGCCTTAACGCTGCAGGACACGATGGCTTTGACTTCGAGAAACAAGGACATCAGCATGGATGAAACACTCCAAGGGTTCTTCTCAGCGAAATCCATCTCTGAAGCATCAAGCCTCCTCAGCCGATCGAACGTTGACTACGACGAGTTTCTGATGTCGGTCAGCGACAACCTACCCAAAAGGTACATTGACCCAAGTGAGCTTGCAACTGCGTACGACTTCGTGTCGCAAGCCGACGTTTACCGCGGAAGAATCGGGACAGAAAACTGGCATCTTCTGAAGTACTTCTACAACTCCATGTCCCAAGCGGCTTCAGTTGCGCCGCAGTCATACCAACCCTTCGAATTCATAACTCCGCCCATAAGGATCATCACGTTGTTCTGGACAAAAGGCAAAAGGTCGATGCTGGACGCCATCTGCGGCAAAATCGGGACCCAATGCCACGTTTCACGCGAAAAAGCCAAACGCGACTTCGTTCCCTACGTCAAGGCGCTTCTTCAAACGCAGAAGCACAGCCCGCTGATTGCTTACTTCGACTTTACACCCGAAGAAGTCGATTTCCTCGTTAAGATGAACAGGTATTAGGGAGGCGCCGCGTGTAGTTGGTGGCGGTTTTAAATCCCAAAGGGTTCAAGCTTCCGAGAGTAGAGCGCGAAAAATTCGTCGCGTTGATGAATCTGGGGTTGAACTACGACAGGGAACGAGGCGTCTACTCGGTAAAGAACTGCAACAACATCGAGAAACTCATGAGCACTCTCGCCGAAATACTTGGTAGCGAAGTGGCTTTCCTACAAAGCTGCACCAGATGCGGAAGAGACTTCGCATGCACAGAATGCAAGTACAACGAGCTATGCACAACCCGAGACCTCCCATTAAACTGCGTTTGCCCCCAATGCCTGAGGGACAAGAAACAATTCGAGAAGTACCTGGAGAAATTCTAGGTTTTTTCGGAGAGAATTAACTTTTTCACTCAAGAATTGAACATGAAATTTGCAGGAAGATCTCTTTTCTAGCAATATTGGCGTTTTTTAACTTACTTAATGTGTGTACTTTTTGTGGCTACCATGCGTGAACTGACTATTTATTGAAATTCAGCGATTTACCCAGCAAGAAGTGAATCGTATGAAAAACAAAATAATCGAGGCTGAAGGCCTCACAAAAATCTATAAGTCAGTCAAGGCCGTGAACAATATTTCTTTCACGGTTGAAGAGGGAGAACTCTTCGGGTTCCTCGGCCCAAACGGCGCGGGGAAAACCACGACTATCAAGATGCTAACGACCTTGGCGGCAATCACCTTGGGAAAAGCCACCGTCGCAGGATACGACGTGAACAGTCAAGCCGCAGCAGTCCGCGAAAACATAGGCATCGTACCGCAGGAGCTAACAGCAGATGACGAACTCAAAGGCATAGAAAACCTGCTTCTCTCAGCCAAACTCCACCATGTCCCAAACGATCCGGCACGAAAGAAGGCAGCGGAGTTACTGGCGCTTCTCGAACTCGATGGAGCCGCCCAACGGCAGGTCAGGACCTATTCAGGCGGCATGCGTCGGCGTCTGCAGTTGGCCATGGGGCTGATTCACGAGCCTAAGATCCTCTTTCTGGATGAACCAACCCTTGGCTTGGACATTCAGACGAGGCAGAAAATGTGGGAATACATCAGACAGCTTAACCGTGAAAACGGAATAACCGTGTTTATGACGACCCATTACCTTGAGGAGGCCGACTCGTTGTGCGACAGAATCGCCATAATCGACGCTGGTGCAATCAAGGTGTCAGGGTCACCCGCCGAGCTTAAGAGCAAACTTGGTGGCACGGTCTTGACTTTGGAACTCGTAGACGGCGTTGACGCATCCCCCATGCTTCGCGCAATCCCGGACGTCGCAGCCGTCGAAAGGGAAGGCGAAACCTACAGAATCCGGCTTTCAAGAACTGAAACGGCGCTTCCGACAATAGTTGACGCCGTAACGAAGAAAGGACTCAAAATCTCCGACATCACCCTGTCAAAGCCTACACTGAACCAAGTTTTCCTGCAGATCACAGGCAACACAATGCGTGACGCAGGCACAAACGGCGATGGTTATGGCCAACGAGTATTGATCGAGAGGTTGAAGTAAGATGTTCAACGACACCTTGGCATTAACAGCACGTTCACTTAGAAAGTGGATACGCAACCCTGCAGCCATCTTGCCAGGCATCTTCATGGCGATTTTTTGGTTGGCGCTTTTCGGAAGCTCATTCAACCCAGTTAACCTCGTGCCAACGCAGATCGGCGGGACTCCATTGTCACCGACATTGACGTTGCAGATTAAGTCGGCGATAAGTTCAGTGTTCGGCGGTGCAGCGAACTACATAACGTTTCTCACTGCGGGCATAATCACACTGATAGTTATAATCAACATGGCTTATGGCGGCATCGATATAGTAATCGATAGGCAATTAGGCTACCTTAACTCGCTGTTGACTGCACCGATTTCCAGGACGTCCATATTCATGTCGGGTGCCCTTCAGAACTTTGTGAAAGCCATGTTCATTGCGGTAGTTACTTTCATAGTGGGATTGGTGCTTCCTAACGGCTTACAGTTTGGGGCTGGCTTTGGCGCGCTGAACGTACTCGGCGTCTTCGCTGCGATTTCGCTAGTGACCTTTGGGTTCGGATGCCTCTTCACTGCTGTCGCCTTCTCGGTGAAGGTCGTGGATTCGTTGATTGCAATCATTAATTTCCTGGCGTTTCCGCTGGTGTTCGTGAGCAGCGCCATGTTCCCGCTTGGAACCTTTCCGTCTTGGCTCAAAGGCGTAGCGGAGGTCAATCCGGTAACAAAGGCGGTTGAAACTGCGAGGCTACTGATAGTTAATGGCAAGCTCACTTCGTCGCAGCTGTCAACGGTAGCTTGGAACATGCTGTACTTAGTCGTCTTCGCTGTCGTCCTTGCGGCGCTCGGATACCTAATTGCGCGGAGAGCTTTGAAAGCTGAATAAGAGGAGACAGAGAATGCTGGGAGTAACGCAAAGTGAATCACCCTTAAAAGGAAAGGAGGCGAAATAGAAGCTATGCCAGATTATCATATCCCGCGAGGACAAAGCGCCGTCCTCGACAGAGTCGAGGGCAACCTCAGAGCAGGCCACAACTCGGCAATAAGTCCCTGCAACAGCAAGTCAATAGTCGTCACCCAAGCAGCAGTCTTCGAAGGAAACGCCCAAGTAAACGGAGACTTAGAATGCGATAGCCTGGAGTGCCACAGCGGAAGGCTTGAAGTCAACGGCAACCTCACTATCAACAAAACACTCGACGTAGGACACTCGATACAAGTCGCGGGAACAATCAAAGCCCGAGACATCGACGTAGGTGGAAAAATCTTTGCAGGCGCAATAAACTGCAACCGAATAAGAGTCGGCGGGCACGCTGAAATCCTGAACACATTTGAAGCCCCAATCGTCGACATCGGAGGCAAACTAAGCGCCGCTGGCCAAGTCAAACTTGGATACCTCCATGTAGGAGGCGAAGCCGAGGTCGGAGGCGGCGTCATCTCGGACAGCATAAGAGTAGGCGGAAAATTCAGCAGCAAGAACGTCCTCGAATTTGGCGAGCTCCTAGTTTACGGGAGGGGCAATCTGCCAGCCAACTGCAAGGGACACCGAGTTTCAACCTACGGCAAACTTGAAGTAGACGGCAACTTTACTTGCGACTTTATAGAGGTCGGCGGCGTCATTGAGATAAAGGGCGACTGCCACACACAGCGGGTCGAAATCGGAGGCAAACTCGAGATCCAAGGCTCTCTGTTCTCAGAACGGGTAGAAGGCTACGGAAACATCGAAATCGACGGCACCTTAGAAAGCGGAACTCTTAAAACCAACGGCAAACTCGAGGCAAAGAAGATTGTTGTCCGTGAAGAAGCCGACATAAGCGGAAAACTGGAAGTTGACCAAGGACTCAAGGCTAAACAGGTGATCGTGCGCAGCGGCAGCCGAGTTGAAGGATTTTTGATTGGTGACCGCGTTGAGGTTGGCAAAAGCACAGACGTAGGCTATGGTGGCTGGGGCATGAACTGGGCTGCAAGCTGGGCAATGGCTGGCGGAATGGCAAGAGTTGATGATGTTTACGGTAAAGAAGTCATTATTGGCCCCATGTGTAGGGTAGAACGCATATTCGGTGAAACCGTAACTTTGGAACAAGGCAGCGGAGCTGAGCAAGTAATGTACACCCAAGAATTAAAGGCAAACTTCGGCGTAGCAATTAGCCAGGCGCCCCGAAAAGTAGACAAATTGCCACCGCCGCCTTTTTGAGGAACCGCCATGACTGCCTCCAGGAGATAAAGCTGCAATGGTCCAAAATGAGACTAAGCGGTCAAAGACACAGCTTTACGCCACTATTTTGGAAGTGCTGATTGGCCATCCTGAAGGTGTTAAAATCACGCGGTTGTCGTACGGCGTGGGCGTACCCGTGGACAGGCTTCGAGTCATGGTCGAAGACTTGTGCTCCTTTGGGCTCATGAGAAAACTAACCGACGATGAGGGCACTTACTATTTTGCAACTCCGCGTGGGCTTGAGTTCCTAGATACTTACTGGAAAATGCAGGGCTTCCTAGAAATCTTCGGAGACAAAAAGAAGCCAGACAACCTGAGAAGAAAGTAAAGAAACGAAAACGTAAGAACAATAAGCGTAACGTTAGCAAGTTGACTTTACATCCTTTGATGCACCATGTGTTAAGTATACATAAAAAGCAAAAATTTTCTATTTCAAATGGTTCTTTGCAAAGAACCATCAAACGAGCTTCGAGCGGCCATTCAAGAAAAGGATCTAAGAGAAGTAGGTTTTATGGTTCTCGTGGCGGAACCAGTTGGTTCTCACAGCAGAGTTAATAGCAACAACTCAATAACATTTTCTCTGGCGGAATGCATGATACCTATAATTAAATTGGCTCTGTTAGGACTTGCTGCAATTGCGCTTGGGGCCTTGTTAGCCATGCCGATGCTATATTCAAACACTAAACCACCATCCCTTAACACGGTTGGTGTTGAGGGAACTATAAATTGCGATATAATATATGCATATTTTTCTACCGCGCCACCTAGTGGGAACGAATCTGTCCTTTGGAATACGATTAATGTGTCATCGGAAACTGAAAGCACAACCGTCTTCTACTACTTCATCCTTAACGTAACTGACAATTCTAACGTAACAGTTGCCATCGACCATCTAGAAGTCGATGCAGCAAAATTCATCAACATGACGGACCTTCACCCAACTGGCTTCATTTCGGAAATATTATATCCATTTCTGAAGCATACTATTGAGATAGCAAGCAATCCTGAATATGATACGGACACTTCAAATGTGTGGAACCCCGATCAATCTAGGTTAATAGCTTTTTCAGGATTTAATCAAATCAGCGACATAAATACCAACTTGCAAAATGGAACGTTCTATTTAGGCAGTGAAGTCTATGGAACTCCCTTAGGAAACAGTCTTCAATCAATGGTTAGTGGGAGCTCGAAACAAGTTCAATTGGAAATAAGAGGAGATCAATACATTTATAGTGAACTCGCAAAAAATCAAACGATAAGTATTTCACCGTATCAAGGATTGGAGGTACACTTGAACAGAGGTAGTTAATTTGTCCAATAGGCGAGAGGAAGAGCTGGAGGGCACTACCTTTGTTGTTTATCATTATGCGATCAAGAAGGCTAAACCAATTGATACTCGTGATGTTGTAAGGGACTTGGGTCTAAGCAGTTCAAGCGTTGCTTACCGTCACCTTCAAAAACTTGAGGGATTAGAATTACTGGAGAAGAACGCATATGGAGAATACTTTGTCAAAGAAAAAACAAGCATCAGAGCACATGTTTGGATTGGCAGAAATTTTGTGCCTCGATTATTGTTGTATTTCCTTTTCTTTCTCGGTCTCTTGGTTGTTGAAGTATTGGCGGTTGTGATAAGATTTTCTTGGACAAAAACTCTTGAGACAAATCTCATTTATCTAACGGTAATCACTGGGTTGGCTATGGTGTTATTCCTGGTTGAAGGAATAATCCTCCAGTCAAAGGGCAAACCAAATTGATTCGTAATTTTCCTCCGCCAACGACTAACGACATTTGAGGACCGTCCTCGAGTGTGCCAAGACAGAGCTGCTGCGATATTTCTGTCGCTCCCAATTACATTGGGCACATTAAGGTTACCTCTATGCCTCCGAAGAGTCGGTCCACGTCGCCTTCCAAATCGAGGGCGCCAAGATGCAGCCTATCTGGAGCCTTAACGTAAACCTTCATGTAGTGAACGCTAAACTACAGCTAACCCCATAATCTCTTAATAAATACGCTAGTTAATCTTTCGCTGTCCAAAATGACATGCAAAACAATTTTGAATGCCAGATCCATACCATTCCAAAGCGGTCATGTTTCTTATCACAAACACAAGGGTAAACTCGTTTTCCTGGCCATTATTTCCTTAGCTCAAAAGTATTGTTAGTATACCAGACAATTTCATTAAGTGCGCAGATCAGTCAGGTTTCAATTATTCATGTGGTTAGAGTTACTGAAAAAAGCAATCCCATACGGCGTAGAAAGTTTTTATGAAAAACTAAAAAAAAGGGAAAGAATTTTACAGCTTCAACTCAGATACAATGATCCGGTACTCCAACTCGTTGGATAAGTGTTGAATGCATATATCCACATGCCCCAGACATTATAGCAGTAGTCATCTTCTAGGTTCCAGCTAGTATATAGATTGTCTATTGGGAAGGTTGCGCCCACAGGTGTTCGATAAATTGATGAATATTGTTGACTGAAAGATTCATAAGAGCATTGAGTAGGCGGGCTTACCACTCCGGGCAGTCCCCATTGCCAAACTGCAATCTGGAATGCTGCGCCTGTGTGGACGTAGGGTGTATTATAGTAAGCAGTGGCGGTTGTAGTTACCTGAGACAGATCCCATCCCCAACTCTGTGAATCTTGGAAGCCTACGCCATTTTCGGCCCCACTTATGCCAACTGTGACGGAAACATGGTCAGTTGGGATTGGGTTTTGAGGACTGTAAACAAACAATCCGCTTAGGCAATTTGGATCGCTTTGAGTATGCCACCATTGAGTACTCGTCGTTGCATCAACCTTGACTAAGGTGTTTGTTACATAGGGTCCAACGTGGCTTATTGGCCACAAGAATCCTGCGCTGTCTTGATAAGACCCTATGGTAGAAAACACGTAACTGTCAACTCTCCAAAATTCCATGTTGGTTGTGGTATCGTAAGCGTTGTATTTTGCGACTACTTGCTCTGCATGGTATTCGTCTTGGGGAGGATTCCCGGGACCAAAGGGATAATCTGCTGCCGCATCAAGTTTAGTTGTCCAACCAGGATCCATCTGAACTGGCATCGGCGTAGTATAGGCATTAACGACACCTATTTCGCTTGCTTGGTTAATAACCATTTCCTGAGCTTTCTGGCTGGCGAAGGCAAGCATGTCGTTGTACGTCTGAGGACTGTTCACTTGCGAAGAAAAACTGCAGACGCATCCGTTTGGGCCTCCACTTATCATGCAAAGCCACAAGGCTGGTGTGACCTCCACGGTTGGATCAACTGTCTTATTGATAAGGGATAATTGGTTGTTCGTCATATTGAAATACTCATTAGTTGTTATGTGGCTCGTACTAAAAGTCGGAGGGGTCATTACTCCATTGTCCAAGGGCATGTTAGTGAAAGCAACTATTTGGCCGCTTTTCAGGTTACTAACAATTCCCTTATAATCAATCGCATTCGAAGTTGTAACGATTTTCTGGACAGAATTCGGAACATTTTGAGCTATTACAGAAGATACATCAGACGAGTATTTACCATAGAAATTGATAGGAATTTTCGGTTCCGCTGACTGAATTGCACTCGCGTATAACCCTGACCATGATAGCCCAATAATCAATAGAATCGGAGCCAATTTCCAAAATATCCTTGAAATTTTCGTTTTCATTTTGTCGCCTCCTTTTGTATTATTCAGCTAATTTAGTCCACCTTTTTGATAGGATTAAGATCCCCAGTAAAGCAAGTTTTTTCGTTTTTTTCTCCTTTTGATTAGGTGTTTTTGTCATTGCGCCCCTACTCAGCGCTCGCTTCCAGTTAGCGCTGCCATTGCTAATAAAACAGTATTGTTTATTCTGATTCTGAATCCAAGTAGTCCAAAATACTTTAGTTCTCGTTAGGGGAAAAAGCAAGTCTACAGAAAATGAAAAGCCCAGACAGCGGACAAAATTAATCGTTTTGTTCAGCTTGCAAAAATCTCTCTGACAAAAGAAACGATTCTATCAACATGCTTAAGGTTCATTTCTAGTAATTCTTCGCCTTCTTCGGTTAGCCTGTATGCCCTTTTCCTTTTTGAATTTGCGGCTATTGGTCCTATCAAGCCTTTTCGCTCCAAACTGTACAGTGTAGAGTAGACAGTGGCTGGGCTCAGCGTGAATTTAAACTGTCGATAAATAATGCTGGTCAGGTCGTAGCCGCTCAGGGGACTAGTTCTTTTGAGTTTGGCTAATATGAAAGTTTCCAAGAAAGTCTTCATGATGTTATGACGTATTTCGTTCATGACCTCTGTTTCAGAGGTGCTATAAACTATCAATTTTATCGGCGACCACCTCCAAACGCTTAATGAAAGGATGAGTGGGCTTTTCAACAGCTAACAATGTCATACGATCTGCCTGCAAAACATCACAGTAACAAGGAATCGTGCTTACCACCGGATGCTTTAGAACCGCTTCGATGCGTTTTGCCGCATCGTTTTCTTGGGCTTCGTTTAGATGGGTTTCTGGGGAAGATTTGTTCAAAACAATGGCGGTTTTCTTGTTAAGGGCATCCGCTACTTCAGTAAGCAGATTCCTTGTTACTTCTAAATCAACCATGTCGGAATTCATCACCAACAGGCACAGGTCAGAAGCTGCTAACGCATTTATCGAGGAGTATTGGATCCCCGGGCTTGTGTCTAGAATGCAGTAATCTGCGATCAAGTTCTTTTCGAAATAGGATATCAAGGAAAAGAGCTTTTTGACAGCAGACAGCTCCCATGCTTGGCTTTTGTCTGTGACGCTTTGGACAGCAGGCACAGACGGGTTAGCCAACCCAACCTGCAGCCTACCCTTAAAATTATAGCTACCAGACACATCGATGGTAACTTGTTTTTGGTCGCATTTACTGTTTAAGAAATCATTTAGATAGCAGTCAACTTGGTTGTTTGTTGCTTTGGAGAAGATTACTGAGAGACTGGGGGCTCGAAAGTCGAGGTCCAATAATGTCACGCTGAAGCCTCTGCGGGCTAGGATACAGGATAGGTTGGTTGCTATCACGGTTTTTCCTGTGCCGCCTCGGGATGAATGTACTGAAATCGTTTTCAGGGTTAAGCCTCCAGGTTAGGCTCGATAGAAAAGTAAACGTCCATCCCCACGCGGCTTTTGTTGGCGAGACCCATTCGCACCAGTTGGTTGGCGCAGTCGCTTTCAACGGGTCTTGATCTGCCAGTTGCCTTTGCAATCTCGCTAGCAGTTGCCTTGTCGAAGTGATATAAAGCCATAGCCGTTTTCCTAAGTGAAGATGGTAACTTGAGCAGGGTCATTACGTCGGCTTGGGGGTTAAAGAATGGCTGTGTTTCGCCTCTGTGAATTTTGAGAAGTTCAGTGTTTTGTTGGGCCAATAGATCCAGTTTTGCGTTGATTAGTTCTATCTGCTCGATTAGCTTTGCAAGTAACTGATTCAATGTTGGCTCTTCTTTCATGTCGACTCCCCTCGCCTGTAGATATGTACCTACAAACCTACAAGTATTTAAATTTTGGCAAACAAAAAACCTGTAAATCGACAATAGTTAAAACAAACAAACGCCACTGTAAAATAATATGAATAAGAAGACAGCCCAGCAAACCTCCGAACAAATTCTAGAAAAAAACGGCGGAAAAATCGCCGATAAAGCCAAACTCATATTGCTCGAGGATCCAGCACTCAAAAAACTGCACGAACCGCTGGAATTCATCAGTAATCGTTGGCGGGATATGACATCTGCATTGATGAGCCTTTCATGTGAAGCTGTCGGTGGAAACGCGGAAGATACCTATGATGCTGCGTTAGCGTTAAGTCTGATAAATCTTAGCTTCACTGTTTGGGATGACGCTGTTGACAATGCAAAAGTTAAGGCTTTTAGGCCAACCTTATATGGAAAATTCGGTCAGGACATTGCTATCATTGTCGGAGGCGTTGCTTCGGCTAAAGCATTCACTATCCTCAATCAAACAAATTTACCAGATAACAAACGAAAAGCAATAGCTGAGATAATGTGGGAACTATGGAGTAAAATGGCAACGGTAGAAGCTACGGCGCTTAAAATGAGAGAGCGAGGAACTCAATCAAGCAAGTTTAAGCTTTGGAAGATGAAGGCAGAAGCTATTGACCTTGCGGCCTCCCTCAAAATTGGCGCAGTCATCGGCAACGGCTCCAAAGAACAAATTGAGCACTTATGTACATATGGCAAGAATCTTGCCTTGATTTTGGCATTGACGCTTGACTATCAAGTATCTATCAATTTAACTCTCGAGTTGGCTGAAAAAATAAGAAGCAACCGATTGCCCTATTCAGTACTTTGGGGATCAGAGCATTCGCCAAGTTGTAGATCAGAGCTCATCAGATTAAGGAGCAGGCAAGATGCCACTGCTGAAGATATAAATAGATTCATAAATGCTTTTTTGGATTCAGGAATAGTACGCCATTTGTCAAAAAAAGTGCATAATTGCAAAAAAAAGTGTGATTTTGAACTATCGTTCATAACTGGAAAGAAAGCAAGTCGATCATTGAAGGCACTTATTGATGCCCATTGCCAAATTTTCAATGACCGACTTAAGGTGGGTTAAGTTAATGCATAGCTCACAGAAAGTCTGGGTACTTATCATTGGGTGATACGCTCATTGAGAAAAGCAATGAAACAATAGTTCCGAGAAATTGGTCAGGTATTTTAGCGCTGCGACAAATCTGAACTAACGATTCCTTGTCTTTTTTTTCCATTGCTTCTTCCACTTTTCTGCAGTACTCCGGTGTAGTTAAGGACTGAAGATAACCGGATATTTTTGGCAATCTATTAATTTTCATCGACAACCTTTCAACTCCTACAAATTTTGCTATTTCTTTCAGTTTGTTTTTAAATTTTTTGGCAAACTGTTATAATGGCACTTTGCTAAAAATAAACCAAGATGGCATTACTAACGAGCGGTATGACTACAACAAAGCGCAATATAGTAGCGTACATTCTCTTGTTCTTTTATCTGCTTACCTCTTACGCGGTAGTTGCCACGTTTATGCCTGACGCTTTTATCGCTGCAGAATATCGTTCTATAGTTAAATTAGCATTAAATCTCAATATCTGCTTCGTCATTATTTTAGGCGCTTTTATTATCCGAAAACTGGATAAATCCTACTTTGCGTACATTGCACCGCTTACATTAATAGCTCTGTCTTTACTTCTATATGTTACAGATTGTATCGCGCAAATAGCGATCGCTTTTATGGCAAGCACAGTCTTTGCCCTAAGCGTGTTAGTTTTTTTCAGATATTTTTGGAAACACACAAACAGCGTTGAACGGGCTCGTTTGGCAGGGATAATCGCATTTTCTGTCTTGCCATTCTTCTTTGTGTTGGATCTACTCCCAGGAGATAGCCTAAGCGACATATATTTTGTCATGTTCTGGATAGCGTTGAACCTAATGATCCTTGGAATAATCTTTCTGTTACGAACAAGGCCTCAAATTCAACATGAACCATATCGTCCTAATAACAACAAAGTTTTTGAGAAAAGTGTAATCATTTTATACATGATTCCGTGGGTTCTATTTACTCTAATTAACACAACTTTGGCTAAAGATTACCCAGTAATTACAAATTCTTCTTTTCATATTTTAGTTGGCTTGCAAGTGATTGGCGCTAACAGTGGAGCTATCTTAGCGGGATTCCTATCTGACTTCCACGGGAGAAAAATAGCACTAGCTCTCAGTTTGACGCTAAATGGAGCTAGCACAGTAATAGCAGGCATTTTCTCTTCACAAGCGGCATTTTCTGCAATGTTTTTCACAAGTGGTCTAGCATGGGGTATGCTTTTTGTGCTATACTTTTTCGTAATCTTTGGCGATCTATCTAACGAAGAAAATTCTCAAAAAATTTACGCGATAGGATTAGTTCCGTACTTCTTGTCAGTAGGCATTGGGCAAATTTACCAGCCTTTTTTGCCAGTCATCGTAAGTCTGATGGTAACTTGTCTAGCACTTTTTCTGGCGATCATACCTATAATTGTGGCGCCGGAGTTGCTTGTTTCTGACTTAAAAGAGAAGAGGAAAATGGCGAATTATGTTAAACGAATTAAGAAGATCCAGAAAGATCAGGGATAGATTGTGTCCATGGTTCTTGGAAAAGCGGTCGCTTCTTTGATGTCGGGCAGTTTGCACAGCCACTGGAGCAACCGCTCTACTCCCAGTGCAAAGGCAGAGCATGGTTCGAAGGTTGATTTGAAAAAATTGCTGAACCATGATTGGTCTTTAGGACTTATTTCTGCTTGCGTCAAACGTTCAACTAGCTCTTTTTGGCCGCTTATCATTTGTGTGCTGCTTGCGATTTCACCGTAGCCTTCAGGGGCAAGCAGATCAGCAGACAGCGACAATTCTGGCCTAGCAGAATCTCTTGCACTGAGAAAAGTGTCAAGGCTGAATGGATTTTTAGTGATGAAGATTGGTGCGTCTAACTTCAAACTGAGATGCCTCTCTAGTTGCCAATCGATTTCTTGTCCCCACCAAATCTTGTGCCCATCTTCTTGCAAGATCTTGATGACCTCGTCATAAGTGAAGCGACTAAAAGGTTTTCGAATTTTTTCTAAATCATCCACGGAACGATTAAAGCAACCAAGTGTTTCCTTCAACTCACCCAAGCAGCCACAAATAAAAGCAACAAGGTCCTCCTGAACGTCGATAATTTCGCTTAATCCGCTTTCCTGGATTGCTTCTATGCGCCAATACTCGTTCAGGTGTCTTCCTGTTGACTGTTCTTTTCTCAGGCTAGGTGCTATGGTGTAGACTTTTCCTAGTTTTTCTGCAAGGGCTTTTCCGTATGGCAAAAAGCCTTTGGTGAGGTATGCGTTTTTGCTGTAGTATTTGAGGCGAAAGGCATTGGGGGATTTTGATTGGGCGGGCGTCAAAATTGGGGCTTGGACCTCAGTGTAACCGTTGTTTTCAAACCATCGTCTTGCTTTCTGCAGTAGCAATGCGCGAACCTTTAGCACCTGAACCGTTCTGTCGGCGATCATCTTCTTCACTCCAATCTATGGGTATTGAAGATAAATAGCCTGCGCAAAGTGGCAGCTTTCCTTAACGAAAAGTCGCAACTTGAATTAGCAATGACTAAACCGTTAAGGCAATTGCTGGAAAATGAGGGCTTATTAGAATTCTTTGGCGACAAAGAAATCAAACGAGTTAAAGCTAACTCAATTTAGGCTCAAACAATAAGCAAACAAAGCTACAAATTCGCTTTTGATAACGGCTCTGGAAGCCTCCGTATACATAAGCATCAACAAACACACACAAAAAACAGGCAAAGGAAAAATCTTATCAAGCAAGTCCTAATTAACACTCTTACAGAAGGCGAGGTTTTATGGCTGAAGAACACGAAACATTATCGGTAGCATTATCCCAACTTAAACTTGCAACCAAAAAGCTCGGTTTAGACCCAGGCATGTTCAGAATGCTCAGCATGCCGAAACGCTCCATCAGCGTCAGCATCGACATCCGTATGGACAATGGCGCCGTCGGCGTTTTCAACGGCGTAAGAGTCCAGCACTGGGATGCACGCGGACCGTTCAAGGGAGGAATGCGCTACAGCCCAACCGTTACCATCGACGACGTCACAGCTTTGGCAATGTTGATGACTTGGAAATGCGCCATTGCAAACATACCCTTCGGCGGCGCCAAAGGTGGAATAGTCGTCGACACCAAGAAGCTCAGCAAACACGAACTTGAAAGAGTAACAAGAAGATACGTTAGCCTAATTGCGGAGTACCTTGGGCCTCACAGAGACATACCTGCGCCAGACATGTACACTGACGCGCAGACCATGGCTTGGATCATGGACACTTACAGCCAACTGAAAGGCTACAGCATACCTGAAAGCGCCACCGGCAAACCTGTTGAAATCGGCGGTTCATGGGGGAGAACCGAAGCCACGGGAAGAGGTGTAATCCACTGCGTGCAGCAGGCGGCGGCAAACAACGGGTTGAAACTCAAAAACGCAACAGTCGCCATTCAAGGCTTTGGCAACGTGGGTTACCACGCGGCGGCGACAGCGAAGGAAATAGGCGCCAAAGTCGTAGCCGTCAGCGACTCCACGGGAGGCATCTACTCACCAGAGGGCTTAAACATCCAAGAAGTTTTGGCACACAAAGAAAAAACAAATTCTGTCCAAAACTACAAAAACGCAAAAAACATAACCAACGAAGAACTGCTTGAATTGCCCTGTGACGTGCTCATCCCAGCAGCGCTGGAGAACCAGATAACCTGCAAGAATGCGGATAAGATCAAGGCGAAGATGGTGGCTGAAGCCGCAAACGGGCCGACGACTCCAGATGCGGACAAGGTGCTCTACGAGAAGGGGATCTGTCTCATACCGGACATTCTTGCTAACAGTGGCGGAGTGACCGTCAGCTACTTCGAATGGGTGCAGAACCTTACGCGTGAGCAATGGCCACTAGAAATGGTCAACCACAAGCTGGAGGAGAAGATGACCAAAGCCTTCAACGATGTCGTCGCTCTCTCGGAGCGAGAAGAAAGCGACATGCGAACAGGCGCATTGATGCTGGGCGTGGGTCGCGTAGCAAACGCGATAAAGACTCTCGGGCTTTGGCCGTAACCGCTAATTCGGACAGGGGAGAATTTAAAAACTGACAGCGACAACCCATCAGCCATGCGAATTCTCATCCTCACAGAAGACACCATAATCATGCATCCGGGGCGCCTTAGGCAAAGGGAGAGGAGATCGTGAGTCAAAGCAGCGAGGGCAAAGAGCCAACTCTACGCGATTGGATGAGGTATATCTCTGTTGGAGGAGCCGTTAAGAAGGTTGACACCTGGAAAAAGCAAGTTGCACAGATTCTCTATCACACCTCGCGAGTTAAACCAATTGAAATTGAAGCGATTAGATCGGTATTAGGCAGACTTGGGTTTCCCGAAGGCGAATTACTACACAGGCAAACTGGTGAAGAATACTACGATGTTGCCGAGAGAGCAGCGCCAGATTTATCGTAGAAGATGACTGCGAATCTATCGGCGGAACAGCAGAGATGACTTACACTCACCTTAAGCCTGAATTAAAGAGAAAAACCAAATTCATCGCAGTGAAGGAGTTCGGCGGAATCGATCATTTGCCAAACGAAATTCAACATATACAAGAATGAAATTTGGGCCAAGTTGCCTTGGAGGCTTGCGTTTTTCTTTGCTAAAAAAGCTTATAGCCTCTTCTGTTATAATGTGTGAATCCCACTGAGGGGGAAGCTATCGGACAGGGAGAACGGAAGGTTGGCAGCTAAAATTTGCACTTTGGATTTTTGCTACGAGAACTCTCTGGTCAGAATTGTTGCTAACAGGAACTGCCCTGAAATCAAGCTTGCAGGTTTGACCGTTGGCCCCTTTGACGAGGGTAACGAGTACGAAGTCTATTTCTGGGTTGCAAAAGAGCTTGCTAACGCGGGCATGGTGCACTTTCGAGAAGACGACCTTTTAGATTCGACTAAGCTGTTCAAGGTGCAATGGCGGGAAGGCGTGCAGACGCCAGGGCAAATTTCCGAGTTACCCGACGATTTCTACCCCAAGCTCAGACGTTACCTATCCACTCTAAAACAGGAAGCCACGCAACCCGAAAAAATTAACGATTACCAGAAAACGCAGCATCTGGCAAAGGACGTGGTGAACTCCCGCCTAAAAAAAATCGTTGCACTCTCAGCGGTGCCCGGCCAAAGCGACCAAGTGATCAAGAAATTTTCGAGCGAAGAAAAAATCCTCTACGATCAACTCGTTAAAATCATTTCCGAATGGAAAGGCAAAATACTGGAGCCCGAAGGTGAAAAGTGAGGATGGCTAACGAACAGCTAACTGTGGATCCCCAGCAGCGTTTCCAAGAGTTCTTCAAACGTGAAAAATACCGACAGCGAATCGGGCAGTTAGCCATTACTGGGAAAAACTCGATAGTCATCGACTTCGAAGAGCTCTACGGCTTTGACCAAGCACTCGCAGAACAACTGCTCAACAGACCCGAAGAGTACCTGCAGCAAGCTGGAAAAGGCGCCTACGAGCAACTCCGCATCGAAGACGCCGAGTACGCTGAAAAAATAGAGAAGATCACTATCAGAATCGTGAGCCTCCTCGGCAAGGAACAGCTGAGGAAACTCGGGTCGAAGCAGATGACGAAGCTCGTCATGGTCGAAGGCATAGTGGTCAGAGCCACGCCCGTAAGACCCATGGTTTTAGTAGGCGCTTTTAGATGCAAACGGTGCAACACTATGAATAAGGTTGAACAAACAGGGCAGTTCCTCAAAGCGCCCACTGTCTGTGCTGCGCTTGACTGCGGAAGAGATGGCCCCTTCGAGTTCGTGCAGGAAGAATCAACGTTCATAGACTCGCAGGATCTGCGCTTGCAGGAGAAACCCGAGGATCTTCCGCCCGGACAACTGCCACGCACCCTAGCCGTTAAATGCGTCGGAGACGACATTGTCGACGTCGCCAGACCAGGCGACCACGTTTCTATCGTCGGCATCGTCCACGCCTTCGCGCCCTCCCTCATGGGCATGGGCAAACTCAGAACATTCATTCTTCAACTTGACGCCGACTCGGTTGAGCTGCTCGGTAAGGAACCCGAGACCTCACCACCCACTCCTGAGGAAGAGGAGAAAATCCACGCACTGTCGAAGGATCCGTGGGTGCACCGCAAAATCCGCGACTCCATTGCGCCGTCAATCTTCGGCTACGAACACATCAAAGAAGCCATAATGTACTTGCTCTTCGGCGGCGTATCAAAAAACCTCCCGGATGTAAGCATAAGAGGTGAACCCAACATCCTGCTCATCGGTGACCCAGGTACCGCAAAAAGCCAGCTGTTGCAATACGTTGCCAGAATTGCGCCGCGTGGCTTGTACACATCTGGCAGAGGAACAACCGCCGCAGGCTTAACCGCCGCAGTTGTCAGGGAAAAAGGCGGATCAATGTCACTGGAGGCAGGAGCGCTAGTGCTGGCTGACAAGGGAATTGCCTGCATCGACGAAATGGACAAGATGCGTCCTGAAGACCGCGTTGCTATCCACGAAGCTATGGAGCAGCACACTGTTTCGGTGGCAAAAGGCGGAATCGTGGCGACGCTGAACGCCCGTACCGCGGTGTTGGCGGCTGCTAACCCGTCTCTGGGCAGGTACGAGCCAAATCGGACCGTGGCTGAGAACGTTCCGTTGCCCGTGACGATTTTGTCACGTTTTGACTTGATTTTCGTGCTTCGCGACGTGCCCAACAAGGACGCGGACAGCAAGATGTCTAGGCACATTTTGGAGATCCACCGCCGCGGCGCAAGCCCAGTTGAAGCGCAGGTTGACCCAGAACTGCTTCGGAAATACGTTAGCTACGCTAAGGGCATCAAGCCTACGCTTACGGATGAGTCGCTCAAGCAGCTTAGCGACTTCTATTTAGCTATGCGTTCGGCAAGCGAGACTGAGGGGTCGCCAGTGGCAATTACAGCGCGCCAGCTTGAGTCGTTGGTTCGTCTCGCTGAAGCGCGTGCACGTGTGGCATTGCGTCGGGAAGTAACCGCTGAAGACGCTGGTGCAGCCATAACCATCATGAAGAAGTCTTTGGAAGAGGTCGGAATTGACTTATCCTCGTACAAGATGGACATCGACTTGATAATGACAGGCAGACCGAAGAGCATCCGCGACCGACTCTCCATAGTGTTGTCGACGTTGATGAACATGGAGAAGGTAACGGGAATTGTGGAGAAAGAGGCACTGGTCAACGAGCTGGAGACCAAGAGTAAGATTCCTAGAGCTGAAGTTGAACGCATGATTAGCCAGATGCTCCGCGAAGGAACCATCTATGAACCGCGGGAAGGATGCCTGAAGAAAACTTAGTCATGGAAGCGGCAAAAGGTCAAGTCATCAAACGAAGTCGAATTGCCTAATGTTTCGCCCTTCAACGACGGAACTGCCATCCTAAAAAGAGTGGCATATTAAGAGAAAAGCTTGGTTTAAGAGATGTAGGTTGTCTTCTTGTCCTCTTCTTTGCGTGTCTGTTCAGCTTCAAGTGCCCGTTTTTCTTCGATCTGTTGCAGGCGGTTAACCATTGTCTCCGCCCGAGAGATTTCCTCGTTTAAACCGCTAAGGTCGAGGTCGAAGTTGAACGTGCCCTTCAGGACTTCAAGCACGCTTTTTGCCGACAGCGGATCGGGCAAGTAGCCGCGGGTTTCTCCGAGCAGGCAGAGAGCGTCGATCTTCTTGAATTTGGCTAAGCCGAGGATTAACCCTGCCGTTCCGACAATTGGGCTTCCCGACGTGCTGAGGGTTGCGCCTGCATTTATTGCTTTGTCCAAGATTTCCTGCGATGTCGCGGCGATGAAGACTTTGGGTTTTTCTTTTGGCTCCATTCGGTAGCCGCCGATGGTCGCGATTGTTTTCACGTGGTGTTTTTCCGAGAAGTTTAGGATCTGATCGGCTATTTCGTATTGTCCCTCTATTGTCTGCGATTGGCTGTCGCCTGTGAACAGGATTAAGTCGTTCCCGTTTGGGTTCTTATAGTAGTAGAATACTCCGCGCAGCAGGCGGACATTTCCTTTCTTGTTGACCAAAACAAAGTAGGGGAAGTGAGGTGAGTAAAGATATGCGACCTTTTTGGGTTTCAATTGCTTGACCATGTAGCGGAGCGCGATTTTGCCGACAAGCCCCAATCCGGGGAGACCCTCGATGAGAATCGGATTGTTGAGCTCAATCTCAGCAAATTGTTTGAGGTAGGTTTCTTTCATTGCGTGCTACTCCTTTTCATTTCCATTCTGTACTTGAGGTATTTATCGTCTGGGGAAAACTTGGCGGGATGAGGAATCCGGACCGCGCCGCCGCAGTAGGGGCAACTGTCTTTCTTAAGGGTATATTTGTTGCAGTTTACGCATTTGCGCAGTTGCCAAACCACTTATTTTTCCCTTCTAAAGGTGCTTTGTCCGCCTGTTTTTGTGATGTTTGTCACGACGTTTTGGGCAACCTTCTGAAGGACATCTTCAGCCCGTTTCCAGTTTTCAGCCGATGCTTCGATGCTGTATTTTGGCGCTGCTATAACGTAGAATTTTACGGCTGCATCCTTAAGTTTCTCTGATTTTGCCTTGGTGAAGGCTTCCTTGATTATTTTTACGCCGTTCGGTTTCATGCAGCGGATTTCGAGGACGCCTCGAACCTTAACCAGCTTGGGGTGGATACGTTCCTGAGCCACACTTGCAAAAACTTTGGCGAGGTGTTCTTCCACGCCGATTTCTGTTAGAGCTTCAAAACCTTCGATGGCTGCTTTTTCGAAGCCTTCGTATAGCCCGTATTTTTCTTCGATTATTCTGGTGGCTTTCTCGTATATTTCTTCGTTAGTTAAGCCCGCTTTCTCTGCGACTCCGCGGAGGAGAGCTTCGGCTTTCCTCTCTTTTTTCCATGAGAGAACTTTCTCGATTCTTTCTCTTTTGGTGACTCGCCTCAGAGAAAGGTCGATGTGCCCTTTTTCCAAGTCTACCCGTAGAACTTTGAGAACGACTTTTTGTCCTTCACGTACAAAATCACGGATGTTTCTAATCCAAGAAGATGAGATTTCTGAGACGTGAAGTAGACCGCGTTTGTCGTATTCGTCAAGTTTAGCGTAAGCGCCGTAATCCGTGACGGTTTCGATGGTGGCTATAACGAGGTCGCCGACTTCAGGCCACTCGGGCTTACGCTCAGCCATTCATTTAGTCATCCCTTATTCGAGAACGGCTTGAACGTCTCCGTTGATGCGTGCTCTTCCACCAGTCGGCTCAGCGAGTGTTTCGCCGCATACATTGCAAGTTATCTTGTTAACGGCGTTGCTGAAAATCAGCTGTTCATTGCCGCATTTTGAGCATTTGACCCTGAGGAAGACACTTCGCGGCTTGGGGATAAGTTTACTCCATTCAGACATGACTTTTCACTCCATAATTTATTGTATGTTTAGTTTTCTGAGGCGGATACCGTCCTTGTGCCTCATGTAGTTGCATACTTTGCATTTGAGACGCAGGGTTTGCTTCTTTGTTGTTTTAGCGAATTCATGCTGCAACGGATATTTTTGTCCACCATAACCCTGCTTTTCTCTCTCGTGGTGGCGTTCGCCCCTTGCTAGGGCTCTTCGTTTGCCAGGCTTGTAAAGAGTCACCGTGTGAACCTGATGAGCTTTACATTTTGGACAGTAAGTTGTAACTTCTTTAGGAACGTTCACGTTGTTCACTACCAGCTTTCCATACAAGAAACATACGCATTCTTATACCTTTTCGCCTTTATACTGAAAAACTTGGGTTTTTCTTCAAAAGGGGCTTTTCGAGAAGAACCACAGATTTTTTCAAGTTAAGACTTTTGCACTGTCGCAAGCTGAGATTTCCACCTTGATCATTGCATTCTTTCAACTATGCTTGGGCGGTCGGTTGCGCCGACTAAAGAGCAATGCCGTCCATGTCGCGTCGATGCGGGCGATTTTGTAGTCGACAAATCCCATTGATAGACCGGCTTTACGTACCGTTGTCTGAGATGCAGCAGTGGTGTTTTCTGACTTCTTCTTTTGCCAAGCTATCCATATTCTCCCGTTTGGTTTAAGCCTCTCGCCGATTTTAACGAGTTTGTTTTGCAGATCCTCTTTTGTCCGAACGAATAGCAAGGTTAAATCGGCCTCGTCGGAAAACTGGTTCAGGATTTTAACGTTTGACGGTAATGTGCCTAAGGTTTCAGTGAAGTCATTAGGCGGGTCGATTAGAGCTACGGTTGTGTTCAGTTTTATTCCAAGTTTCTTTGCAAGCGGAACATCTCTATAATGTTCAAAAATGCTTTTTGGGATCACTGTCACCGTAGGCGGGTTAGCAATGGCCTCTTTAAGTGCATCTTGGATTTGGCTGTAAGAGGTGTAAATGGCATCTGGAATGTAAGTTTTGATTTGCTCTACTTTTTGTGGGTCTCCTTCAACAAAAATTATGGGAATATTGCGGGTTGCTTTAGCGTGACGAATGTTTATGGCTATGTCTCGTCCTTGGCTGGGAAGCCTTGACAAATCAATAATCACGATGACAGGAGGATTATCCTTGAGCCCCCTGAGCGCTTGGGGAGCATCTATTTCATAGTCTACCTTGCAACCCAGCGATTCCAAGATTGAAATCTTCTGTATGGCTTCAGCTTTATTCCAGTGGAATAGACGAATGTAGGTCAAACTAAACGACCGCTTGATGATTCACGCTAATTTAGCAAGTTTGGACTACTATCTGTTTGGCTTGCCTTATAAATAGAGGCGAAGGTATGGGTCTGGATAAAGTTAGGTATCTCAAGAGGCATTTGTCTGTGTCCTCATGAAAGGCATGTCGGTGGGCTTCGTGCTCGCAGGGGTTTGAACCCCTTGCCTATTCCTTAGAATAAGGGTTCTGCTCTCTCCAAAGTTCATAGTCTCTGACCGTGAGATGACGTATCCTTTTTTAGATTGAGAAAGCGTAATTTACGTTGTTAAGTTGAGAGTATTGAGAATTCATGTTGAGTGCGCCTTCAATGATTAAGCGGCATGTAGACTTTGATACCATCGTTAAACTGCTGCCGTTTTTCGCCTTCGCCGTGCCCATGGCACTGCTGTTCCTGCTGAACCCAGCCGACCCCTACCTTCAAGTCAGCGCACAGGACTCCTTCTCATTGATGTGGAAGGGCAGAACCTTCGAGTTATTCTTTATCTGGTTGATACTGCTTGAGTTTATCCTCAGTTGGGACGCCTTCAAGCCGAAAATCAGCAAGCAAGACATGGCGAAACTCGCCGTTTATGCCGTCTCTTTGGTGCTTCCCACGGTTTACGTGGTCTCAGAATACTACTTCGGGTTGAACGGCGCCATCTCAGGATGGTCAATGCATAACGGCGTTGCTTTCTACGATTCGATGCCTCTTTCAGTAGAGTACCTTGTTTTCTCAGCGCTCTTCTTCCTAACGGTGCTTTTCTGCTTCGGAAAGCAAGGCTTGAGGGGATTTGCTCTGCCGGGGTCGTTTGCCGCGTTAGTGGGAATCATATACACCATCGACAACGTTTTTCCATACGGCGAGTTCACACCGTTTCAAATTTTAGTTCCGACAACCGCCACGCTAGCAGAGAAAATCCTGAACATACAAGGATGCGTCACTTCAATGACGATGCAGAACGGAATGCCTACCCTGCAGGCTACAGGTCAGTTGGGAACAGCCAAGTTCTCGATTGCCTGGCCGTGCGCCGGCATCGAAAGCTTCCTCATCTTTACCGCTGTTGTTTTGCTGTTTCTACAGCAGATTCACATCTCTTGGAAGGCTAAAGCAGGCTACTTCGCAGTCGGTGTCGTCATAACATACTTCATAAACGTGCTCAGAATCGTCACCATTTTCAACATCGGCATGCAGTACGGCGCAGAATCCATCCAAGTCGACAACTTTCACTTCTACTATGGCCCGCTGTATTCGATAATCTGGATAATGTGCTACCCACTAATCATTTTCGCAATCCAAGGATTATGGCGAAAGATACGACCAATAAAGCCCGCCGATGCCGACTTTAAGAAACATCAACCATTACGGCTAAACCCTGCTTGACCAACATCTTTGCGTTTTCAACTGGCAGAGAAGCAACGTCTTCAACTTTGAACGGACCGTATGGCTTCATGTCGGCACCGATGATTGCAGGGATGGCTTTTGTGAACCTTAAGGTTGCCCGTTTATGGCCAGTTTCAGGTTCCGATTGAACAGTCGCAACTTGGAGAGCTGGCTGAATGCTTTGACCTTGCAGAAGCTCTCGAGTAAACTTCTGATACACACCCGCGAAAGAGACAAAGCTCTCACACATCTTGGCTTCTTCGACCGTCAACAGTTCAGATGGTAACGCCTGGTTTTGGCTGATTGTTTCAAGCAGTTTCCGATACCTCGTCGAAAGCAGCTCCTCAAGCATAAAAGCCACATTTTTGGACTCGTGGTCAAGCAAATTTAACTTCACGGATTTTTTGTCAGGCAAAGCCTTCTCTTCTTTCAAGCGCTTAATGTAATCTGATATTTTGAGGTAGAAATCGGGCGGCAGTTTTCCCAGTGGGCTTTCTTCAACTTCCCTTCTCCACGCAGTGTAAAGTTCGTTATACATTAGTCCGCCACCTTAGCCCTTCCCTTGCAAATAAGCATGACAGCCGCCGCGGTCGGCAGCTCTTTCTCCTCGTTCTTGTATGGACCCAACGTTTCCCCGCCCATCTTGAATAGCGGAGCGTCAGAGACCAACACTTTTACTTCTCCCGTTTTAAAAGCTACCGCTCCAGTGAACGGGTCAAAATCCTCCAGTTTACCTGCTGGAAACTCCACTTTCTTGAGTCCTGTCTTGCCGTGCAATGTTCCGTTCATCCTGATTAAGCGGTGAACATCCGTGGTGACTACTGTGTCAATGTTAGCAGTTTGCAGATTCTTAACGTATTGAGCCAGCTTCATCCATGTGCCGTCGCTTATTCCGAAAACGCCTCCCCATAACCCTTCATCGAAACAGCGATCTATAATTGCTTGTCTGCTCTCAGAGAAAAGTTCTGCTTTCAGGCCGAGCTTCTTGAAATCTTCTTCCGTGGCGTTGGCGATAATGTTTTTCATTCCTGCCTTAAGCCGTCCATCCCACCCAAAATCGTGAAGGTGAAACTTTTCTTTAGATTTCTTGGCTTTGCCTTTACCCCGCTCACTTTCGAACATTCTTATACCTAAGCCAGTGACGTAATCAACGATCTCTTTCCTTGCCATGGCATCCAGTGAACGCACAGTTTCGGTTTCAACATGAACGTGATAGCCTCTGTGACCTGAAAAGAACACGCGTAACTCATCTAAAGAGAAACCGAAATCGTTGCTTAGCATGTCGATGAGTTTGGCGGTTTCTTCTCTGGCAGATTTTATACAGAGTTCACAGGGCCAAGTCTTGGTGGAGAATTTCGTTCCTCCACAGGCTGGGCAAACTTCGGGGGTTATACCTCTGCCGCTGAACCCGCATTTCGCACAGGTGAACTCATCGTGAATCTTGTTGCAGCTGCTGGGAATGTGGTCAGCGTCGATGTCAAAAACCAAATCGGCGCCCATCCAGCCTTTTTTGTCCATGTCGAAATCTGGGTTTTCGTAGTAAGCACAGGAATGGTAGACGTCTGAGGGAACGGTCTGGCTGAGGGCTGCCCGCAGGCTGCTTGCTCCAGAGAACCTTCGGTGCCTAACCATAAAGCGCTCTTTAAAGGTCAAGTAGCCGAATTCTCTCTGTTCAGGAAAAATCGGCGCTGGAATGATGTTTAAGGGGTCGCGGTAGTACTCACAGAATTTCTGGTACACGAAATCTCTAGAAGCCTCCAAGTTTCCCTCGCCCCAACCTCTGTCGGTATAGTGTTGTGCTCCTGAATTTATTTGTGTACCGCAAATAACACAGTTTCAACGTTGATGGACGCTATTGGTGGAAGTATGGGATGAGCAGCTGGAAGTTGGTTCCTGAAAAAGCCAGCACTGCAACCATGAAGATTAGCCAGAACACGGTTGCGTTCAACTCTTTTTTCTGCTGAGGAATCAAAGCGTAGACAAAGAGAAAGGGCATGTACCAGTTTTGGATGTAGGGCATCGCGAAGCTAGGCAGAAGCAGGAAAAGCGCTGAAAGGGAGAGGAGAGGGTTCTTGTTCAGCATGTAAACTGCGTAGGCGAGAGTCGCCGCCAAGGTTAACAGCACGAAGAAGGATTGGTTAGCCCAGGAGATGTGCGTATTAGACGAAAAGGCGTTGATGCCGTTCATGATCAGCTGCGGTGCCCCTGAAGCCAAGTAGGGAGCGCTCAAATAAGCCGTGAAGGCGCTGACAGACGAGAAGCCTAAAGCGGCGAGAACAGCTTTGTTGCGTATTAAGGTGTTGACTTTGTTTTTTTGGATTAGTCGTATCAATCCGACGCCAATGAGAGGCAGAAGGAATAGGGCAGCTTCATACTTGAAGAACGTTGAAACCGTGATGAGCAAAAGAAAGTAGTCGTAGCGTTCAGTCACGAACATGTAAATTGCGAACAGGGAAAAGATGAAGGCGACTGACTCGAACGTTCCATCTGCTGCACAAGCGACAAGCGTAACATAGATGATGTAGACACCTAGAAGCTTTAGGATTAAAGTCATGTCTTTATTCAAGTAAACCCTAAGGAAAAAATACGCACACGCCGTGGCCACGGTCAAGAATATAGCGATTTCGATTTTGAAAATTAAGGTTGAGTTGACGCCGTTTTGGATTAATACGCCGAAGGGTGCGAACAGCAGGACACTGCCCAGCGGGTACAAGTTGGGCATCTGCGGCCAAGTTACGTACTTGAAGTTGGAAACGTCAAGGCTGGAGAGTTTGCCTATGGGTTGGCTGAAAACGGAAAAACCATCCTTAACGAATAAGCTTGCGACATAGGAGTCCCGTGCGTTATCAGTGTACCAATTTTCAAACGTTCCAAGAGGGTTCGAATTCAACGCAAGAACCAAAAGCCAGACAACCAACCCGAACAGAAGAAGCGTCAACAGCCGACGTTGGGCTGTCCTGCTTAAAGACGGCAAAGCAAGCTTGGACGGCTTACAAGTGGAAAAGCCTGACATTGCTATTTTCAAAGCCAGCAGAATAGCTGCCGCCAAAGTGACGAAGAACATTATTTTGGAGGGTTCATTCAGCCAAGCGTACGGGTAGGCAACTTTGGGTTTCTGATCCAACGCTTCAAAATTTATTGTTCTAGTCTTAGAGGAATTCGAGGTGAAAACGGCATCGTAGTAGTCAGGGCTAGCAAGGAAAGAGTAGGAGAAGTTTGGCTTGGTAGTATTGTAAGCTATGCCAGATTTGATTAAGAGGATGTCGTTTGATAGGGGAAGCTGGAGCGAAAAGTTTTCTTGAAGCGGCGGAGACGATTGCACTTTGACCGTGACGTTTTCGTCGCCATAGAAAGAGCCTAAACCTTGCCTGTAGGTTTCGTTAGGAGACAACTGGAAGGTTTCGTTAACCAACACACGGGTTTGGCTGCCGCTTTCCGGGGTAACGTAGAGGCTCACTGTTGAGAGGCATACGCTCAGCACCACCAATAGCACAGTTGTTAAGAGAAGGTTTTTCGCGCTGGGAAGCCTCATAGTGTTTCGACCAAGTTAAGCAGTAGCCTCTGATAACAAACTATTGCGGAAAGTTTTGACACACTGTTTACGACCGAGAAATTGCCTTCAAAGTATAAGTTAAGTAGCTTTGAATTTCAGTCAGGCTTAGCTTGGATTTCCCGCTTTTTCGGTTAACAAACAAAATGGGGGTTTCCTTCACCTGGAAGTTCCTTAGGCTGGCTTGCCTTATGGTTTCTATCTGTATCTCGTAGGTGTGACTGTGAAAGTTGCTGATTGCAGCGTTGAGAAATTTCGTTGAGTAACAACGGAAACCGCTCGTGCAGTCACTCGGTTTTAACCCCAAAGAAAACTTCGCTATCAAGTTAGCTGTTCTGCTGATCATTTTTCTTGTGGATGGCCAATTTGTTATCGCGCCACCTTTAATGTACCTGCTGCCTACCACTATTCCGCAATCAGTCTTGCGCATGACTGACAAGAGCTGCGGAATTGCCTTCGGGTTATGCGAGTAGTCTGCGTCCATCGTTATGACGTATTTTGGCGGCAACTTCAGGTTCAAGAACAACTTGAAGCCATCAGTTATCGCCGTGCCCAACCCACTCTTTTTCGGTCTGACACAAAGCAAAATGTTACTGTGCTTTTTTTGTTTCGCCTTCACGATTTCTGCGGTTTCGTCAGGGCTCGAGTCGTCGATGACAAGGATGTTGCTATCCAGCTTCAGACACTCGATGTCATCAATCAAATTGGAAATGTTCTCCGCCTCCCGATAGGTCGGCAGAATAACGCCCACTTCCGCCCCAAGAACGGGTTTTCCAATTAATTGATAATTCATGTGGCTTCAGTCACTTCTAGTGAAGGTCTACATATAAATCTTGAGTAACTATGAACGACTAAGCCTTTGCTTGAGTTTGTAATAGGCAAGAGGATGATAAATGCGGCGGCACAAATCATCCCTGTTTTTGCATACACCATGCGTTTGCAGCAGGGAACATTGAGGCGGGATATAACGTGTTGCGGAGCCTCTTTCGCCTGCGATGTGTTCAATCTGGTAACGCGTCAGCCTTTCGTTGTAATCCGAGAAGGTTTTGAACAATTCGTTCACGTTTTCCGAGGACATTCCGATGTTAACGAGGAACGATGTTAAGGTGAAACGTTCGATGTGGGAGAGGTGGTGATTCGACTTAGCAGTCTCGAGGAGAGCAACGATGCACGGCGGGTAAGCGCTCTGAACAACTGTTTTTGGAAGCTCTTCTGCTTCCATCTCGCCAATCACTTCAGAAGCCAGTTTCTTCACTCGCCCAGCGATAACCCCCAGTTCCTCCGGACATCTCTGCAGCTTCACATCTAACCGTTTCTCGACTCGTCTGCGGATCTCCTCTTCCAAAAGCCGCACAACGTCTCTTTTGCTCAGGTAAACGTTGCCGTGCGAAAGTATGCTGTTAGTAAGCTTCCATTTCTTGTCATGCAGATGAGCAGAGTTCCGCAAGTAATCAGGGAAGCTTACTGCAAATTCCATTGGTGAATCGGGGCTTTCCTTGGCAAGCTCGATTTTCCACCCAAAATCGCGGGCTACCTTGAAGATTTTTTCTTTTTTCTCGACAGCCAAGTCGCTGGATGCCTGCTTTGCCTCGGCTAACGCGTACCTTTTCTTGATGAACGAGTTTTCCGTTGCAATCACAATTAAGAGGGCCAATGGAAACGATGGAATTTCAATATCTAGCCTTTTCATGTTTCGAGCAACGCGCCTTTTGATTAAGGCGTCGTTAACCCGTTCTTCCGCGCGCTTAACTAGTTCCGTGCCCATGCTTGTCAGATCGTCTATTTGCAAGCCTAAGGGCTTGATGTATTCGGCGGTTTCTTTCAAAAAAGGGTATTTTGCCAAATCGTCCTTGGTGAATCCTGCCGATTCCATCTGCAAATAAGTCACGTTATTCTGTTTCGATTCTTGGCGCCAAGAAGAAGGTCAGTTTCCCCTCTTTCATCTGCTGAAAATCTATTCTTACGGGCATATCGGTCGAGAACTCAAGCGTAGCTATTTCCGACGTGGCTGAAGCTGCTTTTATGATTTCCGAGAGGTAGCTTAAGCTGAACGTCGCCTTCGCGCTCTCTTTGACTTCAAGATCCAGCAAGGCATCGGTACCCTTCAGCAACGTTATCGTTGCGCCCATCAGATCGCCTGAAGCGCTCAACGTCAACTTTTCAGGTTCCGCCTCTATGCGGACGTGGTCACTTACCAGTTGCGCGTCTTCAATTGCTTGGCTCAACCCTTGGGTTGTTGTTTTAGCTTTGACGTTGAAGGTTATCTTCGGCGTGGGAACTTCCTCCTCTGAGGCTTCCAGAGTGGGCATTGTGAAATTTCGGCTGTATTTTCCCGTTATTGTCACCAGCAACCGCCCAGTTTTCTCATCAAGCGACAACTCTACGGCTTCATCTTTTCCTGCGCGTTTAAGGAGCTTGAGAAGTTCGCTGATGTTTAGGCATACCTTGGCTGGCTCGGTGGAGATGTATTCTTGGAAGATGGATTTTGGCCATTCAAAATCAATCATGGCAACTCGCGACGGGTCCATGGCTCGGAGCTTGAGTCCTTCAGGGTCAATTTTGAAGGTTGCTTCGTCAACTAGGATTGAGATGGCTGTGGCCATGTCTCTTAATTGCTTAGCGTCGGAAACTTTTAGCTTGAACATTTTCTTCTCTTCCTCGCCTATTGCATATTACTGTGAAGTTATATAGCTTGTGTTTACGTTTTTAGCTAATAAAAATTGTCATAGCTCAAGCTGAAAACATGCTCTTGGCAACATATAAAGCGAAAAATCCACTTTCAGCCGCTGCGTCTGGGGGTGAGAACAAGGAAAACTGAGAAAAACGGTCTAGCTGTATTCTCTAAACGTGTAGTTGCATTTGGTGCAGCGTAGGAACTGGGTTGAGGATTCGTCGGCGCCCCTTGTCTGAACTTGCCAAACGTACGCCGTGTTGTTCCCGCATCTTGGGCACTCAATACGTACAGTGGGCAACGTGCTAAGTTTTTGCTCCTCTTTCCCGATAACGGCCACAAATTGCTGAGGCGTGTGCTGAATGACCTTCGGTGCCACTTCAACTTTCTCGCCAGCTTCAGGCTTCTTGTATCCGCACTTGGGGCACGCGAGAACTAAGGAAGCTTCTTTTCCACTCTTAGATTTCTTTGGTTCAAGACGAGAACCACATTTAGGGCAGAATTCCATGGTTTCTCAGACTCCAATATTCGTGTCCGTTTTTGAATCCCTTTGCACTGTTACTTTTAAACCTTTTCTAAGTCTCTCGAAATCAGAGACTGATACCTGACGCGATAATGTGGGCTACGCGGAGCGGTTCGGGAAAACTGCTGTTTGTGGATGTCAACTTGACGATTTCTTGAGCATCGAAAAGCGATATTCCAGCAACCTCCAAGTAGAGTTTCTTGTCTTTGCAGCGGATTTCGTGGATTTCTCCAGCAGAAAGAACCAGCTTCCAACGATCCTCGACATCGGGCAGGTTGTTCAGCGCGTTTCGCACCGAGACCAAATCGGGTCTTTCCAAGGTTAAGGCGATGACGGGAAGCTTGGTAGCCAAACTGAGTTTCTGGATGTCTACAACGTTGAATCCTGCAAGCGTTATCCCGTTAAGCATAACCAGTCGCAACTGTTTGTGATGTGGCGAGCTGTTAATCATTGAAGCAAGTTTTTCGGTCGCGTCGAAACCGTCTATAGCAACGTGGGTGTGCATGACCCCGTCGATTGAGCAACCGCCTCTGAAGACGACGCCGACAACAATCACGGAACCTTCTGTGCGGGGAACAAATTGGCCGTCGTCGACGCCGAGAATACGGATTTCCGATTTTATTATTCGAAACTTCTTAGGTTCCAAATTCTTTCCTGAAACCTAATAGACGCTTATTTGCTTTTAAACTAAGGGGGCAGCCTCAGTAGCAGAACTGAAGACGAAAAAGAGTTCGAGGCGAAACAAAATTAGGCTTTGAGGACGCGGTCCAACTCTTTGCTGAAAGCGTCGTTTGCTCCCCTGACTTTCTCCACAGCCCTAAGCAAAGCATCTTCAGGCTTAGCTTTCCCCTTCATCCTTACATAGATGTTGGGGCTTGAGGCCAAGGGATGCGGAACATCGTAGCCCGCGAAGTCAACAGTTTTGTCTTCCAAAAGCCGCTTCGTAATCAAGTTGCACAGACCATGAGTGCTGCCGACGATTTCGATCTTAAGCTCGCTTCCAGATTTCTTAACAACGTTGATTTTCATGATGAACTCTCTCCCCGCTAAAGCTCTTCCTTCCCGTAGTCAGGAGCCAACTTTCGTTTTTCAATATTGCCGCATTTCGGGCAACGCAGTTCGTATCGCTGAGGCTCCAGAAGACTGCCGCATCTGGAACAGAAAGCATCCACGATCCCCAAGTTCTTATCGTTTGTTGACAGGTGGAAGATGCGGTTTTTCTCGCTGATAACTTTAGCCCTAACAATGTCGCCGGGTTTGCAGACATCATTCATCGAGTTGACGTATCTGTCGGAAACATCCGAAATATGCAAGATTCCGCCGAACTCGCCTGATATGCTTTTGTTTCCGACTTTGAAGATTCTCACTAGAACGTTGTCAGATTGCGCGTTACCAATTTGGCCGATTACCACGCTTGAAACCTTCGGAACCACTGCGCCTTCTGACGCCGGATAAACAGAAACGCGCCGATTCTGCAGATCAACGAGGGAACGCCCGACGATTTTGGAGAATATGATGCCGTCTTTGACGTACGTCCCAGAGTCCGGGATGAACTCTTCGATGACGCCTAAGCGTTCGCCTGGCACAACTAAATGACCGCTTTTTTGTTCAGGTGACTTTAAACTCATGAGTTTTTCCCTTTTTGCTCTTTAAATAAGCTAAACAGTCTTATTTTATAAATGCATATGCTTAGTTTCCAAGCTTATCAATAAACCTTTTGATTAACATGCAAAGTTAGCTCCAGACAGCCAACCGAGAAAGCTGCAAAGTAGCTAACGCTCAATAACGTAAAGGTCAACGACACAATCATGCTTGAGTTCAGTGTGGAAATCGAAGAGCCGTGGAATCGCCATGACCATGGCATAGACCGCCTTCACAGCTCCGCCATATTTGGCAACGAACCGCTCCAAAAACGGAGAAGGCTGAACCTGCAAAAATCCGCCGCTGGCTTTAAGCTGTTTAATCAAGCGCCTATCGGTTTCTGGATGGTTATGAAGCGAGTAAATGGATTTACCCAGCTCTAAAGCCTTAACCAGAAATGCCCTGTCAGCCTCCCGTGTTTGAACCCCGAAAGGCGGGTTCTGCAAAACAGTGTCGAACTTGCCCGCGATCACCTCGATGTCGCCGACCACCCATTGAACGCGACCGTCTAAACCGACTTTCTGTGAGTTTGCTGCAGCTGTTTCGACCGCTCGCTTGTCAATGTCTACGCCAACGACTTCTCGTGCACCAATATAAGCGGCGCCCAGAGAAAGCCTGCCTGTTCCACAGCCCAAATCAAGCACAGCCTTGTTGGAGACGTCGTTGTTTGTGTATGCTGCGATGGAGAGCATTGTTGCGGCAACCGATTCTGAAATAGTGTATTGCTCAAGGCGTACATCTGGCGCTGGCTGTGGAGCAATTTTGGATAGAAACAGCTCCAGGTCTAACTTTCGAATAATCCTTTTTTGAGCGCGTTCTCCCATGTAGATTCGCCAACGGCTACCATAAACTCGTTTACTGTCAAGACGGGTTTAGAGAATTTTTCTGGGGCGTCAAGGCTAATTCTGGTGCAAGCAGTGTTAACGTATGCGTCTATGGAGGGAAACTCCAGAAGCGTTTCAGGCGTGATTTCTTTAGCCGCCAGAAGGCAAACGGCGAAACCATGCTTCTGCGCTAAAGACTTGGTTTTCAATGCTAAATCAGCTTTCTTCTGCCCCGGTTTCAAGCCTATGATGATCCCGAAGGTTTTTGCTTTTTTTGCTTCTTCGATGCTTGTCCACCGCTGCTTGATGATTTTCTGTGTCTCAGCGTCAATTGAATAGGCTCTGTTGTCGTATGGGTCAGCTATGACGGTTGGCTTAGAAGCGCTTAGAGCTACACCCAAGGCGTGGAATAGCCCTCCGCCGACAAAAAGGAAAGCGTCAACTTCGGCAGCAATCGACTTCACGTTGCTGTAATTGCAGCCGAGGACTTGACCTGGATAACTCATCTGTCCGCTGTCGCCGATCACCACGGTTTTCCCCGCCCTTGTCAATATTTCTCTTGCCTTATTGAGAGCCTGAAGATGCTGTACTGAAGTGGCTAAGCCAATTCTAATGTACGTGCTGAGGAGCGGTAGCGCCTTCTCGACGGCGGCATCAACGGGCACCGTTGACCTAGCCTCAACGTAAATCGTTGGAATCCGCTCATGTGCAAGAAATCTGGCGTGCCCGAAGTGTACGATTAAGTCAACGCCTAAGCTTTCCGCTTCATCAGACGCAATGTCGCAGGCGCCGTAGCAGGGGTCAGCGGAAATAATCGCGAGTGCACCGGCATTCTCCACTGCCTTGGCTAAGCGCGGTCCATCAGGCTTTAACCCCTCAGGCAACTGAAGCAGAACCCTCTTGGCGCCGAGCTTGGTTATCTCCTGGGTTAAACGCGTCTCTTCAAAATCAAACCCTTTCACAGCTTACACCGACCTCTGATCAAAAGAAATTTAAAAGAAAATGAAGAAATGGGTTGGTTGATCCTTAGGCTTTAGGGGGACCATTCCCAGTCGGGTGTTGGTTTCTTGAGAGGTTGTCCACGAGCTAAGGCTGCTTGCTCGGCGAGCCTTTCAAGAATGATTTTTTGCTCCACACTTGCAACGTTTTTTCTTGTCGCTACTACGGCATCGTTGTTTACGGAAATGCTGTCTATGCCTGCTCGGACCAAGAATTCTGCGAAGTCGGGGAGGTTCGATGGACCCTCACCGCAGATCGAGACTGTGCAGCCGTTTTCATGAGCCGCCTTGATGAGATGCGCGATTATTCTTTTGACCGCTGGGTCTCTTTCATCGAAGTACCCCATTTGACCTAACCGTTCAGAGTCACGGTCAATCATCAAGACTCCCTGAGTCATGTCGTTTGAGCCTATCGAGAAGCCGTCAACAAGCTTAGAGAATTCATCTGCCAATATACCGATTGCGGGGGTTTCAGCCATAAACCAAACCTTGAAATCTTTCGAACGTTCCAAGCCTTCTTCCTTCATGATTTCAAGGACTTTTCTGGCTTCCCAGAGAGTGCGAATCATGGGCAGCATGACGTAGACATTTTTGAGACCCCATTCGCTGCGGCATTTCTTGATAGCTTGGCATTCGAGACGGAACGCTTGAATGTACCATTTGCTGATGTACCTGCTTGCACCTCTCCAACCCAGCATTGGGTTTTCTTCGACGATTTCATATTTCTCGCCGCCTTTGAGGTTCCGGTATTCGTTAGTCTTAAAGTCGCTGAAGCGAACTACAACTGGTTTGGGCTGAATTGCTCTAGCGACTACTGCGACTGCGTCAGCGAATTTATCAACGAACTCTTTGCTGTTGCCCTCCTCAACAAATGACATTGGATGCTTGCCAATGGTGCTTGCCATAACGAATTCGGTACGCATTAAGCCGATGCCTTCAAACGGCAAGTTTTTGTACTGCTCGATCATCTCTGGTGTGCCCAAGTTCATGTAGATTTTTGTGGCTGTTACTGGAGCGGCCTCTGATACTGCTTGCATAATCATAGTTTGTCCATTTGATTTTACTGCTGGTTGAACAGCTTGGGCTATTATGCCTTCGTAAACTATGCCGTTTCTGGAATCCACAGTATATTCTTTGCCCGTTTTCATCACTTGAGTAGCTATTTCCGTCCCTACAACACAGGGGATGCTAAGTTCGCGGCTTACAATTGCTGCGTGCGATGTGACGCCACCTTTGTCGGTGACTATAGCGCTTGCCATTTTCATGAATGGCACAAAGTCAGGGTCAGTCATGCCTGTTACGAGAATATCTCCTTTGTGCATGTCTCTGTTTGCGTCGTCAGGATTTAGGACAATTGTTGCTTTGCCTACGCCGTAACCTTTTCTTCCAGCCGAAACGCCTCTCACTATCACTTTTAATGTTTCTTCAGCTTTGTTTTCTTCAGTTCTTAAGGGTGTTTCCATGTTTTTCGTGCTCCAAACTGTTTCTGGGCGAGCTTGAACTATGAACATATTCTGGGGAAAAGGCAGATCTTGGTCAATTGCCCATTCAATATCCATGGGTTTTCCATAATGACCTTCAATTTGCTTTGAAAGTCTTGCAAGCGCCAAGATTTCTTCGTCGGTTATGCAGGTTACTTTCTGCTTATCCACTGGCACGTCCAAGTGCACCGTTTTACCTGTCTTGGGGTCACGAAGGTACTCAACAGTTTTACGGGAAATTCTTCTTTCCTTAATCGTCAGCGTACCCTTATCAACAACAAAGTCATCTGGGTTAACCACGCCAGAGACCACGGTTTCCCCTAAACCATAGTTACCCTCAATAACAATTTCATCATGATCTCCAGTAACAGGGTTTATTGTAAACATAACGCCAGCGCAGGCAGAGTTAACCATTTTTTGGACCCCGACGCTTATGAAAACTTTCTCATGTGGAAAGCCTTTCTCGGTTCGGTAAAAGATTGCTCTGGGCGTAAACAGGCTTGACCAGCACTTCACTACTTTGCCTAAAAGATCATCGACTCCCTTAACATTCAAGAAAGTTTCCTGTTGGCCTGCAAAGGACGCGTCAGGCAAATCCTCGGCTGTAGCGCTCGACCGTACCGCAACAAAAACATCTTTTAGGTCAAGCCGCTGGTTTAATTCTTTGTAGGCGGATCTTATCGCGTTTTCGATATCCTTAGGCATCGGAGTTTTTTCGATAAGTTCACGTATTTTTTTGGATGCCACATCGTACTGCTTGGGGTCATTCGGGTTCGTCACGGTTTCCTTTATTATTTTGTAAATTTGCTCAGCTATGTTCTTTTCTTGAATATATTTTTCATAAGAATAAGCTGTTACTGCAAAACCGGGAGGAACGGGCAATCCTGCATTGATCATTTCGCCGAGGCTGGCGTTTTTGCCGCCAACCAAATGAACATCAGTGTTTCTTACATCGTTAAACCATAAAACCAGTTCTTTCCCTTTTGCGCTCAAGTTGTCTCCGTCTCCGGTTGTTCCTTCTCAGTTACTTCTGGAGAAGCCTCAATCTTGGAGATGACTATCTTGCAAGGGATAGGAAGTTTTGCGCTGCCTCTTTTAAGTGATTCTTTGGCTGTTTCAGCTGCGGCAGCTTTTACTCTGACTGTCATTATGGGTTGACCCACTTCTACTTTTGCTGCTGTACCGATCGCTGTTCCGAAGGAACGCCTCATTCCCTGCTGTAGTCGGTCAGCGTGAGCGCCGAAAATCATCTTGTTCTCTCTCAGGATCACATGTGGATAGGGGTGAACAATCATGAGGTAATCGTTTATGAGCTTGTCCATTAAGACCCGGTTTGTGGCCACACGCGCTGCTTCCAAAGCACTGTGGCGTATTTGAGCTCGTTCTTGGGCAATAAGTTGACCTTCGATTTCAAAAGTTGCCTTCGTATCGCCCATCGTGAATTTAACGATTTTTGGCGGCGGAAAACCTCTGGCGTATTCTTTTCTTGTGTACGCCCGATTCTTCACGTGCCGGTAATTTCGCGCATGCATACAAAGTTCCCGTTTTAGGTTACGCCTCCAGCGGTATTTAAACGATTTGCAAGTCTGAGGTTAACAATTCCGTTGATTTTTGCCCTGTATTCATTTACGTTAGAAATGCATTCTGGACAACAAGCGCGCGATTTCTTAAATAGTTAGTTAACTTTTTCATTAGCGAATGCTAACAAAACTGTTCGTTTCTGGGAAGAACTGGAAACTTTCACTAGCCGAAATTGCCGCCTGCTTAAAAGCCAGAGGGATAAGGTTTGAAGTGCACTTCTTCTCAAAGGAGTTCTTCGTCATCGGAATCGACCAAGAGTCAAGCGTTTCTCTGATGGATGAATTGGGAGGAACGATAAAAATCGGCGACGTGAAAACCGAGTTTCCAACGTCAGCCTTCAGGCAAACTTTTCTTGAAAAGAACAAGAATTCTCAAGCACAAATAACGGAAAGCTTATCCACAAGCGACATTGTGGACGAGATGGTCAAATCTTCCGAGAAGGTGATTTTCGGCGTCAGTGTTTACTGCTCCGACAATGCTCTGCGTCCGCTGTCAGGAGCCATGCAGCGGTTTGTCGGAAGCGCCGTTAAAGATGAATTATCTGGTTGCGGGAAGAAATCGAAGTTCATGGGCTTTTCCAAAGAACGAAAGGTCGCCCAGTTAAGTCACGTGGAAGTTTTGAAGAAGAAGCTGGTTGAAACCCACGGCGAAGTGCTTGTATGCATTGGCAAGCAGGAAACTTGGGTGGGCACAACAGTTGCCGTTCACAACCCTTTCGAGTTCCAGAAAAGGGACATTTACAAACCTAATCAAAGAAGAATCTTTGCGATGCCTCCGAGGTTGGCTAGAATAATGGTAAACTTGTCAGCTTGCTCTCCCGGCAAGGTTCTGCTTGACCCGTTCTGCGGGGTGGGCACGGTTCTTCAGGAAGCGCTTCTCGCACGGGCTAAGACCGTTGGCGTCGACGTTAATCCTTGGTGCGTCAAGGCGGCAAATGAGAATCTTGAGTGGCTCACACAAGAGTATGGCCTTCAGGACGCTGACTTCAGGGTTGTGCAGGGGGACGTAGGCAGGCTAGCTCAGAAAGTCGGGCAGGAAACAGTGGACTGCATCGTGACGGAACCCGATTTGGGTCCAGCTTTGCGTCAAGTGCCCACAGGACCGTACGCGCAAAAAATCATTCAGAAGCTTGAACCTCTGTATTTCGGGTTTGCCGAGGAAGCTTACCGAGTGCTTAGGGCGGAAGGGCGATTGGTGCTTGTGACGCCGTACATAGTTACCCGCTCAGGGCAAGCTGTGAAAATGCCAGTCAGCGACAAACTTGAGAGCCTTGGATTTAGAAAGGTAAATCCTTTCAATGAAGAAATGTTTTCTGGCAGGCAGGAAGGATCGGAAGCATTGACGAACCTTGAATCGCTGGTTGAGGTTGACGATCGGCACAAGATCGGAAGAGAAATCCACATCTACCAAAAATAACGGAGTTACCGTCAGATAATTTATTAATTCGTTCTGAGGAGATATGTCTCTAAACTGTTGAGGTTGAAACATTGGAGAAGGATTCGCGACCTAACTGGGACAGGTACTTCTTAGACTTGTGCGAAGCCGTGGCGAGGCGTGCTACATGCGACCGTGGAAGAAGCGGCTGCGTAATCGTCAAAGACAAGAGAATCATGACCACAGGCTACGTTGGAGCTCCAAGCGGTTTGCCCCACTGTAACGAGGTCGGACACGACATGCGTAAAGTCTTCGACAGCAACGGCAACGTAACCCAACACTGCGTCCGCACGCTTCATGCGGAACAGAACGCAATCATTCAAGCAGCAAGATTCGGGATTCCGCTTGAGGGAGCCACTCTTTTCTGTAAGATGACGCCGTGCCGAACCTGCGCCATGATGATTATCAATGCAGGCATAAAACGGGTGGTTTGCGAGAAACGTTACCACGACGACGCCGACACGATAAATTTGTTCAAGCAGGCATGCGTCGAGCTGACAGTCGTCAACAATGAAGTGGAAAAGTACGATCGCCAGTAAAAGAAATCAACGATGGGTTTTCCCTCTACTCTTTGCTCTTGTATGCAAAGCGTATATGCTTTTAGCTCCCCTCGGGTCGTGACCTACAAAGACACTCAGCGACGCCTCGCTATTAGAAAACAAAAGTTATATTCACAGTTAAACGAAATAGCAAAGGAGGTCGAAGTATACGAGCAGACATTCAGACAGATGGCTCAGCGAAGGATTGATCGCTGGGGTTTCCGTCGGGCTATTCTTCATTCTTGTCGGAACTATCGCCGTAGTCAACATCAACCATTTGTCGCAGCTGGGAGATTTTGCCAATGACCTCACCGCGGTAAACGTCACAAACACATCTATCCAACTTCCAGCACCCAATGTGCCAGCCGCTCACACGGCAGTTTACACAATTGCGTTCCAATTCGCTTTAGGCCTAGGGCTCTTGGAAGTTTTAGTGCTCGGGATGCGCCTCGGATTAGGTTCCCGAATCAGAAGGACAACTGGAACCGTAGGAGGCATTGTTTTCTGGTTCGGAGCCGCATATTTCCTTAGCGGACTCGCCAACATGAAAAGCACATTAGCGGTCAGCCAACAGCAGGAATTGTGGTTTCAATTTTGGGCTGCCATAATCATTTTGATCGGCGTTTCAATTATAGTTAGGGCTGTTGTATACTTTACCGCGAAGGCAGTTAGAAGAAGCCAAGTTTAACCTGCTGAGGCTCAGTGATTTCCAGGTACCACAATCCACTTTACGTTGTCGAACCCGTACTTGGTAATAAGCGGGTCTAGAAAGTCAGGTGCCGAGTAATCCTCAGCTTCAGCGAAAACAATTGTGTCGCCGATGCGGTAGACGATGCAGATTTCAGTGAGGTCTTTGAGAACGGCGTATTTGCCTTTGATTTCCCAGTAGTCGGGTGAATCTCTGCCAGGCTCCAAGAGCCAAGAGTACTGATCCTGCGGGTGCTCGCCCTGCTCAAAATTGTAGTCGCAGACGACTTGCCCAACAGTTTTTGCATCGTCATTCGTTTTAACATAAAACCAAATCGTCACGTTACGGTCACCACAATAATCAACGTGTAATACCTTTATTTGCTTTTCACTGGTTACGAATTACCAGAAACTAAACCTTTGCCTCGATAAGCGTTAAAGTCTCAAAGAAGGGCAGTTTGAGTTCTGCCTTTACCCTCGCCTTAAGTTGATGCTCATCGAATCTGCGAACAGTTTTTTCAACATTTGCAAGTGTGGACTGCATCAGCAGAACGCGTCCACTGCTTTTGAGGCAGGGTTTGACTTGGGAAATAAAGCGATCGATAACTTGGCGCCCATCAGTGCCTCCTGCCCATGAACGCCCGATCCAAGTTTCAGCTTCTTTCTCAGTTGCTGGAAGGTAAGGGGCGTTGAAGAGGATTAAATCGAACTTTGCTTTCTCGTTAAGAGTGGTAAGCAAATCAGCTTGCACGAAAGCCATTTTTCTGTTAACCTCGTTGAGCACCGAATTTTGTTTTGCGCAGCGAAGAGCATACGGATTCAAATCTACAGCTACAACTCTATCGACTTTCTTTGCAGCTATGATGCCAAGGATGCCGCAGCCTGTACCGACGTCCAGCACTTGCATGCCTGTTTCCACTTGAAGGTTTTCAGCGAGAAGAAAAGTGTCTTCAGCAGGCTCGTAGACGTTTTCCAGAACGTCAAAGAAGAACTTGCCGAAGTGCACTCTTTTAGCAGAAGACAACATTGGCTAATTCTCCAAACTGTTCAGGTGACAACTCTCTCACACGTTTGTTGCGAGACCGCAAGGAAAGAGCCATTTTCTCCGCGTCAGGTTTACTCAAATGCAATTTTGTTCTGAGAAACGGGGTAATTGCTTTGGCTAACTTCTTGTTACGCTGAGTAAACAACCATTTTGCAGTCTGCTTGAATAATCCTTCGTCCCTTACTTCAAAGCGTACTTTGCTCCACGGCTTCAGCCGAACTGTTACCGAATCAACTTTCGGTTGCGGAAAAAACATGCTTTTGGGAACAGTATCTAAAAGTTCAACCTCCACTTTCCGGGTAGCTAACACAGTCAACCAGCCGTAATCCTCGCTGCCCACCGCTGCATTTAACCTCTCGGCAAATTCTTTCTGCACAATCAGCACTGAACAGTCTATTTTGCGTCCGAGGAGCCACTCTGCAAGATGTGAAGACAAATAGTAGGGCGGAATCGCTATGACCTTGTTGAATTCGGGCAACGCGACTTTCAACACATCCCCTTCGACAACAGTCACATTGCAACATTCCTTGACTTGCCCGCGAAGAACTTTTGCAACCTGCGAATCCTTCTCGACTGCGATTACAGACCTGCACTTGTCAGCCAGAAATTGAGTCAGGAAACCGAATCCTGCGCCAGCATCCAACACAGCATCGGACGCCTCCAGCGAAGCATATTCGCAGAGCTTGAGGTATAGCGACGGCTCAATCATGAAGTTTTGTCCCAGAAGCCTATTCGGGGTTATTCGATACGTTCGAAGCAGCTGCTTCGTTTCTTCAAGACTCATCCGCTATGCCTTACTGCGCCCGCGTGAACAGCCGATACTTGCTGTCGCCCTCAAGCTCCTCCATGACCCGCTTCGTGATCAATTTCGCGGGGTTAGGCAGCTCAGTTCGCTTCTGCAGATCCTCAAAGCTTTCAAAGGGCTTGCGAGTTCGTTCGTTGATGACCTGCCACATGTATTTTTTGCCGATGCCGGGCACCAACTCCAATGCGTGCATGCGCGGAGTAACTGCGCGGGCGGTGTTGAAGAAGTTCACGAACCATTTTTCGCGGTTGAGCACTATACGATTAATTACGCTTGGAAGCTCCGCTTTAGCCGAGGCAGTTAACTCTTCGTAGCTGACGCGACCTATTATGTACGTGACCTCCTCACGGGAGTCTTTACCTACATACACTCGGTCACCCGGCTTCAGTATCAAACCCTCTTTCACAAGAGCCTCCAAAAGAGTGAAAAACTCTTCGCCGACAGACTGAATTAGCGCTCCCGCCCTGTAGCCTGCCCTTCCAGTCGGACGGAACCCTGGCTTACCATGAGACAGGAAATCTAACACGTAAGCGAACTCTTCATACCGCTTTTCCATCAGTAGTCACTAAGTCCTTTATCTATGTGTGTTCACTGCTTAAAAATACTTAGTCGCTTACGCCTATTTCAGAGTCCGATTCTCATTCAAAAAGTCAACGATTGCTTGCAGTTTCGCTGTTTCAATGATCTTTCGTCCACCTGCCAAGAAAACACGTAGCTCGTCAACAGTTTCAGGCATGCAGTTTATGATTTGTATTGCTTCAGCCTCATCAATCTCGTATTCTTTGACAAGAACCTGCAGGAGCGTCTCCGCCTTGTCAGGGTCAGTCTTGGAGAACTTGTTCACGTAATCAAGCGTGCGTCGCTGGAACTGGTCTAGATTCTCTTCGCCAATGGTGTCCAGCAGTTTCTTAACTTGCGGCAGCGTTAAGCGGTTCTCGCCTACTTCTCTCTTGCTCATTTTGTTCCACTACCCATATAGGGCTCCAAATGCTCAGAACGAACAATGATTTCTTTTACGCTGTTACCCTGCGGCACAACGATAACGTAGCCTCGTCCCCGCTTTTCTTTGATTGTACCAATCTTGCCATGGAAACGCTTATGTGGCATGCTCTTTTGCGTGCTCGAATCCATCTTTATTATAACTTGGGATCCTGCAGGGTAATCTTGCAGTATCTTTCTGATTTTCGGTTTCCCTTTTTCTCGGGTAGCCTTCTTCAGCAGGCTGCGAGTACCAGCGTAATATCCTTTTGAACCTCTCATCCAAATTTCACCTTTAGTTAAACCATAACTTTTAGAACGTCAAGCTTAAGGGTCTTCGCTCTGTTTCCGAGCAAATCTGAAACATTCGGGTTTGTTCTTCCTTCATCTCCAGACACCAATTCTTTAACGTATAAGCCGCCTTGACAATGAATTTCCATCAGAGCCCTCTTAAGCGACACCCTTTTAACTTTAAGCTTATATATGTACTTTTCCCGCATTAGGTCCGCCCTCCTATGCACTACACGTAGAGGCGTCTGCTGTTTGATTAAGGCGCTCGTAAGCTTTTCTTCTAAAAGATGCATTTCTTCGTCGGAGATTTCTTTCTCAAACTCTGCCAGCAAGCGGTACTTCTTCTGGGAACCCTCGCCTTTCTTGAGGTGCCTAACCACATCTCGGTCGGCGAACCGTAAATGCGAAACCTGAACCTTTCCGATAGCGCCAGCGTTGATTTTGGCTTCGATGCCTTTGAGGTCGAAGAAGCGCTTCTTAGGCTTGGAAATCTCGATGACGAAGGGGCGACCTGTCCCTAGCATTCTAGCGTCGATGTCTTCTCTGCCCGATGCGTGAAAAGAGGTCTCTTCGCCTTCTGTGGCTTCCAGCAGGGGTCTAGAAGACAACTCTTCAACAGATTCAGGGTACAGTTTGCCTGTTCCACCGCATTTCTCGCAGCCTCTTCCTCGACAGTTAGAGCAGTACCATTTGGACTGTGGGATGTCTCTTACAAGCTTTCGGTATCGCCCAGCGACAAAGAGCGGATTAACCTGAAGCCTCACCTTGCCCAGAAAAGGGTTGATGACCGCAACAACGTCAGGTTTAAGGTACTCTGCCTCTTTGCCCGTGCACGTTGCGATAGCTTTGCCGAATAGCCGACCGAATTCATGCTTAATGCTTTCACTGTGGGCCAAGTTGAAGGCGGCTTTGAACTCGTCCTCACGTTCAACAACCTCAACAGGCACTTCGATTCCAACGAGGAACGTTGTGTACTCGTATCCCTGCATGGCAGCCAACGCTTTTTCAGTCAAAGGCTCCATAAGCTCAAAAGTGCCCTCGCAGAGAAAACATTTAGGCGCCACATCTCTTGGGCCGCGTTTCTTAAGGTGTTTGAGCGTTTCTGTTGCTTCCTTTGAAAAACCGTTTGACGCAAGAATCTTAAGCTGTTTGACACCTTTCAGATCGCCGTCTTTCGCCAAGTCGTTCGCCAGCATCAGAAGCGTAACTTTCAGGGCGTGGCCGCGGACGTTGTTTTCAATGCTGTACCCGAGGAGCGCGAATTGCCTGCCAAGGCAGTTGTCGCAGAGCGGGTGTTTACTGAGAAGTTCAAACGCTTTTTCCAAAACATCCATCGTGCTTAGCCTACTGGAAAGTTAGCGGGCATGCCTTTTCCACCCAAGCCGAAGGGCAGCTTCTTCTTGCGCTTCATCATCTTCAGCATCTTGCGCATCATAACGTACTGCTTGAGCAGTTCCTTGACGTCTTTTTCAGTTGTTCCTGAACCGTGCGCAACACGCCGCGCCCTTGAAGAGTTAAGCAGTTTAGGGTTGTCTCTTTCCTGCGGCGTCATAGACTGGATTATTACTCGCCACTTATCAAGGCGTCCTTCAGCCGTGTTAAGCATGTCCTGAGGGATGTCGCTGGACGACATGCCGGGCAGCATCTTGAGCACTTTGCTGAACGGCCCCATCTTCTTGACGGCTTCAAACTGCTCATACATGTCGGTCAGTGTGAACTTGCCGCTCAGGATCTCCTTAGCCTTTTTCTCAGGCACCTTGATTTCGGCGTCATGGACCTTTTCAAGAAGCGTCTCCAAATCGCCCATGCCTAGAAGCCGACCGACAAACCGCTGGGGAACAAACGCCTCGATGTCCTCTATCTTTTCGCCTGTACCAATGAACTTTATGGGGGCGCCGGTCGCCGCGACCGCTGAGAGCGCGCCACCTCCGCGTGATGACCCGTCAAGCTTGGTAACTATGATTGCGCCAATCGGAGTTGCCTCATGGAACGATTTCGCTTGGATAAGCGCCTGCTGTCCGATAGTGCCGTCGATGACCATGATGACTTCGTCGGGATGGATGTGCTTCTCCAAGTCCTTCATTTCCTTGATGAGATCCTTCTCTTCCTTGTGCCTGCCCGACGTGTCCACGATGACGAGGTCCTTGTTCTGGAACTGGGTGAGGCCTTCTTTGACCACTTTGAGGGGATCTTTGCTTTTCGGGTCGCCGTAGATGGGAACGTTGATTCTAGCCGCCAGTTGCTGGAGCTGAGCGAAAGCGCCTGGTCGGAAGGTATCTGCACAAATCAATGCAGGCTTCAAACCGCGTTTCTGGTAGTACCGTGCGAGTTTCGACGCCTGAGTGGTTTTACCTGAGCCCTGGATGCCGACTAGCATGATAATCTTGCGTTTGCCGGGCTCCATCTTGATTGGCACCGGTTTTTCGCCGATGAACCTTGTGAGCTCCTCGTAGACGACTTTTATGACGTGCTCGCGGCGGGAAATGCCTGGCGGCACCTTCTCTTTAAGCGCGCGTTCCTCGATGCGTTTGGATATATCAAGGACAAGTTGCACGTTGACGTCGGCCTGCAGGAGCGCCCGCTGAATGTCACGGACAAGTTCCTTCACTGCAGCTTCGTCCACGACGCCAGCGCGGAAAAGCTTCTTTATGGCGTCTGTCAAGGATGAACTTAGCTTGTCAAGTGACATCGGATTCTCTCAACCCTATCATGCTGCGGTTCTTTCAGATAAATATTACAGCATAAACCAGTGGAAAACACCCAGAAAGCCGCAGACCGCGTTTTTGAAGCCTCAGTTTCCCCATATTTATTGTTCTTCACGATTCAGACGGCTCTTCATGCATCATTGGCTTCGGCTGAAAAAAGCCGCAAGCTAGCAGATAAATGTTGACAGGCGTTTTGTGAAAGAGTTTGGTTACAAATAGCAGGGTATCCTTAGGGTCGAGTCTCTAAACAATCTCTTTGATGCAATGTACAAGGTACCCTTACCCGATCGCCGCAGATGCTGAAACAATTTTTACTATGTGTTTTTGATGTAAAAATGGGGGTACCCCTTTTCGGGTAAGCTCAGGATCAAACTCATATTTACAATTGAATTTTGATGTAAATAATAGACCCCTCTTCCTCCGGCCTGCTAGATGCTCTATCATGGTCCAAACATGATTCAAAAGGGTTTAACAAGCTTTGGCAATGCTGATAATCCCTACGAAAAGAGGAGCTTTTCAACAAATGAAAACTGGAAGCAAAGGCAAAATCAAAAAATCTCGAATTAACAAGAAGAGGAAAGAATTCGGAGCCCATGCTTACTTGGCGCGGACGATTTTTACTTTGCCCAGAATTTTCCAGTATTCGATTTCAGCGCCGGCGACCAACTTGGATTTCGGCACGTCTTCTTCATCTGGGAACGGTGCGTCAACGTACTCGTACGTCTCCAAATCCATGATTTGCACGCCGGTCGGGTTCACCGCGAACACTTGGCCTGGCCGCTTGTCGATGATCGGCACTTCAGCGCCGAGGTCAACGGGCTTCACGAACTGCCGCTTCTGCTTGTCAAACACACCTATCGCCACGATCCTGGCTTTAGCTGACCCGTGTTTTCCAGGCTTGGATTTTGCGATGTCAACGATGCGGCAGGGTTCGCCTTCGATAATCATGTAGCCGCCAACGCGTAATTCTCCGACGTCAACAGGTTTACTCAACTTTCACTCACACCAATACTTTCCGTTTTCTAACAGATGCATTTTGAGCAACACCCATATATAGATTAAGGTAACGTTATCTCGCTGACTCGTAAAGAAACGGTTCTAAACCTTGAGATTGGTCGCCTGCCAGTGCAAAAGCCAGCTTAACAGTTCGATGTTGCTGCAAACAACGGTCTTGCCGACTGCGAAATCAGGTCAGCTTCCGTGTTATTCCTCGGTTTGAGGCGTAGAACCAGCCGAGAATTCTGTTACTTATCATTTCCCAAAGGTCCACCTCTTCGATAGGCGTGAATCCTGGGCGCAGACGTTCCTTAGCAATCTCATAAATCGCCTGACTAATAGGCGTGGAAACGCCGACGCGGCGGGCTAACTGGAGCATGTACCCGTTCAGTGACTCCAGCTCGTTATTTGGTTTCCCACTGAAGACGTCCTGGGTCATGCTTGTAGGTCCACACCTGTTTACGATGAAGTCATAAAGGGGGTTCTCAACTGACTCAGGCATATCAACCGCCAACTCAATATCCCGCCAAGAAGGCATACTGCCGAGGTCTTGTTCCTTGAAACCAGCCGTTTGCACAACCTCGACGCCTTCTGCCAAAAGCCGAGTTGTCATGTGCACAAGTATCTTCTCGGATTCGATTGAGCGTTTTCGGAAGCCGACCAGCGCCATCAACCCGTTAACTAGGTTAATCGCTAGTTTGCAATGGATTGCATCCTGCAGATGGTCGGTGACATCGCACCTTAAGCCCTGAAAAAGAACCCCATGGACTGTTTGAAGATCGCTGGTTCGGTCTTCGCTCAAGGCGCCGATAACGACGTGACCGGGCTTAACGAATTTGACTCCTGTTGGTCCTTCCCGCCAAGCGTTGTAGCAGATTACGCCGAACAGTACCCGCGAGAAATACTTAGGGATAATGCGCTGGTTTTCAATGCCGTTCTGCAGGCTGACAACGATGGGTTTTTCGTGCCCAAGTTGCTGCCGAAGCATCTGGGCTGCGGCTTCGATGTCGTAATTCTTCACGGTCAAAAGAATAATGTCTGGAGGCGGTATCTCATCCAGGGACGAAATTACGTTTACTGGGCAAGTCGTTGTCTCTTTACCTACCTGGCATAACTGAATGCCCTTGTTCTTGAGCTCAACGAGGCTGCTGCCCCGCGCTAAAATGTGAAGGTCCCTGACGAAGGGAACAAGCCAACCTGTAAGACTTAAGCCAATTGCGCCAGCGCCTACAACGACAACTTTGTGGCTTCGCCCCAAAGAACCACCCGCCAATTGACAAGCCCCAAAAGGTTGACCAGTCAAATATAATTTGCTGATGAAATGCTTCATTTTGGATGTTGCCTGTTTGAGAAAAGTCCAGAAAACGCTCGTTCCAAGCGGGACCGGATGGAAAAAGCCTCAGAAAGGGGTTTAAAAGTTTAATATAGGGTGCGGTCACGCTATCTATTAGCCGTGAATTTGATGTTCAAAACTGTGGGTTTAGTCGCCCGCTACGACAAGAAGGCAGCCCTGAAGCTTGCCGAGGAGTTGGCGGAGCACCTTGCGAAGAAAGGCTTGAAGGTTTATTTAGAAGACACTTTGGCTGGTAAGGTTTCGGCTCAGGGGGAGACTGTTTCTCTCTCGAAAATGCAGGCTGATTTCATAATTACCATCGGCGGGGACGGCACAATTCTGCGCACTTGCATAGCAATACCCAAGCCTGAGCCGCCAATTCTTGCGGTCAACATGGGTGAAAGAGGATTCCTCACCGAGGTTGAACCCAAAGATGCCTGTGAAGCTGTCGACAGAATCCTAAACGGCGAATACAAGATCGAAGGATGCTGCAAGTTATCAGTTTCGGCAGGCGAAGAACCGTTCCCAGACGCGCTTAACGATGTGGTTGTTTCAGGCGGCGAGCCGTCGAGTATTCTTAAAGCCCACATATTCGATAATGCAAAACCAATTCTCAAAGTCCAAGCAGACGGATTAATCGTCGCGACTCCAACAGGCTCCACAGGCTACTCTCTATCTGCAGGCGGACCTGTCTTAGACCCGAGGGTAGATGCACTCGTACTCTCATCCATCTGCCCCTTGACAGCATTCCCATCGCTTGTTTTCCCCGCAGACTCAACCCTGACCCTTAAGGTAATCAGCCCAAAACAAGTGCTTGTCTCAATCGACGGCAAATACCGCAGAGTCATAAGCGACACCGACCCAATGCTAAAAATCACAGTGTCCAAGCATGCGACATCATTCATTAGGCTGCAGGGCGATTTTTATGATCGGCTGCGAAGCCGACTACTTTTTAAGGGAACAGAATGACCGCAGCTGACGACGCCCCACGTAAGACAGCCATAGTTCTCGATACAAGCGCGTTTTTGGCTGGGTACGACCCTTTTTCCTTGGGTGAAGAGCAGTTTACTGTTCCCGCCGTTGAAGAGGAAATACAGAGGAGCTCAATCGTGTGCACGCGGTTCAGGGTAGCCATTGAAAGCGGGAAACTCAAAGTCAGAGCTCCCCGCAAAGAGCATCTGGATAGCGCCAAGGCTTTTGCGAGCAAACTCGGCGATTCCTACCTGCTCTCGAAGGCAGACACTCAGCTCTTGGCTTTGGCACTTGAATTGAAAACTGAAGGTTACGCCCCAAAAATTGTCACCGACGATTACTCAATCCAGAACGTCGCGGTGAAGATAGGAGTACAGTTTCTGGCGCTTGCCACCTTCGGCATCAAACGGCTCCTAGAGTGGGTAAGGTACTGTCCAGCATGCCACAAGGAGTACCCAGCGGACTGCACATTCAAGGAGTGCCTTGTCTGCGGCACGGCGCTGAAGAGAAAGCCGCGGCGAACCGTTAAAGAAGTAAAGAGCCATTAAGGTCAGCCGAGTCGCATCTAATCTTGGCTGGATTGTGGCGGCGTTAAAACCATAGAAACGTCAGAATCAGGAAAAGAAGGAGCCCTTCCAACCCGAATATCGGAACCACCAGCTGCTTCACTCTCCGTATTGCCCTGTCAACCAGCGTCGTCATAGACTTCAAACGCACTTCGCCGATGGCTCTCACCCTTGAAACGACCAGTTCCATACAACCAGCGCTTGCTGATTCCACGTTTTTCTCGGCTTTCTTCGTTACATCAATGATAATTCGGGTAAGCAACGCTTGATCCATTACTTCGCCCACGGGGTGGTATCCACTGCGGCCAGTAACCAGACCAGTCACGGCATGGGTATCGGTGGTGAAAACTTCGCTTTCGCCGAAGCCAGCCGCGCCCAAAGCAGCCAGAAGATTCTCCCTGAAACCCGAAATCATGTTATTGCCGTCGATGACGACGTAAGCGGTTGTCTGCTGACCAACCACGACGACCAACGCCGTTATGCCTCCGCTGCCCATCCCTTGCTTCAACGTAAACTCTTGCGGGTAAACGCTGGCAGCTCCTACCCTGAACTGGCGGGCAGGAAGCGCAACAGCTTCTTTGAGGCATTTTGAAGCGGCAGACCGCAAATCATCCAAGTGCTCTTCAACATTGACGGTGTCGGTTATGCTATTGTGCGCATTGACTACTACAGCGTGTTTCAACCCATATTTTGCCGCTTCCTCACCTACGACGCGTTCCAAGTCCTGAGGCAAATCCTCCGTTGTTTCTGGAGCAAGCGAAAAGCTGAGCAAAACTGTGTCGCCGAAGATTTGGCAAGAAGCCGATGCCGCTCCCTCGGTGACTCTGACGAAAGGCGACGCCACATTCTGTGAAGCCTTAAACCCTGCAGAAGCAATGACTTGGGAAACTATCTTCTGGTTCTGCACCTGCGAAGCCAAGTCGCGTTCATGCCCCAGAATGCCAAGCGGCGTACAGGTTTCACAGTTGACCTCCTTCTGAAATTCATTCTTCATCATCGAGGGCAACAGGCTGCTGCCGATGTTCTTGAATGGTCCAGGATGCACGGATGTCACAATGACGGCTGCTTTAGGCGTGGAAGATTCAAACTTGAGCACTGCCACTTCGACATCGGTGTCTTCACCCATTTCTTCGAGCGATTTCTCGAGAGGCGCGTTGGCTCCCGTTACCCAGTTAGCGATGAACGCTTTGAAGAGGGGCAACGACGAAATAGAATAAGAGTTGCCCAAACGCGTTATGGGATAGAAGAATAATTGCGCCGTGAAAAAGGCGACGAGTGGAGCGAGAACAATGAAAGGTAAAATCTGCAAAGGGACACCGCTTGAGATGCCAGCCCAGAAAAAGGCGAAGGGAATCAAGCATATTAAGGGCTGAAGCAGAACAGACAAACCCTTTCGCCACGCATTTGCCTCAGAGGTTGCCATGAACACTATGATTCTAAGGGTCAGGATTGCGGCGAAGCCGACGAGGGTGAATTTCTCCCAAAGTTGCCATCCGAATGAAGAGACGAGAGCGGCGCCTATTAACATGAAGATTAGCCAGAAACCCAGACTGACCAAGGAGAGAAAATGGGTTCGCCGTAGCAGAAAAATCGGGTCTCTTCCAAGGATAACTTTGCTGACTGCCAAGTCAGCGATGAGGGTGAGAACAAAGAGTGAGAGGGCTACGAGGAGTGCGCGGGTTATTCCCTGAGATGGAACGGCAGCGTAGGTTAGCAGCCCGATTACGATGCAGAGCGCAGCGGAGGCTACCAGAGTCTTCTTCAGTGATGGAAGCGTGAAGAGGGAACGGTAGTGTTTCTTGGCGTCGTCTATCGAGCGGTTAAGCGAGTTGGCGTCGTCCATGTTTTCAGCTCAGGTTCAGGTTGAGTCTTCTATGGATGCGGAGAGGCTTATTAAAATTTGGCAGAGCATAAGGGCCCGAGTGACACGAAATACACTTTTTCCGCAATAGCCGATTGCTCCCTTAGATGTTTTGTCAGGTAGAAGTTAAAGGTTCAAGCAAGGAGCAGCCTTTTTGCCGTTGAATCCCCCAAATTCAACATGCCGTCTCGGGGTAATTGTTTTATCTTTAAGTTGACAATTGTATAGGTTTGCATAGGCTATGTCAGAGCAAGACTTGCCCCCTTCGATATTTCACATGCTGGAGCGAAACGTGGGCAAGAAAATCAGAGTTATCATAGACCCAGCGTACGGTTTCGACGGCATTCTAGTCGCTGTAACGCATGAACCGTCTGGAATATGGCTTTCAGATGCTGAAGCAATCGTTTTGAGGTCAACTATAGCCCAGCCCATCCCGCAGGTGACCAGCCGTGAAGAGAGAAGCGAGCTATTTCTGCACCTGAATTCAGTTCAGAGAATAGAAGTCCTGCATCCTACTCCGCCAAGGCGGTGAAGGAATACACCTAGAAGAAGATTTTGATCATCACTGAGAGAACTATCAGTGAAACTGAGAACACGACGAGCAGTTCAGGCCGTATCTTTATGCCTTCGGTCTCTTCTTCGAAGAACCTAAGCAAACCCGCGGATGCTGCAGGCATAGGACCTGTATCTTTCTTCTTTCGTCTACCTTGACTCACCGGTATCCCTGTTCTCCTCAATGTGACGGTGAACATTAATTAATGTTGCGCAGCACGCGGATTGGAAACGCCTTTTAGAGGATTTAGAAACGTTTAAACTCCTTTGTTCTAACACTAAAGGCTGGGTTGCTTATGGAGATAAGTGAATTCCAACGGATGATGCGCCAACTGTACTTCAAAAGAGACCTCGAGAGGGGAGTGGATGGAACCTTTAACTGGCTCGTAGACGAGGTTGGCGAGTTGGGGGAGGAACTGAAGAAGGGAAATGACCGGGAGGCCACGGAGAAGGAATTCGCGGACGTGATTGCGTGGCTTGCTTCGCTTGCCAACGTAATGGGAATTGACTTGGAGCGGGTAGCCCTCAACAAGTACAATTACGTATGCCCAAAATGCCAGCAGTCGCCGTGTCGATGCACGTTCTAACCCTGCAGTCGCCTCTGCCCCAGACCAGTGGGAACCCAATAGTAAGGTCTGCGTCCGTGCCTTGCCACGATGCCTTCGTTCTTCAGCAGTCGCAGATGATGCATTACAGAATTGTAAGATAGAGTCGAGGACCTCGCTATCCACGCAGCGTCCAGAGGCTTCTCTTCGATGAGTTCCAGGATTTTGCTTCTTGCCCGCAGGCCACATTTGACGTTTCTGACGTTCTTTAAGTAAGCGTTAGGATGCACGAGGTCACCGATACTGTATTCGGCGGCTGAGTTGAAAAGCTTTAGCCACCGAAATCGAAGAGTTTGGCCTGCTTGGGCTTCTTGTTGTCGAACATCGAGGTTATCTCTTCCTTTATCAGGTCAAGCCGCTGAGTATAGTAGTTCGGCAACCCGTATTTGTCGACGAGTTGCTGCGCCGCTTCGAGGTACTTCTCAATGCCGCCGCGGTACACCGTCAATGTAAGTTGGCCGCCGCAGAAGGGACATTTTCCTTTGAGGGGCAGCCGACGGAACTTTTTGTTGCATGACTTGCACCTGAAGCCTTGAGTGGAGAAGGCGCGAAGGTTTCCCGCGATGTCCCTGAGGAAGTGGGTCGTCAAAACCTTAAGGGCTACGCGTTTGACGTCTACGGCGTCGATTTTTTCGCCCAGCCCAAGCTGCATGTCCAGCTTTTCGATCATAGATTTGAATTCTTTGTAGCTGCTGTTGGCATTGCCGAGGTTTATGTTGGTCACGGGTGTGGTGTACTGGAAACCTTCAAACTGGGCTTCAGTTCCCAATCTGTGGCTGATGGTGTCCATGATGGCGCTCACGGGGAAGGCTTCACCTTTGTCCCATGTTTTCATGTAGAACTCAACGGGGTAAGTCTGATCAACGTCGAAGTCGTGTGCTTGCCTCTGCACCTCTTTGGTGTTGACGAAGGGAATAAGCAGTATGGGTGCGTCCATGATTCCGCCGATTTGAGCGGGCAAGTATATACGACTGAAGTTCAGAAGCGTATCCAACGCGAGCATTATTGCGTCTTCGTCACCGTCGCAGTCACGCCGCTTTGCCGAGTGCCAGATGGGATGCGCGTAGATGACGTTGCGGTCCGTGTAGCCGATGACACGCCCCAAAATACATGCACAGGTGTGTGGAGCTAACCCGAAAATCAGGTGCCCAACGAGGTCTTCAGGTTTCTTCACGTTGTAGTAGGGCGGAAGCTTGTAAACCCTGACAAGCAGGTCGTCGACGTAGGCGGCTATTTGAATAAAGTATTCCCCGGCTCGCCAAGGAATCACGACGTCTTGGATCTTTAGTTCACAGATTTGGTTAGGATCAGTCATGGGCAAACCATGGGTGTCATAGCCGTAGCCGAGTTGCTTGATCTTCTCAATTGACACACCTACCTCAGCAGGTGTGAAATGTGTTAAGGGAGCGTTTGTGCCGTCGAAGCGAATTGTCCCGTCCTTGTAGACCGACAAATCATGCTTCGCTCGCAGAATCCCCTTTTCGACGATTTCAGGTGTCTTGTTCAGATTAGTTAAGCCTTTGACGCCACGCAGCTGTTTCGGAGCAGGCAACCCGAGTGCTTTAGTAGCCTCGTCGACAAGTTCCTTGAAGTTGACTGATTGCCGTTGGTATTGGATGGCGTCTGCCTTGCATACGGGGCAGGAATTGTCCTTCAACGGCTTCCCGCACCTTGGGCAGCTTTTCTCTTCGAATGTTTCGCTGCCGCAGCTTGGGCACTTTATCCGTCGGGTGTAGGTTTTGCAGTTGGTACATTTTCGTTTGACAATTTCGACGAAGACGTGATCCTGCTTCGCTGCCTCTAGGAGATCGCGGTGCGTGCCACCCGCCAAGCTCACGGGGAAGAGAACATGAACCAGCGGCTTCATCTCTCTGCGTTTGGCTTTTTCGGGTCTTCCCATGCGTCCGCCCACGTAGGTAGGCGCTTTATCCCTGACCTTCACACCCGCGAGCCTGCTAACCTCCTCTGTCACGGCCAACGTTTCCGAGGCATCAACTATTCTTGTGGTGCCGTACCCGAGGCTGAATGCGAAGGCAACGGCGTCGTCCCCTTCTAGGATGATCTTGCCATCCGCCATTCTGTGGGGAACAAAAATCCTTCTGAGCAATGCAGCCACGTCGGGGTTGGCTTCGCCGACGATTATGCGCACGACGCCGTCATCCATCGTTATTTCAGAGGAGGTCAGCCAGTTTTTCAACTGTTCGACCTCTTGAAGCGTTGATAGGCTTGACCAAAAGAAGATCGCAACTGGATGTAGCGGGATGCACAAGTGCAGGCTGAGAAAGATTGCCTCTTTCGCGGTTGGCTTGTTCAAGAATGGGTCGTCGAGGAATCCCCTGATTTTTTCAGCTGAAACCTCTGCCTTCTCCGCTACTTTCTGGATGTCTCCCTGGAATTTGTCTTTGATTAGGGTTTGAAGATCTTTGGCCCACCACTCCTCCACGTAGCCCGAAGGCGGAAGGCTCTTGTTCGAGTAGAGGAAGTCTCCGAAGCTGATGAGGATATCTCCGAGAAACAGGATTTTCTGGATTTTGCCTTTGACCTCTGGAAAGTTCCGAAGTGAAACCCTGACAACCGAGTTATCTTTTAAAAGAACCACCGGAGGCTCAATGGAATCCACTGGAAGCGTGACGCAGCCCTTTCCAGGAAGTTCCAGCCTCATCTGTGTACCTGCAGCCAGAAAGCTTTCAAGCACAAGCATCGTCGCTGGATGGATGCCCACGGCTGACAGTCCCGTGTTGCGACTTCTGCCATAGCGTAGCCTGAAACCTCCGCGTCTCGACGGGAAGGCGAAGATGGGTCTTCCAGCGATGACGTCGTCCATAAAGCCGCCTGACTTCTTCTCCGACTTCTTCTTAAAATCCTTCAGCCAATCCCAGCCTTGAAGGCCTACCTTGTTAATGATCACGTAGACTTTTTGGGCGCGTCCTACGATTCCGTCGTTGACAACCCGCAAAGCGCCGCCTCTCACACGGTTCGTTTCGACACGTGGAAGGTTTCGGTAAGACGAAACTTCAACTGGGTCAGACTCAGTTCCCGTGCACTCGACCGGGATTAGGTTAAGCGCCTTCTTGAGCTCTTCATCCGGAATGTGATACTGGAAGCGACCGACCTGCCGTTCATAGAGCCTGAGCTCCTCAGTGAAACGGGCAACCTCGTCCTCAGTAGGTTTGTACCGATCTAGCGCAAGCTGCTGCCTCACGAAGTCGCCTACAACTAGGGTCAATGCCTGATCGGTGCCGCCCGCTGAACGTATCGGACCCGCGAAGTAGATGGCTAAGTAGCTGGTTCGATCGGCGTTTGTCTTAATCTTGACTTGGGCAATGCCCTGAATCGGCGCTGCCGTCAAGCCCTCCGTGAATATAGCGAGGGCGGTCCTGATTGCCTGCTCAGCCAGCTTCTCAGAAGCCATGCTGCCGAATTTTCCCAACACTATTTCCTCGGCGACTTTGAAGGCGATTTCTTCTCTTTGCATCTTCGTGCTCAGGTCTCTGATGCTGACCGCGACTCCTTTGGGTCCAACCAGGCCTTCCACGAGGTCAGCGATGTCCTGGGCGATGATGCACTCCGTCTTCAACGCGGGGTCTAAGCCGATGGATCTTGCGCTGTCGCTTATCGCATACAAGTGCTTGAGCTCGTTTTCCATAGAGTCAACGTATTCTCGATAGCCCTTGCTGATGTTCAAAGCGCAGCCTCCCTTGCGAACATATGCCACACTGGGTTATTTTGCTTTTCTAAGAACTAATACAAAAGGAAGGAAAATAACCTTTGAGGACTTAAGCCTTGACCTTCTTGATTGCTGCGATGATTTCAGCAATCTTCTGCTTTGAGTCGTTTGCTTCTGTGACGTTGCCTGTTACTATGATGTCGGCGCCTGCAGAGCACGCAGCTACAGCCTGCTCTTTGCTTCTTATTCCGCCGCCCACGATGAGCGGAATATCAATTACATGTTTCACGGCTCGAATCATCTCAGGTGGCACCGGCTCTTTGGCGCCTGACCCCCCTTCAAGGTAAATGAAACACATGCCCAAGTATTGACCTGCGAGGGCATGGGCAGCGGCTAATTCGGGTTTGTTGTAAGGTACGGAGATTGCTTTCCCCACGATGCCTGCGGTGCCACCTTCGCCCACGATTATGTACCCCATGGAAAGAGGCTCCAAACCGTACTTCTTGACGAGCGGTGCTCCCAGGATTTGGGCACCTATGAGGAAGTATGGGTCAACTGAATTTAGAAGGGACATGAACCATATGGCGTCTGCGTGGCAACTTATTCCAGTTACGTTGTTTGGAAAAAGAATTGTTGGGATTTTCACGCGGGACTTGATGGCTTTCACAACGTCGTCGAGGTGTGATTGAGAAAGAAAAGTCGAACCGCCAATCATGATCCCTGCTGTTCCGCTGTCATTGGAGTTTTCAGCTATGACGGATGCACCTTGAGCTGTGACCTTCTCGGGGTCGATAAGAGTCAGGTGGATGGAACCTTCGGTCTTTATTTTTTCCAGCAGGTATTTTTCGGTAGGCCCTTGCATACCAACTAAGCCTTCAATCACTCTTTCTTGACGTTTGGCAGTGGTGCTCGTTTGCCTGAACCGTAAACGCGGTCGGTTAGCATGCAGTAAACGTCAACTTCGCCTTGAGCCGGTCTGACCGTGAACTCTTCCTTGAGCCCACAGCTGCTGCAACGTGCAACGGCGTGACCGCCCTCCTCTCTGGAGATTTCAACTTTAACCGTTTCTTTCCCGCATTTTGGACAAGAGAAGAATTTTGGTAACTTTTTCTTTGGTATATGAACTACTTTCTTTCTTCTTCGACCCAAACCTTAACTTCCTTCAAATCGACGGTATTGCTCAGTAATATTTATGCTTGCCCTTAAATACTTGCCTACAAACCAAGATAATGGGCTACGTGAAGCCGTTTGAAACTGACGCCTTCTGTCTTCGATCTAAATTATTCGGAAACTCAAAGCAGAATCTGCCGCTTCATCAAGGAATACGTTGAAAACGCAGGAGCCAAAGGAATAGTCCTCGGACTGTCGGGGGGAATCGACAGCGCCACAGTGGCTGCGCTTTCAAGCCTTGCGATAGGCGGAAAAAACGTCTTAGGGCTCATGCTTCCCGAAGAAGAAAACTTCAGCCAAAAAGACATAGACGACGCAAAAATAGTTGCAGAAAAATTCCAGCTGGAAAGCAGCGTCTGTGACATGTCACAGGTCATGAAAAGCGTCTACAAGGAGATCCCAATCTTCGACCCGAAAGACAGACTTGTCAAAGGCAACCTTAAGGCAAGAACCCGAATGATTTACCTCTACTACTACGCGAACAAACTCAGCAAGATTGTGTGCGGCAGCTCAGACAAGTCGGAGACTATGATGGGGTACACGACGAAGTGGGGAGACGCCGCAGCAGACATCACGCCGATAATGGACCTCTACAAGACGCAGGTACGCATGTTTGCAGTTCACCTTGGAATCCCAAAGGCACTCGCGTTCAAGCCTTCCACTCCAGCGCTTTGGCCAGCCCAGTTGGCGGAGACGGAACTCGGCATCAAATACGAAACATTGGACCTTATCCTCTACGGGTTGGAGAGGTTCATGACTCCACAAGAAATTGCAGGCCAGCTTAAAATCGGCGAGTCCGTAGTTGCTCAGGTGAAAGCTAGGTGGCTGGCGAACGAGCATAAGAGAAGGATGCCGATTACGCCTAAGATAGGGTACAGAACGGTGGGAATAGATTTTAGGCTTCCAAGACACACCTACTAAAAGGAGAAAGCAGATGAAAGACAAGATTAAAGTTGCCCTTGCTCAAATTAGCAGCAAGCGAGAAAACAAAGGGGTTAACTTTCAGAAAATCGAGAAGCTAACGAAGAAGGCGAAAGAGCAAGGGGCAGATTTGGCTATTTTCCCAGAAATGTCGCTGACAGGCTACGTGGTTCATGACCAGTTCTACGAGTTAGCTGAATCCGTGCCGGGACCAACCGTAGGGAAGGCAGAGGCATTAGCGAAGCGAACCGGAATGCACATAATCTTCGGAATGCCCGAGCTAAGCGAGAAAACAAAAGCAACAGTGTTTAACACCGCCGTTTTCGTAGGCCCGAAAGGCTTCATAGGAAAATACCGCAAGATGTACCTGCCCACCCACAGCGTCTTTGAGGAGAAGAGGTACTTCCGCCCCGGCTACCAACCGGCAGCCTTCCAAACAGACATAGGCAACATAGGATTATGCATCTGCTATGACATTTTCTTCCCTGAGGTAATCAGGCTTGCCCGATTGAAGGGGGCGCAATTGATAGCGTGCATATCTGCGTCTCCTGCGGTGCGGCGAAGTTACTTTGAAACGTTGACTTGCGCAAGAGCTATTGAGAACACTGCTTTCGTAGCCTACGTTAACCTCGCGGGGATACAGGATGGCTTGCAGTTCTGGGGAGGAAGCAGGCTTGTTAACCCGAACGGCGACGTTTTAGCGAAGGCAAAGTACGACGAGGAAGACTTCGTGACCTGCGAAGTCGACTATAGTGACCTGAAAACAGCTGAAACCTTCATCCCTACGCTGAGGGACCTGAGACCAGAACTTTTTGATAAATTAAAAGAGTATTCGGAACAAATCTGAAAGGTTCTTCACTGAACCACCTGAATCACATTGGCATCACACCCTCATCACAACCTGTGACGCTACACGTTTTTCCCATGCAAATCACAGTGACATTATCACGGCGAGTGATGTCACAGCCAAAAACGGTTTGTTTTAGAAAGGAGAGTGAAGTGGGAGGCAAAAAGAGAGTTTGTTTAGCTAAGTAAGAGACAGAAATTTGCAAAACAGAGGCTGGACGCGACTAGGCAACAAGTAAAAGATGTAGTTTTCATGTAAAATTCACTCGATACCGTCTAGCAAAGATACAAGGATTGTGCCCCTTATGTGTCAATCACGTAATTTCAGACTTTAAAACCCTAAAAACCGCAGAAAAAAGCGTATTTCATGTTTTTACGACCTTGTAACGCTTTTTCGAATGGCAAGTTTCAATCATTTTGCCCGGGCAAACCTTAAAAACGTGTGCCAGTATACAAAAGCGTATTCATTTAGAAGTACGGAGAATACGGCAGCTTGAAGCTAAAAGACGGAGTGCAAGCCTGGCTGAATGGGGCTTTAAACGATCCCATTGTCAAAATACTTGCTCAGAACAGCCAATTAACAAAAACGCAGCTCGAAACACTGTTAATTGACGTATTATCTGAAAATTTATCGGGGAAACAGCTAAAATACGATGAAAAAGCCGATTTGCGACTAACTAAGGCTAAAATAAGCCGCGGCTCGTTCAATAGGACCTTAAAACAGTCCAAAGAAAACGTAATAAAATCGATCTACACGGTGCTCTTGCTAGGCTATTTGGGGGTGTTTGACAGCACAACTCTTGATCCGTATCTCGAAATAGCCAATAAATTGCACGAATATGTGGAGGCCCACCAGGACATGCCAGGCAAGGAGGAAGAGCTAAAAGACCATCTGAAAGTCATAGAAATCATCCGCCAAGAGCTAGAAACAAGCCTGAGACGGCTTTCTAGTCCATCAGAAGAGGCTTTGTGACGTCACAAATCACATTTGCCTATAGCTTTTTTTGGCATAAATAGGAAGTAAGAGAAGGCCCGCTGTATGGTTTATAATGGGCTTGAAACTGAGAATAAAGCTCAAATTGAAGAGATTTTCAACATGTTGTAGAAGAGTGTGAGTTGATCCTCTAGTTGTGTGATGTGTGATGTCATGGAGCATGGAAGAAGGCATCACCGCAAACCTTAAAAAGTCCATGGAGAACTGTGATGTGTGATGCAACTAATAGAATCACGCAGGCGTCACAGAGGTGGCAAATCACGATCAACTTCGCGCTGGCAATTCTTGCAGCTTTGGCAGCGGTAACCGCTGTCATCTCAGTTGAATATTACAGGCTACTGCGAGAAGCTCAGGAAGAGTATCAAAACGCAAGAGATGTAGTCGAGGATGTCGTCATGAGTTTCAACCGGGAACTTAAACGTGAAGCCGAGCAACTCGACCTTATCGCCTTCAAACTCGAAGGAAACTTTGCCCGAGCTGATGAAAGCCTAATAAAAGTAGAGGCATTGGAGAAGAAGGTGCTTCCGCTGGAGGAACAGGTCAGCTCGGTTTCGCAGAGCCTCAGGCAAGCCAGTGAAAGCATCCTATCGGGGCTTACGGGGCTGGATGGAAAAATCAAAGAAATCGAAACAGCTCAGGAAACGGTGAAGGCTAAAATCGCAGGGTTCGATGAGCAAATCCAAAAGCTCAAAGCTGCACCGGAAAGCCCAATTGAGCCTTCGATTCCTGTCATGCCGATTAGACGTGACAAGGCTATGGCTGCTCTCACGGATACCGAGATTCAGGTGCTGGAAATGTTGTCTGCTGAAGGATCAAAAACCGCGCCTGAAATAAAAGACAGAGTGCGCCTCAGCAGGGAGCACACGGCAAGGCTGATGAAAAAACTCTACGAAGAGGGCTACCTTGAGAGGGAAGCGGGCAAAATACCCTTCAAGTACAGCATAAAGGCAGAAATGGAAAAACTCCTAAAGAAAACCGAGAGCACCCCCGCCGATCTAGGCGGCTCAAGCGCCTGAATGTTTACTTAATGGTCTGCTTGATTGCTGCCTGTGGGATGTTTGGTGCGGTCTTGTACTTCAAGTTGTTTGGTCCACCCGTCCGCAAGAGCATGCCCTTGGTGGCCATACGAGAAAGATAGGTTGAAACGGTGCTCAGGCTTATGGGTTCCTTAAGCTCCTGCTCGTAGATCGATTGAATTTCTTTGGAAGAAAACCAGATTAAGGGAAAATTCTTTTGGATAACTGTTTGGACCTTTTCGAACCGGGAAAGAACATGATTTGGCATAGAACCCGCTGCGGTTGCTACCGGATTTTCGCTTGGTGCGCCGCCCAGCAGTTCAACGAGATCTAAGAGCCGCAGAGCTTTATCCCGGGTCACTTGGCCCTCGAAACCGATGGTATATCGATTACCATCGCCGTCGAACAGCTCCACGCGCATCTTACGGGCGGGCATACGTATGCTCCTTAAGGGTTCACAACTTTACACTTCACAGCTTATAGCTGTTATGGTGAAAACAGCAAAACCAAAAAGGCAACAGCAAGCTTCTTTTCAGGGAAGACGGCAAATCTATACGCCTTTCAGTGTTACGAGTTTCACAGGAAAGTGAAACATCCGAAAACGTGTAGCTAACGCCCTGTTCGGCTTTTCCAGTAGAAGCTTAGGGGTGCCTTGTTCACTGTAAAAAGACAGAAATGAGGTAATATAGGCGAAAATACTGGCAATTAAGCGACAAATTCAATGCTATTTCACATGTATTCACAGTTTTGTGAACATGAGAATAAGCAAACCAAACAGCAACGGAGTTCAGAGCAGCCACAGAAAGGAAACTTAAAGTTTAGGTGAGTAGAACAGCAAAAGTCAATCCTTCCTAAAAATTTTTCCCATGAGTCAACTCAGAAACAGGCACCCCTCGATTTCCTGTCGAGCATTTCAGGTCAAAAAGAAGCTAAGAAATTTCAGGAAAAATTTTGCAGAAATTTAATCTAAAATCCTAAATAGACACACTTAATATACTAATTCGACACGTAACACTCAGAGTATATATATTTTCTATTTAATTATCTACCTTTTCTTTATTTTCATAATTTTTTCCAGTAGAAACTTTGGGGTGTGTGTATCCATTGATTTGTTTGTTTGTCATACCGCGCTTCCATTCTTTTTTAGGATTGTTGTGTTCCACAACCAGTTTTTTGTACTGCATGCTTTATCTGTTCCACTCGAAATATCGGTTGTGCCTCTGAAAATTTGGGAGTGGGAGATTGGCAAATCAAAACGTGTTAGATGATGTCTTCGAGAACTTTGTCAATGGAGTTAAGCTGTTCAAAGATAGAGAAGTATTGAGACACGACTACATTCCTGAAAAGTTGCCCCACAGAGAGGAGCAGATAAGGTTGCTCGGCGAAACCGTTGCGCCAGTCCTAAGAAATTCAAGATGCTCTAACATCTTTATCTATGGGCAAACTGGGACAGGTAAAACAGCAGTGGCGAAATACGTTTTGAGTCATCTTGAGTACAAGGCAAAAGAATATGGCGCAAAGGTGAAATTCTGCTACATAAACTGCCGAATGACTGGGTCGGAGTATCGTGTCTTCGCAAACCTGAGCCAAAGTGTAGGCATGAATATCCCATTTACAGGCTTATCCGTCGGAGAGGTTTTCGACAGATTCAGAGTGGGGCTTGACTCTTCCAAGCTCATCTTCATCATCGTCCTCGACGAGATTGATGCGTTGATCAAGGACCGTGGAGACGCTTTCATGTACGAGTTGACCCGCATCAACGAGACACTTAGGAATAGCAAGGTGGCGATCATCGGCATCTCTAACGATCTCCGTCTCAAAGAATTTTTAGACCCACGCGTTTTCAGTTCACTAAGCGAGGAAGAGCTGGTTTTCAGGCCGTATGACGCGGCTGAATTAAGGAACATCCTTCTGGAACGTTCAAAACTTTCCTTCCAAGACAGCGTCCTGTCCGAGAGCGCTTTGAGTATTTGTTCAGCTCTAGCCGCTGCGGAACACGGGGATGCTCGTCGGGCTCTGGACCTGCTGCGTGTCGCTGGAGAAGTCGCTGAACGGCAAGGCGCCAAAACAATCACGGAAGAGCACGTGCGCCTAGCAGAGAAGCATATTGAGCATAACCGTGTGGTTGAAGCTCTCAAGAACCTGACGCTGCATTCGAAGCTTGTGCTCCTGAGCGTTTACCACTTGAGCAAAGCAAGCGCCACAACTGGCGAAATATACGACGTCTACAACGAGTTGTGCGGCGAATTCGGCTCAGGTCTTCTAACCCAGCGGCGCCTTGGAACTTTGATCAACGAGCTGGACTCGATGGGACTTGTGAACGCCAAAGTTGTGAGCATGGGCAGGTACGGCAGAACCAAGAAAATCAGGCTCGAAATCTCCAGAAGCTTAATCCGTGACGTATTCGCTGACGACGCACGATTCAGCCAACTGATAAATTACTCTCCTCAGGCTACCCGCAAAAACACAGCCGACGCCTAAGCTAGAAACACCTTTCTCTTATTTGAAGGAGAGAACGGTGGTTTCCAGGGTTTGCAGGTTAACCACTGGAACCTTTCCCGGAGTGGGTATTAACCCCATCTTTTCCATGTAGCTTGTTCTTTCTTGCCAGCCGCCGGAATTGACGACCAGGACGCCGCGGTAATTGCAGTAGCCCAGCACGTGGATGTGCCCTGCATGAAAGATGTCGGGCACCCGGTCGATGACAAGGTAATCGCGGCTTTCTGGTGAGAGCATCGTCTTTTGCCCGTACGAGGCGGCGAGATGGCGGCTCTGCATGAGGAGTCTCATGGCTTTTTCAGGGTGGTCGTAATCCATCCCTGGCAAGACTCCGATTATATCGTTTAAGCTGGTACCGTGGTACATCAAAACCTCGACGCCGTGGAGGCTCAGAAAACAGGGGCTTCCTACTGAATGGACGTTGCTCATCTCTTTCGTACCTCTGAGGTAGCCTTCGGCGATAGCGGGTTGAGGTAGGGCTTTGCGTGCTGCGTCATGGTTGCCTGGTCCAATGATAATTTCAATATATTTAGGAATTTTTTTGAGGTACTTGAACGCGAAATCGTATTGTTTGTGTACGTCCCTTATCGACAACTCTTTGGCTTGACCTGGGTAAACCCCTACGCCGTCGACTATGTCTCCGGCAATCAGTAGGTACTTGACTCTTCCCGCAATCTCCCTCATTTGCGCATCTCCGTATTTGCCTTTAAGCCAGAGGATGAATCGTTTGAACGCTTCCTTCTCAAATTTGGTGCTGCCGATGTGAAGGTCAGAGGTCAAGACAGCATAGACTGGTTCAAGTGCTCTTTGCTGCGGTTTGCGGCCGATCTCAGGGAAAATGATGTCCTCGGCGAGAAAAAGGTTGCTTCTCGTCTTAGCCACCGCCAAGCAGACCACTTGATCGGGCATCAGCATAAGGGCTCTCTTGCGCACTTCTTCAGGTGCCCTCTGCGACACCAGAACCGTGGCTGTTCCCTGTAGATCTTCAACTGAAAGGACTAAATGGTTTTTGGAGTCCCGTTTCTCGGTTACCATGCAGATGATTTTCAGTTTGGTTTTGGGCTGAGACTTTAACGCTTCAAGAATAGGTGTTGCAGCGCGGACGTCTATTCGTTGCCTAAGCAGACGTTCGATTCGTTTGAACCTGTCCTGAAAGTACAGGAGGTACTCTTCCATAGAGCCGTTGGAGCTCAGTTTGCCCGTCGCGTCCTCTAGGATGTTGATTTCGGCTTTAATGTCCTTCGCGTAAGGGTAGAAGACGCCTTCGACCGCCTCGCTCTGGTCCAGGACAGGTTGCGGCTGCCCTTGAACGACTTGCTCAGCCTGAGGCTCAGGTTCCTTCGTCGAAGCCGTCAGTTGTTGAAGCATGCTTTCAAGGAAGACCTTGTCGATGAAGAACGGTTTTTCCTGCATGTCCGCGAGTTTTTCTAACGCTAAATTCATGATGTTGGCGGGGTCAGTTGCGCCTGCGGTTTGGCTTAAAAACTCGAACGCTTCGCTGTCTAACTGATACCCCGCGGCGATTGTTGCCTCTACTGCTTTTTGGAGTCTCTCCTGCTCGCTCATTTGACCCTTCCGCAGACCCTTGAGTGGCTTTATACTTACCTTCTTATGCTTATGAGTTATTTACCATTTTTCATTTCAACGGGGCTTTTGCTGGATTAATTATTCCAGGCTCTTGGCTCTTTAAGAACACTCTTTCGTGAACTTTTCGCTTAATGGGGGTGCCCACGCAATTAGTTAAAACGGATTTAGTTTATATAACTGAATCACGGTTTAGATGTGTTATATCCAGTGAGGGATAGTTATGGCTGACCTGCGCAAGATTCAGCAGACGCCCACGGGCACCTTCTTTGTGTGTCTACCAAGAGACTGGGCGAGGCAGAAAGGCTTAAAGAAAGGCTCCTTAGTATGTTTGGATGAAACCACCGACGGCAAACTTGTCGTCGACGCCGAATACAACGTGGAGCCCCCGACTCGTACGACTTCTTTAGCGGTTGGGCCTTACCTTTCTCGGGAAATCGTTGGGCGCTACCTTCTCGGCTTCGACACAATCGACATCGAGGCGAAAGACCGCATGGACTCTGCGACGAGAAATTCAGTGAAGTCGACTGCGAGCTCCCTCTCTGGCTTAGAAATCTTCGAGGAAACAAGCTCAAAGATCTCTCTGCACAGCTTAATGCAACAGCAGCCTTCTACTTCACCTGAAAAGATCCTGCAGCGCAATTACGCCATCGTGGCAGGGATGATCCGTGATGCAGCTAGCTCCTTTGTTTACGGCGATGTTGAGTTAGCTAAGAACGTTATTGCAAGAGATGACGAAAGCAACAGGCTCTACTTCTTGCTGGTCAGGATTTTGCGAACCATAATTCAGAATCAGCGCCTCAACGAGAAGCTTGGGATCACCCCGATAGAGTGCTTGGATTACCGTTTGGCCGCAAGCTTGATTGAGGGCATAGGTGACGCGTGTGTCCAAGTCGCGGCGAAAGCCATAGACCTTAACGGATTTAAGTTCTCAGGTGAACTGCAAAAGTTGCTGATCGACTTGCAAACCATCTGCTATGACGCTCATGAGCAAGCGTTGAAGTCCTTTGTCTCTAAGGACATTGCCTTGGCGGAGAACGTGCGAGGCATGCGGGCGAAAGTTGACGCGACCTACTCAAGCATCGAGATGGTTGCGAAGGAGTCTTCAGTGGATTTGATGCCTCAGATTCTGGCAGCGTCGTCTTTCCTGAGGCAGGTCTATGAGCACAGCGTTGACATAGCGGATCTTGTCGCCTAGTCATGCAGTCTCCTGTTGGTAAAGGGTTAAATTTGCAGGTTTACATTCACAACAGGGAAACCCTATGTCAAGTGTCACCGATAAAGTGGCAAACGCTCTCTACCTGTCAGGCTGCCTAAAGTTCGGAAGCTTCAAAATCAAGTCTGGAGCAATCAGTCCCTACTACATTGATCTTGCACGCCTCTTAGCCTCGCCGAAGCAGTTGTGCACTATCGCGGAAGTTGCGGCTGAGCAAGCAAAGGAAATAGTGGCTTCTGAAAAAATAACTAAGTTGGCTTCAATCGAGCTTAAGGGTGCGTTGATCGTGCCCAGCATCGCCTGCAGGCTGAACTTGCCATGTATCATAGTTCGAAAAGAGGAAAAAGCATATGGAGTAAAGGGAAGAATCGCCGGCGCAGATGTCGTCAAAGGCGACAGAATCCTCTTTTTTGACGACGTCATAAGTGAAGGTTTATCCAAGGTTGAAGGGATAAAGCCTCTCCAAGAACTCGGCGGAGAAATCAAGGATTTTCTTGTTGTCGTTAACCGTGAACAGGGTGGCAAAGAAAACCTAGAGAAGCAGGGCTTCAGAGTTCATGCTTTGGCCAAAGTGTCGGACCTTGTCAATTCACTCTGCCAGAGCAAGCATATTTCAAAGCAGCAGGCTAAGGAAGTTTTAGACTACGTCAAGGAGTATCAAGCGGCTAAGAATACCATCTAAGTATTCTCTCAACCACAATCATTGAATACCCGTACTTCAAAAGTGCTTTCTTGAGGTCGCTAACTATGCTTTCCTTCTCCAATTCACATCCCACCGTTAATGTCTTAATCAAGAAACCCCTTAAAAAGCTAACCCATTACTATTGCATTCAGACTGAAATGTGCATGAAGGCAGAAACATGACGATGCAAACTCAAAAACAGGTAGTCGATGCCCTCCTAAAACCCGAAGCCTACTCTAAAGACCCAGGAAAAATCGAACTTATCCAGACCCACATCTCCTTCGTCTTCCTGACAAAAGAATTCGTTTACAAAGTAAAGAAAGCGGTGAACTTCGGGTTTCTTGACTTTTCCACTTTGGAGAAACGCCGTTTGTTCTGCCAAAAAGAATTAGAGCTGAACAGGCGGCTGTGCCCCGACATCTACCTTACGGTTGTTCCAATCAACAAATCCAGAACCATCAAGATCGAAGGCGGCGGCGAAACGATAGAGTACGCGTTGAAGATGAAGCGTCTTCCGCAGGAAGCGATAATGACTAGGCTTCTAGACGGACACAAAGTGGACAAACAGACAATTAACGAATTAGCAAGGACAATCGCCGTGTTTCATTCAAAAGCGCAAACCGGCGGCGAAATCAATGATTTCGGCTCACCCAAAATCATCAAAATCAACTGGGATGAAAATTTCGATCAGACTAAGAAATACATCGGTCAAACAATCACCGAGGCGGATTACCAGTCCCTCGAGGGGAAAGTCAACGGGTTTATGGCTGCTAATGTCGGGCTTTTCGAGAGCAGGATAAGAAGCGGCAGAATCAGGGATTGCCACGGCGACCTACATTCGGGAAACATCTTCATCACCGATAAGATCTGCATTTTCGACGCCATTGAATTCAACGACCGCTTCAGGTACTCAGATGTGGCTTCGGATGTGGCTTTTTTGGCGATGGACCTTGACTTTCAAAACAGACGCGACTTAGCCGATCAACTAATTGAAAAATACGTCGCTTACTCGAAGGATCTGGAGTTGACGCGGGTGCTTGACTTCTACAAGTGCTACAGAGCTTACGTCCGCGGCAAAGTAATCAGCTTCAAGCTTGACGATCCAAACGTCAACGAAAAAGAAAAGAAAACTGCCACTAAAGACGCAGAAGCTTACTTCAAACTGGCAGCTGAATACGCCAAAAAGATGTAGCGGAACCTACGGAAACTGGTCGGCTACCCAACTGGGAACTTGAACGGTGCCCATAATGATCGGCTTTTGGTGGCAGTCGCTGCCTCCTGTCATAATTAACCCGTGCTCCTTCGCGAAGGCGACGTAGTGGCTTGTTGTTTCCGCTGTGGCTCTTGAGTGCCAGCATTCCACGCCGTCAATGTGCGGCAACATTTTTTCTTGAATAATGCCTGTCTGCTCAGCCAGCGACTTGGACAGCGTAACCAGCGAGGTTTCATGCGGGTCGTTTGGGTGCGCTAAGACCAGCTTTCCACCCGTACTTCTGATGAGTTTCGAGGCTTCTTCGAGGTAAAGCGGGTACTTTGGGACATCGCACTTTACGAGGTATTTGTCGAATGCTTCCTGCCTGGTTTTAACGATGCCTTTCTTGATCAAATAGTCTGCGATGTGGGGTCTGCCAAGCACTCCGTCAGCCGATTCTTCAATCTTCCTCAGGTCGTCTTTGGTTAACGCTTGAATGTTTTCTTTCTTGAATTCCGTGTTCAGGTTGTCGAGGATTTTCGCTGCTCTCTCTTCTCTGTACTTCGCCATCGTTTCAAGCTTGTTTTCTAACGCTTTATTGGTCGGGTCGAACTGATAACCGAGGAAATCCAGCGAAACGGGTTTGCCTTCATGGTATTTTGGATGCGTAAAAGTAACGTTCAACTCCACTCCTGTGACGTAACGGATGCCTTCTTTTTTTGCCGTGGCGATAGCTTGAGTTTGGCAGCTAATAGAGTCATGGTCGGAGATAGCCATAAAGTCAATGCTTCGGTTCTTTGCTTCCTTGAAGATTTCTTGAACCGAGAGTTTTCCGTCGGACGCGCTTGAGTGAATGTGGAGGTCAATGATCATTTAAGCGGCGCCCGTTAGCTCTTTTCCATTCCTATGACGTACCAGCCTTCTGGGTCATCTCGACTGGTGTCCACGGTTAAATGGAGTATCTTAAGTGTTGGAAACTTTTTCTTTAGGTCCTGCATGTCGACGGGTTCAAACTTTTTCTTGTTAGCAAGGTACGCGTCCACGGTTAAGGCGTTTGATTCGTAGTTTTCTTTGGTACGTCGCTGGATTCTGGCAACAGACACCTCTTGGGGGCAGCTTGTCTGCAAGACGACAAAGGTCAACCCGTGCTTCGTCGCGATTTCAGCCGCTCGCCGCCGCAGGTCCTGGGTGACGAATGTGGCGTCTAAAATGATTTCTTTCGTTCCTTTTTGAACCAAGTCGTCTGCTCTTCGGAAGACTTCATCATACACGGACAGGCGTTTGCTCATGTTGCCTGCGACTTTCGCGTCGAAAACATCTTCGTTCTTCAATACTTCGAGTCGGATGATGTCGCTGCGAAGAATTGGGTATCCTTTGATTTTGGAGATTTCCTCTGAGGTTTCAGTTTTCCAAGTTCCAGGGAGGCCTGTGGTTATTAGCAACGTTTTCGAGTGTAGATTGGATTTGACAAACTTGGCGAAGGGTTCTTTCATGATGGCGCCTTCTTAAGGTTAGCTCTGGACGAGTTGTAATTAAACTTTTCCAGCAGAATCCTACTCGGAAAAGTAGGCAAATTCTAAAATAGGTTAAGGATACACTGTTTTTGAAAAGAAGGAATACTCGTGGAAAAATTCCAAGTTAAAGACAAGACTCTCGCACCGCAGGGTCACTTACAGATTGAATGGGCAGCGAAACACATGCCCGTGCTTAACCTCATAAAAGAAAGGTTCCAAAAAGAAAAACCCTACAAGGGCTTAACGTTGGGCGCATGCCTACACGTAACCAAAGAAACCGCAGTCCTCGCGCAGGCGTTAACTGCAGGAGGCGCAAAAGTCGCCTTATGCGGCTCCAACCCGCTTTCAACCCAGGACGATGTGGCAGCGGCGTTAGCGGAGAGCGGCGTCCACGTTTTCGCCTGGAGAGGACAAAACACTGAGGAATACTACAAGTGCATAAATCAAGTGTTAGACTACAAGCCGTCTATAACTCTTGACGACGGCGCAGACTTAGTCGGAACCCTGCACAGCAAGCGGCAAGCTGACTTGAAGAACGTCAAGGGCGGAACAGAGGAAACAACCACAGGCGTCATCCGCCTGAGAGCAATGGAGAAAGACGGTAGCCTCAAATATCCAATTGTAGCCGTAAACGATGCCTACACTAAGTACCTCTTCGACAACCGCTACGGTACAGGCCAAAGCACGCTGGACGGCATCCTACGCGCGACTTCCGTGCTGATTGCAGGCAAAAACTTCGTCGTAGGAGGCTACGGCTGGTGCAGTAGAGGCATAGCTATGCGCGCACAAGGCATGGGCGCCAACGTCATAGTCACCGAGGTGCAGCCAACCCGAGCCTTGGAAGCAGCCATGAACGGACTGCGGGTTATGCCGATGTCTGAAGCCGCCGCGATAGGCGACATCTTTGTCACCGCGACCGGCGACATCCACGTCATCCGCAAGGAGCACCTTCAGAAGATGAAGGACGGTGCCATAATGTGCAACAGCGGGCACTTCAATGTGGAAATCAACATTCCCGACTTAGAGTCGCTGTCAAAGAGTAAACGGACTATTCGACCAAACATGGATGAGTATACTCTGAAAGACGGAAGAAGGTTGTACCTGCTCGCGGAAGGCAGGCTTGTGAACCTTGCAGCAGCCGAGGGGCATCCGTCAGAAGTCATGGATATGTCATTTGCCAACCAGGCATTGTGCTCGGAGTATATAGCTAAATCGACGAAACTGGAGACAAAAGTCTACACGGTTCCCAAAGAAATCGATGAGAAAGTGGCTGAATTGAAGCTAAAGTCGATGGGCGTGACTATCGATGAGCTTACTGCTGAACAGAAAAAATATCTGTCAACTTGGGAAATGGGGACAACTTAGTCCTTAGGCTGAAGTAAGCGCTCATTCAAAGGCATGACAAACTTTAAATTGATTGAGACTATACATGGCTATAAAGTGGTGACTTAAATGGTTAGCAAAGATCAAGGAATAGGTGGAGCAATACTGGCAGTTTGCGTTATAGTTGCTGTAGGCTACGTAGTTCTAGTGGCTGACCCAGGTCTGTTTAGCTTGGACACGACTACTGCCCGGCTAGACGCAGTATTGATTCTTGTCTCCATAGCATTCATCGCCATACTTGCGATCGGTGCGTGGATAGGCTGGACAATGGCAACTACACCGCCTCCGAAGCCGATTGAAGAAATCACAACTGAAATTGAAGAGAAGAAAGAAGAGCCAAAGCCAGAAGAGACGGCGCCTGCCACCGAATCAGCAAAGAAAAAGAAATAAGAAAATCACTATTTTTAATTCATTCTTCGTTTTTTTAGTTTGTTAATTTTCACAATTTCTTATTGATGTCTGCGTTCACGCCTTAATTTTCTGCAGCATGCAGTCGACGAGAACCCTGCAGACGATGCATTCGTCCGGAATCTGCTGCTTATCCTCTCTTTCACTCAAGAAGCCAAGGTGGTAGGGGCAGCTTTGCGGTTTTTCTTTGCCCTTCGAACCCTTCTCTTTAGAATGGCCTCCCTCTTGACTTGAGTGTTTGCTGTTTTCAACTTGCGGGTCAGCTATCTTCGTCAAACAGTAGGGGCATGCGGGGTAAGGTGCCGATGAATCCTGCAAATTGAGCGTTTTAAGTGGTGTAGCGAAAACTCTGCCACATGAAGGATTCGGGCACGTGAACATTACTTTTCCCTCTTCGTCTCATCGAACGATGAAGCATCGACGCCTAAAGATTAGGTGTGTGCTGGCTTATAGTGTTGATGAATCTCAAATATTAACGCTAACTATTGATGCTGCATGTTTGGGTAGGGGACGCAAGTCTCTTTAGATCGTCGGCGCCCTCAGCGTATCCTGAGGCAATTAGAACGTCGCCCGCTCCGATCCTTGAATCTGCGCGGGGACGCACACATTTGTCGCCTCTTTTAATCACCAGAACCCACATTCCTGTTTCCTCATGCACCCGCGCTTCTTTGAGGGTCTTGTTAACCAGCTGAGAATCCGCCGTGACGCAGGCTTGGGCCACGGTTTCTTCTGCTTCGCTGATTGTAAGTTTCAGAATCGGGTGCGGTTCGATGCCTCTGAGGACCACTTCAGCTATGTCGGCGGCTGCGTCGGCGATTTTTTCTGTTGCCACACCCAGCCTGATTAACCCGAGGAAACCTGAAGCCTCTTCCTTTTTGAAGTCGCTTTTCAAAGCAAGCAGTTCAAATTCAGTGTGCATTTGATCGACCTGTTCTTCGAGGCGTTCAACTTCTTCAGCCAGCTCTTTGCTGTTTAGCATGAGAGCTGAGTACGCTAAGTCCAGCATCACCTCTGATGTGTCCTTGAGGTCGACGAATTTTTGGCCAATCTCCTCGAATTTCGCGCGTTCTTCAACGTTAAGCTTTGCAAGTTCGCCCTCAGCTAAGTCTTTGAACGCTTCGATGCCTGTCGGCGTCCCACGTGTAATCAGGACATCACCCTGAAAGATTTTTTCGTTTCTCTTCGGATCAAGAATCCAATCCTTGTTCCGACGGATCGCAATTATGTCGATTCCCATCGTCGGCGCCAACTTGAGATCATCTATGGTTTTCATAACGATTGTTGAGTTTGGTTTAACGGTCACCTTCATCAAGCGCTCCTCGACTTTCTCAAAGATCTCCCCTATGATTGGGTGAACGCCGATGTTATGGGTGACGATAGCCGCGATGTCGGCAGCTGCGTCTGAAATCTTGTCTGTGGCTGAAGCAACACGGGAGATGCCGACCATCCCCTCGGCTTCTTTCGGGTTTCTTGAGGCAACCATAATCTCCATTTCTAAAAGGTACGCCAAAGTATCCACTCGCCTTTCAAGTGCAAGAACGTCTTCAGCGAGGTCCCTGTCGTTGTAAAGAGCCGCGGAATAGGCTAGGTCAATCATTAACTCTGAGAGGTTCTTCATTTCCAGCAAAAGTTCCCTGACTGGGATGGGTTTGTACTCTATCTTCTCAAATTTCGGCATAGCTCAGATGTCTCCGCAAGACAAGATACCTTTTTGAATTATTTTAATTATGCCCTTAGTGAAGGGTGAGCAGGAGCAAGGTTACCAGCAAAGCCGCTGACATGATTACGGTTGCAGACGACGTTTCAAGCGGAATCACGAAGTTTTCGGGGTTTAATCCCTTTCTGAAAGTCAGTATGGCTATGCCGAAGGACACTAAGACTATGCCGATGACAGCTATGACGTTGGATACCCAGATTGTCGCTAAGACGTCGACGATGCTGGTTAATGAGGTTACGTTGTTTACGGCCAATGAGATAAGTGCCAAAATGACGAAAATCAAAAATGACGCCAGCCACGCACTCATAATATTCTTAGCATGATCCTTCATGGCGTTGAAATTTGGTTTAAGTAGACCGAGGGCCAGTTTGGTGTTGGCTGTTGAGCCTACAACTGAGCCCACATTGCTTATGTTGTTGATCAAGGCTGGATACGCTGTGAGGAGTGCAGGGTAAATCATCGCGATTTCACTCTGAGTGAACCTTGTCAGCCCGCCGAAGATGGTCCCGGTCAATGTGACAATTAAGGCTACAAGCAAAAGCATCAAAATGGACTCCCTCACGGTTCTTATGAACTCAGGGTCCTTCCAGTCTTTTAAAAGCAAATAAAGAACAAGAAAGACATGGGCGAAACCGATTGCCGCGACCATTAATACACCAGGCAAAAAGGTTGCCAATTTGAGCACTCCAACGTAACAGAGTGTGATAAAGATGCTGGCAGAAGTTGCAATGACTGGGTAAACGACGATGTCCGGATCTAATCCCCTCTTGAAGGAGACGAAGGCAACTTTGATTGTGATAATGGAAAAAAGAAGGCCTGTCGCCAACGTCGCGACCATCACCGAAAGAATAAGGGGAAAATCGGTTAGCCTGACGCCCAAGAACAAGTAGCCGAAGAACAGCGATATGACGCTGACGGCAAAGCTTGTCACCAAAGTCAAAACGACAACGGCGTGAATCAGCTTATGGAATGTCTTGGTGTTTCCTGAAAATTTAGGGTAAATCGTTCCAAGGTGCAGAGCCGTGCTCATGCGGCCGCTGAGTAACCCGTTGATTATCCTTGTGCTTATGAGGGCGGGGTAAAGCGCCAAAGCCCAGCTGTAATGCTCGAAAATGTTAAGCTGGTAGGCTAACAGAAAACCAGCGATTAGTCCGGCTATGTCAAATAGGTAAGCGAATGTAGCTTGCTTGAACATTCCGCCGAAAGATGTAGAAAGGTTGCCATTTGAGATCCTGATTGCCCCCTCAACGTTGACTACAAAAACGGTTACTTACTCCGAAAGTTTGAAGTTCACTCGTCAAGTTTTGGTTGAGCCTTGAGTGTTCCACTGCTGAAGCCGCTTCATTAGGTGTTCTTGATTTGTGGACTTCTCGCATTTTTTCGCCATCCGTTTGATTTGGCTGTCCACAGGTCACAGAGTAGCGTGCGGGCTGCCAAGCCGATTTACTTGCAGATTAAAGTTTCAGAAAGACAGTGATATCTTAAAAAGTTTCCTACCTGCTGTTGTGCTAAAACCCTAAATCAGCAGGCTGTTTGACTCAACTCTTCGAGTCGCCGCCTTTCGGCTGGTAAACACACCATGGGTCTTCAGTTAAGTAGTCTCTTTTCAGTTCTGTGGGTTCATGGAGGTCGCCACAGTAATCGATGAAGTCGTTGGATAAGCCGTAAGCTCGGGCGCGGCAGCCGCCGCACAGCGAACGGTATTCGCAGACACCGCACTTTCCTTTTAACGCCTTGGGATTTCGCAGAGCCTTGAAGACTTCCGAGTTGAACCATATCTCCTCGAAGCTTTTCTCCCGCACGTTCCCGAGTTTAATAGGCAGGTACGGGCAGGGTGTGACATCGCCGTTGGGGTAGATGCGGCAGTAGTAGAGTCCAGCTATGCAGCCGCGGATCCACTGCCTCATGTCCACGCCCATGTCTTTGGCGATTCGCATGAACTGCGGCGCACACGAAGGTCTCACGTTGAGCGTGTGATTGGCCGTCTTCGCAAACGTCGTTGTGATCATTTCTTCGTACTGACTTGGCGAAATGTCGGCTAATTTGGTTCCTCGCCCCGTGGGCACAAGGAAGAACAAGTGGAAGTTTTCTACGCCGATACTTTCGGCTAGCGCCATTATGTCATCTATCTGGTTGTAGTTTTGCTGGGTCAAGGTTGTATTTACCTGGATGAGAACGTTGTTTCTTCTGAGTGCCTTGCAGGCTTCCACCGCTTTTTCCCAGGCGCCCGCCACTCCGCGGAACTCATCGTGCTGCGCTGGCACGTTGGAGTCAAGGCTGATTGAAACTGTTGTTATCCCCGCTTTCTTGAGTTTCTTAGCCGCCGCTTCGTCGATGAGGCTTCCGTTGCTTCCCAAACCCATCTTCAAGCCGATTTTTGAACCGTAGCTGATGAGCTCATAAATGTCAGGACGCAAAAGGGGCTCTCCGCCGCTCAGGATCAGCAGCGGGCGGCTGACCCGGTAGATTTGGTCCATTAGGTTTTTTGCTTCTTGGGTGGTGAGTTCGTTGTCGAGTTTCTTGTCGGTGGCGTTGATGTAGCAGTGACTGCATTTCATGTTGCATTCACGAGTTACGTTCCAGGACATGACGAGTGGAACGAATCTTTCTTCTTTCTTGGCAAGTGGTGAATATGCCAGTTTGAGGTAGTATTCGCAGTTGCCGTGAGTTGCCAGCCGTTTGGGCTGCCAAAGTGTGAATGGGAAAGGAAGAACCGTGTCCAGCATCGCTCTAGCATGGGCGAAGCAGAAATGAGTGCAGAAAAGCGACGACGCCTCGGGGGTTACTCCGCATTTTTTCTGGGCGTACTGGTGGCTTCCGTAGATTGGACAGTTCATGAACTCCATGCGCCCATCCAACGAATCCACACTCATCGTGTAGTTTATCGCGTGGTCGCTCAACATGATTGACTGAAGCTTCTCTCTTCGCATGCCCACCTTAAGCGTCACGTCAAGGGCGATGTCGACTGTTTCTTGCCCAAACCTGTCCTGCACCTGCTCCACTGCTTGCTCAATTGCTTTGACGCCGATTTCCTCTGCGAGTTCAGCGGTGACCAGCAACCCCCTGATCGTCTCATACTCCTGCATGAGACGCATCTTTATAATTTGGTTTGTCCAGTCGATGAACAGTTTCTTGAGCGCTTCGGATGCCTTGGGGCTTTTGTTGGCGAGCAGGTTTTCAACAGTTTTGTTTCTTTTTTTGAGGTTGTTGAAGAGGGCAATTTTGTCTGCGCTTTCAAGATGTGGGCTTGATGCGATTTCACTCATGGTTAGCGTGTAAGGAGTGATTTCTCTGGCGAGCTCTTGGGCGTCAGCTTGGAAGTCGCTGTAGAGCTGGCATAGCTTTTGGGATACGTTGGGTGGGTTCGTCTTCAAAGTGTCTAGCAACACGTTTGTCTCCGACTCCATTTTCGTAACCATAGCCATGTGGTAGAGAAGCGAACCCGCCATCCCTGGGTCAGCTTGCTTGCCCCTGCTTACTCCAACGAAAATCTCGGAAAACAGCTGCTTGGCGTTGCCAAAATCTTCTTTCTTTATTGCTTCTAAGGCTCCGTTGAGTTTTTGCTGTCTCAGAAGCAGAAGCTGCGCCCACCTGTGGCATTGCTTAGCGTCGAAGTTTGTTAACCCATCCACATCCTTGAGGTAGATATTGATTCATGGGTTGAGGCTAAAAAAGGTTAACGTTTCACGCCATGTAATGTTACGAGGCAACTTACTCGATAAACTAATAAGGCTCTGAATCACCTTAGGCACTCTTACAGGTGGAGAAGTTGAATTACGATTGGATCTACGCTTTAGTCGGCTTCCTAATCATGTTCGGCGTCTTAGGCACCATAGGCATCGAAAAGCCGCGGGGAATGAGCATGAAAATGTGGTGCGTAGGCTACTTGGTCGTGGCGGTGGTTTTTGACGCGCTCGTAATAGGCGGACTGATTGGAAACTTTGCATGGCTGAATGACTTGCTCATCGGGCTTTCGGCCGGTGCAGCGACAGGGTTAGCCCTACACGTGATGCATCACATCAACGAAGAAAACGAGCATCCCACGATAATGGGTTAAGGGAGCTGGCGCTTCGGCGCCTCTTATTTTGACAATAGTTTCCAGGAGAGAACGATTCCAACTATGGACAATATGGCCGCAAACGCGATTAAGACTGCAAAGTCGACCCACAGACTAGCCATGCCGGTTGCGCCTATCAAAAGCTGTCTCGTCGCGTCGTTAGCGTAACTGACAGGGTTAACTTTTACAACGTCTTGAAGCCATGTGGGCATAATTTTCGTCGGGAACAACGCATTGCTTGCGAACAGCAGAGGTAGGTTTAGCAGGTTGATTATGGCCATTTGAGTCTGCCAATCAGCTGACCTTAACGCCAACATTGTGAACAACGCAGATAACCCCATGCCCATGAGGAAAATAACCACGAACGCCCCAGCAACTCCTTGAAAAGTGAAATTGGCTGTGCTCATTCCCAAAGCCACCGCGATAATCAAGACTATAGCGGCCTGAATCAGCGACCTGCCAACACTTTGCAGGATCTTGCCCATAACGATTGATCCACGCGCCACAGGTGTGCTTAACGCTTTATTTAGGAAGCCGAACCTGCGGTCAAACACGACGGACATTCCGCTGAATGCAGAAGTGAACAGGACTATGAAGGCAAGCATTCCGCAGGACAAGAACGAAAAGTAACTCGTTGTACCGAAGAAACTCTTCAAAATCGCGTCTTGTTGCTGTATTGAGGCTCCTGAACCTGAAATGAAAGAACCAAAGTTCAAGGCTTTCCCGAACAATCCGAGCCACACTATCGGCTGTATCAGCGACACGAAAAGCTGAATTGGGTTAGTGTACCACTTTCGCAAATCTCGGTTTGTAAGCGCCCATAAACCATGCCAAGGGCTCCGATTCAGCTTCGGAGGGGTTCTTAAGGGTGCGTTCTTACTGGCAGGAACTTGAGTTTGTTTTTCTTGAGCTGTCGAACTTGGCATTTCTTTTTCTGGTTGATTGTTCTCCATGGCTTTCCACTCCTACGATCTTGCTCTCCTCATAGTTACCCGTTGACGGAACATCGAAAGCTTGTCAACCTCTTCTTCCCTAAGAGTCCTGCCTGTCAATTCCAAGTATACCTCGTCTAAGGTGGGCTTTGTCAATGAGACCCTCGTTACGTGAAGCCCCTTGGACCGAAATAGCTCCGTGATCTGCGGCGAGGCTTCCTCTCCGAGCTCGACTTTTATGCGGTATGTGTTGCTGCTTTTCTTGACGTCTTTGACAAGCTTTAATTGGGAAATATCGGCTGATATGTCCGGCTGGGATTCCTTGACTTCTATTGCAATCACGTCGCCGCCGATGCCTTCCTTGAGTTCTTGGGGCGACCCTATTTTTATGATGTGACCATGATCGATTATTGCTACTCTGTCGCAGAGCGAGTCAGCTTCTTCGAGGTAGTGTGTAGTCATTAAAAGAGTCATGCGGTATTCCTCCTTCAACGTTTTTATATATTGCCACACTGCAGTTCGCGTTTGTACGTCAAGACCAAGCGTCGGCTCATCGAGGAACAGCAGCTTCGGGTAATTGATCAACCCGCAGGCAAGCTCCAATCTCCTGCGCATTCCCCCCGAGTAGGTGCTGACTTTCTTATCCGCCGCATCTTGGAGCTCCACCAACCTTAGCAGCTCTTCCGAATGGGGCTTTGAGTCGCTTCTAGGAATGCCGTAGAGGTCGGCGCAGAGGAGGATGTTGTTTTTCCCAGTCATGTCTTCGTCGGCAGTGTACTCCTGCGGCACGACTCCGACGTTTCTGCGCACTTCATTTGCATGCTTGAAGATGTTGTAGCCGCAAACCTGTGCGTTTCCCGAAGTGGGTTTAAGCAGGGTTGTAAGCATGTTAATGGTAGTTGTTTTCCCAGCGCCGTTGGGTCCAAGCAACCCGAAAATCTCTCCCTCTTGAATCTCAAAGCTGATTTCGTCAACGGCTTTTAGGGTGCCGAAGGTTTTTGAGAGTTTTTCAACCTTAACTATCGCTTGAGTTGAAGTTGCAGACATAATTTCTATTCTCCAAGCTTTACTGCCTCAAATTTAGGCTCTTTATGCCACCCGCGTAGTGGGCGACTTTAGGTTTATATGTTTTTGGCAAATTGGAAAAACCGCTCTCAAACGGCTTATTCCGGCTGAATCTTCGGTTATTCTGTTTTACGTTATGGCTCTGATGACGCCTTCAAGCCTGTTTAATTCGTCTATCACTTCTTGTCCGATTTTCTGGTGAACAAGGTAAATTGCTATGGCGCAGCCTTTCCCGATTTGCCTAGACGGGTTCTCCCTTATGTTGACACCATTGTCAGCCAACACCTTGTCAATCTTGGCGAACATGCCTGGCTTGTCTTGGTGATACACGAACAGCGAAAAGACTGGCTTTTCTTCAAGTTCGATGCTTTCGCCAACGTTCACCGCGTTCGAAAAGTCTCCGTGTAGCAGGTAGTCGATGATGACCTTCGCCATCTCCAAGGAGGTTTTCATTTGCGCTTCAGTCGTGGATGCACCCAGATGCGGAGTAAAAACGACGTTGTCTAGTTGGCGCAGTGGGTTTTCGAATTCGGATCCTTCTTGAGTGGGCTCCCCCTCGTAGACATCCAGAGCGGCGCCGGCTATCTGACCGCCCTTCAACGCTTTGTAAAGCGCTTTAATATCGACGTTGCGTCCCCGCGCAGTGTTGATTAAGTACGCCGTAGGCTTCATCAGCCACAGCTCCTTCTCGCCGATGACGTTTTCGTTGCCGCTAATGTGGATGCTCACATAGTCGGATTTGGAGAGAACCTCTTCCTTCGAAACGAATTTTATGCGTGGACTAACTTTCACGAAGGGGTCGTAGCCGATGATGTCCATGCTAAAGCCGACTGCAAGCTCACTTAGTTTCTGCCCGATTCTTCCGCAGCCGATGATACCTAAGGTTTTGCCAGCGAGTTCTGTGCCTTCAAAGCATTTCTTGCGCCACACACCCTGCTTCAAAGAGTAATGCCCTTGAGCAACTTTTCTTGACACCGCAAGCATCAAGGTAAGCGCCAGCTCCGCGGTTGCGTTCGTGTTGCCAAACGGCGCAGACTTTACAATCACTCCGTTTTCCACGGCTGCTTTGATGTCGATGTTGTCAACGCCGACTCCAGCTCGACCTATCACCTTCAGTCTGCCTTTGACGCCTGCCTCAATCACTTCTCGCGTAACCTTTGTTGCGCTTCGCACAACTAAAGCGTCGAATTGCCCGACTTGGTCAACGAGGGTTTTGTGGTCGCGTTTGCATGTGTCTGTTTCGATACCCATATCATCGAAGAGTTTTATTCCTCCTTCATCCATTCCGTCGTTCAGCAGAACTTTCATTTAGTCCACCAAAGATGTGCTTAACATAATTGCACGCGAGGAATTTAGTTTTTGCTACCATTAACCATGCAAGCGAATTAAGTCCTTTCAATTGCAGAAACTTCTGAGTAAGCTGTCAACAAAAGGAAAAGATTGTTTTCAAGCTTATTCTTCTTATGCGTCGCTTCGTGAGTCGCAATTTCTGGGAAAAATTCTTTTTAAGTAAAATTGGGTACATTGATCTCCCATAAATTGACAACCTTTAAATAGACAAAAGAAAAACAAACCTTTCCAAAGGATGGGCGATTTATGGGAAGGTCCCTTACAAGAAAGATCCTTGAAAAACACCTTTTAGTAGGCGAGTATGTACAAGGCAACGAGATCGGCATAAAAATTGATCAAACCCTCACACAGGACGCTACTGGAACCATGGCGTACCTGCAGTTTGAAGCAATGGGTCTGAAACAGGTGAAAACCGAGCTTTCAGTAAGTTACGTTGACCACAACACAATTCAGGTCGGCTTTGAAAACGCTGACGACCACAAGTACCTCCAGACCGTAGCCGCCAAATACGGTATCGTTTACTCAAAAGCTGGAAACGGCATATGCCATCAAGTTCATCTGGAACGGTTCGGCAAACCGGGAAAAACACTGCTGGGCTCCGACAGCCACACAACAACGGGCGGTGGCATCGGTATGATAGCAATTGGTGCAGGCGGATTAGACGTTGCGGTGGCGATGGGAGGCGGCGAATTCTACTTAACATGCCCCAAAGTCTACAAGATAAACCTGAAAGGCAAGTTGAAGCCCTGGGTAACCGCCAAAGACGTCGTCCTCAAGATGCTGGAAATGTTCACCGTGAAAGGCAACGTCGGCGTAGTTATGGAGTACGCGGGACCAGGCGTGGAAACTCTCACGGTTCCTGAACGAGCAACCATTACTAACATGGGTGCTGAGATGGGGGTTACCACCTCGATTTTCCCATCCGACGCAGAGACAAAGAAATTCCTCAAGGCGCAAGGCCGGGAAGCAGAGTGGGTTGAACTTAAGGCCGACGACGACGCAGAATACGACAAAGTCGTCGACCTTGACCTGAGCGAGTTGGAGCCTCTTGCCGCGGCACCGCACAGCCCAGGAAACGTCGTCAAAGTCAGCGACATGAAAGAGATCAAAGTCGACCAAGTTATGCTAGGCTCATGCACGAATTCTTCTTACAAGGAAATAGCAACAGTTGCCAAGATCATGAAAGGCAAGAAAGTCCACCCCGATGTGTCCTTCGGCGTCGCCCCTGGCTCAAGGCAGGTTCTACAGATGGCTACAAGAGACGGCTACATCGACGATTTGCTGGCGGCTGGTGCAAGGTTGCTTGAAGCTGCATGTGGATTCTGTATCGGCAACAGCATGAGTCCTATGTCGGCTGGCACATCGCTTAGGACAAGCAACAGAAACTTCGAGGGCAGAAGCGGCACCCAAGACGCGCAAGTTTACTTAGTAAGTCCCGAGGTCGCAGCTTTGGCAGCTATCACAGGCAAGTTCATTGACCCGCGGAAGGCAGGCATACCATATCCAAAAGTTGAGATGCCAACGAAGTTCCTCGTCGACGACTCAATGTTCATCTTCCCCAAAGACGCCGACAAAAACGTTGAAATCGCGAGGGGACCAAACATCGGCGCACCACCCACCAACGACCCTATGCCTGAGCAGATCAAAGGCGTCGTAGGCATCAAGGTCGGAGACAAAATCACCACGGACCACATAATGCCCGCTGGAGCCCGACTCAAATACCGTTCCAACGTGCCCAAATACGCCGAGTTCGTATTCGAGAACATTGACCCAGCGTTCTCCAAACGCGCTATGGAAGCCAAAAAGAAAGGTCTACACACGGTCATTGTCGCGGGTGAATCGTACGGTCAAGGAAGCTCACGCGAGCACGCAGCGTTGTGTCCGATGTACCTTGGCGTCAAGGCGATTATCGCAAAATCCGTGGAACGCATACACGCCGCTAACCTGGTGAACTTCGGAATAGTATCGCTTTCGTTCAAGAACATGGCTGATTACGACAAGCTGAGCCAAGACGACGAAATCGAAATCCCCGACATCAAAAAGAAACTGCAAAAGAACGAGCCAGTCATCCTCGTAGATAAAACCAAGACGCTGCAAATTGAGCTTACCTACAGCCTTTCCCAGAGACAAAAAGATGTTCTCTTCGCTGGCGGCTTGCTGCCATTCACGGTCAAGCAAAGTTAGGAGGACGTGGAAATGAACAAAATCAAGGTCAGAACACCGATCGTAGAAATAGATGGAGACGAAATGACACGCATCATGTGGAAGATGGTCAAGGACCAGCTTCTACTGCCGTACTTGGACATGGAGCTCGCCTACTACGACCTGCAGCTCAAGGCACGAGATGAAACCGAAGACAAAATCACCCTTGAAGCCGCCGAAGCAATAAAGAAGTACGGCGTCAGCGTCAAGTGCGCAACCATCACCCCCAACAAGGAACGCGTCAAAGAGTACAACCTTAAAAAAGAGTGGAGCAGCCCCAACGGCACAATCAGAGCCGCATTAGACGGCACGGTTTTTCGCGCCCCAATTCTAGTCAACAACATTCCGCCTGCGGTGCGAGGCTGGAAGAAGCCGATCCACATCGGAAGGCACGCTTACGGTGACGTGTACAAGAACTGTGAGTTCCGCGTTCCCGAAGCTGGAAAAGCGGAGTTAACGTTCACTAACGCAGCGGGCAAAGAACTGTTCCGCGCAACTATCCACGACTTCAAAGGTCCAGGCATAATCCAAGGAATACATAACACAGACAAATCCATCGAAAGCTTCGCTAAAGCCTGCTTCACCTACGCTTACGATCAGAAAATTCACCTTTGGTTCGGCGCCAAAGACACGATTTCCAAAACCTACGATGGCGAGTTCCGCAAGATTTTCGAAGATGAATACCAAAAGAACTGGGTAGCTAAATTTAAAGCGGCTGGGCTTGACTACTTTTTCACGCTAATCGACGACGCAGTCGCGAGGATAATGAAGTCTGAAGGCGGGTTGCTTTGGGCATGCAAGAACTACGACGGCGACGTCATGAGCGATATGTTAGGGTCAGCCTACGGTAGCTTGGCGATGATGACTTCGGTGCTTGTTAGCCCGCAGGGGTACTACGAGTTCGAGGCGTCACACGGCACGGTGCAGAAGCACTACTACAAGTACCTCAAAGGCGAAAAAACATCGACTAACCCGATGGCGCTCATCTTCGCTTGGACGGGCTGCCTAAGAAAACGAGGCGAACTAGACAAGACACCAGACGTCGTGGCGTTCGCGGAGAAACTTGAGAAAGCCGCCCTTGACACTGTTGAAAGCGGCATCTTAACAGGCGACCTGATGCAGGTGGCAATGTCAAGTCCACAGAACAGGCAGGTTTACACCGAGGAGTTTATTGCTGAGGTTGCTAAAAGGCTAAAGCAACTTCTGTAAAGGGGGAGAGGTGCGAGATGGCTCATAAAGCGATCAGAGAGGCTGACGGTAAACTCATGCTCGCCCGCCTCTTCAAAGAATACTCAGATGGAAAATACGAGATTTCGGATAAAGTTGTCAGTGTTGGACCTGAAACTGACTTGACGAAGCTGCCTAAACAGTATGAATGGCTGTGCACCGAGAAATTAGTTGTTAAGCCTGACCAGCTGATTAAGCGGCGTGGAAAAAACAAGCTGGTCCTTGTCGACGCGACATTCGATGAAGCCAAAGCATGGATAAAAGCGAAATCTAAGGGGTCCATCACCGTGTACGGCAGCTTCGATGCAAACGGCAAGCCTGTCGGAAAGGGCACCATTGGGCAACTTACCAATTTCATCATTGAACCCTTCATACCACACAAAGACTCAGACGAATGCTACATAGCCATAACTTCGACCAAAGACGGCGACACTATCCTCTTCTGCCACGAAGGTGGAGTAAACGTCGGCGACGTCGACACCAAAGCCTTACGCTTGGAAGTGCCCATCGGCACAAATCCCACGGCAGCGGAAATAGAAAAGAAACTGCTCACAAAAGTTTCAGCTTCAAGCAAAAAGCTCCTAGCAGACTTCATTGAAGCGTTATTCAAATTCTACGCAGACCTCAACTACACCTACTTGGAGATTAACCCCCTCGTCGTCACCAAGGACTCGATTTCTCCCTTAGATCTTGCTGCGAAACTGGATAGCACCGCGGAGTTTGAGAGCGGCGCGAAATGGGGCAACATCGAGTTTCCAGCGCCATTCGGCAGAGTCTCCACCAAAGAAGAAGCCTTCATCGAGGATTTGGACTCGAAGACTGGCGCCTCACTAAAGTTGACGGTTCTTAATCCCGAAGGCAGAGTGTGGACGATGGTTGCAGGAGGCGGCGCCTCTGTCATCTACGCTGACACCATCACCGACCTCGGCTACATGAGCGAACTAGCCAACTACGGCGAATACAGCGGCGACCCAAGCGAAGAATTCACCTACTTATATGCAAAGACCATCCTTGACCTTATGACAAGAAAACTACACCCCAAAGGCAAGTTTCTGATCATAGGAGGCGGAATAGCCAACTTCACTGACGTAGCAGCCACTTTCAAAGGCATAATCCGCGCCCTCAAAGAATACCAGAAAAACTTGCAGGAAAACAACGTGAAAATTTACGTGCGCAGAGGCGGCCCGAACTACAAAGAGGGTCTCAGTCAGATGCGTGCGCTTGGCGAAATGCTCAGTGTCCCCATTGAAGTTTACGGCCCAGAAACTCATATGACTAAGATTGTTTCTATGGCGCTGAAGGGAGCGAAGTAGCATGCCAAAAGCGGAGCCAATCAAGAGAGCCAACCCCAACGAGCTCTTCGACAAAAGCACCCAATCATTCATTTACAACAACCAAGTAGCAGCTACTCAGCGAATGCTAGACTTCGACTACGCCTCGAGACGTGCCACGCCCTCTGTCGCCGCCATAATTAACCCCACCGGCTCGGACAGCTACGCCAAATTCTTCTTCGGCACACGCGAAATCCTCATCCCAGTGTACAAAACTATTGAGAAAGCTGCGAAGATGCACCCCAACGTCGACGTCATGGTCAACTTTGCGTCTTTCCGGTCAGCGTTCTTCTCCACCGAGGAAGCCCTAGCCATACCGCAGATACGCACAATCATAATAATAGCTGAAGGCGTTCCAGAACGGAGGACCAAGATGCTGACTGCCAAGGCTAAATCTCTTGGAAAAGTCATCATAGGCCCAGCCACAGTTGGCGGAGTAAAAGCTGGCTGCTTCAAAATAGGCAACGCTGGAGGCACAATCGAAAACATCATTGAATCTAAGCTTCACAGGCCCGGCTCAGTCGGGTTCGTCTCCAAATCAGGTGGCTTAAGTAACGAAGCCTACAACATCATTGCCCGCAACACGGACGGTTTGTATGAGGGAATCGCCATCGGCGGAGACACGTACCCCGCCTCCACGCTTCTTGAGCATCTTCTCAGGTTCCAAGGCATCCCCGAAATCAAGATGCTGGTCTGCCTAGGCGAGGTAGGCGGCACAGCAGAATATGAAATTGCGGAAGCGCTGAAAGCTAAGAAAATAACCAAACCGCTTGTCATATGGGTCACGGGAACCTGTGGCAAAGCCTTCAAAACCGAGGTCCAATTCGGGCACGCGGGTGCAAAGGCAAGCTGCGATGTGGAAACGGCAGACGTCAAGAACGCAGCTCTTAAGCAAGCCGGCGCTATTGTTCCAGACTCCTACGACGACTACGACCAAAAAATTAGGGAAACCTATGAGAATCTGGTTCAACGCGGCATCATCAAGCCCAAGCCTGAGCCACCCGTGCCGAAGATCCCGATGGACTATGCCAAAGCCCTGAAGGAAGGCTTGATCCGCAAGCCATCAAACTTCATCTGCACCATCAGCGATGACCGAGGCGAAGAACTCCTCTACGGCAAAATGCCCATCAGCGAAGTCTTCAAGCAGGACATAGGCATCGGCGGCGTCCTCAGCATCCTATGGTTCAAGCGGCAACTACCCGAATACGCGACCAAATTCATCGAGATGGCAATCATGGTTACAGCCGACCATGGACCCGCAGTTTCAGGCGCTCACAACGCCATAGTCGCGGCAAGGGCAGGAAAAGACCTCATGTCCTCAGTCGCCAGCGGCATGTTGACAATTGGGCCAAGGTTCGGAGGTGCCATCGACGGTGCTGCACAAAGCTTCTCAGACGCCTATGACCGCGGCTTGACGCCCGCGCAGTTCGTCGACGAAATGAAGCAGAAAGGCGAAAACATACAGGGCATAGGCCACTTGATCAAGAGCGTAAACAACCCTGACATGCGCGTTAGCATAATGAAGGATTACGCTAAAAAACACTTCAAAGCCACGCCGCTCTTGGACTATGCGCTCGAAGTCGAGAAACTTACAACAGCCAAGAAAGACAACTTGATCCTCAACGTCGACGGGTGCATCGGAATCTGCTTCGTGGATATGCTGCGCAACGAGATGACCGAGCAGGAAGCCGACGAGTACGTTAAGATGGGCGCGCTCAACGGCCTGTTCGTGCTGGGCAGAACAATCGGCATGATTGGCCACTTCCTGGATCAGAAACGACTCAAGCAAGGGCTCTACAGGCACCCGTGGGACGACATAACTTATATGACAGAATAGCCTTAAAACCCGAAATAACTCGTTTTTTAACGAGCTAACCTATTTTCATCTTTTATCATGTTGCGGCGCATTTGCCCCAGCATCTAAGCCACTCAAGGTATTCGTCGCCGGGAAGCCATTCAACATGCTCTTTTTCTACGCCGTTTAGTGGTTCAAAACGTACAAAATGACGCCCGTTCGCTGTCTCGTACATGACTGCCTTGAAATCGCCGAAATCACTGTCGCCCTCAGCAATCTTTTCCATCTTGGAACGCCACCATAGGTAAGCTATTTTCGAGTTTAGATATAAGATTAACCGAAGTCCCACGTCTGGTTTCAGCTTCCTTCTGCGACAGGGAAGCTGCCGTTAAGCCCTCAAATCTGTCGTGTGGTTTTGTTTTTCTGGGCGATTTCCTGGGCTTTTTTGAGGCATTTCTCGAAACCGCCAAGGTAAGTGAAGACTTCGTTGGCAGGAGCTTGCTCAATTACTAAAACTTTGCTGTTTGCGTTGATGCAGCCGTCTATCATCAGGTTATCCGTTAAGCCTACTTCTTCAACAAACATGCCGCGATTATCTCGCAATTTGCCGTCTTGACTGCGATGAACCTCATCTTTAAGAGCTTTCAATGTGCGCTCCGTAAAAGGCACAGCGGTGTTAGTGTAGGCGAGCACTCTTTTGCCCAATGCATGCGCAAAACCCATTTCATAGACGGTTCCCACGTCAGCGCTTGGACCGCGGTAGGGTGTAATGTTGGCTATCACGATGTCGCAGCTTTTAATCAAGTCCTCATTTACCTTGCTGATGCAAAAGCCTATCTCCCGTGAACTTTTACCTTTGACGTCCACTTCGTTGTCGATGGGAAAAACACCCTCGAACCCGTACTTCCTGCATAGCGCCTTCTTGCGCTCTCCAAATTCTTTTGCGTTGCTTAGAAAAACATCGGGACCCGCAAGATAAACTCGTAATGGCATCGCTCGTTAACCCCTAAATAACAATAGGCAAGCCTACAGTTTATAAATTAACCATTCGCTGCCTGTACAAGTTAAGCAGCGAGCTTCGTTCTCAAGATTCGGTAAATATTTATTAAACCTGAGTTCAGTACCCAATACTTGGTTGAGACTTATGCGTGTTTTAGGTATTAGCGGTAGTCCCAGAGTCAACGGCAACACTGATTTGATATTAAAGGAAGCCTTGACGGCAGCCAAGTCTCAAGGCGCAGAAATAAAACTCATCCGCTTAGAAGATTACAACCTTAAACCCTGCAGAGCCTGCATGACCTGCTTTTCAACCGGCAAATGCGCGATAGAAGACGACTGGCAAAAACTAATCGATGAAATAGCCAACGCAGACGCCCTCATTCTGGCAAGTCCCTCCTACTTCCAAGGAGTTACCGCTCAGATGAAAATTTTCATAGACCGCATCGGCTTTCTGGCTTTGGCAAGGCAAAAGGCGGACTTTGCTGGCAAGGTCGGCGGAGCTATTGCCGTTGCACGAAGGTCTGGAGTGTCGAGTACGTGCAGTCAAATGTTGACTTTTTTGACGAGTGTAGGAGTGGCGATTCCAAGCGGTGGTCGAGTATTTGCTATAGGTCGGGAAAAAGGTGACGTGCTGAAAGACAAAGAAGGAATCGAAACCGCCCGGCACATGGGCGAAATGATAGTGAAAGCGTTGCAGTAAACTGTTGAAAAAGCTGATACAGCCCCCCATCTTAGTGCTCTTGCGGAAAAAGCTTCATGAATCAAAGGAGCCCGTTTGATGGCGCCGGGAAAGGGATTCGAACACCAGAGAAAGTGGGGATGTCACGGCGCGTTCTCGCCAAAAATTATTTATAATGATAATTAGAGAGGCCCTATCGGTCGAAGACAAGCGCTTTGCAGCTTTGTTGTAGTCTTTATGCAACAGCATTTGTTTAATAGTCTTGGAAAGCTCAATTTATGAAAAAGGAAAGGCTTGGTTGAATTTGTCAATTGGAATTAATCAGACAGTTCTGATCGATCCCTTGACAAACATGTAGCATTTGTCCTCCTGCCGAAAATTGGGATTCTTGAAAATTTGGAGAAATTAGGAATGATCGGTCAAAGGTATGAACCCGCGCAACCCACTAACATATTTATTACTGCGCTAAACGAGGAAGAAGGAGTAGGCCCCACCATTTCTGAGCTTTTAGAGAACATAAATGCTGAACGCATTCTAGTAATTGATGGCCACAGCAATGACCGTACAGTTGAAGTCGCCAAAGACCTAGGGGCAGAAATCTTTTTCCAAGATGGCAAAGGGAAAGGTGATGCCTTAGCTAAGGCTGTGGAGTGTATGGATGCAGATGTTAAGTATGTGGTCATCACTGATGCTGACTTTACTTATCCAGCCGAAAGTATTCCGGAAATGATACAGATTCTCGAAGAGAGGCCACACGTAGGCATGGTTTGCGGGAACAGGTTTTTTAAACAAACAGAAGGAAACGCTTTTCAAGGTCGATTTACGTTTGGAAATAAAGTATTGGCTTTTGCTCATAGTTTTCTCAATGGAGTAGATTTGAAAGATCCATTAACGGGATTGCGGGTTATCCGTGCGGATATACTTCGGAATTGGGTCATTAAGTCGAAAGGTTTTGACGTAGAAGTAGAAATGAATAATCAGGTAAGCAAACAAGGTTTTGAGACCATTGAAGTCCCAATAGAGTATCGCGAGCGAGTGGGCGAGAAAAAATTAAAAATGAAACATGGCGCTACCATTCTAAAGAGAATTCTATTCGAAACCTTGTGAGCGTGGATGTTAAAAAGGCTGGTTGGGCATCGATAATTGTTGCTGTTGTCCATAAGTCTTAATTATAAGGTCTTATATAATCATTATAGTTGGTTATAGTGAAGGATGACACTACAATACAGCTAAAGAAATCAGTGGTCAAAGAGCTAAAAGCCATCAGAAAGTATCCCCGGGAAACCTACAATGAAACCATAATAGGCCTAATAAAGGTGGCAAAAGAATCCAAAAGAAGAAGACAGTATGACGAATTTCTTCATCAGATTCAACAGGCGAAAATGAAAGAGTTATGGGATAACGTGGAAGATGAGGCTTGGGAAGATGCTTGATCCCGGCGACGTCATCCTTGCAAGCGTTCAATTCACTGATACTGCTGAAATAATGGTCAGGCCAGCGGTGGTTCTGTTTGAGGAATCAGGGAATGTTGTGATCGCGGGCATAACCAGCAACCTTAAGAGTAAAGGAATACCGCTGACTAAAAGTGAAGGCGCCGTAAAAGACAGCGTAATAAAGCTGAACTACATCTTCACAATCTCAAACGAAATGGCAAACAAAGTGGTTTTTCACCTAAGCAAAGAAAAAAAGCAGCTGATATTTGACGAACTCAGCAAAAGACTAAGCGGACTAAGAACCCAATAATACAACTCTTATCTTCGGCACTCTGTGACGGTCTTGGCGTTGACGCCGGGGAAGGGATTCGAGCCTCAATTTACCAGTAAAAAACCTTTGATAAGCTTATTAAAGAAGCCTATCTGAGGAATTTGAACCCAGCCACAAGTGGAGATTCACCAAGAAACCCTTTTTTATGTACATGCCCTTTTACCAGCTTAGTTCTGACTAAATAAGACCCGGTTCTTCAGATGCACTCGAGGAGAATAAAAAAGCTTCAAATGTGGTGTCTGCAGATCAGTTAATTAATTGCGATGAACAATTAGGTGGTAGTGATTTCTAATGAAACTTTTGCCCTTAAGCAGACTGGGCGCCCGTGAGACTTCTCCCGGAATCGTGGATTTTGGGCTTTTCTTGCCTTGGGTTTCAGTAGAGAACGGCAACAGGCTCTGGGTAAAGATAATTCATGAAAAAGACCAGTTCCTCCAAAACATACCTCCTTTGATGTTTGAAATGGCGCATTCAAACGATCCAGACTACGGAGACTACTGGTCAGTTAAAGTAGACGTCACCTCAGTCCCTAAACCTTCGCCCCAATCTCAATGGGGATCACTGGGGCAATACGTTTATCGATACTGCCTACAAAACCCAAATCTAAATGATAACATTTACCCCGACAAATTGCTGGACTGGATTATCGACCCTTTCGCCAGAGAATTTGGCGTGGGTAAACTCTCCGCAATCACATTAGGATACAAACCCTACATTTGGAGCAATAATGAAACCTCATGGAAAACGCCGGTCCTCGATGACCTAATAATATATGAGCTAATGATAAACGAGTTTGGTGAAAGCATTGACGGAACAATCAGCAAACTGGACTACATAGCAGATTTGGGAATTAACTGTATCGAACTGATGCCTGTTTCCAACTGTGGCATCGAGATAGATTGGGGATACCTGCCTATCGGCTACTTTGGAGTTGATGAGCGCTTTGGGAAAAGAAGGGACTTGCAAAGGCTGATAGATTCTGCTCACCAAAAGGGCCTTGCGGTAATTTTAGACTCAGTATATGGCCATACTAGCGATAGCTTCGCTTACTATTACGTGTATGATCAGCTGGCTTATAATGAAAACCCTTTCATGGGTAGATCTGCTGATTACGGTGAAAGCTGTGACTATGGTCGAGATTTCACCCAAGACTTTTTCTTCTCAGTGAACAACCACTGGCTTGAGACTTATCATGTGGACGGTTTTCGCTATGACGATGTTCCGGATTACTGGGACGGACCATTAGGCAGGGGTTACGCTGCCCTTGCATACGAAACGTATCAGATGACTAAGACAAAGCAAGGATCTACTGATCATTGGCAACGCTTCTTCCAAAATGGAAATATCAATCTTATCCAATGCGCCGAAGACATAGTTGATCCGTTGACAGTGCTAAAAGAAAGCTACAGCAACTGCACCTGGCAAGATGGCACAATAAATGCGGCCCAGCAAGTCGCACAAGGGAACCAAAGCGAATTCACCAATCTTGGGTTCCTCTTTTGCTTAGATCAGTTTCCACGCGTGGAAAACGTTAATGGAGAGAGCATCAGAAAAACGGCGCTGCAATACATTGAAAATCACGATCATTCCCGGTTCATCTGCAACTTCTCAAAGGTAACTGGAGACGAGTTGCTATGGCAAGGAGACAGGAGTCTTTGGTACAAACTGCAACCGTACTTAATAGGGACGCTTATGGCTAAAGGGATTCCGCTGCTTTGGCAAGGACAAGAATTTACCGAAAACTACTACATTCCAAGTACTATCGATAATTTGGCGGAGGGGCGCGTGCTCTTGTTTCGCCCAGTACGCTGGGACTACTTCTACGATCAGGTAGGCAAATCAACAATAGCTCTCGTTAGACACCTCATTACGATTCGCAAGCAAAGACCCCAATTTCGTGGCGGAGAGAGTTACTTTTACAACGACTACAACAATTACCAAAGCAAAAACGTTGTCTTATTCCACCGCCAATATGGAACAAACTTCAGCATAGTGGCTTTAAACTTCAGCGATCAAGAGCAAACCGTTGCTTTCAATTTTCCCTTCGCAGGAAAATATGTAGATGAGCTCCCGGGATACGAGTGTTTAGACCAAATTGCCAGCGGAGAAGCCCGCGCCATTAATGTTCACAGCAACTATGGACGCATCTGCACTTTGAAACAAAACTGAATACAACCCATTCCATCCAATTTGTTTTGATTGTTTACCGAAAGCGCACGTGGTTTCTCCTAAATACGTTGTCATGGAAAGACACCTGACAAAGCGAAAGTTCATGTTTCTGCCAGGACATTAATGAGCAAGCGTCGTTCTGCCTTCCTCAAATGCTCTCCCAATGTTGAGTTCCCAATGTTAAGCCTCTTAGCAAGTTTCTCTGAATTTATTCTCCTTGGGATGTCATAGTATCCAAGCTTGTAAGCTGCAATTAAGACCTCCCTTTGCTTTTCAGTTAGCTTGCTGAGAGGGGAGTCGGGTGAGAAGTCTGCTTCAGTCAGCAAAACTACTCTATGTCGAATTCCCAACGCGGTTATCTTCTTGATAAACTCGCCCACCTGCTCTGCACTTCCAAGAAATGAAAACGTTAGTTTACTTCCGCTAATTTCAAGCGGAGGGAACAAATATCCGCCTAAGCCTAAATAATCTAAAATTGAGGATAAGCTGGGTCCGCCTTTCAAGAAGACGGTGTAGGTTCTGCTGTTTTCCTGTTCAAGGATTTGCGCTTCAACTAGGAAACCTTCAGCAAGCAGGTCTTCGATTCTGGATGAGTCGTCCACGAATTCTACCCTCGATATCACTGCGAATTCTTCACGGTCTTGCCTTAAGAAATGCAGAAAGTCCAATGATTTTATTTTTTGAAAAGATCCCATTTCTAATCCAAATTTGGAAAGTTCTTTTCCCGAGATTTCTAAAATTAATCGACGCATAAACGATACATGTTTGTCTTTTGATTTATTCTTTTTCATGAACCGCATGTATACGGTAGAATGTTAATCCGACAGCAAGCAAATGCTTATCGTCACATGGCTATATGGAGTAGATTCAATTGCGCAAGTCAATCTTCGACCAGCTCAACGCTTTCATCCGGAAGCGGTATCGGTCAGTTATTATAGCGTGGATTGTCGTGGTGCTGCTTTCGCTTCTTCTTGTTCCAAGCTTCTTTTCAGCAGTTTCTTACGATATCGTGGGAAGTGTCCAACCGCCTGCAAATAGTGAGTCAGATAGGACGTTAAAAATTCTGGATGTCCAGTTTCCAGAATTAAGTAATGCCAGTCAAAATATTCTAAGCGTTGTTGTTCAAGGCACCTCCGCATACTCGGATTCGTTAAAAGACGCTATTCTCAAGTTGAACAGCACAATTTCAAAAGATAAAGATGTCAGCGGCTTTACTGGGGTAACAAGCCTTTACTCAGTTGAAGCAAGCCTGCTCAATGAGTCCCTCCCAGAAATTATCAGTCAGATTGCAATCCTGCAATCAAACATAACCACCATTAACTCAGGACTATACACTCTGCAAGACAACCTGACAACACTAAGCACAAACCTATTTCAACTGCAAAACGGCATCAACCAGACAGCCCAACTGGTATTCGGGGTCCCAGCGGCGTTCGTCGGTGTATGGCAGGGCGTGGTTCAAGGGTTCAACGCTCAAGGAGTAGCAAACCCAGACCCATATATGGTTAACGCTCAAGCAAATTTAACAATGTTCACAGTAACTTCAAATTTCGGCAACAATGCCGAATCTATCGGCTACTACACTGCTTTCTTCAACGCTTGGAACGGCAGCTACACGACTCTGCCAGTTAGCACATCAATTTCTGACCGGGAAGCCTTTGCGATAGGTCAAGCTGTTTCGTCTCTTCTCAGCAACCCACAGCTTGACTCACAGACAAGCCAAATGATAGGACTTGTAGCGTCAAATCTTAAGGTTTCAAATTGGAACCAGCTTTCAGCAATAGAAAACTTGACTATTTCAACCATAGTGTCAAGTATTCCTTCAAACCTTTCATCTTCACTCGGAGTCTCGGCAACAAGTCTCGTCAATGAATTGTACAGCTTTGGGCCGTCTCCTTCAAACAAAAGTATTACAAACTACGCTATTACCCTTATCGAAACAAATTACTCGAACCAAGCAATTCCGGACGTTGGATTTTCTGCTTCTGACCTAATACAAGCCTCTTACAACCTTGGCCGATCACCCAGCAATAGTAAAACATGGAATCTATCTTGCGACTTTATTTCAAACGCCACCCAAAATGCTCTTTCAGACTCGCCTATTTTCAAAGTAAACAGCACCTCGCTAAGTTATCTTCTTTACAGTCTACCGCAGAACGCAACAACTGCTGATATAACTAATGGTGTTGACAACGAGATATCAACTCAATCATACGTAAATTACCCCTTTGCACTTCTAACATCACTAACCAAGAATTTTGTAAATTCAAATCATGATACAATGCTAATTATCCTCAATTTCGCCTCAAGTCCAGAACCCGACATAGTTGCCCACATAAGAACCGATATTGATACTACAGGGTTGCAAAACCTTGGCAATGTTTATGTGACAGGCGGTCCTGCTGTGTCTCTGGATTTGCGAAACACCCTTCTACCCGTCCTCGATATCACTCTGTTGCCAGGAATCATCCTTTCCATAATAATCGTTGGACTATTGCTTTTTTCGTTAACAGCGGCTTTGATTCCAATAATGATGGGCGGCTGCTCCATTGTGGTGTCCCTTGCAGCCATATACCTCGGCATTGTAAAGGTAGGGCACGCCAGCATAACGTTCATCACGCCAGCTTTGACTCTCCTCTTATTGTTGGGACTTGCTGTAGATTATGCGGTTTTGCAAATCAAACGCACAAAAGAAGAGCGTATTGAAGGTAAATCAATCGAAGAAAGCGTAGGCATCTCAATCAAATGGGCAGGACAAGCTGTACTAACTGCAGGAACCACCGTGATAGTAGCCTACGTTGTTATGGCATTAGCCAACGTCCCAATTTTTAGTACTGTTGGGCTCGCTATAGCAATAGGTGTTTCAGTTCTACTTGTCGCATCACTTACGCTGCTTCCAGCCCTCGAAATTGCATTAGGTGATAGACTTTTCTGGCCAGGTCTAAACAGACGCTTGATGAGGAATTCCAACCATAAGAGAATTTTGAAACGAGCGGTTGAAGGTACACAGAAAAGGAAAGTTCTTGTAGTGGTTATAATTGGCTTAGTGTCTTTAGGCGCCATCTTTGTAACTTTTAACACACCTTTTAACAATGACGTTATGAAACTGATTCCAAACTTTTCAAGTAACCAAGGGCTAAATGTTATATCGGACAACTTTGGAAGCGGAACAATATATCCAACATACATTACAGTCAAAATGCCCACGCAGGTAACGTATGGAGACAATCAATTCAACCAAACTCTACTTAACCAAATCGAGCAAATCACAGCTACGGCTGCAAGTTCAAAAGGCATCACGAGTGTTGTCAGTCCAACTAGACCATACGGAAACTCATTCAATTACTCAAACATCGAAAACATGCCTGATGCCCTGCGTTTACAATATGAAAACCAAATGTTTGCAGCGATTGGAAAAGACAACAAAACCGCCTTAGTCACTGTCGGGCTCTCAGAATCAATATTCAGCCAAGACGCCATCACCTCTTTGTCACAGATGGAAAAGAACATCAACAACTTACCGATTATCAGCGACGCAACCGTTCATTTTGGAGGCCAAGCGCAATCAACAAAGGATAGTGTGTCATTCATGAATGCCATTATTCCAGAAATCACCGCGATTCTAGCAGCGACAATATGCATCATCCTGTTTTTCCAGCTAAGATCTGTCTTGATGCCGCTTTATTTGATAGCTACGATACTTTGCAGCGTCATCTTATCCTTAGCGGCGATTTCACTCATATTCCACAGCGGCCTTAACTTACCCATTGTTGTCTACGTTCCCTTGTTTGTAGTAACAACAACGATGGGTGTCGGAGTAGACTATGGAGTATTTTTCGCTAACAGAGTACGCGAGGAAGCGGTAAACGGCAAAGCAGACAACGAAGCAGTAGTCAACGCTGTTGATAAAGTCTGGGTAACCATCCTTGGCCTTGGGCTTGTGCTGTCAGCGGTGTTCGCTTGTTTGCTTATAGCTCGAATTGGGATCTTCAACGAACTAAGCCTTGCCATTGCCATAGCGGTCTTACTGGCAATTACAGTTGGTATGCTATTCTTTGTGCCCGCACTAATGGGGCTCACACAGAAACATAATTGGTGGCCACACAAACGATCCAGCCGCAAACTGCCAGAAAACGATTCAGAGCAGAAGTCTGAGTGAGAGAAACCAATGGTAGCCTATTCTTGAGGCGTTCGATTCTTCGCTCTCACGCCCGTTTATTTCCTTCCTAAATTTTTTTAAAGTGTTTTGTGATTTAAATGCCGTAGCTTTAAATGCTAGTGTGCTCTTAAGGAGGGGCGTTAGTTTGGTGAATGTTTTGTCTATGAATGTTTGTGGGCGGATTACTAATTATCGGGTTGGGCTTAGTTCGCAGCAGTCTAAGGAGTGCCTGATTGAATTTGCGAATGTTGGTTCTGTTTCTTTGGCGGGGAGGCTTATTGGTCAAAAGGTGGTTTGGGTGGGTGGTAAGGGTAGGTTTATTGGGCAGGTTGTTGGGGTGCATGGGAGGAACGGCATGGTTAGGGTGAGGTTTAGGCGTCCAGTTCCAGGTCACGCGATAGGTACTGTTGTTCATCTAATAAGCTAATCTTGCTCACCCTTTGACTTTAAGAAACCTGAGATACTTGTCAAAAGAGCTTCTTAGGTTTTCCACTTTTCCCTTCGCCTAGGTAAAACTTGCTTATTCGCTGTGGGTTTAAGAGGAACCCTTCTTCGGTCTGTAAATCCAATGATCGAAAGCTCAAAGCAACGGCAATGACAAAAAAACAGCTCGCTTATTCCTGAATAACTGTTAGGACGTTAAATTAACCATTAATATTTTGACTTAGTTTATAGTACAATACTATTATATAGTGCAGTTAACATAGTATATAGTGTGAAATAGATGTCTAAGCTAGAAAAAGTTAGTAACAGAAAAATAGTTGCAAAAGCCACCCCAGTTAAAGAAATCCCCGTAGGACGAAAACTCGCGAAGATTCCCGAGTACGACGCAGTTTTCAAGGAAATTATTGAAAGTCCCGAGAAAATGTTCAAGGTCGAAGTTGAGGGAAAAACGGTAAAAACATTGTATGCTCCTTTCTCATTCCGAGTAAGGTCATACAACAAAAAACCCGACAGAAAATTCAATGTAGCCCTTAGAATACGCAACAAGGAAGTCTACATCGTTAAGTCAGATAAGAAGGAATAGAACAGTAACTTTCAATCCTTTCGAAGGATATCCTTATTTGCGCGGCAATAAGTAGATACGATAGGCATTCAAATTTTTGGAATCCTAAAAAATCAAGATCAATAAAGAGACGGTAAAGCAATGTCTGAACATAAACCTGAATGGCCAGAAATAGGAGAGTTAGTAATGGCCACAATAGAGAGCGTCATGGATTACGGAGCCTACGCTAACTTGGACGAATATAACAAACGAGGTTTTCTTCATATCTCCGAAATCTCAAGCGCCCGAGTAAGAAACCTCCATGATTTCATAAGGGAAAGACAAAAAATAGTCCTCAAAGTTCTTCGAGTAGACTTGGAAAAAGGCCATATTGATTTATCCCTTAGACGTGTTACAAAACGTGAAAGAATCGAAAAAGTCAAAGCTTGGAAAAAAGAACGCAAAGGAGAAGTTCTCCTGAAGGCAGTAGCCGAACAACTAGGCTTGCCCATCGAGAGCGTGTACCAGAAAGCAGGCCCCATCCTTGAACAAGCGGACGGCTTATACGAGAGCTTTGAAACAGCCTTAAAGGAAGGCCCAGAAGCACTAACTAAATTAGGCATACCCGAAGACATCGCCAAAGTCTTCGCTAAGATTGCAGAAGAACGCATACGCATAAAAATGGTAAACGTTAAAGGGGTTCTTGAAATTCGCTGCATGAAACCGAACGGCGTAAAGTGTATCCAACAAGCATTCATAGACGCCAAAAAAGCGCAAAAAAGCAGAAGCTCCAAAATTGAATTTGCAGTGATCGCAGCGCCTCGGTATAGTGTTAACGTTTCAGCGGATACCTGGAAAACTGCAGAAGATCTCCTTGACGAAGTAGGCCAAACCGTAGTTGATAACATTACAAAGGCAGGCGGACAAGGCTCTTTTAAGAGAGAGAAACAACGCAGGTAACATGAGCGGCTTGAGCCTTCAGCCCCCAATTATGGGGGCAGGCAGAAAAACAAGGTAAAGGCACCCGAGTAGACGATGACCCTGGCAAAAATCATGATTTTCTGGCTTCATTAGACCCTCAAAAAACAACCAGCCGACTAAAAATGCGCGTAAGAGAAACTAAGCTTTTCGCCTTTTTTCTTATTATTCGTGAACGTTTTGCCTTGACTTTCTTTCCATATACGCAGTTTAGTCGTACAGGAGGCTTGCATCTTCGACAAGTAAACTTTTTTAACGCTTTTTGAAAATCGGTTCAGGTTACTAGATATCGCAAATAGATTGGCTGGATGCCTTTAGGGCATTTGTAGAAATGAAATAGCGTTCGCTGTCTATTAAGAGACTCAGTTTATTTTGATCGACAAAATTTTTTATAAGCAAAAGATCGTTGCTGTTGACTAAATTTTCGTCAATGCTTAAAATAACCCCGTCATTTATGGTGTCGATCATTTTTGCGTCTAAACCACTTCTTGTTCGAATTTCTCTTTTAAAGACCATAGCCTCATATATTTTCAATATGTCTTCACCCATCAAAATTTATCGCACACCCTTCAGCCATAAATATCTGGACGGGTGGTTCAAAACTTTGGTTGTCTATTATATTGGTGAGAGCGCGCTTAAAGCTTTGTGTGAGAAAAAACGAAAAACACGCATTCTCACTGTAAGGTTCCACAATTGATGTTTTTTCAAGTAACGCCTACAATTTCTACAATTTTATTTGTATTGGTGTGCTGTCAAATTCAAAGTCAGGTCCGGATGGGATTTAAAATTTTTCATGTTGACATTCTCAATTTCGATTCTGAAAAAAGAAATTTCATGGAGAAGTCTCTTCTTCGGTGACTAGCCTATATAGTCGATTGCACATTAACCACGGTTGATGGGATTTTTCAAGAAAAAGCAAGACTTGTGACGTGAACAGCCTGCTTTTTCAAGAGATTTTCTGGCAAATTTGAGGGGAAAATTTGAACCGAAAAAAATCAACGATAATGGATCAACTTGCCTTTCTTTCCGTAAAACACGGAATTTATCCTGCAGAACTCCATCACACCATGATTGTTGCAAGAGAAAAAGGAAAAACGACTTGTCAAAATCTAACAGTTGAATACCGGGGCAGCCTAAAAGCCGCAGCCATCTTTCTAATCACAAAAGACACCAAAGTAGTTGCGCAATTTCGAGTTGGAGAAGAAGAGCTTCTGAGGAAAGACAGCGGCTTAGAAAACTGGGTGTGCACGGACGAAATGAGACAACAAATGAATAGAAAAACTGCACCCAAATTATCTATGACGGTTCAAGATCTCCGACATGGAATGAAAAAAGTTAACCTAGACGCTAAGGTTCTTGAAACGGCAAAGCCCTCAATCGTGCAAACGCGGTATGGAAACAGCGCGAGAGTGACTAATGCTTGGATAGGGGATGCGACAGGGAAAATTAAGCTTTGCCTCTGGAATGAACAAGCAGATCTGATAGCAGTGGGCGACACTGTGCAGATTAAGAACGCTTCAGTTTCTACATTTAAGGGTGAAAGACAGGTCCGTCTCGGGAAAACCGCGATAGTCAACGTAGTGCAAAGCCAGCTTGCAACATAACGTCAAAAATAGCCAAAAAAAGAGTTTTATGCTTACGCTGTCCTTTTTGAGCTATCTATTCGGGAAATTCGTTCCTCTACTGGTTAAGGCGCAGAGACGCGATGGGCAGACGATGACCTGCTAATCCTTTGTAGTGGCTGCCACAGCCTCTTTGATTCCTCAAGAGCCAGAATGACAAGAAGAGGTTTAGGAGAATTAACCGCAGAGCAGGCTATTGAGCTTATTATGAGCGGAAAACTAGGCAAACCTCGTAATATCGGTTAGATGGTGCACTTAGAAGTTTGGCGCCGGGGAAGGGATTCGAACCCTTGCGAGCGCGAAGCCCACCGGCTAACTTGCCTGGGTTTTGGCCCTCTTTTGTTAGATCTCGAGGCCGGCGCATTAACCACTCTGCCACCCCGGCGCAGGTATAGGATTTGTGTCTGCACTGTAAAAACGTTTTCCAGTCGGGAGATGCGGCTGATCAAGAGTGGCTGTCAACTGCTTGCTTGTTTGACTTGACTGAGTTTGGTATGAATCGGTTTATGCTAACTTTCCCGCAAACTCATTATTCTGGTTTGGAAAGCAACGGCTGTTTCAAATTGATTTAGGCGCTCCATATGAGTTTTGGAATATTCCAAAAGTTAAGCTGAAAACCCTCTGCTTTCACGCCGCCTGACACTTTGCATCTCAAAGAATCTAGCCCTAAATCAGAAATGCAACGCAAGTCAAGCTCTGACGCAGATGCACCGACGGGGAGGGGGTCTACTTTTTACATCAGAATTCCAATGTAAAAATGGGTTCCTAGGACCGATAGGGGGTACCCCCAATTTTACATCAGAAAACCAAAGTAAAATTGGCATGGGAAAGGCCGCCTCAAGAAGGGTTTCAAAGAATTCAGCCGCAACCACCCGAACTAGCAGGCGATGCGGACGAAGGTTATTAGGGTGGTTTGCTTTTTAGTTTCTGACGGTAATGTTTATAACCTCTCTTTCTATTTGCTAAAGGCGCGAAGCGGATAATCTATGGGACATCGTAAAACTCACGCTCCTAAGCACGGTTCACTGGCTTATTTACCGAGGAAACGCGCCAAGAAACCAGTAGCGCGCATCCGGTACTGGCCAAAAATACAGTCTGACACACCCAAGTTGCTGGGCTTCTCAGCGTACAAGGCAGGCATGACCTATGTCTTCGCCATCGAAGACCGCAAAAGATCGCCGAACTTCGGCAAAGAAGTCATGCGGGCAGCAACCATACTCGAAACGCCGCCCATCATCGTCTGCGGCATACGCACCTATACAAAGACGCCCTACGGGCTGCAGAACATCAGCGAAGCATGGATGAAGGATCCCCCAGCAATCCTTGACCGACTCATGGTTCTACCGGAAAGCTTCGACACCGACGCAATGCTGGAGAAACTTCAGCAAAACCTAGCTGAAACAGCCGCCGTCAGAGTCATCACAGCTACCCAGCCGACGCAAACCAGCCTCGCCAAGAAGAAGCCTGAAGCATGCGAAGTCCAGATTGGCGGAGGCACCATCCAGCAGCAATTCGACTACGCCAAGCAACTGCTCGGAAAAACAGTAACGCCTGAAGAAGTCTTCAAAGACGGCCAATACATCGACATCGCGGGCATCTCAGCCGGAAAAGGCTTCCAAGGACCAGTAAAACGCTGGGGAGTAACTATCCTGCAGCATAAAGGCCGCAAAACCAAACGCGGCATCGCCACCCTAGGCCCATGGAACCCTCACCACTTGATGTACAGCATCCCACGTGCGGGGCAGATGGGTTATCATCAGCGCATAGAATTCAACAAACGCGTACTCAAAATAGGCAAAGACGGCAAAGAAGTAACCGTCAAAGGCGGCTACATCCGCTACGGCGAAGTCAAAGGACCATACATGCTCATCGAAGGAAGCATCCCGGGAACCGAGAAACGACAAATCCGCCTACGAGTTCCAGCGCGTCCGCCAAGAGAAATCCCAGAAGCACCGCCGCAAGTAACGTATGTGTCTCTGGAGTCACCTCAAGGAAAGTAAGGTTGAACAGTTATGCCCAAAGAACAAACCGCAAAAATTTTCGATTTACAAGGCGAATCAAAAGGCAACATCACGTTGCCCCCAGTTTTCTCAACACCGCTTAGGCCCGACGTGATTAAACGCGCAGTCCTCGCTATACAGTCAAGCCGGCTGCAGCCGCAGGGCAGAGACCCAATGGCTGGAAAAAGAACCAGCGCCGAATCACGCGGCACAGGCAGCGCAACTGCAAGGGTTCCCCGCATAAAGGGCGGCAGCGGAAGAGCAGCATTCGCCCCGAGTACAGTTAAGGGACGTCAGCCTCATCCTCCGAGAGCGGAAAAGAAAATCCTCAAAGACATCCCCAAGAAGGAGGCTAAACTGGCTCTGTTTTCTGCGATTGCAGCGACGGCCAAGAAGGAAACGGTTGCTTCCCGGGGACACAGCATTGAAGCTGTCGCGGAAATCCCTCTCATAGTCGACGACGCAATCGAGGGCCTAACAAAGGCTAAAGAAGTTGAAGAAGCCCTCACTAAACTCGGCATCATAAGCGACGTTGCACGTGTACGGGAAAGCCGAAAGATCCGCGCGGGCAAAGGCAAACACAGAGGCAGAAAAATGAAGCAAGCCGTGGGACCGCTGATTGTGGTGATGGACAACAAGGGCTTAGCTAACGCGGCAAGCAACGTTCCAGGCGTTGAAGTAACCACGGTCAAGAACCTTAATACTGAGATGTTGGCGCCAGGCACTCACCCAGGCAGGTTAACGCTCTGGAGTAACGGTGCAATTGAAAGTCTAAGTAAACTTTACAGTCAAGGAGAAAAAGTCTGATGGACGTAAATGACGTTATTTCCTACCCGCTAATGACAGAGTCCGCAAGCCTAATGGTCGAGAAAGATAACAAACTGCTCTTCGTCGTAGACGTCAAAGCAGGAAAGAGCGACGTGAAGAAAGCTGTTGAAGAGCTTTACGAGGTTAAGGTGGAAAAGGTAAACCTGCTTATAACTCCGCAAGGCGTGAAGAAAGCATTCGTTAAGTTGAGCCCTGAATTCAAGGCTTCAGACGTTGCAATTAAACTCGGAATACTCTAAACTAATAGGAAGCATGACTTATGGGAAAACGTATACGTGTTCAGAGACGCGGTCGCGGCGGTCAAAACTTTAGAGCTTCTACTCACAAGCGTGTTGCTCCCGCCAAGTACCCGGCCATAGCGCCGAAAGAATCATTTGATGCATCATTAAACGGCACCATTCAAACGCTCGTCCACGATCCAGGTAGAGGCTCACCTCTCTCACTTGTAAGATTCGAGAACGGCTTGTCCTTCTACACAATTACCCCCGAAGGCGTCTTTGCAGGGCAACAAATTACATACGGCGGAAAAGCGCCCGCCGAAATAGGCAATATTGTTCCGCTTGGAAAGATCCCTGAAGGAACCATTGTTTGCGGCTTAGAACTCCGTCCAGGCGACGGCGGCAAAATGGCAAAGTCTTCAGGCGCCTACGCTACCATTGTAGGTCACACTCCGCAAGGCACGATGATACGATTACCGTCGGGAAGAACAAGATACGTCGATGACTACTGCCTAGCTACTGTTGGTGTAGTATCCGCCTCTGGGCGAATCGAGAAGCCCTTCCTGAAAGCCGGCGAAAAGTTTCATCTAATGAAAGCCAAGGGACACAAGTACCCGAGAACCAGCGGACGCAAAATGGTTCCGGCAGTTCACCCATACGGAAGCAGCAAACGAAGCGCAAGAAGAACAACAACGACTTCACACGGTGCACCGCCAGGTCAGAAAGTTGGCTTGATAGCGGCGAGAGGACCGGGACAGAAAAAGAAGCGTGCAATTCGATAACTGCGGGAGAAGGTTTATAGCATCACAAAAGAGTTTATGGTGAAGATGAAAAATGCCTAAAGAATTTAGTTACCGCGGACACAACTTGGCAAGTCTGACAGGGATGTCTATGGATGAATTCATCAACTTGCTTCCCTCAAGGCAGAGACGAAGCCTTCAACGTGGCTTAACTCCTGAGCAGCGTATACTGCTGGAGAAGCTTCGTGAAGCTAAAGAAGCGCAGAAGCAGGGTAAAGAAGTTAACTTGAAAACTCATGTTCGGGACCTAATTATTCTGCCGGAAATGGTCGGTGTCAAGATTCAGATACACAACGGCAAAGAATTCGTAGCGGTTGAAATTAAACCTGAGATGATCGGGCACTATCTAGGCGAATTCGCGATTACCAACAAGCCTGTTAGACATGGAACTCCAGGTATCGGCGCATCAAGATCCTCAATGTATGTGCCTCTGAAATAAGCCTCTTTTCCTTTTCTTGTTTTCTGTTGTTTTTTTGTTTAGGCATTTGTTGCGAGACAGGGAGCCGAGTCCGAGAGTGAAAAAATAAAATTTGCTAGAAGGTCAAAAAATGTTATGCGCTGTAATCTCTTCCTTCTGGCTTTGAGCTGGACGGTTTTCCTGATTCGGGAATCTGCGGTAGCGGAATCGGCGGAGGAATGTTCAGTATTCGCGATATTAGCACTGCTTCGATGAAAACGACGTTTGAGATTGATTGAATTACGATTTGTGCGGGAGGCTTCTTCTGCTCGTAGTCCTTCAGCACCTTGTCAACTTCAGCCTTCTCGCCTGCAACATAAGCGGTTCCCTTCAGGCTCATCTGCGCGATAGACGGGTTAAACGCGATTGACAGGACAAAGGGCACCTCTAATGATTCATCCTGCTTCTTTTCCATGCCGACGACGTTGATGTTAGTGTTAATCTGAATGGGCGGGATTGGTTTCCTCATATCCCAAAATCGTTCAGCTGAGATGCTGGATATTACAACGTTCACTCTGAGCATCGTGGGTCATCTGAACCTAAACGTGCAAGCGGAGATTTAAAACTGTTTATTTCTGCTTGTACCTTGTGAAACCGCAGTGACCACACGTGTACCTGTCATGGTGGTCTGCCATGAAGTAGCCAGGTCCGCACCGCTCGCATATTGGGCGAGCTTTTGAGACTTTGTCGCCTTCGACTTTGTACATTGCGTGAACACCCTTTTCCTCTTTGTGTTTCTTTTCTCTTTTTCCTTTTTCAGCTTTTTTTGCTGGTTCAGGAGCCGCGGCTCCTGCCGCGGCTGGTGCGGCTGCGGGTGGTTCTTCTTTCTTTACTGGTGGTGCTTTCTTTGACATTATGCGGTCGCCTCTTCCTTAGGTTTTTCAGGTGGACTGTTGCGTTTCCTGATGTATTCAGGTTCAACCATCTTTGCCTGCTCAACTTTCTGGTAGACGTTGGCGACTCCCTCTGTTATGTTTGTTCCTGTTTTAGTATGCATCTTTTTGACGAAAACTACTTCGTCGCCGATTTTCAATTCGGCGGCTAAGGCCTGTTTGACTGCGAGCCTTTGCGGAGTCTTCTCTTTTGGACCTTGGTTCACTGTGAAGGCAACTTCTCTTCGTTTCAGGAGCGCGTTATCTTTGGTTGATTCCACTCTTATTTGCATAAATATTCACTTAAAGCGGTTAGTTCAAACAGTTTTCTTCCTATTTAGCTTTTCGAAGGGTTCCATAGCTTTTAGAAATTCTTTAGCCTTAGCCTTTTTGTGAGGCGTTACCTTTACAACAACTATTCCTTTATGCGGCTGCCCGTAAACGACAATTGCCTTTTCTGGGGCGTACAAAACAACTGCGAGCGTAAGTAAGTCTTCCTCGCCATCGACGACAATGTGGATGTGCTCGTTTCGATCAATGGCTTCTTTGACCGCTGCGAGCGCTTCTTTTGTAATTGTCCCTTGAGGGTTAATGACGTAAACGGTCTTTTCGACCTTCACCGCTTCAGGCATTTGTTGGTTTCTCAAAGATTTGTTGTCGATAATTGTCAATTGCGGCTCAATGCCGTGCTCATGGAGGTTGCGCGAAACGACATCTCCCACTGAAACTATTCTCGGCGGCTTTTCTTTTTCAATTAACTCTTTCATCTTACACATTGTTTCATCAAAAGAGCCTTCAATTAAGCTGCCAAATGGCTCTGCAAGTTTGGTTCGAAGTTCAGGCTTAATGATGTACTCTACAGTCATTGCGTTCAACCTTTGACCCTTAGATCTTTGGGTCTTCTTGGCGGTAAATTCGTTTTCGTAAAACTTGCTCAGCGCACTTTCAGTGCGTATCTGCCTTTCTCTTTAATGCTCATGGCTTTTGCAATAGCTGAGTTTTCAGGGTCAAACATCACGACTAAGCCACTGAAGTCTTCGCTGAAACTTGTCGAACGACATTTTGGGCAGACGTTTTCTTTCGTTACAAAATGACAGTTAGCGCATGCTTTCTCACTCAATTCTATTCACTTCCGTTTACTCTGCTTTTTCCTTTTCCGCTTGTTTCTTTTCCGATGGCGCTTCAAGCGGTTCTTTTAACCATTCGAGTTTACCAAGAAATGGTTGCCTTGCTGTTACGCCTATTTTTCCTGAGCTTCCTGCTCGGCCAAGTGAAACGGCAGTTATTCTTACGCGAACTTGGTCGCCTGCCTGAAGTTTCCTCTTGGTTTCTTTTCCAAGTAGGACTCCCTGTTTTTCGTCGTAGGAAATGTAATCGTCCATAAGCTGCGAAACATGCAACAACGCGTCCACTGGTCCAATGCGCAGGAAAGCGCCGAAATCTGCGATTTCAACAACGTCGCCCTCCACGACTTCTTGGATGACAGGGTAGAACGTCAACAGCGAGAATGACACTTTATGGTATGTTGCCCCGTCGCCTGGAATTATTTTTCCAATTGGGCTCACTTCAATGCTCGTGACTGCGATAACGTACCCTAACTCTTCATCCACGACGCCTTCATACTTTTGCTTCACCTGTTCGCGGCCCACCTTCTCCAGCGGGTTGCCGAAGGTTTCAGGAGGAATGCGGATAGTATCCTGTAGAGTTATGAGCTTAAACATAGTTATATCAATCCGTCAATGTCTAGGCGCGATTTTTGTCTCACATAAATCACTGGCACACTTATATCTTTTAGCCTCTTGCGTAAGTTTCTGTCGTTGGTGAAGACAGGACATTTCCAAGACTCAGAAACTTCGACGATGACGTCGTCAGTCGACAGTTTTCCCTTGTTTTCAACCGCGATGTACTTGCATCTTTCAGCTAGTTTTAACGCGTATGAGGCCATCCTTCGGGTTTTAGGCGAATCTTTGGCTGCAAGCAACTCAAGTTCGTGTTTCACTGGCGAAAGCAGGATAAAATCAATGTTTTGGTTCAGCAAGCGTTCGGTTTCCTCAAAAATGTCGATTTTCAACTCGAGCGGAACAAAAAGCGCATTCGAATCTAAAATGACTTTAAGTTTCTGCCTTGAGGTAGACGAATTTGACAATTTGCGTTGCTCCTAGCTCCGAAAGACAGTTCGTTTGTGTACTTAAAACGTTTTGTTTCGGCGTTCCACTTAACTCGACTGGCAAAGTCTAAGGCGAATTTACTATTAGTTTAAATACCTTGAACAAATGAATTGAGCAACAACTAGGTGAATGTATGCTTCATGAGAAATCGTGCGGAGCAGTAGTGTTCATAAAAAAAGACAGTGACGTAAGATACGTTCTGTTGAACTACGCGGCTGGACACTGGGATTTCGTCAAAGGCAACGTTGAACCTAACGAAACCGAGAAACAGACAGTTGTGCGCGAACTGCAAGAGGAAACAAGCATAACTGGAGCGCAGTTCGTGGAGGGCTTCCGAGAGGCGATAGCTTACTTCTACAGGCGTCAAGGGCAAACGATTCACAAGGAAGTCGTGTTTTACCTGATGGAAGCGTACACCGACAAAGTGCAGTTGTCATTTGAACACGTAGGATACGTTTGGCTGGACTACCAGAATACCTTGGAAAAACTGACTTTCAAGAATTCAAAAGACGTTCTTATAAAGGCGCATGATTTCCTGAAGAAGCAAGGACTGATAAAGCTATAGCGCAGCATGCTTTACTTGACTATGAGTCCATGTCCGATGAGTCTCCACCGGGCAGTGATCTTCCTGCTTATGGCAACTCTTGAACCTGGCAACGCGCAGATGGGCCGTGTCAACTTTACTCTTATGACGTTCTGTTTTATGCCGACGATTTTGCCCACGTTCACGGCGGCTCCGATGTGGAGTAGCAATGCTTCGTCTGGGTTGAATTTCTCAACTTTCAGCAACTCCTTCGTTCCCACTGCTCTCTCCAGCACGTGGGTTTCCAACGTAAGCTCCGTAAGCGTCGGCGGCAACATCCCGACCTTTCCAGCGATGCTGCCGGTCAAGCCGTCTGCCTTCGAGTAGGACGGGTCAAGAAGTGTTCCTACACCGACTAATCCTCCGCATGTGGCCTCCTTCACGCTTTGCTCGCCCGCATGCAGGCTGACTATTTCGCTGATCAGTGGGTCGTAGACTGTTTTGCCTTCTCTTTCAACGCTGATTCCTGGGCGGATTTCGATTTCTTCTCCGACGGCGAATTTTCCTTGTGCTATAGTTCCGCCGATGATTCCGCCTTCTAAGTCGTCTATGGTGGTTCCTGGCTTGTTGACGTCGAATGAGCGGACTATGTACATGAGTGGCGGTTTGGTTTCGTCTCTTTTCGGTGTGGGGATTATTGTTTCTATGGCGTTAAGCAGGACGTCGATGTTTATGCCTCGTTGAGCCGAGATGGGGATGATCGGCGCTTTTTCGGCTACCGTGCCTTTGATGAAGTTTTTGATTTCGTTGTAGCTTTCCAGCGCCCTCTTCTCGTCTACAATGTCAATCTTGTTCTGGACAATAATCAGGTTTTTGATGCCGCTGACTTCTGCGGCTGCAAGATGCTCCCGGGTCTGGGGCTGCGGGCACGGTTCATCTGCTGCGATGACCAGGATGGCGCCGTCCATTATGGCTGCACCCGAAAGCATGGTTGCCATCAGCGCTTCGTGTCCCGGGGCGTCGACGAAGCTTATGGCTCTAACGAATTCTGCGGGTGAATTGCATTTCTCGCAGACAGGCTTATGCGTGTAGTTGTTGGGGGGCGGGCATTTGGGGCACTTGTAGATTGGCATGTCCGCGTAGCCGAGTTTTATTGTGATGCCTCTTTTGAGTTCTTCGCTGTGTCTGGAAGCCCATGTGCCTGTTAACGCTTGTACTAAGGTTGTTTTGCCGTGGTCCACGTGGCCTATTGTGCCGACGTTGGTTTCTGGCTGTTTAGGCAGGGCTTTTGGGGCTTCACTCATGTTTTTCTCTTCTTTCAATAAACCTGTGTGATGAAGTATGAATGAACTCTGGGAGTTTATAAGGTTTAAGCATTCAGCAGTTTAGGCTGCTGGCTGCTTCGCGGGCTGTTTAGGCTTGGCTTCCGCGGCTTTTGCGCCAGGTTTCTCGACGATTTTCATGTTGATCTGCACGATTTCGTCGGTGATTGTGCTGCCGCGTACTGTTTTCCGTTTGCGTTCGCCTTTGCGTTTCGGTGTGAAGCCTGCTCCGCCGCTTAGAACGACGTTTCTTCTGACTCCTCCGTGGACGTTTCCCCTCATGGGTACGCCGTCTTTGTCTGATCCGCCCTTTATCTGCACTTTGTGTGCTGGCAGATCTACTGTTGATCCGTCGATGGTTTCTCCGATTCTTCTGCCGATGAATGGTGCTGCTCGTGCTTCTTCAAGTTCTACGACTTTGCTTGTTCCAGCTTCGGGGTCTGAAACGATTACTTTGAATTTTGCCATTTGCTGACTTTACTCTCCAGCGCTCTAAGAAATTGAGGGGTCTCACTATTAAGGATTTATGAGGGAAAATTTGTTGGAATTGGTTATTCGGCGTGTTTTCAATGTAGAAATTGGTTTTTTGTGCTTTGTTGTTTTGCTGCTTTGGTTTTTGTTTGTTTTAAATTATTAGGTTGAAACTTTTTGTCCCTTGCAGAGTTGAGACTTTCCGCGGGGTTCTTTGTGTCTTAGGCTGGTTTTTTGGTTTGGGGCTAAGAGCTTTCCCTCACTGCGGCTCAGACAATATTCGCCTTTCTGGGAAGGCGTTTCCCTAGCCAAGCGAACAGGACGACCGCGGGTACTGCAGGCATCATCATCAGAATCCAAGCCAGCAGGGTGTTACTCGTCACCGACAAGGCGAAGCCTCCAAGCGCCGGGGCGAACACCAATCCTGCTCCAAAAAACAACCCGAAGGCACCGTTGTATGAGCCGATCTCTGTGGGTGGCGAAAGATTGGAGGGCATCGTCATCATCGGTATGGCGCCAAAGTTCTCCCCGAATGTCAGAATGACAATTGCCAGCATCACGAGTGCAACTGCCGCTCCGCTGGATCCTCTCAACCCTATGGCTCCAAGCATGACATAGGAAACAGAGTATAGCAGAACTGACGCGTTGGCGGCTGACGTGTGCATGTGTCCCGTTGCCCACTTCGTCACTTGGTTTTGTCCTACCACTACAACTAGACCGTTAAGTGCAAGGGCCAAGCCCACGATCACCGTGGGGAGATCTAGTACTGATCCTAAGTATAGCGGAAGCGTGTTGGCCCACTGGCCGGTCGCAAGGCTAATCAAGAAAAATCCCGAACAAAGCAGGAGGAAGTACCTATCACTGGCCAGGATCCTAAAGCTTTCGCGGACTGACGACGGTCTTTGGAGAGAATGGAGGTCGGTGCCCAACCCTTCTTTGGCACATGCGACATCGTATGGCGAGGGGGACAGCAACCCCGCGAGTATGACCGTACCTATTCCCATGAAGAGCGCTGCTAGGAATCCCGTAGCCGAGTAACCAAGGAAGTAGATCAATGAGCCTCCTGCGGCCACGCCTATCGTGTATCCGAGGTTGAAGCCGATTCTTTGCCAACTGTACGCTGCACTTCTCTCTTCAACCGTTGTCAAATCTGCCGTGTAGGCCGAAAGCGCAGGACCAGCCAGGGCGAAACCAGCCACGTTTGCCACGGCGGCCGCGGCAATGACTCCTGGAACAAATTTAAACAACATTGATGCGGCAACGAGCGCAACGCACGAGGCTTCAACTCCTAATGAAAGCAGAAATACGCTTCGCCTTCCGATCCTGTCGGCAACCATGCCTCCGAATGGGGAAACCAGCAGCCAAATCACGCCTACAAGTATCAAGAGCAGGCCGATGCTTAGATAGCCGATTCCTAGGACCTTGCTAAGGAATATCGTGATGAAAGGATAGAGCATGGCGATTCCAAGGGCCCTGACTGCCGCTCCAAAACCCAGAAATCTGATGTTCCTGTTCAAGTTTCATCATCCCTAAAGGAACTTCGCATCAAGAATATTCAAATTCTTATGCCATTTCTCGACCACTGTTTGTTCCATCCATAGTTAGGTATTGCACAATTTTTGAGCATTTAAGTTTCTAGTACTGGGGGCAAGTCAGCTAAGGTGCGTCTGAGAAAGTGAATGCGTAGAAGTGAGGTAGGTGGATACCCCGTCGATAGAAAGATCGTTTGTGAGCGAGAAAAGAAGCAAATGTATAACAAAAGGGAGTGTTTGCGGGAGATGTCGCCAAATGCTTTTGTTAAGGATTTATAGGGAAATGAGGGTGAAAGCGGTTTTCTGGATGGGCTGTTTTTTTAAGTTGCAACTTTTGTGTGGCATAAAGTTGCGACTTTTAGGCGATGTTCTTCGCGGTTGCGACTTTTGTTTTGGCGTGTTTAGACGGTGAGGCAGTGGGTGACGGCGAGGTATTTATAGATCGCTTTTTATCTTGTCGAGGCACTATTTGCGGACTCTGCGTTGGGCAGGCAAAAGCTTTAATGCTACTTAGCAGTGCACTTTTGGCTATGTGGCGGCTGGGGTTCTTTTTCCACGACATGGCCTTCGGATTACTAACCGTCTTCATACCCCTCTACGTTGTCGCCTTCAAGAACACCAGCATCTTGGGCGGACCGCTGCTCGCGTTGGGCGTGATGATTTCAATCGCGATTTTCTGTTCTATTCCAGCTTCGTTCCTGTGGGGCTACCTCTGCGACGCGACGCGGCACTATAAAATCTTCATTCTGCTTGCTTTCGCATCGATTGCCGCGATTCTTTTCCTTATGACGCTTCCGTTTGCGAAGAACCTGCTCGTCTTCGTCGGTTTGTACGTGGCTATGCAGATGCTTCATGTGGCGCATGAATCGCCCAAGAACGTGTTGGTTACCGAGCATTATAGCCGAGACAACTGGGAACGCACTTTCGGTTTTTACGAGGGCATCACCGAACTCGGCACAATAGTCGGCTTAGCCTTGGGCATAGTGCTGTTCGCCTCTGCCCTCAGCTTTTCCACTTTGTCGACGTACACGTTTTACGTCTGCAGCGGCTTAAACGTTGTCGGCTTGATCCTTGTGATCCTGCTGGTGGCGGATCCCTTGCTAATTTTCGAGCGGCGGCTGGTCGGCATCGAACGCAAGATTGATTACGCCAACCGAGGCATTGAAGGGTCATCTAAGCTTATGGACGGCCTGCAATGGAAAGGCAAGCTCAAGGAAGACAGTTTCGCTGGGTTCGTCATGGCGATAGTTCTGTTTTCTCTTGCGACTAGCCTCTTTTTCACGCCGCTGCCCATCTTCCTTAGAGAAGGCTTGGGTCTTTCGACAAGCTGGGTTTACGTTGCTTACATTTTGAACTCTGTGGGTTCAACGGCGGGCTACTTTTTGATTGGGAAGCGGGCGCAGTCGATTGATATACGCAAGCAAATGCCCCGTTTCGTGCTCTCCCGTAGCATAATCATCTTTGCGTTGGTCGGGGTCATCTTGTTCGGGCTGTCGCCTACGATAATGACTGGGGTCCTTTTGATCTTCATCGGGTTCGCCTACGCCATGTACTACATCATGATGATTTCCCTGTCCATGGAGGTCATCCCTCAGGGCAAAGCGGGGCTTTTTGATGGTATGGTCAACTTGGGGTCGGCGATAGGTGCCTTCTTCGGGCCGTTTCTCGCTTTCCACCTCAACTACGTCCCCATGTTCGTCGTCACAGCCCTGCTCTTCCTCGTCGCCTACCTAGCGTTGAAACTGCTCCGATAAGAAACATTATGCACCCATTTTTACATCAAATTTCCATTGTAAAATTGGGGGTACCCCTATCGGTTCGGTTGCATAGAAATCAGCTATTTACACGGAGATTTTGATGTAAATAGTAGATACCCTTTCCCCTCAGCTTAGGTTGGAGTTCAACCACAAGGCAGTCACCTTCTCTGGTCTGACCCAGAAGAAATCTCTTTACAACTGTTTCTTGATGTAAAGAGTAGACCCCCTCCCCCCGGTAGGCCGATTCTGCGCAGGGCTTGATTTGCGTTGCATTTTTGATTTGGGGATAGATTCTTTGAGATGCAAAAGTGCTGGACGGCGTGGAAGCGGAGGGGTTTCAGCTTGATTTTTGGAATATTCCAAAACTCATGCGGCTGCATTGATTTGAATCAGTATTTGGAGACAGCCGACTAATGCGTTTAGCCGCTAAAAATCTTTCCGGACCATCCGATAAAGGTACCATTCCATCCGTTTAGCCCCATTCTTCTCGTAAAACGCCTGCGCCGACTTGTTCCACTGCAGAACCGTGAATTCGACTCTGCCGCACCCCGTCTCCTTGGCGACGGCTCTGCATCGGTCAAACATCCTCTGTCCCACCCCGCGTCTGCGGTACGGTTCAAGCACGAAGATGTCCTCCACATAAAGCGTCGGCAAAGCAAGAAAACTGGAGTAAGTAAAGAAATAAATAACATAGCCGACGTACTCGCCGTCGATTTCCGCCATAAACGCCTCATACCTCGGCTTATCCCACAGGCAGTCCGCCCTAAGCCTGTTCTTCGCTTCCTCGTCAGGCGGAGCCAACTTCTCGTACTCAGCCAACTTGGCGATCAAACCCAAAAACTGCTCAAAATTCCCTTCAGTGACCTTCCTAATTACTAACGAGTCTTTCTTGCTTTGCATGCGGCTAACTGGTTGCTGAGAACATAAAAGACTTTTGCAGATCCTTGGCTCTCCCACTCAGGGAAAATCAACAAAGGAAAAAAGGTTGAGCTTGCGCTCGAGTTTTATTCTGTGTGTACTCTGTAGAGGTCGATGTCTTCACGCATGGCTGGCGTCAGTTCGAGGAAATCTCTGACTGCCCGTTCGACGTCTCTGCTCTGAGTGACGTATCTGCCGACGATCAAGATGTCAGCGCCCTGCTCTAAGGCTTCTTTGGCTGTTTCGGGCACGATGCCGCCTGCGACCGCGATGAGGAGTTTCTTGTTGGGGAATGCTGTGCGTATCATCTTTATGCGTTCGAGTCCGCAGGTTCTGCCGCTTTCTTGGTCGATGCCGCGGTGCAGGATGACAATATCCGGCAGGACCTTAAGTGACTTCAATTTTGCAAGGACGTCTTCGACATTTAGCATGTCGATGACCGAGTAGATTCCCATGCGTTTGGCTTCTGAAACGGTTGCGTCAAGGGTCTCTGCGGGTCCTAAGCCTGCAGCGACAACTGCGTCTGCCGTGTCTTCATATGCGATGTCTACTTCAACTTTGCCTACGTCGAGCGTCTTGAGGTCTGCAATTATGAATTTGTCTTTGGCCGTTTGTCTTAGGTCGCTGATTACGCGTGTTCCGTAGCGTTTGATGAGGGGCGTGCCCGCTTCAATGATGATTCTGTCGCTTCCTGGCAGTTGTTCAAGAACCTTCTTTGCCCCTTCAAGTGAGGGCGCGTCAAGCGCAATCTGCAGGTACGGTGGTCTCCAGAGGCGCGGCACCTTGAAGCCCATGATCGGGTGTTTGCTGCGGTCTTTCTCGTAGATGATCTTCTCCAGCGTCGGGTAGTTCTTGAGTGCGCGTGTCAGCGCCATTTTGGTTGCGCCATAGTTGTACTGGTAGATTTTGCGGTAGTCGGTTGCCTGGGGGTGGATGAAGACGCTTGCGATGATGACCCAACTGTCGAGTTTGTCGGTTGGGATGATGCCTTCTTCGGCGGCGTCGGCGATGGCTTTGGCGACTGCGGCTTGGGCGGGGCCGAAAATCTTGCCTGTGTCTTCCATGTTCTTTACGGTTACTTTGGGAACGATAAGCGTGTGTGGTTTAGGCGGCAGGTTGGGCCGGATGACTGCCAGTAGGGGTGTGTGACCTGCCGACAGGTGGGTCAAGCCGTTTGCGAAGGCTTGGCCGACTGGGCCATCTTTGTCGCCGACCATGAGGTCTACGTGGGCGACCTCGTTTCCTTCACCGACCAACGATTCGCCGATCAGGTAGACTGGTCCGGTATCCTCTTCAGATGCGTCTACACTAACTGTCGGTATCTGGTCGACAATTTCTTTAAAATCGACATTAAACTCCTTTAACCAGCTGTAAAGTGTGTCTCTGTGAATATCCATTTCCTTTGCTGTCCCGACTATTGTCGGTTTTGTCGGCTTGCCCTTCGCGCCAACCTCTTTTTTTGCTGCTTCCGTCAACACTTTTACAAATTCTTCTCGAGTTTCAGGCTTTTTTGCATCTGCTCCCGACATTTATTTAACCCTCAGGGTCACCTCTATGCATTCTTGTATATAAAAATGTCGGATGCTTCAAAAAATATTTGTGGTTGCCTGACTGTTTTTAGCGGTTTACCGTCGTTTAGCATCCTTCATTCTGCGGCTGAAGCAGTTTGACGTTCGTCGAAGGATGCAACGATAAATCTATATACCTTGAAGTTTTATTGAATGCAACTTAAGAGGCAACTTGATGTCTCGGATTGACTGGATTTGCCTATGCTTAGGCATCTTAGGCTTCGTGCTTTTCGTAATCGGAGCCAATATCCCGCTGTGGGGTGGCACCTCGGTGGGTACAGCAGTGGCGCCGCTTGAGGCAGCGGTCGTCGGCGACGTCGGTCTCTTCCTGTTCGTCGGCGCAATCGTTGCGTACATTCTCATTTACGTGTACAAGGAACTCAGCAAGCCTGATGAGGCTCCGCAACCGTCGCCTCCTGCCGTTCAGAACCCGTAGATTGCTCCGTACTTCTCTTTGAGGTAACTGATGTAGGCGTCGGAGTTGAGGGTTTTTCCGGTGGCTTTCTCAATAAGCTCTTCGGGGTCGTAGAGGTTGCTTGGGCTGTGGATGTTCTTGTTCAGCCATGCGTTGACTTGGTTCAGCTTACCTTTTGCGACTTCTTTTCGCCATTCAGGGAGATCCTTGGTGACTGCCGCCCGTATCTGCCCCGTGTAGAGGTTGCCTAATGCGTAGCTTGGGAAGTAGCCGAATAAGCCGCTTGCCCAATGGGTGTCCTGCATAACTCCCTCGGCGTCGTTCTGCACCTCAACACCAAGGTAATCCGCGTACTTCTGGTTCCAAACCTGAGGAAGCTCGTTCACTTTAATTTTGCCCGCAAAGAGATCTCTTTCAAGTTCGAAGCGGATGATGATGTGCAGGTTGTAGGTGACTTCGTCGGCTTCGATCCGTATCTTTGAGGGTTCAACCTTGTTGATTGCCGCTATAAACTGGTCCAAGTCAAGCCTTGCAAGGCTGGGTGCCGTCTTCTTTACTTTCGGCATCAACGCTGTCCAGAACTCCTTCGAGCGCCCGATCACGTTTTCGTAGAAGCGTGACTGTGACTCGTGTATGCCGTAGGAGCACGGCTGACCTATTAGCTGATACTTCCACTTCTGGTTGAGCGCTAACTCGTAGAGCGCGTGCCCGCTTTCGTGGAGCACAGAGAAGACTGAGCTTGCAAAGTTGTTGACGTAATAATGCGTCGTAATGCGGACATCATCGTAGTAGCCAGAAGTGAACGGATGCTCGGTCTCGTCGATTCTTCCGCGTGCTTGAGGGGAAACCGTGTCGTAGCCCAACGTCTGCGTCAGCAACTCAGAGACTTGCCGCTGATTCTCAACAGGAACAGGCAGAGAAAGCACCGAGGTTTCGGGCTTGCTTTTGCTACATTGAACCTTGCCGATCAGCTGCTTCAAGCCAACTTGCAGCTGATTGAACGTGGCGGTAATTTTGCTCGCTGTCATCTTGGGCTCGTAGTTGTCGATCAAAGCCTCGTAGGGCGTCTTGGTTTCTTTCACCTTCATTAGGATTTCTGCTGCTTCCTTGCTCAGGTCAAGCATCTTCTGAAGTTCAGGCTTGAAGCGGTCAAAGTTCTTCTGGGCCTTAGCTTTCTTCCACACGTTGACCGTTACTGCTTCTTGCTTTGCGATTTCCGCGACTAACTTCTCAGGTAGAGCCGTCTGCTCCCGATAGTTCTTGTCGATGAGGTAGACGTTGCGTTTCTCGGCTTCCCCCAGTTTCTCATAGTTAGCGCCTGCTTTTACGGCTGCCAAGAGCTTTCCGATCTCGGGGTTTGTGCTCATCTGATGTTGGATTCGGGTTAAAAGAGAAAGCTGAAGGCTCCTTTGCTCCACCGCGCCGGGCGGCATCTTGGTTTCCATGTCCCAGTGGATGATGCCCAGAGCCGTTGAGAGCACGGTGATGTCTTCGAATCTGGATAATACCTCTTTGTAAGCGTTTGAGGTGTCCATTTAGGGTCACTTCAGATTTTATTGTTTAGCTGAGTGTATTTAGTTTTCGCTTAGGCGGGCATATGCTTATTTGGTCAGAAAAGCTATAGAGCAATTGTAAGCAGTTCTACTTGAGGAAAAAATCAAATGAGCACTTTAGAATCAAGCAAGACATTGGCTGGATTGGGGTCGCTGCTGCTTATACTCAGCGTTGTTCCCTACGCAGGCGTAGTCTTAGGCATAGTCGGCGCAATCCTGCTGCTTGTAGGCATCAAGGGGCTCGCAAGCTACTACCAAAACAACCAAATCTACGAAGACGCGCTGATGGGCGTAATATTCCTGATAATCGGAGTGATAGCGGTGGCGATAGCCGAGGACGCATTAGCAGCCGGGTTCGTCTCCATAATAGGCTTCGTTTTTGGCATCTTGGCTTTCTTTGCGGGGGTAGTCATCGCATTCTTGTTCTACTTGGTCGCTGCTATGCGGCTACGAAAGAGCTTCGACCTGCTTGCCCAGAAATCGGGAGAAAGCAACTTTAACACCGCAGGTACGCTGCTCTGGTGGGGCGCCATGCTGACGATAATCGTGGTCGGGTTGATACTGATATTTCTCGCTTGGATATTCGCGACGATTGCCTTCTTCTCCATGAGACCTTCGCAGCAGCCCTCTCAGACGCAGCCCTACGTTGCTCCGTCCTTCTCACAGCCTGTTACGGAGCCGACGCAGGCACAGTATACGCAGACCCAGCGTTACTGCCCCAACTGTGGTGCACCTGTCTCAGCAGACGCAGCCTTCTGCGCGCACTGTGGAAAACAGCTGTCGCCAGCCTAACCTTCACCTTTTTATTTTCCTAGACTTTTTCAGAGCCTATCGTAAAAGAAAAATTTTCAATCGAGCTGAATGGCGAAATCAAAAACAAAAGAAAAAAAAGTTTACTGCGGACGTATGCCGCGGCTTAAACTAGCCCGTCGTTTTTGCCGTTTTTCTTTGCGAAGGTGTAATTTTTGATGATTAAGCTCAGAGCGATTATGACTCCCATGAGGACGATGGCTATGGCGAAGATTGTGTTGAAGGCTGTTGCGTCTCCGAATTTAAGGATGTACGGCGGCTTGGGCAACTTCAAGGTAGTGTAGTAAGTTGATATTATTGTTGTGGCGAGTACGGGTCCGATAGCTCCGCCCAAATTCCTCAGCATCGTGTTCATACCTAACCCGACGGCCGTGCTGTCTTTGGGCACCGAAACCGAAACCATGTTGACGATTGGGATGATCAAGGACACGACTCCGATGAGGCATACTGCAACGTCGACGGTCAACTCAATGGTGGTTGCTCTGTAGAACGTGAACAGAAGCAATCCCGCGATGCTGATGGATGCGCCTAAGGCAAGAATCGGCTTCGGTCCTACTTTGGTCACAGATCTGCCCATGATAGGTCCCACTATGAGCATTACGAGCGTTGCCGGGGCAAGCGTTAATCCCGTGTCGATGACGCTTAACCCAAGCCCATATGGCTTCGGGTACTCTGCGTAGTAGATGACGGCGAAGAACAGCAGGAACATCGCGAGACTGGAGAATATGCCAACTAGGTTTGCGACGAGGACGTTTCTTATCTTGAGCAGCCCCATCTGAATCAGTGGGGAAGTGCGGCTACGCTCGAAAACGAAGAAGCTGACCGTCAGGATAAGGCCGGGTATGAGGAAAGCGATGTTTTCCAGCGAGAGCCAACCTAAGTTGGGTGCTTCAGTCAGGTAGAGCAGTACGAGTACTATGCCTGCCATTAGTATCGTCGCGCCTGTGAAGTCAACTTTGCTTTTCACGCCTGGCACATCTTTCTTTAGTAGGACGAGCACGAGGAAGAACAGGACGATGCTCAGAATGAAAGCCGTGTGGAAAGCCCATTCCCAGCTTAAGTCTTGAACGATGTAAGCGCCGATGATCAGGCCTGCGGAGGCTCCAATTGCAAAGGTTCCGCTTATTATGCCCTGTGCCGTGGCTACTTTCTCTTTGGGGAAAATGTCCGTTATGATTGCTAGGCCCAGTGGCACGATTGCGAAGCCGACACCTTGGATGGCTCTGGAGGCTATCAGCATGTAGATGCTATTTGAGAAACCGGCTAAGCCGACGCCTGCAATGTAAAACAGAAGGACCGTGAGGAAGATCTTCTTTTTGCCGTAGATGTCGCCGAGTTTTCCCAGAATCGGCGAAACGGCGGCTCCCACGATGAGGAAAGCGGATGTTATCCATGATGCGATGGTGGCGGTGGATGAGAAGTGGTTCTGAATGGTGGGGATTCCTGGGATGACCATTGTTTCGACGTAGTTGACTAGGAATGCGACTGAGGTGACTGTTAAGAGGACTTTGGTTGGGTAGCTTAAGCGACCGCCTGTTGATGTTGTGATCGTGTTGTTTGGCTCCATTTTTAGCACCTTTGTTTTTGAAATACCGACTCACAGTCAATTAATATACTTATCGTCGCCAATAGCAACACTTTAAAGTAAAACCCGCGAATATTGTAAGCGTAGATCAAAATGCCCAAAGTCGTTCCCGAATACAAGGAAGAAGCCAAAGCCAAAATCGTCAAAGCAGCCCGCGTAGTCTTCGCAAAAAAAGGCTACCACGATGCAACCATGGACGATGTCGCCAAAGAGGTAGGCGTAAGCAAAGGAGCCCTCTACAGCTACTTCGCCAGCAAAGAAGATTTCATCAAAGAAATCAGCCTCCAAGGGCACCAAGCACTCAGAAATGTACTCACCGAAACGGCACAATGCTGTAACCTGCAAGAAGCCCTTGAAAAAGCCTACGGGGCGGTAGCAGAACAGTTCAAAGGAAGCCTCCACACCCACTTTGAAATCCTCGCCCTATCCAGCCACGACCCCAAAATTAAACTGATACTGACCGAAGACTACCGAAAAGACACCCGAGCCGTTGAGGCCTTCGTGGAAGAAAAGAAGCGGCAAGGTATTATCAGAACCGACATTGACGCGCGGGTTCTGGCAGAATTGTTCACGGCACTGTATCTGGGCTCGCTGGCGAAGCTGGTAATGGGTTTCCCCAACCAAGAAGTGCATGACCAATGGATCAAATCCATGACGCTAATCCTTACAGAAGCCAAGAACCTCAAAGATGCGGCAACCTAAACTATAAGTGAAACCTTCTCCATCAATATTGTTGGAGACTTACTTTTATGGAAAAGACAAACAAAAATAGACTTGTGTCTAATCCCTCGAGGGAACCACCAACCCACGAAGAGCCTGTACGCACAACCGAACCAAGCAGGCTTCAATGCGAGATATGCGGAAGAGCTTTCAAAACCCACACCGAACTTGACCGCCACTTGGAAAGCATCCATGGAAGCCCCGAGAAAACTCACACTGGACCGCACACCGGCCATCGCGTCGAATAGTCTGCGAAGGAATTTTCTGGTGCTCCGGCCGGGATTTGGACCCGGGTCACCGACTCGAAAGGCCGGTATACTTGGCCGGACTATACTACCGGAGCCCTTTTGCCAAAAGCATCAAGCAGAATGACATTTCCCTCGAATAAACCTTGCTCTTCCAGAATTCAGGCTTTAGTTGGCTTGGGCTTTTTTGGCTCAGGCTTCGGCTTAAACAAAAATCCAGTTATTTGGTCGACGAGTTTGCCCTGGTTTTTGACGGTTTTTTCGAGGTCTTCTATTCTTCTTTGCAGGTCGTTTGAGATGATTTTGCCTTCGATGCGATTTGCGCTGCGGAACATGAGTAGCATCTTGAAGACTTCGTCGATGGCTTTCTCCTGCTCGTTGGCGGGGGCAGGCTTTATCCCAGTAATGATGGACATTTGGTCGATGTAGTGCTCCTTGATTTTCAATTCCTGATTTACTGACGGGTCAGTTGGGAATGCGATGCTGAGCGGGGTTTGCTTGGCCAATTCGGCTGCAGTTGGGAAACGGATTATTATGTCTCCCCTTATCCATGAGGCAACGAATTCCTTGACGTAGCGGTGTACTTCGTCCTTGCTGAAAAGCTGAGTGGGCTCCACTTTCGGTTCGGGCTCAGGCTGTTTCCTTTTGATTCTTACGCTTATGATTTTCTTGTCGTCTGGCTTACTCGCCAACGTTCAACCCTTCCTTAATCGCCACTTTTGTTCTGCTTTCCTTCTTAGCATCAACTAGTATTTAAGAAAAGATGCTAGAAGGAGATTTTCGCTGCGGATGGGATTTTGCCGAGGATTTTCGCCGTCGCCCTCTCCACCTTTTCGCGGTCGGCTTCGTCGGTGTAGACGCGCAATATGTTCATGAAGCCTTTGAGCGTCTCAAAAATCTTGGATATCTCGCTTAGACGTTGCAGGGTTTTTTCTCCCGACGCCGTTCTCGTGAAAACGGGGATTTCCATGGATTCCATGAGGACGGCGTGGTGATATGGAACAGACGGCACAGTGGGCACGTCGATTATGACGGATTCGATGTTGACGCCTGCCTCCTTGGCGATTTCGCTCTGTATCTGGCGTCGGTAGGTTTCTCTGCCGAAGAGGTTGCTTACCATGGTGTCTTTCTCGTAGAAGGTTCGCTCGTAAGCGCATTTTAGCATTTTGCGGCGCTCAAGGTTTGCGATGACGCCTTTGGATGCGGCGCATTTCTTCAGTGCTGCCCAAACTGTGTAGTCGTCCAGCGCCAGGTAGTCTTCAGGCGTCTTGAAAGCGGTTAATCCGAGTTCTTTGTTCGCCTTTTCCATGGCTGTTGCCAGCATGATTTGCGCTGCTCTGCCGACGCGGTGGAAGTAGATGCTCTTGAACGATTCTATGCGGGCAATCATGAAGGCTTCCAGAGCGGAGAGGGCGCCCAGCTCAACGGCGAGGTTTTCGCCGAGCACGTCGAGGGCGTGGATGAGGCGGTACACGTCGATGAAGCCGTATTCTGCGCCCGTGTGGTAAGTGTCCCTTACGATGAAGTCCTGCTTGTCAACGTCGACGCCGCTGCTTATTATCTGGTCCATAAACGCCCTGCTTGGCTTATGCAGTTTGCCGACGGCGAGACCCGCCACCTCCTTTGGCTTGTAACCCATCTTTGACAGCTTTTCACCGACCTCGCTTTTCTCGACGATCCACGAGGTGATGTCTTCATGGGTTTTATCCAAGTCTTTCAGCAGTAATTGCTCGAACACATGCGAGAAGGGTCCATGTCCGCAGTCGTGGAGCAGCGCCGAAATCCTGCACATGTCAACTTCATCCTGGCTGAGGAGGCCTGCCACGTTGGGGTTCTCCAAAACTTTGCCCGCCAAGAACATGACGCCGACGCAGTGCTCAAACCGTGTGTGGTTAGCGCCTGGGTAAACGTATTCTGAACCCGCTAACTGGCGTAGGCGTCTGAGCCGTTGCATCGGGTAGGAGTCCATTATGGTTTTTTCCTCTTCAGAAATGTACACGTACCCGTGTACGGGATCCTTGATTTCTCCCCAGTAAGCTTTAGGCACAGGCGAACCCTCGCGACTGCAATTTATATTTATTTATCTCCCTATAATGTTAACGCTGACCAAGCTGAGGCTTAGAAAATGAGTGGAAAAGGTGTGTTCATCTGCGTTGAAGGCTTAGACGGTAGCGGAAAAACTACGCAGGCACAGATACTCACGGAGCGGCTTAGCAACGAGTACAGTGTCGTCTACACGGCGGAACCCAGTCGCGGTAAAACAGGCACTTTCATTCGCGAATGCTGCCTCTACGAGGAAAAGCGGCTGCCGACGGTAGTCGAAGCACTGCTTTTCGCCGCCGACCGCGTAGAACACGTCGAGAACGAGATTAAACCCGCCCTAGCTGAAGGGGAAGTGGTGATCTGCGACCGCTACCTTTACTCGTCGCTGGCTTACCAGGGCAGCGCTGGACTGAATTTGAGTTGGATCAAGAAAATCAATTCCTACGCTTTGAAGCCTGACTTCGCCGTCTTCATCGATGTACCGCCTGAACGGGTGCTGGAGCGCCTACAGAGAAAGAAGTCTGTGATGGAGACACTGGAGATACAGCGCAAAGTCCGCGAAGTCTACATGAAGTTTGTCAGTCAAGGCGAACTCTTGCTTGTCGATGGAGACAAGCCAAAAGAGGAAGTTGCAGACATGTTGCTATCGAAGGTTCAAGTTTTTCTTGAAACACGTAAGTCACGCTTCAAATAGGCGCCTTCACTTTCTGAACAATCCTGCATTGCCCGCTATGGCATAAAAGAGGAGTTTTCAACTGATTATTTAAAAAAAAGTTGAGGGGAAAAACGAAAATGGGGAGAGGTTGGGTTTAGTCTTCTCTCCACTTGAAGAGTCTGACCGCAGCAGTGAATATGATGGCTGTGATGACTCCAATTACTGCAAGGTCTATTACAGCTCCAATGTAGTTCGAGTACACCATCACGTTGTTCAAACCCTCGACAACATAGAACAGTGGAAGCACATGCGCGATTGTCTGCAAGTACTGTGGCATGATACTGATTGGGAAGAATGTGCCCGAGAGGAACATCATTGGGAAAGTCACTATGTTGCCGATGACTCCCGCCGTCTCAGGGTTCTTGGTGACCGTGCCCACAAGCATGCCGAGTGACGCGAAGAGCGTTGGGCCGATAAGCAGAAACGGTATAAGCCAAGGCGTCAGCGTGATGTTTGCGCTGTATACTGTTATTCCCACAACCACCATCAGCACGAAGCTTACAATAGTCAAAACGATGTACCACATTATCTTCGAGGCAAGCCACTCGAACTTCGTCAGCGGCGTAAGCGACAACTGCTTGAACAGCTTGGTCTTCTTGTAGTCTGAGGAAATGTTGACGAGGCTGAACATTGGACTTACCAGTATGGAGAAGCCGATTAAGCCTGGAACAAGAAAATCGATGTACTTTGTCTGATGAAGATTAACTGTGGTTGAGGTTATACCGATTATGGGCATAGCGTTCTGCTTGTAGAAGTTGAGGTTGAAGTAGTTTATGACTCCGTCTACGGTTGCGCCGACGATGCTGCTTGTGCTAGATGTCGGGTTGCCGTAAACCGTCACGTTTACTGGCTGACCTGCCATATAGCTCGCTGAGAAGTTTGCGGGTATTACGATGCCGTCAGACGCTGAATGGGCTGCCAAGTACGTGGAGAAGTCCTCAGTTGAATTCACCATAATAACTCTGACTGTGCTGGAGCTGTTGAGAGCTGTCAAGAACTGTGTGGAAACTGGGCCTTTGTCTTGATTCTGCGCGTAGACGTTGATTACTCCCGAGCTGTTGCCTGAGAAGATGGCGCCGAAAATCAATATTAGTATAACTGGGAAAACCAAGCCGAAGAATAAGCCGAACCTGTTTCGTAGGTACCCGCGGCTAAAAACTTTGAAGTCAGCCCATATTCTTTTTCCACTAGACATCTTTCAAGTTCCCTCCGTGCTTATGTTCATTTTGTTCGTCCATGATTTCGCCGCGCTCGCCGACTTTTCTGCTAACAAGTCTAACGAAGACATCGTCTAAGCTGTCGCGTCGGGTCTGGATTTCTCCCCAATCCATCTTTGACTGGTCAGCCGCAGCCAACGCTGCAAGGGCGTCGATTTTCTGCTTAATCGGTATGCTGATTACCCCTCTTGCAGGGTCGTAGTCGATGTGTAGCTCCGTGTTTGCCTTGATATATTTAGCCAGCTGCTCGGAACCGTGGATTTCAAGCCTTTCTCCGGAGCCATGTTCCGCGATGATTTCGTCGCTTGTACCCATAGCCACGATTTTGCCGTGGTCCATGATGGCAACGCGGTCGGACAGCTGCTGTGCCTCATCGAGGTAGTGGGTTGTCAATATGATTGTTTTTCCCTTAGCCTTCAACCCGCGGATGACTTCCCAGATGGCTCTCCTCGCGTTGGGATCAAGTCCAGTGGTGGGTTCATCCAGGAACAGCAATTCGGGCGTATTTACCAGTGAAAGCGCTAAACCCATCTTCTGCTTTTGCCCGCCCGATAGGCTGTCAAAATTGGTTTTGGTTGACTCTTCAAGCAAAACTTCTTTCAGAATGTCGTCAGGGTTGACTTTGATGTCGAAGAGGTCAGCATAGTAAATTATGGCTTCTCTCGGAGTTACTTTTTCCATAAAATTGAACTCTTGTGGGATGACGCCGATTTTCTTGTGAAGTTCATAACCGTTTTTCCATGGGTCGAAACCGAGGACTTTTACGTCGCCGCCGTCCCGTTCGCGTAGGCCTTCCAAGATTTCAATGGTTGTGGTTTTGCCCGCGCCGTTTGGCCCCAGCAGAGCGAAAACTTCGCCTTGGTTGACGGTGAACGAGATGCCGTCCACTGCCTTTAGAGATCCGTAATTCTTGCTTAACGAGGTGACCTCAACTGGACTTAACATTTTCTCGCTCCTACTTTCTGCTTCTTGGAGAAAATATTTGAATCATCATTGCTCAGCACAGAGTTAATATAAGTTTCGTGTGTAAACTCATTATTTTGTAGTTGACGAGACGGTTTTTCTATCACTTTATTTTTCATATGATTCACTTCCTTTCAGATAAACCAGCTATTCAATAAATAACCAGTTCACATGGCGTATGCACAGAAAGTACACACAAGACGTTACTGCTGAAAACAGATGTTACCCATTTTTTTTCCAATCTCCTTTTTGGAGATTTCGTTGATTTTTTTTAAGGAGAAAAAACTCCAATGGGTTCAAAAAACTCACGCCTTAATGCTTCGCGGTTTAAGCAGCAATTATATTGTCTTGCTTTGAATACAACTGATATACCGTTTTGGCTATAGAATAATCTTGTCGCTTAAGGCCTTCAGAGCCAAATATTAGATTGATTGTTGCTTTTTCAGAGTTTTCTTTTTTGCGGTTTCGTTGGTTTTCTTAAAGATAAACAATGTTAAATCTTCAGGCGACAGGTACCTGAGCCCTTTTTTATGGTGAACTTGGATCTCAACGGCGCTTCGGTTGTAGACTGTTCTGAGGAGGTAGTAGTCAAACTTCAGCGGGGTTTTGTCGGCTTTGTAATACCGTATTACGCAGAAGAAATCTAGGGTGTCAAAGTGTTCTTTCTCCAGTCGGTTCAACACTTTTTTTAGCTCTTCTTCGTCGATGAAGTTGAAGTTCTCAGCGTCAGCTAAACCGAACTCGAAAATCACTTTGCAGTCGGGTATCGTTGGGTTAGCTGCTTCTTCAAAGCTGAATTCCTTCCTGTTTACTTCATAAAACGTTTGAATCAGGGCTTGCTGGAGTTGTCGGATTGGTACAGTTGAATCGAAGCTTTCAACAAACTGGATGTTTGGGGGAAAATTCTCGAATAAACCCAGCGTCGGGCATTCCTACTTTGCTTTTTTCATCTTCTGAATCTTGTCAAGGCTGTCCAGCAGCTGGGACAACGCGATGCTTAGCTTCTGCAGTTCATCAGCGTCTTGGGTTTTTTCGATTTTGCCCTGTACCTCTTCGATCTTGCACAGAAGCGTGGATTCAAGCTTGTCGTATGGTGTGCTTGCCGCTGAATGAGTGGCTGGCGGTTCCTCGCCTTCTTTGACGACTACGACTTTTTTCTCGTCTTTCGCGCACCACAACGTGCCGTCTTGCAGTCTGAACAGCGGGGAAGAGCAGACTGGGCATGACAGATCCGTCAAAGTTGCCCCTTGCATCAGCAAGTCAGCCATGCGTTTGATATGCATGTTGTTCTCTTTGTTCTGTTGCAACATCAACCCCAAAGTAAATACGTATCAATCCTTATATAACTTGGTTACTTGGAGAAGACAGCGGGGATTGTTTCATTTATGGTTCGGAAGAAAAAAGCTGAAGAATACGAAGGCAAAATCAAGCAGGCATTACAGGTGCTTGCAGAGGTTTCTGAGGACAGCACAACGCCGAGGAACATCAGGCGCTCAGCCAAAGACGCAATGAACTCCCTGCAAAGCGGCGAGTACACTCCTGCCGTGCGCGCCTCCAACGCGGTTTCACTTCTGGACGAGATATTGCAGGACCCCAACATGCCTCCGTACACTCGCGTGAAGTTGTGGAACGTCATGAGCTTCATAGAAGCCATAAAAGACTAGTTCTTTTGGGTTAAGTTCTCTTCAATTTCAGTGTTCTTTGTTTTGAATTTCTTTTAGCTTCTTTATACGAGTTGGCGCAGTGTACGCAGCAGAAGGCAGTTTCTCTGCCGTCGATGACTTCCCTGTAGCCACCCTCGTAGACTTTGCATCCGCAGTGGGCGCAGACGTAGAGGCTTGGTTCGATGGCGATTGACACGAGGTCGGCGAAGCGTTTGAACAACTCGGTGCACAGCTGTCTTCCCGTGTCGGTTAACTCGAAGATTTTTCTCTCTTTTTCGCCGACGGGCTTCTCGGTGTGTTTGACTAAACCTTTTTCTTCGAGTTGCAGGAGGAACGGGTAGACAAGGCTTGGGCTGACGGGTTTTTTGACACGTTTCTTGAATCGGCTGATGATGCTGTAGCCATGTGCGGGCCCCTCGTATAGTATGGTTAGTATGTAGAAGCGTGCGAAGTCACTGATCAACTCGTCAATGTCGCTCGCGGCTTGCCTGTTCTCGCTCATCCTAATTGCCCCATTGCTTAATCGGGAGCTGCCATAATAAGTGTTCTAAGGACATATCGGCAGAAGAGCCACTTTGGGTGTGGAAAGTCGCTTTTTCCTGTTTTGAGATTTTCTGCTAACAGATATATGTGACCTGTTGCATTTCACTTAGGGTTCACAGAGGGGAAAGCACCATTGAAGTATGACGTCATTATCGTGGGTGCGGGTCCAGCAGGCATCTTTTCAGCACTAGAGTTAACCGAGAAAACAAACCTAAACGTCCTCATCCTCGACAGGGGACAAGACATCGACAAACGCAAGTGCCCCAGCAGCCGCGGCATGGAATGCGTACACTGCGAGCCATGCTCGGTTCTTTCAGGCTGGGGCGGAGCAGGCGCCTACAGTGACGGAAAACTGACGCTTTCAACTGAAGTCGGCGGCTGGCTAAACCAGTACGTGTCAACCAAGGAGCTTTGGGCGTTGGTCAAACATGTCGACAGCATCTACCTCAAGTTCGGCGCCAGCGAAGTCGTTTACGGCGGCGAAAACGAAAAGGTTGATGAAATCGAACGGCAAGCCTCCCTCGCAGGGTTGAAACTTATCCGGCAAGAAGTCCGCCACATGGGCACTGACAAATGTAAGGAAACTCTTCATCGGATGCGCAAAGAACTTAACGGTAAAGTCACGTTTCGCCCGAGAACTGAGGTGAAGGCGCTCATCACCGAGAACCACCTGATTCAGGGCGTGGAAACCGTTGAGGGCGAAAAAATCTACGGTAAATACGTAATCATCGCCCCTGGCAGAAGCGGTGCTGAATGGCTTCAGATGGAGGCTCAGACTCGCGGACTAAAAACTGTGAATAACCCCGTTGACATCGGCGTCCGCGTTGAAGTCTTAGCGTCAGTCATGGAGAACCTGACCAAGGCGCTTTACGAGCCCAAGCTTGTCTATTACTCACGGCAATTCGACGATCAAGTACGTACCTTCTGTGTGTCACCTTACGGCGAAGTCACCACCGAATCATACGACGGCGTCTTAACCGTCAACGGCGGAAGCTACGCTGAACGCAAAACCGACAACACCAACTTCGCCATATTAGTCAGCACCTCGTTCACGGAGCCCTTCAAAGAACCGACTGCCTACGGCAAATACGTCGCCAGACTATCAAACCTGCTCAGCGGCGGCGTGATGGTTCAGCGGCTGGGAGACTTGGTTGTTGGACGCCGCTCGACACCTGAACGTTTAGCGAGGAGCGTGGTTACGCCGACGTTGAAGAATGCTACTCCAGGTGACTTGAGCTTCGTTTTACCCTACCGCTACTTGGTGGATATCCGTGAGATGCTTCAGGCACTAGACATTATCGCACCTGGCGTCCATTCACGAGACACTCTGCTGTACGGCATAGAAGTCAAGTTCTACTCATCCCACCTGCAGCTCAGCAACACCTTAGAAAGCAAAATCCAAAATATGTTCACAGTAGGCGACGGCGCAGGTGTCACACGCGGGTTGATTCAAGCGTCGGCTTCAGGCGTGATTGTGGCGCGGGAAATCTTGAAGCGCGAGCATTTGAGGGACGAGACAAGCTAAGAAACGTCTGAAGTTCAATCCATTTTTGGAACTTAGCTATTCTAACAAACTTTAAAAGCTACTCCATATTATCAACCAATACTAAAAACAGGCGGAGAATTGAAAATGAGCGATAATAGCGATGTATTACCGAAGGTTCAGGGTCAAATGAACCTTCTAGAACGTATAGCCGCTTTTGTCCCAGGTTTCCACGGCTACAAAGAAAAAGAGATACGTCGAGAAAGCGACAAGCTAATCAGAAATCACTTAACCATGAAACTGCAGATTGAAAGGAATGATCTGCGGGATCTTGAGCAGAAGCTTGCTGACCGTCGATACTTCGATGTTCTGACTGATATGGATCGCTTAGTTGCCAAGATGGACCGCGTCGTTGAAAAAGTCAATCATGCGTCCTACGGCTACAGCGGCTTCTTTGATGCTGTTAAAGTGAATGAAGGCAACCTTGACAACATGATAGCCTTCGACAACAAACTGATCGACGGCGTAAACGCGTTAACCACTGAAATCGACGCCTTCAAAACTGCCTTGTCCAGCGGGGCAACGTCGGACCTCAAAACCCGAGCGCAAAACGTTACCGACAAGCTTGAAAGCTTGGAGAACACTTTTGATCAACGTAACGAAGTCATTATGGGAGTGAGCTAAAATGCCGCAAGTAATCGAATGGGTTAACGCTGGCGCAGACCAGATCATCTACAAGTACCCAGTTGAAGACATCACGTGGGGAGCGCAACTCGTCGTCCACGAATACGAAGTCGCCGTCTTCTTCCGTGACGGCAAAGCCTACGACGTCTTCCAAGCGGGCAGACACACCCTGACCACGCTGAACCTGCCGCTGCTCACCGGGCTGCTGACGCGCATCGCCGGGTTCGGCAGCAACAAGCCGTTCAAAGCCATGGTCATCTATATAGCCACCAAAGTGTTCAACGGCAAATGGGGAACCAGCGCGCAGACCACGGAGTTGGCTCCGCTGAAGGTGTTTGGTCAATTCCTCTTCAAGATAGACGACGCCACCTTGTTCGTGAACGAGGTTGTAGGCGGACAGAGCGTCTTCGATACCGATGGCGTCAACAACTTCCTCCGAGGCTTTCTCAACGAGAAGATAATTGCGGAAATTTCACACTACGACCTAGTCACCGTCTTCACACGGTTGCAAGAAACATCGATGATCGTCAAGACCAGCGTGATGGACTACTTCAAACGCCTCGGCATCGAACTCACCGACCTAAGGTTCGAAGGCATCGACACCACACCAGAGTACCGTGAACGCCTCTTCTGGCTCAAGACAGGAAGCACCCCAGCCGATACAGTGCTGCGCATGGAAACCGTTAAGAGCGCAGCTGCATCCCTTGGGCAATCAGGCGGCGGAGGAGGCGGAGCAGGCTTAGGCACAGGCATGGTGCTCATCCCCCAAATCATGAATTCGGCGGGTCAAGTCCAAGCGCAGGCACCTACAGCGGCGCTGGTGATTTGCCCAAAATGCGGTGCACACGTTCCAGCCACGTCGAAGTTCTGCCCCGAATGCGGAACCTCACTGACGCCTCCATCGCAGGCAACGATTAACTGCCCCAAGTGCGGTCACTCGATTCCCGCTGGCTCGAAGTTCTGTCCCGAATGCGGCGCAACAATCTCATAGGATGGCTCACAGGTGTCTGAAAGTAGACGGCAACTGCTAACAATCGGCGTCTTCTTCATAATTGTAGTTGTCGCCATACTTCTCTATCCCACGAACGTGACCCACAACTGGTGGTACATTCTACAGTTGATCCTCGTGCTCTTCGGCGTCTGGATGCTGGTTCTCGCGGCTATGCGAACACAGAGCCCGCAGAAGTACGAGCGCTCGCCATATAGCTCAGTCCAAATGGGTGTGTTGCTTATGGCGGTCGGTGCCGCTTGGTTCCTGTGGGGTTACAGCTGGATCTACACGGTAGCCTTGCTGCTTCTTGCGCTAGGTGCCATAGCTATCACTTCGGCCCTGAGAAGAAAAACCCCGTAAGCCTTTCTTTTTTGGCTCTAAACATTTTTCTACCTCTTTGTGTAGTCACAATTGCAGAAGGCTCAATGTTATGGCTGAAGAAATTATCGGGCGCGGCACATGGTACGACATGATGGCTAAGAAAGTCATCGACCGAGAGAAGCAGCTCGGCAGAGACATGAAATTGCTCCGCACGGAGATGGGTCTGGGTGCATCGGGTTTCCCACACATCGGCAGCCTCGGCGATGCCTCACGGTCATACACAGTCACATTGGCACTCAAGAATCAGGAAGTAGATTCAGAACTCATCGCTTACTGCGACGACAAAGACGGGCTGCGGAAGGTTCCCGCCGGATTGACGGATGCGGGGCTGGAAAAGTACCTTGGGTTCCCGGTTTCAAGCATACCTGACCCGTTCGGCTGCCATGAAAGCTTCGGCAAACACATGAGCTCCCTCCTGCTTGAGTCACTTGACAAATGCGGAATAACGTACCGCTACTACTCAGCTAAGGAAGTCTACGAAAAGGGTCTGCTTCTGAACGAGATGAGAACCATCCTCACCAACGCCAAGAAGGTGGGGCAAATAGTGAAAGAAGAGGTCGGACAAGAAACGTACACGGAGGTTCTGCCCTTCTTCGCCATCTGCGAAAAATGTGGACGCATCTACACGACGCGGGCTTACTCTTTTGACCCTAAAACCGACAAAGTCCACTACAAATGCGAGGGGCTAGAAATCCGAGGCAAACTCATCAAGGGCTGCGGACACGAAGGCGAAGCAGACATAGCGAAGGCCGAGGGAAAACTCACTTGGAAAGGCGAATTCGCAGCCCGCTGGAAAGCATTGGACATAAGGTTTGAAGCCTACGGCAAAGACATCGCTGACTCAGTGAAAATCAACGACCGCATCAGCCGCGAAGTCCTCTGTTTCGAGCCGCCTTCCCACGCACGCTACGAGATGTTCCTCGACAAGGGCGGAAAGAAAATCTCTAAGTCGGCGGGTAACGTTTTCACGCCGCAGGTTTGGTTCCGCTACGGTTCGCCTCAATCGCTTCTGTTGCTTATGCTGAAGCGGTTTGTCGGCACGCGAACCTTGGATGTGTCCGATATTCCCGCTTACATGAACGAGCTTGACTACCTTGAAGATGTTTACTTTGGCAAGAAGCAGGCAGGCGAAAAAGAAGGGATGCGGCTGAAAGGTTTGTTTGAGTACTGCTACGTCGCGAAACCGCCTGCCACGCCCAGCATTCACGTGCCTTACAACTTGATGGCGTTCCTCGTCAAGATGGCGCCCAAAGACTGCTTCGAACAATACGTTGTCGAGAAGCTTCAAAGCTACGGTTACCTGCCAAAGGGTCAAGCTGCCTTAGACGCTAATCTGAAGTTGCGGGTTGACTACGCTTTGAACTGGACCGAGGATTTTGAGGAAATCAAGGAGTCCGCTGTGACGCTGAAGGCTGAAGAGACGAAAGCCATAGGCGACTTCATAGCCAAACTTGAAGTCGAAGATGAACCTGACAAAATCCAAAACGCCATCTTCAACTCGGCAAAAGACAACGGCGTGCAGCCCGGCGCATTCTTCAAGGTGCTCTACCAAATCCTGATGGGTGCGCCACAGGGTCCCCGTTTAGGACCATACGTGCTTGCAATGGGAAAACAAAACGTCGTCGCTGCTTTGAAAAGGGCGTTAGGCAAGAACCAGCAGGCGTTTTAAGGTAAGCTTTGAAAGCAGGGTCGGCGAAGGAACAAAGTTCAAAGGGATCCTTCCCGAAGGCAGCCAAGTGGCCGACGTTGCGTACCACTATTTTTAAGTCTAAGCAGAGTATTTACTATTCTGCCCCAAATTTTTGGGAGCAAAAACTTGGGCCTGTCGTCTAGTACGGATTATGACACCGGCCTGCGGAGCCGGAGGTCCTGGGTTCAAATCCCAGCGGGCCCGCCAATCTTTTACTTAAACAAGCTTGAAGCTAGTTACATGCAAAAAAGTGCACCACAGCCTTCTTTTGCAATGTTGCTTAGTCTAAATAATCGGAAAACCAATAGAAAAAAGTTTGTTGCATATTAACGCGTGTAGTTTGAATCAATAACCAATCTTTCGATTCCCATTCATTCGAAGACCAATTTACCGCTTACCGCTTTTGGGGGTAAACGGATAATGAATTTTGCGCCTTTACCTGGTTCGCCCTCTTCAGCTATTGTCCAGCCGTAAACATCTAACATCTTCTTGATGAAAAACAGCCCGAAGCCAGTGCTGCCCCCGGTGCTAAAGCCTTCATTAAAAAGTTTAGGTTTGTTTTCCGCCGAGATGCCGACACCGTCATCTTCATAAATCAGGCGCAAACCGCCTGACGCTTCCTGCTCATAATACACTTTTATGGTAGTGGCTTTTTCGCCGTATTTTCTTGTATTATCAATAAAGTTGTAGAACATCTGCCTAAGAAACGAGTCCGCCAGAACGCTTTTGCCGTGGCAGCCATTAATCACCTTAAAGGTTAAGCCAGAGAAAAGAGCCGTAGCCTCATCTACAGCCTCGCCAACATCGACGTCGCTTAGCTTTTCGACGCCTAAGCGCTCATACATTCTAGAGAACTCAAAGATCTTCACCGAATCCGCCACAGCCTCCTCAATCTTGTTTAGTCCTTCCACAATGTCAGGCTGATCCACATGCTTCTTCTTAAGCAAATACGCATATGCACTCACCGTTGAAAGTTTATTGCGAACATCATGCCTAGTTAAGCTGCCCACTACCCCCAATTTTTCGTTAACCAAAGCCAACTGATTCAAAGTCTGCTTCGACTCTTCATCGGCCTTCTTGCGTTCAGTGATGTCTCTGGCTACTGCTAATATCCTTTGTTTTCCGTCGTAGGTTATGAGACTGGCGCTGATTTCTACTGGAATTTTCTTTCCTTCCTTAGTAGTGTGCTCTGTTTCGAAAACCTGTGCTTCACCCAAAATCGTGCGGCTCATTAGACCTTTCACTTGTTCAGCACTCAGATAACTATCAATGCCCTTAATCCCCAACGACTGAAACTCATCCCTCGAATAACCCAACATCTTGACTGCGGCATCATTCACATCCAAAAAGTTACCCTCAAAATCAATAACCCAAACCGACTCTGGCATACCATTAATCAAATTCCTATAATTTAATTCACTATTTCTTAATTTCTCTTCAACTTTCTTACGTTCAGTGGTGTCGGTGAACATTGCTTGCACAGCTGGTTGTCCACCGTATTCTATCAGAGCAGAGGACATCTCTACCAAAACAACGGCTCCATCTTTTCTGATCCCGCGAGCCCCATACTGTGTTGAAAGAGGCTTCCCTTCTAATCGCTCTTCGAATCGTTTGAAAAAAAGTTCTCGGTCATCTGGATGCACAAGGCCCATCGCCTGTTGCGGCGAAAACGAAGTCAACTCTTCAATACTGTAACCAAAAATTTTTGACATCGCAGAGTTAGCGAAAACTATGCGTGGCATCGTTCCTTGAACGATCAATAATCCCTGAGTCGATAGTTCGACTATCTGTCGGTATTTTTCTTCACTTTTCCGCAAAACCTCTTCAGCTTTCTTGCGATCAGTTATAGGCACTGCTAGTTCTAGTGCAGCGGTTATGTTTCCATCTTTGTCTTTGAGGGGAGTTACTCTTAACTCAATCCAAGTTGTTTCGCCTTGAGAGTTAATTGTTCTGAATTCATGGACATCTAAAGAAACATTTTGTTCAAAGATTTTTTTTGCCCCGCAATCTATGCAAACAGTTTCAGAATTGTTAAAGGTCTGGTAGCATTTCTTGTTTGGAGCAACACCCAAATCCATCAGAAGCTTATTCGCCCAAACCACACGGTAATCCTTGCCGATAACAGCTAAACCAGCATCAATGCTTTCCCCGACTCTCTCAAGAACATTAAAAGTCCTCCTCAACTCTGCCTCCGCTTGTTTACGTTGAGTGATGTCTTCCAGTTCGGCAACGTACAGAACTGGTTTGCCTTCGTTGTTTCGTATTGCGCTAACTGTGACTTTTCCATCAATTATGCTGCCGTCTTTTCGAACATACCTTTTCTCTTGGCTAAAATAGGGAATGTTTCCACAACTGAGTTCTTTCATGTCCTTATTGCTAACTTCGATATCATCTGGGTACGTTATGTCCTTAAAAGAACGTTTTTGCAACTCATCCTCTGAATAACCAACTATTCTGCGGAAAGCCTCATTTGCACTTTTAAACATCATGTTCGAATCAGACGTCGCAATTCCAAGAGGCGCGTTGTAAACAATTGCTTTTAGCTCTGCTTGGCTTTCTCTAAGTAACTCAATTGCTTTTTTATGTTCAAAACTTCTTCTAATACTGTGCGCAAGTTCGCCATAGGCTGTTTCTGGCGATCCTTGCTTGTTGCAGTATCCGTCTGCACCCAAATTTAGTGCTCTTATAGCGACTTCTTCTCTGCCTTTCCCAGTAAACAATATGAAAGGAATTTGATTTCCTCTTTCGCGCAGCTCTTCGAGGAATTGCAGTCCGTTTTTCTGGGGCATCTCATAGTCAGAAACCACAACATCATAATGCCCAGCTAACAGTTTCTTTAGGGCTTCATCCACACAACATGCAGTGTCAAACTCAAAACTATCGTCCATATCCATTAGAACTTGCTTGGAAATCTCCAAAATGGAGGCGTCATCGTCAACGTGCAAAATACGTATTGGTGTCCTGCTGTTCGTTGGTTTTGTGGAGCTGTTTCGGGGTTGAAGCAAAACATAACCACACTAACAATAAACATTCAGTTCGTGTGCTAATATAATTTGTGCGAAGGCAGTTTACATGCACATTGCCGAAAAATTTAAGAAAAGAATATCGCCGAGAAAACTCTAGTCAACAATTTTTAGGGGCCATGTCATGCACATTTTATGGTGCGCTGGTTTGTCCCAAAATTACATGACGAAGAATGGAAAGAGATTTCATGAAACCTAAAATAATGGAGAATTACGGGAATTGAAGTTCTTACTCTCTGCTTGAAAGCACCAAAATGTAGTCAGCTGTGTCAGCGCACATGTCTGCGGCTTGCTCGATGAATTCTATGAGGTCGTCGAAGATGACCATGGCCCCGCAGTTGATGTTTGCGCCGTACTTTACGAATAAGCTTTTGCATTTAAGGTAGTCAATGTCGATGGCATGCTCGATTTCGCCGACTTTCTTCGCCTCGTTGATGGCTTCGGCGGGGTTGGAGGAAATCTTTTCGATGCTGCTACGCAGAGTCTGAGCTGTATCCACAAGTTTTCCCGTCATGACAACGGTCATGTCGCTGAGTTCCTGCGGAATCTCCGTCTCTCCGAGCATTTCAAGGCAACGAGCCGCATCCTTCGTGTGGTCAGCCAGAGTGTCGAGCCGCTTAACGAGGTGCAGTAGGTCCTCACGGTAGTCGGCCACGAGAGCAGCTCCTTTGGACAGTTCCATGAAGACGTCGGTTCGAAGCGCGTCGACGCCTTCCTCTGTCTTGTAGAGGTTTTCAATGTACTTCTGCGCTTCTTTGAAGTTCTTCTCTGAAAAGCTCTTGGTTGCCTTATGCAGCCAAGTGACTGTGTCAAAAGCCTTTGTTATCTGGTCGTGTGCGAGCTCTAACCCTCTTGTTTTGCGTCGTTGTTCAAACCAATCGTAGCTTTTTCTTTCCACTCTCAACACCGCTTAACTATCTTATCGGTTTCAGATATAACCCTTATTGTAAACTCTGTACCTGAGTGGTCGTTAACACAAGTACCGCTTGCTCCTTCGGCGCTCGCTGCTCAGGTTTGTTTACGCCAAGTACGCGTCAATCGCTAAGAGCCAATCCATGAGATCGGCGTTTTTGGCCTTCGCTTGTTTTTTGTCGCTTAATCTTCCCTTCATTTTCCCCTCAATCCACTAGAGTTTAGCCACGCCTCAAACGTGGTTGAAGTACCATGGCATTTCGAGGCTTGCACCCTTCTTTTTGGTTTTTCTCTTCTGCATGGTGCTTCTGTGCTATGCTTCTCCATTATGGTTTATTTGCATGGCGCAAATAGTATATAGAGATCAACTTATTCTATATAGGAAAATTAGTTTTCAAGAACCGCCTTCGCCAACTTAACCTTGTCTTCTAAGCACCGCATGACGGTATCCGTGACCTTTACTTTGACGCCGAGTTTCTCGATTTGACCTTTCTCTTCAGAGTCCTTGGTATCAATTACAAAAACGTCAAGAAAATCCCTGTACAGTTTCGCAACGGAGTATGCTGAAACTTCAAAGCCTAACCCACGCAGAAGCTTATCAGCTGGACCTTTGATGGGGGAACCGTTAACGATAGGACTGACGCCGACGATTCTGGCATTTGTCTTCTTTAGCGCTTCTCTTACGCCTTTGAATGACAGGATGCTGCCTATGCTGACTATCGGGTTACTGGGGCAAACAGTAACTAAGTCCGCATTCAAGATTGCGTCGATAACCTTTGGCGCAGGCTCCGCGTCGGCGGACCCAACAAATTCGACACCTAACACCTCATCTTGGGCTTGCCTTTTCACAAAGTACTCCTCGAAATGAATCAGCCCCGACTCGACTCTTATCCATGTCTCAAACTTGTCGTCGGTCATCGGCAAAATCTCGACTTTCACTCCCAAGCGTCGGCAAATCTCTCTCGTCACTTCCGAAAGAGTGAAACCCTTACGCATCAGCTCTGTCCTGTGGATGTGTGTTGCAAAGTCCATGTCGCCTATGTTGAACCACGTTTCTAAACCCATTTTCTTCAGCGCTTCGAGGCAGTGGAAGGTGTCGCCCCTTATTCCCCAGCCTTTCTCGTCATCAACTATGCCCGCTAAGGTGTAGGAGACGATGTCGATGTCGGGTGAAATGTGTAGCCCGAACATTTCCATGTCGTCGCCAGTGTTGACGATCACGGACAAATCCTCTTCCTTGACAAGCTTGGTTAAACCCGTTAGAAACCTTGCCGCCCCGACTCCGCCCGCTAAAGCCGTAATCACAGATTTCACGCGCCGAAGCTAACGGTGATGTTTCTCTGAAACCCAGTATTCAGCAGTTGAGCCCTTGGCGTCGACTACGCGTTCCTTCTTGAAGATCGGCGCTTCGCTCTTGTATCTCTCGACGGCCTCTCTGAGGACTGGGAAAATACTCTGCCGATGGGAGCCAGCCACCGCCACGTAGACCAGTTCGTCCCCAACTTTGAATTCGCCGAGCAAATGGTGAATTTGTACGTCGACGATTTCGGGTTTCTTGGTCAAGTCGTCGCATATTTTCTTGAGGACTAGGTTGGCTTTTTCTTCGTAGGCTTCAAGTTGAAGCTTCTCGACCAGTTGCCCATCTGGGGCGTCTCCTCGTACTACTCCGATGAAGAGTCCTATCGCGCCTGCCTTTGAGAAATCGGGGTTTTTCTTGATGTTTTCGATGACGTCTTGGGCCGTAAAGCTTCCTTTTTCATGAACTCCTGCCCTTGATGACAAGTACAATGCTCCCTACTGTTCGTTTGAATGTTTTTTAGAATGTCGACTCTAAAGTATTTTGCCCTAGATAAGAAACTTAAAAATGAAATTATTAAGCTTCAGCTTCTGCTACTTCGGGTGCTTCCGGCTCAGCTGGAGCTTCCTTGGCTGGTCCTGCAGCTTGAGGCTGCCCCACAAGCTTGGATTTCCTTATGCCGACATGCCGTAGCGGTGCAACTTCTTTGGCTTGGTTGTAGATGTCTGAAGCGATTTTGCCGAGAACCATTTCCTGAACGAATTGGTCAAGTGACAGTGCTTCGGCTTTTTCGTGGATTGTTTTGTCCATTATCTTGCGGATTATCTTTTCCTGGGAAGTTTTTATTCTTGAGAGTGTCAGCGCTGAAACGGCGATTCTAAGCTTGTAGCCGTCTTTTGTGGTCAGGTTGATGAGTGAGTCAACTTTCGTGGTTCTTCTCCTGACTAGGCTGCGAAGGTAATCCCGCGAGTACTCGTGACCCTTAAACAGTGTCTTGGCAGTTTTGCCGTCGACCTCGTTAACCTGGAAGAACATTTTCAAGTAGTGATGCGAAAAGTCGCCTGTAATGTCGAAGAGCGTGGCTTCAACGACTCTGCCGATCAGCTGCTCTGTTTCTTCAGCTGGAATGGAACCTAACTCGACGTTTCCGAAGAAGGACGGCGCAACAACCATGTACCATCCTTTTCCTCGCCACTTATCTTTTACGTGTCTTGTTTTTGCTGACAATCCGATTTCTCCGAACGCGCAGTCAAGATTCTCAAAGAAATATTAAAAGGTTTATGGTTTCTTGTCAATTTTCTCTCTGTTGCCCATGTATTTCCGCAGGACTGTGGGGATTTTTATGGAGCCATCTTCTTGCTGGTTGTTCTCCAGCAACGCAACAATCGTCCTGCCCGTGGCGATGGCCGTCGAGTTCAAAGTGTGGACGAACCCTTTTGGGGCGGCTCCTTCTTTTTCACGGTACCGTATGTTAAGCCTTCTGCCTTGGTAGTCGGTGCAGTTGCTGCATGAAACAACCTCGCGGTAGCCGTTCTGAGCGGGCATCCAAGCCTCGATGTCGTATTTCTTAGCTGCTACTGTTCCGATGTCGCCTGTGCACACGTTGACTACGCGGTAGGGTAACTCCAGTTTCTGCAGGATTTCCTCCGCGTTCGCAAGCAGTTCGTCGTGAAGCTTAGCTGACTCTTCAGGCTTGCAGAAGATGAACTGCTCGATTTTATTAAACTGATGTGTGCGGAAGATGCCTCGTGTGTCTTTGCCGTGTGCTCCAGCTTCCTTTCTGAAACATGTGCTTGCTCCCGCAAGTTTTATCGGCATATCTGTTTCTTTCAAAACCTCATCCATGTACATCGCCGCCATCGGGTGCTCAGAGGTGGCTATGAGGTAGAGATCTTCGTTTTCCACTTTATACAGCACGTCGGCGAAGTCCCCCAGCGCCGTCACGCCCTCGTATGCCTTGCGTGTCATCAAGTACGGCGGAACTATCGGGGTGTACCCTTTTTTCGTCAACTCTTCAATGGCGTAGCTCATCAGCGCCATGTCCAACTGTGCCACTTGTCCCTTGAGATAGAAGAATCTAGCTCCTGAGATTTTTCCCGCCCTCTCCATGTCAATCTGATCTAAAGCCAGAGCCAAGTCAACATGGTTTTTCACTGGGAAATTGAAGGTCGGGATTGTTCCACACTTTTTAACCTCCACGTTGTCGTTAGAGTCTTTCCCGAGGGGAACACTGTCCTCCAAAAGGTTAGGGAGCTGCAAGAGATAATCATGGGTTTTCTGTTCTTCCGCAGCAACATGTTTTTCGATCTCGGTGATTTTTTGATCGATATCTTGGGCCTGCCGTATTTGAGCGTCGGCTTCCTGACGTGATTTTTTCAGTTTAGCTATTTCTATGGTTACGTTTTTTCGCTGGTGCCGCAGCTCGTTGAGTTTGGTGAGGTTTAGCCGCCAATCTTTGTCAACTGCGATTAAATCCTCCAGCATCTGGAGGCATTCTGAGTTGCCGCGTTTTGCAAGGTTGTTTTTCACAAGTTCTGGGTTTTCTCGGATGAGCTTGATGTCTAACATCGGCTTCACACGCAAATTGCTAACTTAAGATATTCGGCTATTTAACCTTGCGACGCCAAAATCTGTTTGAAACGGATTTGTTTTATGAAGCGCGCGCAAAGTTGCGTCACTCGAAGTTGTCTCGTAACAGAAACGTTACTCTCCAAATAGCAGCCTTCTTGCTTTTAAGCCAATTGAATAGACCTCTTTTAAGAGACAAAACTGGGCAACATCAGTCTTTCTTTGGCGATAACAGGAAAGGCTTTTCTACAGCCAACTCAATATGAGCTTCTAACACCCATGCCAAGTTGATCTGACCATTTGCTGACCAAACTCAAGAAACAAGTCCAACAGATGCTGACTTCGCAGGCAAACGCAGCTCACAAAATAGGTTTAACACCCAACAGAGTCAGCTTCATTGGATTCATCCTCGCCTTCGCTTCAGCTGCCTCTTACGGCTTGGCTCAGAATCAACATTGGTTTCTGCTTTTAGCCACGGCTTTTCTTTTAGCGTCGGGGTTCTGCGACACGCTTGACGGGATCATTGCTAGAACTTTCCAGCAGGTAACAGTGTTCGGCGGCTTCTTTGACTCGGTTCTTGATAGGTACGCGGACGCAATAGTTTACGCCGCCATTTTGGTGGGTGGGTTATGCGACGCCGCATGGGGCTCTTTTTTTGGTTCCATCTGGGTTTTAGCGACGCTCGCTGGCTCCCTGCTTGTGAGCTACACCAGGGCAAGGGCTGAAGCGGTAGGCCTAAAAATGGAGTCGGTTGGCTTAGCTGAAAGGGCTGAGCGCATGCTAATTTTGGCAGCTGTTAGTGTCGCCGCGTTTTTCTGGTTGCCCACTTTGGGTTACGGCGTAGCCTTGCTGGCTGTGCTATCAAACTTTACAGTGGTGCAGAGAGCGCTTTACGTTTACAAGGAATTAAAGAAAAAATAGTTTAAAGCTGTTTAGTATCTTCTTCGAGCGCGTGAGTGACGTTCGCTTTCGGCTCTAACGTTAACTATTCCACGGTGAACTGCGCAAGAAATGCAGTAATATTTCGTGTCCACCCAAGAAGCCAGAAAAGTGCCTTTCTGCCTAAGTTCCTTAGCTAACTGTGGCTCAACAAACGAGACACGGCGAGTAGATCTCTTTGCCTTGTCACGCGGCACCATTGCCCCGCAATTTGCGCATTGAACAAGGCTGCTGCTTCCTTTACTTCCTTTTGATCTTCCTCGGCTTTTTCGTTTTGATGGCAATTATTTTAACCTCTTTCTCTTCTAATTTCCAATTTAAGCATTAACCTTTCTTATATATCTGCCCTTAGCTTCAAGAGAGAAGCGATGTTTGCCTCCCGCCTTATCACAGGGACAATTCTCCCATCAGGCGAAGTCATCAAAGTCGTCACTCCTGGGCCATGTCCAGCCGTAACGCAGTTAGAGTGAATTACAACGCCGACAGAAATTGCACCTTGACGGTAAATTCTGCCATATGAATGGTCCGCATCGATGATAGCTACCAAGTCGCCAAGCCTCAAGGTTTCCAACTCGTACTGGTCAACGATCGCATTGCCGAACAATTGAATATCGTAATCTCCCGAGTTAACTTGGTTTTGGCCCAGACCTGAACCCATTATGGCGGCTGGAACAATATGCGTAACGGCTACCTCAAGTTTATCACCTTTCGGCTGTGGATTCCACTTCTCAAGTAATGCTGGGTCTAAGTTGAAGACTTTGATGGCGGGAAAATCAATGAGCTTCAAACATGTGCCATAGGCTTTCACAAGGACTCTGTCACCAAGCACTGGCTTGTCCAAAATTCCGGGAGGAAAATCAACCAGCACATGTTCGATCCCTCCATGTTTTCCAGTGATAACTCCTTTGGCGCCCTTGCCGTCGCCTGTAACAACGGTCGACTCGTTACCGACGCATGAGAGCACGTTGAACGCAGTGTTTGCGGCCTGCCCTGACCGGGCATCGTTCTCTTTGTTTTCTACGCTGACGCCTGGTTCCACATGGTCGGCTTCCCAACCGCATGCGGTGTCGCCGACTCTCAAATTGTATGTTATGCCGCCTACGCCCGGTAGCACTTGCGGCTGCCCCGTTGCTGAGACGTTATAGACTGACCTGATGGTTGGGCTGGCGATTTCCCCCATGACTGAGATCTTTGAGTTTTTGAGCATTCGTCGTTAACATAAAAAGGTCCCCGATAAGCATCATGACCTATCTGTGAGCCAACTAATAAAATTTCAGCAGCGTGTTACCGTTTTAGGCAAATCTTAAATTATGCGTCTCTTTATTGTTCCCGTGGAAGTTAAGCCTCCTTAAATTGTTGGAAGTGAAATTCTATGTCTGAAATCGGATTGAGAACAAAGATGCTGGTTCGAGACGTCATGAGTAGCCCAGTCGTAACCATGGATGAAAACGCGACGTCCAACCTCGCCGCATCAGCAATGGACCAGAACGATTTAGGATGCGTTATTGTCACCAACAAAGCCGGGAAATCCATCGGCATAATCACGGAGCGCGACTTGGTGGTTAGGGTCTTGGCGAAGAACTTGAAGCCTGACATGGTGAAAGCCAAAGAAATCATGACGACCCCACTGGTCACGATTGAACCCGAATCGACGATTAGTGAGGCAGCGAGAAGGATGAATAGGCTAGACATCAGGAGGCTCGGAGTGATTTACAGAGGCAATTTGGTTGGAATCATCACAGCGAAAGATGTCTTAGGCGTCATGCCTGAACTAATAGAGATAATTCAGGAGAGGTCACGCATTGAAGGAGCCTCCCCCAACGAAGAGATGGAAGAGGTTCCCCTTTCGGGTTACTGCGACCGCTGCAACATCTACTCTGACACGCTCAAGGAATACAATGGACAAAACATCTGCGACGAATGTCGCGTCGAACTTGAACAAGAAAAATAGGTCAGACTGTGCTGCGCGTCTGCGAGCTTAAGGCACGCTGAATCACGTTCACGCCGTAGCGTAGCAGGCTCTTTATTGCGCTCACTCTCTTTCTTGGCACACGTACAATGCCGCGGATTAACCCATACAGAGACAAGAGAGTCATAACCAGAAACGAGGAATCGGTGAACACGGCGAGACGCAAAATCGAAAGGAAAAACCTTGTGAGCGTGTCATCCGATTTTTGTGCGATGATCATTCCCCTTTGTACGCATTCAAGTTAACAAATGAAAGATTAAGGCTTTTGCCCCACTTTCTGTCCTTTTATACCTCGAAACGAGCCCGAGATAAGCTTTTAACCGAACCCTCTGCTAATCAATAAGCCGTGAAATGAAGTGATTGTGGATTCTGTCCTCGTCAACACCAAGGCGTACCTCAACGGGCAAGTTATCGAGTGCAGCATAGCCGTAGAAGAAGGTAAAATCTTCAAAATCGGCAAGGAAACGCAGATGCCCAATGCCGACGAGAAAACCAACCTCAAAGGTATGCTTGTTCTGCCCGGCTTGATTGACGAGCATGTTCATCTGCGTGACGAGGGGAAAGCGTACAAGGAAGATTTCTTGTCGGGAACCGGCGCGGCAGCCGCGGGAGGCTTCACCACGGTGTTGGATATGCCTAACAACGAACCCGTCACGATGAGCGTCGCCACACTGAGGAACCGCATGGCTCTCGCTCACAGGAAAATATTGGTTAACGTCGGCTTTTACTCAGAGTTCCCCAAGAAACTCTCGGAAATCCAAGAAATCGTCTCCGAAGGAGCAGTCGGGTTCAAGCTTTTCATGGGCAACCAAATCGGCGGGTTAAACATCGACGAAGACGAAGACTTGCAAAACGCCTTCAAAGAGGTTGCGCCGATGAAGGTGCCCGTGGCGGTACACGCTGAAGACAGAACTCTGCTTGCCACAAACGAAGAGAAGCTAAAGCGAACCCAGAAAAACAGCCCTGCAGCCTTCCAAAATGCCCATTCCGTACAGGTTGAAGCCAAAGCCATTGAACGCCTACTAAGAGACAGCGCATCAACTGACGTTCACCTGCATTTCTGCCATGTATCAACCAAAGATGGATTAAACGCAATTGAAGAGGCGAAGAAGGCAGGTAGAAAAGTAACCTGTGAAGTCACTCCAAATCACCTTCTGCTCTCCTCCGTTGATGTGCAGCGTGTCGGTCAGATGTTGATTATAGCTCCGCCGCTTCGCAGCTCCGAACAAGTTGAAGCATTGTGGAAGGGAATAGAGGATGGCTCGGTTGATTCTTTCGGCTCAGACCATGCGCCGCATACTTTAGAGGAGAAATCGGCGGCAAGCGTTTGGGACGTTAAAGTCGGGGTGCCCGGGCTAGAAACCACTTTGTCCCTTGTCATGACTCAAGTCAGAAAAAACCGGCTGTCCCTTAGCCAAGCTGTTACGCTCCTCGCCGAGAAACCAGCGAAAATCTTCGGATTAAGAAACCGAGGACGCCTCGAAAAGGATTTGAACGCTGACCTCACCGTCGTCGACTTCAACGAGAAGTTCCGTGTCGACGCCTCAAAATTCAAGTCTAAAGCCAAGTTTTCGCCGTATGACGGCTGGGAAGTCTGGGGCAAACCAGTGAAAACCTACGTCAACGGCTCTTTAGTTTTTGACGAGGGTGAGATCGTCGCCAAACTGGGCAGCGGCTCGATCGTTCGGAGAGGCAGCGTGTGAAGTTCCTAGCTGACAGCATGCTGGGAAAACTGGCACGTTGGCTGCGCATGTTAGGACAAGACGTCACCTACAACGTTCAGCTGGACGATAAGCTGCTTCTTGACTTGGCGAAAAAAGAAAGCCGCGTCTTGCTGACTAAAGATCTGGAGCTCTACAAGCGGGCTGCCGCCAGAGGTATCGAAGCGTTTTTCGTTGAAGGCAAATCTGAGTCTGAACGGCTGGCGGAAGTCTCAGCGCGGTACGGCTTAGCGTTGGCAATCGATATGGAGAAATCCAACTGCCCCGTATGCAACACAAAGCTTGCGGCGACTCCGAAAGAGCAACTTTCAGGCAAATTGCAGAAGAACACGTTCACCTATTACGAGAAATTCTGGAAGTGTCCAAACTGCGGGCAAATCTACTGGCAGGGTTCACACTGGAAACAAATCAACAATACCCTCGGTGAAGCACAGGCGAAGCTAGAAAAACTAAAAAAAAGATGAAGCTTAGATTAACCATTTCAACGGGATGTCTTGGAAGGTTCCATCTGGCAACGTCCGCCTGATAGTTATAGGCAGAATCGCCGCATCAAGTTCTTTCAACGCTATGTCTATGGGGTTAGTGTTTTCGCTTGCATCCACCAAGATCGGTGCTCCCATCGAGATTTGAAGCGCCCTAGCGCCAACTATCCTTGCCTTCTCGAAGCGAGTGATTTTTGGTGGTCCAACGTTTATTTTTTGTTCTGTCGTATCTAAAACTCTCCACCCGGATATCCGCCCATGCCTGGCATGCCTCCCATGCCGCCGCCTCTCCCGCCTGGAGGACCTTTCATTTTGCCTGAGGCGATGACGTCGTCAATTTTGAGTATCATGGATGCAGCTTCATTCGCGGATTTGATTATCTGCTTTTTTACTGAGAGAGGCTCAAAAATGTTAACCTTTGACATGTCCCGCACTTTTCCTTCAAGGACTTCGATGCCAGCCCACGTTTCTCCCTTTTCATGTCTGGTTCTCAGCTCAGACACTACGTCAATTGGGTCTAAACCAGCGTTTTCAGCAAGCACCACAGCGATGGATTCGAGGGCATCTGCGAACACTCTGACCGCAAGTTGCTCTCTTCCCGGCATCGTTTCAGCGTACTTTCGAAGGACGCCTGCCATCTCCATTTCTGGAGCACTGCCGCCTGCAACTATTTTAGGCTCTTGGATTAAGTCTCGGACAACGCAGAGTGCATCGTGTATTGAGCGTTCAGCTTCAGCAGTCATGCGTTGCGTTGCGCCCCGAATGAGCAGGGTTACCGCCTTGGGGTTCTTGCAGCCTTCGATGAAGGTCATCTTGTCGTCGCCGACTTTGCGCTCCTCGACCAAATCGGCGTAGCCGAGGTCATTAGAGGAAAGGTCGTCGATTCTTGAAACGATTTTTCCACCTGTTGCCTTTGCAAGTTTCTCCATGTCCGATTTCTTGGCTCTCCTTATTGCGATTACTTTTTTCCTAGACAGGAAATGCTGCACCATATCATCAATGCCTTTTTGGCAGACGACTACGTTTGCGCCTGAAGCCACAATCTTGTCCGTCATTTCTCTGAGCATCTTTTCCTCTTCATTGAGGAACGCTTCAATCATTTCTGGCCTTTCGATATTGATCTTGGAGTCCAACTCGGTTTTCTCAATCTCTAAAGAAGCGTCAATCAACGCGATCTTCGCTTTCTCCATCCGTTTAGGCATGCCTGACTGAACTATCTCTTTGTCTAGAAGTATGCCGTTGATGAGTGCGGTTTCCGTGAGCGATTCACCTGTCTTCTTCTCTACCTTCACGTCGTCGACGTCTACCTTGTAGGTGCGTCCCTCTTTTTCTGCGACTGCAAGCATCGCCCTCACAACCAAGTCTGCGAGGTACTCTTTGTATTCAGCGACTATTTTGCTTCCCATCGATGTTGTGGCGGCTTTCTTGAGAAAATCCGGTGACTTCAAATCGACGGGCAACGCGATTTTGTCAAGGGTTTTAAGCGCTTTTTCAGCGGCTTTTCGGTAGCCGTCGATTATTACTGTTGGATGAACGTCCTTGTCGATTAACTCTTCTGCCCTGCTAAGCAGTTCGCCCGCGATGATTACCGCAGATGTTGTTCCGTCGCCTGCTTCGTTGTCCTGGGTTTTGGCGACTTCAACGAGCATTTTGGCGGCTGGATGCTGAATGTCCATCTCATCCAGAATTGTGCGGCCGTCGCTTGTTATCGTGGTGTCCCCGAAGTTGTCGACTAGCATCTTATCCATGCCTTTGGGTCCTAAAGCGCTTCTGACGCTTTCCGCGATAACTTTGGCGGCGGTGATGTTTCCATGCTGAGCCTCTTTTCCACGAGATCGGTTTGAGCCTTCCTTTAAAACGAGAACGGGTACTCCCCCTGCTTGCGTAGGCAATGATGACAAATCAAGTAATCCTCCATTAATGCGAACACAACAAAATGTCCCTATGATATAAGTATTTCTAGGCGCGGTATGCTGATTAAAGCCTAAGCAAGCGGTTTTTGCATCATTTTGCCGTTTTTCAGGGTTTTTCTTGTTTCCACGATTGCTTCGTTTCTAATAGATCGAAACCTTTTCTACTCCCGAAATCTTCAGTAACTCGGGAATAAGCTCTCCGGGAATCTTTTTTTCGACTATCAGCGTAAGCTTCGGCTCTGGCGAAAGCTCAGGATCATCTACTATCGCCTGCCTAATGCTTAGCCCTGACCTGTTCAAGATCGTGGCTGCGTTTGAGAGGATCCCAGGTGACTTCGCATTCACAGGCGTAATCTCCAGAACGCCGAGGTTTAAGTGCTTGGCTATCTCTCTAAGCGAGTGACCAGCTGGTCGTATCTCTTCAAAAATCAGTTTGAGCTCAGAGTTTGCCTCTATGGTGTGTAGTGTTTCGATTACGGTGCGGCGGTCTACTCCAGCGGCTCTGGCGATGCGGACGGGGGGGATTTCGATTTGGTTTAGGCAGATTTTGTTGCCTTGGACGCTTAGGCCGTTTTCTATTAGCACGCGTGCGACTTTGAGCCGTTCTGGGTACTCTTGTAGTTGGTTCTTGATCATGTTCCACATTTTGTTTCGCTTGTGTTTGTTTTTGTTCGTTTGGGTATAAATGTGTTGTCTGGGTTAATGTACTGAAATGTACACAAAAGTTTTAAATAAAACTTAAACGTACACTTCTCCACTTCGGAATTAGAAGGCGAAACAACATGCCAACGCCAATGAAAAAAATCTTCCTAAGAGAAGAAGACATACCAAAACAATGGTACAACATAGTACCCGACCTGCCAAAACCGCTTCCACCCTTCATCGATCCAGAAACGAAGCAGCCAGGCGTCGGAATAGTCCCCAGAATTTTCCCCAAAGCGATAATCGGTCAAGAAATAAGTCAGGAAAGATGGATCGACATTCCTGAAGAAGTCCGTGAAGTTTACCGGATATGGCGCCCATCCCCGCTTTTCAGAGCGCTCAACCTGGAAAAAGCCTTGAAAACTCCAGCGAAAATCTACTACAAGTACGAAGGCGTCAGCCCAGCGGGCAGCCACAAACCCAACACCGCCGTGCCCCAAGCTTACTACAATATGAAAGAAGGCACCGAACGCCTATCCACCGAAACGGGCGCAGGACAGTGGGGTTCAGCCTTGGCTTTCGCAGCCATGCTGTTCGGTCTCAAAGCAACGATTTACATGGTGCGCGCAAGCTACGACCAGAAACCCTACCGGAAATCGATGATGAAAGCCTTCGGCGCCGAGTGCATCCCTAGCCCCAGCAAAAGGACAGAGGCTGGAAGAAAAATCCTCGCCGAAGACCCAGACAATAAAGGCAGCCTCGGCATAGCCATCAGTGAGGCCGTCGAAGACGCATTGGTAAATGAAAAGGAAACCAACTACGCTATCGGCAGCGTCTTCAACCACGTTTGTTTGCATCAGACTGTGGAGGGCATAGAGGCCAAGAAGCAGCTTGAAATGGTCGACGACTACCCAGACATCGTTTTCGGCTGTATCGGTGGCGGAAGTAGCTTCAATGGACTTATGTGGCCATTCTACTATGATCAGGTCACGAAGAAGGCGCCGAAGAAGACGAAGTTCGTCGCCACAGAAGCCACAGCCTGCCCCAAAGTCACCAAAGGCTACTACCAATACGACCACGGCGACGAAGCAAAACTCACGCCGCTTGTACCCATGCATACAATCGGACACGACTTTATCCCTGCGCCAATCCACGCAGGTGGACTACGATACCACGGCATTTCACCAGTCATCAGCGTCCTCGTTCAGGAGAAGAAGATGACCACTGAAGCCTTCAATCAACTTGAAGTCTTTGACGCAGCAAAACTCTTCATTCAAACAGAAGGCATCATCCCGGCGCCTGAGCCGTCACACGCAATCAAAGGCGTCGTGGACGAGGCACTGCGCTGCAAGAAGACAGGCGAGGCAAAGACCATCCTGTTCGTGCTCTGCGGACACGGCTACTTCGACATGGCGGCGTACGACGAATACTTCAGCGGCAAACTTCAGCCATACGAGTACCCAGCCAAGAAAGTCGAGGAGTCAATGGAGAAACTGCACAAGCTGTACCCGTGGCTCGACGAAGTCAACAAGAAATACATCGGCTGCGAAACATACTAAAGTTGAAAGCTCCGCTTTCTTCCATAATCCATTTTGTTTTCAAGGTTTTTTGTGCCTAATTCTGATTTTGATTTTTCCTGTTTTCCTTTTCAGCTTTCTTGTCGAGGGCTTCAAGCTTGGCGGATAGGCGCTCGTATCTTTTTTCTGCTTCAGCCAGCAGAGGTCTCAAATCCCTTTGTTTGAACGATGTTCTCAGCCGGTCAAATTGTTTTGACACGTCCTTCAAGGAGTCGTTGAAACGTTTTGCTGTTGCCTCGTCTGAATCGACAAGCTCCAATGCTTCTTCAGGGCAAAATTCCACGCATTGCGGGGTGCCACCGCAGAGGTCGCACACCGTCGCTAAGCCAGTGTTGCTCTGTATCTGGATGCAGCCATACTCACAGGCTTGGACGCACCAGTCGCAGCCCTTGCATTTCTTCTCGTCAATCCGGAGCAAACCTGTTTCTTGGTCCTGTTCAATGGCGTCCTCGGGGCATGCTTTCACGCATTTTGCGTCTATACACGCGCGGCAAGCCAAAGCAAAGTTGAAAACGGGTGTAAGGCGGACGACGCGGATTCTGGAGCGTAAGGGGCTGCGCTCGTTTTTCTCTTGGCTGCACGCTAATTCGCAGACGCCGCAACCAGTGCATTTGCTCGGGTCAACGGACAAGAACTTTCGTTTTGTTAACGTTGTGGACATTTTTTGCGACTTAACCTTTGCCTTTGCTTTTGGGGTGGTAGCTCGGCAATTGTGAGCAAGCCACCACAAGAAACGAGGCGAATGCCGCCGATAAAAGGGTTACCGCGCGTCCAAGTGGTTTTTTTAGTCGTTTGCGGCTGCTGACGGCTGTTAGACGCTTTTGGTGCTCTCTGGTGAATTACTGATAGGCATGTTTTTCTTTTCGGTTACCAATACCAACTCAGGTCTGTTTAAATTGACTGCAAGCCAAAAGGGTTTGCCCCAGAAAACAGTCGGGTTTATAGTTAACCCAGTTGCAGGAATGGGCGGCGCCGTCGGGTTGAAAGGTACAGACGGGAAAGCAATCCTAGCCAAAGCCATATCGCTGGGTGCAAAGCCCATTGCGTCGCAAAGAGGAGAAGCCTTCCTCGCCGAACTCTTGCCAGTCAAAGAGCAGTTGCGGCTGATTGTTGGCGCTGGCAGCATGGGCGAGGCTCAGGCTAAGAAGTGCGGTTTCAATTGCCAAACCATCGGCGAATGCCGCCGAGAAACCACGTCCGGAGACACGCAGAAGGCTGCTCAAGAAATGGTCGAGTGCAAAGTTGACCTGCTTGTTTTCTGCGGCGGCGACGGAACCGCACGCGACATACTGAAAGCGGTAGGCATGAAGGTGCCCGTGCTCGGCGTTCCAACAGGCGTTAAAATGCACAGTGCACTCTTTGCCGTCACCTCTCAAGCTGCAGCAAGAGTAGCCGCCGGGTTCCTCTGGGGCGGGTTGACGCTGCGGGAAGCGGAGGTCATGGACATCGACGAAGAAGCCTTCCGTGCGGGGCATCTTTCCGCTGAACTCTACGGCTACCTGTTGAGCCCATTTGAGCCGCATTTGATTCAAGGCAACAAGCTTGAAAGCCCAACCACCGAGAACGAGGTGCGAAACCAAGCGGCAATCGCAGTTTATATCATCGAGGAAATGAAGCCCGACGTCGTCTACATCATTGGCCCCGGAACCACAACCCGCACCATAAGCGACCTGCTGGACCAGAAGAAAACCCTGCTCGGCGTAGACCTCCTTCAAAACAAGAAAATCATCATGCGGGATGTTAACGAAAAACAAATCCTCGAGGCCGTATGCGGAAAAACAGTGAGGATAATAGTCACCCCGATTGGCGGCCAAGGCTTCATCTTTGGGCGGGGCAACCAACAGATTAGCAGTCGCGTCATCCGCCAAGTGAGCTTAGGCAACATCGTTGTGGTCGCGACCAAGAGCAAGCTGGATCGCTTGAAGAGCCTGAGGGTTGACACCGGTGACACAGCGCTTGACGACGAGTTTCGAACCCGCGGAATCCATGTCGTAACGGACTATAAGACCACGCAGGAAATGGCGGTCGAGTAGGAACCCGATGCTCTCTTCTGGGTCTACTTTTGGAAAACCGAAATATAGCACCCGACGTTAACTATCCCGCGATAGGCGAGGCTTAGAGGCTTTGATACCCATCAACATGCCGCAGATCGGCGAAGAAGAAATCCAAGCAGTCGATAAAGTCCTGCGAAGTGGAATATTAACAAGCGGGCTAGGGGCAGGACCAGAGGTGACTAAGTTTGAGCAAAATTTTGCCAAGTTCGCTGGCGTAAAACATGCTGTAGCGGTTAACACTGGCACTGCGGCGCTCCATTCAGCCGTCATGGCGTGCGGCGTGAAACATGGCGATGAGGTCATTCTGCCCAGCTTCACGTTTGTAGCAACCGCGGAAGCCGTCGTTTTGGCAGGTGCAAAACCCGTCTTCGCCGACATCGATACTGAAACCTACAACCTCGCGCCTGCCGTCGTTGAAAAATCAATAACCAAAAAAACCAAGGCAATACTACCCGTTGACCTTTACGGTTTCTCAGCTGACATGAAACCCATGCGGGAAATCGCTGACAAGCATGGTTTGGACCTGATTGAGGATGCAGCTCAAGCGCACGGAGCAACCTACGATGGAAAACCAGCGGGGTCATTCGCCGACGCCGCCTGCTGGAGCCTGTACGCGAGCAAGAACATGACCACGGGTGAAGGCGGCCTGGTCACCACAAACAGCGATCAAATTGACGACACTTTGCGGATGATTAGGACCCACGGCGAGAAAGCCAAGTACTCCTCGCTAATTCTGGGAAGCAATTACCGAATGTCAGAGATGCAGGCAGCCATTGGCAATCTCCAATTGGAGAAGCTTCCTTCCTTTGTCGCCAAACGCCGCAAGAATGCGGAAAAATTGACAAGCATCTTGAAGAAAAGCAGCAGACTCATTTTGCCCTTCGAAACAAAGGAGCGGCAGCACAGTTGGTACCTCTACACTGCCAGATTGAAGGACGGCATTGAAGCGGAACGCAACAAGCTTTTGGAGGAACTCAAGAAAAAAGGAATCGGTGCTGAAGCCTATTACGTCAACCCAGTGCACCAGATGCCGTACTACCGTGAAAACTTCGGGAGCGCCAAGCTGCCAGAGACTGAGAAAGCGTCAAAACAGGTGTTTTCGCTGCCAATACACCCAGGCGTCACCGCTGAACAAGTGGATTTCATAGGAAAAACTCTCCTGAGCCTCCTGTAACGCAATTCGTTTCAAACCAGCCTCCTTTTCCGAGAGCATTCAAACTGTAAGAGTTAAATCGAGCGTTGCATTATGAATACGCTGAATTTGGGTTACTTGGATTTTATTTGAAGAGGCATGAAAAGGTTGAGCAATGAATCAGCAGATGTTTCACGCGTAAAAGTCAAGTTTGTCATTGAAGGGTTAGGTCAAGCTGAGGGCGAACTGGTCAGGTTTTTGGCGCCCAGAACCGTCGATTACCTCATCCGCAAGCTTCCAATCGAAGGCAGAGCAGCCCTGTGGAAGGAAGAAGTATACTTTGAAATCCCAGTTAAGATGGGCGAAGAAAAAGCCAAAGCAACCGTTGAGACAGGCACCATTGCTTATTGGCCCATGGGCAGCGCGCTGTGTGTTTTCTACGGTAAATCGCAGCCTTACAGCCCTGTGAGCATTCTTGGCAAAGTAACAGGTAACTTGGAGATTTTCAAGCAGGTAAAAAGCGGAATAACAATTCGGGTTGAATTGGCGTCGCCTTAGAACGACAACGAACTTTCTTTCCACATCTGCAGAAGCCGCTCGCACTCTTCCCGTACGGCTTCATCATGGCTTTTCTCTTTAAGCGCTTTCAGGAACTCCACGCGTTTTTCGATTGAACGCTTCTCCGCGTTGCCGCCGTAGTAGAGTTCGCCATCCAAATACTCTTTCATGCTGTAGGCTTTCTGCACGAAGAGGCTGGCAGCGTCAACTGAGTTTTCGATGGCGAACTTGTTTGCCCAGATGGCGACTTCTGTTTCTCGCAGTTGGGTCAAGCCATCAATCTCCATTATTTTTCGGATGTAAGAACGGAAGAAGTCAAAGTAACCCGCAGTCTTGATTAGCTCAATGACTTGATTACTTTTTCGTAGAAAACTTTCTGAGCCCTCAACCGTCAAGCTGTGCTTGTACCCTTGGTCAACTAATTCTTTGGCGGCTTTCACTTCTTCGGTGGTGTAGACTCTTTCGGGGAAGGTTGTCAAACGAAAACTAACCTCCTAAGGGTGCAATTCAAGAAAATTAAAGGGTTGATATGAGATGTTTATGCTGCAGGCTTGTAGATTTTGATGCTGTGGCTAGCGGAGACAAGCTGTATCGCGCCATTTGCTTCAAGCTGCTCTAAGAAGTCTTTGGCTGTGCTGATCTTAATGTTGTACCTCGTCGCGACGGCATACGGTGTCAAGACACCCATCTTCTTCACTTCTGCGATGACTTTGCCGTCTTTAGCGTCTGGTGTCATTATGCTGCTTGCTTTGCGTTCTTTCGGCGGTCCAGCTTTTTCTTTCTTCTTGTCCTGCGTCTTGGCTTCGTCTTGGTTTTCCTGCTGCTTCTCCATCTGCTTTATGCCAAGTTTCTTTTTTCCACCCATAAATTTCCACTTTTACTATTCTTTTTATTCTCGTCATTTATTGTGGCTGGCTTATTTCAACCTTATGTTGCGCTTTCCATTCTTTGAGTGGAACGCCAAGTTTCTTTTCAACTTCGGCGCGGTGGATGCTGTTCATAGTGCAGAAGGGGATTATGCGTCCATCTGGAACTGCGTAGTGGATTAGGCAGCGTTGCACGCGTTCGAGGTCAAAGTTGTATGGGTCCATGAAGTGCATCGATGATAGCAGGATCGACTGACGCTGAAGGTCGCCTAGTGAGTCGTAGTCGCCTTTGGTTACGACGCCGAGGACGTATTTGCGGAGGAATCCGAACTTTATGTAGCGAGTTGCCCCGACCAACTGCAGTTTGGCTTTGTTCTTGCTTCCCTTCGACGCTGTCTCGTAAACCTTGTTCATTACGCCTACGAATTTCTCTATGTTTCCGTACTTCGTGATGGGGACGATTTTGCCGTTTTCAACGAGTAGGTAGGTTGCCATTCCGCAGTGCGGGTGTGCCGTGAACTCAAGGTAGCGTCTGTCCTTCAACGCGCCGACCGCCTTCGAAACGGGCGCGACTGTTGGCACAGGGTAGAAGTCTGAGACTTTGATTGTTCCATTTGTTTGTTCCTCGACCTTCTTCATGAAGTCTGGGATGGTGATGCGCATCTCTTCACGTTGCTTCTGTGGCAGGCGTCCGCAGAGGCTAACTGGTTGAACGTTTATGCATCTAACGATGTCGAAGTTTCTTGCGGCGAAGTTGATTATGTCGCCAAGTTGGTCGTCGTTTACGCCTTTAACAAGCGTGACGACTAGAACGATGCTGTCCCACCCTGCCTCACGGAGGTTTTCAATCGCCTTCATCTTTACCTCCAGCAGGTCCACGCCGCGGATGAACTTGTAGACTTCGGGGGTTAAGCCGTCAAACTGCAGGTAGATGGTGCTGACTCCCGCCTCTTTAAGTTGCTTGCAGTATTCTACGCTCTGCGAGAGTCGAAGCCCGTTCGTATTGACTTCCACGTGGCTGAAACCGAGCTCCTTGGCTTTTCGGACAAAGTCGAGCAGGTCCTTGCGGACGGTGGGTTCGCCGCCAGAGAATTGCAGCGCCGTGGCTGCCACTGGCTTGTTGGCTCTTAGGTTCTCCAGCATGCCTGTGATTTGCTCTTTCGTGGGTTCGTAGACGTAGCCTGCCGCCGCCGCGTTGGCGAAGCATATTGGGCAGGTGAGGTTGCATCTGTTGGTGACGTCGATTATTGCCAGTGCTGTGTGAGACTTGTGCTCGGGGCAGATTCCGCAGTCGTAGGGGCACCCGTTCTTCTTCTCTGTCCTCGGGTTGTACATGCCGTCGCCGTCATAACGGAACTTTTCGGCGCGCATGTATTGATCGTAGTCTGACCAGTAAAGTTCTTGGTAATGCCCGTGTTCTGGGCAGTCCTTTTTGATGAAGACTTTGCCGTCGTCTTCGTAAATTGTTGCGTCAATCGCCTTTAGGCATTCGGGACAGATGCTTTTTGTCTGTTTGATGTCTTGCATTTATTTGCCTTCTAACATCTAAGAGGTTGCGAAGTGCTTAAGAGCAGAAGTGACGATAATAAGGTTTCCAGACGTTTCCTAAGGTGAATGTGGGGAAAGCATGTCGATTAATGAGAACACTCGCAACGTCCTGCGGGAAATGGGGCTGAACGCCTACGAAATCGACGCCTACACGGCGATGCTTGAGGTTGGGCAGATGACGGCGATGGAGATCAGCCGGGAAGCCAAAGTGCCCTACAGCAAGATGTACGAGGTTCTCAACTCTCTCAAAGATAAAGGCTGGATCAAAAGCAGCGAAACACGCCCGTTCAAGTACTATCCTGTACCGCCGCTTGAAGCTGCAAGGACGACGAAGCTGCGGCTGGAAGACAAGTACTTGAACTGGGAAAACACTGTCGCCGAAACCCTGCAGCCACTTTATGAGAAACGCGAACTGGTCGAACGTCCGGACATGCTGATTTTGCGCGGGCAGCAGGCAGTTCTTGGCAAGGTTGAGGAAATACTCGGCAAAGCCTCCAAGGAAATCGTTATCGCTGCGCCCGAATTCGCTAAATCCGTGATTGCACTCGCCGAGCCTGTGCTGGACAGCGGACTGAAGAAAAGCGTCAGCGTCAAGCTTATGGCGGCGGGGAAACGGGAAGACTGGGTCTTCCTGAAGAAGTACCCTGTGCTAAAAGAGCTGCGGATTCGCGACCACATGTTCGGAGGCGGAATCATTGCCGACGGCAAAGAAGCCCTTCTGTTTCTAGGCGAAGATAAACCCAGCCTCGTGATTTGGAGCAACCACGTGGGTCTAGTAGGTTTCGCCCGTGAGTACTTCCAGTTCCTTTGGGATTCATCCGCAACCGCGTAAAAAATGTTCTCTCTTTATGCAATGATGGGCTGGTCACAAAATTAGATGCTAACGACTAACAAAAAAGAAGAGAGGGAGGAACTTTTGTTATTTGATAACTTTATCTTCCCATGACTTTTCGTGCGGCTATCTCAATGTCTTCGGCTTTGATGGTTTTTCTTCCAGCATGCATCGCAAAATCAAGCGATTCCTTAGCAATCTTTATGCCGATTTCTTCGAGAGCCTTCGCAAGTTCCTTCGCTGCTGCTTCACTTACTCTGTCAGCACCCGCTTTCTTGCATAAACGGTGCATGGGAGCTACTGCTATTTCTAGTTCTGTCATAACGGCTTCTCCACAGCCTCTTTTTCATTTTAAAGCAATATTTAACCTTTGTTGTGGCTTTTCGTTTAAACAAACGCTGAGTTGAAACAGCCTCAGAAGAAAGAAAATTAAAGGAAACACTCAATTATGAATTGTTTGGAGTGGGAAAAATGCGGTTGGTAGACGTTCACGTTCATCTTTCAGACGCCCAATACGCCGGTCAAATCGAAGAATTAATAGCTGACGCGAAAAACGCAGGTGTATCCGCTTTGGTAACGAATTCTATGGATTTGCGAACGTGCCGAAGCGACCTTGAACTGGCTGAAAAATACACGAGGTTGGTTTACCCTGCATTAGGGATTCACCCGTGGAACGTAAACGTTCTTGGCGAAGGCGAACTTGAGCAGACAATCGATTTAATTACAAAGCAAAGGGGCTCAGTTGTGGCGATAGGCGAAATTGGATTAGACGCGAAATATGAAACCGTCTGGGAGAAGCAGATAATGGTGTTTGACAGGATGCTGCATCTTGCCGAGACGCTTGATCTGCCGGTGATTATTCACAGCCGCGGAACAACCGAAAAGATAGTCGATATGCTTCCGTCGTATCGCGTCAAGCGTGTGCTGCTTCACTGGTTCAGTTACCCGTTGACCGCGCTGGGCAAAGCCATGGAGAAAGGATACTTTATCAGTGAAGGGCCGTCAGCAGTCTACTCCGCGGGCATAAGAGAAGTCATCGAGAACGTGCCCTTGGCACATCTTCTAACCGAAACCGACGGTCCCGTGGCCTACTACAAGCCGCCTTTTAAGGGGCAGTTGACTAAGCCTTCGTTTATCCGCAATGTGGTCGAGGCCGTCGCCGAAATCAAGAAGATGCACGTTGAAGATGTTGTGGAGCAGATAGCCGAGAACTTTCAGGCTTTCTTTGGCATAAAACTCAACTGACATTCGTTCGATCTACCAATAGATGTGTTTGCAGCTTTTGAAAAATAGTTATTAAGCGTAAGCTTAAATTAAACCGTCTGTCTATTGGGAATTGCTCTTGCGCCTTAAGGGCGTCGGACATTAAACCTTACAACATGAGGATTTGGGATTTGGGAAAAGTAAAGACTGATCAAGTAAAACGAACCGGCAAGAAACTGATGGAACGGTTTCCAGACAAATTCACATCGAACTTTGACGAAAACAAGAAGCAAGTTGACACACTAACACAGGGCACCACAACACGGGTACGCAACCAGATTGCAGGATACATAACGCGCACGATAGCTTTGGCTAAAGCCAACTCCGGAACCGAACCGCTTGAAGCCGCAGAAGAACCGGAAGAATAAGGATCGCCTTGAAAAAGGAAACCCGTTATGATGGATGAGTACAGGAAAGGGTGGGCTCTAAGGTACCTTCGTGAAGCAAAAGCTGAGTTGGAAGCAGCACGGAAAATCCCCTACATGGCGCCCGGCTTGGTTTTGGAAGCGATTCGCAAAGCTAGAAACGCCATCTATTACAGTCTAGGCGAGCCCGCTTTTATTGAAATACTCATCCGCGAAGAGGTTATGAAGAACCCCACAACGAACGATTCGATTCTGCGTTTTCTGATGGAGATCGAATCGCTTGTTCAGCAGATGCAGCAGTTGGAAGAGGTCAACGGGGACGCGATGATGAAGCAGGCGGACTCCATCGTTGGGATAGCCTCAGACATCGTGGAGGCGTTAACGGAGGAAAACCTCCAAAACCTCAGCCAATAGCCGTCCAAACAATTTTTAAGTTAACTTAATCCCTATATTTTGAGCGAAGCAGCAATGGTGTTGACAGTAAAATTCATCGGTGCCCTACGCCACATCTCGGGAAAAACCCAGTTGACCGTCAACTTTGACGAGGGCATGTCGCTGAAGGGTTTGCTCGCAAAACTCCGCCAAGGGCTGCCTGACCTGAAGAAATCCATGAACGGCTTACAGATGGGCGATTCAGCGTCTAACGCCTTGATTCTGGTTAATGGCAGGGAAATAAGCGTTCTTAACGGTTTAGAAACGAAATTAAGCGACGGGGACGAAGTTGTGTTTATCCCAGTTGTGCACGGAGGCTGAAACTTGACGATCACGTTGACCAGCGACTTTGGACTCAAAGACCCCTACGTGGCAGAAATTAAGGGCGTGATTCTTAACATAAACCCTAACGCCACTCTGGTCGATGTCACACATGAAATTGAGAAATTCAACGTTCGCGCAGCCGCTTTTACGCTGGCTTCTGCAGCACCATACTTTCCAGATGGTACCGTGCACTTGGCAGTTGTAGACCCAGAAGTCGGAACAGAGAGACGTGCAATCGCCATAAAAACCAAGAAAGGCTACTTCGTGGGACCTGACAACGGCATTTTGATTCTTGCAGCCCAAAACCAAGACATCGAAGGCATAAGGCAGCTTGTGAACCCGGAGTTTATGTTGCAGAAGGTTTCCAGCACCTTTCACGGACGCGACATATTTGCGCCAGCAGCCGCCCACTTGGATAAGGGTGCATCGTTCGCCGAGTTTGGACCCGACATCAAAAATCCAGTTACTCCGTCTTTTGCTCAGACCAAGGTCGGCAAAGGATTGCTTAGCGGCGAAGTTCTGGCCGTCGACAGCTTCGGTAACATCATCACAAACATTTCCGCCAAGGAAGCATCCTTCAAGGAAGGCGAATCCGTCAAAGTCGAATTAGTCGCTGCATCCGTGCAGATATCATTTGCCAAAACATACGCTCAAGCAGAACCCAACAAGCCAGTTCTTCTGGTCGGCAGCCATGGCTTCCTCGAAATCGCGCTGAACCAAACCAGCGCGGCGAAGAACCTACATGTGAAACCCGGCGACAAAATCGCTCTTATGGCTTCTTGAAGGATCCAACTATTCTTTCGATTACGTCCACTGGGTTCTCCAATTCTGCAAGCTTGCTTTCGACGCCAAACCTTTTGCCCATGTACCGTTTGGCGTAGGCAAGCACTCCACGCTCAGTGGTCGCGAACAGCGGGAACCCTTTCTGAGCGAGGTAGCGGTTAACGTTGGTTTTCGCCATGTCCGAAACTGCGACGCTGGGCACTCCCTGAAGGGCAGCTTCTCTCGCGATGGTTCCTCCGTAGCTGACCACAAGATCTGCGTCTGCAACCAGACTCGCGGAGTCCACGAATGCGTCTTTCGACGCGTAGGTTTTCCCTTGACCGTTGTATCTTTCGATGTATTGGACGTTGCCCAATTCTGAGAGCTTCTGCGCCATGACTTTCGCGAGATCCTGTTTGCCACCTGCGTAGGCTGCTTTGGTCTCGATTTGCCTCATGACTATGAGCGGCTTCTTTAAGCCGTTGATTCTGTTCGGCTTGAAACCCTTTATCCAAGCCACTTCATCGACGCCTTTGAAAGGCACCCAGTTTCTGGCGCAGTAACGTGCCACAAAACTCTTCGGTAGCGCCTCTGAAACGACAATCGTGTGCGCAAACGGTATTGTTAGCCTGTTTACCGCTTCAGCGTACGGGGTATCAGCTGTCAAGATGATTGGTACTCCTAAGCCGTAGGCTGTTCGGCAGAGCTCAACCGACTGATGCGCTATGGCGACGTCTGGCGGGTTATCCTTGAAGAGCTTAGTGAAAGCTATGACGCGTTCAGCGCTCTCTTCCAGTCTGGACGAAAGCGTCGAAGGATTGTATTTGCCCACGACAATGGGTTCTTCGCCCAGAGCCTTCGCCAGAGGCAAAGTGTCGGGGTGTTCCCGCGTGGTGAAAATGAATTCGTGCCCCGCTTTTCTGAGGCGTTTGCCGATTGCTGACCCGTACCTAACGTGTTTTCCAGTGCAGGCGTCGTACCAGACTTTCATTTCTTCACCTTGTGCCTTGCTTCGATGAACCTTTTCCGTTTAGCCTCGTACTCTTCTAGAGTCATAACGACTCTTGCTGGAGCACCTAAAGAGACGGTTCTTGGTGGAACATTTTTTGTCACGACGCTTCCGCCTCCGATAACGGCTTTCTCGCCCACTTTCACCTCGGGCAGAATGGTGACTCCCCCGCCGATTGCCGCGCCGTCCTTGATTACTGGCGGCGTGAGAAGCTCGCTTTTCGGGTACTTATCGTTGAGGAGCGAGGTGTTCGGTGCGATGAAGACGCCGTCGCCTATGACGCAGCCGTTTGAGATGGTGACATGTGCTTGGATGTTGCAGTTTTTGCCGATGATCACGTTCTTGCCTATGTCGCAGAAGCTGCCTATTATGGTGCCTTCGCCGATTTTTGTGCAGTCGCCGATGACGACGTAGTTCCAAATCGCTGTGTTTGCGCCTATCTCCACGTTGGCGCCTGTGATTATGCCAGCTCCTCGCTTCGAATTTTGCATACGCTCTCCTTTCGGGCTCCAGCTTTAAATAGTTTAAGCTAAACATTGAGTCTCCAAAGGCGGAAGGAAGCATTTGGATAAAGAAACGGTTCTTGTTGTTGGGCTGGGCGAAATCGGACACACCCTTTTCACATTGCTGAACGGGCAGAAAAAAAGTTTTGACGTTTACGGTTTGGACCTTGATGATGCGAAAATGCGCGAGCTTGGTCAAAACAGACGCAAGATTCCACGCCAAGTTGACACGATGCATGTCTGTTTGCCGTGCGGTTCCCAAAAGAAATTTGTGGACATCGTGGTCGACTACATCGAGAAGTTTAAGCCGAAACTCGTGATCGTCAACAGTACCGTTCCCCCTGGGACAACATTGAAGGTGGCGGCTAAATGCAAGTGTTTGGTCGCCCATTCACCGTCGCGTGGTGTTCATAAGAACCCTACGCACATGATCTGGGAGTTGAAGCGTTGGACCAAGTACGTCGGTGGTGCAACTAAGGCTGGCTCCGACGCTGCCCGAGTCCATTTTGAAAAGCTAAGTCTGAAAGTAAAAGTTCTCAAGAGCTGCACAGAAACAGAGTTGGCCAAGCTATTCGAAACAACTTACCGTGCATGGATGATTGCATGCTTCCAAGAGATGCACCGTATTTCCAGGACTTTCGGTGCCGACTTCAACGAAACAGTGGATTTCCTCGAAGACACCCATCGCGTGAGACTCGACAGACCTGTCATGTTTCCTGGAGTCATCGGCGGGCACTGTCTCATCCCGAACACAGAACTGTTGCTGGACGTTTACGACTCGGAGTTCCTGCGGCTGATTTTGAAGTCCAACGAGAAACGAAAGGAAGAAGTAAAAGACCAAAATGTTAAAGCCGAAGTCGCAAAGGTTTCAGAGCGGGCTGTGGCGTTGGAGAAAGAGCTTGCGGGAGAAAATAACGAAATCACTGACCCCGACCAATGCCAGTGAATTCTGTGAAGGTCTTTTCTGGTAAATTCGTCGTGGGCTTAAGACAACATTAATACGAACAGAGTTACAATAACCTGCTAATGCTCGCGTGAACCCGATGAAGCTTGATGTTGTGCTGTTGACGAAGAACAGCCTTAAACCCTGTTTATCTGAATGCGTCGACTCCATCTACCGCAACATACCCGTAAACAGGCTTCTTGTTGTCGACGGCGGTAGCACCGACGGCACGCTTGAGCTGCTTCGAAGGTACCCAAACGTTGTCGTAATCGAGGATTTGCATGGTACAAGAGCAACCGCGCGGCAGAAGGGAATTAACGCGGTGGAGACGAACTGGCATGTCCATGTCGACTCAGATGTCATTCTCTGCGATGAATGGTTCGAAAAGGCTTGGGGAAGCGTTGCTGACGACGTAGGAGCTATCTGGGGGGTAGCAGTGCCAAACGAGAAACACTACTACAACGCCGTCTACGCCATGTCCAAGTATTACCACACAAGCGTCAAGAACCTGATGGTTCGGCAGATGCGAAGTGAACGCTACATGACACACGACACCCTTATCCGCACCAGCACGGTTAAGGACATCAAAATCCCCCCTAACCTGCACATCTATGAAGATGACTACATTGGACAGCACATTATCCGCAAGGGCTACCGTTTCCTGAAGGTTCCTGAGCCCTACTGCCTGCACAACGTCACGCCTGTCGAGCGGACAAGCGGGTACGTCACTACTGGTTACTTGCTGAAAACCTACCATTACGGGCGCTTCAGCCAGGTTGTCAGACGGGTTCTCACGTCTATTCCCAAATCCGCGTGGATATTCATCGTGACAAGAGATTTCCAGGCGTCCAAAACGAACCTCATCAGCAACGTACTGATTTTCAAAGGCTGGCTCTCCGCGTAAAATCCCGATAATGAAGGTTGCGCCCGCCAGATTTCCGCGGGTGGGTTTCCAGAAAGCTAAATTAAGTCTCATTATGCTTTAGTGATTCAAAAGGCGCTATTGTTGAGTGAAAAAGTCGACGTTGTCTTTCTGACGAAGAACAGCATGAAGCCGTGTCTGAAGGAATGCTTGGATGCGCTTTACGCCAACGTTCCGGTGGGAAAACTGCTTGTAGTCGACGGGGGCAGCACTGACGGGACCTTAGAACTCGCCAAAGCCTACCCTAACTGCGTGGTAATTGACGACGCCGGCGGCAACAGGGCAACAGCGAGACAGAAGGGCATAGAAGCCGCACAAACAACTTGGCATCTCCACGTAGACTCAGATGTCGTTCTATGCAAGGACTGGTTCAAGCAGGCACAGCAGCATCTCACTTCCAAGATCGGCGGTCTGTGGGGAGTCACAATTCCAGGCGACAAGCACATTTACAACCAGAACAAGTCGATGGCGATGCTTTACCGAAAGGATACTGTCGACTGGATCATGCAGCAGAGAAACCTCAAGCGCTACCTTACCCATGACACGCTGCTTCGAACTGAGGCGGTTAAGGACATCAAGATTCCCGCTGACCTGCACCAATGGGAGGATCACTTCATCGGGCAACACGTTGTCGCCAAAGGCTATGAGTGGTTGAAAACCCGCGAACCATGTTGCTTGCACTATTTCCACGAGGGCATGACTTGGGGGGAATTTGTTGAAAACGGCAGACTAGCTAGACGAGTGAAATCGTACACTAACCGCCAAATCCTTCTGAGAGTCGGCCTAGCCGTTCCCAAGTCGCTGTGGATAATCATGGCTACCGGCGACTTTACCGCAGGCAAGCAACAGTTGGAAAATTACATCGGTCTGGCAAAAGGCTGGTACGAAGCTCGATAGCTCATTTGCTTGCTTCAACAAACGAGACTCTATTACATCGGCGTTGGATTTTGGCGCACGCTAACCAAAATAAGGAAAAGCGCGCTATTATGAGTTAATTAACAGTTATGCCTAAAGCAAGCGTAATTATTCCGACGTACAACGCAGGAAAATTTGTTAGACAAGCGGTCGATAGTGTTTTAAATCAGGCGCATGAGGATTTGTGCCCTCGGAAAAAGGATGCGCATAAGATTTAGGCTATCTATTTTGGTGTATCTTGGGCTGAAAAGTCATCGTTATTTCCCTTTGAAGTCAACTGCTGCATTGCGCTTTTGATTTCTGCCCATATTAATCCAATAAGCTGTCTCGCTTGTTTATCGATAGCCACCAATAAGACTGAGTAAATTCCAAAGCCGGCAATTGCTTTTCCGATTGTAATAAGCAGCGTTGTCGTGGTTGGAAGCAGAAGCAAAATTGCTGCCATTAAGAGAGCGGCTAAAACGTATTTGACTATGCTTATCCACGCAACGGGTATGCTGATTGCGTGATGCATAAACCAATAAAGTCCGATAAAAGTTGAAAGTTGGGCTCCGATAAGTATCATCACCACGTAAACTGCAGCGTCCACTGAACCTGAGACCGGCAATCTTGTCAAAACAAAATATGTCAGAGGAAGTGCAATTGCCGCTTGAATGTAGGATAGAGTGAACACTTTGAAGATTTTACTTCCAATAAGTTGGCGAAGAGAAATTTTTCCTTCGGCATCGAATGCTTCGACGCCCAGGACACAAGTGGCGTAAAAACTAGAGACCACTTGCAGTAATGTGTAAATTGAGAGGGTAATGAGAACCGGCCAAGCAGCGCTGTATGCGCTTTTTAGAATAGTTAGAAACGATACAGACAAAACCATTGCTAATGTGGCTAATGGGATAGCCAGCATCATTACCGTTCTAAAAGTAGTTCCAACTTGTTCGTTCGAGGAATTTTTGGCCAGTAGTTTAGGGTACAACGCTGTAGATATAGAAAGAGAATAACTGATCACGCTTGCGAAACTGAAAGCAGCTTGATAATACGCCCTAGTGGAGGGTCCGCCGTAAAAGAAGAGCAAGATAAGCGCGAACGACAACAATTGTCCACCGATGTAACTGTAAGCGAGCACTGTTGAACCCTTCAGCCACTCTTTGAGGTAACTCCAGTTTGCTTTCTGCTTAAATTCGTCGCCTAAAAGCCAAACGTAGTAACCCATCTGAACAACACAAGAAAGAATCAAAGCGGACACTGCGCCGATAAATAGCTGCTTTAAACCCAATATTAAAACTGCGGCGACACTGACCTTAATCACTTCCTCAATTAAAAAACCGTACCCAATCGCTTGAGGCTTGATAGGCTGTAAAATATTCTCGAAAACACCAATCATGTAAACAGTCAAAATGTAAAACCCAGCGATCAGAAAGATGGGTAAATACGCCTCCGTTTTGATTTTTGGTGCAATGGCTAGAGTGTAAACCAGAAAAATAACTGGGAAATAAATCGCCATTGAAACGAGAGCCATTACTAATTGTGCTATACTGCTGGTTTTGGCTGCTCCCTCTTTGTTTCTAGCCACAAACCTTGTCGCCCAGAAGGGCAACAACCCGCTGAAAAGTGTAAAGTAGCCGATGTAGTCAAAAATGTTAGTGTAGATGCCGAACTGGGCCACGTTCATGTTTCTCGTTAAAAGAAGGGTGAAAATGAGGCCGGTAGCTACGCCTATGATTTGCGAAGAAAATATTATCAGTCCACTGTACTGTAGCCTCAAATCTCTGCTCAAGTCTAGCCTTCCCACTTTTTGAATTAGACTCGTATAGACATTATTAAGAGTTTAAGCTACTCGGTTATCGGAAAAACCTGAACACGCAGAGGAAAGACTGAAAATGGAATTGGTGCGGAACAAAATTATCGTTTCAATCTTGAGCCACCCAGATATAGGCTGGAACGACAACTAATTGTCGAAATAATGAAAAGAGGACGAAGAGAACAAAAAGAATTTATTAGCTTCGCATCTTTGAATGCTTGATGCGAGTGAGACCTTGCTCTCTCCAGTTGGAAAAAAGAGCAAGTTTAATGCTTTGAGTTACGCAGTTGAGAGAAATGAAATTCAGCCTATCTCGTAAGCCTAAACCTCTGTCAATTCAATTTGGGAAAGCAACCACAGAAAAGGTACCTATTTTTATCATCACTTGCAATAGGCTGCGATGCTTGCAAGAATCAATTAATTCATACAAGAAGTACATTGGGTCTCCTTTTGAGCTGATAATTCACGATAACAACTCCACTTACGGGCCTCTGCTGGATTACCTCACCCAACTTAAAAAGGAAGGCGTAACGGTTTATCGTTCAACCGAGGGTGTTAATGTTGAAACGCAACTGAACGACGTTTCACGCACTATTGATGATTGGTTCACTGTGCATTCAGCTTCTCATTACGTCGTAACCGACCCTGACATTGCTTTGGAAGGAAACTGCGAAGACATCTTGGAGCTTTATTCCAGCCTTTTGGACACCGTGAAAAACATTGAAGTAGTAGGTCCAATGCTCCGCATTGACGATATCCCTGATTTCTACCCTTTGAAGCAAAAGGTTATTGAGCGGCATACCAAGCAATTTTGGCACAAAGCGCCGTCAACTCTGACGTGGCGAAACAAGAGCATTCAGTATCAATTGGCGCGGGTTGATACAACTTTTGGAATGTATCGACGCGGCTTTAAATTTCATCGCTTATGCACTGGTTATCGTACTTACGCTCCTTACTGGGCGAGACATTTGGATTGGTACATTAATCCACTGTCCATGGAGGCTGACCAGCTTTATTACATGAAACATGCTTCAAGTGTAAGCCACTGGAGTGGGACATGGCTGCGAGAAGAGCTTGAGAAACAGTAATTTTTCCACGTTTTTCCTGGTAATTCAGGGAATTCCTGAAACAAAATAAAAGAAAGCAAACGCGTTTTTGTGCTTCCATTGTTGATTCAAGATAAGTTTATGTCTACTTCAGAGGTTGCCGCCGTTACAGTCACTTGCCCGTTTGAGTAGTTCCAGCCGTCCCCAATGGTGGCTGCAGCTCCGTCTATGTTAACCGATAGTGGAGCAGCGTTGACTGAGAAGGTTTGAGTACCGTTCCCGCTGACCGTGTAGCTTATCAGGGTTGAATTAAAATTGTTTATTATGATGTTGGCGCCTACGGTGGATGCTGTGAAACTTGAGGTAGCATCGTTCAAAGTCAGGCCGGTAAATGTGAGTGCGTCGCCGTTTTGGCTGAAGTTCTGCAGAGTCGCGGAAGCCGCAAAGCTCATGCTGTAGCCGCTTGCGCCCAGAAAGTCGGTGCCAGCTGGAACGCTAACGGTTGAGTTCACGTAAGGAATGAGACTACTTGCAAAGTTAAATTGGTCAGCTGAGTCGACCAAGTAGTGCGGAGTGCCGTAGGTCTGATAAGTAGACACGAGTACGTTTGGATTGGCTGGATCACTCATATCGAAAGTGTAGATGCGTGCAGTTGCTGCACCTGTCTGGTTGTCCAATTCTTGCCTGTTAAAGAAAATCTCCTCCTTATTTCCCACTTTCATGTTGTACGCTGGGGCATAATCAGTGTCGTGGCCATTCAAAGTCATGAAAACATTTGGATCAGTTTTCAATATCTTCTGGAAATTGGTCGCCCAGACAACGTCAGCCTTATTCCTTGTGCCGTAAGTCCCGTTTCCGTTTAGGAAATTATGCGTTGCCACGATGATGTTGGCATTTGGGTTAGTGTTGATGAGTGTCTGCATCCAATCTAAAACCGTTTGGTTGGCGTTATATTCAACGTTGATAATCATAAAGTGATAATTAGCGAAACTAAACTTTACAGCTGTGCTTGTCCCGTCGAAAATATCTGCAACCCAGTAGGGTTCTTGTCTCATGATGGTAACGTTGAAGGCAGGGTAGTTTCCTCCAAGCCAGCCCGAGTCAGGATTCCCGTCGCCAATCATGGTTCCATTGGGCAGTAGCTGGTCGTGGTTTCCACAATTCCAGCAGTATGGGATGCCGTTGTTGTAGAGCGTCATCATCGCGTTGCTTGCGTTTTCCCATTGTGCCGGCCGGTTAGCGATGTTTACAATGTCCCCTGTGTGTACAACCATCATGACGTTTAGGTTTTTGCTGTTATTTACAATCCAGGAGGTCAATCCGTTAAAGAGGCTTGTATCATATTGAGGCAAGTACTGCGTGTCTGTGATTTGGACTATGCTGAATCCGGTAATGTGCATGCTCTCATCTAATGCGGAGACGTCGTTTTCCAAGTAAGATACTTGCTGACTCAGATCTGAAATTTGAGCCTCGTCTACAACCAAGCTGTGTTGATCAGTGGTCAATGCAGCTTGAGCCGTTTCCAAATTCTGCTGACTGTTGCTTTGAGCCGCTTGGGTTTGGGCCTGGAGAGTTTCCTCGGACGTCAGCTTCTTTTGCAAGCCAGTGTTTGATGCATTCATAGCTGCAACTTGGCTTTGGAGACTCGCGATTGTGGCGTTCATGGAAGAAACCTCAGAGTTCAGGTTGTCAAGAGTTGAGGTTTTAGCTGCCACCTGATTCTGAAGAGTTGCTTTTTGATTTTTGAGGCTCAAATTTTGATTTTCTAACACGCCACACCCAACAGCCAATATCACGATAAATAAAACTGCAATGGCCAAAACAACTCTTATGCTAATCGCCTGTTTACTGCCCACTTGAGTCATTCCTGTACACCCCTTATTACCGAGTATTTGGATATCTATTATATTTTTCCTGAAAAAGGGATTTAACAAAAACGTCCTCGTTCACCCACGACCCGAGGCAACCTATCACAGAAAACTTGATTATGAACATACGACTTGTCTCCAATAATCAATTTTAAACAAAGAACGGTCAAAAAACAAGTTTTCGTTATTTCTGGATAGCGTAAAGTGCCGCTTGTATAATTATGCCGTTCGTGTTTGAATCCATCTGTGAATCTGTGCCGTCACCATAGCTGTAGCCAGCGCAGTATCCAGTTATGGGCGTGGGAATTTTTTGTTCGAGGAAGACAGCCATGTTTCTGGCGAAAGTCGAGTTGTACAACGCCAGAAAAGAAAAAGCTACCTTGGTATAAATTACTGGGCTGGATGTGTAGTAAATGGTTTGATCCTCGTTGGTTATCTGCCACATGCTTCCATTGGGCGCTACCACCCACTCGTACGTATAACCGTTTAGCGGGCTGTTTCCTTCGCTGAAGGCCACGTACTGTTTTGTCGCGTTGAAGTAGGCTTCATGAGCCGTGTAAACTTGATACATGTAATTTGTGAGTCTGCTGTCGTTGCCTAGGTTAAAAACTGATAGAAGAAGCGGGTCACAGGTCACTGGGGCATCGGGCAACGTAATGTTACCGTAGGGCGAGGTCACAGAGGGTGAATTAACAATGTTGCTAAGGATTTGATTCGGGACGTAACCGACCTGTTGCGGCCAAAAACTTGCGAAGCCGCTGGTGATCAGATAGCTGTAGATGTTGTTCGAACTTGCAGCGTTCTCGATGGTGGACAAGACTGCAGTGTAGTTTGATCCACCGTTTGGGGTTGCAGCGCCATTAAGCACTATGTTGTTTATTTGTGTGGCGTAGCTGCCGTTGAAATCGCGAAGGTTGTTTAGAGCGACTAACAGCACCCCCGTATCAACGATGTCGACAGGCGTGGTTGCGTAGTCTGATTGTTGGTGGTCGTCTTGGCCGTTTGTCGCATTATAGAACCAGAACGGGTAGTGAGTAGTTTCATTCAGCGGCCGCGTCTCAAGGAAAGTTAAAACTTTCTCTATACGCGCATCTGTGCCCCATGCGCCGGTGGCGTTTATCAAACCTATTTTCTGCGCGTCAATAACGGTTTGGATGTAGACGCCCAAATCCCAGCCAGTGAAATCGGGATAGTCTTTGCCTCCACCGTAAGGTAGTCCAGTGTTTTTGTCGACTCCTACACCTGGTTGAAAGAAATTCCAAGCGGCCGCTGCAACCTCTTTCCAAACCGTGCTGTTGATAGTTTGTGCAGACTCGATTATGCCGGGGGACTTAGGTTGTACTATTTCCTGGATTGCTTGGCTTATCCCGCTTAAAAAACTGCCTAAGTTGGGAAGCGGACCTGCAGATTTGGTTTGGTTGGAAGTAGCTGTCGGGTTTGGTGTACTGGTTGAATTGTTGTTTTGTGGTCCAATGGTAATGTCGGTTTTGGGTTTCTCCAGATACAGAACTGCGAAGGAAGAAATCACCACGAGTGCTATTATCGCTGAGACTGCGATGCATTTCGCTTTCTTGTTTAGCTGCCAGTGGGTCTGTCTGGAGAAGGCTCTTTTATTTTTGAGGCCCAGTGGCTCTGCTAAAGAAACTAAATGAAGCTGCAGAACAGGGGTTTTCCTGTGGTTAATCAGTTTTTGCGTCATTGGGCAAATCCTGCTGGGTAACGTCGGGCGGTTCCCTTCATAGAGCCTGTTTTTCTAAAGCTTGATTGACAATGCAAAGTAAGTTAAAGACTCTTTTAAAACTATAGTTAAGATGAAAGTGACTGACTGAATTAATTTCAACCTATTTGCTTTCATGATGAATGTTATTGCCGTTTCCAGCTGTATTTGTGGTTTGTGTACCATGCATTTGCCATAAGGCTCAAAGGTGTCGGCGTGTAAGCTTATCTCTGCATTATCAAGTGTACTTGTCCTTTCTCAGGAATCATGCCGCTTAACTCTTCGAATGAGGGGTTTACTTGGACACGGGGACAATATTGCGAAAGACCGTTTAGCATGGTCACAACTTTGTACGCGGATTCCAAACCTAAGTGCTGAATAACGGCGTAGTAGCCGTAGATCATTTCGTTGATGGCGACCGAAACTTTGAAGTTTTGTTCGCCCAGTCTTTTCAGAAACTCGAGTGCTTGCTTCTTAGTAGGAGTGCCCGGGGGGATGATATGAAATTCCATGCATATTGTTTCGATGCTGTCTGGAAGACGTTTTCCCAGCACATGGTACTCGTACCCTTCAATATCCATCCTTATCATTGAAACAGGGTATCTGCTGGCGGCTTCATCGAGAGTAATGGCTTTAGCTCGAATCTCCTCAGAGACCTTGTGTCCATGAGTGGTTAGTATTGCCTTCGAAAATGAGGTGACGTTGCGTTGGTCCGTCGAAAAGAGGCTCAGATGGTCCTCACCGTCAGAAATGGCAACGTTCATGACTTCAAACTGGTCTTTGCCCTCAAGCGTTTTTGAAAGAAAGCTGAATGTGACCGGGACGGGTTCGATTGCGATGATTTTCTTAGCGCCCGCTTCATTTTCCAGCAGAGGAAAATATCCGAGGTTTCCGCCTATGTCAAGGACCACTGGCTTGGTTTTCGCGACATACTTAGATATGGCGAAAGTGTTAAGCGGTTCGCGGAAGCCGTAGAGGCTGAATTCTCGGGAAAACCCAGTGTCTGACGGGTTTAGTAGAAGCTTTGCGGAGCCCTTTAAGCCTAACGCCTTGAAGTTGATTTCCCGCCAGACTGGCTCGGTAAGGTGAACTTTTGCTAGTTTGTGGTTAAAGTGATCTCTGAAAAGCTTGTAGGCGTAGTTCTGCGCATAGTAATTAATGCCTTGTTTTCGGATCGTCTGGGTTGCTCGTCGCGCCCTTTGAAGTATGCTTCTTGTTGGTTGGGGGAAAATGCCGGCCTCCAAACGAATCACCCTTCAATAAAACAGTAAGAAACGTTAGACTTGGCAGTCCACGCTCTTTCAAGTGAGGTTTGTGTCATATGATTGGAACCACATCGTGTATGGCGCGACGATTTTTATGGAGTTACGCGAATACGGATTCGCCGCTTGTCAATATGCTTTTACCAACAGCGCCGTTTACACCGCAAAATCATCCAACTCCGTATAATAACATTTCCCTTTCCCTAAGTACGCTTCTAAAAACCGCGCTGCTCAAAGAGCGGTATGGACAGGTTCGTTACCTGCTTATTCGACTGCCGTGAGCCTTGCGGTTCTGTTTTTGCGTTTAGCGGTAATTTCACGCAGGCTCAATAGGTTGCTCTTCCAAGCGGAGACGTTTACTTTCAGTCTAGCAACCATTTCTCTGCCCGTTCTAAGACTAATCGGCACTGAACCCTTTTGGCCCTTGCTTCCCGCTATGAAACAACCTACGAAAATCCTGACTTCGATGGGCACACGCTTCAGAAGCCACGAGGTCGGAAAATTAAGAAGCACGAACCTGATGAAGTTTCTTCTGACGACAAACTCGACATACTCTGAATTGACTTTGCCCACCGATTTTCTCCAGAAATGCACTACTCTGACGCCGAGGACCATTCGGGTTCCGTAGCCAGCCTTTTTGGCGCGAACGCAAAAGTCAGATTCTTCATGGACAAAAGGGGAGAATCCTGCGTCTAAAAGACCTATTCTGTCGAGGACTTGCTTCTTAATTAGGAAGCAGGCTCCAAGCACGGAGTCAACATCAAACGTCTCAGGCAAGGTGCCTTCTTTCGATATGTCAAGCCATGTCAGTCCCTTGACGGTTACCTTTGTGCCGATGTACTGTGTTTTTCCGTCAGGATAAATCAGTTTGCAGCCGACTATCCCCACTTTTTCGTCGGATTCCGCCTCAGAAACCATTTTGCTGAGCCAATCTGGCTGCACAATTTCCACGTCATTGTTCAAAAGCAAAACGTAGTCAGGTTTGTATTCTCTTAGGGCGTACATTATGCCCTTGTTGTTGCCGACGGAGAACCCGTAATTCTTGTCTAACGCGAGGACATCCGCCCATGGAAAACTTTTCCTGACAGAGTCGGCGGAGCCGTCCACACTGCCATTGTCAACTACCACTAAATTGTAGGCTAAGTACTCCGTCACCCTTTTCAAAGAGCTCAAGCAGGCGGCTAAAAGCTTCTTCTGGTTCCAGTTAACAATTATTATCGACACTGACTTTTGTTTTTCCAGAGGTTTCACCTGTTGCGAGGTGCGGTCGAGTCTAGTACTACTGCTAAGACGGCAATATGTAAGCCTTGCCATATTTAGTTTAATACATTTCAGAAGGCATTTTCAAACTTGGGTTTTTTCAGGGGGTAAACCTTCATAAAGCGCCACATAGATACCGCTTATCAAAAAAGGCTAAGACTCAAGGCTGAACAAATTTGGCGACGTTTCTCGTTGTTCACCCGTACTTGGATATTTATGGTGGAGGCGAAAAAGTATGCCACAACGTGATCAAAAGCTTGGTTCTGCACGGGCAAAACGTCGAGTTGCTGAGCTTCGACTTTGACTACAACAAATACAGAGACATCGTTGGCGAAGAATTGCCGCCCGAAGTCACTGTGCACTCGCTGGGAACAAGAATCGAAATCAAGCCTCCATTTGCTCTTTACAAGAGGCGCCGCTACTTCGTAAAATCCTTGAAAGCGCATCGGGGGAGAATGAATTATGATTACCTGTTTTTGACGCAGTCATCCCCGCCTTTTGAACCAGTCTTCTTGAATAAAGCCAAGAAGAACTTCGCTTACGTCCACTTCCCAGAGATACATTTCGAATATGAACGGGCAAGCACGAAAAGGAGGGTTTATCTTTGGCTGTTCAAGAAGTGGGTTGAACAGGGCGTGGGCAAACTCGACCTGATTTTCTGCAACAGCGTCTATACAAGGGAACTGCTTGACCGCTACTGGAAGCTTGGCGACCAGCCAATCGTTGTTTACCCTCCAGTGAACTTAGATGCTTTTTGGTGCGACAAGCCGTTATCTGAAAGACGCAAAAGTGTAGTTTACGTCGCTCGCTTCGCTTCAATAAAGAATCACGAAACAATGAAGAAGTTGGCTTCTGACTTGCCTTCCTACGAATTTGTGAGCGCGGGGGCGCTAATCAAGGATGAACAAGGTTGGTTCAACGACTTCTCTGCGGACCTGCCTCAGAACTATGCTGTGAAGACAAACTTGCCCGCGTCGAATCTAATTAACCTGTATCATGATTCGCGGGTTTACGTGCATCTGATGAAGGGAGAACACTTCGGCATAGCACCCATCGAAGGCTTAGCAAGCGGATGCGTGACCTTAACGCACGACAGCGGCGGAATGAAGGAGTTTATCCCAGAAGAGTTCCGGTGGAAAAACTACGAGGATTTGAAGGCTAAAATCGTGAAATATATGGAATCGACCGAGAAAAGCCTGAACTGGGAAAGGAAGCGAAAGGAACTGTGGAGCAAAATCTCAGACCTCAATCCGCAAAGCTTCCAAAACACAATGTGGTCACACATCCAAAAACTTATCAGCTAAACAGCGGCGGCTGCCCCTGAAAACATGCCGACGGTGGCTCAAGCCATGGCAGAGGGTTTATAACCAAAACCGCATTTCAACTTTAGGCAAATGAATAGCGATGATAACGCTAAGAATCGACGTTGACTACCCCTACCCGTCAAGGGCTAAGAGTTTTCTGTACGTGGGCTTCAGAGTCAAAAAGAGACGAAGCGCCAACTACCTGAAGAACGCTCGCATCATCGCCAAGATGGTCAACGAGTCCCATGAGGATGTTAAGGCTTACTGGTTTTTCACGCCCTACACGATTCCAGACGAGGAATTCCTCCGCTTGCTTAACCCGAGCAAGCACGAAGTCGGATTGCACGTTGCAACCGACCCCTATAAGGAATGGAAAATCCTCGAAAACGAAACTGACCGCACAGTGAACTACTACACGATTCACGGAACCGAATCACATGCCGCCCAGTTGCTGTGGGAACGAAAGCTCGGGGAGAAGCAGGCGAAGATCCCAGATGACTTCCCAGTGAAGATCTTTCCGGTAGACCCCACGTTCCAGTTTGACGTGCTCTGTCATGAACGCAGCTACAAGGAGATGATGGAAACCCTCGAGAAATGGGCGAGCAAAGAGGTTGCGTGGACGATTCACCCTGAATGGCTCTTCAAGAAAGGAAAAACGCGGGGACCCTACTATCAGGTGCTCAGAGCTTTCTTGGGAGTCGACAAAGAGCTTGACGCTTTGAGAATCCGCAAGAGAGCCTTCGCCAAAGTAGCCTCTTGCAACTCCGAGTACGAAAGAAACGCTTATCCGCAAGGCATTTTTCTCGATAAACTTCGCGAACGAGGCGTGGACGTTTTTTCTTTTCTGGAGCGAAAATGGGCCTCGCCAGTCGATAACCCCCCAGCGGCTTGGCTGAAGACGGAAGACAACGTTGCGATGCTTCACATCGAAAACTATGAGACTTGGTGGAGCGGCGTCGGCAAGAAGACACGCAACATGGTTCGCAGGGCGGAGAAAAGCGGCGTGAAAGTGTCTGTCGTGGAGCCCAGCGACAAACTCGCCGAGGGCATATGGCGAATCTACAATGAAACCCCGGTGAGGCAGGAGAGAGCTTTCCCACATTACGGCGAAGCGCTCGCAACCGTCTCAGCTAACATGTACGCAGCGAAGGAGAACTCGACATTCATAGGCGCCTACCTGGACGACCAGCTCGTCGGCTTCATCCAGTTACTCTACGGCAAAGACATCGTTATCATCTCGCAGATACTGGCTATGCAGAAGCATTGGGATAAAGCCATCAACAACGCAACCGTCGCAAAAGCTGTCGAAGTTTGCGCATCCAAGCGCCAGCAATGGCTCATGTACGGCAGAATAGGCAATCACCCGTCGCTTGACAAATTCAAAGAAGGCAATGGATTTGCCAAGTACCCGCTGACACGGTACTATGTGCCTATGACATGGCGGGGCAAGGTTGCGGTTCGCCTTGGTCTGCAAAAGGAGTTCAAAGATGCTTTGCCGCAGTTTCTGAAGGGTCCCCTTATCCCAGTCATGAGTTGGGTCAGCAGACGTAGGGCTCGCGCAAGAACCAGCGTAGACGCAAGTGCAGAGCCCACCGACTAAAGCAGAAGTTTAGATAGGACCGCGTTGAGTTCTTCTCTGTTTTTGACGCTGCGGAAGATTGCTTTGCCGCTGGTGTACAACCTGAAAGAAACGTTTTCGAAGGTCAACTCGAAGATAATTCCAGCGATTTTGTTGGTCAGAGTGGCTTTTTTGAGGATGTTGGCGATGGCTTCATCCTTCTTCTCGTACTTGAGGAAGACGATGACGTCTTTTTCTGCCCCGCAGGTTCCCTCCACTCGAGCAACGTAGTCTTCAATCGTCCCCATCAAAGCTGCCCAATCTCCTTTAACACTTCGACGAATCGGTCGACTTCCTCGCGGGTGTTATAGATGTAGAAGCTTGCGCGGGCGGAGGAATGCAGCTTGAGGATTTCCTGATGCAGCGGCTGCGCGCAGTGGTAGCCGCTCCGTATCATGATGCCGTAGTTGTCGCAGATTAATGCGACGTCATGGCTGGACAGGTTCTTGACGCTGAAGGCGATGATGCCGAGTTTCTTGGAGAGGTTGCTGGGTCCGTGGATGGTGACGCCGCCGCATTCCTGCATGCGTTTAACAGCGTATTTGGTTAGGTCTTTTTCGTGGGTTGCCACGTTGTTCATGCCCAAGTTTTGGAGGTACTTTACGGCTTCGCCCAATCCGATTGCTCCGCAGACGTTGGGGGTTCCCGCCTCAAACTTCCACGGCAAATCATTCATTATTATGTCGCAGCCTTTTCCCGAAGCGAAAGTCACTTCCCTAATCATTTCTCCGCCGCCCATGAACGGAGGCATCTTTTCTAGCAGCTCTCTCTTGCCGTAGAGCGCTCCGATGCCTGTTGGTCCAAGCATCTTGTGTCCCGAAAAAGCAAGGAAATCCACGTCCAAATCCTGCACGTCGATAGCCAGGTGCGGCACGGACTGTGCGCCGTCGACAAGCATCAGCGAGCGGTTGTCGTGTGTAGACTTCGCTACGCGTTTAACGTCGTTGACTACGCCTGTGACGTTTGAAGCGTGGCTTAGGCAGACAATTTTGGTTTTCTTTGTGAGTTTGCTTTCGAAGTCTTTGTAGTCCAAGGTGCCGTCGGGTTTCACGTTGGCGTATTTGATGGTGAAGCCCTTGAGTTTAGCTGTGATTTCCCATGGCACGATGTTGCTGTGGTGCTCCATCAAGGAAACCAGCACCTCGTCGTCCTTGCCCAAGTTGCTGAGTCCCCACGAATACGCGACCAAGTTGATGGCTTCGGTTGTGCCGCGGACGAAAACCAACTGCGCGGGTTCTTTCGCGTTTATGAATTTCGCGGTTCTTTCTCTTGACTTCTCGTAGAGGTCTGTTGACTCCAGCGAGAGCGTGTGGACTGCGCGATGGACGTTGCCGTTGTGTTTCTCGTAGAAGTCTACTTCGGCGTCGATGACTTGTCGCGGCTTCTGCGTGGTTGCAGCGTTGTCAAAATAGATTAGGGGATTGTTGTTTACCGTCCGCTTCAGAATGGGGAAATCCTGTCGAATCGCTTCTATGTCCACGTTTACTTCTCTGCCTGCTCTGAAGTCTTAAGCCTTTTGGATAGCATCTTCGCCAACTCTTCCTCTTCCAGCGCCTGCTTCTCCTCGAAGGTGTTTTCCATAGGCATCCAACTTGGGATGGCGACGCCTCTCTGCTTGAAGTATTGCCTTATAGCTCGTTTCAGTGCTCCGACAGCGAGGACTCCGCAGTGGAATTTGACGCTGGGTAACCCGCCGATTTCCTCGGTGACTTTCTTCCAGGTTACGTCTTCCCACGCCTTCTCAAGCGTTAAGCCCTTGATCATTTCGGTGACGATGCTGGATGTGGCGATGTTTGCGGCGCAGCCGTAGCTTTCGAAGCTGGCTTTCTCGATGACGTCTTGGCTGTTAATTTTGAGGTAGAAGGTTATCATATCTCCGCAAGCTGGGTTTCCTGCTACCGCCACGACTGTGGCGTCATCCATTTTTCCGAGGTTCTTGGGGTTGCGGAACAAATCCATGACTTTCGGGTTATAAGGTAGTGGTATACGCGACATGTTTAATCAACTCCTGTTGAGCCAACTATCCCTCTTATGCGGTTTACTGCTGGCGGAAACACTTTCAGCACATAATCTATATCGTCTTCTGTTATGTACCGCGTCGTCTTCATAAGGATGCTGCCGTGAGCTTCGCTAAACCTGCGTCCGATGGCTACGAGGACATGGCTGGGTTGAAGTAGTCTCCTGCTGCATGCGCTGCCGCTGGAAATGTAGACGCCTTTGAGGCTGAGTTCGATGGTTAACGCTTCGCCTTCTGCTCGCAAGATGCTGATGTTGGCGTTGTCTGGCGCCCGCTTGTCACCCTTAGGACCGTTAAAGCGCAGGTCGTCAAGTTCCGCGAAGATGCCGTCAACAAGCTTGTCCCGCAGCATCCGCATTTTAACGACGTTCGCGTCGAAGTTCTGAAATGCAAGCTCCGACGCCTTCGTGAAACCGACGATAAGCGGCGTGTTTTCGACTCCTGGCCAAAGCTTCTGCGTGCCGATCTGCCCTTCCAATATGCGCTCCAGGTTTACGCCTTCCCGCAGGTACATCGCGCCCATTCCACGTGGACCTAGGATTTTGTAGCTGCTGACGGCGGCTAAGTCAACGTTGACGTCTTGCACGTTGAAGGGGATTCTGCCGTAGGCGTCGGAAGCATCCGTGTGGAAGAGCGTCTTGGGGTTTTTTGCTTTGACGATGTCGACTGCTTCTTTGATGGGCTGCACGGTGCCGATTTCGTTGTTTACAGTTGAAATGCTTACGAGGATGGTTTCCGAGTCGACTGCTTCCTTGAGTTTCTCGAGGTTGACGAAGCCCTCTTGATCCACTGGAATTTTTTGCATCGTGAAGCCGAACTTCTGCATCATCTCCGCAACTTGCAGCACGTTTATCGGTTCAATCTCGGAAATCACGATTTTTTTGCCCAAACTCTTCTGCGCAAAGCATGCGCCCATAATTGCGAGGTTGTTGGCTTCAGTTTCGCTTGGCGTGAAGGTGATGTCCTCCAGGTTTTTTGCGCCTATGAACTTGCTGATTTTCTGGAAGCAGTTCATTATTACCTCGAAGGCTTCCCACCCTGGTTTGTGAGTGAGCGTTGGGTTTCCGTAGGCTTTCTTGTTGAAGTACGGCAGCATTTCGTCCACGATTTCTTGTGGGACCACACTGGAGTTCTCGTTGTCCAAGTAGACTTCGTGGGTTATGCCTTCATGCAGCTTAAGGAGTTCTTTGACGTTTTCAACCATAAAGCATCCTACCTGTCATTAGAGGTTAGATAACTCATCAACTCTAATACCTTGTTCAAATAGAAAAACGTAGCTGAAAAAATTGCAGCTGCGGCTAACACTATTTAACTTGCAGATTCAATAGAATACAATCACCGCTTAATTGGCGAATAATTTGAAGATTGCAGAGTTGGCTATTCCAGATTCCGTGAAAGAAATCCTGACGAAGATGGGAATCGTAGATCTGTTTCCGCCTCAGGAAGACACGGTAAGAGCTGGAGTGCTGGACTGCCAAAACATCGTTCTCGCAAGCCCGACGGCCTCGGGGAAAACCTTGATTGCCGAACTCTGCGCTCTAAAGCATGTTTTGGAAAGGAACGGCAAAGTAATTTACCTCTCGCCTCTCCGCGCTTTAGCAAGCGAGAAATTCGAGGAATTCGGCAAATACACTTCAATCCACAAACAGGACGGCAAACGGGTTTCCGTAGGCATAAGCACGGGCGACTTTGACACAGCGGACAACTGGCTCTCAAGGTACGATATTGTAGTTACAACTAACGAGAAAGCTGACTCGCTTCTGCGACACAGGGCAAAATGGATGGATGAAATCTCACTCGTCATAGCAGACGAAGTGCATCTGCTCAACGAAGCAGAAAGGGGGCCAACCCTTGAAATTGTCTTAGCAAGACTGTTGCAGGTTAACCCTGACATCCAAGTTCTGGCATTAAGCGCCACCATAAACAACGTTGACGAAATCGCTGGGTGGCTGAACGCGAAGTACATCGTTACTGAGTGGCGCCCAGTTGCTCTCAAAGAGGGTGTTCTTCTGCACGATGAAATCCAGTTCAAAGACGGCGGCGCCAAGAGAATCGAGAGGGAAACGCGGTATCCAACCATAAATCTCGTCTTGAACACTCTTAAGGCAGGCGGTCAAGCCTTGGTTTTTGCTTCTACGCGTAAGAACGCGGTTTCAGCTGCCAAAACAATCGCTCAGCATACTGGCGAAGTTATGTCTAAGCCGATGAAGCGGTCGCTGGAGCAGCTTGCCGATAGGATTCAGTCCGCTGGCGAGCGAACTCAAATCAGCGACTCTTTAGCCGAGCTCGCCAAATGTGGCGTGGCGTTCCACCATGCTGGTTTAGGCGGCGCTCACCGCAAGCTTATTGAGGATTCTTTCAAAGAAGGTAAAGTCAAAGTTCTTACAGCTACACCGACTTTGGCTTTCGGCGTGAACCTTCCAGCGCGCACAGTTATCGTTCAGGATTACAGGCGCTTTGAACCCGGCTACGGCAACTACCCCATCAGTGTGCTTGAGTATAAGCAGATGGCGGGCAGGGCTGGGCGACCGAAATATGACAAGGTCGGCGAATCGATTCTTCTTGCTAAAACCTCGGATGAAGCAGATTATCTGATGGAAGGCTACATCCTCGCGAAGCCAGAGCGGATTTGGTCGAGGCTAGCGGTTGAAAGAATCATACGTGGACACGTGCTGGCAACGGTCGCGTCGGATTTCGCTCACACAGAAACGGGTATTTACGAGTTCTTCGGCAAAACATTCTACGCTTACCAGTACGACGTGAAGGCGATTAAAAGTATCATCGGCAAGATTCTGAAGTATCTCTACGAAGAGGAAATGGTCGATATCCGTGGCAACGACATCTTCGCCACGAAGTTTGGAAAACGAGTAAGCGAACTCTACATTGACCCCCTCTCAGGCGTCGTTATCCGAGATGCATTGCGGCGGAGACCAGATTTCCTGACGGATTTCAGTGTGCTTCACTTGGTTTCGCATACGCCTGACATGGGTCCAGTTATGCGTCCGTACACGCGGGAGATTGACCCGTTGGCGATGGCGCTTGAAGAACACAGGAACGAACTGTTTTTTGATATCCCGAACGAGTGGGATGATCGCATCTCGTTTGAGACTTTTCTAGGCGAAATCAAAACCGCGCTTGTGATGAAGAGCTGGATTGAGGAGGTCAGCGAAGAGCATCTGATTGAGCAGTTTAACGTGCAGCCAGGCGACTTGTACCGCACGATTGAGAACGCGAAGTGGCTGATTCACGCCGTGGACGAGTTGGCTCAACTTTTTGGGCAGAAAGAAGTGTTGCCGTTGACGAACGAGTTGGTTGAGCGGGTTTCTAAAGGCATCAAGAAAGAGTTGTTGCCGCTGGTGCGGCTGGAAGGTGTGGGGCGGGTGCGTGCACGAGTGATGTTCAACGCGGGATTCCAAACCATTGAGGACGTCAAGCGGGCGTCGGTGGATGAGTTGAGCAATTTGCCGTCGATGGGTCCGAGGATTGCTAAGAAGGTCAAGGAGCAAGTGGGCGGCTTCGTGAAGAAGGCTGAATGGGAGCGGCTGAGCAGCACGCAGGAGTACAAGCAGAGGGCGCTGTCCGATTTCTAAGTGCATATCGGGTTTTCTCTTTCATGCCCGCTTAAACCGGTCAAGGAGTTTGGTATAAGTCGGTTTATACTGACTTTCCAGCGAACTCATTTTCTGCCATGGAATGCTAAAAACTGTTGCAAATTGATTTAAGCGCTCCGCATGAGATTTTGGAATATTCCAAAAATCAAGCCGAAACCCTGCTTTTTCACGCCTTCCAGCACTTCTCATCTCAAAGAATTTGACGCTGAGCCAAGCCCTGAGCAGAGTCAGCCTACGGGGAAGGGGTCTACTTTTTACATCAAAATCCCGTTGTAAAAAGCGCTGTCTGCTCGACCCGAGGGGGAAGGGTCTAGTATTTACAACAAAATTCCATTGTAAATATGGGTTTTTTATGCAGCAGAACCGAAGGGGTACCCCCAATTTTACATCAAAAAACCAAGGTAAAATTGAGTTTGCTTTCGGTCAAAAAAGGGGATTCATGAGAAAAAGTCTGAGGTTAAACTCGCTATGCTTGTTTTTCAAGCCAGTTCCTTGATTCCATCACGGTTTTCCCAACCACCTTCATTGACAACGCGCCTTTGTAGGGGCAGGCTTCGACGCATCGGGCGCAGAGCATGCAGCGGGATTCGGTGACGTTGCCGCCCTTCGCCTCATAGACCTGTGTGGCTTGAGTGGGGCAGACTCGTTTGCAGACGCCGCATTTGGTGCATTTCTCCTCATCCTTCTCCAGCCGAGTCAACGCAATTTGCTTAAACGGCTTGTAACTACTGAACAGCGCCGTTAAGGCGCCCATGGGACATACTCGGCACCAAAAACGCCTGTACGCCAAGGCTAAAGCGGTGACGGCGACTAGGATAGCAATGTTGATGGATGAAACGTAGCCGCCTCGTATCCAGAAGGGTCCGTAGATGATTTGCTCGACGTAGTGCCAGTTCATGGAGCCGATGGCGCATTCGATCAGCACGCAAAGAGGGCGCATCGGGCAGACAAGGCAAAACGGCTCGTTGAGGAAGCCCACGTTGCCCGCCTCGGTTCCTTCGGGTCCGCCTGGGTTAGTCCCTGGCACAATTTGGAAGCCGAAGATGGCGTACGAAGCGAAGATAACGCTGAGAATCAGAAAAATGGCTATGATTACCCAACGCGACTGCGCGAGCGCCTTGTTGGTCTTTTCTGAGAAGCTAAGGTGCCTAAGCCTCATCGCCTTCCTAATCCGCGTCAGCACGTCTTGGTAGAGGCCGAAGGGGCAAAGCCACCCACAGAAGAACCTGCCAAGGATGATGGCCGCCACTGCGACTAAGCCCAAGACTATGCCTATCTTCTCCAAGCCAGACGTGGAGTAGACGACCGAGTAGCCTCTCGCGTAGTTCCAGAACGGGAAGATGTAGGCTTGAAGCTGCCAAATCGGGCATGTCACCGTTCGCCCGTTAGGGTAGTAGCAGGCTAAAACGGGCAGCGATATGCCGTCAGGGAACTGGTTGCCCAGAAGGTTTCCGCCGACAAGGGCGTCGCGGGGTGCATGCCCCAAGGGCAGATAGATCGGCACGTCAAAGGGACCCAGAATCAGTCCCATGAAGATGGCAACGACAGCGACTATTTGGACAAAGAGTCGCAGGGAACTGACGTTTTTTGTTTTGTCCTTAGTCAGTTTGTAGATTAGGAGGATCCCAACAACGACCAACACCACGAAGGCGGGTAGCGCTATGTAGATAGGAGTCGACCACGTCATGGTTTCGCCTCCATCGACGGCTTAGACTGTAAACTCGCCGAACGCCTTTTGACGGTAACGTTAATAGCTGCGGCAACCGCGACCGTGATGGCAAGCGCAACCGCCACCGTGATAGCCACCGAATGTTGTTCGTAGAAAGGCAAGTTCGAGTTTCCCAATTCATTCGTGAAGCCGAAGTAGATGAGAGTTATGTTGCCCCCCAATCCGTCTACGGTCACGGTGCCATTACGCGAGACGTTCCAGCCGTTGGTTACGAAGGTTCCGTTGGAGTAAACGACCCAATCAACGCTGTTTCCTGCGTTTGCTAAACCCATGTTTACGACCTGTTGGCCTGAATCTTGAGTGAAGTAGCTCAGCATGTCGCTTGGGAAGAAAGTGTTGATCCCGTAGTACCACACTGTTACGTCCGAGTCTTTTGCTGAGATTTGAAGGTACGGCATCGGTTGTGACTGGTTAAGGCTCAAGTCGGTAAAGGTCCACGCGTTGTCTTCAAACGTCGCATTTGAATAGGTTCCGTTTACGGCAAACCTGACGACGCCGTTGTAGGTGGGAATACTGAATTTCTCGGTTGGGTCAAATGCCGTGCTGGTTTGCGCCGAAGCACTTGGGCAAATCAAGGGTAAAATAAGAATTAGGGCAACTATAGCGACTGCACTTGCGTTGGTGCTTCGATGAATAGTCACTCAGCCCTCCGACAACTCGCATGGTAGTCTATGATTCTTTGGCTATAAGGCTTTTTCAGATTTCGCTTTCTCCAAGAATCATCTCTTGGTTTGAAGGACAAATGGTTTCTTCCAAAAGAAATCAGCGCAAGGAGGCATGCAAAAACTTAAGTCATCTCGAGAGCCTTCTTCAAAGCGTAGCCAATAATCATCGCGGAGTGGTCCTGGTGAACCGTAAAGGTGTCAATTACGACGTTGGGCTAGTGATGGGTTTCAATTGGCGCCCACATTTTGACCCAACAATAGTCCGGCGCGAACTCGAAATCATCAAACACGACTTACACTGTAACGCAGTAAGAATCTGTGGACTGAGCATTGACAGGCTTAAGGTCTCGGCTGAACTACAGCGACGATCCACGCCATGACCTTGATATGGCAAGCAGCAGCCTCGTCAAATACTACGGCAATGGAAGATATGGTGCAACTTATCCTGACATGCCTTGGGAACCCAAAGAATCGTTCAAAGCCGTGGCAGACTGCTACGCCAAACATTAACTGCAAGATTTGGCAGGGCAACTTCACTTTGGACTTGTTTATTACCTTGAACCTGCAATCTTAGCACAGGTGCAAATAACATGGCAACCCGAGCAAAAGCAACTGTACGACTTAAATTTCAATCCGAAAAACAGTTGACGACGCTTCTCGACGCTCTCAGTCCCGAAGCCAAAGCCACCGTCACTAGACGTGCATCGACAAATCTGGAGAAAGACGGGTTGTTTCTCGTCTTGTCTGTTGATGCGGAAGATACTGTTGCTCTTCGCTCGATGTTGAATGCGTATTTGCGCTGGATAGGCTCAACTGTTAACGTGATATCTCTGGTCGAGAGGTCTTAGGCCTCAATTCTTTTTTATCTGTGAAGTTCGTGTGATAACTTAAATACTCAAGGGCACCAAATCGATTACCTGACCAGAAGCCATGAGCAACAACAAGGACTCGGAAAACAGCATAGAAGAACTAAGCAAAAAACTAGATCAGATACTGAGCCGTCTGAGCATGCTTGAAGATTTGATAACTGAGAGGCCCGAGTTTGAAGGCTTAACGGCCGCGCTGAGACTTACACGCGTGGGCGTTGGCATGTACGGTGAACCCCTAAAAATCGCTGCCCGATTGAAGGATGCGCAAGCATTCCTGCAACAAAAAGCTGTCGCGCAAGATGACATTTCACGTTGCGTCATTCAAGCCTTAGCCGTGAAAGGCGCACTGAACATTTCAGCCATCACCAGACAGGTTTCTGCCATGCGCGGAAAAGCGAGCAGACGCATTGTTCGGCAAAGGATACAGAAATTGCTGCAGCAAGGCATCCTTGTGAAAGTAGAGGGCAAAACTCCAACTTACGATTTAGCGAATAAGACTGCACACTGATTGGTCACTTTTGCGCAGAAGCCAGAAATTAAGTGACCAGCCAACAGTATTTTCAAAGTGCATCGGAGTTGATTTAAAGATGTCAAACATTTGGTTTAGGCTAATGGCGCTTGAATTTAAGATTAGGGACCATCGTCATCCCCGCAGCGAAATCATCCGCGAAGTTGGGCTGAAAGCCGGGTTTAAAGTGCTGGACTACGGCTGCGGACCAGGCGGCTACGTTCCAGCTGCCTCGAATGCTATAGGGCCATCTGGCAAACTCTACGCTTTAGACGCCTTGCCCATAGCCATCGACATGGTGAAGAAGATCATAGCGAAGAAGGGTCTGGCGAACGTTGAAACAATTCTTTCTGATTGCGCCTCTGGGCTTCTCGACGGAGATTTGGATGCCGTGTTGCTTTACGATGTGTTTCATGACTTGGAAGACCAAAATGCAGTGTTGGCTGAAATCTACAGGGTGCTGAAGCAAGGCGGGTTGTTGTCTTTCAGTGACCATCATCTAAAAGAAGGGGGCATAATCGCTAAAATAACTGACTCAGGGCTCTTCAGGCTTGACAAAAAAAATAAGTTCACTTATAGCTTTATCAAGCAAACAAATACGGCTTAACACTTCCTGTTTTTTCAAAGCTCCATTTCTTCGGTAGAGACAGCATTCTGGTGTTTTGAAACTTTTTGAAATCCTCCTTACGTCTTGGCCTAGAGGCGGTCCCAAGAAGCGAATCTTTAACCGAGAATTATTCTTATTCCGTTTTAGAATTTGACCAGTTTGTTGGTCACTTTTGATCAGAACACCTAACTTGAGTGACCACCCCTATTATGTTTTGAGGGAACAAAAATGTCCAACGAAGAAACCAAAGAACGAAAAATGGGTCGACAAATGGACCCTGAAAACATAAAAGAGCTACTCGGCGTCGTCTCAACCGAAATTCCAGCGATGATAAAAAGCATACTGAACACCGTATTCTCCGAAGAAGCAGGCCGCAACATGGGCAAGGCAGCAGCCACATACTACAAAGAACTCAAAGCAGGAGGATTACCAGATGACGTTGCTATAAAACTAACCCAGGAATACATGCAGACCTTCACAAGCATAGGTTCAATGCTAAGACACGGTGGCCCAGCTGGCTGGGGAAAACACGTGCATGCCGAGCCTGAAGACGAGTAGCTCCTTCCCTTTTTTGTTCAAGGAGCAACGGTAAAATGAGCCAAATCAAAATGATCAAGCCCCTGATGAAATCAACACCATACTTCGGGATTCTTTTAATCACCGTAGCTTGGGCCTACTTCACGCTTAGCTGGCGTGTAAACAAGGCCAGAAGAGCCTTTGAAAAACAGATGATAGCTCAAGGCATGTCCAAAGAAAAGGCGCAACAGCTCAGCCTTTTCTACGAGGATCTCAGGGTCGACATTACAACGATAGTTAAACAGAACATATCTATCGGTGGGTTTCGATGATTCTTCGACTCCAACAAACCAACATCAAAGCAGTTCTCTTCGACTTAGACGACACGCTTTTTGACCACAAATTCAGTCGTCTCAATGGCTTAGAAGCGCTTCAGGAAAAGTATCCGCAGCTGAAAGCGTCCTCTTTAGCGGACCTTGAGAGTGAGCATGAAAAACTCCTAAGCGCTGATTATGAAAGAGTTTTGGATGGCAGAATATCAACCGTAGATGCTACTGCTCAGCGAATCAGGAAGCTATGCTCGATGCACGGCGTAAACCTTGATTTGGAAGAAGCAAAAAATGCCTCAAACACTTACAGTAAAATCTACATGAAAAATCGTCAGCCTGTTTCTGGAATTAAAGACCTTTTGTTTACTTTAAGGAAGCATGCCGTCCTTGGAGTGGTCAGCAACGGTCTGGTAGAACCGCAAATCGAGAAACTGAGGGCATGTCAACTTGCCGAGCCTCTTGATTTTATAGTTGTTTCAGCAGCGGTCGGATGCAAAAAACCCAGTAGAGAAATCTTTGAAATAGCTCTTAAACGAGCAATTGTTAGACCTCACGAAGCTGTTTACGTCGGTGACTCATGGAGCTCGGATGTGTTGCCAGCTGTTAACGTTGGCATGCGAGCTGTTTGGCTGAATCGTTATGGTTTGAAATGCCCAAACTCCACCATTGCCCGAGAGATAAACTCTTTTGTCGGCGTCAGCCCAGATGTATTTCTCAAATGGTAAGAGCATTTCATTTGTATGTTGCCTTGAAAATCAGAATTATGACCGCTTGCACAAAAGCTAGGGAATTCGCCAGTATTATTGGCACGTCGTTGATGTAAACGCCGTAAACAAACCATAGTAACAGGCCGCTACTGTAGAGCGTGAACATTCCCGTTGAGATGTCTCTGGTGGATTTGGTTTTCCAGACCTTCATCAACTGGGGAAGAAGCGCGATTGTGGTGAAAGCAGCGGCGACTAAACCGATAATTGTTATTGCGTTCATCAGGGTCTTGGCTTATAGCTGAGGAGTCGGTCAGTATTTAGGTTTCTCCTGCAAAAGAGATTTTTCTCGAATCGATATTTTGCTTGTTTTCGAATAGACGTTACGCGCGTGCGCGTATACCACACGCCTATCGGGTCAATCGCATATACAGAAGCATTTCTCTCTCAACTACTTCCTTTTCGTTGACTGATTCTTCTTTTTCTTCAGTTCTCTTGCTCACCGTTTTAAATGCACAAACTTGCTGTACTTACTCAATTACTAGCAAAAAATCAAGACAAAGACTTGCGTTAGACAAACATGAACAGAAAGATATTGTTGAAAAACTATCCAAAACTTACAACAAGTTGTCGGTGACGTAAAAAAGTAGCAAGAATTACAAAAGACAAATAAAAGCGGTAGCTGCCTATCAATTTATGTTAAAAAGGGGTTTCAGCAAGGCAAGAGTACAAATTGAGGATGTTATTTCTCACAAAGGGAAGTTTAAGGCAAGCGCCAAAATTGTTTTGGGCATTGTTAATCGTAGAAGAATACCTCTGCCGTCAGCAATTTATGATTATTTCAACAGAGTGGGTGAAATCTCAGATGAGTTCGGCGATGAAAACTTCCTCATGAAATATATAACGCCTAAACCTGGATTTTGCCTTGTTGATGTTGGAGCAAACATTGGTATGTGGGCTTTCTTTGTTGGAAAAAAAGGGGTTGAAGTTTATGCGTTTGAGCCCATGCCGAAAGCATACAACGTTTTGCGGGAACGAGCAAAAAAATTTCCTACAGTTCACCCATACCCGTATGCGTTGGGAGAGGGAGACAGTGTTGGTCGTCTAGGTTTTGCAGCCTTGAGCCTAACCGGAACCATGGATGAAGAAATTAACTTGCCTGGAGGAGGAACAATAGACGTTCCCGTCCGAAAATTGGACAGCATACCACTACCTAAGGTAGGTGTAATCAAAATAGACACAGAAGGCTATGAAACTCCTATACTGCGAGGCGCAAAAGAAACCATATCGAAAAACAGGCCTCGGCTGATAATTGAAGTTCACCAAGGGACAGGCAAAGCTGCTAAAACGTTCAGTGAGGAAGAGCAGAGAATAAAGAAAATACTCTCTGACTTCGACTATACATGGACCGAGCACTGTAGACCGTTAGTTTCACGCGAAATGCAACCGCATCTAATCGCTGACCCAAAACCGAAAATAATTATGTGACCGGCGTTCAGTTGAACCATCAACCAGCTTAAGGCTTCTGGTACGTAAACAGCCCAAGAGCAGCCACTTCCATAGGAAGGAAGCGTTGAATGAAAATGATGAAAAACCAACTGACGGGGACTTCAGTGGTTAAATCACAGTTAAGTTTTCTGGGTCAAAAAGGTTTAAATAAATACTGTCTCATTTCGTATATGCTTTCAATTTAAAAACGGATGAAAATTTAGCATGTCACAGGAATATCGATATATACTTCGCATAATGGGTACAGATGTCCCTGGTACCTTGAAGACTTCTTATGCTGTAGCTCAGGTGAAGGGCGTGAGCTTGAGCCTTTCAAACGCGATTTTGAAGAAGGCAGAGGTGAACCCTGACCTGCGAGTGGGCTACCTCACAGAGGGCGACATCTCAAAGATTGAAAATGTCATTCGTGAGCCCGCGAAATACAGCTTGCCGGCTTGGCTCTTCAACAGGCGAAAAGATTCTGAAACGGGAAAAGACATGCACTTGTTGAGTGCAGACTTAGTTTTAAGGACAAAGATGGATATTGACGACGCTAAAAACATCAGGTCTTGGCGCGGCTACCGTCACGCCTACAGCCTTAAAGTCCGTGGACAAAGAACCAAGACCACTGGGCGAGCAGGCAAAGCCTTGGGCGTCAAGAAGAAAACTCTCCTGCAGAAACCAGGTGCAGCGCCTGCCGAAGGAGGCAAATAAACATGGGTGATCCGAAGAAGCAACGGAAGAAATTCGATACGCCAAGGTTTCGCTGGCGCAAAGACATCCTCCAAGAAGAGCTTAAACTTCTAGGTCAATACGGTCTTCGCAACAAGCATGAACTCTGGCGCCACAAAACAATCTTATCCAAGACCAGAGGCATCGCCCGTTCACTCATCAGTAAGACTCCTGAAGAACGTGCGAAAATGGAGAACGAGTTGCTGACAAAACTCAAAAAAGTCGGCATCCTCCAAGAAACCGCGGTTCTGGACAACGTTTTAGACTTAACGATTGAGGACATTTTGGAGCGTAGACTTCAGACAATCGTCTTCCGCAAGGGCTTAGCGAGAACGATATTCCAGTCACGTCAATTAATCACTCACGGGCATGTAACCATCGATAACCGCCGAATCACTGTTCCTGGATACATGGTTGCAAAAGCAGATGAACCAAAGGTCATCTATTCCCCTGAGAGCGCCGTTGCAAACCAAGCGCATCCTCTGCGGCTGGGGCTATCTGTTGTGGCCAAACAGCCTGAAATCAGACCGCCACCTCGCGGCAGAAGAGGCGGAAGAGGAGGCGGCGGATTTTGAGCGCCAACAGCAAACGTAACGAGAAATGGGCAATCGTCCACATCTTCAGTTCCTACAACAACACATTGATCCACATTACTGACATTTCAGGCGCTGAAACAATCGCTCGAACAAGCGGCGGCATGTTCGTAAAAGCAGATCGCATGGAGTCGTCGCCATACGCTGCGATGCGTGCAGCAACCGGCGCGGCTGAAGTCGCCAGAGACAAAGGCATTACCGCTATCCATATCAAGGTTAGAGCACCTGGCGGCAGTGGACCGAGAACTCCGGGACCAGGCGCCCAAGCAGCAATCCGAGCTTTAGCAAGGTTTGGGTTCCGAATTGAACGCATAGAGGAAGTAACACCGATTCCGCATGATGGCACAAGAAGGCCTGGCGGAAGAAGAGGAAGAAGAGTCTAAACAACTCCTTCTTTATTGACAGAAAAATTGAAATAATGCACCTATATCTCTATTGAACGCACACCCGTTATAGTAACCTTATTGGAGTGTCTCAGCACGTGAAAATGGAAATCCTTGAGAAGAACGATAGCATCCTTCGCATAGTCATCAGGGATGCGGATGTTTCTTTAATGAACGCTCTGCGTCGCATAGCGCTTGCTGAGGTGCCGACCATGGCGATTGAAGAGGTCGTCATGATTGAGAACAGTTCGATTCTGCAGGATGAAATAATTTCGCACAGGTTGGGGCTTACCCCGCTTAAAACAGATTTGGACACTTATAACCTTCCTGAAGAATGCGAATGCCAAAGCGAATTTGGCTGTCCCAAGTGTCGTGTGACACTCACATTGGACGCGGAAGCCAAGGAAGGCACAAGAACGGTTTATTCAGGCGAAATTGTCTCTGACAACCCCGAAATCATCCCGGTATCGGACAAAATACCGATTATCAAGCTTGCAAAGAACCAGAAGCTTAAGCTTGAAGCTTACGCTCGCCTCGGCAGAGGCAAAGTCCATGCGAAATGGCAGCCCGTTTCGATGTGCGCCTACAAATATTACCCGAAGATAACCGTTCCTGAAGAGAGGTGCAGAGAATGCTCCAAATGCGCCGATATCTGCCCCAAAAAAGTGCTCACCGTCAAAGACGATAAAGTTGATGTCCGCGATCTTCTTGCTTGCAACCTCTGTATGGATTGCGTTGATGCTTGTCCCAAGAAACCTTCACCGCTTAAGATAGAGTGGGAGAAGAACGCTTTCGTGATGAACATAGAATCTACAGGTGCGCTTCCGCCAGAACGGATTCTCAAAGAAGCCGCCAAAACATTAGGCAAACAACTTGACGAATTTGAAGAACTTATAAAGGCTGAACCACAATGAAACAGTCAAAAACCACAAACCCCGAACTAATCCAACTTATCAATTTACTCAAGAAGGAAAGCAGGGAAAAGCAGGCAGCCATATGGCTTGACTTGGCAGAGTACCTTTCCAAGACACGGAGCCAACGCATCTCCGTCAACCTGAGCACGATAAACAGGAACACAAAACGCGCTGACACGATAGTCGTCCCAGGCAAGATTTTGGGTTCAGGCAGCATAAACCACGCCTTAACGGTGGCTGCGTTTTCTGCTTCAGAGAAAGCCAAGACGAAGCTTACCGCGGCAAAGGCAAAGTACGTTTCGATACCTGAGCTCTTGGAGAAGAATCCTAAGGGCGCAAACGTTAAAATCATTAGGTGAAAAACATGCAAACTACGAAAACTCAAGCTACACTCGTTAACGCTGAAGGATTAATAGTCGGCAGGCTATGCAGCCAAGTTGCGAAGCGTCTGCTTAACGGCGAAGAAGTCGTCATCCTCAACGCTGAAAAAGCCGTGTTCTCAGGCAAGAAGAAAAGCAAAGTCGCCGAAGCCAAAGAGTTCCTCGAGGTCGGCGCACCAGAACGCGGTCCGTTCCATTACCGCAGACCCGACAAGTACCTGCGAAAAACCGTCCGCGGCATGCTTCCATTCAAGCAGCCTAAGGGCAAAAGCGCCTTTAAACGCCTCAAGGTCTTCATGGGCGTCCCCAAGGAGCTCAAGGACCAGGCGATGATCACGTTCACTGTAGCCTCATCAGCCAACCTTAAAGGGCCACATTTCACCCTTGCAGAGTTGGCGCGTGAAATAGGCTGGAGCAAAGGTGAATAGTTATGCCAACGAAGAAAGTACTAGTTGTCAGCGGAAAACGCAAGACCGCGGTTGCCCGAGCCGTCGTCAAGCAGGGCACCGGCAAAGTTAGGATAAACAAGACGCCCGTTGAGATTTACGAGCCAGACATCGCCAAGGCGAAGATTATGGAGCCGCTGCTTCAGGCAGGCGGAGACGTCTGGCAGCAACTGGACATGGACGTGCAGACCAGCGGCGGAGGCTACATGGGTCAGGCGGAAGCAGCCCGCATGGCAGTTGCCAACGCATTGTTGAAGTGGACAAAGAGTACTCATCTGCGCACGGTCTTCAGCGAGTACGACCGCACCATGATTGTCGGTGATAGTCGCGCTAAGGAGACGAAGAAGGTCGGCGGTGCAGGTGCAAGAGCTAAAGAACAGAAGAGTTACAGGTAGGCGAAGAAAGAATGATTATCCCTGTAAGATGTTTCACCTGCGGCAAACTCGTCGGTGACCAATGGGACGAGTTCACCCGCCGCATCAAGACGGGCGAGAACGCCAGCGACATACTGGACAGCCTCGGCATCAAACGATACTGTTGCAGACGCATGCTGCTCAGCAACGTCGAAATCATCGATGAAGTCCTCCGCTTCTACGAAGAAGCCGAGAAAAGAAAAGAAGCACGCAACTTCTACTAAACCCATCCAACCCGCTTTTTGTTAAGGTTTTTTGTCACAAAAAGTAGAGTACCCCCCTTAGGGTTCGTGTTCAGGGGGTCGTCTCTTTACCTTATTTTCCCGATGTAAAGAGTAGGGTACCCCTCGGTCATAGGAAAACGATTTTTACATTAGAAATTTGATGTAAAAATGGGGGTACCCCTTTTCGGCTCTGCTGCATGCAGGATCCATGTTTACAATGGATTTTTGTTGTAAATACTAGACCCCTTCCCCCTCGGGTAGACGCTTTTTCATCAGGGCTTGCCTCAAGTTGCTTTTTTGATTTAGAGCCTAAAATAAGCCCAGAATGCTTTTGGAGAAGGGGCAATTAATAAAAAGGAATAAGATGCCGCTTCAGCATTTTGCCGAACCCTAAACCTTTTCAGGCTGATTAATCCACACCTTCGCCTTCTCCTGCACCCTCACCCGTCCCTCCGCCTGCATCAACCGAACCTGCACCTCAACAAGCCTGTCATCGGTGGTGCCGAACTCCTTCCTGACGGCGTCCTCCAGCTTAGGCAAGTTGATGTGCTCAGCCGAGCCTACTTGGCTCCAGAACCGCGCCTGAATCCTAATCCGCCGTCGAGCATCCTCTTCTGGCTTCTTACCCATACGCAGATTACCTCGCGCAAAACGGCATTTCATTCTTCACTTTGTGGTGGTCAACGCATGCTTGGCAGTCACCATGACGAGGACAATTCTTTTTCGGACATGGACAATTTGGAGCCGACATAACCTACAATGTTCCCTCAACTCCGTATAACATTTGCGGGCTGAAAACAAACCTTGCTGTTGCGTGTCTCAGTGCTCGAATGCGCCCTTTACCCGCGAAATTAATAAATCAAGATTCCGTAAGAATCACAAGGTACCCAAGGTGTCCAAACAAACAGAACCTTTTCTTCACGCTTGCCACATGGCAACAACGGATTCAGTGAAACAGCACAGACTGAGAAAACTTATCGCGTCGCTTTCCGAGAAAGAAGCCCTAGAACCCGAGCTTATCTCGGTGTACTTGCCACTAGGCGTGTCCGTAGACGCGGTATCGTCAATCCTCAAGGCAGAACCCGATGCTGCGTCGCCTAAGCCCGCACAAGCAAAGGATCGCCTACATGAAACCCGCAGGAGCTTGATTCAACGGCTTAAACAGCAAAAAGAAATTCCAGAAAACGGCAAAGTCATCTTCGCCGGTTTCTCCTTCGAAAACAATCAACAAGTTTTCAACTTTGAAGAGGTCGTGCCACCAGAACCTGTTCCCAAGTTTCTCTTCATGATTGATACCCATTTCAGGCTGGAGCCGCTACGAGAAATGCTCAGGGATCAGAAAATTGTGGGACTCCTCGCTATGGATGCAAAGGACGCTGGTTTCGGAGTGTTTGCAGGCGGACACCTTGAACTGGTTGACAGCATCACTTCTGGGGTTCCCGGAAAATCAGGGAAGGGCGGCCAAAGCCAAAGGCGGTATGAAAGAGAACGCGAGATGGAGCTCGAAAACTATTTTCACAGAGTCGCGGAGCATGCACAAAAGGCGTTTCTCGTCAATCATAGAATAAATGTCTTACTTATCGGAGGACCCGGGCAAACAAAAAACGACTTCCTGAAAGGAGACTATCTTCACTACGAATTAAGAAATGCCTTCTTGGACGCTTTAGATACGCAATCTGCGGGTGTCGCCGGTGTAAAGGAAGCGTTAAATAAATCGGTTGAAGAACTGGAAAACATGTGCAGCCCCGAGGAAAAGAGGACGGTGGAGCGTCTTCTGACTGAACTGAGCAAGCAGGATGGTTTAGTGACTTACGGGCTCAACTCAGTGTTGTCTGCTCTTGCCAAAGGCGCAGCCAAAGTTGTAGTGGCTACAGATGACACGGACTTGGTGGAATACACCGTCATATGCAAGCGATGCGGGTCGCTTAAATCGATCATATCAAACAAAAAGAACATTCAAGAATTACACGAAATGGCTACGACTCCATGTGTGAAATGCGGGGGCAGCGATTATGAGACAACGGAAAGAGACATAATAGATGTTTTGGAAGATGCAGCTTCAAAGACAGATGCAACAGTTGAAGTCATATCCACAGAGTCGCAAGAAAAAGCAAAGCTTAACGGTTTGGGCGGCGTTGCTGCGTTCTTGAGATTCAGAGTCAGCTGAAAAATTTTTCGGGACTGTGTTGTCTGACTTCAATTACAAGGCCGCGATCGCAATCATGGGAAAACTATAGAAATATGCTCGCAATTTATGGCTAGGAAGGATTAGGATGGCTAAGGTTATTCCCTCACTGGCTAGACTCGTCTCTTACCTAGTCATAACGCTGGTTGTTACGATTTCTGCCCTCTACCTCTTTAACCTATTCATTGAACCTACGCAAATCAGTTTTTCTCATATTTTTCGAGAAGCAATCGGAATAATAATTATCATCACTGCCTTGTTGACTGCAATTGCAATCATACGGTGGTTCAAGCCCTTTATAGGTCAACGGATGGGCACTCAGGCGTCGACAATCTTCTACTACATCATGCTCGCAATCACGTTGTTGTTCGCGATCTTCGGCATTTTGGATACTGCAGGAGTACACACTTCAGACCTTTTGACTGGCGCGGGAATAATCTCGATTACCGCTGGCTTAGTCATTTCGACGTTTGTCGGTAGCTTACTATCCGGATTCTTGGTTTTCGCCAACTACAGGTTCAAGGTGGGCGACAACGTTATGGTTAACAACATTCCCGGCAAAGTCATCGAGATGAGCGCTCTCGTCATGAGAATCCAAACCGATGTTGGCCAAATCACCATACCAAACAGCGCAATCGCGTCTGGCGGAGTCATAATCACTGTAGTCCGCGATAACGAGACACTGCAAGAAAGCAGGCTGCACTATAAGGTCGGCGACCGAGTGGTTACTGAATACCAGAACGAGCAGGGAACAGTCAAGGAAATCACCGCGTTCTACACGGTCATCCGTTTGGATTCTGGGAAAGAAATAACCTACCTGAACAACAGCATCCTCTCGGGTGGAGTAGTCATCGCGAAGATAGCATAGTTGCTAAGCCAAAGACGAGACGAAAGGCGTAGATTAATATGTAAGGGCAATGTACCCAGTTAAAACATTGGTAATTTAACATGACAGCAGCCCCGTTTACAAGCACATTCGTTGCGCTCGCGCTAATTCCCGTGGCGTTCCTGTTCGTTCACGCCTTCCTGAGCGGAAAAGGAAAGAAGCGTTTTCATCCTGTCACTGGGTTCGCCGCTGTCGTGTGGGACCTTTCTGTTTCGATTGGCTACATGATGTACAGAACTTTCGGCGGCGCGATAAACGGCGAAACACTGCATATGACGCCGCTTCTGAACGCGTATTTCATGGTTGTGCACGTGCCCGTAGCGATAGTTGTCATGTCTATGGAAATCGTCGTCTTGGTCACTGGGTTCTCGCAGCTTAGGCTGAAGAAGGGAAAACGCATCCACTCAAAACTGGTCGCGCCACTCTTCTACATCTGGTGGTTCGCGTTCCTCTCAGGAGAAGTACTCTACATAATCCTGTACATGCTTTAGGCATAGGCGCGGCTTTAGGCGGTCTGGTTCCAGTAGACCACGTGTTGGTATCTTCCAGCAGTTGGGTATGCTGGGTCGTCGTAGATTATGTCGAGCTTCGACCCGTACTTGTTAAGTGCCATCTGTAGCGCGTTCCAAACCTGCTGGGTTGTGCTGTTGGAATGCCATATGCCCCACATGCCGTCGACTGTGGTCCGCATGCCGCCCCCAAAGTTTGCGGGCAGCACCAAAGCATCTTGTGTCGTGACGTTGTTGGTTTCTCGGGGGTTCTCCACGACTTGTTTCCAGAACTTTTGAATCGCCGCGAACTGCGAAGCTTGTAGCAGACAGTTGCCGGTGGGGACGGAGCTGTTGAAGCTAAGGCTGTTACCGCCTATGATTGGCGTGTCGCCTCGGTAGTTGAAGACGACTACGTATTCCGCGCCGCTCTCGTATGATTGCCGCATGGCATTGTACATTTGGCTGCTGCTAAGCAGGCTGGGTGGCGTCTGGCTTGCCCAAGTGATCATCGTGCCCCAGCTCTTTCCTGCCATGTCTGCTGCGCCTCGGACCATGTCGATGTCTTTCGTGAAGGATTGGTTCCAGCCAAGCTCCCCCAACACAACATCATAGCTTGCCTTGTAATCGTACCAGTCAAGAGCATAGTCAGAAGTGAAAAGCCGCACGTCTGATCTGTTGCCAATGGAGCTTAGGGTACTCTGCTCCGTGTTCACGTAAAACCTAGCTGCCTCGGCGGGGGTTTGAAGGGGACGTGAATCCCATAGCTGTTGGTAAGGTTCAAACTGAGCGATGGTGCCTGTGTTAGTTATGGGTTGGGTGGTTGTGTTTGTGTCTTCGTTTTCACCTATGGTGTTCCAAAGTGAAATCCCTGTGCCCGTTCTTATTGTTTCGTTTCCGCTGATTACGGTGCTGTTTGCCTCATAGGTTATAGGGTCTTCGCTCATGCTTACCCATGTTCCGTTACTGTATGACGAGAAGACCAACATTGCGGATATGATTGTGCCATTTGGGTAGTAGGTGACGTTTTTGGTTGTCGTGACGGTGACGTTGCTTATTCCACCTACTGTTTCATTCGAAAATGACGAGTTCGAAACGTCGATTTCACCTGAGTGGCGAAAACTCAAAAAGCAAGGACCTAAATCATGCGTGACAGATATTGTTCCATCCGCGTCTTTGTTAATCGAGTCTCCCGTCTCGTTGTCGTAGAGGGTGACTGAGTCATCCAGCATTTTTCCACCGGGTTCATCGTCATAGTACACTCCAAGGAAGTGACTGCCATAGCGGGCAGTTGCATACGCGAGGAAGGCGTTGCAGGTGTCCCCTGTACCGCTATTATGGGAGTAGTACACGATGATGTTTAACCCCGCGTTGACGGCGTAGTCGCATATCTGCTCCATCTCCGTTAGGTTATTCATCAGGGGACCTGACTGGACCACAAACAAGTTAGTGTACACCTTCACTTTGTCAACGAGCTGCTCGGCCTCTGTGACGTTGTCGCCGCAGTAGGTTACGCCGACGTAAAACGGCTTTTTATCTGCCACCGGTGCCGACGCTGACGACAACTCTAAACTTTCCATAGAGGTAAAAGCGGAAACCGTGACGACAACGATAACGATTACTGCTAAAGTTACCGCTAACCATTTCTTCATCTTCAATCACATTCGTGGTTACCCACTTGCTCTGTCCTCTTGAATTGGCGGCCCCAATCGTTAAATGATTTGTCCCAAATTAATCCTCAACATCTTACGTGGCTTTACAAGGGGCATGTTTTTACTTGAACATCCAGCAACAAGTGATCAGGGATACTTAATGCTACTTTTTAGAACGAGGTGTTCTCGTTGCGTTCACGCGTCCTCAGGTCGACGTGCTGCCTTGCATAGTTCTGGCTGGCACTTCGGAGGGTTAAATGAGAATCTCCTGCAGATTCCAGTAACGGCTAAATACTGCAAAGCGCAATTGCGTTGATTATTCAAGCGTGGAAGGACGAAATAGAAATGGACAATTTCACCGACATCTTCCAAAATCTGATTGAGGCAAGCAAAAAGCACGAGCAGTACCGAGACAAAGAGTGCATAAACATGATTGCCAGCGAGGGACTCAAATCGCCAGCCGTCAACCAGATGCTCTGCTTCTCGCATGACTTAGCACAAAGGTACGCAGAAGGCGACAACGACGAAGACGGACACGTCAAGAAACGTTACTATCAAGGACAGAAGTACATGTCTCAAATCGAGGACTACACGACCGACCTGATGAAGAGCCTCTTCAAAGCCGACTGGGCAGACGTCCGACTGGTGTCAGGCACCCACGCGAACCTAGCCACGTTCAAAGGTTTGTCGCTGGCGTCGAAGAACAACAAGATGGTCGTAACACCGCTGAGTTGCGGCGCCCACATAAGCCACGACTACACGGGTCTGGCAGGCAATATACTGGGTTTAGACGACATAAATCACATTTACAACGTGGACGAATTCAACATCGACCCAGACAAGTCCGCCTACGCCATACGGGCAGCTAAACCAGGCATAGTCACCTTCGGTGGCAGCCTTTTCCTCTTTCCGCATCCCGTCAAGGAGTTGAAGGCTGTCTGCGACGAAGTAGGCGCCTACGTAGCCTACGACTCATCACACGTCCTCGGCCTAATCGCCGGCGGACAATTCCAGGACCCACTACGGGAAGGAGCAGACTTCATCACCTCCTCAACACACAAAACCTTCCCAGGCCCACAAGGCGGCGTCATCATGGGCAACCAAGGCAGCCCAGTTCTGGAGAAGGCCGCCAAGAAAATCCAGTTCTCCATCTTCCCGCTAACCGCCTCAAACACGCATCTTGGCAGGTTGCCAGCGCTTGGCGTTGCGGCTTTGGAGATGAAGCTCTTCGGCGTCGAATACGCAAAACAGATTGTGAAGAACGCCCAGACCGCGGGGCAATACCTCTACGAGAACGGCGTTAAAGTCCTCGCCGAGAAGAAGGGCTTCACGCAGAGCCACCAGATCGCGGTTGACATCCGAAGCTTCGGAGGCGGCAACAAGGTCGCTCAGGATCTCGAAGACGCAAACATCATCCTCAACAAAAACCTCCTGCCCTACGACGACCAGAGCAGCAAAGAGAACCCATCGGGCTTACGCGTAGGATTCCAAGACGTGACCCGCCGCGGCTTCAAGGAAAGCGACGTTAAACACCTCTGCGACCTCATGCTAGAAGTCATAAAGGGCAAACGCAAACCCGCACAGGTCAAACAAGACGTCATCGCACTAAGAAAGGAATTCAGCGAGATAAAATACGGCTTCCAAAGCGTCGAAGAAGCGTTGAGCTACATCAAAAAGCCATAACCCTAATTTTTGATCAATCAGGAAACCCGCTGATTTGACTGCAAAACAGCAAGTGAAGGGCTAAATGTTAATAAGTGAAGCGAAAGCATTCTGAAAGCTGAGTGAAAATGGTAGATCTTCTGTTAATCTACATAATAGTTACTGCCGCGGTTTTTATAGTGATTTTTATATTGCTTCCAAGGTATGGACCGCACGCCATTTCACTGCTGACCTGCCCAAAATGCAAGGGGCAATTCAAATACCACTGGGTTCCTGGCGCCAGCTTCATCAGCATTTACCGCGGAAACACTCGTCGATTAAAGTGCCCCTACTGCCGCGAAGTCTCAACATACAACATCGCAACCACCCGCCTGAGCAAGCAAAGAGTTGCAGCCCTTAAGAAAAAAGCCTAACTAAAACGCGCGCCGCGCGAAGGCGTTTGGGGTCGTTGTTTCCAATTAGCTTAAATCTGTAATTTGTAATGCACTAAAGAGAGTTGGCTTAAGATGAAAGTGTTGCTAAATGATGGTTTAGAAAACGATGGCTTAAGGTTGTTTCAAGAAGCTGGCATCGAAACTGACACCCAGAAACGAGACGACGAAAAACTCGTCGCCGATGTCGGTGGCTTCGACGCGTTGGTCGTGCGAAGCGCCACAAAAGTTACGAGGGAAGTCATCGAGGCAGGCGCTAAAGGCAAACTCAAAATCATCGGACGCGCAGGTGTAGGCTACGACAACATTGACGTCGTAGCGGCATCGGAAAACGGGATCGTCGTTAAATCCGCGCCTTACGGAAGCACCAACGCCGTTGCCGAACTAGCCATCGGGTTAATGCTTTCAATATCAAGAAACACTCCTCAAGCTTACCAGTCACTGAGAGGCGGCGTTTGGAAAAAGAAGGCGCTTGAAGGCAAAGAACTCGCCTACAAAACTCTGGGCATATTGGGCTGCGGCAGAATCGGGCAAAAACTAGCGGAGGTTGCGCGCCGCGGCTTTGACATGGAAGTAATTGGCTACGACATCAAACCCTGTTTGGAATCAGGAATAAAATTCATGACTAAAGAGGAAGTTCTGTTGAAAGCAGATTACATCAGTGTTCACACTCCCGGCGGCAAAGAAGCGGTTGTGGGCGAAAAAGAACTTGCCCTCATGAAACCCACCGCCTACCTCATTAACACGTCGCGAGGAAGCAACATAGACGAGCAAGCTCTTTACAAAGCGTTGAAAGACGGAAAAATCGCTGGCGCTGCGTTAGACGTTTTCGTGGATGAACCCAAAGTGGAAAGCGCCGAATTTAAGAGCAAACTGAGGGAATTGGACAACGTGGTTTTAAGCAGCCATCTGGGCGCGTCAACCGTTGAAGCCCAGCGGGAAACGTCAACCGAAATCGCGCGTGTTGTCTCCGGCTTCCTTATGGGCGGTGACTTCGTCAACGCGGTAAACGCAGGCGAAAGCATCGAGCTCGAGGAGAAACCCGTTTACACTCTTTTCATCCATCACCGCGATGTCCCTGGCGTGTTCGCCAACATCGACAAGGTCCTCGCTGACAGCGATATAAACATCAGAGCCAACTACTCACGGCAAATCGGAAACAGCGGATACGCCATCTCCGTCTACGTCCTCCACAAAAAAGCAACGCCAGCAATAATCGCGAAGCTCAAAGCGGTACCTAACGTCTGCAACGCAAAAGTCTAAACAAGCCTGTTTCAAGCAGGCATATTAACCAGCTTTCTTTTTTAAGTTAGCCATGCGACTTGGAGTTCTGTTTTCAGGCGGCAAAGACTCAACTCTTGCCCTCCATTATGCCAAGAACCGCGAGGAAGTCGTCTGCCTCATCACGTTGCTGTCTGAAAACAAGGAAAGCTACATGTTCCACACTCCGAACGTCGACGTAACCGCGTTACAGGCTCAAGCCTTAGGGTTGCCGCGGATAGCTAAGTCTACGAAGGGTGAGAAAGAGAAAGAACTCCAAGACCTCGAGGAGGCAATCGCGGCGGCAGCAAGAAGATTCAACATAGAGGGCGTCGTTACAGGCGCGGTTGAATCGGTTTATCAGGCTGAACGTGTTCAGCGTATTTGTAAAAAGCTTGGTCTTTGGTGTTTTAACCCGCTTTGGAAGCACGACCAGAAAGCCCTGCTTGAGGAGCTTCTTGAATTTGGCTTCAAAGTGGTTATTTCAGGGGTTTTCGCGTATCCACTTGACGAAAAGTGGCTTGGCAAAGAAATCGACGTGTCAACGATAAGCAGGTTGGTGGAGCTTCAGCGGGAATACTCCATTAGCCCGTCAGGTGAAGGCGGCGAAATCGAAACCACGGTTTTGGATGCACCCTTTTTCAGAGAAAAAATCGAAATCTTGGATTACACTGTTGACGCAAGGGGAAACTCGGGGGTGTTCAAGATTAACAGGGCAAGGCTGGTTCCGAAATGATTTTGGTCGTCGACATGAACTGGAAGAAGGATTCGCTAGGCTCCTACGAGTTTGTGCTGCCCATAGTCGCCGCCGTCAAACCCTTGAGCGGTTGGACGGTCAGGCATTACCTTGAAGTCACGGGCAAAGACCTTAAGGAATGCGACGTTGTCGTTCTTTCGGGAACACCGCTCAAAGACACCGCCACGCTTAGCCAGCCAGAAAAATTCCAGTGGCTCAAAGACACAGACACGCCTGTCCTGGGCATCTGTGCAGGTATGGAAACGGCAGGGGCGGTTTTCGGTGCGCCTCTGAGGCGTTATTTGGAGATCGGGATGACGCCGATACAGGTCGTGAAGGAGAACCCACTTGTTTCAGGTGACTTCAAAGCTTACTCACTGCACAGCGTTTGCGTCGAGGAGTCGGCTGATTTCGAGGTCTGGGCAAAATCGGCGCACTGCATCCAAATTGTAAAACATAAACGCAAAGAAATCTATGGGACGCTTTTTCACCCTGAAGTGAGAAACCAAGAAATCCTGACGAAATTCATTCAGCTGTACAGGGAGCAAAAATAAAAGGGCTTTGGCTGCAAATTCTGGAATAGCAGAAACTTAATTACTGACTAGTCCTCAATTAAAAATCATCACCCATTTTGTGAAAGAAGTGACTCTGTATGGTTACAAAGTTGTCTGTTGAGAAACTCAGAAATCTATGCGATCCATCCCTGATGCAGTGTGAATCAACCAAGGATCTAGCGCCCCTCGGCGAGATCATCGGTCAGGAAAGGGCCGTCCGAGCCTTAAAGTTTGGACTCGGGATAAAGGATCAGGGCTTCAATATGTACGTTGCAGGCTACCCTGGAACTGGACGAAAAACGACGGTTAAGAACTTCGTTGAAGCCCAAGCTAAAACGCAGCCTGTCCCGCCTGACTGGTGCTACGTAAACAACTTCGGCAACCAGTACGAGCCCAAAGCCATACAGCTGCCGCCGGGGAAAGGCAAAGAGTTCCGCAACGACATGAAGAACTTCGTTGAAAACATAAAAACTGCCCTTCCCAAGGCTTTCGAAAGCGAGGACTACGCTGCAAGGCGAGAAGCAACCATCCGTGGGTTGGAAGACCAGCGGAAACGGGTGATTGACGAGTTAGACGCGAAGGCGCAGCAGGAAGGCTTTATGATTCAGACGACGCCCATCGGGCTTCTGCTTATCCCCGTGCTCGACGGCAAACCGCTTAGCGAAGAAGAAATGTTAGCGCTGCCCCAGAAGACTAAAGATAAGTTGGCGGAGAAAAGGGAGAAGCTGGAGGCGGATTTCAGGAACACGGTGAGGCAGCTTATCGACATGGAAAGACAGATTCACGACGCCTTAAAGAAGCTGAACAAGGAAGTCGCCCTCTACGCTATCGGTAACGTGCTGGAAAGGCTGAGAGAAAAATATGGTAACCAATCTGAGGTTAAGGCTTACCTCCAAACCGTAGAAAACGACATGTTGGAGAACCTTCAACAGTTTATAAGACGAGACGGCGCGGAACCGCAGGAGCAGCTTCCTTTCCAGATGCCTTGGATGCGTGAGGACCCATACAAGAAATACGAGGTAAACGTCCTTATCGACAACTCGGAAACCAAAGGCGCCCCTGTAGTCATGGAGACTAACCCGACGTACCCGAACCTTCTAGGCAGAACAGAGAAGGAAGCTCAGTTCGGGGCGTTGACCACCGACTTCAGTATGATCCGCGGCGGATCCATCCACAAAGCCAACGGCGGATACTTAATCATCCCCGTCGAGGAACTGTTGCAGAATCCGTTGTCATATGACGGTCTCAAAAGGGATCTCAGAGACGGCAGTATGACCATCGCGGAACCCGAGGAACGCTATGGTTTCCTCAGCGTCAAGACCATAAAACCGCAGCCGATTCCCCTTGCGGCCAAGGTTATCCTCATCGGCAACCCGTACCTTTATCAGCTAATGTTCCAGGCAGACCCAGATTTCAAGGACCTTTTCAAAATCAAAGCAGAATTCGACACCGTGATGGATAGGACCGAAGAGAAAGTCAAGCAATACGCCGGCTGGGTCTGCACGCTCTGCGAAAAGGAAGGACTCAAACACCTTGACGGTTCAGGTGTCGCAAAGATAGTCGAGCATAGCTCAAGAATCGCCGAAGACCAGTACAAGTTGTCGACACAGTTCGCATACGTGGCAGACATCATAAGAGAGGCCAACTACTACGCCTCGCAGGACAACTCAGACTTCATAACTGGAGACCACATCAAAAAAGCCATAGAGGAAAAGGTTTACCGCTCGAAACTCATCCAAGAGAAAATTCAAGAAATGATCAAACGTGGATTCTTCCTAATCGACACCGCTAAAGAAAGGGTCGGGCAAGTCAACGGCTTATCCGTTATGGGCTTAGGCGACTTCGCCTTCGGGAACCCCTCACGCGTTACGGCAAGCGTAGGCCTCGGCAGAGAAGGCGTCATCGACATCGAACGGGAAGCCAAGATGGGCGGACCCATACACACCAAAGGCGTCCTGATCCTCAGCGGCTACATGAACGACAAGTACGCCAGAGACAAACCGTTAAGCCTGTCCGCACGGCTGGTTTTCGAGCAGAACTACGAGGGTGTCGAAGGCGATAGCGCATCCAGCACCGAACTTTACTCGATTCTTTCAGCGCTTTCTGGGCTACCGATAAAGCAGAACATCGCCGTCACGGGCTCCGTTAACCAGAAAGGCGAGGTTCAAGCCATCGGCGGCGTCAACGAGAAAATCGAAGGCTTCTTTGAAGTCTGCAAGTTGCAAGGGCTGACGGGCGAGCAAGGCGTAATGATTCCTGAAAGCAACGTGCAGAATCTGATGCTCAAAGAAGAAGTGGTCGACGCGGTGAAAGCAGGCACATTCAACATTTACTCCGCTAAGACAATCGATGAAGGCATCGAATTCCTGACTGGCACAAAAGCAAGCCAAAGAGGATCAGACGGGTCATTTGAAGAAGGCACAGTGAACTACCTCGTTGACAAACAGCTGACGGTGATGGCTGACAAACTGAGGGAATACCCCGCTATCGAGACGCCGAAGAAAACCGAAGACTAAGGTAAAAGACAGAAGCCACTTCGCTACCTACTTCTTTTCATTTTATCGTTTATTGTGCCTCAGAATTGCCAAAAGTCTTTGTTGATTCTGAATCAAGATTACAAGTTATCAAAGCTTATCTTGCAAACCATAGAAGGGTAATCGGGTGCAAACATGGTTACCGAAAAACGTCGACGGAAACGCAATCATCTCGCACTTCTTCTTCTTCCAGCGTTGATCTTTATCTTTTTCATGGGCTGGACCACGTACTGGATAGGCGACACCAAAAGACCGAAAGCCGCAAAACAGAAAGCGCAGAAGCCGAAGCCTAAGCAAGACAACATAACCTTCCTGCCTGCTGTTTTGGAAGAAACGCCGAAAATCGTAAATGAATGATGCGACAGTCAACCGCCAATTTTTTAATCGTTTGCAACTCTCAAAAAATTATTTTTTGCAGTCAAGCTTGCACGCTTGTTGTTGCTATTACACAACCACAATTCCATTTATACCGCTTAAGGGATTGTTTTCTTGCGAGAAATAGCCATCCAAGAGGTACACCCATGCTTGGCGGGTCACGGTTAAACGAGCCGCGGATTGCCAAACCCTGACGAATCAGGTGCCAATTTTGATTCGCGGCGCGGGTTAACAGGCGTGGTACGCCAAGCCCACTTTTAGTTACTTGCGGCTAATGAGCAATTAACCGTTTTTTTGTATACAATTTATTAAGGGTTACATATAATGCTACTTTTCGGGAGAATAGTTGAGCTACAAAGCAAATATGCATCCTAAAGTCAGCCAAGCCGAAATAGCGTTATTCCACGCGTTGAGCAAGGCAGGTTTGACTACGGGCATGGTAACCCAGAAACCAATCATCCTCAAATCAACCATCCCAGACTTCTGCTGGGCCAACAAACGCAAAATCGTCTACCTAGACGGCAACCCTGTGCACTTAAAGGACAAGCAGCAGCAGAAAGACAGCGAAATAGACCAGTTGCTGGAGGCTCAGGGCTGGGATGTTTTGCGCATACCGTATCAGCCGCCCATAACCGAGAAGACGCTAGCTCAGATGATGGCGACAATAAAGAATTTTTTGGGCGTCAATGAGGACCCTTGAGTTCCCATGCGGAACTGGGCAGTCGTCGCCTTAAACTTACAAAAACATATTTATCTCTAAGAGAACAAAGTTTTGCGAATGCTCCGGTAGTATAGTCCGGTCAAACCTTACTAAGGCTTCTTAATAAGGGACTAAGTATAGCGGCCTCTCGAGTCGCGGACCCGGGTCCAAATCCCGGCCGGAGCACCAAAACTTTTCACAAAAGGGTGGGACGATAGGGAAGTGGCGCGGACTATCTTTTTCATGGGCCAGATGCTTTTGAGTTTCCGTTTTTGAATCCGTTGTTGTTGATTGTCAACTTTAATCCAACGCAGACCAATGAGAGTGCTGTTCCGATGACGAAGACTATGTCAAATGCTGTTGCCGAGGCGGACATAGCCTAGTGCTTTTCTTATATTGTGGCTAGGTTTTGGCATTGTTCTTCTACGGTGCGGTTAAGAGTTAGCTCCGCCATATTTCGGCTGTAATCCATGATGCGCCTAGAGCTGTCAAAGATCAGCCGCAGCAGTGAGGCGACGTTGGGGTCGAGTTTTTTGCTTGACATGAGCATGACGAGTTCGTTTTGAAGCGGCACGTAGGAATCGCATTTCGAAATCATCTTCTCCGCGTCCTTGTAGTCTCTTTTGAACAGTGCTTTGATGGCGTCGTCGTATGATTGCTGTGCCAGCGAACTGAAATCCACAAGCTGGTTATAGATCTCTCCGTCAATGGGATCTTTCACGTAAAGGGTTTCTTCATCGATGAGTTTTTGCAGGGAACCCACGTTGTTGATGATGTTCATGGCGTTTTGAGCGATGCTTTCGATGTCGTTGACTGCTATTCGGTATAGCAAGAATTCTTTTGGTGTCCTAAAGCTGAATTCCCGGTACAGGTTCCGCTCTATTCCATATTTGAGTTGCCGCACCACGTACAAGCCCAGTCGGTTCACGTCGTTATGGGCATTGATTACGCCGTCAAATAATGCAGTGTTTCGGTCCTTGAGAGCTGCGATGGCGTCGCGGTTTGCAGACAGGGCTACGATGGCCATTCTTCTGACGGCTTTTTCGATGGGGAACTCGGAGTGTTTTATCAGGATTTGCAGAGTGATTTCGTCTGATGTTTCGTCGATTATTTCTGAGCCCAGAAAGCTGTCTCTGGCTAAGTTTTTTATTTCGTTCTTGTATCTGGCTGCTTCTTGGGGGTTTTTTACCCGGACTCTGATTATGTCGGCGCCTATGGCGTACAATGCCTTTATCATTCTTAGAGTGGACTGTATTGTCTCCTTCGCGTCGATGGTGATATAGTATTCTTTGGGTTTAGCCGAGTTGCCGCGGCCTTCCTTTTCCTGAATTTTTCTGGGAACCAGCATAAGGGTGGAATCCGGCTCTATGTTGAACGCGATCTCGCTGCCCCGTTTTAATTCGAGATCCTGTACCCACTCTTTTGGGAGGGAAATGATGTAGGATCCTCTCCCTGTGCACTGTACTCTCCTATAACCTAGGTCTTTTTCCGCCAAATCCGTCGCCTGATATATGTTTCATTTAGATAACATACTTCATGAACTGTCATATAAATGATTACCAACAGAGTTATATAGAATACGTGCTATTTTAAGGGGCTAATCCATACATAAAAGTGGTATAAATGGCAGTAAACACGCGTAAAATAGTCATGGAATGTGGTAAACAATCGGCCACTATCAGAAGCGTACTGTTGACAAGCGACGTTGAACTGCACATTTTGATGCTCACTTGTCCGCGCTAAACAGAAAGAATCGAGGTTTAAGTTATGGTTAAGAGAATAATCGCAAAACAAGAAAACTGCATGGGCTGCGGACTATGCGAAGTATACTGCACAGTCCAGCATTCCAAATCAAAAGACATAATCAAAGCATACAACATGGAAAGACCCAAAGCCATAGCCAGAGTACGAGTGGAGCGAAACAAGCCAGTTTCCTTTGCCATCCAATGTCGTCACTGCGACGACGCACCCTGCGTGACCGCATGCTTATCAGGCGCCATGCAGAAAGACGATAAAACTGGTCAGGTGACTCACGATAAAGACAAATGCATGGGTTGCTGGACCTGCATCATGGTTTGCCCCTACGGCGCCATAATGATGGATAAAGAAGGCCATGTTGTCGCGAAATGCGATTTATGTCAAGGCTTTGATGAGCCAGCCTGCGTCGCCAACTGCCCCAACGAGGCATTGGTCTTCAAAGAGGTGAAACTCTGATGGCGAAATACGTGATTATTGGCGCTTCTGCAGCAGGCATAGGAGCTGTTGAAGCCATAAGAGAAGTAGACCCAATCGGAACCCTCATCGTCATAACCGACGAAACATGCGCACACTACAGTCGACCAATGATCAGCGACTTCGTCAGCGGCAAAGCAGACATCAAAAAAGTAAATTGCCGAACCGAAGATTTCTGGAAACAAAACAACGTTGAAGCAGTCCTCGGCAAAAAGGTCACTGCTATAAACTTCGACGAGAAAACCGTCCTGCTTGAAAGCGGCGAAAAAGTTCCTTATGAAAAACTGCTTATTGCTACAGGCGGAAAACCGTTCGTTCCGAAGATGGAGGGTTCAGACAAAGACGGCGTCTTTACCTTTACAACCCTTAAGGACGCGCAGTCGCTTGCCTCCAAGATCGACGCCATAAGGGCCAAGTCAGCAGTGGTCATCGGCGCAGGACTCATCGGCATAAGCGTGACCGAAGCCCTTGTCAAGCGCGGCTTAAAGGTTTCGATGGTTGAGCTGCAAGATAAAATACTGAGTCTCCTGCTGGATCCCAAGGGCTCAGACATCATGGAAGCCGTTCTTCGAAGGGCAGGTGTCAACATAATCACCGGTCAATCGGTTCAGAAAATCATCGGCAAACCCGAAAACGATGCCGTCGTGGGTGGAGTCATCTTGACCAAAGGCGACCAATTAGCCTGCGACCTCGTCGTAGTAGCCATCGGCGTCATCCCCCGCAGCGAACTGGTGGCGGGAACCGCCGTGAAAACCAACAGAGGAATTGTGGTTGACAACATGATGCAGACAAATGTGCCTGACGTCTACGCCAGCGGCGACGTGGCTGAAGCCTACGACTTCGTGCTTAACCAGAACCGCCTGCTGCCTCTTTGGCCGCTTGCAGTGCTGGAGGGTCAAGTGGCGGGCTGCAACATGGCTGGGAAGAAAGCCACCTACGCAGGCGGCACAAACATGAGCAGCCTCAAGTACTTCGGCATCCCCGTCGTCTCCGTCGGCTTAGCCAACCCCAAAGAGGACCCAGCCTTGGAAGTTCTTACCAAGTATGAGCCCGAGCACAACCTGTACAAGAAACTGGTCCTCAAAAACAACGTCATAGTCGGCATGACCCTCGTGAACTCCATCGAGCGGGCAGGCATACTCTACTACTTGATGAAGAACCAGATCAACGTGAAGAAATTCAAGGAGCAACTCTTGGCAGACGACTTCAGCTGGGCATCATTCCCAGTAACTCTGCAGAGAAAAATGAGTGTGGTGCAATAAAATGAACTGGCAAGACAGAAAAATAATCAACCCCTTCGGCGACGACAAGGATTTCTCCGGCTGTGCCATCTTCGCCATGATGAACACCAACGGCCAAAGCTTCAGCTCGAAGGATCCTGTACGCGCCATAACCAACATGCATGACCGCGGAAACGGCTTAGGCGGCGGCTTCGCAGTGTACGGTATATACCCGGACTTCAAGGACTACTACGCCTTCCACATCATGTACCTAAGCAAAGACGCAAAAGAAAAAACCGACCGCATCATCGCCTCAAAATTCGACCAAGTCTACGACGAAGAAATGCAGACAAAGCCAGCCGACGTGCATAACCCACCGCTAGTTTGGCGCTATTTCGTACAACCAAAAAAGAACCGCACTGAAGGACAAAGCGAAGAGGACTATGTTATTGACGCCGTCATGCGCATCAACACCGAGACAGGAAAAGCGTTTGTGTTTTCAAGCGGCAAAAACATGGGCGTCTTCAAAGGCGTAGGCTTCCCAGAAGACGTAGCGGAGTTCTTCTGCCTCGAAGATTATCAAGGTTACCTTTGGAGCTGCCACAGCCGGTTCCCAACTAACACGCCGGGCTGGTGGGGAGGAGCACACCCATTCAACATCCTTGACTGGACAGTCATACACAACGGAGAGCTCTCATCCTACGGCATAAACCGCCGCTACCTGGAGATGTACGGTTACAAATGCACCATGCAAACAGACACCGAGGTCTTAGCGTACACTGTCGACCTGCTCATGCGAAGACAGAAGCTACCCATCGAACTCGTCGCCCAAATCCTTGCGGCACCACTATGGAACGAAATCGACCAGATGGAACCCAAGAAAGCACAACTGCTTAGAACCCTGCGGCAAACCTACGGCAGCCTGCTCATGAACGGCCCGTTCAGCATCGTCGTAGCACACCACGGCGAAATGATCGGCTTAACTGACAGAATCAAGCTGCGCCCGCTAGTGGCTGGAACAAGTGGCGACTACATGTACCTCTCATCGGAAGAGTCAGCGATGCGACTGGTTCAGCCCAATCTGGATCAATTCTGGGCTCCGAGAGGCGGAGAACCCGTAGTGTGCAGACTGAAGAACCGCCCTAAAGCGGCTGAGAATTTAGCTGGGGGCATCACTCAATGAAGACCTATGTGCTTCCCGAATACTTGGTTGAACGTGACCAAAACCGATGCATACGCTGCAAGGTATGCGTCAACCAATGCACTTATGATACTCATTCCTACGATGAAGAAACGGACACGGTCTGCAGCAAAGAAGAAAACTGCGTAAACTGCCAACGCTGCGTAACCTTCTGCCCGACACATGCAATCACTATAAGAAAGAACCCTAACGTCAGCCGGGAAAACGCCAACTGGACGATGGAAGCCATTCGGGACGTGAAGAAAGAGGCTGAAAACGGCGCGGTTATCTTGACAGGCATGGGCTGCGACAAACCGTACTACACTTACTGGGATCGGCTGTTGCTGAACGCCAGCCAAGTCACAAATCCGTCGATTGACCCATTACGAGAGCCGATGGAGATCCGCACTTACCTCGGCACAAAACCAGACAGGCTGGAGATGACCTCGGAAAATGGCGAGTTAGTCCTGAAGACTCAGCTTACACCGCAACTTTGCCTTGACACCCCGATAATGTTCTCAGCCATGTCGTATGGCGCCATCAGCTTGAACGTTCATGAGTCCCTTGCTCGGGCAGCCACCGAATGCGGAACATATTTCAACACAGGCGAAGGCGGCTTAGACACTTCGCTCTACAAGTACGGCGACCACACGATTGTCCAAGTTGCATCAGGCAGATTCGGCGTACACCCCAAATACCTAGATGTGGCAGCGGCCGTCGAAATCAAGATTGGGCAAGGCGCAAAACCCGGCATAGGCGGACACCTGCCCGGCGAAAAAGTAACTCCAAACGTGGCGAAGACACGCATGATTCCGGAAGGAACCGACGCGTTGTCGCCTTACCCGCAGCATGACATCTACTCAATCGAAGACCTGCGCCAACTTATCTACGCACTAAAAGAAGCCACCAACTATACCAAGCCAATTTCAGTAAAGATCGCGGCTGTCCACAACGCGGCGGCAATCGCAAGCGGCATGGTCAGAGCAGGCGCAGACATAATCGCGCTGGACGGCGTCAGGGGCGCAACAGGCGCAGCGCCGAAAACCATCCGAGACAACGTCGGTATACCCATCGAGTTGGCTCTTGCACAAGTTGATCAGCGTCTCCGAGAAGAAGGCATACGCAACCAGGCGTCTGTGGTCATCGCAGGCGGCATAAGAGGCAGCGCAGACGTGTTCAAGGCAATCGCCTTGGGCGCCGACGCAGTGTACATCGGAACAGCCGCGTTGATAGCGATGGGCTGCACTGTCTGCCAGAAATGCTACACTGGCAAGTGTCCGTGGGGCATCGCGACAAGCGACCCGTGGATCAGCAAACGCATTAACCCCGACATCGCATCGAAACGCCTCGTAAACCTGCTTAACAGCTGGAGCTTGGAGATAAAAGACATGATGGGCGGAATGGGCATAAACGCCATCGAAAGCCTGCGCGGCAACCGCTTGGCGCTACGGGGCGTCGGCTTAACCAGAGCTGAATCTAAAATCCTCGGAGTGAAGCTGGCAGGAGAGTAAAAGATATGCTTGAACAGAAACCCTTACAGATAGACCAGAAATACCTCAACCGAATCAAAAAAGAGAACAAAGTACTCCAGGTAGATGCAGAAGGACTTTACTACCGAGATCTTAACGCGTTGCTGAGGCAGGCAATCAGCGCTGACGGCCTAGAAAAAATCGAAATCTGCAACGTCTGCGGACAACGCTACATCGGCACCGACTTGGAAACCACCGCCCAAATCGACGTTTACGGCACACCGGGAAACGACCTCGGCGCATTCATGAACGGACCCACGTTGGTAATTCACGGCAACGCTCAGGACGGCTGCGGCAACACGATGAACGAGGGCCAAATCATCATCCACGGTCACGCAGGTGATGTCACAGGCAATTCGATGAGGGGAGGAAAAATCTTTGTCCGCGACTACGTCGGCTACCGCGTCGGCATACACATGAAGGAATACCAGAACAAGATTCCAAAGATCGTCATCGGCCAGTCAGCAGGAGACTTCTTGGCAGAGTACATGGCAGGCGGCGTTATGGTTATCCTTGGCTTGAACCTCGAGGAGGGCGAGAAATGCAAAGCCAGGTTCGTCGGAACAGGCATGCACGGAGGAGTCATCTATGAGCGTGGCGAAATACTGGAACCAGTGAACGGAACCAAGACGCTGGATGTCGGCAAACGCGACTTGAAAGTCATTGAAGCACTCGTCAAAGAGTTCTGTAGCCACTTCGGCGCCGACCAGCAGCAAATCATGGCGCATAAATTCAAGAAGATACTGCCCGTCTCAAAGAGACCCTACGAGAAGTTATTCTCCCACTAGACTTTTTTTTGAAATCACTTTTTCTCGTCGATTTGAAGGTCGATTCCTATGTTCTTTACTAGTTGCCTCAAATCGTCGTCGCTCATCCACTCGGTCTGCAGGTAACGAAGAATATGTTCATCGCTTAGACCCAGCCGCTTGGCTTCTTGAACCGTATAACGGTAAGCCTCAACTTCGGTGGGTCTGTCAACATAATCGTAGTTTTGGTCAAACAGCGGTTTGCCGTCCATGTGCTGTTTGACGTGACATAGTTCGTGGACAACGTCGAGGTAAATGTCGGTTTTATCTCCGTTGTTTAGGTAACGCTTGTTAACCATCAGGTGGCCGTCGTCATCGTCGACGCCCATGTACCCGAACCATGTGAATTCAACTTTGAGGTTGCTGAGGACTTCGTGGGTCCTGTCTCCGAAGATGCCACGGACAGCATCGGACTTCTCGAAGCCGCTGAAGCATTCGAGGAACATTTGGGTTGAAGTTCCGATACGCATGATTCTTGTCAGTCTCAGTTTTCTCGCTATTCTAAATGTCGTCCAAGCGATGTATTCTCCCCACGACGCCATCTATGTGCCTCTTCTCTCCAATATGCAGCAGCAGTATTTGAACGCTGACAAGGTTGACAGCTAAGCGCGGGACTTTGGCAATCGACCTAATAGTTCAGACTTCTGTTTTGTGTGCATAAAATTCTTAAACTGAACGGAAGAAAAGAAAGGCGAGGAACTGATGAAGCCGAAAGAAGCAAAGCTCAAGATGGAGATGTCCAGCGAATTCTACAGTTTCTTGTTTTCTCAGGTTGAGAAGTTAGAGTTGAAGCTTCCTGAGTCCGCGACTCAAGACATGTTCAACAGCCTCAACAGTTAAACGCGGCCTAGGCGCCCATGAAGTCGGTTAACGTCAGGTTCTCAGACGGAAGCTCGGCGGTGCCCCGCATAAAGGAAGGGTGTTTCTTCAAGGTTACTTCCCGCCTGTACATGGTTTTGCTGAACGATAGAACAGTGTTTGCCCTTGCACAGGTTATTTCTTGGAACAAGATGTTTCTTTGGCTGTCCGAGTAGGGCAGGTAAGTTGCGACTATGACTACTTGGTGTTTATTCGCGAAACTTTGGAGGTAACTGACGATTTGGTTGTAAATTCTCTGTGCTTCTTCGTGTGGGACGTCATTGTCTAAAAAGAATCCAGCGATGTCGGATATCACCACGAGTTTAGCATCGTATTTTTTGACGGCTTCTTCAAGTTTATCCAGTATCAGCGACGTCAACTGATAAGCGGTGAATGCCCTTGAAATGTAGATGCGTTCAAGCACCTCCTGCGGGTTAAGCTGTTGAAGCTGAGCTAAACGGGCAATCTTGTAGAGTCTGAAAGTATTTCCGCCGTCGATGAAGACAACGTTGCTTCCTAAGCCACCAAGCTGCTTCGACAACTGGGCTCGGATGCAAAGCAGGCTTGTTAACGAAATAACCGAAGGCGACCCGTACAAGACTGCGAAGTCGCCTGGAGCAAAACCCGGAAAAAGATCGTCTACACCTGGCATGTTCAAGGAAAACAGCGGCTGCGCCATAATCGGCTTTGCCATCAGATCCTGTGTCACTCTGCTGTTACGCTCCTGTTTATGGGTGGCAACTCGCGTTTAAGCCTATTTAAAACATCGTCCAAACGACATTTGGGCGCAGGGGAGGGTGGGCTGAAAGTGAAAACGCAGAAATTACGATTGCATCTGTTTTCGCTTCTCTTTTTGTTCCTGCAGAACCTGGGTTGCCAACGTCATCAAGAAAATCATCGTGAACACTATCGCTACGATGCTTACCTTGTACATTATGCTCATGTCGAGGTACATAACTGCGATGACGGACACAAGCATCAACGCCAAGATGAGGGCTTCCTGAACGCCGCTGAACACTTTAGAAGTTCCAAAACTCATGAATTCACACCTGCGTTTCCTAAGTCTCTGCACAATGGTAAGATAAAAATTTTCTGCCCGCAGTTAATCAAAACGGGTGAACAAATTGAAGACAACCGCGAGTACGCAAATCCCTCGGGCTGAAGGTTGTCCAACCCGTAATTTAAATTTATATACGTAAGCAACCTAAGATGAAAGTCGTTAACCTCCGCGCAGTTCAGTGATTCGAATGATTGACATTGAAAACCTCACCAAGAAATTCGGCGATTTAACAGCCGTCGACAACCTCACCCTGCACGTTGATGACGGCGAAGTTTTCGGTTTTCTCGGCCCGAATGGCGCAGGGAAGACAACGACTGTCAGAATGCTTTGCTGTCTAATATCAAAAACCAGCGGCACTGCAAAGATAGGAAATTACGAAGTCGGAAATAGTGCCGATCAACAGAAGATAAGAAGAATGATCGGCCTGCTGACTGAAAATGTCGGTCTCTACGAGGAACTGAGTGCCTATGACAATCTCGATTTTTACGGTCGATTCTACAAGCTGGACGCACAGAAAAGGAAAGAGCAAATAGAATACTTTCTAAAGATGTTGGGGCTGTGGGAAAAGAGAAACACAGCAGCAGGAACGTTTTCCAAGGGGATGAAGCAAAAGCTCGCCATTGCCCGCGCCCTTATCCATGATCCCCAAGTCCTGTTCTTGGATGAGCCAACTGCAAGCCTTGATCCCGAAGCCGCTAAGACAGTTCGGGACTTCATCCTTGAGCTGAAAAAGGAGAAAAGAACAATCTTCCTAAACACGCATCTTCTGGACGAGGCTGAAAAGATCTGTGACCGGGTTGCGATACTAAAAACTAGACTAATCGCAACAGGCACCCCGCAAGAGCTAAGGCGCTCGCTGTCTGGCAGAAAGATAAAAGTTCAACTTCAGCGCGTTGACGACATAATCGTAGAAGCGGTCAAGAAAATCGGCTTTCAAACATCAGAGGTAACTAATAATAGCCTTCTTATAGATGTCAATGACCCTGAGAAAGAAAATCCAGCAATTTTAAAGGCGATTGAAGCTGCGGGCGGGCACGTGCAATTCGTAACAGAGGTCGGGTCAACTCTAGAGGATGTGTACCTGAAAATAGTGAGGGGATAAAAAAATGGATCTGCAAAGCGCTTGGGCAGTTGCCGCAAAAGACTTCAAGATCTTCAAACGGAAGACTACAATCGTCTATTTGAGCACTGTTTATCCTCTTGCTGTCGGAATAGCGTTCCCATTGATTGTGCAATATGCACTGCACATTGGCAAAGGCCATGGAATAACCGCCTTAACTCTTCCCAGATTCATGGACGCTTTCTCGATTTGGTTTCTCATAGGCGCAGCCGTGTTTCCCACCGCTATAGCTTCATACAGTTTAGTGGGCGAAAAGATCCAAAAGAGCTTGGAACCGCTTCTGGCAACACCAATGACCGACGGTGAAATTCTTTTGGGCAAAACTATTTCAGGGCTCGTCGTACCTTTGGCGGCGATCTATGCCGGTTCCGTGATATACATGTCGCTCATGGATTTGGTGACTCGAAGCACACTGGGTTATCTCTACTATCCTAACTGGCATATTGGGGCGATCTTGCTTGTGGCGCCATTCATATGTCTTGTCAGCGTTGAACTAAATATCATTATCTCATCCAGACTAAACGATGTGCGAACAGCACAACAAGCAGGAATGCTGGCCGCATTCCCCTTCTTTGGAATATACATAGCATCTGAAATTGGAGTGTTTACACTCAATGACACGAATCTGCTGATTTTGGCAGGTGTTATCTTAGCAATAGCTGTTGTTCTCTTCTTTGTCAGCAGAGTTACATTCCAGAGAGAGGAAATACTAACAAAATGGAAGTAGCAAAGTTAGAGGAGGAAGGTTCAAAAAAATGCCAAAAGCCAAGTTTGAAATAGGTGAGACTGAAAAACACACCATTATTGTTAATGCGAGCGTGCTTCTAAAATACATCAAGATAGAAGTGGATGGCGAAAAAGTTGTTAATGAAGCAAACTTTCAGCCATTTCCAAAGAAGTTCCAGTTGGAAGTGGGAAATTCCGAAAAGCATCATTTGGAAATCAGCGCTGGACCGTTCTCGCCTATCACACTATTCGTGGACGGAAAAGAAGCTCAAAAAACCTGAAAGTGCGGGTTTTGTTCTCTCGTTAGTGCTGGCGACGATCGCAATGTTTTCTTTGGGTCTGCTTATCGCTGCTGTTGCACCATCTCAGGGGGCTGCTGTAGGCATGGAGATGGGATTGTTGTACCCTCTGTTGCTCTTCGCGGGAATTTATGTTCCAATGCAGGTTCTTCCCTGCTCTTTTCAAACGGTGGCAGGTTTAACTCCTGTGGGCGCAGCGGTGAATGCTCTTGACAGTTCCATGACTGGGTTATTTCTGTCTGTTGAGCCGCTGCTTGTGATGGCTGTCTACACGGCTTTGTTCAGTTTCATCGCCGTTCGCTACTTCCGCTGGGAATAGCCCCCAAAGACGCTTCAAAGCCAAATTCAACTGACAAAACATTAATCTCTAATGTGCCTAATTCTTCAGGCGTAAGGAGAAGACTGACTTGCCAATCTTACCCATAGACACAGGCCGCTACGGCACGCCTCAGATGCTGAAAATCTTCGAGGAAGAAACCCGCATCCAGAAGTATCTTGACGTAGAAGCCGCCCTAGCTTTGGCGCACGCTGAAGTAGGCAACATCCCGAAGGCTGATGCGGAGAAAATCGCTGCCATGGCTTCCACGAAGCACGTCAAAGTCGAGCGGGTCAAAGCTATCGAGAAGGACATTAAGCATGACGTCGCCTCTCTCGTCCGAGCGCTTAGCGAAGTTTGCGGTTCAAGCGGCGGCTACGTGCACTTGGGCGCCACAAGCTACGACATAGTGGACACTGCAAACGCACTTCAACTGAAAAATGCAATCTCGCTCATCGAAGAGAAGCTTGAAGATTTGAAGGATATTCTGCAGAAGCAGGCTGGCCAACATAAGGAAACGGTGATGATTGGTAGAACCCACGGGCAACACGCTTTGCCGATTACGTTGGGTTTCAAGTTTGCGGTTTGGGGCTACGAAGTTAACAGGCACATCGAACGCCTAAACGAATGCAAAAAACGGGTTTTAGTCGGGAAAATAAGCGGCGCCGTCGGAACACAGGCGGGCTTAGGCGAACACGCAGAGCAGATTCAAGCTTCGGTTATGAAGCAGCTGGGTCTTCGTCCCGCCGAAATTTCAACCCAGATTGTTCAACGTGACCGTTACGCTGAATTGGTTTGCGTTTACGCGGCTGTTGCTTCTTCGCTTGAGGGCTTCGCCACCGAAATCCGCGAGTTACAGAGGCCAGAAATCGGCGAGGTCTTTGAGGCGTTTGAGGCAAGCAAACAAGTCGGCAGCTCAACGATGCCGCACAAGCAGAACCCCGAAACATGCGAACGCGTCTGCGGTTTGGCAAGAATCGTTCGAAGCCTCGCTGCGCCGTCGTTGGAGGACATGGTTACTTGGCATGAAAGAGACCTGACGCAGTCTTCGGCTGAGCGGTTCATTTTTCCAGAATCAAACATTCTCCTCGATTACATACTGAGCCTGATGTGCGAAATCGTCGCCAACCTACGGGTGGACAAACAACGTATGCTGCAGAACTTGAGTCTGACTCACGGGCGCACCATGTCGGAGTCGGTTATGATGGCGTTGACGAAGAAGGGTGTAGACAGGCAGGAAGCCCACGAGTTGCTCCGCAAACTGACGATTCAGAGCGCCTCTGAAAAGAACGAGTTCAAGCAGACGTTGCTTCAAGACAAATTCGTAACCGGCAAGCTGACCGAGAAAGAGATTGACGAAGCATTGAAGCCTACGAATTACTTGGGAACAGCGGTGAAGCAGGCAGAGAAATTTTCCAAAAGCTAAGCAGCCTGTTTTCGCTGCTAGATGTGGGTTAAAGCGTTTATCAACGCGACTAGCCCAAGTATTATCAGCACTGCCGAGCCGCCTATCGAAATCCATTTTCTTAGCAGTGGCGCCTTGTTGAGAAGCCAACCCGTGACTCCTCCCAAAAAAAGCATGGGCGATAGGGCGGTTCCTACACCGAAAAGGACTGCTAAGCCGACGCTGCCAAGAGGAGTTGAGAACGGCAAAGAGTAGATGAGGAGCGCCGCCAACGGTGGGCACAGGATTAGTCCCCTGCTTAAGCCAAGTGTGAAGGCTTTGGAATCGAAGCCGAATCTGCCTGGTTTAGGAGGCGCAGCCAAGGCTTGCCCAGTTGCGGAGTCGCATTCGCATGGGACTCTAGCTTTCAATATGATGCTAGCGCCGATGACTATGGTTAAGATGCCGAAAGCGATGGATGAGTAAGTTTGGAATGGGGAGGTTGCGTTGCTGGACACGAACATCCTGAATAATCCGCTGAATAAGCCGACGAGGCACCCGATTAAGGCGTAGGCGATTATTCGTCCTCCATTGAAGATCATTGTTATGGTTACACTTTTGCGGAAACCTGCTCCGACCCCTGCAATGTAGCTTGCAAGGTAGGGCAGGCACGAGGCGGTGCAGACGGCAAATCCATAGATCACTCCCGCTGCAAAAGCAGTCAGGAATGGATTTGCAAACTGAGGTATCAGCGACATGGCGAGTTCTCTGCAAGTTTTGATTGAGCAAATATTGGCGGGAAACACTCTTAAAGATTGCAGAATTCTTGAGCCCGCGCCAAAAATCAGACTGAGAGCAACAACCGAAAAACCAGTCGGAAAACTGTGAAAAACCTTTGATGTTGTTTTTCAACTTTTCGAGAAAAAATTGCGTTCTTCATGTCAAATTGCGCAGTTCATGTCAAAGTTACCTACTTCTTTGCTCCTGTTGGTGGAAACACTTTCAGTCGCAAGCCTTTAATTTAGCTGGAAAAAGCCGCTTTTACATGTCCAAACCGAGAGTTTATTGCCGTGAGACTGTCTAAAACATGTTTTATAGAACATATGACAAGTATAGAGATGCAGGTTGGGAAGTACGCTTTAAATGCAGAACGCATTGAAGCAAAGAGCGAACCAATCAAAACAGCGGAAAATTGGGGAGCGACAAAAACTTTGCTTTAATGGGCTGGACGTGGCTATGTTGCAGTGAGGCCATGAGCGACGTGGTCAGAGCGGTGAAAGACCAGGAAGCGGCAAAGAAATGGCTTCAATGGGCCGTGAAACATCTTTAAGGCTTAGACCCAACCTGCTTATCTTATACACAAAACAATTTTCTGCGGAGTCTCTAAAAGCTGGCCGAGGGCTGGCTGGCTTGTAATTTGTTCAGTTGAATCAGATTCTGGTGAAGTATTCTAGCGGTGCATACCAGAACACGGTCAATGTTCTTCCGCAATCGGGGTTTTGGCACTTAACTTTCTTTTTTACGATGTTGCCGTGAAAACTATTCCTTATAGGCATAGCTGACGAAAAGGCCGTGTGAAGTCTGTCTGGCGGTTCAACCTCAAAGGGTCTGTAGCAGAAGGGGCATTCGAGAACAGCCATACCACACCCTCAACCTAACAAATAAGCTGACCAAAGGTAAAAACTTGACGATACGCAGAAACGAGGTTTCTTAAGCGGTCGAATAACTCTGCGAGCTGATTGCTTCATAAACTTCATTGGCAATAAGCGCAGCCCCTTTGCTGTTGGGGTGTACGCCGTCCACGAAGTAATCTGGATGATTGCCAAACGCGCTGTAAATGTCGATTAAGGGCAGGTTCATTTTGTTTGCTAAGTCCACGATTTTTGGGATGATGACGCCGTTGAAATATGAACTGCTCAGATCACTGCTATTGCTGAATATCGGGGGCGGCGTGGCAATCCAGATTCTCGGCTTGCTTTCAAGTTGCTGAAAAGTCGCAATAAGTTTGGCGTAGTCTCCTTCGAAACTTTCGTTGGACGGACGAAGCATCTCGAGGTCATCGTTAGTTCCAAGCATTATGATAACGATGTTTGGCTGAAAATCTATAGCTTTCTGAAACGCAGATTGGTTCATGTAGGGTTCCCACGAATCAAGAAGCACCGTTGATCCGCTGGCGCCGAAGTTGCCCACTGAATAGTTTGCGCCAAGAAGCGTTTGGAGGTCCGAAGGGTACCCGGTAATTTCAGTGATGCTGTCGCCGACGCATGCGACGCGAATCGGGCTATCTGGATTTTTACCTTGTGGGCTCAAAGGTTGAAGCCTCACCATTAATGTTGCCGATATCACTATTGCAATTACAACTGCAATCAACTGCGTTTTCTTCTTCATTACCTGTTTTTCGTCCAATCCGTTTTTTCTGCGTCAGGTACATTGAATTCACACGTCCATGCTGTTTGCCCAATGTATTTCAAACGCAAATGGGGGTCAAAAATGATTTGTGGAGCCTATAAGTCTTGCTCAGTGTAAATCAAGCTTTTTGGAGAAAAACTAAATGCTTGACGTGTTGCTAAATGTTAAGCATCAGCTGTGAGAAGGCGTTGAGTAAGCGCTGAATCATAAACGTCCTGATAAAGCAGGCTTGAAGCGACAGTTAAGCAACCATTTTCCACTGTTCAGCATAATTTTCGGTTCAGCCCTTTTTTCTTTCACGATGGGTCCATTCCGGAATTGGGACGCAAACTACGAGTTTCAAGCCGCGTCAGGCGTGCTGAAGTACGGCGTGCCCTACACGGCGGGGCCAGGCACAATGATTAACCAGCCGCCGTTGGGCTTTTACATTGACTCTCAGTTTTTCCGCGTTTTCGGGTTATCCTTCGACGTTGGGGCGGCTATCGTGACCTTCTTCGGAGTCGGCTGCACCCTGCTGGTTTACTTGATTGGCAAGGCGTGGTACGGCAAGACAAGTGGACTAGTGGCTTCAGCCCTTTTTGCCGTGACTCCCTGGCAAGTGGTGTTTTCGAGAAGTTTCCTCATCGACGTGCAATGCCTGTTCTTTAGTCTCCTTTTTCTGCTCGTCGGCTACTATGCCATACGTAAAGGTTCGGTGAGGCTCTTCATGCTGTCTGGGGTCATTTTCGGCGCGGCTTTTTTAACCAAGTTTTACGCAGTTTTCATGCTGTTTCCTTTGGCCCTGCTTTATTTTCGCTATAAACCCAGATTGCTCTGGCGTCCTTTTGCGGTTGCAGGTTTCTTTTTGCCTGTGACGGTTTTCCTGTTAGCTTGGTACAAGGGGAGCATCGTAACGATTCTTTGGCAAGACGACTTCAAATTCAGCAACGTCGCTGGTTCAGAGCCTACCATTTCGTATCCTTTGACCTATCTTTCAGGCGCTTTGGGGGTGTTTTTCCTTGCCGCCTCAATTGTTTCCATACTCGTTCTGATTCTCCAACCTAAAATGTTCAGAACAATTCTTGCCTCGGACTTGATAAGCTTGGCAACAGTCGTTTTGGTTGTTGGGTTTGACGCTTTCTTGGCTTTGGCATTGAATTTTAGGGCGCCTTTTAACTCGGTTGTTAAGTATGATTATCAAGCTCTGCCTTTCTTCTGTTTGCTAGCGGGCTCCATTTCGAGTAAGTGCCGATTGCTGTTGGGATCGTTTAGGTTGAAGCAAAAAGGACGCTGGCTGCTTCTCGGGCTAACCTGTTTGGGCGCGGTGTTCTTGATCATAGCCATTTTCTTTAATATGTACTATGTCGGGCTGTTTTCTCGACAAAGCATAATTATTTTTAAAGTGGAGGGCTCGATAGCTTACTCTTTTTCCAATTTGGCCCCGCTCTCATCGGTCGGCTGTTCAGTCTTTGCTCAGTACTGTGGGTTCTTGCTTGTTGTTTTAGGGCTGCTTTGGGCGATTAAGGACGATTTTAGACCGGCGCTGAACAATTCTCAACAAAAACTTGGCAACGGTCTGTAACGCTGCACGGCGGAGGCGGAATCGAAAACGGAGGCTTTTTTAGCTAGGACGTTCAACCGTAAAGCGGAGCAGGTAAATTGCCCTCAATAAAAAACGTTAAAGCGAAAGCTGAAGAAGAAGCGAAGAAAGCCGCTGTAGACGCAAAAAAAGTCGGAGCAAAAGCTGTCGTAGAAGTTAAGAAAGGCGCGGTTGATGTGAAGAAAGCCGGTTCGAAAGTTGCTTCGGTAGCTGAAAAAGAAGTTAAGAAGGCAAAGTCAAAACTTTAATGCAAGTATATTTAATATCCACTTTTTTCTTTTTTTTGGGCAGTTGACGGTTTGACTTTACGTGGTGGAATTACGACCGTGCCTGAATTCCCAGAACTGTTTCCATACGCTCCAACGTCATTGTTGGCACGTAGTCAACTGCCCTTAATCAACGCTGCCTCTATTATGGCGGCGACCACAAGTAACGCAACGTAGAGTATCATGGATTTCCAAGTCTGCTTTTTGAGTCGCTCCGTGAAAGTTCCTTTCTTCAACGCGTATGTTAGAAGTATGCTTTCGGTAATTATCACCGAGTAGGCTAGGCTTTCGATTGTCCCCACTGGGATGTAGACGCCGACCACGTAGGCAAATGGAGACATGTGGTTAGAGTACGCTAATTGGCCTATGGATTGTGAGGTGTTCAACCATACCCTGCCGAAGATTATTAGCCCAGCCACTGGAACAAGTGCAACAATGCTGACGAGGAAATTGTTTAGAAAGATGCTTTGCCACGTAATGCTTTGCCTAAGTGTGTTAATTTGGGTCTGGGTCTGATTTGCGACTGTTGGTGTGGTGGTCAAGTACGTTTGGTAAGCTACTGCGTACGTGAAGACGGCTAATCCCAAGAAGACAAGTAAAATTACGATTATGTAGGTCTTGCTCATGAATCCATCAGACATTGTCTTTCGCCTTAGGCGGCATCTGGTTTACATTTAAGCTTTTTGGAATCAGCATGGTCTAATCGTCTATGTGGTGAACGTTATTTACTTTTTCTTTTTTCCCTTAAATGCAATTCACAGTGGCGGGGCGGTAATTTATCGACTGGTTTATCAACAATCGTAATCGCCACTAATCCAGTCCCACGACCAAAAAGATTCCCCCGAAAACAACCAGTACCGCGACGAAACCGTGGCAATTGCTCACCTAAGCCGCCGTCCCGCCGAGCAGGAAGACGGCGCCTAAACTGCTGATGCCGCTCTCAGCACCTTCAAATCTGAATATTGCATGTACACGACGTTAAACATTAGACGACCGGTCGTGCAAAAAAAAATTATCGCGCGAGACGCTGACTGTTTTTAGAGTGTTAGTCTCATTTCCGTTGTGGTTTTGAATCCGAAGCGTTCGTAAACTGGAATTCCCGTCTCGGAAGCGTGAAGGCTGATTCTGCCGTAGCCGTGCTGTTTGCACCAGTCGATGGCGCATTGTACAATCATGCTTGCAACCCCTGTCCGCCTGAAACCCACTTCGGTGAAGATCGACATCAAGTAGGGTGATTCCAGACTATTGGCGGAAATTCTGGGGGCGTCCTCTCGGAGCCATATGCAGCCGCTTCCGGCTACCTGTCCCGACGTCGTTCTGACTATGAACCCAATAAGCTTGCCCTCAGTAAGCTTTTTCTTTATCCAGTCACGCGTGGAATCCTTCATTTCCTCCGCTTTCTCTTTGAGGTCGGGACGGATGTCTTTCCACATTTCTATCCGGTGCCTCGTCAAGAGCTCGGTTTCTTCAACTGTTGCTATTGAGACTTTGAATTCAGTCATTTTTCGTTCACTTTCCTTTGTTGACTTGTTCCTCTGGCATCTTGATGTTTCGATAGAAGTACCAGAACAATCCTATGGAGACAATGTAAAGGCCTGTCGCTATGAAAAATGGAGCAGCCAGCAGTCCCAAACCTATCAGCCATGCGCCGACGAAGGAACTCAAGGCATTGGGTAACCTCCAGAGAGCGGCGCTTATGCCTGAAGCTGCGCCGCGTTCATCTTCGGGAACAAGCCCCATAATCATTGACTGAGCCAGTGGGCTTGACATGTTCATCAAAAATGCCCGCCACGTGTAAACTACGCTGGCGACTATGTAGTCTTGGGACAGCGGCGTCGCGAACATGAATATGGTCGAAACCGCTTCCGTCACAACGATGGCGTTGATTAACCCGAATTTCTTGGCAAGCCAAGGGGAAGCAAGAGTAGCTAAGCCTATCACAATGCTTGAAACGCCAAGAATTGGGCCGCTAAGCGAGTCAGGGATGCCGTACCGAGCTTTCATCCACGCTGTCATAAGAGGAACAACCATACCTGCGCCCAACGCAATTATTGCGCCAGTCAAGACATACTGTGCCAAAACTTTCTTAGATTTGCTTGGTAGGAGCTCTCGCAGTGTAGCGTCGGCTTTAGTTGATTTTGACTCGTGGACTTTGAAGATAATAACTGTTGAGGCAAGGCTTAGGGCTGCGAGGACAACGTAGAGAAGAACGTGGATGCTTTTGTCGCTGAAGCCAGTCATCTTCTGTGTTGCCAAGATGGCGATGCCGCCGACTCCGAACGCCGTGCTTTGCGCGAACCCAAACATGGAGAATACGCTGTTTCGCTTGACGTCTTCAGCTTTCTCAGCAAGTAGTGCGCTCAGCGATGCTGAAGAAGCTGCTTCTGAAACCCCTTCGAAAACAGCTGCCGTAATCAATAGCGCTGGGTTTGTGGTCAATGCGAAGGCTGCGATTATGATGCTAGCGATGACGTTGCTTAGGATGAGGAGTCTTTTTCTGCCGTACTTGTCCGCCGCGATTCCCATGGGAATGCTGGTTGCGAAGGTGGATACGCCCATTATTGTTACGATGATGCCCATGAGGTTGTAGGATAATCCCTGAACGGTGGTGAGGAAGTAGGCGATGTCAGTGTAGAACATTCCGTAGGCGACTGACGGCAGTACCGACGAGCAGATTATGTATTTTGCTTCTGTCGACATTCCCCGGTAAAATCTGAACACTTCGGTGCCAGCTTGCATTGGTTCTTCTCCAGTTTATCCTCAACTGGTTAGAACTGGTTTCGCCGATTGCAGTTTTAAGTTTTTCCTACTTGCAGGTTGTGAATGACAAGTAATTCAACGTATTTTTCCAAGACGTTTGTTCAGTCACAATCATTCCCGCAAGCTCAACTGTTTTGCGATTGAATCAACCGCATCTATCGCTTTTTCAATGTGTGTTTTTTCGATTCCGCGGTGCGTAACCATCCTCACGATGTTTTTGCTTATGGCTGAAGTTAAGACGTTGTTTTCTTTTAGCTTCTGCAAAAATGATTCATCTGAGATGCCTAAGCCGCCTATGTTGAAGCGCACCATGTTTGTCTGAACTGAAGCCATTTCCACTTGGATGCCTTTTACTTTCGCTAAACCTTCAGCGAGGCGCTTGGCGTTTTGGTGGTCTTCTTCGAGCCTGTCAATCATCGTTTCAAGGGCGATGATGCCTGCCGCTGCAATTATTCCCGCCTGGCGCATGCCGCCGCCTAGGACCTTACGGGTTTTTCTGGCTTTATCGATGAACTCCTGGTCGCCAACTACTATTGAGCCGATTGGACAGCTCAGGCTCTTGGATAAGCAAAACATCAGGTTGTCGACGTGTTTCGCGAATTCTTTTACGTCGAGTTTTGAAGCTACGGCAGCGTTGAATATTCTTGCGCCGTCCATGTAGAATCTTAAGCCATGACGCTTTGCGACTTCGTTTATGGCTTGCATCTGTTTGGGAGTGACTATTGTCCCGCCGTACCTATTATGAGTGTTTTCTATGCATATCAACGCGGGTTCTGGAAAGTGGATGTTCTTGGGTCTTATGGCTGCCTCGATCTCTTCCGGCTCAATCGCTCCCCAGTGACCTTTTATCCGCCAAGGGAGCAACCCTGCAATTCCAGATATGCCTCCTCCTTCGTACCAGTAAATGTGAGCTTCCGCCTCCAAGAACACCAAGTCTCCTCGTTTAGCGTTGTTCATCAAAGACACGAGGTTTGCTTGGGTGCCGCTTGTAACTAAAAGGGCAGCTTCTTTGCCCATTTTTTCAGCTGCCATTTCCTCAAGCTTCTTAACCGTTGGGTCTTCGCGATAAACGTCGTCTCCAAGAGGTGCATGCCGAATCGCTTCCAGCATTTCCTCCGTGGGCAATGTTACTGTGTCGCTTCGCAAATCAATCATTTCTTTGTAAGTCTGTGGCATGTCCTGTCCCCTCCTTGAGTGAGCAAGTGCTCAACTGGAAAATGGAATAGTTCTTCCTTTAAAGTCTTGTTTCAAGTACTATGCAAATGGAAAAAAGGTTGTCAAATTTGCATGTTTCAAGGCAGACTTCAGGTCTTTTTTCGCGATGAAGATCTTTGAGGAAAACCAGGCAGTTTTCGCAAATGGAAAAGCTAGGAGTTTTTGACGCAAGTCTATGCCGTTTCTTCAGTCTTTGATGGAGGTTCATCTTCTAAAGGTGCATAATGTAAACAGGCGACTAATCTTCCCTGTTCATGGTACATTTCAGGTGTTTGAAACGGCGTGAGCTTCAGCTTTATGCCTTCTTCGGAACTGCTTACATCTTCTATGGCGGCGAGGCTCTTAGTTATTCTTTTTTCTATTCTGATCAACTCTCTGACTAGAGTTAAATCTGCGTTTTTGATGATGATGTTCCCGTTCAAGTTTATGGAAATTGCGGTTTCATCTTTGAATTTGTCCGAATACTTGTCCTCGATCAGATACTTGAGGTCAGAGTAAATTTCGGAGGAACTCCATCCGCATTTATTGAAAGCCACTGGGCACCGTGGGTGAAATGAGCATCCTCCCGGCGGATCAACTAGGTTTGGAGTATCTCCTTTCAATATTATCTTCGTTCCTTTAACTGCCTTTCCAGGTACAGCTGAAATAAGCGCCATGTTGTAGGGGTGGATTGGATTTAGTATTATGTCTTTCTTGATTCCAGATTCTACTATTTTTCCTGCGTACATGACGTTCACTCGGTCTGCCATGTACGAAATCACCGCTATGTTGTGTGTTATGAGGACCATTCCAATGTTATGCTTCTCTCTGATTTCACGGAGAAGCGCCAATACTTGGGCTTGAACGGAAACGTCTAGAGCGCTGGTTGGCTCGTCCAGAACCAAGAATTTTGGGAGAGTCGCTATTCCTCTGGCCAGGGCAACTCTCTGCCTCTGGCCGCCGGAGAGTTCATGTGGGTACCTGTATGCGAATTCCCTCGGAAGACCGACTTCATCTAGGAGCTCCATGCATCTTTTTTCAGCTGCTTCCTTGCCGCTAAGGTAACCAGTGGCGAAGATGGGTTCGGTGATGATGTCTAAAATGTTTAGTCGAGGATCTAATGAAGAGTATGGGTCTTGAAAGACAATATTTGTTTTCTTCCTTATTTCTCTCTGTCTGCCCTGTTTTTTGCTGAAGACCGAATACTCATGCTCGATTTCAGCAGCCCTGTTCAACTCTTTGTTAGCTACGTAAGCATCGTATTGTTGTAAGACTTCGTCAGGTATGTCGAAGAGTACTTGACCCGACGTCGGCTTAAGTAGCCCCAAAAGCATTCTGCCCAAAGTAGTTTTGCCAGAGCCGCTCTCTCCTACTATGCCGACGACCTCGCCTTCCCTGACCTGTAGATCCACGGCTTCGACGGCTTTCAGCATAGGCGGCTTTCCAAATGCGCCGCCGCCTTTCATCGGGAAATGTTTAACGAGTTGCCTAGTGGCTATGAGCATTTCAATCACTCCTGAGGAAGCAGGCTACAAAATGGTCCTTTTCAACTTCCACCATCTTTGGTTTTTCCTCTCTACATCGCACACTTACTTCTGGGCATCTTGGGTTGAAGGAACACCCCATTGGGACCTTTCTCATGTCAGGAACTGTGCCGCCTATGCCTTGAACTTCGTTTCCATCGATTGTTGGAATTGCTTTTATAAGCATTCTTGTGTAGGGATGAAGGGGTTGCTTGAAGACTGTGTCTATTGGAGCCACTTCGACTATTCTGCCCGCGTACATTATGCCGATTCTGTCGCAAACTTCGGATAACACTGAAAGATCGTGGGATATGAAAACGAATGACGTGTTGAACCTGTTCTTCAGGTGTCTTGTAAGCTCAAGTATCTGAGCCTGCACTGTTACGTCTAATGCGCTGGTTGGTTCGTCTAATATCACGAGGTCAGGGTTGTTGGCGAGTGCAATGGCTATCACTATTCTCTGCCTCATGCCGCCTGAAAGCTCATGAGGGTACATCTTCACGACTTTGTCAGCGTTGGGGACTTCAAGCATGGATAGAAGTTCAGTTGCCTTTTTGTATCCTTCTCTAAGCATCACATCTTTGGCCGCTTTGTTAACGCCTGGGATTCTCATCCAGCCGCCAATTTTTTCTCCGGTTTGAACCCTTTCAAGAACCAATTTTTCGAAAGAGCCTATTTTTTCCGAGTGGAGCGACAAGATTAATTTCTCTTTCTTAGCCTCTCCAAGGTCGTTTCTTCTCCAGACGCTAAGAACTTGATCCTCAATACCGTGTAAATTCTTCGATTTAGCAAAAGCGGTAATCTCCTCTTCGTCTGCCCCCTTTTCTTTAAGCAGCTTAATTATCTGTGCAAGATCGTCGCGAGTGGCTTTTGATCTTGCAAGCTTTCTCTCAGCGAGCGACTTTGGCTGATGAGTGATTATCGTTTCTGCAATCTGAAACCCGATCTGAAGGACAGGGTTTAGGCTAGTCATGGGATCCTGGAATACCATTGAGATTTTGGTGCCCCTGATCTCGCATAACTGCTTGTTCAGTTCTTTGATGGCTTTCTCGCTTTTTTTCAGGTCGAATTTTTCCGTCTCGGTTAGTGCTGCCTCCCTCAAGCAGCCTATCAAGTCCCTGTTTCCTAGAAGCAAAACTTTGCCTTCTGTCACTGCAGCGTTTTTGGGAAGAAGTCCCATTATGGTTAGCCCTAGTGTTGTTTTGCCGCATCCGCTTTCCCCTGCGACGCCGAATATCTCGCCTTTCTTAAGTTCAAGATCTACGCCGTTTAGTGCTTTGTAGATGCCTCGTCTAGTGTAGAATTGCACGTTCAAATCGGAAACCTGTAGGGTATAACTCAATTAGCTTCTCCTCCTCGGGTCCATAACGTCCCGCAGTCCGTCTCCGACAAGGTTCACAGCCAGAGCAAACAGGGTGATAGCGACTCCTGGAAAGATTACTGTCCAAGGAGCAGTTTGGATAAAACCAAGGCCTTGAGCTGAGAGGTAACCGAGTTCAGGCACATTTGCGTTTACTATGAAGCCTATGAATGCAAGAGTCGAGAAGACAACCATTATTGAGCCTAAATCCAAAGATATTTGAATGAATACAGGCGGCAAAGCGTTTGGAAGTATATGTTTAAACATTATTTTAGTTCGGCTAACTCCTGAGGCTTTCGCCGCTTCGACGAACGTGGATTCTTTAGTGCTTAGCGTTTGGCTTCTTGTGTACCTTGCGTATAGAGGCCACCACACAATTGCGAGGGCGATTGACATGTTCAGAAGGCTTCGGCCAAGAATGAAACCGACGGCTAAGGCGAGAACAAGATAAGGTATACTGAAGAAGACATCAGTTATCCTCATCACAATCTCATCCATTAAACCTCCGACGTTGGCTGATATCACGCCCACCACCGACCCAACAGCTGCGCCTATGGCCACAACAAGAACGGAGTAGGCCAGGTCGACTCGAACTGCCTTAACCATGCTAGTCAACAAATCCACGCCTGGATATGTGGTTCCGAAGGGATGTGCCCATGATGGGGCCATAGGAACAGTGTTGTAGAAGTTTTCGACGAGCGTGTTTGGGCTACTGATGCCAATCAATTGTGGAGCGAACTGTACGAGCAACGCGTCTACCACGTAAGCCATAGCTATGATGAGTCCGATGACTGCGCCTTTATTCGCAAGGAATACGGATATTGAAAGTCTGGTGTTTTCCCATTTTTTGGCGTTAACTTCAGCTTGCACCATTCTTTTCCCTCTTAGTACCTTATCCTCGGATCCACCAAGACGTAAACTATGTCCACTATCAAGTTTGCAAACATAAGGATCAGCCCGAAAAGTAATGTCGCTGCCATGATGCCGCCGACATCGCTTACGAGAAGCGCCTGCGTTGTCCAGTAGCCTATTCCTGGATAGTTAAATATGGTTTCAACAACTACGGCTCCTCCTAGAAGTCCAGCAACTGTGTAGCCGAAAAGTGTGATCACCGGTAAAAGGGCGTTTTTGCGTGCGTGAAGGTTGACAACTGATCGTTCAGAGATGCCTTTCGATCTTGCTAGCCTTATGTAATCTTGGTCCAAGACCTCAAGCATTGACGACCTAAGGATTCTGATCATGCTTGCCACTATGGCTAGGGCGAGTGTTACTGAGGGCAAAATCAGGTGTAGGAAGGCGTCGCCCGCTATTCCCCATGCCCCATGAATGAGTGCATCTATGATGATTATGTGTGTAGGATAGGAAATCCCGTTGACGTACCATGGTGCACTTGCTATAGCAGTCTGGGTAACGACGCCTGAAATAGGAAGGATTTTCAGATATACCGCTACCAGAAGGAGTAGAACGATGCCTATGAGGTATATGGGCATCGCGTAGAGCGTGAAGGAACCGACGCGTAATGTATGGTCGCCGGGTGAGTCTCTGTTTACAGCTGAGTAAACTCCCAGCGGGATGCCTATTACCCATATAAGGATTGAGGCTACTATTGAAATCATGATTGTATTCGGCAGGAAAAGTGCTATCGCAGTGCTTACGTTGCCGCTGAATATGTTTGTGTTGGTGATGCCCCAGTTTCCTTGTAGAATCTGCCATAGCCAATAGAAATATTGGATGTAAATCGGTTGGTTGAGGTGAAATTGGACTGTGAGTTTCTGAACGAGAATTTGTCTAGCTGCTCCTGTGAGCTTGGGGCTGATGTACTCTGCTAAGATAATGTTTGTTCCGCTTATGTGCGATAAGATGAACACTATGAATGTAAGCCCGATTAACGTGGGGATAAGAAGCAGCAACCGCCTGATAATGTATACCCAAAGGCGCATTATTGAGTCACTCCAAAGAAAAAAGGGAACTTAGGAAGAGCTTATCCTTTGACCCACCAGTAGTAGATTGAGTCTGCTGCTCCGCCTATCATTGGGTTCTCTTCAGACTGTATTCCGTTGTATCCTTTCATGTACGGCTTAACTATCCAGAAGGAACTGGGTTGCTGTGTGTACACGTACATGTATAGATTTACTGCGTTCTGTTCCGCCGTCTTGTAGAGTGTTTGAGCTGTTGTGGGGTTAGTTGCTGTATCTGCTTGTTGGATTTCAGTGTTTAGTTGTTGATACTGTGTTGCCTCTGCGGATTGCCCGATCTTGTTGAAGTAGTCGACATTAAAGCCCATTGCAGCCGGGTAGGTGGCTCCCTGTTCGTACATTGCGTTGACGAAGTCGCTTGGGTATGGATAGTCAGCAATCCAGCCGAGGTAGTACAACGGCATGGGGTTGCCTCCTGCCACTTGGTAGCCTATGATGTTTGTAAACGGCTCGTACACGGGGGTGGCAGTTATCGATGGATCCATTTGGTGCAAGGCAGCTGCCCACATTTGGGCTCCAGCGTAGTTGATTGGGTCGCCAGCTGTGACTATTATGGGTATATTCACTTGTACATTGCCTTCTCCTGATTGCTGCATTAGCTGACTGGCCGCAGATAAGTCATAGGTGGGAACGCCACTGAGGTCACTTTCAGGTACGTAGTATGGTAAGCCTGGGATTATTACGCCGCAATACGGACTTGCAAAGTCTTCACCGTACACTTTGTTGCCCACAATTTGGTCTATGTAGTTGGTGTAGTTGAATGCGTCGGCAAACGCCTCTCTTACGTCCGTGTTAGCGAAGTAGTTTTGTGGCATGTTAAAGTTGCTGCCGAAAACTGATTTCATCAGTGACGTCGTCACGTTTGTGTTGAATACGTAGAAGAAGCATGACAGCGATGATATTTGGTAGAGGCTGCTTTGTCCAGCTGAAACCATGCCTTTGATCGAGGGCATGTCACTGTTCGGCAAGCCTGTCACGATATCTGTTGATCCACTAGAGTATAGTAGGTACGCTGTTTCAGGATCTTTGACCCACTGGATTGAAATTGTGTCCTTGACTGCAGGTATTCCGGATACACCTGTCCATCCTGAGTTCGGAATTAGGACAACCGACTGACCAGGCACATAGCTCTCTATCTGGTAAGGACCGGATGAGACAGGGTTGTTCTGAATCTTAGTGTTGTAGTTGCCTTCGTTGGCTTGGCTTTGATAGCTATAGAACCCGGACGCAGAGAATGTTATTCCGGCGCCGATGCTCTGAAGCCAGCTGTGGTCCAATACACCTGTTCCAAGCGGGAATGCTATGGCGGTGAAGAACTCAGCTGGGCTTGTGGGTGTCACTAGGTTAAATGTGACTGTGTTTGCGCTGTTACTGTATGTGACTGCGTTTAGTATGGCGTTGTAATCTTTTGTGTCTGTTGCGCTGGACAGTATGGGTACTCCCGCAGTTGCTCCCGGAATCAAATATTGCGCCAAAATCCAGTCGGGTGTTCCTGGTGCTCCGCCCAGAAACAGCAGGTTCCTGACCATGGTGTAGTAGACGTCGTACGCTGTGATTGGGTCTCCGTTGGAGAATTTCAATCCAGTTCTTATTGTGAAAGTGTATGTTGTGCTGTTGTTGGTTATTCCACCGTTTGAAGTGGACGGAATCGAACTAGCCAGCATCGGTAGGAAAGTGGTTGTTGACGATCCATCATAGACGAGAAGTGTTGCCATTGTGTTCAGAACCACTTCGTATCCCACAGATTCATAGTCGACTTGCGGGTCAAATGAGTACGGCCCTCCTGCCACATTTTCAACGACGTTTATCACTCCAGCGTTAGGCACCTTACTAGATCCCGAGTACAGAGCGTATGGCTGAGTGGAAGAGCTTACAACTACCGTGCGTTCAATTGTTGTGCAGTATGTCTGTTTTGTGGCTGAATTCTCTGTCACGATGGTCAAGCTTACAGGGTAAAGACCTGTTTGGCTGTAAGTTGCTTTGACGGGGTTTACCTCTGGATTGTTAGTGCTGCTGTTTGCTGAGACCGTTTGGTTAACGCCGTTGCCGAAGTCCCACACATACTCGCATATGATTACGTTGGTTGCTGAAGGTGCTTCGAGGTAACCGCCGGCGAAGTATGCGGCTGTGTTCACCGTTACTATTGGCTCGGTTGGATTCAACGTGGTGTTCATTGAAATTACAGGGACCGATATCACCGGGGCGCTTGAGGAACTGATCGAAGGCGATATCTGAATCGTGCTCACAGCATTATTTGTGGAAGCGACGACGCTGCCTCCCACAGTCTCCTCAGCGGTCACAAGAAATGTTCCGCCATATTGATAGGTGTGACTCGCTGTTGGCGAACTTGCGGTTAATCCAGTTGCAGATTGTCCGTCTCCGAAGTAGATTGTGGCTTGTCCGTTTGATGCAAAGTTAGATAGCGTAAAGGTTATGGCTGTTCCTTGAGTTGTCGACGATGCGCTGGCTTTCAGCGTAAACCCGCTACTGCTGCTGCTTGTTGACTTCGTGGATTCATAGTAATATACTCCTGCTCCGATTGCTACGATCAAAATTACTACTAGAATAATTGCCCAGATTGCTTTTCCTAATGCTCTTTTAGACATAACTCTCTTGATCTCCCTTTTTTGCCCTTTCTTTTCGTGAAAGTAACTTTCGACGATAGTCTTTCACTATTTGCCCTTTCAATATTTAACATTTGCGCATGTCCGACAACTTTATGCTAAATTGCCCTAGTAAAATTATTTGAATTGACATTTTTTCGTTATCATTCTTTTATCAGGCTGAAAACAATACTGAAACGTGGGCTTATTACCGAGCGTAGGGTTTTGCAGGTTAAATTGTTAATTTGGGTTTCTTTTCTACAAGTTTTTTCCAATCAGAACAAGAATCTGGTCTTTTCAGAAGCAATTTACAGTACCGATTGCAGATATGATGATTTTTTGTTCCTTGTCTTTCTTCAGTCTTTCTAGAATTCAAAGAGTGCATTTGTAGGTACAGTTGGAAACTTGGGCGAATATTTGGCAAAGATTAATCAGTGATGCAGTGAGACGCTAACGCGAGACATCGCGCTGTTAGTGCAATACGAGTCTATTTTGTTTATATATGGCGCAGGGGGTGGGATTTGAACCCACAGTCAGGTGGAGATGTCACCCGCAAAACCCTCTTTTTCAATTTTCTCTTGGATTGAATAGAGAAAAGCTCTTTATTTAAGGGAAAGAACCTGATAGGCTAATAAGAACGATTTGCTTAGAAAATAGAGCAGTCTACAAGGAGTGTTTTTATGCCTATAACAATTGGTGTGTTATTTAGACGAATTGTCAAAGATTTGCAAACTCAAGGCAACGATCCCAATGGCTATCTAAGTAATCCAAACAGCGACATCAACAATCCAAATTACGACATCAATAACCCGAACAGTACAATTAACAACCAATACAGTTCCATTAATGACGCGTCAAATAATGAAAAGAACAAGGAACTGCGAAGGGGAGTTCTAAGAGATCTCATAAAGATGTATCTGTCTGACTATCTGTCTGAAGAACAAACAAAGAAACTTGTTGAAGAGTACATCCCATAGCTCTTCAGCATCCTTAAAGACGTTCAATTCACCGAGAAAATGGCCATTCGCCTAAACAAGTGAAACCGTTTTTAGAGACGCGTTCTGTCACTTATCTCAAGGACGACTCGTAATAGTTTTTTATAGTGGTGCAGGGGGTGGGATTTGAACCCACGAACGCCTGCGCGATAGGGTCCTAAGCCCTACTCCTTTGACCAGACTTGGAGACCCCTGCACACCGCCAGAACCAAAACGGAGAACCCACATATTAATATGAAGTTTCCGTCGGCTGGCATCGAGGCGGGGCGTCCCGGTTTTCTGATTGATATTTGTGGTTGTTTTTTGTCGTAAAAAGTAGACCTTCTCCCTCGGTAGGCGGGTTTTTCAGGGCTTGTTCTGGGTTGCCTTTTTGGTTTGGACTGAAATTCTCTGATGTTGACTGCTGAAAAGGCAGGAGAAGGAGGAGGTTTTCCGATTAGTTTTTGGAATATTCCAAAAACTTTCTATCTGCCAACCTCCTGGTTCTATGCTATCTCCGTCCGTATTCTGTTCAGGTGAACCGCAAGCATTTTATTGGCTGACCGCGTTGTTTCACGGGAACATCTGCGCGCCTCGGTAGCCTAGCCCGGTGGGGCGTTACCTTGGTAAGGTAATGGTCGCGGGTCCAAATCCCGCCCGAGGCTCTTTTAAGGCTAATTTGAGATTATTTTGGAAAAATAGGCAAAAAATGAGCGTTTCTTTGTTCGATCTTAGCAAGCCAAAAAAAGCGCAGTAAATTGCGATGGTGAGTTGCGATAGGAAGTTCATTCTGAACCCATTCCGTTCAGATCTATAGAAACTTGAGCAGCAAATGACTTCTTTTCAGGGACCGCGCCTTTGTTTTCGGAAGGTTGAGAAGTTGCGGCTGTACTGTTGTCTGAGCAGGCGTGGGACATTCCCTCCTTTTAGGATCTTGTAAACCTGACAAAGTGCTCAACGTTCGCCATGTAAAGTGGCGTCTTTTAAATTATTAAACTTTTCAATTTTGGCATTTTCAATCTCAAACTTCTCGATCTCCTTGATATTCCTATTAGGTTGAAAATGTCATAGCAGATCCCTATTTTATTTCATTTTGTTAACAGAACAGAGCAGGCAACTTACCGGTCTAAAAAAGTCTGCCCGCATATGATTTATGCTTTAGGATATCATACCTCTGTGTACGAACTTTGATAACTTAGATAAGTGTTTCAAAAATCCTGTTCTTGTTAAGATAAAGATAATCAAAGTTCCTAATGCCACATAAATTACTAAAGCTATGACAATTATTTCGTCACTAAAGTCAAATTGTTTTAAGAGGCTTAAAATTCCCACTCCTAAACTTACCAATGTTAAAACAATTATTTCGTTGTTTATTCTTTGGTTGTATTTTAATGTTAGAGAGTTTTCAACCGTCCCAAGGTTTTCCTTCAAATCTTTTGTTGCTCTAGGTATCTTCATTGCCTTCAGGACTTTTTTTCCCAGGATATCCAGTTCAGGGATGTTAATACATGATAAATTTTGGAAGGCGTCCAGCAGTTTTTCCCTATTCATCTCGATGCCCTTTATTGAGCTGCCCCTTTCCTTACACGCCTCTGAGACTTGATTTATTATGAAGAGTTGGAGGAAGGCATTCTCTAACCTCAAAAGCGGACCGTTCTTAAGCCCGGCTATCTTTGTGGAAAAAGCAAAGTACGGATCCAAATCGTGACCATACTTTTTTCTTATTCCTGTTTGAGTATTCTTATAATTTTCGTTTTCCAGATTAATAACCAGAACCGCGTTTTGATATGCGATTACGTCTAAATAGCTTCGTGTGCTCCACCGCAGTTGCATCCTATCTTTTGCTATCTCTGCAGGAACAAACCGCCACCCTTCATCTGCTGTAAGTAAGCCGTAAAACGGCCGGTATAACTTTTCAGGTACCAATCCTTTAATCTCTGACTGAGGATAATTAGTTTGGGAATTGGAGAAACCACAAATTTCGATGCACTTAGCGCGAATCTGAGGAGTTTCGGAAGGGACGTTGAACGCTTTCCCGATAGACTTAATATATTTAGCAACAAGTTCATCTATTGAGATGTCTTGCGCGGATGATCTTACACTGCCTCTTTTTCCTCCAAGATGACTTTGTTCAAGCATGATTAAGTCATCGACATCACATTCGCAAAGTTCAATGTTGAGCATTAAGATTAGCAGCACCTATCGCCGGATAAATTGTCAAGAATACTTCGCAAGTACATTTGGAAGAAATACTCTCTCCATTTAAAATCTTCGTAAAAGAAAGTTCTAAATTAGCAAACCTAAGACGAAAGTACTGATCTTCAATTCTCAGAGGCAAAATAAAATCTTCTGCAATTTTAAAATACTTTGACGCCTCTTCTACGGAAATATTATTCTTTTTCAATGTGTTGATTACTTTTTCTATTTTTTCATCTTTGCCAAGAATGCGCGTGTTTTTAATTTCTGGAAATGGAAAAATATCGAGGAAAGCTAAGCGAACATCATTGAATTTCGGTGCTTCTTCCGCAAAGGATTCTGGTTGAGTTTCCAACAGTCACATCTCATTCAAGTCAGAATCAAGGTATAATCGTTTGTACTTGCTTAACTATTTTCTTACCAATTATGAGCATGTCTCTTCCAGTTTTGCTCTTTAGCCATTTGGACCTGTTCGCTATTTGGTCTCTTTCAATGACCTTGTCCAAAACGATACTTTGGGACAATATATGATAAGAATAAAAATCTTGCAAAGCAAATCCAGAATCCCTTAACTCCTTAGTAATACTGTTTAAAGAAAAGAAGTGCAAAGGCAATACATTTAGGTCGTTCTTTACCAGAGAGTTAAACTCTTCTTCATCGATATTTTCCTCTATGAATTCGCCTTCATTAAGATAGTCTTTAACAAAAAAATCCGTCTTTCTCGAAGAGTGAGTCGTCATGATAAACAACAGGCCGTCCTTTTTAATGAGGTCTCCGAACTTATTCAAAATTCTCGGAACATTTTCAGTGCGCACATGTTGAATCACGTGGCTGCATAAAATAACATCTATGCTGTCTCTTGGCCAATTGAATTCTTCAATAGGAACAGCCTCAAAAACTGTTTTGCCTGCAAATTCTTGTTGCTTTGCAAGATTCGCAGCCTTATCGATTTGTTTAACATCAGGATCTACCGCCAGAATTTTGTCGAAATACGCTTCAAACTCGTGTAACAATCTCCCTGTTCCGCATCCTGCATCAAACAGCCACAAGCCACCTGTTTTTTTAAGCTGTTCCCGCATCGTTTGTTTGATTATAGTTAGAATCTCCTTCTCGCTTTTTTCCCAACATCCTTCGCAGGGCTCTTCTTTTTTGATTAGAGCAGCTGTTATTTTATCATTTACATCGGGGTAGAAATAATTATTCTCCATACTCAACCTAGCCTTTTTACCGTAAATGCAATAAGTTTATGTTGTAATAAGTACTTAATAAAAACTAAATCAAACGCGATATTGTCGACGCTAACCCTGAACTTTTCAAGCGTTAGCGAGGTCAAAGCCCCGTTTTACGCGCGCTAAAGTCTTTAATTGCACAGCATAAAAATGTGTGGAAACGTCGCCCAAAAACATCGGCGACACAACATGAAACATGGATTAGAAAAGGCAAGGTGAGAAAGTGAAAATGGAAAAGAAACTATGGATTGTCGTGAAGGAAGGAAATATTGAAGCGTGCAAAAGCTTGGAGGACGCTGTCTCAAAATTCAATGATCTTGCGATCTATGTAACAACCGAGAGTCAAATAGTCTGTCTAACATATAATCCTATGGGAAAAATTAATCCTGCAATCGTCGATGTTGCAATGTTTAGAACAGAGCAAGTAAAAATTGAAGAAATCGCTAAAATAATGCTTCAGAAGACGAAATAACGGTTTACAAACAACCTCTAGCGTGCATGGTCATTAACACAGTGTAAAGGTTGTCTTGGGTGTGATAAAAAGTTGGGCGTGTTAATGCAGGCTTTCTACTGGGACTGCCCCAAGCTTGAGAATCTGGAATACACGTGGTGGAGTTATGTTAAAAGCAAAATTCCACTTCTTAAGAAGGCCGGGTTCACCGCTTTGTGGCTGCCTCCGCCAGGAAAAGCGGCCAGCAACCCCTCGATGGGATACGATGTCTATGATTATTTCGATCTGGGAGAGTTCGATCAGAAAGGGAAAATACGTACTTGGTTTGGCTCAAAAGAGGAACTAGTCCAACTCATCAAAGCAGCCAACGACAACGACCTACAGGTTTACGCCGATGTAGTACTGAACCACAATGGCAAGGGCGACGAGGAAGAGATAAACCCAATTGACAACACGAGACGATGGACAAAGTTCAACCCCAAAAGTGGAAAATTCAAGCGGAACTGGAAGTGTTTCCATCCTTCACCATACGAAAGATGGGATGACAAGAAGTTAAGTCCTATGCTTAACCTGTGTCACAGAAACCCCTACGTGTTCGGATACATGCTCAAGTATGTCAAGTGGCTCATCGAAGAAATAGGCTTCGACGGCTACCGTTACGACCTTGCCGAAGGCTACGGCAGTTGGATGATAGCCTCCATTCAAGACCTTCTTTTCAAGAAAAACGGCCAATACATTAGGCCTTTCGGGGTAGGAGAATGCTGGAATGAATACTCTTTCATAAAAGATTGGCTCACCCAAACCAACGCGTTATCAAACAACCCCGTATGCGCTTTCGACTTTCCCCTACACTACAGACTAAAAGAATTATGTGATACCCAAGGCTACAGCCTAAACAACCTCGCCCATCCAGGAACGATCCAAAAAGATTACCCCCAAAACGCTGTCACCTTTGTGGACAACCACGACACTGCACACCAAGACCCCATAATAAACGACAAAATCTTAGCCTATGCATTCATCCTGACGCATGAAGGTTACCCTTGCGTACTATGGCACGACTACTTCAATCGTCAGCTTGCGAAAGAAGGTACCAGAAACGGGATAGATGCTTTGATTAGAGCGCATGAAGAATATGCTGGGGGCACTTCAACAATTCTCCACGCCGACAACGACCTCTACATCATGCAAAGAAACGGAACTCGCAACCAAGAAGGTTTAGTCTTTGTCCTCAACAATCATCCAAACTCATGGAACGGATGCTTAGTCCAAACAAAATGGAAAAACGTTAACCTCAATCCTGCAGCCTGGGGAACCAACATACTTAAAATCCAAGCTCCCATTGAAAAGTGGACAACGAGCAGCGGCTGGGCAGAATTATACGCCCCACCGAGGGGATACGCAGTATATGTACCACAGCGTACTTGATAACAATAGCGCGCGCTTTAAAAAAGTGGACGCAAATTTGTTGCAACGAGGCGAACCATCGATCTTGCAAAAGAAATCAATAATTTAGCCTTAAGTGGAAAAAGGAGGTGGTCAATATTCCGGGAAATCAATCTACAAGGCTTGAGAGTTTTGGAGATGACAATCTTTTCTGGAATAAATATCCTGTTTTGGAAACTCTTATTCAAACTGCGAGTACCTTTGTTAAGCACGCAAATGGGTCCGTTCAAATATGGGCGGCTAGTCGAGACTGGTTTCTTGAAGAATGGGGAAGGGACACTTTCATTTCATTGCCTGGCCTGCTTCTTGTCACAGGGCTATTTGGAGAAGCTAGAATAATCATTGAGAATTTTGCCAAATATGAGAAGAACGGTTTGATTCCAAATAGAATACAAAAAGACAAAATCATATATAACACTGCGGACGCTCCAATGTGGTTCATTCAAGCAGCGAAGTCGTATTTGGAACGTACTGGCGACTTGGGCTTTGTGCATGCTATGTCGCCTGTTTTGAAGAGGATAATAGATGCATACAAGAATGGCACAGGTTATGTGCGTTTTGGAAGCGATCAGAAAATCAAGATGGATGAAAATGATGCCCTTATTGAAAGTCCGCCGCAAGCAACATGGATGGATGCCGATCCTTCGGGGACTGGCAAGACCATCGTAACGCCGAGAAATGGCAAGGCAGTCGAGATCAATGCTCTTTGGTATGATAACATGAGGTTTCTGGCAAAATTGGAGCTGCAAGAAGGAAATTCGCTCAGAGCCAGAGATTTTGATTCGCTTGCGGATGATGTCAAGAAATCTTTCAATAGCAAATTTTGGAATTGGTCTGAAAATACTTTACGCGATGTTATTGAAGGAGACCCTCATGGGGGAGCAATCCGACCAAACATGGTTTTGGCTGTTAGCCACGGTGGAGACCTACTTCCTGAGAACCGCAAAATTGCCGTCTTTGAATCAGCAAAAAAGGATTTGCTGACGCCTGGAGGGCTTCGTTCGCTTTCGCCCAGAGATTCCAATTACATAGGAATCTATGATACGTATCTGCCAATTGAAAGAAAAGATTTAGCATACCATCAAGGCACTGCTTGGCCATGGCTAATCGGGCCATTCTGTGATGCTCTCGCAATCGTTCGAACATATCAAGGAACTACCACAACCTCTGTTCGTAATGAAGTCGCTCTTTGCATAGGTCCGCTCGCAAGGTTTTGCATAGAAAGCCCCTATAAATCTCTTCCAGAAGTGTTCTCCGGCGATCCACCTTATGCACCAGGCGGAACCACTTCTCAAGCATGGAGCGTTGCAGAAGTTCTTCGAATAATTGACAAGCATCGTATCACGCAAGAGAAAAGTAGCGCGCATGCCTGTTCCTAAAATGGTTAAAAACGGTTTTAAGTCCGCTGCTTGGGTTCGGGTCACTTTTCAAAGCATGAGAATCTAATGGAAAATAGGAACTGCCCCAAGGGGCAAAAAAGGAATAAATACCATTTTTCATTAATTTCGGAACAGGCATGAGCGCTTTCTAACATACCGCCAATTGTGTTTTGCGAGTTCGAACGCGAGTGTGAAGATAGCCCGAGGCTCCAACCGAAATTTTGCTTTGTTCGGCTATTTCCTTGCGCAGTTGATAGCTTGGGCAACAATTTTATGGACGAAATCTGGATAAAAGAAAGAGGGGGGCTATCTTGAATGAGTTCAACTGTTAGAAGATGCACTTTCTGCGGCCAGAATGCACAATACGCGTACACGGCGAATTTCAGGGTCGGGGGAACAAGCGGCGGCATGAGGCTTCTTTTCGGCGAATGGGGAGAAGTCGGAGAATCCATGGTTCCTATATAAGTCTTCGTGGGTCCGGGATGCGGCTAAGTTGAGCCATATGCGACCGAAGACTTGAGAAAGAAGGCCGCTGACGTCGCTAGCAAAACGGCGCATTAAGCTGGAAGAAAGAACTTCTCGTGCCAAGGTCAAAATCCAGCCAAAATGGGAAAACAGACTCGATGATTAGGCTCTTACTATCTTAAATACCTAAACCACGTGGTATTATGGTGGGGAGGCTTGCTGTTGGAAGTAGAGCAGTTGTGCTTCAAAGAGTTCCCCGATCAATGCGCCGGATGCCCAGACTACTTTGAGCGGCGTCAGAGCGGAGAAACAGAATACGCTTTGATTTCAGGTTTCAGCACATTTTTCCCGGCTCAGTTCACCTCTAGAGTTGTTAAGGAATGCACGAGATTCCACAAACGCAAGGTGGAGTACACAAAGTAAAAAGAACGCCTGACCGCGCCAAGAGTCCCCTGCCGAATTGACCGCAAAGGGTGAGAGCAGACACATCATAGGGGAAAACTCGTTTCGGTATCTTTAGCCCTAAGACCGCCTTTTCTTGCCGCCAAATGTCGTAGGGGCATTGGCTCCAGCGGTAAGGCCATCCTTTATAGATGCATTCACTGCTTTCAGGGTTGCTGAAGGTTCGGCGCTTGCTCACAAACCGGTCGCCAATTGGCTATTGGGCGGTATTCAAATATCGGCTTTTGCGCTAGACGCTGTGTTTCGCTGCAACGAGGTTGATTTCTGCCTGTCTCTCATCTCAAGCATTTTTAATTGGAATTTTTGTCAGTTTAGTGCCTGTTCATTGCTGTCGGGACCTGAAGGGCAGTGAGGTCATTCTTGAAAAAGCTTCTTATTCCATGTCTACAAGTACTTTCCAGAAGCGAAGGAGAAAAAGTTGCAGTCCCGCCAAAAAGGGACGCAAATGCTGAGAGGTGAGCAAGCTTGAACCTTGACTTCGGATTGCATATCAACAGGAAAGATGTCTTGACGATTGTTATAATTTCGATTGTTTTTTTCGGCATCGCAGCCTGGAATGTGGGTGAAATCAAGTATCCTGTTACGAATTGGCAGTCCACCCAGCCCACAAGTTTCTATGTCTCGGTAGGCTCAATCCAGTACATCAACGAGGTTTACTTCTTTGTTCAAAGCGGCAACGCTTCAGTCACCGTATCCTACGGTTCCCCGGGAAACTGGACCACCGTTGGAACCCTGATTCTGCAGCCCGTAGGAACCGACTACTCGGTATTCCAAGACATTAACGTAGGCGAGAACACGGAGTTTTTGAATTTCAACGTTCAGCCTACACTGTACGATTCGCGCCCCGATTTCTATTGGAGCGTCCCCAACCCCTCTGACAAGCCGCCGTCGAATTTCATCGAAATCTCGGAGATCGGGTTGCAAGGACAAAACAACCAAGAAGTTCCCATAATATCGATCACGGGCGAAAACACAACCGACAAATCTATTTCCAAGCTTGTGGACGAGCAGGGCTCTCTGCAGATTCCGCCGGATTACATGTCAAAAATGTACTTCGACGAAGTCTACTTCGCGCGGTCAGCCGAGGAATACTTGCATCTGCAAATTCCGCTTGAACGGACGCATCCGCCGCTTGGAAAACTAATTCAAGCTTCAGGTATAGCGATCTTCGGTGAAACTCCGTTTGGTTGGCGAATTATGGGTGTCATATTCGGAACTTTGATGGTTCCCTTGATGTACCTTCTTTCAAAGAAGCTGTTTGGAACGTGGATCGCAGGTTTCTCTGCAGCGTTTCTATTTTCGTTCGACTTTATGCACTTTACCATGGCAAGGATAGGTACTGTAGACACCTACGTAGTGTTCTTCTCCTTGCTTTCACAATTATTTTTCCTAGTTTACTTTATGAACGTCATCAAGGATGGATGGAAAACATCTATACTGCCGTTATTCTTAGCCGTGATCTTTTTTGCGCTGGGATTCTCTACAAAGTGGTTCACAATCTTCAGCGCAGCAGGGATGCTCGCTCTACTGGCGATTTACAGACTCAACGACGTTAGAAAATTAAAAGGCACCCTAGGTGACAAATATATCGCCTTATTCGATTATCCTGTTTTGCCATTTGTGGGCTTCTTAGGCCTAACGGTTGTTATTTACTTTTCAACGTACATTCCCGAAATGCTTGCCGGAGACTCTTTTGGTACTATTCTTAACTTGCAGAATGCAATGGCGAGTTTCCAGGGCGGCAATGTAGCCGCAAGCTCCACAGTTCCCTGGTGGTCATGGCCTCTAATGATTGGTAGTAAAACTTTGCAGGTCCCTAAATGGTTTGATATAACATACTTGCCTCACAACGTTGTTTCCACAATAACCGCCATGGGAAATCCAATAGTTTGGTGGATTGGTTTTGCATGCATTATCATGCTAGTTGTTACGGTAATTGTTGAATCCGAATTTGCACAAAACTTATGGAAACGAGTGTCAAGGCAAAAACTAAGAACGAAAGTAAGCTCCAAAGAAAGGGATTTGTCTGCATTTTACATTTTAGTTGTATACTTTTTCTCGTGGCTTCCCTACATCGTAATTTCTAGGGCAACATACATATACCACTACTACTTGAGCGTGCCGCTTCTGTGTTTAGCAACAACTTACTTCGTTAACAAGATTTGGAACCATCGTCTAGGAAAAATTGCTGCTATAGCATTATTTGCTTCAGTCGTAATCATGTTTATAGTATTCTATCCTGTAATTTCAGGGATGCCTGTCTCTGCGGATTACGTACATAAACTCAAGTGGCTACCCGGATGGTTCTTTGCTCCATGAGCCAGCGCCAAAGCGTCCCAGTCAAAACAGCAATGGTTTCTGTGGTTCTTCCAGCTTACAACGAAGTAAACCAGCTTGAAACCGCTGTGACCGAAATAAGCCAAGCCCTCAAGGCGGCAGACTACACTTTCGAAATCGTCATTGCCGAAGACGGCAGCACTGACGGAACCGCCGAACTCTCCGAAGAATTAACACGGAAAAACTCATTCGTCAAGCATATTCACCGGGAAAAGAGGCAGGGGAGGGGAACCGCCCTGAACAACGCGTTTCGGCAATGCAGCGGCGAAGTTCTCGTCTACATGGATTTGGATTTAGCCACCGATCTCAAATCGCTTAAGCCGCTGGTCGATGCGGTCGCGGTTGAAAACTATGATTTCTCCACGGGGTCAAGGATGCTGCCTGAAAGCACTGTTGACCGCAGCCTCCGAAGAAGCATAAGCTCAAAAAGCTACAACTTCCTCGTTCGCCACATGCTCGGCTCTAAGGTCAGAGATCACCAGTGCGGCTTCAAAGCTTTCAAGAGAGACGCCGTTCTGAGTCTGCTGGGCGAGGTTGAGGCGACGCACTGGTTCTGGGACACCGAAATCCTCGTGAGAGCCCAGCGCCACGGATTTAGGGTCAAGGAGATACCTGTAAAGTGGACAAGCGGCAGCGGCACAAAAGTAAACCTTGCCAAAGACAGCTGGAACATGTTCTGGCAAGTAACTAAGTTATGGTGGAAACTGTAAACCAAGAGCTAAGTCTTTTTGCTTGCTATGAGAACAAAGGATCGGGCAATTAGGGATAACCCCCCTATGAGGATTATTCCAGCCCAGAACACGAACCATTCGCTGGGTATAGTGATGTTCATGAGGTACGTCACAATGAGGTAGCTTGTTCCAAGCCAGAAAACAAGGTTCTCGATCGTTTCGGCCTTTCTTGGAAGAGGCGAATCAAGCCACACTCTGAGCCCTAAAACCGCGATTTCGATTGCACCTAACCCTAAGCAGAACTGGAAGGCTGCCTCATAGAGTACGATGTAAGCCCGCGGGTTATCTGGCACTGGCAACTGGAGGCTTGTACCTGGAACTGTTTCGAGGATGAACGTGTTGAGGAAATGATCAAAGCTGTTCCAGAGGTTAACGTGGGCGTTGACGAAGTAGAGAACGACCAGCAAAATCAAGATGAACCCGATATATAGGCCAGAAATGAAGTTTTCTTTTCTCTTATCAGGCAGCGCTTGGAGGTCCAATTTTTTTATGAAGTTCATCTGTTCTCTATCCGATTATACCCATATGCCACATATATCTTTCTCTCCAAGAAAAAATGGTGTGGTTTTAATAGTTAGAGTTGACAGAATATGAAGGCGACGGAGAACTCACATGCCCTACTGTCTCAAATGCGGCACTAAGGTCGAGGACGCAATGACCTTCTGTCCCAACTGCGGAGCCTCACTTAAAGACACTGTTCCCGAACGAATATCACCCCAAGCAACGTCGTCGAATCCAAACCCGCAACCAAGAGTTGAAACAACCCCGCCGAAGCCGCCTGAGGCCGCGCCGCTTATCAAGCAGGTGAAAGCCGATTATGGCTTCATAAAATACTTGGATGCGGGGCTGATACTGGTCACTTTGGGCGTCTCAATGATTTTTGAATTGACGAATCCCAGGTTGGCAACAAACGGATTCTACATCATCATACTGCTTGTGATAGGCTTAATCATCATACTCTCCGCTGTCTACTACCTTCTCGCTGGAAGAAGACATTTAATTTCCAAACCGCATGAAGCCGTAGATGACAAGAAACCTGCGGTAGCTAACGCATAGGAGACTTGCCTTTTCGTCTTTCAATACGTTTGTGATCTGTAGGGATAACGCTCACCCGCTTGCATAAATCAAATCTGCTTATATGCCACCCCTTAGATAATTAATCCAAGCAGGAATACCATCACTTCAGGGTTGAAAGACCATGAACGAAACAGTCCGTGACGTTGCTGAGCGAATAAGCAAGCTTGAAGTCCAAGGCGCAAGAAACGTCGCCATCGCCGCGCTCAAAACCGTTCAAACGCTGGCCAAGCAGACGCAGGCAAAAAACAAAACTGCATTTCTGGAGGAACTCAAGGAGGCTCAAGCCGTGCTTTTCGCGACGAGGGAAACTGAGCCGCTGATGAGGAACGCTCTTCGCTACATCATAATTCAAACACAGGAGAGCAGCACCGAAAAAGTCGACGGTCTAAGTGAACTGGTGGCTTCGAACGTGAATTTGTTCCTGCAGGGTCTCGAGGCTTCAAGGGAACGCACTGCGGAAATAGGCGCCAAACGAATCCGTGACGGCATGCTTGTCTTTACCCATTGCCACTCTTCGACGGCGACACGGATGATTGCCAAGGCTAAGGCTGACGGCAAAGAGTTCACAGTGATCTGCACTGAAACCCGACCCGCATTTCAGGGAAGAATCACGGCGCGGGAAATGGTTGAACTCGGCGTTCAAACCATTTTCATCGTCGATTCAGCTGCGCGTTCGTACATGGGCGACGTCGACCTTGTCATAGTGGGTGCAGACGCCATCACATCGGAGGGCAACGTCGTCAACAAAATCGGCACCAGCAGCATAGCAGTGCTAGCAAACGAGGCGAGAAAACCCTTCTACGCGGTTTCGGAACTGCTTAAGTTCGACGCAGAAACGCTCTGTGGTGCATACGAACGCATCGAGCAACGCAACCCAGCCGAGGTCTGGGGCGAACCGCCAAAAGAGCTGTCGGTGCGCAACCCAGCATTCGACGTCACGCCAAGCCGCTTCATCCACGGTTTAATCTGCGAAGAGGGAGTAATCGCGCCCCAATCGGTGGTTGAGGTGGTGAACCGAACCTACCCTTGGGTGTTTAAGCCACTTTAGGTTTTCCAGTGCTCCAACGCAACTTTGAGTTCTTTGTGTGTCTTAGCGTATTCTTTCAAGCTTAGCCCTTTCAATACAGCCTCGACGGCTTGCCGCATGGCTTTTGCCCCTGCCACGGTGCCGTCTGGGTGCCCATGAATTCCGCCGCCTGCCTGTATGACTACGTCATTGCCGAAGGTTTTCAGTAGCGCAGGCACGAGCGTCGGGTACAGTCCGCCTGAAGCCACAGGTAAAACTGGTTTTAGGTTACCGAGTGGTTCTTTGCAGGCGTTGATATTCTCAAGCACTTCAGGCTTGGTTTCACTCATTTTGCCCACAACGGTGCCAACGTGGAGTTGGTCAACGCCGATTATGCGTGCAACTGACGCGATGGGTCGCATAGCGATGCCGTGCAACTGGTTCTTCGTGAACGCTGCGTGCCCAGCCCTGTGAGCGTGAATGACCAGTCTAAGGTTCTGGTCCCGAAGCGTCTGCAGCGCCGCCCACCCCGTCGTTAGGATGTCGACCATGACGTATTCGCCTCCCTGAGCCAAGACGGCTTCTGCTCGCTTAAGCATCACGTCGGTTTCCGCGGTGACGTTGACCATGTAGACTTTGCGTTCACCCGTCTCCTTCTGCGCCTTGTCGCGGCTCTCAAGCGTTTGCACGAGGCGCTCTTCGAATGGGTTGAAGGTTTGGCTGCTTAGGTTTTCGTCGTCCTTCACGACGTCGCAGCCGCCGCTCCAAGCATCGTAGGCAACTTTGGCGTGGTCCTTGGTTTTCAGCCCAAGTTTAGGCTTGATTATCGTGCCGACCAGCGGGCGCTTTGGAACTTTGAGGAGGCTGCGGATTCCGGTTATGCCGTACGCTGGTCCCTTGAAGCTGTTGACTAATGCTTTAGGCATCTGGATGTCGAGGAGCCGCAGGTTCTTGAGCGCTTTAAGCCCGAAGACGTTTCCAGCAACGCTGCTCAAAATGTTAGGCATGTTGGCTGTCTCAAAAAGTTCAATTGGGTAAGCGATTTTGATTGTGCCGCCTTCGATGCTGAACACATGAGCCGCCAGCTTTTTCACGTAGGGCTGCTCGGTTGTGAGTTCCGTCCACGTGCCCACTGAACTTTCCGCGGCGACGCCTCCAGCAGCCTCTTTGAGGCTGATGCCTTCGGGTTCAACATAAAACGTGCAAATTAGGTCGGTTTCTTTAGGTTTGTAAGTTGGGTCTACAAAGTCAAGGTACTTCAAAACGGTTCCTTCTGGCTATGTTCAACTGGGTTATCCTTAAAATCTTTAACTATTCCTGCTCCAATCAATTGTAGGTGTGATTGCTTTGGAGTTAACGGTTGAAGTTTTGCCGATTATGACGGGCGGAAGCAGAATCGCCATCCTCAGCGAGGAAGCCGCAGGTTCGCTGGGCGTTCACAGTTCAGACAGGATCCGCGTAAAATTCGGCGGCAAGGAAATCGTGGTCATAGCCAACATCGCCGAGTACTACCCCAAAAAGCGCATCGGCCTCTACGAAGAGACGACGGCAGCGCTCGGCGTCAAGGGAGACGAGATCGTTGCGGTCCAGTTGGCTCCGCTTCCCGAGTCGCTCTTCAATGTGAGGGCTAAACTGCGTGGGGAGCGCCTACGCGAAGGTGACCTTGTCACCATCGTCAAGGACGTGGTTGAAAGGCATCTGAGCTCTGCTGAAATAGCAGCCTTCCTCACTGCTCTGAGTATCAACGGGTTAAGTGCAAGCGAGAACGAGGCGCTGTCGCGCGCAATGGTCGCCACTGGCAAATCGCTTAACTTCGGCAAAGGTCCCATACTTGACAAGCACAGCGTCGGCGGAATCCCAGGCGATAAAACCTCAATGCTGGTTGTACCAATCGTTGCCGCGGCTGGGTATACGATTCCTAAGACTTCTTCGCGGGCAATCACTTCGCCTGCTGGAACCGCAGACAGGGTGGAAACCCTCTGCCCAGTCACACTCAGCATAGACGAGATCAAGGGTGTGGTGGCGAAGACGGGCGGGTGCTTGGTTTGGGGCGGCGCCTTGGAACTTGCGCCAGCCGACGATCTCTTCATCCAAGTAGAGTACCCGTTGGGCATCGACCCAATGCTGTTGCCGTCCATTCTCAGCAAGAAGAAAGCAATGGGCGCCACACACGTAGCCGTCGACATTCCAACTGGCATGGGCGCAAAAATCAAGACTCGAACAGAAGCCTATACGCTAGCTTCAGACTTCGTGGACTTAGGGAAACGTTTGGGCTTAAACATTCAGTGCGCCCTGACTTTCGGCGACCAACCTCTGGGCTGCGGCATCGGGCCGGCCCTTGAGGCAAGAGAAGCGTTGGCGACTCTAATGGGCGGCGGACGAGCCGACTTACGTGATAAAGCCGTCAGCCTTGCAGGAATGCTATTCGAGATGGTGGGCGTAGAAAACGGCAGGACAAAAGCTGAAGAAATGATTGACTCTGGCAAAGCTGAGGCTAAGATGCGGGAAATCATAGCTGCCCAGGGTGGAAACCCGAAGGTTCAACCCGACGACATACCTGTCGGACCAGAACACGCAGAAGTGAAATCTGAGCACCCGGGCAAAGTCATTTGGCTAAGCACCGAAGACATCGTGCGGATAGCTAGGGAAGCAGGGGCTCCGAAGGAGAAGGGTGCAGGCATGATTCTTCACGCGAAACTTGGGGAAACAGTGCACAAGGGCAGCGTGCTTTTCGAAATCTACGCCGAACGCAGCAGCAAGTTGGCTTCGGCGCTGGAGCTCGCCAAGAAGTTGTCGCCTGTCGCGTTGACCAAGAAGCCTGTGGAGAAGATGGTGCTGGATCGGGTGCCTGAGAAATTCGCGCATGAGAAAACGTTCAGCTTAGACAGATAGGTGCAGTGGAGAAATCGGTTACCTCGTGATTGCGCCGCCTATTAGGCCGCCGGCCGCCCAATTATGCCCGAAAAAATCGCAAGAATGATTGCCACTACGCCCGCTTCCAGACCCTTTGATGCCCCAAAGAACACGCCTGAAGGCCGTTTATCCTGATAAAGCAAGCGCACTATAGTCTATATGAGGAATAGTTAAGTATTTTTCTGCACTCGAAATACGTTAATTATAATAAAGGGATGTTGCAAGTACCTTAAAACAGCAGACTACAGGAAAACAAAAGGGGTAACTTATAAGACTTGACGAAACGACATGCAGCCTGGGTGTTAGCTAAGAAAGTTTTCAGCCTAACCCTGATTCTAAACGCCCTCATAACGATAACCACGCTGTCGGGGATCCTCTACGGCTTCTATTTCGCTTGGCCATGGTGGAAACCTTATTACCCCGAATTGATCAGCGGAAACCTCTTCATTGTAGCGGTTGTCGCAGGTCTCATCAACATTTTTCCAAGCGCAAGCATCGGGCGAAAACTGCATACAGGACGGTTTCTCTTCCACCATTATGTTTACGGCTTCTTCGTTCTTTTCTTGTCAAGCATCTACGTGATAGCTTTCACATCAGTGTCGCTGGTTATGTTGTTCCTTGTGAACTCGGCAAGCCTCGCCGTAAACACGGGAAGATTCTTCATGTTAACAGGATTTACGTTGGTTCTCGACGATTTGCCAGATGTCTCCACACGAGTTGAATCTGCATTAAACAAGATAAAATCCCAAGCATGCAGGATACGTCCAGTCTTCCATTACCTGCAAATAATCGCGGGAGCCATCACCTTCTACATCTTCGCCGCCATCTTAACCTTTGAGGTTCTGCATCCGTCAACGAACATCGCCAACTACTTGACCATGGGCACGCTGCTAGTGACGAGTATCACGTCGTTCGCCTGTGTAAGGCGAAAAACGTGGCTTAGGATCACGCCTCCCGACCCTAACGCTCCAGCTCACCACTAGTTTTTCCGTTTAAGGATTTCTTTTCCTATCACTTCAAGCTGCTGCTGGGAGTAGGAGTTGTGGTTTCTTTGCAGCAGTAAATGCGCCGGCAATTGATGTAGTCTAAGGATTGGCACGGTTGGGCTGTCCAAGTGAAGAGTCGCGTGTTTGTTTGTGAAGACGACTATGCCTTCAACCCAGACGTCAAGTTCCCTCAAGAAAGGAGAAGAGTCGATGATTTGCCTTACTTTTGCTGCGTTCCGCTTAACCTGAAGGCTTGGGCTGCCTTTGAAACTGCGTTTCCCTTTTCTCTGCCATTCGTTTCCGTGGCAGGTTATGTCTCCGTTCCAGTTCTTTGTCTCCAAAACGAAGACTCCGTTGGGGCCTAAAATGATGTGGTCGACGTCTCCGCCGCCTCCACGCAGGTGCAAATCGTTCAGGAGGAAATAATCGTCGCTTAGTTTGCTGCTTAACAGTTTGACTACTTGTTTTTCGCCTGCCAAGCCGGCGTTGTAGACTCGGTATTTTCGGAGGTAATAGTAAAACGCGCCAAGAGGTACCAGCGAAACTACTAGCAAAGCAACGTCATAGACGTAGGAAAGAGACGTGTAAGACGCGGCTAAACCCACAGCCGAAAGGACGAGGAAAAACAGGGACAGGCAGAAAGCCGCTTTCGCAAAGTTTTTCCTGACCTGATTCTTAAGGTAGTTTCCTGACCCACCCATTTTCCTCATAGATTCAACCGCTTCAATCATTTTCGTCTTTATCCTATATTATCCTGATGGGTTCCAAAAAATAATCTCGAATGGAAACGGCGTTTTTTAAGCTGCTCTTCTTGGAAAAAAGCGTTTTCCGCGAGGGAATGTGAAACGCCTCGGCTGATGTGTGGGATAAACAAGTCAACCGTTAAAAATCAGCTAAAAAATCTGAGGTCTCAAAAAGAAAAGAGACTTTGGAAAGTCTGCTTATTTCTTGTTCATCAGGTATTCGTGCATTGCCTTGGCTGCGCGTTTGCCTGCGCCCATTGCGCTGATGACCGTTGCTGCTCCTGTTGCGACGTCTCCGCCCGCGTACACGCCATCCAAGCTGGTTTTGCCGACTTCGTTGACGCATATTGTTCCGTGTCGTGGATCGCTTTGTAAGCCTTCGGTTGTGCGCTGTATGATCGGGTTTGGTGTTTGTCCGATGGCGATGATGACTGTGTCGACGTCCATTACGAATTCGCTGCCTGGGACTTCTTTGACTCCGCGTCTGCCTTTTGCGTCGGGTTCGGTGAGTTCCATGGCGATGACTTTCATGGCTTTAACCCAGCCGCGTTCGTCACCGTAGAATTCGACTGGTGCAGCGAGGAACTTACATTCTAAGCCTTCCTCCTCTGCGTTTTCGATTTCTTCATGTCTTGCTGGTAGTTCGTTGCGTGAGCGTCTGTAGACGAGGCAGACTTGGGCGCCGAGGCGCATGCTGCATCTTGCGCAGTCCATGGCTACGTTTCCGCCGCCGATGACTACGACTTTTTTGCCGATGCGTATCGGGGTGTCTGACTCTGGGAAGTTGAATGCTTTCATGAGGTTTACGCGTATGAGGAATTCGTTGGCGCTGTAGACGCCACCGAGGTTCTCTCCTGGGCAACCTGTGAACTGTGGAAGTCCTGCACCGCTTCCTATGAAGACTGCCTCGTAGCCACCTTCCTTCATGAGTTCTGGGATAGTGTGGATTCTGCCGACCAAGTTGCCGAGGCGTAGGTCAACGCCAAGTTTCTGAACGTAGTTAACTTCGTTCTGCACGATGGCTTTGGGTAAACGGAATTCTGGAATGCCATAAGAGAGAACTCCACCGCCGACATGCAGCGCTTCAAACATTGTAATTTGGTGTCCTTGCTTGACTAGGTCTGCTGCAACGGTTAATCCTGCTGGGCCAGCACCGATGACCGCGACTTTTTTGCCTGTGGAAGGTGCCTTGGGTGGAAGTTGATATCCGTTGTCTCGTTCCCAATCGGCTAGGAAGCGTTCGAGGCGTCCGATGCTGATTGGGTCGCCCATCTTGCCGACGACACATTTGCTTTGGCACTGTACTTCTTGAGGACAGACGCGTCCGCAGACTGCTGGCAGGGCGTTTTTGCTTTTGATTGTTGCGATGCCTTCAGCATACTTCTTTTCTTTGATGCATTTGATGAACTGTGAAATCGGAACTTCTACTGGGCAGCCTGTTCTGCACTGCGGATTCGGGCATTGTAGACACCTGCTTGCTTCTTCAAGCGCCTGCTCCTCGGTGTATCCTAAGGCTACTTCTTTGAAGTTTTTCGCTCTCACTTTCGGTTCTTGCTTAGCCATTTCAACGGCTTTCTTGTTTAGTTTCGGTCTAGGCTTTGTTTCTGCCACACTTGCAACCTCCTCGCATTTCCCACAAAACTGAGCTTAACCTTTCTTCAGGCAACATCGTGCGTTGCCTAAGGATCAGCCCGTCAAAATCAACTTGGTGACCGTCAAATTCTGGTCCGTCGACGCAGCCGAACTGCATTTTGCCGCCTACAGTGACTCGGCAGACGCCGCACATGCCCATGCCGTCAATCATAATCGGCGTGGTCGTCACGATGGTTGGGATGCCGTAGGGCTTTGTGATGTTGCACACGTCTTTCATGAGTATGACTGGGCCCATGACGACGCATCGGTCGAACTTTTCCTTCTTAAGCAGATCATTCAGGAAATCCAAGCCTTGGTAGCCCATGGTGCCGTCATCTGTTGCGATGTAGACTTTGTCGCTGTACTGTTTAGCTTCGTCCTCCATCATGATGAACTCTTTGGTTCTTGCGCCGAGAATTGTCGTTACTTGGTTGCCTGCTTCCTTCATTGCTTTGGATTGCAAGAGCAGCGGTGCAATCATGACGCTTCCGCCGACGCATAGGACCTTGCCAAAGTTTTTGATTTCAGATGGGTTCCCTAATGGGCCAGTAACGTTGTCGATTGATTCACCCTCTTCAAGCAAGCCGAGCGACTTGGTGGTTTTGCCTACCTCGTGGAAAGCAAACGAAACTGTGCCTTTCTTTGCGTCGTAGCCGCAGATGGTCAGCGGGATTCTTTCTCCTTCTTTGCCGTTGATCACAATCAGGAATTGCCCTGGATGCGATTTAACGGCGATATCTGGGGCTTCAACTTCGAACAGCTTTATTTTCGGAACCAGTTCTTTCTTAGTTACTATTTTGTACGTTTTGCAGTCGCCTCCACAACAACTTCTCTTTTCGGTAAAGCGGAAATCTTCTTGTAGAACGCGTCAAGCTTCTCGTCGAAGTCGCCTTTGCATCTTGGTGACTCCTCGTAAAGCTCGAACCTGTCAAGCAAACACTTCTTCTTGAGTACATCCAAGATGACGTCGAGGTTGCGTTCTGCAGTGTCTCTGCCTTCCTGCAGCTTGCAATCCTTAGACGGGCATACCACAGCCATGATGCCGTCGAACCCGCAGTTCAACGCGTTGACTACGTGCACTGGGTCGAGGGATTTGAAGCAGGGCACTTCGAGGGTTAAGACGTTTTTGCCTTCGAACACTTTGTTCGGGTTGTCAAGGTCCGCGAACTCTGACCATTGGCAGACAAAAGCCAAGACGGCTGGACCATGGTTTTTGGCTTTCAAGCTTTCAACCGCGGAGCCGTAGCGGTTAAGGACGTTTTCGAACTCGAAGCCTTTCACTTGGATTGCGTGGTGTGGGCAAACCAGCTGGCACGCGCCGCAGCCGACGCATTTTTCAACGTTGACTTTGGGTGTGGCGAAGGATTCGAATTCAAGCGCCTTGTAGGGGCAAATGAAGATGCATTTGTCGCAGCCGACGCATTCCAGCACGTCGTAGACTGCTTTACGAGAGAACTTTATAATTCTTACTGCGTTCTCGTCGAAGCCGAGCTCCTTAAGGACATCTTTTGCTAAGACGAGTCGTCGAGTGTTGATTTTTGTGCCTTCCTTGTAGCGGCAGAACGGGTCTTCGCATTGGATTGAAATGATGTTTTTCACGCCTAAGTTCAGTGCTTCAAAGACGAAGTCGGTTGGAACTCTGCCCGCGCACGGTAGACGCAACGCGATGTGGTTGCCGACTTTGAGTCCTTGCTCCTTGAGGATGTCGTTGACTTCGCCTGTCGACGGCGAGTTTCCTCGGCACATCAACACAAGGGTGTCGACATTCTTTGTTTTTTCAAGCGCCTGCTTAACATAGTTAGACAGGTTATCGTAGGTGTAATATTGTGATTTTATCGCTGAAACTGGGCAAGCACTGTAGCAAATCCCACAGACCTGGCAGTCTTGGCTGCTGACTTCAACTTTCCCCGTTGAATCGCGTTTTATGGCTTCAAACGGGCATATTGACTGACAAACGTAACATCTACTGCACAAGTCTTGGTCGATTTCTACTACAGCGAGACATTTTTCACTCATTCTGAAACCTTCCATACGCCGCTGCTGCTTTAAACTGCAAGCCTAAAGCTTGTTGAACGCATGCAAAGGGGTTTAGAATGATATAATCCTTTCCCCAAGTTTTCCGCAAAAATTCGATGCGTTTTCCAAGCATTAAACCCGTCTTTTGCGCTCTTCCAACCCTGAAACAAGGTATAGCTTGCGCCTGTTAGTTGTTGCACTATGAAGCCGAAAACCGAGTGTAACGAGAAATCGTTAATTTTGTTCTAACTGAAGTTGTGGATGCATTTGTGTTTGTATGGGCGGGCCTGTCTACCTCTGAGTTCTATTCGTCGGCTACGCTACTTTCTGTAGTATGGTCGTCGAATGAATGCGTAGGCTTCCAAGGCGGCGGTGATGCCTTGCCCAACCGCTGTGCCAACCTGCTTGATCGGCTGGTCGGTTACGTCGCCTGCAGCGAATACGCCAGTCAGATTCGTCTGCTGTCGGGTATCGACCTTAATGTACCCGTGCCCATCCACATCTACGCCGGCGGCTTTCGCGAGCTGACTGTTCGGGGCTTCACCTATCTGCACGAAAACAGCGTCAGCAGCGAGTTCGCTGGTCTTGCCCATTACGTTGTCGCGGAGAGTGACGGATCTCACAACTTTATCGCCTTTGATTTCCTGAATTTCAGTGTTCCACATTATAGTGACGTTGCTTTTGGCTGAGATGTCGGAGACCAAGCTTTCTTCTGCCCTAAAAGCCTGCCTCCGATGGATCACATAAACCTGTGACGCCAGCCCTGAAAGGTAGAGCGTGGTGATGCAGGCTGTGTTTCCGCCGCCGACAACGAGCACCCGCTTGCCCTTGAAGAAGGGTCCGTCGCAGACGCCGCAGTAGCTGACGCCTCTGCCCCTGAATTCTTTTTCGCCTGTTACTCCGATCTCCTTGTAATGTGAACCAGTTGAGTAAATCACCGCCTTGGCCTCGTAGGAAGTTCGTGAGGTTTTGACGATTTTCTTCTCGCCTGAAAGCTCCATTTCAGTTACAGGTTCCAGGTCGTGGATGGTGGCGCCGACCTTTCTGCAGTGCGTGGTCATTTTCTCGGCGAGGTCTCCTCCGGTTATCTCGGCGAAGCCTGGATAATTCACGACGGTGGATGCGTCCGCGATTGTTCCGCCAGGCAGCTTCTCGTCTAAAACAAGAGTTTTCAACCCGCTTCTGACCGTGTAGATTCCGGCGGATAACCCTGCTGAGCCAGCGCCGACTATTATTACGTCCCAATTCTCCATAACTTTGCCTCTTTACAGAAATATTGGTTTGGAGCTGTTTATGAATTGTTCGTTTGCTCCTCTGTTTCTGCCAATAAACTGATAAGGCTGAGTTGAATTCAGTTGTGTTAGACAATTTTGAGGTGCAGTTTCTTGGCTAGGTACAGGTGTACAGTCTGCAACTACGTTTACGACGAAGAAAAGGAAGGCAAAAAATTCAGCGATTTGCCAAAAGAGTGGGTTTGCCCAATCTGCGGCGCCCCCAAGTCATCTTTTGTCTTGTTGACAGAGCAGGTTGAGGCAAAGAAGGCTGAGAAGAAGGCGGCGCACACCGTCTCCGACGTACTGATCAACCAGATAGCAGAGTGGGGTGTCCAATATGTCTTCGGCATTCCTGGCACATCCACCCTCGGCGTCGTCGACGCGATACGCAAAACAGATGGCAAAGTCAAGTATATCCAGGTCAGGCATGAGCAGACCGCCGCGTTTATGGCTTCAGCCTACGGGAAACTGACTGGTCACGTTGCCGCGTGCCTTGGCATTTCTGGTCCCGGCGCCACCAACCTTGCCACAGGGTTGTACGACGCGAAGCTGGATCACTCGCCTGTCTTGGCTTTGACTGGGTTGGTGGCTAGGCAGATGATCGGTCCCGGCTCAATCCAAGAGATCGACCAGTACGCCTACTTCGAACCCATCTGCGTCTTCAACAAAATCCTCATGTCCGAGGACCAAACCACAATGCTTGCCACGCTCGCGATTAAGCATGCGCTCCTAAACCAAGGCGTCTCACACATCGGCATCCCGAACGACGTTCAGAAACTGCCCTACGACGCACCGATTTTGCCGTTTGAGGGCAGAATGCCTAACCTCGCCTACGGGCAAGTAGAATGGCTGATTGAGAAGGCGGCGAAACTCGTCGACCAAGCAGAGCGACCCGTGATTCTTGCAGGCTTCGGAGCACGCGGACAAGGCACCAAGCTGCTCAAGTTGGCGACGAAGATTTCAGCGCCCATCATGACCACCTTCAGGGGCAAAGGCGTCGTGGACGAGTATGAAACGCTCAGCGTCGGCTGCCACGGCGACCTCGGCTCCACAGCCAGCGCCGCGCTCATGGAGAAGTCGGATTTGCTCATCGCGGTCGGCTCTTCCTTTTCCGACTTGACCCATATCCCCAAGAAGCGCACCGTTCAGATCGACATTAACCCGCTGATGATCGCGCGCAGGTACCCCGTTGAGGCTGGTCTGCTGGGCAACAGTGCCGTGCTCATTCCTAAGATGACTGCGAAGGTGCAGGAAAAGCAGAACCCTGAGTACTTGGCTGAGATTGCGCGGCTGAAGCAGGATTGGCAGAACCAGCTGGCGCGCGAACTCGACGCCTCCTCAAAGCCGATTAGACCACAGTACCTCATCAAAGTCCTCAACGACAAGCTCGCAGGCGACGCGGTGATTTCGCTGGATGTCGGCGAAAACTGCTGGTGGTTCGGCAGAAACTTCCGCATGCGCCGCAGCCAGAGAATGGTGATGTCGGGCACTTTGGCGACGATGGGCTTTGGCTTGCCCGGGGCGTTGGCGGCTGCGCTGGCTTACCCCGACAGACAGGTCGCGTGCTTGACAGGCGACGGCGGCTTAACCATGGTTCTGGGCGACTTTTTGACCGCGTTGAAGTACGGGTTGCGCGTCAAGGTCTTCGTTGTCAACAACAGGCGCCTCGGCATGATTATGCAGGAGCAGAAGGTTGAGGGCTACCCGAGCTGGCAGACTGAGCTGTTCGATTTCAGTTTCGCCGACTTCGCAGAGCATGCGGGCGGCTTTGGCGTCAGAGTCTCCGACCCTGCGACGCTTGAATCAGCCGTAGACGCGGCGCTTGCCTCGGATAAGCCTGCCATCGTGGACGTAGAAACCGACCCCCGCCGCTTCCCATAACAGCACTCTCTCTTTACATCATTTTCTTGAAGTAATGAATAGGGTACCCCCTATCGGCGGCCGAATTTGCCAAGCCCAATTTTTACATTGGGTTTTTGATGTAAAAATGGGGGTACCCCCTTCGGTTCTGCTGCATAAAAAACCCATATTTAAATTGGAATTTTGTTGTAAATACCAGACCCCTTCTCCAGTCGGGCAGAAAAATCAGTAGCGCTTTTTGTAAGGGCTTTTGGCTCAAAAAGTAGACCCTCTCTCCTCAGGGAGTTATCTTATCAGGGCTTGTTTCATGTTGTTTTTTGGTTTAGAGCCCACTTCAAGCAGCAACAGGATCGGCTTTCAGCATAGAAAACAGGAAACCACTGGCGTCTAGTGCGGGAACTCCACGCTTACAAACTTATATCCTGAAACCGCCAAAATACTGCACAGGGCTCAAACATGAAAAAAGCCGCTGAAACCAACTCGAACCTGGACGGCTTGGTCAAGCTTGCCCTCGAAATGGGCGCCATCGAAGCGAAACTCATCGACGCCAACGACGTCGTCGTCGCCGACTGGGTCCGTCTCAAATGCCAATACGGCTGCGGCGCCTACGGCAAAGCCCTAACGTGTCCACCTTACAGCCCCACGCCACAACAGATGAGGCAAATCCTCGCAGGCTACAGCAAAGCCGTCCTTATGCACGTGCCGGACGAATCAGCTGCTACCCAGAACATGGTGGCGAACCTGGAGAGAAGCGCCTTTCTGCAAGGGCACTACCGAGCCTTTGGCGTAGCTCTTGGGCCATGCCAACGCTGCGAAAAATGCAACCTCCAACACTGCACCAAACCACGCCTCGCACGGCCCTCGATGGAAGCCTGCGGCATCGACGTGTACGCAACAGCCAGAAAAAACGGCTTCACAATCGAAGTAAGGAAATCCGAGGATGAAAAACCAACCTACTTCTCGATGCTGCTGGTTGAGTAAAAGGTTTGATTGGTAGCGGAGGGTAGATTTGAACTGCTTGTTTCAGAGAAAAATAACTTTGTTACGGATTTCTTCTTGCTTAGTAGTTTCGGCTAGTACCTTGAGCTTCTTTACGCATTCACCTACCGAAAGCTTGCGTTGCCAAACATAAATTATGCCCATATGTTTCTTTTTGGTTGCTATTCGGAGGAAATCGACATCGTGCATAAAAATTGCGGCTTTGATGTGAATTGCAGTTTCCAGTTGCTGCTCGTCAGTCATTCCTAGCTTGCCCAGATCTTTGGCTGAGAACGCAGCAATTCCTCTTCTCTTGAGCCCTTCTGCGACTGCGACGTTAACGCTTTCATCAATGTAGATCTTGAGGTTTTTTGATTGAATGATTAGTCATCTGCCTTTTAGGCTCGACGCAGCTTGCGAATAAATTCTTTGTCTTCTTTTATTTTTTCGTCAAGTTCCGCTTGGTGTTCGTAGTAATACGACAATGCATCATGCACTTGTTCGAGCTTCAAATGGGGATGGGCGTCAATTATGTCGTCTGGCGAACAATTCATGTACTCATACTCGATAGCTACATCAACTACCCTTATTCGCGTACCTGCTATGACGGGGGAGCCGTTGCAAACCTCGGAATTCATTTGAATGTAAGGGTGTTCAGTTTTTGTTAACAATTTCTGCACCGATCATTAACGTTAAATGATGCCCAAGGAACCTCTTAACTTTTATCTAAGATTCATTATTGAAAGAACATTGTTAGTAGCGGGGACTATATTTGAACTACTGATCTATGCGGTTCTGTTTCTCTAGTGAGAGCTGCCTTCAAAATTGCGGAAGAACAAAAGTGTTAAAAGGTTTAACCACACATGGCAACACCATAGGGTGTCCCTGTGTCTGAAAAAGAGTTCATTTACGGTCATGTTCTCGAAGCGCTGTCAGGGGGGCTTTACCCTAACAAGCTGGATGTTATAAGGGAATATCTTCAGAATTCATACGATGAAATTGTCGATTACGTTCGAAAAGCAGATACAAGTGCAGAAAGAGCGCGTCGAAGTTCACGGAGCAAAGTTGTGGTATCAGTAAAGGGCGGTTCTTTTTTCATACATGATAATTGCAAAGGAATGGATTTTCAGACTCTTAACGAGTACAGAAAAATCGGCTTCTCTCGGAAACCATTTGGAGAATATGCAGGTTGGAGAGGCATCGGAAAAGCTGCAGGACTGGCAGTCGCAGAAAAACTGATTGTGACCACGAGCCAAGGTCTGGGCCAAACTTTTCAGTTGGTATTTGACGCCAAAGAGATGACTCAAGAAGTTCATGATTTAAGAGCCCTGGGCAAGAACATACCGTTTGGAATGCTCATAGAAAAACATAGTCAGATAAAGACCTTTGAAGAAGGGAATGAGTCGTTTACAACCGTAGAGCTACACAAAATAAGAGATGAAGCGAAGAAACTACTCGACAGGAACCAGATTATTGCACACCTGTCTAATATAGCGCCCGTCCCTTTTGATCCAAAATTCAAATATGCACATGGCATTCAAAAACAGCTTCAAATGGTAATGGAGGATTATGTGCCGTTAAATCTTTATTTTGATGATGTTCAGATTTTCAAGCCATTTCTTGAAACTTGGACGACGGATGAAGGCACCACGAGAATCGATCCACCAGATTTTGTATCAGTGTATGACGAGGAAGGAGAAAATATCATCGCGTTTTGCTGGTATTGTATGCACTCAGATAAAGGTCGCATTAAGTTCAGCATTCCAGTTAATGGTGTTCCAGTCAACGTGAGTGGGCCTGTTTACAGATTACGTGACATCAAAATTGGAGACTCAGATTTAGTCAAAACAACTCTGTTTACAACAACGCCTCAACGCTCTGTATGGGCAGTTGGAGAAATTCATGTCCTTGACGAGAGCGTTGAGCCTACCTCAGACAGAAATGATTTCTTGGACAATCACGCACGATACATGCTGTACAAACGATGCAGAATTATTGCTCAGGAAATCTCAAGAAAAGCAGATGTATTGTCACAAGAAACGAAGGCCAAGACCGAAATAGAAAAAGCCGATGAAAGAATTCAAGTAATAAGTTCCGCGGTCGCTGCGAAAACCATCTCAAAGGCAATAATCCCAGCATACATCTACGAAGCGACAGCACTCAAGAAAGAAGCAGAGAAGAGAAAGCCAAAAACCCCCGAAGCAGAATTGAGAGAAAAAGCGGATAACATAATCAAGACGGCGGATAGTCTTGTGAAGCAACTCACGAATTCCTTGGCGAAGCCTGATGTTCCTGAAAATAGAGTACATAAAGACATAATGGAAGAACTCGGGATTGACGAACAGGGAAGGGCAGTCTATAGCACTGTAATAGCAACACTTCAAGATTACTACGCTAATGAACCAGAGACTCTCGAGGAATTGATTAGAAGAATAGAGAGGGCACTCTTAGAGAATTTATCCTCTTGAAGGGAGTAAATTGATAAAGACCTTTGAGAATACCCCGAATAAAGACTTCATTAGGTCTCTGGATTTTGGGTTCATAAGAGATGAATTTGAATATCACAAGCGAAAGTTAAAGTATTTTGGTTTGCCTAGCGAAGGTTTGTATGACATTATTACTTGGGATCAATTCATTTACAGTTTTACTGCTGTAGAATTTGGTGGAAAACTAGATGGGCCTTCAAAGCAATCACTTCTAGTTAGTAGGGCAATTCAGAAAGGGTACATAGCAAAGCTGACGCTTCTGAGAGGTGACATTAACGATGTCATAATAAATGATAGGGATGAAGTTGGGACTATGGTGCCGTATCCCTTCGACATAGTCAATCTAGACTATGGTGGTTCCGTTCTTTATCCAGATCGAAAGCGTGTGGCAGCGTTAGAAGTTCTTTTCAATCGGCAAAAACCAGAGGACTTCATTCTTTTCATAACGTCAAATGTTCGAGAATTCGATCCACAAGAATTGATAAACACACAAGAACGTATCCTTAAAGAAATAAAGCATTTTAGACCCAACTTAGAGCGATCTATTGAAAAATATTTTCAATTGGTTAATTCCAAGCAGTCCGTCATAAGACAAACAATACATGTGCAATTCATGATAAAATCCTTGGGTGAGCAAAACAAATATGAAGTCAAATGCATTCCAGCCGTACTATACAAAGGTTCTAATGAAACACAGCTAATACATTATATTTTCAGCCTGAGGTTTCAAGCAATAGCTTCGACGCGTGTCATCAGTGATCAAAGCATTCTAAATCTTTTGTCGCGCGATGCACCAAAGGAGCTAGATGAAGGCAAGTTAAATGCCATAAATCCAGTCTTGAGATTACCGGAAACCGAATTATAATCACGTTATTAGGATCTGACCTTTATATGCCAGAACTAACAATTCGATCAGCAGATTCGGAAATTCAAGGTTGCGGGTGAATCACAGATTAGCGACAAAACCTGCCTTTGTTGTGGCTCTCCGATGCATGCTGGTTATCGAAAAGGACCATATTCCACTGGACCCTATCGATTTGTCTGTGAAGAGTGTTGGAAAAAACCTTTTCTTCATTTCCCTGACAAGGTGATCGGCGAAGATGGTCTCTCATATCCACCTGTTGATAAACGCATATGTTCCGATCATGTTGAGATCAAACAATGGAAATTTGAGTTACCCACGAAAAGACTAAACATCTTGTTGGTTGAACCAAACTACTATACGCGATATCCTCCACTCGGCTTGCTCAAATTGTCTGCATTTCATAGGAACCGTGGAGACTTTGTTAGTCTTGTCAGGTTCCCCGAAAAGCCTCAAGAAAAGCCTGACTTGATCTATGTCACCAGTCTTTTCACCTATGCCTGGCAAAAAGTTCATGACGCTGTAAAGTACTACAAAGAGCTATTTCCCAATGCGCCTGTGGTCCTCGGTGGGATTTATGCTTCACTTTTACCTGACCACGCTGCAAGCTCTGGTGCTGATTTTGTCTCATGTGGAGTACTTTCTCAACTAGAGAACATAATGCCTGATTATTCTATAATCAAGAAATGGAACTGGGACTCTAACATTATTTTCTCATCCCGAGGATGCGTAAGACAGTGTGGATTTTGCGCTGTCCCAATACTTGAAGGCAAGTTGACAATCAGAGACAAGATATCGGACTTAGTAGATCATAGCATGAAGAAAATTATTCTATGGGACAACAACATTTTGGCTGCGCAAAACTCAAGAAAAGTTCTCGAAGAACTAATTGACATTGGATTTGAAGTTGATTTTAATCAAGGACTTGATGCGAAATTTATCAATTCTGAGACCGTGAAGATGATCCGTAGGCTACGAACCCGACAAATTAGATTGGCCTACGACAATTCCAATAATGCCGGTGCGATTCAAAATGCAATCAACTGTCTGAAAGTTTCAGATGTTCCCCTCAGAAATGTAATCGTGTACACATTGTTCAATTATCAAGACTCTCCTGAAGATTTCTTACGTCGCGTAACTCAACTTCTTCAAAACGGCGTTGTCTCTTATCCGATGAGATATGAACCGCTTTGCGTTTTGAAAAAAAATGAATTCATTGGACCAAAATGGACCCCGCAAAAAATTGACATGGTTCAACGTGCACGAAGAGTAATAGGGTATGCGGGAGCATTTCCACCTTATAAAGCACTAGTGGAAAAAATAAGACGTGCTAAAACGATAGAAGAAGCTTTCTTATTGAGACCGCGCCTTGAGGAAATAAGAAGAGAAATCAAAGGCATAAGCGAAACAGACGCGAAACTGTTATACATTTATTATAAGAACCGAAATCTCACTACGAGAGACTTACCGCTTGTAATAGCTTTTAGAGACCTAAAATCCCTTGAGACTCAGTCCATTCTCCCAGTAATTCCAGAAAGCAAGAAAAAACAAAAGCGGCTTGGTGGTTCTTCTGATTGGAGATAGGACGGTACATTTGCCGATCACTCTGGATAACAAACCTTAAGCAACAAAGCAACAGGAAAGTGGAAAAACTCCTTCGCAGAATTGTTGGTAGCGGGGAGTAGATTTGAACTACTGATCTCTGGGTGTCTCACAGCCAAAGTTGGCGGTTATGAGCCCAGCGGGTTAATCCTGGCTACCCCACCCCGCTATATATCCCCAAAGCCGTTTTTTGGCAACTTATCAGATGTATGCCAAATATTAATAGTTTCGTCTCGTCTCCGCTCGGCTCCCCGACATGCTTAACGCTTCCTCTTTGGCGTTGGCTGGCTTTGCTGAAGTGCGATGGATTTCTCAGGCGAGCGGTTGGACAGGTCTTATATACCTCTAGCGGAAGACAGGGCAAACTAAGCCGGGGTAAAGCATGAAGACTTTGTTGTTAACCGAGGGCGATGTTAAGCGGCTTTTAACCATGGAAGAGAGCATTGGCGAAGTCGAAGCTGCCTTCAGGATGAGGGGACTGGGACGAACGCAGATGCCTCCCAAACAGTACCTCTTCTTTGACAAGTACAATGGCGACCTGAGAACCATGCCTTCCTACCTTGAAGACACGGATACCGTCGCCGTCAAAGTGGTCAATTCACATCCTGAAAACCCGCTCAAGCACGGGTTGCCTGCGGTTATGGCTACTATTCTTCTGGTTGACCCGCAGACGGGCGTGCCAAAAGCCATCATGGGCGGCAACTGGATAACTGCGTTAAGAACCGGCGCTGCTGGAGCCATTGCAGCCAAGTACCTAGCGAATCCAAACTCCAAATTTGTGGGAATGGTGGGCGCAGGGCAGCAGGCGAGGACTCAACTGGCTGGTCTCCAATCAGTCTTCGAATCTGTTCAAGAAGTCAGAGTGTGGGACGTCAATGCAAAAGCCTCCGAACAGTTTGCCGAGGAGGCAAACGCGCAATATGACCCATTGAACGTCGTACGCTGCGAAAGCGTTGAGGAAACCGTGAAGGAAGCCGACATCGTGGTAACTGCGACGCCTTCGAGGAAGCCGTTGATAATGAAGGAATGGATCAGGCAGGGCACTCATCTGAACTGCATAGGCGCAGATGCTCCGGGAAAACAGGAGCTGGACCCCGCCATTCTGAAAGCAGCTAAAATCGTCGTAGATGACTGGGACCAAGCTTCTCACGGAGGGGAAATCAACGTGGCAATCTCCAAGGGATTGCTGAAGAGGGAAGACGTGTGGAGCGACATATGCCAAGTAGTATCCCATTTGAAAGCGGGAAGAACAAGCCCTACGGAAGTAACAGTCTTCTCTTCAACTGGGCTCGCGATTCAGGATGCAGCGTTAGCCAGCGCAGCCTACTCAAAAGCCTTGGAAAGAAACGTTGGGCAATTCGTCGAGATTATGAATACTTGACCAGCCGCCTATTTTCCTACGCAACCTTTCTTCTTACCGAAAAAGCATTTTAGTGTCATCTATTACTCTATGGTAGCCAAGAAGAGTCTGCGTATGGATAAGGCGTACCTGCGGAAGCTGTCTGAGCCTAAACTTGAGAATCCCGTGTTTGTCCAGGGGCTGCCAGGCTTCGGCAATGTCGGGCGCATCGCGGCTCATTTGCTTATCAAGTTTTGCAGCGCCAAGCCTTTCGCGGAGTTGTATTCGCCGAGTTTTCCCGATTACATTTCTATAACACCTAAGGGCATCGCGCACCTGCCACGGTACGAGTTTTACTACGCGCCGATGGAGAAGAACAACTTGGTCATCATGACGGGAGAGATTCAGCCCTCATTCGACGACGTGGTTGCCCACTACGAGGTCTGCGAGGAAGTCATAGACTTCGCCGAGTCGCTTGGCTGCCACTTCATCGTCACCATGGGCGGCATACCAATAACCGAGGAGAAAGCGCAGGTCTACATCGCCGCGACCTCGCCTCACCTGGCGCAGGAGTTCATGGAGAAAGGCGCCGTCATCTACAGCAAAGGACGCATCGTCGGCGGCACAGGGTTGACGTTGGCGATGGCGAAAGAACGCAAGCTTGAAGGCGTCAGCCTGCTGGGAACCACGACGGGTTTCCGTGCGGACCGGGAAGCTGGGTTCCTTGTTTTCAAGTTTTTGATGAAGGCTTTAGGAAAAGAGATAAAAGAAGGTTTAGTAGAGAACAATGCACCAGAAGAACCTTGAGTTGGGTGTTTGAAAGATGACTGAAGACGCAAACTTGAAAGTAACAGGCATATACAGCAAATTCTGGCGGATCACGCTGGTTGTTTTCTCGATGCTTCTAATCTTTGCCGGCGGAACATACGTCCCCTATCTCTTATCGGACGTGCTTAAGAAAGGTTACTTTGCCTCTATCGGAATCGGCCTCGTTCTGTTCATAATCGGCTTCGGATTGATGGCTTTCCTCATCAGAAAGAAAATCATAACCGTATAAGCCTGCAGTTTGCCTCAGATACCCTAGGGTGCATCATCAATCAGCTTTTTGGATTCTTCATCGGCAAGCCTCTAGAGACTGTGTTTCTTTATTTAACTGTTCATCGGGTTCTTGGGAAAGACTGATTTTGAATATTCTTCTTGAATACATAAGGCATATTAGATATGCGTTTTGAAATAGCATGTATGCATGAAAACAGCCGTCCAATCCCGGATTTTCTAAAGCAGCGGAACGAAGAAGCAAAACGGACGACGATTATCCTCGAAAAGAAGGAGCGCGAATTCATCGAATCATTAATCGCCGAGGGAAAAGAACCTGGGATTAAGCCGCTGATTTCCAAGATGCTTGAAATCTACAGGACCCTGATGGTCCAGGACTGGCGTTTCCCAGGTGAGTACTACTGCGGAATAAGCCGGATCGCCTTCGTGAACGTCGAGTTGTTCAACATCCTGACGCAGCAGATTCCCAAGGAGCAGTGGCGGCAGACGGGGCGGAAGATGGGTGAAGCCCTGCAGGTTTCAATCGGGTCAACCCTTGGAGTCGAATCAACTGAGAAAGCCAACTGGGACAAAATCTTTGAAAGGCTAAGGGCTCAGGGCTTTGGAGACTTCCAGCTGAAGGACAAGTTTCTGCTCCTCAAGACCCCTTTCATCAACGACTGCGAAATCTGGAGAGGCATAATGGAGGGGCTGCTGGGCGTCGAGTTGGAAACGAGAAATTCGGTTCCGCCGTTTGTTTTCGAAGTGAAAAAGCGTAAGCAGCCCGTGGTTTAGCGGCGTTTGGATTTTTGACAAGTTAAATATTAGGAAACGGTTTATTAGGAAGGCAGATGTTGTGGTGTCCTTCAGTGGTGTACGATGAGGGATTGCGTTCATCCAAGGCGATTGCGTTCATCAGTAGCAATCCACCATGCCTAAGTGCAAAGTCGATTAGTTATGTGAAATTAGGCGCGTCCCGTCGGAAACCAGTTTTAACAAAACAAAAAACCCTTAAGAGGTTACTCTAAAAATTTAGGTGAAGAATTATGGATAAACTAAAATTTGCCATCCCAAAAGGCTCACTAGAAAAAGCCACAGCGGATTTCTTCGCGAAATCAGGCTTCAAAATCGGCGGAACAGAACGAACTTACCGCCCAAGCATAAACGACCCCCAAATCGAAATGAAGGTGCTCCGACCCCAAGAAATCCCCGTTTTCGTCAGCGAAGGCTTACAGGACCTTGGCATCACGGGCGAAGATTGGGTTAAGGAGAACCGCGCCGACGTTGAAATCCTCCTGAAGTTGGAATACGGGAAAATCAAGCTTGTCATAGCTGTGCCGAAAAGCGTTCCTGAAGGCGCTACGATTGGCGAGTTCATGGAGTCATTGTGGAGTCAAGGCAGGAACTTCCGTGTCAGCACAGAATACCTCAACATCGCCTCCGACTACCTGAAGAATACGCCAGAGTATAAGAAACGCTTCGGCGACCAAGAGCCCATGCTTGTGACGCCGTGGTGGCGAAAAGGCGACAACCCGAGAGCCAAAATCTTCTTGTCTTTCGGCGCAACTGAGGCTAAGCCGCCTGAAAACAGTGACTGCATAATGGACGTCACCGAAACAGGCACAACTCTGGAGGCAAACAACCTGAAAATCATCGACACCGTCCTGAAATCCGAAGCGGTCCTCATCGCCAACAAAAAAGCCCTCGAAGACCCTGAAAAATGCGAGAAAATCCACGACATACTGGCGCTGCTGAAAGGCGTCGTCGACGGGTCAAAGAGGATACACATTTTCGTCAACGTCAAGAAATCAAATTTGCAGAAACTGCTCACTGAGCTGCCTGCACTTAAGAACCCGACTGTTGCGCCGCTTGCCGACGAAGCTTGGGTAAGCGTCAATACAGTCATCGACAAAGACTGCTTGATCATGCTGCTGCCGAAAATCCGTAAAATCGCCCAAGGTTTGGTCATCTACGAACCTCGGCAGGTACTGGCGCTTGATGAGATAGGCAAAAGAGAGGAGAAAGCGTGCAAAGGCAAAGCCCAGTGAAAATCTACAAGTCAGATGCGCTGCCATCGGACTGGTGGAAACGGCAGAAAGCCGACACCCAAGCCTCCCAGCAGGTCGAGGACAGCGTCAAAGCGATAATCGGCCAGGTCAGGGAAGGCGGCGACAAAGCGCTGATAGAGCTGGCGCTCAAATTCGACAAAGCCAAACTGACCCCGCAGGCTCTCAAGGCATCGCAGGAAGAAATCAGGGAAGCCTACGGGAAAGCCACCGAGGAGCAGGTTGACGCCATTAAGTTCATGCTGCAGAAAGTCACGGCTTTCCAGAAGAAGCAACTCAGCCAAACCGAGGTCAAAACCAGCAGCGAAGGCATAGCTGTCCGTACAGTTCTGAAGCCTCTGGAAAGCGTGGGCTGCTACGTGCCAGGAGGACAAGCGGCTTATCCCAGCACTGTAGTCATGACTGCTGTACCTGCCAAGGTTGCGGGTGTGCACAGAGTAGTCGTGTGTTCGCCGCCGGACGCTGAGAGCAAAGTTAACCCGCTGGCTCTCGTCGCCGCGGACATCTGCGGGGTCGACGGGGTCTACAAGGTCGGTGGAGCCCAAGCCGTCGCCGCTTTGGCTTACGGAACCGAAACCATCGCGCCAGTGCAGAAAATCGTTGGTCCAGGAAACAGGTACGTGACGGCGGCGAAGATTCTTGTGTCCAAGGATGTTGCCATCGACATGCCCGCTGGTCCTAGTGAGGTGCTCGTGCTGGCGGATGAAACTGCAGAGGCGCGGCTTATCGCCTTCGACATGGTTTCGCAGGCTGAGCACGGCGGAGACAGTGTTGCAGGACTGATAACAACCTCGGAGAAACTGGCTGTGCAGGTTAAAGCCGCTCTGATAGATGTTGCTGCCGAAGCGCAGAGAGGCGAGAAAATCTCGGAGTCACTAGGAAAATACGGCTTTATAATCGTCTGCAAGAGCATGCAGGAAGCGACGGATCTGGTGAACCAGTTTGCACCCGAACACCTGGAAGTCATGACCGCTCAACCCGAAAAAATCGCTGACAAATTAACGGCGGGCTTAATCCTCCTTGGACCATTCAGCCCAGTTGCATTGAGCGACTACGCCAGCGGAACAAACCACGTCTTACCCACGGGAGGATTCGCCAAGTCGTTTTCAGGTTTATCCGCTTTAGATTTCACGCGGCGGGTCAGCGTGGTGCAAAGTTCAAAGGCTGGGCTTGAGAAAGTCCAAAGCTGCGTCAAAGTCATGACGGAAGCGGAACACCTTCCGAATCACTACAAAGCCATAGAGGCAAGGTTTGAGAAATGAGCGCGTCATACAGAAAATGGCTGCGGGACAAGCTTGTGAAGCTGCAGGCAATAGACTGCTATTCAGCGGGAGCCACGCCTGAAACCGTGGCGAAACAAATCGGCGTTTCCCCAAGCGAAATAGTCAAGTTAAACTTTAACGAGAGCCTCTTCGTCGACAGAGCGCGGCAGGCCAAGCTGGTGAAGGAGGTAGCTGACGAGCTGGACCTGCGGCTGTACCCCGAGGAAGAGGTGCCCAAGTTCCTCGCCAAGCTTTCAGGCTACATCGGCGCTCCAGAGGATTTCCTTGTGGTCGGCAACGGTGGCGACGAGTTAATCGACCGCATCGTGCGCCTGTTCGTGGAGAAAGGAGAAGCGGTGCTTTCTTTTGAACCAACCTTCAGCATTCCAAGGCTCTGCGTGAAACGGCAAGGCGGCGAGTATATCTCAGTGCCGCTCCTCAGCGACCTGCAGCTTGACGCGAAAGGCTTGCTGTCAAAGTTCTCCGACAAGACGAGGCTTCTTTATCTTTGCTCGCCTAACAATCCGACTTCAAACCAGTTCAAAAAAGAAAACATCGAAGCTTTGGCTAAGGCGTTCCCAGGCATTGTCATCTTGGATGAGGCTTACGATGAATTCGCCGATTACTCGTTCGTGCCGCGGATACGCGAGTTTGGGAACATGATCATCCTGCGGACGTTCTCTAAAGCCTTCGGGCTTGCGGCGCTCAGGCTCGGCTACGCAGTGGCAAACCCAGAGTTGGCGAAGGTTCTGAGGGAAAAAGCTCCGCTGCCTTACCCGGTGAGCGGCTTCACGCTGCGGATGGGCGGCAAAATGCTCGACAACATCGACCTCACGACGACCTCCGTAAAGGCGTTGGTCAAGGAGCGGGGCAAATTGATAAAGGCGCTCAACGGCATAACTGGTGTGCAAGCCTTCGATTCGCAAGCAGATTTCCTTTTGGTTAGCACAGCGATGCCAGCTGACGAGGTTAACGAGAAACTCCTTAAACGGGGAATTATGCTTAAAAAATGGGGCAGAATTCTGCAGTACCCCAACTGCTTCCGAGTGACGGTTGGATTGCCAGAGATGAACGCAAAGTTGGTTGAAGCTTTGCGGGAGATTTCAAGGTGATTGAGATGAGGACAGAAGAAGTTTACCGAAAAACCAAAGAAACCGAAGTTAAAGTCAAAGTGAACTTGGATGGAGAAGGAAAAGCCACTGTAGCCACAGGCGCGCCGTTCCTCGACCACATGTTGACTTCGCTTGCGACACACAGCCTCATCGACATCGAGGCTTCAGTGAAGGGCGACTTGGCGCACCACTGCGTTGAAGACTTAGCGATCAGCTTAGGCGAAGCCTTGAACAAGGCTTTGGGCACACGGGAAGGAATCCTACGCTTCGGCAACGCGGCGACTCCGATGGATTGCTCGCTGGCGTTTGCAGCAGTGGACTTGGTCAAGCGCCCTTACTTCAAAATCGACCTCAAACTTCGCGGCAGAAAAGTCGAGGGTATGGAGACCGAGGACATCGTGCACTTCTTCGAATCATTCGCCACCTCGCTCGGGTCAAACGTCCACGTCTTCGTCGAGTACGGAAGCAACGACCACCACAAGGCAGAGGCGGCAACCAAAGCCCTCGCCCTATCGCTCCGCCAAGCCATCGCAATGGATCCAAGGCGCAAGGGCGTTCCAAGCTCAAAAGGAGTCATCTAAGCGTGGCGAAAGCAGTAATCTTCGACTACGGTGTCGGCAACCTCCTCAGCCTGAAGACGGCGCTGGAGAAAGCAGGCTTAGAAGCCTCAGTCGGAACTACAGCCAAGGAGCTAAACGAAGCAGACGCGATTGCCCTGCCCGGCGTCGGTGCATTCACTCCAGCCGCCAAGAAACTGGGGGCAATCAAACCGACACTTATGGAGAAGGTTGAAGCTGGGGCTCCGCTCATCGGCATCTGCCTCGGGTTGCAGCTTTTCTTCGAATCAAGCCAAGAGGGACCGGGAGAAGGCTTGGCGCTATTCAAGGGCAAGACAGTCCAGCTGCCAAGCACAGTGAAGGTGCCGCATATGGGCTGGAACACACTGAACTTCGTGAAGCAAGCCGAGCTCTTCGACGGCGTTGCCGAGGGGTCATACGTCTACTTCGTCCACTCACTTTATCCTGTGCCAGCAGACAAGTCGATTGTGGCGGCGCAAACCCAGTACGGCGTAACCTTCACGTCAGCGGTCGCCTACAGAAATGTCTACGGAACCCAGTTTCATCCAGAAAAGTCAGGTGACCTTGGGCTGAAAATTCTCAAAAACTTCGCCAAAATCGTTGTGAGGTAAAAAAGATGCAGTTGATTCCAGCGATTGATCTGATGGGCGGCAAAATCGTCCGTTTAACCCGCGGCGAACCAGAAACCGCAAAATTCTACGACATCCAATTCGGCACCCCAGTTGAAGCCGCTAAACGCTGGCGGGACGAAGGTGCCGCTAAACTGCACGTCATCGACTTAGACGCAGCCTTTAGCATCGGAGACAACCGCCAAGTCATCGCCGATATAGCAAAAAACGTCAACTTGCCAATACAAGTCGGCGGAGGCATACGCAGCTTCGAAGCAGCCGCTAAACTCTTCCAAACAGGCGCAACCCAAGTGATATTGGGTTCCTTAGCCGCCAGCGACCCCCCAGTCATCCGAAAAATCCAAACCCAGTTCGGCCTAGACAAGGTAATCGTCGCCTTAGACAACAAGGACGGGCAGGTCATGGTTGAAGGGTGGCGAACCCCGACTCCGATGACCGTGGAAGAGGCGCTGGAAAAGTACACGGAACTTGGCGCCCGCTACTTCCTGATAACTTCCATAGCCCAAGATGGAATGCTAAGCGGACCAGACCTGCAAACCTTGAGCGGAGCCACAATGCAGGGAGGAGCCAAAATCTTGGCGGCAGGCGGAATCGGCAGCATCGGCGACCTGCAGGCGCTTAAAGATATCGGAGTGGAGGGTGCCGTCATCGGGAAAGCTCTTTACGAGGGCAGATTCACTCTTAAAGAAGCATTAGCTAAGATAGGAGTTTGAAAGATGCCGCTTGCCAAGCGCATAGTACCTTGCCTCGACGTCGACCACGGCAAAGTCGTCAAATGCATAAACTTTTTGAACCCGAAGCGGGCAGGCGACCCCGTTGAGATGGCGCAACGGTACAGCGACGACGGCGCAGACGAACTCGTCTTCCTTGACATTACAGCGTCTTCGGAGAAACGCGACATCCTCAGAGGCGTCGTGGAAGGCGTCGCAAAAGCCATTAGCATCCCATTCACCGTCGGCGGCGGAATCCGCAGCGTATCCGATGCACGGCTAGTCTTGTGCAGCGGAGCCGACAAAGTCTCAGTCAACACCGCAGCCGTCGAAAAACCTAAACTAATCACCGAGTTAGCCGACATCTTCGGGAGGCAATGCGTGGTAACAGCCATCGACGCAAGGCGGAACCGCACGGCAAGCGAAGGCAAAGTCTTGGTGGACACAGCCGACGGAAAGGTCTGGTTTGAAGTAGTCACATACGGAGGCAGGAAACCAACAGGAATCGACGCGTTGGCGTGGGCTTCTGAGGCGGAGCAGCTTGGGGCAGGCGAGTTCCTTGTGACTTCGATGGACAGGGACGGTACCAAAGACGGCTACGACATAGAGTTGACCCGCGCGGTGAGCGAACGCGTCAACGTTCCAGTTATCGCAAGCGGCGGCGCAGGGACGCCTCATCACTTGCTTGAAGTCTTCACCGACGGCAAGGCGGACGCGGCGTTGGCTGCCTCAATTTTCCACTATAACCAGTACCCAGTTCCAGTCGTCAAAGATTACCTGCGCAAGGCGGGGGTGACTATTAGAACATGACCGCAAACATGGAACTACTTGAGAAGTTGGATTTCAAGAAGGGCAACGGCTTAATCCCAGTCGTCGTGCAGGACGCCAAGACCAAGGCAGTCTTGATGTTGGCTTACGCGAACCGCCAAGCCGTCGAACACACGCTGAAGACGGGCAAGGGCACATACTGGAGCAGAAGCCGCAATGAGCTCTGGGTCAAAGGCGAAACTTCGGGGCACACCCAGAAAATCGTTTCAGTGTCAACTGACTGTGACTATGACACGCTACTCTATGTGGTGGAGCAGGCTGGTCAAGCATGCCACACAGGCGAATACAGCTGCTTCTTCAACAAGCTTTTGTAAACTTGTAAAGCGCAAGCAAGCCCTTGTGGTTAACACTTTTAAACAGAAACCGCGCTTCTAGTAAGTTGGGGAGTTCGTGAGTTTATGTCGCTTCATGAAGCCATGCTCTACGAGAAGCAAGAAGAGGGTAAGGTAAAATGCTGCCTTTGTGCGCGCCGCTGTCAAATCAGCCCAGACGCCACGGGCTTCTGCCTTGTCCGCAAAAACCAAGGGGGCACCCTTTACACGCTCAACTATGGAAAAGCCGTGTCGGCAGGCGTTGACCCAATCAGCAAGAAGCCTCTGTCCCATTTCAACCCAGGCGCCCTCGTCATGTCCGTCGCTGCGGCAGGCTGCAACTTCCGCTGCCAATTCTGCGATAACTGGATGATAAGCCAAGACCGCGACGTCGCCGGCAACCCGTTCCCGCCTGAAGAAGTCGTTAAGTCCGCGTTGGATAACCAGTGCCAAGGCGTAAGTTTCACCTACACTGAGCCCACTATCTTCATGGAATACGCTTACGACACGGCAAAGCTGGCGCGTGAAGCAGGCTTATTCGCCACATTCGTCACAAACGGCTACATGACTCCCGAAGCCGTCAGAACAATCGCGCCCTACCTGGATGCGGCAACCGTGGATTTCAAAGGCGGCGGCGACCCAGACTTCTACAAGTCCGTTTCAGCAGTGCCCAACGTGGAAGCCATCTACGAGACGCTTAAAGAACTCAAGCTCGGCGGCGTTCACATCGAAATCACGAATCTCGTCGTCCCCAAAATGGGGGACTCCATGGAAAAAATCCTCAAAATGGCAACGTGGATCAAAGACTACCTCGGCTCCGACACGCCATTCCACCTGCTCCGTTTTCACCCCGACTACAAGATGACGACGATCCCAGCCACACCCGTTGAGGATATGGAGAAAGCCTATATGACCGCCAAACACGCGGGCTTAAACTACGTTTATCTCGGAAACGTCCCTGGACACCCGTCGGAGAACACTTACTGCCCCAACTGCGACAGCGCCGTCATCAAACGCTCCAGTTTCGACATAATCCAGTGGAACCTCACCCCCGATATGCGATGCCCAGTCTGCGGACATCCGATCCCGATTAAAGGCAAAGTGTACCAAAACAACCTGCGCTACCCATACGCCCTCTTCTAACGGCGGCAGCCAAACGTCTTAGACGTAGACTTCGCTGATGCCTACCCAGCCCTGCTTCGGGTTTTCAAATGTTTTTTCTTGTTTCAGACTTTAGACTTTCGCACTAAAAGGGTAGTATCGCAAAGATGAGGTTGAGCTGCGAGCTCTGAAAGTCGGGACGGCATGTTTTATTAAGCCTAAACGGAAACTGCATCTGTGAAAGTGCCGATCCGATGATCAAGTACTACGCGTTGGCGGTCACTACCAGCTACTGGAAACCCAAAGAAGACTATATAGCGAAGATAATCAGCGCCTTAGACGGCAAAATTGAAGACGGCGATTTCGTCGTAGTCTCTGAAAAGGCGGTTTCTACCGCAACAGGCAACTTGAAAGACGAGAACTCGGTGGAATCCACATTGGCTGCACGGGTTCTGGCGCGTTTTTGGATGCGGATTATGTGGGGGTACCCGCTGGGAGTGATGTGTCGCTTTGGGCAAAGGCTGCTTGGCAGGTTGAGAAATTACCCGTTTGAGGCGGGCGGCAGACACAAACAGCTGGCGCTCGAAGAGGCAGGAGTCATGCAGGCGCTCATGTTCGGCTCTGAGGGTGGAATCGACGGCTCCAACCTGCCCTACTCCTATGTGAGCTTGCCGCTAAAGAACCCTGCTGAAGTAGCAGAAAAAATCCGAGGGCAGATAAATCTAAGGCTGAAGAGAAGCGTCTGCGTGGTGGTGGCTGACACCGACAAAACCTACAAGCTTCGCAACTTCTACTTCACGCCAAGGCCAAAACCGATGAAAGGCATAAAATCCTTCGGTGGAGCAGCAATCTACGTTCTCGCGCGGCTACTTAAGCTCAAGAAAAGTTCGACTCCGCTCGCCGTGGCGGGATGCGGCCTTCAGGCAGGTCAAGCTTTGACGATAACCAACGTGGCTGACAGGGCGCGGGGTCCAGGTTCAGGCGCCACCGTCTGGGACATGGCGTCTCGGTTCCGTGTCGACGTGGGCGGCGTCAGTTGGGAGATGCTGTCAGAAATCAGACATAAGCCACTGGTCATCGTCAGGAAAGCCGCCGTGAAGGATTAATAGGCAGTATTAAATATGTTGTATTGGAAAACCATATTTTTGGAGAGTAACAGATAAAAACCAGACTTTGAAGGCAAGATAAGGTTACAAGGTGAACAATATGGAAGAAGCATTAAGGAAGATAGATGCCTTCTTTAATCCACGCACAGTAGCGGTTATCGGCGCCACCAAGAAAGTTGACAAAGCAGGTCACGTCATATTCAAGAACTTCTCAACAAGCAAACAACGCGGCGTCTTCAAGGGTGAAATCTACCCAGTTAATCCCAACGAAGACACGATTTTGGGGTTCAAATGCTATAAAAGCCTCAGCGACGTCCCAGGCGACGTTGACTTAATCGTTATCATTGTTCCAGCAACCGTAGTTCCCAGCGTAATGGAAGAGGCAATAGGGAAACACGTTCTGGCATGCGTAATCATCAGCGCCGGCTTCAAAGAAGTGGGAAACGTCGAGCTTGAAGAGCAGGTAGTCGATGTCGCCAAGAAGGGCGGAATCCGTGTTTTAGGACCTAACTGCCTCGGCATTTACTACTCTAAAACCGGCATTGACACGCTTTTTCTGCCTGAAACCAAGACGTTGACGACGGGCGACGAGGTAGTCGCGACCCCTAGGCCCATGCCGGGCAACATTGCTATGATCACCCAGAGCGGCGCGTTCGGTTCAGCAGCCCTCGACTTTCTCACTGGCAGGCAGATGGGTGTTAGTAAGTTCGTCAGCTTCGGCAACAAATGCGATGTCAACGAATCCGATATACTGTATTATCTTCTCCACGACGAGGAAACCCACGTCGTGCTCATGTACCTTGAAGACGTTAAGGACGGCCGGGAATTCCTTGAAATCGCCAAGAAAATCACAGTCAAGAAGCCTGTAGTCGTCATCAAGTCGGGCAGAAGCGCCGCTGGTGCGCGGGCAGCCGCAAGCCACACTGGCGCCATCGCCGGCTCAGACAAGATCTACGACGCAGCGTTCATGCAGGGCGGAATCATCCGCGCCTCGGATATGGATAACTTCTTCGGAATAGGTAAAGCCCTCGCCATGCAGCCGCCAGCCGTCGGCAGAAACATCGGCATCTTAACCGACGCAGGAGGCCCCGGCGTCATGACCGTGGATGAATGCGAGGAATTAGGCTTAACCGTCAACAAATTCACGCCAGACATTCTTCAGGAGTTCCAGCAGCTCAAAGACCAAAACCAAATCCTCAAAATCTCCGCAACATCAAACCCTGTTGACCTCACTGGCTCAGTGACCGATGACCAATTCGTAATCTCAGCGGACATCATGTTTCGGGACCCAGAAATCAACGGCATAATATTGCTTGGGCTCCATCACATGCCTGGGTTGCGTGAGAAGTACATTGATGGCATCGTCATGATCTCTGCGCGATACAACAAACCCATTGTTATGTGCGATATCGGCGAAACGGAAATGGCGCTCTACACTCGCTCAAGATTCGACAGGCTCAGCGTTCCATCATACTCTTCGCCTGAGGCTGCTGCCCGAGCCATGAAGGGGTTGGTGACCTACGGCGAATACCTGGTGAAAAACGGCGCAGCTGAAGAACGCATAGCATTCGTGAAAAAGAACTGTAACGCGGTCACACAGTAACGTCAACGCTGACTGTGCTGCCGTCACTTAAACCCAGTTGCTCACGCAGGTTCAAGGCGGCGACAACCTCTAACACATCTGGGGGGTAACTGGGAACCTGCGGCAAAACGACACCACAACCCCACCCATTCATTTTTGCTCTAATCAGAAACCCCGTGCAGTAGCCCTTCTCGGGTACAATCTCGAATTTTTCAGCCGCCTCAAGCAGCTTTTTCTTGGCTGCGCTTTCTTCTGTTAAATGGATGTTTAGGGTTCCAGCGTAGGGTGTGAAGCCGAGCGTCGCCTCGATTTGTCGAGTGACCCATGATAACCCGATGAATTTTCTTCCTTCACCCTTGCCTGAAAAAACGGTGCCTTCAAAAGTCACCCGCAGCAAGAAACAGCCTTCACGGCAGCTTAGGGCTTCTGCTCTTTTAGCCACAGCGCAACCTGCGCCAGCACGGGGTCTGAGGAGATGTCGACGACGGGAACGATCATCTTCTCCTTCGTCTCGATTATCTGTTGGTACCGCGGCATCAACGCGTAGCCCACGAAGGTCCAGTAAACCTTGCGGTTCTCCAGCAGCTCACGCGCCACCGCCGTCGTCGAAGCGGGAAGCGGAAAATACAGGAAAACAACGCCCTCCACCCAGTAAAGCCCCGCCAACTTGCCGCCCGCGATGACGCTGGTGAACCGCGCGAGGTCTTCGGGACTGTTGAAGACGGTCTTCTCCATAACAACAATTTCCTTGAATGGCGAATACGAGATGTTGACTTCAGGTTTACTCATAACACTTCATCTACGACTGAGTAGCTACTGTGTCAGCGCTCCCTTTTAATTTTGCCATGACCTTTAGAAAAAGTTATAGCGTACGTGGACATTAAGCCTTCACTTAACATCAAACACTTGGACGGTTACCTGAGAATGCCTGAAATTCGCGTTGCACTCATCGGCGTTGGAAACAGCGCCTGCGCCCTGGTTCAGGGAACGCAGTATTACAAGAATGCAAAAGAAGACGAAACCGTGCCCGGTTTGATGCACGTTAACTACGGCGGCTACCACATCCGCGACATCCACTTCGTCGCCGCCTTCGAAGTCAACAAGAACAAAATCGGCAAAGACCTCTCTGAGGCTATTTGGGTTAAGCCGAACTGCTGCGAAAAATTCACCGACGTCCCCAACCTCGGCGTTAAAGTTTCGCCGGGCATTATCCTCGACGGCGCAGCGCCACACATGCGGGAAATTTTCAGCGTTTACGACGACAGCAAAACCACGAAGGAAAGCATCGTCAAAACCCTCAAGGACGCCAAAACCCAAGTTGTCGTCAATTACATGCCGGTGGGCAGCCACGATGCCGTCCGCTTCTATGCGCAGTGCGCCATCGACGCGGGCTGTGCCTTCGTGAACTGCATGCCAGAATTCATCGGCTCCGACAAGAGCGGCGAGTGGCCAAAGAAATTCGAAGCCGCAGGGCTGCCCGTTTTGGGCGACGACATCAAAAGCCAAGTGGGCGCAACCATCCTTCACCGAACCCTCGTCAGGCTTTGCCTTGACCGTGGCGCCATTGTGGATGAAACTTATCAGTTGAACCTTGGGGGCGACACGGACTTCCAGAACATGACCGTCGAGAACCGGCTCACCAGCAAACGCATCAGCAAGACCGAAGCTGTCACCAGCCTCGTCCCCTACGCTCTGCCAACAAGAATCGGGCCCTCAGATTTCGTGCCTTTCCTAAAAAACAAGAAAATATGCTACCTGTCAATCAAAACCCGCGCGTTCGGCGACAGACCCATAACCATCAGTGCAAAACTCGAAGTAGAAGACAGCCCCAACAGCGCAGGAGTCGTTATCGACCTCATCCGCGCCGCCAAAATCGCGTTGGATCGCAAAATCACAGGCACACTAATCAGCATGCCATCCTATGCCTTTAAGCATCCGCCCGTGCAGGTGCCTGACTCGCAAGCTAGACAATGGACAGAAGACTGGATCGCAGGCAAGCGAGAACGCTAAAATTTTCTTCCACTCGATTGTAAAAAAATTGTTGGGAGCGTTTTGCTCCTTCTTTATTCTTGCAGTTCTTTCTGGAGTGCATCCACCTTCTTTGTCAGTTCGGTGATGGCGGTTTTCAGTTCGGTGAGGTCGAATGATATCGTAGCTTCTGCTCTTGAGGGTGGACCGTACCGTTGCATGCCTTCCAACCCGAAACCGACGCCGAAAGTGACACCTGTAGCGATGAGCACGAGTAGGGCGACGATTATGTCTGTGCCGAAGTTTACTTTTCCAACGTAGATGTACATGGCTGAGATTATGGCGATGGCAATCCAGCAGGTGCCGATTATTGCTGCTCTACTGTCCATTATTTTCCACCTCCTTACGGATGGTTTTGGGGGAAACGAGAAGGTTGAAGTCGTTTAGTTTGTAATAGCGGAGGGCTTTGGCTTCGCTTTGTGCGGTGACTATGCGGCTGGAGACTATTCCTGCTTTTTCGAGCTTTTTTAGGTGGATTTTGGCGAGGGCACGACTGATGTTCAGGCGGATTGCGATTTCGTTGAGGTACATTTCTCGGTCGGTGAGGGCGGCTACTATTTTAAGGCGGAGCGGGTGGCCTAGAGCGTCGAGTTTCTTGGCGAGGTTGATTGTGTGTGACATAGCCCTCACGTAGTAAATTGATTACATGTAATCAAAAAGTTACATATAACCATTGCGCCACGAACCACCAAGCTACATGCAACACCACAAACCCGCCCATAACCGACGATAACTTCAACATGCTCAACAATGAAAATCGCAACTGGCACAAACCAAACCTTAAAGGTGAATAAGCCTTAAATCGGTAAGAACAGTTTTATTGTAGGAAGTTTCAATATTATAAGTTAAAAGGAATATCAGACTATGTTATCGACGATTGATGACGCAACACTGATGAAGGTCGCCATGGCTTTAGGCGAGGAAGAAGCCGTCAAACTTATCGAGTACCTCAAAGGCGTAGACGAAATAACCGACGACGAAATAGCAAACAAAACAGGAATCCGCCTCAATTCGGTACGCAAAATCCTCTACAAACTCTACGACCACTCCCTCGTAAGCTTAAGAAGGACAAGAGACCCCAAGACAGGCTGGTTCATCTTCCACTGGAAACTTCAACCCGACCAGCTAGAAGGCTTCATCCTAAGCCAGAAAAGACGCGTACTCGAGAAACTAAACGTCAGACTGGAGTACGAGAAGAACCACGACTTCTACTACTGTGGAAGCCCCGAGTGCAAACGGGTACCCTTCGAAGAAGCAGTTGAAGTGGTATTCCACTGCTCAGGCTGTGGCAAGCCTCTTGTGCACTTCGCCAATGAACAGATGATATTTAAACTCTCTGAGAAAGTTGATCTGCTAAGGAAGGAGCTCGGTGAGTAAACCGCTTCCTTCAAGGGAGCAAGCGGTCGAGCTTCTTCGAAAAAGCAATTGTTCACCACAAGTAATCAGCCACTGCCAAGCAGTCGCAGAATTGTCTTTAGAAATAGCAAGCCAACTCAAGAAGAAAGACTTCGATTTAGACCTGAGACTGGTTGAGGCAGGCGCTCTTCTGCATGACATCGGTCGTTCGAAGACAAACGCCGTGGATCACGGAGTCATAGGCGCCCAAATCGCCGAGCAGATTGGTCTTCCCGAAACAGTGGCTGACATAATTAGGAAGCACGTCGGCGGAGGATTCATGGCTAAGGAAGCAGCAGAGCTTGGTTGGCCCGTAGGCAACTATACTCCTACAAGTTTGGAGGAAAAGATTGTTTCATACGCTGACAAACTTGTCGACAACTCCAAACGCAAGCGCGTCCCCATCGCCGTCGAAATCCAACGGCTTCAAACAGCTGGGCACAAGGAAGCCGCCGAAAGAGTTGAAAAGCTCCACAAAGAAATAAGCGAGATGCTGGGGAATCAGCCATGACGGTTCTAACTTTGCTCGTAAAGGTCCGCAGCGCTGGGCAGCTGAAGCTGGTTGATGCGCTGTTGAAGGCTGAGTTCGAAAACCTTGACGTTGACAGCAAGCTTCTGGGAGCTCCAGTTAACAAGTGGGTGCAGGTTTCTCTTTCAGGAGAAGACGAAGTCATAGCCACAAACTACCTCGCCAAGGAAGTAGGCACCTGCCCAATAAACGCAAAAAGAATAGACAAAGACTCAGTCCTCAAAGGGTACATCGTAAAGATTGACATGGCAAAAAACGAATTAACGGTCGACGTGGGAGTCTTTGAGCCAAAAGTGGCACTTGCAACAGTTCCGTTGGCTACTCTGCAGGCTCAACTCGCAGGCGGCAAAAAAGTTGACCTGAAAAAAATCGCCGAAGCCTACGCTTTGCAAGAAGATTTACCCATTGAGGTAAGAGTAGTGGATTCCATTGGTTCAACGGAAGACAGCCATTTTAAGGCTGAACTTTCGACTGCCCATGTGGAAAAGATGCGTCTGTGGCAGCAGTCGCTTTTGGACAGGCTAATCGTTTTAGGCGCTACTTCTGGCGAGATTGAAGACGTTTTGCAGCGGACTAGACTCGACAGGGACGTCATCGGGGTTGAACGGCTCGGCTTTTTCGAGCACGCTTTGACATGCAAACTTGGCACAGACGCGGCAGGGCTAATTCCGAGGATGGGAAGATACATGCGTTATTCGGCTTTCGTTATTTTCAGCTTCAAAAGGGTTAGTGTGCTTATCGGTGAGACGCCATTAACCTTATAAGTTGTCTACATGCTAACGTAAAGAATTTGTTATCCGAAAAGGGTCAACATGAGAGGGGGAACAACTGAATATGGACCGCGAGGAAGAGAGAGGCGAAATAAAAAAATACCGAATTGATATAGGAGCCTACGGCAGCATAGGCATAGAGGCGCCGACCAAAAAGGAATGCCTTGAGCTTTTCATGGAAGTCACGAGGACTAGACGCGACTCAAGGATCGATGAAGCCATCAGATAAGCACAAAACAACTTGACCAAACGCCAGTGCGCTTCCAAGTCAAAATATCAAAAAAATATGGCGAAGCTAGGCTTGCACTTTTTGCGCTTCACATTTTAAAGCACATCATGCTCTTCTTTACAGTGAACGTCGTATTGTTCTTTTGTGTCGTAGATTTGCTGGTCCAAGGGGCACTTGAATTTCTTGTGCGGAGTCATCTCAGGCTCTGGTATGGTTATGTTCGATTTTTTTCTTGAACGGTTCTTTGACAAGGAAATCACCTCACGCGGCTTTACATTGAATTCAACCTGAAAAATTAATAATGCTATGTGACTGTGAATGCACTACAACAGGGCAGTCGGTAGCGCCCAGTTAGAGTTGAAGAGCTATTGAAGCTCCTTCAAGGCGTCGGTAAGCTCATCGAAGCCCTTCACAACCATATCGGAGTGCGCGATGATCCACGGGCTGAGGCATTTTGTTTCCGAAACAACGATGATTTTTTTGCCTTTGCGTTTGGCATAGAACATTTCCATGCATGCGCCTGCTGAGAGAATCGGCATGTAGACGACCATTATGTCACATCGGTCGGCGTCATCTAGGTCCCGTTGGATAAAGTCGAAGGTAGGAACTTTGTCCCACCAGCAGCGTTCGTCCCCTTTGTAAAGGATTTTTTCTCTTTTCCACGGGTCGATGACTTCGTACCCTGCAGTCGACAGAATGTCAGTGATTGTCAGCCTGTACTCTTGGCGAGTCTCCATGCCCAGAATAGGTCCTGAAATGAAGGCTTTCTTCATCCTACGTCACCGAAGCCGTAAGGATATTCAACGCATGTTTTTCTTAAACTTTCCTCATTGACGCCCGCGGAAGGCTCAAACGGCTCAAGATCGCTCAAGATCGTGGAAAACCCTAATTGCTTAGGGACAACGAATAAGTGGGAAATTTGACATTAGTAAAAGCATAGGGTTGAATATATGAAAAAATTTTTTGGCTTAATAGCTATTGCAATTCTATGCATGTCGCTTATTTCACTGCTAACACTAACAGTCGACGCTCAAGCACCAACGTCTTGGCCAACGTTCCACGGCGACGTTGCACACACAGGCTATTCAAACGGACAGGGACCCAGCACCAATCAAACCCTCTGGGTTTTCAAAACCAAGGGCGAAGTCTGGTCTTCTCCCGCCGTAGCTGACGGCAACGTCTACATCGCTTCCTTCGACAAAAACATCTACGCCTTAAATGCGGCAACTGGCAAGGAAACGTGGAGTTACCCGCTGGGCGACATAACCTTCAGCTCCCCAGCTGTCGCAAACGGCTTGGTCTACATCGGCTCGGACGACAAGAACCTCTACGCATTAAACGCTACCACAGGTGCCCTATCGTGGAAATACACGACCGGCAACTCGGTGCAGTCAAATCCCACTGTCTCAAACGGAATAGTTTACTTCGGCTCAAGCGACAACAAATTCTACGCGGTTGACGCCACGACCGGGAAGCTGGTGTGGAGCTTCGCAACAGGAGGCAACGTTATCTCTTCGGCGGCAGTGTCAGGTGGAGTAGTTTACTTCGGCTCCTACGACCACAAAGTTTACGCTCTTGACGCGTTGACAGGCGCAGAAAAATGGAATTTCACTACGGGAAATGTCATCCAATCCTCTCCGGTTGTGGCAAACGGAAACGTCTACGTTGGAAGCTTCGACAATCAAACCTACGCGTTAAATGCTGACACAGGCGCTTTAGTGTGGAAGGTGCTGACTGGCTACGACCAGTGCGTTCAAGCTTCCCCAGGCTACGCCAACGGCATTGTCTACACGGGAGGGTCATTCGACGGCAAAGTGTACGCTTTGGACGCTTCAACTGGCGCTACCGAGTGGAATTACCCAACAGGCGGCGGAATCTTTACTGCTCCCGCAATCGTGGGCACCACCGAATACGTCGGTTCATTAGACAACAAAACGTACGCGCTTAACGTCAAAACAGGCGCCTTAATATGGAGCTATCAAACGGGAGGCAACATCTACTCGTCCCCCGCCGTAGCTAACGGCGTGGTGTACTTCGGTTCTTACGACGGTAACGTCTACGCGGTCGGGCAGAAGCCCGCCAGCACAGCACCGTCATCGAGCGCAGGCCTACCGGCCATGGACTACTACCTGATTCTCACGGCTGTTCTGATCATAGTAATCGTTGTGGCCATTGCAGTGCTTAGAAGACGACGTTAGACAACAATTCCGCGTCTGCAACCCTTTCTCTTTTTTCTTTGGAAAGACCTTTTGACCACATTTGTTCACGTTTCAGCTGAAACGAACAATGTTAACGAAAAGAAACGTTAAGGCTGAACAGATTGCCCCTGCTTTTTGTCATCTTGCGGTGTTTTCTTTTTCAGCTCGGGCAGGACAAATTCGAGGACCGCAACAATTAGGATCAGAAAAATGATTGCGGGCAAACCCCATGAGTTATCCTTGACGAAAATCGTTACCCACCCGAACCATGGAATACGCATAACCACTCTGCCTACAACCTCGTTTGCGGCTACCCCTTTCCCTCCAAACTGTGTATCCCACGGGTCGTATCCGGTCGTCGGCGTCTCAGGCCAAGGATTGCCGTTTCCGTCGCCTTTCGTGTCAAAGTAGAGTGTGCCGTTGACTGTGTGGACCCCTATGATGCGGTGGACTATCAGCGTGCTCGGGTCGCCGGGTTCATGGAAAACGATGATGTTGCTGTTGGGGTAATTCGTGTTTATGTCTTTCGGGTTGACGCCCTGCACGATTATGATGTCGCCTACGCTGAGGGTTCGGTCAAACGGCGTGGCTATCGTCAGCCAGAAGTTATAGTCTTGGGCGTCGTATGGTATGCTCATGCTGCCGCTCACAACCGTCAAGGCGGGATCAGGCGTGTTCAGGAGCGCATGCAAACCTAGAAACAAGCCTAAAACCACGACGACGATTAAGACGACGGCGACCACGGTTTTGAAGGACTCGTTTTTCCAAAGGTTTTTTATCGCTGCCAAATGCTATCCCGTCAAAGTGAAACTTTTAGTAGACTTATACATGAAAGGTAACGGTTAAGCATTACGGAAAAACTAGCGATTTCGGCTGAAACAGCCAGAGAGACTTTCAGGGCATCTCTCTTTTCCCTTGAATAGAGTTTTCAAGAAGAAAATTATGGAACCGTGCAGCCTAAGGCTCCGACTGGTCATTAAAAAATTAGCGACTGAAGCGTTTGTTTTTTCAATGCTGTTAAGCATCAAAATAGTGTAAGAGCCCTAATCGGTAAGTTAACCATCCCTCGTCGCTATTCAAATCGCTATTTCTCCCTCAATTTTAGCCTTTTTAATTAGTCAAGAAACCTTGACCAATCTTAGTAAGGAATTCTTGACGAAAACGCTTTTACAGCAAGAAAAGTCAGGTGCTTTTAGGAGCGAAATGGCATGGGCAAACGAATCAGTCTCAGCCTTTTGGAGGAAACTAAAAAGAAGAAAAAAACGGCGCTTGTCTTCTTCTCCGCTACACTCTTGCTGTGTATGCTTCTTCCAATCTTTAGCAATTCGAAGATCGTGTTCGGCAACAAAACTGGCGTCGGCAACACTGACACAAATTCTTGGCCAATGTTCCAAAGTGATCCCGCTCATACGGGCTTTTCCCATAACTTTGGTCCTTTGACGAACCACACTCTCTGGAACTTCACTACAGACGACGTGTTTTGGACAAGCCCGAGTGTGACTGATGGAATAGTCTACGCTGGCTCAGATTCAGGAGGCTACGTTTACGCTTTGAACGCTTCATCAGGAAATATATTATGGCTTTACCGCACGGGAGGAGGCATTTCGTCATCTCCAGCAATCGTGCAAGGAGTGCTTTACATCGGTTACGTCGGCGGCATCGACGCTTTGAACGCTTCGACAGGGAAACAGATGTGGATTCACTCAGCAGGCATAGGAGACACTTTTTCATCCCCGACCATAGATAACGGTGTAGTCTACACTGGTTCAGGAAATCACAACGTCTATGCTTTCAACGCTTCTGACGGCACAATAATCTGGAATTTCACGACCAATTTCTGTGTTTACGCTTCTCCTGCAGTTGTAGACGGCGTTGTTTACGTTGGCTCCATGGAAGGTAACTTCTACGCGTTGAACGCTAGTGATGGCAGCTTGATCTGGCTTTTTGAGGCTGGGCTCTTCAGCCCATTCTATTCGTCTCCCGTCGTGGTCGGAGGAGTTGTCTACGTCGGCGGTTACAACGACAACGTCTGCGCCTTCAACGCCACCACAGGAGTCGTCATCTGGACTTATACGACAGGTGGGCAAGTGGGTTCTTCACCGGCAGTCGCCAACGGAATCGTCTATGTGGGCTCAGAAGACAACAAAATCTACGCCTTAAACGCAACTTCAGGCAAGCAAATATGGAGTTTCCGCACGAATGCTTTCCTTAGTTCGTCGCCGGCAGTTGCTACAAACGCCGTTTACGTTACAGGGTATGATGGCTACGTTTATGCACTGAGCGCCTCCAACGGGTCGGAGCTATGGAGCTATCAGACAAGCTACAATTTGGATTCGCCTCCATCGTTAGCTGGAGGAATCGCATACGTCGGGTCAAATGGGACACTGTACGCTTTCGGGTCACAGACCACCATGCCGCAACCCACTCCCACACCAACAGCCTCACCTAAGCCATCGCCGACCCCGACCTCCAGCGCAAAGCCAAACACCAACTCGACACTTACACAGACAACCAACGAAATAACAAACACAACTGCGAACGTCTACACGCCCAGAGACCAAAGCGCAACCAGTCCGCAGACGACGCCGGCACCCAACCCGACGCTCCCGTACAGCCAAAACACGGGACCAATTGGGCAATCAAGCTGGAATCAAGTAGTTGATGGAATAGCAGAAGCATTAGTCACCGTAACAATAATCGTGGTTGTGCTTGAGCTAATCATAAGAGACGAGAACGAGTAGAGGCAGCGAGAGAATGTTGTTGCGGCTTTAGAACGGGGGGTCAAGCCGGACTTGAACCGGCGACCTTTGGTTCGTAAAAGCTGTTTTCAGAAATTGATGGGCCAACCCATAAGAAACAGTTTGGCCCAGAGCTCAGGAACATTTCAACGATAAAACATAAGTTGAAATACTCAACTTATTCATTCTATTTGGGATAATTTATGTCAAGTCAACCCAAAACCAAAGTTTTACTCGAAACCACAATGGGCAATATAACTATTGAATTACGAAATGACATGTCTATTACAACAGGTAATTTTAAGAATCTTATTGAAAGAGGCATTTACAACAACACCATATTTCACCGGGTTATTCCCGATTTTATGATCCAAGGAGGAGACCCAACAGGAACAGGCTATGGCGATCCATCAATCCCCGACATCAAAGATGAATTCACAAAAACAAACCGCAACAAACGGGGCACAATCGCCATGGCAAATGCAGGCCCAAACACTGGAAGCAGCCAATTCTTCATCAACATAGTAGATAACAGCTACTTAGATGATAAGCATCCTGCTTTTGGCGCAGTAATTTCTGGGATGGATGTTGTTGACAAAATTTCTTTGGTTAAACGAGACTCAAGGGACAAACCACTGCAAAAAGTAACTATTGAGAAAGCGTCAATAGTGACTTAACCCATATTTTTGAATTAGAATCTAATTCGATGATAGCATCTTTTCCTATTTGGAACTTTAGAAATAACTGCAGACTGCATCATGGCCAATTTGTGCGTCTGTATTTCTTTTGACAATACTTTTTTAGCGGCAAGAAGGCAGTATTATTTGGCTTTCACTTAGGATGCCTGCTATGCACGCGTAAAATCCCCTTATATGTATCCCAAGGTCGGGAGCGCCAAATTAGAAATTAAGTGGGTGGCGTGGACGGACACCAGTGAAAGCCACTTATCTCTAACGTCATGAACAAACATGAAATGGTGGGCTGAGCGGACTTGAACCTGTTTGGGTTCAAGTCCAAAGCTAAACGCGACGATCTAAACAGCGAGGACAAACCATTTTACGAATCCACTGTTTCAGCTTAAAAAACGGGTATACCACTTAATCAAATCAGTACTTAAGTTCTTGTCATAGATCGAAACCAGAACAATTATCTCCAATTGCTAATTTATAAGATTAGGAAGTAGGAGTGCTAGCCACTCCCCAGTACCAAGCAATTGAGTTTTTTGGAAAGTAAGCAAAATAACAGTGAGGCCCCACTAGCTCATAAGAATAAGTAATCTCTTTTTCGAGTTTTAACTGGACCTTCATACTCAAATCGATAATACCAGGTATCTTAGGTTCCAAATCCAATTCTACCCCTTGCGAAGACTCTACCGATAATTCAATCTTATGGACAGTTGCTGGTGCAACCTCAAATTTGTGAGTAATCCATGGCGATTTTACTATGCGGTCGAATGAAACTCCACAGTGATCTGTGTCACCTTTCAATTCCACCGTGCTTGGTATCGTGCCTATATCTTTAACATTTGTACGAACGAATTCTGCTCCTGTTTTTGTTCTGCATCTTTGCAGCACAATAGTAATCGGGAGTCTTACTTGCAGACACTCCCCTCTTGCTTCAATAGTGTCTTTGAAACCAACTTTTCGACTTTTATTTACTCCACCCCCAATGCCAAATACCTTTATACTTAATGAGTAGTCCGTTTCATAGCTGGATGACTTTTGAAGAGTTGCTATACATCCTTTTACTTTTGGCTTATGAATTTCCCAAGTTGGAATCGAGGTTTGTTTTTCCGATTCATCGACTATCTTAACTGATTGGTAATAATCCTTTATTTTTTTGGTGATTGACTGAAAATCATCTTTAGGAGAAAATAACTTAATCGCTTCCTTCGGCGGAAGATTAGATAGAGCATATGATCGCAGAGAGGACATCGTAATGAAATCTTCTGAATCTTCTTCTAACAAATCGATTAATTCTATTGGCGAGGGTTCATTTTTTAGAGTAGAGGCAATTAAGCGAGGCTCAACTCTTTTTGGCATAAATCTCCCTTTTTATAGTGATTTTGGATGATATAAACTTGTTAAACTTTAAAATTTTGGTGATATCCCAGATCTCTGAATAGTCCTTATCGGTTCATTGATTTCGTTAGCTAAAGCCCGCTTGAACAATTATAAACTATCAATTACTCGATGTCAATTATCTTTTGGTTGAGGGTTAGCTTGAGCCCGATGAAAAAACAAGCCTCTTTAGATTTGAAGAAACCGTTCAAAACGCAATGAGAGACTCATATAAGGGAAGGACAAGTCTGTTTCACATAGTATAATGTCACATAACCGCTTGCGCACTGCTATTACAAGATCAATAACCTCTGTATATCAAGTCAAAAGTGGACTTGGAATTCAGAAAGGTTAATAAGCAGTATCGGTTACACTGTTTTTGGTGTTTGGAGTGTCTGAACTGTTTGCACAGTTTTTGAGAAGACGCTCGTTCTCTATGGTTTTAAAGAAAATTGGAGGGAATACGATTAGACTCTGAAGTAGCCGAACAATTGCAAAAAATGCAGAATGATATGTCTCAAATGAAGAAAACAATAGAGGACATAAAAACCACTGTGGATGAATTCAAAGAATTCTGCATCGAGAGACTATCTTATCAAAGCGATGCTGTCGAAAATATAAGAGAGCGACCTAATCCTTGGGCCCATCATACGAGCCAAATATTAACGGCGACCATGGAACGGACAGACAAAGAAGTTGCTCAAAGATATGCAACGGCCAACTATCAGACCTATCAACCTACTATAGAGGCCTTAAGCATTTGTGCATCGGGTTTAAGCGCGGATGAGGTAGCAGAAAAAACAAAACGCAGCAGAAGTATAGAATCAGCGTATTTATGGAAGTTGCATCTGGCGGGTCTCATTGGACGCAGAAAGCGAGAAAACAAAATTGTTTATGTGCTAAAAGATAAAGAAGCTGTACTCCGTGCTTTCGGAATTAAGTAGGCGAGGTCTCAATTTTCCTCTTTCTTTCTTTAGATTTTGCCCAGTCCCTAAGTTGTTGATTTATTTCGTCTTGAGTTGTACATATTATCGTTGAAGTATCAACGTCATCTCCGTTGCTAGCCAACTTATTGCGGATGACAACAATTGAGTTTTTGATGAGTTCAACGTTATTTCCCTTCAATAACAAAATCATGTCAGGCCAACCAAAGCTGATGAAAACATTTTCTATTGTTACACCATTCTCCTCTGCAAAAGTTCTATCTTTTGAAAGCTGGGTTAACAAGTTAATGCTTGGTTCTCGTTGAGTAGATTTTCCTTTAATTAACGTTAACGCAAATGTCATACAAATCTCTCTGGACGATATTCCTATTAATCTTATCTCTATAGTAATCGTACATAAGTCTGATATTATTCTCAAATGTCTTAGTTTCATTTTTTCTTTTTTTGAAATAATCCTCAACAGTTAGGCCGACATCGCCATTAGTGACTTTGATTCTTTTCAGCCAACTAGCACAAAGCAGCTGGACAGGAGATAAACCGTCTAAAAATCCTTTATTCAAAGCATCTGAGACTTGTCGCCATTCTACCCCGTCAATTGGTCTTAATCCAAAGCTAGGTAATATGCTAAGGATAATTTCGGTGTGAAGTTTTGCAAATTGGTTGTACTTCCTTATTAAACTCTGTGACTCTGAAGAAAGAACTATGGTGTCATTTCTTCTGATAAAACTCTGAATGTTCTTTACTAGTGTTTTCACATTTTGATCAGCGGATAAAACACCGTTTTTCTGCAACACAATCCCCATTGCACTTAGTCTTGAATCAATTGGTGGATGTTCCGCTTCCTTCAAATCTTCCTTAAGTCCTTTTGGCGTTTCGCAGGAAAAGTTCAAGAAAAATGCACCTGTGAGAAAAGAAGGCGGACAAACATAGGATGCAATTATATCGCTTGTCAATTCAGAAACTTGCAGTCCGCAATAATAGCGACCCGCTCTATCTGAGAAGTCAAAGCCCAATATTTCAGTTAACCTATTGATGCCGTCAGTCAGAGCTGTTCCAAATACCGCGCCCTTTGCATTTGAATCAACAAAAACGTGTGAAACTTCATGGGCTAATGCTGGCCAAAATCGAGATCTATAATTATCATAGTAAGGCACACTTATTGCATAGGAAAGCAAGTCCACAGCATATTCCATGTCAAACAAGCATATTGGACTATAATTCTTATTTTTGATCCAATCCTTGCCTAGAATTCTCTCGACTAGCTCAAATGTGAGAGCGTCAACAGCATTGTAGGCTTTTGCCATATTGCTGTACTCAATTCCTTGTATCGGTTGGAAATCAGTAAAACTCATCAAGCCAATTCCAGAAATTCTTTGAGTCAAAACGTTTTGGAGTCTAATGAATTCTAACAAAACCGCTTGGACTTTTTGCTTTAGTTGGCTAAGTCTGTTAATTTCAACAGCACTATCTATATTGATGCGATCTAGGCGCCTTCTTGAAGCATTTATTTGCTTCTCCAACCTTGAAAAAGTAGCCGTAGGGAAAATAAACGGCGGGGACAAGTGAGCCGAGAAGAAAGAAGCGAATACATGCCACGCATCGTATTTTAGTGTGGTAACGCTTGTTTCTAATAAAGCAAGCCTAGATCTCACTTCCTCCACACGCTCTCGCGCGTAAACATCGATTAGGGTCATGACACGATTTCGATTGATGTTTTCACTATATATTACTTTGTATTGTTTAACAATAGTAAGGTTTTAGCTATGAATCTCCAAGAGAACTTGCACCAAGGAAGGTTAACTGGAATGAGCCGGACTTGAACCGGCGACCTTCGCTGGTAGAACGGAGAATTCGGGAAAAAAAAGTTTACACGACTGGACTGACATGCTTTCAAAGACTCGGCATAAATTAGCCAATCATATCTATACATACATGCATATATTACGATGCTTGGGCGAGTCATGTCGTTTTTTCACAATTTCAGGCAATTAGCTAAAAATTGAAAACGTGCTCATATTTTCGAATCCTTTAAATCACCAACATAGTATTAGCCATTATGGTTGAGGTTCAACCGACATGGTTTTGTCACTTGATTTCTTGGACTCCATGGCTTGGGATGTTGTAATAGCTGCAGTGCTATTAGCTATAGGGTCTCTGAGACTACATTATAACAACAAGGAAGGCCACTTTGATGCTGAGAGCCAAAATTTGCGGTTAGGTTTTTCGATAGGTCTCGGAGCATCAGGTATTTACCTTTTTGTTGCAGGATTAGCAATTAGTTTTATATGGCCCTTCGCATCGCTGTCTGGAGGAGTCTACGACGTTCTTTTCGGCGGTATAGCTACCTTAGGCGGACTCTTACTCCTGGCTGGCTCTATCGCTCTATTCAGAGACGTTGATCTTCGACCAATCGCTTACTTTGCATTTGTAGCTGGATTGTACGCACTTGTAGATTCATATGCAATAATGCGCTACAGCCTGACGAGTTCGCCGATTGTTGCAACGCTAGGCTATGCAGGTTTTGCGGCGCCATCCATACTCTTCGTTCCTGCAACCCACCTTTCCGATAAACGTTGGCGTTACATTTTCACAGTTTTTGCTTTCTTATTTGCAGCAGTATGGCTAATTGAAGCAGCAACCTTTACAATTGCTCACTTGCAACCTTGAGAGCAAAGCAAATATTGGCTAACAAGCAAAAAACCAAAAACAAGCCAAAACCTGCATAGAGAGCGCGCTTCTCTCACTGCTGATTTCATTTTTTGGATGGGCTATTATTTTTGCTATGTCATCTTCATTTTCGGAACAGCAATATTCTGATGCTTAACTGAATAGTGGCTCATTTCTAAAGAAAAGCGTTTTTAAAAAAATTCATCAACTAGCAATTCACCGAATATCTACAATTTTTACTTCAAATCTCCATTTTCCCCTACATAAAAAATGCAAGCAGCATCTTGATACTACTTGGATTTACTCTCAAGTTTTTGAATTCTGGTGCGTCTCACAACGTCTATGTAAAACGCTATCATAATCGCCAGTAACGTTCCTCCAATGGCTGTAATAATAAGGAATCCTGTCGCCATGGGACCTGATGTGGTCACGTTGTCAACACGAACTGCCCCTCCAATAGCTGAGGGGTAAATCAGAAACTGAAGAGAAAACACTATGACGCTGAGCAAAGCTATGAAGACTGCTTTGTTTGACACTAACGCCGCGGTCTTTTTTGAAACCGCAAAAAGCGCACCGACCAGCAAAGTGAGAACCACAGGTATTCCCATTAGAACGGGAACAAATGATGGCGAATACAGGTAGTATGCAAGAACAGAGAAACCAACGCCAGCCGCTGTTAAAGGCAAAACGATTTTCTTCATGGGTTCAAAAGCAAAGAACACTGGTGCAACCCCGACAGCTATAGCAAGTGTCCCGATCACAAAAAGTATGGATCCCGGCGAAGAAATCCAGCCGCCAAGCGAAAATGTTTCCTCGGCAAAATTAACGCCGGCGCCGCTGACCAATGCTGAAAGAAGCACAAGAACCGTTAAACCCAGAATTATTGTCGCGAGGGCGTAGATTCTATAAAGTTTTGTTGTGTCGAGCCATTTTCTTTTCATAAGAAACTCTGCAAAAGCCAATGAGGAGTTTCTTGCAACAAAGAAAATCAAGAATACGGTAAGCAATGGTGCGAAGATATAAGCTATGGGAATCAGTAGAGTAGGGTAAGCGAAGTCTCCTGCCACTACTGTGAACGCCGCAAAGGTGCCTGTTACTTCCCATATGGGCAAGATATATTCAAGAACCGTTGTCTTTGCCTGTTTCCAGAAGAGAAGCAAAACTACAGCGCCCATAAGTTCTGTTATCAGCAGTGCAGCGAATATGGAGAAAACCGCGAAGTATACTTCAAAGATTACGTTCAATAGCTTACACCTACTCCGCCTGCGCCTTCTTGCTTTTTCTCTTCTTCAGCCATTGAACTGGAATTGAAAACCCTTGTGAAGAAGTAAAACGTCAGCGGCAACACGATAAAGTAGAAAGCTATAATCAGAATGCCTGGAACTAGAAAGCCTGATGTAACGTTAGCTGCCTGCTGACTGCTCATCACATTGTAAACTATCCATGGTTGTCTGCCGACCTCGTCTGTCATCCAACCTAACTCCATAATTACAAGGGCAATGTATGCCAAAGGAACCCAACTGTAAAGGAAAAGTTTGGATTCATGCGGTTTTTTCTTCAAGAATGCCCAATCGATCAGGTATACCAAGAAGAAAAACCCAAGCGCAAAACCTCCGATAACCATCGTATCAAACGTTATGTGCACGTAGAGTGGCGGCCAATTGGAAGAGGGAAACTGGGACAGCCCAGGAAGATGTGTGATTCCGGTTTCAATCTGCACAAGAAAAGATTGTAGGTGAGGAACCTCTATGCCGCCGACAACTTGGCCGTTCACCAAGATTCCAAACAGTTTTTCCGGCAAGTTGGTGCCGGGCACTGGGTTAAGTTCGATTGCTGCGTATTTGAGCGGTTGAAGCTGAAGAAGCGTTGTGATCTCGTTTATGCCTGTTATTATGGCTAGAGCTATCATGGATATGGCGAGTGACGCGGAGATTTTCAAGCCTTTTGTGAGCATCGTTTTTTCCTCGGTGTCCTTTGTTTTGATGTATCGCCATGCAAAGTAACCTCCGACAAGCATTACGCCTGCAAACAGCACAGTAGGAAGCACATGCGCCACTTCAGCAAAGGTTGAAGACGTGTCGAAGGGTGCCCAAAGGCTTAACCCCGTGACCTTCCCGTTTTGAATGAACGTTGCAGTGTCGAATCCGTTGGGTGTGTTCATCCAAGCGTTGAGCATGGTGATTAAGACGGCTGACCCCAATGCACCTGCTAAAATAAGAACCGACAAGATCCAGTGGGCGTACTTGCCGATGTAGTTCGCATAGTAAATGTACATGACAAGCGCAAAGGTTTCCAAGAAGAAGGCGAAGACTTCAGCGTAGAAAATCGAGATTGCCCCAGTCTGGGAGACAAGGGTCATAAATCCCGGGAAAAGCGTGACAAGTTCTACCGCCATGACAACGCCGCTAGCTGTTCCAATTCCGAAAACAATAACAAACACTCTTGAAAGCCGCCTTGACAGAGCACCGTAGTACTTGTCTTTTTTGCGCATTGAGATGAATTCCGCTATCGAAATAATAGCGATTAAAGCTATGCTAAAGGCAACAAGTATAATATGGGACCCAATTGTAAACGCGAAAAGAAATCGGTCGAACAAGACCATGTTAATGCTTGCAACAAACAAAAACATTACACCCTTCTATTTTCTATGGGCTAAAATAAAAAGAGGCTTCGTCAGTCCGTCTAATCTTCCGCCAAGCACTGAAATTCTAGAAGTAGTAATAACATATAGCCTCCATTACAACTTGTGGACTATAATTTCGCTAGCCAATCAAGACTTAAATAACTTGTGCTTCCTGGTTCCTTTGAACAGTCATATCCGCGCCCTTCTTCTTCAACATTTAGTTCGCAGCCATACAAATTTAAGAATGTATACCCCATTTTTTGATAGAAACAGCGCTTAGCAGATTTTATGTTAGGAGGAAAAAAAATCACACAGAGAAATCTTGCAAAAGCAGCAATTTGGTGGAAAGCATTCAGGTACCACTTTGTGCCTCCAAGTATCTTTCCAGCAACTTTAGGCGCTTTGGTCGCTTGGGCGATTGATCGAAGTTTCTATCCGCTGTACTTCATAATCGTCATCGTAGGTGTAGTACTTAATCACTTGGCACTTAACATGGCAGACGATTATTTTGACTATAAGCACTCAGTTGACCAGTTGAAGCAGGAAGAAAAGAACCCGTACACAGGCGGCAGCGGCACACTCACCAGCGGATTCATTAAACCTTCAGCAATGCGCAAAGCCTTCAGTTTATGTTTTATGGTAACCATAATTTTAGGGGTGTTCTTGACTCTCACTAGAGGGTTACCTGTTTTATTCTTTGGCTTGTTTGGCGTTTTCTGCGCTTTTTTCTACACTGCGCCGCCAATTAATTTCTCGCATTACAGTTTAGGCGAGGTAAGTCAACTTATAAATTTTGGAACAACCATAGGTTTAGGGTCCTACTTTGTCCAAACTCAAAAAATAAGTTTTGAGGCGTTCGTAGCAACCTTGCCATTGGGAATAATGCTGTTCTCTATGATCATAATAAATGAGATTCCGGATTATCAGGAGGACCGGCTTGCAGGAAAAATCACGCTTGTGGCAAGATATGGAAAGGAAAACGGCGTCAAAATGTATGTAGCAAGTTGGGTTTGCACATATGCAATCATAATCCTGGCTGCCCTTTTAGGTGTGATGCCGGTGTGGACGTTAATTGCTTTGGCGTCTATGCCTCTCACTTTTAGGTCAATAAGAACCTTGAAGAGAAATTTCGAGAATCCCTCTGGATTAGCGCCTGCAAACCTTGACATGATAAAAGCGCACAGCATTACAAGCTTCGGCTTGATCGCGGCTTATGCAATCAGCGGAGTAGCCTGCGGAGCAAACGTGATTCAATTGATGATCATCGTATTAGTTCTAGTTGTAGCATACAGTCCAGCCGTGTTAGTAATGAGAAAACCGAAAAACAAAACGCCTGCATAGCTTTGAGTGCGTTTTTGGAAAGATTTATGAAGCATTAAACACTCGTTCATATAGATTTTGAAGGATTCGTTTTATGACTAATGAACAAGTTAAGCTTGTTTACGGTAAAGAAAGGTTAGATTCTTATTTTGAAGAGAAAAGAAAGCTTGTTGACGACGAAATTTTGAACCTACTTCTGCAAGAAACCGATCTTAGCCTTCATGAAAAGATTGAGTATGTTTTAAGAACACGTGGAAAGCGGCTGAGGCCAATTTTAGTTATGCTCAGTGCCCAATGTGTGGGCGGAAACATTAAATCAGTGAAAAAACTGGCTTTGGCTGTCGAGTTACTGCACGCTGCAACGCTTATTCACGATGACATTTTGGATCAAGATATCTTCAGAAGAAACGTACCTACTGTTAACGCAAGGTGGGGCGTAAGAGATGCTGTCCTAGTCGGAGATGCGTTAGCTTCGCTTTCCCTTGGTTTGACTGCTGAATACGGGGAAGAGATAACTAAGATTATGTCACGAACCTGCCTTTTGCTTTCAGACGGCGAGTACTTGGATGTAGAAAACGCAAAAAAAGCTCTGTCAGAAAGAGATTACTTTGAAACGATTAAGAAAAAATCGGCCTCGCTGTTCAAGGCAGCAACCCAATGTGGCGCTTTAGCCTTCGGTGCCTCACGAGATGAAGCTGCTGCATTAGCTGAATTCGGGGAAAGCGTCGGCTTGGCCTACCAAATTAAGGATGATCTTCTAGACGTCACCGCATGCGGAAATAATGTTCCTCAGGACATAAACGAGTTTCGAGCAACTCTTCCCATAATTCATCTTTGCGAATCCACAAAACCGATCCTCCGAGAAAAGTTCCTTCAGCAGCTTTCATCGTTTAAAGCTCAAAGTCCCTCAGAGAAAAGTGAATTTTTAAAGGAGCTGCAGAAAGCTCTTCAAAGCACAGGGACAGTAAACTATTGCATCTGCAAGGTGAACCAGTACATTGACGACGCCGTCGATAGCTTGGAATCCATAAAGGAGAGCATATACAAAGATTTTATCATTCAGGTCGCTGAGTCGCTAAGACCCACCCGGTAAATGGGCGCCATAAAAATACAATGTTTAGCTTCTTTGAATGGCAAGTGAAGGATAGCTCATCGCTTTGCGACAATCAAGAATAGACTATTTTCCCGCCATAGTAGCCAAGCGCATAAACTATTGGAGCTAAACTCACCGCAATCGCCAAATAGAGGTAACTAACGTCTGTTCTTAGTAGGAGTATTTTTGGATCGAACGTTCTTAACAAGAAACAAGTTGTGATGACCACCAAAAAAATCGGAGCTATAGTCAATTTTCTCGTGAAAATATGGTTCCTTTTGCTTTTGTAATTTGTTCTCCAGCTGAACAAACCGGTAGCCGCAGTGACAGGAGCCGCCAGTAAACCCAACAAAAGCATGTAATAGGCTGCTGTGTCAAAAGAGGTTTCACCAGTAAGCAAGGCCAGAAATGACAGGAGAGATACTGCAATCGAATACGCTATGGCAAAATGCACGGCTATTGGATGAAGGTGCAGCTTCTGCAGTTTACGGACAAGGTTAGACTTGGCGCTTTCTTCGGTAGAGAGTTCGCCGACTACTGGGAATCGGCTAAGCACTTTTTCGTTGTGCGGCGCGTTTAGAATACTTTCCGAAAGGTCATTTCCAGCGGTGTGACGACCCTGATGTTTGCCGGTTGACCATAGCCGACTAGTGGATACGTCGTAGACCTTCCCCTGATAGGCTACGTAAACGGGTTTTCCCCCTTCACCGTTAAATTCCATCAACTCATTTTTTGTAAAGCGCCTATTACCCTGCGTGCCCGCCAATCTATTACTATCTCCAATGTTCAAAAACATTAGGCAACTAAATAAGGGCTTTTCTCTTATGGCCTCTAAAGTGCCGCCGCGCTCTTTGAATCAACGTTAAATTTAGCCCCAAACGTGCATTCTACTAACGGAAAATCGGACTCGACCAAGTCAAATCTCCCAGCACGCCAATTGAAGACGTCGTCATCTTTGAAGACGCCTAATTGCAGATTATGACAAAAAAAGGTTTGCGGGAGATATCTGTACTTCTCTGGCTTGAACCTAAATGGCGGTGCGCCGTATGATGGGCTGAGCCGGACTTGAACCGGCGACATTTGGCTCGTAAAACGGCAAGCTTGCGGCTGTCCGATTGAGCAGCACCGTAAAATTTAATACGTCTAAAGCACGTATTTGGTGAATAGGGCGACTTTGACAAAGCAACCAATAGTCTTAACCAAGCACGCATCTGATAGAGCAATCAAATATGATTTGGATTCTACAATGATAAAGCGCATAATCCAAGAAGGTCAAAGAAATCAAGAAGGCAAAATCAAGACGAGATACACCTTGCAAACCAAACACGGAACTTTGGTTGCTATCTGTTCAGAATGCCCTGACCGAATAACAATAATAACGATAACTAAAGGAAGATGAAAAAACAAATGTCTGTTTGCCCAAAATGCAACAAGCAATGCGAGGAAGTAACGATAGACTACGAATATCAAGGGGTAGTCCTACGAAATGTCAAAGCGCTCAGATGCCCTGACTGCAAAGAGGAAGTCTTCACTTTGGAACAATATGATGCCATACGTGAACGGCTTCGCAACATTATTCAACCTCTAAAACTTAAGCGAAAAATAAGCACGGCAGGCAAAAAACCGATAATTTATCTGCCTGAAGACATTGTTAAAGCCATAAATGCTAAGATAGGTGACGAAATAGCCATCTACACTGAAGGCAAAAAAATAATTATAGAAAAGTCATAGTTTTTCGATTACTCTACTCTGCATTCGTTTTGAATACTCGTGTTATAGAGCAAATTGATTCTAGGAGATCTTATCAGTCACCTAGTTTCTCCCTGATTTTTGTGGATCTTTTGTTTGTGCTTAGAGGCTTAAAATTAGGTGGTGGGCGAGCCGTACTTGAACCCAAACGGGTTCAAGCCGCAATTCATATGACAGTAGTTTTTCAGAGACAACAAATCGGTTTTGTAAATGGCTGGTCCGCTGGGATGGGCTTAATTATTTAAGCGAATTCCAACGGCATAAGCTACTCCGCGCCATTCTGAAACTACAAGCTTCAAGTTGGAAACATGTCTTGAAGCACGCGCTTGAGACGGTAATTGATCGTGCTTTGATTCGTTTCTTACAAAATTGTCAAATTTATTCGTTTCTGTCCATGTAGGAAAGCTATAAATAAAAAAAACTATCATAACAATAATTGATCTTACTAATGATGGTCTCTCATCGGGTGAAATTGTAAATGATTGCAAAAGCTGAAGGAGATTATGCGCCAATTTCATACATTAGTGTTGAGGAAATTGACAGAGAAAACTTTCGTGCTTACGACTGTCTTGCAAGCGAGTACGATGAAGCAAGTCATCTAACGACAAGAAAACTGGAAAATGCGAGTATTTCGGGATTCAAGAAGCTGCTGGATTTCTTTACAGCTTTCAAAATGTCTTCCATTCTTGAAATCGGTTGCGGAACTGGCGCATTAACCCTGAATATTCTGAACGAGTTGGATGTACACAGTTTGCATGCTATCGACATAAGCAGAAAGATGATTGAAGTTTCCAAGAGGAAGATTTGTAAGGCTCAGTCTCAACACTCAGCACATTTTGAAACCATTTCAATTCTCATGCCAAGTAAAGAGTTGCTAAAAAGGCGCTACGATCTTGTATTCTGTGGACTCGCTGATCCTTATCTCATTCCAATCGCAATCCGCAATATTTCAGAGGTATTAGCTGAAAATGGTCTTGTTTTCTTCAGTCTGCCAGAAAAGAACTGGACAGAAATAGAGCGAGGCAAACGAATCGGCATTCCCGCGAACAGGACTAGGTTTTCATTGAAAAACGATACCTATGTTTATTGCTACTCGTTCACGTATGAACTCGACTCACTAAAAAGCATCCTTTCAGAATATGGATTAAAGACAAAAAAATCACTTGTATTATCCTCACCAATTGAACCATTGCAAGAAAATTATGGTTATTCCCAAACTGTACATGATAATCCGCCCTGCGTACTTTGCGCATTGGCTGAGAAAGTACGAAGGTAAAAGGAGTACAAACCAATGAACCTAAATGAATTTCAAAAATGCGTATCAAGATTGAAAACAGCTCTTAACTGGCACCAGTTTCATCAACCAAAAGACTTGTTATTGGGAATGGTCGAGGAAATAGGCGAATTTCGGAATCTAATTAAATGGGAGCAAGACTCTGCAATTATCAAAACAATTATTCTTGGTAAAAAGAAAGAAATGGACGGGGTGACCGCACGCTCTCAGATCTCTCAAAGTCAGCTAAATCAACTATACTACCTTGCAAGCATCAACGGAAAGATTAACACTGACAAATCTGACATCGCAACTAATTGGATAAAACAGAAAGCAAACGTCGATGATCTAAAAAAACTTACTATGGCGAAAGCTGACTTTCTAATTTCACAATTGATTAGAGAAGAAGTAGTTGATTTTTTCGGTGATATGCTTTGGTTCTTGGGATCCTTGGCAGATTACTGCGAAGTAGATTTGCAGCAAGCAATGGAAGATATAATCAAGAAGAATGAAACAAGATTTTCGCCTGAAAAAGTAAGGGGGCAAAAAGCCAGAATACTAGCGGGAGAATACGACGGGAAGTATGTGAAGGCAGATGAATGAAGAATACCGAATCCTCAAAGAAGATAAAAATGGCGCCTCTGTTTCCGCCTATGCACGTAACATTGCTGAAATATGGCCACAAGACCAGGAAAAAGCGGCGGTTTATTTCTGGCATTATGTCGTGAAGCACGCATCTGAAGCTTGCGAGAATGTAAGGCGCAATCAATGGCACAAAGTTGCGGAAAGTGTCGGTGACGTTATAGTTTGGTGGCTTAGTTTCACGCATAAAGTGACTTCGAGCCCATATGGAAACATGCCAGCTGAAATAATACCATATATTGCGAGTACGGCAGATGACATACTCTGGCATAAGTATCCAACGTTTTGTCCGAATTGCTTTGGTAGAAGACTTATAGAAGAGAAATTATACAGCAAGAATGAACCAGGAAAAATCGTTATAGATGATCCCAAAGCGGAAAAAATCATCAGAGACCTGGAGGCTAGACCACAATGTACATGCCTTGCGGAAAAAGCACGAATTGAAGGCAGAGACAATGATTTTAAGCAATTCGTAAAAAAGAATGTCTCAGCATATGCCAAAACGAATATTAGCAAAAAACCAGAAAGCATGGACGGTTTTGTTGATATGTTTAGCAAGATATACGAAAACAATGTTGAAGTACTAACGATTGACGAGATTTCATTTCATTTGCTAGAAGAAGTGGGCGAAGTATCAACCGCGTTGACTAATTTGTTCACGATGGAAATTGATAAGTCGTCCGCCGCAGAAGTTGCAGAGCAAAGGAACAAGAGAGTCAAAGCTTTTGCAGAGGAATTGGCGGATGTATTCTCATGGTCAAATTCACTAGTGATGAAAATAAACAGAAACCTTAGCTGTGCCGCTGATCTAGTGGATTTGTTCTACAAGGTGAAGGGCGGTGTTCTAGCGACAGGGTTCTCAGAGAATATAAGAAATCTTGTGAATACAAACCTTGTCGATTTAATTTGGCTACTGCACGAAAATGATAAAGGATTTCTATCCTGTGAAAAATGCCATGAGAGTCCATGTAACCCGCAGAATCCAGTGCACAAAGAAACTCGAGGATTCATTAACTCTCCGTTGGGAGAGAAGCAAATTGAAATAATCAAAGCAAACTCGAGCATCTATTGAATCAAAGCTTCAAGTGGATAACACTAATACAAAATGCAAGCAAAAAGCCCGCTTAATTCAGGTCTGCTCATCTTCTTCGCTCACTGTTTTTCTCTTTTTTTCTTCGCGCGCCAGTTTGTTGTTGCTAAATTTTAGCAATTGACATTTGTCTGCTAAATCAATTTGTATTTGTGCGTATTTGGAGTATAGTATGGAGAAGACTGAGTTCTTGCTCCATTTTGCTTGTTTGAACTTGGATGACATAGAGGAGGTTGTGTCTGAAGCTTACCATCGGGAAGGCGCTGGCAGGCCTCCGAGAAAACCTATTGGCATTTTCAAAGCGTTGATAGTTAAGAGGGTTAAGCAGATTCCAAGCGACAGAGAACTGTATCGACGGTTATGGTATGATCAAGATTTGCGAGAGGTATGCGATATTGAAGCTGAACAGAAGCCATACCATCCCACGCAACTGGCTAGGTTTAGGAATCGCATCGGAGTTGAAAGGCTCGAGAGAATAATGGGCGGCTTGGTCGATGAACTGCTCAAAGGCGGGTTGATTATTGGCAAGATTGTGGTCAGTATGAAAATATTTCTCTCTTATTTAGAACCAACAGAGTTTCGTTAACGGGAAAAAGTGACCACCGCCTGGTAGGGTATTATAAAGTTGACATAGATAAAATCAAGCCTGATCCCGATTATGGTGAGCCAGTAATTTACGCAAAAGATGCACGATTTGTCAATTTAGATGGCGCTGTCGATATAAGCGAATATGTGAGAACCACAAAGAATTCTCGCTTCCCTTTCTACAGTGATAGGAGTAGTGCCTTGGAGAACCTGATGGATACGTGGGTAAATGCTTTAGATCAAGAGCCAAATAGATTAAAAGATTATGTTTTGGCTACTAACCACACGTTGAGGCTGTTTTTTGCAAATGAATTTGAAGATGGACCATATCAGCAGTGCAAAAACTGTAAAGCTTCAAAATGTTATCTTATGACAAGGATTAGAAAAAGCGGAAAAATGTGTAATCAATTATCACCAGAGAGAGCACAAAGAATGAACATACGCCTTAAACAGATTTACACATAATTAAAGCAAGAATTAATTTTAAACCTTCTATCTAGAGCGTCATATTAGCCCCAAAAATTCTTTAATCGTTTATTCCCTTTGTGATTTTATTCGTTTTTTACGACTTATTCTGTACCGTACCAACGCTTAACGTCTTGATCGTCGAACAGGTATGGTACTTGTTTTTAGAATGTGGAGGAGACATAGTTAGTTCTACGAAGAGGCGAGCTCATAAATATTGTTTCGGCTTGAACCCTATTGGGAGTGGGTCGAGCCGAACTTGAACCCAAACCAGACTGTGTAAAAACTCAAAGCGCTATTAAAAAGTTGAGCGTAATATGTGTAAATTGCTTATGGATATCACTTTTTTCACATGAAAAGAGCATTTTTCTGAAATGGGAAATAGTTTTTACATAGTCTGAAACGGGTTCAAGCCGCAACATTTTACCAAAATGAAAGAATGATTACTTTTCCACCTGAGGCATTCAAGTCAACCCACCAAGTGGACCAAGTATAGAAGTGCCAATGCAGATATTGTAAGTAGAACGACTACGAAACGCACACTACAGCTATGATAAATAGTTTCTTCGTGGAAAAACCAAGTACGAGCAACAAAAACAAAAGAGATAAGGGTGAACGTAACCACAAGAAAATCTGTACTCACGAAGGCTTTGTCAAATCTACTAATTGATGGAACATTAAACAACCAAAAAAGGTCTGCCACAAACCAGATCACCAAAAAAGTAAGCAGCAGTTTGTCAAGTCCGATTAGCCAATATTTGTGTGTTTTTGGGACACTTATTTTAAATTTTAAATTAAATGGTTCAATTCCTTCTTTTGCATCATGTGCGCCGATTCTGCTTGATATTAGCTGAGGGTTTAATGGCGCACAATTAGTAATCGAGTTTTTGGTGTTTCCTCCGTTAATAGCTTCATAGGCAATTTCTCTAATTTGATAACGTTCAGGAGAATATACATATATCCAAGCGTGACTGGAAGAAGATTTAGGGAAGATTTCAAGTAGTATTTCTATCTCTTCAAAGGGAAGACCGACAATATTTTCTTTGACAATAGACGCTGACTTTCGAAGTAAACTTGTCTTGTCAGCCTCCCTGAGATTGATGCTTCCTTTTCCGATTAACGAAATTTTTATCGTAGGTTCTTTTTTGTATTCTGGCTTTGATATGTCAAACTCAATAAATACTGGTAAACTTGAAGTTAGAACTTCATTTGTGAGTTGTTCGATTTCTTCTACCCCTATTCCAATCTTCATCATGAGGTATTGAGTATCACTTTGGGAAAGGAGAAAGTCGCGAATACTATCGGAAAGGTACTCTTTGGGAATTATAGCCGCTCTCTTGTTATCCAAAAATGCTTTAAGAATAGGTATTCTCTCACTCAAAGAACAAACATATAACATGTTATCTCTTAAATCCGCTAGTTTTTTTTGCCTCAACTTGACTTCGAAATCAAGAGTAAGTTTATAGTCAAGTGGGGAGTCGAACTCTAGAATGAAGTACTGACGACCACTCAAACATCTTAGATGAGGCCAAAAGATCTCATAAAAAAGACAAGGATCGTTTACAAAAAGCGATAAAGGCGTCTGCAAATTAAACTTGGCGTTGGAGTTATTGTAATACTTTAAGAGAATATCTCTTAACCTTTTGGTGTTCTTTGCGCTATCTTCTATTTCACTTATTGAGTTATCAAGAATCTTCATTTTGTCAATATCCAGATTCTTGTTAAGGTTTACTTGGCTTTGGTCCATGCCTATAGTGTCTGAAAAATCAGATAAGCCCATCTTTATACGCCATGTCTTTGCGTAGATAGTTGGCATCAATCACCCTTCCAGCGCAAATTGAATCAACAATTTCACGATCTTCGGATGTATTTCTCAATGGTTCGATGTGCACACAACTGCCCGCACATAGAACAATAATTTCTATTTAGTATATTTTTATTGAGCTTCTTGTACAGCTCAGAAGACCCATCTCTGTCTAAGGCATATTGGAACATTGTGTTCCAATCTCTGTTCCTTCGTGCTTCAGAAATTTTTTCGTCGGGCACAAGATCCTCCAGTTTCACAATGTCTGCAATATGAGCTGCGATTTTATATGTAAAAATTGCCTCTGTTATGTCTTTCACTCGGGGTAGTCCAAGATGTTCTGTTCTCGTCAGGCAACAAAGAACGTCTGCACCGTACATTGCAGCTATCGCCCCAGCTATTGCTCCTGAAATATGATCATGTCCTGCTCCCACATCGGTTGCTATAGGCATCGGTCTTACTGGGACTCCGTGACATAGTCTTTTGGCAAGTTTTATCCACAGGAGAATCTGATCAGCAGGCACATGACCAATACCTTCGACAATTGTCTTAACTCCTTTTGAAAGTGCTCTTGAAACTAGCTCTCCCTGAACGACCATTTCTCCAATGAAAACATTGTCAAGTCCGTCCACTATGGAGCCTGGTCTAAGTGCTGAGCCTATGCTTAGCGTCACATCGTTTGCCTTCAAGATGCCCAAGATTTCATCAAATCTTGAATAAAGGGGATTTTCAGTTTTATGGCGAAACATATATTCTGCCATCAATGCGCCGCCACGACTTGGAATTGGTATCAGCCTTCTTGATGATGTTACGAGAGCAGCTAGTTCAGATGTGAATGCCGCGTGTAATGTCATAATATCAACTCCTTCACGCGCATGTTCTTCTATTATTCTTACGATATCTTGTTCACTGCAATTGAGAATTGTTCCTGTTTTTCGAATAGCATCTACGCATGCCTCGTAGAATGGTAGGGTTCCAATTGGAACACTGCATTCGGCAAGCAGACGTTCACGAAGTTTTTTTATAGGACCTGCTATGCTAACGTCCGATAAGATGTCAGCACCCGCTTCAATTGCGCTCATGGCTTTCTTGATCTCGATTTTTATGTATCTTTGATTGGATAATTCCTTAGAAAGACCTATGTTAACCGCAATCGCTGTTCTTTTGCCTTTCCCGACAATAACAGGATCAATGTTTCGATTTTTGTTCTTAATGGACACAATACTTGCGTCCAAAGCCATTTCTCCTATTGCCATTCAGCTATACTGTTGATACATTTCATTTTAGAGCCTGCCTGTATTTGAAACCATCGGCAACTGTAATCTTTAGCGGTTTGTCCTAAAATCCCACGTATGATGACGAGACGTGAAGAGATTATTACCGATATTACACTTTAATCGATGGCTAGCCTTATTTCTTGTATTTAATCATATCATTGTTTAACGCTTTAATTTACTTGTGCGGATAATTCCAAGATGACATCGAGCCGAACTTGAACCGGCGACCTTTGGCTCGTAAAAGCGTTCTTCCCTATAAGCCGTCGGACATTAACTGGGATACATTCAGGGAATTCGTCAAAGAACGTTATGCCAAGGGTTCGGTGTCATCAACCTTCAGCTACGCACGACGTCACGCGTACATTCTCGGAGACATCCACCAACTTGAACAAGTCCCAGAAAGCCATCGCGCCCATGTTGTCAAAGCCCTACTCATTCTCGCACGTTTCCTTGGCATGGGCGAACAGTTCAGAACCGACCTCAGGGCAAGCGGTTTCCAGTGGAAACGAACCGACGCAATCGCGGCCTTTGCGAGAATTTACTGCAATCACAACAGCGACTTGATGAATTGGGTAGCTGAAGTCAACAAGATCCTTCGTCCCAACGAGCAGTTATTTTTGAAGTACACTGCGCTGATCGGTCTGAGGAAAGGGGAAGCGTTGGAAAGCTTCAACTTGATTATCGCTCTCTCACGCTCAAACAAATTAGACGATTACGTTAACTCGGAAAACGGAATAATTGAGCATTTCAGGTTCAAAGAGAAATTCCTACGCCGCACCAAGAACGCGTTTATCTCAATCGTCCCAGCCGACCTCATCGCCGAGATTGCTCAAAGCGCACCAGTCACGTCCGCGCAGATAATCAAGCGACTGCAGCACCACGGGATGAAATCAAGAATCAGCGAACTCAGAGATTATTACGGAACCTGGGTTGTTAGGCACGGAGTAATCAAAGAAGAGCAGGACCTACTTTGCGGCAGAATCTCTCAATCGATTTTCGTAAGGCATTATTTCTCCCCGGCTGTTCTCGAGTTGAAAAGCAGGGTTCTCTCAGCGACAGCATTGATGAAAATTGGGGATTAAGTATGCGGTACAATTCTGTCAATCATTGCCCATTCACGCAGAAGAGTGCGCAAGTCAACTTAGAATTTAAGAAATCAGCCAAGAGTAAGTGAACTGGTTAACAGTACTGAAAAAGCTAAAATCCTAAACAGAGTGTAATAGCTATTTATTAGGCGATCACAGTGGATAGGGATTATTACGCTGCCAGGCATGGAGCAAAAACCGAACCCTTGGACTTTGGCTCAGTAAGAGACTTGTTCCTTGCAAAATTTGAGCATTTTTTTCACAAACTCTATTTTCTGGAAGCGACAGGTTACGAGTGCGTTGATCGAGGAAAAATCCCTGGGACATGGGGCGACAAACCGGAATCGTTTTTCTTTATCAAACTCAGATTACGAAATGTATGGCCGATTCCCAAATACATCGAGACTTATGATGAAGTCAAGCTGTTCTCGGTGATTGAGTTTCTTTACGATTACGTTTCAGAACCTATAAATCCATACTATCACTCTTGGGATAACTGCGGATGGCATGCAAACAGTTACGATAAAGCAAAAGGGCAAGCCACATACCGTCAAGATATCAACGCTATATTAAAAGACTACAAATCAGGATATCAGCTTTCAGAAACTGGCCAAATTGTAGAAATTCCTCCAAGCGGTCTTGAAGAAGTAATAGCTGAGCCAGAGCAAATCAGCACGACTGAGCCTGAAAACGTCGACCAACGGGTCAAATCGGCCATCGCAAAATACTCTCGATACGGAGCGACTACAGAGGATAAAAAAGACGCTGTCAGGACGCTTGCTGATGTACTTGAGTTTCTGAAAAGAGAAAATGTCCGAATGCCTGGCCAAGATGACTCAGACCTTTTCCGAATAGTAAATGGATTTGATATTCGTCATCATAACCGCGAACAACAAGGACAGTATGATAAAGAAGTTTGGTATAAGTGGATGTTCTATACTTTCCTTAGCTCAATATATGCAATGTTGAAACTGAAAGCAAAATACGGCACTGTTGGATAAAAGGTAATAATCATTTAATCCTACAAGTACGGTCGAATTTTGTCCCCGCTTAATTCCCTTGTAAGTATGCCTGTAGCCTTACGGTTTCTTAGAACGTCTAACAAGTAAGTCCCTTCTTGGGTTAAATTATAGCCTCCTTCGACCTCTTGGATCAAGCGATTTTTTAACATATAATTTATCGCTCGCTCCCTTTGTGCTACGTTCATGGTCTCTTTAAGCAAGTCATAATCTGTAGCGAAACCATTTTCTGTGATAGCCGTCTGCATGCACTCAAGATATTGTTTTAACCGTTCTGCAGATCTGGAAGGCGGAGGCTGTTTTGCCATTTATTTTGCTCCGGGTTTGGTTTCCAATGCAATCAATTTAGAATATTTTTTATCAAGCCGACTGTGCCATTGCAACAATTTTGCAGCGAATCCGATTATCACTGCGCCACCGACCACTGCGAAGATAGCCATAAAAAAGGTTAAGCCATCCCGATAACCCAACCAAAGTCTTATGAAATAGGGCAAAGCACTGATTATGGACGTAAAAGCAACTAACAAGGTCACATAGCAGGCATAAGCCGTTACAGCAATACTTCTTTTCAAATCTTTAGCCAACGTTTTAGCGTCTGCCCATAACTGGTCGTAGACCGCTTTTAACTCAGTTAAATCTTCGGCGTTTTCTTCCAAACAAGTCACCGCTTAAACTAATAGCTGCTAAGAATTGATAAGATTAACTCTGGAACTTGCAACATGCTAACTTCCAGAACTCTCACCGCCCTTTGTTCCAGAACATCGTTTTTCTCTCTTCCGCTTTATATCAAAAACAGGAGGTTAAAAGAAATGGATGGTTCAATATTAGGTCAAACGTGGGATAACTTGAGTATTTGGCGAAAAAGTGCTTTAGCGATATTCTTCGTGATGTGGGTTGCCTTCTCGTCAGGAATAATCTCCCTCGCGTACGGAAACTTGGTTGCCCTGACTGTGTTTCTCTGCATACTTTGGCTCGGATTCGTGGTTGTTTCCTACCTTATCGTCAGTTTAGAATCTGAAAGATACTAACTCAACCTATCCGTTCATCGCACAGAGGACACTTCAGCGGCAGCTTCTTTTGAAGGTAAGCTGCTCCACCAGGTAAGTAGAAAAATAGTAAATTTGACATTTTGAGCAGTGCATAGCTGATTCTCAGCTGCGGCGCTCGATCTCCACAACCTTCGTCGCGGTGTACGGTCCAATCAGCCATGCGACGAGCCCGAATACCGAGCCCACTGCGAGTCCACCCCACCCGGGCACTAAGTAGCCGACTATGGGTGGCGCGAATGTAAAGAGGAAGAGCGCAGCCGTGGCTACTTTGTTTTTCTTGAGAAACTCTCGCCGTTTAGTCCAGCCCACAGAAGAGGTGAAGGCGATGCTCTCCCACAAAGTTATTTTGAACGCTTTCGCCATCTCGCCACATTTCGGACAAGGACCCGTGTCATCAGGCGAACGGGGTGCCCCACACTTTTTGCATGTTACTTCACGTTCAACCTTTCCAGGCATTCCAAGTCACTCCCATTCAATACCGAAGCCGCAGCTTAAAGGCTCTCCCGTGTTTTCCCTGACTGAAACCAAGAATTTAAGTGCGCACGCTGGATTGCAGGGAACACTTCAAAACAAGGGCAAGAAGGACGAGGGTTCAGAGACTCATCCGCCATTACACTCAAGAATTGAGCGCCAAAAAACTATTTGTGAATAACTGATGACTTTTTTTCGCTTTCCCTTTATCCGTGACTCCGACGCCCCTATTATTAGCTAAAATTTCAGTACCACTTTTCGCACAAACACTGTTCTATGGATTTTGAGGTGAACCAGTCACTATATTAGTACTTGATTTACCCAAATTTTCTTAGAACAGTAGCAGTTGCGATTTGTATCAGTTTTATGGTTCTGCTTCGTCTTCGGGGAGGAGCTTATGCTTCTTTAGAATGAAGATGGCTGCTGCTCTGTCGATTCTTCCCGCAATCTGTACCAGATTCCAAAGGTTTCCGCCTTGCCAACGACCAGAAATTTCTTCCTGAGTATTTTCTGGTAGGTCTTTGATAATTTCTTGTATTGAACTGACATTCAATTGTTCTGCCGCTTTGATTACAGCGATTAATCTTTCTTCCAGTGATACGCAGTATTCCAAGATCTCTCTAAGATGCTCGTTCCAGCCTTTTGTATGGTAGATACGAATGACCCATTCAAACTGTTCTTTTGCTGTGCGAACGGCTTTTGCGGGGTACATATGAGTGCCGTTTGCCCTCATCCAAACTCTATACGATTTACCGTATTCTTGTAAAGGTGCTCTTAATCCAATTTCTATAGTTATGCCTTGTGTTAGCTTTTTGAAGACGAGAACAGGAGTCTCCTCCCACCACTCTAAGTTTTGGCTGTATGACTGAAGCACTTCCTGAGTTATCGCATCCAAGTCCTTAAGATTGCCTTGAACGAATTTAGCCCCAATTTCAGGTGTTCTCGTTGTCTCATAGCTTTCCCCAATTTTGGTAATCAGAAAGGTGTCTTCATCAATCTTTTTCGCGTTAAAAGATAGCACTTTTCCGCTCAAGTGTGAATTAACGCTCGTTTCTATTTGATTTTTAATCCATTTGTAGGTTTCCAACCATGCTTGCTGTCTCATATCCTTAAGTGTATCCATGTATCTGCGCCAGGAAAGACCTATGGGCCTTATCAATTGCTCGATTTGCTTTTCTGTCATCAAAGTCATAACATCGGTATCAAAAAGATCAAAAGTTGCTCTTGCAACCCAAATTCTCTTAGATTTCTTATAGCTCATGTATCCGCAGTTAGGGCAATTGACCATTCCGTTCGGTCGTGACTCAACCTTTTTTCCACATTTCCTACACGCTCGCCAAGTGCCCAGCATCGAAAAAGCTTTTAGTTTTCCAACGAATTTTCCCAATTTTTCACCTCCTCCTTCAATATTCTTCATTACAGGTATAGCATACCCGTTGGCATCGATGCTTAAACATCAACCGCTTCCACGAGTTTGCTCAATCCTTCAAACACGATTTAAAAAACAACAATGGGGTTTTGTTTTAAGCATGTTTTCTTATCTTGCAACCATTCTTGCTCAGGGACATTTTTAACGGCGAATGTTTGTATTTCATATAATCCCTCTGTCATGCAAGGAATCTGTCTCCCAACTACTAATTTATCGCCCTCCATCCAAGGACCAAATTGTTCTTTTTCCCATGCGCTTAATTGTTCAAAAGTGAGGAATATTTCAATCGGCTCGCCTGTATGTTTGTAGTGAAAACACTCAGCATTGATCAACTCTTTGGAGGCCTCAAAGAACAACTCCAACGCATTAAGCACACTTGATTTTCCACTATTATTGCTACCTATCAGAGCCAATATGCTTCTTGGGTAAATTGTTATGTCTTCAAGCGATCTGTAGTTCTTAATGTGGATTTTGGTTATTTTCAACTACTGACCCCTCGCCATAATTGAGCGCTCGCTGAGCCCCTATGCATGTTTTAGGATATATGATTTAGTGCCTGACGCTTGATGAGTATAGTCATAGCCAATACCTTTATATCATTCAGGTGCTCCTTCTTTTTAGTAGGGAAGTGAAAGGTTGCCAGAAGTGATGGATCTCCTAGAAAGGTATACATTTTTTGAGGTTCTACTGTGCGTCATCGGTGGTAAGAATTATTCTTCCGCGATAGCTAAAACTCTCAAGAAAAGCCAACCCACTGTAACTGAACAACTCACCAGACTTAGGGCAACTCAGATAATCAAGGCTTTGAACAGGGGAAACGCTCAAACGTTCGAAGTCAACTGGGAATTGCTGTTTGAAATCTTCTACAACATTGTGTATCAAACCGTTACTGTAAGGAAGGAATGTTTCCAAGAGAACGAGATCAAGAGACTTACCAGAGCAAGTCTTGAAGGAATAGTTCCCCGCAGTTTATTCAAGGATTTTCTAAGAGAATACTATTACACTTTCCGCGATTCAGGAGGAAAAAAGAAAGGATTTGATGAAATCATTTTCTCATTCTTTCTCGCACTCGCAGAATTAGACAAAGCGGATTGGAAAAAAATCATAAATCAATATGGCATCGATGGCGACATTCTCGCAACTGTCTCGAATGCACTTGGATTTGAAGTGTATGGAATTGAGCAGACAGCACTGATAATGCTCCCGGAAGTTGGACAAGAACCAAAAGTTGACAAAGCCTAAAAGCTGAAGCTGGCAAAGGGTGAGCCGAGTGATGCTACCAGAACGAATGTGCGCGCATGCGTGTGAGGCGGCTCTCTACACTTGACTCATCCGCCGCAAGCTTACTTTCGTTACTTGAGGTTTAAGCGTTTCGACCAGTAACTGACCAAATTGCCCCAAGGAATGAAAGATATTAGCGACCGCCGGATCGCTCATTTATGGTATTTTCGCAATATCCGCTATTCTATGAAAATTTGGGTAAATCAAGTACTAATATAGTGACTGGTTCACCTCAAAATCCATAGAACAGTGTTTATGCTCATGGGTTTTTACTCGTAGCCTGGGCAAATCAAGGTATTAAATATCTGGATGGCCAAATAACCTTAAGGCGAAAAACATGCTAAGCAAGATGGAACTTGAGTTCTTAAAAACCCCTGAAAACTTCAGCGCAGATTATGCGCGTGTGTTGCGTCATCGTATAAAAGCTAAGACTACACAATTGCGTTCTGATCTTGCTTTGCTCGACGGGTCATTAGGCGTTACGGAAAACTGTAACGGCGTTACGGAATTCTGTAGCGGTCAAAGAATTCAAAAAGCGTCAGAACAAGCGGATTTTAAAATTGGAAGGTGGGCCGAGCCGGACTTGAACCGGCGACCTTTGGCTCGTAAAGCCAATGTCCTAACCAAGCTAGACGACCGGCCCGCACATTTTTCTTGCCATAGGCTTGATTTAAGCCGTTTGGATTAAGTTGCGTTTGAGTCATATTAGAATTTTCCCTGTCACCATATCGATGGCGTATCAGGTTGCAGTTTTTCGGTTGCTGAAAGTCACTAAAAAGACGCCGACAAAAATCAGGATTGCCCCCGCGACGACGGATGGGTAGAGTACTTCATTTATGAACATGACCGCAAAGATGGCGGTTATCAACGGCTCCCCGAACAGAAAGGTGCTTGCTGTTGCCCCAGCTTTTTTGAGTACGTAGAACCAGATGAAGTAGCCCAGAAGCGAGCATGTTGCGGCTAGGTAGAGCATCCAGAGCCACTCTGTTAGGTTCATGGTGAAGAGCAACGTGAAGGAGCCTTCGGCTAACGAGAACGGGATGAGGCATAATCCGCCGATTAGGCTCACGTACGAGACTAATAGGAAGGCGTCGTATTTCTGCATGATTTTCTGTCCGAGCAGGCTGTAACCTGCCCACATCAGAGGCGTCAAAAGCAAAATCAGTGTGCCGAAAAGGAAATTCATGCTGCCTTTGACGTCAAGTAGGTCAGCTAAGACTACTAGAAAGGTGCCTGCGGCGGCGACGGCGATGCCCCCGAGTTGCCTTCTGCTTAATCGGTCGCCGAACAGCCTCGCCGAGAAGACCGTGATAAGTATGGGTGAGAGGAGGCAAACCATGATGGCTGCTATCGACGCGCCAGCCAGCTGGATTCCCGTGTACTGTACGTAGAAGAAGAAGGTGACGCCGATAAGCGCCAAAGCAATCAGCACAGAGAGGTCTTTGCGTTCGACGCTGAGCCTGTAAGCGGGGCTGGCACGTTTCTTGAAGCCCAACGCCAAAAGGAAGAGGGCGCCGGCCAACAGAAACCTGAAGGTAGCCACGGCAATCGGCGTTAACCCGTCATCGAGAAGCTGCTTGACCACGACAAAGGAACTGCCCCAGAAGACGATGAGCAGAATCATTAGGAAAGCTTGAAAGGGAGTTATCGGCTGGGATGCCATGTCACTGATTAGTGCTGTTCAGCTTTTAAGCGTTAAACCCGCAGTCGACGAGTTTCAACATGTGAAGCCAGAGAAGCCCATTATAGCAACTCAAATTAGTCTCTAAACCAGAAAACCAACATGAAACAAGCCCTGAACAGAAACAGCCGAGGGGGGGAGGGGGTCTACTCTTTACATCAAAAAACAGTTGTAAAGAGATTTCTTCTAAGCCAGACCGGAGAAAGTGACTGCCTTATGGTTGAACTCCAACGCAGCAGAGGGGAAGTGTGTCTACTATTTACGTCAAAATCCCGTTGTAAAAAGCGGGCTTATGCTAGCCGAGGGGAAGGGGCCTATTATTTACATCAAAAGTCCATTGTAAATATGGGTCTAGGCGTACTCCACACACCGTATGAGTACCCCCCAATTCCCCAAGCACAACCGATCGCATCAGCAAACAGACTGTAAAGAGACAAAAAAGAAACAAGAAAGAAAAGGGCGGGTTACCGCAGTTTCATCAGTACCATTTCTGCGGCCAGCACCATGGGTTCCCATGTTTCGTTCAGCGGCGGCGCGTAGGCTGTGTCTGCTTTCGCGAGGTCCCGCACGGTCATCTGCTTCTGAATGGCGAAGCTGAGTGCGTTTATGCGTTGGGTGACTTCTTCTCCGCCGACGATTTGGGCGCCGATGATGCGTTGGCTTTCTTTTTCGACGACGAGTTTGATTTTGATGGGTTTGGCGTCTGGATAATAGTCTGCTTTGGTCTTGCTTGTGATTGCACCTGTGACCACGTCGATGCGGTTGCGTGCCGCGGCGGTTTCGGTTAAGCCTGTGTTGCCTGCTTCAATCTCAAACAGCCTTGTGACTGCCGAGGCGAGGACGCCGCTGAAGAGGCTGTAGTCGCCACCTGCGTTGGCTCCTGCAACTTTGCCTTGTCGCACAGCGATGGTGCCCAGTTGAGCGCACATCACCTTGTGGGTTATCAGGTTTGGTGCTTCCGCACAATCGCCGACGGCGTACACGTCTTTGACGTCGGTTTCCATTCTGCTGTTGGTTTTGATGGCGCGTGTTTCGCCCAGCGGAATGCTTGCGTCCGCGGCGAGTTTGGTGTTGGCACGTACTCCAAAAGCGCTGATGAATAGGTCAGCTTCGATTTTTTCTCCGCCTGCCATGATGGCTGTAACTTTGTCGTCTCCCAAGAATTCTTCGACGCCTTTGCTGGTGAGGATTTTCATTCCCTTCGCCTCAAGATGTTCCTGCACAAGCTTCGCCATGTCGGCATCCAGCAGTTGAGGCAAAATCTGCGGCAACATCTCCACGATAGTGACTTGTAAGCCCCGCTCGATTAAGCCGACGCCTACTTCCAACCCGATTAATCCAGCGCCCATGATGACAGCGGATTTTGCACCTGCCTTAACTGCAGCTGCTATTTTTTCGCCGTCTTCGATGCCTCTGAGGCTGAGCACGCCAGGTTTTTCTCTGCCTTTGATGGGCGGCGTAAATGAATCGGCACCCGTGGCGATTACGAGGCTATCGTAGGGCAACACTTCGGCGACGCCTTCTTTAGTTTGTATAGTTACGGTTTTGTCTTTAGTGTTTATGGCGGTTGCCTTGGTTTCGGTGCGCAATGTAAGCTTGTTCATCTGAATGAATGCAGGCTGGTAAACGATGAGGTCGGTGAAGTTGGCGATGTGTCCGCCGATGACAAAAGGCAAACCGCAACGCGAGTACCCCGCGTATTTTTCCTGAGTAATCAATGTAATTTCGGCTGTACGGTCTTTCTTGCGTGCCGCGGCGGCAGCTTCAAAACCCGCTGCGTTGGCACCGACAACAATAACGCGTCTAGCCATCTGCTACGCCCTCTGCTTTAGCATTTTCCTGTAGCTTGGGCTCTATGCCACTCTACGGCCTTATTGAAATCCATTAGGTTTACGAGTTCAGCCTGCAGGTTTGAGGGTTTAACCAGGATTAGCCAGCCTTTTCCATATGGGTCTTCGTTAAGTGTTTCGGGTTTTGACTGGGCTTCATCGTTGACTTCCTCAATTGTTCCGCTTGCTGCAGCGACTAGGTCTGATACGGCTTTTACGGATTCCAGTGTGCCGTATGGTTCGCCCTGTTTGACTTCGGTTCCAGCGCTTGGCAGTTCTGCGTAGACGATTTCGCGTAGGGACTTCTGCGCGTAGTCTGTTATGCCCATTCGGATTTTGTCGCCTTCGACCTTTATCCACTCAAATTCTTTGCTGTAAAAGAGTCCTTCCGGCACTTCGTATGATTCGACTTTAACCATGCGTTTTAACCTTCCTAAACACCTGTAAGTATCCCTTTTAGAGTTCGAGAGTTAAAAAGCTTTCACAAACCCTGAAAACTACGGCGTTTCTGAGAGTTTTTTTCAAGTTGAGACTTTTCTGGTGAAAGTTCTTACAGGTGAGTTAGGGCTGATGTTCATCTTTGTTCTTGATTTCCTTTCCCCTTACTTTGGGGACAATCCGCATTTTGGCTCCTTCAAATTCTCTGGCCAACTCTTCGCCGCTGAAGAATCGGTCAAGAAAGACGGCGAGGGCGGCGCATTCTGAGTGTGGCTGATTCCCAACCGAGACGTTGAAGTCTGAAACCTCTTCTGAATAGAAGTCGCCTGGAACCTTCTGGCTGCCGACGAGAACCAAGACGTCCCTGCCAGAGCTCTTGATCCTGTCTAGCACATCGCTTGTCTGGATGTTTTCTCCGTAAGCCGTCAGGTGGACGATAACGCCACCCTTGGCTTTCCAGTCACGCACCGCTTTTTTCCAAGGGGTTCCCATTTCGAAGCTGAATGTTCCGCCCCAGCGGCGGCTTATCTTTCTCACTGTGTCAGCTATGCTAGCGTCTTCCACATCCGCGAGAATGAAGCCCGACGCGCACAGTGCCCTGGCTGTCAGGGCAACGTGGGTTGTTAACCGCACATCGCGTTGCGGGCGGTGACCCCACCTCAACACCACAATTTGCCTTTCGTCACTCGCTTTTGGGGTTGGTTTGGAATCTCCCATTTAGCTCTTCCACTTTCCTTCTCACATGGTCAGCCAGCTCGGGCGAAGCTTCAAAGACCACTTCAACCGAGTCGTTAGTGAAGTTCTCTTCTCTCACGTCCGTCTTTCCGTGAACCCACGAGATGAAGGGCATGGTTTGGCTGTTCAACGGGACAGAGAACTGAGCTTGGACAAAATTTTCAAGCGTAGCGACGATTTTGCGTCTTAGCTCGTCAAGGTTGGTTTGGCATTTTGCAGACGCCAGAATGGGATTCTTGGTTTCCTTTTTGAGAACCGCCAGTTTCTGTTCCCGCTCGCCTTCACTTATCACGTCGATTTTGTTGAGCACCGTTATGGTCGGGATGCCTAGGGCGCCAAGGCGGTCGATTGTTTCCATACAGACGTTGTTTTTCTTCTCAATCGTCTCCAAAGGCTCGCTCAAGTCCAAGACAAGGATTATGAGGTCGCTGTAGATGGTTTCTTCAAGCGTGGAATGGAACGCTTCAATCAACCCTAATGGCAGGCGGTCGATAAAACCAACCGTGTCGGTTAGAAGAAATTTGCGGTTCAGAAACTCCATCATCCGCGTCGTCGTCGAAAGCGTCGTAAACAGTGCCTTGTCTACTCGGGCAGTTTCATTTGCGAGGGCGTTGAACAAGGTGCTTTTGCCCGCACTCGTGTACCCCGCCAGCGAAATGGATTTGAAGCCGAGTTCCAGTCTACGCTCGCGGTGAAGAACCCTTTTTTCTCTGTTACGCGCGAGTTTTTTCAAGATGGTTTGAACTTGCCTTTTGATGGCTTCGCGATAAACATCTGCTTCGTAGGCGCCCAGACCCATGAAGCCTGGCTGCTCGCTGCTTTTAGCTAACCTGACTTTTTCTTTTGCATGTTTTAGTTCGTTTTGCAGCGTAGCTAGTTGGATTTGAAGTTGGGCTTCGGTTGTTGTGGCGCGTCTAGTGAAGATTTCCAAAATCAGTTGGAATCGGTCTATGACTTCAACGTGGGTGGCCTTTGCCAGGTTGTAGGTTTGCCGGGTTCTAAGTTGATTGTCAAAAATTACTTTGTCCGCTTCGGTTTCTTTGACGAGTTTGGCGAGTTCCTCGACTTTTCCGGCGCCAATCTGGTAGCGGGTGTCGGGTTGCCTTGTCTGCTCCATTTCCGCGACGACGACGTAGCCCGCGGACTGCGCCAGTCTTTTAAGTTCATCTAAGCTTGATTTTTCACGGTTTAGGCGACGCTGAACTATGACGGCTTTCGTTCGGTAGCCGCCTCCGCATCTTCCTTGTCGATCTTGATGAGGTCGCCTAAAGTCATTTCTTTGCTGGCGGACGTTGGAATTGCTGTGACCTTTTCCTCGGAGATTGGAACGAGAAGCTTAATTTTCAACATGTGCTCAAGCTTTGAGGCAAGCTGGTTGTTCGGCTCCATTTTCCCAGCTTCCAGATTCCTCAGCACTGAGGCTTTCTCGTTTATTCTTTTGCCGAGTTCCTCATGGGTGAGCGCAAGTTTTTCCCGTGCAAGCCTTATCTTGTTAGCGTAATCCAGCGTGAGCTCCTGAGTAATCTGCACGTTTGCAACTATCGGCTTCCTTTGGACGACGGGTAAGGTCGCCTGCGGCTTCTTTGCAGCTGGCCTTGAAACGGCTGCTTCTTCCTGATGGATTATTTTTCCATGTTTAGAGCATTCGACGCAGACTGTCAGTCTTGCTCCTTCGATTATTGCGGTTATGGGTTCGGTGTGGATTTTGCGTCCGCAGACTTCGCATCTCAATGTACGCTGCTCACCTTTTCACTGTCTTTATTATCTTGTTATGTTTATACTTGTCGAAAGACGCTAAAACATATCGACGGTGAAATCGTTGGAAAAGGATATTGCTAAAGTGAGAGCCATCGCTGATTACCAGTTTGGGAAAGGAGTAGGTGAGAAGCTGTTTCCCTCAGATGTGGCGATAGAGTATTCTCCGCGAACAGGCCGAATCCGCTTCATAAACTTGAATGGCTCAAGACTGGCTACTCTGCGCCCAACCGACGGTTTGCTTTCTCTAAGCGTCAAAGCGGCCAAAACCCTCGCGGAAAACGCTCCATTAGCCCGCTGCTTCGTGACGGTCAAAACCGATGTATCGGAGTTCATTGCAAAGGGCGGAGACGTTTTCGCCGTCCACGTGGTCAAAGCCGACGTTGAAATCCGCGCCGGCGATGAAGTGATAGCAGTTGACGAAGCAGGCAGCGTCTTAGCCGTTGGGAAAGCGACACTTTCAAGTGCTGAGATGACCGCGTTCAAAAGCGGCGTAGCCGTCAAAGTGCGTCATGGTGTACAGAAAAAGTGATCCTCAAAAGCAAACCAGGACTGATTTGGCTGGATTCAGTGGATTTGCTTTTGGTCTGTTGAGCGGCGAGACATATCTGAGTATGAATCTGACTCAAAAAACCGCTTTAGTGAAGTTAAGTTTATATCAAGTTCCACTGAAAGATTAGTTCTTGAAGTGTGTTTCATGAATAGGCGTATGAATCCTCGAGAGCAAAGGCGTATGATGCAGCGAATGGGCATGAACATGGACACTGTCCCAGACGTTCAGCAAGTCATCATCAGAACCAACAGCAAGGACATTGTCATCGACGAGCCACAAGTGGCGATTCTGCAGGTGCAAGGTCAAAAAATGTATCAAGTCATCGGCGGCGAAGTGTCAGAGCAAGCACCATCCCAACGGCAAGCGGCAGCGGCGGCTAAGCCAACGTTTTCTGAGGAGGACGTGAGGCTGGTGGCTGATCAGACTGGCAAGAGCTTGGAGAAGGCGAAGGAAGCACTTGAGGAGTGCCAAGGCGACTTGGCGAAGGCGATTCTGCTGCTTCAATCTTAGTTTTACTGACAGTTGTTTATATGTTGGATGACCACATAGTTGCATTGAGGGGGCTGGGGCAGTGCTTCAAAACGTTGATGTAGCGGTTGTCGGGCATCTTTCCATCGACCGAATCTTGCTGCCCAGCAGAACCGTCCCGTTCACTGTTTTAGGGGGCGCAGCAGCTTACACTTCGCTCGTCGCGAAGCGGCTCGATGCAACGGCTTCGATAATCTCCAAGGTGGGCGGCAACTTCCCTGAAGCTTACCTCTGGTGGCTTAAGCAGGAAGGCATAGACCTTTCAGCTGTAACGAGGCGGGCAGACCAGCCGTCGACAAGCTTCGAACTGAACTACAGCAACGACTTGTCTGAGCGAACGCTGAGCTTAAAAGGCAAGTGCGCCCCGATAGAACTGGCTGACTTGCCCACTTTCATCAAGGCTAAGGCGATTCATGTTGCTCCAATCGCCAATGAAGTGTCGTTCGAAGTGATTGAGCGACTCAAGCAATGTGCAAACGTTTTGTCGCTGGATCCTCAAGGTCTGCTTCGAACCTTCGACGAAGCCGGAAACGTGACTGAAAACGCTCCCTTCGACAAGCGAATCCTGAGCCTGATCAACATTTACAAGTCTTCTCAAGCCGAAATCTTGGCTCTGACTGGGCAATCTGAACTTAAAGCAGCAATAAAAGCCGTACATGACTGCGGCGTGGGAACAGCAATCGTGACGAATGGCGCAAAAGGTTCAGTGTTGTCTGTCGAAGGCGCCCAGTTCAACATTGCAGCGTGCCCATCAGAGGTTGTCGTCGACCCCACTGGCGCAGGAGACGTCTTGATCGGCGGCTTCTTGACCGAGTACCTGAGGCAGAAAGAAATGATTTGGTGTGCCTGCGTCGGTTCAGCTGCAGCTTCGATGGTTATCGAGGGAATAGGCTCCACTTACTTCGGGAAGAAAGAAGAAATCTACCGTAGAGCCAATGTTCTGTATGAAAAGGAACTTAAGCAATAGCGTACATTACAGATTGAAATCATTGTACGCGAGGCTTTAACTGTGGGTCGCATCGAAAAAGGAGAAAAATGCAGCATTTCAGGCTGCGGCAGAGAAGCTGCCCGTTCAATCTCAGCGGACAAAGTTAAGGCTGCCGGCATGAACGTCAGCAGCAAGGAAAAACGTGCTTTCATCTGTAAGGAGCACTATAAAGAATATAAGAAAAAGACAAAAAAGGATAAGACACTTGATCAGTGGCGTTGGGGTCACTAAGAGAGCGCGATTGCCATGCGAATACTTCAGTTACATTCTAACTTCATAGTTTTCAAACCCATCCAGAAAGAAATCGCTATCGCTGAGGAAGCGGAGCAGAAAGAAAACCGATTTGAAGAAGTCGTCGTATTGTTCACGGCGGTTGAAGACGGAGACAACGGCGCGACAGCGCAGAAAGCCATTAACGACGTACGCGCCTTCTTGGGTAAACAGAAGACCAACCGCATTTTAATCTACCCATTCGCGCATCTTAGCAGCAACCTCAGCAACCCAAGCCAAGCCCTCAAAATCATCAAGGAGATGGAATCCTACGCAAAAGAGAAGGGCATCGAGACACATCGGGCTCCATTCGGCTGGAACAAGCAGTTCACCATCTCGATAAAGGGGCACCCGCTCGCCGAGCAGGCACGCAGCTACGTCCCCGAAGCGGTGGCTGCTGAAGCAAAAGCTGAGGCGCCTTGCAAGAAAGAAGAAGAGCCAGTCTCCACGGCGCTGAAAGCCGAGGAGAAGATGCAGTCGTTCTGGCACGTCCTGATGCCTGACGGTTCATTGGTGCCTATCGAGGAATTCAAGTTTAAAGGCCACGCTAACCTGCAAAAGTTCTCGCAGTACGAGATCAAGAAGGCCCGCGCGGTCACGGTTATGCCGCCCCACGTGCTACTCATGAAGAGGCTGGAGATAGCGGATTACGAGCCGGGAAGCGACCCTGGAAACCTCCGCTGGTACCCCAAGGGACGCATGATTAAGTCGCTGCTGGAACAGTATGTTTCGGCGCGGGTGGCGGCTTACGGCGGCATGGAAGTTGAAACCCCAATAATGTACGACTTCAACCACCCCAGCTTAGCCAGCTATCTCAACCGTTTCCCTGCAAGGCAGTACACGCTCAAATCCGAAGACAAAGAACTCTTTCTGCGTTTCGCAGCGTGCTTCGGCCAGTTCCTCATGGCGCACGACGCCCAAATAAGCTACAAGCAGTTGCCCATCAAACTCTACGAGTTGACGCGGTACAGTTTCAGACGCGAGAAAAGCGGCGAAGTCGTCGGGTTAAAACGCCTCAGAGCTTTTACGATGCCTGACTGCCACGCCATGTGCGCCGACCTTGAGCAGGCGAAGAAGGAGTTCATGGTTCGATTCAACCTCTGCATCGACGTTCTCAGCAACATCGGCTTGGTCAAGGATGACTACGAGATTGCCATGCGCTTCACTAAGAGCTTCTACGACGAACACAAGGACTTCATCACTGAAATCGTTAAAGCCTTCGGCAAACCCATGCTGGCTGAAGTGTGGAACGAACGGTTCTTTTACTTCGTCCTCAAATGGGACCTCAACTTCGTCGACAACCAAGACAAAGCCGCAGCGCTCAGCACCGACCAAATCGACGTTGAAAACGCGAAACGCTACGAAATAACCTTCGTCGACGACAAAGGCGAGAAACAGTACCCGCTGATACTGCACTGCAGCCCAAGCGGCGCCATCGAACGGGACATCTACGCGCTGCTGGAGAAGGCTTACCGTGAGCAGATGCAGGGCAAAGCGCCGATGCTGCCGCTGTGGCTGTCGCCGACTCAGGTTCGACTTATCCCCATAAGCGACAAGTACCTTGAAAAAGTTGAGCAGCTTGCTGCGCAGATCGCCGCGCACTACATCCGCGTGGACATCGACGATTCAGCCTCGACTTTACAAAAGAAGATTCGTGAGGGCGAGCAGGAGTGGGTTCCCTACATCATCGTGGTCGGCGAGAAAGAAATCGAGTCAGGACGCCTATCCGTTAGGGAACGTGGGCTCAAAGGTCAACAGCAAACTATGACCGTTGACGAGTTAATTGCTAAGGTGTCTGAGAAAATAGCTGGTAAACCTTTTAAGCCATTGCCGCTGCCGATGTACATTTCGAAGCGTCCGCAGTTCCACGGTTGACAAACGAAATATAGGTATCACCTGCATAAACTATATCAAACAACCGAATAATATGAAACACCCAGAACAAGGGTGAAATCAAATGAGCAGCGAACTGATAATCTACATTGACGGCCAATTTTATCCAAAGTCGCAGGCTAAAATCTCAGTCTACGACCACGGCTTTCTCTACGGCGACGGCGTCTTCGAAGGCATACGAGCCTACAACGGCGTCGTCTTCAAACTCAAAGAGCACATTGACCGACTTTACCGTTCAGCCCACGCAATAACCCTGCAGATGCCCCTATCTAAGGCGGAAATGAGCCGAGCCGTCGTTGAAACCCTCAGAAAAAACAAGATGAAAGACTCCTACATACGCCTCGTCGTAAGCAGAGGCATCGGAGACTTGGGCTTGGACCCACGTAAATGCCCCAAACCCACCGTCGTAATCATCACTGACCAAATCTCCATTCGGGCGGGCAATGCCAAAGAAACAGGCGTCACAGCCATGTTCAGCTGGGTCAGACGGAACACTGTGGATTCAACATCAACTGAGATAAAGTCACTCAACTATCTAAACAGCATCATGGCGAAGATAGAAGCCAACGCATGCGGCGTCGACGAAGCCCTCTGCCTCGACAGCAACGGCTGCATAGCTGAAGGCGTCGGAGAAAACGTCTTCATCGTTAAAAACGGCGAGTTATTCACGCCACCCACATCGACGGGTGCCCTCGCAGGCATCACTGCCGAAGTCATAACTCAGCTTGCCGCAAAACTCGGGTTGAAGCTGACGGTGACCAGCCTTACGCCGTTCATGATATTCACCGCCGACGAAGCCTTCTTCACTGGCACCGCGATGGAGATGGCGCCCATACGCGAAGTCAACAGACGCCAAATCGGCACAGGCAAACCTGGGCCCGTAACCAAGAAACTGATGGCCGAGTTCCAGAAAGTCATCGAAGACCCAACGCAGGGCACAAAAATCTAAACCTCTTTTTCATCCACTGTTCCCTTTAAAATTAGGGCGCCCAGTGTTGTCGCTATTTGAGCTTGTTTTTCTTCATGAACCCTTCCAAGGCGTTGAAGGCTTCTTCCAGCTCGACGATAGGCGGCAGGAAAACGGCTCTTGCATGTCCCTTGCCGTAGACGGGGTCGAAGCCTGAACCGTTGACGATAAGCACGCCTGTTGCTTTGAGCAGGTCGACGACGAAGTCCATGTCGGTTTTCCACGTTTTGCCGACACCATGAATTTTCGGGAAGATGTAAAATGCGCCTTCAGGCTTGGTTGTATTTAAGCCTTCGATTTCGTTTAGGCGTTTCCACGCGAAGTCCCGTCGCTCTCTGAGCCTGTCGACGGTGTCTTTAACGCAATCTTGAGGCCCATTCAACGCCTCGTTGGCAGCTATCTGCACAGGCGTGTTGGCGCAGATGCGGATTCTGCATTCCTTTTCAACGCCTTCTTTAAGTGCGTCAAGTTTTGCGCCTTCACCCTTAAAGTACATGTAACCAAGACGCATGCCCGTCATAGAGTAGACTTTAGAGAACCCGTTTAAGCCGATGACTTGGACATCCTTGGCAAGGTGTGCGGCGCTGTAGAATTTCTTCTCGTATGTGAGCTGGTCGTAGATTTCGTCACAGACTACAGGCAGGTCATGTTCGCCCGCAATGTCAAGGATTTGCTTGATCATTTTCTTGTCGTAGACAGAGCCTGTGGGGTTGTTGGGGTTGATTATGACGATAGCGCGGGTTTTCTTGGTGATTTTGCTCCTGAGGTCATCGATGTTAGGGTGCCAGCCTTCTTCTTCGATTGTCTCGTAGGAGACGGGGGTTCCATCGAAGAATCGGGTGTATGAAATGTATGGTGGGTACGTTGGGCCTGGGAACAGGATTTCGTCGCCTTTCTCGACGAGAGCGCCGAGGATCATCTCGATTCCTTCAGAGATGCCTTCGGTTATCAGAACCTTATCAGCGGTGATATCGACGTTATTTACTTTCTTCTCTTTCCTAACGATGGCTTCCCTCAGATCGAGTCTTCCTTCAGACGGCGAATAGTAGTTATCATCCTTCTGAATCGCTGCGCACATGGCATCTTTGACGTTCTGCGGGGTTTTGAAGTCGAAGGCAGCAGGGTCACCAATGTTCATGTAATAAATTTTTCTGCCCTCTTTAACGAGCTGCGTGGTGTATCCTATCACGTCCCGTATGGCATACTCGATGTTTGATGCTCTGTTCGTTACTTTAACGCCCAATTCAAGTTACCTGTGTCCACAACACTTTCACAATGAAAAAAATAAATGTTCCTAACGCAAACCCCAAAGATGAAGCTTCACCGAGAAGGAGCTAAAGGCGGCTTGAGGCTGGGGCAATTAAGAGGCACAATCAGCGTTTAATATGACCGCGCGAAGTACACTGTTTCATTAGCCTTCTGCCCGCAGTAGACGCAGCCAGTCTTCGGCTCTACTTTGTCGAAGGGCAAGACCCTGATGGTTGCACCCGTCTCCTCCTTGATTTTTGCTTCACAATCGGCGCTACCGCACCAAGCCGCCTTCAAGAAGCCGCCTTTCTCGCAGAGCACCTTCTTGAATTCGTCGTAAGTCTGCACCGATGTGGTTTTTTCCTGCATAAACGCTTTTGCTTTCGCATACAGGTTCGCTTGGATTTCTTCAAGGAGTTTCTCAGCGGCTGCCGCTACGTCTGCTTCCTTGACGGGCATCTTCTGTCCTGTGTCTCGCCGTACCATGACGACTTGTCCCTGTTTGAGGTCTCTTGGACCGATCTCTATCCTGATTGGGACGCCTTTCAGCTCCCACTGGTTAAACTTCCAGCCCGGCGTGTATTCTTCCCGGTTGTCCAAGAGGACGGTGAAGTCTTTCGCCTTGAGTCTGTCAGCGTATTCCTTGGCTTTCGCAGCTATCTGCGCTGGCTCCGCGCCTTTGAAGGGAATTGGAACTATGACGATTTGAGTCGGTGCCACTTTAGGCGGCATAACTAGACCTTTGTCGTCGCCGTGAACCATAACCATCGCGCCGAGCAGCCGCGTGCTGATGCCCCAGCTGGTTTGCCAGACCAAATGATCCGCCTTGTCTTCGCCGATGTATTTCACGTCGAATACTTTCGCGAAGTTCTGCCCCAAGTTGTGGCTTGTCCCCATCTGCAGCGCTTTACCGTCAGGCATCATCGCCTCCAGTGTGGTCGTGTACAGAGCTCCAGCAAACTTTTCACTTTCGCTTTTTTTGCCCGCGATCACTGGGATAGCTAAGTAATTTTCGATTATACCACGGTACTCGTTGAGTGCGTAAAGGACTTCTTCTTCAGCCTGCTCTTCCGTCGCGTGCGCCGTGTGCCCCTCCTGCCAGAGGAACTCCCGTGTCCGAAGGAAAAGCCGCGTGGACTTGGTTTCCCACCTTACGATGTTACACCACTGGTTAATCTTGATGGGCAGGTCCCGCCAACTGCGAATCCACTTGGCAAATGTTGCGTACATGATGGTTTCGCTTGTGGGTCTGACTGCCACCTTTTCTTCGAGTTCCGTGTCGCCGCCCTGGCTAATCCACGCCACCTCGGGCGTGAAGCCAGCGAAGTGTTCCGCCTCTTTTTTCAGGAGGCTTTCGGGGATGAACAGTGGGAAGTACACATTGCGGTGTCCCGTTGCCTTGATGCGTTCGTTGAAGGTTTCCTGAATTTTCTCCCAAACCGCGTAGGCATCCTCGCGGATAATCATGCAGCCCTTGACAGGCGCGTAATCGGCCAGCCCGGCCTTCATGATGACTTCCACATACCACTCGGAGAAGTCCTCTGCTTTCTTGACTGTGACTCCAGTATCAGACATGGCTTGTTTCTCTTCTTCGCTGTTTTTATGGCTACAGAATATAAAACCGTAACGGCTTAAGCGGAAAAAACTATATTAAAAACTGGGGAAAAGGGAAGGAAATCTTAGCATCGTTGCTCTTTCTTGGGGTAGTCTTTGCATTCGTAGATTCGTAGTTGCCTCTGCGGTTCTATGCGGCATCTTTTGCGTGCGTTCTTGCGTCTTATGAGCGGCGCCAGTTGGAAGAAGGGGCATTTGCTGCATAGGGTGCTCGTGCATGGCGCCTCCGTTTACCTCGTCATCATCCGCCTGAACAGCGGAACCGCGAATGCAATCATGACTGCACCGAACACTATCAGGATTATTAGGTCAGTCGAGATGGCGGATACGCCTGCACCTAGCACCATGACTTTGCGCATGGCATCAGCAGCATACGTTAACGGAAGGAATTTCGCTATGTCTTGCATGTACCAGGGCATCTGCTGTAGTGGGAACATCACTCCGCTGAGGAACATCATTGGGAACATTAGTGTCATCATCATCATTTGCGCCGTTTCCTGGTCCTTAGCGAGAGATGTTAAAACGATGCCTAAGCCGACGAATGAGAATACGCCTAGTAGTAGCAAAGCGGCCACGAGGATCAAGCTTCCATGGATCACGACGCCGAATATTCCAATAGCCAAAGCCATTACTATTACGCCTTGGATTAGCCCACGGCCCGTCTGACCTAAAGCTTTTCCCAGGATGATGGATAACCGGTTGATTGGAGCGACCATCATGCCGTCCATTGTACCGACTTCCCTCTCTTGAGATATCGCAACAGGCAGCCCTGTCATGACGCTCATCATGACTGTCAACATGACAATGCCTGGGGCAATGAAGCTAAAGTAACTTGGGTTTCCAGAAACAACGCCCTCTGTCTTAACGACGTACGGCTGCACGAGTGCGAGCGACATGTTTGCTGTTACTGCTGACGAGATTCCTTGAACGTTGTGCTCTGCAAGAAGGGTGCCCATCTCGCTGAACACACCTGACAAAGCGCCCTGCAGTTCAGCGGAAACCGTCGGGTTAGACTGGTCCGTAATGATGATCAGTGTTCCTTGTTCTCCGTTCATCATGCAGATTGAGAAGTTGCTGGGTATGATTATGCCGCCGTCTATTTTGCTGTTCTGAATATCAGACTTGATGTCGTCTATGCTTGTGGCATTCGAAAGCTTCAGCATGTGAGTTTGAGTGTTGATGCCCTGCAAGGTACTGATGAAGAACTGACTTGGCTGAGTTACGCCGTTCAAGCCTGAATCCTGATTCACCAAGCCGACGGGCATATCGCTTATTGTGGTATTACCGGACGGATAGATGAAGCCGATCATTGCCATCATAAACAACGGCATCACAATGAGCAAAACTAAGCCTAGTCGGTTTCTAAATAGTTCAGTTAGATCTTTCCAAGCGATTCTGCCGGAATGCGAAAATAGAGCTTTTACAGTCATGTTTATCACCTAATCCTGTTTGGTGCTTGACCAAAATGCCTATGTTCCAAAGGGATTTTCTCGGTTGCGCTGTCTCGTACCTGATGACCCGTAATGTGGAGGAACACGTCTTCAAGGGTTGGTTGCAAATTCTCCATAGAACTTATTTTCCCACCGTTTTTCCGAATAGCGTCTACCATGTTATCAAAAGCATCTGTTCCGTGAACCAAAATTTTAAGTTCGGTTGAACTCTCTTGAGTAACGGCATCCGCGCATTCAAGCGCCTGAAGCTTTCCTAAGAGGTCTGGGGAGAGATTAGGTATATTTAGTTTTATTATGGATGTATCCGCTCCAGTTATCATCTTCTTCAAGTTCGGTGACGTGTCTAACGCCACTATTTTACCGTGGTCCACAATGGCTATACGGTCACACAGCAGGTCAGCGTCAATCATCATGTGAGTCGTTAACACAACTGTTGTGCCGTTCTCCCGATTCAGTTTCCTCACGAATTCTCGGATTTCAACCGAAGACTGAGGATCTAAGCCGAGGGTCGGCTCATCCAAAAACAACACCTGAGGCAAGTTCAGCAACGCACGAACCACGTTCATCCTCTGCCTCATGCCCGTGGAGAAGGTGCCTACTTGGCTGTTCTTCCATTTGGTAAGTTGAACCAGCTCAAGCAGTTCGTCGATGCGTTTGTTTAACACGTCTTTGGGCAGGTTGAAGAGGCTTCCGAAGAAGACAAGATTTTCTTTAGCCGTTAAACGGTTGTACATAATCATTTTTTCAGAAACTATACCGATCAGCTTTCGGACTTCCGTGTCTTCCTTGACGATGTCATGCCCCCCGATGGTTGCTGACCCCCCTGAGGGCCTAGCCAAAGTGGACAACACACGCAGGGTTGTACTTTTGCCTGCTCCGTTGGGGCCCAGCAAACCGAAGATTTCACCTCGTTTAACATCGAACGAGATTTTGTCTACGGCTGTGAAATCGCCGAATTTTTTAGTGAGGTCTTTTACTTCGATTATTGAATCGCTTGCCATTTTGAGTCCTCTCACATGGAATATTCTTCACTGCAATATATTGCGGTAAAATATAAGTATTACCCAATTGCAATTATAGACCTGACGCAAAATGTGTGAAATGTCAAAGGAAAAAGAGGAAAAGACAACCGAAAACTGGCTTAAAGAAGTCCAGAAAGGCTACATCCGAATGGGCGTCCTCATCCTCCTAAACAAGAAACCCGCCCACGGCTACGAAATCATGAAGGAAATCAACAGCCGAACTCAAGGCTTTTGGCAGCCCACCGCCGGCGGCGTCTATCCTATTCTCAGGGACCTTGAAAAATCAGGGTATATCAAGGGGCAATGGCAAACCCAGAAGAACCGCAGGCTGAAAGTATACAAAATCACAAAGTCGGGTGAACTCATACTTAGACGAGCTATCATAAGGCAGTCGGAAATCTTTAACAATGTCGGCAATTTATTCCGCGAATTCGCCAGCGAAGTTCTTAACGTTGAAACGATAGAAAATCCGTTGACGCACATGCCCTTACCTTTCACTCCCTTCCTCGAAGACAACACAAACAACCGAGGAAACCTTAAGGAGCTGGAGCACGAGAGGCAGCGTGCCAACGACCATTTGAAATCGATGCAAGAAAGGATTAGGCAAATCGATAAAAGAATAAGAGAAATCAAAAAACAATCATCAGGCCAGCCGCCACAGACGCCCGGTTGACGTTTTTGACGGGAAAAACTGCTTGCCGACTGATTCCTAACGAAGAAACCTCCTTGCAGAAGGCGTAAACAATTAAATGTGCGAACGCTGCATTTGCTTAGATGTGACCTGAATGTTCCGTGTGAGAGTCAACAAAATCGAGTCAACCCGCGACTTAGATGGCAACCTTGGAAAAAGAATCGAGTTGCTTGAAGAGCGGGAAGTCAATCCCTACGTGCTGAGACCACAGACCGATGAGGCTAAGATGGCGCAGGACATCATGCAGGCGCTCCAGCAGCAGATGCCGTTTTTGCCGCAGAAAACCCAGCTTGCCACACCTAAGATTATACTATTCTTGACGGAGCAGGAATACGACAGCTTAGGCATAAGCTTCGACGTAAACCAAGTTTACGAAGTCGGGCTGCAGAACCAGGCGATCAGCTTCAAGAAAGTTTGAGAATCTCGTTCCTCATGTGTCGAAGCGTGGCGTGTTTTGGGTGAAAAGACAGCACAAACATCATTCTTCTCAACGCTGAACTGATTTCGTCTAAACCCGCGATTTTGCCTTCGTCGCAGTAGAGCGGAATCGGGTCATCAGCACAGTCGTCTTCGTAGTAAACGTAGATTGGCGAGGCAGTGCCGTTCAACTTAACCATTTCGAAGTCCAGGTTTAAACGCTTAGCTGTCTGCTGTGCCGCAGTTCTGACGGATTCTAACCGTTTCCTGTGCGGGGAGCCGTTTGACGCGTAAACCATCAGTTTCCCGCAGTTTTCCTTGAACGTAACCATTCACCAAGATCAGGTTTGGCTGAATGATCTTATAAGGCAAGCCTTGAAGCGACTGTTTAGGGCAGGGGAGGGATGACTGAAAGTGAATCCTGAAAAAGTGTTGCTGCGTGGCAACGCCAACAAGGGCTTAAATGCTTGAAAAATCCCTGCTTTAATGTGAGGTGAAAACAATGGTTATAGGTGAAAAACTGTGGGAGGGAAAAGGCAAAAGCGGAGCTGGCTTTATAAAATCAGTCGGCATGGAAGGCGTGGTTTCAGTGTTTACTTGGACGGCTCAGATGAAGGGCATGGGCAAAGCTAAAGGCGTGGACGGGAACCTCAATGTAACAGGAATGAGCAAGACTCCACCCAAAGGCTTAGCGGCGTCAAAAAGCCAAGGAATGTTCATGACAATGACTGGCGACATGGCCGTCTTGAAAGGCTTCGACTTGATGAAGATGACCATGGGAAAGAACCCGGCGGCCGTGGGTCTGTGGAGTTTTATGACGATATCTGAGAAGCTGGCATGGCTCAACGATACTGTTACGCTGGTTACTTTTGAGGCCTCAGACCCTATGTGGAGCGAACTTAACGTCACCATCTGGGAGTGGAAGTAAAGCAAGCGGCGATTCTTATGCAGCAAGAAGAACATTGGCAAATGCCTGATTGGTGGTACCGAAAAGAGCGGCCAGCCAAAGATGAAACGTACTTTGAGAACATGTGCCGCGTGATTTTTCAGGAAGGCTTGAACTGGCACGTAATCGACAACAAGTGGCCAACAACCCGGAAGGCATTCGCGAACTTCAACATAAACAAAGTCGCATGTTTCACAGACAAAGACGTCGAGTGCTTGATGAAGGATGAGGGTATAGTGCGGAACCGATCTAAAATTGAAGCCATCATCTACAACGCGCAGGGATTCAAAGCATTAAATGAACGTTTCGGATCATTCCAGAAGTACCTGGACAGTCTGGACAAATCAAACGGCTACGACTTGATCGTGAAAGATTTAACCAGCAAATTCAAGCATCTGGGGGTGCCTTCAGCGAGCCTTTTCCTGTACACGGTCGGCGAAAAAATCAAGCCATGGTAAAAGCTCCATATCTTCTTTCCTTTTTTCTTGACTAGATTTTTAAGCTTGGATGACTCGCCCAAGTTGGGAATGCACCGTGGCTAATGTCAGAGTGCACGTGCTCGTCAGCGGCCTCGTTCAGGGCGTCTTTTTCAGACAAAAAACGAAGCAGCAAGCAGAGAGCCGCGGCGTAACGGGGTGGGTTCGCAACTTGGATGACGGCAAGGTCGAAGCGGTTTTTGAAGGCGAGGAAAACCATGTGGCAGCACTTGTGGATTTCTGCAGAAAAGGACCACAAGGCGCCATGGTAACCAATGTGGATGTTTGTTCTGAAGAGTTTTTAGGCGAATTCACAGATTTCAGAGTTACCTATTAAACCGCGAATTAACAGCTTAAATCCCGAAGTTAAGATATTACCTACGGGAGGCAGCATCAATGAAGGTTCTGGGCTTAGTTGGTAGTCCGCGTATAGGCAGCAACACCGACATGCTCGTAAGTGCGGTTCTTGAAGGGGCAGCATCAAACGGTGACTGCACAAGCAAGGTCTACCTGTACGAATTCGACATCTCGCCATGCTTAGACTGTCAGGCATGCAAAAAAGAACCCCACAAATGCGCCATCAAAGACGGCATGCAGACGCTTTACTCAAAACTTGAGGAAGCCGACGCAATCGTTTTCGGCACGCCACTGTACTGGTATGGTCCCTCAGCTAAGATGAAGTTGCTCGTTGATAGGCTTCGACCTTTTATCGCCTCGAGAAGCCTGATGGGCAAGAAGGCAGTGCTGGTTATCCCCTCTGAGGAGGGAGCAGACGCCTGCAAACACGCAGTTGGCATGTTCACCTTGTCGTTCGACTATGTCAGGGTCCATTTGGTTGGGAAACTGTTGCCTAAGACGCCTGAGCGGGCAGCAGTAAAAAACCAGCCTGAAATGCTTACAGCGGCGATTAAGCTTGGGAAAAGCCTGAGGTTGAGTTAAGCTTTTTTCTTGGGCACTCTGAAATGTGATTCTTTTCCTGCGCTGATGTATTCTCCGCCCATGCCGCGGACTGCCGAGGCGATTTTGGCGAATTTCTCTGATCCGAGGAAACCCATCAGCTTGATTATAATGTAGTCGCCCTTATCTTCGAAGCCCAGTAGGCTTTCCAGTTCTTCGGGGAATGACATGCGGATGTCGTCGAGGGTTCGAAGTTTGGTTCCCGGCACTTGCGCAGGCGGGACCTGAGTCGCTGGGGCTGCGGGCGCTGTCTGAGCGGGTTGGCCGCCGCCGAGGATTTTCATCGACGCAGAAACAGATTTCAATTCTTCCGTTGCTTTAGCCAACTTTATTGTGAGTTCCTCTATCTTGGCTGCTATTTCACTTAGCTTTTCCTTGTCGGTGCTCATCCTAACGCTCCCCTTAAACTCCTAAATAACCCCAAGACGCTTATTAATTATTTGCAACCTCAACATTGGATCAACCTCTCGGAAGAAATCACGCATGATTGAAATCGATGGAAGCCAAAAAAGCGGAAGCGGTACCATTCTCCGCCTTTCCGTAGCGTTGGCAGCCATCGTAAACCAGCCACTGCACATCTTTAATATCAGGCAGAGCCGCCCGCAGCCAGGCTTGAAGCATCAGCATCTAGAGGCGGTGCTCACAGCGGCTAAACTCTGCGACGCCAAGGTGCAGGGTGCAGCTTTGGGTTCAAGGGAGCTTTGGTTTACGCCTCAGCGGATACGGGGCGGCACCTTTGAAGCGGAAATCGAAACGGCGGGAAGCATACCGATGCTGTTTTTGGCAGTGTTGCCTGTTTGCCTCTTCGCCGACAGCCCCGTGCAGCTGCATGTAGCCAAAGGCGGCACAGACACCACCCACGCGCCGACCATCAACTACCTGAGAAACGTGCTTCTGCCGACGTTGAGCCGAATGGGCGTCGACGCTGACGTCGCCGTGGAGAAGTACGGTTACTACCCGAAGGGAATGGGTGAAGCCACAATGACCGTGAAACCTAACTCCGCGCTGAAGCCCATTTTGCTGGAGGATTTTGGCAAGTTAATTCGGGTGAGAGGCGTTTCGGTGTGCACTTTTTTGGCTGACCGGCAGGTTGCAGAGCGGCAGGCGAAAGCAGCGAAAGAACGTCTGTCCCGAAACGGCTACGACGCGGACATTGAGGTCATCAACGACACCTCGAATCCCTACCAGAAGGGGAGCTCAATCGTTTTGTGGGCTGAATCTGACACGGGACTGCTAATGGGCGCCGACGCCATCGGCCAACTGCACAAAACAGCGGAAGCCGTAGGAACAGAAGCGGCGGAAAGGCTCCTCACCGAATTAACCCTGCAGCCGACAGCCGATGTTTTCTTGGCAGACATGCTTATTCCCTACATGGCTTTGGCAAAGGGCAAATCAACCTTCTTAGCCAGAGCCGTCACAGAGCACATCGAAACCAACATCTGGCTTATGGAAAAAATGTTAAACGTCAAATTCACCGTTCAAAAAGTAGGCAACCTCTTCAGGATAGAAAAAAGCAGCTGATTCCATGAACAAAACGAGCACTTGCATAAAAGTCTCAAAAACGCAAGGGGAAAAAGTCATAGCCTTAGTCAATGAACTCGGCGTTTTCGACAAGTCTCTGTTGATTCGGCATAACGGGGAGGATATCTGCATCCCAATTACTCGGCAACTTGAAAACAACGAACTTGCTAAGCTGAAGACCCACGTACCAGACAGCGAACTGGAAACCGATGTCTTCGTCCAAAAGCAACCCACCGCGGATACGCTAATGCAATCGTTCGAAGAGAAGCTGCCGTCTCACCTGCTCGCAAGTGTGCCCCAAGCATTAGATGTCGTGGGAGACATAGCCATCGTTGAAATCCCACCTGAACTTGAACCGCACCAAGACCTCGTCGGCGACGCAATCCTGAAATTGCACAAGAACGTCAGGACCGTACTCGCGAAGGCTGGGTCGGTGAGCGGGACCTTTCGGCTGCGGGAATTCACTTTTGTAGCAGGCGAGCGGAAAACTAAGACGGTTCATAGAGAGTTCGGCTGCCAGTTCCATGTTGACGTAGCTAAAGCGTATTTTTCGCCTCGGCTTTCGCATGAGCATATGCGGGTCGCTTCGCTGGTGCAGGCAGGCGAAACCGTCGTGGACTTCTTCGCTGGGGTAGGGCCATTTTCAGTGCTCATCGGCAAACGAAACCCAAACGTCCGGGTCTACGCCCTCGACATCAACCCCGACGCCGTTGAATTGCTCAAGGTCAACGTGAGGGCAAACCGGGTTGAAAACCGCGTCTTCCCCATTTTCTGCGACGCGAGGAAGCTGGCGGCAACCAAGCTCAAAGGCTCGGCGGATAGGGTTATAATGAATTTGCCAGAAACCGCAATTGAATTTGTCGACGCCGCATGCCAAACAATCAAGCCTCAAGGTGGTGTCATCCACTTCTATGGCTTCGTCCGCTCACCCGACTCGATAGAGAACCTAAAGCAACGTTTCTGTGCAGCTGTCGAAAAAGCGGACAGGCGTGTCGAGACATTTCTCTGCGCCAGAAGCGTTCGTGAAACTGCGCCCTACGAGTTCCAAGTTGTCTTGGACGCCAAAATCGTTTAGTCAACTGTGAGGGTTATCTTGATTTGCTGCTGTGGGTTTCTCAGTTTTTCAACGAATTCTCTCGGCAGGTCGCTTGACGATTTGTCAGCGTGGATTCCAAGTGTTCGGTCCGATGTGTAATCACTTTTTCTAATGACCATGTCGACTAAGCTTGTCAAAGCGAGTTTTGGGTGGCCAACGGCGTTTATCTGCTGGATTAACCCGCCAGCCTCAATCGTGATGGTTAATTTAGAGTTTGTTTTTCTTAGTTTCTCCTTGAATTCTTGGCTGAAGTTAGCCACTGCCTTATTGGCTGCTACGGCGACAATGCAGTCCCCTGCTTTAGAGAGGTACTCCTCTTTTGTAATCATCAAAGTTGTGGGGTGGATGGCTTGGACGTTCGGGTGACCAAAAGCCAGAACCACTTCTGTTGTCCGCTGCAATTACTCGTTGACCTCTATGGAATCGACTTTGCCGTCTCCGTCCAGGTCGAAGCCTTGAATCACAACAGCGAACGTGTCTTGGCCCCTGTACTTCTGCAGGGTTTTCTTCCAAAAGTAAGTCAACGCCAAAACGCACGCTTTAGTGCCGACGGCTTTGTTGCCCGCTAGGATGACTATGCGCTTGCTGCTGTCCCACGGGTTGATGATTTTGGCGATTAAGCCAGAAACATCCGAAGTGTAAACCTGCAGGGTCTTCTGCGAGGACAAGCCACCCAGCATGAACCCCTGATCCGACGACTGCATTATGAATTTGATTGGCAAATATTCGTTTATTTCCTGCGTGATAAGGTTGGTTCCTGGTCCGCCGACGAGGATAAGGTTGTTTCTCTCTTCTTTCTCCGCTTTCACATCAACGTCCAGTTTGACGGCGAATTCGGTGGGCATCCTCGCCAACTGTCCGAGGAAGAGGGCTAGGTGCGCGGCGTAGTGTCCGTCTCGTGCGCTGGTTTTGAATGGGCCATGTGGCTGGGGGCTGCCGACGACTATTTTGCCGTCGAAGACGCCTTGGCTGATGAATTCCTTGAAGAAGTCTTGAAGCAGCTTGTCAACGGTCAGGGTGCACATGTTTTGGATGGGTTCGTACCCGTATGGGAACTCGATACCGAAGGCAGGTGATACGGTTCTGTAGTATTTCGCTGTTGCGCCTTTCTTTTTTTCTTCTCGCTCGACGACGATAGCTCCTGCCTTGGCGAGTTTTCTTATGTGGTAGTAAACTTTCTGCTCATGCATGCCCAGCTGCTTCGCGATTTCCAGCGGGTACATTTCCTTTTTTGACAGCATGGTCAGGATTCTCCAGCTTAGGCTGCCTAAAACCATTTTCAGTTTTTGTGGGTCGTTTATGATGCTGATTTCTTTAACTTCTTGCGTGTTGTGGTTGTCTTGAAGTAAGAGTTTTTTGTCCATGAGCTGCTCACGATGAGTAACATGACTGTACTATAAAAAATTTATTTATAATGGTGTGAAAAACGCAGCTACGTATAGCCTTGCGGTTGCCTGCTTGCACGGAAAACACGAAACAACTGCTAAAAAATTCTTTTTAGCGGTAAAACTGAAATCTTAATAATGCTTATTAGCGAACCTTCAGCTTCATAGAGCCATACGACAAGAAGAACGAGGCTTTGGCAAATGTGTGGAATATTCGGTTGCGTCTTGAACGAAGGAACCGCCGCTCCCTTCATACATTCATCACTTAAGCGGCTTGAATACCGAGGCTATGACTCCGTAGGCATAGCGACCATTTCCGAAGGCAAGATTCACCTCAAGAAGGATCAGGGAAAAATCGATGACGTTCACAGAACCGTGAACCTTGACGACTTGCCCGGAAGCGTCGGGATCGGTCATACGCGTTGGGCGACGCATGGTGCACCCTTGAAGGTAAACGCTCACCCTCACTCTGACTGCACTGGTCAAATAATGGTTGTGCACAACGGCATCATTGAAAACTTCCTTGAACTCAGAGCGGAACTCCAGAACCTCGACCACACGTTTGTCTCCAAAACAGACACTGAGGTGATCCCGCACCTGATCGAGCAGGCGCTCAAGATGAACCCACGCTTATCCTTCGTTGAAGCTGTTCAAGAGACCATCAAACGGTTAGAAGGCTCCTACGCGCTCGCCGTCATATCCACAAAGGAACCCGACAAAATCATCTGCGCCAGAAACGAAAGCCCACTAGTTATAGGTGTAAACGGCACAGGCGTTTTCTGTGCCTCTGACATTCCTGCGTTTCTCCCCGTCACAAACAAGGCGGTGATGGTGAACAACGGTGAACTCGTTATCCTGTCGCCGAAAGGCTATGAAATTAGGAGAATTCAGGACGGCAGCCCAGTCAGCAGGGAACCAGAAATAATCGAGTGGACCGCTGAAATGGCTGTGAAGCAGGGGTACCCGCACTTCATGATAAAAGAGATCCACGAGCAGCCCGAAACTCTGCGGAACACGCTTAGGCTTCAGGAGAACTACTTGGATTTGCTTTCGACTTTCCTTGATCGATCCAAAGAAGTGTTCCTTGTCGCTTGCGGAACAAGCTACCATGCCTGCTTAGCCGCCTCCTACATGTTCAGCAAACTTGCGTTTCTGCCCACTTACCCAGTTTACGCATCCGAGTTTGTCGAGCAACACGGCAAATCCGTAAGCATCGACAGCACTCTCTTGGCCGTGAGCCAATCAGGCGAAACCGCGGATACGTTGGCGGCTGTTTCCTGTGCTCAGCAGCGGGCGGCAACTATTCTCGGCTTAACAAACGTCATCGGCTCAACGTTGACACGGGTTTCACGGGTCTACATCGGCACTCAGGCGGGTCCAGAAATCGGTGTCGCAGCAACGAAAACCTTCACTTCGCAGCTTTCCGTCTTGGCTCAGCTTGCGTTGAGGCTGGCTAAGAAGCGTGGTAAGATTTCACAGGATGAAATCGATTGCTTGGAGCAGCAACTTATAGAGTTGCCGGGTACCGTGGAAACAATAGTTAAGACGCAGGAAGAGAAAGTCAAGGAGATCGCAAAGAAGTACCAAGACAGCAAAGTGTTCTTCTTCTTAGGCAGAGGCATCAGCACCGCCACAGCGTTTGAGGGACGGCTTAAACTCATGGAAATCGCCTACATTCCGTCAATTGCGTTTCCCGCTGGCGAAAGCAAACATGGGCCAATCAGCTTAGTGGAAAACGGGTTCCCAGTGGTTTTCGTGTGCCCCCACGATGACAACCACAAAACGTTGATCGGCAACATCATGGAGATGAAAGCCAGAGGCGCGCACATAATCGCGGTCATAGAGGAAGGCGACGAAGAAATCAAGTCGCTTGCAGACGACTATGTTGAAGTCCCCAAAGGCATCCCAGGCGTGCTGTCGCCGATTCCGTTCGCCGTGCCCCTCCAACTGCTGGCTTACTACACGGCACTTGGGAAAGGATACAACCCCGACATGCCAAGAAACCTCGCAAAATCTGTGACCGTAAAGTAAACCCGCTCATTTTTGCGCTGGCTCTCAAAATATGGCTGCAGCTAAGCGGGTTTTTTCTCTAGTCTGCCTTAGAGGTTTTCTAGGTGATCCAAATAGGCAATCAACCAAGCAACTGTTACCCGAACCATTTTTCCAGCGTCTGCTTGCTCTTCGCCTTTTTGCTGCCCGCGCACATTTTCTCCAGTGACTTCCGCACGCGGTCTTCAGAAAACTCTTTCTGCCTTACCATGAGGTCAACTACGCCTTCGATGTCAGGGTCGCACCACCGAAGCTTGTAGTTGTCTGTCACTTCGGGGTGTAGGAAAACCTGGCGGATGCAGTTGGGTTCAACTGGGAAAGTGGCGTTCTTTATGTGTGGCAACGCGTTCTCCAAAGACCCGTACTCCTTGACTAGTTTGAGCGCGGTTTTTGGTCCGAGCCCTTTTATGCCGTCGGGGTTGAAGTCGGTGCCAATCAAGATGCCGACGTCGATGAGTTGCTCGTAAGTTAAGCCCGTTTCCGCAAGCGTTTTAGATAGTTCCATGATTTCGGGCACCACTTCGATGTAGGCGTTGCCGCGTTTGCGTCTACCCGAAATCGTGATGTTCCGAAGCATCTTGGGTGCGCCGAAGAGTAGGCTATCGTAGTCTTGGCTGGCGCAGTAATCCGCGTCGCCTTTCTTGGTCAAGTGAGCAGCTTGAGCTTCCCCCTCGCTGGGCGCGTTAATCCACGGTAAACCCATCAACTCCAGCAATCGGCGGCTGTCATCCTGCATGTAGTCCTTCATGCTGGTCGCTGCCTGAGCGAACATCCGCATCTTCTCCGTGTCGCCCTTCGCAGCGGCTTTCTCGTAGCTGGCGATGGCTTGTACCTTCACCGCTTTGCGCCGCTCAATCTCAGCAGCCTTCAGCGTTGGCGGAACGCCATCGAAAACGTAGATAGGCTTGAGCCCCATCTCGACGAGATTGCTAGTGCGGTAAAAGAGCCCGCTGAGGTGGCTGGTGATTTTTCCAGTGCTGTCTTTGAGCGGGGTCCCGTCGGGTTGGCGGATAATACTGAGGAATTGGTAGATGGCGTTGTAAGCGTCTATCGCTATGACTTTGCCGCTGAGGTCATCAAGCTTCACTGGAGTTTTCGGTACAAGGTCCTTGAAGTCTACACCCAAAACTCATCACAAAGTAGATAGGCAAAAAACTTTCTTAATAAACTTGCGAATCGCCCGCTCATGAGAAATGTTGGCGATTGTTTGCATGAGAGAAAAGAAAAATAACGGGCAAAATGACTTTGGAAAAGTAGTTCACTTCTCTTCGAGACTCAAAAAGTCTATCAAAAAACTAGCTTGTGTTGCCGTTAGGGTTACGTTGAAGCTGTAGGTGAACGGACCGCAGACGCTGCAGGGCTTGGCAAATCCGGATTTTGTGCTGCAAAACTCTTGATTTAGGGCTGACCGCATTTAATTTTTAATGTCGGAACTCTTTTGCCAGCAATTTTAAACGTTGAAATCGAATCGATTATCATGCCGCGCTGAGCATAGCAGATATAAGGAACCCTTACAATTTATGACCGCAAGAGATGTAGATTATGACAGAAAGGCAAACAACACTGTCCTTGGTTACATGCACAAGCTGCGGCAAACCGATTCCGCCGGGCAGCGAATCCACAAAGTTCCTCTGCCCAAACTGCGGAGAAATTCAGATTAAACGCGACGGAAAATGCCGCAAGTTCGGACGCCTCTACAAATGCCCCAAATGTGGGTTCCAGGGACCGTAAGTCAGGCGACCGCTAATGGGCGCTATCCTAGTAGTTTACAAAGTTTTTCCAGAAGACATAGTTCAAGACTTTGAGCCCCTAAAAACAAAAATCAAAGCAATTCTTCCACTTTCCAGCTCGATTGAAGGCTGGGGCGAGGAAGAAGTTGCCTTTGGACTTAAAGCACTGCTTGTTCAAGTTCGCTTTCCAGAAGACAAGCAGGGTTTAGTTGAAGAGTTCGAGACGGCTCTCGCCAAGATTCCTGGCGTAAGTCAAGCTGAAGCCTTTAACATTCGCCGAACAAGCCGCGACTACTAAACGCGGTTTCTTTCACACAGAGACCCCTTTACTCTTCCTTATTGTGCACCTGAAAGTCTCAGCGGTTACGCTTGAAAGTTTATATAGGTTTAAATGTTCCTTTCCACTCATACGTTGGAGCACCAGATTGCTTTGGAGGATTCTGTTTGAGCGAAGTTCAATTACGCGTTGGAGATGCACGACAAAGAGATGTGGGCAGAGGAATCGCCCGCATAGACCAGCGTACCATGCAGAAGCTTGGAATAAGTGCTGGCGACGTAATAGAGATTATCAATAAACGCACGACTTCGGCTATCGCTTGGCCTGCCTACAGCGAAGACCAGAACCGCGATATCATCCGAATCGACGGCTTCACCCGCAAGAACAGCGGCGTAGCCATAAACGAGTACGTGGTAGTGCGCCCTGCGAAAGTGAAGACTGCTTTGAGTTTGACGCTTGCACCAGTGGACATGCGGCTTAACGTGGATGAAGACTTCACCAACTTCGTGAAGAACCGTCTCATGGAACGCACTCTCGTTGAAGGCGACACCACCCTGGTCATGATGCTGGGGCACGCTATACCCTTCACAGTATCCAAGACACGTCCGCACGGCATAATCAAAGTCACAACAGAAACGCGGCTAACTATCCTCAACGAGCCAGCGCCAGAAGGCAAAGGCCTGCCGAGGACCACCTACGAGGACATCGGCGGCTTGCACGAGGAAATCCAGCGTGTCCGCGAAATGGTTGAGCTGCCACTTAGGCACCCAGAGCTTTTCCAGCGGCTGGGAATTGAGCCGCCGAAAGGTGTGTTGCTTCACGGTCCGCCTGGCTGCGGCAAAACCCTGCTTGCAAGAGCAGTCGCAAACGAGTCAGAAGCCAACTTCTACAGCATCAACGGCCCAGAAATCATGAGCAAATTCTACGGCGAATCCGAAGCGCGGCTGCGTGAGATTTTCCAGCAGGCTCAGCAGAACGCTCCAAGCATCATATTCGTCGACGAACTGGACGCCATCGCGCCCAAAAGGGAAGAAGTCACTGGCGAAGTGGAAAGGCGCGTCGTCGCTCAGCTTCTGGCGTTGATGGATGGCTTGAGCGGAAGAGGAAACGTCATCGTCATCGGCGCCACTAACCGCCCAGGAGCACTTGACCCCGCATTGCGCAGGCCGGGACGGTTTGACCGCGAAATCGAAATCGGCGTACCCGACAAGAAAGGCCGCTACGAAGTGATGCAGATACACACCCGTGGCATGCCGCTCGCCGAAGACGTCGACCTCAAGAAACTTAGCGATATGACTCACGGCTACACGGGCGCAGATCTGTCCGCGCTGAGCAGGGAAACAGCCATGAAAGCCCTGCGAAGGTACCTGCCTCAGATTAACCTTGAAGAAGAACGCATCCCGCCAGCAGTGCTGGAGAAGATGGAGGTCAAGATGGACGATTTCGTCGGTGCATTCAAAGAGGTCACCCCGACGGCGATGCGTGAGGTCTACATTGAAGTCTCCACTGTCCACTGGGACGACGCAGGAGGCTTAGAAGAAGTTAAGCAGCACCTCAAAGAAGCCGTCGAATGGCCCATTAAGAACCCTGAGATTTTCACGCGGCTCGGTATCAGACCGCCCAAAGGTATTCTGCTGTACGGTCCGCCTGGTTGCGGTAAAACATTACTTGCAAAGGCAGTGGCGACGGAGAGCGAAGCAAACTTCATCACCATCAAGGGACCAGAGGTCTTCTCGAAGTGGGTTGGTGAATCAGAAAAAGCCATCCGAGAAGTCTTCCGAAAAGCAAGGATGGCTGCGCCCGCAGTCATATTCCTAGACGAAATCGACTCAATAACGCCCAGGCGCGGCATGGGAATGTCTGACAGCGGCGTTTCAGAACGGGTCATTAGCCAACTCCTCACCGAAATGGACGGCATAACCACGCTTCAGGACATCGTTGTCATCGCAGCTACCAACCGCCCAGATATGGTTGATAGCGCAGTTCTGCGCCCAGGCAGGTTTGACAGGCTGATCTACGTGCATGAACCCGACGACAAAAGCCGAATGCAGATATTTAAGATCTACACGAAGGGCATGCCACTCACCCAAGACGTCGACCTCAATCAGCTGGCCATGGCGACTAAGTACTACAGTGGCGCCGACATCGAGTCGCTCTGCCGAGAAGCCGCCATGCATGCGCTTAGACGAGACGTTAACAGCAGAGAAGTCACGATGAAAGACTTCCAGGACGCCATGCACGAGATGGGTCCATCGATTTCGCCTGACATGGAGAAATGGTACAAGAGCTTCATGCAGCAAATCCGACAAATACAAAAGCCAGCAACACCAGTTGCTTAAGAAGGAAACACGTATATGCCTCAAATTAAAACTTGGAAAACAAGGCCAGACTACTTTGTAGTGCTGGAAATCCTCAAGAAGAAGGGTGACATGACCGACGACGACCTTTTCACAGCACTCAAAGGCGAATTCGAGGACTTGGGCTTCAAGGACTTCAACGACATCTTGCTGAAGCTTGAGGTCAGCGGCAAAATCCGCACTTCATCTTTGGCGCGTGGAAAACGTCGAATAGAGATGGTCCAGTAACTCCTCTTAACGATGACACAGTACACAGCGCAGCAGCCGGACTCAGCACCAGACGTCGTTATCGTCGGAGGCGGACCCGTTGGTTCGTACGTCGCCCTGCACTTAGCCAAAGCGGGCGTCAAAACTACGGTTTTTGAAGAGCACCCGCAAATCGGGTACCCATCTCACTGCGCAGGTCACATCAGTATCCGAAGCCTAAGAAGCATCGGGCTGTACCCACTTCCAGACGGCATCTTAGAGAACACTTTTCGCACAGCCAACTTCTACTCGTCCAAAGGCACCAAGTTCTCAATTCACCTGGCGCATCCTGTGACAGTTGCCCTCAACAGGGCGCGGTTCGACCAGTGCCTCGCCAAGCAGGCGATGGAGGCAGGTGCAAGCTTTGTTTTAGACACCCGCGTCCAATCACTCGCTATCCGCAACGGCTACGTGAAAGGCGTCAACGTCCAACATGGCTGTGAAGGGATAGAGCAGGTTTCTTCTAAGGTAACGATTGATGCTGAAGGCGTTTCATCGAGGCTTCTGAGGCAGGCCGGCTTAAAGCCGCTCAAGCCCAACGGGCTGGTCTATGGTGTTGAAGCTGAAGTCGACAGCGTGCAGGATGTCGAGCAGGACGGCGTCGAAGTCTACTTGGGTGGGGCTTATGCTTCTGGCTTTTATGGCTGGGTTATTCCGAGGCTTGACGGGTCGGCTAAGGTGGGTTTGGCGACCGACAGGGGAAACCCGCGGGATTGCCTCAAGGCGCTCATGGCGAAGCATCCTGTGGCTTCAAAGCAACTTGGAAAATCCAGAATAACGCAGATCGGCTACCACGCCATAACTTTGGGTGGACCAATCGAAAAGACTTATGCCTCCGGTTTCCTCGCTGTCGGTGACTGCGCTTCGCAGGTTAAGCCGACCACGGGCGGCGGCGTAATATTCGGGTTGACCTGCGCTGAAATCGCGGCGGAAACTGCCAGACAAGCTGTCCAAGCGGGCGATGTTTCAGGCGATGCGTTGCGGATTTATCAGAAACGTTGCGCAGATCTGTTGGGTTTCGACTTTGGCGTCATGCTTCGGCTTCGCAGGTTTCTAAACTCTTTGTCTGACGAGAAAGTGGATGAGATGCTGCGGGTCTGCGGTAAACTCGGCGTGGATAAAGCCCTAAGCAACGAGGACGAAATTGATTTTCAAGGAAAAATGATGCTCAAAGCCGCAGGGAAGCCTTCGATGGTGGCGGCGCTTGCGTATTTCATTTGGCTTTATTTGTCTGCAAACCCTTAAAATCTCGAACGCCAACCTATAGGCGGGAAAAGCAGATGGGCGAATTCGAATACAAGCAGGTCCTCGTGTTCCGCAGCGATTTGAAGATGAGTAAGGGTAAGATTGCAGCGCAAGCTGGGCACGCGGCTATCTGTGCCGCTCAAGCAGCGCGCGAACAGCATAAACAGTGGTGGGAAGATTGGATGTATGAGGGAATGCGGAAAATCGCTGTCAAAGTTCCCAGCGAAAAGGAGCTCAGCGAGTTGGAGGAGGCTGCGGATGAAATGGGTTTACCTCATGCTTTGATTGTTGACCGCGGCTTAACCGAGGTTCCGGAGGGCACCGTAACCTGCTTAGGCATCGGTCCCGCGCCCAATGAAAAGGTTGATAAGTTGACAGGTAAGCTTCCGTTACTTTAGGGCGACCGATTTGTCTGCGCCAGAACTGGACAGAGAACTTGGGCTTGAAGTCTACTTAACCAAGGGTTCTGGCGTAGGCGGGTCCATCCGCATGGCGCCAGAAGATTTCGTTGTTGAAGAGGTTCTGGTTGACGGCTCACGAGCACACGTGAGCGGGGCTACTCCAAGCAGGGTTTTGAATTCGACTCTACAGCGGCAGAGGTTCTTGCTCTGTATTCTGGTAAAACGCAACTGGGACACCCTTGTAGCCGTCAAGAACGTGGCCAAACAGCTCGGCGTCGGTCAGGGTTCGATTCAGATTGCTGGTATAAAAGACGCTAAAGCTGTCACTGCTCAGCACGTGACCATTGACGGCGCCTCGATGGAGGATGTTTTGAAAGTAAACGTCAAGGACATTCAACTCTACGCTATAGGCTATGTTCGCGAGGCCCTTTCAACCTACTACCTGCTGGGCAACCATTTCACCATAAAAATCAAAGCCATCGCGCAAGAGCAATCGACCGTGAAGAAATGGCTAACACAGAATTTCAAGGAACTCGAAACGGTCGGCGGTATCCCTAATTTTTTTGGGCACCAACGTTTCGGAACCACCCGCCCAATCACGCATCTGGTTGGGAAGGCCTTGGTTCAAGGCAAGTTTGAGGAAGCCGCCATGTTCTTCCTTGCAAAGTCAAGCATGCATGAGCATCCAGCTTCGAGGAAGGCGCGTCAGCAGTTGGCGGAGACACGGGATTTCAAGAAGGCTTTGGATGGTTTCCCGAGGCAACTTCGTTTCGAAAGGTTGATGCTGGCTCATTTGGCAACGAGCCCCACGGATTTCATTGGCGCTTTCCAGCGGTTACCTCTTAAGCTGCAAGAGCTTTTTGTTCAGGCCCATCAATCTTTGCTGTTTAACCGTTTTCTTGGCAGCAGACTCAAGGCTGGCTATGCTTTGGATAGAGCTGTGGTCGGCGATTATGTTGTGGGCGTCGAGCGTTCGGGTTTGCCTTTGACCAAGTTTTCAAAAATGGTTTCTCTTCAAGACGAGGCAGCGATAAACGAGCGGGTCAAAGCTGGCAAAATGCGCGTTGCTTTACCTATCATCGGGGCTCGTCAGAAGCTTTCAGAAGGTGTAATGGGGCAGATAGAGCAGGAGATTCTTGAGGACGAAGGGATCAAACTGGATGAGTTGCGGTTGAACCAGTTGTCGAGAGTCGGCGGTGGTGGTGGCCTACGGACTGTAGCTGCTTCAGTCGGCGACTTCAAATTCGATGTTTCAACAAGCGCTGAGGGTGAAGGCTGTCAAGCAGAGTTGAGCTTCATGTTGCATCGAGGTTGCTACGCCACAGTGCTTCTAAGAGAAATGATGAAACCCACTGACCCACTGGCGGCTGGCTTCTAGGGGCTTTCTATTCTACTAACATTACGGTGGGTTCATTTTTCAGCAGGTTCTGCGCGAAGGTCTCCGCCTGCTTCAAGTCGTTCGCGTTTGGTCTGCCCTTGTTTAAGCCGCCGCCGATTTTGAGAAGCCCATAAGTGTCGAAGCCTCCGCAGTTAAATTCCCCAATAACTGTGAGGCCTTTGGATTGCAGTTTCTCTTTGAGTTGCTGGTGGAATTTGGCTGCTCCTTTCCCTGTTCTGCCACTAGTGGAGAAAATGAAGACTTTTTTGCCTGTAACCTGTGGAATTTTGTCTGCGAATTCGAGGAGTTTCTTGTCGAGTTTTCCGAGGTAGACACCGGAGCCAAAGCCGACCAAGTCATAGTTTGAGAGTGCGTTTAGGTCGGCCTGCTGTGGAGTTTTTATTTCAGCGCCAAGGGTGCTGGCGATTGTTTGAGCCACTTTTTCTGTATTTTTATGATGATAAGAAATGAGAATTATCATTGATTTCATGCAATCGTAACCTTCTGTTTTCAAGTGAAGGTTAACTGGTATTTTAGCTGTTTGGTTAACCGCCTGCTTGGTGCTTTTAGGTTGTAATTTTTTGCAGAAGGAATAATTCCAAAAATACTTGAACGCGAAGACAGTCAGCAAGAAGCCCTTGAAAACCTTCCGGACAAAGCGGTCCTTGCTAAGCCAAGTAACGTTGATAAGGAAGACGCTAGTTCAGTTTTCTTCAGGAAGCCTATTTTCATGGCAACTGAACATCCACCTCAATGCGTCATACCACTTCATAAGCCCAGCAGGAGAGAACTGGTATTCTTCTTCATATCCGGCGTTCTGGTAAGCGTCCCGATGGCTTTGTTCTTCTCAAACGCTTATCCACTCGTTCCAGTTATCGTTTCAACAACCCTTTTTGCGCCGTTCGTCGAGGAGATGGCTAAGGTTTTTCCCCTGTTTTATAGGCACGGCGAAACTGAAAGGTCCCTTGTGACGTTGGGCGTCCTCATCGGGCTCGGCTTTGGGCTTTCAGAGTTTTTTCTGTACGTGGTCTTCTTAAATGTCCCGCCTATCGCCAGAATTCCCGGCGTCATCTTTCACGCGTCGAGCGCTGCGATAACCGCTTATGGAATAGCCAAAAAGAATCCGCTACCGTTCTACTTGCTTTCGGTTGCGCTTCACGCCGCAAACAACCTCTTCGCAGTCGTAAACATAAGCTTAGGCGTGTTCGTCGAGCTGGTTGTCGTGATTGGCGCTTATCTTCTCGCTTGGCGCTTCTACCATCAGGCTTCAACCGAGAAAATCGTGGTGTAGCTTTAGCCTTTGTCGGTTCTCGCTAAGTCGCGGAGCCTGTTGACTCCGTCTATTTCACCGATGAAGTCGGCGACGCTTTTCGGGACAAGCTTCTTCCAGCTGTCACTGTTCTGAAGCATTTTTTCCCTGATGACGGTTGACATGTACTGTTTCCTGTTGAAGAAAGGTATGTCCTTGACGGTATAGCCTGCTTCAGTAAAGAGCCTCTGCGTCAGAGCCTCGTTGGTGTAGCATACGTTAAACTTCGGAGTGTACCCCTCGACTGCACTTACCCAAAGCATGTGCAGGTGAACGTCTGGAACCGGCACGATCCAGAGTTTGGCGGCGCTGATTTTTGCTTCATGGAGTGCGTTGCGAATCATAACCAGCCTTTCTCCCGCTGTGAACGGATTGTTCAGCTTGTGGCTGTACTGTGCGCTGCCGATGACTATTACCAGTTCATCGACTTCTTTGAGAATTGCCTTGACAGCGCCGAGATGTCCCAGATGGAAGGGCTGGAATCTGCCAACGTATAATCCCCGATTAACCAAGCGTCTCATCGCCACTTGACGTTAAGCCAACGTGCTTTTATGATTTGTGCTAAAAGGGCAGTGGCTCAGGTAGCTTTTTGAGGACAAATTCAACGGGAAAAACCGTGAGGTTTCCGTCGACCACTCGTACGTGGCTTGGGCTTGAAAAGCCTCTTTTCTCCCTATTTAGAAGCGCAACTTTGAGCCTTAACCCGCCGCCGTAGCCGCCTAACGTGAAGTCGGATTTGACGACGCGGTGACAGGGCACAATCGGAGCGAAGCGGTTTGAAGCCATGACGTTTCCGACGGCTCGTGCGCCGCCGCCCACTGCTTCAGCCAAAGCCCCATAAGTAGTTACGTAGCCGACCGGAACCTGAAACGTCGCCTTAAGCACAATCTGCGTATAAGCAGGTAGTAGCGAATAGGCAAATGGAAACGACGCGGAGACGCCTTCGCCGTCGTAGACCTTCTTAAACGAAGAAACGGTGTTTGCTGCCAGCGCTGAAGGCTTTTCCACAAACTGGAAAGGTTCGTTAAACGGTATCTCAGACAGCAAGCCTTTGTTTGTCTTCTCTTGGCTTTCAGCGAACCAAGTTACCAAGATTTCGTCGTTCTTACAGGCTACGCCGAACCATATGCCCTCAAGGTTTTTGGTGTAGACTTCAATCATCTTTGCTTTGACCTCATTCATCCTCTAAAGAGTGTTGTGTATGTTAAAGTTTTGCAGAAGAAAGCTTTTTCAGCCCGCACATTCCATGCAGATTGCGATTACCTTGACGTTTTCAACTGGCTGCTGACGACCCAGCACGCCCTTCGCAAGCACAGTCACGTAGCCGACTGGTTTGCCGCATTTTTGACATCTAACAGGGTTGGAGACCATTTCAAGTCATCACTCCACGTTGGAATTGGTTAATAAGTAACCTTAATAATTTGTCTTGTATATAACAACGGGAAAAGGCGAAAATTATGGAAGGTTACGGACCACAACTACCCGAAATACCGCAGATTCCAATGTACCCGCAGGCACCTCAGGACCCACAACAGCAGCAGGCTCAGCAGGGCATGGCTTGGATGCCGGGCGCCACAACTGTCGGCGTCGTCTTCAAGGGCGGAGTGCTCTTGGCAGCGGAGAAAAGGGTAACTTACGGTTACTTCGTCATGAGCAAAGGCGGGAAAAAAGTCTTCAAGGTTACTGACCGCATCGGCGCCGCATGCGCGGGCCTCATCGGCGACATGCAGATTCTCGCAAAGGAGATGGAGGCGCAAGCCAACCTCTTCAGTATGGACACGGGCAGACCGATCACCGTGCGTGCTGCAGCCAAACTGATGGCTAACGTGCTGTTCAACCGTCGGTACGCGCCGCTTTTCACGCAGACAATCGTGGGCGGCTTAGACGAGGATGGGTCCTCGCTTTTCGTGCTGGACGTTTTAGGCTCGTTGATACCTGACAAATACGCGGTCGTAGGCACAGGAACGGAAATCGCCATCGGCGTAATCGAAGAAGCTTACAAGGAAACCATGACTGCGGCTGAGGCGAAGGAGCTTGTTATGCGTGCGATAAAATCGGCAATCAGCAGGGATTCAATGAGCGGCGACGGCATCGACTTCCTGACCATAACTAAGGAAGGCATAACTGAAGAATCAGTAAAGTTCTAAACCCGACTTTTTCCTTCGATTTTTCCTACATCTTCAGCGGCGCATAGACGCTTGATTAGCCTAAGGATTGAAACGTTATGTCGTTTGAACTCAGTTTAGACGAAGGGAAATTCCTAATCAACTTAGCAAGAAACACCGTTAAAGAATACCTTGAGAACGGCGAAACTCTCAAGCCGCCGAAGGACACGCCGAAGAAGATGTTTGAGCACTGCGGCGTCTTCGTCACCATCAACAGCGTCAGTCACGGCGAAAAGGAGCTGCGCGGTTGCATCGGCTATCCGTACCCCACGAGCCCGCTTGTCGAGGCAGTCATAGACTCGGCAATCAACGCCGCAACGCAGGATCCAAGATTTTACCCGCTCAGCCTGAAAGAGTTGAGCAGTGTCGTCTTCGAAGTCAGCGTGCTAACGCCGCCGGAGCCGGTTCAAGTCGACAACCCAGAGCAGTACGTCAACAAAATCAAGGTTGGAGAAGACGGCTTAATCGTCGAGAAAGGCTTCTACAAGGGTTTGCTTCTGCCTCAGGTGCCCGTTGAGTGGGGCTGGTGCGAGGAAGAATTTCTCTGCCAATGCTGCGTCAAAGCAGGATTGCCCCCTGACAGTTGGCTGACAAAAGGCGCCAAGATATCCAAGTTCAAAGCCATCATCTTCGAGGAGCAGGCACCTAACGGCGAAGTTAAGCGCCTTAGCCTAAACAAATAGCCTGTTAATCCTGCAATACTTCTTCTACGATTGCTTGCGCCCGATCCAAACCTCTGTACCTGTTGGAGAACCTGTTGAGCGCTAACATGTTTCTCTCAAAAGACTCCTGCTCGTCTTCCATTCTTGCAACGGCTTTCTCCAGCTGCTTCTTGTTCTTCACCATTATCGAGCAGTTCAGATCCTGAAGTTTTGCGGCGTTTCCCAACTGCTCTGGCTGAGTGGGGATGCAGATGCTTGGTTTCCCGTACTTGACGGTTTCGAAGCATGTTGCGTGTCCGCCGCTGAAGATCACGAATTCGGCGTTGCGCATGCATTCTGCCCGTTCTTCTGCGGAAAGCCACGTGTGGAGTTCGCAGTTGCCTATTTTGGCCAAGGCTTTCTTGCCGGGCGTGCCAAGGCTGATGACGCATTTTGTATTCTGCGTTTTAAGTACTGGCAGCAGGATTTTGAGCATTCGGGCTCTCGTTCCAGGCGGACCGCTTATTGGCACAAAAATGTGTTGCTTTTCTCCTTTAACTGGCGTGGTGTCAACGAAGCTTCCGACGTACTCAACTTTGTCGCCTAAGTCCATGCCGCCGATGTTGCCGACGCTGTACTCTGAAATAGTGTAGGGCGGCGGGTTGTCAGGTATGATTATTCTTGACGATTGCTTTACATATCGTTCGATGAGCCTTTCACCTGGGTTCAGGAAAGCTGAGAAGCCGTAGCTTGGGCGAATTAGGTTGGCAATATAAACCGAGGGGAAACCCCACCTTTGAGCAAGCCTCAACGCGTTTATGTCGCCGTCCGCTATGAGGAGGTCGGGCGCTAATTCATGGATGTTTTCTCTCAAGTCGTAATAGCGGTGGATGGTTTCCCAAGCATTGGAGTTTTTTATTTCAAGCCTGTTCTTCTCGAAGTTAAACATGGGAAGCGGCAGAAAAAGGTTGACGAGTGAGGCTGAAGTGACTATGCCGGAGGCGTTCTCGTACCAGGAAATCGGCGTGCACTTGTAGACGTTGACGAACTCTTTCTGCAGCATCTCGTAGGCTTTGCCGCCTGAAAAAAAGAACATTTCATGACTGCGGCGGCCTTTCTGCAGTTGCTTCGCTAACGGAATAATGCGTGAAACATGGCCTAAGCCAAGCTCTGAGCAGCTAAATAGCAACCGCATGGCGGATACAGATAGCGCGACGATTTATTTTAACCATGCCCATGTTCCTAGGCTTGCGAAAGTAAGAGGTTTTAAGCTAGTTGCCGCCACTAAACTGTTATGTTTGTTCCCAGAAAAATCCGTGAAGAAAAGCTGAGGCAAATACTCGCAGACGACGTTGGATTGGGCGACGTCACAGCCCAAACAATTATCCCTCCAAACTTGACCGTGAACGCGGTTGTCATAGCAAAAGCTGAAGGGGTAGTGGCGGGAATCGAAGAAGTAACCATTCTGGCCGAATCATTGGGGCTGAAGGTTGCGGCTAAAGTCGCAGACGGAGCCGCAATCAAGAACAAGCAGGTGCTGATGCAGATTACTGGCGACGCCCAAACCCTCCTGTCAGCTGAGAGGACGATGCTGAACCTGGTTTCGCGGATGAGCGGAATCGCAACGGCTACTCGAACGTTAACTGAGAAACTCACGAAGGCAGGTGCCAAAACCAGAATCGCGGCGACACGCAAGTCAGCGCCCGGGCTGCTTTACTTTGACAAGAGAGCCGTGGCTATCGGCGGCGGTGACCCGCATAGGCTTCACTTGGACGACATGATATTGATAAAAGACAACCACGTCGCAATCGTCGGAAGCCCCGAGGTAGCGGTTAAAAAGGCAAAAGCAAACGCTTCCTTCACCAAGAAAATCGAGGTTGAAGTGACCAAAGTTTCAGACGTCTTGAAGGTTGCAGAGGCAGGGACCGACGCGATTTTGCTCGACAACTTCTCGGTTGAACAGGTCAAAGAGGCAACGGATGCCCTTGCGAAAGCGGGTTTCCTGGGCAAAATAGTCTTGGAGGCAAGCGGCGGCATCAAAGCCGAAGACATCATCGATTACGCAGCGGCGAAGGTCGACGTCATAAGCCTGGGGCAGTTAACGCACAGTGTCAAGGCCTTGGACATCAGTTTAGAAATTGTGGGGAAAGAAGGCTAAAGCCCAGCCTTTATCGTTAAGGTCTCTACTATGGCGCCGACGGTCAGCAGAATAGCGCATATCCCAATTAGAATTCCAGCATTTCTGAGTTCTCGTGGCCACTTCCGTTGCATCAACCTGCGAAACAGCCAAAGACTTTCGCTCATACCAATCGAGTAGGAAACGTACTCTATCGAGAAGACCACAGCTATAAGCGCCAATGCCAAGACTGCAGTCGACGCCGATATGGGTTGAGTTGTCGCTTGAAAGTTGCTGGAGCTTTCTACTCTGAGTTCAGCCCCCAGGGCGATGCCTGTGTTAAGCATAATGAAGAGGCCAAAGACGGCTCCGAACATGGGGATGAACATTGCTAGGCAGAGAGGGAAATTGTTGAAAAAGATGGATGTTGCCAGTTGAATCGAGCCTTGAGTGGTGGTTTGATTTATGCGGTCGTAGATTTGCTGTGACTCAGAGGTGCTTAGGGGCACGAAGGTTCCGGCTATTGTCACCACTATTGCGAGGACCAAAAGCAGCAGAAAAAGGTACAGTCTCTTACGTCTTATAGAAGCGTTTTTCCAGAACGAAGGGTAACCAAGGCTCATTCGTTCATCCTCTTTCATTCTCTCGCTGCAACTTGGAGCGCACGAAATCCTCGCGCACAAGGGTTTAATGTTTCCAGTAATTTAACCTTTGTCAGAATTTTGTCCACATCACCGTAGCTCCGGCAATGCTCAGTTGCAATGTGCAGCGGTTCAACCAGCACCGAAGCGGCGTGATAAGTGTGCGTTAAATCGAATCCTAAATTTTGCTGACTGCTTTAAGAGTTTTTTCGGCAGCGGATGCGCTGAACAAAAGGTCGTCGACGGTCGCTGTGAAGGTCGAGAGTGCGCAATCGCAGATTATCTCAGTGATCACTCTGTTCCCGTCAAGCGTGGTTTTCACGCTCAGCTTAGGTGGTGTTTTAAAGTTGTCTGGGGAAACGGCGTTGGCGACTGCTTTGGCAAGCCTTTCATCGGTGTATTCAAGAGTTATTGTTGCTTCCAATCTTTTCGCCCTTCAACTGTTTGCCGACAAGTTCGTCGACGGTTTTTACGAAAGATTCTATCTTGTCCAGCGGCGCTTGAGCTCCCGCGGCGATGTTGTGTCCTCCGCCTTTGCCGCCGTTAGCTTCCGAAGCCAAACGCATGACTTCTCCGAGGTTTACGCCTTTTCGGATGGCCGCCTCGGTTGTTCTCGCTGAAAATTTGGCGATGTTTTCTTTTTCAACGTTGGCAAAAGCTATGAGGGGCTTTTCGTTGTTGGCAAGTCCTGACACGATTATGGATGAGACGGTTCCGATGATTTTTTCGTTGATGAAGTCTTCCCCGTAGATGACGTATATGTTTTGGAATTCGCGCATGCGTTCGGGTTTTTCAGCTACCCAACCAAGGTACTTGTTTATGTTCTTGCGGTATTCGTCCAAGATTTTGTTGGCTTCTTCCAACGCGGCTTTGCGGTCACCCATACAGATTGCGATGCCGAGGCTTGGCCTATCCATTCGTCCCGTCGAGTTTAATACAACCGCGAATTCCCTTGCATCACGCAACGCGGTGTTAGGCTCTTCTTTGGTCAGGACGTAGACGTACCCGATGAGATTTTCTACTTCCATATGTAAGCCCTTGGACAACAGGTGATCCGCCAAGGCGGAACACAGCTTCTTCCTTTCGTTGTCGGTTAAGTCGCATAGCGATCGCCACCTGTCGCCCTGCTTAATTGGAATGTCGAGGCTCGCAAGGAAGGCTAAGGCTTTGTCTTCTTCTCCGCTTAAGCCTGGAATGAAAGGGTTGGTCGTGGTCGCAAGCATCTTGTGGATGGGCCGTGTTTCCCTGCCGAAGAACGTTAGGTCTTTCTCAACCTTCAGCAAACCCGCTGCGACCGCGTCGTCGACGATTATCTCGTTTAGGCTGCAGAGTTTCCGCTGATCGTACTTGTCCTGCATGTCACCTAATGCGCCGACCAAGGCTACGGGCGCCAAATCCACATTTGTGGCATTAACCGCTTTAGAGACAAAGTAGGCTACTCCTGAGCCGCTGACGTCGGAGGCACCGTCGATTCCGAACATGTGAGGGTTAACCTGAAAGAAGTTCTGGTTGGTTGACTCGCCATTCACTTGGTGATGGTCAAGGATCAGCGCCTTAAATTGTGGGATCTTTTCGTTTAGCAGGTCGAGGTATCCGCTGCCGAAATCGGTTAGGATGACGAGTGCTGGTTTGTCGTTGACGATTTCACCGATGATTTTTTCGTCAAGCTGCTGAGTGATCCTGATTCTGAACTTGGCGTCAAGTCGAAAGAGAGTTTTTCCCATGACTCCTGCGGCTGCAACGCCGTCGGCGTCTAAATGCGAAAAAACGTGGATGAACCCGTCTTTTTTGTTTGTCTCTAAGATTATTTTTGATGCTTCCGCTGCGGATGCTAAGAAGCGGTCGATTGATTCTTGCTCGGCAGCCATCCAGAGTCCACTCTCTGGCTAAAACGTAACGATCAGATTTAAAGCTAGGCATCAGAAAGAAAACGAAAAATCCCAATACGGGGTGGCGCTTATGTTACTGATGCGATCTTGGCTTCGTATTTCCAGTTCTTCGGCAAAACGCCTTCGCGTTTGTAGTACCGTGAAAGCTTGTGGATTCTTGCTTCGATGATCTGCATGTTGCGTTTGTTATGCAGATCCTTTTTGTTCTTGTCCAAATGCACCGCGAGGCTCTGGGCCTTCTTCATCAGGTTCGTGAGGTCCTCAGGCATGGTTGGGGCTAAACCTGCGCCTTCCAAGGCGTCGCTTATGCTTTTGCCGATAATGGGTTTGGCAAGTGGGATGGCGTACTGGTCTCTGAGTATGGTGCCTATGCTACTGGTTGAGTGACCTTCCTTGGCAAGTTTGATTATGAAGGCTTCGACTTCTTCAGGCTGATACTTGCACCAGCTTGGAGGCCTTCGGCTGACTGGGCGTATCGAATGTGACTTTCCTTTTTCCTGCTTTGGCATCTTTACACCTTAATGTGCACCTAAACCACGACGAGCCAATATTTAAAAGTAATCCCGTTGAGAAGTTGTTCGGAATAAAAGGTGGTCTTGTCTTTTTTATTGGAACAGTTTTGGCTCTGATAACACCGGCAACTCTTCTTCTGTTTGTGTTGGTGAATCTTGCGATTTTTCCCAAATAGATTCAAAAAATGTTTTCATTACTTTTAAAAACTGAGGATGGTTTGACCAAAGGCTTGGTATGGGCACCCCCCTTGCTAAAGATATGCACAAATCAACTTCGGCACCATCGAAGATTGTGACGTCAACTGGCGCGGGAGAAGAAAGATATCTTATTTCGAACAGAGGATTTTCCTGTAGGCTTTGAATGATTTTCTGTGTAGACTCGTCGTCTTGGTGTTTCTCTGTAACTATTCGCATCCTCACGCCTCTATCAACAGTTCTCTTCAATCCTGGGCAGGCTTCAACTAATGAACCACTAATTGCTCTCCAGTTCGCAATGCTATCTATGTTTTTTTTAGCTTTTTCATGTCTATCTATGAAACACTTTAAGAAAAGTTTTTTCGATGAGCAGATAACAAACTGTGGATCTTCGGGCAGAGGCGGAGTATTTGGGTCGCTGTCTTGAATGCTGTTAAGAACCTCTGTTGATTCTCTTTGGAGGTCCACGTATTCCTGTGTCTTGTTTTGCATCAATAGGTCGAAGCCTTCCCGCATTGGGGTAGCTCTGTACATCACAGGTTCACCTACTATTTTCTCTGCTAACCCCAACTTTTCTAGAGACAGCATCACTCGGTAGGCGTCTGATCGATAGGCGTTTGAAGCCTTGGCGATTGCTTTCACTCCCGCTGTTCCGAGCTTTGCAAGGTTGAAGTAAATTGTCGCCTGCAAACGTGTGAGTCCCAAGTTCATCAAGGCGGGAATGCAAGTGCTGTTTTTTTGACTCATATTATCTGCCCAGAGGATTTTTCAGTTCTCCAACGGATTTCAACCTTATTTATTTTTTCCCAAACATCTTCCAAACCCTTAGTCGCATGGAAGAACTTACCGCTGGCCGAATCCATCGTAACTCCGATTTTTAATTCTGCAATCAAGTGATGCAAACTGCTCAGTGAGAAATGAATCGGTTCAGTAGCGACCCGTCATAGGGGTGCTTCGGATGGAGCATTGATTAGCCTGTAAGAGTGTGGCTCTCTAACAAACACTTAAACCACTTTTCTCAGATAAGAGCCGCTTACCATTAAAATGGAGAAAAAGAAAATGGAAAACAAAATGGAATTAGGCAAAAATAAGATCGTAGCTATTGTCGTCAGTATACTGCTCATTGTTTCGATGTCTGCTTCATTGATACTCATCCCGAACGCCAAAGCAGCGACAACACAAAATTTCTCGACTTATGCTTACATAGCGGTTTCAACTAACCCAGACGGCGTCGGCCAAGCAACTGAAGTTATCATGTGGCTTAACGTTGTATGCCCCGCAGCGGATTTGTCAAATACCATTCGGTGGCACAACTACGAACTCATCATAACGGCGCCCGACGGTACAAACACAACAGAGAGCTGGCCAATTTGCTGGGACACAACATCGGCACAAGATTATTCCTTCACACCTACTGCAACCGGTACATACACACTTACTTTCGAGTTTCCAGGACAAAATTACAGCTTCCCAATAGTGACCACCTTTTTCGGCGGTACTAACGCTGCAGACGAAGGCAACTATTATGAACCTAGCTCAGCCTCATGCACCCTCACTGTCCAATCAACTCCAATAGCCGCGTTACCAACAACTCCGCTTCCAACAGCTTACTGGACACGGCCAATCTACGGCGAGAACCCCAACTGGTACACAGTTTCGTCAAACTGGCTTGGCGACGGCGCACCAGGATACACAGGCTTCGCAGGAACATACAACCTAGGAGGCAACGGTGAACAATTAGCCGGAGCAAGTGACGTCGTAGGCTCACTCACTGGGCACATAATGTGGACCCAAGCCATCGAGCTCGGCGGAGTGGTTGGAGGAAACCAAACTTCAATTGCTGGTGACACATACTTCGAGGGTTCTGCGTACAACCAACGATATGTCAACCCGATAATAGTCGGCGGAATGCTCTACTACAATCCACCTGTATCATTTGCAGGCGCAAACTCTGGGAACCTCACTTGCGTCGATTTGACAACTGGAAAAGTACTTTGGGTCGGTCCTAAAGTGCAGATTTCATTCGCTTACATCTACGATGTTCAAGACCCTAACCAACACGGAGTTTACCCGCCAATCTTGTTCACAGCCAACTTTGCACAAGCCTATGACGCGTACACTGGAGCTTTCATGTTCAGCGAAACCGGCGTTCCATCAGGCACAACTGTACTAGGCCCTAACGGTGAACACCTCATACTTGTCCTCAAGAACTATGGGACAAATGCGAACCCGAACTATTACCTACAAGAGTGGAATTCATCAAGACTATGGGGCAACAACTATTCCGGTTCATCGACATCACCACCAGTAGTTCCACCGGTAAGCACTCAAAATGGTCTCTCAGCAAACTGGGCAGGCGGCTACATTACAACTATGGGCTTTTACGGTCCTACACAGACCTGGGTTCCCTCCGTCTATGACTTCAACGTTTCCGTTCCGTACCTGAACACTGCTGGATCAATCACTGAAGTCGGAGCCATCACTAACGATGTGCTGCTCTGCGAAAACGGCAGCCTACCATCAGCAGGAACTTTCTTGTTCGGCGGTGCGGAAAGCAGTACTCCATACGGATACTTCGCGGTCGACATTGCCCAAGGCAGTTCGTTAGGCTCGATAGTGTGGCACCAGACTGAAACAGCGCCATCAGGAGACGTCAGTGTCCTGGAAGCTGGAATTGACCCGGTGAACATGGTCTTTGTTGAGTACTGGAGAGAAACCGCACAGTACGTTGGCTACAGTTTAACGACTGGCGAGAAGCTCTGGGGTCCAACGACGCCTCAAGCTGACCTTGACTACTACGGCAGCCCTGCTTCAGGTAGCTTGACAAACGCGTTTGCTTACGGAAAGATGTACAGCAGTGCATACGCAGGCATCGTTTACTGCTACGACACAAAGACTGGAAAAATCCTGTGGACTTACGGCAACGGCAATACAGCGGATAACAGCACGAACTCAGGCGTTGAAACTCCATTTGCCCGCTATCCAACATTCGTCAACGCTATCGGTAGCGGTCTCGTGTACCTAGTCACCACTGAACACACAATCGAAACTCCGCTGTTCAAAGGTGCAGTGGCAAGCGCTATCAACGCAACAACCGGCAAGCTGGTCTGGTCAGTATCAGACTATACAGGCGAATTCGAATATTTCAGTTACGCAGCAGCAGACGGATATAACACGTGGTTCAACGGCTACGACGACTCAATCTACGTCGTGGGCAGAGGTCCAAGCGCTACGACAGTTACGGCGTCGCCATCTGTCACGACATACGGTGACAACGTGGTCATAAGCGGCACGGTCATGGATATCTCGGCGGGTACAACGCAGGCGGAGCAAGCAGCAGACTTTCCGCATGGAGTGCCAGTCAGTTCAGACGCAAGCATGGAAGCATGGATGGGCTACGTCTATCAACAGCAGGCAGAACCAACTAACTTTACAGGTGTTCCAGTGACGATCAGTGTTACAGACTCTAACCACAACACACGCGTAATCGGCACAACCACTACTGACGAGAATGGAGTGTTCCATCTGACTTGGACGCCTGACATCACAGGCAACTACACGGTCTATGCAACATTCGCAGGAACCAACGGCTACTATGGATCAAGCTCTGAAACCTTCTTCAACATAATGAACACACCGGCAACAGCAACACCGACAGCTACGCCAGCCACCAACTTAGCTTCCAACACGACAGTCGAATACGGAATCGTCGCGGTCATAATCGTGATCGTTATCATCGGCGCCGTATTGGCAATGCTGACCGTCAGAAAAAGACCATAAGGTGAAAAACATGGAATCAACATCACCTTCCCCCTCTTTTTTGGGTTCAAAAACAGGTCTGGAAAACCAAAAGGGGCTGAAAAAGCTCTGGCATATTTTCAGGCTATATAGCAATAGCTGCTATTGTGTTTGAAGCATTTTCTTTTTTCTCCTTTAAAAAAGAATGATGCCAGAACCCCAGCAAACCCTTTTTCCAGTTACTGGTTTTCTAGCTTAGCAGACCGCGGATCTACCGCTTGTTGCTGTACCAATCAACAAATTTTTGAATGGCGTTTGCTCTATGCGAAAACCTGTTCTTCTCTTCAATTGTCATTTCTGCAAATGACCTTCGGCTACCAGCGGGCTGAAATACAGGGTCAAAGCCGAAAGCTGATCTGCCGTTCGTCTTGCGTTCAGATAAGGTTATTTTGCCGAATGATTCACCCTCAAAGCATTGAGGCTCACACAGGGTTTCGTCAAGGTAAGCTATTACTGACTTGAACTTTGCGCCTCTGCCTTTGACGCCGTTCATCAGCTTAAGGATGCCGCTGTTGTGAATTGTCTTGTACACGTAGGCTGCATAGGGACCAGGAAAGCCATCAAGAGCTTCGATGAATAAGCCCGCGTCTTCCACGAAAATCGGCAACCTCATACGGTTAAATGCGTTAGCAACCGCTGCCTCCGCGATGGCTTTCAGACTTTCGCTTTGAATTTCGTCACCTTTAACCCGCAGCATCGCAACTGAAAATCCGAACGGGGCGAGGAGACTTCGGGCTTCGTTGAATTTGTGGATGTTTCCCGTCGCGAAAAAAATAACTTTGCCTTTGAGTACGCAATCTTCACTGTTTCCTTTCTTCGACATAGCGGCCACGCCTCTCTATCTCACGGATTTTCTCATAAACCTTTTCCGCCTCCTCAGAGTCAACAATGCAGCTATAGCCGGAAAGGACCCATTTGAAGCAGTCTTCCCAGAACGTGTAATGGGTGCTCTGCAGTGCCCGCTTTATGAGATGTAAGTCTACACCTTGGGCTTCGACCTCGCTGTTCTTCTCGCCTAAGCCGAAGTCGACGAAGTAGGTTTTTCCTTCGGGGTTTAAGATCATATTTGAGGTGGTCAGATCGCCGTGGATTAGGCCGTGACTGTGTAGTTTTCCGATTAATTTGCCGATTGAGGCACAGATTTCGTGGCGACGCTCCTCCGTTACCTGATTTAGCAGCTGCTTGACTTGTTTTCCCTCGATGTACTGCATGGTGATTGAGGCTTCGGGTACGTTGACCATGTATATCAGCGGCGTGGGCACACCTGCGGCTTTGGCTTCATGCATCAGCTGCGGCTCGTGTATGGTGCGGTACATTCGGATTTGCTGATCTAACGCTTCGGGGCGATATTTCTTTGGAACCCGCACCTTGACTACGACCTTGATTCCATGCCAGTCGGCTATGTAGAGGCTTGCTTCCGCGCCTTTTTTCATCAGCGACTTTTCACTCAGCATATCCATGGCACATCCACCTTGTCCACTCTCCACCGAAGCTTCACGTAGCTCTCATCCATAGCCGTCCGCAAGCCGTGCGTATAAGCCAAGACTCCTGTCCATGCAATCATGGCGCCGTTGTCCGTGGCGAACTCGAGCGGAACCACATGAAACGATGCGTCGTGCTCTCCAGCTATTATGTCAAGCATCGCCTGCAACCGCCTGTTAGCCGCCACTCCGCCCGTCAGCAAAACCTCTTTTTTCTCGGCGTGAGCCAGCGCCCGCTCCGTGACCTCAGTAACCATCGAAAATGCCGTTTCCTGCAGGCTGTAACACAGATCTTCCAACACGCAGCCCTTCTGCAGCGCCGAGGTCGCAGCTGTCAAAAGTCCACTGAGAGACAAATCCATGCCTTTGACCACGTACGGCAAAAATACCAAGTTTTTGCCTTTGGCTGCCAACTGCTCCACGGCGGCGCCCAGTGGCAAACCTTTGCGGTGGCGGAGCCCAGCTTCCCTGGCGAAAACGTCCAAACAGTTGCCGAGGGCAATGTCCAATGTTTCGCCGAAGACCCTGTAGCGTCCCGCTTCAAAAGCTGTCACCATGGTGTTGCCGCCTGAAACGTAAAGGGTCACGGGGTCAACTACGCCTGTCATCAGTTTCCCGATTTCGATGTGCGCAACAGAGTGGTTGACACCGACAAGCGGAATTTCAAGGTAAGATGCTAAAGCTCGGGCGACGGTGGCTCCAGTGCGGAGGCTTGGACCAAGCCCTGGACCCTGAGAAAACGCGATTACTGACAATTCAGAGGGTTTTATGTCTGCCTCTGTCAAGGCATCTTTGACCACTAGGTCGGCGACCTCAGCGTGATGCCTTGCAGCTTCCCGCGGGTGGATGCCACCTTCTGTGGGAATGTAGCTGTCTGATTTGTTGGCAAGTATCTCGCCTTTGAAGCCAGCTATGCCAACGCCGAAGTCATCTGCTGAAGATTCAATCCCTAAGCAGAAGCCCTCTGTCTTTTGCCATTTGGTCTGCTTGTTTTTCATTGATTTCACGTTTTCTTAGGGGATACATATTTTTATCTGGATTCAACGCTTATATTCTAATTGCATTATCTGGAACTGATAGTAGATGCCTAAACGTAATGACCTTGAACAGAAAGCACTCCATTATGTCGTGAACACCGGCTACCAAGGCGTGCTCCAATCAGACTTATGGCGTGAACTTGGCGCAAGCAGCCGAGAAGGCTCTCGAGTCTCTATCAAACTTGAGGAAAAAGGCTTGATCCGCCGAGAAAAAGAACTTCAGGAAGGCAGATGGACTTACAGGCTTTACCCGAAGAGACTGCCCGCATCAATAGAAACTATCATCGACTGCCCCTGCCTGCTCTGCCCAGACAACGCAAGATGTGACCCGACCACGGCGATTTCACCGAAAAGTTGCCCAAGACTCACGGACTGGATACTTAATTTGGGCAAAGAAAGCTCTGCCGCGGCCACAGCAGCCGCCGAGGCAACTGCTCCCGACCCAAGCGTGCAAGACATAGAAGGAACTGATGACTCCGTTGCCGAAGGCTTGGATTCGAGATAGAAAACGGGAGTTCTACTACAGAAAAGCCAAGGCGGAAAACTACCGCAGCAGAGCCACCTACAAGCTTGTTCAAGCCAACGAGAAGTACGGGTTCATAAAAAGAAACGACATCGTGGTTGATTTAGGCGCTGCCCCAGGCGGATGGATTCAAGCGGCAAGGAAAATGACTGGAAAACACGGCTTCGTTTTAGGCGTTGACCTTAAACCGATTGAACCTTTCACTCAAGAGTACATTCGAACCATAATCGCTGACTTGACTGACGCAGACATCGTCCAGCAGATTCTGTCTTTTTTGCCGCGGAAAGCTGACGTCGTGATTTCTGACGCGGCGCCTAACATAACGGGCGTCTGGGAGGTTGACCATGCAAGGCAAATCGACTTGGCCACGAAAGCGTTAGGCATCGCACAGTGTCTGATGCATCCCGGCGGAAACTTCTTTGTCAAAGTGTTCCAAGGTAACCTGCTCGACGAGTACACTCAGACGTTGAAAGCCAGCTTTGAAAACGTCAAGATCGTTAAGCCTCAGGCAAGCCGCGCTAAAAGCTCAGAAATCTACATTCTGGGTTTAGGCTTGAAATAAGCGACAGCAACCATTTTTTTACCGGTGGAACAAACTTACTTTACTGTAAAGTAAATAAACAAGCGGACACAACATTAAAGAAAACCTCCAACTGGTGAAATCCCGTTGAAAAGAACGAACGCAGTGTTCATGATTGCAGTTTCCTTGTTACTGGTGTTCATGCCCCTTGCCGCTTCTGAAACGGTTTTTGCACAAACTTCGGGCTACACCATCACGCAGATCAACCATCAGGTTGCAGTCACCTACACGGGGCAAGCAATAATTCAAGACACAGTTTACGTTTCAGGTTCAGTAGCCAACGGATTCCTAATCGGGTTCCCCGCTCAATACAGTAGCGATATCATCAGTGCAGTGGCTTACGACTCAAGCAACGTTTACTCAGTAAACTTGGGCGTCCAACTGCCAGGCAAAAGCGGATTTTACGGCGCTGAAGTCGACTTTAACGGGCAATCACCCAGCGTTTTCACAGTCGCGTTCGTAATGTCTAACGTCCTAAGTCAAACGGACACTGGCGATTTCACTCTTAATTTTCCAGCCTATCCAGCTTTAACACAAACCGTTGGTACCTGCAACGTAACGCTGTCTTTCCCCAGCACCGCTCTTGTTGTCACCATCGGGAAAAGCGATGGCAGCGTGAGTGGTTCAAACTACGTCACGTCAAATTTGCCCGCGTACACTTACTCGCCTGCTGGAGCGGCTTTTCAAGTGACAAACGGCACCATTCAGCTGGCAAACGTGGAAAGCCTCAACCGTCAAGTGTCGGTTGACCCAACAGGCAAAGTAACCGTCTCTGATAGCTACAGAATCGTTGATAACTCGACACTTGCAATGACAAACTTCGTCTTGAACGTGCCGAAAAAAGCCGGAAACATCGAGATCAAAGATGAAGTCGGTAATGTGTTACAGAGTTCAACTAGCTCAATTATGTCCACCAGCGACGCTGTAGCAGAGAACGCCACACTAAGCACGTCTGTATCAGACGGTCAAGCCACAACCCTGACCGCCAGCTACAGTCTGCCGAGCGCAATGATATCGGGCTCAAAGTATACATTGAGCAACTTCCAGCTTTTCCCAGACATCAATGCTTATGTCGCGCAAGCAACCCTAACAATTAACCCGCCTCAAGGCGCTTCAATCACAACCCCCAAGGTTTCTGGCATAAACCTATTCAGCTCGTTGACAAGAACCGCCTTCCAAGACACTTTCACGTTGACCGCTAACGGAATAAGCCATCTCTACTATATCCTACCGCAGACCAACACAATCCAATTCGCATACAACTACAACGCCGTCTGGGTTTCCTTTATGCCTACATTGTGGCTCTCATTAGTAGCAGTAGTCGGATGCATAGGCGCATTTGTCTATCAGAAACGCAAACCAACCGCAAAGGCGCCATCCGCGTTCAGGAGAACAACAAAGAGCTCTACACCAAAACCGGTGGCTGCTCCGTCAACTGGACAGCAAGCGAAAAGCGCCGAACCTGCGGTGACTCAGGCCACTGCTCCCGCGCAACCACAACGTATCACGGGAGAAAGCATCAGGGAGTTCACTGACTCATACGAAGACAGGAAAAGACTAAACGCTGAACTTCGCTCGCTGGATACAAGAGCTCAAAAAGGAAAGATTCCCAGACGCCAATACAAAGTGCAACGAAGCGCAATTGAAGCCCGCTTGGAAACTTTGATGCGCAACGCAAACAAAATGAAAGAAACCCTTAGAAACACAAGTGGCTATTCAGACTTGGTCAGGCAACTTGATTCCGCAGAAGAGGACCTGACTGAAGCTGAAGAAAACATCAAGAACCTCGAAGACCAGCAGAGCAGAGGCGAAATTGCCCTCGAAGCATATAAGAAAACCATCGGCGACTACCAGAAACGAAGAGATAAAGCAGAATCGACCTTGAACGGAATTCTGCTGCGATTACGTGAAAAAGCAAGGTAAAACACCTAAACCCTTTTATTTCACTTGGATGTTTTTCAAGAAAAACAGAGGTAAACAAAAATGGTAAAGATAGTTGTTGACCCCAAATGCACCGGATGCGAAACATGCGTTAACACTTGCCCTGTCGGCGTCTATGAAATCAAAGACGGCAAATCTGCACCGACTAAAGTGAGCGAGTGCTTAGTTTGCAGAGCATGTGAAGCTCAGTGTCCTGAAGGCGCAATTCAAGTTATCGAGTAAACTGAAGCTTTAGAATCAAATCGGTGTATCTCTCAGTAAGCGGAAATGAGAGATAATCCCCTTATTTTAGTCACGCCCAAATTTCGTTGGGAAAACCCTGCCCGCTTAATCGGAAAATGTGTTTTTGGCAAAAAGGCACTTAGTCTTCGATGTTCCACAAAAACCTGATGATCTTCGATATTTGCTCAACTGTTTCGCGGTCTGCTTTTTGTTCTTCTTCTATGTTCTTAAGCGGAATCGAGTTTGCCATACCCACTCTATTGGTTGCTTTTGCTATAACGATTATGTTGAACGCTACTTCGAACTTCGAAGTGACCCAAAAACTGCATAGAAACTTTTTACATATTTGTGCTAATTTTCCGCGGCACAGCTGAAATCCTCTCCATGGCGTCTTCCAAAAGTGATGGATTTAATGGCGGATGGAATGGGTTTCGCAGGCAAAAGTTATATCCACTTGCTGTTGAGTAATTCGATATGGCAGACAAAATCCACTGTGCCCACGTACTCGTCAAGACAGAAACCGAAGCGAAGAACGTCAAAGCCCGACTCGACAAAGGCGAGAAATTCGGCGCAATAGCCAAAACAGTCTCCCTTTGCCCGTCAGGAAAGAACGGCGGCGACCTCGGCACCTTCACCAGAGGAAAGATGGTTAAGGAGTTCGAGAAGGCGGCTTTCGCGCTTGAGAAGGGGCAGACTTCTGATCCTGTCAAGACACAGTTTGGGTACCATATAATCAAGCGACTAGAGTAAGCTTCGGCAAGCGAGCTAACGTTCCAAGGGATCGTGTTTCTTTAGACTATTTCTTGTCAAAATCTTTCTTGGTTGCGGCTCTGATGAGTTAGTTTGTCTTTTTTCTCGTTTTAACCATGCAGAAAATATGTCTTTTTCAGATACATTTATACGAATATAAACACCGTTACTCTAACGTTAAGAGGCACAATTCATGGTTACTGTACGCGACCCAGTCTGCGGCATGGATGTTGACACCGAAACAGCCCTCAGCGCCAAGATGGGCGACCGAACCTACTATTTCTGCAGCCAACAATGCCTCGACGTCTACACCGCCCCTGAACGCGAGTTGAAAGCGATGCAGCGACGGGTTGCGTTCACATTAACGGGTGCCGTTGCAGCCCTCGCATTGAAGGTTATTGTGCTGTTCGGTTTAGTCACAACGATAATGTATTTTGACGTTGTCGGGCAACTCAGGATCTACGACATAGCCGTCTTCATCGTGTCGACACCGATAGTCTGGGTCGCAGGATTCAGGATCTACAAGGGTGCGTTTCAGTCGCTTCGAAACCGCAACATCAACATGGATGTGCTGGTTACCATCGGGGTTCTCGCAGGATGGATCTACGGCGTCATAAACATCTTCCTATTGCCCACGGCGACGCAACCGGGTTCAGGCTATATGGAAATAGCCATAGGCATCCTTGCCTTCGTGCTGCTCGGAAGATACATCGAAGAGTTAATTCGACGTCGAAGCGCCGCTTCGATCCGAAAACTGCTCGAACTGCAGCCGACGATGGCGAGGGTCGTCAAGGATGGCAAAGAAACCGACATATCAATTGAGCAAGTGCAGATAGGCGACGTAATTATCGTGAAGCCTGGCGAAAAAATTCCCATTGACGGCATCGTTACTGCGGGTTACTCATCTGTCGACGAGAAATTGCTCACTGGCGAGGGGATCCCCGTCGAGAAGACTGTCGGAAGCGAAGTTGTCGGCGCTACAATCAACAAGACGGGACTCTTAACCATCAGGGCAACGCGCATCAGCGAAGAAACGGCTTTGTCACAGATTGTTCATCTTGTCGAAGAAGCACAAGCGTCAAGTGCACCCGTGCAGAGGTTCGCAGACCGTATTGTCAAGTGGTTTGTTCCAATAATCATCACTGCCGCCGCTATTTCGTTCAGCTATTGGTTTGTCACAACTGGCAACTTCACAACTGCGTTCCTCGTCCTATTAGCTGTCATACTGATCTCCTGCCCGTGCGCAATGGGTATAGCTACTCCAACAGCGATTCTTGCGGGTGTCGGAAAAGGTGCAGAATACGGCGTTCTACTCCGCAGCGGAGAATACGTTGAGAAGGCAAGGAAGCTGACTGTTGTCGTATTCGACAAGACCGGCACGTTGACTAAGGGGGAACCGAGCGTAACCGACATCAAATCCTGCAATGGCTACACAGAACAGTCAGTTCTCGAGTTCGCAGCGGCAGTCGAAAAGGGTTCTGAGCATCCATTGGCGGAAGCAATACTCGCAAAGGCGGAATCCGATAGAGTAACTGTCGGCTCAGTAGAGGGTTTCGAGGCGTTTCCCGGCAGAGGCGTGCAATGCACTGTCGGAAACAAGAAAATTCTCTTCGGAAACCGCAAGCTGATGCAGGAACAAAACGTTTCGGTTAGTGAGTTAGAAACCGATTTGGCGTCGCTGGAAACCCAGGGAAAAACCGTCATGATTCTGGCGGTTGACGGACAAAGTGTCGGATTGATTGCTGTCATGGATACTCCCAAGGAGAACGCTGCCGAAGCAGTCGAGCAACTTAAAGCCCTCGGCTTAGACGTTGCAATCTTAACCGGCGACAACGAGCAGACAGCCAAAGCCATCGGCCAGCAACTGGGAATAACTCAAGTCATCGCCAACGTCCTGCCCTGGCAGAAAGCCGACATTATCAAGAAATTGCAGGCTGAGGGAAAAGTCGTCGCTATGGTTGGAGACGGAATCAACGATGCTCCCGCACTGGCGGCCGCAGACGTTGGCATTGCAATAGGCAGCGGAACTGACATCGCCAAAGAAACAGGCGGCATAGTCCTTATACGGGACGACCTGCGCGATGTCTCGTTGGGCATCGAGCTTAGCAAGAAGACCATGCGCAAAATCGAAACCAACCTGGTGTGGGCCTTCGCCTATAACTCCATCATGATTCCCATCGCCGCCGTGGGCTTGCTTAACCCCATGTACGCCGCGGGAGCTATGGCCATAAGCAGCCTAACAGTAGTCAGCAACTCGGCGCTGCTAAAGCTGGCTAAATTTAAATCCAAGAAACTCAATGACTAACATGGCGTTTTGGAGGTGAAGTAAACATGGCTAAAGACCCAATCTGCGGAATGATGGTTGACGAGAAAAAAGCTAAGTTCAAATCTGACTACAAAGGCAAAACCTACTACTTCTGCGCGTCCGCCTGCAAAACCACCTTCGACAAGAACCCCGCCAAATATGCAAGCGCTTAAATTGTTTAAGGAAAATCTTTGGTTGGCACTGGGGTTGACTCCCAGTTAGCCTTTTACTCTGTTTTTAGAAGGCACCTAGCAGGACGTGTTCAGCGAACAGGTCTTCGTTAAAGGCTCCAGTAAACTCGATTTTTTCGTTAATAACGATTTTGGGCACGCCGATGACGTTGTATTTCATCGCTAAGTCGGGGAATTCTCCGCTGTCGATCACGTCAGCCTTGACCAAATCGCTTTCAACCGCGAGTTTATGAGCTACCGCCGCGGCTGCAGGACAGTGTGGGCAGGTCAAGCTGACAAAAACTTGGATGTGAACTGGTGACTTGACTTCTTTGAGGATCGATTTAGTCTTCTCTGAAAGGTCTGTTGTGCCTTTGGAAACGGTGATTATGGCCTCAATGAGGGTTTGGAGTTCGTAGCCGTATGGGATGCCATAGATTCTTACCCCATAATCCTTTTTTCCAATTATGGCGATGGCGGGTATTTTATCGATTCCATATTCCTTTGCTATAGCAGCGTCCTTTACAAAATCAAGTATCTGGACCATTATTTTGTCGTTGAGTGGCGCCAACTCCTGCACTAAATCCCTGGTTTGAGAGCAATATTGGCACTCGACCTCTTGCGTGAACATGACTATCTTAACAGGGTCGACTAGTTTCTCGTTAAAGTCAGCCTTAAGCAACTCTTTCTTATCGTCTGGAATCAAACTCAAAAGCTAAGCCTCCAAAACCTTTCCGGAAATCCACTATTAAACTGAAACCTCAAGCATATAACGATTTTTGATTTCTTGGGCAACAACCGGATGATTGCTCGCTTAGTAGTACACCTGCGTTTTTCTCGAAATCGCAACCCATATAAACGCTTGCAACTATCAAAATTTGATTTTTGCTGTCTCAAAATGGAGATGTGGAAATTTGACGACTAAAATGCATGTGAACGCCAAGTTGATTGAAGGCTTCCAGATACTGCTTGACGATGGAGAATCACACGGCTACATCGTAGATCTTGCTCCTGATTTGGGAACAGGGTTGGGTGCTTCCTCTCTTGAACTCTGCGTGATGAGTCATGCAGGCTGCTATGTCACGATCCTTGCTCTGGTCGCCAAGAAGATGCGTTTGACGCTGAAAGACGTTAGAGTGAAAGTTGAAGCCGTCAAGTCGGACGAAACTGGAACAGTCAGCGAGGAAACCTTCGATATAACCATCAATACAGATGCACCGCGGGATAGGGTTGAGCGAGCACACAAGTTGACGCTTGAAACGTGTCCAGTCGGCTTGCTCTTTGAGAAAGCAGGAGTCAAAGCAAACTACACATTAAACGTGGCAAAGGAGTAGAATGAATATGACAAACGTCGTGTTGAAAGATGGAGTAAACTGGGTCGGCGTAATCGACTGGAACATACGGGACTTCCACGGCTACATAACAAGCCGAGGAACCACTTACAACGCCTACTTGATCAGGGACGAAAAAACCGTGCTTATCGACATAGTAAAATGTAACTTCGCAGAGGAACTCGCCCTAAACATCGAAGAGTTGACAAGCTTCGACAAAATCGATTACATCATCGTCAACCATGTGGAGATGGACCATTCAGGCAGCCTTCCCGAAATCGCCAAACTCTGCAAGAACGCCAAGATAATCGCTTGCCAAAGAGGAAAAGACGCAATCATCGCACATTACGGTCCCGAGTTCAACCGGGTCGAAGTCGTAAAGACAGGCGACGAGCTCAAGCTCGGTAGGCATACCTTGCGTTTTATAGAGACACCGATGCTGCATTGGCCAGATAGCATGTTCACTTACGTCGTGGAAGATAAAATCCTGTTTTCAAACGACGCTTTCGGCGAACACTTCGCGAGCAGCGAACGCTTCGACGACGAAGTCGATCAGCAGGAGCTTTGGGAAGAATGTAAGGTCTACTACGCCAACATTCTGACGCCGTTTGCGCCGCTCATTACGCGGAAAATCCAGGAGGTTGTGCAGATGGGCATACCGATCGAAATCATCGCGCCTGACCATGGTGTAATTTGGCGGAAAGACCCGCTCAAAATCATCCAAGCTTACTTACAATGGAGCGCCTTTACCTCCAAACAGAAGGTTGTGGTGGTCTTTGACACGATGTGGAGAAGCACCGATAAAATGGCGCGTGCCATAGAGGAAGGCGTCGCCAGCGAAGGCGTCGACGTCAAGCTATTGAAGCTCCGAGCCACAGACAACACCGAAATCGTAACCGAAATTCTTGACGCCAAAGCCGTCGTGGTTGGGTCACCGACACTAAACAGTGGAATGTTTCCAACAGTTAGCGGCTTCTTAACGTACATTACGGGGCTGAAGCCCAGAGGCAAGTTGTGGGCGTTCTTCGGCTCCTTCGGATGGGGAGGCGGCGCGGTCCGCGGAATGGTTGAGGTGGCTAAGAAAGCAGGCTTCGATGTCTACGAACCCGGTGTCGAAGTCAAGTATGTTCCAGATGAAGACGACCTCAAGAAATGCTTTGACTTTGGACAGCAAATAGCCAGAAAAATAAAAGTCTGACCTTTGTAGCTTCATGCCCACAGATTCTTTTTTTAATTAGTCTGTTTTTCTTTTTTCCCGAAAAATAAAAAATGAAAAACAGAGAAAAGTTTGTTTCGTCTATTTTATTGTGATGAATTTCGCTTTTGGCGTTCCGCAGATTGGGCAGGTGTGAGGCGCTTCGCCTTCGAACGTGTTTCCGCAGACCGGGCACACCCAAATGTCAGCTTTCGGCGGTTGCTTCTTAGCCTTCAATGCATCCAATGCCTTCTGGTACATTGCGGCGTGTATTTCTTCAACTTTGTTGGCGTATTCGAAGCTCAACTGAGCTTTCTTGTTTCCTTCCTTCTTTGCATCTTCGATGAATTCTGGGTACATCTTCTTGAACTCGTAAGTTTCGCCGGAAACGGCGGTGCCAAGGTTGTCAGTAGTCAATTTCACTTGCCCCATCACTCTGAGGTGGTTGTGTGCGTGGATGGTTTCCGCTTCAGCTGCAGCACGGAATAGTTTTGCAACTTGTGGGAATCCTTCTTCATCCGCCTTCTTTGCAAAAGCCAAATACATCCGGTTTGCTTGGGATTCGCCTGCGAATGCATCTTTAAGGTTTTGTTCAGTTTTAGCCATAAAAATCACTGCAGATAGTAAATCAACAGGAAGGTTATAAGCTAATCTGATTTTGCCTGAATTTCGTCATAAAGTAAAGTATATTAATAGTGTTTTCCTTTGGACTTGTTAGTTTTTGGTGAAATTTTATGGAGAAAGTAAAATCATTTACCCTACCAAAACTGCCCTACGGTTACAAAACTTTGGAGCCATACATTTCTGAGACGCAGCTTACGCTGCACCACGACAAGCATCATCAAGCATACGTGAACGGCGCAAACGCAGACTTCGAAAAACTCGACAAAGCCCGCAAAGAGAACACTGAAGTCGACATGAAAGCAATCTTAAAGGACCTTTCTTTCAACGTCGGCGGACACCTACTGCACACGATCTTCTGGGAAAACCTTGCGCCCGCAGGAAAAGGCGGAGGAGGAGCGCCTGGCGGCAAACTGGCAGACGCAATCAACAAGGAATTCGGAAGCTTCGACCAATTCAAGAAGGAATTCACGAAAGCCGCCCAAACCACTGAAGGTTCAGGCTGGGCTGCTTTAGCTGTGCATCCATGCATCGAGCGACCGCTAATCATGCAGATCGAGAAGCACAACGTCAACGCCTACCCGTCATTCAAGATATTGATGGTACTCGACGTCTGGGAACACGCGTACTACCTCGACTACAAAAACGAGCGACCGAAATTCATCGAAGCATTCTGGAACATCGTCAATTGGGACAAAGTCGACAAGAACCTGGCACTCCTGAAATAGACGACAAAACCTACCTTCTTTTTCTTATTTTCTTTTTAGCATTGGCAAGAGAATTGTTTATGTTCCGCTTTCAACCTTTTTGAACAGGTCACTTTGCCTCTTCGAATAGATCGGCGACAACCCCTTTTGCAGGTAGATTGACACGGCAGCGATGCTTTTTGTGGGATCATTCCGCATCTTGATAGAATAAAGATGCACTAGCTTGGTTCCCACGGCATCTTTGGATATTTGACCTGTCGCAAGCCGCAAAGCCAGCTTGATCGCGTCGTTGATTGAGCCGCCTGCAGCCGCCAACCGGATTTCATCGTATTTTGCGAGTCTCAGGAGGCTTATGGTGAGCAGTCTCTCCATCGTCGCTGCCCTGCTCACGTTGATTGTTTGTTCCTCGGGTTCCTGCATTGCCTTGTCTTCCTGCTCCGCCAGCTTGCTGTAATCGCATATCTGACTCTGCCCCAAATGCACCGAAATCGCGCCTGCTCTGCCCGAGGCTGGCGAATCAACAATCCCAATGCATAAGTCGTTAACGTAGACTTTCGCAATTTCAGTTGTCATGTTTACGGCTGAACAAGCCAAGAAAATGCCATCCCCTACGCCGACGACGTCCACTTCGCCTTTTTCCATGATGCAAGAAATTATTTTTTCAACGACATCGGTGGTTTTCAAAGAAACGTCTGACGGCTTCACAGCGATGACTTCGCCGGTTGATTCTTTGCTCATAGTCGCTGCCCAAAGCAGCTATTTGGAGGCTCTGCTAATATAACACTTGTCAAATTCTTGCCAAAAATAAAAGCCCGCTTTTTAATGCGGGGTTATCTTGATTGCCTGCGCAGGGCACTGCATCTCGCATGCAAGGCACTGTATGCACTCGGGTTCGCGTACGGGGTCAGATTTGCGTTCGCTAAGCGGGTGCCCGGGCGACTCAGCCCAGTCGTAAAGGGAGACGGGGCAGACATCGATGCAGACGCCGTCTCCGACGCAGACATCCCAGTCCACCGCGCTGGTTGTTCCGTGGATTCCCAGTTTTGTGGGAGCTTCAACTGGCCCCCAAACTTTGTGTCCGTTATGTTCACCAACTACTTGGCGTTTGGTTTGAAAATCAGGGTCAATAGGCAAAAAATTTCACCTGTTAAAAGCAACGGAACGCATAATATTAAGCGTTTCTACATAGCTCTTTTTAGCTCGGAAAAGTGGTTTGAATGGCAAGGTATTTTCTGCCTCAGGGAATGAGATATTCGACTCTTGACGAAAGAAGACGATTTTACAGTGAAGAGTTTGATGTTCAAAAAGTAACCGATTGGCTGCGTAGTTGGCGGGGCACCGTAAAGTTTGCGGTGATTATGGGCAGACATACAGGGATTTACCAAGAAAAGTACGCCTCGGACGCTTCCACCACAATCATCATCGACGAGTACCGAGATCTGCAGGATGTGAAAGAGCAGATAATCGAGTTCTTGCCTGAAGCCGTGTACTACGACCGAAACGTGTACGACTCGGACAGCAGCAAAGTCGGGCAGGAGCTGGCTTTTGACCTTGACCCCGAAAACATCACTTGCCCAGTCCACGGCACCTTGGCGGACAAGATGAAGCGGCAGCAAGGGCTGAGCTTCTGCGAGTTGGAGCTGGAAATGGTCAAAAAGGAAGCCGTCGGGCTCTACGACTACCTTGCCAAGCGTTTTTCCGCGGTTAAGGCGGTTTACTCTGGTAGAGGCTTTCACCTGCACGTGCTCGACAAAGATGCCTATCGCTTGGGCAGCAAGGGACGGCTTGATTTGGCACGGGAGGTGAAGGCTGCCGGCTTCCACATCGACGAGTGGGTTACGTCAGGAGAAATGCGTCTGATCCGTTTGCCCTACAGCCTAAACGGTTTGGTCTCGAGAATTGTGTTACCACTAACAAAGGGGGAACTTGAAGGCTTCGACGCCGTCCACGACCAGCGCTGCCAACCCAAATTCCTGAAAGAAAAGCCTACTTCTTGACTTCTTTAGCTTTCTTTTCTGCTTTAGCGTAGTAAGCTTTCTTTTTCTTTTCTTCTTCTGCTTTCGTCGGTTTAGCTTTAGCTTTCGCCATGAAAATCCCAAGAAACATCTCAGACGTAACTCACATAAAAGCTTTTTCAGCGTCGCCTTGCTGACGGTTACTCTTCGAAGAAGAAAACGTCCTCTATCTTGGCGTCCAGCACTTTGGCGATGTCATAAGCCAGCTTCAGAGAAGGGTTGTACTTGCCTTTCTCCAGAAAGAGAATGGTTTCCCTTCTGACGCCGACTTTCTGCGCGAGCTGCTCCTGAGTCAGATGATGAATCTCTCGGAGTTCTTTCATGCGGGTTCTCAGCTGTATGGCTATTCTCCTCTCCGATCGTAGTACACGAAGAAGCCTGCGAAGCTGAGCAAGGCAGCCACGGGAACCAACTCGACAGCCAACGCAAAATAACCTGTGCTCCTGAGGAAGCCAACGATTAGCATCAACGGTAGCAGGAGGACAAAGAATGCGTTGCGACATGCCTTAGTCACGTTCGACGCCCAACGCTCGTCACTCAGGACCATCCCGTCCTTTCTAGTCGGTCTGGCGAAGGCAAAGAAGAAGAACGTCAGGAAGAACACGTAGTAAACTGAGTAGCCGGGTATGAAGCCAACGAAGCCGGCGAACCCGAAGAAGCCAAAAAACCGCTCATTAATTCTTGTCGCCATCTTCGTCGCTCCTAGAGTTTTATCACGCCGATAGCCCACAGCGCTGGAGCGATCAAGCCTAAAGCGCCGAGGACGCTGAGGTATTTGAGTTCTTCTTTGAAGTAGTGGAACAGTCCGAAGAAGACGAAGAAGCCGAATAGGAACAAGTAAATGGGGTTGTGGGTTGGAACTGCTCTGACGCCTTCGAAGCCTATGAATCCTGAGAAGCCGTAGAAGCCTATGGTCCATCTTCGTCCGCTGAATCTTCCGTAGGAGCCTGGGGGAGGGACGGTTGGTGGGGTTGTGTTTGTTTGGGTGTTGTTTGTCATTTGATTCCCCGTGATGTTATGTATTTCTAACGTTATATATTTCTAACATTAACCTTTAAACCTTACGCATCCCCCGCACCCCATCGCCTCCTTACCGTCCAACCCGCCAAACAGAAAAAGAAAACTATCAGGAACACCAACTTATCCCCGAGGAGGACAATAGGCTGAGCACGGAAAAACCAGATGACCTTAAAGTGTTCAGTGAACTGAAAGGCAACACCCTGCGTGTCTACCTTTGCCTCGTCGAAAACCGGGCTCCGATGAGCGTCCGCGAAATCCAGAAGAAGCTGGAGTTTTCAAGCCCTACGCTGGCAGCTTACCACATGGAGAAGCTTGAGGGTTTAGCCTTGGTTCATAAAACTTCAGGCGGCTACGCCCCGACAAGAGAAATAAAAATCGGCGCCCTCTCGCAGGTTATCAAGTTTGGGTCGCTTTTACTGCCCCGATACATTTTCTACCTGGCTCTGTTCTCGGTGATGCTCGGATGCTACCTTTTCGTCACAGCCGTCGAGCGAAGCTTCACGCTTAACTTTGACAGCGGCTTCGCAATCCTTCTCGGCGTCTCAGCAATCGCGGTCATGGCTTACGAGTGCTTCCGAACAATCAAGCAGAAACCCATATGACTAGTACAATGGTTTTGTAAACTGTACAAAAGCGTTGGATTAAATCCCGCGCTGATCATTTGGAAAGTGGAAGGCGCAACCCGTTGTCGTTTGACGTGAAAGCTATTGTCCAAAACCTCATAGTTGCACTGCTTACGGCGGCAGGCTTGTTCTGTTCGCTGCTGCTTCTCACCTATTCATGGGTGAAAATCGTCGCCATCGCCGCGATCCTTGTTCCGGGCGCGTTTTGGGTGGTCACCCACGAGCGAGTCAAAAAAATATTCAAATTCGTCGCTCTTGGAGCGCTGATTTTCGCCATAGCTTTCGCCTCAGTTGAAAACTACCTGCTCCTGAACGCAGGTTACCCGTCAGCCAACGCTGCTTCCGCCAAAACAGGCGGCTACACAAGCCTATTCAACATTTCTTTGATTCAGTTGATTGACGGCATCGAAAAAAGCCCCTCTTACGCCCTTCTGAAAGCGGAGCATGGCCAAGTCAACCCCGAATCAATCCAGCTGGACTCATCTTTCCCTGAATGGGTCGAAGTAGACTTTTACGCTCAAAATTCAAACACATACTTGGCTTTCATGTCGTCGGCACCTGGAGATCAATACCGCGTGCAAGTCTCAACCTACAGTGGCGAGCCGTTCTCGCTTCCGTATGTGCAGTCTTCCTCCGCGCAGGAATTCAGTCAAATCGACGCCAAGGGGCTTCAATGGTACTATAACCGCGCCGTGGTTCTAGCCCAGAACCGAACTGGAGCCCCGCCAAAAATCGACAGCTTATGGTTCACCATGAGTGTTGAAGACAGGATCTACATGAGTTACGAAGGCATAACAGTGCAGATCATAGGCAGCTATCAGGGCGTCGACACATTGATCTGCGATTTCGAACCCGACGGCACATTGATTTACATGTCCATTCCGTCAGCCACCTAGAAGGTTTATTTTCCTCTGGCCCTGAATTCTTATTATCGACTGAGGTTTTGTTATGGAGAAATTCGACGTAATCGTTATCGGCTCGGGCTCAGGAATGCTTGTTGCCTCTGCGGCCGTTGACCAAGGTTTAAGGGTAGCGCTGGTTGAGCATGGAAAAATGGGCGGCACATGCATCAACGTGGGCTGCGTTCCTTCCAAGATGCTGATTTACCCTACTGACCTCATTGCCAGCGTCAAAGAGTCAGGCGGAATCGGCGTCCATGCAAGCGTTGAGTCAGTTGATTTCGGAAACATAATGGGTAGAATGCGTGCGCTGGTTAACGAAGACACTGGGCACCAGACGCTGGCGGTGGAAACCACAACGAACATGGTGTGGTTCAAGGAGACAGGCGAATTCATCTCCGACTACACGATCCAGGTGGGCAATCACACGATAACTGCACCCAAAATCTTCATCGCCGCAGGCGCCCGCCCCGGCGTGTCGCCAATCAAAGGTATAGAAAAAATCGGCTACCTAACAAACGACACAGTCTTGGAGCTGCAAACACCGCCCAAAAGCATCATAATCGTAGGCGGAGGCTACATCGGCATGGAGTACGGACACTTCTTCTCAGCCATAGGCACAAAAACAACGATACTGCAAAGACCCAGCCGCATATTGCCCGAAGAAGAACCAGAAGTCAGCGAACTGCTCAAGAAAGAGCTACAGCGATGGATGGAAATCTACACCGGGTATGAGGTGCTGGAAGCCCGTAAGGAAGACGCGGTCAAGACGCTTGTTGCAAGAAACCGCCAAGACGGAACCCAAAGGGAATTCAGCGCAGAAGCCGTGTTAGTCGCAACAGGCAGGGTGTCGAACACTGACCTCTTGAAGCCTGAAAAGACAGGCGTCCAGCTTGACGAGCACAAATTCATCAAAGTCAACGAGTTCCTTGAAACCAGCAAGAAGAACATCTGGGCGTTTGGCGACGCCATAGGTATCCAAATGTTCAAGCACGTGGCGAACTTCGAAGCGGGAATAGTCTGGCACAACTCTTCTCACGACCACAAGGTTCCCATGGATTTCTCGGTGGCACCCCACGCCGTCTTCACCCATCCTCAGATTGCCTCAGTAGGATTGAAAGAGGCTGAAGCAAGGCAACTGCACAGTAATGTCCTTGTCGGCACCGCGCTCTTCAAGGATACAGCGATGGGCGCCGCAATGGGCAACCCTGAAGGCTTCGTGAAAGTGATCGTCGACGGCGAAACAGGCAAAATCCTCGGGGGGCACATCATCGGTCCCGAGGCTTCGATTCTTATTCAGGAAATCGTCAACGCAATGATCTCTGAAACAGGAACATACGCCCCAATCGCCCAAGCCATGCACATTCACCCAGCCATGACAGAGGTCATCCAGAACGCCTTCGGCAACTTGCACCACCACGAAGCTTGAATTTGCAAATCTAAAAAGTTATATTACGCCCTAGGCAACACTTCCTAGCAAGAGTTGTTTTGCTATGAATATTTCTAAGGTTTCTGGTAAAAACAATAAGCACAGGGTCTTCCTCTACGCGCTGAGCACCTGCGTCTGGTGCAAGCTGACGAAGCAATACCTGAACGAGAACAACATTGCATACGAGTACGTTGACGTTGACTTGACTGACGAGGAAGACAAACAGAAGATCCGTAACACAATCACAAACATGGGCGGAAGCCTCAGTTACCCAACCACAATCGTCGATGACAAAAGGGTGATTACGGGTTTCCGCAAAGACCTGCTTAAAGAGGCACTTGAACTTTGACTACGCTTGAGGAAGTGCGTCGCAGAGCCGAAGCCGACGCCAAAACCTACGGGTACTACCTCACTCCCCAACCTGAGCTGCTGCAGATGTTTATTGAAGGGCTAAAGACAAACGAAGACCGCTACGGCTACCCGCTGTGCCCATGCAGGCTCACATCAGGCAACTACGAGTACGACCGCGACATCATCTGCCCCTGCGACTACCGCGACCCAGACGTCGCCCAGTACGGCGCATGCTACTGCCGCCTATACGTCAACAAACAAGTTTACGAAAGCCAAAACCTGCCAGAAGTCCCAGAGCGAAGACCACTAGAGAAACAGCAAAGAGCCTACGGCATCCAAGCAGCACCTGCCAAAGAAGCATCCGAAGGCAAAACGCAAGAAAAACCGCCGAAGACGTCAGCAACGGGCAATGTTCAACCGACCGTGAAAAAGAAATTGTGGTACTGCAAACAATGCGGCTACGTGGTTTTCCGCGAAGACCCACCGTACGTCTGCCCCATCTGCAAAGCTAAGAAGGAAATGTTCGCGGAGATAGAAAGCACCATCGAATTCAACGGCTAACCTATTTCTGCATTTCTATCTCGATCTTTTTCCAATCCTCTTTTATTCCCCGAAGGGAAGTCACAGCGCCACTTATTGTTCCACCCAAGATTTTCTCCACGAACTCGTTCAGAGGAATTTCTTTCCCGTCAACTTTCAACCTCAAGCTCAAACCTCTTTCACCGAGATATTTCTTACAAAACTGAACAGTAAAAGCTTTTGCGGCAACGCAGACTGAGAAGAGGCAATCAGGTGCACATTCTTTAAAAGCAGTGTATCGTCAAAGTGTACCGTCTTTCCGTAGAGGCAATTGACCCCCATAGACCGCCTCTCTGCTCACACATTGTTTATGAGGTCGCAAGCATAGATCGCGTCATCAGCAAAGTGTCGCCGAAAGAATGTCAGATTCTGGGCGTTAACGGCTTAATGGTTACCCTCAGCTTGGTTAGGTTTTCCTTTATTTCGGCTCTGACGCCCATAGCTGCGAAGTACTCTTCCAGAAACACCCTGATAAAATCCTTCGATGTCTCTGAAGTCAACACAAGCGTGTAGTCGTTGGGCGCGTTCTTGGTTAGGCGGTAGAAGTTGCAGACTTCAAGGCGGCTTAGCATTTCTTCGGGCGAGTGGATTTTGTTTTTTAGCTGTTCCCAGTGTGCCCGCGCCAACTCCTTGTGTTCTTTCCAGAACTTTTCTTTTTCAGGCGACGAGGCAATTAGGCTTAGGAACATGAGCCAGTGGTCAACATCCAAAATCACGTGTTCGCCGCTGAGAAGCATGTCCATGTATCCGCGGATTTTCTTTTTGACCGCTGGGTCCTCCAGTGCCATGTTTTCGCTGTAGAACTTGAGTGCGCGGCGCATGACTTCGCTTTGTGAGACATTTGCTTCGGTGCTTATTTTTTCCAGCAGGTCAGCTGTGATTTTATCGAAGGCGACTGTTACTCTTGTCGGGTTAACCATTTTTTACTCCACCGATGTTAGGATAACACCTTTTCAAATTATTGAAAATCTTATAAACATTGCGCTAACGCGAGAGGCTATTCCTCAACAGATTTGAAATGCACACGCAAAATATTAAACAATTGTTAAAATCCAACTTGCCTTTTCGCGTCAAAAATCTTTTATTGCCCCTTTGTCAATTCCCATATACTCACGCTTGACCCGATCTGAGAGGAACCAACAATGAAGAAACCAGAGATTTACCTTGAACCCAAAGCCCGAGTGGCAAAGATAATTGAACTGCTAGAAAAGCAATACCCCGAAGCAAAAACAGCCCTTAACCACTCCAACCCACTTGAAATGCTTATCGCCACCATGCTTTCCGCCCAAACAACCGACGCCCAAGTCAACATTGTAACCCAAACCCTGTTCAAGAAGTACCGCACTCCCGAGGACTACGCGAACGCCAACATAACAGAACTCGAGAAAGACATCCGCTCCACAGGTTTCTACCATAACAAGGCACGTAACCTGCAAAATTGCTGCAAAATGCTCGTTGAAAAATTTCATTCACAGGTGCCTAACACAATGGAGGAACTGGTTGAACTGCCTGGTGTTGCGCGGAAAACCGCCAACATCGTGCTAAATAATTCTTACGGGATAATCGCAGGCATCGCCGTTGATACTCATGTCCATCGGCTTTCGCAGCGGCTCGGGTTAACCGAGAACGAGGACGCCTCAAAAATAGAGCAGGACCTAATGAAGATTACGCCCCATGAGAAATGGATGAAACTCACTGACCTGCTGATTTTCCACGGACGGCAAGTTTGCGATGCTAAAAAACCCAAATGCGGCGCTTGCGTCCTGAACAAGATTTGCCCCTGCGCCTTCGAATTCACCTAAAAACAGTACCCATTTATACCGCTTCAATATTTCCTAAATTTGGAGTCTGAACCTTATGCCAAACAAAATTAGAGTCGGGGACAAGGCACCTGATTTCACTTTGCCTGACGCCGACATGCAGCAGAGAAGCCTTAAAGAGTTTATGGGGCAAAAAATCGTCTTGGCTTTTTTCGTTGGAGCTTTCACTTCAACATGCACTAAAGAGATGTGTGAGTTCCGCGATTCCATGTCTCGGCTCACTGACCTGAACGCTCAAGTCGTCGGGATAAGCGTCAACGACCCCTTCAGCAACAAGGCTTTCGCCGAGAAAAACAGGTTACCCTTTCCGGTGCTAAGCGACTACAACCGTGAAGTTGTCAAACTCTACGGGTTGGAATTCTCCGACTTCGCCGGGCTCAGAGGCTACACGGTTGCGAAACGCTCAATCTTCATTTTGGACGCGACGGGCACCGTGAGGTACATTTGGGTTTCAGAGAACCCTGCCGTTGAACCGAACTATGATGAGATTCAGAAGGCATTAGAAGAAATCAAATAGACGCATCTTCCTGAAACCAGCGCAGGCATCTCCTGCTGCTTTATCTTTTTGTAACTGAAAAGTGATGCTCAACCATCAAGCACTTATTCATAACAACTTTCAGACCCGCACGCCTGCCCGCTTCCGCCTCCTCCTCATTTTCTATGCCCGACTGCATCCACACCACATAGGGCTTGTCGTATTTTTGCTTCAGCTGGATGGCTTGCTCCATTATCGGCGGCACATCCTTTGCTGGCCTAAAAATGTCAACGATTTCAATGGTTTTTTGGATATCAACTGGGATTTCAAGCAGGCTCGGGTAGCTTTTCTCTCCAAGGACCTCGTCAGCGAAGGGGTTGACGGGTATGATTCGGAAGCCATGCTGCTTCAAGTACGCACTGACTCTGTGGCTGTCTTTACATAGCTCCTTCGATAGTCCGACAACGGCAATAACTTTGTATTTGCTCAAGATTTCTCTGATTTCGTCGTAGGACATGTGGGTCACTTGGAAAAATCAAGGACGCGCCGTTTTTAATAAATATTAATCAGGTGCTTCAGCGGCAGAAAAGACAGTTTTCCGCCCATTGACGAGGCATTTCCCTTTGGCACGCTGGGCACATCAAGCCTTTCTTTCTTATGGCCTGGCATGTTTGGCAGAAAAGCTCCAGAACCGCCGCCTTGTTGTTGGGTTCTTTTATGAGCGCAGAAACCATCTGGTTTATCAGAGCCAAGATTTCAGCGGAGTTTTCTAAGTGGAGTATGTTGTTTCCTCTTTCTTTGTTCATGTACCTGCTGACCGCTGACTGTGACAGTCCCAGGAGCTGAGCAGTCTGTTGCTCGTTTAAACCGCGGTTTGTCACGATTTCTCTCGCCATTATTGCTTTTACAGAAGGCAGAACGGTTTTTACTCCAACCTCGCAGGGAAGTATCAAGTTCGGCACCAATTAGGGATATTTTTGGGGAAAACTTATTTAAACATGACGCTTGTCATAATCTATGACGTGTGTCATGAGGGGCAAGCAATCGCACGAAAAACTGTTCTGTACTCAATCTCTAACTCCTAACCTCCAGCATGACGCCGCCGCCAAACTTACACAGGAGCAAAACAAATGGGCAATGTCTTAACACAAACTCGAAAAACAGAGAACACGCGCGACTTGGCAGGGTTACTTAAGACGCTAGACGCAGAATGCAGAAACTGCGCCCCATTAACCCCTCTGGAATGCATTAACCGATGCCAAGTGTACAAGCTCAAGAACGAGCTGAGAAAACTCCGCGAAACAATGGATAACCCTAACTACATAAAAGAGCTCTTCAACGTTCTCAAGAACGAAACCCGGCTCCACATTCTCAATGCAATAGTCAACGGAAGATACTCAGTCAGTCAACTTCAGCAGGAACTCAAGAAAACGGGGCACAGCCATAGCCAAGATACCATAAACGAAGAGTACCTCAGGCCTCTGATGGCAGTCGGACTCGCCAACGAAGCACGCGAAGAATACTACGCAACAACCTTCGGTGGTCGACTAACCGAACTGCTTGAATCTTTTCCTGAATTCGCCGAAATACTTCCTGCACACTCCGAATGCTACGAAGAAGTCCTCCTCCAATCTCTGTTGACAGGACCAAAAACATTCGAGGACATAGCGACCCTCATTTCACCGAAAATCGCGTCGCGAATTCTCAAACGGTTACGGTCGGTTGGTTTGATAGAAACTCCTGAGGAAAGAGACTACATTTTCTTCTTCAAATCCAAGCGGGATCCAAACAAAGAAGCGTTCTCACCGACGGAGCGGAAATTTTATGACGCTATTCCAGACGTGGGAATTTCTGCTGGTAAACTCGCGAAGGAAATGGGGCTCTCCATGAGAAGAACCTACAAGTACCTGCGGGGTCTGAAAGGCAAAAAACTCATTTTCATCAGAAGAACACCCAAAGCTTATGGTTTGACTTCCAAAGGTGAGATGTTAGCTTCGGTTCTTATGTCGCTTCAGCAGATTGTTGAAGACACATGGAATAGTTCAGAGCATGTAATACAGAACAACGTTAACTCTTAACAGCCTGTTCCCCAATTTTTCTGTGCTTATCCTCCGCCAGGTGCCCCATGGAAAGGCACGTTTTCCCAGAGGAGTTTCCACCAGTCATCCTCGGTTATGGTTTCTCCGTGAATTATAATTTCCAGAACCATCTTCAGCATCTCGTGGTGTCTGCGCTCATCCGATAGGATGGCATTTAAGAGGAAAACAACTTTTTTGTTGTCAATGGTGGGGATCATCGTTTCCAGCTTCTTGATAAGCTGCGACTCGATCTCAATGTGTTTTTCGATGAGTGCTTTCTGCTCGTCCAGATTCTCCTGTGTCAGCGCCGTGGAAGCCTCGGTTAGAAGGGTGATGGCTGACATGTAGAGTTCAGCGTGCTTTATGGAATCAAGCGAGACTCCTTTCAAGACGCCTTTGACAGCTGGGTTCTTCATGTTGCGTAGGGGCTTTTCAAGGGAAGCCACGATTTCTTTTTCAACTTGAACCTGATTTTTCAAAAAATTGAGGAGGCGGTCGTTTGGTTTTTCCATAAAATTTTCCCATCCGGCTAGTGTTAAGCCTTGCTCATCAAGTTTTCGGAAACCCTTTTCCCTAGTTCTCTGCAATCTGCCAACGTTTTTTGGTCCGGTAGGTACCTTGCCAGTAGAGGCGGTTCAGTCACTTGCATCTCAAACTTGTACTTCATTATTTCCAGAACAAGTTTAGGAGCTTCACCAGTCCATCCGTAAGAGCCGAACGCTGCACCCACTTTGCCCTTCAAGCTGATGCCTTTTGAGGCTGCCTCTTCGAAGAGGTTTTTGAAGTCAACAGCCATCTCGTGATGGTAGGTCGGTGTCCCTACTATGATTGCGTCATAAAGGCTCAGGTCTTCTGCGTCAACATGATAACTCAATTCTACGTTAACGTCGTCGCTGATTCTGGCGCCTTCAACTACGGCTTTGGCCATTCTTTCTGTGTTGCCAGTACGGCTATAATACAAAACAAGAATTTGCTTCATAAGTCAAGATTCGTCTAAACACTATTTCAACATTTTGCTCGCTTGTTTGAAAATAGACTGTGGATAAAAGGGACTTAGTTTTTGACCTACGCTTTGGACTACTCATTCTACTATTTTCTTCCTCTGCTTTCTCCCCTCCACCCAATTTCTCTGTAAAATTCTGACCCCCCAGCTGCTCAGCTACCTTCTTGCCGCCTTTCCTGCCGATCTTTCTGTAGCATTCTGTTCCTCTTTCAATAGCGACTTCTCGCCATCTCTTCGTCTGGCCTCTTGACGAGTCATCTTCTTTAGAACACCTTCAACCGCCAAAACAAAACGACCTCCATTCGCCAATGAAGAAATGCCGCGGCTGTCGTGTCAAGCATTCCTGCGACAACTCACATGCATACGTGGCTATCGAAAACAGCCGCATGTACCTTTGCGCACGGCTTCAATTAGCTATGGTCCGCTTTTTCCTCAGATTGGAAACGGCTGAAATGTAGTCAAAAAGAAAACGGTTTCTCTCCGCAATTACTCAATTTTTCCTATTTCCTTTGCTATGTCTATCGGCGACTTATAGGTCCTGTCTGGCAGCTTACTCAGCATGTCCATCACGTCTTCAGGTGCGTCTTTGTCGGTTGCCCTGTTTACTAGGCTCTTTTTTTCGGCTGGGAAACGGGTGCCCGCAAGGTATTTCTCGACGATTGCTGGGCTCACATGGCCAGGCTTTCCGCCTCTGCTCATGTAATGGTGCCTTATTCCTTTGTCTTGACCAATCCCTCTGCGTCTTGTTTGGGATTCTTGTTTACTCGTTTTTTCACCTCCAAAATCCTCAAATGAATTGTAAATGAATTGTCTAACAAAAACGCGTTAGTCGATCACGGTTAATTCTTCTTCAAGGGCCTTTTCTCTCTGAACAAGTCTGCGAACCTTGTGTCCACCTTTGGTGTCTATTTCACTGTAGACTTCTTCACCGTGAGTTTCAGATGTTCTTAACCCAACTTTCCTTCGGCTTCTTCAACAGTCATCTTACCTTTTTAGCGCGATAAATTGTCCTCCTCCTAAAAAGAGCTTAAGAGCAAAATGATGCCTACCAAGTAATGACCTCTGAAAAACAAGGGACTCTATTCTTCTTCGCGCTCTTTTCCAGCCTGAATCAGCCTACGAACTCTTTGCCCACCTTTGTGTCCTGCTTCTTCGAGGCTTGTTTTCCCCATCGCTTCAGTGGTACCCTCATGCTGCTTCGCACGTTCAGACCCGCCTTTGCTGCCGATTTCACTGTAAAATTCTGGGCCTCGTTCGGCGGAGACTTTCTCACCGCCTTTTCTTCCTATTTGTTCGTAAAACTCTCGTCCATGTGTTTGAGCAGTTCTTTCTCCCCCTTTCCTTCCCGCCTCAGCAACGGTCATTTTGCCTTTTCTGCTTTCGCTACGTGAACTCAAACCTGTCACCTCCGTTAAACTACGTAAAACTTGACAATACCATAACCGAACAAGCGCACATAAACTTATGTGGTTGTAGCATAACAATAACATGCCAACTCAGCCCTTGCATCTCTATCCACGTCTACATGAAATTAAGCAAAATCAGATAATTTCAAAAATGTTCTATGTTCCGTGAGTCAAGAAGTTAATTTAAATATCCCCAAGAAGTCACCTCTAATCAATGGGTAACCTCATGAAGATACTTCTCATCAACCCACCACAGACATTTTATCCTGGCTCTGAGGCGCCAGCAGGCAACCTGCCTCTCGGGTTGATGTACATAGCCGCCGTGCTAACCAAGTCAGGCTTTAAAACTGAAATTCTGGATGCCTTCATAACTGACGGGTTATTCAGGAAAAACGCGGAAACAATCACCGTAGGCATGTCTTTTGAACAGATAAAACGCGAGATTGAGCGTCGAAAGCCAGACATAGTCGGCATCGCAGGCCCCTTTACCTGCCAAATAGAAAACTCGGTCAAAGTAAGCGATTTAGCGAAAGAGGTCGACCCAGGCATCTTAACGGTTGTGGGCGGACCGCACGTGACGACGGTGCCAAAGGGCTTCCTTGAAGAAGCAAGCAGCGTTGACGTGGCCGTGGCAGGCGAAGGCGAATACACAATGCCTGAGATAGTGCAGTTCCGCGAAGGAAGAAAGTCACTCAACGAAATTTTGGGCATCGCATATCGACAAGACGGCGAGGTTAAGGTAAACCCGGCTAGAGGTTTCATCCAGAACTTGGATGAGCTTCCCTACCCCGCCTACGACTTAGTGGATATGGAGCAGTACCTTAACCCTGAAAAGATTGGTTACCGCAGTTTCAGAGACAGGGCTATATCGATGGTTACCAGTCGAGGCTGCCCGTTCAACTGCTGTTTCTGCTCGGTCCACCTGCATATGGGTAGAGTATTCAGGGCACACTCAGCAAACTATGTTCTAAGCCACATCGAGTACGTCGTAAAGAGATTCGGCGTCAAGAACATTTTCTTTGAAGACGATAACTTGACGCTTGATTTGGTAAGGTTCGAAGCCATCTGCGACGGATTAATACAGAAGAAAATCAAGATTGGGTGGGAAACGCCTAACGGTGTCAGGGCAGACTGCTTGAATCTAAACTTGCTGACTAAAATGAAGAACTCTGGTTGCAAAAGCGTCTTCTTCGGGGTAGAGTCAGGCGACCAGCAGATACTTGACAACGTTATCTGCAAGAGCCTTGACCTGAATCGCGTGGTTGAAGTTGCAAAAATCTGCAAGGATATCGACCTGAAGGCAGGTGCGTTCTACATCATCGGGTTTCCAGGGGAAAAGAAAGAGAACATGCAGAAAACAGTTGATTTCGCGCTGAAGCTTAAAAGAGACTACGACGTCGGCATGCATCTTTTCATGGCCACGCCGTCTTATGGTACAAGGTTGTACGAGGAATGCAAATCTAAAGGGTACATCCAAGAGAACTTAGGCTGGGATTCATTCGCAGCGGCTCGTCAACCGAAGGGCATGCCGCTTATTTCGACACCCGACTTTGCTCCGGAGGATGTGAAGGAAATAGCCGCTAAGGCGCTTGAAGAGTACAAGAAGTTGAGTTTGAGAAATCACTTGAAGAATCCGCGAAAAGCGTTGCGGACGGCGTTTGAGCAGCCACAGCTCATCGTGAAATACGTAAGAAACCTCTTCGATTAGGGTTTTTGCTGTTTTCACGCGCTCTTGGATTTTGTTCTTTGTGTTTCTGGTTGCTTTTTTGTTTTTGGGTTGGGAGCGTTTGGGGGTTGCGTCTTTTAGCGTTCTTTCCCGTTCCTACGCGTCCCTTTGCGTTCTCTGTTGTTCTTTTCTGTTCCCCTGCGTTTATAAATCTGAAGTCACAACTTCTGCATTAAAGTAGAAGAAGCCGCCATGCCGCTAACGGAAAAAGTAACTTTCACCACTCAGCTTCAAGGTGCCAACAAAGTGCAGGTTCCCAAGCTGATTCGTTGGCGCTTCAAAATTGAGTGTGACCAAGCGTTAAAAGTAGGGGTAAATTTTTTGGAGCTGCATAAGGGCTGGCAGTTTTTTTACGCAAAAATGCGCAAAGACGGGCGCATTACGGTTCCAAAGCTGACGCTGCAGCTTATAAGCGGTGAAACGGCAAGTTTGGCGGGTTTCGCAGTTGAAGTGATGCTTGAGCCAGCGTGAAACTTGTTTGCAGAATCCTTTTAAGTTCAGAATGCGATTGGAGTTTGCGAGTGCGGTTCAAGTAGTGTGCCGTTCGTATTTCTTGCCGCCGTAGAGTGGCCTTAGAAGATATTGTGTGCTTTTAGTTTTCTAGTTTTTGGCGTGGTCCATAGCGTTTGCGGATTGTAAGCTTCAACTGGGTTCTTGGAGGCGTATGGAATTTTGCGTGTCCCTGTCTTTGGAAAAATGGTAATCAGAATCTAACTTTATGGAGGTGAGAAATTATGAGACGTATTCCTAGTGTCGCCCGGCGGTTTGAGCGGAGAATCTGTCAGCTTCAACACACCGTCAGGTTAGATACAACGGAAATGAGGAACAAGTGGATAAGAGAACTGGATGACCTGTTTGACACGGCAACCTCGATAGCAAAAGGCAAAATCAGCCAGCAACAAGTCGGAGACAAATTACAGACCATAACTCCTAAAGAACGGCAAATGTGGACCCAACTAGCAGCAAACATCTGCATGGTTATGGGCAACTTGACGAAAGCGTGTGATGAACGACAGATTGATGAGGACTTAGACGAGTTAGAGAAAGCAATCAGAGAACTCAACGCAACACATGAGAAAGAAGCCACCGCGAATTCTACCACAACGCCGAACAACGAGAGCAGCGAAAAGAGCCCTTAGATTAAATTAAAGCTAAAACCTGTGACCTATCTTTTCAATAAGCCTTTTTCGAAAATGACTTCTCGCAAAATAGACTAAAAGGCAAGCGGAACAAATGAAGAGATAATAGTGGTGGGGCCGCTGGGATTTGTACCTCGGATGTGCCGTGACATCACCCGTTTTCCCTTTTTTTAGTCCCTAAAAAACAAGGAGAAAAGAAGCAAATGGGCTGAGAAGGCTCTGGCTAAATCATAGAAATTAATGCAATAGCTGCAATCAAAGGTTTCATTTTCTTTTTTCTCCTAAAAGAAGTTGAAATGTGGCCAGAGCCTCAGCAAACCCCTAATGCTCTAAGATGTTACCCTCTTATTGTTTTTTTTTAAAAAACATGCCTTAGTCTAGCAAATTTGGCGCCGGGGAAGGGATTCTCTCCCTAATTTAACTGCAAACCATGGATTACCTGCGTTTGCCCTTGAAGTCATCGATTTCTTTTATTATTCTTGCCAGCAATTTTGGTTCGATTCTGAACCCTTTGCGGACCAGAGTTAGCATTATTTCCTTTGCCTCTTTGTTATCCAATAACCCGCATCGGAGAGACGTCATTATAACATAGACTACGCCTTTGACTTTTAGCCCCCAAGCTTCAGCAAATGCTCGAGCGCTAGATTCATCAATTAAAAGTAGCGTCTCCTTGCCCATTCTGCGAGCTAATGCTATAGCCTGCGCTTCACCCATATGAAGTTCAAATGCATGATTCATCATTTTGCGGCAGAATTCGACTTCTTTTTCATCAAGCATAGTTATTTTTATCCAGCCTTGATCAACCGCCTCTTTGATTATCAAAGCATCGCTGAACCCTTCTTGTAGCCCTGTTTCAACGGCTTCTCGGTAAACTTCTTTCGGGATCAAAATCTCATCAAAAAGGTCTCTGAGTAGATCAAGTTTGCCCATTTTTGAGAGCCATATTAGCGGACTGGTGTTGGAGACGGTGCGCAAATTTCTGTGCTCCCATTAAGACTTGAGGTCTTCCTCTAGGTCGTGCTCAGAATACTGGATGAGAACTCCCTTTTCTGCTAATATTCTATAGAACGCCCATAGGGACACTCCTCCCAGTTGGGCTGCCTTCCAACCAGTGACTTGACCTGCACGATAGAGTTCAATTGCCTGTTCTAGACCTTTCTCTTTAACTCCGTGCTCCAGTAGCTCGCGTATGAGCGTTGATCTGTCTTTCCCTTCTTTCTTTGCTATTTCACGAAGTTTCTTTGCTGTTTCGGGTGGTAGTCTTAAAGTGATTGTTTCTGACATGGAATCCCTGTAATACAGTAGATATCAAACGTATCCTATAAACTTCACTAAAACCCAAAAGCATAATTTTGGGGTTGGCGCCGGGGGAAGGGATTCAAACCCCTATTTACTAGTAAGCGCGCCATCCGCTGGGGTGCGCTTAATTTTTTCAGCGAATCCTTAAGCCGGCTTGTTTTTGGTAACGACATTTGCACTCAAAGCTCCCTTTTCGTCGCCCACGCAAACCGTACATCACAACCGCAGCTTCACCAAAGAATTAGGGGTCATCCTTGCAGTCGCCGGGGTCTTAATTACCCTAAACTTGCCTGCGTATTCTTTGTGCTTCTCAAGAGCGGATTTGTCTTGGTCGGTGGAACGGGGCTATCGATGTGCCTCATCTCAGTTTTCTTCGACACTTTTCCCATTGAACCCATGGCAGCAGAGACATTTACATCTACCGTGAAAGCTGTCTGGGAAGTGTTGTTCTTTTCGACCTTGGTGTTGTATACCGCATGGCTAGCGAAGATACTTAGCTTGAGGCACGAACAGCGGGCTCAGAACGCTTATTCATGTAGTCACATGCGATGACTCGCTTGATTCGAGCGATTGAAACCAAAGCTACAGTCTGTCTGAAGGGCTCCCGTGTGCTGCCTTCTGCCCTGCTCAGTTAACTCAAAAATCTTGCGCGCTCTTCTTAGCAATAGGCTTTACTTTGAGTTTTACGAGGCTTCTCTCTGTGAACGATTTTTTTGAGGAACTAAACTGTATTTCAGTAGCCTGCATGTTAAGAGTTATTTACTCAAGCGGTATAGCCCTTCAGTTGCTTGTTGTTTCTTTTTGCAATCATTACTGCCATTATTGAAATAGTGGCCACCGCTGCTAATACGGTTCCTAAATTCAGAGGGGAGAATTCTGGGACGTTCGATCCAGAGTGAGAAGTCTTTGTAAAAACGATTGCAATTTGGTGTGTACTGAAGTGCGTCGTGTACCAGACGTAGTAATTGCTATTGTCCTGTATGAACCCTTGAGATGCTGCTAACTGTCCGTCGATGTAGATTCTTGGTGATGTTCCATACTGGATTGCGCTTATTGGGATAGTTATGTTGCTTGAACCTGTAGTGCCGCTTTGGCCTGTTAAGGTGAAGCTCAGGGTTGTTGTTTCAGCCGACTGGTTTGCCTCTATTGAAATGTTGGACATCTGTGAACTGGTTATGCTCCCAGCAATTGATAGATCGACGTTTCCTCCGTTAGCTGTAGTCGCAGTAACAGTTGACAGCGTTGAAGTTGGGGTCGGTGAAGGGGCAACAGAAGCCGTTGGCGCCGCTGTTGCTGTGGGCGTTGTTGAAGGGGAGCCGCCGAACGCATAGAGTTTGTCGTCGTTAGAGCCTACGTAAACTACTTCACCTGAAAATGCTGGAGATGATATTACGGAACCTTGGGTGGCGTAGCTCCAAATTTTAGCCCCCGTAGTAGCGTCCAAAGCGTAGACGTAATAGCCATCGTTTCCAACGTAAACTACATTTCCTACCACTGCTGGCGAAGACTCGACAGAATTCGTGGTGGTACCTGTGGGGCTACCATTTGGTGGGTAACTTGTAGAGTAATTCCAAATTTGAGTGCCTGTGGCTGCATTCAAGTCGTAAACATGACCATCACAAGAGCCTATGTAGAGGTCGCTGCCTGAAAGGGCAGGTGAAGAATCCACAACGCCACCTGTGGTGAAGCTCCAAACCAAGGCGCCGCTGGAGGCATCCAACGCATAGATTTTCCAGTCTTCGGAGCCCACGTAGACCATGCCGTTGGCAACTAACGGAGTTGATTGAATTTGGGCGCCTGTGCTGAAATTCCATATCTGGGTGCCCGAAGAAGCGGATAGAGCAAAGATAGTGCTGTAAATTGAGCCAACATAGACAACTCCGTTTACGACTGTTGGCGCTGAAACCACCAATCCTCTTAACGGGGCAGCCCAGAGGTAGGCGCCTGATGAAGCGTCCAAAGCATACAGTTTTCCGTCATTGCTGCCTACGTAGACGACACCGTTGACGACAGTTGGAGAGGACTCGACCTGAGCGCCGGTTGTGTAGGTCCATATTTTTGCGCCTGTTGCAGCGTTTAGAGCGTACACATTGTCATCGTCTGATCCAATATAGACTATGTTGTTGACTACTGCCGGGGAAGATTTCTCAATTTGGTTGCCAGTTGCGTACTTCCAAATCAGCGCGCCGGTGTTGGCGTTTAAGGCGTACACGTTGCCGTCGTACGATCCAAAATAGACAACTCCGTTAACTATAGCGGGGGAAGATGCAACTGCTCCACCGGTGGTGTAGCTCCATTGAACGGTTGCCGTCATCTGTGCATTGCCTGTTGCTACGCCGCTATGAGTCGGGTCTGAGTGAAACATTGGCCAATCCGCTTGGACAAGAGGAGCGGTTACAAACATTAAAAGGAGAAACGCACAAACTACAACTACAACGCGCATTTTATTCAAGATATACCCCTAAGTTGCTTGCTCGGTCCTAATTTAAGTTTTTTGCAAAGAAATCACCTAAAACTTTTTTGAGCATGGCTTATTCTCCAGAACAAGTGCGGCGCGCGTCACGGATACTGTCAAAAATAGCGTCATGGACTTGCAAGCAAAAAACATGGGAAAGGTCCATGAAGTGACGCTTATGAGGCTAATGGCGCTATTTTCAAATTTGCACACGCGAGCTAATTCTTGTGGTCTATCTCTGAATTACTGTGGTTTGTCGCTATTTTTGGAACGATGACCAAAAGCGCATTCGCCTTTTATGCGTATTCGAAGACTTCTTCCTATTTTTCCAGCATATCTTTTAGTTTCTTCAAACCTTCGTTAATGCTATTATCTATCACTCTGTGAACCCGCAATTTATCTATCATCTTGCCAAGGACCGAATAGGGCAATTCATAATCCATCATCATGCTAAATTTGGTTCCGGTATTTGTTGGACTTAAAATCATTGATCCAAAGCCTGTGAAGTGCCCGCCGATGGATCGCCATGCATACATCTTGTTTTCTATCCATTCCGTGGTTTCACCGTCCCATTCTGCTCTTGCAACGCCGGCAATTTCACTCGTCATGTGATGAGTCGCGCCCACGTTGTCTTTTTCTTTAGAGGTCGACTCCACCTTTTTAAAAAGTTCAAACCATTCTGGGATTCTTTCGTGGGCGATCAAAGGCCACACTTTTTCAGGCGAAGCGTTGATTTCAATCGACTTTTCTATTCTTGTCAAAACATCACCTGAGTTTTTTTTATTTAAAGTTCTATTTAAGATTTCATACGGTAAGCACCGCATTTGTGTTCCTTAGTTGGTGGAAATTGACTCTAACTTAGTTTCCGGAAGCTGGGCAGACAAACGGCTTGGATTTCGATCGCAAATCATTATTCAGATGAACACCCAGAAGCGGAGAAAAATCCTTTTTGACTATTTCTGGAACAACCGTGCACGCTAAAGAAAGAAGAAAAAGAAATTGTGTCTACGCGGGTCAGCAACTGTCGATTCTAGACGTGTACTTATAATAGTATCAACCATAAGGCGTACATCAGCAGTGTTGCCAAGAATAAGCTTGCCCAAATTATTTTGCTGTTGTCATAGATGTCTTTGCCACTCATGGGCGCAATAGGAAGAGTGCCGAAGAAGGAACCGATAACACACATCGCTAAGCCTGTGCTGCCGATCAAGTTGAAGCCACTTTTCATCAGTATGAAGAAAAATCCCGCAAACAGCATTCCTATAAGTATCTCCGAAGCCGACAGAATAGCGCCAAATCTTTCAGTAAATTTGGACGAGGAATGCACGTTACGGGTTGGCGAAGAAAACGGAACCCTGAACGCAAGAGTTGTGACAAGAAAGAGCCCCAGGCCGAAGGGCCAAATTTTGTGTTCACTCCACACTCCTCGGCTTCGCATGAACGCGATTGAAAAGAACTTCTTGACGAAAGCCACAAGAACACTCGTAGCCAAGATAACAGGAAGAACAGTAACTAGCTGTCCGAGGCTGCTAACTTTCACATAAGAGAACGCAAGCGCCATCACAACGACAGCCACGCCATAGGCTAAAGTCTCAGGTTTAGTGGGAACGAACGGTGACCCAGATTTTTCATCAATATGAAGCTTACGTTTGGACGAAACAAAATCCTCCAGCCACGACTTTATATTGTCAGGAATAACGCCCTTGGTTTTCTCACTTATTTTTCCTCCGAAACCGCCCAGCGGATTGCTTACCGCTGAAAAAACAAACGAAACCGCACCCATCAACACTACAGCAGCCCCTACAACTGCCACTGAGTTCACCGGCGAAGGAACCCAAATGGCCGATTCGACACTAGATGAACTCTGTCCATTAATTGCAACGGTCGGCATCACGCCGTTAGGCGGATAAACTCTTTCGCGAACCCAATAGATGGGTCCTAAAGGTATCCCTGTGTTTTCTTGATTTTGGAATCCGATTGGCTGGGGTAATGATGGATTGTTTGCCGTACCCGATATTTTTGAGCCATAATTTACCTGGGCCATCCTCAACGCTGAATCAGCAGAAGGCACCATCAGTGAGTAAATATTGTCTGCTCCGAATGAAAGACCTGGTACTGGAAGAGTTTCATCTTTTTGAACGCTTAAGTTAATGCAACTTACTAAACCATAAGAGCCTTCAACGGCTCCAATATCTGAGTCCCATGCTGAGGTGCCATGCAAGCCAACGGTTACGGCAGTAAAAGTGCCTGTTTGATCACCTTTTGGAATAGTCCCATAAAACTCAGTGATGCCCTGAGAAAAAGTATTTACTGAATAAACAGCTGCCATATTATCGGCGCTTGTTGCCGACTGCACAGTTATCCCATTGTTAACAGTATATGTGTTTGTGGATTGAGCAGTGTTGTCAACCCAAAGGGAGCTTAAGGTTCTTCCTGCAAAGTTGTCGTAAAAGAGAAACACGTTAGCTCCATCATCATATTGTCCGTAAATTGAGCTGAGCGTAGGCGCCTCTCCGGTTGTTTGGCTATTAAATAAATTGGTGGTTGTGGAAGCAAATCCTAGATATATGGTAACGCTGGATTTCGCGGGAATTCCGTTAGGCAAGTTCAGCCAGTATACCGTATGTGAAGATGAACTGCTATCTCCAGATTCTAGCCAACTAGGTATCACTGAACCTGTGGACGTATAGAATTCAACGTTCTGGAGGTTTGACGCTTCGTATGAGCTATACTTTGAACTATCTAGCGATATCATCTGCTGGTAAGGAGCAAAAGTGGCTACAGATTGCGTATTGGTCAACGTTATTGGGACCGAATATACAATATCAGCAGGTGCAGATGTAGCCGCCACTTTTAGGGAAAAAGCAAAAGACATGGATAAACACAAAATACCAAGAAGCAACACTATCAGTATCTTTTTCACTTAAACTAACTCCTTGAGGATTTGTCTTTCTGTTTGATTCTAAGTTGCTTTTAAAATATGCGGAGAATATAAATTCAATACCCTGAAGCTAAAAAATCATACGATCCGGCAAACCCAATCCAACTCTTTCTTATCAAACATTTATCTGTCTTTCTTTTCTTGTGCAAGCAAATGGCTTCCGGATAACTTAGCGCCGCGAGCTTCTGTTTACAGTGATGTTAGCAGTTGAGCAAGCAAAGCTGCGCAAAATGGAATGGTCAAGTTGTCGTAGTAGTATTTCAATGGCAGCGATTCTATGACTGCCGATATAGAGGAGATCAAGAGAGCTATTCCAACCAAGGTTGGAAAGGAGTTTATGGTGAAGGATAGTATAAAGGCGGTTGCGATAAAACCCGTAACAGCGAAAGCCGCGGTGCCTTCCCAATGTTTGCGTTTATTGTAAAGTATCGCGTGATTTGGATAAGCTTTTCCCACGATGGATGCCGCTGAGTCTGCATAGGAAAGAACCATTATACCAACAAGGGCAGAGGGCAGTTTAAGGAAAGAAACCACAAGCAAACCTGAAAGGCAAATAAACACTCCACCTAACAGGGTTTTGTTCTCCAACTCGTAATCATTTGCCATTACTTTATAGGCTGCTGAAGCGAAGGGAATATTCCAGTTCTTCCCTGTTCTCAGAGAGATTTCAAGCAAAACGAAAAGCACAAGGAAAACGCTGTATAGTCCCAATCCTAAAACCCGAGCTAACGTAACATTGTGGATGCTAAGGTAAATTAGTGGAGCGAACGTTCCTGTTATGAGGGCATGAATACTTTTTCGCTTGATTTCAGCCTTAACTTCAAGATTTAGCTTCAGTAGGGCACCTCCTTAAAGCCAGCTTTGTAGTCCGCAATGTTAGACAAGAGATGAAGCGGCGGCGTAACCAGAAAGATAACAATTACTCCAACAAGAGTAGGAGTTGCTATCAACGCAGCAAAGCACAGCGCTCCCACCACGAAGTCTAACTGGTCAAAAGGAAACCAAGATTTTCCAGGGGGAATACCACGCTGTCTTTTGAAAAAAGACTTTACCGCGTCGCCAGTCATAGCGCCAAACCCTAAAAGAACTCCTAGCAATAGTCCATTGGATCTGCCAAAAACAAATTGCTGTAAGCCACCAAGGATAGTTCCACAAAGTGCGCCGCCAACAAATCCTTTGACCGTTTTTGAAGGACCAAAAACTGGTTTTCCGCGAAAGACACGCCCGAAATCTAAGGGTTTCTTTCCTCGTAGCTTGAACCAGACTGGACTTATGCTAGCAAAATAGGCGGGAAGAATAAACCACAATGCATCCAAGAATTCCTTCCAGAAGTCCATCAGCTTGTGTTCTCCCTCACTGTTTTGAAGAAAAGCTTCAGAGACTTGGCCAGGGAAAGCGGCATTAGCACAAAAGCTGCTATTAGAAATGCATAATTCAAAGGGTAGACTTTAAGAATGAAAGATAATTCCATGGCAAAGAACACTACAAACGTTGCCTTTCCAAAGTTGGTTGGAGGCACAAAGTTCAAACGCTTTGCTTTTAAGTAAACGTTGTAAGTGAGCATAGCAAGCTCGCGGGCGGCAATTAGAGCCAGACCCCACCAGGGAAAAAGTCCAACATAAAATAGACTGATTAGCAAGGCTACTAAGTTAAGCCTGTCAGCGGCGAAATCAATCATTCTTCCAAACTCGTTTGCCTGCTTTAGATAACGTGCAAGTCTTCCGTCTGCAACGTCGGTGCAAAAAGAAACGGTGACTAAAACCGCAGCAGCTATTATGGTGTGGGTAAGTATCATGTAGACTATTGGCGGCACGAGCGCTAGCCTAGTGTATGTAAGCAGGTTAGGCAATGTTAAGTATCTAGTCTTTTCTTTAACAGGTGTTCTATCAAACAAGCCATTGCCCTCCCACTCTCCTCAAAGGTAGGCATTTTAGCTAAAATGCTTTTCCGAAATAACGGTGGCTCCAAAAAGTGGCGTAGTATGTATGAATACCGAATATTTCTCAAGTGTGAAAGCATTGAATTCAATTTATAACTTGAAGGTGCAAGTAATAAGTCAAGAGGAGACTTGGGGTTGCTTCCGAGTAGAGCGCTGCTTGAGCTAATTAGGCCATGGGCGTCAATACTAATGGGTGCTGCCGTACTGGTCGGCGCATTTTTGGGGGATCCCAATATCTCATTATTTTCTTTAAAAACCCTCTTTAGTTGTATTACTGGTTTCAGCTTAACTGCTGCCGCGATGGCGTTAAACGATTACTTTGACTGTGAGGTTGACGCAATAAATGAGCCCTCTCGTCCCCTCCCAAGTAACTCAGCCACAATGAAGTCGGCTATAATTATAACTACTACTTTGAGCGGTGCCGGGTTAGTTTTCTCATACTTAACGAGTATTATATGTCTTGCAGTAGCGACGGCTGCCGTGATTATAATGCTGACATATTCGACATTTGGGAAACAAAAAGGCCTTTTGGGCAACCTACTGGTTAGCATGTGCATAGCCACTCCCATTCTTTATGGCAGTTTAGCAGTTAGCAACGGAATTCAGCTTAACGCCCTTCTTTTTGCATCCATTGCATTCTTGATGAACACTGGAAGAGAAATCACAAAAACCATCGTTGACTTGTCCGGAGACCGAGCTAAAAATGTCAAGACTTTTGCCGTAGTTTACGGAGAAAAAAGAGCAGCAGTAGCAGCGACAGCATTCTACAGTTCTACTGTGTGCCTGTCTTTTATTCCGATAGCTTTGCATCTGGTTTCCATTTGGTTTACCCCTTTTGCCCTTGCCATAGACCTAATTCTGCTTTATTGTTCAGTTGTGCTAGTATCGGATCCATCACGTGAAAATGCACGTAGCGTCAAAAAAACCGTCTTTAAACTCTTCGTTGTTGGTCTGTTAGCCTTTGTTACAAGCGTGTTGTAAATGCATTTTGTAACTTCGGCGCAAAATGATTTTCATTTGAAAAAGACTTTAATTCCGCTCCAGTCGGACAAAACAAACGCCTTAATATGACTTGTAACCATCAGTCCCTAAACGGCTCACAGCTAATGTTTCAAACCACCGGTGACAGAATGATTGACGCTCAAAATCTAACCAAGAAATTCGGGGAGGTTACAGCGGTAGAAAACCTAACACTGCATGTGAATAAAGGGGAAGTTTTTGGCTTTCTTGGGCCAAACGGCGCCGGCAAAACAACCGCTGTCAGAATGCTTGCTTGCCTGATTTCACCGACAGGTGGCACTGCCACGATAGGTGACATGGAGATCGGTGACGCTTCAAACCAGCAAAAGATTCGGAAAATCGTAGGTTTGCTACCTGAGAACGCTGGGCTCTATGACAATTTGAGTGCTCATCAGAATCTTGATTATTACGGTCAGCTGTACAAGTGCACTGAAATTCAGCGAAGGGAAAGAATAGAGTATTTCCTTCGGATGCTAGGACTTTGGGAAAAAAGAAACCTCGCAGTTGGCACGTTCTCAAAGGGGATGAAGCAGAAACTGGCTATTGCACGTGCTCTTATCCATGACCCTCAAGTCTTGTTCTTGGATGAGCCAACAGCAAACCTGGATCCTGAGGCTTCGAAGACAGTTAGGGATTTCATCCTTGAACTTAAAAAAGAGAAGAGAACAATTTTATTGAATACACATCTGCTCGACGAAGCTCAAAGAATCTGCGACAAAGTGGGCATATTAAAGACCAAGTTACTAGCATTGGAAACTCCGGAAAAGCTAAGGCAGTCACTGCTGGGACGGAAAACAGTGGTTCAACTTAAGCAAGTCAACGATGTAGTTGTAGCATCGGTTAAGAAAGCAAGTCGTGGCAACGTCGAAGTCATAGATAACAAACTAATCATTGATGTGGAAGAGCCTGAAGAGGAAAACCCAATCATAATAGAGGCTATTCAAACTGCAGGCGGCCGCATCCAGTTTGTAACAGAAGCAAGTCCATCCCTAGAAGACGCGTATTTACGGTTTGTCAGGAGCGAAAACGATGGATTTTAGCAACGTGCGGGCGGTAGCGGTTAACGACTTTAATGTTTTCAGGAAACGAAAAAGCATAATGTATTCCATCATTGCGTTGCCACTGTCAATTTCAATATTTATTCCAGTAGCAATCTTCTGCGCTGAAAAAGACGCAGCCATCAGCCTTCAAGCCCTCTTCCCCACGAACTCATTTTCTTACTTTTACTTTATCATCCTAGCAACCATCATCCCTACAGTAGTAGCAGCGTACAGTTTCATCGGCGAAAAAATCGAGAGAAGTCTTGAACCTCTTCTAGGAACCCCTCTCACCGACAGCGAACTTTTGCTTGGGAAAAGTATGGTACCTTTTCTGCTATCAGTTGCAAGCATTTACGGGAGTGCCGCCGTCTTCATGTTTCTTATGGAAGCATTTACAGCAGACAAACTTACCTACACTTTCTTTGCAAATTGGCTAGTCACGGCTGTCTTGCTTATCGCGGCACCCCTCGCTTGCATGTTAAGCGTAGAACTAAACGTTATCATATCGGCGAGAGTCAATGACGTCCGTGCAGCGGGACAACTTGGGCGACTTGTGGCGCTGCCGTTTGCAGGCATATATTTCTTAGCTGAAGCCAGATTCCTCTCGCTTGACACAGCCAGCCTGACGACAATTTGTGTACTTCTGCTTTCCGCCGACGCAGCTCTGATGTTACTGAACAAATCGGTGTTTCGTCGAGAGGAAATATTAACAAAATGGAAGTAAGCAGCTTATTCTTTAGCGGGAAACGAAGTGGCGGTCCCGCTGGGATTCGATTAAACTATTAAGCGAATCCCTAAAGAAAGGCAATCAGCACTGCCGTTGAAAACATCTTCTGTCTATTGGCAAGTGAGCCGAACCGGACGTACCCCCCGAAACGGTCCGAGTCCCTATCGTAAAAAAAGGATTTTCTAAAAGGTTATGTGGGTTTGCCTTGGTTACAGTTCGCGCTAGTTATCTATTTATGGCTTACATGGAGAGAGTGTTTAGTTGATAATCAACTTATTTTTTTTATTGCTTCTACGCCGCTTTGAGTTATAATGTAGTCTCCTTTTTTGTCTTCTTGTGCAATAAGTTGAGCGTCCACAAGTTTCTTCAAATGAAAGATAAGATGCCCACCTTTAAGACCTGTTATTTGTGCAAGTTTGGAAAAGCTTTTTTTCCCCTCAAAGAGATTCACAAGAATTGTTAGTCGAGCTAAGTTGGCTAAAGGTTCCAGTAACATTTTGACTTTAAATGCAATGTCAAATGGTTCATTATTCTGCGTATCACTTTTAGGATTTTCAACTATTATCACTGTTTGCAAAGCTCTTTTTTCTTTTTTTAATCTTTTTTGAAAATTCTCGATACACGGTTCGCACTGTGTGTCTTTAGCTTTTTCCATCATATGGCCAAGGGTGTCAATTTTTGAATCAAAATCCTCAATGGCCTCTTTGGGTTTAAGAGATTTAAGTAATTTGAGATTTTCAGCTTTCATTGCATTAAATTTTTCAACGCAACATTCCCGACGTTGATTTTTGCAATCAGTCCTAACCAGCTTTTGAGCATCTTCAACTAGTTCTTCTTGCAACTGGTTTGCAAACAGCAAAAGCCGATTTTGCGACAAGGCTTCTTCTACTGACTTTACGCGTTCTCTTAACACCGAACCCTCTAACCCGCCCAATTCAGCCCGCAGGCTGTTCACTTCGGATTTCAACTCCGTTATAGACTTAAAGATCAATTGGAAATTTTCGTTTTCAGCCGACAACGTGTTCACTTCACGCAGTATATTTAAATTACCTAAAACTATATAAGAATATCTAAGAAATGTTCTAATTGTGAAAACAAAATGAGCCAACAATCTAATCCACTAGAAGATTACATTAAGTTTGCAAATGAAAATCCAATAGGCTTTCTAGCAACTGCAGATAGCGAGCAACCTCGGGTCAGAGGATTTCAACTTTGGTATGCTGACAAGTCAGGTTTATACTATAGCTCTGCCACTGGAAAAGACATCATTAAGCAGTTGAAAGCTAACTCTAAGGTTGAAGTCTGCTTCTTTAACTCTAAAAGCAAAGACATGCAGCAAATGAGGGTAGCAGGCACGGTTGAATTCATCAATGACATAGAAATGAAAAAGAAGCTTCTTGACGCCAGACCATTCCTAAAGAAGGCGGGACTAACACCGGAAAACCCAGAGCTAATCCTCTTTAAAATCATCAAATGCACAGCTCACTTCTGGACGTTTGCAACGAGTAATCAACCGAAAAAATTTGTTAGCTTCGCATAGAAGCTAAAACTTTTCTTTACACATTATTTCGATTTTTTTTAAAAAACCTGTAAGTGTATAAACTTAAACCCCCAGTTACAGATAAACCACGGTTTGGAGCCGCTGGGACCCGAACCCCACGGGACGAATATGTACTCTTCTACCGCTTGTCGGCTTCTAGTCTAGCAGCCTGCCTGATGAGTTCTCTCAGCGTTGCGCTCAGCTTTTGCATCTGTGCGTCTTGCCGATCCTCGGGCGAAACGTAGGTTCTCGCGGGAGCGTCGAGTGCTTCTCTGGCTAGGACCTGCTCAGGGTTCATGCCACATGCGATAAAGGCTACCCGTCAAACTTCCTTGACTAAGCTAAGTCAAAGTTTCTTGACCTAAGCACACTTGCACCATAACTTCAGGCAAAGCTATAGTTAAGTGGTTTGGTTCCAGTAGACTACGTGCTGGTAGTGTCCGTCTGTCGGGTACGCTGGGTCATCATAGACGATGTCAAGTTTTGACCCATATTTGGCTAGGGATGATTGAACTGCATTCCAAACCTGCTGGGATTGGTTGTCGGCTGGCCAGACTCCCCAGATATTGTCAGTTGGGCTTCGCATGCCCCAGCCATAATCGTTAGGTAAAACCAACGCGTCTTGTCCTTTAACGTTGTTTGTTTCGCTTGGATTTTTGATCACGTTTGTCCAAAAAGATTGAATCGCGGAGAACTGCTCATCTTGCAGAAGCCCTGTGCCATTGTTATTTGGAGAATAGTTGAAGACGACGACGTATTCTGCGCCGCTTTCATAGGACTGCTTCATTTCACTGTACATTTGGCTTCCACTTTGCAGTGTAATAGGCGACAGGCTCTGCCAATCGATCATTGTGCCCCAACTTTTGCCTTGCAGGTCAGCTGCGCCATGGATCTCAGCAATGTTCTGCGTGGTAGATTGGTTCCAGCCCAATTCAGCGAGTACAACGTCGTAGCCTCCTTTATAATCGAACCAATCAAGCCCGTAATCAGCGGTGAAAAACTTCACGTTTGTATCGTTGCGTGCTATGTCTAATGTTTGCTGCCAGTTGGTTTCAAAGTCTTCTGCGGCTTCAGCATAGGTTTGAATAGGATTAGAAGCCCAGACTTGCTGGTAAGGCTCGAACTGAGAGATATTACCCTCAGCGCACGGAGGGACGTTTTGGGTGAAGGTGTAGCTGCCGTTTGGGAATGTAGTCATCATACACTGTTGGCTTTTATCGGTGAGGACCAAGCCGTTTGGCTCATAAATCAATCCCCTAACAATAGTCGTACAGGTCTTGTCGGGGTATGTTACAAAAGTAGAGTTCGTGCAAGAGATGGTGCCGTTCGGCAAATAGTCGAGATTTAAGTCTACTTCGACTTGCACGTTAGCTATGCCGCCGATTGTTTCGTTGATGCTTGAATCGATTGAAGTTGTTACTTCGCCAGAATTATAAAACGTCCTGAGTCCTGAATCGCTTGAGTTTACGTAATTAACCGTTATTGGTCCATCAACAAACTGCTTGGTTATTCTTTCATCGCCGACATAGAGGTTTATGGTCCAATCAAGCATTTTGCCGCCTGGCTCATCATCGTAGTATATACCCAAAAAGTGGCTACCCCACTGTGCTTGAGCCTCCTGTACAAAGGCAGGTAAGTTAACTGTGGGGACGTTGTTGGCAAAGAACACTATAACGTTTAAGCCTGAATCGACGGCGTAACTGCAGGTTTCGTTTAAAGCTGTGCCGTCATTCATCATTGTTCCCGAATCCAAAACAAAGAGGTTAGTGTAATTTTTGACCTCATTAATCAATTGCTCAGCCCCTGTAACAGAGTCACCACAGTAAGTTACCCCAAGGTAGAAAGGCTTCTTATCCGAAGCAGAATAGGCTCTATAAACCTCTATAGCTGCAAAGGTCGAAATGACAATAATGGTTATTATGGCAAGCGACAATGCTATTGCTAATCGTCTTCTCACCTTAAGACCTTCTTGACTTTACTCTTTCTATGCCTAAGAATCACAGCAACAGAGAACACAGAAAGAAGCAAAGGAACAATAACCAACCAAGATAACTCTGGAACGCTAGACGCTGAAGTTGGTGTCGGCGAAGTCACTGAGGAAGACGGTTGAGTTGGCGTGGGTGTGGATTGTGAAGGCGTCGACGATGCTGGTGTTGGGGTAGGCGTTGATGGCAGTGCGCTGGGCGCGGGTATGTTTGGCGTTGCTTTGCTATTTGGCGCTGTCAAGAAGGGAATGAAGTTCACTATTCCAAGGTTATAGTTGTTGAAGAAGTCGTAGAAGGTTTGGTTTATTACTTGTTGGTTGGTAGTGCCCCACCAGTTGTTTGTCGCGTCGACGTTTGCGGTGTAGTTGTCTAGGTATATGCTGGATTGTTGGCTTTCCACTATGTTATTGTCGTTGAGCGCTTGGATGGTCATGGGGTTTTGGAGGACTACGCTGATGGTGTTGTTTTGTAGAGTGTTGTCGGTTATCGTTAGGGTTCCGCCTGAGAATGACATGCCGTATTGGCAGTTTGTTATCTGGTTGTATTGGAAGGTTGCGCTTCCTGAGTTGCTCCAGAAAGCTCCTCCATAGCAGCAGTCCATCATGTAGTTGTCGGCAATTAGAACATTGCCTCCTGTATAGCTACTCGAGACGCCGATACCCAAGTTCATCCTGTTTCCTGACACATAGTTGTCGGTGATTTGAGGTGAGCCAGAGTTTATAGTTATACTGCCAGAAATCGTGTTTTGGCTGATGGCGGGCGCTTGGCCGGAGTTGACGGTTATTGCGCCGACGATCGTGTTGTTTGATATTGTCGGCGAGCCGTCGCTTATGATGACGCCTCCGTCGATGTTGTTGTCGGTCACCATTGAAGAATTGCCCACTTCGACTGGTCCCGTGATTATGTTGTTCTGGATCATGGCGGTGCCTTGAGAAACTTGGACTGCGCCAACGGTGTAAACTCCAACGCTGGGGAAATACGTCATCCTTGACCCTCCGCCTCCAATATGATTGTTGGATATTTGTGATGAGCCGCCAGTTATGCTTAGTGCAGAGGCGAGGTTTGGCGCGATCATAGTGTTGTCCGAGACGGTGCAGGATCCAGCGACGGTAACAGTGCTTGAAGTTGTGCTGTCTAAAATTTCGGAGCCACCACCCATTTGTATTGAACCGCTTGTTTGACAATAGCTCACCTTGAGGGGGACGCTACTTTGTATCGATGTTGAGTTGATGTTGACGTAGCTGAATTGACTGCCTGCGTTGGTCTGACTGTTCCAGCCGTTGCTTGTTGTCGCGAAGGTTATCTGTCCTGAAGCGAACTGGGCCTCATTGGAGCTTGTTCCGCTTGCGATTAGTGTTCCGTCGATTTGTATACTATAAGTTCTTAGGATCACACTCACTCCAGGTTCAATGGTTAAAGTGACTCCTGAGTTAACGGTTAAAGGTCCAGCGAGAAAATACGGGCTGTTTGGTTGAGTCCACGTAGCGTCCGAACTGATTGCTCCCGTGACGAATGTGCCGCTTTGACCTAATGCTCTTGGCACAAAACCGATCACACTTACAAATGAAATAGCGATGATTGTGATTAGGGCCGCTAACCCGATTTTTCTGTTCGTTTTCGGTTCCTCATTCTTTGGATGGTGTTTCAGGCGATAAAAGGCTACTCGTCAAGGTTCCTTGACTAAGCTTAGTCAAAGTTTCTTGACTTTGGGCAACGTTCAAGTTGGCGAGTTTACATTTGGGAGGCTGAGGCAGATTTCGAAGCTGCAATTCACAAGTCGGGAAAGAAGGATTACTCGTACCTCTCCCTAAACCCTGAGGCTCATCCGACGTCGGCTGACTCAATTTTGACAAACCAAGTCTGAGGTAACGTACTGATAGCATCACAGATAGCGTCACGAATAGCGTCACGGGCAGACGGGCTGAAACGACGGGAAAAGTCCATAGAGTGACGCTACTGGCGCTATTTTCCCCTACTCTTCAAATTGCGAGATTCTCAAGTGGACAGGTTGTATCTGCAAAAAAGGGGATGTGCAAAGTACACATTCGCTCGGGGTGGCGGGCCCGCTGGGACTCGCTTAAAACATTAAGCGAATCCCTCCTCAATAACAAACAGCAACGCGTAAAGAATCATTTTCTGTCTTCAGCAAAGTGAGCCGTACCGGACTTACCCCCGGACGGGGATGAGTCTCTTGCTGAAAAAGACGATCTATAAGCAGAAAAGCACTTAGGTGCAATTCTGGGGATGGGATTTTGAGTTGAAGTACGATTCCCTTTCCCGCTTAGACTTCAAAGAGGTTGTCTGCATGGTGATTACCGATCCTCCAGTAGCTCAACTGGCATATAAAACTGAGCACTAGCCAAAGATGGGAGTTGGACTTGAACCCACATACAAGTGGCGAAATCACCCCTTTACATCCTTTTTTGTCGTTAAAGTGAAAGAGCGCAACAGCCAGATAATTGTTAATTATCTTAGAAAATCCTGGCGATAATTATTGAGCCTTCAACTTTCCTTTAACATTACATGTGAAAAGATTTTCGGATTAAAGAGATCTTAAGCGACTATGAGACAGCGGTCTATGTGGTCAGCTTTGAAATCTGTTAAGTGAACGCAGAGTTAGATAAGTCAGCCAACGCGATGGTTGCTTCCTTTGACCAAAATCCCAACCCCGCCATGGCTGCCATTCAGATCCCGCCGTAAACTTGCCATCATCATCTGCTTTCGACCGAATTAAATCAGCGATTTCACATAGTCGAGCATCATTTTTCAGCCAGTTGAAATGCGAGAGCACATCAAACATATGAAGCAAGTCATACCAAACAAAGGGCGCTTTAAGTTTTCGAAAATCATTTCCCATATAAAAGATGTAGGGATGAAGTTTCAGGCTATTCTCCCACAGATTAAGTAGGCATTCTGCGCCGTTACGAACTGCTTTACTATCGCTAAACTCTGGGAATTGGGCAAGCATTTTCAGCATAACCAAAGTTGCGTAAGGACACGGGTCATCTTTTCGACCTGGACCGCGAAAGCTTCCCAGTTCCTTGGAAACAATGCAATGCCATCCATTTTCAGACGCCAATCCAGCCAGGTATGCTACCGCCTTCTGGACTCGTGGGTCACTATCATGGCCGATTTTCGCCAAAGAGTATGCAACGACTGGTGCATCACACAGTGACCATGCCCAATTATCTTCACCTGAGCCACCAAAATGTTTAGGGATATTTACGAGTACCTGAAACGGACCTTCATCGGAATGGTGCATCAGAATTTTCTCCCCAACAATAGCTACTGTGGGGTATTCTTTTGTTAGCCCGATATCAGCTATGAAGGATAATTTGTGAAGCGGATGACCAGCGCTTTTGTGACTGTTTAGAATCGGTCCAGGCCAGTTCCTAAGTTCCTCAAGTAACAACTGGATTTTTGGGTCCTCAAACATTTTTCTCTTAGCTATAATAACCTCTGGCACGGTTGCTTTTTGCCCCAGCAAGTTAACACGCGTATTATATTCGACATAGGGTTCGCCACTCAGAAGCCACTCAGTAACGTTAACCATACTAATGCACTATAAACTTGATTATTGCTTTTTGTATGTAAGTCTTTGTAAACTAATGGCTATAGCAGAAGGTCGAGGCTTCGTCCTAAGCGGTCTCAAAACGGCTGATTGAGGCAAAAAAAAGCACCATCAGCTTCGGGTGTAAAGAGGGGCAAAAGAACAAATTCACAATAGAACTACCTGCAGCAAGTTGAGTTTTAAGCTTTAACAACTTTGGCAGTTGCATACCAAGAACTTGGATGTTCGGTTCCCTTTTTGGGAACCAAACCTTGCTTATATGGTCAGTTTTTGTACTGGGGATGGGCTCTTGAGTTGAGGTACGATTCCCTTCCTCAACTTTATGGATTCGAACCTGTTCTGGTCTAGATCTCTACCGGGCTCATCTCCGAATAGGTATAAGTCCTTGCATTCCTAATTCACGTAGTCTTCTCTACAGTTTTGAGTTGGTTTTAAGTTGATTTCTATTAAGTTAGGATTCGCTTAATAGATTAAGCAAATCCTCATTTTTCCTTGGAGAATTGTTAAGGCGGGCCCGCTGGGATTTGAACCCAGGATTCTCGGCTCCGGAGGCCGATGCCTTAATCCGTGCTAGACTACGAGCCCACTAAGACAAACGAAAACATGCGCAGACAATTTAAATGTACCCGCAACTACTCCTGCATAAGTTCTTGGTCGATCCACCAAGCCTTCTTTTTGCCGCTGCGTTCGCCCCCGTAGTACTCGATGACTGATTTTCCTGCCTGTTTCTTGCTGGTCTTTTGGATGCGCCTAAGCCTGTTAAGCACAAGCCACCTGTTGGTCTTCAAATACTCCGCCAACTCTGGCGTCGTTGCGCACTTGTAATGCATCAGATACTCCATGATTTTGTGGTCAACCTCGTCGAGGCAGAAGCTATGCGGGTTCGTTGCTCCATGCTGAAACGTCAGCAACTCCAAGTCGGCGAGGTACTTTCTTATCTGCCCAAACTCCGCCTCAATCTTGCCCATCCTCTCCTCCAAAGCCAGAAGCTTGTCCGCCTTCGGTGTTTTTTCAAGTTTTTCGCTTATGGCTTCCCTGATGAAGTTGCTTCTGTCGCCCTCGGGAACACGCAGAGCCATCTCCTTGTAGACTTCTTCGGGGATCTTCACCGAGATAATTCGATTTTCGCTCAACGCAGCGTTCGCCTCACAAAGGACATATCAACACTTTGATATTTCATTTTTTCCATAGTTAGCGCTCCTTTAATTTGACAAAACTTAAATGCGTTGCCTGCCGTGTCTTAAACGGGGATATATGTGGCGAGGAAAGTCACTATCTCTATTATCAAGTGTGATGTCGGCTCCCTGGCTGGACACCATATCGTCCCTCAACCTCTCTTTGATATAGCAGAAAAAAACATGAAAAAAGCATCGAAAGAAGGCATCATCAACAACTACTACGTTTTCAACGCAGGCGACGACCTTGAACTCCTGATGGCACACGACAAAGGCGAACAGAACAAGGAAATCCACAAGCTCGCTTGGGAAACCTTCAAAGAAGCCGCAAACAAAGCGCTCTCGCTGAAACTCTACGCTGCCGGTCAAGACCTACTCAAAGACGCGTTCAGCGGCAACGTCCGTGGTATGGGCCCAGGCGTCGCTGAAATGGAAATCGAGGAGCGCGCTGCTGACCCAATAGTGGTTTTTGCAGCAGACAAAACCTCCGCTGGCGGATTCAACTATCCTCTGTTTCTCATGTTCGCCGACCCGATGAACACCGCCGGCTTGGTGATTGACCCAAGCATGCTCTGCGGATTCAAATTCGAAATAATCGACACATTAGAAGACAAAGCCATCGTGCTGCAGTGCCCGAGCGAAATGTACGAGATGCTCGCGTTGATTGGAACCGTCGGACGCTACGCCATCAGTAGAATCTGGCGTGCAAGCGACAACCTGCCGTGCGCCGCAAGCAGCGTCTCCAAATTATCGCTCATCGCAGGCAAATACGTTGGAAAAGACGACCCCGTTATGATCGCACGCGCCCAACACGGGCTGCCCGCAGTAGGTGAAATACTAGCGCCCTTCATGCATAGCTACTTCGTTCAAGGGTGGATGCGTGGAAGCCACTGGGGTCCACTCATGCCCGTCGGCTTGAAAGATTCCAAATGCACCGCTTTCGATGGTCCACCTCGAATCGTTGCCTTAGGCTTCCAAGTGGCAAACGGCAAAATCTCAAGCGACGACGATGGAAAACCGCTTATCGCAGACTTGTTTGACGACCCGGCATTCTCCATCGCGAGACACGAGGCAGTTCACAACGGACTCATGCTCAGGCGGATGGGTGAGTTTGAACCGGCGAGGCTTGCAGCTGAAGACATGGAGTACACGACAATTCAGCAGGTTCTGCAGAAACTGGAGAAACGCTTCATACCGCTAGAAAAAGTTTAAGCTGAGGCTTTACTCGGGGCAGATTGGTTGACCTGCCAACTTAGCTAACGCGATGTACCGTTGCTCAACGATTTCATGCAGTTGGCTGCGCAGGTCTTCCCCAACCACATTTTTCTCCTTCAACTCAGCAACTTTCTTAGCCAGCTCCTCATCGCCTAGCCCTTTGAACCACTCTTCGAAGTCGCCACGTTTCATATGGAAACTCACCGATTCAAGGTCGACTCTTTCCACCTTGTTTGCGAAGTCGCGGAGCCCGTGAGCATGTAGGTTCAGCGGTTGCCCCATGTTTAGGTAGAAGTGGAATGCTTTGTCATGCGGCGCGTAAGCCAGAACCGCCTCTGCTTTGTCCTTCGTGATTTCTGGCTGCGAGAGAGCTTCTTTTCCCTTCTCGGATATTGCGTATAAGCCTTTTTCTGGTGTGGCTACGTACCCCATCTTCACTAATCCGAGCAGGTGCATCATCACCGGCTTGAAGTCTTTCCCGGCTTCCTTTGCTATGTCGGTGGCTTTCATTGCCTTGCCGCTGCGGAACAGGGTTTCCAGTATTTCTTTTTTTATAGGTGATAAACTCATTTCTAGGCACCTTGCCTAGTTAGAGCTATGCAGCACTCTCTAATCAAAGTTTTCCTCGACAACTATTTAGACGCATGCCGCATGCTTAAAATGTGTGTCCAACAGTGATTAAGCAAAGCTTTAGTACAGAGTTTTGCATGCTAATTGGTTGGTACGGTGAAATTCCAGCATGAAGATTGCAGTTTTCGTCTACGAATATCCGCCTAAAATTGTGGGTGGCTTGGGAACCTACGCGGCTGAAATAACACGGAAATTTGTTTTGGACGACCATGACGTCACGGTTTTCACGATGAACGACGACGCAGGCTCGTTGCCGACCCGCGAAATCTGGCGGGGCATCGAAATCCACCGTCCCCTGCACATCGACATCTCCGATTCGTTGCCAGACGTCATCGCTGAAGACATCAAAAAGTGGGGCAGAGGGCTGCATTTCTTCGGCAAACTCATGGTTTACAATTACCTGTCCGCGGCGAAACTCATCAACGAACTCATCAAGAAGGAGAACATGAAGTACGACGTCGTCGTCGCCCACGACTGGCTCTCAGCGATGGGAGGCATCACAGTTAAACGTGAAACGGGGCTGCCGCTTGCTTTCCATGTGCACTCCACCGAGAAAGGCCGCACCATGGGCAACGGCTCAGGCGTCGTAAGCAACATCGAGTTGCGCGCGGGCAAGATGGCTGACATGGTCGTCACCGTCTCCTACGCGATGAAGGACGAGCTTATCCAACTTGGTTTCCCACGGGAAAAAATCCATGTAAGTTACAACGGAGTTGACCCACAGAAGTACAACCCCAGCAACGTTTCCCCAGACGACATCAAACGCGTCCGAGCCAAGTACGGCATAGCAGACGACCAGCAGATGATTCTTTTCCTAGGCAGGCTCGTAGGCGTCAAAGGCGTAGACAAACTCATCATGGCCATGCCTCATATCCTCAGCAAAATCCCAGGCGCCAGACTCATAATCGTCGGCGTAGGCGACCTCCAAGAGTACCTGATGAACCTCACTCGAACCATGCGGCTTGACCAGTACGTCAAATTCAGCTTCGACTTCATCCCCGAGGAGGAACGCATCGCGCATTACGCAGCATGCGACCTCGCGGTGTTTCCAAGCTTCTACGAACCCTTCGGCATCGTCGCGCTTGAAGCCATGAGCATGGAGAAAGCCGTCGTCGTCGGCGCAGCAGGCGTCAGTGGCATGCGCGAAATCGTCATCTGCTGCGGCGAGGAACAGTGCGGGTTCCACGTGGATCCAAACAACCCTTCAGACATCGCTTGGGGCGTAATCAGCGCATTGGATAACCCAGAGCGGCTCAAGCAATTGGGCAAGAACGGAAGAAAACGGGTGCTTGCGGAATTCACATGGAGCAAAATCGCCAAAACAACCATCGACCTCTACGAGACAATAGCGAAACGCTGATGGCGGCGCTTGAACACTGACTTGAAAAACCGTGCGGCGAAGGAAGCGGCGAACCTCCTCTACTCCGGAGCAGAAAAAGAGTATAAGCAGGCTAAGATCCATGCCGCCCAGACACTGGGAACCCATTTTTTGCCCTCCAACTTGGAAGTGGCGCTGGAGTTGGACAGAATCGCAGAGGAGAACGAGGGCAACCGCGTAGAACGCCTCGTCCAGATGCGCCGAGAAGCCCTCCAAGTGATGAAGATTCTAGATGTTTACCGTCCACTACTGCTGGGAAGTGTGTGGCGGGGAACTATACGACGTGGAAGCGACATAGACATCGCAGCCTACGCAGACGACCCGCAGGAAATCGTCGACAAACTCACAGCGGCAGGGTTGAAAATCCAGAAGACAGAGCGGACAAAGGTAAACAAGCATGGGCGAACCCTTTCTTCGCTGCATCTACATGCTGAAACCGAATCGGGACACGGGCTTGAAATCGTCGTCCGCGCCGAAGAGGAAAGCGGTGAACGACGGAAATGCGAAATCTTCGGCGACGAAATCAAAGGTTTGAAAACCAAGGAACTTGAAAGGCTGCTGAGAGATAACCCAGCGCAGAAGTTCATACCTGCCTGAATTCTGAAGCGAAACTTTTTTTTCCATCAATAAAGGACATAAACAACTAATTTGAATAATATACCCGTAAATTGATGCGCAATGGCAATAGACAAGAAATCCCTAAAGAAGATGTTTCCAAATCTCTACCGCGAACTTGAGGAAGGCGAAGCCAAAATCCCGATAAACTCGCTGCGCAAGAACCCTGAGGAAGCCGAAGCTAGCGTGGAGGAATGCGCGGAGCAGGAAGTTGAAGCAGCAACTGAAGCGCCGCCTGACAAACTGCGTCATTTTTATCCTTCAGCCGAGGACTTTCTACGTCGTTGCGACACCGAAGAGCAAGCGGAGGAAATAATCGCTTACCTGCAGAAGAAGGGGGAAATAACCGCGGAATGCGCCTGTGAACTGCGGAGCAAACTTAAGCGGGAAGGCGTGAGGGCTTTCGGTCCTAAGAAAGAGGAGAACCACTACTTTAGGGAAGGCGGAATTCTCTAGCCACCGAGCTTAAACAATAAAAAGCAGCCGATTGTTTTGAGCATTCCACACTAGCTTGCCATCATGTTGCGAAATCATGCACTTAGATTGAATTTTCGTTTCGGAAGTTAATCTTGGAACCGATTAACTGTTTGTTTGGATTCATGTCGCAAAACTAATAAGGCTCAAGTCTGTTGTACAGAAACCAGAGAACGGTGAAGATTTATGGCAATAAAAGTTGGAATTAACGGATTCGGAAGAATCGGCAGGCTTCTCTACCGCGCGGCAATGGAACGCAAGACTTCTATTGACTTCGTCGCTGTCAACGACCTCGCAGACGCGAAACAGAACGCCCAACTGCTAAAATACGACTCAGTTCACGGAAGGTTCCCTGGCACAGTCGAAGTCAAGGGCAACGACTTGGTCGTCAACGGCAAAGTCCTCAAGTGCATCCAGCAGAAAGACCCAGCTGCACTTCCATGGAAGGACATGGGTGTGTACTTAGCTGTAGAGTCTACTGGTTTGTTCACTAACAGGGAAGGCGCATCGAAGCATTTGGCGGCTGGAGCCAAAAAGGTCCTTATATCCGCCCCCGCTGAAAACCCAGATGCAACAATCGTGCTGGGAGTCAACGAGAAAATCTACGACCCAGAGAAACATCACATCCTCAGCAACGCAAGTTGCACCACTAACGCCTTGGCGCCAATCAGTAAAGTCTTAGCCGACAACTTTGGGCTTGAAAAAGCCTTCATGACCACCGTCCACAGCTACACCAACGACCAGAAAGTCCAAGACATCGTGCACAAAGACCCCCGAAGGGCACGCGCCGCGGCAATCAACATCATTCCGACCAGCACAGGCGCAGCCAAAGCTATTGGTGAAGTTCTTCCGTCATGCGCAGGCAAGATGAACGGCTTATCACTCAGAGTTCCGACGCCAGACGTTTCGCTGGTTGACCTCACTGCAGTCCTCGGCAAAGAAGTCACCAAGGAAGACATCAACGCAGCCATGAAGAAGGCGGCCGACGGCACAATGAAAGGCATACTCGAATACAGCGAAGACCCATTGGTCAGCACGGACATTTTGCACAGCACCTACTCATCTGTCTTCGATGCCCAATTAACTATGGTCCTTGGAAACAAAGGAACCTTCGTCAAAGTCTTCTCATGGTACGACAACGAGTGGGGCTTCAGCAACCGCATGGTTGACTTCATTGAAATGGTAGGCAAAAAAGCAAAACTGTAAGCAGCCAAACATAAACTCCCTCTACCTTTTCTTTTCGAGTTGAATAAAGTAATCAAACGTAACCAGAAGTGAATGAAAATGGCGAAATACAAAACACTAGACGACTTCGACGTGAAAAACAAAGTCGTTCTTGTCAGAGTAGATTTTAACTCAGAAATCGACCCGCAGACCAAAAAAGTCACAAGCGACGTCCGCATCAGGGCGCATGCCCAATCCACATTGAAGGAGCTGGCAGAGAAGGGCGCAAAAACCGTGGTGTTGGCGCATCAGGGACGAAAAGGCGACCCCGACTACACCACGCTTAAGGAGCACGCGGCGATTCTCGGCAAAATTCTCAAGTGCCCAGTGAAGTACGTTGACGACGTCTTCGGCGAAAAGGCAAAAGCCGCCATCAAAAGCCTGCAGAGCGGCGAAATCCTCGTCTTGGAAAACGTGCGCAGCTGGGATAAAGAAACCAAAAGCATGACGCCTGAAGATGCAAGCAAAACCGAACTTGTCCAGAACCTCGCGCCGCTGGCAGACCTGTTCGTCAACGACGCCTTCGCAGCAGCCCACCGCGGACACGTGTCCATGGTTGGGTTCACAGCCGTGTTGCCGTCGGCGGCAGGCCGAATCATGGAGCGGGAACTAAAATCGCTCGCCCGAGCGCTGGAGAAACCCGAACACCCCTGCGTCTATGTGATGGGCGGAGCCAAAGCCGACGACGCCCTTGAAATTAGCAAGTACGTCTTAGACAACGGCATCGCAGACTACGTCCTAGTCGGCGGCGTCACTGGGGAGCTGTTCCTTGCAGCCAAAGGCGTCGACATAGGCAAACCAACCATGGATTTCCTCGCCAAAAAAGAGCTCACCCAATTCATGCCAGGCATCAAACAACTCCTCGCAAAGTACCCAGACAAAGTCGTCCTGCCTGAAGACCTCGCGTTGGAAGTAGCTGGCAAACGCAAAGAAATCCCCGTCAACAAGCTGCCAACAGAGCACAGCATATTTGACCTCGGCAAGAAAACCGTCGCCAAATACTCAGCCATCATCGCTAAAGCTAAATCCATTGTCGTCAGCGGACCCATGGGCGTCTACGAGAACCCAGCATTCAACTACGGCACCAAGGGCGTCTTTGAAGCCATCGCGGACAGCAAAGCCTTCAGTCTCGCAGGCGGCGGTAACACGATTGCAGCCATACAAGAATACGGGCTCAGCAAGAAAATCGGCTACATAAGCACCGCAGGCGGAGCACTCATCGAATTCCTCATGGGCAAAAAACTTCCGGGCGTAGTCGCACTGGAAACAGCAACAAAAACCAAAAAAATATAGAATTTCTTTTTTTCTTTGGAGTTTAGCAGGCAATTGTCGACAAATTTCGATTAATAGACCGAATGCTTTCTGCTATGTAATCGGGATTTTGGTGACTAACCACAAGGTCCTTCAAAGTGTTAAATTGGGAAGGTACAAAGACTGTTTTTAGTCCTGCTTCTTTGGCGCCTTTGATGTCTTCGATTGGGCTGTCTCCAATGTAGATGGCCTCTTCAGCCTTAACTTGTAGCCTTTCGAGGGCATCTTTGAAAATGTGACTGCTGGGTTTTCTCCAGCCGATCGCCTCTGAAACCAGCGTGGCGTTGAAGAAGCCGTCGATTCCGAGTTTTCGGAGGCTTTTGTAGATAACGGGTGCGTAGGTGAAGTTTGAGATTAACCCGACCTTGCATCGCGTCTGAGCTTGTTTTAGGAGTTTCTTTGCGCCTTCTCGCAGTTTAAGTGTGTCGATGAAGTCCTGGAAGAAGACGTTCAACGCGGATTTCACCCGGGAATCCTCTGGAGTCACCTGAAAACCCAAGTTGACGAGGGCTTCGGCGACCCAGACCGCGTTGGTTACTTCTTTTAGCTGCTCGTAACGCACTTTGCGGTACTTCTCATGGGCAACGCTGTACTCTTGCATGAACCTGTCTCGGTCGCATTGGAAGCCTTCGTCAACGAGCATCTGGTACAGCTTTTCTTTGGATGCATCCATGCTGTAGCCTTTGCAGTCGACAAGTGTGCCTACATAGTCGAAGATTACTGCTTTGCAGGTCATTTACTGTTCCCCTTCTGGCTAACCGCGGCTTTCTTAATTTCATCCAAGGACGCCCCCATTATCTTCAACAGCTTCACGGGATCGCCAATAGAAGCCTCAACCGCGGGGTCGTAGGCAACTGAGCCCAGATACTTCAGCCCCAACTTCGCGCTTTCAGCTTTAACGGCTTCAGAATTGTCGCGCTTCATGTTCTCAACAACGCCGACGATAGGCATCTTAAGTTCACATAGCAGCTCGACCTGTTTTTTAACCACTTTAAATGCCAACATAGACGGTGTAGTGACGATCAAGAACATGATGCGTTTAACGAGGCGCACAAGGTCTAAGACAGCGTCGCCGATACCCGGAGGCATATCGATAATCAGAAAATCAAGTTCGCCCCACTGCGTAACCGCCAATAACTCGATTAGCGCGTTTGAGACGTCGGCTCCTCGTAGCGGGGTGGCTTTGCCGCTGACATAGTAAACTAGTGACATGTACTCTAAGCCAGCGAATTTGGCTGGGATTATGCCTTTGTCTTCTTTGGGTTGCACCGACTGTGGAACGCCCATGATGATGTGTGTGGATGGCCCGGTGAAGTCGATGTCAAATAAGCCGACGCGGCAGCCCTCTTTAGCAAGAGATAGTGCAAGTGCAGTTGCAATCATGCTTTTGCCGACGCCGCCTTTGCCGCTGGAAACGGCTACAATATGCCTTATCCGCGCTAAACGCTCGTTAATAATGCTTGTTCTCGGGTCAACCACGACTACTTAGCTCCTTTTACGCTCTCAAGCCAAATTCCGCGTCCACTGGCGATTTCAAAGTCAGGACTGCCGCATTTCGGACATTTAATATAAGTGTGCGCTACCTCGGGAACAAAATGAATAGCTTCAGCCGTAGCTTTGTCAACGCTTTTGCTATTGAACTGCCACGTCGTACCGCAGACCCGGCATCGAAGGTTGCTTCTGGCGGTTAGAATGCGGAATTTCGCGTTCTCGAAAAGCGGAGTTTTGGTTTCTTTGATGGCGAAGCGGAGGATGGATCGTTCGACCTGTTGAAGCTCGCCGACTCGGATGGTGACCTCCGTGACTTCTTTGAGGTTTTCCCTATCGGCGACTTCTTTTGCTGACGCCAAAATTGCTTCTGCCAACGCCCACTCATGCATACTCCTTGAATGTCGGCGGCGATTTAAAAACAGTTTTGCCCCCGCGAGACTTTGGACGGGCAAAATCTCCCGCTCCAACGGGAAAAGCATCAACAAAACGGTGCGTTCCAAGCTCTAATTTAACAAGCTTTTTTTCAAAAGTCTGGTTTAAATTAGTTAGCGGTTTTTTTATGCCTAAGTAAAACAGCAATAGTGAGCATGGCAAGAAGTAAAGGCACAATTGCCAGCCAAGATAACTCTGAAACAGCAGGTGACGGTGACGCTAGGAAAAAGGCGTGAGCGATTAAGTGATTGTCTCAGGGTATTGTTGGGTTATACGTTTGGGTGTAATAGAAAAGTTGACTTGAAACCTTATAGTAAATGAATAGCTGACTTGTTTCTCCAACGTTACCATTAATAAATGTCGTTGTCGCATGGGGAGCTAAAACTTGATTTCCAATCCAATAGGTCTCATTGGACGAGACCAGAGGGTCAGTATAAACTATTGAATAAACAGTTATGGGCAATGTGCTTGTGTTGGTCACGTTTATGTTGTACTCAGGATCATATTGAGTCGGAAAATAGCCATCATTATACAGATCGATTGCTATGCTGATGTGTGGGTTACCTGAATCAGGTTTTGCTGATGAAAGATTCGGAGGGGCTACGGCAGTCGGAGTAACGGTTGGTTGTGGCGTTGTTGTCGGAAAAAGTGTTGTCTGTGGTGAAAGCGTTGGAGTTGTTGAAGCAGGCGATTGATGATATTCAGATATGATGACGTAGGAATCCGATAAAGCTACTATTGCTATCACCAAACTAGCAACCGCAATTAGAGTAACAACAGCTAATTTTTTGTCCAATCCACCCACGGCAACAAAAGGCTAAAACAATAATTCCGATAAAAACCTATTCGTAAAGGTTCCTTGACTAAGCTAAGTCAAAGTTTCTTGACTAAATAATGCACAGCTAATTTAAACTGAAAGTTAAAGGAATACCTGAATAAACTCTAAACAAGAAAACCAATTCGGGATAAGCTCTGGCGCAGACGAGCCACCCAGAGGGAAGGGGTCTAGTATTTACATCAAATTTCCAATGTAAAATTGGTTTTAATCCTGAACCACCTGAAAAAGGTGTACCCCCATTTTTACATCAAATTTTTAATGTAAGAATGGAAAAACACCGCTAGCTGTTTTGGATTTCCGCGACTTTTCCCGTGTCTGCCCAGACGAGGACGATGATACTGTTGACGCCGCCGGGGTAGGTTTTGTCAAGGTACAATGTGACGGTCCACTGGGGGTAAAGTGCTAAACCATTCTTTGTGTTGGGGTGGAAAACAACCGAGTTTGAAAGGACGTTGAAGCTAGAGACCGTCGTGCCGTTCACACTCCAACTGTAGCCCTTCACTGCGTTCAACGCAATCTGCACGGCTTGGCTGCTGGACACGTCCACGGCGGTGCTACCTATAGTGAACAGGTACCAGTCGTCGATCATATCAGTCAAGTCGCTGCCCGCAAAAGTCAAGCTGACGCATTTAGGCGAGAAATCTACACCGTTCTCCGTGTACATCATAACTATCTGCGTTGTGCCGCCTGAAGCAGTCACGTTAAGCTTGATGTTGCCCTCTGTAACCTGCATGTTCTGCATCGCGCCGCTGACAAGAGACAACATGCTGCTCATGTTTCCAAGATAAGACGAGTTCTCGTAAGCCGCAAGCCTCCCCAACAGACCCTTCGCAGCATCTAAGGCACTATACGGTTGAGGCTGCAAGTAAACAGGTGAACCTGAAAGCATGATGATCTGGTACCAGGATAACTCTCCGCTTCGGAAACGGAAATAAACATTCATTTTGCTGTCACTGCTCGTCAAAGAATACATCATGGTCTGCTCCAGTATTCCCCCTAAATCCGCAGGCTGATCCACCGTGTTGCTAATCAACGTCGCCTCATAATGTGAGGTATCAATCTGAGGCACCTGCTGCAGAAAATTGATCGCTGTACTTGTCGACGACGTCCACGACAGCAGCTGATTGTACTTAGACTGGAGCTCATTCAGCCTGCTCGACGCCTCATTCGAGGCGTTAAACTGCCAAACCGCAACCGACGCCGCTAAAACAAGTGTAATAAGCGCAGCCGCAAGAGTCATCTTCCACTTAAAGGTTGAAGCCCGCCTTTTCGGCTGAACCTCAGGCGCCTCCTCAACAACCCGCATCGTGTTAACAGCCGCCGAACCGAAAGTCGACAGCTTATACGCCCCGTTCTCCTGGGTCACAAGTTCGCCTAAGCTTTCAAGGTGATAAGTCAAATTCGAGCTGGAAACCCCCAGCAGGTCAAGCATTTCCGAAAAGGTAAGCGGCTTCTCTGAGAGCAGGCGAAGTATCTTGCGGCGTGCAGGATGCTTCAGGGAACTGAACATGGTTGAGTAAATCTCTTCCGTCGCATCGGGCACCCTCTCACCCAGAAGCTACTATGCCTGGTATGACGCTTAAAACTTTGCTGAAAGCAAACACCGCACGAGTAAGAACGGCAAACTAGAAATAAATGTTCACCTGATACTTCATCTTAGGACGAAGCGTTATGCCGGATGTCGTGTTCACGTTTGAAGTTCACCAGCCCCACAGACTTAAGCGTAGACTGTTTTGGGAGGGCAAGGTCTTCAGTCGCATAGGAAAAAAAGAGCTTTTCGACTATTACTTTGACAACGAAAACGACAGGGAAATCTTCAAGCGTGCCGCACGCAAATGCTATTTTCCATCGAACCAAATCCTGCTCGACTCAATCGACAAGCACAAACACGACCGCAAACAGGTCAAGGTTTCATTTAGCGTTTCAGGCGTTTTCCTTGAGCAGTGCGAAATGTTCAACCCCGACCTTCTTGAAACATTCAAGCAACTCGCCGAAACAAAACACGTGGAATTCCTCGACCAAACCTACTACCACTCAATCGCTAGCCTCTACCCAGACAAAGAAGAATTCATCAAACAGGTCAAGATGCACAAGCAGACAGTGAAAGAACTGCTCGGCTACACCCCAAACGTCTTTGAGAACACCGAGCTACTGTACAACAACAACATCGCCCAAATGGTCGAAGCAATGGGCTACAAGGGCATCTTCACTGAGGGCGTCGAGAAAATCCTCGGCGAGAAAAGCCCAAACTACCTCTACACTCCGAAAGGCACAAAGAAACTGCGTGTACTGCTTCGAAACTATAAGTTGACCGACGACATTGGCTTCCGCTTTTCAGCAAGATGGTGGCCAGAATGGCCCTTAACAGCCGAGAAGTACGCAAAGTGGCTGGCAACTACGCCTGGCGAATGCATCAACATTTTCCCCGACTACGAAACCTTCGGTGAGCATCACTGGCCCGAAACCGGTATCCACGACTTCCTCCAGCATCTTCCAGACAAGATTCTTGAGTTTGACAACCTGCAAATGACTACTCCCTCCGAAGTTATTGAGAGGCACTCTTCTGCAGGCGAAATCGACGTGCCTGAATCCCACGGCACCGTTTCATGGGCGGACGTGCAGAGAGACCAGAGTGGATGGCTGGGCAACGTGATGCAGTGGGCGTACTACACGACGCTGCGCCGCCTGGAACCGCTGGTGAAAGAGGCGGATGACGCTGAGTGGCTCAGGCTATGGCGTGACTTCCAGACAAGCGACCACCTCTACTACATGTTCACCGCGGGCGGAGGACCAGGCGAAGTACACTCGTATTTCAGCCCCTACGAGTCGCCCATGGACGCCTATGCCGTGGCGCAAACCCTGCTAAACGATTTGGAAGCCAGGCTCAGATTATACATTATGACAGCGAACGAACCTTTCCTGTTCTACACAGGCGTCGGAAAAGAGTTCTACACGGGGACAATGGCTTGGAGCCTCAAAGGATTCGTTAAGGCACTCAGCGAAGTTGACGCGAAAGCCGTCGAGTTCCACATCGGCAACGGCGACTTCGAAAGCTGGCTGCAATATTCCCTCAAAGACCAAAAACTATCGTCGGAGTTCAAGCGGCTCAAGAATTCAGGAGAAAAAAGCGAAAAACTAAGGGAAACCGCGCTGAACTTAGCCAAAAAACGCTATGCGACATTAAGCAAACAAGTGCAGGACGCTGCCCAATTTTTCTAAGGACTATCGCGTTTATAAGAGATGTCTCCCAATAAATAATTCAGTACGGTGCATCAAAGATGAGAGAAGAACTTCCGTTTCCAGACAAGGTTCTGCAGACACTCCACAACTTATGCGCCACAGCCGCTGACTTGTCGAGGAGAGGCGAAGAAGTCGCTCGACTACTGCAGAAGGAACCCAACGAGATAGAGGGCATACTAGACGGGTATAAGTCTGAAGGTTTCGCAGAAAGCTTCGTTGATAGCGAAGGAAAGAAACGGTATTATCTTACTGGAAAAGGAATAATCAAGGTTTGCTCGCTGTTCACGTAGTGGAAACATGCGTGTTGTCATTTTTTCTTGGGAGTACCCGCCAAGGGTCGTAGGTAAACTTGCAGAGTACGTGAAGGCTCTGTCGGACCTGCTCGCCAACAACGGCGTCGAAGTAAACGTTGTAACATACGACGGCGCCCTGACCGGGGCATCTAAAGAGTCGACTGGCGTGCAGACGGTCCGCGTGTCAAATCCCGTTCGAACGCACATAGGGGTCTTGACGTGGGCTTTGACTCTTAACGAGGAGGTGGAAAGAGCAGCAGCCAACCTCTACTACGACGCGGAGGGGCAAATTGACTTAATCAACGTTTTCGACTGGCATTTCATCCAAGCAGCAGTCACGCTGAAGAACGGGTTGGGCATACCGTTTGTTTATTCAGTGGATAGTTTAGAGGAGCATCGGTCCCCCGGAGTGAACACCCCCTACAATATGGCCATCAAAAGCATAGAGTGGCTTGGCTTCTACGAAGCGGAAAAGGTCAGCGTTAAGTCGGAATGGATGCGTGACGAGATCTTTAGAATCTACAAGGTTCCGCAGGAAAAAATATCTGTGATTTCAAGTGACCCAAATATTCAGATAAAGCAAATCCTTAAGCTCTACAGCAGCGTCACAGGAGGCGTCAAGGGCCAATGAAAAACGATTTATCGGTCATGATGCTGAGCTGGGAGTTTCCTCCAAGAGTCATCGGTGGAATTTCTCCGCACGTTTACTTCTTGTCGAAAAACCTGGCGAAACAAGGTGTAAAAGTTTACGTTGTCACTTGCGATTTCCCAGATGCGCCAGCCCACGAAGTAATCGACGGTGTAGAGGTGTACCGCATCGACTCCTACAAGAACCCCGCGCCTGACTTCGCCACATGGGTGTACCTGATGAACCTGAACATGCAGAAGGAGACAGCGGCGTTGATGAAGAGGATCGATAACAAAGTAGATTTGCTCCACTGCCACGACTGGCTTGTCGCCGACGCTGGAATAGGTCTCAAACATGTGTTTCGAAAGCCACTTTTGGTGACCATGCACTCCACTGAGATAGGGCGAAGAGACGGCTTGCACACTGACACGGAGAAGATGATTCACGAAACCGAAGCGTGGCTGACCTACGAAGCTTGGAAAGTAGTCTGCTGCAGCGACTACATGATTTCGCACGTCAAATGGGCTTTCGGGCTTCCAAATGACAAGTTAGTGATGGTTCCAAACGGCGTTAACACCAAGAACTACGGCGGATCAAACGAAGACTTAACGGCGTTCAGGAACAGGTTTGCGTTGCCGGAAGAGAAAATCGTTCTCTTCGTCGGCAGGCTAGTGTACGAGAAAGGAATTCATATCCTTGTCAACGCTGTTCCAAAGGTTTTGAGTAAGGTAAACGCTAAATTCATAATTGTAGGCAGCGGCTACATGAAGGAGCAGCTTTTAAACATCGTCAGAAGCATGGGGCTTGAGCACAAGGTTCTTTTCGAAGGCTTTCTTGACGAACCGACTCTGCTGAAACTCCAGCAATGCGCAGACGTCTCTGTTGTGCCCTCGCTTTTTGAACCCTTCGGAATCGTCGCGTTAGAAGCGATGGCTGCAAAAAGCCCAGTAGTGGCATCTGACACCGGCGGCTTATCCGAAATCATCGAGCACGATGTGACTGGCGTCAAAGTCTACCCAAACAACCCGGACTCTTTAGCATGGGGAATAACCAAACTTCTGCTAGACGAAAATTACCGGCAGCACATCAGAGAAAACGCTTACAAGACAGTTCTGGAAAAATACGATTGGGAAAAAATCGCGCAGCAAACCAGACGCATATACGACGGCGTCTTAGGCGAATATAAGAAAAGCTTCTGGGCTTAAACTGGGCGCTACTTTCCCACTACTCTGACATTCTCAACTTGAACCCACGGCGAAACAAGCTGTCCCATCTGTCGTTCGTTGCTTCCGACGGTGGTGATGTTTTTGAGCACTTCAAAAATGTTTCCAGCCAGCATGACTCCTCTGCTGCAGTGGGTTAATTCGCCTTTCTTGATTTTCCACGCTGGAGTTGCAACCACCGAGAATTCGCCGTTAACTGGGTTGCTGCTATGTGCACCCTGCAGGTAATACACTATCAAGCCGTCGTCGATTTCGCTGAGCATTTTATCTGACGTTTTGTTTCCTGGCAAGATGTGGAAGTTCGTTGTGTCTATGCTGGGAGTTGACAGGTACCCCGCGCGTCCAGCGTTTCCCGTGCTATCTTTTTCTTCTTTCTTGGCTGAATAGTTGTCGTAAAGAAAGCTGCGTAAAACGCCTTTCTCGATTACGGTGGTTTTCTGGTGCGGTGTGCCTTCGCCGTCGAATGCCCAAGTGCGAAGCCCGCCTGGGAATAGCCCGTCATCGCAAACCGTGAGGTTTTCGGAAGCCACTTTTTCGCCGATTTTTCCTTTAAACGGCGACTGGTTCCTCTGAACGTTATCCGCTTTGACCGCATTGATTAATGTGTAGGCGAAGAGGTCCTGAAGGGCGAACTGAGTGAGTATGATGGTGGCGTTCTTAGTTTCAACCGATTTGGTTTTCAAAGCGGAAACTGCCAGTTTCCCAGCTTCTTTGCCGACCCAGACTGGATCAATCTTGTAGCTTCTCGACGCGTTGAATTCGAAGCATATAGGCGTGACAGAGTTGCCTTCCTTAGCTACTGCAGCGATGCTGCATTCCATGACTGTTCCTCTGTCGAAACCTGAGATTCCGTTGGAGTTGGCGATGGCGTTGGAGATGTACGCGCCGCCTACTCCTCCCTCGATGGGGAAGACGCGTTTGTCCACTTGTCCAGCAGCGCTCAGCATATCTGAGGCGACGTTAACTAGTTCTTGCGACTCAAGATCAACAACTTTGCCATCAAACGTTTTCTCGGTCGGGGCGTAGGGTTTTCTCTGCGGCAGTCCTTTCCAGTCAGGGTCAGGTCTGCTTGCTTTTGCTGCGCTCAGGGCTCTTGTGATTATGTTATCGATGGCGCTTGGGTCGTCGATGACGTTTGTGTAGGCAAAACCCATCGCTTTGTCGACGGCTATACGTATGCCTAAGCCTCGGTCGATGATCCTGTCTGTCTTGCTGATTTGCCCAAGTTCGATTCCGATGTTTGTCGCTTGCCCCTCGTAGATGTAGGCTTCAGCTTCTGCGGCTCCCTTTTTCAGTGCTTGGCTTACTGTGTTCTCAGCTAAACTGATCATTGCATCTTTCTTAAGCGCTACCACCGACAACAACCTCCCTCACGCTTATGTGCGGTCCACCATCACATATGAACGCTATTTGACCTTTTCCACACCTTCCCGGGTCCAACAGGAAGTCTTTTCCGACGCCGTCGACCTTATTGAGAGTCTCAAGTGTGCTGCCGCTTATTGACGCGTCACGCACGAGCGCGCCGACTTCACCGTTTACGATTTCGTAGCCTTCTTGGATGCCAACTTGGAATGTGCCGTCCAAGTTTGCCTGTCCACCACGGAAACTCTTGAAGTAATAACCATGCTTGACTTTTTCAACCAGTTCCTCAAACGAGTGGTCTCTTGGCTGCATGAACGTGCAACGCATGCGAATGATCGGTTCAACCCTGAAGTCTTCAGCCCTCGCGTTACCAGTAGGTTGCGCATTGAATTTCTGAGCAGTCTCGCGGTTATGCATCAAACCCGCGACAACGCCGTCTTTTATTAGCAGCGTCTTCTGGGTCTGTACTCCTTCGTCATCGTACTTGAAGGCGCCGAAAGACCCTTCTATGGTGCCGTCATCGTAGAAGGTAACTAAGTCGGAGCCTATTTTCTTGCCCATGTTGTCAGCTAAGACGCCGCCAGAAAGCGCCAGGTCAGCCTCAGCCAGATGCCCAAACGCTTCATGAACGAAAACGCCTACCACGTTGGGTCCCAGTACAACAGGGAACCTTCCTCCCTTCAGCGATTTCGCGTTTAACTGCTCAACCGCACGCTTCGCCACTTTTTCGCCTAAAGCCTCTGGCGTTTGCTCATCGAACACTTCGTACCCTGCCGTTGAGCCTAGTTCTTCGCGGCTAAACGTGAAGGCGCCTTCGTTTGAGGCTGAAGCGGTGATTCTTGCCCAAACATACAGTTTATCCTGCTCGATGCTTGAACCCTCGCTGTTCACGAAATAGTTGGTGCCCATCAAATCAAGATAATCCACGGTGAAGCTCTTTATTCGCCCATCGTAGGATAGCCCCGTCTTGTTGATGGCCATCACGGTTTTGATTTTGTCCTCCATCTGGATGTCCGTTGGGTTCACTTTCGGCTTGGACCTGACGCAGTCTGTAACCACCTTAGCCTCAGCGAGCTTAATGGGCACCTTCAACTTCAAACTAGCCATCTTCGCCATCCTGCACGCGTCAGAAACCGCGCCCTCCAAGATTTGGCTGTCCAAAGAGCCGACAGAGGCAAACCCCCAAGCGCCGTCTACGAGGACGCGCAAGGCAACGCCGCTTTCTATGCCCTGCTTGGCCGCTTCAACCCGCTCCTCCTTGAGCGTAAGCATCGTTTTAACCATGCTCTGAGCTCGAGCTTCGGCGTATTGTGCTCCGAACTTTTGGGTGGCTACATTGTTGATTCTGATGAGAAGGTCCTTCAAGGGTCGTCTTTCCTTTTTCGAGCTAGTGACTAATCTAAATCTTGCCAGCAGGAATTAAACCGTTTTGTTGCGACGTTGTGATCCCCCATTTGCCATTTACCAAAAATCAGACATGTTCAGCTGCTTAACCGTTGCGACTGGTGGCTTGGCAGGTTTAGACTTCAACGCTGGGGCATCGACGCCTAAAACAAGTTGACCGTACACGCCGTCGAACCCTGGCGTAACCTTTGCTTCTCCGCTTCTCACTTTGATTATGGCTTGGGCAATCGGCGCTTCAACGACTTTTGTCAAGTCTTCTAGCGACGCGTCAATGAGCACCTTGTATTCGTCGCCGAACCTTTCAATTAAGGGGCTGTAGTTTTTCCAGACCGCTTGGGTCGAGGGGGAATCGGTTCCCAACACAGCTGCTATTATCTCTGAGAGGGGAAGCAAACGCATGAACCCTGGCGCGTCTTGCCGTTTGAAGTCGACTGGCCTGTCGGCAAGTTCTTCTACCCGTTGCTCAACGCCCTTAGTCAGTTTGCGGCGGCACACAGGGCAGATGTTGCCGAACTTTATGGCTTCCTGAGGCGACATGGACACCTTGCAGTTGCGGTGCCCCGTCCAATGATACTTCCCGTAAGCGGGGTCAACTTCTATCGTGAACTTGAAACGCTTCGGATCATTGTTTGCGATGGCGTCGGTGACCTGTCTGTAGCTGAATTCCTCGAGTTCGAAGACGTTGGCTTCCCTGCCTATTCGCCAAGGCCAAAAGCTGTGGCAGTCACTGTTCGACACGAGTGCATACTTGTCCAGACCGCTCAGGCGCCAATTCATAGGGGGGTCGCTGCTCAAACCTGTTTCCAACGCGTGAATTTGTCGCGTCATGTCTTGGTAGCAGTCTTCAACAGTGTCGAAGCCGCTGAATGCGCCGAAGATGCTGAACCACGGGGTCCACGCGTGCGCAGGAAAAATCATGTTCTCGGCGGAGACAGCCATAACTTCCTCGACAAACTGCGGTGCAGAAACATCCAAGGTTGGCCTGCCGTCCGAGGCTAAATCGCCGAACCGTTTCAGTTTGTCATTGATCTGGACGGCTGTTTCCATGCTTGGGGTTAAGATTACGTGGTGGACTTTTTTCGATTCGCCCTTGTAGTCCCATATCGTGCAGACTTCGGTGGTGAGCATGAACCTAACGGGCGAAGCCGCGTTGCCTGCCAACTTGAAGAGTCCGGTGTCTTGTTCGGGCGTCAGGGTTTCTTTGATTTCTCGTAGCCACTGCGGGTGGGTGAAGTCGCCTGTGCCGACAAGGTTTAACCCTTTGATTTTGCTGTAGCGGACGATTTCGCCGATGCTCATCTGCTCGCTTGTGGCTCTGCTGTAGCGGCCGTGAATATGCAGGTCGGCTATTACTCTCAATGTTGGCGCCTAATCCCTTAGGTGTTCTCTAAAGATTTTAAGGCTTCCCAAGTCAACCTGTGAAACAGAAAATGCCGACGGATCTATTGCGGCTTACCGTTAAGTGTCTCAGTCAATGAAACGAGCGCTTCGATCAGCTGCTTGATAAGTGTTCTTGTTTGTTCATTTGTTAATCGCCCATTGGCGTCAACGTTTTCTGCGGCGTTGGATAGCATGACTTCAGGCTGGTTGACGGCGTACATATTTTGGAAAATGAACGATTGCCGAAGGATGTACTGTGCTCTGGCGCCGCCGAATCTTCCAGTTGAGGCGCTCATGACGGCGACTGGTTTATTTCTCAACGCGTCGTCTTCGTAGGGTCTTGAAGCCCAATCAAACACGTTCTTCAAAACTCCGGGAACCGAGTAGTTGTACTCGGGTGTAGCGATTAGGAGTGCGTCTGCGTTCCTGATTTTTTCTTTGAACTCCTTTACCTTCGGCGGCTGGTTGTGCTCGTTGTCTTGGTTGAAGGGCGGGATGCCTTCTAAATCGAAGACTTCCATCTCGACGTTTTCAGGTGCCATCTCGACGGCTGCGCGGACCAAGGCTTTATTGTATGAGGCTTTTCTGAGGCTTCCCGCGAACGCTAGGATTTTGAATTTTTGCGTAGGGTTCACCTTGAAATAATGGAACAACAGATTGTTGGGATTTAAGGTTTTCCCGTTTGCTCTTAATGCGTGTCGGCGTATTCCTTTTTGAGGGTTTTGATGAGTTTGTTGACTTCGTTTGGGTCGCTTACTCCTTGGAAGCGGAGCACTTCGCGGTCGTTGTGGAGGAGCACGATGTCTCCGAAGGTCATGCTCGTGCCAGCGCTGAACCCTGCGGTAGTCCCTGCGAACGCGTGTCCGCCATAGGCTCCTGCGAAGGTGCCGACTCTGTTTCCCTTTGACTTTCGAACAGTGTTCATCACCACTGAATCCGACAAGTCAAGCCACCCTACCGCTGTGAACTTTTCCTGGGGGTTGTCTTTCGTCGCTGGACACTGCTTGATTGCTCTCATGTTGGTGATGAACCACCTTTCAGCCGTCTCCTTGTCAAAAACGCCTTTCTGGATCGTGTGGCTCCAGATGACCTGTTCACCCGCGTTCAAACCCTGATTCAGAATCTTGACCTCGTAGTTGGGCTCCTGCTGGATTGTCGGCTTCTCGACGGGGCTGAAGGTTTTCGCTGGGAGGGGCGGAAGCAGCTTCACGAGATCATCTGACAGCCGTTTGAGGTAGGTTTGGGCTGAGTGGTGGCTTATTGACGCCGAGATGATTGTGGAGCCAGGCTTATCGTCAAGGCGCACCTCAACCTCATGCGGGTAATAGGTTCCTGACAAGCCGTGTTTAGCGAGAACTCTCGCATCGAACTCCTGTTCGACCCTGTAGCCTCTGCTGTCAAGGGCTTGAAGAACCGTCTCCTTCGCCCGCTGCAAGTCAAGGGTGGTTTCAAGCGTGAAATTATCCGGCGGCATCAGGGTCTGCTTGGTTATCTCTCCGCGTGAAAATATAAGATTTGGCATCTCTTCATGGTTCGGCTGGCTAGTATTTACATTGGAAATTTGATGTAAATACTAGACCCCTTCCCCCTCGGGTGACTCGTCTGCGCCAGGGCTTGACCTGAGTTGCTTTTTTGGTTTAGAGTTATTCAACTTTTCCTTTAACTTTGCGGTTAAATTACCTGTGCATTATTTAGTCAAGAAACTTTGACTTAGCTTAGTCAAGAAAATTTTACGAATAGTCTTTTATCGCCTATGTTTCTTCAGTGTAATTATGCTTAGTTTAGGTAAGAGTTTCGCTTCATTTCTTGTCGTTGTTTTCATAATGGCCTTTATCATTCTTCAACCTACGTTAGTTTCAGCCCAAACCACAAGCGGCACTTCACCTCCTGCCATTCAATGGCAAAAAATATACGGGGGGGAATTTACTGCTACAGTTTCTAACTTGATTCAAACAATTGATGGCGGATACGCATTTTTAGAATGCGGCTCCATCGGACAATCAGGTATGTTTATTCCTTCAATTCTTTACAAGCTTGATTCTTATGGTAATATGCAATGGAGTAAAACTTTCAATTTGTTCTCAGCCTCAAACCTTATTCAAACCAGTGATGGCGGATACGAAATAGCGGGTGCACAAGCGTACGGCACAACTTTTCAGTCTGCTCCAACACTCATTAAACTAAATTCCAAAGGAGACACACAATGGTATGAAAATACAACTACGGTTTTAAACTTAGCCAATGTCACAACTAACATTCGGACCAGTGATGGCGGATTCGCTTACTTTAAAGGAGGAATCACTACTAATATCGCACCCTTTGCGACACCGGCCTTTGTAAAAATCGATTCAAGCAACAAAACGCAATGGATTTTGGACCTTCCCTATTCAGGCCCAGCCAATTATGACAACGGCACCATCGATTTTCCCTTCAAAATATCTTCTCTCATTGAAACGTCAGATGGAGCACTTGCAGGTTTGGGAATTGCAGACTCTGAGTTGAATGCAGGTGTGGGTTTTATTTACTTGATAAAAACAGCCCAATTTTTGCCTTCGCCATCACAAAGTCCTTTATCGACGCCTCTACCAAGTCCCACGCCAGCTCCGTTCATGATAACCGTTAACGAACAAATTCTGATAATTGCACTTATAGCGGTAGTTGTTGCCTTAAGTATTGTTATGTTAATTTATAGAAGGCATCGAAAAACGACTAACTAATTTAAACCAGACTTTTAAAGAAAGGCTTGTTAAATTAGAGCTTAAATCAAGCTTATCTGGTCTGTTACCCATTAAAAGTGCCATATAAAGGACGGTGAAAAAACAGGTTGGAGGGAAAAATGCAGGTTATTTCTTCTTTTCTTCCTTCTCTTTCGGCTTCGAGCCGATTTCTACGCAGTTAATGCTGATCTGGTAGTTTTTATCTCCAACAAGCATTTTTCCTGTACCGTTAAAGCCTTTGCTTCCTGTACTGAAAGTCTTCGCGTTCAAGATGAAAGACTGCTTGGCTCCGTTCACCTGAATTGTTGCTATGTTTGGTTGATCACTCACGTTGCGTTTCACCTTTATTCTGCATTAATACCACTGTGCCTTTTCACCTTTTCGCTCCAAAATCTCAAAGGGAGACTGCCTGACAGATTTTTCGCCCCAAATCAACGCAAGCTGAAAGATTGTCGGCCTCCGCATCCGCAGATTCTAAAACTAAGCCCGGAGTGATCTTCATCTTCAAGGTAACCCCGAAAGCCAGCTGGTGCTGGGCGGGGGATACTATCACCGATTTACCAGTAAATAAGTCAGCGATTTTAAAGAGTCGAAAAAGGACTCAAAACGGGCACAAGTTCATGTAACAGTTTTTGAAAATAAACGTGTACACAGTTTAGAATTGGTAGTTAGTTAGAAATCGCGCTGTAATTTCTAAACTGGTTTAAATCCCTGTTTGACTATATCTAAGTTATAGAGCGAGTGGTTTTGGAACAGTTGAAAGTGTCTAGTCTCCAATCTCTTACTGGTCAAATCTACTAATTCAGCGTTACTGAGATTTGGGCGTTTTCTTCGAACCACAAGAACGCTTACTATGGTAAAAGAAAACTATTAATGAATAAAATTGAGGTAAAACAACTTGGCATATTTAACTCAAACCCAAAGTGGTCAACCCGTACTCATTTTAAAGGAAGGAACCTCTCGAAGCAGAGGGAAGGAAGCCCAACGCAACAACATTATGGCGGCCCGAGTAATCGGCGAAGTGCTCAAAACCACCCTAGGCCCAAGAGGCATGGACAAGATGCTCGTTGATAGTTTAGGCGACATAACAATCACAAACGATGGTGCCGCAATCCTGAAGGAAATCGACGTTGAACACCCAGCGGCGAAAATGATGGTTGAAATCGCAAAGACCCAAGACGACATGGTCGGCGACGGAACAACCACCGCCGTGGTGTTGGCCAGTGAACTTCTCAAGAAAGCAGAAGAATTATTGGACCAGAACATCCACCCAACCATACTTGTCAGTGGATACCGCAAGGCGACTCAAAAAGCCATCGAAGTGATAGAGAAAATCGCGGTGCCCATCGACGTGGAAGATCAAAAAACAATGATGAAAGTCGCCTTAACGTCTATGGGCAGTAAAGCTGTGGGCGGTGCCAAAGAGCACTTTGCGGAAATCGCCATAGAAGCTGTAACACAGATAGCTGAGAAACGTGGAGACAAGACGATAGCAGACATAGATAACATACAGTTGGTGAAGAAAACGGGAAAAAGTCTCATCGAGACGCAACTCGTCAGAGGCATAATCGTTGACAAAGAAGTCGTCAATCCGGGGATGCCCCGAAAGAAAGAAAACGCGAAAATCGCTCTCTTGGATTCTGCATTGGAAATTGAAAAAACAGAAATAAGCGCAGAAATCCGCATTCACGATCCAACTCAAATGAAAGGTTTCCTAGACCAAGAGGACAGCATGCTCAAAAAAATGGTGAATAAGATCAAAGCTTCCGGCGCGGATGTTGTGTTCTGCCAGAAAGGATTAGACGATATGGTTCAACACTACCTATCTAAAGAGGGAATAATGGCTGCTAGACGTATCAAGGAGTCAGACATGGAGAAACTTGCGAGGGCGACAGGCGGTAGAATAACGTCTAATTTGAACGATTTGAAGACGGCAGATTTGGGTTTTGCTGGTTTGGTTGAAGAGCGCAAGATCGGTGACGACAAGATGATCTTCGTTGAAAAATGTAAAGATCCTCATTCAGTAGCTATATTGATACGTGCAGGGCTTGAAAGAATGGTGGATGAAGCTGAAAGAGCAATAATCGACGCGCTTTCAGTTGTTTCAGATGTTGTTGAAAACAGCAAGATTGTCGCGGGTGGCGGAGCAGTCGAAATCGAAGTTGCAAAAGAACTGCGCAAGTATGCGACTAAAGTCGGCGGAAGAGAACAATTAGCAGTTGAAGCATTCGCTGATGCAATGGAAGTAATCCCTCGCGCACTCGCAGAAAATGCTGGGTTAGATCCAATAGACGTGCTAATGGAACTGAGATCAGCCCACGACAAAGAAACCGGCAAATACATGGGCATAAACGTTTTCACGGGCAAAGTGCAGAACAGCATCGACAACGGCGTAATCGAACCAATTGTGGTCAAGGAGCAAGCTATCAAATCCGCAGCTGAATCAGCAGCCATGATACTGCGCATAGACGACGTCATTACAGCTAAATCGCCAAAAGGCGGTCAAAGCGGCCCAGGCGTAATGCCTGGTGGTCCCGAAGGCGAAGAATAAACAAACACCCAATTTTCATGAAATAACCCTGCGTGCCATAAAGATGCCCAGCCCTATTAGGGCTATGGACAAAAATGTTACACAAATATTGAACCAGAAAAATAATAGCTTCTTCTGAAAATAGGGTTAATTGTAGATAGCTGTTAACCCTTGCTAATACCCTGGTGGCATCCCACCGTAACCGCCGCCTGGCATTCCGCCAGGAGGCATCGGTGGAGCTCTCATCTTTCCAGAGGCGATGACATCGTCTATCCTAAGTATCATTGTGGCGGCTTCATTGGCAGACTTGATTGTCTGTTTCTTAACAGCTAAAGGCTCGTAGACTTCTAATTCTTTCATGTCTTTAATTCTTCCTTCAAAAACATCTACGCCTGCCCATTTTTCTCCCTTCTCATGCCGAGTTCTAAGCTCTAAAAGAAAATCTATGGGATCAAGACCTGCATTTTCACCTAATGTCAAAGGTATAATTTCCATAGCCTCACCGAAGCTTCGGATGGCAAGCTGTTCTCTGCCTGACACTGTTTCAGCATAGCTTCTTAGCGCTCTAGAAATCTCCATTTCTGGAGCTCCCCCTCCAGCAACGATCATAGGTTCCTGAACCACATCTCGGACCACGCATAGTGCATCGTGAAGCGATCGTTCAGCTTCATCAGTAAAACGTTTATCTGCACCTCGAATGAGAATAGCTACTGCCTGAGGGTTCTTGCATCCTTCGATGAATGTCATCTTGTCGTCGCCGATCTTCCTCTCCTCAACAACTTCTGCAAAGCCTATGTCGCTTGTTGAGATGCTTTCTATGTTAGTAACAGGTTTTCCGCCAGTGGCTTTTGATAGTTTCTTCATATCTGACTCTTTGACTCGTTGCACAGCTAAGATTCCTTTCCTAGCCAAGAAGTGCTGAACCATATCGTCTATGCCTTTCTGGCACAAAACGACGTTCGCGCCCGAAGAAGCTATCTTTTCAACCATCGCTTTGAGCATATTCTCTTCTTCACTTAGGAAAGACTGCATCTGTTCTGGACGTTCAATGTTGATCTTAGCATCGAACTGCGTCTTTTCATTTTCAAGTGCGCTTTCTAATAATGCTATCTTTGCTTTTTCCACCCGTTTAGGCATGCCAGAATGAACAACCTCTTTGTCAAGAACTAACCCTTCAATAAGAGTGGTTTCAGACATGGATTGGCCTGACTTCTTTTCAACCATAATATCGTCTAAGTCTACAGTGTACACCTTTCCAACTTTCTGAGCGACATGCAAAACAGCTCTAACAACTATATCTGCAAGTTGCTCTTTGTTCTCAGCCACTAGCTTACTGGCCATAGAGGTGGCCGCTACCTTCACCAAAAAATTTTTTTCTGTGGTCTTAATAGAAAATGCAATTTGCTCGAGTGTTTCAAGAGCTTTTTCAGCTGCTTTGTTATATCCTTCTACAATTAGGATGGGATGCAAGCCCTTGTTTATCAAGTCCTCAGCTTTTCCTAAGAGTTCGCCGGCAACTATTACTGATGAAGTGGTTCCGTCTCCTACTTCCGCGTCTTGAGTCTTAGCTACTTCAACCATCATCTTAGCAGCTGGATGATTAATATCCATCTTGTCTAAGATAGTTCGTCCATCACTGGTAATGATTACATCGCCAGAACTATCCACCAGCATCTTGTCCATACCCTTAGGGCCTAATGAACTCTTTATCGCTTCGGCTATTGTTTTCGCAGCCATAATGTTGTTGCGTTGGGCATCTTTACCCTTGGATCTTTCAGATCCTTCTCTCATAATTAGAACAGGCACTCCACCTGTTTGTGAAGACAAAAATTATTCCTCCACTATACCATTACAAGGATGATTCAGTTAAGGCTTTGCTATTCAAACTCTAACCTAATTTCGCGCTGTTCTGAATCTATTTATTATAAATAAACTTGATTTTGAATAGAAGCTTATTGAAAGATTTCGCCTTAAAAATTGTTAAGCCCTGTCTCACGGGCAACATGAGGGAGCCAGCAAAACAAGGTAGTTTATCAAGTTTGGGCTTCTGTGTTGTGGATGTTAAAACGTTTAGAGAGATGGCGGATTTTTCTTAAGAGATTCACGCATTTCTCGTATAGTTTCTTTGTTATTCTTGTTTTTTGAGTTTTCCTTCTCGTTTTGTTCTTGTACTTCTTTGTTATGCTGGTCAACTCGATTATTGACCGTTTTTACCAACTGCATAACTAATTCAATGTCTTCTTGGAGTTTTTTTGGATTAGTAATAATTGAAATTGTGTCTCCTTGTAAACTGTTTGTATAGTTAGGTTCAACTATCAGGAAAGAATCATTTGGTTTTTTTATTATAGCTAATGGTTGAGTGGTTTTTTTCAATTCCTTTTCAAAGAGCTCTTGCCAATCTTCTTGCGGGATTCTATCTAAAGGCAATTCAACAAAAAAGGTATCTTCTTCTGTGGAAAGTTTTCTTATGCTCAACGTTTCAGGGTCGATTGCTTTCAGATTCGTTTTCTCAATCATGCCCAAGAAGGTTAGCCCTCAAGCATATGAGCTTGAATTCGCCTTTAAGTTTTTGTGTAAACTCAGCATACGCAAACCAAAAGCTTGAGACAATAAACATAGGGTTTATGGAAATAACAGAAACAGAACGATTAATGCTCAGTAAAAAAACAAGAAGAAATTTGTGGATAACCTGTCAAATTTGGAAATAGCATATGAGCAATCTCATTTCTCTTTAAAGTTAGCTCTTCTATTCCAATGTGTAATCCATTGGATATGTTATTTGGAACGGTTGGACTTACAGAAATCATGGGATCGTCTGAACTGCTGGCTTGTCAGTTTTTAGGAATTTGATAGTGCAATAGGCTAGTCGTTACTACTCGTGTCCTTTTGTTTCATGATGCGTTGTATCTCTGTGTCTCTCCATCTCCGAGTGAGTTTTGAAGGTTTTGCCGCAGTCTGGGCAAGGAATTTGGCTTGGTTGTATTCCCCTCATTGGTGTCTCTTGAGATGACGGCGCTCCCAAAGTGTGAGGCTGATGAGGCTCTTTTTTGTTCACTTTTTTACTCAAATACTTACACCTAAATACTTTAAACACGTTCAAAGCTTTCTTAAGTATGTGTGACTGTAGCAAGACACCAACAAAGTCACTTTTATTCCAAGACTTAAGTGGTTGTTAAACACAAGACTAATGAAGACTAATGATTTGCAATTGCCAAGGGATTTTTCGCGCGCGATAGTGAAATGGTTGAGCATTCCCGGCGCTGGAACGTTGGCTTTATCCGCAATTTCATGATAGTTTTTCGACATCCTAAGCTCTGTGTTCGATTACCTCGCCTTTGGAGCACTTCTCGTTTACAAAAGCCCGATGACCCTTTTTAGAACCGGCTGGTTCATAGAATCAGTTATTTCAGCAAGTCTGATTGTGCTGGTTATTCGTAGCAGAGGATCTTTCTTCAAAAGTTCCCCCGTCGCAGGATATTGGACGCCCATAGAAAACAATGAAATAATTATAATTCGTTTGTCGCTGTGGCCTCACAGTCACAAGGCTATTTATCCCCTCAATGTACTCTAATTGTACAGTTAAGAATTCTAAGTTGGTTGAAAGTTATGGATGCTCCTGATGATATAGCGAAAATTCTTGGTCCAAACGAGAAGGTTGAGCTGTATATTAAGCAGAAAATTTACCATCCTCAGATTAATATTGACTCTGTTGTTTTTACGAACGAACGTATGATTCTGCGGCATCCTCACGCGCTTGGTTTAAAGAAGGATTACACCGATTACAATTACCGGGATATAGCAAACGCTGTATTTGAGAAGGGAGTGCTGCGGTCAACTATCAAATGTACGCTTAGGCTCGGTGGAGAGCCGCTAGCATTGGGCGACTTGCCTAACTCCGAAGCAGAAAAGGCATACGGAATTATCAGAGAGAACATTGGTAAATTCCAAGCACCGTTTTCAACCGGATATAATGCTCCTAATGCGTCTAATGCTCCTGATGCGTCTGGTGCTCCCAAATAATCGATTCCATGGCTCAGTGCTAATCCAAAATGTATGACAACAATCCTTCGGTTGCGCACAATTTAAGTATGGCGTAATTCGATCTGCGTGTTTCCCACGTTGTCGCACTTTGAGCACAAAAATAATATTGACGGGTTTTCAACGTATAATGCTTAGTTGAATAGTTAAGCTCAGTAAAGAGGAATTTCTCAAATCAAATTTGTTGACGAATCGTGAGGTAGGTAAATTCACATGAATCTTCCTACGCACATAATGTTTGGTGCGCTAATCGGAGCTCTTTTCTTCGGCGGGCGGTTGGATATCATTTTGCTTGTTGCCATCGGGTCAGTTCTCCCTGATATGGATAGGGAGTATGGCTTTTTCAGCAAAGATTACTTCCGCGAACATCAGCTCCATCGGGCGCTATGCCACAACTTTGTTTTCATTGGGATCGTTTTTCTTATTTCTCCTTTCCTTGCAATTGGTGCTTTCTGTCATACTCTTCTTGATGGTCTCAACACAGCAAAAGATCGCGGCGTGGAATGGCTTTATCCTTTCTCAAGGCTAGTGAAGAAAGCTAGGTATGATCACGCAGGAAAGAAAATTGAAGTTGATAACAAAACTAAGGTGTATATGTATCAAAATGACCCAGTTGAGCTTACTAGAAAAACCGCTGAGGATATGAAAGATTATACTCTCAGGCCTTGGAGGAGGATTTATGGTCCCTTCTATTCTGGCGGTATCTTGGATATGGGAATTTTCGTTGGTTCCACTGTGCTCATCTTGTTTTTGGCTCTTGTGTCTTTTTTTGGAATTAGGTCTTTCGTCGATTTTCACCAAGCCCAATTTAGCTTTAGCTTTATTGGTCCTTTGTTCATCAGTGCTTTGGGGGTTTCTCTAGTTTTGGGCGTAGGTGAAATAAAGAGGCACATTGAGGCGAAAAGAGCTTCTCGGTCACCGCCGATGCTGTATAAACTATCATACTTTGTCTCGTTATCCTTAATCGCGTTCGGGGTTGGGCTTGGAGCTTATCTCAACCCGAGTTCATATACTACATTAACAAGCAATCTGCCCTACTTGGCGGCAGGACTCTTAATAATATTTTTAACTGCCTTCATTCTGCTTAAAATCTATTCTTCAAAATCAGCTGCGAGAATGAGAAATGGCCATGATCCATACGCACTCTGATGCAGCAGTGCTTAGCGCGACGGTATGAGAAGATATTCAGACTACCTTTTTTCTCATTTGGATTCTTGTCTCGTCCAGCGCGCTGAAATAGAAAGGGTGATGAAGCTGTAACTGTTTGCTTACAGTCACACATCTTAAAATAGAAGCTACCGAGTTATGGGTAAGTGAGGCTTTTGAAAATGGGCGCACTTGATTTTCTATTCGTAGTTGCTGTGATACTTATCGTACTTTGGCTTCTTGGCTTTGTCTTCTTCAATTTGGGCACTATCATATGGGTTCTTCTTGTCATAGCCATCATCATAATAGTTGTGCGACTGCTTTCAGGACGCAGAATATAGCATAAGCTAATCAAAAGAGGAAATTAACAGGGATAAAGGTGAAAAGATATGGGATTTGGAAGTTGGATAGGTGGCGTAGGACTCTGTATATTAGCAGTTCTGCTAGTTTTTTTTGGACTTGCAGTTCTCTTAAGAGTTTTTAAATTCGTCGCAACAAGCCTTGTTCTCCCACTAGGAATAGGCAGTTTAGTAGTAGCACTCTTCCTGTTTCTATTTGGCTGGTATTTATATAAATCGGCAAAACCACAAGGAACAATGAACGTCCACAATCAATAAAGATTCTAATAGAATTGATTACAATCTAAGGAATACGCGCGCTAAAACGATGGATCTCGCGAGTGAAGGGTCGAATTAAAGCCGAAGCGCAGCGAGGAGAGGGTTTGAGAGATGCCTGCTGGAGCAAAAAAGTTAAGGTTGAAAGTGTTGACAGATATGATTGCTCAAGAGCGTAAATTATAAGTGAGAGGAACGAGAAGTGCAGGTTGTCCCCTCGACGCAAGTTATCATAGCTGCTTTAAACGAGGAAGAAGGCATAGGGCCAACTATCGTTGAGCTTAAGGCTAACCTTGCCAGTCCACGTGTTCTGGTTGTTGACGGCAGAAGTACTGATCGCACCGTTGAGATAGCTAAGAGCGTGGGGGCCGAAGTTGTTCTTCAAGATGGATTAGGCAAGGGTGATGCGATAGCGAAGGCGATTAAGCACACGGATTTAACAGTTGATTACGTGGTTATCACAGATGCAGATTATACGTACCCCGCTGAACACGTTCCTGAGATGATCCATATACTTGAGGAGAATCCTGATGTGGGTATGGTTTGCGGTAACCGGTTCAGCGGCTACCAAGACATGAAGGGGCCGAATTACGCTTTTTACCTTGGTAATCGGCTCATAGCGTTTACTCAAAACTTTCTAAACGGTGTCTGGTTAGCGGATCCGCTGACAGGGCTGCGCGTACTGCGCGCGGAAATTCTTAGATGCTGGAAAGTGCAATCCAAAGGCTTTGACGTCGAGGTAGAGCTTAATCATCACGTGAAGCTGGAAGGTTTTGGCATCGCGGAAGTACCCATTAAATACCGCGAAAGATTGGGTGAGAAGAAACTGGGAGCTAGGCATGGCATAGAAATTTTTAGGCGCATAATATTAGAAGCAACGCATTAAACGCTGACTCAATTCAATATTTGCAAATAAGCCCTTATGGTATTTTTAAGCAACAAAAGCCACAGGCGCAGATGAATATATTATCATGCACTGAATTAAAAACAACGAAACAAGGAATCTGATTCCTTGCTATGAATCCTTCAGTGATTGACCATCGAAACTTGGACAAGTTAAAGGATTATTGAACCCTCTTGGACGTGAGGTTGATGAAACCTAAACTGGTTAATCTTTTAATACGCGAATATTTTCTCCTCAAAGAGCAAACGATTAAATCATAGCCAAAAAAGGCTAAAAAAGAATTCTATTTTGAATAGTCTCGTCTCTCCTGTCTATGACTTGACGAATATTGATACTAACCCCAGAAGCGCTCCGAGAATAACTAGGACTCCTCCGATTCCGCCTGAAACGATTCCAAGCACCAACAGCACTATCGCCCACACTAAAGTTCCAACGGACTTTGAACCAATTACGCAGATTATACCTATTATTATTGCCACTATACTGTACATTGCTCCGCTTATGTAGTAACCAGCTGGCGAGAAAGCGCTTCCTAAAGAATTCCCTATGAGGCCCAGAAGACCGAAGACGATGATGAGTATTCCGCCTATTAACGCTAGGATATATCCCCAATAAGCAAATCTATTCTTCACTTTTTCAGTTCACCTCCAATGAATGCTTCTTCATAATTGCTTGCGCTGATGCTGATCTAGTCAAAGCCAGTGAGTATCTAGCAGAATTCTCTTGAAAATGGTTGCGCCGTCGCTAACCTTCAATTTCTTCTCCCCAAGCCTCTTTCTGTAGCTAATGGGTACCTCAACAATCCCAAAGTCTCTCCGCTCCACTTCGCTATTCAATTCCACTTCTACATCAAAACCCTTTGACTTCACTTGCCATTCTTTTAGGATTTCAGAGCGAATTGCCCGCAACCCAGTCAACGGATCTTGGAGGTTTATCCCGTTAAGTAAACTGTGAGATAAAGACAAAAGCTTATTTCCAAAATAAAACAAATTATGCAATGCATTCTCTTCCGCGTCGCCATTAAACCTGTTTCCGCAAACCATGCCAACTTTTGGGTGATCCTCAAGTATCTGTATCATTTCTGGAATATGTTGCGCCGGATAAGTGAAGTCTGCATCGGTGACGACAACGTAATCCACGTCAGGATCTATGTGTCTAACAGCTTTCGATATGGCATCGCCTTTGCCTAAGCCATCCTGAAACAAAATATGTGCACCCAAATCTTTTGCAATTTCAACCGTCCGATCGTGACTGTGACCATCTACCACCAAGACCTGGTTAGGGCTAATTTTTTGCGAAATCTCCTCCAACGTAAGGCCTATGCCTTCTTCTTCGTTCAACGCCGCAATTATGACGTCTGCGCAGCACTTTCTATCGGACTCTTGCCTCAAAGATTCTTTCTCCCAAACTCTTAAGTTGAAACCTTTTTAACCAATTTATCACTCTCTAATTTGGACTAAACAACAAAAACAGGAAAGCAGTTTATTTCCACAGTTTTTTGCCAGTCAACCATGCATTCATAGAAAACGTCCCAACTAAGTCTTAACTACTGGTCTTAGGTACATGTGAAGCTGATCTTTTGAAACCTTTAAGTGCAATCCATTGTCTGTCCAGCGTGCAACCCCTTTCTCTAAGGATGAAACGGCCAACATGTTTCGTACCCCGCCTTTCTTTGCGCCAAGCACGGATTCGGCTATTTCCTTTTTCAATTCGATTTCAAGATGAGTTATTTTCCACTCTTCCGGATCCACTTCTATACTTTTAACTGTGCCGATTTTCTCGTCTAACGCAAACACACTTCTATTTATAAACTCTCTAGTCCTCATATTTGTCTATCCCTCCTTTTCACGTTCATGATTTGAGCTACATTATAAATGGTCATTGGCAGAGTTAAAGGCGTGTGACTGTGACCCCACACCGACGTAGCGCTCGCTCATGTTTTTTTAGGCAGAAATTATATTTTAGTTGCTTAGTTAGTCGTGTGCCAAATCTGTGTCCTATTGGAGAAGTAATTCTTCCATTTCTTTGAGGCCTTTGAGTATTAACACACCTCGGGGAGTAATCTCGTAGACAATTTTTCTTTCCTTTACAAACCTCTCTTCAACTAGGCCCTGTTTGACTAGAAACTCGGCGTATTCTTTGAATATTTTGGAGTTGACGTTAACCTTTTGCATTATATGTGTCGTTTTCAAAGGTCCTCTGACCAACACTCTAAGGATGTCTGCGTACGTTTCTAGTTTTGATCATCTCATACGTAAACCGCTTTTCTTAAACGAGTTTGTGTCTTCAGCCATCATGCCTCTCCAACACTGTTTTGACTGATGGCTAGCCTACCCTACTGGTAATTGCAGGATGCCCCAATAGCTTGTTTCTTTCTTCTTTTTTCGAACAGCAGAAGATCAATGCTGCGTGTTCTCACTTGCCTTCCTTAAAGAAAGTTGAGCTAAAAGCTGACTGATACGACTAGAAGTGGCTGCCCTTGAAGGGTTGTTTCCTTTTTTCCTGTGTTCAACAACATGTGCATTGATAGCGCGGTCCATAGCCTTCAAATCGGGCAACAACAAGATCTCGGTTCCACACTCGCATTTAATGAGTGGCAAATGTTCCTTCCGACACAGCTCTGCGTCAAAAGTTTTGGATCCAACTGCGTTCGCATCGCTAACCTTCTTGTTTGACCTGTGCTTCTGCGATTTCTCAAATCTAGTGAGACTCATCTGAACCTGAAAAACTCCTTACAGACTTATGAATAACATGAGTTGTAAATTGCTATTAAGTTGATGTCTATGTAAGCCCCCATCTACAGCTTAGCTTAGCGCATCCAGAAAGACACATCAGGCTTGCGTACACCGTTAAATGTTGGAAAGATTAATTCAAAATCGGCAGTATGAAGTCCGCGATTTCTTAGTGCCTCTGGAAGTCTTGAGTTCTTGTGTTTTCGCCCATATGACCGCTAAATAGTTCTTCTTGTTACAAGCTCCTTGACATCTATGCGCCTTCAAGTGCAACTGTTCCGTGATTGCTATATCGGCAATTGTTTATGAATTTTAGCGTGAAGCGCACTGGACAGTGTAAGTGTAGCTGTTTATTCCCAGTCACACATCTTAATATTAAGCGCGCGTGTTAAACATGAAATAGGGAAAGTGAATAACAATGACGGGTAAAACCCTAATAGTTTTTTCGACAATAAGTGGATTAAATGAACAGGTCGCACATACCATAGCTGATGTGCTCAAAACAACCTACAACATGGATGCAACTGTCGCAGATCTTAGAAAGGGTCCACCGGACATTACACCATTCCAAAACATTATTGTTGGTGGCGGTGGTGGAAACAGCGTTTACAATGAAGCTGTGGATTTTATGGAGAAGGACTTTGAAGGCAAAAATGTTGCGCTCTATTTCTTATGCGAGAATAAGGAAGACGCGAAAGCGCTAAATACTGAAGCAAACCAAAAAAGATTACTGGCTAAAAATAAGTCTCTAAAGCTTATTGACGTTGCTGGCTTTGGAGGTTGCATTATTAGCCAAAATAGAACCATCATGGACGATCTAAACATTGGTAGGGTGCGGGAGTGGGCGATTGAGTTGGGGAAGAAGTTGAATACTCCATTCCTACCGCTAAACCTAATAAACGCTGTTCCCCTCGAAAAAAGCTTTCAATTTTACGTTGAACTCGGAAAAAATACTGGAATAACTGCAAGTAACACAATTGAGTTCGCCGAAAAACTTCAAATAGTACCCATTCAGTCTGTCACGTTTCATTTTCAGCGTCAAGATTTTCAAAGATGGTTCATAAACGTTATTGGCGATGAAGAACTAGCTAAGAGAATTGACCAGATCAATGTATGGACCCACGACGATGAAAACTTGAGGAAAAAGCTATCCGAAACTGTTCAAAATCGCATCGCTGAATCAACGAAATCTTAACAGCAGATTTCTTGCTGACGAATTGAAAATCGCTAGGTGTGCTGTGAAAACACGAAACAAAAAGCTGTTATACTGCAATGGTTTAATTGAATATCTGGGAGAGGCCACTTGGCGATTATTGTTGTTTCGGACTTGCATCTGGGATTCGATGGCTCTGATAAGGCTGCGTTTATCCGCTTCCTCGGAAAACTTCAATCTGACCCCAGCGTTACAGATCTGGTCCTTCTCGGCGACATTGTGGACATGTGGAGGCGAGATTCCTCAGGCGTTTTCCTCGAGAACCATGATGTTCTAGACATGATCATTGAACTCCAGAAGAAGATACGCGTCTATTACGTTGCAGGAAACCATGATTTCCACGTCCTCAAGCTACAAGGCTTAGGATACCCAATAAACTTCAATATGGACCTGAAGCTTGAGCAAGACGGTGTGAATTGCAGGTTTGTTCACGGCTGGGAATTTGACGAGATGCAAAGAGAGCACTTCATGGAATCGCTCTGCCACTCGATGTCTGATCAGAAGGGCGAACGCGATAATAACATTTGGGCTGCTCTTGGTCGTTACGAAAGTGACCTGTCTCGCTTTTTCTCCATGATCGATCGGGGAAGAAAACACCGAATCGCTGAGATGCTGCAGCTAGGTCCAGAGGAGAGGCTCATAGAAAACCTGAAGGGTGTAGAAAGGAAGGCTCGTTCCACAGTTCAGCCGGGGGAAGTTCTTGTCTTCGGGCACACCCACAGACCCTTCGTAAACGAGGCCGAGAACCTCTCAAATACCGGCTCATGGATTACAGCCTCGCCTATCCACAATACTTATGTGCGCATAGAAGGTGGCAAACCCAGGCTATTCGTGTTCGAAGGAGCCGAGATTACGGAAAGAGCCGACATCTAACTAACCCCCTATGTCTTCGGGGCAGATATGCGCGCTAGCTTGTCCCAAAATTGAAAAGCTTATTTTGAGAAGAAGGTCTCGTATCAAGCGCTCGCTAAATCTTGTGGTTAAAGCACCAACTACAACTATTTAGAATGAAACGAAAATAAAAAATAAAGCTAATTAGTAATTGCTAGTTATATGTAGTGTAGGTGATGTTTGTTGAGCAAATTTTCCCTTGAAGGTTACCAACTACTTTGGTGCACAAAAATAGTAATTTCAAATAGGGACAGGCAACTTATAAAAAAAAGTCTGATTGAAATGACGGAGGTAATAGGGAAATCCATGGATTTCACGAAACAGGAAGAGTTGAACAATCGAGTAGCTGAAATACGATTGCATGTTACTTCACACTCGAATCAGAAAGTTTACTTGGTAATAGAGACCTGCACAAATGCGTGGCACTTATTCTTGGAGACCAATAGGGCAATTATAGGAGAGATAGTTCACGACGGAGGACCATTCATGAGAATGCTGAATGATAAAGAGGTTGAAGCAGAAACGCTCTGAAGTCAGTTGACGTGTTTCTCAACTAGATGAAAAGAGTCACGTCTGCATTCGCCGCAACATCTAGAAACGTTGTGGCTCCAGCCATTTCATCAACTTCTGGAATAAGATCTTCTTTCTTGATATTGAACATCTTCATTCCACAGGCTTTCGCTTTCTCATTAACCAAATACCTCTTTTATCAATTGTCCAAGTGCATGTCACGCATAACGTGCAAAGTTAATCGATATATATGTTTTTCCTTAACATGACCTTAATCAAACGCCTTTCTGAGCAACAATGCGACCAGCCTTGATCGCATCCGCAAGAGCGTGATAATCGTGCTCCGTTTGTTCTGCGTAGGAAACGCTAAAGTTTGCAATCGCCTCGTCGAATGGTTTGCCACCATCCAGGTATCCTGAAATCCCAGCAATATCAGCTGAACGAGCATGACCTAGTGCCAAACAGTAGCTGCAGCACGCGAGATAATCCTTGAGACCTTTCACGCCCAACAGAGAAACATCGACGGACCCTTTCATATCTCTTAGCTGGCGCCAATAATAGTCATGGCCGGAAGAAGCAAAACCACGGCTCCGTCCCAAAAAGATATCGCTTGCCGTCTGCATTAACCGTTGTCCTATCACCACACGATCTGCATGATTGGCAAATTCCTGTTGGGTTAAGTAGGGTTCTAATACTGAAGGTCCAGCCTGTTTTTGCTGAAGCACAATTTCATCATCAGTTGAGTTAGCTTCCAGCAAAGTTACGAAGCATCGAGTCCCCACACTGCCCACTCCGACAACCCTTAAAGCAGTATCAACGAGATGATAACGACCCAGCAACTCGCGACGATCTATTTCGACACTGCTGACATACTCAAGCCATGCTTTTTCCAGGTCATTTCTTAACACTTGGACTTTCTCTGACAAAGTATTACTCTCAGGAACGTCGGTTAGACGAACCATCAATGGTGGATTATTAACAAATTGTCGTTGACCATCTACAATTTCGGTGTACTTCTCAAGTGATTGTTCCTCTGTTCTAGTACGGGCCTTCTTGATAGTTTTTTTCAAAATTTTCGACTCTTTTTTAGAATCATGAAATGCTTTCAAGAGCTTCTCAGCATCTACATAGGAATACCACACGTCTAAAGTAAGCATGCTCGCAAATTTTGTTATTGCCTTACGATACTTTTTGGCAACATGTTTGGCTAGTTCGCGATTATCTTCAGGTTTAAACCCGTTTTCTTTCCCCGCAATGACTGCGCTGGTGGCTAGGCGCTTGAGGTCCCATTCCCACGGACCAGGGTAACATTCATCAAAATCGTTTATGTCAAAGATTAGTTTGCGCTCAGGCGACGCAAAGACGCCGAAGTTGTATAAGTGAGCGTCGCCGCACAACATTGTCTTTATGCCGGTGACTGGAGTACTTGTAAGGTCAGCTGCCATGACAGCGGCTGAACCCCTAAGATAAGCAAAAGCTGAAGTTGCCATGCGTCCATATTTAATAGGTAGCAAAAACGGTAGTCGCCCTTTGTCATGCTCTTGAATTAGGCTTATGGGATCTTGAAGATTACTTGAGCGTTTCCACTTACTGTGGCTTTTCCATGGAATCTTGACGCTTAGTTCTTTTCCTTTTTGCCAACGCTCCAACCGACTAAGACCATTACTTAGTTGTATGGGTTCGGTAATTTTTTAGTCCTCCTTTTTTGTTCACCTTTATCACTTTATCTGGAATAGTTAGTCTCCAACTGGTCAGGTTTTTAGGACGCCCTGTGCGGCCTCAATCGCTTCTTCATCCCTGCCATGTCCACGCAGTAGATAAGCAAAAAACACAGCGAGCAATGCACCTGCTATAGGTCCTGCTGAATATATCCAATAGGTACTGAAGTTAAGAAGAAAAAGGTCAGGGCCGAATGAGCGCACCGGGTTCATTGACGCTCCAGATACGGGTGCTGCCCAAAGTCCAGCCAACGAAATATAACCGCCAACGGCAAGGGCAGATAATGGTCCGACGTTTTGAGCTTTAGAAGCGGTTCCAAGAATTACGCTGACAAGTCCAAGAGTAAGAACAAATTCGATTAAAACTGCCTGCAAACCAGTAAAGCCAGCTCCCGGTTGGGTGGAACCAAAAGTTCCCTTCACGCCAAATGTAAGCGCAAGAAAAGAACATGCTATAACAGCGCCGACGATTTGAGCTATTATGTATCCAGGGGCTCGGCGCCACGGGAAATCGCCTCGAGCAGAAAAAGCAATCGTTACTGCAGGATTTAGATGAGCCCCAGAAACCTTTCCCATAAAAAGAATTATGGCCATAACCATTAAACCAGGAGCAATAACAAGAGCAACTTGGCTAATGGCTCCGCGCGTTGCAGTATTTACAATACCTCCTCCAACAGCTACTAAAACAAGAAAGAAAGTTCCTAAAACTTCTGAAAATAATCGACGTAGCTCAAGGAAGTGATAAGCGCGAGCGCTAAGCATTGGTTCTGAGGCAGACGGCTCTTTACTCATGAAAAACATCAGCGCGTGAGTTTTTTTTTAGGCTACTGATGTATTTTAGCTACCATTTCAGAAATAAACGTATCTGAATGTCTGTATATTGTAGCGGGGATTCGGAGCCATATTGACCCTTTGGTTCGGTCGAATAGGTGCAGGCTTTGATCCGGGTAGGGAGGGGAAATAGAATTGGGATATGAAAGAAAATGGAAAGAATTAAATAGACTTCACATAGGTGCGCGCTATTCAAGTGTTGAATCTGACGCAGTATAAGATTTATGATGAAGCAAGGAAAGCACTAAAGGAGATGACAAAGCCTTACTGCGTTTAAGAATTAAAGGCTTGGGCTTCTTGGATTCCAATCTCGCCTTTCATTTCTCAAATGCTTAGCGAATAAGAGAGCCTCATCACTGGCCAACCAAAATCATTGATCGTAGAAAATCCGAGCTTTCTCTTTAAACTTAGGAAGAAAGGGTTTTTAGTTTTTTCGATTAGCGGCTAAACCGTAAATTGTTACTGCCAAGCCGATGATTGCCACGATGACTCCGCCAGCTGCCATAAACTTGTCTTGAGCAACTTGTCTCGAACCTGTGCGGAAAGAGCCTGTGATATTTGACCAAACAAACCGCCGTATTGCTGCAGATCGGAATAGCCAAGCCAGAAAATCACAATACCGATAGCCAACAGGAAAACGCCGACCGCCAATGCTCCAGCTCTCATTTTTCTACCTTGCATCCCCATATTCATTAGATTTATACATGTTATATTCTGTGCCCCGAAAGCAGTCGGACAACTATTACGATGATAGCAATGACAAGTAGTAGCCATATGATGGCGCCAAAGTTGAAGACAAAGCCAAGGAGCCACAGTACGATAACTATCACAGCAACTACGAAAAGAAAATCGAGTGCGCCCATTTTCAAAAACCTCACTTACCGTTAAGTTGGCATTCTATTTTAAGATGTGCGACTGGGCATAAACAGCTACACTTGCGCTGGGCGTGCTGCCCCTTGTCTGTTCTGCGCATAGTCCCTTTCTCAGTGGCTGAAATGTCCAACATATTTCGCACTCCGCTTTTCTTTGCGCCAAGCACCGATTCAGCTACGTCCTTTTCCAATTCGACTAAGTTGAGTTACTCTCCAATCGTCAAGTTCTATTTCCATTTCTTTGACTTTTCCTATTTTCTCGTCTACCGCCCACAATTCTTTATCCAAAATCTCTTTACTTTTCGCTTTCGCACTCAAACCTATCTATCCCTCATTTCTACGCTCATAATTTGGGCTACCCTATTATTGGTCATTAATTTGAGTTAAGCGTATGTGAATGTGAGCCCACACCGGCAAGCTGGCGGTTGTGTCTGCGCTAATCGGTCTAACTGCTATAAAGAATTTGGAACTTGAAACCACTAGAAAAACGGGATTCTCAGGTTAGTCTTCAGCTTTTTTCCAGTCGGATTCAAACCCTGTTCTTAGTACACCAATAAGGTTGCCGTTGTTTGTCCAAAGAGAAGGGCTTTCGCCTAATCCAGTTTCTTTGGAAGTGGTGATCAATGCTTCTTTATCATCAGACATTATGAAGTGATTCAAGGGTTCACGATGAAACTTGACATGAACCGAAGTGCCACCGATTAGTTTTTTCACTTTTTCTTTGAGCAAACCGTCCGGACTTTCTCCTTCAAAAATTAGTCGGATCTGAGTCCCTTCCTTTATTGCTTGTTTGTATTCATCTGAAAACTGAGCCAAAATCGGTATGATTCTTGTTTTGTCTGCAATCAGTGCGACTTCTTTTCTGGAGTTTCCAACTAGTTCTGAAGTCTTTGCCAAGATTGCTTTCTTTTCCGCTATCAGTATGTAGATGCTTTCTTCTCCAGGAAACGGCTGCTTCCAATCTTTAAGGGACAGCCTCTGGACATTGCTCTTCATACTCGTTAACCGTTCATCAGATTTGTTTTTTTCTTCCGCCACTAGAAGGCTTAAGGAATTGGGAATAGGAGTAGCTCGAACCTCAGTTGGTTTACCTATTAATCTTTCAATCAAGCCCATTTTTTCGAGTGACGGCAAAAGTCTATAGACGTCTTCCCTGCGCACTTTTGAAAATTTTGCTACTTGTCCTACCGTAGTTTTTTCCAGCTTAAGTATTGCTAAGTAAACCCTTGCCTGATTAAGGCTTAAACCCAAACCAAGCAGGAGATCCGTGTTTTCATCGTTGGACATTCTCAACTCTCATCTTTTTTTGGTCTCAATTTGTATTTAAATTTTTACCTTACTCTCTTTTTGTATTCCCTAAAATAGTTTTTCAAACAATAGAAGCAAGAAAATAGACCAACTTGAGTCTATGGAGGGTTGCCCAGTTCTGACTAAGTAAAAAAAATGAAAGAAAATGTTAGGTTTAGGTCACCGCAGTGGTTTGATCAATGATCTTGGCCATTGGAGCATTCTTCTTCACTGATGCTATGCCATTTTCGGCTGACTGTTTTGACAGGTAGGATTGGCTTACAGCAATTATCTGTCCGTTAGCATCTTTCAGATGGAAACGGAACCTACCAACAGCATCAAGTAAAACCTCAAAAACTCCTGTCACTTCCGCTACTACCGGCATCTGTTCCGTTATCACTTCAGTGGGTGGCAATGGTTCAGGCGCCACCTCAACCACCAGTATCGGCTCTGGAACTTTCTCAGCTACGCGACCCATCTTTGTATGAGCACTCATGGCTTCCCTGGTCATGAAGCCCATTCCGCACACGGGGCATGTAAGATCCATATTTGGCAGAGTTAGTTACTTTTAGTTCAGTTTATGCGAATACGAAGCCTATGATTACTCCTATTATGAATCCGATGCTTAGCGGTAGTATGCCTATGATGAGCGCACCGTATTGATACACGATTGAGCCATATTGCGTTGCATAATTTTTCAACGAGCTAAGACTTAAACCGAAAAAGCCGAAGTAGGCAACTACGAATAATATAATTGCAGCTATGATGGCGATCTTTAGGAATAAATGGATCAGATAGCCCACGATCAATCCAACTACAAAAATTATTATCATCAAGACAATTGGTGGCAAACCACCTATGCTTCCAGAAGTGATAAAATGAAATACTTGATCTATCGCGCCCAAAACTCTACAACTACAGTTAAGCAATAGGAGTACAATAGCCTCTTAAACTTGTGTAGCTGTAAACCTACAGCCACAAGATCTGCCTCCATTTTCAAAAAACTATTGAAAAATTCAGGTCCTGACTCTAAGCGTGCGCATTTTGGCTCTTTTTGTTTTCGCAATAATGACCTTTACAGGTAGTCTGTTTAGTGTTTGTCGCTTTTTCTAAATGTGGGGGAAGAATGTTCCGGGAACTACTATACCGAAAAGAGCTCCAAATATTATGCTTATTACAACGAAGATTATCCATGCTAGTATGGCTACTCCGATGGCGCCTAGCCAGCCTGTTCTGAAGCTTGCTTTGTAAACCCATATCCATGCTATGAGAGCTAAGATTAGTGCGATTATGTATGCTGTTGAGCCGATTAGCGTTCCCAGAAAGTAACCCACTATAATCAATGTGACAGCATAAACTATTGGACCAAACAGCGTTGCAATCATGGCTTCGCCAAAGGTGGCTTTTCCGCCGGTTACTGCTTTACCAGCTAACCAAACAGGTATCGAGACAATTATCCAAAGAATAATCAAGCCAATAATGGTTACAAGCAGACTCGCCAAAGTAAAATTTCCAAAGATTAAATTGCTCAAAAGCTACACCTGTTAAGTTACAAAGGAGTACAAAAGACTATTAAACTTGTGTGGCTGTAGCTCCACATCAACAAAGCGGTATGCTGTTTGAAAAGTTAAGGCTTGGTTCAGAGCCAAAAACGCGAGGTTATTCTACAAACAAAAACCTTGGGTGATGCCCAGATGTTACTGTGACTTCACAGTCACACACACTTAATTCTGTAATAAACATTCTTTAGATGGAAGGTGATAGAATGCCTGAAGAGAAGAAAAAAGTTGAAAATGCTGCTGAAAAAACTGGGGAAGCGATTGGCAAAGGCATCAAGAAAAGTGCTAAAGCCCTAAATGACCTTGGGAAAGGAATAAAGAAAGAACTCGAGAAAAAAGAATAAAGAAAGCAAAATTCCCCTTTCTCTTAAACAAAAAAGAAAAGTACTTGTTTTTATCTATATGAATTCGTAGAGTTCAAACAGATCTTGGAGGCTGAGGGCAGGTTTCTGACCATTCTGTTGAAGAAAAAAACATTCACCCTTATTTTGAGAACTTTTGGTTAAGGATGAGAATTTATCGTGGCTTTATCTCAAACTTATTTGACGTTAAGGCTCCCCTATTTTGCGGACATAAATTGACTTACGACTGCAATCTCAGATGTAACACGCGCTAATAGTAAAATTTTTTGAGGCTGAAATTTTTGAAAAACAAGGCACACAACTATCACGAAACATTTAGGGTAGGTCTTAGACTGTACCGTGGATTAATTTTAAACTCGTTCGGAGGGAAAGCTCCATTGTTTGGTGGGCATAAGTTAACTTATAACTGTAACCTTAAGTGTAAAATGTGCCCTTTCTGGAGGCGGTCCAGCGAAAATTTGAGCACCCAAAAGGAAAAAGGAATTCTCAGACAATTTTACGATTCGGGTGTTTGCGCTGTTGGGTTTGAGGGTGGAGAGCCGCTCTTAAGAAAAGACTTGCCTGAAATTCTAGCCTACTCTTGTTCTCTTCCTCTTCATACAAGCCTTATCACCAATGGCACGCTTCTCAAATCAAGGATAGACGAAATAGCCCCGTACATTAGCGGTATCGTCTTTGTTTCGTTAGATGGTCTGGAGAAAACTCATGACCATATAAGAGGTGTTAATGGCTGTTTCAAAAGAGCGGTAGAGGGCATAACTGCGGCAAAAAACAAGGTTTCTATAACCATCAATATGACTGTAATGGATTATAACGTCCACGAAGTTGAAGATACTGTGAAATTGGCTAAGGATTTGGGTGTGAAAATAGTGTTGTCGGTGGCTCATGAATACCATAGCATTGATGCTTCCGCACCTCAAGCCAATGAAATTAAAAAGGTAGCCAAACAGCTTATTGAATTAAAGAAAAAAGGCTATCCTATTATGAACTCAATTAATTATTTTAAAATAATAGCTAAAGAAAAGAACTGGCAATGCAAACCATGGGCGATGGTTAACATAGACCCTAACGGGAACGTAGTTTTGCCTTGCTACGTCCACAATGATTATGCAAGCAGCGTCTCTATCTTTGAAGTTGGCATTAAGAGTGCGGTTTCTGAGTTTGACTGGGAAAAAATAAAAAACTGCCGGAAATGCAGCCTTCACTGTTATGTTGAACCTTCTTTGGCGCTTTCATGGGATTTTAGAGCTTACATGCATTGGGCATTTCATTTCAACATCTAATTTTTGGAGAAATCAAGGCCTAAGCTAAAGTTGCATAGTTAGAAAGAGTACTTGGTGAAAACCCTTAAGCATCAGAACATAATTGTTTATAATCAGTATTACTAGCAGCATGAGAAGTTTTGGTTATTATGAGCTATTCAAAAAGGCAAGGTGGTAGTTACGAGGGAAGACGGGACCATGGCAAGGGTGTTAAACGTTGCCCTGTTAAGGTGGGGAAAGAGCTAGAAGTGGATATTGCGGAATGTAGCCCAAAAGAGGAAGGCATAGCTAGAGTTCAAGGTTTAGTAATACACGTTGCCAACACAAAGCCAGGCGACCACGTGAAAATAATGATAACCCATATTGGCGGCACAACAGCAGAAGCAAAAGTCGTAAAGTAGTATGCGACGCAGCTTAAATCTTGGAAAAATTCGTGCTGAAAATGGGTGTTCGCTAACTATCAACTTCATAAACTGAAGATGCCCAATAAAAACGCGCGATTTCAAGCTTCAACCGCTTTAATCGTAGCTTTACTATAGCGCAAGGACCTTCTCCTCATTACTCTTAACATCGCTACTGCAAGAAACCTCAACTCACTCCGCGCCTATGACCGCGTGCTGCATACATAAACACTGGCAATCTGAAAGCCTTAATCCAAATGAAAGGAAAGGCACATTATAAAGGACTTAATCTGACAACCATTCCGCACGGTAAAAGAGCACTACCGGTTAATTTTACTAAATTCTTCAGCACTTAAAAGCATATGCTTATAAGTGTGTATGCACATACTATGTTATGTGAATAAGTGAATCGCAGCAAAAATGATAAGAATAATTTGGAAATTGGCGATTCGCTTATTTTAGAAATATATGACATGCAAAGCTGCAACAGAAGCAAGTGAATAAAATGGGCCGCATCAATGTTGACATCTCAGACGAGCTAGAAAAACAGCTAAGATTGAAAACAGTAGAAAGATTCGGAGGCAAAAAAGGCGACTTATCCCGAGCTGTTCAGGAAGCAGTAAAAACATGGCTCGACAAAAAACAATAAAGAATGAAGTCGCCCCTCCTCAATTACAATAACTGCATTATACGAACGCCTGACAGAAAGGCGCAGGGAAAGCCAGTTAGCCTCGAACACCCTCCGGAAGGTGTCATATGGGCGATCTAACTGGAAAAGTCCCCTCTTGCAAAGGTCATAACAGCAAGTTACACTTATCTGGTTGATGACAATGGATAACAAAAGTTTAGGCGATTTGTGAGCAAATAATCCTTTGGCTACAAGGTGGAAATAATGGTTAATAAAAATTTGGAGCTTGTGTTCATCGATAAGGATGGGAAATGGTACCCTTTAGATGAAGTTAATCGTGAAGAATTAGCGGTAGGTTTAGAGAAAATTTCTAAAGAAGTCGCCAAACGACTGCAATTGTTAAAAGAGCAAAGGTAGAGACATTTCAGGTGTCTCTTAACCTTTTAATCAATAAAGGTAAATTGAATTAGGTCAGCGCTGACTTTTCGAGCAGTTCCTTTTCCTTGCGTCAAGAAAAAAACGCAACAACAAACTGAATCGATCCAAAGCAGCTCTGTCAACATTTCCCATATCTTAAATCTTTGATAATAAATAAATCGAAATCGAGGTGAAAAAAATGAGTGAAGAACAAAAAAAGGTGCCGGTGAAGGCAATTGCAAAATCTGAAATCGCAGTAAAACCCGTAAAACCTGTTCTTGCTAAACACCTTCCCGCCAAAATCCCTGCTAAGCGCATTCCTGCCAAGCACGTTCCTGCAGTTCATGTTCTGACAACCTTTGACGATTTGATGGATAATTTTCGCAGAAACTTCATTGAAAGCATAGCTTTTCCATTTGAGTGGATAAGTTTGGAACCAGTTCCAGTGGTTGAAGCAACTGTAGATCTCGTGGATGAAGGAAAAAGGTTTGTGGTGAAAGCAGAATTGCCTGGCGTAACTAAAGACAAGATCGATGTAAGCCTGACGAATGATGGTATTGAAATCTCGGCTGAAACAGATGTTGAAACGGAAGATACGACGAAGAACTTTGTTGTCAGAGAACGCGTTTACTCGCATATTTACAAACAGCTGTCGTTCCCCGAAGAAGTAATCCCTGAGAAAGCTGAATCCACTTATAGAGACGGATTACTTGAAGTCTGCATCCCAAAAAAGACGATCGCACCCGCCCCTAAAAAGCACAAAGTGCCAGTGAAATAGTTGATGTGTAGCATTTTTTAGGCTCACTAACTATTTTCTTACAATATTTTTGAAAAACGAGCAAAAACAATAAAAACCTCTCGAACCTACCATCCGTTTATGGTAAAGCGTAGATTAAAAACTGTGGACGAAATTTTAGGCAGTCTTGAACCGGAAAAGAAAACAATAACTGAAAAGGTTCGTAGCATAGTAAAGAATACAATTCCTGCCGCAGCTGAGATAGTTAGGCGTGGGAGAATTACGTATGGTTTGAATGATAAAGACTTCTTGTCAATAAGAAATGACCGATCTCAAGTTGACTTGCTCTTTTTATGTGGGCCAACATGCTCGTCGCGCCTTTTGAAGGGAAGTGGAATGGGAAAAGACCTGATGTATATTAAAGTAAGAAACATGAGCGATCTTGATGAATCCGAACTCGTTAGACTACTCAAGGAAGCGGAAAGAATAGCTAGACAAGCTTAACCAATGGACGTTGCTTAGCGCTCGTTTGGTGTTGTAAGAAAACTCGGTTAGCGTGTGCTTGGAAAAAGGCTATTGCATAATCTTTGGCACTCAGTTGTCTCCAATTTGATAGATTCATGTATGTTCTTTTCCTTTAATCTCTTATTTTGCAGCGTTTTATCAACGTTCACGCGCAGCTTTAATTGATTTTTAGAGATTTGGGCAGCAACTTCGTAACACGGCATAAAAAGGTCTAAAGCGTAATTCAAGTACATTTGGAGTTTAAATACAACTTGGCACAACTAGATACTGGAGATTGTTTTAAGATGGGTAGTTATTCTGTGTCTTTACCTTCAAAGTGGGAAGAGTTTTTGAAACGTTTAGCTGACGACCACGAAATCGACATTAGCAAAGTAATTACAAGCTTGTGTGAATGGGCTTTTTCTGTGTCTGAAAGCAAGACACAGTTTGAAGTTTGGTTGGATAAGGCTTATCCGCCAAAAGGCGAAGCAGAAGACAGAGCAAATGAAGAAGGCGAAGAAGCGAGCGAGGCTGAAGAAGAGACAGATGATGAAGCTGAAGAGGAAGTTCACGAGGACAGAGACTACAGTGAAGACAGAGAACCAAAGCCTTAACCAATGCTGTAATTTCGGTAATTATTTCGTTCGAAAAAAACCGAGTAGCTGAGGTGAGAATATGAGTGAAAAAGAAAGCTCGAAGGTTAACGACCCGGAGGCAACGCCGCTAAAACAAGAAAAAAAACAAGTAAAAAGATACTCGGGTGAGAAGAACAAAAAAGTAACCGGCAAGCTCAATGAATCAGGAACGACACCGCAGACGCGAAGATCTCGTGGAAAAAAACAAAGACGGCAATTCAAACTTGCCCCTAACAGAGGATAAGACGACTTATGCTTCTAAATTTAATTCGCCACACAGGTCTGTAGTTTTTTAGTATTGTGAATAGATTTAATTGTTGCGGTTTGTTCTTTTTTTCTGGCTTTTGAAGGTGTTTTGATTGATTAGGAAAAATAGCGGAACGAAAGTTGCGATTGTTGGTGCTGGCTTTGTGGGTACAACTTTTGCCTATTCACTGTTGATACGCAGTTTGGTTTCTGAGATTGTTTTGATTGACACAGATAAAGACAGGGCGGAAGGAGAGGCTATGGATTTAAGCCATGGCTTGCCTTTCTTGGGACCTGTGGATGTTCGAGCTGGTAACTACTCGGATTGTGCGGATTCAGACATAGTTGTCGTCACAGCTGGCGGCGCCAGAAAAAGCGGTCAGTCTCGTCTAGAATTGGCAAAAGAAAACTTTGCTCTCATGAAGGAGGTAATCTCGAAAATCACTCAGTACAACGAAAAATGTATCTTGTTGATGGTTACAAACCCGCTCGATGTTATGACATATTCCGCCTTGAAGCTTTCGGATTTCTCGAAAAAAAAGGTGATTGGGAGCGGAACAGTCTTGGATACAGCTCGACTTCGGTATTTGATAGGAGAATACTTGGGAGTTGATTCGAGAAACGTCCATTCTTACATAATTGGTGAACACGGAGACAGCGAAGTGCCAGTTTGGAGCCTTGCGAACGTTGCTGGAATCCGGCTAAAAGAGTACTGCCCTCTGTGCAATGTGCCATACGAAAAAAATGTTTTCGATGAACTTTTCGTGAAAGTGCGCGACGCTGGGAAAGAAATCATAAGCCGCAAAGGCAGAACAAACTATAGCATCGGTTTGAGCTTGACAAAGATAGTTGAAAGCATAGTCCGCAACGAAAATTCTATTCTGACCATTTCTTGTTACCTTGAGAATTATCACGGAATAGGAGATGTGTGTCTGAGCGTACCTGTTGTGGTTAACAGAGATGGCGTGAAGAAAATAATCGATCTGCCGCTCGACGAGAAAGAAGAAGAAGCGTTCCGAAAGTCCGCTGAGGCCATCAAGGAAATCAACAAGTCGCTCGGTCTATAGCCCAGTTCCTTTTTTTCAAGACCCTAGCGCGCTAACTCATCAGCACGCTATTAAGCGCGCGATGAGGTAAAGATAAAAGCGGCAGATGTCTTGGAGTTACTAGCGGGATGAGCTAGTTGACAAACGTGAAAGCAAGCAAATGGGAACCCGAGGCTAGAACGGAGCCGGCGCCTAGAACGGAACCGGCCGCCAGAACCGAAACAGCGCCCAGGACAGAAACAGCTGCGAGAACGGAACCAGCGAACAATAAGATACAGTCGATCAAGTGCCCTTCGTGCGGTCATCTATTAGTATATTCCAAAGGAACTGTGAAGCAAAACATCAGATGCACAAAATGCGGAAACGTCTTCCAAGTAGAGTAGGATCTATTCGGTCTTAGTGCGCAAGCTTACAAAGAAAGTTTAAAAGTAACTGGCAAAGCATCATAAAAATGATACACAGCAATATCACCTATACCTCTAAGAAGTGATTAATTATGCCGAAATGTCCGAATTGTACAGCCCATATGAAAGACCCTGTTAAGGAATGGAACTTTGGGCGATTCCGAGTTAAGATGTATAAATGCACTAAATGCGGTAATCAATTTAGAGAATACTTCAAAGAAAACACATTACAATTTGTTTTGAGCGCACACAACGGTGGCTTAGGAAAAGCTAGGGCGACCAAAGAAACAATGGACAGGCATAAAACCTATGAGGAGAATAAGAGATAGCTTGCCTTCTAGGAAATAATTGGAAGCAATTTTTCTAAAGTCTTTTTGTTAACTCTAAAAATCTTGGCGAATCATTCTTAATTGGTTTAAGTGGTTTAAGCCCATAGCCCATACTTCTAAAGAAACCCGATGCTTCGTCACTGCAAGAGTCATTATCGGATATCTTCATTGCAGTAGCACCATGCGCTTTAGCGTTTTTCTCTATATGGGACAGCAGTTTTCTACCATATCCTTTATTTTTTTCCCCGATTGCAGTATGGATCTCTTCTAAATAGCTGTAAAGCTGGGTCTTAGCCCAAGAAACAATTTCTCCACTGACAAAAAATCTGAAGATCAATTCGTCATCTTCTTCGCTTTCTTCTTGTGTTTCAAGTATCTTTTCATTTGTAGAATTTTCTAGATGTTTCTCGCTCATTTGAATCGCTCTAATCTTTTTATTTGAATGATATGATGAATGGTAGTTGGTTAAAGTCGACTATTACGCATGAGAACTTCATTTGACAATATATTGGCTGCCGCTGCCTATAAGGAGACACTATTCTGCAAAGTTGATTTATAACAGAGTTGATCAGTGCGCCGCGATAAGCAAAAAATCAAACAGCATGCAATTTTTCATTAGAAAACTGGGGGCTGGTTGGGATTCGAACTTGCATTGTGGTGCGGTTGAGGTGCGGTCGCCGGGATTTGAACCCGGGATCATTAGCTTGGAAGGCTAATGTCCTAAACCAGACTAGACGACGACCGCACACAATTTGGTGTGTATTTCCATTTACTGGGATTAATTTAAGGTTATTGCAACCTTCTTGAGAGGAGTTCTGACCACTTTGAGTATCATCCTGAACACCTTTAGTGTTCATTTGGTCAATGGTAGAATCTTTGTTCTTTAATTGAGTCTCTACCCAGTCCTTTGTTTGCTGATGGGTAGAAGAACTTACCCTTTCCTGTCTCAGCCTTTCCCTGATAATGCCTAACTCTGAAGTAATTGCCTAACTGCTGAAGATACCCTTCTTGTTTACATACTTCACATATTATTCTCATTTTACCACATTCTTGGTTTTGGGACCCCAGAGTGGTCAATTCTGCTTATTAAGACCCCTAAGAACTAATTTTGGAGCGTTACCCTGCTTTAGCTTTAGTCAAGAAACTTTGACTTAGCTTAGTCAAGGAATCTTTACGAATAGGCTTTTATCGCAAACTAAATGCATCAGTTATCATGGGCTGTCTAAGTAAGGGTTTGGCTTTAGTCCTGATTCTAATAATGGCTATCTCATGCCTCTCTCTATTGACGGTTAAACCTGTAAATGCTCAATCAACCCCTGTTCCCGCAGTACCAAAATTTACGCTAAAACTTGCAGGTCCATCTTTAACTTTCAACACGACTTATTCTTTAGACCCTAACACAGGACAGATAGTACCTAACATAGGCTATACCAATCAGTATAGCGATTTGGAAATCATTATAAATAATCAGCCCTATTCCAGCAAGTCAGGAACATTATACTATAATATCCGCATCTCTGGACATAACACAAATGACTGGGATACGCTTTATAACATGAACAATAATGGGATGCTCACGCAATCAACCGATTCAGACTACACAGATGTTTCATTTTCTGTTGAAACAAGTATTGATTCGAATTTTGGGATTCTTGAAGGTAATCAAATCGATGTTGAAGTCATAGCAATGCTCGGCACCTATCAATGGACTCGCACTCCTGCTTTTGATTCGGGGCATTACGCCTTTTCTGGTGAAAATAGTAGTTGGAGTAATCCACAAACAATATCGATACCTGCGAATGTTCCGCTAAGTTCTCAATCAAGTCCTTTACCAACCTCTTCACCCTCTCCAATTTTAACGTCAACTTCCACGCCAACCTCAGCTGCTGCAAGTAGTTTTTCAGCAACTTCATTTTGGCAAATCACCAGCGCAATATCCTTACTTGTAATTGCAATTTTGTTAGCTGTAATCATTGCCCTGATACTCTATTTCAAAAGGCGGAAACCCTAAAATCAGATAATATGCTTTAATCTGCTTTATCAGCCCATGATTTGAGAATTGCTTTATGTCTGCTGAATGTACCAAGCAATTGAATCTCAAACATTCTATAAACAAAGCAGCAAGCCCAGAAGTATGATGCTCTTTTAAAGTTGGCTGAGGCGCGCGCGCTTTAAAATTCCTCTTTTCAGATGGAATACTATATCTTTGAGGATTCGCGTATACTGTTGGATTTGGATGGAACATGGGTTTAGGCAAGGGCGCGAAGAAAGTTCCTAGCAGCCGAATCAAAGTTTTTAATCGTGACGCAAAGCAGATGGTCAACGGGCCCTATTACTGCCCGAAATGCCGCAAGGAAACCTTGCAGATTCTCTGTGACCTCAAGAACAAGAAGGTCTACGCAGCCTGCAAATGCGGGTTGGAGTGGCCGCTGACTTACGCGCCTGTCTTTCAGCCGATTGACTACTACAACAAGTTCCGTGACGCCTGGAAAAAGCAGAGTTACGGCATAATCAAACAGAAATAGGCTCCAAATGCTTATAGCTTTACGGCGAAAGAATGCTTGAAACGGGCGTTGCTGAAAAAGCAGACAGCTAATAAGTGAGTTACACCCGTAAACTAGCAGGGAGACAGGCTGTTGACCGAAGAAAAACTTGTTTTAACCCGTAAACTCCTCGTTCTGGGTAACCTTGCGCTTCTCGGCTGGCTTTTCATAGCTTTCTTCGGAGTGTTCTTTTACACTGTGCTCTACAGCTTCCTCTTCCTGATAATAGAGTTCGCGCTCGTCTACGGGGTTCTGCGGCGGCTCGGATGCAGTAACTGCTACCAGTGCAAGACCTGCACCAGCGGCTTCGGGAGGTTGGCGGGCGTTTTCTTCGGAACAGGATTCGTCAAGAAGGCAAGCGTAGGCAACCGCGTTGGCTTCGTCGGGTTCATGTATTTTCTGTTGTTTCCGCTTCCTGTAGCGCTTCTGGTTTTGTCATTTGAGCAGTCTTTCGCAATTTTGAAGGTTTTGGTGCTTGTTCTGCTTTTGGCGGTGGCCACGTTCAGTTTGAGCTCTTGGTACACGCGTTCAACAGTTAAGTCTTGAGAACCATTTGGGAATACTTTTAAAAATACATGAATGCTTCAGTAACGGATGTTGGTAAGTGTGACTGGAACTTTGCTTCACCACAAAACGCTGAGCGTGACTATTATTTTGCTTTTGGCGTTTGTAGCTTGCTATCCTGTTATTCAGCCATTTGCGGTGGTCAAGGCAGAGGATCAAACCCAGTACTACACCAAAGATTTCTCATGGAATTATGCGGGCGAAACTTGGACTTGGAGCCTCAACCTTCCAGCGGCGTTGGTCGACGCCTACGTTGCGATACCAGATTCAGTGCGTACACAGATTCCCCTCTCAAACTTCGGATACTTCGTAACTACTGATGACTCCTACCTGCAAAGTCTGGCGCTTAAGATTAATCAGACGGCGACGAAACAAGGCTTCAGCGGGTACCAGGAGGTTAACTTCGCCCTCGCTTTCGTGCAGAGCATACCCTATCAGACTGACCTGAACAGCACGGGCTACCAGGACTACCCAAGGTTCCCCGTGGAAACCCTTTACGACAGCGTAGGCGACTGCAAGAGCCACTCCATTCTCTTTGCAACCTTGACGTTGCTGCTGGGCTTCAATGCGGTCTTCATTAATCCCCCAGACCATTTAGCCGTGGGTGTGGAGGGAAACGATCTTTCAGGCACCTACTGGAACTACGACAACCAAAGCTACTACTACTGCGAAACAACGGGCGAGGGATTCACGATTGGCCAGTTGCCCGACCAATTCAACGGCGTAGGCGCCTACGTTTATCCGATAAACACCTCCCAACAGTACATAGTGAACCTGCAATCGGTGTCCGTTACCGCGCCTAACCCGACTTCTGCTCCGTATAGCCCTACCACGCCGCAGGTAACACCGACGTTTGAACCCAACATTATCAACACTCCCACACCTGCAGTCGCGGGGCCAACCGCTATCCCAGTTGAACCAGTCTCTTTGAACCTGATTTCGCAGAACCCACTCCTATTCATAATAATCATCGCGGCAATCGGCGTCTGCATACTCGCGGTCATTAAGCCACTAAGGTCCACCGCCAAACCAGCACTTCAGCAAGCCGTTTCTCCGCCGCTGGGCACACCTAAACCGGAGGAGCCTGACTCAGCCAAGCCTAAGTTCTGCGTCTACTGCGGCACAAGCAACAAGCCATACGCGGTTTACTGTGGGAACTGCGGCAAAAAGATACCTGATGCGTCCTAAGCAAGCTTTTTCTGCGTTTCGGCGGCTGCTCCGTTTTTTGCCAGCTCATCGAATATTCCCTCTGCAAACACGTCGATTCTTTTGTGTGCGTAGATGGCTATTGCAATTTCTAAAATGACGACAACTGAGAGGAAGACAGAGAGGTCTTCGGTTAATTTCACGAAGGCTTTGGCGGCTGAAACGTCCACGGAGCCATTGGCAGATACAAGCCAACTCCAAAACGTGGCTTTTCCAGACGCAATAACCGAGTTTATGTCGAACGCCATCCATAGGCATATCCCAGCGAGCACCGCGGCGAGAGCGCAACCGACGATGGTTAAGTTTTTCCAATCCGCGCTCAAGCGGCTTGAAAATGTCACTTGGGTTGCTGACTCAGCAGGCACCAAAGCCACATAAACGGTTTTTTTGGCTGACGCAGGCGACATCCCCCACAGCGAACCCTGCTTGACGATGAGATGTGTCGGCGGGTCTTCAGAAACCGTTCTGCAGCCTTTTTGGGTAAGGGCAGCTTTGAGTTCTGCGTAGGCTTTGTCGATTTCCACGCTAAGTGTTCGTTTAAGCACGGGATGCACCGTTTGGTTTTGACATTTTAGTTGCTGCCTTGAACCTTAAAAGTTTGCTCTAATGTCGGGGTCTACCCTTTAAACCCCTAATATGCCTGCGAGCATCCGCACGCTGTCTCTCAAGATTCTTGATCCTCGCGTAAAGCTTGGCAACCTTGGTTTTAGACGGAACCTTAGACCGCGGCGGATGAACGGGCACAGGCGTGAAGGGCTTGTTTATTTCGAGGCTGCGTTGCCTAGGCGACTTCTTGAATGGGACGTTCTGCACTTTCTTGAATGTGACGTAGCCTTCCTTGAGGTTGACTTCCTGCACCTCCCAGCCTGCGTCCAGCCAAGCCTTGGAATGCGCGCTGGATGACGTGTTGCTCCACCATACATTGTCTCTGTAGGCAGTAATCGGGAGGTTGCTGCCGATCAAGCCGTCGATGCGTGCGAATGTCAACTTCACTTGGCTCGTGAAGGCAGCCCTGAATTTTAGGTGGCGTTCAAGCCCCTCGTACTTTGAAGTCGTCCGGGGCGAAACGATTCTTCTCGCGCAGTGCAGGCAAAGCATCTCGGTCGGGTCGCCGGTGGAGACGTTGGGCACCATACAGTCGCGGCAGTACAGCTTCTTGCAGCGTTGGCACCTGCGCATGTAAGCAACGTTCAGAACTCTGCCGCAGATCCCGCATTCATCCTTCAACGAATCAAACCTCAAGCGAGAAAATTCGCTTCAACAAAACACTTGTTTCTTAAGCATATTAATTTTCAGTTGCTTCTACGCGGTTTTCGCCTGAAGAAGCGTTGGAGCTGGCTTCGGTATTCGGCGTGCGGAGGTTTCCTCTGATTTCTGCCCAAATCTGCCTGATTATTTCTCTAGCCTGTTTGTCGATAGCAAGCAGCGTTGCCGCGTAGATGAGGAAACCTAAGATGGCTTTGGCAACCGTGAAGAGAAGCGTCGTCGTAGTCGGAAGCAGAAGCAAGACAGCTACCATCAAAGCTGACGTCAAGACATATTTTCCTATGCTTACCCAAGCGACTGGTATGCGGATTGAACGGCGCATAAGCAGGTATAAACCGCCGAAGGTTGAAGCCTGAACGCCGATGAGGATGGCGATGACGGCTAACGTCGCCTCAACCAAACCAGCCAGCGGCAGCCTGGTCAAGACAAAGTACGCCAGCGGAAGCGCGATTGCTGCTTGAATGTATGGAAGAGTAAACAGTTTGAAGATTTTGCTTCTCAAGAGTTGGCGGAAAGAAATTGTGCCTTCTGCGTCGAAGGATTCCACACCCAAAAGGACAGAAGAGTAAAACGAGGTGACTAAACCAATCAAGGTGTAGGCTGACAGCGCAATGAGGACTGGCCACGCGGCGCCGTAGACGTTTTTCAGAACAATAAGGAACGAGTAGGACATAGTCATCGTAATCGCCGTCAACGGGATTCCAAGCATCATCACCGTCCTAAATGATTTGCCAACCTGCTCGCTTGAACAGCCTTTCGCCAGCAACTTCGGGTACAACGCCGTTGATAGCGAAATCGAATAGCTGATTATGACTGCGAAGCTGCTGGCGGCTTGGTAGTAAGCTCTAGTAGTCGGTCCACCGTAAAAGAAGAGCAAAATTAGCACGAACGACATTAGCTGGTTGCCGACGGCGTTGTAGGCTAAGGCGGTTGAACCTTTCAGCCACTCTTTAAGGTAACTCCACTGGACTTTTCCCTTGAAGTCATCACGCAGAAGCCAAACGTAATAGCCCACTTGAACAAACATGGACAGAATCAAAGCTAACACCGCTCCCAAGAACAACTGCCTAAAGCCCAAAATCAGAACCAAAGCTACGCCTACTTTCACCAGTTCCTCAATCAGCAGCCCAAACCCGAGCGTTTGAGGTTTTTTCGATTGCAGGATAGCTTCGAAAACGGAAATCATGTAGAAAGCCAGTATGTAGAGACCAGCAATCAGAAAAATCGGCAAATACGCTGCCGCGTGGCCGACGTCGTTTAACCGTGAGATTTTCGGGTCAATCACAAAAGTGAAAATCACGAACATAACTGGGAAATAGATCGCTGTTGAACCGAGAGCGATGCATAGTTGTGCCAAAGCGTTGGTTTTCACTGTTCCAGCTTTGCCTCTCGCCACGAACCTTGTCGCCCAGAAAGGCAAAACTCCGCTGAAGAGCGTGAAGTACCCGATGTAGTCGAAGATATTAGTCCAGATGCCGTACTGGTCCGAGTTCATGTTCCTCGTAAGCAAAAGAGTGAAAACCAGTCCAGTGACTACACTGAAAATCTGGATGACGAAGATCACGTAGCCGCTATACTGAAGCCTAAGATCTTTGCTAGTCTCTTCACTGTTCAAGTGACGCAATCCCGCTTTGCAAAGATTTGATTTGTACTTAATGGTTAAAGAATCTAGTTAAACAATTTCCCAAAAAACTACCAGAGGCGCCAAAAAATGAAAAGAATTGGTTGACGGAGACTTATCCTTTGACCACCGCTATGGGAACAAGCCTTGCGACTTTCGTGGCGATGCCGACTTTGTCGCTGACATCAGCCACTATGTCCACATTCTTGTAGGCTGGGTCGGCTTCTTCAGCCAGAACTGAAGTGCTGGCGGCACGTACGACAATTCCGCGCTTTTCCAAGCCTGACTTTATATCTCCTCCCCAATACTGACGTTTCGCCGCTGAACGACTCATCATCCTGCCTGCTCCGTGCGCGGTTGAGCCGAAGGTCAAATCCATGGCCTTCTGAGAGCCAACCAGAACCCAGCTGCTTGTGCCCATGCTGCCTGGAATAAGCACTGGCTGCCCTTCGGCGCGGTAGTCGGCTGGGACGTCAGGGTGACCTGCTGGGAATGCGCGGGTGGCTCCTTTGCGGTGAACCCAAACCTTCTTTTGAGCGCCGTCGATGTTGTGTGTTTCCACTTTGGCGATGTTGTGGGCGACGTCGTAGACGAGTTTCAGCCCGAATTTCTCCGGGGCTTCGTGGAACACCTGCTGGAAGCTTTGGCGGACCCAGTGCATGATTGCGTGGCGGTTGCAGAAGGCGTAGTTGACAGCGCAGGCCATGGCTTGAACGTAATCTCGGGCTTCGTTGCTGTTTCCTGGGGCGCAAGCTAATTCGCGGTCGGGCAAGGCGATTTTGTATTTGGCTACCGCGTGCTCCATAACGCGTAGATAGTCGCTGCAGACTTGGTGGCCGTAGCCTCTTGAGCCACAGTGGATCATAACGGTAACTTGGCCTTCCGCCGTAATGCCGAACGCTTTGGCGGTTTTAGGGTTGAAGATTTTGTCTACCTTCTGGATTTCCAAGAAATGGTTGCCCGACCCCAACGTGCCAATCTGCGTTAAGCCGCGGCTCTTCGCGGTGGAAGAGACCTTATATGGGTCAGCGTTTGGCATGCGCCCGTTTTCTTCGCAGTGGTCTGCGTCTTCAGGCCACCCATAGCCGCGTTTAACCAGCCACTGCACGCCTTCAATCGCCAAGTGGTCAAGGTCGCTGCTGGATATTGAAAGGTCCTTCCTACGGCTTCCAAGCCCCGACGGCACGTTGCGGAAAATAGTTTCTGTGAGTGGCGTGAGTTTGGGTCGAATCTCTGTTTCCGACAGAGTTGTCGCCAAAAGCCTTACTCCGCAGTTAATGTCGTAGCCGACGCCGCCTGGGCTGATGACGCCGTTGTCGTAGTCCGTCGCAGCGACGCCGCCGATCGGAAAGCCGTACCCTTCGTGTCCGTCTGGCAACGTGATTGCGTGCTTATAGATCCCAGGCAGTTGAGTCACGTTTGAGCATTGCCACAATGTGCGGTCCGTCTTCATCTTTTCCAGGAGTGCTTCGTTAGCGAAAACGATGCCGGGAACACGCATCGCAGGCTTGTACTTTGGAATACGCCAGCTGTAATCGTTGATTTTCTCAAGTGGAACTTGCTCTGGCGCCCCTCTGCTTTCACTTTCACCCAAAACCTTTCACCTTACTGGGAAAAAGCATTGCCACAATAAATCATTTGTGACTTGAAAAACCCGCAATCTCGCTTTACCCATGCTTACATCTTTAGATTTTTCGCGTACTCCACGAACCCTTCAACGGTGTTTCCAAGCGCCGTCACCGAATAAATCCTATGTGTCTTCAGGTAGTCTTCAAGTCGATTCATGACCTTGTCTTCCTCAACTATCCTTTTGCATATCTGCTCGAAGCTTCGTTTTTCCTTGACACCTTCGACCGCGATTTTTCCCCAAAGCTGCAACTGCGTCTTGTAATCTTTCAGCCGCTGGACCGCGTTAGATGCTTTGCCGAAGTGACTGTAGTACAGGGCGGCTGGTTGAAGACTGATTAGTTTGTCCAACGAAGCCAAGGCGGCATCCAAGCGGAAAGGGGGAGGCGTCGTCGGTATAACCACGTCAAACTCGGGAAAATAGGTGCCAGCCGCATCCCCTGGAAAAACGCCGTCGTTGAATGATTCATGAAAGCTAAGATTATGAGATGCATGACCGAGAGTTTCGAAAACCCGCAGTTTACCGCCGTGCCCCAAATCAAAGGTACCTTCGCTTACGGGGATGATGCGGTCTTCCGGGACTGGTTCAGGTTTACCGAAGATTTCGCTGACGTACTTCAAAACAGACTGCGCCGACTCCCAGAGCTTACTGGGTTCAACTAAGTGAGGCATGCCACGCGGGTGCACAAGGACTTTTGCGTTAGGCAAAGACTTCAGGAGAGTGCCAGCGCCGCCGCCGTGGTCCAAATGGACATGTGTGACGGCAACGTATTCGACGTCTTCAAACCTCACGTCCAACTCCCTTAAGCCATCCAATAAGTTGGGCACTGAAGAGGTAGGCCCAGACTCGACAAGCATGGTTTTTTCGCCTCTCAAAACGTAGCTGCAGATGAGGTTTTTGAATCCGCCTGTTTCCAGCTCGACTTGGTAAAGGTTTGTTCCGATGGCTCGGGTACGCAATTCGACACCTTGCTACGTTGATAAGCCCTAACGTGGCATAAACATTTCCGTGGAAGCCCACTAAAACAGGTAAAACTTAATATGCAAAAGCCAATCTATGGAAGAAGCAAAACATGGGGACAAAGAAGACATTGAATGCATTAATGTTTGGAGCACCCGGCGCCGGGAAAGGCACCTATTCATCGAGACTTAAGGAAAAACTTGGCATTGAAACAATCGCCACAGGTGACATTTTCCGGCAACTGATCAAGGACGACTCAGAGCTGGGCAGGAAGGTAAAAGGCTACGTTGAGAAAGGACTTTTAGTCCCAGACGACGTTGTGGTTGAAGTTCTCAAGGATCGTTTAAGCAGGGTTTCCAAAGAAAGAGGTTTCATCTTGGACGGGTACCCGCGGACCCTTGAGCAAGCCAAGGTGCTTGAAGGGTTAGCTACGATCGACGTGATACTGCTGCTTGACGTGCCCGACTGGCTCATCATTGAACGCTTATCCAGCCGCAGGATCTGCCGAAGCTGCGGCGCCGTCTTCAACATTCGCTTCCTGAAGCCCAACGTCGAGGGAGTCTGCGACAAATGCGGCGGGCCTCTCTGCCAGCGGTCAGACGACACCCCTGACGTCATTAAGAAGAGGCTGCAGGTCTACGAGGAACAGTCAAAGCCCATGATTGAATACTACAAGAAGAAAAAAGTGCCTTTTGTCGTCGCAAAAACCAGAGTTCTCGATCAACCGCCAGAACAAGTCGTTGACAAGATGATAGCAGAACTCAAGCAACGCAAGTTCATCTAAATATCCAAGATAAACTCTAAGACGACGCTTTCCTTTTCTTTGATTATCATCATCCTATGATAAGTCACAGCTTTAACGCCTACTTTCTGCGGATGCTTCGCGTCGTCGAATTTTTCACCCCAGACCTTCGCCTTGAACTTGAAGTTTTCCTTCGTTTCCTTCCAATCAGTTATTTCAAACTTCGAGTACAGCATGCCTTCAGTCTCAAACTTCACAAGCAAGGCTTCAAGCCAATTGTAGAGTAGCGCGTACTGGTCTTCCGCTTCCACCGGCACGGTTTCATGCTTTGTCTGCGCGATTTTGTCTGTGTCCGTCATCACTTCAAACATGGCGAGGGCAGCGTTTGCGTAGGCTTCCTCCATCGTTTTTCCGTACGCCCGAATGTAAACGTCGGCTGTGTGTTCTAAAAACTCGAATTTACCAGCAAACTTCTGAGCCGCATCCGTCGCCAAGAGCGTCACACACCTAGCTTAAGCGAGCGGTGAGCTAAAAACACTTTCGCTGCTCCAACGTGAATTATTTTTCAAGTTCAAGAAGACCTTTTACGCTGGCTCTTATCAAGTTGGCGCAGACTTTTTCGAAAACTTTTTCCTGTCGTGCCTTTGCGGCTTCCTCAGGGTTGGATAAATCGTGTTTTATGAGGTCTCTGCAGAAAACGGTTCCATGCTGCTTTTCAAATTGCCTGTAGAGTGCTCGGGCGTTAGCGTAAGCATTCGCCCGCTTGTCCGCGCCTGGCTCGTTAGGCGCATGTTTGATTCCTACAGCCATTATGCTCCCTGTTAACGCGCCGCATACTGAGCCGCATCGTCCTATGCCGCCGCCAAAACCAGCAGCTATCTTGGGGACAAGCTCGCTGTTGCCATCGGGCTCCAAGTGCTCGTATAACGTTAAGAGCACGCTTTGGGCGCAGTTGTAGCCGCTTTCGAAGCGCTGGACGGCTTTTTGAGCCAAGGCTTCAGCAGACGACATTGTCCGTTTCCTCTGCTAGAAGTACTTTGAGTTTCTTTGTATGGCGGCGACGGTGAGCTTCGCTGAGTTTTCGATGTCCTTCAGGCTAACCATTGACGCGGGGCTGTGGATGTAGCGTGTTGGCACGGAAATGTTGCCGCTTGGGATTCCCTGTCTCGTCAAAGCGATACGTGCCGCATCGGTTGAACCCATTAGTCCTGTCTCAATCTGGTAAGGAATATTCGCTTCTACAGCGGAATCCACCAGCCAACGAAGAACCTTGGGGTGCGTAATCAAGCCTGAATCCGAAATAGTCAAAGCAGGTCCCTTGCCCATCTTCACGGTTGTGTCGTATTCTTTGACGCCGGGGACGTCGCCCGTAAACGTTACGTCGAGAGCTATCGCAACGTCTGGGTCAACACCGAAAGCCGCCGTGCCAGCGCCACGCAAACCTACTTCCTCCTGAACCGTGCCGACAGCGTAGATTGTGTAGTCAGACTTTTCCAGCAGTTTGAGGGCTTCAACCATGGCGGCGCAGCCTGCCCTGTTGTCAAAGGCTTTGCCGATCGCGATGCCTCTTCCAATCGGGGTGTATTTGATGTCGAAACCCACAGGGTCGCCGACCTCGACTCCCATCGCCAACGCGTCTTCACGATTTTCCGCGCCCACGTCGATGAACAGCTCGTCGCAAGCGATTACTTTTTTGCGTTCATCCTCTTTCTGAATGTGAGGCGGCTTTGAACCGATTATGCCCAGGAAAGAAGCTTTTCGCGAGAAAACCTTGACAGTTTGGGCAGGCAAGATGCGGTCGTCTATTCCGCCCATCTTGGCAAACTGCAGGAAGCCGTCTTTGGTGATTGTTTTAACCATCAAGCCGATTTCATCCATGTGGGCTGCGAGCATGATTTTGGCGGCTTTTGCTTTCCCTTTTTTTATGCCGATCACGTTTTCAAGTTTGTCAACGATTATCTCGTCAACGTAAGGGGTCATGAGCCTAACCATTAACTCTCTGACTTCGCTTTCTCTGCCCGTCACGCCTTGGGCGTTTGAAAGCTGCTCTAAATTCTGGCTTAGCGACAACCTGTTTTACCTCTTTGAAGGTCTACTTGCTTACTCTTTTGACAGCGCAGATTATTAAACAATTAGGGTCCGAGCGTCGTCAGTCGGTCGCAGTCAAAAACTCAAGAGTATTCAGCGACAAAAAATCAGTTCCGAACATTTTGTGAAGAAATCCCTATTATGACAAGTCTTAAAAGCTAACTAAAGCATAAAATTCTAGACCAAGGGGTAGATTGAGATGACGCAACAGCAACAGCAACAACCAACTCCAAGAAAAATCGGGATTTTTAAGTGTGGAAACATTGGGACATCTCCATGTCTCGAGCTTCTATTAGATGAATTAGCTGACAGAAAAGACATCAAAGTTCGAACTGTAACAACAGGGTCAAAAATGGGGCCTGACGATGTCGAGGAAGCTTTGCCTAAGTTCTTTGAATTTGGTCCCGAGGTTGTCGTAATAATATCTCCTAACACGGCGTTACCTGGTCCCTCAAAGGCGCGGGACGCTGTTGCTCAGAGGAAGATTCCGGGGATCGTCATCACTGATTCGCCCGGGAAGAAAGTCAAAGGCGACATTGAAAACCAAGGGTTGGGTTACATCATAATCACAGGCGACCCAATGATCGGTGCAAGAAAAGAGTTCTTGGACCCGATTGAAATGGCGCTTTTCAATTCAAACGTAAACAAGGTTCTGGCAATAACCGGCGTTTACCGCATAGTCTACCAAGAAATCGACAAGGTAATCTACGCCGTAGAATCCGGAATGCCGCCGATACTGCCAAAGATCGTCATAGACGTTCCAATGATCCGCGACCAAATCTTCTTTACAAACCCCTACGCCAGAGCAAAAGCAATCGCAGCCTACGGCATGGCGGAAAAACTCGCTGACATCGACGTCTTGGCATGTTTTATAGAGAAAGAAAGCGAAAAGTATATCCCGCTTGTAGCCGCTGCACACGAAATCGCGCAGGCTGCAGCTCGATTGGCTGAAGAAGCGCGGGAAATCGAGAAGTACACTGATCAACTGCTTAGGAAGCCTCATGCGAAGGATGGCAAGTTGAAGTATAAGACTAGTCTGATGGCGTCGCCGACGTTTGACGAGGAAAGCTACACCCAAAACAATCCCTAAGCGTTTTCTTTTCTTTCCTTTTCTCTCGTCTTTGCCTTAAATATCCATACTTGAGGTCGGTTATGTATATGCCGTATATGTCGATATTTGTCCAGATGTGCAAATGTATATACCATATATAATTTTACATAGCGTATTTCGATTAAGTATATATTCTCGCTTGACATCATCAAAAGAACAGAGGTTAACACAAAATGGAAACTCTCGAATTAAAACCTTTAGAGAAGAAGAAACTCAATGTCTTACTTCTGGAAAAGGAGTACAACGAGCCCTTCTGGGTGAGCGAGCCACCGGCAAACGCAAACCAACTTAAGGCACTCCAGAAGCCCTCCATAGGCTTCTACAAGTTCCTTGAGAATCTGCTGAGCAAAGTCAACGTCGATTTCGTCACCGACGAGCTCGGCAACCAAACAAAACAAGAATTTGAGCAAAGCATCACAACAGACATTCTGCGTAAAAGCAACATTCCTTATTTCGCTGCAGACATCGATGAAACCGCGAAAGGCTACATCGGCGACGTCATATCAACAAAAATCAAGACCCGCGACGACCTAGTCAAAGCCCTTGAAAACATGCCCAAGGCAAAAGACGAGTCAATGGAAAAGGAATACATGATCGCTCTCGGTCAAAGCCTCCAGTTCGAGATAGATGAACATCAAAAAGAAGTCAACTTCTCAATCCGAGAAAGCTGGATTGCAATGGGAATTCTTAATCACGCACGGGAAGTTAAAGGCAAAGAAGAAATCACCTGCCTGCACATCTGCAGCCCCGAGCATATGGCCGGAATAAAGCAAGTGCTTGAATCGATGAACGCGAAAGTCGAGACCGCCAAGCTCTCCAAGAAAGTTATCGCTGCCACCACAGAAGTGCCATCCTCGCCTGAAATGGAAAACTGGCTGGAGTCAATACAGATCCAAGTTAAGCCAACAATCGGCAAAGGCGCCGAAGACGCACCATACCTGCTGTTCTACATCGACACCGACGTAAAAGCAAGTCCGTTCGACATCTGCATGGCATACGACGCCGGTTACGACGCGGTCATACCCTACGAAAACATCAACCCCGAAGACGCCCGAAACATCACTCAAGATGCGTTGCTTTCCCGAGGACCCAAAGGCGTGAAGCACACTGCATTCTTAATCGGCGGAAAGAACGCTGAAAGAGCCGAGGAAGTCTTCCAAGCAGTGAAAGATTCAATGTTCCCACCGTTCAAAACAAGCATAATAATCGACCCAGCAGGCTCCTACACCACTGCAGCCGCGATGGTTGCAAAGGCAGAAGCCGCGCTGGCAGCAAACAAACTCGGCGACCTCAAGGACAAGACTTGCGCCATAATGGGCACAGGTGCAGTCGGCCAAATCGCAGCTGTCCTCTTAGCAAAGATGGGCTGTAAAGTCATGATTGCAAGCCTGAACCCGAAACGCGCTGACGGCAAAGAACACGCTGAAGGCATCGGCAAACTCTTAGCAAAAGACCACGGCGTGCAAGTTCAGGGTATTTTCGCTCCGACTCCGCAGTCAAAGATCGAGATAATCGAGAAAGCTGACGTAATCATGTGCGCAGGAGTTAAAGGAGTCCGCATTATCGACAAAGAAATGCTCAAAGGCGTCAAACACATGAAGGTTCTCCTCGACATCAACGCAGTTCCACCCTTCGGTGTAGAAGGAATAGAACTCAAAGACGACATGAAAGAAATGCTGCCCGGCATATTCGTAATCGGCGCATTAACAGTCGGCGACTTAAAGCACAAGACTGAAAAAGAAATCCTGCGCGATGCAAGAAGCAACGGAAAGGAAATCTACAACTTCAATATTGCACTGCCGATGGCACGGAAACTGCTGGAAAAAGACCTGTTACCGTCCAAGCTGGCATTCACGCTAAATTATCAGTCAGCAAAGATCGCAAAGTAACCCCCGAATAGGTTTCATTTCTTTTTTTTTACGTAGGCATTTTGAAAGCGTGATTCACAGTAACTTCCGCGATATTTGACGCGTAGAAACCGATTCTCCTTATGTCTTCCCTTATTGAGCACACCGCGCAGATTAACTCGGATTTTCTGTTGCTCAAGAAAGTTGTGTTTGCAATTTCCTGATCTAGCTTTTCAATTCTCTTAGTCTGCTTAATTATTTCAACCGAAAGGTCAACATCGCGTTGGAAGAAAGCGTTGACGGCTTTAATGTACAAGTCGACAACTTCCATCCCTTCGTCGCTCATAAGTTCCAGCAGGTTGTCAGGGATCTTCTCGCCAATTCCATCAATCATGATGATGTGTTTAGCTATGTCTGCCACGTAATCGGCAGCATGCTCGATCAGTACGGAGAGATACTGGTAATCCATGCAGTCAAGAGGATCCAGACGCAGTTCATTGGCTAAGACTGGGCTCTGAGCTGCACCCCGCAGTATTCTGAGGATGAGAAAGCAGAATTGGTCCACGTCGTCGTCGAGTGAAAAAACAGATTTCGCCAGAGATATGTCATTAGTCTTCAAAGCGTTGAAAACATCTTCACACATGGAATATGATATCAGGTGCATTCTTTGCACTGCTTGATCAAGTGAGGCTTTTGATTCATCAGTCAACGTTTGAAGATAAACTCCTTTGGAGTCCGATTCCATGATTCTCATGTAAAGCCTGCCAGCGATGTACCGTATGGCTTTCCTCTGTGGGACGGAGAGGATTTTTTCTGCGATAAGTGTGATTCCGGAGTAACCGTTCAAAAATGACCCGATGATTTTTTGGGTTATTAATGCTTCATCATCATTGTGACCGACTTTGATTGTTGTTTCCATAGGCGGAGATTTTTTTTCTGCGCCTGGATAAACAACCAGCGAGCGGTCGCGTTGGATCGCGTACGAAACTACATCTCCCTTGTTTAGTTCATTGAGCGTCATCCAGTTCTTCGGAAGAGAAATAACCATTGAGGACCTGCCCAACGACATTATTCTGCGTTCCATATCATGCCTCCAGTATACTGCAAGCTAAATTGAGTTAATACGTCCCATATTTAATATATATTGTATTAACAATCTGAATTTGCCCTTGACTTAAGGCACTTTTGCCACCGTGTAAATCCCGTAGCAGAAAAGAGCACACAAGGAAGAAACAGAAACGGAGCTTGAGAACTCGGTTAGAATGCTCCGCTTATTCTACAGCAAGCTTCAATGATGCGTTCCTTCGGCTGCGTAAACGTCATCCGCACATAGCCTTCTCCGCAGCTCCCGAAACCTACACCAGGAGTGACAGCGACGCCTGCATCAAGCAGTTTAGTGGCAAACTTCATCGAGTCGCCTTTACAATTCACCCAAACGTAGAACGTTGCCTTCGGCTTGACGCATTTGTATCCGATGCTGCATAGAGTTTCCACTAGCAGGTCGCGGCGTTCTTGCAGGATTGCGTTGTTTTTCTGTAGGAATTCAGGTGCTTCCTTGCCCGTGTAGGCTGCTAAGGCTTTTACCGCGACCTTTTGCGTGTAAACTGGCGGTCCCGAGTCGATCTGTGACTTGACTTTGGCTAAGCCACCCACGAGTTGCTTGTTGCCGACGGCGAAGGCAATCCGGTCCCCCGTCATGTTGAACGTCTTCGAGAGCGAATGAAACTCGACTGCGACATCCATAGCGCCGTCAACCTCCAATATGCTTGGTGCGTGGTAGCCTTCGTAGGTTACTTCGGAGTAGGCGTTGTCGTAGCAGAGTATTACGTTGTTCTCTTTGGCGAAGTCCACGGCTTTCTTAAGAGATTTCTTGTCCACGGTGGCTGCGGTGGGGTTGTTCGGGTAGTTGAGAAACATCATTTTGACTCTTCTGGCGTCGATGGCTTCCAAGTCAGGTTCAAAGTTGTTCTCTTCCAAAAGAGGCATCGGAACAACGGTGCCGTCGCAGAGAATTGTGCTTCCATTAGCGTACACCGGGTAAGCTGGGTCAGGCACCAAGACGCGGTCGCCTGAGTTGATGAATGCCCGCGCAATGTTCGCTATCCCTTCTTTTGAACCCAAGAGAGCGACCACTTGGTCCTGCTCTAGGTCGACGTTAAAGCGTTTTTTGTACCAGCCTGCGACTGCCGCGCGGAAGTCTGGTTCGCCTTGGCTGAAGGAATAATTGTGATTCTTTGAGTCGGTTACCTCCTGTTTGAACGCTTCAATGATAAAGGGCGGCGGCGGCAAGTCCGGGTCGCCGATGCTGAGTGAAATCAAGTCGACGTCGTGCGCCTTCTTCTCCTTGATGAGCCGCTCAATTTCAGCGAATAGATAAGGCGGCAAACGCTTTATTCTGTCAGCGTACTCAAACGTCATGTCTAAACCTCACCAAACAGGGTTCCCTCGTAAACTTTCACTGCTGCGCCGCTCAGGTAAAGCTTTCCCGCTTCCAACTCAACCTGCAAGTCGCCGCCCGACACGTGCACCGTAACGTTGCTGCCCACTTTTCCAAGCCTGTTTGCCACGGCTACCGACGCGCATGTGCCTGTTCCGCAAGCCATGGTTTCGCCGCATCCGCGTTCCCAGACTCGAATCTTGAGTTCGCTGCGGTTTAGAACCTGGACGAATTCGGCGTTGGTTCTTTTTGGGAAAGCTTTGTAGTTTTCGATTTGTGGTCCGACTTCATCAACTGAATAATTATCAACGTCGTCGATGAAAGTGACGCAGTGTGGATTGCCCATCGAAAGACACGTTGCTCTTAAGGTTAACCCGTCAACCTGCAAGTCTTGGTCGATGAATGTGCCTTGCCCCGTCATCGGCAGCGCGCTTCTCTCCCACTTCGGCTCGCCCATATCAACTTTAACTGTGTAGATTTCACTGCCTTTCAAGGTCAGCCAGACATGTTTGATTCCAGAAAGGGTTTCAACCTGAAACTCACTCTTCTTTACGAAACCGTTTTCGTAGCAGTACTTAGCGAAGCACCTTATGCCGTTGCCACACATCTCTGCTTCGCTGCCGTCAGCATTGAAAATCTGCATCTTCGCATCTGCCACTTTGGAGCAAGAAACCAAAACCATTCCGTCTGCTCCGACTGAAAAGTGGCGTTCGCAAAGTCTCTTGGCCAATGCTGGCGCGTCTTCGGCGCTGATTTTTTGGTCTCTGTTGTCAATTACCATGTAGTCATTGCCTAACCCATGCATCTTCCAAAAACGCATCAAGGCTGCTCTGCCGTCCGCTGGTTAGCCGTTAAGTTGTCAAGTTGCTCACGTTCCCTAACAACCACGGGCTTGCTCCCTCTAATCATGACTTCTGCGGCTCTGGGTCGTGCGTTGTAGTTAGAGCTCATGCTGAAACCGTAGGCGCCCGCGTTCAAAACCGCCAAAACGTCGCCTTCCTCAATTGCCGGAAATTTGCGGTCTCTTGCTAGGGCGTCGCCTGACTCGCAGAGTGGACCAACGACGTCGTATGTTTCCTTTTCCGCAGCGCCCAGCTTGTTGGCGACTAAGATTTGGTGGTAGGAGCCGTACATTGTCGGGCGGACCAGTGTGTTGAAGCCTGCGTCGATGCCCACGAATTTCTTTTGGGGCGTAACCTTCAAGGTGTTGACTGTCGTCAAGAGTATGCTCGCGTCGCAGACCAGATACCTGCCTGGCTCCACGCATAGGAACGGCTTGCCCAGCCCGTACTCGGCTACTTTTCCCTTGAACATGGATACAACTTTGCTTCCGAAAGCTGCCCAGTCAAACTCTTGGTCTTCGGGCTTGTAGGTGACTCCAAAGCCGCCGCCGATGTCAATGAACTCGAAGCTGATGCCTACTTCCTCGTGGACGCGTTTTGCTATGCTCAAAAGCTTTTCAACGGCTTGCATGTAGGGTTCCACGTCGAGTATTCCTGAGCCGATGTGCATGTGGATGCCGAAGCGTTCTACTCTTGCCCGCTTGGCGATTGCGTAAGCCTGAATGACTTCTTCTTCCCAGAGTCCGAATTTGGAGTCTGGACCAGCCGTTACACAGTGCTCGTGGTGTCCAGCGCCGACTTCCGGGTTAACGCGGATCGACAGAACTTGCGGAACCCCAATCTTAAGTAGCCGCTCCAGTTCGGACAGCGAGTCGACGTTTACGGTAATGTTTGCATCAGCGAGCATTTTGAGCTCGTCGTTTCTAACGCTTGTTCCCGTGAACATGATGCGGTCGGGTGCGTATCCGCTGACTAAGCCCATGAAGACTTCTCCAGGGCTAACCGTGTCTAGGTACGCGCCCTGCGACTGGAGGATTCTTAAGACGGTCAAGTTTGAGTTTGCTTTGGCGGCGTAGTAGACTCTTGCGTACTTGTAGTTGCTGATTAAGGCGTCAAAAACGCGGTTATAGTTATCCCTGATGCGTTTCTCGCTTATTACGTATAGTGGAGTGTCATATTTCTGTGCTAACTCCTTAGCTGAAACTCCGTCAAAGAACAGGCTGCCTTTTCGATCTTCCAAAGGCTCACGAAGTTTCTTTGCCTTAACCATCATCACACCTGCTTTAGATTGGTTACTTTGAAGGGCTCTACGCTAAACCTTTGGCGACGTAGAGTTCCGCGCTTAGGATGCCTCCGCCTGCGGCTCCTCTGATCGTGTTGTGTCCGAGGCACATGTACTTGAAGGTCATGATGGGGTCCTTACGTATCCTCCCGACGACCACACTCATGCCGCAACCCGTGTCTCGGTCAAATCGCGGTTGAGGCCTGTTCTTTTCATGGCGAACCACGATGGGTTGCTTGGGCGCTGAAGGCAACTTCAGTTTTTGAGGTTCACCCTTAAAGTGTGTGAATGCAGCTTCAATTTCTTCTATCGACGGGTCCTCTTCAGTCTTGACGAAGATAGACTCCAAATGCCCATCCTTCACGTTGACTCGGTTGCAGCTTGCACTAATCTTGAAGTCAGCAGCCGTGACTGCTCCGTTGTTGAACGAGCCAAGTATCTTTCGCGCTTCTGACTCCATCTTTTCTTCCTCTCCAGAGATGAAGGGGACAACGTTGTCGATGATTTCCAAGGATGCCACGCCAGGGTAACCTGCTCCACTCAACGCCTGCATGGTTGACACTACAACCTGCTTTAGGCCAAATTGCGTCAGCGGTTTCAAGGAAATCGCCATCTGGATTGTGCTGCAGTTAGGGTCCGTCGAGATGAAGCCTTTCCAGCCTCGCAGCCTCTGCTGAACCCGAATCAGGTCGGTGTGATCGGGGTTTATTTCTGGTACGAGTAGCGGCACGTCTTTTTCCATTCTGTGTGCGCTTGCTTTGCTGAAGACTGGATAAAGCGCGGCGAACTGGGCTTCAACTGGACCCGCCAAATCGCCTGGCAACGAAGAGAAAACCAGGTCGACGTCGCCGGCCTTCTCCACTGACTCTACGTCGACGTTTGCCACTGGCATCTCAGCGATTTCCTTAGGTAGATCGGTTTCCATTACCCAGTTGCAGGCTTCGCTGTATTTTTTGCCTGCTGACCGCTCTGAGGCGGCAAGCACTTCAATCTGGAACCATGGGTGCCCTTGTAGCAGCTGAATGAACCTTTGTCCAACAGCTCCGGTGGCGCCTAAGACGGCTACTTTACGCTTAAACGACATTTTCTATCGCTTCCTTTGCTCTTTTGATTTCTTTTTCTTCGATAAAAACGTTAATGGTCGCTTTGCTCGTTGTAACTTCGATTATGTTGATTCCAGCGTGGGCTAAGGCGTTGGAAATCGTTGCTATGCCGCCCGGTGAGTCGATGAAATCAGGGTCGCTGATTTGAATCATCGCAACGTTTTCCCTGTGGCTCACCGCCTTGAAGCTGCTGTTGCTGTGCAGTTTGTTTAGGATTTGGGATACGTCGCCGTCGGTTGTGAAGATAGTCACGGATTTTCTTCCTGAACTGACACCGTAAACAGATTTACCGCTGAGCACAGAAAACGCATCGCCAATGTTTTTCGCGTTTACTTCGCAGACAATGCTTATCGCGATTAACTCTTGCTGAGTCAATGTTTCTGCCGCGTCAAGGCTAAAGGATCCTTCGATTTCTGTGCCGCCGCTTGCAAGGCTACCCGAATTGAAGTCCACCACCCTTAGTAGCTGGTTTGGCAGCTTGTACTTTAGAGCTGCGGGCTTGATGATTTTAGCGCCCCCTTGAGCCAAATCGAACATCTCATGTATCTCCAGTTTGCCAAGAGGTTTTGCGTTTGAAACTATTTTCGGGTCGGCTGACATGACTCCGCTGGTTTCCTTGACCAAAACGATTTCATCAGCCGAAATGTATCTGGCCAGCAAGACAGCGGTCGTGTCGCTTCCGCCTCTCCCCAAGGTTGTCACTTTTCCCTGCGAGTCTTTTCCGAGGAAGCCGCATACAACTGGAATTTTCTTGCCTAGAAGCGGCATCACAAATTTGGCGACTAGCGCGGCAGTCTTTTTCAGGTCGGGTGAGGCGTTTCGGAAGTTTGAGTCGGTTATGATTGGCCAGTTTTCGTGGGCTGGGTCGAACACTTCCGCCTTCAGACCTTGTGCTCTCAAAGCTGCTGAGAAAATCCGTGCGCTGGTTCGTTCACCCGTGGAGATTATTTCTGCCCATTCGGCGTCGCTGACCCCGATTTGACTGGTGGTCTCCATCAGGGCATCGGTGGTTTTGCCCATGGCTGAAACCACGACGACTGCTTCATCAAAATGTGCTTCGGCTACAAGCTGGGCTGCCCGTTGGATTTTCTCGCCAGATGATAAGTCAGCTCCTCCAAATTTGACTACGACTCTAACCACGATGTCTCGCCCTTCAAGATAAGTCCAGCACGTCAGCCATGCTATAGACCTTTGGCTCGGTTTGTCGGCTTAGCCACTCCGCCGCGTAAACTGCACCCTGCGCGAACACGTTCCGCGAGAACGCTACATGCTCGATTCTGAGCATCTCGTAGGGTCCTGCAACGATGAGGTCGTGGATTCCTGGAACTCCGCCCGCACGCAGCGCAGTGATTTCGAGTTCTCCAGCTTGACGTGGGCTTATGCCTTCGCGTCCAGAAACGACTTTGGTGTAGCCGCGGGCGTTGGCGACGATTTCTCCGAGCTTCTTCGCGGTTCCGCTTGGAGCATCCTTCTTGCCGGTGTGGTGAATCTCGTTTATGCTGAAATCGTAGCCTGCTGGAAAAGCCTCCAGAGACTCAGCCAGCTTGAACAGTATGTTGACGCCTACAGAGTAATTGGGGGAAAAAACTGCGGGAACCTTGCCAGACATCGCAGCCACAACCTCGCGATTCTGGTCGGCGGTGAAGCCTGTTGTGCCCAAGATTATGCGTTTTCCAAGGCTAGCTACGACTGGAATGTTGACGACTTCAGCGGCTGGCACCGTGAAGCTGACGTAGGTGTCCGCGTTTTTCACCGCTTCTCTTAGCTTGTCGGAACTCAAAATCTGAGTGTCAGAATTTGCGGCGCCGAGTTCTCTGAGGGTTTTACCTATGCACGGGCTGCTAGGATTTTCTACTGCGCCGACGACTTGGTGACCCCTCGAAACTGCTTCGGCTATAATGGCGTTCCCCATCCTTCCTGCAGCGCCTGCGACGCACAGCCTAAGCATAAGAGAGACCCTCTAAGTACTTCTCGTTGTATAGACGTTCCTTCAAATCCACGTCGAAGAAGTCTGCTATTGGCTGCAGAATCTCAGGAGTGGCTTCGTAGACTTTCCTGGCGGCGGCGACAACCACTTCTAAACCGCCGCGGGTCATTTTTCCCAGTGGCTGCCTGCATGGACCAGAAGGCATCCCGAGAACGTTCATCAACGTCTTGTATGCCAAGGGGTTGCGTGCTTTCAAAGTGACCGCACCATAAGGAGTTTGTTCCTGAGTCTTTACGGTGACTACGCCGAACAGCGGCTGAAGTGCTTTTGCAATTACGATAGCCGCTTCTTCATTCCCGTCAAGCAAGTAGTGGACCATATCCACGATGGAACTTGGGGCGACGTTGGAGACGACTGAAATGACGCCGTTCGCTGAGACGTCGGGTGAAATCATCATTATGTAGGTTTTGTCGTCATCGCCTGACAATATGTCAAAATCTTCACCGCAGAACTGCCTCGTCAACTCCGCGTTCTTCAAGTCACAAGTGGCTTCCTTCACGCAACGCACGTTTGGGAACTGCTGATGGAGAATGCCGAGGTCTTGAGGAAGCAGCTGGGTTCCTGTCCTGCCCGGGATAACATAGGGGATAACTTGTATGTCGGGGAACTGCCGAGCAATCGGCTCAATGTATTCTCTGCGAATTTCCATCGAGCTAGGTCCGTTGTAGTATGGATCTACCAGCAAGACGCAGTTTACGCCTGTGCGCTGAGCATGCTCTGTTCCTTCGATGGCTTCTTGGGTTGAGTTGCTTCCTGTTCCAGCGATGGTTAGCACTTTTGGGCTAGCGTACTCATGGATTTTCTCGATTACCGTGTTGTGTTCGTTCCAGTCTAAGGTCGGGCTTTCGCCTGTCGTGCCGACGGCTAATATGCCCTTTACGCCTTGGTCTATCTGGAAATCTACTAGTTGACGCAAGCCTTCGTAATTGACTTGCCTATTGGAGGTCATTGGAGTTATTAGAGCCGTGTAACATCCGCTAAACTTTACCATTTCGAATCCCTTATCCTGGCAGAACTAATCATGTGAAGAATATATTTAAGTATTACGTTTTTCACATTTTTTTTACTAAAAACGCAATTGCTGCTTTAGCCGAGAGAATCACAATTGCGCAACATAATATGCCGTAAAGACTCCGTCGTAACAGTCATAAATCCGACGCAGATAGGCAACGGCCCCCTCAACAGTCGCAGCCGAGGGAATAACCAACCTGTAATTGTCCGCTCGCACAACCTCATTGAGCAATCCCGTCTCCCTCTTTGCAATTTTCAAACGCAGAACATTTCGTCCCGATAGGTAAACCGCGGTGTCTCCCATTTGTGACTTGCCTTTGCGGACGTCGATGGTTTTCTCTCCTGACTTAAGCCACTCGAACGCTTCTTTCTTGGTGCGAAAAACTGGCAAAGTATTCACATCACCTTGAATTCAAAAGTCTCGGAAATTAAGCCTTAAGTAGAAAACAGAATCGAAACTGGAATATGAAAAAATGGTGGAACAGAGAAGGGCTCGGTTTACCCTTTGCCTTTCTCTTCTTTACCGAAGTACTTGGTCCATTTTAGTTTGCGTGCATCACGCTTGAATTCTAAGGAGCTCTTCTTGCATTTGCCAGAATCGAACCATAGAATTGACCCGTCGTTCTTGACGTACATCATGCCTGTTCCAGCTGGGAAATCAGCGCCACAGAACGAGCATTTACGGTTTTTCGGCATGGTATTTTTCTCCTAAGCGGTTTATCTGGTGATTTTCTTTGCTTCTCTCTCTGTTTCTCGCAGCATCAGAATGTCTTGCACTCGCACTGGTCCTTTAACGTTGCGTGTGATGATTCTGCCCTTGTCTTTGCCTTCCATAATACGTACTCGAACCTGAGTGATTTCGCCGGTGACGCCTGTGCGACCTATGATTTGGATAACTTCAGAGGGAATTAGTTCTTCAGCTGCTTCTTTGCTCATTACTGAGTTCCTCGTTTAACCTGGTCGATGCGTGTGATGATTTCTTTGATCAATCCGGTGGCTTCTCCTTCTCTGAGTATGCATGCCGCGGCACATGGAACGTCAATGCCTACTGCGTTGCCCAGCTTGAGCTTTTCTGGCACAAAAACGTACGGAATCTTCCTTTCATCGCATAGAAGCGGTAAATGCGCGATTACTTCTGGCGGATCAACATCTTCAGCTATCACGACGAGTTTTGCTTGGGATCGTTCAACAGCTTTTGTTGCCTCGTTTGTTCCTTTCCTAACTGCTCCCGATTTAGAAGCAATGGATAGGGCTTCATAGGCTGCATCTACGATTTCTTTCGGTACTTCGTATTTTACATAAAACGGTTTGGACATATTAGCCTCACCCTTTTAAGGCACAGTTCTATCTTCATTTCTCATTTAAGAAGCTTTCGACTGGAAAACGTCTTTATTCTGCTTGCTCCTATAAACCTTTTAGAAAGGCTTAAATACGCATCTACGGTTTCCTACATGTTTTCGAGAGGGGAATTGCGCGTTTGCAAAAATTGGGCAAAGTACGGGCATTAACTCCATCCAGAAACATTATCGTGAAGACCGAAAAACCCCCAAAAATCGGTACAGAAGTTGTTGATGAAAACCTCAAAGTTGTTGGCAAAGTTTTCGACATCGTAGGTTCAGTGTCTGCACCCTACGCTGTGGTTAAACCTACAGTTGCTGAACCAGCTAAATTAGTGAATAAGCCAGTCTACTTGCTCCTCTCGAAAACAAAGAGGAGCCGAAATGAATGATTGGCGACAGCAAAATAAACGAAGATGGCGACCAAGCTGCAAGAACCGAGCCGCCTAAGATTCAAACGTGCCCTGAATGCGGCAGCACCAGGCTGATGCGCGACTATGAACAGGCTGAGATAGTGTGCATGGACTGCGGTTTCGTGGTGCAGCAGAAAATAGCCGATCGAGGGCCTGAATGGCGAGCTTTCGATGATGAGCAGCGGTCGAAGAGAACCAGGGTTGGAGCACCCTTAACCTACACAATTCATGATAAAGGTTTGTCAACAACAATAGACTGGCACGACCGCGACATCTACGGGAAAAGCCTCTCGCCGGGGCAGAAAGCGCAGGTTTACCGCTTAAGGAAATGGCAGAGACGCATAAGGGTTTCAGACGCCACAGAGCGGAACTTGGCTTTTGCGCTATCAGAAATAACGAAGATCTCCAACAACCTAAACTTGCCAAAAAACATCTTGGAAACTGCCTCAGTTATCTACCGGAAAGCTGTGAAAGAGCGCCTTATCCGCGGTAGGTCAATTCAGGGCGTAACGTCAGCGGCACTTTACTTGGCTTGCAGGCAATGCGGTTTGCCGCGAACCTTAGATGAAATTGCTCAAGCGTCTACCGTAAACAAGAAAGAAGTCGGAAGAAGCTACCGTTTCCTCATAAGAGAGCTTAACTACTCTATCCCGCCGCTGAGGCCAAGCCAGTACATAACCAAATTCTCCAACCAGTTGACCATGCAGGGAAAAGTTGAGGAAATCGCCCACAAAATCCTCGCCGCAGCGAAAGAGCTTAAGCTCACTTCGGGCAGAGGACCAACTGGCATTGCAGCCGCGGCAAGCTACATTGCATCTGTCTTGACGGGCGAACGGAAAACACAGAGGGAAATCGCCGAAATCGCACAGGTAACAGAGGTTACAATCCGAAACCGGTACAAAGAACTCGTTGAACGGCTGATGTTCCAAATAAGCATATAACCGCTCCTTTCCATTCTATTTTCAAGCAGCGGTGAATTCAAGCGTGGCTGAGTCCGACGGAAAAATCGCGCAGCAACCAAAAATTGCGGATTTGATTAGCAAGCTTGAGGCGATACAGGTTGGACTCAAGAACAGTTTGACTGGAATGCAGCAAAAGCTTGCCGCATATGATTCTAAATCCGAGGTGCTTTCGAGTTTAGAGAACGTTAGGCAGGATGCAGAGGCAAGGGCCAACAGTCTTGAAGAGGAAGTCAAACGGCTTCGGGAAGAACTTAAAAATATGAAGGACCTGTTGGGGTCCGACGGAGATAAGGACATTTCCTCGTAATTTTAAAGTTTGACACAGTTATTTTTTTAAGTAGCCTAATTGCTTAGCTACGTATATGCCCTATAAGTTCACGTTTGACCTGACAAAGCTGCCACACTTCTTCTTCGCAGAAATCGCGACGATTAGCTACCAAAAGGGCATGCATAGAACCCTCATCAAGACACTTCAGGAAATGGTTTTAAAATTCAGGATTCAAGAAGCCACCGGCTTGAACTTTTCAGACGCCTTGGTTTTACTTGAGGACTTCATCGATTTGCAGGCTGTGAATGTGATTGAGCGGGGCAAATTCTTGCAGACAAAGAAGAGAGCTCTCTTTCTGCCTCACTGCTCTAGAAAATATTTGGATAGCCGTTGCCGAGCGAGCTTCAATCCTGATGTTCCAACCTACAGATGTGCCCACTGTTCAGAGGATTGCCTTGTAAACCAGTCGGTTCAGGTGGCGACCGCGAAGGGCTACGATGTCTATATCGTGCCAGGCGGCTCCTGCATCCCAAAAATCCTGAAAAGCACCAAGTACGAGGGCATCGTGGGCGTGGCGTGCGGCGAAGAAATCAAAATGTTTGGTCCTTACTTGAACGATATGGAAATGGCTCGTCAATCCATCCCGTTGATCAAGAATGGCTGTGCAAACACAATTTTCAACATGGAAACTCTTGCAAAAGTGCTGTAGCGCAAAACGCCTTCTGATGCTGGATCGACTATGTTTAGCGAAAAATAAGCTGCATTATGGGACTTGCAAAATGTTCGGAATCTGTTTTCTCGCTCGTGACGACTAGCTAGCTTGATGCAGTAAAATAAAAGAAAAATGACAGTTTACTTTACTATTTCCCGTTTCTTCCAACGCAGGTTCTTGCCTTTGCATTTTCTGCATTTGATTGCGGTTTCAGCGTTACGTGCTCCGCAGTCTCGGCAGATCTTCATGTAAAGCCTGTGCTTTTGCGCGATGGATTTCTTGACTGGGTCTAATATCGGCATTTTATCGCTAACCTTCCGTTTTGGCTAAGTCTACGATGGCTAAGTATCAAATATACCTTTTTGTCTCCAAAATTGATTTGGTGAGCGAAGGTACTATTTGATTTCTTCAATCGTCACGTATGAACGGGTGTCTTCAATTCCGTCTATGCCGTAGAGTTTCTTGAGGACATCGTCCAAGTTGTCCCGCTCGACGATGATTAAGGCGTCAACTTCTCCGGCGATGCGGAAAGCCCTTGAAACCGCGAGTTCCCGTATCTGGTCGTAAACGTGTATGCGCTTGATTGGCGAAACCTTCAGGAGGATGAACGCTGGGGTCGTGGATATGCCGAGGGCATTTAAGCCTTTGTCGGTGACGTCTATGAATCCTCTTCCTGTACGGATGTAGCCGCGGCTTTTGAGTTTGCGCAGATGCACGTTCAGTGCTTGTCTGCTTACGCCCAGCTGCGCTGATAGCTCATCTTGTTTTACTCTGAGTGTGTAGGTATTTGTGGATTTTCCTTTTTCATAGAGGGTTTTCAACAGTTGAATTGAACGTTTTGTCAAGGGTTCCAAGCGGGTCACTTACTCGATGTTTCGTTAAGTTAAAACTTAAGAGCGAAGAAAATTGAACTGCGCAATGATTTCTAAGAGAGCGTTGAATGATCGAAAGCGTTTCGGGAGCAGCCGGCTTCAATTTGGATCTTTGGAGCCGATTGCTGAGATGCAGTTTCAATCTTTCCCATCTCTTAATTGACTATCGTAAACCATTATCTTTACTTATAAATTTATCCTTCAGGCAGAAAGAAGCAAAACGAAAAGGCTTCAGAAAAAGAAACTTGCCGCCCATCAGCCTCCGATTATTAAGCGTGCAGAAGATAGCTTGATGGTCAAGCTAAATGATGCTTCTCCTCACGGCGTTTGTTTCTGTCTCAGGGTGGCGGCGGCAAGTCACCTTTAACAACTCCGCTTGGCGCTTTTTGGTCGTTCTTGAGCCATGTTCGCTTGCTCCACAGCACAAATGAAGCGTACGCAAGCATCATCAGATTAATGGTGCTAACAGCCACAACAACTGTGTTACCGGTGAGGTTAGGCGAAGGGTTCGGGTAATATTGGTTGAGGTAGTAGAGGACAGAGGCTTGGTTAATCAGCAGGGTGCCTGTTAGTACGACGTAGAGCAGGCGTGCTCTTTTGACGAACGGAACCATCAGTGCCAAAACGCTTATGGCTGGAAAGAGATACCGTTCGTGGATCCTTGTTGGAAGCATGAAGAACCCGAAGAAAAGCATGAAGGCGCAGAAAACCGCTAGATAGTCCCCTGACTTGTCGAGGCGCTTGTAGGCGACGTAGCAGACAAAAGCTGCCAAGACCCCGAATAGAACCCAGCCTAAAAGGAAGAAGTTTGCGTCAGATGCCCACAAGCCTGGGTAAAAGCTCCAAAGGTTGAAGGCGTTTGCGGACGTTACCTTGTACTCTGCATACGCTCCAAAGTAAATGTTGTACAGGAAAGTGGTCGGGGAGCTCCATTCAAAAGGTAGAATAACCACGAAAACAGTCGCGACGAAAGTTGCCACAGACAATAAGAGATTCTTCAACCCGTTCTTCTTGTAGATCAAAAGGATGATCAGAGGTGCCAACGCAATGCCCTGCGGTTTGGTGAGGATGGCGATGGCGTAGGCTGCAGAGGCGAGTTTAGGCTTGGATCTGAGTGCAAGCATGAGTGAGAGGATCAAGAAAAAGGTGTAGATGGCGTCAAATTGCCCCCAAACAGCTGCGTTATAGATTACCGCTGGATTAAAGGTGTAGAACGCCGTGGCTGCGAGGGCTAGCTTGAAACTTGATTGTCTTCTGACGAAGAAGAAGATAAGCAGCGCCGTGGCTAGGTCGAAGAGGTTTGGGATGAGTTTGATGATGTCGACGACTGAGATACCTATTTTTGACACTACATTCGCCAGGGTGCCTCCAACCCAGAAGATGTAGACGTTGAAGGGTGGATAGTCGCTCCACGTCAGATTGTAGAAGGGTCTTATGCCATGCTGAGCCGCGGTGTTAAACCATGAAGTAAAGTCCTGAGTGTCAAGAATGTACCCCTTCGCGGGGAAAAGCAGAAGCCTAACAATGAAGGAGACTAGAAGAAGCAGGGCTAAAACCGCAAGCTCACGTTTCTCTAACGAGAATCTAACTGCAGTTCCCTCCGCTTTAACCAAGATATTTTGCGGTCGCATAAGAAGCTTTTCAAAATCAGCTCTTAAAGCAGCTTGAGTTTCATGAAGTAGGCGACATGGAAGTGACCGAGCTTTGATGCAGAATTTCTTCAGCGTTTAATTTGCATTGTTGCTGAAGGAAGCTGCAGCTTGTACCACAACATATTTATTTTCAAAGAAATCTTTAGTCAAGCCACTTAAAAAGTAAACTAGGAGTGAAGCGAGGGCGTGCCAGAGGTCAACGCGGTCTTGATTGGAAAAAAACCGATAATGAACTATGTCCTTGCATGCATCACTTTCTTCCACGGCGGAGCAAAAGAAGTAAGCATCAAAGCACGGGGAAGATCCATCAGCCGGGCAATCGACGTCGCTGAAGTCGTCAGGCACAGGTTTCTTCCCGACGTGAAAATCAAAAGCATCGGGATAGGCACAGACCAGTTACTTTCGCAGGAAGAAGGAAATTCGGCGACCAACGTTAGCACCATCGAAATCACGTTGATGCGGTAGCCACGCGGTAGCAGAACTCCTTATTTGCAGGAAAAAGACGCGCAATGAAAACGGAACTTTGCAGTTTCTGCTTGAAAAGCGGAATGCTGTGTCAAAAATGTTCAGCCAAGGTTAAAGCCGGCGAGATCAGTGAGGTAGACCTGAAGATCGCCCGTTTGCTTCTGTCGCTTGAAGAGAAGTACCCAGCCCTGCAAACCGTCTGCTTCTACAAGGCAGTCGATGTAGATAAAACCTTGGCAATCATAGTTGGCCACGGAGACGTTCCTAAACTGTTGGGGTACAGTGGAAAAATCGTGAAGACCATAGGCGACGAAACAGGCAAAAACGTTAAAGTCTTAGAGAACGGGGTTGACGACCGCAAGTTCCTCGAGGACTTGTTCATGCCCTTCAGCATTTTAACGATTAATACAATCTGGCTTCCAGACGGCACAACGGAGACCAGAGTGATTCTTAAGCGTAAACGTGGGGCTCAGTTGCCTTATGACCTTAAGGCTTTAAAGGAAATCGCCAGTAAAGTACGTAAGATGTCCTTACGCGTTGAAATCGCGGATTAAAGGTCGGCGACCGTGCATGAACTTGGACTCTAAAGGCAACTGGAACAGAACGCACTTTACAGGTAACGTCACGCCTGAAATCGACGGCAAAGAAGTGACGCTTTTCGGCTGGGTGCAGGAAATCCGCGACTTAGGCGGAATACGCTTTATCATAATGCAGGATCGGGAAGGAACAATCCAAATTACCATTCCGAAAAAGAGAATCTCGCCTGAAGTTCTCGGCAAATCTGACCTGTTGCAGAAGAGGTTCAGCTTCGCGGTGAAGGGAACAGTTAAGAAGACAAACATGACTCCGCGGGGCATCGAGGTAATCCCGAGTGCGATCAAAATTCTCAGTGTAGCCACGGAACAGTTGCCCATCGACATCACGGGGAAAACACCCGCCAACATCGAGGCGCGGCTGGACGCGAGGGCGCTCGACCTTTCTCAGGAAAAGAGCTTAGCTGCCTTCAAGGTTCAGCACACGACGCTCGAAGCCATTCGCAGCTTCCTGTTCGAAAAGGGGTTCTTGGAAGTTCACACGCCACGCATCATTGCCTCTGCAACTGAAGGCGGCGCCGAGCTTTTCAGCGTCGACTACTTTGGCCAAAAAGCCTACCTTGCCCAGAGTCCGCAGCTCTACAAGGAGGAGTTGACGATGAGCTTCGAGAAGGTTTTCGAAGTTGGTCCCTTCTTCCGAGCGGAAGAATCACATACGCGGCGGCACCTGAGCGAGTTCACGTCTGTCGATATTGAAGAGGCTTTTGCAGGGGCCGACGACGTGATGCGGCTCCTCGAGCAGGTAATTCACCATGCCTGCCTCACAGTGCGGGAGAAGTGCAAACCTGAGCTTTCGACGCTCAAGTACAAGTTTGAAGTGCCCGAGGTCCCGTTTAAGCGGTTAACCTACGACCAAGTCCTCGGCGACCTCAAAGGACAGGGCGTAGACATCCCATGGGGCGAAGACATCCCCACCGAAGCCTTCCGCGAACTCGGCAAACTCTACCCACACTTCTACTTCATAACCGACTGGCCAACCCACGCCAAGGCCTTCTACATCAAGCCACGGGAAGACAAGCCAGAGGTCTGCGAAGGCTTCGACTTGATGTGGCGCTACATCGAGTTGGTTTCAGGCGGCACACGTATTTCCAATAAAGAGCAGTTGATGGAGCGCATGACCGAGAAAGGGCTCAACCCAGCGTCGTTCAAGTATCATCTGCAAGCCTTCGACTATGGGATGCCGCCGCATGCTGGATGGGCAATCGGGCTTGAACGACTAACGATGATTCTGACGGGCAAGAAGAACATCAGGGAAGTAACGCTCTATCCACGGGACAGAGTTAGGCTGACGCCATAAGGCTCCTCGTCAAGATCAAACCAATTTTACAATGGTTTTTTGATGTAAAATTGGGGGTACCCCTATTCGGTACTGTTTTAGGACTAGCCCATATTTACACTGGAATTTTGATGTAAATAGTAGACCCCTTCTTCCCTCGGTAGACGCTTTTTAATTAGGGCTTGATTCTGGTTGATTTTCAGGTTTAGGGCTTAGCTAAAAGTTGTTTTTTCCATCTAAGCAGACTCACATCTTGGATTGGCGTAGAAGCTCCTCCGCATATTCCTTGACCGATTTGCCGCGTTTTTTGGCAATGCGCTTCACCGCGTCGTTTATTCCCGTCGAGTACTGAACCGCCTTCTTGGGCTTGTCCACAACTGACCGCGGCATAACCACGTCCAAAGCCACCCGCCGAAGAACCAGCTTTCGAAGCGTGTCAGGTTTCCGCTCGATTTTGCATTCAATCGGCAACGCAACCGCGAACGCCGCGACGTCAAAAGAGGCGAAGGGCAACCGCAACTCAACATCGTGGTAACCCGTGATCTTCAGGTCCCGCTCAAGGTTGCTAAGATGAATGTTCACCACATCGTCAAACATGGTTTTAAGGACTTTTTCGCTGCCCTCTTTGCAGTACTCGTTGACGTACCGCTGGTAACCGCCGAACAACTCGTCGGCGCCCTGCCCAGCCAAAATCACCCGCAAACCCGCCTCAGCCGCCTTCTCCGCAGTCCAATAGAACGGCAATCCGATGCTGGCTTTAATCGGGTCAGCCTCCTCGATGAGCTCGACGACTTTTTGCAGGGTCTTTTCAACGTCTGAATCCTTGTATAGGTGGATTTGAAGCGGTAGGTTCAGCTGCTCAGCGGCGGCGATGGCTTCCTTTGTCTCCGCCTCGTTTTCCATGCTGACATGCAACAGGTTAACCTTCAACCCTTGCTTCGCCGCGAGAAACGCCACCAAGGTGCTATCCAAGCCGCCGGAGAACGCCACCGCAACTTCTTTCACGTCACGGGTGCGACGCTTTATCGACTCTTCAAGTAGCACCTGTAGCGTTCGAGCCGCGTTTTCCAACGTTATAGGCTGGGGCTCGGCGAAACTCAATGCTTTGACCTGCTTGAACTTGAAGCCCGAGCGGTTTGCGAAGGCAACGTTGCCTGGCGGAAAAGAATCAGGGTTCTCTATGCCAAGTTTCCACAGCGCTGTGCGGTTGGTGGCTAAGGCCGCGATGTCTTGATTTTCTCCGTAGTAGAGCGGCTGAACTCCAACTGGGTCTCTTCCCGCTGCAATCCATCCGTTCTTGATCATGAAGAACATGTAGTCGCCGTCAGCTTCCTTGATGAGCGTTTGGAGGGTGGCTTCGCAGTGCTGAGCTTCCTTGGTAAGCTGGTTCTCAAGAGCGGTTTCCTCCACAGGCGAGTATATTTTCCCCTGGAGAACAAGCGCGGCGTCATCCAACTGCAAAAACTCGTAGCTTTTGGCGGCGGGCTTGCTGGAAGCGTAGGCGATTAATGTTGAAGACTGGGGGGTTTGTCTGGACAACAAGTCAAGGCTTCTGTCAAGGATGCTCTTGTGCGGCGAAACTATCCCGAAATGGCAAGGCTGCTCCACTCTAAGCTCTTTGAGAGCTTCAAGAAGCTTTGCCCCTATGCGGTTGCCGTGTTTGTCTAAAGCTGCGATGGTCACTTTCATACTGAATCACTTTCACGCACGTTCAAGTTACTTCTGCTGGTATCAACTTACTCTTTGTCCATGCATACAGAAGCATTTAACTTTATTTAACGAAGACGTTTTGTTGTAAATAGTAGGGTAGGGTTGTCTTTTGATTTTTGTTTTCTGGGTTGCTTTTTTGATTTGGGGTTGATTTTGGGTTCAGGTTAGGGTGAAAAAAGATACAGAAAGATAAGAAAAGATAGAAAAAGATACGGAAAGGTACAACGTAATGGGAAAGATTCACTTGCGATAATCATCGTTGTTGTCTAATCGGCGCTGCAATTATGCTGATGATCAGTAGAAGACGGCTATCAGGCGAAGGCATTCGAAACGTCACTTTATCTTTTTTTCAGTTTCCAAAAATCGTTCTTGACGAAAAAAATTTGAGCTGATAAGGCTCTGGTTAAGTTCAAGAAAATTGCAGAATCCAAAGCATTTGCATTTTACTTTTCTCCTCAAAAATTTGGTCCAGAGCCTCAGCAAACCCTTCAAATCTTTTCAGGGCATGATACTTTTCGTTTTTTCTGAATGGCTGTTCCTATTAAGGATTGAAAAATTGTTATCACAGCATCCGAGCCATTGATCTGAAAAGGCAATCATACAAAGAACTTGAAAACGGATCAAATACGCAGTATCATAATTTCTTAAACAACCCAACAATCGTTAGAAAAGATAATACCAAAATAGTAACAAAAAAAGCCCAGTACGGAGAGATTTCATAAAGCACTCCACCAATAATTGGAGCGCCAAAACCAGCCAGGGTAACGCTTGTCTGGCAGACAGAAATCCATCGCCCCACGGAGCTTTCAGGAGCAGCAGATCCTACTATTGCAGGCATAAATCCTCCAAGAGTGCTTGAGGCTCCGAACATAAAAGAAGCGGCGCAAAGAAAAGGGAAATTATTAATCATTGCGATAAGCAATATGGAAAGACTAGTGACTACCGTTGAAGCGATTACTGCAGTCATTTTCGAGCGTTTGTCGCCTATTTTTCCAAGAACAACTGCAAAGAAAAACCATCCAACAGATGTTGCTGTTCCAAAAGCCCCCAAATTAAATATGCTCTGGTGATAAACGTAGTGGGTATACTGGGGAACCAAAGGGTTGACGAGAAAAATTGCGAAACATATTGCTGTGAAAAAGATGCATAAGATAATCAGTCTCTTGGAAACTGTGAAATCGCCTGAAGAAGGTTTGGGATTAATTTTTTGTTTTTCTTTTGGCTCTTCTTTATGTAATTTACTAATAAAGATAAGGGGGACTATTGAAATACCGTAAAAAGCTGCTGCCATGAGAAAGGCTGTTTGCTTTCCAATAGCTGAAGAGATGGCTCCTCCTAGCAGAGGGGAGAAGACGTACCCTAGGGCTACTGACGAGGACCATAGGCCAAACGCTTGCATTGTTCTCTCTGAAGGGGCTGACCTCAAAACGTATACGCAAGTTGAAGAGCTACCAAAGTAGGTTCCGTACAATATCATCGGTAGCCACAACTGGTTCCAATTGGTCGCAGTTGCCAGTTCCAGAGGCACAGGAACCCAAAGTAAGGACCCCAAGATCATAATCTTCTTTTGGTCAAAGCGATCAGCTAATAAACCGCCTAACATGAGAGTAACTCCCCAGCTTAAGTTATTGACCGCATAGAGCATGCCCACTTCAGTTGGCGAAGCGTTGAGTTGGTTTATATAGACTGGTAGCAAAAAGGTGAATAATCCATCTCCAAAGGAAAACACGAAACTTGAAAAGCATATGAGTTTTATGTCTTTGTTGACTTCGAAAAAAGACAAGAAAGTTTTAAGTTGGTCTTTCACTACGGATTTAATTGTGAGTCACATCTTTTCTTTATTCAAGTGTAAGCTTTTCTTTAAAAAACCTCTTTTTGAGACGAGTAACGTGAACTTCGAACTTCCAAGAAAGTTTTTATTTTACTCAAGCGCTTGATTCAACTTTAGAATAGCATTGCGGTAAATGATTAATTGCTTTAAGCATTAAGAGCTGGACTGATAGAACAAATGTTTGACTCCTTGGATCTCGAAATTATACATGCACTACAAAAGGATGCGCGAACATCTTTTTCTGATATTGCCAAAATGCTTGGCGTTTCTCCTTCGATAATACAAATAAGATTTAACAAAATGAAAAAAGCTGGTCTAATCAAAGGTACGACATTAGTTCTAGACCTGAGCAAAATTGGAATCGAACACCTCGTGAGCATTGGTGTAAAGGCTTTAGAGCCTAGGCTTGAAGAAGTCACCAAATACATAAGCGATTTGAAAATAGAAGAATCACAGATCTTTGCATGGCATACTTTTGGAAGATACAACATTGTCGCAGTAATTATTTCGAGAAATTTACTTGCGGCACATAAAATAAGACAACTCATAAAGGAACATCCATATGTAATAGAAGTCAGTATAAGCATAAACAATTTTTCGTACTTTAGTGACGAAGCGCTTGGACTGGAAAAAGCATTCGAGAGGTAAATTCTTTTGGATGAAATAGACGCCGAAATTATTAAAATCCTTTGCAAAGACGCCCGAACGCCTTTTAGCAAAATAGGACAAAGGTTAGGCATTGGAACGGATACCGTATTTAGGAGATTTAGAAAACTTGAGCAGAAAGGCATAGTTTCGGGATCGACTGTTGTTCTAAGTTCCAAAGCTTGTGGAATTAAAGGGTTCTACTGCTTTTTTGTTAAATTGCAGCCAGGCTCAAGTGTCTTAACTGTAAAGGATAAATTGATTAAACTTCCTAAACTCTGTTCTCTCGTTCAAACATGGGGCGAATTCGATTTCTATTTGGAAATGGGCTTTATGGACTTCGGAGAAGTAGATCCCTTCATAAATAGCTTGAGGGAAATCAAAGAAATCGCGGTAATAGATTCAATGCTATATGCCTCGCAGGACTTTTCTTTGCCCAATTTGAGTACATTTGAGTCTGAAATTCCTGATTGGTTTTTCAGGATTAAAGAGTAGTTTCTAAGCTTCAGGTTAGTCATCAGTCTTTTTCTTTTTTGGTTTGAACCTGAAGGGTTTGCATCATTCCTGATTTAAATTCCAAAACGCAAGAAAGACGCATCAAATTCATTTGATAATATCTGACGTTTCGTCTCTTTCCAACGCTTGAGGTTGCAAGCAGTTGCGAATTTGTTATAATAACCATTTCTTTAATACTTAATGTGCAATTAAAGAATAAATCTTCTAAGCTAACTTTTTTCACGAAAAGCCAAAGAAACCTGTAAAAAACAGTAAATTCCTAGGATACGATTTAGCAGAATTGATGATTTTCGCTCGTTTTATCAACGCTTATAAGAAGAATTTACACAACCTCAGCACCACAGAATAAAAAGGAGAAAGAAAAAAATGCAAATTAGCAAAAACAGAGCTGTAATTATTGCCATAACGACACTGTTCATATTTTCAATGAGTGCATCAACGATGCTGATACCCATGGCCAATGCACATACACCAAAATGGAACATTCCAACCTATGCTTACGTTGTTGTGTCTCCTAATCCGGTAGGCATCGGTCAGAAAGCGTACGTTATCATGTGGCTTGACAAACTCTATGAAAACGCATACTTGTACAACAGCTATCGATTTCATGACTACACGCTAGTCATTACGGCACCCGACGGCACAAACACTACTGAAACCTTCCCAGTTGTCTCGGATACCACCTCAGCAAATGACTACACGTTCACTCCCGCTGCAGCTGGCATCTATACGGTTACATTCATCTTTCCTGGCCAGACAGTGGCGGTTCCCAACGCGGACCCAACTGACGAATATCTCAACGACACTTATCTACCAAGCAGCGCGTCTACAACTCTCGTAGTGCAGTCTACCCCGGTTCCAGCAGCGACAGCAAGCGGACCATTGCCCACTGCTTACTGGACTCGCCCAATTTACGGTGAGAACAGCTACTGGTACACACTCTCGTCAAACTGGTTGGGCAGCGGTGTCCCAGGCTACGCAGGCTGGGGTGCAACTTCAAACCAGCAGTCATTCCCAGGCGACGCAGTTGGATCTCTAACCTGCCACGTCATGTGGACTAAGGAAATTCAAAGCGGCGGAGTCGTTGGAGGAAACACTGTTGCTATTCCAGCGAACACTTACTTCGAAGGTTCAGCCTACAGCCAGAGATACATTAACCCGATAATCGTCGACGGAATGCTCATCTACAACCCGCCAATTGCATGGGATGGTATCTCAGGTAATTTTAATGGTGATCCTTATGGACCAACAACCTGCGTTGACCTGCAAACAGGAAAAGTACTCTGGACTAACCCAAACATGCCTGCCATAACCTTCGCATACATATACGATGCTGAAGACCCTAACCAACACGGAGTCTGGTCACCGGTGCTAATATCTTCAACTGTCACCAGCGGAGCCTTCGGAAACTATCCAGGCAATTGGTATGCTTTTGATGCTTTCACAGGAACCTCGCTCTTCAACATAACAAATGTCCCAGCAGGCACAGTCATGCTCGGACCATCAGGTGAATATCTGTCGCTATCTTTCGTAAACTACGGACCAGTTGATCAATACGGCAATCCAACGGGTCCTGAAAACTGGTATCTGCAAGAATGGAATTCATCTAGACTATGGGACAGCGAATACTCAGGTCCTTCAACAGTGCCAACCTTAATTCCTCCAATAACCGACGGATCGTGGACAGGTGGCTACATGAATATCCAAGGCACAAACGAATATGTCCCAAGCTTACTAGATTTCAACATTTCGATGCCGACCTTCACTTCTGCACCAACGATACAAGATGCTTTCTACAACAACATGTTGATTGTCTCAACCGGTACATTCCCAAGCGCCCCTGAAGAGACATTCTCGTCCATCAGTTGGTCACCTTACACCTACTATGGAGTAAATATGCAAGCAGGCAGCATCGGCACTATCCTGTGGACTAACACAGTTCAGGCACCAGCAGGTAACATTACAGTAGAACCAGGCCCTGCTGATCCCACAGCTAACAACGGCCACGGCGTCTTCACGGAAGGATACAAGGAAACTAGGCAATGGGTAGGCTACAGCATGGCGAATGGTCAGAAGCTCTGGGGTCCCACAGCATCTATGGCGGCTCTTGACTACTATGGCAACCCGGCAATTCCAATCATCGGAGGAGTTGCTGCCTACGGAAACCTCTACAGCACAGGCTATGCAGGAATCCTCTACTGCTGGAACATCACGACTGGAAACCTGCTATGGACTTGGGGTAACGGTGGAGCGGGCAACAGTTCGTACTCTGGCTTCAACACGCCTTTCGGTGTCTACCCGATGCAGATCAACGCTATCGGCAACGGTGTAGTTTACATGGTTACTACTGAGCACACCATTGAAACACCATTGTTCAAGGGCGCTTTCGCAGTAGCTATCAACGCTACCACTGGCAAACAAATCTGGACAATCTCGGACTACACGGGCGAATTCTTTGGAATCTCTTATGCTATGGCAGATGGCTACAACACTTGGTTCAATGGTTATGACAACTCAATCTATGTCGTGGGCAGAGGCCCAAGCAAAACCACTGTCACTGCACCTAACATCGGCGTCACAACTGCTACACCGATCACGATTTCGGGCTCAGTAATGGACATCTCCGCTGGAACAAGCCAATATGAACAGGCATCTGACTTTCCAAACGGCGTACCTTGCGCATCCGATGCGAGCATGACGGTGTGGATGGGCTATGTCTACCAGCAGCAAGCAAAACCAACCAACTTCACAGGCGTCAACGTCCAAATATCCGTATTGGACTCAAACGGCAACTACCGTTCAATAGGCACAGCAACCACTGACTCAAGCGGCACCTACAGGTTAACGTGGACACCAGATATATCAGGCAACTACACGGTCTATGCCAACTTCGCAGGAACCAACGGCTACTGGCCATCATCGGCCGAAGCATACTTCTACGCAGGCGCGCCATCAGCAACAATTGCACCGACAGTAACACCACAGGCAGGTCTAGCATCCAACACAACCTTGGAATACGGAATCGTCGCATTAGCCATCATAATAATCATCATCGGTGCAGTCCTCGCAGTGCTCGTCACAAGAAAGCACCCATAAAACCACAAAAACCAAAACTACAAACCCCTTTCCCTTTTTTTAGTCCCACAATAGCAAAGGGAGAAAAGAAGCAAAATGGGCTGAGAAGGCTCTGGTTAAGAATCACAAGTAGCTGCAATCAAAGGTTTCATTTCTTTTTCTCCTAAAAGAAGTTGAAATGTCGCCAGAACCTCAGCAAACCCCCAAAAAGTATCCGAGCAAAGTGTCTAAAAAGCAGAGCGCGCTCAGTGCTCATAAAGGATGCGTATAAGCGCGAGTGACAAGGTACTTGCTTCTTGGCTTACGTCGGATTGTTAGCTTGGCGATATGGGGATTTCTAGCGTTACCGCGCTTTCCATAAGCTCAATTTTCATTCTTCGATTGCAGCAAGAATGGAACACAGTTGCCAATAATTCGGAGAGGTAGATGCTCCACTTTTCTCCCATGTCGTGACGCAAGTGAAAATACTCCGTGTCCTGTATGATGCTGCGTTCGCACGTGAACCAGTTTTCGTAGACTCCTAATATTCTCCGAACGAAATAAGTGAAACCCTCGTAATCGCATTTTATTCCCCACGTCCGGAAAAGGTCCTTAACTACTCCCTCCCCCATTATCCTTGCAACGTTTCCCACGTGTTCGTTTGGGCAGGCGTCCAAGAGAAGCGAAAGGCCCTTGCGATAAATTATAATGCCGCCAAACCTTCTAACAAACCGCTGGTTCTCCGAGTATTCTTGAAGAATTCTGTTCAGGAGGGCGTTGGTACTGAGTCCCGCTCTCTCTGCTTCCAAATCCAACGTATTCAGCCATTGCTCATTGATTCTAAATGAGCGTCCCACTGTTTTTGCCTTTTTGTTGCTCATCTTAAAATCCTCAAAGAGGAGTTGCACTGTGTTGCAATATAACGCTTTTTGGGATTCTTGATCGCAAGGCGTACTCAACACTTATCATCGATGCAAAGCTTAGAAAGGACGGAAATTATTGATGGTGAAAGATGCAATGTGTGACGAAAAAGGAATAAGTCTCATCAGCGTACTTCTAGTGGACCATAATAGTTCATTTTTGAGAATTTCAAAAGAGTGCTTGAACATTGAAACCGGTCTCAAGGTTGAAACTGCACTTTCGGTTGATGAGGCGCTCATCAAGTTGAGGGAGAAAAAAACTGACGTAATTGTGTCTGAAATCATGTCTCCCGATGCAGCAAGGTTCGAGTTTCTCAAAACCTTCTGGAGCGAAGATAAAACGATCCCCGTCATTGTGTTTACAATCGAAGACGAATCAGACGTCGCTGACGAAGCGATGAAGATGGGAGCGTCTGGTTTCATCGGAAAGTTTGGCGACCCATCGTTGGTGTTTTCAAAGCTTAAGAATTGCATAGTTTCAGCGTTGCGCGAAAATTGAACTCATCTGGAAGAAAAAAGCCATGAGAGAAGACTTGCAAATGTATCTGACCAAAATAGCAAAGCATGACAGTTTTGCGATGGCTATAGATCTATGTCGAATTCAAACTCCCAAGGGAAGGCAGACCCCTACACGTGGTGCACTTAGACGACGACTTTTCAGGCTTTTCAAATTCAGTTTAAAATCGTTGCTGTCACAGGCGATGAAATACCTCTCTATCTTTTGGTCAAGAGACTTTGACTTAGCTTAGTCAAGAAACCTTTACGAGTAGCCTTTTATCGTAAGCAATTCATGAAATTGATTATGGCAAAGACCCATCCACAAAAAGCCTTCTTGGGAATGTTAGTAGTTGCTATAATAGTTGGCGGCTTATACCTTGGTGCCGTGATTGGGCTTGAAAATCTTCAAACGACTACTGCTGCTCAACGTTGGAACTTTACGTTGCCCAATAATCAGCCTGAGGCTTCTTCTCCCACTGTTTCAAACGGACTTGTATATGTGACTACTGGAGAAGGGGGCAACATGTACTGCCTCAATGCATCAAATGGATCTATCGTATGGATCCTTGCAAAGTCACCCTATTTTACTCTTACAAATGAATTCCTATACTTCGGTGAACAAGTCCAACAGTCAGAAGGTTCAAGCGTCTACCACGGTTTTGTTTACTGTTTGAAGGCTTCTGATGGCGATCAGATATGGACCTACACTTACGGAACTTCCTTCGGCAATCCTGTTGTCGTGGTTGGAGACATAGCATATGCAATCGGACAAAATAACACTGCGCCTACCTCTACAGCTACTGAAAATGCAAGCGGTTTTGTCTTCGCCTTTAACGCATCCAACGGAAAAACAGTTTGGAATCAAACCATTGGTGGTTTTACAGACTTTATTATTCCCAGCGGAGATTTATTGCTTATTGGATATCAATTTGAAAACTATCTTGCCGGCCTTTACCACGGCGAAGGAGTTTGGGCTCTTAACTCGTCAAATGGCGCAAAACTTTGGAATTTCCCTGCAGGAAACTCTTTAAACCAAATTCAAAACGCAGCAGCCCTCATATCAGATGGCAAAATAATCGTAAGCTATAACAACTACACTACAACCAGCCCTAATGTTACCGGCGGAGGTGTTTTTGCTCTTGACATATCCACTGGTTCACTTCTTTGGACTTATAAGACTGCGGATGTAGTCAACTCTTTGATAGCTTCCAACTCTAGGTGTTTTATTGTGTCTCAAAATCAGGTTTATGCTTTGAATGCCCAAAATGGAAAACTCCTTTGGTATTACAGCGCACGCTTCAATTTAGGCTCTCCACTGTTAGTTAACAGTTATCTCTACGTTGGCTCTCCCACAGGAGTATTTTGTTTCAATGCAAATAATGGAGATTTGATTTGGAATTATCAAGCAAGCAATTATACATATAACCTGGGGTATTTACCTTCGGATGAGAACTCTTCAGCCGTTAACCCTACATATGCAAATGGTGTCATCTATTTTGGTTGGAATGGTCCAAACTCTTATTCCCCTATTACTCGGCATGATTTTTATGCCATTAACGCATTGAACGGGGTGGAAATGTGGAGTTATCCGCTCGAGTATACGTATGTTTCCTCATCGGCTGTTAATGGCACGGTTTATGTTAGTGGAGACTTTATTACATCTAAAAGTCCAGATTTCCCTGGCACTGGGGCAGTTATTGCGCTTCATCCTAACGCCACATTCTTGCTAATAACATCGCTGATATCAGACCTTATCATTCCTCTGGAAATAGCATTGATAATTCTTATCATAACAACTGCTATCATAGAAATTTTAATCCTAAAAAGCAAAAATCAAACTGCAACCGCCAGAGTCTGTACAGTTGGTAATCGTGCATTTGCTCTTTCGGTACTTTCTGTGGCTCTAATACTTAGCTGTCCTGTGCGCGGTGGAAAATTGTTTCTTTCACGGTTCCTTTAACCAAAAGCACAGCTACTTACTATTTCTTTTTTAGCATCACAAAAAAAAGGGCAAACTAAGCTTAATCTTACTTGCCCGTTTTAGCTTCATGTTTCGCTTTTTTTGCAGCATTCTTCTTTTTCAGAGACGGCATAATACTACCAAGCTATAATGTCAACGTTACGCTTAAAAGACTTTTTAAATGAAGTATATCCAGATGCTAAATATATAGGATGCCGATTTCGAAGTCGCCAGCGCCACAACAATCGATGAAATCAAGAAGTTGGGCATTGGTGGGCTGGATAAAATGCGATGAAATGACGGTTAACGGAATGCAAGTTCATTTCTACAAAAAACCAAAGCGGTTTTCGAACGCTTAAGCCTTCAGCGTCTCTCCAAAGTATACGTATAAACGCAGTACCATTAGTATAAGCTTTTATACCCCTCCACTTGGCGACGTCTCCCGCCAAATCCCCTTTTTTATTGGAGCCAACCCATATTTGATTGGTCAAGAAACGTTGACTAAACTCAGTCAAGAAAGATTGACGAATAGCCTTTTATCCCCTATATGTAACTAAAACTAAGTATGGGTAAAATCGGCAAAAGTTTCTCATTGCTTCTTATTCTTATCTTAGCAGTCTCAAGTCTAACCGTAATATTAGCAACTATACCTTTTGGGTTGGCTCAAAGCGGCACAAACGTTAACGGCATAATCACATCAAACACTACCTGGATACAAGCAAACAGTCCATACACATTTACTGGTCCTGTTGCCGTCAACACTGGAGTAACTCTTACAATTCAAGCTGGAGTTACTGTAAACATAGGAACCAACTTTTTGCAAGTAAACGGCACGCTTGTCGCAAAAGGCCGTGCTTCAGAACTTATCACATTCAAAGGAATTATGATAAGGTGTTATGTCGAAACTTACATGAGCTTTTCGCAATCCAGCACCAGTTGGGACCAAGGAACAGGAACGGGCTGCATCATACAAAACTGCAAAATCACTGATGTATCAATAAATATTAACGATGCATCGCCAAAAATAGATGAAAGCCAAATTTATTCAGAAGTAAACCCTCCCGCGAATGGAGGCAATATTAATGTAAACGGTGGTAATCCTATAATTTCAGGAAACAACATCACAGTAAATAACGCTATTAATGTTGCTTATGGCAATCCCACCATAATTTATAACACCATCTACGTCTCCAGCGCTAGCTCCAACGCTATCGGAATTGGCGGAGGCGGAGGCTCATCAATAATTTGCGACAACAATGTTACTGGGAACTCTTATGCCTTAAGCGGGATTTCCTTCTATGGCAACGCGCCAAACTCGATCGTTTCAGATAACATCATCAGCAACTGGGGCGACGGCATTGAGATATTTCAAGGCAATAGTGGAACTCTGACAATCCAAAGAAACCTAATAACTGGTTGCTATGCTGGAATCGAAACATACAAGGCAGGTGTGATAATTCAAAACAATACTTTTGTGAACGCAAAAAATGGTTTAGCTCCCACGAGCCTCTACTTACACGCTTCACCAGTTGTAATATATAACAACTTTCAAAGCAACACAGGCAGCATTTGGTTAACAAGCTCTGGTAACGTTAACGCTGCCTACAATTGGTGGGGAACCACTAACACACAAGCTATAAATCAAACAGTACATGACTCCAAAAACGACTTTACAGTGGGCACAGTGAGCTTCGTTCCCTTCTTAACAGCACCTAACCCTGAAGCAATGCCTGACCCAAACACACCTATTCCAACTCCTAACACATCACCATCTCCAACAGCTACTCCAAATTCTACACCTACCGCAACTCCAATAACTCAATCAACCCCTTCTCCAACACCTGCCGTTCCAGAACTTTCTTGGTACATAGTTGTGCCTTTGCTTATTTCCGTTCTTTCTATTGCTGTTCTGTTTAAGCATCGAAAAACCGCCAACTTGAAGCAATGACATTTTCCTACGGATGGGTGTACCCCGCCCTCTCACCTTTAGGTCGAGGAACTTTTTGGCGAATAAGCTTTTATACATAGTTTGATGAAGATGTTAAAATAAGACCGTTTGCCGAGAGGACAAAGGCTAGATGCCGTATATCAAAAAAATCGAGCTCAAAGGATTCAAGTCTTTTGGACCGCAGACCATCAAGATTTCTTTGGACAAAGGCTTCACCGCCTTGACGGGTCCTAATGGCAGCGGAAAATCCAACATCATGGACGCCGTGCTTTTCTCGCTTGGAGAACTGAGTACTAGACGACTGCGCGCCGAAAATGCGGCTAACCTGATTTTTCACGGCTCCGAAAAGGCTGGACAAGAAAAAGCCAAGATGGCGAAGGTTGTCCTCCAATTCGACAACACAGATGGCACTATGCCCGTGGACACAACCACGGTGACCATCAGCCGCGAGGTTTACAGGAACGGGCAAAGCGTGTACCGCCTTAACGGCAGAAGGATGTCGAGGGCTTACATCACCGAAACCCTGTCGATGAGTTCAATCAGCAGCATGAGCCAAAACATCATCCCGCAGGGCACCCTGACACGGCTTACTGAAATCAACTCTTTGGAGCGCCGAAAAATAATCGAGGACCTTGTCGGCATCGGGCAATACGACGCTGAGAAGGCTGAAGCAGAAGAGAAACTTCGCTCAGCAGACATCTCCATCCGTACAGCCATGGGCAGAATAGACGAAGTACAGAAGCGCCTCGACGACTTGGAGCGGGAACGCAACCAACTCCTGCGTTACAACTTCATCCAAACGGAAACCAAGAAGTTCCAAGCCGTCAAAATCTCCAGCGACATAACCCAAGTGAACGCTAAACTCAGCGAAGCCAAAAGCCAAACTGCAAAAGTTCAGGCAAGGGTTGACAAACTTAAGGAGCAACGAGACGTCCGCAGGGGCAAACGCCACGACATCGAGGGCGAATGGCGCAAGCTCAGCGGCGAGAACCTTGAAGCAGGCGGCTCCGAGGTACTCAAAGTTCAAATAACCATCGGCGAGCTGAAATCCAAGTTAACCGAGCTAACCACGAAAATCAATTCTGGGCAAGGAAGCCTCGAAAGCCTCAAACGGATAAGGGAAAACAACCTTGCGCAACAAGAAAACATCCGCAGTGAAATACGGGAAAACCGTCTCAAAATCCGTCAGTTCCGCAGCGAACTCGCAAAGATCCAGGAGGCGATGGCTCAGAAGCAAACGGAGCATGAGGCGTTGGCTAAGCAGACCGCTGAATTGTGGGGCGGACTCGACGACAACAACGAGCAGATACGCGCGAAACAAACCGAAATCGAAAACCACGTTAAACGCTTGGCTTACCTGCGTTCCCAGCACACGCAGGAAAAGGCAGCCCTCCGCCTCTGTACTGGAAGAATCAAAAGCCTAAACGTGCGGAAGGAAAGGTTCCAAACAAGCCTCTCTGAAATCGAGAAGTCACTGGTCGAGTTGGAGCAGGTTCAGAAAGACCAGAAAGTCCAGTTCAAAAACCTTGAAGCCTCAATCGAACGCAAGAAAACACAGAAGGAAACTGTGGAGCGAGAAATCGCTGAAGCCCAGAAAATCGCCAGCTCCGCCAAAGACGCAGTAGTCGAATTCGCAACCCAGCGGGATCTCGCGGCAACCATAGCTGCAGAAGAAAAGGCGCTCCGTAGCATCGAGGAGATGGGCAACGTAGGCGCCATCAACGGCATCCACGGCAGACTCCGAGAGTTGGTCAAGATTGACAAGAACTTTAAGAAGGCGATTGAGGCGGCGGCGATTGGTTGGCTTGACGCTTTGGTTGTCGAAAACATTGACACAGCTTTCACTTGTGCCGAGACGCTTCGCAAGATGAAGCTGGGGCGCATCAAAATCATCCCGTTGCAAGGCGCAGTTAACCCCAAGACCAAGTCGGTGCCCAGTCGCGAGGGAGTGGTCGGCGCATTATCCAACTTCATGAAGTACGAGGGTCGCTTCGAACTGGCGGTGAACTACGTTTTCGGAGACACGGTCGTGGCTTCGAACGATAGGGTGGCTTTTGCGCTTTCAAATGAGGGCTACCGTGCCGTCACTGTCAACGGCGACTTGTATGAGGCAGGTGCTTTCGAGAGCGGCTACTACCGCGCGCCCATAGATTTCTCCACGATTATCCCAAGTGAAAACGCCCTCAAAAGCCTGGAAGAAGCTGTCAACGCGCTCAAGACCCATCTGGAGCAACGCGGGTTCGACATGGTTACCCTTGATGAGGAGGTTGACCGAGCTAAAATCGAAATGACCAAGCTCGCTGAAGGCATAGCGACGTTGGACAGGGAAATAGTCCGCATTAGACGCAGCGTAAAAAGAACTCAGTTCAACATCCGCCACACGGTGAAGTACGGCGGTAAACTTGAACGTGAAGCCGCTTCGTACAAGGGACGCATGAGCATCTATCGCAACGAACGCAACAGCATCCAACGGGAAGACGAGAAGTTGCGCGCGGATATCGCCAATCTGCGGCTGAAAACCGACGTTACCCACATCCAGGCGCTTGAGGTTGAACGTGAAAAACTCGGCGAAGAGGTCAACAACCTCAGGCAGAACCTTGGGTCGACTCAGACGGAGATTTCAACTTACCAGTCACAGTTCGACCGCGTACTCCGCAACGGATACCGAAACATCAAAATCCAAGTAGCAAAAGTCGAGCAGCAGCAGAAGAAGACGGAGAAAGAAGTTGCTGACGCCTTGGCGGAGCGAGAAGCCATCAAGAAAGAACTTGACGAACAAGAAAAAACCCGTGTTGAATTGTCGAAAGCCGTGTTCTCCGCACGCGAGGAATCCAAGAAATTCACGGCGCAAATCGACTCCATCGACGCGGAACTGCGCTTGCTTGACGCAGAGTACGAGCAGGCTGACAAACTGCTAAACCAGCTCCAGCTAAGCATCGAAACCAGCCAGCTTCGGCTTCAGCAGCTTCAGGCGCAGCTTAAGCAGTTGGGGTATGAGCAGCCGCTGGAAACCACACAGAAGCAGGTGGAAGAAGCAGAAATTACTATCCGCATGATGCAGTTCGAAATCGAAACTATCGGCGCCATCAACCAGCTTGCCCTCAGTCACTACGCCGACCAGCTTTCGCGTTACCGCGAGCTTTCCGTGCGGCTAAACGAGCTGGAGCGGGAGAAGCAAGCCATCGTGCAGTTCATGGATGAGATTGAGGCTAAGAAACGCAAGGTCTTCATGGACGCCTTCGACAAAATCAACAGCAGCCTCAAAGTCTACTTCACCAAACTCACAGGCGGCGGAGAAGCCACGATTAAGCTTGAGAACCCCGATGAACCCTTTAGCGGCGGTATCGACATGATCGTGCAGTTCCCCAACAAGCCTTCAATCGTCGTTAGCGGGGCAAGCGGCGGCGAACGCTCAATCTCAGCGGTTGCATTTATTTTCTCGCTTAAAGATTTCACGCCTGCATCTTTCTACATCCTCGACGAAGTCGACGCTCACCTTGACGCGTTCCACACGACCAAGCTTGCGGAGCTGTTGCTCGAAGAAGCTGCAAAGATGCAGTTCATAGTCATCTCGCTTAGACCTGAATTGGTTAACAAGGCGCAGAAAGTCTACGGTGTCTACGAGCTTAACGGAGTGTCCAACGTTGTGACAGCAAAGTTCCCAGCGGAGGCACCTGCCTAATGGCGACGGCATCAACGGCTCCAATGAGAAGGCCGTTCTATCTGCGTCCGCCGTGGAACATCCTGTTCGAAATCAGCAAGCTTGAGAAGCTCACGCCGTGGAACGTAAACATCGCCTACCTTCTGCGGTCGTTTCTCGCGGAAATGGAGAAAACAAACAAGACGGATTTCCGCGCCTCAGGTGTCGCCTTGGATTCTTCAGCGCTGATTTACCTGATGAAATCCAAACTGTTGCTGACTCTGCAGGAGCCGCCTGCGCCTCCGCCTGCTGGCCCGACGGATTATGTTCCGCCGCCGTTGTTTCTGCCGCTGAGGCATGAGTTAACGTCGACTACGATTCAGCATCTGCTCGAGGTCTTAGACGACGTGCTTAAAGGCGAGAAGCTGCTAGGGTTGAACGCCGTGGTTGAGCAGCACCCGATTTTGCCCTCCGTCACCGACCTGCTTCCGCAGTTCGACAAATTTATGGCTGAAATTGAAGCTCAAATCGACAACTTATACGCGCTACTGATCGATAAGTTGGGTGGCTCAGGAATAATTGATTTTTCAAAACTTACCACAAACATGACGCGAATCGAAGCTCTGAGAGCCTTCATCTACCTGTTGTTTTTAGCGCAGGATGGTAAGGTGAGCTTGTGGCAGAATGAAGAAACTGAAGAGTTATACATAGCTGTGGGGAAACCAAACGTTGGAAAAGCCGAAGGAACAACCAGCTGAAGTAAGCCCTGACGCCGAGCAAGCGCATGATGCGGCGCGGCAAGCCCATTGCTTAGCGTTGCTGGAGGCTGCGCTGTACGTTGCGGGTCGCCCGCTGGACCTTAATGAGATGTGCCAAGTGATTGGTAGCCGTAGCAAGAAGAAGGCGCAGAAGTATGCTGAGACTCTCCGGCAGGAGTACAACACGCGGAGCACTGCGCTTGAAATCCTCGCATTGAAAGATGAACGCTACGTCCTACAGGTCAAGGCGGAATTCACCCCGTTGATCAAGAAGCTGGTGAACAGGCCGCTGCTGTCGTCTGGACCGCTGAAGACGCTGTCGTACATCGCCTATAGGCAACCTATCTCACAGAAGCGCGTTATCGACGTCAGAGGGCAACACGCGTATGGACACATAAAGATGCTCAAGGACATTGGGCTGATTGTCTCGGAGAGGAGCGGACGGACGATGGCGTTGAAGACGACGGATTACTTTGCCGACTACTTCGGGCTGACTCAGGACATCACAACGATGAAGCGGGATCTCAAACGCATCTTCGGCGAAGCACTAAAAGACGAGCAAGAGACTATGTAAACTTTTATATGTATCGTATACACATTTATGTATACAAGGAATCGCGATGACCGAAGTAGTCTCAACACGAATCACCGATGATATGGCTAAGGACCTAGAAGAAATCGAAAAGGATGAGAAAAGTGACCGCGCAACCGTGGTTAGAAAACTTTTGTCAAAAGCCATTACTGATTGGAAACTTCAGAAGGCATTGATGCTCTATCGTGGGGGAAAGGTAAGTCTTCGAAAGGCCGCGCAAATCGCAAACATTTCACTTTGGGAAATGATGGAGATAGTAAAGGAGCAAAAAGTGCCCCTCCAATATGATTATGAGGATTTCCGCGCCGATTTTGAAGCTGCGTTGAAGGAAAACTAATGGAAAAACCATTGATTTTCGATTCAACGCCTCTAATACATTTGTCAAAGTCCTCGTTGTCACAGTTCCTTCGAGAAATGCCTGAAAAGAAATACTCCCCCATGAAGGTGTTTAACGAGGTAGTTCGAGAGGGAAAGAAGTGGTGCGCTCCAGAAGCGTCCCTTGTAGAAAGTATTTTCAAAGAAAAAGCAATCAGCGTTTGCGACATCAAGGACGAAAAATACCTTAAATTTGTTAAAGGAATGGCAGCAGAAAACGAAAGCCAACCGTTACATGAAACTGAAGCTGAAGTCCTTTGTTTAGCAAAAGAGCTAAATGGAATAGCCGTAGCAGATGACAAAGTTGTGAGATCGGTTGCTCGCCTTCTTGGGATAGAGGTTCATGGAACGGTTTACATCCTCGGTAAGCTCTATTCGAGGAGGAAAATCAAGAAAGAAACGTTGCTTTCCAAAGTCCACGAGATGCGCTCCGCGGGATGGTATATTTCATCCGAAGATTATTACAGAATTATCGATTACTTGAAAAGTTTATGAAAAGAAATTGCGTCTCGCGACTCGAAACGGATACGTTTATATGATAATCTACTGTTTAAGTGACTACGCTACAAGATTTCAAAGGGAAATGTTAGAGTATGTCAGTTTGGCATGGCACTTTACGCAAAAGAAAACTCACTGGCGGCAAAAAACGCGCTTACCGCGCCAAGAAGAAGTATGAATTAGGCGGGTACCCAGCGGAAACAATACTCGGTGAACCAAAACGCAAGACCACACGAGGCTTTGGCGGCAATACCAAAGTTAAAGTCCTCAGCGATAAATTCGTATCAGTCACTGACCCGAAAACAGGCAAAACCCAGAAAACCCAAATCACCCGAGTAGTCCACAACGGCGCCAACGTCGACTACAACCGCAGAGGCGTCATCACCAAAGGCGCGGAAATCGAAACAGCCTTAGGCTTAGCAAAGGTTACCAGCCGCCCAGGAAACGACGGCATAATCAACGCGGTTCTGGTGGCAGGCAAAGAAAAAGCCTAAGCTTTTTTAGGCATGTTGTTTGCCTGAACATTCTTAATTCTAACTAGCTGTTTCGCGATTTTCTGTATTATCTTTTCTTTCGATTCCTTCTTTTCGACGAGTAACATGCCTGTTTTTGCCCAAGGCGTTTTGGGAAAATGAGTTTCAACTCTAACCTCGTTCTTTAAGCCTAATCGGTCGACTGCCAGTTTGATTTCGTCAATTTTCGGTGACTGAACAGCTAACGTTTTGGGGACTCGTCGTCCGTCCTTTCTGGTTTTGGCGGCGTCGAAGTAGATTGGCCAAATTATCGCTTTGTCAAGTTTCCTCATGTCTACTCAATCCTATTTGTGGCCGTAATAAGCTACCATTTTCTGGTTGCTAAGCTGGTCCACGCGTGTGAATCCGAAACGTTCAAACTGTATCACGGCGTCTGGCTTTAACTTTTTGCAGGCGCTCTCAGCGAAACCTTCTGAGACGGATGCGTCTGGCATGACCACTTGACAGGGGAACTCTGAGCCTTTGGGTATCCACTGGATAAGCTGGGCCTTGATTTTGCGGACGTCCTCGTAGGATTCGCTTGCAAAGGACGCTTCCACCGCGTCTGCGGTTTTGCATTCGACTTTAACGTTGAAGAGCTCCATCAGTCTCACCACTTTGCCCGTTTCCAGCGTTTCAGCATCTTTCCGCGAAATCCAGAAGCTTGCAATTTTGTCTTCTCCTTCTGGAGCCACCGTGTACTGTCTGAATCCTCGTTCAGGCTTCTCGGGATGCAGCGGCAGCTTGGCTTGGAAGAATTTCGGCAGACCTGACACTTTAAGCTCGAAGGGTTCGGCTACGAAGAAGTATCTGTCGCTTTGGGCGTCAAGGATTTTGCGGTTGTAAGCGTATAAGTTCTCCCAGCTCAATGTGACGTCGTTGGGTTTCGGACCAATCTCGATTATCATTTTTTTGATGGCTTCAGGCGTTATACCCCGTTTCTTCAGCGCAGCAAACGTGCCGAGCCGAGGGTCGTCGAAGCCTGCGTATATGCCGTCTTTGATGCCCTGCACAATTTTTGATTTGCTGAGAAATGCACCTGTGATTTTGAGTCTGCCGTAGTGGATAGCTTCCGGGTAGGTCCAACCTAGGTGCTGGTACATGTATTTCTGGCGGACCATATTTGTATAATGCTCTTTGCCCCTTATGATGTGGGTCATGCCCATCAAGTGGTCGTCTAAGCCCGCCGCCAAGTTGTAGAGCGGCCAAAGGTCGTATTTGCTTCCGACCCGTGGATGCGGATACTTTTTGGTGTCGATGATCCTGAGCGCTGGCCAATCCCTCACCGCAGGGTTCGGATGTTCAATATCCGTCTTGACGCGCACTACCGCCTGTCCCTCTTTGTAGCCGCCGTCTACCATGCGTTTCCATCGGTCCAGTTGCTCCGAGGCGGGCACGTTTCGGCAGGGGCATGCTTGCTTAGCCAACGTCATCTTGCGGAACTCTTCAGGCGGGCACTCGCAGACGTAGGCGTTTCCGTCGCCGATCATTTTCTCGGTGTACTGGTAGTAGATTTCGAGGCGGTCGCTTTGTATGTACTCTTCGTCGACTTTGCAGCCGAGCCACTTGAGGTCTTGCCTGATGCTGTCGTAGAAAACAAGCGAGGGACGTTTCACCTTTGGGTCTGTGTCTTCAAAGCGCAGTATGAATTTGCCGTTGTACATGCGGGCGTACTCGTGGCTTAGCAGGATGGCTCTGGCGGAACCCAGGTGCAGGACGCAGTCGGGGTTAGGAGAGAAGCGGGTTACAATCTGCTTGTACTTGTCAGCGTTCGGTAAGGGCGGCAACCGTCGCTCTTCAGCTTTCTCTTTCTTCTGGGTTTCAGGCCAATTCTTCTCGACAACCGCCTTCTGCTCTGCCAGAGGAAGACTATTGACTTCGTTAACAACTATGTTGATCACGCCAGAAAGTTCCTTCACCTTCGACCGCAGGTCTGCTCTCTCGCCGAGGATTTTGCCGACGATGGCGCCTGCTTGCGCTTTGCCGTCGTGGGAAACCGCGTTCAAAAGTGCGGCTTTCCGAATAAGCTCTCTAAGGTCGCTGTCGTTTTCTAGTGCCAAATCGTTTACGCTCGCTAGTTACTTTTGCCTTTTAATCAAGAATTCAGCGAACGCTTTTAATTTTTCCTTAGCTTCTGGCGTCGGCAACAGTTTTTCTGCTTCAACCCAGCTTTCCTGAACCATCTTTTCAGCGGTGGATTTAACGTGTTCAAAAGCGCCGTAATTCCGAATTAAAGCAATGGCTTCATCCCTTAATGCTTGATTTGAAGTATGCATGTCAAGAATTTCGATGAGCCGTTTCCTGTCTGCGACGCTTGCTTTCTTAAGCGTGTAAATAACCAGTAAACTCCTTTTGCCTTCAGTGATGTCTCCTCCGACGCATCCCTTCCCTTTGGCGAATTCAACGCCCGACAAATCCAAAATGTCGTCCTGCATCTGGAACGCAACACCGATGCTTTCCGCTAGCCGCCCAAGCTTCTCCACCAGCGGCTTGTCTGCGCCTGAAAGAACAGCCGCCATCTTCGCCGCCATCCGCGCCAGCGTGCCCGTTTTGTAGGCGCACATTTGCAGATAGTCCTCTTCGTCAAGCGCGTCGGCGTTGGCTATGCCTCGGTGCCAAGCAATATCCATTGCCTGCCCCATGCTGAGGTTGATCATTTCCTGCACGTAAATCTCGTAAATGTCTCGCTGCGCCTGAGCCGTGAGCTCCGACCTATGCACCATCAGCGGAAGCAGGGGAAGATAGTACATGGCGTTTCCCGCGTTCACGGCGATGTCCAGTTGGAAAATCCTGTAGGTGCATGGTTTGCCCCTGCGAAACTCGGATGTGTCTTCGATGTCGTCGATGACCAGTGTCCCGTTATGAATAACTTCGGGGATGATAGAGAAGTCCAGACAGTACTTCGCGTTGTTTCCCAGTGCTTCGCATATGAGCAAGAAAAGGGCAGGTCGCCATCTTTTGCCTCCGCGGTCCAGCATGTCCCAGATTGGGTCCGCAACGGCTTTGTTGAGCGGCTCAAGGTTGTGGCTGTACATTGGCGGGTCTACTTTAAATAGAACCGCGTCCTCGGTGAATTTGCGCGGGATGTATTTCTCGATGGCTTTGTCGATTAAGGGTGCTTTTTCTTCAAGGAACTTTTCAATATTCAAAAGTCTGCGTGCTCCTCTGTGCGTAGCTTGCGGTGTCGAAGCCTCGGATGTTAAGCCACTCAGCCGTCTTTCCTGTGACCACGACCGGCACTTTGGTGAGGGCTTCAAGGTTCTTGGCGCCGACGAGAAACATCACGTTGCGAAGCTCATCAATTAAGCAGGAAAGCAACTTCTCAGTTTCACTCGCTCCCCTGACTGCCGCCTCAAGCACGGGCTGCGATAAACTTGCTAAACACGCGTTCAATGCCAGCGCCTTCGCTGCGTCTAAGCCGTTTCGCACGCCGCCTGACGCAATCACTGGAATCTTCACAGTCTGCGTTGCTTCCACGAGGCTTGTTACGGTAGGAATTCCCCAGTCCCAGAAGTCTTCATCCATCATTTTGCCGTTTATTGAACGGTAATATTCAACTGCTGCGAAGCTTGTTCCGCCAACGCCGCCTATGTCGATGGCTTTGACGCCAGCAGACTCCAGCGCCTTCGCGTCTTCTGCTGAAATGCCGCAGCCCGTCTCCTTGACGATTACAGGCACGTCGAGTCCGTCTGCAATTTCAACGATTTTGGCGAGGACATATGCGAAGTCAGTTTGTCCTTCGGGCTGAATCGCTTCCTGCAGCGGGTTCAAGTGAATAGCTAAAGCGTCTGCGTCAATCATCTCCACCGCTCGCTTCGCTTCTTTTAACCCGTATCCGCGTGCGAGTTGGACACCGCCGATGTTGGCGATTAAAAAGGCAGTTGGCGCTTTTTTGCGCGCAACAGCGTAGGTTGCTTCGAGCTTCTTGTTTTCGAGGGCTGCTCGTTGGCTTCCGACGCCCATGCCTAAATGCAGCTTTTCGACGGATTGTGCGATTGCAGCATTGATTTTTGTGGCTTCGCTGGTTCCACCCGTAATTGCGCCGACGATTAGGGGCGCCGCGAACTTTTTGCCGAGAAAAGAGGTAGATAACGTGATTTTTTGGCGGTCAACCTCTGGCAGGGCGCGGTGAATAAACTGGGCGTCCTCAAACCCTGCAGTGGCTTTTTTAGCTTGAGTTTTCTTTTCAAGGCAAATCCTTATGTGGTCTGCCTTGCGTTTTTCCGTTTCTTCCATACTGTTACTTCTCAATCTCAGTGCCTAATATGCTTTGGTCCGTTAAGGCCCTGAAAATCGACAGTCCTTTCGTGGCGCCGGTGATTGTAACATGGACACCTGCCTCGATGGCCGGGATAAGCTCGGCGATTTTGCCCGCCATGCCTCCCGTGACGTCTGTGCCCGACGCTTTGCCAAGTTTAGGCTGAATCTGCTTTAGCTCAGCCAGCGTCAGATGTTTATAGGGTTTCGCGTTCGGGTTAGTCTTCGGATCGGAGTCAAAGAGGCCGTCGGTGTCGGCGCCGATCACGATTTTTTGAGCCTTATACTTGATTGCCAAATAAGCGACGAGTTGGTCGCCTGAAAGAACGGTGAAACCCAGTTTTTCATCCATGACGACGTCGCCGTACAGGACAGGCGTAAACGCCATCTTCGCCATTGCCTGGAGGGTTGAGTCGTCAAAGTACTTGATTTTCCCGTTGTCAGTCATGAAGCAGCAAGATGGCGCGATGCTCAGGGCAGGAATTTCGTGCCAGATGAACGAGTCCATCACGAGCCCGTTCAAGACGGTCATCATGTGGTGGGTCTCGGCAAAACCAAGTTTCTGCGTCGGATCCTCTTTGTACCCGTCTTTTATGCCGTACTTCGCCGCAGCGGGGTGGCCGAAGCTTCCTCCGCCGTGCACGATGATTAGGTTGTCAAGGTCAGCGCGTTTGATTTCCTCTGCCAAACGGTTAATGATTTCTGTTCGTGGAGTTGCCTCGGCTGATTTGTCGGTGATGGCGGACCCGCCGAGTTTCAGGATTATCGGTTTCGCATCGTTCAAACTTCATGCACCTTTACATGACATATTAAACCACTTATTGAAAAGCATTACCGCGTCCGGGAAAAGACACTTTATCTCTAAAGACGGAAAGTGGCTATGCGGTGCTCTTTACTCCTTGGGTTTGCGTTTTGGAATGGCTCCTTTGACTACGTAACCCAGAATCACGACGACCCACACCAAAACCAACACTAGAGCAGTTGCCGTTGTAATCATATTCAGGTTTAGTAGGGAGCCTACTTGGTAATCGAACGTTTGCGAAAACTGAACTGGCGTCGCTGTAGGAACCACAGGAGTGACGATGGGCTGTTCAGTAGGTGTCGGTGCAGGCGTCGATTGTTGTTGGGTTGGGGGCGGGGTAGTTGCGGGTGTGTAGCTGGGGATTGCTGGCGCCGAGGTGCTTGGCGCATTCAAGAAGGGTACGAACAGGACCGTTCCCAGGTGCGGGTCAATTTTCTTGTCGTAGATTGTCTGGTTGATTGCTGCTGTGTCGGTTGTTCCCCACCAGTTGTTCTGTGCGTTCACGTCTTCGATGGTGGAGGTGATGCTGTTTTGGGTGTTGCCGACGACGTTGTTCTGGCTTATGATACCTGACGGCGGGTTATGGATGCCTATCTGGTTGTTGCTGATTGTGTTGGAGGTTATTGTTCCGCCTCCGTTGATTCCATATCGGCTGTTGCTGTCGATAAGGTTGTCAGTGACCGTTACTGTTGCCGCCGGGTCGATGTCTATCCCGTCAGTTCCCTTCAAGAACTGGTTGCCCTGAACAGTTAATGTTCCGTCTTCTGCGTTTACTCCGAAGTAGCAGTTTGTGAACACGTTGTCGGATACGGTGAAAGATGCGCTGTATTGGCCGTCGACGCCTATGAGCCATCCGTTACCTTGGAACTGGTTATTGTCTATCTGTGGGCTGCCGCTTGCGACTTCTACACCGAAGCTGTTGTTGCAGTACGCCGCCGCAAAGGCGTTGCCCGATATGATGGGGGAGCCGCCACTGACGGATATTGCCACGTTGTTGGCGCTGAAACTTCCTTCAAATTGATTGTTGCTTATAGTGGGGCTGCAGGAGTACACTGAAACTAAGTTGACGTTGTACTGGCTGTTCTGGGCGTTGTAGTTTATGATGTTGTTTGAAATCGACGCGGGGCTGTCTGTCACTGTGATTGGTCCCTCGTAGAGTGCCCCGTAATTGAAGGTGCAGTTGTCCACTTCGGTTGATGCTCCCGAATCTATGTTAACGGCTACGCTGTTTAGAACAGCGTTTTGAATAATAGACGGCGAACTGGCAACGTTCGCGGAGTAGTTTTGCATGAACATTATGGCGTTGCTCGAATACTCTTGGTTGGTGTTGCCGTTGATTGTGATGGGGTCGCCTGCGTTTCCTTGGGCAATCAAATTGCCATAAACTGTTAACCCGTAATTTCCCATATTCACGGTGACCTCTGGATCGATTGTCAACGTGACGTTGGTGCCGACAGTCAAGCTTCCGTTAAGGCTAATTGGGCTTTGTGCAACGGTCCATTCTGTGTTGCACGTTAACGTTCCGGTTACGCTTGTTTGGGCATGAACGCTTCCGGAGGGAACCAAACCGCCGAATAAGGCGATGATTAGGATTGAGGCGGTCAGAATTAAGCAGGCGAGGCGTTTCATACTAACCCAGCTTGGGCTATGAGCGCTTAATGTATAAATGATTTTTGCAGGAACGCTGGCGAAATACCTCTTTTTCATTAAACCTTAAAAGCGGATCCGCTTACATGGTAGGGCTATGGGGAAGCCTGCTTTGGACCTTGTTCAGGGTTTGGCGAGGTTTACAAACAAGAGTTTAGTTAAGAACCTAATCGTTATCACTCTCTGCGTCGTCTTCGTCTTTGTCCTGCTCTTCTACCCCTACGACTATAATGCGTGGGCGCATAGAAACTCAAATTCGGGCTTCCAAGTCGGCATACACTACGTTTACGAGCAGGATAACTTGACCGACATCTACGGACAAGTCGCGCAGATTTACAGCTTAGGCTTCAAAGTTATACGCATAAACTTTGAATGCGACTCTCTTTACCCGACCGACCCGATAAACCAGAAGACAGACACCTTCTTTGAGGCCACAAGCCACTACGGGTTAGCTGTCGCCCTTGTCATACCGAACGGTGAATCAATTGACGACATCAACTTTTACCTTGACCATTGGGGTGGCAACCTAACGTACATCCAAATTATGAATGAGCCCGAAACCTCTTCCAGCTGGACCGTTGGTGCCCTCTTCACTGACGACGAAATCATATCCCAATTCAATGATATCTACAACGCCGTCGAATCCCATCATCTTTCAGCTCAGCTCTACACCAACTTCGGCATCGGCTACGTGGTGAGGACCAATTTGCCGATTGCGTTCAGCCAAAAACTCAACTTCGTCGGTATCGACATCTACATGAACTCGTTCCTCGTCCTCTCGCCGCTCTTCATCCAAAACCTGCAGGAGATAACGCACAAAAACGTGGTGGTGACTGAGTTCGGGATGTCGACGACGGACAGCGCCGCACAGACCAACTACATCATCAGTGGGCTCAACCTCTTTAAGAGCATGGGGCTCAAAGGCTGCTGGATCGTTTATTGGAACAGCGCGTACGACAACTATGGCATCCGTGGAACTCCAACAGAAACAGCGGTAGGTGAATGGATTGCACACAACGCAAAGTGAAAGCGGCTTTCTTCACCACATAAGAAATATGCGGCTATGGGAGAAACTGCTCGTTCAAGGTTTGGTAACAATCATCATCCTGATTATTTTTCAGGCTTGGCTGGACAGCGCAGAGACCTCATTTTTGAGCTACATGCCGCCGCTGGGCTTCGCCTTCTTCTTAGCCGTCAGTTATTTTGCTCAGCCGCTGGTCATCGGCGCCGCAAACATCGCCCTCATCAACACGCTGCATAAGACGCGCGGTTGGCAAGTGGGCATCTGGCTAAACGGGCTCCTGCTGGTTCTCGCTTTTACAGCCCTCAACGTTGTGTTGCAGGTGACCTTCAACCTGGCGCTTCTGCCAGCCATCGCCATCATTGACCTACTGCTCTCGTTTCCGTTCGGCTGCCTCGCAAGGTTCAGCAACGGCGGATGGAACAAACCAATCGATTAAAAGCAACACGCGCTGAAAGCGGTACGTTTAATTGCCTGATGGGCTGACGGTTAAATGATGAATACCGCTGAAAAAAATGGTTCTGCAAGACTCTTCTGGGCCGTAATTGTAGGTGTCGTCTTGTATGTGGTTCTAGACGTGGTAGCTCAGCTGTTGCCGCCGCATTACAGCCCCATCAGCCAAGCGGAAAGCGACCTCGCAGTAGGCAAATTCGGCTTCATAATGACCATAAACTTCCTTAACCGCGGCATCCTTTCGTTACTATTCATTTACGGTTTCCTGCGAACGCTGGACCTTGCTGGGGTTGCCCGCCAGCAGTTTCGAACAGGCACCTACCTGCTGGAGGCATGGGCGGTTGGAGCAGTTCTTCTTGCGATTTTCCCGACTGATGTGCCATCCACGCCCGTTTCTTGGCACGGAGCAATCCACCTCATCGTCGCTATCATCGCCTTCATCGGCGGCGCATTCGGGGCGCTTGCCATATCCCAAAAACTTGGGCAAAACCAGATTTTTCAAGGATTGAGACGCTTTGCGTTGCCTCTATCTGTAGTTGTCTTGGTGTTTTGGGTGATAGAGTTCGCTTTGCCTTTCGTAGCTCCCCATTTGAATAATAGAATTGGCGGACTTACTGAACGGCTATTCCTCGGCTCAGTCCTCCTTTGGTTAGGTGCTGTATCCTTTTACATCGCCACACGCGTGCGACGCCCAGAAATCGCGTCAAAACAGAACAGTTCCCAATAGGGACCGAAAAAGCAATGTTCTAAACAACTGGCAGTCTATAGTAAGCTGACGCTTTCGTTTTCTATCTGGATATTGTCACCTGTTTTGATTTTTGCCATGTCGATTTTGTCTACGCATGGGATTTCGCTGATGATTGCACCGACCGCCACGACGGTTTCGCATTCTTTGTTGATCATGCCTGCGGGCGCGGTGCCGTTTTTCTTCATGCGGTACAGCGTGTAGCTTCCGACGGTTGAGCCTTTGCCCGTGGGAAACACGAGGATTCTACCTTTGACGCTTTGACCCTGCAACTCGTGGCCTTTCTCGATGACGACGCCCGTAGCTGGGTCAACGCCGCCGTAAAAGGATATGGGCTGGCTTGTCACGAGCGCTTCGCCCTTTGCTTTGCCTTTGTAAATGATTCTCCCCTTTAGCTGCTCCATTTCCCAGTCACCGCCGCTTCAACGCATTCTTCGATGCTTCCCATCTTTGTTTTCATGAGGTTCTGCCTGCTGTAGAAGCAGCCCTTCGCTGACGTTGTTGCTAGCGACTTGAACCTGCCCTTGAGCGGAGCTACAGCCATGCATGTGTCGCACGCGAATTTGCCGCCTGCCGCCTCAATCGTCGCCGTGTAGCCGCGTTTGTCAGCCAGTTGCTTAGCCGTCCGAGACGTGGCCACCCAGAACTCCGTGCCTGCCGCAACCTTCTTGCCCTTGATTAGCTCCGCGGCTTTGGCGATTTCGTTGATTGAGCAGTGTGGGCAGCCTATGCAGACAAGCTCGATGCCGCTTACTTGGTCGTTGATGTTGTCGTAGGCGTTCTTGATGTCAGCTTGCTCGATGGAAACGGTTTGCTGTGGCTGGGTCTGCTTCTCTGAGGCAGGGGTGATACCCCTGATGTAAAACAGGGGTTTCGCACCATAAGTAACAACGGACGAGCAGAACGACTTCAGCTCGTCCAAATCAGCCTCTTTGACGCCAGTGATGTAAGGAATTTTGTTCTCAGCCTTCTTTCCAATCGCGTAGCCCAGTGCACCCCAGTCCGAGAGCTTAGTCAGCTCCGTCTTCACTTCAACATGCACGTCGGGAACGCGGTTCTCGTCCAGATGTAGCCCGTAGCAGGGGGTTTTGCCCACGAAAGCCGCCGCCAACGCGGATGGCCCGCCTTCCTTGTTGGTTTTTGCGCCTATCACCGAGTTTGCGAAGGTGACGGCTGAGCTTTCTGACCACGCGAGGTGTTCGCCATAAAGCGGCAGGTTACCGATGAGGTAGGGCGTGCAAGTGCAACTTATGAGTATTCCCATCTTCTCGAAGGCTTTTATGACGAGGTTCTGTTTCTCGGCGAATTCTGGGCTGATGCCGAGTTGCTGCCAGTTCTCCAAATCCATGCCCGCTGGGTTCAACGTTGTGAGAACGCGGACTTTGCCGTCTTTCGCCAATTCGTCTAAGAATTCTAAGCCTGCGTCGCCGAGGTTGTTGTAGGAGACGCCTGAGACTTGGACGCTGCCCACTTCGATGAGGCTTTCTGCGCCGTAAATGTCGCCGAGCGCGACGAGGATTTCCATGCTTTTCCGCACGGCGTAGCCCTCAGCGCCGTCAAGCATTCGTCGTTCTTTTTCTGTCAGATGCATGTCAATCACAGAAACTTGCTTAAGTCAACCTTGCGATACTGTTCTTTGGTGAAGCTTTTGTCTGTTTTCCCAGATGGCACCGTTGCGTCCAACCCCATCTTGCAGGTGGTTGCCTTCTTGCCTTCAGTCAAATCTCCTGAAGGGTCTAAAGACGAGCCAGGCTGATTAGGCAAGATTACGGCGTTCTTGTCGGCTTGGAACCTTGTTGCGATAGCCCACTCCACATCGTTTGGGTCATAAATGTTAATGTCATCGTCGACTATGACGCAGTGCTTAAGCGACTTGTGTCCCTCAAACGTGGCGGTAATGGCTTTTTTGCCGTCGTCTGGGTTTTTCTTTTTAATCTGCACGACCGCGTGGAGCCAGCTGCATCCGCCAGGCGTGATGTAAACGTCTTTGCATTCGCAGACTTTGTTGACTTCGTTGAAGATTGAAGGTTCCTTAGGCATGCCCATCAGGAATTGATGCTCCCTTCTTCCTGGAAGCAGAGCCTGGTAAATCGGGTTTCTTCTGTGGGTGACACATTTTATTTCGATGACTGGCTGCTGCCGTATTTTGTCAATGGTTCCCGTCGTGTCAAGGAAGGGTCCTTCAGCAGTCTTCTCTTTGGTTATTCTTCCTTCCAGCACGAATTCGCAGTCCTTAGGCACTTTAAGGTCAACGGTTTTGCACTTTACTAAGGTTGTTTCCTCAAGTGCGTTAGCCATTCCCAATTCGTCAACGCCCATCGGCAGGGTTGTGGCTGCAGAAAGAAGCACAGCCGACGAGTTCCCTGTGCAGATGGCTATGTCCAGTTCTCCGCCGGCTTTCTTGAGCGCGGAGTCGGTGCCCCTGTTCTCAACTATTCGGGCGACAAACCTGTTCTTGTCTACCAGCATTAGCCTGTGGAAACATATGTTTTGAGTTTTGAATTCGGGGTCTTTAATTATTGAAGCTGCAGAGGCAATGTATTTTCCGCCGTCTTTTTCGGTGAACCTCATTATCGGCAGCTTCGTTAAATCAACGTCGTTTTCCACTATTTCTTGGCATTCGCCTTTGCTGACGATTTGGGGCGGTACCGGGTGCGCAAGTGCAGAAGACAGCTTCGACAGCAGCTGGCTCTTGCTTATTCCTAATGAACGAACTATCAACTCTTTTGAAGACCCAAGTCCCGCAACGACTTGATAAGGCGACTCCTTAACATTCTCAAAATAGACAGGCTTCTCGCCCAGAGCCTCAATTATGCCAGCCAACTCGTACTCCGTGGAGACTGGCTTCTTTATCCTCGTTAATTCGCCACTTTTGTCAAGCGTTTCTATGAAACCTCTTAACCCCAACCTGCACCCTCCTAGTATTTTTCAACTCCGACCTTGGTGCTTAGCACTTCGAAGCCGAGGTTTTTGATGGCGCTGGCGACTTTGCCCTGCAGGTCCTTGCCCGGTGTGAGTGCGACCATGCATCCGCCTCCTCCTCCGCCCGTGAGCTTCGCGCCGAAAGCGCCCTGCTTCTGTGCCAAATCAACCAGCAAATCAAGCTCCTTGCTTGACACCTCGATCTGCTGTAATAGGCGGTGGTTTTCATTCATTAACTCGCCGAGTTTCTTGAGGTCGTAGGCTTCGAGTGCTTTGCGACCTGCAAACGCGAGGTTCTCCGCCTGCTTGAAGATCGGGTCGTATTTGGCGGGGTTCTTCTTTTTGCGTTCGGCGACGCCTTCCACCATGGCTTTGGTGTTGGCGACTTTTCCTGTGCTGCCGATGACGATTTCAATTGGCCTTTTAACGCGGAGGCGCTCGACCTTGTCAGGTCCGCCAGCCACGTCCTTCTTGAACCACATCAAGCCGCCGTATGTTGCCGCCGTGTTGTCGATGCCTGACGGGTTGCCAGCGTATGCCTTCTCGGCTTCGTAGGCGACTTGGTTGATTTTCTCGTCAGTGAGATTTAGGGCTAGCTCATCAGAAATTGCTTTAGCAATCGCGACCGAACTTGCCGCCGAAGCACCGAGACCACTAAATCCTGGGAGGTTTCCGCCAAGGGTTATAGTCATTGCGACATGTTCAGGTTGAGTACCCATTGCCCGAAGCATTCTTTCAATTGACTCTACTTGCTGGAGTCGCTTCTTCTCTGTGTAACCAACTGATCCATTCCGCTGGTCAATCATGACAATTCCCCTAGCACCTTTCGTGGCTTCAGCAAGGGCGGCCGAATCGAGAGCTGAAACAATTCCGGGTATGCCATGGACTACAAAATGGTCATTGAAGAGAATGACTTTCCCGAAACCCGATCCCTTTCCCATCTGTATCCCTCAAAAGGGATAGCATTGTCTTTTTACATAAAAACATTCCTTGACATTTTCAATAAGTTAAGCTGATAAGTTTTTGAGGGCTCTCCGTTAAGAGAGTTAAATTCATGAAGTGTTCAAGCATTGTTTTGAGCTAGATGCCGTGGGATTTTTGTTCCTAACTTTCTATCTGGCGTTCTCTGAAGTGAAAGGGAAGATGCTCGGCTAATTTATTGGATACGTTGCGTATGCAATGGTTTTCTCAGAAGTTGTTACTAAAGTTGCAGAAAGGCTCTCGTTTGTCATCGTTGCCACTATGCTTCCTTGACTCATTCTTTCTTCAAGGCCCTTCCACTCTAGACAATTTCTATTTATCCTGTTCCAATATGAACTTCAAAAGCACACCCATACTTCGGTCCTCCAGAATTCTGTTCTGCAGACACAAGCGTTTTACATCTTCAAAGGTTCTCCATGTTCTGCTCTCACGGGAGGCGAAAAATTCTCCTTTTTTGGGGCTTGCTTCTCCAACTTCGAATTCTTCCACCAAGAAATAATACAAATCCCAAACAAGGCTAGATCCGGCAGGGGATCTTCTTATCAGTTTTGGGTCTCTAGTGATAAATATCCCTGCTTCCTGTTTAGCCTCTCTTTTGGCTGCTTCTATTGCAAAAGGCAAAATATCCTTTCCAGAATCAAGGAATAATTCATAGTCTTTCAACTTGCCAAAAACTTTGCCGCCTGGCAGCCTGTAATCAAACCCTCCTGTCGCTCCAACTTCAGTGCGCCATTCTTTGGTTAAAAGATATAAAGACCTGTTACGGGTTATCAAAAGTCGGACCCCGGGAGACCTACGAGCTATTTCGTGATTTTCTTTTTCTGGTTTTCCATTGGTTTTCTTATCATCGACTACAAGATAGGGCTTGCTGATTACTTGGAACATTTCGCCTTCAAAGAGAACTGTTTCCTTTCCATTTGGAATCAGTCTACCCATGCAGATTCCCCTCGTCAACTCCTCGTTTTATAGTATTGTTTGGCTGGTTTCTTATTCTGTTTATCATAAGTTCAAGATTTATGCTTTTGCTGCGCTTCATGCGTTGAAGAGGAATCTAAGCTTCCACTTGGTGCAACTCAGCCTCTTCCGAAGGGATATTCTCCCTAAAATCACTGGAAAGGTTTAGTTAATTGAGCAAGGGGTACCTTGATATTAATTGCTAAGACTGCCTCCAATTGTTATGCACCAACGTATCAACAGCTAAGTGCAAATCATCAACGTCCCCTTCGTTGTCTATAACAACATCTGCCTTTTTGACAGTCTCACTGATTTTAAATTCTATCTCTTCCACGGAGTCCTTTTCAAGGAACTCTTCGAACGTATCTGGTCCTCGCCCATCGTTTCGGAGTAAGATACGTCTAAATCTAATCGCGGGGTCTTTCACTCGAACATAAATAAGCTTGAAACTATCGCCAAAATATCTCTTGAAGGTTTTAACGTCATTACACGATCTTATTCCAGAAATGCCAACATCTGTCCATTTATTGTCTAGAATCTTCGTTACTATCTGTTCCACAAAATATCCTTTGCCGTAAGTATTTATATACTCAACTGAAATTTTCATCAAATTTAGCCTGCTTGGATAGATGCTCTTTCTTTTAGCCACCTCAACAATTGGATCTGCCATTGAAAGCTTAACATAACCATATTTTGATCTTAGGTACTCCATTGCCGCGTCTTTTCCGGCACCGCTCAAGCCTACAATTCCGATGATCATCAGTTTTTGATTCCACCCTTGTAAGCTACTGAGAGATGAAGACAATAGCACACTATCAGACTAACCTCTTTATTTCATCATCAATATCTGATTCGATTTTCTTACATCTTTCCAAAAGATCAGGAATTTCTTCTTGTATTGAATCAACGATAATTCTTCGCTCACTGTTGTAAAGATCACTCTCCCATGTAGCTCTCAGCGCACTATAGTTGATGTCGATTTGAAGCTGCACTTTCTTCGACAAGAGTTCCAAGTCAGCGTAGAGTGAACAGATATTACTAATTAGTTCAGGACTGATTATTTCCTGATACTCACCTATAGACAGCGAATTCCATCGGACTAACTCTACGTTGCTGAGCGCAATTCTATCTAACTCCAGGTCTTTTTTGAGAGCTTGCAAAGAAGATATGTTATGGCCAACTTCAGTTTTGATATTCTTCAAGATATAAAGAGCGTTCTTTCTGTTATGCCGCTTTGTGACCAAGCGATCTATGGCCCAACCAGCCGGAATTCCTAAGACAACACCAAATAGCGTGGCGAGGAACTGTATTGCAGCATCTTCTGTTGACATACTAAACACTAAGGTCGTGTTTATTTAAAAGATTTAGCAAGCTATTTCCTTGGCTTCATCCCTTGAAGGTGATACTGGCAAAAATGAAATTGCCAAAGAGTGGAAATAATGATTCCTCCACTTCTCTGTTCAAAGTCCTGCTTCTACCAAAATGAATTGCAATGTTCATAAAGAGTAGACCTTGAAACGATTGTATTTAAAAAGAATTGATTTGCAAAGTTTTAAAAGCATTTCAACACAAAAGGGTTGAAAGGAAAACGATCTTGTCGAATCAAGACATTAGGGGCATCTGCAATCCTCACTATCCTGCTGAACCTTCATGGTTTGTAGGCAGAGATCTGGAAATTGGAAAATTCAAAGAGATGGTAGAAGCCTTAAGAACCGATGGAGCTGAGAATAACCCGATTGTGGTGTATGGTCCTGAGGGAATTGGCAAGTCTTCCTTCCTAAAGAAGGTCAAGAATGAAACGAGCAAGAGTGATTGTCGGGTTGAGATTATTGAGGCCACCCCTAACACGGTACCTACCTTTGTTTTCTGCAAAATGCTAGAAGCACTTAATGAAAACTACCCTGAAAATAAGAGCCAGCAACAGGAAAATTTACGCACGTCACTCGGGCGAACATCCTTGTCCTCGCCTCGAGAAACACCCCTTGATGAGCTAACCAGACGATTGCCTGAAATTGACGATAAACTCTCCAAAGAGAATAAGATACTTGTGTTATTCATTGATCAGTGTGAAAGAGTAATTGAGGACCATGACGTTTGTACTTACATAAATTCAATTGTTCTAACTGTCAGAACTCGCTCAAGAATAATGTTTGGAATCTGCATTGCGGGCAATAAACTTGAAAAACTTCAAGAAAACTGTCCAGAGCTTTGCAGGTTTGCGAACCGATTTGATATTGGTCGCTTATCAATAAGTGATGCAGAGAAGTTATTGAGCTTACGAGTTCACCAACTAGGTATGAGACTTGACCCAAGAGTGATTGACCCTGTTGTAAGACTCTCTTGCGAAATTCCGGCGTGTATTGTCAGCATTCTCCAAAATTTGAGGAAAAAAGCGAATGAATCAGATACTGGTGCCATAGACATCGATGTGTTAAAAGCAATAAAGAGCATTCTTGACGATAAATTCAAAAGCCTCGTCCCAATAGACCCTGACCATTTAAAAGCACTTGAGACCCTTGCAGTAGTGCCAGGTTTGCAAGACACTATTTCGTCGTTGGCGAAGTCAATGCAATGGACTGAGGACAAAGCGAAAGAAGTCTACGAAAAGATCCGAGTTGACAGCGTTTACACCGAGTCACCAATTGTTGAAGTTTCCGGACAAAACGTAAGCCTATGCAACCCCTACTTTGCTGAGTATCTAATAGGAATCTCAAAAGACAATGAGCTAAAAAAGAAAAATCTGGAAAGCTACGGAGCTTTGATTGGTAAACTCGTGACAACTGAAAAAGAGATACCGACTGACTTCCTTCAAATAGTCTTTCAACATGTGGCCCTACAATGTCAAAATAATAACGAAAAACTGACCGATTGCCTTGAGAAAATTGCAGAGCAGCTTCGCGAGTCAGTTCCAAGCGGCAATCCAAGCTTTCAAACAGATGCAGAGACTCTTTACTTTACGATAGTGGAAATGTTTGTCAAACGAGGAGATATGGTCAATGCCAGACTTTGGGCGAAGGAAGCAATCAAATTTTTCTATAAAAGAGAAGACTTCGACGTAGCTCTGAGATTTGAACGCAAACTAGTAAACGACATACTTGTTCCTAGCGGAGAAGACAACGATGTCAAAGCTGAATGCGAGAAAGGTCTTGAACTAGCAGCGGCTGGAGAAAAAACAAACATTGACAGCAAGTCTAATTTTAATGTTCAAGGAGAGATATTCCTTCAAATAGCGGAAACTGAACTGAAACAAAAAAACGAAGACGCTGCCCTTGATCACTTTACAAAAGCAGTTTTCATGTACAGGAAATCTGCCAAATTCTATGAAGATATTGGTGATACTTGGACTGCGTTTAGTCATTCTAACACTGAAAAGCTGATTCTTTCCCATTATCTTAAAAACAGACTGCCTTCGTTAGTCCCGCTATCCGCAGATGCATCCATTCGCAAATTGAGGAAATTGATAGCAGTCGTCGGAGTTAGAGATGCTGGCGTTTACACTATAATTCCCAGCATAGTTTGGTCCAGCCTCTTACAAACGAAATTTCAAAGGGCATTAATAGTTGATTTGGGTTTGAGTCATGAGCTAGTTGACCACTTAAGCAACAAACCCTACAGCGACCTTAAACCTGAGCTATCCCTAGTTGGACTACTGCAAAGGTGGACCAATAACTGGCAACAATTCTTCGATGAAAAGATTTGTGGAATTTCTCGAAATCTAAATTATAGCCAACTATTGAGGAACGGAGATTTCAAAATTGAGCCAAGAAATGAGAGCCCAGATTTGCGACCTGAATATTTGACACGGGTTCGTGCACTCTCAGAGAAAGGCAAGGAACTCTACCTGCTGCCATTGGATACTGATCATCTTGCAGATTATATTCGAGACACAGATGTTCTTAAGCTAAAGAAACAAGAAATCCTGAGACTCATAATTGAGCTAACAAAAACAATTGATCCGGACATTCTTTTCATCACTCGACCAGGATTGCCCAAAGAGGGGCGTTTTGACGATTTAAATTGTTTCACACTCTTCAATGAGATACTTGATCTGGCAGATGATATTATCGTTTGTTGCCGCGGGGATAGCCAAGAGAAATGGGACATGTACTCGAAGCTCGCCTACGCCGTCATTCAAAAACCTTCTTGGAAGCTTAAAACTCACATTATCATCAACAGATGGCTTGATGGAACTACCACAGGAGATCTTGAAGATAGAATTTGTTTCAGACTTCCCAATATCAAAAAATGGGGTGAAATTGTGGACAGAAAGAGTATTCCGTTCCTTGATCTCGGTTTGGATAAACCGACCAAGGAAGATTTGGACTTATCCAATAGTCTTAAACGCATGTGGCAGTTAATTGAACAGCAAAGCGGGAGGATATGTTGATGCCAAAAAAACTGGACCCGTACGGTGTAGTTCACGGTAGATTTCAACCGTTGCACATTGGTCATCTTCACTACATTCTTAAAGGTTTGAAGAACTGCGAAAAACTGATCATTGGAATAACAAACTCTGACCCAACTCAAATTCAGTTTGAAGAATCAGAGCCTAATAGAAACTTGGAGTCTTACAACCCGTTCACGTTCTTTGAGAGATTGACGATGGTAACGTCGGCGTTAGTTAATGATGAGGGCGTTCAAAGCTCGAGGTTTTTTGTAGTACCATTCCCAATTCACAACGCTAATAGATGGAAGTACTATCTTCCCGATAACGCAGTACACTACATCAGTCTTACAACTGAATGGGACAGAACTAAACTATTCCGCATGAGAGAGATTGGTTTTAAGGCGATTGAAATTGGCAGGGAACGGTACAAGGGGATAAGCGGCACAGAAATAAGACAACTTATGATAGAAGGGAAGGACTGGAAGAGTTTAGTTCCAAAATCGGTCGCCGAGATAATTGATAACTTCAATGGCGAAAAAAGAGTTCAAGAACTTGCTCAAAAAGAGTCACGAAAGAATTAGCTGCCTCTGGAACCGCATGATCCGGCTTCGTAGGCGGCTTGGTTAATTTTTTCGTCGGAAAGCAGCATGTTCAGTTCCTAAGTGATGGCTCTTGCGATGGAGACGCTGCTTGCCGCCAAGGCGCCTAGCCCGCTGAAGCCTGGGAGTGACCAGCCGATCCAGATGTCCAAGCCCGTTTTCAGGTCGATTTCCATGGTTTTTATCATGCGTTCGATGGATTCAATTTGCTGAAGCCGTTTTTCTTCGCTGTAGCCTTTGGCGGTTTTGCGTTCGTCACGTACGTTAATGCCCTTTTGTCTTCAGCGTCCGTTGCTGCGTCAATCGCTGAGACGATGCCTGGCGCACCATGGACAACGAAGTGTTCGCCGAAAAAAATCACTTTACCGTAACCTGACCCTTTACCCATATGTGTCACCCATGCAAGGAGCTATTAACACCAATCATATTAAAAACATTTTTTACCGCATCCATAGCTACCGCCTCTTGACGTTCTCAGCTTGGGGGAGGGGAAAAAGGAGTGTTTGGGTGGTCAAGCCGCGTGCCAACCTGCGCTAAGGCAAAAATTCCCTTGGGCAAAGAGCCTCGTCGCCTGTTAGCAGCCGGACCGCCCCAACTGTTGTTGGCAATCCCTTGCTTTTTCTTTCTCGCTCTTGGAGTTACACAGGATGAGGATATAAAATAATGTTGTATCACGTTGTAGTCACAACCGCTCATTTATGAAGAGCCCTGCCACGGCTACCCACCAAGCTTGTCTAACGCGGATTGATTTGGAATAAGGACTTTGAATGTTGATTGCTGTTGCAAAATTCTTATGACTTAACTCGCACACAGAACATTTAGGCACACATTCCCGGCTGAGGTCTCCATTTGAGTGAAGAAATAGACGGGTTGATTGAGAGTAAGGAAGCGGAGCTCTCGTCTCTTCGCATGAGAATGGATGAACTCAGGAAAGAGTTTGCGCGGGAAACAGCGGTTTTCGCCCGTGAATGGTACCGAGAAACCGCGAAGGATTACGTCTCCAAGTACCCTGAAGTAACGTTAGGCCTGTCAGCTGAGAAGATTGTTGCCATGAAAGCGCAGGTTAACATGCTGGTGAAGAGCGCTGAAAAAATTGTTCAGTCAGAATTCGATAATCCCGCTTTATGGTGGCATATGGAGCCGCATCTGCATGAATCTGTCGACCGGTACATGCAGTTTGCTGATAAGTATCCTGAAGTCATTGACCGTGCGGTCCGCCGTGCACTAGGACACCTTGGAATTGTACTGGAGAACTTCGGTTTCCACGTCACAGTCAGCGGCTACACCGGCACCTACTACGAGTTCTGGTTTGAACGTCCGATAAGCGGTCGCGAAGCAGTTCCATGTTACCCTCACCTCTTAAGCTGGACCGAAGACATGCAGAAGACGATTCGGAAATACGACGGGCAGTACGTGGAGGCAGTTAAGATTTATGATGAGATACATCGGCTTAAAGAGGAAAAGAAGAAAATCGAAGCCCTCACACTGTGGGACTCCGTCTAAAAACGGGCTTGCCCTCTTTATTTCTTGAAGCTTACTGCGGCGTAGCCTACGACGCTTGAGTGGTCGCCTGTCACGTCGCCGCTGTTATGGTAGTTGAGCAGCTCCGCCTTGGCGCAGACGCCGCTCGCGTAGGTGATTAGCGCGGTTATCGGCGCGTATCCGCACGCCGTGATGTTGCGTGCCTCTACGGTTTCGTAGAAGCGTTTCGCATCCAAATCCGCGACTGCTTTGAGGGCAGCTTGGTCTTTTTCCGCGGCTTTTTTCGCGGGTTCGTAGTGGGTCATGTCTGAGGAGGCGATAACGACCGTGTTGGTGGCGTCCAAAGCTTCTTCAAGTGCCCTGCCAACCTCGACAGCGGAGTCGTAGTCCTGCATCAAGAAGCAGATGGGAACAATCTTGAATTTGTCGCCGTAAAGGAACTGAAGGAAGGGTAACTGCACCTCGATGGAGTGTTCGTAACGGTGTGCGACTTCGTCTACGTCAATGACGCCGGTTTCCGCCTTTATCTGGTCAGCCAGCGCAGTGTCGACTTCAACGTTGCCAAGCGGCGTCTGCCAGGTGCCCTGCGTCATCATGCTGAGGGCGCTGCCGTAGCCCGTGTGGTTTGGACCCATAAGAATAACAGTGTCTGGTTTGCCGTCTATGGCTAATTGGTAAAAAGAAGACGCCGCCACTGGGCCACTGTACATGTAGCCTGCGTGAGGGCAGATTAACCCGACGATTTTTCGCGGGGTACTGTGAAAGTTTACTTCTGGAAGTTTTCCTGGACCAAGCTTGTGGAGGAAACAACTCTTTATTTGTGCTCTCAACTCTTCGGCGTCGGCTTCATAAAACCGTCCTGCGACCACTGGACGCCGAACAGGAGGCAACTCTTTAGGGTTCCTCCTCCTCTTCGCGTGTGACTTTTGCTTCGAAGTCGTCGATAGTTACCGGTGGGTCCTTGTCTGCGGCTAGTTCGCCTCGTTCGCGGAGCAGTTGCCTTGCTAGAAGCCAGAATATGACGGCTAATGCGCGTCTGCCCTTGTTGTTAGTTGGGATGACAAGGTCGACGCCCGCGAACTCGTTGTCTGTGCTGCACAGAGCGACGATTGGGATGCCGACTTTGCTGGCTTCCTTCACTGCCTGCGCGTCTGCCCGTGGGTCGCTGACGACTATGATTTCGGGGTCGATTCTGCCCGGGTACTGTGGGTTAGAAAGCTGTCCTGGGATGAACCGGCCAACGAGGGGCGTTGCGCCTGTTAGTTTGCAGAACATTTTGATGGGTTCTTGCGCGTACAACCTTGTGGCTGCAACAGCGATTTTGGCGTGTTCGTAGTGTGAAAGGAACTTTGCGGTGACTCTGATTCGGTCGTCTGTTTTCTTGACGTCGAGAACGAAGAGCCCGTCGGGGCGGACACGGTAGATGAAGGGTTCCATGTCCAATGTTTTCATTCTGGTGCCGATGTGGATGCCTGCTGAAAGCAACGTGTCGCGTGGCAGAAGAAGTTCCTCTGCTGGCGGAACCTCCGTCGCTGCAACCTCAACCGCTTCAGCTGGCGCCTCTTCAGCGGCAGGCTGCTCCGCAGCTTCCTCTGGTTGCTGCTCTTCCGCAGTTTGCTCCTCTACAGGTTCTTCTAAGTTTTCCTCTTCGTTTTCTACTGGTTGATTGTCTTTTACTTCGTCTTCAGACATGCTTTCACTTCTCGTTAGCGTATTTTTAAGTCAGCCATTTTGGCTCGGTGCCCAAGGAAATGCTCGATGCGTATGAGCTCGTTGAGTTTGGCGATGCGTGCGCCTTCCACGACACCTGCCTTGATGAGTGGGCAACGGTAAGCCACAGCCAAATGCGCAATGTGCCAGTCGCATGTGTCTCCGGATCGATGCGACACCACTGGGTCGTAACCGTTTCTCTGCGCGATCTCAATCGTCTGCGCCGCGTCGCTGAGCGTGCCTATCTGGTTGACTTTTATGATGATGGCGTTTCCAGCGTTAATCTTAATCCCATTATTTAACCTTTCAGGGTTAGTTGTGAACAAATCATCGCCGCAGATGATGCAGTTTTTGGCTTTGCGGGTTAATTCTGCGAAGCTTTCGTAGTCTTCCTCGTTGAATGGGTCCTCCACGTAGGCGATGTGGTACTTCTCGATCAAGTCAAGAAGGAACTCTAGCATCTCAGCAGTGTCCAGCTTTTTGCCCTCGCTTTCCAGAACGTACTTTTCCTCTTTTGCCTTCCAAAACGAGCTAGCTGCGACGTCAATTCCGAAGCCGCATTCAAAATCAAGTTCGTTCCCGACTTCCTCGCAGGCCTTAGAGATGACCTCAAACGCGTCGATGCTGTCTATGTTGGCGATCCACGCGCCCTCGTCGCTTTTGCCGCCGTTGAAGCTGGTGCTTTTCTTCTTGAGTGAGTCGCCGATTTTGCGGTGAATCTGAGTGTTCGCCGTCTGCGCTTCAACGAAGGTTTCAGCGCCCTTCGGCAAGGCAAGGTACTCTTGGATATCTGGGCTCTTCCCTCTTGCATGTAGGCCGCCGCTTATGCAGTTGCCAAGCGGGTACGGAAGCGTCGTAGCGGCGTTCCCGCCGAGAAATTGGAATAGAAGCAGTCCGTGGCTGTTCGCCGCTGCTTCAGCGTTGGCAAGCGAAATGGCGAAGGCGGTGTTTCCGCCGATGTTCTTGAAATCGGTTGAGCCGTCCAATTCGTGCAGGGTGCTGTCGATTTCCTCTTGGAAATCCGCGTTCAAACCCGCCAGTTCAGGCGCGATTAAATCGTCGACTTTCTTGATGGCTGCGTCGACGCCGCCCTGAGGGTAATAAACCACCTCGGCTTTTCCACGGCTTTTGCCAGCTGGTGCCGCCGCGCGTCCGAAGCCGCCTGTTGTGATGACGTCAACTTCAATGGTTTCTTCTCCGCGGTTGTTGAAAACTTTCCGTGCGATGAGGTCCTCGATAATGGATGACACGGCTCTAAGCCTCAAGCTGGTACAATTTTGTCCCCAGCTTATTTTAGCTTTCGGAAACCGCGTTTTTGGGGGTTGCCTCGAAGTTACCAAGAAAAGCCGTTGTATAAGCCAATAGGTATAATAATTTCACCTTGTTTTTGAGGCGAAAGCTGCGCTATGGCATTAGCCTTGATACCGTTAAGGGTCAGAACTGCTCCTCTGGATGCTGATAATGCCTACCCATAACTGCAAACAGGTAGGTACACATGAAAATGATTGAATTCGTACTCTTGGCGGTCGGCGCGTTGGCAGGCGCTTTTCTCCGTTACGCAATGGTTGCTTCACCCAGAACCATAGGCGGCTTACCAGTCAACGTTTTAGCCGTCAACGTCATCGGCAGCTTCATTCTCGGCTTGTTCTCCGTTCTGGCAGTTGCCTTAAACTTGGACTCGAACTATTCGTTGCTTGTCGCCACGGGGTTCTGCGGCGCCTTCACAACCATGTCGTCGTTCGCGCTGGAAACCAGCAACCTCATGGATAGCAACCGCTATATTCTTGTGGCATTGAACATAATAGCCAACGTCGGGCTGTCGTTAGGCGCCGTGATGGGCGGAAAAGTAGTAGGCAACGAGTTGATGGAGCGGATAGTAAGGTGAGAATCAAGATGTGGAGCGTAACCATACGGTTCAAACGCAACGATGAGCTCGGAGGCAAACGGCTTGAACGCCTCATCATGGAATTCCTGATTAGTGCGGGAGTCAGCGGCGCCACGGTTTGGACAGGCGTCGACGGCTTCGGAAAACGCGGCAAATCCACCTTAAAACTTGAGGGCGTCACCGTTAACATGCCGATAATTATTGAAGTGATTGATGAGCAAGCAAAGCTTGAGCCTCTGCTGCCTGAGCTTAAACGGATCGTCGGTGACAACGGGTTAGTAAGCATCCAAGACATCTACGTAACCTAAGTCAGGCTGGCTAAGCATCTGCACTACTGAGTCGTTTAATTTCTCTTGTCATGTAGAGTTCGGCGAAGAGGGTGGTGAATGAGGCTAGGAAGCTAAGTGCCATACCGAGCGAAAAATAGTTGTCAATGTTGTAGAAGGCTGGAAAGTAAAATATTCTTAGGAAGATGAAGCCGTTGGCTACTGCGCTTGTCACGAATACGGCTGTCAGCACTGACAGTTTCAGGGCAAGCGACATTTTCGATTTGTAGCTGAGCCAGATAAGTGCAAATGCTACGGCGAAAATCAATATGCCGTTAATGATGTGTAGCAGAACGACGGCGCCGTCTGAGTAAGTCGTGAAGCTGAAAGCTGCTTTTGGGATTATGGCGAAGAGGTTCGTCCACATTCCTACGGTGAACTGGATGAATAGAAGCAGCAGTTCGGCAATAATGAGCTTGTCAGCCAAGCTTAAGTTCATAATTAAGATAGCAGCTTCATTTCTAAATAAGGCTTGCCGGTTGGCGCTTGGAGCACCAATCCTTAGTTTTGTTGCTGCCGCGGCGCCCGTCCTGACGACAAAGAAGACCGTTGCACCCGCGCTGCCTTGTCCTTTATTACGTGTTGAAGTATGTTGGTGAGGGCGCGCTGCGCTTAATTGTCCTTTCAGCGATGATATCTTGTTTTAGCTTTCTGCATCAGTGCCGTAACATAACATCATGGTTTTTTTTGGAGTTCATCCATATCTATCCTATTTTTTAAGGTCCTTCTACTCAAAAGTGCACCTATCAACAGAGGAATACCTATAATCAGCAACACAACATGCACTTGTCCGATTGGAAAATAAAAGAGAGCCAAATAGCTCACTATTCCCATCACTGTAAGTCCGCCGCCGGCAATACCTAATCCGGCGAGTAGGCGTTCTTGTGTGCTTGGCAGTTTGTTACCGTTTTTGGCAAGTTTCCTGTAGTCAATTCCCAGCTTGGTTAATGCAACCATAGAAGCAATCATTGGCGAGGCTACTATGGAACCGGTATACCACGGTTGACCGTCAATTGTCGGGAGCCATAATGTTGCCAGTCCAAAAGAAAATACGATAACAATACTAGTTACAGCTATTGCGATGTATTTTCTTGCCAATAACAGAAAGCCTGAGGATAATCCTAAAACGGAAGCTACTACGCTCAAGATTCCAATATAGAGGCCCGAATAGAAAACATGTACATCACTAATTCCCGGTCCTTGCGGAATAGGAATTATATATAAGGACACAAGGGTAGCTCCGAAGAGAGCTGAGATAAGTGAGGTAACAATTATTAAGCCAGGTGCCCAAAAAGGAACCGTAATACGCCAGCTCGGTTTCTCTACACCTTTTGTACTTTCGGTAAAGCTCACAGTAGGTTCCTTCGGGAGCCAGCCTCGGGTTTGTTTTTTCACATTTGATTTGTTTGTCATGCATTCAACTCCGGGATAAGTTGACTGAATATAATGTGTGCCAATTTTGCTGGGTGAATTTTTTCAGCATCGGTGATTTCTATTCCTCTTTCTTTGGCGATGTCCATCAGGTACCGTCTGGTCCGTTTTAGAAAGGTTTGGTCTGTTACTTCTTCTGGGTTGTCGTGCCAGTACCAGACTTTAAGTCCATGGCTAGTAGTGTAGGTTACTATTGCTTTACGTTTGAGTCCTGGGTGATAACCCAACAGTATGGCTTCTTTGGGGTACAGTTGTGTAACTTGGAGGTCGTTTGTTTTTGCGACCTGCAGAAGGGTTGTGGAAAGCTTGGCTTCGGCTGTTAATCTTGTTTGGTTGACGTATTGTCTTGTGGTGTTGAGTTTTTCGGCAATTGCGGAGACTGAAAGACCCTTGGCTATAAGAGACCAAATTGCCATTTGCCTAGAACTCAGGGGTGCGGTCATCGAACAGGCGGTTTTCATATTGTATCCCTTTTGTGCACAGTCAATTGTTTACGTTGTAAATAATTAAGTGTTTACAACTATTTATTCTTTGTTATAATTAAAACGGCAAAGTGAACAAATTCACCCATGCTGCTCAACTAAATCCCGATTGCCAGCTATGCTGAGCGCGCGCTAGGGTCTCGTGTTCATCTTGTACCGCCAGGACTCACCTCCTAAGCTGGGGCTAACTCACTTGATACAAAACCTCCTCTCAAAATAAGCTTTTTAATTTCGGGACAAACCAGCGCCCGCTAACGAACCAAAAAGCTTCTAACCCGCTAAAACTCGCTTGTAAGCCTGTCGAAAAGGGCTTTGCACTTCGCAATTTCCTCCATAGGCGTGCTATGGTGCAGCTCAAGCGTTATCGGACCAGCGTACCCGTACCCCTGTAGCTTAGTCAGGAAAGAAGTGAGCTCAACATTGGGTTCGGTAAATGGGGCATGAGATTTGTTTGCCATGTGAACGTTGCAGACGCGTGGTCCATACTTGTCGAGCAGTCTGTTTGTCTGTTTGGTTTCCAGTGCGTGACACAAATCAAACGTTATGCCCATGGTGCCATCGTCGATGACTTCGAGGACTTCTTCAAGCTGCTCCACATTCTTGCCGAAACCAGTCGACGTCCAAGAAAGGTTTTCCAAAGCCAGCTTGATGCTCAGCTTCTTCGCGAACGGCTTGATTTCGTCGTTGAAAATCTCGTTGAGGCATCTTTCCCGCAGGTTGCGCGGCATCTTCTTGGACACGTTAGAGTGCACGGTCATAAGTGGGACGCCGAGGGCGCGGGCGCATTCAAGCGAGATTTTCCCGTAGTAAATTGCCTGATGCACCTCTATGGGGTCTTTCACGTGAAGAATCGCTGAGTGAAGAGTCAAACACTTTAAGCCTGAGGCGGCGAGTGCTTTCTGCTCACGGTAAACATCTTTGTCATGTTCTTTTTTAATGGCTTTCATGTTAAACTCTATGTTTTCGAAACCGAGCTGTTTCACGGCAGCAAAGTTGTCATTTATACTCATCTTGCTAAAAATTCCATTGGATAGGCTTAGCTTCACGTTTCAACCGCCGCTTCTAGTTACCTGTAAATTTTAAGACAGTTTAAGATAAACAAGTCGGTTAACTCAGCTTTTTTCAAGGGTCCTACATTAATATTGCCCGCGGGCTGAACAGCCCAGAAAAACATTGTAATCCCTCAGTCAAGGTCTTTTGCAGTTACACGAATTAGGCTTCATCCTTATATGGACAGATGCCTTCAGAAATTTGGCGGGGCGCAATGGTTATTTTTCAGGTTTTTCCAATACTACTTGACGGTGAGCACCAACGGTCGAGATTAAAATTCGCTTCTTCACTAGTCTCAGGGAGATCGTGAACAAGAGAGAGGAAACTTTGATTTTCCCATCGGGTGAACCCGTAACGGTCAGCTTGGTTCTTGAAACGATCAGCAGAAAATACGGCGCGCCCTTCAGGAGCTACATTTACGACTCCAAGTCGGGGCAGCCCAAGAACTTCCTGCAGTTCCTCGTCAACGGAAACAGCACCCAAACCCTCCGCGGCTTGGAAACCGAACTCGGAGACGGCGACGTGCTAGCAATCCTGCCACCAGTAGGCGGCGGGTAAGAAGAATCAGTTTAACCTCTTAGCGCTGAGCCTTCGACCACTTTTGCACTTATTCTGGTTCTGCAACGAATTTTCAGCAGAAGTCTATCCTGAGGTCTACATGACGCCTGCCCAGAACGGGATCTTCTTCCGCATCAAGTTAACGTATTCTTTAAGCACGTCTTGCTCCTCAGCGGTCAAGTCGTCCAGATGCGTCGAAAGCAGCGCCTGCGCATCCTTTTCAGGTACCTTCACGAACAAGACATCCTTCTCGAACACGTGCCTACCTGCAATCGGCTTATCCATTGAAATCGCTACTTGTGCTCTGACCTTCGCCTCAGGTACGGCTTTGCCTTGGTCTTGGATCTGCTGTATATCGCCCAAGTCGTTGCCGTCTTCCGCTCGGATTAACCCGTACCTTGGCTGCAGTCGTCCGCCAAGTACTTCTACGCCGACGACCAAGGGCTTTGCACGATGGAAGATGCAGCCCGGCAAAACCATGGCTTTTCCAGGTTTCACCAACGCGTCGAATTCTGCCTCACTCTTGGCTTCCCTTTTCTGCTTTGCCCATTGGACGTAGGCGTCGACGAGGTTGTAGATGATGGGTTGGTTGAAGATGGGGATGCCGTTGGCCGCTGCCTCGGTCTCTGCGTCGGGTAGGGTTTTAACGCCGAACGCTATTATGGCTGCAGCCAGTGGTTCATGGGTTTTGACTACTGCGGCTTCGATGACGTCGCGTTTGCTGATGTCGCCGACGTCGGCTATGCGGACTTGGACGTTGTTGGCTTTGAGGATTTCAGCCAAGGCTTCAAGAGAGCCTAACGTATCGGCTTTAACGATGACGCCGTCGACTTCAGTTGTAATCCTGACTCGCCCGACTTCTTCCGTCACCTGCAGTGCGTACTTAGCTGGATCTTCACCCTGCGGAACAGCGAAAAGCGGAGCACCCGCCAAAGCGCCCTCCAAGTTGGACGCCACAACCTTGACCCCTGCCGAGGCGTAGACGCAGTCGACTGATGTGAACTTGTCCCGAGGGTCACGCATCTCATCCAACGGCTTGGGAACCAGAATCACGCGGACCCGCGTTGTGATTGGTCCATCTTTGCCGCCCACAACAACCAAGTCATCGCAGTGCAGCGTCCCGTCGTAGACGATTGTGTTCAGAGTTAAGCCTAAGCCAGGTTCCTCCTTGACTTCCAGCACGGCGCCTTTCGCGGCGCCCTCGGTTGTCTGCAGTTGCTTCTTGAGGAACTGCTGGGTCAAACCGACGAGGACCATGACGAGTTCGGAGAGGCCTTCGCCTGTTTTTGCACTTGTCGGCACCAATGCGACGTTTTGCGCGAAGTCTCGGATGTGGTCAAAACGGTCGGTCTTAAAGCCTTGTCGGCTGAACTCTCCTATGACGTTGTATAGGCGGTTGTCGAGTTCTTCGCGGACGAAGCTGGATTGGGAAGCGTACGACTTCAAGAAGGGCGTGGATTGCTGTGGGTTCCAGCCCGGGATCCTGTCGATCTTGTTGACTGCGACGAGAAAAGGCGTCTTTCGAGCCTTCAAGATTTCTATGCACTCGTAAGTCTGCGCTTCGAAGCCTCTGAGCACGTCGACGACGAGGATGGCTATGTCGGCGACGCTGCCGCCTCTTCGCCGCAGATTCGTGAAGGCTTCATGTCCGGGAGTGTCCACGATGAGCAGCCCAGGAATCTCGATGCCTGTCTTGAAATTCGAAAGCAAAGGCCCGATGAGTTGCTTTAGAGTTTCAACTGGGAAGAAGCTGGCGCCGATGTGCTGTGTCATTCCGCCTGCTTCGCGGGCCTGCACGCTGGTTTTTCGCAATTCGTCCAGAAGTGAGGTTTTGCCTGCGTCTACATGTCCAAGGACGCAGACGATGGGTTGGCGTATAGGCATTATCTTGCGCTTCCTTACAAATTATCCAATGTGTTAAAATGTTCTTAGGGTTTATAAATGATGGTGGGCGCCTTGCCCCAAAGGGGTTCTCAGTACTGAAGCCAATAAAAATCGACGAGTGCTTGTTACCGATTTACTCTGTTGGTCTCACAAGCAGCATGAACAAGCCGATGGCAAGCAGGATAACGCTCAGGACGCCGAAGAACAGGCTGAACGCGCCAAGCTCACTTGAACCCGTGCTTGTAGCTGTAAAGTAGAGCAGTATTCCGCCGATGACTATCACGATTAAGCCGAAGAATTTCTCGGCAAGCGATGCCCAGAATGTGTCGCCTTCTTCACTCATACCTGCTTCGTCCTCTCTCTCCGCTTTATTGGCTACATTAAACAAGAGGAGTGTTATAAATTATTTGTTGTCAACCAAGGCACAACCTTTTTGGCGGGTGCGGCCAGAAAAGAAACCAGAGCGACCTGCCGCTCCCGAGATGACTTCTGGTCCAGAAGTAGTAACGACTCCAATTATGTAGGCTTTTTAGTTCTTTAACTTCGTCGGCAAGTACTCATCAACAATGTAGGTTAAACCATAACGGGCGAAAGCTTCAAGTTCCGTCTTGCGCCTGATTTTGAGGAAAGTCTTGATTTCTCGCTGCCAGACAGGGTCGTTTTGGTATCTTGGATCCTTTTGCAGCTCGTAAAGCCGTTTGATGTCAACTTCATCCAAGGGATCCGTAGGTAGCTTGTATTCGATGATGTCGCTTGCCCATACTCCGCTCCAAACTGCGTCGGGAGTGTTCAGGTCGCGGAGATGTGCTGCGTTAGCTGATCCTGAAATGATGACTTGGGCAATGTGCATTCCCCATGGATCGCCGTCTGTGAGAATGTATACTGGCAGGCCAAGTTCGTCGTGGAGCCTGCGGATAAAGCTTCGGGTCTGTCTTGGCGCTTGCCCACCGCACGCGATGAGCAGTGACTTGTGTTTGCTGTGAACGTTTTCTTCGATGAACCTGGTGAAGAGTGCGCCTTTCTCGATAGCTATGACTTTGTTAGCGCTAGTTTTTATGAACTCTGCTGAGGTTACCGCTGGGCCAATAAGTACGCCATCTGGGTGGCTGGTCAAATTTACTGTTTTGCCTTCGTAACCAGGGACAGTGTAGCCGATGTCGAGGTCGCCGAAGATGGCGCTGCGTTCTTCGGGAAAGATGTTGAAGTCTTCCCGTGCAAAGCCAGTGAGGGTTTCTAGGTCCGTGATGATGTTGTTTGATTCTTGCTGGTCAGCAAAGGTCATCTCGTAGGCTTGCGCGGAGTAGTAGACATCTCTTAAAGTTGAAGTTTTGCGCTGGCTAGTAAGTTCATTGCTGAACATTGCCACCCAAGCAAGCTGTGTGAAAGGTTTTATGTGGCGGATGTTTCTGGTGCTTCTGTCAACGCTTTTTTCTCCAAGAATATATTGGCGCAGGGTTGGGTCGTAAGTGATGTTGTCGGTGCCACGGCTGGGCATGGTGACCGCTGGGAAAACGCCTTGGTCAAGCTGTTTGTACATCGAAGCGCCAAAGCCCTTCAGTCCATTGAGGACTTCTTGTCTTTTTTCGGTTACCTTAGCTTTCTTCTGCGCCATATTTCTGCACACTCTTCAACAATTTTTCAATGTTAGGTTGCTTGGTTTCGCCAGCAAGCGTGGTTGAGAATTCAGCGATTTTAGGCAGGTACTTGCTGAAGATTCCCAACCGTTTCTTCTCATTGTGTACGTGTTCTTGGCGGCTCAGGAAATGTTGCAGTTGCCTTGCGACTTCCCGGAGCGCGTTTGCTTCTTCTCGGCGGACTTCAGGGCGGTCAGCAATAAATTCTTTACCAACCGTTTTGTAGGGCACTTTTGTACTGCAGATATGAATGACGATGGCGATGGGCATGTCTGGGGAGACCTTGTAGCGTCGCCAGTTCATGGCAGAGATCACGCGGTAAGAAACGTCGCTTGCCTCATCGTACAGCAGGGGAATCTTGTTGGCAAAGCGGTAGATGACAAAGCTGCCTCGTTTAGGCACTTCGCCGCCGTAGGCAATCGCCATTTCAACGATGAAGGGATGACCCGCATAAGTGGATGGTTTACGCTGGTGGACCACGAGATACTCTGGCTTTAGCTCTTTCTCGACTCCTGCCCTCAGGAGTTCCTCACCTAAGGGTGAAAGGCAACTTGCGTCTGGCGGCAAGAAATCCCTGTATTTTTTGAGGTTCTGAACCAGCCGCACGATTTCCTCATGTGAAAGCCTCTTCGGGCTCTTGGTGGGGCTTAGCTGGCTGAACTCCAAGAATTTCTGCGCTGTTATTTCGCCGACGCGATGGAATTGACCCTTCAAAAAGTCAGCCATGTTGTTGTCGGATGTGATTTGGATAAGGCGTTGAACCAACTCGACGTCTACACCGTACGGATGGGGCAGGGTTTCCTGGGGGGGCTCGGGCATCGCGGTGGTGGCGCGGGTGAACTTGTAGAGCCTGCCTTTGGGATCGACGAACGTGAGGTTCGCGTATGGGTTCACCATTGCTGTCTGTTTGAAGTAATCGAGAATCTTCGGCATCGCCCGCAGGTAGTCGCCTTCGAGGCTGAACTCCACGATGGTGCCGCGCCAGTTGTCCTTGTTGATGGTTACTTTGCGGTCGAGGATTATTGGGCGGTTTCGCTGGATGTCAATCATCAACTTGAAAGTGTAGATTTTGGATTGACCCGTGCAAGATGTGATTAAGGCTGGCTGGTGGGTGGTTACTTGCCCGTAGAGGACAGCCATTTTTCCGCCTAAACCGAAGGTGCCTCGGGTCTGCTTAAGCTTGTATTTGCTGCTGTAGAGCACTTGACCGAAGGCGGAGGGAATAAAACGCGGCTGGATTCCGCTTCCGTTGTCTTCCACCCGAAGCTTGTAAATCTGGGTGTCCTTGGTGGCTTCTCCCTCGAATGACAGGCGGACGTAAATATCCGGCGGGATTTTTTCGGCTTCAGCGGCGTCAAGAGAGTTTTCCATCAGCTCGCGGATGGCCGCGAATATGGCTCTCGAAGGGTTTGTGAAGCCGGCGATGTCGCGGTTCCTGTAGAAAAAGTCGCTGGCGGAAATCTCTTCGAAGGTTGCTTGAGCCACTTGCTGCTTACACCACTCTTTCCCTTTTTTCTCCCTTTCGAGTGCTTAGTATATTTGCCTCTTGTTTTTTAAGTTAACTGCACCCTAATAAGAAAAGCCTTGATTTTTGAGTTATGTTCTTTCCTAAAAATGATTATTTTTGCTTTAAAAATGTATAAAATGTGAACTGCTAGTTTGATGAGTGAAAATGGCTTGAAAACAGCCCGGTGACCTATTTTTTAAGTGATTCTGGCTTGGTTGTTTTTGTGTAGTAGTATTCGCCTATGCCTTTTTGGAATTTGTCCATCTGGGAGTCGTCCTTGTTCACTCTGGGACGCATGGTAACTGAGTCTCGGCGGAAAGTTATGTCCATCTCTTTGAGGAACGTGTTCATGCCCTTCCTGAGGCTGGTCGGCTGGTTAGCTGTGCCGCTCACGCCAGGTTCGCCGTTGAAAACCATCAAGCGGTCAGCGATGAAGTCCTGGGTTACGACGTCATGTTCAACAACGAAGGCTGGGATGCCATGAGCTTCCACGACGCGCCTTAGCGTTTTCGCCATGTTGAGGCGCTCTTCCACATCTAGGTAGGCGCTTGGTTCGTCGAGAAGATAGAGGTCGGCTTTGCGGCTGAGGCAGGCGGCGATGGCGATTTTCTGCAATTCTCCTCCGCTAAGCTCCATAACGTTGCGGTCCATCAGAACCTGAAGCCTCAATGGCTGGGCAATCTCGGTTTTGTACCAGCTAGACGTGAAATTCTCTTTGGCGACACTCATCAGCAGTTCCTGAACAGTGCCCGTGTAATCTGGCGCGATGTACTGGGGCTTGTAGCTGACGGTTAACTCGCCGAACTTTCTCTTGTCATCCGTTTCCTCCACGCCAGCAAGAATCTTTACAAAGGTTGTTTTTCCGATGCCGTTTGGGCCGAGAATGCCAACGATTTCGCCTATCTTGATTTCGCCAGGTTCGATTGAAAGCTTGAATTTCTCGAATGACTTTTCCATGTGGTCCCATTTCAGAAGAGGTTCTCCCACGATAGTGCCCGCGGTCGGCGGCTTCTCATGGAAAACGATGGCTTCTCTGCGGAACATTATGTTCTCGTCTGGGATGTAGCCTTGGAGGTAGATGTTGATGCCTGTTCGGACTCCGTGTACGTGGGAAACGACTCCGTAGACGGCTGGTTCACCGTAGAAGAGGCAAATCTGGTCAGACAGGTAATCGATTATTGCTAAGTCGTGTTCGGCGACGATGATGGTTTTCTGCTGTTCTTTAAGGCTGCGAATCGCCCTCGCTACGACAAGTCTCTGTTTTACGTCCAAGTAGCTGGACGGCTCATCAAAAAGGTAAACGTCAGCTTCGCGGCTCAAGGCTGCGGCAACGGCTACCCGTTGAAGTTCTCCGCCGCTGAGAACATCTAGGGGTCTATCCCATATCTTGGTGAGTTCAAGCTCTTCAGCGATAGCTTTCAGCTGTTTTCTTTCATCGACTTTGTCCAGCAAGTCGCCGACTTTACCAGTAACCGCCTTGGGGATTTTGTCAACGTACTGTGGTTTGCTGCTGACTTTAAGCTTCTTTTCACTCATCTTTTGGAAGTAATCTTGAAGACTTGAACCTCGATAAAACTGGATTATCTCAGGCCAATCAGGTGGGTCATTGAACCTGCCAAGGTTCGGCTTAAACTCGCCCGAGAAGACCTTAAGGGACGTTGTTTTGCCTATGCCGTTCTGCCCAAGCAAACCCAGAACTGTTCCCGGTGCAGGCATAGGTAAACGGAATAGTTTGAAGCTGTTTTCGCTGAAGCGGTGGCTGCAATCTTTCTCCAGCTCATCTGGAAGGTTGACGATGCTGATGGCTTTAAAGGGGCACTTCTTAACGCAGATCCCGCAGCCGCTGCACAGGCTTTCGGATATGACTGCTTTATTTCCCTCTACTCTTATTGCTTCCACTCGGCTGCGCACCATGGGGCAGAAGCTCACGCAGGGCTGACTGCACTTTTTGACTTTGCACTTGTCTTTGTCGAGTACGGCGATTCGCGTCATGGCTAAACGTCCATTAATGAATTAAACTAGTAAGTAATAAATTTAAAACAAAAAATCAGTTGACCACACGTACCTATGCATTGTCAAAAGCCTAATAGGCTAAACGCAAAAACAAGACTTCGCCAGAACAGGCGATTTAAAAGAAAAATACAATAAAGTTGGGCTCAGCGGTTAATTTACCATTCTTCTTCTTCCCACTCTTCATCTTCGCCTTCTTCCCATTCATCTTCCTCTTCGAAGACCATCTCTAATTTCACCTCCATACAACACCGTATAACCTACCCTACCCGCGCGGTAGTTTAAACATTTAGATTCGTCAAATGTCGTTAATAACCGACGTAGTTTAAGGCTAAAACATGTTTTCTGCACCGTTTTTTCTACTAAAAATTAAAGTCGTATATCAGCCATAATTGTTTATATACAAAAAGAAACTAGTCGAGAGCAGGAGCTATCAAAATGAGAAAATCCTTCAAAATGCTCCTCGTTGAGGCATAAAAAGCTCAGTTAACTGGCAACACCGCGGGTTATAGCGTTATTGTGGTGGGCGGACCATTCTACGGAGACTGATTAACTGCTTCAATTAAGCTATCTTCACAGCCTAAAGCCAAATCAAGGCGTGAAGGTCGGTGTATTTGGAAGCGTAGGGCTTTCAAGTACACCCAGCGATGTGTCTGCAATTAAAAACTCAACTCCCGCTCTTCAAACAAAGGCACTCTATCAAACGCTGTATTTGTTAAAATTAGACAAAGTGAAAACCTGATCACAAGAGCACAATACTTCGCAAGCCAACTCATATCCTAAAGCTCTCTATTTTTCCTTTTTTCCCTCTTTTTTGCATAATAGATAAATTTCTCAATGGCTCATTAGAAGGGCGGGATGATGTGAGGCGACGGCTTCGAGCCTTGCGCTGTGAGAAATCGTCAATTATCGCTGACCCAAACGGACAGGAAAATAGGGCATAACGCATTTTTTCAACTGTTTTGAATGTTGAAAAACTATTTTATGCGGATTGGTGAGCTCGGTGGAGCATGTTGTATTGAGGTAAAGACAAAAATAACCTGTCTGCAATTTTACAGTGAGTGAACCCCGTTATGATTAATGACTTTAACCTTGTGGCGACCACTTCAAGGGGCAACGAGCGCCCCATGTGTAACGAGCTGTTTTACCTGCTCAAAGAGGCACTGAGCGACCCCGAGCCGAAGACAAGCAAGACAAAGATCAGGGGGTTAATTGTCGCCAAAACCACGCTGGACCCATACGTCGCGATCGAGCGGTTGCGTGCCCTATTGAAGGAGCGCCCCTACGAGTTCCGTTACGCCCTAAGAATCTTTCCTATCGAGCGGGTTGTCCCCACCGCTTTGGAAGAGATAAAGAGGGTTACGGAGGAGTTGGCGGGCAGAATTGGCGAACAGGAGACTTTTAGGGTAACGGTTGAAAAACGCTTTACCACGCTTCACTCCAAAGACATCGTTGAAGCGGCTGCCTCGTCGGTTAAGCGCAAGGCGGACTTGGAGAACCCCGACCACATCTTGCTAATCGAGGTTTTTGGAGCTTTGACGGGCATTTCACTGCTTAAGCCCAGCGACATCTTGTCCGTGTTGAAAGAAAAAATGGTTTAGCCGCTAAAGCTGTGTCGCCAAAAGGGCTACGCGCTCAACGATGAGGCTGACAACCGCGTTATCTTGATTTTCCTTCTCCATCACTGCCTCGATTTCTTCGCCTTTCACTTGGAAAATCTCCTTGATTCTTCGACGTTTATCGTCAGATAGTTCCAGCACGGATTCATCGGGTTCCGAGCCGACGCAGACGCTGATTTCCCCGAGCAAAGTCCGGATTTCTGAGGGTTTCTCACCGATTACCGTCGCTGCCATGCGAGTGGTTTGGGGTTTGATGCCACAGCGATCGATTGCCTTCTGTATTTGCCTCTGTGCGGATGCGAAAAGCATGGTTTCAACGGCTAAGCTTTTGGAAATGTTTGTTCCGTTCCCGAAGGCTTGCAGCGCATTCAGGACGGCAAATTGCAGGTGGTCGCGGGTTGCAATTAGGTCTGCGTCGAAGAACTGAAGGTCAAGGTCTTGGCGGGCGTTCCTTCTGTGGGCTTTTAGGAAGGCTTCTGCATCGGGGAATTTCACTTTTTTGAAGCCTGTTATCTCCACGTATTTGCTGTATTCTCTTATGAATTGCAGCATTACACGTTCTTCTCTTCTGGTTTGAGCAGCCTCTGAGCCAGCTGCTTGGACATTCCTGCTTTCACGAGGTTCGCGACCTCACTCTGCAAAGAGCCTTTTCCATCCATCTTATGCGTGATTTTCGTCAGGGTTTCTCGGGCTTCCCATGGGAAGACGATCCAGTGGCTTGTCTCCTTCTCAAAATAGTCGGGCATCGTTATTGTGCCTGGTTTGCAGTAGATAGTTGCTGTCTTAATTTCCTTGGCGCATTGTTCCTCCAGATGCTTCTTGGCAAGCTGCAGGCTTCTTCCGCCGTCTGAAACATCGTCTACCAGAAGAACCTTCTTGCTGGTCAGCTGGGTGTGGAGGCACTGCTTCAGGATGGGCTCCTTGTTTCTCGCGTTGATGCCCGTGTAGTACTCGATGGTGATTATGGCGAAGTCCCGTGTTTCCAAGAGATCCGCCAAGATACGAGAAGGCACCAATCCGCCTCGCGCTATGCCAACGATGATGTCGGGCTTGTAGCCGTCACGCTGGATCTTATGAGCTTGATTCAGAATCATCTCATAAATCTGACCCCATGACGGAACTTCGTACTCGATTTTAGCAGTCACACTCTGCGCCTCAACAGAAGGATGAATTACAACCTATATTAGTTAAGTTTAACGCTGCCAAGATTTTTGTCAATCCGTAGGTTATTGCACATTTGCGGGGGGATGAAGCCCCACCTTGTAACATCTAAACCCGCGGACTCAAAAACATCAGAGGCTTTATTGTTTTCAATTCCGTTTTGATGGTCGAATGTTTGACCTTTAACCATTTTGTCGCTGGCTTGAAACAATTTTATAAGCAAGTTGCGTGTTAAGTGTTTTCGGAAGGTATGCGTCTGCAGAAATGTTTCATAAATCGTAATATAGTTTAAAAGCAAAAGACGCTAACTTTAGTTTAACAACAAATGAAAGGATAAGGAAAGGTGTTAAAGAAAAATGGCTAAGAATGAGGACGAGAAGATCAAGCACATATTAACAGACCCCAAGTTGTCCGCAATTAAAGCTATGCTCGAAAAAGACCACGCCATCGACTGCCTACTACTGCTCTACGCGGGACGCGGAAAATGGAAAGAGGCCAAAGACTTCATGCGCAAAAACAAACTCACACTAAGCGACGGAACATTCCGAGCACGAATGATCGAAATCGAATCGCTGGGTTTAGCAAAAAGCGAACGAATCGACCCGCTCAAAAAATACTACCTGAAAACCGAATTCGGCGAAAAAATCGCAAAGCTTCTTCTCGAGTTTTTCGACCAACTCGGCGCTTAAACCCGGCCCGCAATTTTTTTGCTTCTGTCCCTACATATTTTTTAAGACAACACCACTGAAAAGTGGGTGTGGTTAAGGTCTCGCCTTGGTTTGTTCTGGGTTGTAGTTTTGTACAACACATATATTATATTGTGTAGTAAGTCATAATATTTATTAATGTTGCGAATGGAACGTATATTCCAGTGACCCAAAGGAGGGTAAACAAACAAATTGAACTTCAGGAAATTTAAGAAAAATGCAAAAGCACTAAGCCCCGTAATCGCAACAATCATACTCATCGCCGTGACCGTCGCAGTCAGCGTCGTCGTAGCAGCATGGATGGGAGCATTAACCATAGGATTCATGGGCAACTCAGAGCAGGCCTCTATTACGAACACCGTGTTAACAAACAATGCTGCTGGAGGCGGCGGTAGCGTTGCCTTAACAGTTCAAAACACAGGCTCTGCAACAGTGACAATAACCTCAGGAACTGTAGATGGAATTTCGTGGACCTTGGCTGCCTCAGTACCGATCACGAAAGGCGGCTCAGCCACTGTAACACTCACCACCGCAACTGGTACTCCGTTTGCTAACTCTGCACAGTACACGATAAAACTGATGACTGCCAAAGGCAACACGTTGACAACCCAAGCTTCGTACAGCTCTTAAGCCGCTCAGTCAGCGCAATTAGTTTGGAATGTTCGGGGGTAGGTGAAATTTGCTCACCACTTTTTTCCTTTCTCTTTCAACCCTTTTGGAGGCACATAACGTATGGTAACTCAAATACAAGAATACAATTCTGCTCAGGCAATAGCTGAGGCGCTGGACAAAGAACTGTCCGAAACTAAAAGCGTATTAGGCGAATACCTGCGTCGACTGGATGAAATCCGCACCTTAGCGGAAAAGTCAAAGAAGGTCCGCGAAGTCGTCATGAAGCTCGCGGGCAAAAAAACCACTGTGGAGAACCCCAGCGAAATCACAGTTGGCACTCTAAACATCGTTTTAGACGCCAACGCATTCCACGAGTTAACCGCCATAGAAGCGGTTGTCCGCAGCTATCAGGAACGGCTTCTTGTTCTGCAGAAGGTTCGGGAAGCTTTGAAGTGGCTGGATCAACTCGGCGATACAGAGGGCCTCAAGTATCTCGTGCTGGAAGACGAAGGCATACCAGAGCGTATCCTCTTCAAGATAAGTTGAGCCCGTCGGCTGGCTGGTTGCAAAAAGTGGCCGAAGACTCTTCAATCACGTTGCAAACAGTGATAGAGGAATTCAAAAACATAAGTCCCGAACTCAGCAAAGCCTTCATTTTCAAGAGAGACGGCGAAATAATAGCTAGCATCGAAGACAACGTAGTTAATGACCAAGCCAAGAAAGTCGCTGCCTCCTTCGACGAGATAGCAAAACAATCGGAGGTAATAGGTGGCGTTGAAATGCTGAGTATCCAAGGCGTAAACAGCCAACTCAAAATTACATCCACTAACAACCGATACTTGGCAACTGTTGCATCTCGTGCCGCCGACGAAAAAATGGTCAAAGCATTAGCCTACGTCATCGTGCCAACCGTCATCAAACTTCTAGATCAAATTGACTCTGGTGGCAAGCCGGCGGACCAAGTTCAAGCTGCGGTTAAAGAAACTGGAACGCCAACGCAGTCACCCGAAGAACCAAATCAAGTGAGTTTTCCCAGTATTCCAGCGGCGTCCTCTGAACAAGTTATTCCTAAGCCGCCTGTAAACCAGTTCATGGTGGAGAAGATCGGGGGTTTACTTGTCGCCTCGGACGTGGTGCGCATAAACACTGAGCTAGTCCATAAATGGAGCGAGCTCTACGGCGACAGAGAAATCACTCAAGTAAACGTTGAAACATTAGAGGGCAAATCAGTCGTATGCAAGTTTAAACCCATGAAGGAAGCCGACGGCAGCGTCAGAGGAATAATACAGATCCCTGAAAGGATTCTGCAGACCCTCGGAACAGGCGAGGGCAAACTTGTGATGGTTAAGCCATTCGTATCCACGTAGAAGGAGCTGAAAAGTTGAATCAGAACACAGTCGCCAGCCAAGCGGATTCCGCATCAAAAAACGCAGTCGCCATAACCGCCACGGATGGGGAAGACCCAGCTTTTGCAAGTTTGGGTGCAAGTCTAGCTGAGATAAGGAAACTCAAGGGCGTGACTGGCTACATAATGCGTGGTAGCGCTTCGGCGTTGCTAGATATATCTGAACGTGGCAAGATAAGCCAATACGCCATTCTGTCCTATCAAATGCATGAGTCTTGCGTGGAAATTGCTAAGCAACTAAGCGTGGCTGAAATTGAAAGCGTCTTGGTTGAGGGCAAAAACCAGAAGGTCCTCCTGATGAAGATAGGGGAAAACAAGATTAGTGTCTTCATGGAGAAGGGCGCGAATCACGTTTGGATCATCAAGCGAATCTTGATTTAGGCAGATAGCCAAACTTGTCAGAGGTGGAAAGTGCTTTAAAGCAATTCCGCATAGCACCTAACTGTGGATTAGTTTGCCAAGAGAATTCATCTTGTTCTCGCGTTTGGGAAGAACCGACTCGTCGTTTCGCAGCCTGCATGATGCGGGACGCTTAGACATCGCCTACGAATGCATAGTAGCCAGTCTTTTTCTCTCTCACAGCTTACGTAGAGATGTGACCTTCCACGCCGTCTTGAACGGTCCGCCGAAGCCGCCGCTACATCTGAAGATAGAAGGAGAAACGCTGTACGACGTGCGAACGGATGTGGACACATGGCAGCAGATCCTAAGGAAAGTCATCGCAGGCAAATCCCACCCCGGCATTAGCGTCGACAAGACAAGCTTCGAAGCCCTCCTCAAAGCTGAATGCGCAAACCGCCGCGTCTACGTTTTGGAGGAAGGTGGAAAAAACGTCGATGGCTTAGATCTTGCCGAGGAAGCAATCTTCGTGCTCGGCGACCATGTGGGTTTACCCAAGAACGTTGAGCGGTTTGCGCTCAGGTTCGGCGAAAAGGTTAGTTTGGGCAAGCAGCCCTACTTGGCGGCTTCATGCATAACAATAATCAATTACCTGCTGGACCGCCGCGCTAAATCTGGCTTTTGAAGTGCTCCCAGCCTCGGGCTTCAACTTGCCGCTTGTTGCCATCCACATCCAAGAGCATCTGCAGGTCCCGCGTGGCTTTACCGATGGGCAACAAGGATCCGCCGACGGCTTCAACCGCTGCTTCCGCCTCAACCCACTTGCTGGGCTTAATAGTTACGACGAGTTCGTATTCTTCGCCGCCGTGGAGCGCCAGCTCCGTCGGGTCAAGATTGTTGAACTCTGCGAACCGTCTAACCTCGTCTGAAACGGGGACAGTGTTTACAGTGAAACCGACGTTGCTCATCTTGGCGATTTCATGCATGCTCCAGGCTAAACCGTCGCTTGAATCGATGGAGGCAGATGCCGCACCTGAACGGCTAAGAGCCAAGCCTTCCTTCAGCCGGGCTTTAGGCATGCAAACCGCGTTGAGCAAGACGTCGCGCAGGTGAGGCGATATAGAGTAGTTGTTCATTAGCAGCTGCAGTCCAGCGGCTGATTTGCCGAAGAAGCCTGTGACGGCCAGCACGTCGCCTGGCTTAGCTCCGTTGCGCAATATCAGATTTGCTTTGTCAGCGGTTCCGAAGAGGCTGATGGAGATGATTAGGTCTGAGGCTTCGCCCGTGTCTCCTCCGATGATGTAGGCACCGTACTCCCGAGCCCCCGCATTCAAGCCCCGAGCAACCTCTTCAATGTCCTTCTGCATCAAGCCTTTGGGGAGGCCGAGGGAAACAAGCGCCGCCGTAGGCTGGACGCCTTTGGACGCGAAGTCGCTGATGTTCATGACGACCGCTTTCCGCGCGGCTTGCCACAGACTCATGTTCGGCGGCACGTCCGTTTTGCCGACCAGCATGTCCGTCTTGAGCACGGCAGCCTGTTTCTCGTCTAGGCTGACCGCGGAAACATCGTCGCCGAAGGGCACAGGCATGTTCGGCAAGACTTCAAGGTACCGCGCGATAATGTCGATTATTCTCCGCTCACCCAGGTCGCCGCTTTTGGCGGCGTCGCTTCTTCCCTTTTTTTCACTGTCCACATTAATCCCTGCTGTTTGCCAAAACCGCAAATCAACAATAGGACGTTTAACGCTTTTAAAACTGACGCTTGCCTAGTCTGACCTGCTTTTTGGGCAGGCTTTTCGTCTCGATGCTGGCATCTCTTGCCCATCTGTCTATTCTTCGAAGCGACTACCTGAAGGTCTACTGAGATGCTTCCAATAGGAGCCGAATATGGCTCAACATGTCCCCTAAATCGCGGCAGACCGCATGAAGACAATGCTTTCCACATGGCTTTTAATAATAAAACATAAAAACTCGGGTTTCACTGTTAAGCACGCATAAGCACTGTGTGCCTCGATGGCTCAGCCTGGTAGAGCGGCTGCCTCGTAAGCAGCAGGCCGCGGGATCGAAGCCCGCTCGAGGCTCCACTTATGTCCCGAAAAATGGGAGAGATTGGCTTCTTGAAAAGTAAGTTGCGGCTTGTTCTATTTGATCGCCCCCTTTTTGTATTGTCAAGATGGGGTTTGGGCGTGGATTCAGTTAGTTGTTATTCATGATTTTCTGATATTTTATTCTGTAATACACGAAGGCTGCGGTCAACGACGCCGTTATTAGCACAAACAGGGGGCTCGCTAACGCTTCAATCATCCTTCTTCACCTACACATGAGGGAAGAAAACTGTCTCCCTCGTTTTTGCTTCTTTTTCTAGTGTTAATGTTTTCTCCATTTTTTCGCCATTCTTTTTGATGAGTAATTATTGGTAAGCGGATAAAAGGATAGTTGAGATTTGTTCATAGGTTTTATGAAAACTTGTGATATTAGTTGATTTTGGGACTTATATGTTGGATGAATGTACACGTTTTCTGTGGAAATGGCGATGTTTGCTTGAATTTGTGTTGGCGGCAGTTGTTGTATTTGTGTTGTGCTCCTGTGAAGGTGTACGCTTGTTTAGCAATGTTTATTAAATATTCCTATACTCGATGTTTAATTGAACATGGGAGGCGAATGACATGCAGCTTTTCCATGGGCAACAGCAGAAGCTGAAGTGCCCCTACAAAGGATGCGAAAAGGTATTCGAAAAACCAACCGTCATAACTGACGCCTCCGTTATTCCTCGGCAAACCCACTTCGCATGCCCCTACTGCATGTCTAAACTCACCCTCATCACCGAGAAAAACAAAGTCATCGAAGTCAGGGCGACCGAGTACCCAACCGTCTTCGACAGCCCAGCCAAATGCGCCCACTACAGCAGCTTACTGCACGCACAGGGAGACGCCCTGCTGTCGCAGGACGAATGCCTGGTCTGCCCCAAAGTGCTCCAATGTAGCATACGCAAAAAATGACCGTTCAGTAAAGTGTCCTATACTCTTACGGCGAAGCCGCTTGAGGACGAATGGTTTTCTGTAGCTTCTACGTGCTCTATTACTACGACGGCTCCGATGACGATTTGATGGTCCACACCGCCTGTTATTTCGACTCCCATCTGGTCTCGCAGCGAAACCCATTTCCGGTGCACGACTGCGACGGTTTGCCCAGCTGTTTCCATCTGGTATTCGTGGTTTGTGAAGTCTCCGTGAATGCGCATGAATTCCTGCCCATCGCGTTCGAGCCAGTACTCTTGCCCCGCGAAGGTTGCAATCTTCTTCTTGATGTTTGCCAATGTTTGGCCGCCTTGGCCGATGATGGCGAATTCTCGGTGTAGGCTGAGGGTTTTGCCCTGCATCTGCATGAGTTCAATGCCGTGGGCGTCTTTAACCTGGAATTTAGGCGGCACTTGGATGAGGTTGCCGTCGGCTTCGCCCAGCTTGTTGCCCTGTAGGTCGAGGAAGTCGTAGTGTTCGTGGGCCGAGAGGATTTTCTTCTGGACAATAAAGCTGCTAGCGTCGAGTAAGCTCATGTTGAATCACGGCTAACGTTATGGCGAGTTAATGCTAAAAAACCTTCGCAAATGCTTAAGGCGGCTTATATCACAGACGACGACCAGTACATCAAGCAAATCAAAGAAATCAAAACGACATGGATCTGAAAATCGTAGGGGTTCGGGGCGAGGAAGGGTGTAAGTCCCTCCCTCTCTTGAAGCTCAACTCTTCCTGATGCAGATAGCGCCTTTTTGCCTTAAAAGGGATATTTCGATTGTCGTAATATATCCCGTTGTATACGTCAACGCTTTAAAAGCTGCTCAACGCGGCTTTGCGTCAGCCCTTCCACGAGGAGTTGCTTCTGCCTCGACGTGGCGCCGCTCGTAAGCTCCACATGTGCGTGCAGAAGCTTCGTGAACTCCCTGATTAACTCCTTGTTTACCTTGCCTTTCACGGGTTCTTCCGTGCAGTGAACGACGATTTCTTCGCCCTCAAGCTCGACGTTGAATTTTGGCGAGTTGGGTTTCACGAACACAATGATGATGGCGCCATTCGGTGTCTCTTTGATGCTCATGCAGTTATGCACTCGGGTGTCTGCGTCTTGCTGCTCTGTAGTGCCCAGCTGAACTTGTTGCGTAGAGTTTTGGGGTAGAATTTTTCGATATCAAACTTGACTTTTTTCGCCCACTTGACGTAGGCAGTGGGGTCGATGTAGGACTTCAGCGACGTGCCGAGGTTGTATTCTTTGGTGAGTTTGGTCAACTCCAAGTCGAGTTTGGCTTTGTCAATGCGTGCTTCAAGTGACTCAGTTTTTTTGCCTGCCGCTTTCTTGACTTCAAGCTGCGCCTGCAAGTTTTTGAGGTTAGCTTCTTTCTTTTCTAGGCGTTGGTCGAACGTTGGCGGCACTTTCTTCTTGTGGTTTGCTACGACAGCGACTTCGTAGTTAGCGAGTTTCGCATAGTAGTTTTTCTTGTAATCAGGCGAGTCTTTCGTGACTTTTTTTCCGTCCGTCGCCGCCTTGAGCGAGGATTCAAGGGTCGTGGTGCATTTCCATGTTCGGAACACTTTAGCTGAAAGCTTAGGGATTTTTTCGGAGAGGAAGCGAGCGACTTTTTTGGAGTCGACTCCTTCAAAGAGGTATTCTTTGCTGGTCTGTATGTAGTTTTGAATGTTGCGTATGACTTCAGGTGGTGCCTCAACGGTTTTGTCCCATTCGACGCTGTCTTTGCCTAGGAAGTGGAAGTTAAGCTTGTTTCCTTCGATTTTGACGTGTTCAGCTCGAAGGGTGATGGCGCCGACTGTGTCTGCTTCGTCTGGGTCTTTTTCGTCGCCAACCCTCACGTTAACTGCCAAGATAAGCCATGAGACAGTTGCGACTTTGCGTCTCTCTTCCTCCTTTGCGTCAAGGTTCCTTAGGATGTGTTGCTCAATGATTTTGATCTGTTTGCCCAGTGTTTCAGCTTTCTGAAATTTTTCTTTCTCGCGGTTCTGCTTCAAGAACGCGGTGTCGCTGAACCAGACGTACTTGATTTTGTCCGTGAGTTTGTCCTGCCACTTGGCGATGTACATCTTGTCAGGTTCCCAAGTGACCTTCCATCCATCAGGCTTAGATGAGTCGGGTGACAAGTTTAGTGTGATATCTTCTTTGCTGGGTCCTTCCTTCCATTTGCCCCGTTGGGGGTGGTCGCCGCGTCCAGCGAAGAGGCAGCTTGGCTCAGATGTCCAGTTGGCGATTTCGAGCCTTTGCCCATCAACGTCTGCATAACCGTATTTTTCTTTGTTTGCCAAACGTATGACTTTGCGTTCTTCAGCCTGCTGCTTCTTGATTTCCTTTGTCATTGCTTCTTTCTTTGCTTTCTCGGTCTCGATGTATGTGCAGACTTGGGCGAAGTCGATTTCTTCTGACTTGCAGTCGCCGTTATTCATGACTTCAGGCGGATGCTCGATGGCTTTCAAATAGGTCGGGATGAACGAGTCCAAGAAGCCCGCTGTGGGGTTTTCTTGTTTGAGTTGGCTAAGGAATTCCCGCATGAAGTTGAGCTTGAATACCTTGTCTGGCGGAGACGTCGGCGAAAGGGTTTTTCGTATCCATGCAACCGCCATCTGCTCGCTTTTGGGCGTTAGCTTGAGGGATTGCCCCTGAATTTTGACGATGAAGCCCTTGTAATCGTAAACTGGGATGTATATGCCGTTGTGTTTGAGGCTTTTCATAACGTGACGCATTTCTAAACCTCTGAGTGTTTGTCAAACAGCTTTTTATTTTGTAACTATATAGGATGTATTTAACTTTGCAGTTTTCTCTAAGTACTGAAGCTGCAACTTTCAGTTACACACCCGCTCAAACTTAAAAAGGATACGGCGGGAAACGGCAAAGTTTGCCTGAACTCGCAGCTTAAAACAGGGTTTTCTGCTTTTTGGCGGCGCGGTCGCTCTGAAGTTTTCGGTAAACTGCTTCAACGTTTTTGCGTTCCACATAGCCCTTATGGGGTCGGAATCCGCCGCCGAATCCTCCGGGAATATGCATCAACTCATGGATGAGGGTTTTTTCTTTGTCTTCGGGCGACATTTTGTCGAAGATTTCGGAGATGACCTCGATGGTGTAGGACGGCGGCAAGTTCAGGGCTTCTTGCCAGATTTTTCCTAAGCCGTGGATACGGGCGATGGTACGTTTGGCTTTGGACCCTCTGCTTCTGAAGCAGAAGACGTATTGAGGCGTGATATGGTAAAACTCGCATTCTTCAACAAGCTGGTTGACGTGTTTTTTGATTTCTGGCGCTTCATAGTACTTTATTGGCAAGGATTCTCCCTCTCCCCATAGCTGGCAAGTTATAGGATTGTTTGGTTAAAAAAGCTATAAGTGTTTTCTGTCTAAGAAACGCTTGGCGACAATCAGGTGCAAGCCGCAGAATTGAGGTTCCTCAAGCATTAGGCAATTGAGACAACGCTTTTATTTGCATAAACACAACTTTTAATGGGGTATTTGGGTGCCTTCGGTTAAGGATATCATGACAAAAAGAGTGGTTACAATCGAGGCGGGCAAAAGCGTTTTTGAGGCGGCTGAACTTATGTCTGAAAAAGGCATTGGCTGCCTCGTAATCACTGAAAGAGGCTTGCCCGCTGGAATCGTCACTGAACGGGATATCGTGAGGCGGGTTGTGGCTGAACGTGCATCGTTGGACACAGCCGTCTCCCAGATAATGAGCAAGAACCTAGTGACTATTGATCCTGACGCCCGATCAAAAACGCGGCGAGGCTGATGTCGACCCACAAAATCAGGCGTTTGCCAGTTCTGAAGCAGAATCAACTTGTTGGAATAGTTGTGGCCACAGATTTGGTTCGTAACTGGGCAAGAAGACATCTGCTGAGGAAATCCTCGACGCGATAGGGCGTTACCCGTCTGGATTCATCACTTAGCTGACTCTTGCATGTGTTGAACAACCCTAACCTTGAAATTTTTCAACTGCAACCCGTTTAACTGCGATTACGCAAAACTTTATAACATCGCCAAGCGTTTTGGATTCTAAAAAGGTAGAATCAAATTGAAATTCGGCACATACATGTTTGAAGCAAAGAAAGTTCCAGGCTTCGACTTTGACCTTTTCCGAGTTAAACCAGAAGTAGGCAGACGACTACCACCGAAACCCGACATGTACAGCAACATCGCGATCTTCGGAGACAACGTAACAGCCCGAAATCACCCAGACTGGATCAGCCAGTCAGCACTTGGTCCAGCATGGCGAACAAATGACAACTTCAACGTGCGCTGGGATGTTCTCTGCGCAACTCAACCCGAGCACCGCGCTGAACAACTTGATTACATGGAAGACGTCGCACGCAAAAGCCCTAGCATATGGCTCAACAGCATCCACTTCGCCGAGCACGGACACTGCATCTGCCCTCGCTGCAAAGAACTCCACGAGAAAAGCGGCTTAAGCTGGTACGAATGGAGACGCAAAGAAATCACCGAGTACATGGCGGCTACAAGCGAACGCGTACGCGACCGCGCAAAGAGCCAATTCGTCATCGGCGTCCTACCAGACCCAGTCACAAACTATGAACGCTTCGGCGTCAACTTTGACGATCTTGCCCCGCTTACCGACGAATTCCTCGTCGTCATGTTCAGCAAAAACTACGCTACTCCGTGGTACTGGGAAATGCTCACACGCAACTTCAAGAAGCTCTTCAAAGACGTAAAACTGAACATCGCGTTGTACGTCATCGGCCCCGGCGATGATCCAGCCGAAACACCGACCACAAAGGAACTCCTGACGGTTTCAGTGCGTATGGCAAGAGCAGGCGTAGACGGCATTCTCTACTTGACAGACAAAGCGGCTCAGATGGTTGAGTTCCAGAAGAGAGCAATCGCAGAGAAAGACACTCGTGAGCGGCTAAAGAGCTATGGCGGCAAAGCAGGCCAAGAAGTTCTTGACCTAGTTACAAGCTGGGAAAAGATCGTAGGATAAGCCACACAAAACCGTATCGTTGCAGGCATGAGTGGTGAAAGAAACCACCAGGCTGCCCTTTTTATTTAATCATTTTCTTGTTTAGTGTATATAGTCTAAGGCTTTTGTTTTATTTTCTCGGATTTCCTTCATAGATTCATATTGGGCTTCAATGAGGATTTTGAGGGCGTCAATGTTCTTTTTTACTTCTTCCAACTCGCCTGTTTTCATCAGGATGCCTGATTTCACCAGTTGCTCGTTCATCTTGTCAACTGTGACCTCAAGCACTTTAACTTTGAACGCGAAAATCTGCAACGTGTAAAGAAGACTCAACTGGGAGTTCAAGCTTTCAAGCTGATCTAGGGAGCGTGTTTTCTTGATGAAAGCCTTGATTTTCTGTTCGTCAGAAGAATCTGGCGCCTGCATAATTTGTTCGTAGAGAGCTGACTGCTTCCACGTTGCCTCTTTGGTTTCATCAACGATTTTCTGTATGCGCTTGGCGGTTTTATCTAACATGTCTAAGACTTCATCCAAACCTCGTTCTCCCCCAAACATGCGGTGACTATGGCTCCAACACTGTAACAACCATTATATATAATTTTAAATTCCACCAGAACCCATCCCTCAGTGCGGTCAGATTTTAGTAAAATTTTTTTGACTAACCAACATAAAAGTGACTTCGAGGCGTATTATTTGTGAGGGAAAAGACTTGGATAAGAGTTCTCAGAACGGGAATTTGGAAGAATCTATTTTCAAAACGTTGAGCCACTCGACTCGCAGAGACATCTTACGGTTCATCGGAGAGCAAAAGCATGCGTCCTTTACCCAAATCAAAAACAACGTGAAGGTGGAGGACAGCGCTTCACTCTCTTATCATATTAGCGCTCTTCAGCCGCTTGTTGTCCAAAAGGACGGAAAATACGTCCTCACCGACCTGGGGCAAGACGCCTACGCCTTAATCAACAAAGCCACAGTTTACTCTGAATCCAATTCAACGCTGGCTTTCCTCAGAAGCAGATTCCCATGGGTAATCGTTGTAAACGCGGTTCTGTGGGCGGCGGCTCTGCTTCTGGCAACTGTCTTTGAGAAGAGCGGACAGTGGTTTTACGCTATCGCAAGCTTCGCCGCATTGTGGTACGTCAGCAACCTGATTCTTTCTAGGCTTCTGGCGCGTTTAGGTGGAAAACCCTGCTTCAAATTCTGACCCATTGATAAAGCCATGTCAATCAGAAAGTCGACATGTACTGCTGCGGCGTCGGCCACTGCTCGAGAATCCTTCGTTCACTAACCTCTATCTTTGTTACTCCGCAGATTTTGGCGGTTTGGTCTTGAATATCAAATGACTGGGCCATGTCTCTCACCATCGCAGTAACCTGCAAATCGTAGTCTCCGCTGGTTTTTAGAATCAGGGATACATCGGGTATTTTCGCAATCGACTCAACAAGAGGAATAGATAATCCGCCTGGGGTGGTGAATGCCAAGTTGAAATCCAGCATTGCCGTGTAGCCTATCTTCTTCGGGTTGATTTGGACTGAAATCTTCAGTGTCCCGTTTTCCTTTAGCCTGTGGTACCTTTTTACGACTGTGTCGGTAGATACCCCCAATTCTTTTGCAATCTTGTTGAAAGATGCGCGACCGTTGTCAGTTAATTTTCCAATTATTTGTCTATCTAGATCATCAATGGAGACTAACTCGTCTGAACGGCTAGCAACAGACTCTTGGATAACTTGGTTATCGCCTTCATTATTCTTGTCTGCGCCCGCGAGGTTCAGGTTCTCCGGAATGTTCCTGACGCCAGTCCAGATATATGTTTTTAAACTCATCACGGGCAGCCTTCGCTTAATCAATTGTTTTATTTGATCCAACTCGTTTAGGTTTTTCAGTCTCGCAATTGCCCGAATGTTGTAGACGCTATTGTATTGCCGGGAAGTATACACCTCAGTTATTTTCTCTACAAGTGCCATTAATGCCTCCAACTGCTGCGCTTCCACACTGATGAGGATCGTTGCGAGCGCATCATACCCTAAGTGCGCAAGATTAAGCTGGGTTGTTGCACCGTTGATTATGCCTTTTTTTTCCATCGCCTTGCAACGTTTCCGCACCTTGTTCTTCGAAACACCGAACTGGTTTGCTATTTCAAAGTAGCCAGTTCGACCGTCTTTAAGTAGAGCTTTCAGAATCTGCGCGTCAAGTTCATCAATTTTAGGCAACTGCAACACCTTGACTTAGGTTTTTTCATTTTTACAACATTTTGGTTTCTTGTTCAAAAAACTATCGGATAAACCGCCGATTTGCTGTTCTCAAGTTATTTTCGTTCGACGAAGCTTAGTTCAAAATGTGGATATGTACTGACGTGGGGTAGGCCAACTTTGCCATAAGTCCATCGGCAAAACTTCCAAATCCATTTTTGTAATGCCTCGAATTTTTCCTATCTCATCTTGGATAGCAAGGAACTGATCTAAATCTTTGACCATGGCCCATATCTGTAAGTCATAGTCTCCAGCAGTCTTCATGATACTTATGATGTTTGGTATCTTCCCAATCCTCTCGATGACCCCTATAGAGTTTTCAGTCGACATCACTGTGAAAAAAAGACACATGGCCTGATACCCGATTTTGTTCGGATTAATCTGGACTGTGACTTTCAAGACGCCCTTTTTCTTCAATTTTTCATATCTTCTTTTGGCGGTGTCGGATGAAGTCCCGATTGCGCTGCCCAGTTCCTCAATCGGCATTCGCCCATTTTCAGCGAGCTTGTCGGCTATTTTTTGGTCAATCTCATTAATAACCACGTTCTGAGAACTGCCCACAGGCGGCTTCACTTGATAATTGACTGCCGCATCGCTGTCTTTCGCATCGCTGCTGGTTATCGATAGATTATAGTTTGTTTCTTTTACGTCTGTCCAAAGGGCAGTTCGCATTTCCAGAATTTGGAAGCGCCTCTTAATCGCGTCTTTAACGTCGTTTAACTCTTCAAACGTCTTGAGGATTGTAACTACGTCTAAGTTCCCCTTGACTCTTCTACTGTAAAACGCGTAGAAACCCGGCATCTTTTGCAGGTACTCGATAAGTTGAGCCTCCTGCTGAGGGTCAACATTGATTAGGATGTGTGCTACAGCTTTACAGCCAAAAATCTTGTAGTTGATGTGTATAGTTGCGCCAGTGATTATTCCCATTTTTTCCATTTTGGAGATGTTTCTTCTGACGCTTTCTTTTGTTTCGCCTATTTTCTTGGCGATTTCACTGTCAGTTTGTCGCCCGTCAGCTAGCAATTCTTTCAAAATCTTTGCCTGCGTTTCGTTAACTTGCTCGCTTAAGGCGGATTCCTCTTGTTAATGCTCATGCTACTTTTGTTATTCTATTTAAATTCATCGCACTTATGGGTTTTCTGATTCTGCTTTGAACTTGAATAGTGAAGCAATGTGCGTCAGATTCGTTGTCATTTTCTGACGCCCAGAGCGGTTTTATCTGTGGCTTTTTCAACAGTGCATGCAACAACAAAAACAAATGCCGATAAGACCTCTCGACCGGGATTTTCTCTTCTCTGTCATTCTTGGGCAACCGCGCAATAATGTTTATAAACTTATATAATTGCCAGTATCTGCCAAAAACGGCATTTTTAGCTGAGTTCTTCGATAATTCTGCAAAGTCTTAAATATTCAGTGCTGGAAAACCTTCTTTACCGATTTAAGGAGAAAAATAGAAAAATGCAAAATATAGTGAGTAGATTTTCTAAGAATAAAACTGGAGCAATCGCAATAGCAGTATTCTTCATACTATCAATGTCTGCTTCAATGATGCTTATGCCAGCAAAAGCGGCAACGCCAACTTTAACTATCCCAACCTTCGCCTACGTCAGCGTCTCAACAAACCCCGTCGGAGTCGGCCAATCAGTCGAAGTCATCATGTGGCTCAACCAAGTCATCTACGATGCCCTGACCAGTAACAACATCCGCTTCCAAGACTACAAGCTAACAATCACTCCGCCAAGTGGAAGTCCAACATCAGTAACCTTCCAGACTGTTCAAGACACAACTTCAGCTCAAGACTACTCATATACACCCCAACAGACCGGCACGTACACATTCAACTTCAGCTTCCCAGGACAAACATACAATTTCCCGCTGACAGTTACACTTTTGTCCGGCTCTAACGCTGCATACGAAGGCGCATACTACGCACCCTCCTCTGCAAGTTGCACCATGACGGTGCAGTCAACACCGATCGCCAGCTATCCGATAACACCCCTTCCAACAAGCTACTGGACACGCCCGATATACGGCGAAAACACTTATTGGTACACAGTTGCGTCAAACTGGTTAGGTGACCTTGCCCCTGGATACCAAGGGTTTGCAGGCACATACAACGCGGGAGGCAACGGTGAATATCTCGCGGGAGCCGGAGACGTCGTTGGCTCAATGACTAGCCACGTAATGTGGACTACGTCCATGGGTCCCGGCGGCGTCGTCGGTGGAAACCAAACCTCCGTCCTCGCTGACACATACTTCGAAGGCTCAGCATACAACCAGAGATACGAAAACCCGATCATAGTTGATGGAATACTGGTCTACACCAACATCATATCTTTCGCAGGCACTTCAGGTAGCCTGAGCGGCAGTGCATATGGACCAACCGTCGGCGTTGACTTAACAACAGGAAAGCAACTATGGAGCAACGCAAACATGCCACAAATATCTTTCGCGTCAGTCTACGACGTTCAAGATTCCAACCAACACGGAGTCTATCCGCCAATCCTGTATTCAGTTTCTACCGGCAGCACTGGCGGTCAAAATTGGAAAGCGTACGACGCCTACACTGGCGACTTCATGTTCTCTGTCACAAACATTCCACTCGGCAACACCCACACTACGATGCTGGGACCAAACGGCGAATACCTTATACTTAGCTTAACAAACTACGGCACAACGGCAGCGCCGAACTGGTACCTACAAGAATGGAACTCATCAAGGCTGTGGGGACCCAACTACAACGGTGCATCAACATCTCCGCCTGAAGTTCCGCCTATCAGCGACCAAGGCTTAAACCTTACTGGAGGCTATACTGGAGGTGCCTTTACATTTGGGTTGGGCGGGCTAACCCCCATTCCAAGCCTGTATGACTTCAACGTTTCAGTGCCATTCTTAGACTCTTCATACGGATCAGCGCCAATCACCGCGGTCTACGGAGTTGTGGAACACGAGTTACTTGCCTACAGTGGTAACTTGCCTTCGACAGGAGCCATCTTCATGGGCGCAGCAAGTAGCACCCCCTACACATACTTTACGCTGAACATTGACGAAGGCACGCCAAGTTCACTTGGTCAAGTAATTTGGCACAACACCCTGCAACCTCCGCCGAACAACATAACCGTCCTAGAAGCTGGAGTTGACACGGTAAACGCCGTCTTCGTAGAAAACTATAGAGAAACCGCACAATATGTCGGCTATAGCTTAGCTACAGGTCAGAAACTTTGGGGACCAACAGCGCCTGAAGCCTACCTTAACTACTATGGCAGCCCCGCATCAGGCAGCTTAGCTAACGCATTCGGCTACGGCAACATGTACGTGAGCGCGTACGCTGGCATCGTTTACTGCTACGACACCAAGACTGGCGACCTGTTATGGACATACGGCAACGGCAACACAGACGACAACAGCACAAACTCAGGCCTGAACACTCCATTCGGAAACTACCCGACTTTCGTCAACGCCATCGGCAGCGGACTAGTGTACCTCGTCACAACAGAGCACACCCCTGAAACGCCGCTCTTCAAAGGAGGCACAGCAAGCGCAATCAACGCAACCACCGGCAAACTAGTTTGGTCAATCTCAGATTACACTGGTGAATTCCAGGGTTTCAGCTATGCGGCGGCAGACGGGTATAACACGTGGTTCAACGGCTACGATAGTCAAATCTACGTTGTAGGCAGAGGACCAAGCAAGACCACCGTTACCGCACCGGACGCAGCACTGTCCTCTGGACAACCAGTAGTCATACGCGGGACAGTCACGGATGTTTCAGCAGGCACAAAGCAGAACGAACAGGCAAGCGACTTCCCGAACGGAGTTCCAGTCAGCTCTGACGCAAGCATGAGAGAGTGGATGGCATACGTCTACCAGCAGCAGCCTGAACCAACCAACTTCACAGGAGTGCCAGTGACTATCTCCGTCACAGACTCCAACCACAACACAAGAGTAATCGGCACGGCAATGACCAACGCAGAAGGCATGTACACACTCACATGGACACCCGACATCACCGGCAACTTCACAGTCTACGCCAACTTCGCAGGAACCAACGGCTACTGGGCATCGTCAGATACAACAAGCTTCAGCGTCTACACACCACCCACGACAGTGACACCGACAGTTACACCAGTCACAGGCTTAGCTTCCAATACTACCGTCGAATACGGAATCGTCGCCATCATAATCGTCATCGTCATCATCGGCGCTGTAATCATGCTGATGCTCAGCAGAAAACACCCATAAAGCGACAGCAAAAAACCAAAACAAATTCCCCCTTTCCTTTTTTTAGTCCCATAGAAGCATTGGAGAAAAGAAGAAAAATGGGCTGAGAAGGCTCTGGCAAATCACGCGGTAACAAGCGTCGTGTTAGCAGTTTCATTTCTTTTTTCTCCTAAAGAAAAGTTCGAAAACTCGCCAGAGCCTCAGCAAACCTTTCTTAATCCAAAACTAAACGTCAGGGCACTCCATATGCAGGAAGAAAAACAAAACGCCAATTATCCAGACTGAAAGTGAACATGTCAAATGTGCGTGCACGTGGCAGAATCAGGGAAAGAGGAAACAGTGATTTGCCCATGCTACCCTGCTGCTACAAACGGGTCGCGGGTGATCGCGGAGAGAAGAAAAACCTCTCTGCGAATAGAGTTTAAACCGTCAGAACTTTGGAATAGTCACTCAAAACAAAATGGTTCGCCTGTCTATTTCACGTCGCCGCTTAACGCCTTGACCCACTCCTTTGCATTCATGAGACACGGCGCAGACGGGTGCTTCTTCATGTAGGCATGGCTCAGTCTAACCGCCATTGGCGGCACGATGCCTGATTTTTCAAGTAGGAATTCATCGGCGAAGAATCCTCTGGTTGAGCCGTCGTAGAGCACTGTGCCCTCATGCATCACTATCACTCTTCTCGTGTGCTCCGAAACAAGCGTCATGTCGTGCGTTATCGCCAGGATAGTTGTCCCCGCCCTGTTCAATTCTCCAAGCAGATCCATTATGTCCTCAGACATCCTGAAATCTTGACCCGTCGTTGGCTCGTCTACAATCATGATTTTTGGGTTCATCGCGAGGATAGAAGCCACCGTCAACCGTCTCTTTTCGCCAGTTCCCAAAAACATTGGGTCTTCATCGATCTTCGCCAGCAAACCCACGCTACGCAGGGCTTCGTCGACTCTCCTTTCAATTTCCTGCGGAGGGGTTTTCAGGTTTTTCAACCCGTATGAGACTTCATCACGCACTTTACGCATGAAGATCTGGTTATCAGGATTCTGGAAAACATAGCCAACATAACAGGGAATTCTCTCAACAACTTTTCGGTCCTTTAGATCCAAACCCAAAATTCTCACGTCGCCGCGGAACTTGCGGTATAATCCGCTGATGACTTTAGATATGGTTGATTTTCCTGCGCCGTTCTGGCCGATGAGCCCCACGTACTCGCCTTGTCTTATCGTGAAGTTTACTCCTCTGAGCGCTTGGGTTCCATCTTCATACCAGAAGTTGAGGTCTTTGACGTTGATTATTTCCTTCGCGTTGCTGTCAAGAGGGTCATCTTCAAGGTTTTCCAAGCCTGGGCTCTTGTTTTGGCCACTTATCGACTGCACTATTTCATCAACTGTAAAGGGCACTCTTTCATTGAACAGTAAACCTGAGTTCCACCCTATCCTCGCGATGTCTGAAGAGTAGAGCCCGTTTTCTTCGAACAGTTTCCTCTGCGAATAAACCTGTCCGGTGGTTCCGTAAGCTATCGTTTCGCCGTTATTCAGGGCAAGTACCCTGTCAGCGTATTTCTGCATGACTTCCGGGTTATGCTCAACAATCACTATCGTGATATTATACTGATTCCGTATGTTGTCAATCGCCTTGATTATGCTAAGTTTTCCCTCGGGGTCAAGGTTAGACATGGGTTCATCCAACACCAGCAGCTCTGGTCTAAGAGCGATGAAGGAAGCAATTGCAGCCCTCTGCTTCTGACCGCCAGACAACTCGCTTGGGTGAACGAGGTCAGCGATTTCCCAGAGCGAACCTAACCCGACGATTTCAAGCGCCTCCTTCGCTCTGCTTTCAATCTCATTAACCGGGAGACCAAGCATCTCCATTCCAAAGCTGATCTCATGCAGAAGATCCATTCTAAGAAACTGGTTTTCAGGGTCCTGAAGCAACAACCCAACTCGGGGCGCGGTCTGCTTCATCCCGACAATTTTGTCGGTGGTTCTACGGGTTTTTTCGTCATACACCGCCTCAACCCTAGTCAGTGTTTGCCCGAAAAGTTTTATCTCTCCCTTTATGTGTTCCCTCTCTTTCCCTTGGGGAACAGTGAAGACATTCGGTATGGCTCCCGTCAAGGCGTAGCAGAGAGTGGTTTTTCCAGCTCCGCTTGGACCGATTATTCCGAAGAACTCGCCTTTGTCTACTTTGAAGGATATCCCTTTGAGCGTGAATGGGTTTTCGGCGCCTACGTAGGACCGGTATTTCCACCAGAAATCATTGACTTCCAACACCGACATATCTTTTACCTCATGAACAAGGCGGTGATGCTGTGTCCAAGAATGACCTCGTATATTAAGAATCCGACGAGAATGGCGACAATCGTGAAGTCAACGTAGGTGAATCTCTTCGTCTCCTTGTAATCCGTCATATCATGCGACGCTTCAAACCCTCTGGCGTATAGCGCGACGCCCATCTCCGTGGATCGCCTAATCATGGTTGCAACAAGCGGCACCGAAACGTAGGCGAGGTCGATGAGTCTTGAGAAAACACTTTTCCGCAGCACGTTGGCTGCGCGGGCGACCTGTGCGATTCTAATGTTCTGGTAATCAATCAGAATCGTGTTCAAGTTCCTGAACATGAGCGTCACAAAGAACGATTTTCGAAATGAAAGCTTCAGCTGTTTAAGTGCTCCACCAATCTCGGTGTCCCTTGTCGTCAGAAGGAACAGAAACGATGAGTAAATCATCACTCCAAACCCTAACGCCTTCGAAAATGCTACAGTCGCCGCCCACTGAGGTAACGTAAATGAATAGATCGGCCCAACAGAAATCTTGGCCCATGTGAACAGCGACGAAGAGTTAATCGCGCCAGGCATGACAGTGAACCACCAGAGCAGCAACGATGGAATAAGTGACAGTACGACGCTTCTTGACTTGTAATAGACGAGCGCGAAGACGCCGACAAAAATCACTGTTGAAAGTCCGATAGGCAGAAATCCCGGCCAAAAGTAAAATGTCGCTCTTTGCCCAGGCAGGTCCCAGTTGAAAAAGAGCCACCAGAAAAACTGCCCCAGAAGAACCGGTAGTGCCAGTACGAGGTAAGAGTTGGTCAGATATTTTGCTGTTCTCGAAACTATCAATAGTACAAAAACAAGAAGAAGCAGCAGGGCTTCGCCTATGTAGTCTGGACCGCCGCGTGGAACTGAAATGTCAAACATGTACAGGGCTAAAATCGACATAGCCACAATCATGAAGAATTTTGTTATGACATGTAACTTCTCTACGGGTGTTCCCGTTCTCATAGAAAAAATAAAGGTGCACACGTACTTCTTGGAAGTACGACGTGCCTCCACGTCTGAACTCGCCAACAACTTTCCCCTTTAAATTTTTGTCTTCAAGGAATAGTCGTTATCAAGTAACCCAGCCGTGATTGACGAGACCTTGTCTCTCGACCAAGCTCGTGAGTCCTTTGACCAGCACTGGAGTAATGATCACCATTGCAATAGCGTCGCCAGCGACCCATCCGATGAACCATGGCCAGAAAGCATTGTGCGCGATGGCACCCAACTCCCACAGAATTCCAACGCCAACCACTCCGCTGATCAGATTCAAGACGACTCCATTGATCATAACAAACCAGAACCACGCACTCGTTCTCTTGGTTTTGACTCCCGCGATTTCTTTCTCAGTCAAGTCTCTCCACAAGGGATCATAGCCTCTGTTTGCAAGAACCCCTCGGTAGATAATGAATGCGAAGAACGGCGGAATGAAGTCGCTTACTGAGTAAGCCAGCGATGGAACTATTCCGGTGCCGACTAGAAGCCCTGCTCCGATTACGCAGCCGATGTATGCACCTATTGGTCCCCAGATTCCCCACCACATCGTGAAGACGAGGAAGAAGGGGTACACGAAGTAGAACAGCGAGATGCCTGCGTAGCTGAGCGGACCGAAAACGGTGACGCTTAGGTATGACAAAGCGATGACAGCCGCGATTTGCGCCGCGTATAGCACATACTGGGTTGTGGAAACTGGTTCGCCTCTGCCTAATTTCAGTGTATAGTTGCTCCAAGGATACGTAATTCCTGTTTTTACTGTATTTTCTCCCCCACTCAAACGGAATCCCCGTTCCTCTTAGTCAGCGGTATCAGTATTTAACGTTTTTCTACATAATTAAGGACAAGACATGAGCAGGATTTTCAAGAAAAAGCGCAATACTGAAGCGCAGGCACCGTTAGAAAATCCAAAATTAATGCGTTTTCATGTATTTTTCTCTTAAACTGTCACTGAATCGCGAATAAATTGTGGAGCCCAACGGCATTTGAGATCAGGCTGACGGTTTGCTTTCTATTACAAGTTTTATCTGGTAGAGGCTTGCCCAGTCCTTACCCGTGACAAAAAGCCTGCCGCCTTGCGGGTCATAAGCGATACCGTTTAGCACAGCATCTCTGTCGGTTTCGCTCGCAACCGACGCTGGCAGCCCAGTGAGATCAATCCAAGCCTTGATTTGTCCAGTATCGGGGTTGATTATCACGATTTTGTTTGTGAGCCACACATTGGCGTAGACGTAGCCGTTGACGTAAGCTAGCGAATTAAGCATTGGTACAGTTGTGTTTCCGTCATGAACCTCAACTTCTCCTATCCGCTGAAAAGTTGTGGGGTTCAAGAAGTACAGATGGTCTGAGCCGTCGCTCATTATCAAGTCCGTGCCGTTGTAAGTTAAGCCCCAGCCTTGGGTTGGATATGTAAAGTTGCCCAGCAAGGCGAAGGTGCTTTCATTGTAGATGAAGCCGACGTTTGATTCCCACGTTAACTGAATAATCGTACCGTTGACGACAGCTATGCCTTCGCCGAAGTACTGACTTGGCAGCGTGTATTCCTGCAGAACTTTACCCGTGGCGAAGTCGACTTCGCGCAGAGTAGAAACGTATTCGGGCCCGTTTCCGCTGCCGCTGCTTTCATACATTACACTTCCAGAATACCACAAGCCTTCTGTGAACGAGCTGGTGTCGTGGGGATAAGTTTTGACGATTGAATAAGTATAGTAAGTCGCCTCGGCCGATGCTGGCTCCTTTGTGAAAACCAGTAGTGCACCGCCCAGAACGATGGCGACTATCAACACGGCCACTAACACTAACCACTTCTTCATTGCGTCTTCACTTTAGCTGTACCCATTAATATGCAAAACGGAAATCAATCAAAGTTCAGGGATTCAAAAACAGGACCAGGAAAGTTCAAAGCAATGGACAAGTTGGTTAAGTAGGTGGCTTCTGCTTTTCAGCGAACACCTTCGTCTCCTCGGTTTACTGCGGCGGCGTTTGCTGCTCAGAAATAATGTTGGGTTGACCCGTCAGTTTTCTATCTTCGGCACCTATATGTCGCTGGTTTTGAAAGCGAGCAGGCTTATGGCCCACGCCATTTGCGTTTCTTTCGTGCTTAAGCTTTGTTGTGAGATACTATCTGCTACGGTTTAGAGAAAGTCGTCGCGCGTTCTACTCTTGTAGCGAAACTACTCCTTTTGAGCCGTCGATAACCACTTTTTGCCCGTTGTGGAGAAGTTGGCAAGCGTTCGGGATGTTGGTGACAGCGGGTATTCCGTACTCTCTTGAAACGACAGCACCGTGCGACAAGATTCCGCCTGTCTCAGTGATTAAGCCGCCGATTTTACTGAAGACAGGGGTCCAGCCGGGGTCGGTTTTCGGAACAACAAGTATCTCGCCTGTTTGCACTTGACAGATGTCTTCAACCTGTTTTAGAACCCGTATCGTTCCGCTTAGTTTGCCTTGGCTGGCGGGGATTCCATGCAGGACGTCGCATGCGGTTTCCAATTTTTCACATATTTCTTTGGTACCTTGGATGAATTTTGCTGGAGTCACGTTTTCATACTTTAGAAATTCTTTTTTGCGTTTTGAGACTGCTTCCTTGATTTCGTCTTTGCGGCCGAGGCGTTTTTCGTTGATAAGTGATCGCACTTCCTGCTTGGTGAGGAAGAAAACGTCTGAAGCCTCACTTAGTAACTCTTGTTTTTGAAGGCATCTCCCGAGTTCAAGGTAAATCCGGCGATTCATTGTTATCCATCGATCAAGATTGTACCGCTGGTTTTCGCGGAACACTATGTATTTTCTTGCAAACCCAAGAATCACCGACAGGAGTTGCCACTCAAACCAGCCTAAAGGACGTTTTTTTATCCGTCTCTCCACCTCGCTGGTTTGAAGTAGCTGCTTACCTTTCTGTTCACTTTTATCCTGGATCCCGTCTTGCACCAACGTTTTTAAGATGTCAAAAACGTACTCGGGCGCTTCATTCCATCTGGGGTAGTATGGTTCGCGAGTGAAGCCCCTGACTCCGAAGTCCTGCAAGAACAGTTTCAGTTCCTGCTTGAATTCGTCTAGCTCTGGGCTTTTCTTCTCCATGAGCAACGGTAAGATTTGGGCTGAGGGGGTTTCCAGAAGCAAAGATTTGGCTGCTTGAGAGGTGCGTCCTATGTCAGCAAGCTTAAGGATGCGGTTGTTCATCTCGCTTGTTTTGTGCTCAAGCCCAGAGATTAAGACAGGGTAGACTTCACTTGCCTCTTCTCCTATGAAGCGAGCAAGCAGATACTGCGCGATTAGGTTCATGCCAATGTTATGCACTGGGATTCCGTACCTGACAAGGCGAAAGTGGCCGATCATCAGCCTGTCAAGTTCACCAGCTAGCGTCAAGAGAGCTGCCGCGTCGTCTGCGTCAATTTTTGCCATTCTTGAGTCAAAATTTTGCCAAAACGGTTCGAATTTGGTTTTGCTCCACTTCTCATAGGCTGCCTTGGTCTTGTTTATTGATCCGTCTCCGTCATAGAGCATGACGCGGATCTCGGCGAGAACTCTTTTGCTTAGCCTGAACGGCTGTTTTTTCATGGTCTTTTTGCTGTAGGGTCCAGTGCCCTCCATGAAATAATTGAGGATGTCATCGTTGCGGACAAACGGCGGAATCTCATATTCGACTTTGCGCTTGAGGACTTCCAGGTTGAAGTATGCGTGGCCGTGGTAGAGCCTCAGAAGCTTGTCTGTTTCACCTTTTCCCTGAGAATATCCCATGATACCATTGAGTTCAATGTTCACGATCTGCGTCAGTTGGTCTCCCAGCAACTCGAAAAACAGCGGCGTTACTGGGTCATTCCAATAGTCATCTGAATAGCCCCTCGTCCAAACAACTTCCCCGTCAAAGTCACCCGAACCATCCATAATACCCATTTCCCCATTCTCCTTTCCCAAGGAGGTGTAAGAGCGGTATCATGTTTGAGCTGTTGCGTATTTAAGCCTAGGCAGAATCGCGGGGAGGACTCATGGATGCTTTGCCCGGAGCGTTTCGAAGGTTCCGTAGCCGCCAGAGACGCCGTCCATCTCGAAGGTTCCGAAAGATTGAGTTAGAATAGAAATTTCGCCTTTTCGTCCGCTGAACGGAATTGGAACTGTGGATCCAGCTTTTCCGCTAAGAATGTGTGTGTTGCCTTCTTCGTCCAGAAGTTGCAGTTTTGAGCTGACTGGAAAAATTCCGTTGCTGAACTGCTGATCCAACACGCGGATTTCCTTGATTGCGATGTTTCTTCCTTTTTTGAAGATGAAGCCGCCTGTGGAGATGCGCCCGTCGTCGGCTACGATAGCCGCCGGATTACAGGCGAGATGTTCCGAAAACCAGACGACGTAGTAGAGCCAGTTGCCTATTCCCGTCCAGTCTCGTATACCGTGAGTGTGGTCTCTCTGGCCGAGAACCTTTGCCATTTTGAAGGATTGGTTGCCTAGTGTGACGACGCCTTGGATTTTGGCGATTTGTTCCCAGTGGGCGTCGCCTGCCTTCTTGCCTAGTTTGCGGCTCTCCTCCGTCATGTGGCTGCTGTACTCGTAAACAGGGTTTATCGGCGCGAAGGTGAGGTCTATTGTGGCTTTTTGGATGCCTGAGATTACGGAGGGTTGCTCTCTTATCTTAAGCAGGTCATGGGGGTTCTTCAGGAGCATCATGTTGCCACTGAAACTGTAGTGCCATGTGCCGTCTTGGTTCCTGTGGTGGTTCATGCCGCCGACCTGCAGGCTCCCTGGGTAGCTGGTCTCTCCAATTTCTTCGGTTGCTTGGTGAATCGCTACGGTTCCGTCTGGCAGGAAAAGAAGGAAAAACGTAGTGCCTTCTTTCTTGTTGGGTTTGAAGCCCAGTCTTGTGACGCCTCCTAACCCTTGCTTTGTTGAGTAGAATGCGAGGTAGTACGATTCATTCCATTCTAGATGAACCCCCGGCTGGTGACTCAGCGGTTCAAGTTCCGCCGTAAAATCGATTTTTTCTTCTGTTGCTTTCTTCGTCATGGATTTTTCCCTCTTGCTTGGGTTTTGCCAATTTTTAAATACCGAGACAACCGTAACTGGTTAAGTATTAACTTTCGGGCTTAAGTGATTTTGCAATGTGCAAGTGGTGCATGAAACACGGGGAAGGCGGAAAATGGTACCTAAACGCGAAGAACTACTCCAACGAGCTTGCTGAACGGGAGAACCTCGAAGCCTACCTTGAAGAGCAATGGCGGAATTTTGAAACGGTCTACATACGGAAAATTATGGGTATGTCCTCGATAGGACTTGGCTACAAATTAAAGATGCCAATTGTTGGGCGCGTCGTTCGGCGGAAAGCCGAGAGCATGATTCACTCTGAGAGCAAGAACCGCAACCCTGTGAGAGCTGATGGGCATTTCGGGCAAGTTATCCCATTTGAGGAAGCCAAGCTTATCATGATGAGCTTGGCCGCTGAACCCATCGTGCAGAACTACTGCATGTGCAGGATGATGCAGAGGGGGGTCAAAGATGTGTGCTGTATCAACTTTGGCTGCCTCTCGCACGTAATCGAGAAGCTGCCAAGGTTTATCCCAGAGAACAGCAAGTTCAAGCTTGGGCGGGAAGAAGCGGTCGCTGCTTTGGAAGAGCAGAACAAGAAGGGCAGGGTTGCCACGGTCTGGTTCCAGCCCGTTCCATACGTCAACGCAATCTGCTCCTGTGAGGTTCCACAATGTGGCGGGCTCAGGCTTCGAACAGATTTCGGGTTGAACTCCATCTACAAGGCAGAATACGTCGCCAGCGTCGACCCGGACCTGTGCCAAGGCTGCAAATTGTGCGTTTCAAACTGCCAGTTTGGCGCCGTCAGGTATTCGCCTACGCTGAAGCGGGTGATTGTTGACCAGTATAAATGCTTTGGATGCGGACTTTGCAGGGACAGATGCAAATTTAACGCCATCAAGTTGATTCCGCGGGAAGAAGTTCCAAGAATCGCCAATATGTACTAATAGAGAATGATGAGCAATGAAGAGAACCAAGATCGCAATCGACTATTCAAAATGTGGAAGCGCCAGTGGAGGCATCGATCCACGCAGTTGCGGAGTCTGCCTCAGAGTCTGCGACCCAGCCATCTTTCTCCGCCATGAAACGATCGGCGCCAAGGAGGTAAACCCAAATGACCCTCAGTTTTGGCAGATCACCGCAGTTTGGACCGACCTGTGCACGGGGTGCGGCAAATGCGTTGTCGCGTGCCCGCAGAAAGCCATAACCGTGTCATGACTTACCCGCACTGTGCCTAATGCTGATATTCTCCACAGCTTGCAGGCGTCGATTGCAAAACAGGAGATATAGGCTTACCCTTTGCGATTATATTCCAGGGATTCTTTATACCCTGCTCCGATACAGATGAAAATCTATAGCAATATCCGCTTGAGCGGTGTCAAGCCATCGGCTCAACTCAACGGCGACAAAGATTGGGTGCTGATACTCTGGGACCCTTGATTTGTTTTCAAGAAGCAAAGCTTGATTTCCCACTAAATCTTTGCAAGCTTATTTGTGGTTAGTTTTTTATTGCCCTCCTGCAGTAATATCTGAGCATAAAGAGTTGAGGCTGTGGGCAAAGCAAACGGGTTCCTACGATTAATGCGGCCACTGAACTGCATAGTTATGAGCTTCGCGGTTCTGGTTGGCGCCAGTCTGACAGGCTTGAACGGCTTGCACTGGCAGAACTTGGTGTATGGCGTAGTGACAGCTTTCACGTTGACCGGAGCCGCCATGGCGGTGAACGACTACTACGACTTCGACATCGACAAGATCAACGAGCCCAAGCGTCCCCTTCCCAACGGCGAAGTGTCAAAGAAGGAAGCACTGGCGCTAACAGGCGTCTTAACTGCGATTGGCTTGGTTGCAGCCCTTGTCATCAGCCTCTATTGCCTCGCGTTCGCTTTTGCCGCTTGGGTAATAATGGTTACATACACAACTGTCGGGAAACGAAGCGGATTCGCCGGCAACCTTCTAGTCAGCGCGTGCGTAGCAGCACCTTTCTTGTACGGCAGCTTAGCCGCAGTCAACGCTGTCAGGTACAACATTCTGCTTTTCGCTTCAATGGCTTTCCTTTCGAATACAGGCAGGGAAATCGCGAAGGGCATCGTTGACATTCAAGGTGACAGTTTACATGGTATCAAGACCCTTGCCGTAAGGTTCGGCGACAGGAAAGCTGCCTTGGCAGCCGCGGCTTTCTTTGTTCTTGCAGTATGCCTTTCGCCTCTTCCTTTGATTTTCAAATTGGTTTCGATCTGGTTCGTCCCATTCGTGCTGGTCACTGATGTCGGCTTAGTGTGGTGCTCCGTCTCTTTGTTGAGCAATTCTTCCAGAGAAAACGCGCGACAAGTGAAAAAGCTCGTTCTTTTCCTGTTCGTTTTCGGTTTGCTCTCATTTATTTTCGGAACGCTGAGGTGACGGCAGCTTGACCGAGCTTGAAATCTTTGCAAATTTGGGTTTACTCGGTCTCTGTTACCTATACATAGTCGCCATAATTTTAGTGACAGGAAAGGTTAAAGACCGTATGCCCAGAAATCTGTCCCGCAAATTCTTGCACATAATGATAGGCAACTTCATCTTCATCATCCCGTTTTTCACGCTCAGAACGCTTCCGTTATGCTTTCCCTTCTTTGTGGCTTCACCCTTCATCTTGGTCACTTTCCTTTTTTCGCCTGCGTCTCCAGTGGACTTGAGCGGCAAATTCAGCGGTTTATCTGAGGTCACGGGCGGAGGACACAAGTTCGGTCTGCTTCTTTACGCCGTTTCATACAGTATCTTGGCGCTATTCTTTTCAGCGAATGCCTACATTCTTGCATCGGGCATTTTGCCGATGGCGTACGGCGACGCTGCAGCTTCTTTGATTGGGCAGAGATTCGGCCGTCACAAATACAACATTTCCTGCACGAAAAGTCTGGAGGGCTCGACGGCTATGTTCGCAACCTGTCTTTTAGGCATACTCGTGCTGTTTCCGTTTTTTTCGTACTTTTACCCGATTAAATTTTTTAACTGGGCGTTAGCTTCTTTTGGCGCCGCAGTCGTGGCAACCGCGTGCGAGGCACTCACCCCGAAAGGCTTTGACAATTTGAGCGTGCCACTACTCAGCGCTGTCTCGTTTCTACTGTTGATGGGAGGCTTGTAATTGACGCTGGTAATAATCGACGGCTTAGACGGCTGCGGAAAAAGCACCCAAGCCCTCCTCATGCTTAAGTCATTGAAAAAGATGAATAAGACGGCTTGCTTGCGTGTTCACCCAGAAGTTGACAACTGGTTCGGTGTTCAGGCGCGGCGCTACCTCTATTCACAAGGCAAAAACGCACACTTTGCTTCAGCTCTGTTCTACATGGCAGACGTCATCCGATCCATTCTCCTGTACTCTTGGAGAAAAGTGGACTTCGTCATTTTTGTCAGGTACTTGATGGGAACAGCTTATCTGCCGTCGCCCATAGACACCGTGGCCTACAACTTCTTCGCGTCTGTGGTTCCCAAGTCAAGCAACATGTTCTTCTTGGATGTTAGCCCAGAGGAGGCTGCGGCTCGAATCGCTGAAAACCGAAAACAGACTGAAATGTTCGAGAGCTTGAACGCCCTGAAAAAAGTGAGGGTTAAGGCTCTATCGTTGACCAGATTTGACAGCTGGGTAATTGTCGACTCCAACAAGCCAGTTTCTGAGGTGGCTTCAGCGTTGCAGGCCAATCTCTTCGGAAAATGAAGGCGGCTCTCAGGATTCCGATACAACAAAAAAGGAAAAGGTTGGGGATTTTTTAGGCTGTAGCGGTAACGTTGAATGCTTGGAAGCCTTCGCCCATGAGGCTGACGGTGTAGCTGTTGCTTACTATCGGCATGATCGCTGATGACAGGTCTTGGTCAAACATGCCTTGTTGAAGCGCGATGACTCCGCTGAAGGTCAAGGTCACGGTTTGTCCGGGCTCCAGAACCAAGTAAGTGCCAGTTGCTGCGCCTGTTCTGTCGTCAGAAATTCCGTTTTGTGGTCCGTACGGCAGTGTCCCTCTACCCATGTGACTCATCCCGCTCACTCCCATCATTGGACCGTGCAGGATTGATTGAGGCAGCATGGGCTGCATGATTGAGCCGCCTAAGAGTGGCACAAGTGAGGTTCCGTTGATTTCAAACGGGATGTCGTTTGTCATTAGTCCTTCCACACGGGATCTGTCGCCTCCTGGAAGCCAGAACTGATTTTCTGAGTTGAGGGTTGAGTTGAATTTGCCCTGAAGCATCAATCCGAAGACTCTGAATGCTACGTCGCCGTTGTTCTGAAGTGTGACAGAGAAGCTGGTCATGTTGCCGTTGACCGAGAGCGAAGCCGAAGTGACTGTCAGGTTATCTCCGAAGCTTTCTACTACGTGGCTTATTCTGACTCTGTCATTTTGGTCTATGCTCACGATTGTTCCAACTCTGACACGTGCACTGTCGAGTCCGTTGACAACCACCGCGGTTGCACTGGGCACAAGGACGTAGTAGTTAACGAGATTTCCATTGGCATCGGTTGACTGTATCTGCACCAGCGTGGGGTTGAAGTCAATTAGGACTCCTGAAAGGGTCTGGTTGACTCTGCTGTTAGCCACTTCCAATACCAGCGTGTTTGAAAGGGTGGTAACGTTGTAGGCTTGCCCGTTGATGACTGCACTGGCGTTGGTAATGGTGAACTCGATTTTATCGACGGTTGAGTTGACAGGGAGAGTTGTAGAAGCAATGGTTTTGCTCATGTTAACCAGTGAGAAAGAGTCCACGGTTCCGGAGGCTCCGACGGAAACCCAGTTTGCGCTTCCATTGTCGGAGTTTACGTGCAACGAGATGTCTGAGTAAGTGATGTTAAGTACTGTGGTTCCTGCAGGCACCGTTGGGGGGTCGGTAAGCATTACTGCGAAAGTGGATTTGGCTGAGGCGATCTTGGGGATGGTGCTTGGGTTAGCGAACATCGCAACTGAGATTATTAGAATGGCTGTGATTATTGCTGCTAAACCATATTTGGTAGTCCATTTTTTGCTCATTTTTCATCAAAACAGAATAGGCGAAAACTGATTAAAACCTACATTTTTTAAAAACGTTTAAAACCCGTTTAAACGACTTTCAAAACCTTTGAATGTACCTAAGTCAGAGTTTGTGCCCATCAGGCTTGGTTTACGGGGTGAGTTTTCTCCAGAGCCTCACCGTTTCATACCAGAACACGGCGACCATGGCGATGCAGACGATTATCAAATACAGCGTGAAACGTACTCCATAGAAGGCTTCAATTGAGAAGAACGACGCCAGAATCGTGAAAAGCAGCGAAAAGAAGAACAGCTGAGGCACCACGGCTGACCCCACCTTGGAGTAGCCTTCAAGAACCTTCGTAGAAGCATCCTTAACCGCGAAATACCTGCCCTGTTCGTCTTGGTTGACGTAGTTTGCCTCCATGAGCTTTCCCAAGTGATAAGAAGCTAAAGATGCTGAGGACAAATCAAGCCCCCGCTGAACCTCCCGCAACTCGGACGGACCATGCTTTAGCAAGAACAAGTAAGCCTTTAGCGTGTTGCCTCTGATTTCCTGATTGTCTGGCATTCGAGAAGATAGAAGAAGCATCGCATTTAACCCTTACGTAGGCACATAGTAACATTTTCGGACAATCTCAACTGCAAGTCACTCAGTCAGAATTATGAAACTGACTAATTTGAATCACACCCCTCACCACTCGATTTATAATTGGCGGCGGCTTATCGAGTCTAAAATGCGGTTTTCAGAGCGGTTAAGAGGCGAAAACGCCGTTCTCACGGGCAACTTCCTACTGCTACTCATAACTTGGATATTAATGAACGCCACTTCGCCGATAGCGAGTACCTTCAGCAGCAAATACTACGTCAGCCTCGGCGCATCACCCTTTGTCCTGTCGATGATGTTCTTCGTAAGCTCACTGGCAATTGCCTTCGTCCAGCTTCCAGGGGGCTACCTCGCCGACCAACATGGCAGAAAATGGCTTGTCGCCGTGATGACTTTCGGGTTAACCTTCGGGTACCTGTTCTTTGTTTTTGCGCCTTCCTGGCAATGGATTGCCATCGGCTTGGTCGTCCAAAACTTATGCATGATATACTCCCAGCGCTAATGGCTATGATGATTGATTCGTTGGCGCCTTCGAAGAGAGGCACAGGATTGAATTTCTATTCGGTCGTCACGGGTTTAGTGGCCATTCCTGCGCCGCTGATTGCCGGGGTTTTGATACTAGATAAGGGTAACTATGTGTCGCCCCAGTCTGACTTCGGAGTGCGAATAGCTTACGCGGTTGTTTTCGCCGCTTACCTTGTGGCCTCTTGTATTAGACTGAAACTCAAAGAAACCCTGCCAAATCAGGGCAAAAGCGCGCGTCCACAATTCATGCAAGCCTTCCGTCGATACCCTCAGACAATCAAGGAAAGCCTGATAGTCTGGGCTCAAGCGCCCAAGTCTGCCTACTACCTCTTCATCGTCACGGTCGGCATAAACAGCTTAACTGCGGGCTGCCAAATCTTCTTAGTATTGTACGCGACAGAGACGCTTAAGATCACTGGGTTGCAGTACGCAATTGCAGCGGCGTTCATGGCAGTCAGCCCCGTCCTGCCCGCGTTGGTGGCGGGGTTCAGGATGGACGTTACTGGAAGAAAAAGCTATCTGCTGCTCGGCTACCTGCTCTATATCCCCGCCATGCTTCTGTTCATCAGGGCAGACTTCTACATGCTTCTTGCTTCATTCTTCATGCTTGGGTTGGCCAACATCTTGGAAGCCAATGGCGCACAGGCTTTGCTTGGCGACCTGATTCCACGGGAAAAACGCGGCAAAGCAGTGGGGTGCCTACAGTTCTTCATGTATCTCACGCAAGCTTTTGCGTACCTGCTCGTTGGCTTCCTCTACTCATACGTGGCAACGTGGGTGCCCTTCCTTTTGCTTGCCGTCATCGCCGTCCCGTTAAGTTTCGTGGTTGCCTTGAAGATTTCTGACCCCAAAATAAAAGAAGACTGAGCAGTTCATTTCGAAAACTTCAGAATTGTCGGCTGTAACAGCCTCAACAAATCTTGCTTGCTTATCTTGACGGATTCAGTCAATAAGCCGATGTTAAAGTTGACGAAGTCGTTCTCCAAAACCGAAGAATCCAGAAACGTCGGCAAACCGAAAAGTTTTCCAAACGGCGGAACTGAGCCGCTCTCACAATTCGTCGCCTTCAGCACCTCTTCTTTCGTGGCGAAAATCAGCTTTGTCCCGAGGAAAGATTCAAGCGTTTTGAAGTCGATTTTTCTGTCAGCAGCGATGTTTGCTACGATGAAGCCTCCATCCTTTCTCTTTAGCACCATCGACTTGCATCCCGTCTTCAAATCGACGCCTCTGACCTTCGCCGCCTCCTCTGACGTATAAACTGGCGGATGCTTGTACAGCTGGTAGCAAACATTGTTCTCGGCGAAAAGCCGCAGGATTTTGTCAGCCTCTTCCTTCATCCGAGATTACCCCGCTTACGCAAAGCAAGGTGCTGAGCCGAGTCATTTAACAGGTTTACTCGCCTTGCTGGCGGTGGCTTTTCGAATTTGCATTTCCTCAGTTAGCAGCCAAGTCTTGCCGCTATCACGCGTTTCCTCGGCGCGCCACCGAAAAGACTGCGGCGTAATCTCAGAGAAGATCCAGTGCTCGGCGTTACCGTCAGTGTTCTGTAGTTCAAGAACAATCTCGTCCTTAACTTTGCTGGCTATAAAAGTTTGAACAAGCCCCTTGAGGGGAGAGAGCCAAGTGCTGCGCCAGGCGTCAATCTTTGGGTCATAGAACCGAATAGTGGTACCGAACATAGTCATTCTTTCCTCGCCTAGTCGGCACCCCATCCAAACATCTTGGATAGCTGAGCCGCCCAAAATCCAGCCAAAGTGAACTTCGCCGTGCATATTGACCCAAGACCCATCAGCTTGAATGTATCTACATTCTATGATTTCCCAGTCGCCGACGAATTGTCCAAAAAGCATTAACTTATCCTTCAATTTAGGGTCAGGTCCGTCAGCAGCCAACCCTTCAATCTTCCAACAGGAACCCGGTTGCTTATTAATCGCCATTCTTAACCACAATTGATAGCTGTTTGCTGCCAAAGCCAAATTAAACTTTCTATCAAACGGGCTTTTGACTTACGCGCAACTTCAATGGAAACAAGCTTTTCAGAAAAGCGACCGCGGCTCAAAGAAACCCTAGCCATAACCTGAAAAGGACCGTTAATCGCAATTATCAGCGGCTTGGGAAAACGAACTGTTTTTGGAATATGTTCTCTAATTCTTTTGATCAGTTCTTTTCAAAGTATTTTTTGATGTTATCACAGAATGCGCAGTTTAGTGGGTTCTTGCAGTTGCAGTATTTGTTTTTGATCGCCATTTTTGATTTGCTTCCTTTCGGTTTACATCAATGCCTCATGGTCTGACTTTGAGTTCTGCCCTGATGTTGTGAACCACTAGAGTTAAAGCGCCAAGGATTACGACCAATGAAATACCATCAATTATTCCAAACATGTTTTCAGTATCCCAGCTTTATTGGTGAGTATGCGTCTAGTATAATATAAATATCTTTGTGATTTGTTCATAATTTTTCATAAAAGTTAGCCACACGTCTAAGTTGCACTTTCAGGCGGATCTGGGTAAAAACACTCAATTTTATGACGTGCGAGTTATTCGGAGGACTGGATGATGCTCCCCATATCTTTTTCCTTCGCTTCTTTAAACTGCTGTTTCATAAACTGCAAGTACTCTCGAAAAGTTACTTGCGGCGCTGTCCCTTCGCAAATGAGCCATCTGTATGCATTCTTTACTTTGAAACAAAGTTTTTTCATACAGGCGTTTTCCAGTTGTGTAGCGCCTGTTTTGAACAGGTCGCGGAGTGCTTTTGAAAAGTTATCGATTTGCTGTGGGATCTCTTTTTCGTCGGTGTGATATTTTGTTTTAAGATAAGCGTAGATTGCTTCTTTGGGCTGTTCGCCGAGAGTGCCGAGCGTTTCATCTATTGCTTCAAACGCAAGTTCATCAAATTCTGTGTTTTTTGGGTGTTTGGTCTTTTTTGTTGCCTCAGTGGCCATTTGCTCGTTCACCTATTACCTTAACGACTATCTCGCTCGGTTTTTGGTTATAAGGTGTTGTTGGTGGAGGTTCTTCCACACTGCGCACTGCCGCAAGGGAATCATTTATATACCTATATATTATGTCTAACGATACACTACGGTCCTGTTGGGCTTGGAGAACTGCGGTTGAACAAAAACGACGAAAACACAAAAACAATGATTGATTTGGGGCTCACAAGGTCGCAAGCACTATCGTATCTAACATTGATAGAGCTTGGAAGCGCGTCAGTAAAAGAAGTAGCAAGGCTTTCAAACATCGCCCGACCCGACACCTACCGTGCACTTGCAGACTTGCAAGAACTCGGTCTCGTCGAAAAAATAGTTATGTTTCCCACAAAATTCAAACCCCTCTCAATAGTGGACGCGGTTAATGTGCTGATGCTTAGCCGAAACAAAGAAACCGAGACGTTAAACAAAAGAGCTAATGCGTTGATTGGGCTTCTAAGCGAGAAGAACCTCAAAACTAAACAGTCGGAAAATAACCAGTTAACCATTATTCTTGGCGGAGATGCAATCACAGCTAAACTGCACAAGATTCTGCAGAACTCCAAAGAACAGGTTTGTGTTTTGTGCTCCAGAAAAAACTTTTTTCAATGCAAGCAATTCATCTCTGAGGCTATCCAGGAAACCTTGAAGGGAAAAGTGGAGTTTCTACTCCTCACAGAGAACTCAGCGGGTCCTCGCGAAGAAAAGGAAATTCGTGATCTGAGGAAAAGCCCTGCTGCTCAGATTAAGTATGTTCACTTCCCCCCTTCTGTTTGCTTTGCTGTCTTCGATAGAAGAGAGCTAGTGCTTACAACCACGCCCAAGCTTGAGTACTCAGAATTCTCTGCTATCTGGTCAAACAATCCCAGCCTCGTAGAATTAGCCCAAAGCTACTTTGAACATGTTTGGAATCAAATATAGCAGATTCTGCCTTCACTTTTTCCTGATGCGAATTTCGTTAAAAGAAACTGCCCCGATTGGTTTAGGGACATTTTTCATAATGGTGCCCGTTCCTTTTGCTCTGAATATGTCTCTTAATATCTTAACCTTTGGCTCAGTAGTATGACAAGTGAACGGCGAAGATTTTAACCCGAGAGAAAGTGGAGATGTCCCACGCATTTCCCTTTTTTCCTTTAGGAATTGGCGTAGGCTTGTGAAAAACTCTTATTTAGTAAGAAATTGGCGCACCTTTAAGCCGTCGCGCCATTTTTTCTAATTTAGTGTTTTTGCTTGGAGACTTTTCCTTTGCAGTTGGATAAGTGTGATAGCCACCTTCCGCTGTAAGGAAGATTGGAAAAGTCACATCCACATCTGGGGCATTTCATTGTTTTTTCAAAGCTGCTTACTTCTTTCTCCGAATACCCAAGATTTTTCAACTCAACTACAACAGTTTCTTTTGCAATTTGTAATTGTTTATTCAAACTATGAGCACCTCATTCTTGAAAAATGGCGCTTAAGGTACTTAGTCTTTATGAAAGCACGGTTAAGATGTAAGATAAAAATTTAAAATAACAATTACGGGTCTGCATCCTATTTTTAATTTTCTGGTTTAGGTGTCAGCGGTTTCTTATGCTCTTCGGCTCCAACTCCACAGTTTCCATTTCACTGCTCATCTTAAGATAAGCTTTCTGCGGCGAAGCTGAAGGCGGAAGAGGAAGCACGGAAGGTGAAGAGGGCGAATCAGCACCTGGCTCTTTGACCTAGTGCGTGCAGTGTTTTGTTAAGTATTCATCTTTAGCCAAGCGCCTCTCGTCACGCAAACAAGCGAGGTCAGACTTGTAACAAGAAACGTCTCGACAACGAAGGATGCCTGAAACGCAAGCGCAGGATACACCATCGTCGTCCAAAGCGCAACAGCTACAGAAACGTAAAACGTGGCCAGCCCAGCGAGCAACTGAAGCCAATGAAGGATTCTCCGCTGTCGGTAAACCTTCAACTTCAACCTGTTCAAGGCTGACTCAACCGTTTTTGAGACATCGGGCAAATCGTCCAGAAATAGGGTAAACCCAGCCAAAACAAAAAAGCGCCCAGCGTTGACCGCCAAGCTCGAATTGTACGCCAGAAAAAAATCTAAAGAAACAGAGGAAAACGTCGCTATAGCAGCAAAGGTGCAGAATAGGGTGAGTAAGCCGTAAACGTAGTGGTGGAACCACAGTCGACCCGTATGCAGGGAGCGGCCGATGCTTGCACAAGGAAATATGTTCACAACCGCCGCGGTAATCACCAGGAAAAGGACGCTGCCGTTGACCAGGTAGGGTGCATAAGGCTGCCAATAGGGAAATGCCCTTAAATAGTAAAACATGACTTGAGCCACGCACGCCAACGTAACAAGCGAGTTGAGTATCAACGTCAGGCTGAAGATTTTCTCCGCGAGTACAGGAACGGCGCCAGCCATGCCCAATACTTAGCGGCCACGCGCTTAATACTTTCTATCAACTTCGCCGTTTCGAAGCTGAGTCTTCTACGCACACATTATCCACGAACATTAAATTCATCTCTAAATCAGAGTGTTCATCAAAAAACAGTAAGAAATTAAAGCCCTATTCACCTTTCTGTGCATCACTGGGTGGACTTAACTTGGAGGTTTTCGTGACTAAGGCGAACGGCGCCAAACAACTTTTCGACAGGGAAAAGATCGTTCAGACCTGTCTCAGAATGGGTTTAAGCCGCGAGGTCGCTCTTCAAGTTGCAGAGCAAGTTGAACACAAACTCTATGAAGGCATCACCACGCAAGAAATCCTCCAGCTGGTTTTTGCCTTGATGAGTAAACCCAAACCCGCTGTTAAGCATGTTTTTGACCTAAAGTATGGCATAAGCCTGATGGAGCCTAAACCCGAGTTTGAAATGTTTGTCCGAGTTGTCTTGGCGCAAAGCGGTTTTCAGGTCACGCCTAACACTGTTCTGCGAGGATTATGCGGGGAACACGAAGTGGACGCAATAGCAACCAAGGACGGCTTAACTCACCTTGTGGAGGCGAAGCATCATGTCAACTACCATGCACTCACTGGACTCGACGAAAGCCGCATCGCAAGAGCAATCATGGAAGATGTTGCAGACGCTTACAGGAGCGGTGCCACAGAAATCAAGATTGACCGCGCAATGATAGTCACCAACACCAAGTACTCAGACCACGCATTGGTTTATGGCGGTTGCCGCGGCATTTTGCAGGTTGGCTGGGCTTCCCCTGAAGGTTTTGGGTTAAAAGATATAGTTGAAAAATACAAGCTGTATCCGTTGAGCTGCCTGAGAGGATTAGACAAAGAAACACGGTTGCGCCTAGTTGAAGCTGGTATAGTGCTGATAAAACAATTGCTGGAACAGGACAGCAGGTATATTGAAAGGAAAACCGAGTTGCCACGAGAAACGGTTCTGTCGATAATGGAAAAAGCCAAGCACGCAACAGAAACCCTGTGGGGTTACTGATAACCGCTTTCATGTGCAAATCTAAATTTTTTTTGTTCTTATAGACGGCTGTTTTTCACAACTATTAAGCAAAACAGAACGAAACGCAGCGGTTTTTTGTCAGAAGAGCCACTTGTTACAAACACTTAAAACAAGTTTCGTCAAATGTTGCTTCACAATAAAAAAGGAGAAAAGTGAAAATGCAACTATCAAACAAAAACCAAAAGACACTGTCAATTGCTTTGATATCAATCCTCGCAATTTCTGCAGCCATCGCAATCGTGCCAAGTACCAAAGCGCGTGATATTCAAGGAACAATTACAACTTATTCGTTTCTTCAAGCTGTCCCTCAGCAAGTAGGCGTAGGTCAGAATGTCTTCCTTGTAATGTGGGTTGACAAACCTCCAACTACCGCTTTCGGGCCGCTAGGTGATCGATGGGTAGGCCTTACTGTTACTCTAACGCAGCCAAACGGTAATAAAGTAACCCTGGGGCCATTCCAGTCTGATGACGCAGGCGGCTACACCGCAACTTATACTCCGACCCAACTAGGCAACTACACTGCAGTCTTTAGCTTCCCTGGAGAGACTCTGACAGGTGACACAGGAAACCCAGGCGGTATGACCTTTGCCAATACCCAGGCAATCGGCGACGTTTTTGGTGCTTCTACTAGTGCAGTTGAGACTTTCACGGTTACGAATACTCCTGCAAGCACCATTCCAGAGAATCCGCTTCCAACTAGTTACTGGCAGAACCCTGTCGAAGCGTTCAATCACAATTGGTATGTAATAGACGGCAACTGGCTCGGATTAGGAGCAGTAGAATTCGCAAACACTGGAGACTACGCATTCACAGGAAACTACAACCCATACACAACAGCACCAACGACTGCACACATACTTTGGACTTCTCCGCTGATTCCTGGCTCACCAGGTGGTCAAATGGGCGGAGAATTCGGTTCCAGCGAGCAAGGCAACTACTACTCAGGGTTCCAATATCAACCTAAGTTTGCACCGATAATCATCAACGGAGTTATTTACTATGATGCTGTGCCTACCTATTCAAGTGGTGGAAGCTACCAAGGGTGGGTTGCCAGAGACCTAAGAACAGGACAAATTCTTTGGACCAAGAACTATCAGAACTACTTTGCCCCAGGCTCCTATGACCTCCTATTGTGCGGACAAATATACGTGTACAAGTCACCGAACACTTACGGCGGGCAAACATATCTTTGGGCAACTAGAACAACAGGCGGAATAAACTACATTGACATTTTTGACGCAGCAACAGGAAACTACATACTAAGCATTAACGGCTCGGCACCAGCAGGATCCTTCGGCGCTGCAACCGTTGAAGGGGCGAACGGCATCCTGTACCAGTACTACACCAGTTTCAACGCCACTGGGGCTGAATTCTTCAATTGCTGGAACTCTAGCCTCTGTCTAGTAGGAGGAGGAATTAATTTAGGGTTCTCGACGCTAACACAAAACGAAGTAGTTCCCTACGCTAATGGAATAGCCTGGTCAACACCACTCCCTTCAGGAGAAGACTGGATATTTGACGGAGTTGGACACGGAGTATTAGATCCCGACAACAACATAGCCATCTTAGGAGCAGGCGCTGGCGAATATGCCATGTACTCATGGGCCACAGGCTGGGTTATGCACGCAGCCTACAACCTGAACAATGGAGCGCAACTTTGGGTAAAGAACTTCACCGAAAGCCCATATTCAACAGTAATGGCCATACCAGGAGCTAACGATGGAGTCTTCGTTGAGTATACCAAAGAAACAACAACATTTTCTGGTTACAGCACTATCACAGGAGACCAAGTGTGGGGTCCAACAACTCCCTTCCAGAATCCACTAGGCTACTACGACCAAACAAGTGGAGTATGCGCAGGCGGAGCTTTATACACATGGACATTCGGTGGCTGGATCTACAAATATAACATTACCACTGGCAAACTTATTTGGAGCTTTACTGATGGAAGCGCTGGAGAAAACTCACCCTACGGTGTCAATCCCTTCTGGATCATCGGTGACTACGAAGCTACACTTGCAGGCGGCATGCTCTTTGCCGAATCTGGACACTGCTACGGTCCGCCGCTATTCAGCGGAGCAAAGCTTTACGCAATCAACGCAACAACTGGACAACTTGTTTGGAGCATAATTAACTTTGACACAGGCTCATGTCCAGCAGTAGTCGACGGGCAACTCTTGGCATTCAACGCATACGACAACCAGATATATTCATACGGTGTGGGTCCCTCTAAAACAACAGTCAGCGCACCTTCTGTCGGCGTCACAACAGCCACTCCAATAGTTATCACTGGAAGCGTCACCGACATCTCTGCCGGCTCACAGGAGACAGCAGTTGCAGCTAACTTCCCCAACGGTTTGCCATGCGTCTCTGATGCAAGCATGGAACAGTTCATGGAAGCCGTCTATGAGCAGGAACCAATGCCGACCAACATAACTGGAGTGCCAGTGACAGTCTACGTCTTAGACAGCAACCACAACTACCGCTCGATAGGCACAACCACCACCAACGCATTAGGAAACTACGCCCTGACGTGGACACCAGATATCACAGGCAACTACACGGTCTACGCAACATTCGCCGGCTCACAATCATACTACGCATCTTCTGCATCCACAGCCATCTACGCGGGTTCACCGCCAGCGACAGCGCCACCAACGGCGACGCCACTCAGCGGGTTAGCCACGCAGAACGCCGTGTTGTACATGGGCGTAGCAATGATTATTGTGCTGGTCGTCATCGGCGCTGTGCTCGTAGTCCTCGTCATGAGGAAGCACCCATAAAACGTCAAGAAACCAAGACAAATCCCCCTTTTTCCCTTTTTTTAGTCCCTTAGAAGCATTGGAGAAAACAAGAAAAATGGGCTGAGAAGGCTCTGGCAAATCACGCGATAACAAGCGTCGAAGTAGCAGTTTCATTTCTTTTTTCTCCCAAAGTTTGAAATCTCGCCAGAGCCTCAGCAAACCCTTCTCAAATGCGACAGCACCCAATTCCGAACAACTGACCGGAGGGTTACTTGGGAATTGGGAAAGCCTTAAGTTAACTTCCAAGAAAACAGGGAGACCATGAAGAGACGGAAGCTACCAAGAGTCCTTCGGGCAATTTACAAGCCACTGTTGTTGATCCTGTTCGTATTGGGTTGGTTGCTAAGTATGACTTAATGATATTCAAATGTGAAGGCGGAAGGGCTGTTTAAAATAACCAACCTGACGGGAGAGCATGTACTCTAAATTAATGCTATTTGTGACACTATTTATTGTCCTCTCTCAGCTTGGAAAGAGCATACACCGATAAGATGTCCCGATTTCCAACTGTAACATGACCTGGGTGCTTCTGAAAGGGAGGAGTTATCTTACAGCAGGTGCCGTTCTTTGGGCAGCCTGTGTCATAAGTTCTTTTTTAATGGCTTTTGGTGTTTTTCTGGGGATCCAATTGATAAAAGCAACCAGCCTGCTAGACCTGCAGGAATTAGGATAGGTAAAAATGCAATTCTGAGTATTCTTTTTTTGTTCATCTTCTTTGCCCGACAACACTTCTTAAGGTTTTGAGGAGATAAGACTTTTTGCAAAATCCGCTTGGCTGTTTTGTCAATTTCGCTTCGCAAATGTCTTCAGACCGAACGGCAGACCGCAAAGACTATTGAGATAATACCTCGAAGGCGTGCCGAATGCGAATTGCATCTGCTTTGATAAAGATTATAAGACAAGTCTTGTAGTATTATTTTGAAGCATTTTCTAAGGGTGACTTCGGAGGCTTTTGTCGACATGAAGGTTGGAATATTGACGGGCGGCGGTGACGCTCCTGGAACTAACGCCGTTATCCGTGCAATCGTAAGAAAGGGTCTAAAGAAGTACGGCGATGACTTAATAGGAATAAAAGGTGGCTGGCGCGGATTGCTTGAGGGCCAATTTATTGTCTTAGATCAACAGGCCATAACAGCTATTCTAAGCCGTGGAGGCTCTATTTTGGGTTTTTCACGAACCAACCCTTTCAAGTATGAAAACGGAGTGGAAAGAATACTTCAGAATATGAAAAAATCAGGAATGGAGGCAATCATAGCTGTAGGCGGGGACGATACCTTAGGCGTCGCCTGCCGGCTGGGTGACTTCGGAATCAAATGTGTAGGAGTGCCCAAAACCATAGACAACGATTTGTTGGGTACGGACTACACTTTCGGATTTAATACGGCCGTGTCTATCGCAACTGATGCTTTGGACAGGCTTCGAAGCACTGCAGAGGCTCATCACAGGGTGATAATTTTAGAAGTAATGGGACGGAATGCAGGCTGGATTGCTTTAGAATCAGGGCTTGCGGGCGGCGCTGACGTCATTCTAATTCCAGAGAGGCCTTTTGACGTTGCTGAAATTTGTGAGTACATTAGCCAAAGGCAGAAACGTGGAAGAAACTTTAGTGTGGTGGTTGTTTCTGAAGGTGCAAAGCCTAAGGGTGGAAAAGAGATACTTTACAGCGATGGTGTGGACGAGTTTGGCAACGTTCGTTTGGGCGGCGTTGGATATTACTTGGGACGGGAGATAGAGAAATGCATAGGCACTGAGACGCGTGTCGTGGTTCTGGGGCACATTCAACGCGGTGGAACTCCAACAGCTTTTGACAGGATCTTAGGTACTAGATATGGTTTAGCGGCTATCGATTTTGTCCATGAGGGCAAATTTGGATATTTGGTGGGGATTCAGGGGACCCGTATAGTTCCAGTTGCGCTGAAAGACGTTGCAGGAAAAAACAAAACGGTAAGTCCAGAACTCTACGAGACGGTGAGCGTTTTCTTCGGTTAACGAATACTATGTGCGGCGGAAAACTCGGATAATCTAAAGGATCTTGGGTCGCTTTTTTTCCTTACGCTCAACGTACTGGCGTCGATATATATCGGCTTTCCCAAATTGACTTAAATATTGTTTCTTCATAAACAAGCTACACGCGAAAAAGGAAGTTGATCTAAATGGAGAAAGGAGAAGGTCATCACGCACCCTCAACATCAATAATCATAGCGGCCTTGAACGAAGAAGAGGGAATCGGCCTAACCATAAACGAGTTAAAAGATAGCCTAAATGATGCATCAGTTCTGGTTGTCGATGGAAGAAGCACCGACAGGACAGTTGAAATTGCCAAAGATATGGGTGCTGAAATCGTTTTTCAGGATGGCTCAGGAAAAGGCAACGCTGTGGCTAAGGCAATCAAGTCAGCGGATTTAAGTGTGGACTACATTGTCATCACAGATGCAGATTACACTTATCCAGCAGAGTATATCCCAAAGATGATCGATGTGTTAGAGCAGAATCCACATGTTGGCATGGTATGCGGAAATCGATTCAACGGTCATGTGGATCCTAAAGCGTTGCACAGCGTTTTCTATTTTGGCAACAGGCTTATTGCATTTGCACATAATCTTCTAAACGGAGTGGATCTAGAAGATCCTCTCACTGGCTTGCGCGTGGTGAGAGCTCAATTATTGAGAGATTGGAATGTGAAGTCCGAAGGTTTTGACATAGAGGTAGAGTTGAATCGCCGCATAGAACGGGAAGGCTTCGAAATAGTTGAAATGCCCATTGCCTACAGAGAAAGACTTGGACAAAAGAAACTCGGCGTTCAGCATGGAGCAGAAATCTTCAAACGAATGGTACTAGAAACAACAACCAAACGCAATCATAACTTTGTATTAACTTAGAACTCACATGTTTTCTCTTGTTCACGAGGGCTTTGCAGCTGATTGAAAGCTGCCATGATTTTGTCGGCGACTTCAACGGTAACCAGCTTTTCAGAAAGCGAAAATAAAGCTGGTCAAAAAAGGACTGGAGTGTGACGGAAAGAATGGAAAAGTGGACCGGAGGGATTTGAACCTCTCTCGAAATGGAGATTTCACCCGTGTTTCCACTTTTTGAAACGGCGTTTGTTTCTTTTGTTTTTTGATTTCAATTTAGGCCATTTTAAGAAAGCAATTCAGGAGAAATAGGCAGTTGATTTGCTCCCTTATCTGCTGCAGCTTCCTTATCTGCTGCACTTATATGGATTTCATGCATACTCGTTGCTATGGTTCGGTTCGGATTGAGCGGTTGGCGGGTTGTCGTGGTTGTCTTAGCGGCAACTAACGCTATTATGGCTATTTCGCAGACGAACATCGCGTCGCTGTATCTTGGGATTTCTTCTTATTTTCATTCGAGTCTGCTGGGCTTGGGGGTTCTTGCTTCAGTATACTTTGCCGGGTACGGTCTGGTTGAGCTGCCCGGAGGGATGATTGCGAGCAGGCTTGGACCGAAGAGGCTGATTGTTACGGGAGGGCTATTGACAACATTTTCGTTGCTTGGTTGCGCTCTTTCACCGAGCTTTTTTTTCCTGACGATATTCCGAATCTTTGCTGGTGCTGGGTATGGGCTGGTTTTTGCACCCACTCTTGTTTTGCTTATCAGGAATCTTGGCAACCGCCAAGTCGGTTTGGGGGCGGCTCTTGGAACAATCTCTTTCGGCGTGGGCGGTTCTGCAGGAATCTATTTCTGGTCTATTCTGAGCAACGGGGCTGGTTGGCGAGTGAGTCTGCTCGTGGAGTTCGCCATAAGTCTATGCACAGTTGCTTTGCTGATTTTTCTAGTTCCCGACGATAAAGCAACCGATCCTACGGTCAGTTGGAGGCAGCTCAGGGTTGCTTTTACGGATAAGTCAATGGTAGCTTTGTGTCTTACAGCGTTCGGTGGGGCTGCGACGGCTAACCTAACTGGAAGCTTCTTAGTCTACTATTTGGAGAACGTGTTCAGGCTGGCTCCAGCCGACGCTGGGCTGATTGGCGCAGTCAGCTATTTTGTGCCCTTAATCACGTGTGTCGCGGCTGGCAGACTATACGACCGTGGGTTTAGTGTTAAGAAGCTTTTGGGCATTGCCGCGGTATCTATTTCGCTTGGAACGGCTGTACTGGTGTTTAATTCAGTTCTTGCCGCCGTCGTCGGCGTCATCGTTGCGGGGCTTGCAAGTGGTGTTGGCGGTACGTTGGACTTTTCAGTGGCTAGGGACCTGTCGGTTAAGCCAGAGCTGGAGAGTCTCAACGTCGGGATCGTGGATTTGGCCATGCTTGTAGGTCTGTTTGTGTCACCGTTGCTTTTCTCGGCGGTGGTCATCAACGCCGGGTACCCATCAGCGTGGCTTATCGTCAGCCTGCCCGCAATGATTTTCTTTGCGCCATTGCTGGCCGTCAGAATCGAGAAAAGAAGGAAAAAACAAAAAGAAGACACAAGCTTAAGGCCGCCTTCATCGGGAAACCGTTAAAGCAAAAGTTTTCAAAACACGCAGATGAGCGTCTCCATGAGTTCCAAAACTTGTCCTTGGCGGGCGGGGCGGGATTTGAACCCTTGACCCCCAACTTAGGAGAGAGGCAAGTATATGGTTTTGAAGTTGACCAATACAGAGTTTATTTGAGCAATCTTTACTGTAAGAGCTATGTTAAAAGCCAACTTAACAATGCCATAAAGTATTCTGACTGCTTAGAGAAGCCAAGTAGACTCTTATCGTTAAAGCCTAGCATTATGCTGGACGTCCTAAAAGCAATGATTTGTTTAAGCAAACACAATGGATGCTATGAAGAGTATAAGACCAAGCTCAAGACTATGGCATTAAATGGGTTAATGAAGAAAAAACCTTCTTCTTGGATCCAAGTATCACGGCAACAGAGAATACAGAAAGAAGCAAAGGCGCAATTATCATCCAGATAGCTCTGCTACTGAGAGTGTTGGTGTGTAGCTTGTCTTATAGTGAGATTCACTTGTGTCTTAAGATGTATGCACAAACTTACTAATTGTCTTCTTTGCATCAAGACTTTTGTCGTTGATAGAAAGCATGAAGAATCAACTGATCGATAGATTGGTGAAGATTTCATCTAGCAGGCGTGCGCTTGCTACAGTCGTTACTACGCTGATTATTCTGGTGGTTTCAGTTCTTCTCGCAGGAGCCGTAACTTACTATGCCATCAACGTTACCAGCTTTCATATTCTACAAGAAAGCCTCTCCATAACGATGCTGCATATATGGGTCACTCCAACTGGCGGCAGCGGTGCAGGCGCAGCTCAAGGGGCGTTCGAGATGATTAACACTGGCGGTCGAGACTTGTCAATAAACAAAATCACCATCAGAGGTCAATCTGTTGCGTGGACGGATGTGTTCACCGCAGTGGGCTCAGTTACCAGTGACCTTGGATATTCATCTGAGCTAACAGCAAATTACGCCTATGCCTTTACCAGTTCAGGCGATACACTAACTCAAGGATCCGCATTAACCCAAGCCAACGGTGAAATCACTCCCAAATCAGGCAACACATTAATCATCTACATCAACGACCCAGACAGCATCACCGTTAACGACATAGGTTTAACTGTTGGAGTAACGGTGTACACTTCACAAGCAATATACTATTCAGAATGCAATGTTCAAGCATACACACCAGCAACCTCAACTGGCACAAACGGCATACAAGCCAATGGAGTTACACAAGATTCTGTTCCAATGCCTCAGACGCCAGTGACAAATGGCAACAATTTAATTTCAGTTACCGATGGTAATTGGTATGATGACATACATTGGGTCAATGCGCCCTGCCCACAATATGGAGAAGTCATAGACACAACCGACACTTATGCGGGTTCACCAAGTTGGCAGTGCACTTTAAGTTCAAATGGTTGGGGCGTGGATTGGTGGGGAGGGTCTCAGAGTGAGATCGTTCCAGGCGACACTATAACTTTTAGTGCGTGGATTAAAACTTCGGCAGCAACGCTATCGGCGGATGTTGGAAACCCCGAAGCTGGAGGCCGAATCGGCATAGATATGTATAGTTCCTCAGGAATGAGCGTTTCCTACGGTATTTCTACACCAGATGGGATTGGTTCACCATCTGACGCCTATAATACTTTTGTTCCATTCGGAACAAGCACATGGACAGAAGTTACTATCACTTTCACGGTCCCATCCATCTATGTTGCAAATCAGGGCTCCGGAGCAGGAACAACTTTCACTCCGGTTAGGTGCGTTCCCTGGGTTCAAGTTTGGAGTGACACACAAGGCTCAAATGAGCATGGAACAGCATGGTTCGCTGATCCCCAATTATTCATCACTACATAAAATCCAGCCTTAACTCCTTTTTTGGCTTATTTCTTTTTATGCAACCTGAATTAAACGATGGTCTAGCAATTCGCTATCGACATCAACATTGTCTTTTCACGCGGGGCGCTACGTTGTTCATTCAGAACAAGAAGTCTGTCAACTCACAGAAGCGGGCTTTGAGTATGTTTGCGATTACAATGGAAACAAAATTATGCGCCGAAGAAAATAACTATCACTCGATTAAGATGACGGGGTTTGTTCTAACGGACCTGGTGGGATTTGAACCCCTGCCTGAGTGGAGACATCGCCCGCATCAACACTTATTGTTTGTGCTGTTTCCCAGCAAGCAACTTAATGTGTTTGGAAGATGAGGAAATCGCCTCAACCCGTCCTTATTTTCCCGCGCAATTTCCCTTTTTTCTATGTAAAAATTCCTTTATTTTGTTTCAAAATATTTGTTATTTTTAGCTATTTAAATAAATTCAGGAGGCCAACGAAGAAGTGGGTATCAAATTTTTCGGCAATAAAAAAGGACGGTATTTTTATTTTTTACGCCTTTTTAGGTTGCTGCTGCACCATGCGTGCTTCTATCATGGCTTCAGTCTTAGGCCCGCCAACGTCTTTTTCGACTTCTTTGAGTTTCTCTGGAATTGCAATATGTTGTGGACAGCGTTCAGCGCATATCTTGCATTCTTTGCATAAAGCGGCATCTGCTCGTTTACCGTTCAAGCCGCCCATTAGCATCATGCCATACATGATGCGGCTTTTCTGTTCCTCGCCATACATGTGGTATTCGTTATAGATTCGGAAGTTGCCGGGAATGTTTACGCCGTTTGGACAGGGCATACAATATTGGCAGCCTGTACAGGGAACTTTAAGCAGGCGCCTAAAGGCTTGTGCAACCTCGGATGTTACTTTTAGTTCTTCAGGTCTCATTGTGTTTGGCATGGCTGTTTCAGCAGTCTTAAGGTTCTCGGTAACTTGGCTTTCATCATTCATGCCTGACAAGGCTAAAGTGACTTCTGGGTGATTCCAAACCCAACGTAAGCCCCATTCAGCGGGTGAACGTTTTATGCCTGAATTTTCATAGATTTGTTGAACTTCAGTAGGAAGCTTAGCTGCTAATAAGCCGCCGCGTAATGGCTCCATCACCATAACGGCGAGGTTTTTGGAGGCAGCGTACTTTAATCCTTCAGTGCCTGCTTGCGTTTTTTCATCAAGCAAATTGTATAGTATTTGGCACATTGTCCAGTCGTTGGCTTCAATGATTTCTTTAAATGTTTTTAATGAACCATGGAAGGAGAAACCTATGTTTACGATTTTACCGTCCTTCTTGGCTTTGTTTAAGAATTTGATGACTTCAAAGCCTTGTAGCTTCTTCCAATAGTCAGCTTCTAAGCCGTGGAGCAGGTAATAGTCGATATGGTCGGTTTGGAGTTTCTTGAGTTGCACATTTAGCATTTTTTCCATATCTTCGGCTTTGTTTAGCAAAAATGGCGTGAGTTTGGTTGCGATTTTCACTTTTTTGCGGTAGCCGTCTTGGAGGGCTTTGCCAAGGATTTTTTCACTTTCACCGCCATGATAGGGCGGTGCTGAGTCAACGTAGTTGACGCCGTTATCGATGGCTAAGCGGATTTGTTTTATAGCGCGTGCTTCGTCAACGGTTGTTTGGTCTTTCATCGGTAGACGCATACATCCGAATCCTAAAATGGATAATTTATCACCATTTTTTGGTACGATTCTATATTGCATTTTAATCGCCTCTGGTAATTTTAAAGACTAATCGTTAGACTGACAATCAATATTCTACGAGTTTTTACCCACTTAAAAGTTTGGTTCACGCTAAAGGTTCAAGATTAGTTTTACCAAAAAACGTGCGTGGGGTGGCTGAAGTGGTGCCCTGGGATTTGAACCCTCACGTCAGTGGAGATGTCACCCGCAAATCCCTTTTTCCATTTTTCCTGTGAGTGCGTGTGCTTTCTACTTGATGTGAACTGAAAGCGTGTGCAATGAATATTTCATCTTTAAGAACCATTATTTGCTAAACAGCTTTTGTTTTATCGGGGAGCTAAGAAATGATAGACAAAAAGCAAAAAGATATTAGTGTTTTTGGAAAATTAGCTTATAGGCTTTGGAGAGGAAAATTTTGGAAACTCTTTTGTTGAGGGACGATCAGGTAAAGAAACTACTTTCAATGTCTGAAGTTATGGAAGCGGTTGAATTGGCCTTCAAGCAGAAGGGCATAGGTCGGGTTCAAATGCCCGCGAAGGTATACCTATACTTCAAGAAGTACAATGGCGATCTTAGAACCATGCCTAGCTACCTTGAAGGGCTGGACATATCGGCTGTGAAAGTAGTTAATGTGCACCCTGATAATCCATCTAAGCGCAAACTTCCAACGGTTATGGCTGTTGTTATCCTAATAGATCCTTCAACAGGATTCCCGCTTGCTATAATGGGAGGCACAACGATGACAGATATGAGAACGGGCGCTGCAGGTGGAATTGCTGCGAAATTTCTTGCGAGAAAAGACTCCAAAATCGTTGGACTCGTAGGCGCTGGTGCCCAATCAAGAACTCAGTTGAGAGCGCTTTTTGAGGTTTACAACAAACTGGAAGAGATCAAAGTCTGGAGTAGACATCCTGAAACAAGAGAGATTTTTTTAGCTGAAGCTGAAAGAGAATATGGGCATTTGTGCAAGTTTGTTCCGGAAGAGAGTGTGAGAAAAACAGTTGAAGGGGCTGACATTGTGGTGACTACAACTCCATCGAGGGAACCCATAGTCATGGACGACATGGTTTCTTCTGGGATGCACATCACCTGCATAGGTGCCGATGCTATTGGGAAAGAAGAGCTCGATCCATCAATTTTGAAAAGGGCAAAAATAGTAATCGATGATTGGGAGCAAGCGTCTCACGGTGGAGAAATGAACGTCCCCCTGTTGTTAAGAGACAAAATAGTAACGAAGGAAGACGTGTGGGCTGAAATTGGTGAGATAGTGGCTGGGCTAAAGCCTGGCAGAACATCTGAAGATGAGATCACAGTTTTCACATCCACTGGAATGGCAGTTCAGGATGCGGTAACAGCTAAAATTGTCTATGATAAAGCGCTGCAAAGACGAGTCGGAAACTTCATCACTATTGTTTAGCTTTCTTGCACACACCGAATTGGAGATGTCATCCGAAAATCTTCTTTTTTCTGTTTCATCTCATTCGAGCAAATGGGGTTATTTGAAAACTATGTTGAAGTGGACCGGAGGGGGGATTTGAACCCAAGTGAAAGTGGAGATATGACCCGCATTTCTCCTTTTTTTGTTAATATTAGAATTGGTTTACACAGTATCTTTGAACCGCCGTTAGAGTGGAGAAGTAACTTCATTTTACCCTTTTTGTTTGAATCTTCTCTTATCAAGCAATTTGTGTTAATTTAGTCTAAATTGTTTCTCGCGCGCTCAGGTCTCTTTTTCTGATTTCTCAAGTATATATATCGGAGGGAAGCAAAGCTAACAGGTCAAAGATGGAGTTACTGTAATGAGAATAGAAGGCACTTGGCTTTTAGTCAATGCCAAGAAAAGAGATGCGTAATGTTTGTTTCTAAGTCTTGAAACTGGACTATTCATCTTAGTGATTGGTTATCTATTTTTTTCAACAGTAATTACCTTTTGGAAAGGCAGAAAATTCCTTATAAGTCGTCCAGACGAGAAAAGAGGTCGCGACTACTATCATAATGACGAAAGTCATGCCCTGACACTTGCAAGTTTTTCATTGACAGCACTTGCTCTTTTGGTCGGTCTTCTATTTAATAAGGCCATCCCTCTTTCAAATACGATACAATTCTTTTCATTGGCTTTTGCCCTGATGGTTATGTCCTTTATCTTTATACATTTTAGATTTGCGAACGCCTTCCTCTATCTCTCAGAGGTTTTTTTGAATGGCGGTTTGCTTTCCATAGGCTGTGGTTTCCTAGTTTTCTTTTCAGAAAATGTTTCACCAACCAATTATTCTACAATTGTTTTTGCTATTTTACTGGCTGCGTTGGTAACTGCGTCTTTGGTAAATTATGTCTTTTTTGACATTTTCCGCAGAGATGCGGAAAGCAGATTGAATAACTCGCAAGAATTACAAGCGCACGCCACAATGTGGTAGAGTGGGGAACGCGCGCTGCCTTGTCCCGAAATTGGTTTTAAAGCGTTTCCTACCTATGCGTGGAAGGTTTTGATAAAATTACTGCTGTCTAAACCGATTGGTAGGATTTAGCTCGCGCGTTTAGGAACACAATGTTTTTTTGTTTCTATAAAATAGGTACACGTTGCCAACAAAAGATATTCCGTTCTCATTACAGACCAACGCGCCTCTCTCGGGTATGCCGTATATTCTTTTGTTTTTCGAAAGTTCCACGAGTTTCTTGTCTTTTGAAGAATCATAGTGAACATCAACGCAAAAATCAACGAGTCCGACTCCTGAAACTGTTGCAGTTTCTTCATGAGCTTCGCCTCTCACAATTAAGCTATCTTTACAGAGTGCCAGAGCACCCGCGCTGTTCCCAAGTATAACATTGTCGAATCTTCTTAACAAAGTCTCAACTCCTTTCTTCTTTATTCTTTCAACAAGGAGTCTAGTATCGCCACCAGGCAAGTATACCAAGTCTGCATTTTTCATTTTCCCATCAATAGCTTCTACCGAATCTGTAAGTTCTGCAAATACAATTTTTCTTGCTCCAATTTCCTTGAAATAATCGACTATTATTCGTCTGTATTTATCTGATTTATGAACTGATTTCGATGCCCAGCCGATGAAAACAAGTGCGATCGGGGCACCTCCGGCATCAGCAAATGCTTTCTTGTTGATCTCCTCCGAATCTCGCTGTGCCAAATCTTCTCCGCCAAGAAAGTACAATTTTGCCATGTTCGTATTCCAAAGTTAAGTCTATTAAACTTTCTAATATAAGGACAAACCAGCGCGCAAAATTCCTTAACAGTAGCGAGGGCTTGTGTAGAATCTTGCAATAGCGTAAACAGAAAGCATATTGGATAAGGTAATGAACATCTATCAGATGTTTTCTTACTATTGGATCGCAATGTTATTTGTCTAACGATTTGAGGTAATAGCGCGCTGACGGAGCATGCCGTGCCTGATCAAACATCTTTCTCTGCGGCAATACGTCCAGTTTCAATGGCTTCTAGCAGTTCCTGATAGTCTTCCTCCACTTGTTCTGCGTAGGAAACGCCAAAGTCAGCAATTGCTTCGTCGAATGGTTTGCCATCCTCCAAGTAGCCAGCAATCCCGGCAGCGTCTCCTGACCGAGCATGCGCCAATGCTAGACAGTAGCTGCAGCATTTCACATAGTCCTCAAACCCTTCCGCGTCCAACCTAGAAACATCAATGGACCCTTTCATGTCTCGCAGCTGTCGCCAATAGTAATCGTGTCCGGAGGAAGCAAAGCCAACGCTCCACCCCAGAAAGATGTCGCTTTCCGACTGCATCAGCCGCTGCCCAGTGACCACCCGGCTCGCGTTATTAGCAAATTCTCTTATAGGCAAATACGATTCCAGCACTGAGGGTCCTGCTTCCTTTTGCTGCAGCACAATTGCGCCATTACCAGAGTTTGCTTCCAACAGAGCTATGTAGCATCGAGTTCCAACGCTACCAACGCCGACAACTCTTAAAGCGGTGTCGACAATTCGGTACCTGCCCAGCAACAGACGTCGGTCCATGTTGACGCTGCAAACGTATTCGTGCCAAGCCTTTTCCAAGCCGTCCCTTGACATGGTCACTTCTTCTGCCTCGTCCCCACTCTCGGAAACGTCAGTCAAGCGAACCACCAAAGGTGGATTGTTGATAAACTGTCGTTCACCGTTGACGATTTCTGTGTATTTGTCAACGGTTTCTCGGGTTGTTCGGGTTCGGGCATTCTTGACCGCTTTTTTCAGGATTCTCAGGTCCTTTCTGTCATTCTGAAATGCCTTCAGCAGTCTGCGAGCATCTACAAAGGAGTACCAAACGTCTAGGATAGGCTTGTTAGCTAATGTTGACATTGTCTCTCGATAGATCTTGGCAACCTGCTTGGCCAGTTTTCGATTGTATTTAGGCTTAAACCCGTTGTCTTTTCCTGCAACGACGGCGCTGGCGGCTAAGCGTTTTAGGTCCCACTCCCAGGGACCAGGGTAGGTTTCATCAAAATCGTTAATGTCAAAGATGAGTCGCCGTTCTGGCGAGGCAAAGATGCCAAAGTTGGACAAGTGCGCATCACCGCTTAACATCGTTTCGACGCCAGTTGTAGAAGTTCTTGAAAGGTCAGCTGCCATAACGGCGGCTGAGCCCCGGAGAAAACCGAAAGCTGAAGCCGCCATGCGACCGTACTTTATCGGAAGCAGGGAGCGCAATCGAAACCTGTCATGCTCTTGAATTAACTCTATCGGATCCTGGTGGTTGCTTGGGCGTTCCCATTCGCTTTGGCTCTTCCATGGCACTTTGGCTCTTAGTTCTTTTCCTCTCTGCCAGCGCTCTCGGAGTGTCATATCTGGGTTTAGATGTATGAGTTCAGTGATTTTTTGTGCCTCCCTTCTTGGTCTTCTGTCACTTAACGTATTTTCAGTTTGCATTAATTAACCCTCGACTCCAACTGAGGACCTGTTGCTCTCTCTGTGCACGCGCGCGTTAAGATGACTCGACAGTGTATGTTTTGTTTACCTTCCGGTCCTATTTGCGCCACTAGTGATTTGAACCCCGCGCAGAGTGGAGATTTCACCCGCATACTCTTCCCTTTTTTTGCTGCAAAGTAATAAATAATGAATTAACGGTATATTTACAAGCATGGAAGGCTCAGAGCAGGTATTAGATATTATCGAGAGTTTGCAATCTGACGACTTTCGTGATTATGATCTGGTCTTGACAACGAGGAGAATTGTTCTGATACACACTCGGAGCCTGCGCCTTCCCGAATTAGGGCTGGCAAAGGGCGGATGGTGGGGATGGGCACCTGACATCTCGACGTTAGATGAGCTATTGCAGAAAGACGAGAACAGTTACGCCATAAACTATGCAGAGATAGACGAAATCAAGCTACACAAAGGAGTGCTGGGAAGCAAGCTCGTTTTGGAGTCAAGAGGTTCTCAAAAAATCTTTGTCTTCGACAAAAACTTCGAGAAAATATATACTATGCTTCTTCAAACACCAGCGCTTGAGGGGAAAGTTTCCATTTCAAGATAGCTTGTAAAACCCAAATCTTATTCAAGCTTACAAATTGAAAGATAATTCTTTACAGTAGATGTGTTAAAAAGCTTATATTCTTAGGCAGAAACTAATATTTTACCACGCGGGGGACGAGGTTTGAAAGGAAAATCACTTTCACTGCTAACGTTAACATTGTTTGTGCTGTTTGTTTTAAGTTTGACTGTGCTAGCTAAAGCCCAAACCCAAAGCAACGCTATCATATGGAGTGACAACATGAAGTACTCAAGTATTGATCAAATGGAGTCTGCAGGTTGGACAGTTAGTTATCCAGCGGGAGCTAACTTTACTTCAACCGGCGTCGTTATAGTTAGCACCTCAATTACTTATAGCCCTATTTTTCAATCTAATCTTAGCGATTGGCAGGTTGAGGATCAGGGTTGCTGGGTTTCAGGTCTTCATGGTGAGAATAATGTAGGCGCAAATACTGAGGATGGTTCTTATGAGTTTGCGGCTGACGGCTGGTATAGCGAATTCATCCTCTATGTTAATAGCCAAATAGTTTGGCGTTCTACGCAAGGTGCTTTTACGGAAAGCCAAAACACACTGCTTAATTTGACGATGATTAAATTTGGCGATAAGATTGAATGTTCCTATAACGGTGAACTTAAGTACACTTACAGTACGCAGGATTCTTCCCAGTTAGTGAGCGTTTCCGCCGTTTATCCTTGGGAAGGTAGCACAGAATACGATTATTTCGAGGTATCGTCTGTTGCTGGTTTTGGTTCTTCTGGTTCTGGATCAAGCACAATTTTGAGTAATCCTGTTGCGGTGGGCGGTATAGCGGGCGGTGTAGCTGTAGGTGTTGGAGCGGGAGTTGGCTTAGCAGTGCACTTTGGCGTAATAGGCGGAAGTGCAGCTGGTTCCGCAAGTGTAGGATCAGGCGCAGCAGCTACTGGAGCAGCAGGAAGTGGAACTGGATCTGCTGGTTCTGGTGGTGCAGGTTCAGGTGAAGGTGGCTCAGGTGGAGGAGGCTCCAGCAATTCTAACCTTATAGCCCAAGCATCAAACGAAGAACCGCCAGGGAACATTTTACAAGATTTGCCTCAAATGCAACAAGGCAATCCGTTGGGACAAAATCAAGGGTTGGTACAAGGGATTGGAAATGCAATTAACTCAAATGCGCCCTCACAGCCGTTAACAAGCCAAACGCAACAGCTACTTAACCAAGCGCCAAATAATCAGATGCAGCAAGCTACTACGCCAGCGCAAATGCAACAAGCTACTGCGGATCAGAATAACGCACAGAACATAGTTAATCAAATGAACCAAGCTAATCAAAACGCTCAAAATCAGAGCATTCAAACGCAAGACACGCAAACCAAAATTCAACAAATACAGCAAGATGTTACCTCTAATAAAGCCAAAGCTCAACAAAAAAATGCTGAAAGCATGGATCAATACATAAGGGCGTCAACTGATTCTGACAGCGCAGTGGCTGAAGACAGCGGTAGTTCAGGAACAGGGTAAGATTGCTGTCTTCAATGTTCTTGTATTCTTTAAAATCTAATTGCAATCTTAAATTCTGAAAGGAACATGAAAAATATGCCCAGCAAAAAGCTCCTTTTTGCCCGAATGTGGTTCCTAAAAGGAGACAAGTTAAGCGCCCAAGGTAAATTTGAAGCAGCATTGGGAGCCTACGCCAAGGGGATAGCGATTATTCCAAACAATGAAAAAGCTTGGAATAATATGGGAATTGCTTTAGCTAACTTGGGCAGGTATGATGATGCTTTGAAGGCTTATGATAAAGCCATTGAAATTAACCCTGCGTATCCAAGGGCTTGGAATAACAAAGGCGCAGCTTTAGATGGTTTAATTAAATTTGAGGAAGCGTTAAAAGCATACTGTAGAGCGGTTGAAATAGATCCCAATTATCAAAAAGCCTGGGTTAACATGTCAGTAGTTTTGACTAAAATGTACAAGGTTGAAGGAGCATTGGTAGCTATCGATACAGCTGTGAAAATTAATCCTGGAGATTATGATGCGTGGCAGTTTAGGGGTATTGCGTTGGGTAACTTGGGTAAATACGAGGAAGCCGTAGCCGCTTTAGATAAGTCCATAACAATCAATCCTAATCAGGAACGAGCTTGGAATAACAAGGGTGCTGCTTTAGAATCCATGGGCAGATTTAAAGATGCATTGACCGCTTTCAATAAAGCGCTTGAACTGAACCCACATTATCAGAGAGCATGGTTTAACAAAGGAAATGTCTTAGCTATCTTAGGTAAACCTGAAGACGCCCTTGCAGCACTTGACAGGGCGACAGAAATCAACCCGAAGGATTACGAGGCATGGTACCAGAAGGGAATGGTGTTAAGCACCTTGTGCAGGCACGAGGAATCCGTGAAGTCTTTTGACAAAGCATTGATTCATTAAGGCTGATCTTAAGCAATTATATAATTGAATTTTTATTTTTTTAGCATGGATTAATGGACTGGGGTAAGCAATTAACGGATAAAAAATTAAAAAAAAGAGTAAGAGTTAATTGGTTTCTATTTAGCCGGTTGGTCATACATCTGTTTAATCTTTATGTTCGGTTTTGCTCGTTGTTTCCAGCCCCTGTTGCCCATCCATGTGTACAATGATTGCGGTATGCCAAGTTTAGCCATTGACAATAAAGCTTCATTTGGAATTGATTCTCCTTTTTCTAAAGCGTCAGCTGCCAACTTTAGAGCCTTTATTTGATTGCGAGCCTGCCCTCCTGCCTTGTGGAGTGGAACGCCATGTATCATTCCTCCACCGCCCATTGCTAACCCTCCTGCCCAAACAAAACCAACTTGGCTTGCAAAGATTCGGCAAACAGTTAATGCAACGTTGTTTTGGCTGGCTTCTGGAAAACCGCAATTTGATATTGCTGCAATTGTCTTTTGAGTTTTGTTTGGTTTACTTTTTTCATGTTGGGCAATCAATTCCAGACTTTTTATCATTTGCGAGTGCAGACTGTCGACATACAAGGGCGATGCAAGGATGATTAGGTCAGAGTCATCTACTGCTTCAAGCATTGCTGCTTGTTTTTCAGGTGAACATAGGCTTTGATTAATCATCTCTTTTCTAGTTGTTAAGCCCTTTTCCTCTAGCAGGTATAGCAGGTAGGTTCCAAGCGAGTTCGATGTGCTGTTAGATCCTTTTGGACTGCCGACGAGTAAAAGCGCAGTTCTTGTTTTCTGCATTAGTTTTCACCTCCAAGCGGTAAGACGGCGTTTATTTTCTGTCTGATCTCTTCCGGTTTATCAGTTGAGTAGACTATGCATGAAGCTGCTTTCGTGTGAAGGTTGACGGCGTTCCTTGCAACAAGCGTCTTGAATGTTTTTTCGCTTTCGAAGTCTTGGTTTTCTAGAGTTCCAATTGCAATTATGTTTGGATACTTTTGATATCGGCCGTTGTGATGAATTTCTCCATTTATCTTTTCAAAAAAAGGCAACAGTATGGGACATGCGAATCGGTCAAGGGCTTTCTTTAGTTCCGAAGAGTACATTCCAAACGTGACAGGCGTAAGATAGACAAGCACGTCGCTTTGCATCACATCTCGGGGAAGGGTGCTCGCATCATCTTTTATTATGCATTGCCCAGGAGTTTTTAGCCAGCAGCCAAAGCAGCCAAGGCATGGAGCGATTTTTTCTTCGCGCAGAGTCCTTACTTTAGTTTCATAATTGTTGTTCTTTAGGCATTCTTCCAAGTAATCATCGGTTTTGCTGATTGTTGTTTCTTGTTTTGGTGAACCATCTAAAATTAAAGCTTTCATTTATTTCACCTCAATCCTTTATTTTTCCAAAGGTGAATTTGATTGCGTGTTTTGGACAGCTGTCAACGCAAGCTCCACAAAGAAGGCATTCCACATTCTCCATAGAGTTCTTGTTTACCATCGCGTTGACGTCGAGGCTCATTGAGCAGTTTCTGTTGCATGTCTTGCAGTTGATGCATTTGCTGCTGTCCGCTTCCAGTTGGAGTGAAGGCCAGTTTGCGGAGTTTCGGAGTTTCCGCCCGATTATCATAAATGGCGCCATCCAACAGATTGTGTGGCACGCGGCTCGTTTTCCAGCTGCGAGTGCAAAGATCGCGATTGCGCCGCCGATAACTGCAAACATGATTACTGACTGTAAATCGTAAATCGACAGCCCATAATAGGTTTGATAAAGCAGATCGACGGCTTTTACCTGGCCTGCTTGAATGAACATAACCACGATTATCGAAACCCAAGGTGCCCAGATAAAGTACTTTATGAGGTTACGTTTCTTACCGTTGAAGCCTTTGTGGTTGACTTTGCTGCATAATTCTTGTGTTGCTCCACCTGGGCACAACCAGCCGCACCAGGCTCGTCCTAGCAACATTGAACTTAAAAATAAGCCTGCGAAGACGATTAAGTCGCCCGCGATTACTCCTTCTGAAGCGGCCTTTATGATTAAGTAAGGAGACAAGTAATAGTAGGTTACAGGAAACAGGATGGTCATGACTATTGCGAGTGAAAATCTTGTTTTCTGTCTGTTCATTGTTCTTTAGCCTCCAGAGGACTTTTGTTTTTGAAGCAGTTTTGAAGTTCTTCTTTGCTTATGTCCATACGCAGGGTTCCGTTGATGCCTTCAATTTGCAGCATCATTCCTTCAACCATGAATATGTTTGTTAGTTTGCCAAGGGAACCCTCGAAGAAAATGTGGTTGTCTTCTTTGTCTGCGAAGGACATTTTCTGCACGCTCTTTTCTGACTTCATTTCTATCGAGAAAGAGTGTTCGTCTGTTTTTTTGCTCGTTACCATTCACCTTTAGTGCTCATAAGCTACAAAAAAGATGATAAGGTGATCTCAACAGTAAATATGAAATATCACAATTGATTATGAAAGTTCGTTATTAACCGTTAAGTTTGGAGATGCCCCCTTGGAGAAGCTAAGCAGTCTGTTGTTCGAGCTTTCAAGTTCAGACAGACTTGACATTCTTCAACTCTTAAAGAAATCTCCACTCAACCTTTCCCATATCTCGGCTAAACTTGATTTTACTGTTCAGGAAGCTTCAAGAAACCTAGCCAGATTATCGGACGCTAAACTGATTGTAAAAGACGTCGACGGCACTTTTCATCTGACACCTTTCGGCGAAGAAGCATTAAACATGCTCAAAGGCTACAGCTTTCTCTCCAAAAACAGAGAATACCTGCTGCATCATTCCGCTTCCCTGTTGCCCGAAACATTCAGAGCAAGCCTTAGCATCCTCGACAATTTCACCTACGTCAACGACATAATGATTGCTTTTCACGATGTAGAAAAAATGATTGAGAGAGCTGAAAAACTTGTCTGGATCATGACAAATCAAATCCTAGTAAGCACTATTCCCTACCTTGTACAGGAACTGGAAAGAGGAGGGGAATTCAGACTTCTTATGCCAAAAAATTATCAAATGTCAAACGAAATGTTGCAGTCAACCAGCCACCCCATTTTTGAAAAAGCCCTTCGCGGCAAAAAGTTAGACATGCGTTTTCTTGACAAAGTGGATTTCTTTTTGTGCATGTCGGAAAAAGAGGTCGGTGCGTTTGCTTTTCCCAATGTTGAAGGCAAACCAGATTACAGCGGAAGCTTTAGAGCCGAAGGCCACTCTGCTGTTGAATGGGCAAAAGGTCTGTTTATGCACTACTGGCAAAAAAGCAGTGATGAATTTCCACACCGCATGGTAGACCACTAGCACACTGGTTTTTTTTGGACCTTAGCAATCGCATCAATTTCGGGACAGGCAGCGCGCTAATGAGGAGTGCTGGTTCCTGTTCGAATGCTGACTGACAACCGATAAGAATAGCTTTTTGCAAAATTAGCTTTTGTCAACCAGAGCTGTTAGTCGGTCTCTGACAATTTTGAGTCTATCGATGTTTGTGGTGATCTTGGAGGGATTCATGCGTTTTAGGTCTTCAAGATAGGCGAGATAGCTGTTCATTTCTTCTACGGTACCTTCTACTGTACGTAGTTGCCGTGAGTGCATTTTGTAGGGCCATTCGAATTCTTGTTTGCCCTTTTCAGTGATTTCATATCGCCCGTCTTCACGTTTACGGATGCTTGCTTCTCTTTGGAGTTCATCTAGCAGAGGGTAGATTGAGCCTGGCGATGGCCGCCAATGTCCTTGGCTGGCGACCTCTATTTGGTTCATTATTTCAGCGCCGTTTTTTGGTGCTTGTCGAAGTATTGAGAATACCCATATTCTGAGGCCACCACGTCTGCGGTGATGCTCATAGCCATGGTGACGCCCATGTTGCTCCATCTTTTTTACTCCTTACTATTCCGGGAATCGTTCTGAAGTTCCGAAACCAACGATGAACCGACAGCCTTCAAGGCAGTGTCCAGATCTTTTCTTTCATGCGCGGGTCCATTTCGTGTACCGGCAACAACAGGCACTGCTTTGACATCAAATTCCAGCATCTCAAAAATGTGTTTCGTGTAATCAATATATTGCTGGAACATGCTGGTATCAGGATTACCCTGATTAAAGGTAAGAATGAGCTTTTTTTTCACGGCACGTTCTTTGAAGTGCGGAGAGAACCGCGGAGAGATTTGCGCAAACAACCTGTCGGTGAATATCTTGGCCTGGGCGCTCATCTGTCCCATGTAAATCGGCGAGCCGAAAACAATGGCGTCGGCATGCTCAAACGCGGCATAAATTTTCTGCATGTCGTCGTTGACAATACAACCCCCGTCGCCCTTGTGGCAGCCTAAACAGCCCCGGCACGGTTTGATATCAAGGTCGCTGAAATACCACGCTTGTGTTTCGGCGCCCTGTTCTTTCGCACCTTCTAGTATTTTGTTTACTATCCAGGCGGTATTGCCTTCTTTGTGCGGACTTGCGATAAATCCCATGATTTTCATCTTTTTTGTCCCCTTATTATTCATGACGTCGGGATGATCAATTTTTTCGTTCATTTTGTCATCTTGTGATATCGATTAATCGATATTGAATAATCGATATTGCTAATAAAGCTTCCGCGGACATCAACAAGGTTTGAACCTGCTCGTGGGCATCATATTCTGGGAATCAAAGTTCGACATAGATAGCTTTTATCGCCAAAAGCCCATCATAAAGCGTGGAGTTGAATCACACATGCCTTTCATAATACTGTACACTGAAGAAGGAAAAACAGAAGAACAATACCAAGAAGCAGCCAAAGACATCACAGATGCAATATCGAAACATTTTCAGCATTCCAGAACAAGCAGTTCGAATAATCTTTTAAGAACTAAAACAGAACCGCATAGCATCGGGTGGATTGCTGCAATCAAGTCCTGAGTATAAAGCCAAAAAGAAATTGACCCAAATACAAAACACGAGAAATCCGATGTAATTGGCGGTTGCTCGTCAGCGGTTTCCGTCGGGCCCGAACCCTACTTGGTAGAGACCTCTATGGTCTTGAACCTGAATAGGTTTAGAATCTTGAATGGGGCCGCTGGGATTTGTACCCTGGACGTGCCGTGACATCAATCGTTTTCCCCATTTTTTGTTTGTAGTGTCACAGCTGGTTAACGCGTGCCCTTATCACTTTTTTCTTTTGGCTTCTGTTTGACCATAGACATATTTACCGCCTCTAAACATCGAGAGGATGGCCGCTATAAAGCACATAATAGCACCTGCAATAAACACTTCTTTTAGTGAATTCATAACCGGCGAGGCAATGGCGTTTGGAAAGAACGCTGTTTGTGTGAGTTTTTGAATGGCTGTTGCAGGTATGCTACTGATCACTGAGTGCGGCAATGTTCCTAGTATAGTTTGAATGGGGTTGTAACCTAAGAGCGCTCCAAATAAAGCAGCGGTTGCAGGGGTAGAACTTAGAACTTTGGCAATTTGCAAAGAAGCGCCAGCATTTGTTACCGCCAAAGATAGAGCGCTTGGAAGAGTGCTATTGAGGGATACTATGACGATAGTGAAGAATAATGCTTGGCCTATTGTTTGAGCGCTGTTTTGGAGTGTTGCACGCATGCCTGATGCGGCGCCTCGATGTTCAGGCGGAACACTATTCATAATGGACGCCACGTTTGGTGACTGGAACAGACCGCTACCGATGCCAAAAATAAAGAGTATTGACCCGAAAGATAAGTATGCAAAAGTGCTCTGCAAGAATGAAAGAGCGATAAATGATGACCCAACTGTGAACATACCCACTGTAGCCAGTATTCTCGCGCCGTGTTTATCGGATAGCCAACCACCGAGTGGACCTGCTATAACCGTACCAACTATCATAGGTATCATGAATATTCCTGCCCAGAACGGCGCTGAATCGTAGCTGTAGCCATGTAGTGGAAGCCAGATGCCTTGAAGAAGAACCACAAGTATAATCATGACTCCACCACGGGCCACGGAACTTAAGAACGAAGAAATGTTACCTATACCAAACGCTCTTACTTTGAAAAGTTCAAGCCTAAACATAGGTTCAGCAACATGTCGTTCAATAAAGGGGAATGCAACGAGAAGCCCTGCTCCAATAACCAAAGAAGCAACTACAAACGGGCTACCCCAACCCATAGCTGAACTGCCATAAGGCAACAACCCATAAGTCATTCCTATCAAGAGAAGGGTTAAACCGGCACCGAAACTTATGTTTCCCCACATATCCAATTTCTGGTTACGTCTGATAGTGCACAATTCTTTGAGTTTCAAGTATGACCAAATGGTTCCAACTGCACCAACTGGAACGTTCACGAGAAATACTAATCGCCAATCATATGTTGCTAGAATTCCGCCAAGCGCCAAGCCAATTAGTGCACCGCCTACAGCTGCTACTTGGTTGATGCCTAATGCTTTTCCGCGTTCATTGGCTGGGAACGAGTCAGTAATTATGGCGGCGCTGTTTGCAAGAAGAAATGCTCCACCGACGCCTTGTATGAGTCTAAATGCGATTAGTTCGATTGCTCCCAGATTGCCTTGGCTTGGTGTTATGGCACAGAGGAGTGAGCCTACTGTGAATATGGCAAATCCTAAGTTGAATAGTTTGACTCTTCCGAGCATATCTGATATTCTGCCGAAGGTTACAAGCAAGGTCGCGGTGACAATGCTGTAGCCGAATAGTATCCAGAGCAGATATTGAAAAGAAGTAAACGGATTAACGTTTAGACCTCTGAAAATAGCTGGCAAGGCTATCAGAACAATACTAGAATCAATTGTAGCCATTAGTGTGCCTATAGTTGTGTTTGAAAGGGCAACCCATTTGTATTCAACCATACTGTTCAACTTCGAAACTTTTTCTCTTAAGTGAATGATATCAATGCGGATTAATCTTATAGCGAGCATATTCGCTAAGAAAAGTTATTTATATGATGAAGAGGAAGTAAGACACATGCGAAGGCTGGTTGTAGAGTGGTCAATCAACGAAGCAATTAAAAGAATTAAGGAGAGAGAAATCGAGAAACTCAAAAAGTCCGGAGAACAGGACGATTCAGAACTAGTCAAAAAAGCCGAATTGACTGAATTAAACAGGCTTGAGACAATTAAAAAAATCAAATCATTTGAGGTGCTTCACATTTTTAGATTTGATTCATCTGAAACGGCAGCAATATTCAGATTAGAGCCCAAGGATAACTCTTTGGAAGTTGAAGAACTCTTAAAATCAATCCTTCAAAACCTCAACGTCGAATATCAGCTTTTAGAACAGGATAGAGGTGCCTGCATCTATTTTATCAAGGGAAAAACGGTTCAGCCAAGTTCAGAGTCACCTAACAGAAGAGGAATGTACCCCATGTTGCCTTTTGCTGTCAGGGATGGAAAAGTCAGAGTTACCCTTGTCGGAGATAACGAGCAGGTCAAAGAGTTCCTTGAAAACCGAGTGGTTGACTATAAGGTGCTGTCGCTAACGGACGCTAAATTCTCGCCTAATTCGCCGATTAGCCGCTTAACCGAAAAACAACAAGAAGCCATTTCTTTGGCCTTTAGGCTCGGCTACTTTGAAACGCCTCGGAAAATAAGTGCGGATGAGCTTGCAGCTAAGCTTGGTCTTTCGAGTTCTACTTTAGCTGTTCATTTGAGAAGAGCGGAACGGCGCCTACTCGCTGAAATGTTAAGCGAGTAAGACCACAGTATTCTCTTAAAAAGTTTAGGCTCAAGGCATACCACTCGTGGCTTACACACTAATTACAACATATTGCAACTTACGCTTATGATAATTTGAAAATATTGGGTACACTATGCATATTAATCTCCAAAGTATTAACATAATAGCAGCAAAACAGTAAATTCGTCTAATTTGCGTAGGCTGAATAAACTGTTTATCTAGCAAAATTGTTGCATAGACGGCTCCATAGACGATTCTATGCAGGTTGAAAAGGAGGTAAAAAAATGAGCAAAAAAGAAGTAACTAAAACACAACAACGCTTAGCTGACAAGTGCCCGGAATGCGGAAGCGAAAATCTAGTTCATGATTATGACACGGGGGAGACCGTGTGCGGTGACTGCGGGCTAGTCCTGTACGAGCAAATGATGGATAAAGGACCAGAATGGCGCGCTTTTACCCAAGAGGAGAAGGCTTCGAGAAGCCGCGTTGGAGTTCCAACATCCTACTCTGTTCACGACAAAGGCTTATCCACAGCCATTAGCCAAGTTGACCGAGATGCGTTTGGACGAAAATTGCCCTTGGCGACGAGGCTGCAGATGTGGCGCTTGAGGAAATGGCAGATACGCAGCCGAGTACACTCATCTATCGACCGAAACCTTGCTCAAGCCATGGCGGAACTTGATAGACTCTCCGACAAAGTGTACATTCCGCCACCAATCAAAGAAAAAGCCGCTGTAGTTTACCGAAAAGCCTTAGATAAAGGCCTTGTTCGGGGAAGATCAATCGCTGCTATCGCTGCTGCTTCGCTTTATGCTGCTTGCCGTGGAAGCGGAACACCACGTGCGTTGAATGAAATTGCTGAAGCTAGCCTCGTTGATAAGAAAGATGTTTCAAGATGTTATAGACTATTGTTGACTCAGCTTGACTTGCATGTGCCTATCGCTGATGCACGGACATATGTGTCTAAAATCGCTGAGAAAACTGGGATTTCAGGTAAGACTCAAGGTGCAGCCATCCAAATTCTCCTAGATGCAAGACGCCAACGTGCTGCCGCTGGAAAAGACCCGATGGGTTTAGCTGCTGCTGCCTTGTACATTGCTTGCTTGCAGAACAACGAGAAGAAGACTCAAAAAGACATTGCTGAAGCTGCCGGCGTAACTGAAGTAACCGTACGCAACCGCTATAAAACACTAAAAAAGCAGTTAAACTTAGAGTTGCCTGATTAAGCAACTATTTTTTCAATCAAGTCTAACCTTTCGATTGCCTTCCTCTTATTCAGCCCCTGAATTCTGGTTCGAAAACAGCTATTCTAGAATCAAAAGTACTCGAACCCAAAGCGAATCAGGCCTCTATTGGGATTTGAACCCAACCAACCAAACACAACTGCTAACAAACTAAAACAAGCTTACTTACACATACACATACATGTAACACAGTACACAGGCATAGTGTGTCTTATTGTAACAAAGAGATGAAGCAAACCATTTTTTAGGGATTCAGGATTCAGCTAGCACGCGCAAGGTGTGTGCTACAAGAAAAAGTTCTTTTCTCTTCTAACTATACTTCCATCACTATCTCCAATTTGTGATCCAATGCCTAGGCCCAGGGAAAGGGTTCATTGGTTCGCGAACAAGAACTGCTTCAGCTTCCTTAAAAGAAGGAATATTACTTATTTTCTGTTGCATTTCCAATAGATGATTAACATCCCTTATCAAAATAAAAACGCGAAGATCATAATACCCTGATAACTCAACGATAGCCCAAATATCTGGGATTATTATTAATGAACGAAGTGCAGGATCTATATCTTGATGGGATGCTAATTTTAGCCGAACGAATAAAATCCCTGAATAACCAAGCCTTTCAGCGTTGATTAGTAGCGTGATTTTGATTATTCCATGTTTTCGCAATCTATGGTATTTTCGCGCGATTGTATCTATTGAGACTCCGACTTCTTTTTGTATCTCGCCGAACGCTATTCGACCATTTTCCCGAAGCTTCTCAAGTATTTTTAGGTCAATTTGATCCACTCTGGGTTTTCTATAGAAAAAAGAATTCGGTATCTCCTTAAACGTAGATTCTTTGTAAAGTCCAAACGATATGTTCTCAGGCATTTCGATTGTTCGGCCAGTCCAGTAATCAGTGTAAATTGTTTCAGGAAGGATTAATTTCTCGATATCATTTTTAATATTGTTAAACTGGTTCCTGTTATTCATTTGGATAATTATTGAAAATGACCTATTTAATGGGTTAAAGAGGAATAAACGAATTCCATAGCACGCGCGCTCTTTTTCCTTAAGATATTCCTCTACGTTGGTTTTGACTCTGTCGGTGATGGAGGCTTTAGTGTAAATATCAGCAACAATGGGGTACCCAATATCAGGGTGGTTTTCTTGGGTTGTTGATCCAACAATTATTCCTTTCATTTCCATTTTCTTAACATGTTGGTAAACACTCTTTTCTGCAATTTTGTTTTTTCTGGCAATATCTCGGTAACTCTTTCGGCCATCCTCTAGGAGGGCTCTCAATATTCTGGCGTCAATATCGCTGATTATTTCCTTTTTGGTGTTGCTACACATACAAAGACGCAACATTCTTTTGATATTATCGAGTCTAGACGTCAAATCCTAATAAGGATTTTTTTATATGCGAATAATTAGTCTTTTTTTACAGAAGACTGGGCAATTTTTCAGGTTGCACACATAGTTTTAAATGGATTTTTGGTGCAAAGCAACGTCTTTAGCGAGCAAAAAAAGTACTCGACTACTAAAATGATGAGAAAACATGAACAAAAAAATCACAACTATTTTAGCAATAGTACTGCTATCAGCAATCGTTGCAGCAAATTTAACCTCAATACCTAATGCAAACGCGCATACACCTGCTTGGTCACTTCCAACTTACATGTACGTCAGCGTTTCACCTAATCCTGTAGGCGTCGGACAAACAGTTTTCGTCAACTTATGGCTTAGTTGCCCGCCACCTACTGCATCGGCTCAATTTGGTGACAGGTGGCACAACATGACCGTCGTAGTTACTAAGCCTGATGGAACCACACAAGCACTAGGACCGTTTTCATCCGATAGTTCAGGCGGAACATCAACTACATTCACACCTGCTACTGTCGGCAACTACACGTTCAAGTCATTTTTCGGTGGACAAACGCTTGCAGGCGCTAACCCCGCTCCCCCACTCTATCCAGGGGAACCACCTAACACCGCTATTGGCGATTATTATCAACCCAGCCAAAGCAGTATATTTACGCTAACAGTGCAACACCAGCCAATAACATCCACCCCATCAAATCCGCTTCCAACAAGCTACTGGACTACCCCGATAAATGCTTTGAACAACAACTGGTATTCGATTGCTGGGAACTGGCTTGGATTCGGTCAAGGTGTTTATGCTGGAGTGTATAATGCTACGGGAAATTATGATCCATACACTACAGCACCAACGACCAGTCACATTCTTTGGACAAAACCCGAGGCATTCGGAGGCACAATCGGTGGAGAATTCGGTGGCAGCGAAACAGGCAACTACTATTCAACTGCACAGTACGAAGTCAAATTCTCACCAATCATCATGAATGGCATCCTCTACTACACTGAATTTCCGGGATCTATAACTTATCCAACAGCCAATGTCGCGGTAAACTTGCGAACAGGACAAACATTATGGACTGACAACGCCGCCAACTACGGTGGAGGTTCCCCCACACAAAGTGCCTTAACAGCCTCTGGCGTAGTCACGACTTTAGTTAACGGTCAAATACTCAATTATGTCTCACCCAACCAATACGGAGCCGAAGCATACCTGTGGAGTGCCGGAGTCCCCAATGGAATCAGGACTGCCCTTGGGACAACCGCATATAACATGTTTGATGCAATGACTGGAGATTACATCTTAAGTATTGTCGATATCCCAACGGGATTAGCTGGCATAGGCTGGTCAGCTACAGAAGATCAAAACGGAGATCTGATATGTTACTACGTTAACTCCACTAATCCAACTGCACCCACGTTAGTTGCTTGGAACTCTACTCAGGCTGTTTTTAACTATGGACTCGCTACAGGGCTGGTTATACCAAGTTTGCCAATCAATAATCTTTGGACATGGAGACCTCCGCAAGGCGCGGTGATTCCTATGAGCTACGGAATACAGTGGGACGTGCCATTAGCGAACAACATTTCGGGTGCTCCGATAAGCCTCAGCCTCTCTGGAATTAGCAGCGGCGTATTGTTTATGCAGGAATATGGCAATACAGGCGGTTTATTGGATGCCTTCCAATCAGGATGGATAGTTGAAGCAGGCTACAGTTCAGCTACTGGACAGCTACTATGGGGACCTGTTAATCGAACCGAATCAGCAAATACGCGAGTATCATTCGGCAGCACCAGTAATGGCAATACGGGGGCTGCTATTGGAGATGGTGCTTGGGTAGAATGCAACCTCAACACGGAAACAGTTACAGGCTACAACCTTCTTACAGGCAAGCAGCTTTGGGGACCAGAAACGCTTCCAAATGCTAATCCTTGGACTAGTCTTGGCTTGCAGCAAATTGTCGCCAACGGCGCAATCTACATTTGGACCTTAGGAGGAGACGTTTATTCCTATAACATAGCGACTGGCACTCTTATCTGGCAATATCACACTCCATCTGGCGGCATTGACTCTCCCTACGGTGTAGAACCCTTGTGGACTGCCGGCGGCAGAGGGTTAGTTGCTGGTGGCCTGCTTTTCCTAGCTGAAGGACACGAGTTCGCTCCCCCATTGTTCCACGGCGCACAACTGATAGCATTGAACACTACCAACGGGCAGCTAGTGTGGAGCATGGAGGCTTTCGACGTTAACGGCGTTAAAGCTATCGCTGATGGAATCATGACGACACTCAACGCGTACGATAACCAGATTTACGGCTATGGAATGGGACCAAGTGCTACCACGGTTATCGCTCCTGGAGTTGGCGTAACAACTTCCACGCCGATAACAATTTCTGGCACAGTGATGGACATCTCCGCAGGTTCACAGCAAGAAGCAGTCGCAGCCAATTTCCCACATGGTCTTCCATGCGTTTCTGACGCAAGTATGACACAGTTCATGGAGGCAGTTTACGAGCAGCAGCCAATGCCCACTAATATAACTGGTGTGCCTGTTACCATAAATGTCTTGGACTCCAACGGAAACTACAGAACAATCGGAACTACCACCACTGATGCAAGCGGCTTCTACAGCTTCAATTGGAAGCCTGACATCACAGGCAACTACACTGTCACCGCTGTGTTCGCAGGTACACAAGCATACTATGGCTCTTCTGCTCAGACCGCTTTCTATGCCAGCGTCGCAGCACCAACACAAGCACCGACAGCAACACCACTTAGCGGCATCGCAACACAAAGCACACTCGAATACATGGGCATTGCAATCATCATCGTCATAATCATAATCGGCGCTGCAATTCTACTGGTTGTCACCAGAAAAAGACCATAAACCGACAAAACAACAATACAAATCCCTTTTTCCCTTTTTTAGTTCTTTAAAAACAAAGGAGAAAAGATCAGGGGCTGAGACGGCTCTGGTTAAGTTCATAATATATTTCAATAGCTCCGATAGAACCATTTGCATTTGGTTCATCTCCTTAAAATTCCAGAGCCCCAGCAAACCCTCAACACAAAAACTTTGATTTTAGGATTTTTCAAACCGCAACATGAATAGAGGTGGACCGAGGGGGATTTTTGAACCCCACCTCAAGTGGAGACATCACCTGCATCTCCTTTCTTTTTTGTTAAACAACAATTCCGTAGCGTAATCCAATGTCAAAATCTCTAGAACACGCTTATTTAACTAAGCTAATTGTGCGATTGCAGCCACAAAATCTTCCGCTCCAACGGCCCTGCTCTTATGCCCTCTTCCCGTCGTATAGCGCGCGCTAACGGATCTGGTTCAGTCAGAACGCGTACCTTGTTTGTTACACTGTGCATTTCTGTTGTAAGCGCTTTTCTGCTATCCGTAAGCTAGGCCCATGCGTCTCATAAATTCCAAGACTCTTTCATATTCCCTAAGGTATTGTCTGCCTTTTTCAGTAAGCTTAAGCGATATTTCATCTTCAATCAAGTCAAGTTCTCTAAGTTCAGTTATGTAATTCTTAAGCCGATCAAAAGGCACATTAATTTGCATCTGAACACGCGTTAAAACAACCTTTTTCTTTTCATTGTCTTCGCTTCTCAGCACAGACAAAAGGTCCCCGTAAATCTTCATCTTGTCTCTGCGAGGAATTTTCTTCATTTCGTCCCCTTTTTTTCGTTTGAATCGTAAAAAGTTTGGTAGGAAACAAAAAGAAAGATAGCTAAACCTATAAAACGAGTTACCAGGGATCCTATAAATGCCGAAAAACTTGAGTCAATATACCAAAATAACAACGAATACTGGCTTATTGCAAGAAAAATGAAGCCGAAAGGAATCCAAATTGTTGCTGGGTTGGGGTTCCTCACATGACTTCTGAGGGCATAGATAGCAATGTAGCAGAGGCAGATTAAGTTAACAAATCTCAAGTATACGTTAGCGTTCGAGTACCCATTGAAAGCAAATTCTGGAGCAACAAATGCAATTAGAAGTAAAATGGCAAGAGCAATGGCTAACAAACTGATAGTTAGCTCTCCTAGAAGATAGCCCTTTTTTGATTTCCTATTTGAAAAGAAGTATGTGGTTGCAAGAAATATAAAAGCGAAGGATCTTGTTAGAAGTGGGAGCCACAATAATTCTTCAGGAAAACCCAGTGGGGAATATGATATGGCTGCCAGAGCGTAGGATATTCCCAGAAAAGCAAATCCGAGGGGTAAACCCAGAAAAGATCCGTCTCTAGTAAGCTTATACGGCTTTATCATGAACCTGACAAGGATTAAGCAAAGAATTGACGCAACAAACTCTACTATCATCCGTTCAATAGAGTACATGTCGGTAGCAAACATGTTTCTAATTGTTGTGCAGTCTACCTTTATTTATTTTCTTTAAAAAAAATAGTCTAAGGTCAAGTAGCTCAGCGCAATCACAAAAGAAAGCTTGGTATTTTTTCCACTCACGATAGGTGAGTGAGCCTTATTAGAAAATTGGTAACATTTAGCTGTTCACAAACTAAAAATGAAGGAAAAAAAATGCAAAAAAACAAAAACAGAATTGCAGTTATTGTGATAGCTTTATTCTTTATACTTTCAATGTCAGCTTCAATGATGTTAATTCCAATTGCAAACGCGCATACACCTGCATGGCAAGTTCCAACATTCGCTTATGTAACCGCTGTGCCGAATCCGGTGGGCGTTGGACAGCCAGCGCTGGTACTTATGTGGGTTGATAAGATACCTGATGGGGCACAACTTGGAAATGACATTCGCTTCAAAAACTACCAGCTCACTATAACCGCACCTAACGGTGACGTAACCACAGAGACATTTCCAGTCATATCTGACCCTACCTCAAACCAAGGCTACACGTTTACCCCTAACCAAGTAGGTACATACAAGCTTAATTTCACGTTCCCAGGATACAAATACACGTACACAGGGCTCATCCCAGGTCTTTTCGGTCCTCCAGCACCCAGCGCATACGTAAACGATACTTACATGCCAAGCACCGCTTCAGCGACACTCACAGTTCAACAGAATCCAGTCGGAGTCACACAAGCCACTCCACTCCCAACATCATACTGGACACGCCCAATATACGGAGAAAACACTAACTGGTGGAGCATCTCATCAAACTGGCTAGGAGAAACTTCAGGAAGCGCAAATGGGTACGGCAGTGAATTCCCAGGCGACGCAGTTGGCCCACAAACCAGCCACGTCATGTGGACCAAGCCACTTCAGAGCGGTGGAGTCGTCGGAGGAAACAACTTTGTTCAGCAAGGAGACACTTACTTTGAAGGCTCAGCATACAACAACAGGTACACCAACCCAATCATAATCGACGGAATGCTCTATTACACAGAGCCAATCTCATTTGCCGGTGTTGCAAGCGGACCTACGGATTGCGTTAACCTGCAGACAGGGCAACTTGTCTGGTCGAATCCCAACATGCCAGCATTATCCTTCGGCTACGTCTACGATGTTCAAGACCCTAACCAACACGGAGTTTATCCACCATTGCTGGTTTCATCTACTGGCGGTGGATTATTCTCAACTGGACCAGCAACATGGCGAGTATACGACGCAGATACGGGCGATGCACTTTTCAACGTGACCAACATTCCCTCTGGCACCACAGCTATCGGCCCTAACGGTGAATATCTAATATTGAGCCTTGTAAACTATGGTCCAACAGTAATGACACCCTTTGGTCCGGTTGCCTCTGGTCCTGCAAGTTGGTATCTGCAAGAATGGAACTCGTCCAGACTATGGGATGGTCTATACTCTGGTGCATCAACGTCGCCCTCAGTAGTTCCACCAATACTAAATGCCGCAACACCGAGCTTACTCGACTTTAACGTTTCAATACCAGCACTGAAATCAACGTCGGCGTCAATAGAGGTGGCCTTCAGCGATAACATTGCTATTTGTCTGAGCGGTTCTCTCCCTTCAGGTCCAAGCTTTTTTGGCGGTGGATCGTGGTCTCCATACACATACGTCGGTGTCAACCTTAACGCCACTAAGAGTGCAATCGGAACAGCGTTGTGGTCGCAAACCTACAATGCACCTGCGGGAAACATTACGGTCGAATGGGGTGCAGCAGACGCTTCAGCCAACGTCTTTGTCGAGCAATACAAAGAAACAGCGAATTTCGTTGGATACAGCATGCTAACTGGCGAAAAGCTTTGGGGCCCGACTCCAGAGCAAAATGCGCTGGACTACTATAACTTCGGATACAACGCAGGAGGAAACGAAGAAGGAACCATATGTGCATACGGCAAACTATACAGCGCTGGCCTCGGAGGAATAGTTTACTGTTACGACCTGAAAACTGGAGATTTGCTGTGGACATACGGCAACGGTGGCGCAGGAAACAGCACTAACAGCGGCACAACATATCCTGGCTGGTATCCAACATCAATCTACGCAATCGGCAACGGAATAATATACACCACTACCACGGCGCACACTGTAGAGACACCCATTTACAAAGGTGCTCTGACACGTGCAATCAACGCTACCACCGGAAAAGAAATCTGGACTCTCTCGGACTACACAGGTGAGTCAGGTCCACCAGGCACAGGTGCTATAGCAGACGGCTTCGCAACTTTCTTAAACGGTTATGACAACTCGATCTACGTTGTAGGTAGAGGACCTAGCCAGACTACGGTACAGGCACCCTTAACTTCGGTTGCAGCAGGAACCAATGTGGCCATACAGGGTACAGTAATGGATATTTCTGCAGGCACAAAGCAGAATGAGCAGGCAGCTGACTTTCCGAATGGAGTTCCTTGTGCTTCTGATGCAAGCATGAGCGCGTGGATGAGCTATGTTTACCAGCAGCAGCCAGAGCCAACCAACTTCACAGGAGTTACGGTGACGTTGACAGCTGTTGATCCAAACAATAACGCTATAACTATCGGTCAAGCTACAACTGACTCGCATGGCTTGTTCAACTACATCTGGACGCCTCCCGATGTCCCCGGCAAGTATACAATTACAGCAACGTTCGCAGGCACAAACGGTTACTGGCCGTCAGATGCTCAGACAACCATGATCGTGGGCTCACCATCAGCAACAACAGCGCCTACAGCATCGCCACCCTCAGGCTTAGCATCGACGTCAACTGTTGAATACGGAGTCGTCGCCATAATCATCGTCATTGTCATAATCGGCGCCGCAATCCTATTAGTGCTCAACAGAAAACGACCATAAACCAACAACACCCAAACAAAAACCAACAATCCCCTTTTTCCCTTTTTTTAGTCCCCCAAAAACAACAGAGAAAAGATAAGGGGCTGAGAAGGCTCTGGTTAAAATCATAAAAAGCTTCAATCACGAATGCATTTTCTTTTCTCCTTCGGATCCAGGGCCTCAGCAAACCCATTTTCAGCGAGATAAGTGAGTGCGATTTGAAAAATGCGGGAAACTAAGGAGCAAGAGAAGTTTAGTGCACTGTTTGATGCTATTCCTGACGCTGCAGTTTTCTTAGACCTTGACTTTAGCGTGGTTGAGGCTAACCGGCGTTTTGGTATGCTGTTTGGCTATTCAATTGATGAAGTTAAGGGTAAAGTTGTTACTGACCTTATCGTTCCTGATGTTTCAGAGGAGGACTCGAAAGTTATCCGCCAAAAGATCCTCTTGGGTCCAGTGGAGACAGTTGCCACTAGAAAAAGGAAAGATGGTTCTGAGGTTGTGCTTTTGTTGTCTGGGGGGCCAGTCGTCGTGAATGGGCGAGTGGTTGGCTCGATTATGGTTTACCGGGATATTTCTGATGTTGTTACTGTGGAGGCGGCGTTGAATGGGTCTTTGGCTAGGGCGGAGTTGCTTAATGAGTCGTTGAGTATTGTTGGTGGTTTTTTGCGGCATGATGTGCGAAATAAGCTCGTGGCGATTAACGCGAATGTTTATTTGCTCCGTAAAAAAGCTGGTGATGTTTCTGCGGTGTTGAAGTGTGCTGATTCAATCAAGCAGATCAGCGGTAGCATAGCTGAGATTCTGGATATTTCCCGGACCATTGAATTGTGGGGGAACGAGACGCTTAGGTTTGTTGATGTGGGTGAGGTTTTTGAGGTGGCGGTTTCGTCGTTTTCCGAGTTAGGAGATGTGAGAGTCATAAACAAGTGCATTGGCGTTGTGGTGTTGGCGGATTCTATTTTGTCGGTAGTTTTCCGTAATTTGATTGAGAATTCAATAAAGTACGCTGGAAAATTAGGTCAGATAAGACTGTACAGCCTTAAGAACTCTGATGGAAGTCTGTGTATTTTCTATGAGGATGATGGTGTGGGCATTGATGCAGCGATTAAGAAGCATCTTTTTCAGAAGGGCGTTGGAAAGGGCACTGGGCTGGGTCTTTACTTGATCAAGAAGACAGTTGATCTGCACGGCTGGAACATTGAGGAAATCGGTTCCGCGGGTGGGGGCGTCAAATTTGTGATTACGGTTCCGAAGTTGGCTGCGGATTTGAAGAATCATCGTTCTTTCAAAAGATAGGAAGAAGCTATGGAGTATTGTCGTATTGGTGATTCTCAGTTGACGCTTTTTTTGGTCTCTCAGAAACAAACGGAGAAGGATGAAAAAACGGGCTGAGATGGTTCTGGTTAGAATCATTAGTTGTTGCAATTTCGAGTATTCTTTTCTCTCTTAAAAGTTTGGAATCTCCCAGAGCCTCAGCAAACCCGACATGAATGAAAGTGGACCGGGGGGATTTGAACCCCCGACCTCTTGCGCAAGTCAAGCGTTCGCGCAGGGAAGGTCAAATCATTTTATTTGATTACTCGTTGGATATCCGTGAAGGTATCAAGGTCTTTGTCAAAAGAGTAGATTGTATCTATGGCTTGTTCTTTCATGAGTACGTAAGCCAATGCATCGTTGACGCCCACCTTGTGGTCTTCTGCTATGGAGATCGCTTTAATGTAATCCTCTTGGGTTACTGCATAGATTGAAACGTTTTCTCGGTACAGCAACCCTTTTTCCAATTGAACCGCTTCTTGTGACGGGAGGTGGTCCTCTAAAACGTTGCAGACTTCGCTGAAGTGGACAACGGATGTGGTCACTTTTTCTCCTTTGTTGATTCTGGCAACAATGTCTTTGGCTGCTTGCTTTATTTCTAACTCGTTCGCATGCAGTTGCCTTTTAGTTTTGAGAAAGGCATAAACGAACACGTTAGCATCAACGAAGACTTGGGGCACTTCATTTGCCTCTAAGTTCTTTGCGGACTTTGTGCCAGTCTGAGAGGTCCGACTTTAGATCTACGTCGATTTTGTCGAAGTATTCGGTGAGGTCAATTGCGGCAAAAGGTTTGATTTCGATGGTTTCGCCTTTGGCTGACACTATGGCTTTTTTGTTTTTGAGGTATTTTTCACGCCAGACCTTGGGTAATATGATGCGTCCCTGCGCATCTACACTCTTAACCTCCACTTCCAACTTCAATCACCAGAAACTTAGTAATTTTGGGAGAATAAAGGTTTTTTGGTGGCTTAGGCTAGAGGTTTTTCAGTGCCTAAAAAAGAGGGACTGTGCAGGAGTGTGGGAGTTGATGTTGTCGTTGGACCGGTTGAGCGCTTGTAGTTGTGGTTATGTAGTCACAGAGTCTTAAATGGGCGTCTTTAGAGATATAGAAACGGTGTTTTAATTGGAAAAAAGCATGATGAAATATCAAGTTTTAGTCAAAACGATTTCAGGAAAGGGCGGCGAGTTCTGGGGAGCGTTCAATAAGATGCCTACCGAGCCGATGAAAGGAGTAATGGTTGAGTCTTCATGGAGCTTATATGGATACTGGGATTTCGTCATTTTCTTCAAAGCCGACAGCAATGAAAATAGTCTTCACTTCATCGGCGAGGTCTTACGAGCCATGCCTGGCATCGCCGATACTAGTACCTCACCGATGACCGTTCTCAAAGAGCACAAAAAGCAATAGAAAACTTTCTTAGCTGCTGTTTCTTCCCTTTTTTCCTTCCAGAACATCTTGAAATTTAGGGTTGGACTTCCACGCCTTGGTAAATGAGCAGGGCATGGATTTGAACCCGCGGCTTCCGCGTTGCGAACGCGGCGATCATACCTAACCCGTTAATGCATTAATTCTCGCAGATACAACTAGATATGTATATCTACTATAGCTGCTATAGCTAATGTGATCTCTATGACTACGATATCTGTAACTGAGGACGTTAAAGAAAAACTCTTGAGGGTTGCCTCCGAACTTCAAATCAAGACGGGGCGCCGAGTTGACCTAAATGACGCCCTTCGTTTCTTGGTGGATCACCGAGAGAAAAACCCTCGGTTGCTGGAAGAAGCATGCAGCCCAACAATAGGAGTTAAAGAGGCACTCGAAGAATTAGAGACAGAACGGAAGATCGATGATGAAAAACTTGAAAGGAAAATTAGCCATAGACACAAGCGCACTAATTGAGTTAATATACTGCGATAGCTTGGGACAAAAGCTCAAAAAAGCTCTCGAAACCAATATGATTGAAGCCTACACCACAGAGTTAGCCATAACAGAGCTACGATATGTCCTATGCAGAAAACTTGGATGGCAACAATCAAAAGAAAGAGTAGACAAACTCCTCGATTCAGGATATTTTACTGTTGAAGACACCTCACAATTAATCAACGAAGCGGCCAAGATCAAATGCCAAAGAGCAATGTCGCTTCCAGACTGCTTCATTTTGGCATTGGCACATAAAATTGCTGGCAACGCCCTTTTTGCCCGCCAAGAGCAAGAGTTGGCAGACGAAATGGGGAAAAAATCATTTGGTATCACTTTACTTTTCTTGGAAGACCCAGAATAGGCAAAACCGAGCTAAATTGGTGGACCGGGGGATGAACCCCGCTCTGAATGGGGGCATCACCCGCAATTCCCTTTTTCCTTATCGGGGCACTCGGACTCTGGAAAAAAGAAAATTGATTCTGCATTGCGTAATTAGGTCTCCTTATTGTTTTTAGCTTGTTCGGTAGATGTTTTTGTATGAAGCCGGTAGGGGATATTGGTCACTAGCATAAACGATATCGGTTTTTAACCCGTACCTTTGTAGGATCTCTTGCATCAAGTTCCAATAATTCACCGTTGCGTTATCCGGTTGGAAGATTCCCCATATATGGTCTGTTGCCCATCTGCTCCCCAACCATAGTTTGCTGGTAAAACCAGCACTGAATCCGCTTTAATGGAGCCCTGCGTTATACTGTGGTTTACTGCCCTGTTCCAGAAAGTACGCATTGCTTGAAAATCTTGAGGGGTCATAGTGCCGTATACAGTTTGGTTGTTGGGATAGTAGTCAAATATAACGATGTATTTGGCACCACATTCGAACTCGTCGGTCACCAGTTTAACGTTCAACTCCGCTAGTCGCGAACTCAGCTTCACAGTAAGCGGTCCTTCTGGTTCAACAGGATACGTTGACACCTTCATAGCCAAATCACTTATCGGAGACATCTCCGCATTGACAGTTTACCTTGACGGCAATCAAATCCCGTACAGCCACGAGCCAAGGCGACACATGGCTAATCCACTTCACATATCACCACAGCACGCACAGTGTAGTCATGAACCTCGGCGAACTAACCGCGGAACAGCCAAGTAAAACATCCATCGACTCTACAACTGTCCTCATCATGACAATCGCTGTTGTTGCAGCCCTCGCCATCGCCCTCGAAGTGGCCACTGCCCGACGCAAAAACCACAATTAAGCCTCATAATCTAAAAAAACGGAACAAAAACCATTTTTAACCATTTTAGGAACACGCATGCGCTTAGCGACTGTCTAAGCTCTATCTGTTTTTCAAGTTATTTGAATTCTCTGTCTATTGCCTCATTTTCAGGAATGAACCGACTGTTGTCACTATGTTAGTGAGAATGATCACGTAGATTACAATGTTTAGGAAAGTGTTTGCTAATGGCAGTTGAAGGCTTACAGCGAGAACGGCGAGTGTGGCAGGGGCTAAACCTTGCGCACACATCAGTGTGATGGTCCTTCTTTCATGGTTTAGTTCTGATTTGAACGTTGAGACCTTTGTGGCTACAAACCTGGTTGTCAGAAGCACAACAAGAATCAAAATGCCAATTGAGAGGTTGTTTGCAATAAGAGATGATGATTTAATAACAAAAGCCAAACCTATAAAGACGAAAAACAGGGTCTCCAGAAGAAATGAAATTTCCTCATGAAAAGATGCAAGCTGCTTTTGGAAAGAATCTATGTTAATCTTCGTTTTGAAAAGCTTGTTCACTAGATAATAGTTTCCAAGAATTATCCCAAAGACAAGCACGGCAAGAATACCGTTTCCTCCAAGTTGCGTGGTCAAGGAATATGTAACAAGTACAAGCCCTAAAGTCAAGATATAAGTGAATTTCTGGTCTTGAAACAGATAGAGTATGAAGACCCATGCCAGACTCAAAAGTACCCCTGAAACTATTCCCCCTGCAAACTGGGTAGCGATGTTGGAAAGGGCGGCAAGCCAATTAACTCCTCCTGTATTGTAGACTCCAACGAAAGCGAAGAAAAACACAACACAGAAAATGGCGTTCAATGCCGATTCAATTGTCAGGAAGCACGCTGTCGCTTCGCGAAGTTTCATCAACCGGGATAGAGGCACAATGACTGCAGGCGCGGTTTCTCCCCCTACAATTGATGCAAAGATGAATGAGGGCAGTATGCCCCATTTTAGGATGAAAATTCCTGTTGCTGCAATTAGCGCGATGCTGGATAAAACGTAGATTAGCGTTTGAATAAAGGCTCTGGCTCCGTTTTTTAGAACCTCATCTGATTTTAAACTCATTCCTCCTTGAAAAAGAACCATTATTAGAGTCAGTTCTGCGAAAATCGGCAGTGTTTGAATGAGGGGTCCTCTGGGAAAAAGGTTAAGGATTGGACCCAGTATTATCCCCGTAAGGATGAGAAATATAAAGATTGGTATGCCTGTCTTTCTGAAAAAGAATTCTCCCGCAAAAGCAATCATAATAATTCCAGAAACTACTGCAAAAACAAGAGATGTATCCATCCTTTTCTTTGCTCCTAAGAATACTTCAATCTTACTAGCTATTTTTGTTTTGCTAGCAACATAGCGCGGTGCGCTAACTTGGGGAAATTAAAAATTATGGAACCCAAATGATAGAAGGTCGTTGCATTCGTGTACATTTTCGGACGAGACTACTGCGAAGCCAGAATCACCGCCGAAGCGCGCTGCCTTGTCCAGTTATTATGTGTTGAAGTAGGTTGGTGAGATTGCATTGTCTCTTCTTCCAATGCTTTCTGCTGCCTCTCTGTTCAGAATCAAGCACAACACGCTGAAGAGGGTTTCTATGGTCTCATGTTCATCTTGTCCCGCTCGGGGTCACCGTCTATGCTTGGATGTAACTCATTTGAAACGAGGTCCCAACCCAAAAATAAACGTTAACTTAATTTAGGGACAAACCAGCGCGCTAAGCTTGCCAGCTGATTGAGACAGGTTTCGAATTTGTCTGTGACTTTAACGGTAACAAACTATTCCGGAAACGCAAATAATTGATAATGCGCCTGTTTCACCCGAGTACCGGGGTGTATCAAAATGCATGTATAAGTTGTCACCCGCAATTCCTACTTTTTTAAGTTCTTGAATTGAGGATCAGTAGGAATAACTCGAAACAGCATGGCATAAGCTTTTACGCGGTTAACGGGGCGACAACTGCCCCCAAGCGCAGAAAACTTACACATACCCCGGCCGGCCAATCTCAAACTTTCGTTGCAGCTCCAAACGCTCATACATTTATCTTTGAATGTTGGATTCTCATAAACACTGTGACGGGGGCCTCAACTTATGCTTCGAATCCTGTAACGTTTACTTTCTCGGGATGAATAACCTGCAACCTATAGCCTGTTTGCGCCGCTGCTGCAATCGGTGCACACGCTAAACTGAATAACATTTATAAGATTGAAATATTTCTAGAAAAAGTTAGGAAGAAGTATCTTAACTTCACTTTTGCTAATTCTCGAAAGCAGCAACGCTTATTCAGACTACTTCTTCCCACAAAAAAGGAGTAAGAAAGACAAATGAAAATACTGAAAAGTAACACTATCGTCGTTCTAATTACGGCGTTTCTAATGTTCTCAATGGCAGCTTCAACAACACTTTTACCGGACGCCAACGCACACACTCCGCCCTGGCAGATTCAGCTATTCGCATTCATAAATGTTGGTCCTAACCCTATCGGTGTTGGTCAAACAGCTACGGTTAACTTCTTTCTGAATGAACCGCCTATGACAGCAGACGGACCCTACGGCGACAGATTTGGCAACATGACGGTTGCAGTTACTGAACCTGGCGGAAAAAGCGAAACTCTAGGTCCATTTGTCTCTGATGACACCGGAGGAACAGCTACCACATTCACACCCACTCAAGCTGGCACATATACTTTCCAAATGATCTTTGGAGGAGAAAAATTAACCGGTTCAACTTACAACTCATTCGGAGCGGGCATAATAAACAACCCTAACTATGTTAACGACACAATTTTACCGGCTAAAAGCAGCGTGGCGACACTTTCAGTGCAACAAGCTCCTATTGGATCAATTCCTGCAGCTCCGCTTCCAACAAGCTACTGGCAGACCCCAATAAACGCGATGAACGTGCAAAACTGGTACGCGATTGGCGGTCCCTATCTGGGTCTCTACATGGGCTACAGCGCAGGCAAAGGTGCCTCCAACTACAATTGCACCACAAACTTTAACCCCTACTCTACTGCACCGACGTCATCCCACATTATGTGGACAAGATCCGTTGCGTTCGGAGGCGCAATCGGCGGAGACGCTGGTGGTACAACAACCTACGGCAACTACTATTCGACATCTCAATACGAACGCAAGTATCTGCCAATAGTCATCAATGGCTATCTCTACTACACTGAATTTCCAGGGAGCTCGACGAGCCCGATAGCTAACGTCTGCGTTGATCTTTATACAGGACAAACGGTGTGGAGTGACGATGCAAGCAACTACGGAGGCGGTAGTCCATCATTTAACATGCTGACATCGACCGGAGTGGTCACGCCGTTGGCATGCGGCCAAGTGCTCGATTACGTTTCGCCGAACCAGTATGGAGGAATCGCCTATCTGTGGACGTCTGGAACACCTTCATGGATACCATCAACAAGCATACTGCCAGGAACAACAACTCTTAACCTGTTTGACGCCATGACTGGAAAATACATATTAAGCGTTATAAACGGCATAGGTTTCAGCTATGGAAACACGGTCGACGCAGGCGGAAACATATGTTATTACTACACTAACACAACCGTCGGCACGCAAACAATATACGGGGCAGTTCAACCCGTTACTGGACCAGAGCCAATCCGAGTCACTAACACTCCAGGCAACTCTCTACTCGAATGTTGGAACTCAACACAATGCATTATGGTGGGTGCTGGCTGGTCAGTCGCATCGGCTTCAGGCTGGTACTGGAGACCTCCACAGGGCACATTGGTACCATTCTCGGATGGAATACAATCCGCGTGGCAACTTCCTGGCACGGTTCCAGTTGGTGCATACGTAAACAATGCCACTCTGCCAAACACTTGGACCATGATGGCCGTTAACAGCGGTGTAGCTATGCTTTATTCGGCGGCTAACTTTGGCCTCACGAATTATTTCCAGACAGGTTACACAATCTTCACGGGCTACGACACAAAGACTGGAACCATGCTGTTCGAGCGAAACATAAGCCTTACACCTTTCGCTGCAGACAACCTGGATAACTACGGCAACGTCGGCAATGGATTATTCACCACCGTTATTAAAGAGACCGGTCAGGTTTCGGCTTACAGCGTTACTACAGGGCAACAAGTATGGACTACAACGCTTAAAGGCGAAAACAACGCACCAATCAATCCTTACGATGCTCTCGGCGGAATTAAAGCGAACATTTACGGCGACAACTTTCTGATTTTCGGTTTCGGCGGAGACTTATGGGACTTAAATATGACCAACGGCGATCTTTTGTGGTACACCAATACTACTCAACTCTCCGGTTCTGCAGGCTTTAACACTCCATATGGCGTTTGGCCAATTTGGGTTCAAACTGGCATAGGCGGTGGGGGCGGAATTGAATTCATCGAAGAAGGTCACGAGTATGCTCCACCATTGTTCATCGGAGCGCAGCTGCTGGCTTTGAATACAACCACTGGAAAGTTGGTGTGGAGCATAGACTCTTTCGACGTCGACTCAAACCCCGAATTAGCATACGGCATAATGACCACGCTGAACGCTTATGACAACCAAATATACGCTTACGGTCGAGGACCCAGCAAAACAACTGTTTCTGCACCGAACGTAGGCGTGACAACGGGAACACCAGTTACCATAACAGGCACAATTACCGACGTCTCAGCGGGTGCATCTCAGGAGGCGGTTGCAGCAAACTACCCCAACGGTTTACCATGCGTTTCCGATGCGAGCATGAGCCAATTTATGGAAAGTGCATACATGCAGCAGCCTTTGCCGAGCAACATCACGGGAGTTCCAGTTACCCTCAACGTTCTAGATAGCAACCACAACTACAGAACAATAGGCACAACGACAACCAACTACCTTGGCGACTACTCATTGACGTGGACGCCAGACATAACCGGGAACTTTACTGTTTACGCAACTTTCGCAGGCACCAACGGATACTATGGTTCTACGGCTTCAACAGCCTTCTATGCTGGTTCTCAAGCAACACCGACACCTCCGACGGCAACACCGCAAACAGGCTTAGCGTCGAATACAACAGTTGAATACGGAATTGTCGCCATCATTATCGTCATCGTCGTCATCGGCGCATTGACTATGATGATGCTTTCCAGAAAACGCCCGTAAAATAAAGGAGCCGCAAACTCCTTTCCCCTTTTTTAGTCCTTCAAGAATAATGGAGAAAAACTTGAGGCTGAGTGGGCTCTGGTTTAATCTGATAATCAAAGGCAATAGCTGCGATTTAACAAGTTGCATTTGATCTTTTCTCCTTAAATTGGTCCAGAGCCCCAGCAAACCCATCTTCTCTCAACCTCTTTTTTGTTTATCAAAGCTGGTTTCCTAAGCGCCCTCTTAGTTTATAAAAGGATGCGGGCAATGAGAGGTAGAATCACAAGTGTTTCGAATGCTTAAGGCAAAGTTGTTATGACAAGTGAAGATTGAGTTCTCCCTTCATGAGCCATGTATTGTCTTTGTTTTGCACTGAATTGAAGAGGATCTGCTGTGTTCTGAAGTGTTTTTTCTGGACAAATGCCTTTGCCTTGTTTTCTGCTTCTGAAGGACTTTTCATTTTAGGTGTCATTGTTTTCAATACTTTAAGACTAGAGATAAAAATAAGAAATATCGCAATGCCCCCAATACTTCCCAGAACTCCTTAAACTCCATGTTTTATCTCTTCCAGATTGTCCTATTTTCTAACTTGCCCTTTTGGATCATAAAAGGCGAACTCATTCGGAGGGAGTAGTAATTGAATAGCAACTCTGAGTTTGCAAAAAATAGAAAGAAAAGAGGGAATTATATTCTTTTTGTCCATTGTCTAGTTGAATTCTTTTCTTTCGAACAGTACTAGCCCCACGATAGCAGCAATGATGAAGTAGATTGCCAAGATTGCAAGTCCTTCAGGAATTGTTGCATTGTACGTTGTCAAAGTAGGGCCATTGGCGCTTGAACCACCACCAAAACCGGCGGACTTGGTTATGTGCGCCGGGTAGGTTGTATTTAGCACATTGCCGATTATATCTGCGCCGTAGGTAATCATGAACCAAGGTTCCGTTTGGACTAATCCAGAGACTAAGGTTTGAATCAGCGAGAAAGCAAATAAGAATAATATTGCCGTTACGAGTATTGACATGGAACTGCTTTTGAACAGCGAACTGAAGAAGAAGGTAAAGCCCAACACGGCGGCCAAATAGAGGACTGCGAATAGAAATGACTCGCCAAATTGATATGGTACATTTGAGAAATATGCTAAGCCGTTCCCTACTGTTATGGCAGTGAAGATTCCGAGTATGACGGCTGAAGCTGTGAAGGCTGCCAACCATTTCCCTATGTAGACAGATGACCGTCTGACTGGGTTGGGAAGTGTGAAATAGCCTGTCTTGTTCTGGAATTCACCTGAAATTGCGTCGCCTCCGAAAAAGATTCCTGATAGCACTATAACGTATGTTGCAGTGTTTCCCCACCAGCTATTGTAGAATGAGAGATTAGACGCTAGGAAGCTTGATGGACGGTAATGACCTACGAGAACTGTAAGAATTATGCTTATCGCTAATGTTATCGACAGGATGATGAAGAATCGACGTGACCTGACGTAGTCTAAGAGCGAATATTTCATTATTGTGGCCACTTGACTCATGTTGCGTGGTACTTTGCTTTTTGATTTAGTGTTTGTTTGTGTCATTTTTTATCACAACGTTGCTGTAATTAATTTTAGATAGGCTTCTTCAAGGCCTGAGGAGGCTGGTTTGAAGCTTATTGCACCAATACTTAGTCTACCGATGTCGCTAAGTAGTCGTTCTTGCACGTCTAAGCCGCCGTTAAAAGTTATTTTCAAGCCGACGTTGTCTAGTTTTTCAACCTGGACAACATTAGGCAGAGCGGCCACAGCTTTTGTTATTGTTTTTTCGTCAAGGGGGCGAATCAATCCGACTTCTACGACGTTTTCGCCTCCGGAGAACTTGGCGACAACATTCGATAGCTTATCGTAAACGATCAGTTTGCCATGGTCTATCATCGCTACTTCGTCACAGACGTCCGAGACTTCGCTAAGTAAGTGGGAACTCATGAAGATGAGCCGGTTTTTGCCCTTCAGTGATTTAATTATTTCGCGGACTTCGCTCATTCCTCGTGGGTCTAGCCCGCTTGTTGGCTCATCCAATAAAATTACAGTCGGATCATTAATTAGAGTAGAGGCTATGCAAATTCTTTGTTTCATTCCCTTTGAGAATTTTCCTACGCGTTTGTCGATCCAGTCTTCCATGCGTACTTCAGCGACGGCTTCTTCGACACGTTTTTTTCTTTCTTCGGTAGGTACGCCTCGAAGTTCTGCAATCAGCATCAGACCTTCTCGTGGGGTCAGCGATGAATAGATTTCCGGAGTTTCAATGAGAGAACCAACGGATTCAAGAGCTTGCTTTTTATGCGTGTGTACATTGAGACCGTTAATCAGTGCTTCTCCTTTTGTTGACCGTATTAGATCCACAAACATTTTTAGAGTAGTTGTTTTTCCAGCTCCGTTTGGACCTAAGAAGCCTACGCATTTTGTGCCTTCTATTTTCAGGTTCAAGTCTGAAACGGCACAAAAACTGCCATATTGTTTTGTTAAGTTAACTGCCTCGATTGATGACAATCTATCACCTTTTTTCAACATCAAGAATTCGAAGCCAGATAAAAGCGGAACTCATTCCGAGGGAGTATAATGACTGAGAAAAAGGATTGCTATGTTTTTGGACCCAAGCGAGGAAACTTAAGTTGACCAATGTACTTCATTATCCATTTTACAAGGTCATCATAGGCCTCTGAGCCTTCCTTGGTCAGAAGAACATGACCATCTTCATCGGTTACTATGAAGCCCTTTCCTGACATCCATGACAAATATCTGATTAGCTTATCGTATGCTAGGCCAGTAGACGTGGCTAGGGCTGTTTTGTTCATCTTGCCTTTCTCTTTCAACGCCTTAATTATTCGGGCGATGACGTAGAGATCAAGTTTCGAACTCGGCTCTCCTAAGCTCATTGCTAAACCACCGAAGCTCCCAAAGGAGTTTGTCCAATGCTCGGATTTCGTTATACCGTCTTGAGAGGTCATTCCTCAATAGCAAATAAACTATTACAAGCGAAATTAACGCCCAAATGGGGGCGCCAAAGATGCTCCCTGGATGATGGATCAAGAAGGAAATAGAATTGCCAATAAGGCCTATTACAAACAATGTTATAATCCAGTAAGCTGCAGCTTTTAAAAGACCGTATAATGCATAGCCAACTCGTCCCGAAGAAATTTCATCGAATGTTTCATCCCAGTTGATTTCCGTTAGAATCTTTAGTGCTGACGGAAATCCTTGTTCAAGATCTTTTTTCCATTCTCCCTTTTTTGCCGATCTAATTCTTTTCCTGATGAAAACTACACCTGCAATGACCCCTGAAATTGGAACTAACAGCAAAAGCAGCGATACTAGAAAGAATTCATGGTTACTAGGTGTCGCTGAGAAATTTAAGAAATTTAAAGATGCACCAATTGCCAGAAAAACCAACAGAGAACCGATAACGATCAAGGCAAATGTCTTAAACGATCGATACAAAGCGTTATATTCCTTGACGTGATCAAGTGTCTCCATTAGCTCGGCGACTTTGGCAACTACGTTATCTTCTGTTAAAACTGAAGGGGTCTCAAAATTTTTTTCTGACATGCTCGCGTCTCGTAAACTCCTAGTGAAGGCACAGGTAGCCGAGCACTAAGGTTGATTTAAACAAATATAAACTAAACTCCCACTGGATGAGTCCAGACGGTAGCTCCATAAATAAGAGATCAATGTTCGTCCAGTGGCGGGTGCACATAGCCAACCATGGCAGATGGTTTTTGTGCATGGTTCAACAGCTATGACATCTAAATTTCTGTTGTCGGGAGAACTTTTCTCAAGAAGTTGAAATGTCGCCAGAGCCTCAGCAAACCCTCAACACAAAACTTTGATTCTAAGCTTTTTAAACCACAACATGAATAGAAGTGGACCGGGGAGATTTGAACCATAATAGGTTCAGACCGCATTTTTAGACAACGCTTTTTTGCGCCAAGCCTGCATTCTGTCTTAAATGGGTTTGCTGGGCGCGCGCGAGTTTGCTCATGTCTTTAGGAGACACCTTCTTGGTTGGTGAATTGCTGCCCTAAGGAACCACTTTGCTGGTTCTTCCGAGACAAGCGTCATTTCCCAATGTCCTTTAAATGGTCGGGGATTATGTCTCTTGCAACTAAATCTTCACATTGTTCTGCTCTCTTGATGAGGTAATGTTTGCCTTCATTGACTAACACCATCGCTGGTCTAGGTCTCATATTATATTGGTGTGAGATGCTGTCCGTGTAAGCTCCTGAGCAAAATACTGCTAAAACGTCGCCTTCCTCAGGCGAGGGTAGGTTCACACTTCTCCCTATCACATCGCCGCCAAAACACAATGGTCCTCCAACATTTACCAATTCGTTTGGTTCAAGGTTCGCTTTGTTCGCTAAAATCATTCTAAATTTGTAAATCCCTAACGCTGCCCTGAGAAGAATATTTGAGCCCCCGTCAACGAGAACCCACTTTCTGCCAGCGGGCGGTGTTTTGATTGTACCGATTTTTAATAGGTAAACGCCTGCGTCTGCTGATATGTATCTGCCTGGCTCGAATAAAAGATGGAGGTCTTTAAGTCCATGTTTTTCCATATTAGATTTTATTGTTGCAGTAACTGCGGTACCATACTCCCCTGCGGTTGGAAGTTTTGTTACTCCCTCATATTGCACGCCTAATCCACCACCGAAATTTAAGTAGGTTAAAAAGATTCCCTGTTCCCTAAGCTTTACTACTATCTTGAACGCTTTGTTGACCATTTCCTTGAAGGGTTCCAAAGATGTTATTTGAGAGCCAATGTGCATGTGGATGCCCTTGAGGTTAATCTGCGGAATTTTTGAAGCAAGCTCAAACACCCTTTCTGCATCGTTAAGATAGACTCCAAATTGATTTATTTCTGCTCCTGTTGTCAAATTCTCATTTGTCTTGGGAGTAATTGCTGGGTTTAGCCGGATAAAGACATCCGCGGTCTTGTTGAGGCTTTTGCAAATTACCTCTAATCGTCTTAGTTCAGAAAACGAATCTACATTGATCTTAACTTGATTTTTTACTGCTAACTCCAACTCTTTTTCACTCTTATTGGGGCCATTGAAGACGATCGATTCGGATTTGGCGCCTGCCTTGAGAGCAGTAAGAAGTTCACATTCAGAAACCACCTCCAATCCTGCTCCCTCGTTCAATAAAATCTTGAGAACAGCAAGGCAGGGATTTGCCTTCACGGCGTAACAAACTTGCACGTTATTATATCCTTTCTTAAGAGATTTCTGCAGCTCTCTAAAACGCACTCTCAAGCGTTGCTCATTTAAAACTAAGACTGGAGTTTTATATTCAGCTGCAAGCTTCAATGCATCCACGCCACCAATTTCTAGGTGGCCGTTAGCGTTGCATTCTAAATGTTTTCCAACGATCCAATCCATTGAATTCACTTCCTTGTTTTCAATCTACCATGTTTTTGCATAATCTTAACTATTGTGTCTATCGGTATGGCTTCCGATAGATTTCAGTCTCTGCCCTCAATCGTTTCTGCCCTTAGCAATAGAATTAATAATTGCTTCCTCAGTAGCTTCAACAGCAGACGCGCGGGCGCGTTGACAAAGACTAGGAGGAGACTTTCGACTACACTGTAAAGGCTGCAACTGCCGCCGAGACTCTACGTCAGCAACGACTTAGCCGAGTCGTTCTTTCAATCCGGAACAGAACTAACTATCTTCATGGAAGGCATAGTGCCGGGCAATAACCTTGCTGACCGATTAAACAATCCTACTGCAAGGGAAAATATAAGGTTAGGCAAATACAACGGGTAAATTACGTTGCCACTCCATTTAGTAATAGTGAGTTGGCGCCTTTTTGGGGTTTAGCTCTGCGGCTTGCGCTGTCTACAGCTGTTCTCTTGGTGATAGTTGTAGCTGGAAAGTTGTCGTTTCCAGGTAAAAAAGACAGGTCTTTGTCTTCTATACGGTTTTTTTGCTTTTGGTTTGAATTTTGCGTTGCTTTATTGGGGTTTTCTTGGCGTTAATTCTGATACTGCGTCAACTGTTTATGCAGCTGGTCCCCTTGCAATTCTTATTCTCACAGTTTCTTTCAGAATGGAAAAATTTAGTTGGCGACATCTGGCTGTAGCTTTTGTAGGGTTGTTGGGAGTTGCAGTCATTTTCGAAGCTTCATTAATATAGGGTTTCCAAGCTATAGCTCTGCTAGCAGTCATAGGTGGTACCATTTGTTTCTCAATCGGGCAAGTGGTGGTAAAAATGATCCCCAAACAAAACTCTGAGGACAATACCGGAGTCAACTATTTTATGATGAATCTCATAGCTTTCGCTTTTGCGACTTTAATGCTCATGCTCGCAGCCCTTCTAACAAGAGAGCCACTAATCATTCCAGTACGACGGGCAACGTGGCTTGCACTAGGCTGGCTTGTATTTGCTTCTGTCGTTGGGTACGCTATTAATGTTCTAGTCATCCAAGAGAAGTCTGCGTTTTACGCTTCTTTCTCTAGTGTCCTAACTCCAATTGTGACTATTGTTGTGAGCTTCTTTGTGTTTAGTGAGAAAATAACACCGTTTTTCTTTGCAGGCATTTGCTTAATCTTTATTGGGCTATTTTTTTCAGGCCACCTTAAATTGAAAGAGCTTAAAGCTTTGTTTAGGAAACATGTGGCAAGCGGAGTTAGGCAGTAATTTATTATTGAGGCAAATTGAAACTATTGTGGGATAGCAATGGGCGAATCAAAAGAATCAGTGGGTTCCGATGGTAAGCGGCAATCAGGTTGTCTTTGGTTCGACGAACTGAGCACTGTAGAAGCCAAGCAAGCGGCCAATGATGGAACGGTTATAATTATTCCAGTAGGTAGTGTTGAAGAACACGGCGAGCACTTACCGTTGTGTACTGATAGTGTTCAACCGGAATATGTTGCTCTCGAGGTTGCAAGAAAGACTGGTTGTCTTGTGGCACCAACTCTTAGATATGGTGTTTGTAATCAAACGAGGAATTTTGCAGGGACCATTTCCATAAGTTTTGACTCGTTGCGAGCAATTGTTTTGGATATTCTTGAGGAATTTGTTCGTAACGGTTTTAGAAAGCTCTTGATATTGAGCGGTCATGCTGGCAGCGCTCATATGATGGCGTTAAGGCTTGCTGCTGAAGAAGTGCTAACTAAAAACAACGTTAACTCAGATCCAATAAGGATAATGGTGTTGTCTGATTACGATTTTGCATATGAGCTTAAAGGCAATCAGTTCCCCCTTGAAGATGGACACGCGGGAACGATTGAAACTTCCAGAATGATTGCTATACGACCTGATTTGCGCAAGAGCATAGGTAAAGCTAGTTTTCCAAGTATGCCTAGGTTTGAAGTTTTGGCGCACGCTGAGAGATATTTTCCAAGCGGGGTAAGAGGCGACCCCACAATAGCAACCGAAAGCAAAGGACGAATGCTAAACTCATACATCATAGAAAAAGTTACAGAGCTCGTAAAAGACCTTAACGGAAGACCAAATGCTAATCCGAGTTGATAGAACCAGTATCAGGCAAATCGAAAAAAAAAGAAAGATTAAATTTGAGAACTCTAAATGCAACTTTCTAATTCATTACAAAGATCCTCAACGTACTCGATTGATCTCAAAACTTGGCCCAAGTCAGCATTCGAAGGATTCCAGCTTAGAAGATCTTCCATTTCAGGATCGGTCTTAAGCGAAAAGTCATAATCACGGCCATAGGTTTTGGCGAAGGAAATAAGGTCGCGAAGTCGGGTTTTAAGCAAAAACAGAAATGCGCTCTGATCGAATCTTAATCTAAACAACATTATCTTAAGACAATCAAGCTCCAAGGTTAGGTTCTCATATTCCGATTCTGGCAGCGCAAATTTAATTGGTGAAAAAACTACTGAATTTAGCTCTCTAACAACTTGTACCAAACTCAAAAATCTGTCTACTAAGTACGCATCAAAAACATGCTTGAATTTACCATTCATAACCTTTGTATACAAACTTTCTTGATTGTCGCGCGGCTTCTCAAAAGGTAAACCTTGCTTCAAGCGCACTCCTCTTTCATTTTATTATTGTTCTTCCAAGAATCATGTTGAATGAGTGATCATCGTGCCTGCGTTGCTCCTCTGAAGAACCCTTTTTATGTCTTCGACCATAGGCTTGTAACGTTCAGAATCCATTGTTTCATGAGCCAACTCCTTTGCAGCTGAGACGTACCAGTCTTTCAAAGTGCCTTTTCCGAGAACAGGGCCAGCCAAGACAGCCTTGAAATCATTCATACACAGGAAACTTTCTATGCCCGTTTGATTTTCTCTGAGAATTGGCTGCATCTTAGCCTCTTCAACAATCGCTTCTATGTCAGCTGCAGAACATCCTTCAGTATCTTTAGCTAAGCTATCAAAATCCAAATTCTCTGCTGCACAGCTTCCAACATAATACTTGAACAATTCCTTTCTAGCCGAGCATGAGGGGGCTGGAATGTAGATGCATTCACCTATTCTTCCGCTACGCTTAAGCGCTGGATCGATTCCCCAAGGCCTATTTGAAGCAGCGATAATGAATAAACCCTCAGGATTTTTCTCTACCCCATCAATCTCCATAAGCAACTGATTGAGCGCGTCCCGATGAGAACCGGTGTTTTCGCGGGCTACCAAACGCCTGTTTACTCCAATCGCGTCGACTTCATCGAGAAAAATAATCGTTGGGATGTGCGCTTTATTTATGATTCTTCTGGCGTTGGCAAAGAGTTCATGCACGTTTTTCTCTGTCTCTCCAACGTAACAATCCATTAGTTCGTGAAGTTTGGCAGTGATAAGTTGGAAACCTGTTTCTCCAGCCAAAGCCCTGGCTAATAATGTTTTTCCGCAGCCGGGGGGACCATAAAGAAGGATTGTGAAACCGCGTTTTTTCTTGTATTTGGCAAACAAGTCTGGCCTTTTCATTGGAAGTACGACATTGTTCCGCAACTTTTCTTTTGCCTCTTCAAGTCCCTGAACATCTGAAAGCTTGATTGCTCCTTCGCTCTTCTCACTCTTTTCTTCAAGCTTGGCTTCCTGAGGCTTGTCTGAGTTGATTATTGATGTGATGGTTGTGTCTATTGCTGAGAACTCTTTTTCAAGTTGTTCATATTCTTCCTCTGTTACCAAATTATCAAAGGCTCTTTGGAGAGTTTTTCCAAGATTTTGAAAGTCTGACATGGCCTCAAAGAACTCACAACTCTCGGGGATAGCTTGAAGGATTGCGGATTCTTTAGGTTCTTGGCTTTTAGCTTCTAAGATGTTTTGTTTGTAGAAGTGGGCTTCTTTGAGAATGCGGTGCAGCAGAACGGAACTTAAGTCACTCAGGGAACTTTCCATGTTCTTGAGAAGTCCATTAGTTAATCCACGTTTGTACAATGCGTTCTCATTCGACGGATCTAGTCTTAGGCATTCGGTATATGCCTCTAAAGCTTCTCCGAAACGATGTGACTCAAAGAGTCTCTCTGCCCACACGTAGTATCCTTTAGCGGTAGGTTGAGGCAGCGAATTGCACCCAAAACTTAATGGCGGCGGAAGCGCCAGAACCAATTTAGGTTTGCTAGGTAATTCTCCCATAATCTCATCTCCATATTCTCAGGTAGGCAAGACGACATGTTAACCAAGTTTCTAATTGTCTCAAGAGTCCTCTGAACATTCAGAGCCTCTGTAAGGGGTTTACCCATGACTCCAGTTTGTATTTAAGATTGATTACCAAAAAGATGCGCAAACAAAAAAGCCTGAGAATAATGTTTGAGTTAAGAATGCGCATAAAGTCAGCGATTAATCGCTTTGAAAGACGTTTCGCCATCCAGTTTTTTGCGCTTTCTCCCTTTTTCTTTATATGTATTCTTTTAAAAAGCAAGTCGAATCTGTGCCAAATATTAGCCATGTTTTGCAGAAAAACAATTGATCAGAAGATGACCAATTCAAGAAAAAATAGTGCTATTCTTTGAACAATTCATATATTCGGATTGGTTTAACATATTCAATTTATGGCTATTCGGATTTTGGTAATTAGCGATCTTCACTTCGAAATGGGCTTGCATAAAGGTGTTGATCAATCTGCGTCTCTTAACTGGCTGCCTAAGATCTTGGACAGGGTGCAGCCCGAAGTTTTGGTGGGATTAGGCGATTGGGGATATGCATGGACACAGGAAGATTTGGGTTAAGTTGCTTAAGCGGGTTAAGGTTCATGGGATTTATGGGAACCATGACAATTTCTCTTTGCTAAACTCTCTGAGAAATTCTGACGGCGTTAAAATGTTGGCTGAAGATGGCGAGGTCAGGGAAATAGGTGGACTTCTGTTCGGTTTCGTCAACGGAATAGTCAATGAGAAACATGCTGAAAAAGAGAGTGTTCCAAGAAAGACCTCTCTTTTCTTCGTGCAAATTGCTGAAGCTCTTAGAAACGTTAATGTTTTGTGCATGCATGAAAGTCCAGTGCTTCCTGATTACGGTGAAAGTATAACGCGAACTGTAGGAACAGAAGCAGCGCGAAAAGCGATAGAGGTCAGTCAACCTGATCTTGCATTGAGTGGGCATCTTCATCTCTCTGACGCTTTTACGGTTTCCTCAATCGGCAGAACCATTGCGGTTCGAATAGATAGCTCTCAACAAGAACGCCACTATGCCATATTAGAACCCGAAAAGCAACTATTCCAGATCCTAAACGACTCAGGCACAGTCTTACAAATGTTTCTTGGAGAAACCAAAGAATAGATCGGATTTGGTTTATTGCTTTTCTGACATTCGGAAAGGTTTAGACCTCTGTGGGATTTGAACTCAAATCCGATTGGCGCGATTTGAACTCTCTTGGGTTCAGACTGCATTATGGACCGGGGGGATTTGATCCTACGCCCTGAAGGTGACTTCACTCGCAAATTCTTTCTTATTCACCATGCCCACAAAGGTCTTCCGCCGTTTAGGGAGTATAGAGAGAATAAGCAATTTCGGGTTTAGGCTTATCATCAGAACAACTAAAATAAATACATAATTTGGAGCTTGACTTATCTTATGGCATCCCCCATCGAAGTTCTTGAATATTGTCGGTTAGGCTGCGGTCTGAGTTATAGATACTTACGACGGCTTCCTATTCGCCGTTAGCATCATGCCCTATCAAGAAGACGTGATAGCGCCTTTAATCACTGTTTCTTGTGGATGAATTGTTTCAATTTGTAAGCCTTTTTTGCATAAACTCACCCTTTTCATATCAGCCTGCTCAATTTTTCGTTCCAGCTCTTCGGAAAACTCTTTAAGAGCTTGTTCGGCTCGTTCCACTCGTTTAGCTTGTTCCTTTTTTGATGATGTACAAGGTTCTTCGTACTGAATGAATCTGAGCGGGTTGAGTGCGCCGGGTACGTCGAAAACTATGAGCCTTTGGTTGCCTTGGTCGTTTTTCAGGTCGAAGTGAATCGTAAGGGGTCTTTTTCCGTCAGAGTCATCCTTCGTCAGGTGGATGATTCCTAAGATCATCTTGGTGTTAACAGTTTCTTGAAGTTTGAGAAACCCGTTTTTTGAATTTATATCTTTAACAGATAAGTCTTTTGGCAGAACAATTTCGAGTCTGGCGTGTACCTGTTTCATGTCTATGGAACCCTTGCCAGGATCCTTGTACTCAATCCACCCATCTGCTTCCAAGGCTTTACCAACGGGTTCCGCAAAACTCTTGAAATATCCAATTGCAAGTGCCTCAGGGACGCTAATTTTGGTGACGTATCTAACAGCAACGAACTCCAAACTAAAGGTAGCCGAGGCGGCGATTATTTTAATATACCAGTCCGAGATACCTAGAAAAACCCCAATAACTGGAAGCAAAATGATGAATAATTTCACAGCTTCCTTTCTAGGTTCTTCAGAGGGCCACTGTACCTTGCCCGACAACCAGCTTTTCAACAAAATCCCTCATATTCAAGAGAGACTGTCCAGTAATTAATCATATCGACGGGTCCGGATTCTCCTTCGTTTGCGATTTCGGGGCTAACAAGATCTTCAAAAAGCGGAAATAAACTGCTTGCCTTCACAAGGACCGGGGATCAGTAAAAAGCATTTATGAGTGGACCGGGGGGGATTTGAACCCCCGACCTCTTGAGTGCAAGTCAAGCGTTCATACCAGCTGAACTACCGGCCCGCCGCGCTGTGCCCGAAACATTAGCCAACCATCGATATTTAGGTTTTGTTTAAGAAAAAAACTAGCGGCATGCATTTGGCTAATTGGTACGTGAACCTTTAGGTTTAGCGTTTTCAAGTTTCTGGCATAATTTTTGCGCATAAGGCCCCATAGTCAAGTCGGCTGAAGCGGTAAATGTTTCAAAACGTCAAACTCTGAATGGGAAGAAACGATTTCAGACGGAAAGGGACGCTAAGGGACGGGAAAGAACGGCAAAAGACGCTAAAAGACGCAACCTGCAAACGCCCCTGACCCCGAAACAAAAAAGCAACCAGAAACACAAACAACAAAATTTCAGGCCAAGGATAAACCGATACGCACCTCGCGCAAGCAGAAAACGAAGGTGAAAACACAAAAAAAACACGAAATAAACTGGATTCTCACTTGTTAAGCGGGTTAGCTTAGTATCTGTTTCTCGGCCTTGCCGGTCGCTTCTTCGCCCAGCATTCGCGGCAGTAAACTGGCCTGCTTGGGTCGGGTTTGAATGGAACTTCGCATTCCTGACCGCATTCAGAGCAAGTTGCCTTGAACATTTCTTTTCCTGACAATACCTTTTCAACTCCTACCTACTTTATGCGCAAAAAACGCTTTTGCACGACGCATCTAGCCACCGCACTGAAAGATATAAGATTTGCCATAGCCCAGAAACCAGCCAGCCGCCTGCTTAAGCGGAAGTTATATCTCTGAAAACCTGTTTTACTGTCTAGGCAAAGGGAGGCACAGGTTTGGAGTTCAAAGTCGTCAAAGTTGACCCGCCTAAGGACTGCAACGTCATCTTGGGGCAGGCGCACTTCATAAAAACCGCCGAAGACCTCTACGAAGCGCTGGTTAACTCGGCGCCAACCATCCAGTTCGGCTTGGGCTTCTGCGAAAGCAGCGGACCCTGCCTCGTCCGCCACGAAGGCAACAACCCAGAGCTGCGCAAAGCCGCCGCGGAGAAAGCCTACGAAATCGCCTGCGGACACAGCTTCCTCATCATCCTCAAAGGCGCGTACCCACTCAACGTCCTCGACAAAGTAAAGAAAGTCCCCGAAGTCTGCGCGGTCTACGCCGCCACAGCAAACCCACTGCAGGTTCTGATTGCGGAAACCGAGCAGGGACGCGGCATCATCGGCGTAGTCGACGGACAAAAAAGCAAGGGCATCGAAGGCAAGGCCGACATAGCTGAACGGCGACAGTTCCTCCGCAAAATCGGCTACAAACTCGGCTGACCACGGCTACCCTTCATCAGCCAAGATGGCGTCAAACAGAGACTTGTCGATGTTTCCCCCACTGATGACCACCGCCACCGTTTTCCCAGCGAACTGCTCCTTATTCTCCATGAGCCAGCCGACGCCCGCCGCGCCTGAGCCCTCAACAACCTGATCCTCGTTCTTCCACAGCAGGTAAACCGCCTGCCTAATCCACTCCTCCCGAACCAAAGTGACCTCGTCAACCCACTGCTGCGCGACGCTGAAGGTGATGGAGCCTTTCTCGACGGCGCCGACCAGCCCCTCCGCGATGGTGTAGCGCTCATGTCTGTGCGCGGGCACAATCTTGCCAGCCTTCAGCGACTCGTACATGACGGGTGAAGCCGTCGACTGAACCCCGATGACACGCACCGTAGGCTTCTGACTCTTGACCGCGATGGCTATGCCTCCGATTAAGCCGCCTCCGCCGACGGGCACGACGACGACGCCGACGCTAGGCAGGTCCTTGACGATTTCCAGCCCGACCGTGCCGTGCCCAGCCACAATCCGCGGGTCGTTGTAAGGCGAAATGAAAAGTTTCCCTTCTCGGGCAGCGAGTAGCTTAGCTTTCTTTTCCGCCCCGTCGTAGGTGTCGCCGTAAAGCACACATTCGGCTCCGAACTGCCGTATCCCATCCACCTTGACCTTCGGCGCATGGGCAGGCACCACAACCTTGGCTTTGAAACCCAGCTTCTGCGCCCCATAAGCCACCGCCTGACCATGGTTGCCCGCCGACGCCGTGATGATACCCCCGGCTTTCTCTTCAGGCGTCAAGCTTAGGAGTTTGTTGAATACTCCGCGAACCTTGAAGGAACGCGTCAACTGCTGGCTCTCCCACTTCAGAAAAACCTTGCCCTTGCAGAGCTCACTTAGAAACTTGGATTCCGTCAACGGCGTCACTTTTGCGTAGCCGCTGATATTCCGCTGCGCCTGCTCTATATCCTCAAATTCAACCAACTCTCTTCACCTGTCCAGAACGGGTTAGCCTTATCTTGAATTAACCAACCATAAACTATTTTAATTTACTCAGGAATCAACCCTTAACAAACCTACAAAAATCAGGTGTTTTTTATGGCTTTAGAACGGAATATGGCTCAGCTTGAAGCTTACCGCAAGCAGCAGTCTGAGGAGCAAGCGAAGCTGAAAGAGCGAATGGCTAAAATCAAACACAAAATCGCAGTCATCAGCGGCAAGGGCGGCGTCGGCAAGAGCACCGTCACCGTGAACCTTGCGACGGCGTTTGCGGCGAAGGGGTTCAAGGTTGGGGTTTTGGATGCAGACATTCATGGACCCAGCGTGCCTAAACTGCTGGGGTTAGAGGGCAAGCATGTAAGGTATGGTCCGCCCGGCGCTTTCCCAGTTGAGGGTCCGTTGGGCATACGGGTGATGTCGATTGACTTTTTCCTGGCTGAGGAGGCACCGACGATCTGGCGTGGTCCGCTGAAGATGCGGGCGATACGGCAGTTTCTGGAAGAAATCGTGTGGGGTGAACTTGATTTTCTCTTCATCGATTTGCCGCCGGGCACGGGCGACGAGCCGCTGAGCGTGGCGCAGCTGCTTCCTGAAATGGACGGCGTCGTCATCGTCACCATGCCCACTGGCTTGTCAAGCAGCGTGGTGAAGAAGGCAATAACGTTCGCGGAGCGGCTGAACATGCCTGTCATCGGCGTCGTCGAGAACATGAGCGGCTTCGTGTGCCCCCACTGTGGCACAAAAACGGAGATTTTCGAGAGCGGCGGCGGCGAAAAAATGGCTGCTGAGATGGCGGTTCCGTTCTTAGGCAGCATCCCAATCGACCCGAAGATCGGCGTGGAAGCGGACAAGGGGGAGCCGTTCGTGGTGGCGCAGAAGGACTCCACGGCGGCGAAGGAGTTCATGCAGATAGTGGAGAAAGTGCAGAGCCGCCTCAAAAAATAGCGAAGAAGCATGTAGCTGTCAGCCGAAGCGGTGCCTTGCCGAAAGTTGCGACTTAAAAAACCGCGGGAAAAACCGAAGCGGAAACCTACAATGTAAAAAGGGTTGAGAGGTTAAAAAACTCCCATTTATGTGTGTTTTAGTGGTCGCGTGGTTTACTCTTTTGCGAGGCTAATTTCGATCGTTGAAACCATCCTAGACCTGTTTTCGCCTTCTCTTGGTGGCATCTCAGCAGTGCCAATAGCGATCTTGCTGACTTTAATGTCTTTGATGAAGCGGCTTCTCGTGATTTCTGCAACGTCGACAGCGGTGGTTATTGCTTGTCCCCTCGCTTTGAGGGTTATTTCTTTCTGCCCGCTAGAGAATGCTGTTATGAGAGCGAGCACGTAGCTCATTGGTGGTTTGTTTCCAACGAAGACGACATCATTTGATTTTTCTGCCATATGTTTTCACTCCTTTTTATTGTTCTGTGGTGGTATCCACTACTTAAGCTGAACTTCCTAATAAATGCAATTCAGTCTCAGCCTTCACCAACCGCCAAAACGGCGTCTACATGGCGCCCCTTTACGCCTAAAACCCGAGTTTCTCTAATCTAATGCGAATTCAGGCAAGAAGAAAGTTCTTTACGCCGAAACCGCAATAGTAGCCCCAAACGGTTACGTGAAGAGATGATTGGTGAACTCGCAGCTCTAGGCGCATCTATAAGCTGGGCTATTGCGCCGATACTCTACAGAAAAGCCCTTCTGAACACCAAACCTATCTCGGCCAACATTGTGCGCTGCGCAACCAACGCTGGGTTCCTCGTCGTCGTCCTGCTTGTTTTCGGTTTGGCAGGAGCCTTGGCTTCTTTGCCTACTGAGACGATGGTTCTGGTGGTTGTGAGTGGCGTAATCGGGCTCGGAGTAGGCGACACCCTCTACATGATCGGCCTCAAATACGTGGGTGTATCACGCGCCGTTCCGTTGGCCGCCACTTACCCGCTGTTCAGCCTTGTCTGGGCGACTTTCCTGCTGCATCAGCCCCTAACTCTAGCTGAGGTGGTGGGTGCAGTCGTAATAATCGTTGGCATCTGGCTGCTCAGCAGGGAAAAGAACGGTGACGTCGCAGGCGTGACACCTAGACTGGCGTTAATCGGGGTAGCGGTAAGTCTGGTCACCGCGGTCATCTGGTCGGTAAGCATCAGCCTGATGAACGTGGCCGTCTCCTCCGTCACAGGCACAGACGCAAACTACGCCATCATAACCCTGAGAATCGCGTCAGTTGCCCTGTTCTTCTTGGTGCTTGCACCTTTCCTCGATAGGGAACGCGGATTCATGAAGATGACGCGGGGCACGGTGGTGGCGCTTTGCGTCGGCGGCTTGGTGGCAAACGGAGTGGGCTGGTTCCTGATGAACTACAGCTTCACGATTACGTCGCTGACTCGGGCTGTGCCAATCTCGTCTACGTCGCCGCTTTTCGCTGCCATCGCGGGCTTCATGCTTTTCAACGAGAAAATGACCGCTAAAGCCGTCTTGGGTGCAGTAACCATCGTCGCCGGAATCTGCCTAATCTTCATAATTTAGGCGTTATTTTAGCGATTCCATGATTTGATCGGCGGTGAGGACTTTGGCGAAACCTTTCCTCAAGACTTTCAATTCAGGTTCTTGCGCGTCTGGGTCATCCGTCGAAGTCACGTCGCTTCCGAACACGACCTTGAAGCTTCTCTCGTATGCTTGGCGGGCAGTCGTTCCGCAACAATAGTTCGTCAGGGTGCCGCAAATAATCACAGTGTCCTTTCCGATGTTCTTGAGAATCGTCTCTAAAGGAGTATCGTAAAATGCGCCGTAGGACGGCTTGTGAATAACCGGCTCGTTCTCCATCGGCGAGAGTTCATCCCAGACGTGTCCTTCCACAAAGAAAGCGGACTGATTTACTTCAAGTGCTGAGTAGCGGTTAGGTATTAAGGAGCCAGTTTTTGGGCGGTCAAGATAATTGTTGGTTTTCGAAAAAGCCGTGAAGATAACGGGCACCTTTTTGTCCCTGCAATGCTCTATCAACTTCCTAATTCGGGGAACTTGCCTAGTCGCTTCAGGAACCCAGTAAGGGCTCCAATGTGGCTTAACGAACTCATTCTGCATGTCGATGACTAACAGAACGCATTTTTCCCGCACAACATCGAAGTCGACTACCCCTTCTTCGTAAGCTCGCTTGGCCAGCTTAAGCACCTGTGCCTCAGTGAACCCTCCCTCGCTCACAGCCTTTCACCACGAGATGGGTTTTCGCTGAAGTATATTTATATTTCACCACTCTCACCGACGGCCAAAGAGATGGTGTAGAGCCAACTCGCGCAACCGTACTACCAGCTAGAAAAAAGCGTTATAGTTTTATATCTCAACCCTTAAGGAAAGGTTGCAGGGCTGGATTACAATTGTCGGTGTCGCCTAGTCTTCGGGAGATTTTAGCGAGAAGAATCGCTGGAGAAATAATTCTTTCGAGCAAGCCGGGCGCCACGATGCGGAAATGGCGGGAACTCTTCGCCGTCTCGCAAGTGACGCTTTCCGAAACCATGGGCTTATCCAGTTCAGCCGTGATAAGCGACTACGAAAGCGGGCGACGGGAAAGCCCAGGCGCCAAATTCATCCGCCGCTTCGTCCTCTCATTACTGCATATCGACGAGCAGAAGGGCAGCCGATTCATAAGGGAATTCGCCAAACTGACCAGTTCACCCAGCATGGCCGTCGTCGACCTCCGCGAGTTCCCCATCCCAGTGCGCGTCGAGTACCTGTGCCGAGCCATCGGCGGCGAAATAGTCGCCTGCAAAGAAAAATACGTCAAAGAAGTCAACGGCTACACGGTCATCGACAGCCGCAAAGCCGTAGAAGCCTATTCGGGCTCAGATTACGCGCAGCTCTTCGGTGCATCCACTGACAGAGCCTTAATCTTCACTAACGTAGAAGTAGGGTGCTTGCCAATGATGATTGTCCGCGTCAGCAGCCTAAAGCCGCGAATCGTCGTTTTCCACAAGACCATGCCTGACGAAGAATCCATACGCATCGCCGAGTACGAGCAGATACCCATCGTCTACTCCAAAGCCGCCACCCTAGAGCAACTAGTGAAGAGCCTGCGGAAACTGTACAGAATCGCACTGCGAGTCAAACTGGGAAGAAGAGTGCGTCCGCCACCGAAAATAAGCGCATAAGGTCGAAAAAATCTTACGTGTAGAAAGGAATGGATGAGTTTTTTTCCTTGGCATAGTCAGTCGTCAACACGTTCATGGCGCTTAATACGGCTTCCATGCTGGCTTTAACGATGTCTTCTCGGACACCCATCGCCATCACTGTCCGTTCGCCCTTACGCATCCGCACCATCACTTCAACCATCGCGTCTGTGCCGCCGGTGATTGCCTTGACGTTGTACTGCTCCAGCACGATAGGCTCGACTTCGGCAATAGCGTTCTTCACCGCGTTTATCGCTGCGTCTACGGGTCCGACGCCTACCGCTGTCCCCCAGCGGTCCTTCCCGTTAAGTTTAAGCCTGACCGAAGCCGTGGCGGTCACTTTGTCGCCTCCGACGAAAGTCATCTCCTGCAGCTGAATCGGCTTCTCCGAGCTCAAACCCATAACGGCCTCGGCGATCGCTAAGATATCCGCATCCATCACCATCTTGCCTTTGTCGCCCAGTTTCTTGACGCGTTGGAAAATATCCTTGAACTGCTCCTCCGACGGCTTCAAACCCATGTCTTCCAAAGCTGCGCGGATCGCGTGTGAACCAGAATGTTTCCCAGTTGCGATGCGGCGTGTTGCTCCGACGAGTTCCGGCGCAATGGGCTCGTAAGTAAGCGGGTTCGCAAGCATGCCTTGCGTGTGGATTCCCGACTCATGTGTGAAGGCGTTTTCGCCGACTATTGCCTTGTTGGGCTGTACATGAACCCCTGTCAACCGGGATACAAGCTGCGACGTGCTGTAGATCAACTCGGTTTTTATGCCCAGCTCTAGCTTGTACAGCGACCGCAACGTGAGCACGATCTCTTCCAGCGAAGCGTTTCCTGCTCGTTCGCCCAGCCCGTTTATTGTGGCGTGTACCTCTTCCGCGCCCGCGCCCAACGCGGCAACGCTGTTTGCGACGGCCATGCCGAAGTCGTTGTGGCAGTGCACGCCGATTGGAACTTTGACGGCTTCTTTGAGTTTGCTGAAGAACTTTGCGGAGCGTTCAGGTGTCAAGATGCCGACTGTGTCGCATGCCGTAACTCTGTCCACACCCGCGTCCACAGCTGTCAAGAAAGCCTTCTTCAGGTACTCGAAATCTGACCTTGTGGCGTCTTCCGCCAGAAAATCCACGACTAAGCCGCGGCTTTTAGCATAGCGGACGCATTCACCTATGACTTCAAGTATTTGCCCACGCGTCTTACGGAGCTTGCACTCGATGTGCAAGTCGGATGTGGGAATAATCATGCTTATGGCTGAAGCGCGGCTTTTCACGACCGCGTCGATGTCGCCCTTTGTACCCCGCCCGGCGCTGGAGATTTGCGCCCGCAGCTTCTGCTTGGTGATGAGGCGGACGGCTTCCATTTCTCCTTCGGAAACCGCGGCGAACCCTGCTTCGATGATGTCGACGCCGAGTTCGTCCAGCCTCTGGGCTATTCTGAGTTTGTTTTCAGGTACAAGGGATACTCCCGGCGTCTGTTCACCGTCTCTTAGGGTGGTGTCTAAAAACTTTACTTGTTTAGGGAAGCGGTTTAATAAAGCAATACCCCATTTAAAGTCACATCGAAGACTTGGAGCGTCAACCTTAAATATAAAATTATTGGTGACTCTTTCTGTACAGAAGCTGATGTTATGAGAAGCGACGAAATCAAACTTGGAGTAGAACGGTCATCACATAGAGCCCTGCTCAAGAGCTTAGGCTTAACAGATGAGGACATGAAGAAGCCGTTCATCGGTATAGCGAACAGTTACACCTCGATTGTTCCCGGGCACGTTCACCTGCGCGCGTTAGGGGAGGCCGCGAAAGAAGGCATCCTTGAAGCCGGCGGCGTCCCGTTCGAGTTCAACACCATCGCCGTATGCGACGGCATAGCCATGGGCCACGAAGGCATGCGCTACAGCCTCCCCAGCCGCGAATTGATCGCCGACTCAGTGGAAATCATGATGCAGGCACACCGCCTCGACGGCATGATCACCATCTCAAACTGCGACAAAATCACCCCAGGCATGCTCATGGCAGCTGCGCGCCTAAACGTGCCAGCAATCGCCGTCACAGGAGGACCCATGGAGTCAGGCGTGCTTGAAGGAAAGAAAGTCGGCGTCAACGACGTCTTCGAAGTTGTCGGCAAAGTCTTCGCTGGCAAAATGACTGAGAAGGACGCTGCAGTGCTGGAGAACGTCGCGTGTCCAGGATGCGGCAGTTGCAACGGCATGTTCACAGCCAACACCATGGCATGCATGACCGAAGCGTTGGGCATGAGCCTGCCCTACTGTGCCACCGCTCTGGCAAACGGTGCCCACAAACAACGTATCGCCAAAGAATCCGGCGTCAAAATCGTCGAGCTAGTTAAACGTGACATTAAGCCCCTTCAGATCATGACTCAGAAAGCCTTCGACAACGCCACAGCCGTAGACATGGCGCTAGGCGGCTCAACCAACACCGTTCTACACCTATCAGCCATCGCGAAAGAGGCAGGCGCCAAACTAGACCTCGCCGCCTACGACGAAATCGGCAAGCGTGTTCCGCACCTATGCAGCATGGTTCCCAGCGGCGTCCACGACATGGAAGACCTCGGCGATGCAGGCGGCATACCCGCATTGATGAAGGAGCTTAAGCTATTCGTCAGCTTCGACGCCCTGACAGTCACGGGCAAAACAATCGGCGAAAATGTCGCGGATGCAAGAGTCATCAACGCCGAAGTCATACGCCCGCTAAGTAACCCCGTTCACAAGGAGGGCGGCATCGCGATTCTACGCGGCAACTTGGCGCCAGGCGGAGCCGTCGTAAAGGTCGTAGCCGTTTCGCCCAAAATGATGAGGCATCAAGGACCAGCCAAAGTCTACGATTCCGAGCATGAGGCAGAGGAAGCCATGAAACGCCACGAAGTTGTGGCAAGCGACGTTGTCGTCATCCGCTACGAAGGACCCCGAGGCGGACCTGGCATGCCTGAAATGCTCATACCCACCGCGACAATCGCCGGCATGGGCCTCAGCGAAAGCGTAGCCCTCATCACCGACGGCCGCTTTAGCGGAGCCACTCGCGGACCCTGCATCGGACACGTTGCGCCAGAAGCTTTCGAAGGCGGACCCATCGCCGCATTGCGCAACGGCGACACCATAACCATCGATATCCCCAACCGCATCCTTCGCGTCGAACTGCCCGACAAAGAACTCAAAGCGCGCCTAGCCGCATTGAAGCCAAGGAAACCCAAAATCAGCAAAGGCTACCTCAGCCGCTACACTCCAACTCCGTCAGAATAAGGGTCTATCTCAGTTTTCTTTTTGCTTCTTTAACTGCCTGCAGTTTCTGTTCGTTTTGGACTGGAAATTTGATACCTACAGACAGTATGGTTGAGGTTATGATGTCCGCAACCAGCGAACGCGCCAGCCGTTTGTAATCCGCTGGAATAATGTGCCAAGGCGCCCGTGATTCTCTTGAAAACTAGAATCCTATTTTTTGTTTAAAAGGCGTGTTAATTTAGGGGGCATACTAAGAATATTTATTTTGGCGCTCTGAAGAGTCGACATATTTCAACTTCAAGAATATCATTCTTAAGTCTTGAGATAGTACTGACTTGTTTGAGGAGAAAGGAGAGCTCCGAAATGTCTGAAAAGATTTTAGATAAAATTCCAGATAGCTTCGACATCGAAGAGATTTTTGAAGCAATTCTAGATAGCTCGGACGGCGACTATGTAATCCAAAGCCAAATACTTGCAATGATGAGACCTGCCGGCTGGTAGAAGCGAGTAAGGCTTAGCTACTTTTGCAGTGTAAAATGCAGAATCCGCTTATGCTATGACTGTGTCATAGAAATGACAGTAGAGGGAGAGCCGCAAGCTTGTACGTTTTACACGATGGAATAATGTGCTAAGTAAAATTTTGGAGAGCGTGCTCCGTCGCGTCATTAAGAAGGCAATTTCTTCCAAATAGCAATTTCTTTTTCCGTGCGTATCTCACTAAGTATTCTGGTCTACCCAAATTTGGACTCCTCGTTGTGAGTTATTGATACAACTAAAATTCAATATTATATATTAATAAACATGATTGTTTCAGAGGGTAACCCTTTAGAAATACAACACAAATACAATCGCAATGAAAAAAAGCTCGACTATGTCGCGCGCGACCAAGATCCCTCTTAGCATTTATGGTCATTGATGTTCATAAAATCTTTTCAGTGCTTGCCTTGATTATCTAGCGCGCTGATTTCATTGGCTTGCTTTTTGTGGTTGTGTCGGTACAACTGCAAATATTTTTAATCAGAAAAACCCAAATCTAAGTTAGCTCCTGCTCCAAGTGAAGCATGTTGTTTTTAAGGAGGCACAAAGGCTAGCTGCGTGCATCTTTATGGTGATGGTTTCAGGTCAAGAAATGAACGCCAAACGCATCCACCGAAACAAACTTGCCAAGGCATGGAAAAACTTGTCCAGCAAGCCACTGCCGAAGGTTAAGGCGTGGCTTTTAAGCGATGAAGACTTCAACGCCGTCATCAACCAGCGACGCTGCTTCGAGGATGACCTGCGGGAAATCGAGGAGTGGGGACGCGTCCTCTCCACTCGAGGTACCGACGCCTGCATCTACAACGCCACCAAAAAGGAAGACGCCGACTACGTCATCCTCGTCAGGCAGAAGCCCTTCCACCGCATCGACGAAATCATCCTGCATGAGCTCTCGCATATCGCACGCGGCGACCTCTAACCACGCAGGGGCTTCATGACTTCTTCAGCGAAAAGCCGTAGCCCATCGGTGCTTGGCAAATCGGCGAAGTAAAGCATGAAGTAGGTCACGCCCAAATCCTGCCAAGGTTGCAGTTGCTCCCGGATCTGCGCTGGGGTACCCGCCAAGTTAACCTGCCTATACTCGTCCTGGGTTAGACCTAAAATGTTTTTCTGTTTAATCTTCTCTTGGAGGCTTTTCTCATCTGAGGCAATCAGCACCTGTCCGCCGGGCCAGCAGGACTTTTCAATCTCGCCGAAATCTCTGCCAACCGCCGCACATGCCTCCTGCAGAGCTTTTAGTTTCTTCTTGTAGGCCTCGATGGACGGCAAATAGCCGAAGTCGAACCTGTCCGCGTAGGGCGCCGTCACCGTGCGCAACAACTGCTTGCCGCTTCCTCCAACCGTTACCGGCGGATGAGGCTTCTGGACCGGCTTAGGCAAGCAAATCGCATCCTTCAACCTGAAATGCTTTCCTTCAAAACTTGCCTTGTCTTGCGTCCACAGCTGTTTGATCAACTCGACGGACTCAGCCAGTCGCTCCACCCTCTCGCTTGGCTTGGGAAAACCGAAGCCGTAAGCCTCGTGCTCCGCCTCGCCGACTCCCGCTCCGATCCCGAACTCCAGTCTCCCATCTGAAATCGCATCCAACGTCGCCGCCGCCTTCGCCAGCAACGCCGGATCCCTGTGCGCCACACAAGACACCATGACGCCGAGCCGAACGCGCTTTGTTAGAGCCGCTAGCGAGGAAAGAGCCGTCCACGACTCCAGAATCGGCCAGTCACCATGCATCAAATGGTCATCCAGCCAGACACAGTCAAAACCCAGCCTCTCTGCTTCTAAAGCCAGATTCTTGACGCCGCTAAAGTTTTCTCTGTTTTTGTCAGCCGGTAATGCGTAGAATGGAAAGAACACTCCAAACTTAACGCCCAAGGTTGCGTCCGCCTGCTCTTCAGCTAGATCTTCGCTGAGACAGGTAATTAGGCTTTGCCTGCTGACAAATTCAAAAATAAGTTCTTTGTGTTTCTGACTGCTTTTTTGTTTCGGGGTCAGGGGCGTTTGCAGGTTGCGTCTTTTCCCGTTCTTTCCCGTCCCTTAGCGTCCCTTCCCGTTTATCTGCGCTGCTTCCCGTTCGGCCCTAACCGATTCCTAACTTATAATCCCCTTGCCAGCTTCCGCCTAAACGGTGAATATGACGAAATGAAGCGGGCAAAAAATGACCGCTCTGCTTTAAGTTCCGAGTTGAGTTGTTGTGTGTGCCAGTTGAATCCCGCATTCTGGGCAAAACCTGGAGCTTGCGGGAATAAAGCGAGCGCATTTTGGACATATAATCGTGGCACTCACGGGACGTTTAAGACGCGTTCCGCATTCGGGACAAAACTTGGCTGTCGCCGGAACGTACGCATGACATTTGGGGCAGATAATCAGTGGGGCTGCAGGCGCTTGAGCCTGACCTTGAGGACCCATGATTTGAGGTATAAGCACCATGCCTGTTCCTAAGGCTGCTCCACCGTATGCACACTTAATCTTCTCAAGAAGGCGACGCGCACTGGCTAAGAAACAGAAGTTGCGATTGTCAGCTAACTTGAAAGTTTCTTTGAAGTTGATTCCAAGAATGAACTCATGCATCAACCGTTTCACTCCCAGTACTCTTCAATAAGAAACCTCGCCTTTGAAGTTTATTCCTATTCTTCACGAAGTTTCTTCTGGTATTTTACCGGGTCTCCAAAGAGTCCCTTGCCTATGCCTTTCAACTCAGCAACTGGATTGAAGGGCTTCAAAAGCAATCCGTCTTCGGTATCGTTAATTTCGAGAATTACGCCATTTTCAATATTGTATTTTTTTCGGAGCTTCTTTGGAATGACTACTTGACCGCGCACTCCGACTTTTATTTTTTCAGACATATTTTTTATCAGATAAAATAATTATTCGATCAGCAAAATGAACATTATGTTCTCGCAAGCGTTCTGCAGGAGTAAATTAGCCTTTGACAGGAGAGTTAAACGCAAAATGCGAGTTCTTGTTTTCGGTTTTAAGGCTTTTAAGCGGAGTAAGACCGTCAAAGTTAAGTATTACCAAACGTAGTAGGTATTACTGAGTGGATCTTAATTGGTTGAAGTCGTAAGCGTCACAAAAAAGGGGCAAGCAACCATACCGAAAAGGCTCCGAGAAAAATACGGAATCACAAATAAGATCATGTTTGAAGAGAATGAAAAAGGAATCATCATAAAGGCGGTTCCTTCACCGAGCGACGAATTTGGTTCACTCAAAGGAGCGTTTAAAGGTAAAACGGCACGGGAATTGTTAGAAGAATCTCGGAAAGAAGAGTTTGCACAAGACAAACAGTGGAGCAAGCGTTTTGGAAAAAGTAACGTTTGACTCTGAAGCCATATTGGCTTTTTTCTTTGGCGAAGCGGGCGGAGAACAAGTCAGGGACATCCTTGAAAAAATGGAAAGCAATGAAGTCGAAGGCTACATAAACGTGGCCAACTTGACTGAAGTTATCTATATCCTCTCAAGATTAAGCCTTAAAGTGGCTGAAGAGAAAGAAAGAATTCTGAGAGGGTACGGTCTAAGAGTAATCCCAATCGAAGATGACGGGTTATGGCGTCAAGCTGCAAAACTCAAATGTGACCATTCGCTGTCGCTTGCAGATGCCTTCGCCGCTGCAACGGCTGAACACTTCAAAACCAAACTTGCAGTCGGCAGTGACAAAGAATTCGACAAATTGGGAATCGAACTTCTTAGAATACGTTGAGCAGAAAGGTTGATATGAGTAAAAATTTTCGGGACAGCTTAAAAGATTGACTTTACATTTTTGCATCGGCGCTGGAAGCTGAATTAACATGTTTTGGGAGAATCAAATGGGGCTGTAGAGCCTTTTCAAGGCGTCGTTGTCTTCATCGTTTTCTTCGAGTTAGGCAGGTTTCTCTTCTGTCTTGTTTCCTTTGAGTTTGTCGATCTCCATGTTTATGTGTTCCAGAACTGCCTCAAGCTTTTCTTTTCTGTGTTCCAGTATTTCGAGGACCTGCTCCTTGTTTGGCTTAAGCATGGGTTCGCCGCACGCTGGACACTGCATTCCCGGTCCCATGCCGCCATGCATGCCCCAAGGCATATGTCCACCCATCATGCCGTGGCCCTTCCAGGGACCCATTCCACCCCAAGGACCCATCCAACCCATCTTGGGTCTCCACTCCTTTGCCGCAGCCATCAAATTCTCGTTTAGCTCTATTTCAATCGTTATCTTGGCTTTTCCACTCTTATCTTCACTCATCAAAATCACCTCATCATCTATTTCTCAATCAAAACGAGCCTTATAATTAAATGTGACTGTGACTTGTCAGCAACATCGAAACCCAGCAGATTGTTAATGACCGAGAGTTTCGTCAAGTTTTCTTAACTAACTTCGCCTCCTCTTTAGTCAAATTTTCTTGACGACAAAATATTTAGGCACAAACCGCCCACCTCGAGTCTGAGTCTTTCTTATGCAGAAAGAAATTTCAGCAATCATGATTGTTGCTTTGATTCTTACCTGTGCAGTCGTGGCCGTATCTGCGGCTCAGCCTGCTGTGGGCGTCAAGAAGGGCGAGTGGGTGGAGTACCATGTCGTGGCTGGCGGTAGCCCTCCTGCCGCGCAGGATATCACGTGGGCCAAGATTGAGATTTTAGACGTTGAAGGCGAGCAATTTCACGCTAACTTCACCGTCCGCTACGTCAACGGAACACTGTCCAGTTCGGGTAGGACCTTTAATTTTACCGCCGGGGACGTTCAAGCCTGGATAATCATCCCTGCAAATCTTAGTCCAGGCGAATCCTTCTACGATTCATCAATAAACAGCACTGTGACCATCCAAGGCCAACTTGTTAAGAACGTTGCAGGAGCAAACCGAGTCGTCACCTACACAAACGCCACCAGCAAAGGTCTTGCAAGACACAAAGAATGGGACAAAGCCACAGGCTTCTACATACAAAGCGTCGACAACATAGGCACCTACACCATCAACGCAAACGCATACGCAACCAACATATGGAGCCCACAAATCCTAGAACTAAACCAACCCCAATTCTACACGATCATCGCTGTCGTCGTTGCAGTTGTATTAATTATATTAATTTTGATTACTGCTCGAAAAAGGAAAAAGACTTAATTTAACGCCGCCAATGCCGAAAGAGCCGTCTACGGCTCCAAAACCGGCGGCTTTAAGCGAACTTAATTGGGATAAAATGTTTAAGCAAACGCAACATACATTCTCTCTTGCTCTCACTCTGTACCTAACAGTTCATCTCTTATTTCGTGAAATGTCTCATCAACATTCTTTTCGAATTCTTTGTAAAGAACACCATTTAGGTCGCTAGGTATTTCTTTTAGATTTTTTTGCTTGAGAAAACAAACGTTCTCTCTTCCGGCTTTAGGTCAAGGGCTGTCATCGCTGTGCCACCAACCGCAACCAGAGTAATCTTCTGCTTCGCTTTTAAGTCAAAATTCTTCAAGAGATTGAACAGCACGCTCTTATCCAATTTCTTATTGGATGACATTGTATAGCCTCATGTTTCGCATTATGGTATCTTCATCTGCAGGAGCTTCTGTTTCGTCAAACAGTGACTTCATTAAAAGAATTGTATTTTGAACTTTATTGGTTGGTTTGATCGATTGCACGATTTTTAACAGACCTAAGAGTTTGCCGCCTGTTTTATATTTCTGACATAGAAAAACCAGTAGATTAATTCTGAAATCGTTTTTAGCAAGAAGTACTGGAATAGCCTCTCGTTTTCGTGCGTCATCTGAAAGTAGCAGGTTCGTTATTATATATTCAATACAGTACTTGGTAGCTTGACTAATCGTATATCCAAATTCTTTGTATCCGAATCTATCTAGATTGTAAATTAGGTCTTGTTCTGGAATGTGGCGAGGTTCTATCTCCTTCTGGAGTGTTTTAATTTCACCCTCTTCCGCGACATCCTTAATTTGGCTCCAGAACAACTGTGGGCAGCAGAAGGTTATCTCTTCGGTAATCGCTTCTTTCAAAGGATTAATTTCATTGGTTTTTATCAAAGAAGAGAAGTCATCTTCGTTGAGAATAAGACTATCTATCCTAATGTTGAACTTATCCTGTAGGTCTCTTGTTCTCTTATATAACTTACACGTAGCATCCTCGTAGTCAAACGTTCTTCTTAGTAGAAAGAGAAGTTCTAACCTGTTTAATTCCGAGTTCTTCTCTGAATTAATTGATGAAATAGACTTGATAAAACACATGTCATTGATGAAGCTACACGTATTCGAAAAGATGCTCAGAAATTCTTGTCGTCTAGTCAAGAAGTTAATTTTGTTTTCAAGCTCCATTTCTGCGAATAAATCTATTGTCAAATCATTGTCAAAATTTGGTTTGATTATGTTCGATTTTCCAACAGAGTTTGACTTTAGCAGCCCTCTGCTTTCTAACTCTTTTATTTGTTTGTAGATGTTTGAGTAGTACGCAGTTCCATATTTCTTTCTGATTTTTTCCTTTATCTGATTAATTGACAAAGGCTCGCCCAAATTGGATGCTATCGTATTCAATATCTGATGAGTTGGTTTCTCCATTATTATCACCTACTAGGCTATAATATTATAGCTTTTTTACTATAATAAAAATCGTTCGGTGCCATTATATAACTTGCCTGCGTCGAACTCCTCTTCTGAGATAACCCACACTTCGCCTGATTTCTTCTCGCGCGCTTGCTGACAATCCCATAACCGTCACCGTTAAAAAGCAAATCGGCAATGGTAAATCGAGTAGATTTAGAAGAAGCGTGCCGATGGCTTGCCTGATACTCGAAGAAGCGGCGACCCCTTGCCTGCCCATACAGATACTGAAGACCCGAAAAGCGATTCGACAGATAGCGCTCCGACAAGCAGTCCTAAGACGCCCACGAATACAGGGTGGGTTAAATCCGTGGTTCCATTCAGCATCGCAACTGGTCCAATCAGCACACTCGTGGTTCTCTTAGTCCTTAATCTTCACGGAACCGTTATAGACGTCGGCTACGCCGTCACCTTGTTCAACGCGGTCAGCATACCCGCCGCCATATTCTGGGGTTTCGCCACCGACCGTTTCCATCGAAGAAACGTCATAATTGTTGCAAGCTACTTGGCGACGGCAGCAATTATTCTCCTGTTTCTGTTCGCAGACACCTTGTATTACGTCACATTGCTGTATGCTTTGTTCTCGTTCGTGACAGCCGCTGTCACTACACCTCTTAACCTGCTCGTCATGGAAACAAACCCAAAGCAGAAGTGGAGCAGCGCATTCGCGTGGTTTTCCATGCTTTCAAGCATCGGGCAGACTGCGGGGTTGATTCTAGGCACAGTCTGGGCATCTTTTCTTACGCTCAGTTACCTTGTAATTCCATTGTCCATTTTCTCAATAGCATCGGCGGTCTTGTCTGTGCTTATGATTAAAGAGCCTTCCTTCGTTTTTGAGCGCCAAATGATAATTCAGAACAAACAGAGCTTTTACGAGAAACTTCAAAGAATCCCTATTATTTTCTTTCGAATTCCCAGATTATCTGACTTCAAAAGAGTATTTAGAGCCCTGAAATATGATCTCACCAGAAATGTGCCAATTTTGTATTTTTCCATATTCATGTTTTGGGTCGCAGCTGGCCTCTTCAACACATCGATTATTCCATCATTGACAGCAAACAAAATTTCGAATCTCACAATTTTCTTCATTATAACAATAGTTAACATTATTCAAATTTTTTCATTTCAGTACGCTGGATCCTACGCCGAAAAGACCTCGCTGATTGGAGCATCGATTTTTGGGCTTACCATAAGAGGCATAGGTTACGCGTTGCTTGGCGTTTCCTTTTATTTCGTGTCTGGCATCTGGTACGCGATTCCAGTCTTGATTCTCTACTCTCTCGCAAGCGGGTTCGCTTTTTCCATATATTACACAGCGTCTAACACGATGGTTTTTAACACCCTCGGAGGCAACAGTCAAGGATCTTCTCTGGGCGTTTACAGTGCACTGGTAGGTATTGCCACTATGGCGGGCTCGTTAATCTCGGGGTTTTCGTCATTTTACATAAGCTTCGGCATAACATTTTTTATGGCCAGCGCATGCTTAGCCTTTTCTATTTGGCTAGTTTACCTTCTGCGAGAGCCGCGGCAAAATTAGTGTGCTGGCTATTCTAATAACAAGATTACAGCAGCTTGCCTATCAGAGCTGACAAGCTTATAAATGATCTCCCGCCTGTAGTTGTGGGATGTAGATGGATGAAATCAACCTTAAAATAGATTCGAAAGGCAGAATTTGCATCCCAGCAAAAATCAGAGAAGAAATAGGCGATGTAGCCACCCTTCAGAGAACAGCTGACGGGTACCTTCTGTCTCCAGGCAAGCAAGAAGATTTTCTCCAAGAATTCAAGAAAGTGATAACTTCAAAGCCGCGCAGAACTGGAAAACCAAAGTTAGCGTCGCCTGAGCAAATGAAATCTATCTGGAGAACAGCCAAGTGATCGCCGGCGTAGACACCAACATATTATGTTACGCCCTTGATCCAGCTTATCCGGAGCATGAAAAAGTCGCTGACCTGCTAACCAGCATATCGCCAGACAACACGCTTGCTTTAAACCCAACTGTGATACATGAGACTTATCACACGCTTGTTTTTCTACCTGGAATGGTTTCCTGAAGAGGCGCAAAAAGGCTAAGCCTCCTTCTTGATCATCCATACATCAGATTTTTCAACCAGACTCAAAAAACATCCAGGCTTGCGCTTAACATTGCAGCAAAACATAAGCCTGGCGGAAGGGACGCCCATATAATCTCCTCTTTTCTAGCCAACAACGTGCCGTTTATGTACACACATGACAAGACGTTACTGCAACTTGAAAAAATCTCATGGAGAACTGTCAATTTCGCCTTCAAAGACCCGCTAGTTCGAAGCCTGAGTGGGAACTAAAGCAGGAAAATGCAATCAAGGATTGCTCTTTCGCGCCGTTCTTTTCCCTAGCGAGAAGGCTACCACAGCAACAACAACGATAATTATAGCCACAACGGCAACGAGAACAGTTGAGGTGAATGTGGATGATGATTTTTGGGAGGGCGAACGTGAGGACGATGGGGACGAGGTTTGTTGACTGGAGGGTGACGAAGAGGGACTATTTGCAGAAGCTGTTGGGCTGGGGGTGGAAGGCGTGGGAGAGGAAGTGGGAGCTGTTGGGTTAGGTGTAGCTTCGGGGTTTGCCGATTCTAAAATAGGTAAAAAGTTTATTGTGCCTAAGTTGAAGTCGTATTTGAAGTCATACATAGTTTTATTGATTGCTTGAACATCGGTTGTTCCCCACCAATTATTGGGTAAACTAATCTGTGAGGAAACTCCAGAGAGTTTCACGTTGTATGAATTTCCGTAAATGTTATTGTTAGTTACAGATGGCACGTTAGTGCTTCCTATCTGAACTCCTACTGTATTATTGGTAACTGTATTGTTCTCAATAATTGCTTTATTGTTGTAGGAACTCTGTATGTTGCACGAAATTCCGATGGGGCTGTCGTTAATAAGGTTCCGCAGGATTAAGGTGGAAATAGGGACGCTATACTCATCGTCTATTGACAACGCGCCAGTGTAGCTGCTTCCAGCGCTTATCGTGTTGTCGTCCACTATCCCGCTGCCTGCGTCGAGGAAGAGGCCTCCGCTAATCTTGTTATTTGAAATTTCAGGCTGTATCTCAGTGCCGTTGGCAACGTTGTATGAGAGGTTAGGGTTTTGAATAACGCTAAGACCAGTAGCTATGTCATTGTTTACGATCGTAGGCGAGGCGCTTTCTACCGTTAATCCTCCATTTAGAAACGTGCTGTCGCTAATTCTTATATCGCTTTGCACTTCCAATCCGGTGTCGTTAAAAATGGTGTTTTCGATGAGGGAACCCGAGTTTGTATTTGGGTCCCAGCTAATACTTGAGGGGAAGAAAGTAACAGCAGAATAGAAGGCAACAATAATGTGACCTTGCACGCTCCCAATTATGTTAATTGGGTTTGCGCTTGTGCCCTCGGCGGACATAGTGCCATAAACATCTATGCCATCGCCTATTAGCCCAATGTTAATGGTTGCTCCTGGCTGAATTATTAGGGTACCATTAACTCTTACGTAATAGTAGTTGAGGTTGACTGTGGCATCGGCACCTATTGTTAATGTAACTCCCTGATTGACCAAGATATTTCCAGTAAAATTATACGGGCTGTTTGCCTGAGTCCATGTAGTGTCTGAGCCTATAATGTAGCTCACATTTGTGCCACTCTGGGCCTTTCCAAAAGGCGAGGCTGAATTCAAAAGTCCAATTGTCATTGTGACAATCAAGAGTAAACTTAACAGCTTGCCCTTCATAAGACAGCGTTAATCCAGTTTATAATAAAAGGTTATTCGTCAAGGTTTATTGACTTATGTTAGTCAATCTTTCTTGACTATGTTAGGCTGTTGCTCAACACCATAGCAACCTCTAAATTTTGGTGCTGATTTTCCACTTTTATCCCGCTTATGACTTAGAAAAAGCGCGCCAGTTTGTTTCTAAATTGGCTTTTTCGTGTTAATTCCTGCCCATTTTGCGAGTAAAGTAACGGGGCGCGCGCGAACGATAGCTGCCGTTAAAAAAAATGGTGCAACGAAAACGATTAAGCAGTATAAACAGCGTGAAAGGCTGTTTTGTTAATGACTGTTCGACTCTATGGATGTTTATCTTGCGGTAATATTTTTAAAATTATAGGGAGAAAATGAACTCTCTTATTCACGTTCATTGACAGCTATTAGTTTGGGACTGAGCGCGTCATCTCAGTTGGGAATAATATGATTTATATGATTCATCCAAATTAACACAATAACATGAATTCAAAAGTGGTTGAAGAATTCAAACAAAAATTACTCGGAATAACTGAGGAGACGTCCATTGCTCTCCAAGGGCTAGAAAAACCAGATATTTTGCCTTTATTAAAGAGGTGAAAATACGAGCAAAAGCAAAAGAGCCTATGTTCACGTTGTAGCAGTTTTATTAGTTGTGATAATTATCATTTTGATTCTAATACTACTGAAAATGATATTTTAGGCGCTGAAATAATGGCGCACTGGCGCCTCAAAACAAGCCTATCAGCGCCAGCTTGCGGCAAATGCTAATGCTTATATACATATCGAAGTGCTGCTCACGTGTTTTTCATTTTAAGAAGCCTGAGCTTTTGCTAATTCACTGGTGCGGTTTTGAACTGCGGTTGAGAGGTTTTTCCTCAGGTCTTCAGCTGAACGCTCCGAGGAAACTGTTGCTTCCTTAAGGTTGTCGATTCTCTTGGCCAGTTCATCGTCGCCAAAAACATCTCTGAACCATTTTTGATAGTCTTGCCGTTGAAAATGGAATGTGACCGATTTGCTTGGGACAGTACTGATTTTTTCCTGGAATTCGCTAAGGCTGGTCGCTGATACTCCGGTGTATTGGTCAAGTTCAGTGTAAAAATGGAAGCCCTTTTCGAATTGTACAGCACTTAGTTCCTGAAGGTTTCTGTTTCTTGTGAGGGCTTGCTTTTTCTCTGTGACTGTTTCACTTCCCTTTTGATGGTGAACAAGTGCGTGACTGATGTAGTCTTCTTTTGAATTGTAAATCTTATCACACACTGGGCATTGAAATTTGTTTTTTTCTAACGGTTTTGGATCTGGGATATCAATGTCCCACATACCGAAAGTCGCCGGTGCCTGACGGCTGTTTTCACTGCGGTTTGAACCCGTATTAGTTTTACTCAATAATATACCTCCAAAGAGCGCTTACACGCTGTATTCTTAATCTCTTTTTTCACTCATAAGCATATGTGACTGTACGAAGTAACCCACAACTACTCAAACTGAACTTCACGTAAGACACAGCTTTTTTGGTTTTCTCAGAGCCCGCAAAGATTGTTCCGCTCATGGGTTGAAGGCTTGGCGATTGTAGGGTCACTTAATCATGATAGTGTTTTCCAAGCCTTGAAAATGAGGGTCGCCCGTGACTATTTTGGCTTTTAACTTGCCTGCGGCGGCCAGTATGAAGGCGTCTGCGATGCCGAAGTCTTTTCTTGTTTGACGTATTTTAGAGTGAAGAAGACCTGCTTGTTTAGAAGCTTGCTCGTCTATTTTTATGACTTGAGCGTTGCTTAGGAGCATGTCGTATGCTGCTTCGACATCTCTGCCGTCTCTTGCGGTCTTGCTGAATACTTCAGCTACCGTGATTGCGCACGTGTAGACCTCAGTGGTAGGGTCCTCTAAGATGTCGTTGAGTTTTGCTCCGTATTCGCTGCCTCTGAAGTATTCTATCCAAGCCCACGCGTCAACTATGTACTTATTCGTCAAGCTGTCTTTTCAACTCGTCTTCGGCGGTGAATGGGGACATGCCCTTGAACATGCCGAACCCATTTTTCCTGCATTTCTTCACAGTTATCTCTACGCATTGGTTTTCCTTGATGTTCTGGGTTTCAACAAGTTCTTTGGGTAAGGTAACGACTATTGAACCGCCCACTTTCCTTGTCTTGGTTAAGCACCCGACCATATGTAACCCATGTAATAATAAATTATACAGGAGTTATACTTAACTGTAACGTTAAGATTTTTCAGTCATTAACAATGCAATAACTTTCTGTTGTCTACATCTTTCTGTACTGACCTTTTGCTGAGTTGCTTATGTTGACCGCAAAGAAAGCTTAAGCCAAAGTTAACGCTTTTTCTAACAGATGAGCCTCCATGTTTGCGGAGAAACTAAAACTTAATCCGGTTCCGCCTTTCGACTTTGACCTAAGCATGCAGATTTTCAGAAGCGGCGATCGACAAATTCGGATATACGAAAGTGGAAAGTTCCATCAGGTTATCCGCCTAAGCGGCAAACTCGCCTTAGTCAAGCTGCAATCAACAGGAACGGTTGAGCTGCCACTGCTTCAAGCAGAATTGACAGCAAACAAAGAAATCACACATGAAGAGGAACAGGAAGCTGTAAAGGTGATCACGCGGCTCCTCAACTTAGATCTTGATTTAGCCGTCTTCTGCGCCTTAGTGAAGCGGGACAAGACGCTGGACGGAATCGCGAGGCAGCTTCGGGGGCTACGCAGCCCAACGACTCAGACGGTCTACGAGGCTCTTATTGATTCGGTCGTGGAGCAGCAGATCAGTCTCAGAGTCGCCAATGTAATTGAGAGGCGAATAATCAAAAAGTTCGGAGAAGCCCTGATGGTTGGAGAAGGAGTTTACTACGCTTATCCTACCCCCGAGGCGCTGGCAGACGCGGCTGTTGACGACCTGCGCAGATGTGGGCTTAGTCAACGCAAAGCAGAATACATAAGGCAGATCTCCGCACTCGTCGCTGAAAGGAAGCTCAATCTAGAAGAATTCAGGAGCTACGAAAGCACCGAACGGATAGTCGGTGAGTTGGACGCTGTCCGAGGCATCGGCAGATGGACGGCTGAACTGACGGTCATACGTGCGTTGCAGAGATGGGATGCCATGCCGGCAGACGACGTTGGCTTGAGGCGAATCATATCTCAATTCTACTGTGGCGGCAAAAGAATCACGAGTGACGAAGCGAAAAAAATCGCTGAGCCGTGGGGTAAGTGGCGTGGACTAGCCGCCTACTACTTTGTTGTAGCTGAATTAATGAATCTAAAGGATTAACGCCTGGTCTGGATATCTTGATGGATTTTCATGAGCCGACAACCCTCCTCAGGTTCATTGAGCTCAAGGATATAGCGTACCCTGTGGTTGAACTTCTGCAGGTGATAGCAATAAGCGTTATAAGCGTTGAAAATTATTAGATTTTTGATCAGTTATGACGATTGAGGTGGATTTGAAAGAAATTAAGACGTTGCTTTCTGAGGTCAATAGCAAGCTTGATTCTTTGCTCGAGGAAAAAGATACTGGTGCGCTTATGGTTTTAGAGGAAAAATCTCTGAAGGATTTTCTGGAAGGAGAACCTGACATCTACTCGGTAAAAGACATCAAGGTTAAGGTTAAAGCGAATTGAAGGGCAAAATTGTCCTTGTTCCTTTCCAATTCACTGATATGACGTCGACAAAGTTGAGACCTGCGCTAGTGCTGCATGAGGGAGAAAGAGACGTCGTTGTAGCTTTTATCTCATCCAGAACAGCAAACAGGACAGCTGTCGATGTACTGATACGCGAAGATAATTCGGAATTCAAGAAAACAGGGCTTAAGCTATCGTCCGCGATAAGGCTAGACAAAATAGCGACGATTTCCAAGAACTTGGTTCTCGGAGAAATAGGCGAAATCGGCCCAAGCTAAAGAAAGAAATCAATGAAAATATAGCACGTACGCTCATGCTTTAAGCGCTTCATAGATTTGATGAATTGGAAGGCTCTTAGCCTTTCTGGTTCACCTTTTTGCTACCTTTGACCGGCATAACCCCGTTCTTAGCTCTGAGTAATTAATCAAATTTCGATGGTTTGCGAGTTTTTCGGTAACAGGGTTTCTCCTTTGAACATCTCCTCGAATAGCCGGGGATGGTTGCTGTGTATCGGTATTATTTTTGCTGGGTTGATTCTGTCTATTAATTCTTTGAGTTCAGGTTTTGAGGCGTGGCCGGAAACGTGCCTGCGTTTGAATGACCTCTTGTCTTCTTCATCTACCTCGCAGTCAAATTCGACTTTGAAGTAGTCCATCCACTGCAGCATTTTGGATTCGTCGATTTCCATTTCTTCGCTGAAGGGTTCGGTGGATGCAGAAATGTAGCGTGTTTTGTGGTTGCCGTCGAGCGGTATTAAGTCAAAGAGTTCGTTTGCGTCCCAGAACGAGAACATCAAGACGTATTGCTTTGGGTTTCTGCGGATTTGGTACGCTCTAACCCCATTATCTAAATGGTGCGTTGCTAACGAATAGATTTCCTTGTAGTCGTATGGTTCTCCTTTACATGTTGCTGGTAGGGGGTTCTTGGGGTTACCTATTTCTCCCCCGGTTCCAAGTCGTTCTGCTATGCGGACGAGGTTGCGGTCGTCTTTAGCGACGTTTCTTCCATGGTAGTTTAGGTAACCCATTTTCCATTTGTCGTAGTCTGCTTTGGAGTAGAGAAGGTCGCCTTCGCGTCTAAGGTAAACTTTCAGATTGGGCATGGTTCGGGGGTCCTGGTATTCGTTTGGGAAGTTGCAGTACATCTCGTAGAGGAGATATGCAAGTTTGGGCGAGATCGCGAGGGTTCGCTCGTTTGCTTTCGCTGCTTCGTAGACCGTGGTGAAGCGGGTCAGGTCTTTCCAGCCAAAATTAATGAGCACCAACCCGTCGCAGCGTCCGATGTCAGCGGTTATGTCTTTGCCGACTTGCTCCTCGGTGAGGACGTTGTCAGAGTCAATCCTTGTTCCTTCAGTTATTAGGATGTCAACTGGACCGCCGACTGCTTTGATGTAGTCGTCAAGTGAGACTTCGCCCGCGCCATGGAACCTTATGTCGCCCGTATACAGAATGCGTTTGCCGTCTGGTAGTGTGAGCAGGATTGAGCAGGCGCCGGGGACTGAGTGGCCCACGGGAATGAGTTTGTATTTGATGCCTTTTATGTTTCCTTCAAGGGCTGTGTTAAACGTTCTATATTGGGGGGCGATGTCGTAGGTGAACGCAAACTTGGTCTTGGCATCCTCGACGACGGGGTGTTCTTCTTCTTTTTCCTCGCAGAAGGCACATTCTCCTGGACAGAGGGTTTTGTACCCGGGCGGTTTCTGTTTTATGGTTGATTCTTTTGCCAGCTTGTAGTATTGGTCGTCAACTCCAGAAGGTGAAACGTCAGTCATTGCCTTGGCCAGCACCTTGGTTTTTTCGGTGCAGTAGACTGGTATGCTGGGGTCGAGGAAGCTCAGGTCTTGGATGTGATCGAAGTGGGCGTGTGAGATGAAGACGCCGTCGACTGCTGGGTGCTTAGGGTCACAGGGGCAGACATCGAGGGTTTTCCAGTAATCCAAAGCCTCCTTGAGAGGAACTTTTTTGGCAACATCCTCGTTTTCAAACAGCACTGTCATGTCGACGAGGTATGGGGTGTAGACGCCGTCGATTTTGGGCAGAATCCCCAGCCTAAGCAAATCTCGGAGGGCATTCTTAGAGCGGGCCTGCAGGTAATCTGAAAAGTACTTGCCGTACTCGTTCATTCTTCGGCCAAAGTCCAATAGGACTGTGCCGTCTTCTGTTTGGAGGAGGACTTTGTTGCCTCCTATCTCGTTTACTCCCCCATAGAACGTCAGCTTAGCAGTCATGCCCTGCACCGCATGCCAGTTACAGCGTAACTTCCTTTAATAAATTGTCAAAAGGAAAGTGTCAACATCGCAGTAAACGTTCTTGCGGTGATGTCTAAATCAGGAAGCTGCAAAAAGACCACTGCGATGGTATTTTCAGGTGTGTGTTGCAAACTGTTTTTATATGTGTGTTACATACTGTAACACAGCCGATGTCTTATGTCAACAACATACACCCTGCGTTTGCCTCGCCAACTTAAAGATAAAATGGACAAGAACCCGCAAGATTGGAGTGAAGAAATTAGGAACTTCATTCAAGAAAGAATCAAACAGATCGAACTCCTGAATGCGATTAACGAAATAGAGCCAAGAGCAGAAAAAAGGAAAACAAAGATTGATTCAACCACTCTCATAAGGGAGGACAGGGAACGCTAAAACAAATCCTCGACTCAAACATTATCTCAAAACTTATCATAAATGAATCCGACTCAAAAGAAGCCAGAACCGCAGTCAAGGACTCCATAGAAAAAGGATACTTCTTATGCACCGTGGACATAGCGCTAGCAGAATGTCTAAATGTCATCTGGAAACACACCAACCTAATCAAGGACATTAACCCTCAAGAAGCGGCTTCAGCGGTGAAAGACCTCATAGAACTTTACGACAGATTAACGATTATTCCAACAATTGAACTCAGAGAACTCGCCTTAGAAATCGCCATTTCACTAAACATAACAGTCTACGATTCACTATACATTGCCGCCGCACAAAAAAACAACGCAACCCTTTACACCGCAGATCAAAAACTCTGCGCAAACGCCAAAAAAACTGCAAAATTGAAACTGATAAAATCAAAAAAATAATTATCGAGAAGTCATCGTAATAAACTTAAAACTCATTTACCCGTTCGAAGTTAAGGCAAATTCTTTGAACTCTTCGATTAGTTAATCGGGCGCGCGCTTGAGCAAACTCTCCACAAGCGTGTTTCCCGTATGCCCTGCGGTATTGCGATTTAAAACTATGCTCTTTACGCACGCCAGGACAGCAATCGTCAATGGACAAGTAGCGTGGGTCAACGCTGGCTTGAGTTAACATTTCTTGACATAGCTCAGAGATGGAGGGTAGGTACCCACGCCGGCTGAGATGGGTGTTTTGTCTGAAGTGCCACTTCATAATAGTATTAATAAGTGTGGAATTCAAGAGCACGCTACTGAGTTGAATTAGGCTTTCGGCTTATTTTGACTCAAAATCGAAAGGAGAAAAAGGAAAATGCTTAGAAGTAAAGCTATGGCTATTTTTATTTCGCTTTTGCTGTCAATCTCAATCGGAGCTTCAATGGTACTAATGCCAAGTGCTAAAGCGGCAACTACTTACCCGACCTACTCATTCATCAACGTTTCCCCAAACCCAGTCGGTGTAGGACAAACCCTGCGAGTAAACTTCTGGGTCAATCAGCCACCGCCAACAGCCAGCGCACAGTATGGTGACAGATGGACTAACATGACCGTCGTTGTGACACTACCCGGCGGAACTAAAACAACACTGGGTCCGTTCACCTCAGATGATACTGGAGGAACATACACAACCTATGTGCCAGCCACAACGGGCAATTACTCGTTCCAGTTTATGTTCGGCGGCTACACTATCCAAGACACGAATCCTGCAACCCCAGGAACACACAGCGCGTACTACGGCGACTACTTCAAGCCCAGCCAGAGCAACATAGTTGTCGTGACGGTAATGCAAACACCCGTCGGATATCCTCCACAAACTCCGCTACCAACAACCTACTGGGCGCGTCCAATATATGCGCAAAACACTAACTGGTACAGTATCGCTGGACCTTGGCTTGGACTTTCGGCCTCGTCATTTGCCGCTACTGGAATGTTCAACTACACAGGAAACTACAACCCATATACCACCGCGCCAACGACTGGCCACATATTGTGGACGAAGCCCGAAGCGTGGGGTGGAGTCATCGGAGGATCTTATGGCGGCAGTGAAACAAGCAACTACTATTCCACCTCACAGTACGAGCCCAAGTTTGCACCAATCATAATGCAAGGCGTACTCTACTACACCAGCTACCCAGGCGCTTCAACCTATCCAGAAGGATGGGTCGCACTTGACTTGAAAACTGGACAAGTACTATGGACAAAGACCGAAGCAGAAGTAAACAATGAAGTGCTAAAATGCGGCGAAATTCTAAACATGATCACGCCTAACCAGTACGGAGCAGAATCATACCTTTGGGCAATATCAACGTCTAACGCCGGACTCTTTGGCGGTAACTCATACCTGTCGATGTACGATGCCATGACTGGACAATGGATACTAAACATTACTAGCACCCAAGGCGTAGTGCAGTACAATCCGTACACATTGAGCTATTTCGTAAACGTTACTGGCACCAGCAGTTTCCCAACTATAACGCTTTTCACAGATGACCATGGAGGTTTGTGCGGCTATTACATCGCCACTACAACTATATACAGTCAGCCACCTGGACCTTCGAACTACTATATGGGAGTCGTTGATCACATCTCCGCGACCTTAAACTTATGGAACTCGACAGCAGACATCAACCTGAACACGGCTAACTATGGAGGCGGCGCTAACGTTGCTGACGATTGGATGTGGAGGCCACCACAAGGTGCACAACTGCCTTGGCTCACCACAAGTCCAGCTGTCGGTGAATCATCTGTAGAAGTCTTAGGTACGCTGCCAACTAAAGACCTCAGCACTGGAGCATCATCCGCTATGGGTGCGTCAGGATCAATGACTCAGGAGGCCAGCTTTTTTGGCATGACTTTCCCAAGCTACTTACTCGGCGTTTCGGGAGTTTCAGGCGGTGTAATACTACTCACTGGAACCTCAGAGGGCACGTTCGCTTACAACCCGGGCTGGGAAGAGCAATGCGGCTTCAGTCTTAAGACAGATCAAATAATATGGGGACCGTACAACCGCACTGAAATAGAAAACTCAATCATATACGCAGGTTCTGGAAGCACAGGCGGCTGGGTCGGCGACGGTGTTTTCGTGGAGCTCACTGAATCTACATTGTCAATCACTGGCTACAGTATTACTACGGGCCAAATTCTATGGGGACCAGAAGTGCTACCGGATGCCAACGCGTTTGGCTCACTGGGCGCCAACGCTGTCAACGATTACAACGGCACAATCTACATCTGGACCTATGGCGGAGACGTTTACGCTGTCAACCAGCTTACTGGAGCTTTCAAGTGGCACTACAACACACCATCGGGCGGCTACGAATCCCCCTACGGCAATGAGCCCATATGGACTTTCAGTGTGGGAACCCTAGCTGGCGGCTTACTATTCGTGCCGGAAGGGCACATGTACAGCCCACCTCTGTTCCACAACGCTCAGCAACTCGCAATTAACGTCACTACCGGCAAAGTACAATGGCAAGAACTCGCGTTTGACGTGACCAGTGCACCCGCAGTCTCAGACGGAGTCGCAACGACAATCAACGCATACGACAACCAAATATACGCTTGGGGCATGGGACCAAGCAAAACAACGGTAACAGCACCCGACGTCGGCGTCACGACATCCACGCCAATAACCATAACAGGCTCAGTCACCGACATCTCGGCAGGCTCACAGCAGCAGGCAGTTGCAGCGAACTTCCCCAACGGCTTACCATGCGTCTCCGACGCAAGCATGAGCCAGTTCATGGAAGCTGTCTACATGCAGCAGCCGATGCCAAGCAACATAACGGGCGTTCCAGTCAGCCTCTACGTCTTAGACAGCAACCACAACTACCGTTCAATCGGCACCACCACCACTAACGCTTTAGGTAACTACGCCCTGACGTGGACACCGGACATCCAAAGTAACTACACGGTCTACGCAGTATTTGCTGGCTCACAATCATATTACGGATCCTCCGCTTCAACAGCATTCTACGCTAGCCTGGTATCAGGAACAGCTCCGCCAACAGCTTCACCCGTTAGCAACGTAGCCCAAAACAGCACACTCATGTATGGACTTGTAGGCATAGCTGTCATCATAATAATAATCGGTGTAGTGCTCGCAATCTTAGTCACAAGAAAACGACCATAAATCAAAGAAGACAAACAATACCCCCTCCCTTTTTTTGTCTTTGAAAGAAAACTTGATGAGACAGCGGCGCGGATTGGAAACGCAACAAGGGAAGAGTGCATCGACGTTGACAAGCTTGTGGCTGAGGCAGTTGAGTGGGCAAGAAAAGTAAGTGTATAATTCCCTAGAATCGTGCACAGTTAGTTTAGCATCAGCTAACCTACAGTTAATTTTATACAACGAAGCAATGAATACTTTAGTTTGATTATGAAGAAGCAGCAACTTAGAGATAAGACACTTGCCGACATTACAAAGTCTAAACAATTGACCTTTGATAGGTTACCTGAGCAAAAGACAACGCACCCTAAGCCCAGAACTGAGAAATCGATAGAAATAGCTCAGCTTGAGTACGCAATTAAAGAGAATGAACTGGAACTTTCGGTTGCTTTTCGTTTGCTTCCATCAAAGAACTCCTTCTCTAACTTGATGTCGGAACTGCATTTTGACGACAACAAACTGCAGACCTACCTGATCAGTGTGCCTCCGAGTCAACTCCTCAGTGATGAGTTGGAGTTCCCGATAACGTTGGATATGAAGGGGATCAGTCCGGGTCCACACACGGTTAAGATTGAAATGTATGAGCGTTGGGAGACAGGCGAAAAGCTGACCAACGCATCAAAATACGTTATTGTTCAGTATTCGCCTACACATAGGGAAGATCGATTCATCAAGGTTCCCATTGTTAGGAAAATCGACGGCGCATTTAGGATCATTTTACCTAACGAAAAAGAACTCTACGAACAACTTGAAAGAAACAACCGCGAAGAACAAAAAAGCAAAAGAGACTACTGGTAAGTTTTGTGTAGCAAAAGTCTAGAGCAAAACCAAAGCCAGACTCGCTAGCCCCATTCTTTCATGAATTAATGAGCACAAGCGAACGATTTTGTAAAGATCTTTTATACATGACAATTTCAACTGAGAAATAGACGGAAAGGCGATTGAACAGTTTGCTAAGCAGGCAAAGTTGAATCGAACTTCAGTAAAATTGATTAAAAGAAGTCTTTTAAAGCTACACTGACTGATGATATTCAGTGATGAAATGCGTCGACGCGTGGCAATTGCAAGTTTCATCATCGTTCTTTCGTTCACACTTATTATCCCAAGCAACCACAATGTAGTGCAAGGCAGCGGCTCATCAAGTCAAATAGCTTACGGAGTAAATTTGACTCAGATGAGGCCGCCAATCGACCAATACGCTTTTGCGTTCAACCCCGGTGAACCAGCGCAGTACGGGGTAAGTTGGCTTAGAGAGGCGGCGTTTGTAGATCCAGTTTACAGTGCCAACTTCACTAAACTCTACAATGAATATGCACCGTATGGGTACAACTGGGAGCTTAGGCTCGATATCGAAGCCGTGACTGACCTTTACGGGTCAAGCTGGACGCTGCCCCAATGGAACCAATACGTTACAGATGTAGTCAATGATTTTCCAAATGTACATGTTTTTGAAGTGGGGAATGAAGTTCTAAGCGGGCAAGCGCAGTACAATACGGGTTACCTTGCGGAGGGAAACCTTTCACTTGCCTACTTCAACATCCTAAAAGACGCCTACACCATAGTTAAGCAGCATGACCCATCGGACACTGTGATAGCTTTTGGGGGACAAGACATCTTTGACCCCTCCGACGTAACGCAATACAATTCAGGAAACTTCCAAGACGCCTCATACCAACTTGCCGAACAAGCGTGGGCTGACGGAGCAGCAAACTACTGCGACGCCATTTCCCTGCACTGCTACGGCGACAACACTGGCGCAGCTTGGCTTCCTAACGAAACAGTCACTTATAAGGGGGAAACTTCGAAGCTTACGCTACAGCAAATTTGGAACGGCGAAATCAACGAGTATGAACAGCTAACAGACAAACCCATCTGGTTTACGGAAACTGGGGAACCTATAGACAGCCCGCCTAACGATAAGACGCCGCCCGTTATCGCTAACTCGCTGCAGAAGCAGGTGGCTTTCTTGGACCAAACCTTCACGTTTCTTTCAAGTTTCTCGTTTACAAAGGCAATTTTCTGGTTTAAACTCGTGGGGCCATCGCAGTATTACAATAACGACGTTTTAGTATACACCACCGACGACGGTCTGTTCAATCAAGACGGATCAACTAGACCCGCCACTCTGGTCTTCCAAAGTTTTGCACTGTCCACATCAACCACTTCTCCAAGCCCCTCCGCAGCGCCAACCGCGGCTCCATCAGCCACTTCCACCACTTCAACCCCAACATCAATACCCTCAACTAAACCCGCAGGTTCGCCTTCACCAACCAGTTCAATCCCGGAATTGCAGGGTACGATTTCAATAATCGGATTGCTTGTTTCCATGACATTACTTGCCTGCGCTAAGCGCAGACCACGTCCAAACAGGCAAGAATAATTCCGCAAATAGGTACAAAAGGAAACAATTTGTTTCAACTTTTTTCGAGCTCTGAATCCAGAAAACAACTAGAGACAAGCCCTTTTCTACCCGAGGGGGAGGGGGGTCTACTTTTTATAACAAAATCCCGTTGTAAAAAGCACAGGTTTTTCTGCCCGACCAGGGGGAAGGGGTCTAGTATTTACAACAGAATTTTAAAGTAAATATGGGTTTTCCAAGCAGCTGAACCGAAGGGGTACCCCAATTTTACATCAAAAAACCCATTGTAAAAATGGTTTCAGCACAGTCACGACCAGATAGGGGTACCCTGCTCTTTACATCAAAAAAGCACTGTAAAGAAATGGTTTTGACTCATTTGGGACATAGCTGACGCTGAGTGTTTCAGATATGCCAATGCGTTTATATCCAAAGGACGCGCCTCTGTTTAACTTCCCGACGCCAAAGTCGGCATAGAACCCATGCAACACAGGAGCAACCAAAAAACCATGCCAAACAACACCCAAAACCGCCACGACGCGGGAAACCAGCATTCAACAATCCTTATCTGCAGCCACCACAATTCTTATATTTGCGATAGCCGCTTCTAATTGAACTCAGCAACATGGGTTATACCATCAAAAAGATGCAGCTCCCCACCGTCATCGATGAGGAGCGAAGGGTGAAAGGACCTCCGCCGAAGCAGGCGCGTCACAATGACACCATGCACAGGAAAACATACAACGACGCCATACACAATACAAACATGTGTTTCACACAAACGCCAAACAAACACCACCTATGGCCCGAAACATGCCACGCTGTCTGGAGAATGGCTCGGCTTGAGAGCCGAAGAAGGGCGCGGCAAGCCGCGATACCGCCCCGGGTAGGCGCATGCAGCCTTAGATCCGGGGGTACCCGAATGGGACTTCCTAGTTAATGTTCCCTTCATGGGAACGGGAACTCCCCGAACGGAAGCATCTTAGTAGGGGAAGGAAAAGAAACCAAACACGGGATTCCCGTAGTAGCAGCGAGCGAAATGGGAAAAGTCCAAACCGAATCCGATGCCGAAAGACACTGGAGATGTAGGGTTAAGGACCTGGCTTCCTCCTAACTGGTTAAGCTGAAGTACTCTGAAAAGGGTCGCCAAAGAGGGTGATAGCCCCGTAAACATAAGCCAGAAAGAGTTGAGCTAGAGTTCCAGACTACCGCACCATGGCTTTGGTGCGGAAAGTTGGGAGTCACCAACTTCCAAGACTAAATACGCCTCAAGACCGATAGCGTACTAGTACGGTGACGGAAAACTGAAAAGTACCCCGTAATGGGGGTGAAAAGTGCCTGAAACCAGACAGTTACAGACGTGCATGGCCCAGAAGAGTCGATCCTTTCCATAGGAAACCGCTGCAAAACGGCAGTACGAGGAAGGGGGATCAGGGTCATGCGTTCCGTCTAGAAACACGGGCCGGGGAGTTTATGGCTATGGCAAGCCTAAAGACTCAAAATCTGTAAGCATAGGGAAACCAACAAGCGCGCAACCGCAAGGCCAGGCGCAGGGTACGAAAGTGCCCGGAGTCATAACCATACATACTAGAAACCAGACGATCTAGCCCTGGGCAGGGCGAAGCTAGGCGAAAGCCTAGTGGAGGCTCGAAAGGGTTCTAACGTGCAATTTGTTCCCCAGACCTGGGGCTAGGGGCTAAAGACCAATCTAGTCTGGTGATAGCTAGTTCCTTCCGAAGTGGGCCTGAGCCCAGTCCCGAGCGAGGCAGCGTGTGGGGTAGAGCACCGATTGGAAAACAAGGACCCGAAAGGATCCACTTTCCTTTCAAACTACGAATCCACACGCACCGTAGACCTTGGGAAACGGGTTAGTGGGGGTAAGCTCCACGACCGAGAGAGGGACAACTCAGACTGAGGTTAAGGTCCCCAAGTGCTGGCTAAATGTCAAACCAAAGGGCGTCGTCAGCCTCAGACAGCGGGGAGGTAGGCTTAGAAGCAGCCATCCTTCAAAGAAAGCGTAACAGCTCACCCGCCGAGGCTGACGGCCCCGAAAATTGACGGGGCTAAGCCAGCCACCGATACCTCAGAACGCAGCTTAAACTGCGCTGGTAGGAAGGCGTCCTAGCTGGACAGAAGCTGGGCTGTGAGGTCCAGTGGACCGGTTAGGATTGCGAATCCCGGTGGTAGTAACAGCAAAGAGAAGTGAGAATCTTCTCCGCCGAAGGGGCCAGGGTTCCCCGGCAACGATCGTCAGCCGGGGGTAAGTCGATCCTAAGGCATAACTTAACCGATTATGCCGAAAAAGGGAATCCGGTTAAAATTCCGGAACCATAGAGGTACATGCGGCGACGCAAGCTTAGTGTTGACGTTTCGGGGTAGGCTGAGCAAGGTTTTCGCCTTGTTTAACCGTATAAACCTAGGGAGTGCCGTAATGGCGAGAACTAGGCGAAATCGGGAATAGCATCCCGTTTTAGGGGGGTTTAGCTGATCTCTGGAGCCACTGAAAAACGCACTAAGAAGGATCCTCTGTGACCGTACCTAGAACCGACACAGGTGTCCCTAGGCGAGGAACCTAAGGCGTGTCGGGTATACACTAATGCGAGGGAACTCGGCAAATTAGCCCCGTACCTTTGGTATAAGGGGTGCCTGTTCTTTCAGCCTTGTGCTGTAAAGAGCAGGTCGCAGTGACAAAGGGGTCTCGACTGTTTAATAAAAACACAGGAAGCCGCAAGAGCGAAAGCTTGTGAACGGCTTCTGAATCCTGGCCAGTACAGGTACCTGAAACCTGGGTCCAACTGGGCTAAGGGCCTGCAAACGCCGGGAGTAACTCTGACTCTCTCAAGGTAGCCAAATGCCTTGTCGGGTAAGTTCCGACGTGCATGAATGGATCAACGAGGGCCCCACTGTCCCCGCGTAGTACCCGGTGAAACCACATAACGTGGACGAACAGTCCACGATCTCCCAGCGGGAAAAGAAGTCCCTGTGGAGTTTTACTGCAGCCTGCCGCTGGAATACGGTTGTGGATGCAGAGCGTAGTCGGGAGCCGTCGATCTCAGGTTCTCCGGGATCTGGGGGAGGCACCAATGGAACACCGACTTTCTGCAACCGTGTTTCTCACCAGCCCCTTGTGGGCTGGAACAACGGTAGGTGGGCAGTTCGGCTGGGGCGGCACGCCCTTGAAAAGATATCAAGGGCGCCCTAAGGTTGGCTCAGGGGGGACAGAAACCCTCCGTAGAGTGCAAGGGCAAAAGCCAGCCTGACTGAATCCCAAACAGTAAGGGATGCAGAGGCGAAAGCCGGGCTTAGCGATCATCCATGTCTCCCTTGGTGGGTGCTGGATGTGTCAGAAAAATTACCCTAGGGATAACAGGCTCGTCGCGGGCGAGAGTCCCCATCGACCCCGCGGCTTGGTACCTCGATGTCGGCTCTTCCTATCCTGGCCCTGCATAAGGGGCCAAGGGTGAGGCTGCTCGCCTATTAAAAGGGAACGTGAGCTGGGTTTAGACCGTCGTGAGACAGGTCGGACTTTATCTGCTGGGAGTGTTGGCTGCCTGAGGGGAAAGGGTCCCTAGTACGAGAGGAACGGGACGCTGTAGCCTCTAGTTAACCAGTTGTCTGATAAGGCAGTTGCTGGGCAGCCACGCTGTTGTGGATAAGAGCTGAAAGCATCTAAGCTCGAAGCCTCTCCCGAAAAGAGGCAGCCATTCCCGTTTCACGGGACGAAGGCTCCCATA